>Ga0222426_100004_pt1 | contig 974063 bp, 818 predicted proteins | sample 2B50Ametagenome_FD_180087 | JGI IMG/M metagenome (GOLD analysis project Ga0222426, IMG submission 180087) | Enriched microbial communities from leaf-cutter ant dump, University of Wisconsin, Madison, United States - 2B50A (version 2) | ecosystem: Environmental > Terrestrial > Nest > Insects...
CTCGGGAATGAAGCCCAAGAGCTGTTTTACACTCACCTTATGATCTTTAAATATGGCCATATCTCGCTGATTTACAGTGCTTAATATGCATAAAATCAATGATAAAACAAATAAATAATTGATAATCAAATGGTTAAATAAAAAACACAAGCTCCTGTAAACAAAAAAGTCGGAAGATTAATCTTCCGACCATTCGTGGCATATAGCTGGCTTTTTATTTATCTACCCCCATTTCCTTTAAAAGAAAATCCGCCTTATCTATCTTTGATGCTGCCCAAAGTACATACCTAATATCAACACCGATAGAACGGCTATAACTTTCGTTCCAAGCATAATCATTGATGGTAGCACCGTAAGCTCTGTCAAAATTTACACCTATCAACTCACCATTGGCATTCATGATAGGAGAACCGGAATTTCCTCCGGTGGTATCCATATTATAAAGAAATGCGACAGGAACATCATTTAATTCTTTTTTAGCAAATGGGCCAAAATCTTTTTTGTCCCATAATTCTTTAATAATGTTTGGATAAAAGAAATCGCGATTACCGGTAGCACCTTTTTCTAAAATACCCTTAATAGTGGTATATGGCGACATATAAGTGGCATCGGCAGGAGAGTAGCCACGCACATAACCATAGGTTAGCCTTAAAGTGCTATTAGCGTCGGGCACAAAATCTTTCTTCAGAAATTTCTCTTTAACGTTTACGTAATCACCCATGAGCTTATTCAAAAGTCCATCGCGACGGTCTTTTTCCGGTTTTAATGCTGCAATTTGACGAGCAATATCATTCTCGAACAATAATAAACCATCGTTATAGTCACTAAGCGATTTGGGGGATTTTAACAAGGTATTAAATACGTAAGTTTGGTCTTTCAGTTTGGTAAGCCCGAAAGCATCGTTAATGTAGTCATCTATCATCGCTTCATTGTTGCTTCCCCTGTTAACAATTTTATCTACGGCAACAATACGTTGGTTAGGCGTAAAAGCAACGGCATCCATCATCATACGCTTAAAAATACGTCTGTCTGCATCAATGTGATACGCGTCGTAAATGTTGCTCAGTACTTGTTTTAGTCGAGCTACATTGTTATCAAAGTAAGTCTGTTTTTGAGCAGCAGGCTGCTGATTAAGATTACTTTTAAAAATATTGATATTTCTGGCCACATTCAGCAAGCCGGTAGCATTGTAGATTTGCCCAAACCACAAATCTCTGTTGGCATCGCCGTTAATGAGCTGGTACAATTGGTCAATGTCGGTCATTAAACTACCGTATTGTGCTTTAATATCAGTATTTCCATTAATAAACTCGACCAATCCGGCATCTTCTTCCTGTTTTTTGGCAATAAGGTCAATACCTTTAATTCCGGCGAGTTTACCTCGATAGTTTTTCATCACATTGGCGTTGCGCTTAATCCGGGTAGCCAATCTAATTTCAGTGGCTTTATCTTTTTTACCGATGTTTTCCATTGTGGTATTTTGGAAATCGTATAAATCGGCAGTGTAAGGCAAAACATATTGTGCTTGGTACGCTATAAACTGCGAAGGGCGATGGCGGAAAGTCCTTCCCGGATAACCCAAAATAAATACAAAATCTTCTTCGTTAGTACCGCTTGCATTAACTTTGAGCGATTTTTTTGGCTTAAAGGGTACATTGTCCTTGCTGTATTTGGCGGTTTTGCCATCTTTGCCTACGTAGGCCCTCATAAAAGAGTAATCTCCTGTATGACGTGGCCATACCCAATTATCTGTTTCTCCACCAAATTCTCCAATCTGGCGGTTAGGCACGTAAACCAATCTTACATCCTGTATGGTTTTATACCTGAACAGCACATAAGTTTTTCCAATAAACATTTCCGAAACTTCGGCCTTAATGCTCGGGTCTTTTTGTTCGGCTTCGGCAACAATGCTTTTCATTTGGTTGTTAATCATTTGCAGGCGTGTCGCCGGATTTTCGATATTGGCCACAGCGCCTAAAATCCTGTCCGAAACATCTTCATAGCTATCTGTAATACGGCAAGTTAATCCCTTAGCTTCAATTTCCTGTTCATGTGTTCTAGCTACAAAACCTTTGTTCAGATAATCATTTTCTGGCGTGCTCGCCAACTGCACAGCACTAAAAGCACAATGATGGTTGGTAATAATCAGTCCTTCGTCAGAAACGAAAGAGCCTGTGCAGCCACCAACATTTACTAATGCATCTACCAGACTGATACCATTTGGGTTATACACTTCATTGGGGTCAATTTTTAAACCGGCCTTCTTTAAATCTACCTTATGGATTTCGCTTAAAGGAAACATACCTTCTTCACGAAACTTATATCCCAAAAGCCCCAAACCGCTGGCTGAGAGCGTTAAGATTAAAATAATTGATAAGATTTTTTTGTTCATTGTGTTGTTAGTTAAGTTGCTAGTAGCCCAAAGCTAAGAAATTGTTTTTAAGTTAATAGCTTGGGCGCATAAGCTTCAACCATCAGCTATTGTCCATTAACCAAAAAATGTACCTTTGCAACTATGGCAGAAGATTTAACCATTTTAAAAGTAGCTTCGAAAGAAGAAAAATATCAATCCATCGTTCCTCAAATAAAGGCGTTATTAAGCAGTGAAGACGATTTGATTGCCAATTTAGGCAATATTTGTGCGTCATTAAAAGAACAATTCAATTGGTTTTGGGTGGGATTTTATCTTGTGAAAGATGAAGAATTGGTATTAGGCCCATTTCAAGGACCTGTGGCCTGTACACGCATTAAAAAAGGAAGAGGAGTTTGTGGTACATCTTGGCAAAGAGAAGCAACTATTATTGTTCCAAATGTAGATGAATTTCCCGGACATATCGCTTGTGCATCTGCATCGAAATCGGAAATTGTGCTACCGTTATATATTGGTGGTAAAATTAAAGGTGTACTGGATGTAGATAGCGAATACTTAGCTCATTTTGATGAAGTTGATAGCAAATACCTAAATGAAATATTGAAATTTTTAGATGCCTAAATTATCGTCAGATTTTTACCAACAGGAAAATGTTGTTGGCGTAGCTAAACAGCTATTGGGAAAGCTGCTTTTTACCAATATTAACGGACAACTTACCGGAGGCATAATTACAGAAACTGAGGCGTATGACGGAATTATAGATAAAGCCTGTCATGCTTATGGTGGTAGAAATACCAATAGAACGGCCACTATGTATTTGGCAGGAGGTGTTACCTATGTTTATTTGTGCTATGGTATTCACCATTTATTGAATGTTGTAACTGGTATGGCAGGTAATCCGCAAGCTGTTTTAATTAGGGCAATAGAACCAACGGTAGGAATAGAAACGATGTTGCTACGTCGAAAGATGGAATCATTGACTCCACGTATTACTTCTGGGCCTGGGGCATTATCACAAGCATTGGGAATAGACAGAGAGCTTAATGCCAAACATCTTTCTACCAACGAAATTTGGATTGAAGACGGTAAAGATTATTTGGAAAGTGAAATTATAGCCACCACCCGCATTGGCGTTGCTTATGCTCAAGAACATGCGTTGTGGCCATTTCGTTTTTATATTAAAGGTAATAGATACGTTAGTAAGCCTAAAATTTAATCTAAAGGATATTTAGCGTTTGGAATAATTCCTTCGTCGCTAATTAATTCATGAAGCACAGGATTTTTTAATAGATTAATTAACCTTATCTTTTTTCCATTCAAATAAGCAATTTTACTTACCAATCTTACCCCGTGACTATAATCTGCCCAGGTATTGGTATGTTTATTATAAACCGGTTGAATAGCCTTTCCATCTAACTTATGCCACCCATAAATTACAACTCTTGGTGTAGGTTGACCATAGATTTTATTAGTAATGATAATATCCTTCTTATTGCCTGCTGTTAATTCACCTGTAAAACCTGTTGGGTTAATCAATTTCATCTGTTCCCTAATCATTTCATTATGTTTAATAAATACCGGCACTGTTATCATGGTTTTATTAGGAGGGATAGGCTGGGGCGTTAATTTAACTTTAGCCTGTTTATAAATTTCATCCACCATCAACCTTGTAGGCAACATGGTATGGGTTAAATCTGCAATTTTTTGGGCTAACATTGGAGTTGTGGGGATATAGAAATAGTCTTTATCGTTACCAATGGCTAAATAATCTGGAGCTACCCAAAGTATAAGTGTGTAATCTAATCCGTTTAGTTGTTTAGTTATCGATACAGGATAAAGCGATTTTAAAAAAGAAGGTATATTTCCGTTTTTAACTTCTTCATAAATCAGCTTTTCCCTTTCTAAAAGACTTAAGCTAGTATCAGCGATAGATTTAGCGAACTCACTTCCGGTTAAAGCATTCGGATTTCGATTTTTAAGTTTTAGTTCCTGTGCAAACGAGCTGATAGTTAAGAAACAAAGGAAGATATAGGAAACGGATTTCATGATTGATGCAAAAAATCGATATTACGTTTTAGACCGCTATATTTTGTACGCTTTACGGGCGAGTTTTTGAAAACACGTTTAAATACTTCATCGGTCATGTCTACCAATTCTTCTTTGCTCAAACCTAATAATTCTTCTTTTGGCGTAAAATTTTCTTCCTCGTGAATAGTAGAAAACCTGTTCCATGGGCAAACATCTTGGCAAACATCGCAACCAAACATCCAGTTGTCCATTTTTCCTTTAAACTCGCTTGGAATTTCGTCTTTAAGCTCGATGGTTAGGTAAGAAATACATCTACTGCCATCAACCGTATAAGGTGTAATAATTGCATCGGTAGGGCAGGCATCTATGCAACGTGTACAAGAACCGCAATGGTCGGTAGGAAATGGGTTGTCATACTCCAAATCCAAATCGATAATCAATTCTGCCAAGAAGAAAAAAGAACCTGCTTGCTTGCTGATAAGGTTTGAATTTTTACCCCGCCATCCTAAACCTGCCTTTTGCGCCCAAGCCTTATCCATTACGGGTGCAGAATCTACAAAACAGCGGCCGTCAACTTCGCCAATATTTTCACGGATAAAAGCCATTAGCTGTTGCAATTTCTCCTTAATTACTGAATGATAATCTGTTCCATAAGCATATTTAGAGATTTTTGGTGCATTAGGATCTAGCTGTTTTTGCTCGGTGTAATAGTTTAACGTTAGCGAAATTACTGATTTAGCTCCCTCAACTAGCAATCTAGGATCTAGCCGCTTATCGAAATAGTTTTCCATGTAACCCATTTCGCCATGATGATTGTTTTTTAGCCAATTTTCCAATCGGGGAGCTTCTTCCTCTAAAAACTCGGCCTTGGCAATGCCACAGCTCATGAAACCCAAACTTAGGGCTTCCTGCTTAATCATCTGGCTGTATTTAGAGACTTGGCTAAACATAGTTTTGCAAAGATAGCCATTTGATAAACAAACTTTTTAGGTGTTTGGGTTGTTTGGATAACAATAGTGTATGCTATTTTACTTATACTACTAAATTTAAACCTCATAATTATGGAAAATCAAGCAGAAAATACAGAAGACAAAAATAAACATCTTGTCATTGATGATGTAGAAACCGATTATGAAGCGCATAAAGAAAATCCGAAACCTGCACCAACAGTTAACGAACAAGACAACAAAGGTGCAGGGCAGGCCATGAAATGGATTATTCCAATTGTAGTAATTGTGTTGACTATCATTTGGTTTATCTTTTTCAGGAATAATGTTACGAAATAATATGGTCAATCAAGAGAATCTGAAATAGATATTCAATTGTCCATTTTTCTTGGTAATCTCAAAAGAAAAAATTGAAGAATAATTATTGAGATAATTATGGTTATATTTCTTATTGTTAATAGAGAATTTTGCTCTTGAGATTGCCGAATATGAGTTAAATAAGTTTTTGCATAAACTTTTAGGGAGTCTACATTATTAGAATTCTCTATTTCCAGTTTTTTCGAACTTATTAAGGCATTATTCTTAGTGCTAGCTATGCCAAGTCTAGAAACGTTATCTATTAAAAGCCATGCCATAAGTAGAAAAATGATTATTGTAATTATCTTCGGCCTCATACTTTAACTTGCTATGCTAAAACAGTTTTCCTGTTTGCCCTAATTTAACCCTATTTAGATGCCTGTAAGCCGCTTCGGTAACTTCACGACCACGAGCGGTTCGCATTAGGTAACCTTCTTGTATCAAAAAAGGCTCATAAACTTCTTCAATAGTACCGTCATCTTCGCCAACGGCCGTAGCAATGGTTTTTAGCCCAACTGGACCGCCTTTAAACTTATCGATAATTGCTAAAAGGATTTTATTATCCATTTCGTCTAAACCATGTTCATCTACATTTAGGGCAGATAAAGCATAACGAGCAATTTCGGTATCAATTTTACCATTGCCTTTAATTTGGGCAAAATCGCGGGTGCGGCGTAACAAAGCATTAGCAATACGTGGTGTACCACGGCTACGACGGGCAATTTCATAAGCCCCTTCGTCTGAAATTGGCGTATTTAAAATAGCCGATGAACGTAATACAATCGTAGTTAACAGTTTTGCATCGTAATAAGCCAAACGAGAATTAATCCCAAAACGGGCCCTTAAAGGTGCGGTAAGCAAGCCAGAGCGAGTAGTAGCGCCTACTAAGGTAAATGGATTTAAGCCAATTTGCACAGAACGGGCATTAGGACCACTTTCCAGCATAATGTCTATCTTAAAATCTTCCATAGCTGAGTATAGATATTCCTCAACCAAAGGCGATAAACGATGGATTTCGTCTATAAAAAGGATATCGCCACTGTCTAAGTTGGTTAAAAGTCCGGCTAAATCGCCGGGTTTATCTAAAACAGGACCAGAAGTAACCTTAATATTTACGCCCATTTCATTAGCGATAATATGAGATAGCGTAGTCTTACCTAATCCGGGAGGGCCATGCAAAAGTACATGGTCTAATGCTTCGCCACGTAGTTTGGCGGCTTTAACGAAAATCCTTAAATTCTCTAAAATCTTGTCCTGTCCGGTGAAATCTTCAAATTCCTGTGGCCGCAATACTTTTTCTATATCACGCTCCGTTGGGCTAAGATTTTCAGAAGAGGGATCAAGATTTTCGTTCATGTAGCAAATATAACAGATAATTTATTGTTAATAGGCAATGGTTGATAGATAATGGCTATCAACTATCAACCATATACCATCGACTAATTATAAAAACTTTTCAGAAATTTTAGCTTCTTTTACACCATTAATGTAATTGTAGAAACCTTCGCCTGTCTTAATGCCTTTTTTGCCTGCCATAACCATATTAACTAGGAGAGGGCAGGGGGCGTATTTCGGATTTCCAAAACCCCTATGCAATACATTTAAAATGGCCAAACATACATCTAGACCGATAAAATCGGCTAATTGTAACGGGCCCATAGGATGTGCCATACCTAATTTCATTACCGTATCAATCTCATAAACGCCTGCAACGCCTTCATAAAGCGAATAAATCGCCTCGTTTATCATCGGCATAAGTATACGATTGGCCACAAAACCGGGATAATCATTCACTTCAACAGGAACTTTGTCCAATTTCTGGGATAACCCCATAACTATATTTGTAGTTATATCGCTGGTTGCATATCCACGAATAACTTCAACCAATTTCATAATGGGAACTGGATTCATAAAGTGCATTCCAATTACCTTATCGCCACGATTGGTTACTGCTGCAATTTGTGTAATGGATATTGAGGAGGTGTTGGTTGCTAAAATAGTTTCTGGATTGGTGAAAGTATCTAAATCTTTAAAAATTTTAAGTTTTAGCTCAATATTTTCCGTTGCAGCTTCTACAACCAAATCAACATTAGCTACGGCAGATTTTAAATCTGTATGTGTGCTTAAATTTTTTAGTGTATTTTCCTTATCCGTTTCGGTTATTGTTCCTTTAACAACCTGTCGATCTAAATTCTTAGAGATAGTATTGATAGCTTTTTTTAAAGCATCTGCATTGATGTCAATTAAATTTACAGCATAACCAAATTGTGCAAAGGTGTGTGCAATGCCATTGCCCATAGTTCCAGAACCAATAACAGCTATATTTTTCATTATTAGGAGGGATTTAATAAATTACAACTGGCACTTATCCCTTTAGAACAGTAAAGTGCCGTGTTAAAAAATAATAACATGGAAAAATACATAATATTATCCGGAACACGTATTTCCACAGAACAATACAATCAAAAGGTAAAAGAATTAATAAATTCTCTTAATGGTATGCCGTTAAGCTCGTCTCTTGAAGTGTTGGAAGCTGTGAAGGAACATTTAAAATCTGTTTCTGTCGTAGATATTTCCCTACTTATTGAACACGAAATGCTAACATGACTACGCACAACTGCCCGTTAACGGTTTCAAACCTCAGGCTATTTTCGTCAATCTTATATTGGTTTATAAGATTTAATTGTGATGGTTCTGTCTTGAACAACTGTTGCAATAGATAATTTACATTAACTAATTCAATGCCTATACCTTGTTTCAAATCATTGGTAATTATGGGCTTAACTAGGACAACAAAATCTTTCATATTTTTTTAGCATTTTAATTACAGTCTAAATATATCAAAATAATTAAACCCTTAGCATAATAAACATGAAACTAATAAAAACATTTAATGAAGAGCTTTATTTGTTCTGGAGGGACTACCTGAATGCGCCCCACCCTGCTTTTGGGAGGAAGTGGGTTCAGATAATATTTCAATTGGCTTGTATAGCGATTGGGAATTGTATTGGGATTTATCTTGCACTACATACCTAGCGGTAAAATATGCTACCAAGATACTTATTATAGCATTTATAAGAGCTTTTAATAACTCAAATTTTACGGGATGCTTAACAGTCCAACTTTCTTTTTTATAAAAAGGGTTTTTAAGGATATTAAAATCTCCTTGTCTTTGTAATGAATGCTCCTTAATATATTCTCCAGATTGAATAATAGTATTAGCCACCTTCTCCAAGATATGTATAGACTTTTCAAATTTATCACCAGCAATTTGCTTAATAGCCCATCCAACCCTACAGTTACCTTTTTCTTCTATGTGGGACTTAATAAGGGCAATTATTTCTATTGCTTGTTTATCCGAAATTTCCATAATAAAAAAGTTTAATTCCAATCCTAATATACAAATAACCTTCTTATTGTTGCGTAATATGAAGTACACCATCTCACAGTTCAGAAAGGAGTTCCCAAATGAAGATGCCTGTCTTGACAGGATATTTGCCCTCCGCTATTCACATCAGCCATGTTGTCCCCAATGTTCGCAGGAAACAACGTTCAAGCGTATTCCGGACAGGCGTTGCTACCAATGTTCAGACCCACATTGCCAATACCAATTATATCCTACCGCAGGCACTATATTCGAGAAGACACGCACGCCATTGGTAGATTGGTTCTATGCCATATACCTCATGACCTCTACCCGTAATGGAGTATCCGCAAAGGAGTTACAGAGGCAGTTGGGCGTAACCTATAAGACCGCTTTTAGAATGGGGCACCAAATAAGGAAGCTAATGGATACATCCTCACAGGGAGCCATTATGTCTGGAATTATAGAAGCTGACGAAACGTTCATTGGAGGAAATCCAAAAAACAAACATGCTAAGAGGAAAAATAAGTTTAACCGTTACGGACGCAGGGATTTTGACCCTGTAGTAGCATTGGTAGAAAGAGATGGGAAAGTGGTTACCAAAGTAGTAGAAGATACAAAGGCTTTTACCATGTTCCCTATTTTTATGGAGAATGTTTCTATCAAGGAATCTATACTTATTACAGATGCCAATAATTCGTATAAATTCATCGGTAAACAATTTAAAGAACACCATTCCATAAAGCATCAGACCGACAATTACATAACTGATGGATTTAAGCATACCAATAGCGTAGAAGGCTTCTTCTCACATCTAAAAAGAACCATAAAAGGGACACACATAGCGGTATCAAGAAAATATCTTACAGCCTATGCCAATGAATGTGCATTCAGATATACGTATAGAAAACAGGGACAGGGAATGTTCTATACTATTTTGAGCCAGATTTCTTGGGAGGATTTGAAGCCCTTTTCAGAAGCTCAAAAAAGTCCTCTCGGTGAGTTGGATTTTCTAATGAAGGATTAGGCTTGCTATCCTCCTGTTTGGGCTTTCCGTTCTTTTTCTTTGACATATATGTTATGATGAAAACATTTTATTCATGTTCTTTGTCAATAAAGAGCCAATAGCGCCACTAAAGAAGAATTTGTCCAATGTTTGGAGTTGATTATCATCAAGCCATTTACATGATAACGGCAGAATAAAATGGGCTACTCTTATTAAGAGAACAATAACTATTACAACAAAAACCACAACTAAAGCTATTTTTGTTATATAATGCAATATTACCCTTAAATCTTCTTCTCGTTTCTTTTCTCGATATAGAAATTCTGCTTCTTGAGAAGATTTTAAATCCGCAGGTGCGGTTTCAGCAACAATATTTTCTAGCTCGTTATTGTTTGCCATATATTAAGCCTCTTTAGCAGAATTTAATTTGTTTTTATAGTACTCTTCTATAAGGTCATTAGGAATAATTGCTGATTGTTTATTTTTACCGTTGTTCTTATTCCAAGTTATATCCCAAGGACTGTTCTCCATGTGTGTTATAGCAGATAATTGAAGACCATTGTGGTTTCTATAAACCTCATTAACTCTATCTAATAGCATTGTTGTATTTTGGTCTATTGGATATTGTTCATTATAATCGTACATCGCACTTATCCCTCTGTTTCCATACTTTTTGAATGCATTATATACAGACGGTATTACAGGGCCATACTTCCACGCTTCCGCCGCCTCAGTGATAAGACTATTTCCTGTTACTCCTAAATTCCATCCATGAGCCAAATACACTAGTTTCAAAAGTTTCATTGGAGTTAATAGACTACCCGTATCAAAAGATTTATTGATAAAATAATTTGCTATTTGAATTGGATTGTACATAGCACTAAACGTTTTTACACAAATATACTATTATTTGTTAAGTTTGTATTGGAATTAAACTATATGTAAAAAAACACAGACATCATATTATTATAATACTGTACTGATTTTATTGCTGCTCGAATTACGACCTTGAAGCCCACGCAATATAAAGTTCAAGTACGTCCGCACAGGCGTAGCTGTATCTTTATGCGTGGAGGGCGTCGTAACCCTGAGTAGCTAAAGAATTTACTGGCTGCGCCTTATTTATTTACTCAAAATACGACAACAATGAAAAAAACTCTTTTATTATCGCTGCTTTTCATAGCATCATTGGCAATCTCCTGCAAAAAGGAAAAAGCAGATAGTTCTTACATAATACTATATGTAAAGCCAAACGACAGGACAGAGAGCAACACACAAGTTGCGGTAACAGTTACTGACCAGAACGGCAGGCATATTGCAGATTTTCACGAACAAGCTCCAGATGTGTATCCACGTCCATCCATCATTAGGGACGTAAAAAGGGGAGATGTACTAACCATAAAATACCGTTCAAAGGAAAACCACACCTCTTCGTATGTAACCATCGAAATAATATGGAAAGACCTCACCGTACTATCTAGGGACGTAAAGGTTTCTACCACAGAGAATACTATAACAACATCGGTTTTCTAACTTATTACCTCTTAAAATATGAAGAAAATTATATCTGTAATCTTGGGGATAGCAATATTAGATGGCTTATCATTGTTTTTCTTTTGGGCTTTTGACATATTATTTAAAAATGTTAACTTTTGGCTATCCTTCATTCTGCTTGCTGTATTCGGACTAGGAATAGTGTGGAAATTTTCACAAATCGCTATAATAAATATACCGTTCATAGTATTTAAGGTAACATCTAAAATACCACCTTATATAATCTCCTTATATGCAATAATAACCTCTATCGGATTTCTGAATACATCACAATATTTTCCAAACTTAACCTTTAAAATATGTGTTATTGTTGGAGCGGTAAGGATTATATCGTCTGTATACTACATGCTTTTAATCCCAAAGGTGGTAGAGTTCAACAAAGAGTTAAAATCTATCAACAATCAATCGTGAATAATATTAACCTAAAAAGAAAGCACTATATCCTAGGAGGTATATTTATAATATTGCTTGCTACTAATCCATCTAGAAGCTCATACAATTCTTTCTTGCATAGAGGAGGTGATGCTAAAACAGGACGAGATTTCAACGGTCTTATATTCTCAGTATATTCTTCGAAATATTGGGGAACTAAAAGCTATCATATAGGCATATTGGGAAACTTCATAAGAGTATATACTATCAAGAATTACAGGTAAGAAAAAAGCCACCTTTATAGTGGCTTAATATCTTTATATTGCATCTGGAATTAAAACTTATTATTTATGATTATAACTCAAGTATTCTTTCCTAAGGAAATAAGAAAGGATGTTCATCCATTTTTTCATACTTTTATCGGTAAGCAAATCAACACAGATATTGCTCTATTTTATATGCATGGCAAGCATCATAAATATGGAGATATAATAGGTGTTAATTATACAATACATATAACATCAGCAGAAAATAATGAAGAATTGCTTGGATACGTTATTGAGCAATCCATAGCCTGTATCTTTGAAAATAGAATAGATGACAAAGAAAAGATTATAAATATCGCAAAAGAATTTATCGAAAAAGTAAACGCTGAAATTATTTCTTTAGGTATTTTAATATCGCCAATCCAAAATATAGACGAAGCCGCTGACAAACTGATAGCCGAACTGTCTGCGAAAGGGATATACTAGGGGTTATAGTAGTAGGTTTAAAATCTTTAGGTAGTTCAGCTAGTTTATCCTGTAACTTTTCTCGAAGAACAGGGACGATACAGGTAACTTCCTCCATATTAACTATCAATGCCTTCTTGAGGTCTACAAGCAGATGTAGGTCTTTATAGTTATCGTTATATTTTATTCCTTTCATGTTACTGTTCTAAGGATTTAACTATATTATTATTTTGATATATTGAAGTATAATTTCAAATTTGCTTTGTTATGGATAAAAATGACCTAAAAGAACTTTCTTTTTTAGAAATATCTTTAATGGAGATAGAAGAAAACAAGACCTTAATCCTTATGTGTGAAGATGGGGATAAAGCCTCTAGGTTATTCGAAATATTACAGCGCAATAGATATAATGTCAAGGCTATGCTTACTAAAAGATTAACACATAAGATTGCAGTAGAGTTCATAGATGAAAATTTATTTATCGGATTAGATACAAACATGTCTTCTAATAGCTATCCAAAAGCATCTTGGCTTACCTACGGTTTAGTTACACGTCTTACTGTTGGTTATCGGGAAGACAAGGATAATATACGATGGATTTCACAACTTCTGCCATTACGGTCTGCAAATCTGAACTAATAAAAAATTCACCACTTATAGATGTTTTAACTGTGTCAATTCCTTTTTCAAATCCAATTGTTTCCATATTACTGTGCTAAAGGGATAAGTGCCTTACAACTTAACATAACGTAAATTATATTACAAATATTCAATATTGGTATATATTTAAAATTCGTTTAATTTACGTTTTAATTCCTGTACTTTATCTAATCTGTTTTTACGTGTATAGATTTCAATTAATAACCTAATGGTATTTCTATGATTAATGTTAATGTCATGAGCCCTTAATAAAGAATACTCTGCACGGTTAATATTGGCAACGAATTTTTTATTGTCCTTTTGTTTAAGGGCTTCATTTGCATTTTGTATATATGCTACTGCCAATTGGTATAATGCTTCGAAATAATTATAATCTACTTCAAGTGCCTTTTGGTAAGATAATTCGGCCGTACTTATATTTTTAGCCTCATTTTGTTGCAAATAACCATATAGGAAAAAGAGCAATTTACTACGTTTATCGGTTTTTAAGGAATTTTCTATTGCTTGGGTAGCTTTTTCGTACTGTTCGGTATCTAATAACAGATTAATATAATTGTTGGTTAGCAATGGATGGTAAGCATTGGATTTTAATCCTTCTTCGAGTGTTTTAATGGCCAGTTCTGTTTCAAATTTTGAAGCGTAAATGTTAGCTATGTTTTGAAATAATGCAGGATTTTTTGCTCCGCTTTCTTTTGCACGGATAAAATAAGTTAATGCATCGTTATACATTTGCAAATTTTGCGCACAAATGGCCGTGTTAGTAGCCAACAATGTATCTGTTGGCATAAAATCACTTACCTTTTTAAATAATTCATAAGCGGTCGAAAAATCATTTTGTTGAAATGCCTCTGTACCCTTACGCTGTAACTTTACATGGATATTATGGTTAGCTGCTTTTATCAGTTCGGTATTTGTTTGAAACTTATCTAGTTTAATAGCTTGTTCTAAGGCATCTTGCGCAGACTGGAAATATTTTTCGGCATTAGTTTCATCATCAATCAACGCAATATAAGAACTCATATACGCTTTAATTGCCCATGTTTCGGGCCAATTTTTTGTTTTTTTGTCTTTCTCAGCCGCCTCAATTGCCTTAACCCCCTCTCCTATAATGGTTAATTGTTTTTTTACATCGGCTTTTTCTGCAATGCTATTTTGCAATTTCGCTAAACTATTATTGGCTATTTTAATTTGCGAACCTTGAGAAAAGGAAAAATGACTAATGGTTAATAAAATGAAAATGTTCAAGAATACCTTACGCATCGTCTCAAATAGCTTATATTACACAAAGTAACTAAAAAAGGGAGATAATTAAACTTTATCTCCCTTTTTATAACTGATTAAATTGCAAATTTATTGTTTTTGAAGAGCGTCCAACAATTTTTTAGTTTCTTCATAGCTCTTAGTGTCATTTTTAAATGCATAAATTTGTTTCAATGCTTCTAAAGTATGAGTTGCTTTAGGATCTAATTCATACGCTTTTTTATAATAAGGCAACGATTTGTCAATTAGTGCGGTCATTTTAGCGGTTAAAGCATTGTACTCCTTTACTTTTTTAGTGTCTAATTTTTGTCTTTCGCCCTGAACATTCAAAGCCTGTTTGTAGTAAGTTTCACCTAACAAGAACTGATATATTGCCTTATTAGGATCTTTTGCAATGAGTTTGCCTAAAGATTCTTGAGATTTCTCGATTTCGCCCCTTACAATGTAAATATCTGTTTGAGTACCTACAAAATCAGGATCATCTGAGAATTTTTTCAAGGCTTCATCAATTAAAGCTAAACCTGCGGTGGTATCTTTTCTGTTTACCAACTCCATGTTAATGGTTTCGAGATAAAGGTTTTTAGCTTCTGGAACATTAAAGCTAATTACTTTTTTGAAATTTTTGATAGCTCCTTCATAATTGCCAGCTTGCTTAGCTGCTACCCCTGCATTAAGATACATGGAAGTATCTGTAGGATTTTTTTCGGTAATTTGGGTGAAAATCTTAAAAGCTGTTGCATAATCTTTCTTATTATACGCTCTAATTCCTCTCGACTGAATAGCATTGGTAATGTTAATTTCTGCATTGGCTAGTTCGTCCTTCTTTTCGTTCTTCTTGTCTAAAGATTTTGCCTTTGCAACAGCTTCTTCCGCAATTTTTTGTTTAGCTTCAGAATTTTGCAAGTTCACTGTATCTAATACAGCTATTGCCGACGAAATAGATGCCCTTAACGCCCATGCTTCGAGGTTCTCTTTGGTTTTTTCATGAGCAATGGCATTATTTGTATTAGTTAAGCCCTTATTAAGTATATCTAAATTTTTTTTAAGATTATTTGCCTGATTCATCGCCTGAAAAAGGTCCCAAGATTTCTTGGCTTCTGCCACTTCTGATTTTTGGGCATAGGCTCCTAGCGTTAATCCAATGATACCTATGCTTAAGATTAGCTTTTTCATTTATAAAATAATTTTAATGGTAATTAATTATGGTTTTTAAATCCTACTAGTTTTCAACGTTCTCATCATTATCTCCCGTTGTTGTATTTTCGTTAGCTTCGTTGCCATCATTAGTTAAAGTTTCGTCTTCTTCCTCATCCTCATGGTCTATTCTTGCTACCGATGCAATTTCATCATTTCCTTTTAGAGTAATTAACCTTACACCTTGTGTAGCCCTGCCCATTACCCTTAATTCGCTCACCGCAATTCTAATTACAATGCCCGATTTGTTGATAATCATTAAATCATCGGCGTCGGTAACATTTTTTATGGCTACTAAATCACCTGTCTTTTCGGTAATATTAATGGTTTTAACACCCTTGCCCCCTCTATTAGTAACGCGATAATCTTCAACATCGGTACGTTTGCCGTATCCTTTTTCCGATACTACCAATATCGTTGCATCGGCACTATCCACAGCAATCATGCCAATTACCTCATCTTTATCATGAGCTAGGGTAACACCACGAACGCCCGTTGCTGTTCTGCCCATTGGCCTAACCGTTTTTTCGTTAAAGCGTATGGCCCTGCCAGAACGTAGTGCCATTACAATTTCACTAGTGCCGGTAGTTAAGCTAGCTTCTAATAATTGGTCGCCGTCGTTAATGTTGATGGCATTGATACCATTTACACGTGGACGAGAATAGGCTTCTAAAGAAGTTTTCTTAATAGTACCTTTTTTGGTACACATAATAATGAAATTATTCTCTAAATATTCTTGATCTTTTAAGTTTTTAACCTTGATATAGGCCTTAACTTTTTCTTCTTTAGGGATATTGATGATATTTTGTAGCGCACGCCCCTTGCTTTGACGCGTACCTTCCGGAATTTCGTAAACCCTTAACCAGAAACATCTACCTGCTTCGGTAAAGAACAGCATATAGTTGTGGTTAGTGGCAATTAATAGATGCTCAATGAAATCTTCATTTCTGGAATCGCTTCCTTTAGCACCTTTGCCTCCCCTACCTTGCGTACGATATTCTGATGCAGGAGTACGTTTAATATAACCTTCGTGAGAAATAGTAATTACTACTTCTTCGTCCTCTATGAAGTCCTCCATGCTCATATCTTCGGCCGAGTGAACAATCTCAGAACGACGTTCATCGCCATATTTATCACGCATTTCGGCCAACTCATCTTTGATAATCTGCATACGCAAACCTTCGTCTGCCAATATAGATTTCAAGTATTCGATGGTTTTCATCAATTCGGCATATTCTTCTTTAATTTTATCACGCTCTAGTCCTGTTAACCTGCGCAAGGTCATATCCAGAATAGCACGTGCCTGAATATCTGTTAAGCCGAAAGTTTCCATTAAGCCTGTTCTGGCTTCCTCTGGAGTACTAGATGCACGGATTAACTTAATTACTTCTTCAATATGGTCTAAAGCAATTAATAAACCTTCTAAAATATGCGCACGTTTTTCGGCTTCTGCCAACTCAAAACGGGTACGGCGAATAACTACATCATGTCTGTGTTCTACAAAATGATGGATTAAATCTTTAAGGTTTAATAATTGAGGACGGCCATTTACCAATGCAATGTTATTTACACTAAATGAGCTTTGTAAGGCCGTTTGCTTAAATAGATTATTTAGAACAATACTAGCGTTTGCATCTCTCTTTATTTCGTAAACAATACGGATACCGTCTTTATTGGATTCGTCCTTAATGTTAGAGATACCTTCTATTTTCTTTTCGCCAATTAGCTCGGCGGTGCGCTCAATCATTTGCGCTTTGTTAACCAGATAAGGTACTTCGGTAACAATAATTACTTCGCGGTCTTTAATATTTTCTATTTCGGCCTTGGCACGCATTACAATACGCCCCCTGCCGGTTTCAAAGGCTTCCTGTACGCCCGAATAGCCGTATATGATTGCTCCCGTCGGAAAATCGGGTGCTTTTATAAACTTCATCAGTTCGGCTATGGTAATTTCCCTATTGTCGATATAGGATATGGTACCGTTGATTACTTCTGTGAGGTTGTGTGGCGGCATATTGGTTGCCATACCTACCGCAATACCCGAAGATCCGTTAATTAAAAGGTTAGGCACTTTTGATGGCAGTACCGTTGGTTCCTCCAACGAATCGTCGAAGTTGTTTTGAAAGTCTACCGTATCTTTATTGATATCGGCCAACATTTCCTCTGCAATTTTTTGGAAACGGGCCTCAGTATAACGCATTGCCGCTGGCGAGTCACCATCGATAGAACCATAGTTACCCTGTCCATCAACCATCATGTAGCGTAAGCTCCATTCTTGTGCCATACGTACCATGGTCATATATACCGATGAATCACCATGTGGGTGATACTTACCTAAAACCTCACCCACAATACGGGCAGATTTTTTATAAGGTTTGCCACTTCCCAAGCCCAAATCTAGCATACCGTAAAGTACCCTGCGGTGTACTGGTTTTAAACCATCACGTACATCAGGTAATGCCCTGCTCACAATTACCGACATCGAGTAGTCGATATAGGCAGAGCGCATTTGCTCGTCTATATTAATTGGAATAATCTTATTTCCGTCTTGCTCCTGATTTTCTAAATCTTCTGCCATAAATTTTTATGTTTTGCGTTGTGCGCAGTGCGTTAAGCGTTTAACACGCCAAACACTAATCGCCAATTGCAATATAAATTACGATTTTTTATAACCTTGCGAATTTAGCAAAATAAGCTACACTTTATAGCCCATTGTGGAAAAGTTTTAGCTGGGGTTATTTTTTTATAGACAAGAGATGAGCGTATAAAATTTATATATTAGCCCATAGTATATTATATACTCAAAAACATCTTAAATTACTCTGAATTTCATACTATGGCTGCTGCAAACACTCCTACAACCTATACTCCGCAAAATGTTACCGATTATCCAAACAATAATACCTATTTTATGGTATGGAATTTTAAGGATGATGTAGATGTAGAAAAAGTAAAATCGGTATTTCAGCGTGTATGTGCTTTGGTGATTAATCTAAATAATTCTGCATTAGACCGTTTCCCAAATTCAAAAGCGAGCTGTGTAATGGGCATAGGCCATGATGCTTGGCTAAAATTAAACCTGTCCCAACCACTACCAAAAGAGCTTAAGAATTTTGAGGCGATAAAAGGCGATAGACATATTGCCGTAGCTACTAAAGGCGACCTGCATTTCCATATCCGCTCCGATGTAAAGAGCCATGCCTATGATATGTCGGCTACCATTGCAGATTTTATGAAACCCATTGCCAATTGTGCGGTAGAAGTTCAAGGGTTTCGTTATTGGGATAGCCGCTCTATTTTGGGTTTTGTGGATGGAACCGAAAATCCACATGGTGCCGACCGTGATTATTTTGCTGTAATTAACGAACAGGATGCTAAATATAAAGGCGGGAGTTACCTGTTTACGCAAAAATATATCCACAACCTTGATGCTTGGAAATCGCTTTCGGTTGAAGAACAGGAGAAAGTGATTGGCAGGTCAAAAGACCATGATATTGAAATGGATGACGATGTAAAACCGAAAAATTCACACATTGCATTGGCTAATATTGGTGATGATTTTAAGATAGTTAGGGACAACATGCCTTTTGGTAGTGTGGCTACCAACGAAATGGGTACTTATTTTATTTGTTACGCAAGTACCTTTACCACTGTGGAGAGAATGCTCGTCAATATGTTTATTGGCAATCCACCGGGAAACTACGACCGTATTCTGGATTTTAGCACCGCCCAAACCGGAACGTTGTTTTTTGTACCTTCAATGAATATGCTTGATGAGTTTGGAGGATAGCATAAAATACAATCGTTGATAAAAGTTCTTCTTTTTTGTTTCAAAACTCGAAGCTATTTCTGATATTTAGCTAATCATGATTGTTTCTGAAAGAACCCTAAAATGGGCCTTGAGCTTATACCCACCCCTACTGTTTCAACGTATTTGGGTTAAAAGGTTCCATAAGGGATTTAGAGGAGTTGATGTTAAAATCAGCAACAGCTTTTTGAACCGAAATTACAATGGCTCTATTTTTGGCGGTACTATTTATGCTGCTACCGACCCATTCTATGCCATTTTGTTCGACCAACTGATGCAGCGAAAAGGCTATAAATGTAGAGTTTGGCTCAAAAGTGCTTCGATACAATATCTTAAACCGGGGCTTACAAATTTGTACTTTACGCTTAAAATTACCGACGAAATGATTACCGAGGCCGAGCAAGCCCTAAACGAATATGGAAAGTTTGTAAAAGCCTATCCTATGGAACTTTATAACAAACAGGGCGAACTTTGTGCAACAGTAACAAATGAAGTATATTTAAGGATTAAGTTTCCGGGAGAAAAACAACGTGTTGCTATCTAAATATTTGCGCTATGAATATAAAAAGACTGATACTGGAAGGTGAAAACGTAAGTCTGGATTTTAAAAAGACGATTAGCAACTGTGAGAAGATTGCCAAAACCTTAGTTGCTTTTGCTAATAATAAAGGTGGTAAACTCTTAATTGGCGTGGCCGATGATGGAACAATTAAGGGCGTAAAAGCAGAAGAGGAGGAAAAATACATGATTAATAAAGCTGCCCATCAATTTTGTAAGCCTGCCATAGAACCCCGTTTTGAAGAATATCTTGTTGATGATAAATTAATTTTAGTAGCGGAAATCCCTAAAAGCGATATTAAACCTCATTATGCCCTTGATGAACACGGCAAATGGTGGGTTTATTTTAGGGTACAGGATAAAACTGTTTTGGCCAGTAAAATATTGGTAGAAGTACTAAAAAAGGAAAACAATACCGATGGTACGTTAATTAAATATGACGAGGAGGAAAAATTGCTGCTCAACTATTTGGGAAATAACGGCAGAATTACGTTAAAAGAATTTAGCAAACTTACCCGGAGTGCCTATAAAAAAGCACAAAAGATTATTGTAAACCTTATTTTATCGGGTATTATATTACCACATATTACCGAAAAGGAAGAATATTATATTTTGGCGGGTTAAAAATTTGTTGAAATGTTGTAAAGTTTGAAGGTTGCAAACTGGAAACTGGAAATTGAAAACTATTAACTGAAAACATTTTCCGATTTTTGCAGGCTTATGTTTACTTACTCGTTTGCCAAGTATAAATCTTACTATAAAGATAATCTCATTCTAGCTTTACCTATTGTGCTCTCCCAATTGGGGCATACTTTAGTACACATGGCCGATGGAATAATTGTAGGCCATTTTGCGGGAACGGTTCAATTGGCAGCAGTTTCGTTGGTAAACAGTTTGTTTATGCTCATTCTGGTGTTGGGGTTAGGCATCTCTTATGGTTTAACTCCACTTATTGCACAAGCTAATGGCAGTAACGAAAAACCAGAATGTGGCAAATTGTTGTCTAATAGTTTGCTTATTAACATCTTTACCAGTATTGTATTATACGGATTGGTGCTTTTGGTTTACTATAAAATCATCGATCATATTGGTCAATCGCCAGATGTGGTTTTACATGCCAAACCTTATCTCCAGTATATGGGCATTTCCATATTCCCGTTGATGATTTTTCAGGCATTTAAACAGTTTACCGAGGGCTTGGGCTTCACCAAACAAGCTATGCTCGTTTCCATTTGGGGCAATGTCATCAATGTGGTTTTAGGGATTATTTTCGTTAGAGGCATGTTTGGTATTTCGCCAATGGGGGTTAGCGGTGTGGGTTTAAGTACGTTAATTGATCGTATGATAATGGCAATTGCCATGGGTGCTTACGTTTTTAACTCCAAAAACTTCACCATATATCTTTCCGATTTTAAGCTATTTTCGTTTGATTTATCGAGAATGAGTAAAATTATAAAGCTTGGTGCGCCAGTTGCCATGCAGTACGCTTTCGAAATTAGTGCATTTAGTGGTGCAGGTATTTTAATAGGCACTATCGGAAAGGTAGAACAGGCAGCACATTTTACTGCATTGTCTTTGGCCGCATTTACCTATATGTTGGCAACAGGAATTGCCAATGCTGCAACCATTAAAACCGGAAATAATTTTGGAAGCAAAAACTACAATGCTTTGCGCCTGTCGGCAATTGCAAGCTACCACATCGTAATTGTTTTTATGTCCTTTACTGCTTTGCTGTTTGTGGTATTCAATAATCTGCTTCCGTATATCTACACCAGCGATGCAAGTGTAATTTCCATTGCGGCACAATTGCTCATATTAGCGGGCTTTTTTCAACTGTTCGATGGTACACAAGTAGTTGGATTGGGTGTGTTGAGGGGCTTGGGCGATGTAAATATGCCAACTTTCATCACCCTTTTATCGTACTGGGTAGTTGGTATTCCGGTGGGCTACTTGTTAGGGTTTAAGTTAGAAATGGGTGTAGAAGGCATTTGGTACGGTTTAACCTTTGGTTTGTTAACGGCCTCTATCCTACTGTTTATCAGATTTCAGAATAGGACAAAAAAACTATTGTCTAAATATGAGGTGTAAGGTTTTACTTTATATAGTGATTAAATAACTAAAAACGTTACAATTCAATTGATATTTTTACCTTTCCTCCTAATCCTTTTTCAACAATATCAAATAAGGTTTTTAAGGTCAAGTTACTTCCGTTGTTCTCAACTCTCGAAATATACTCACGTTTTTTATCTACAAGTTCTGCAAGCTCCAATTGAGTTAAATGTTTCTGTTCTCGAGCCTTTTTCAAAAGCAAACCTATTTTAAAAGCTTCAAAATCTCTTTCAAGTCCATCACGCCTTTCTGTTCCTTTTTTTCCGTAAACACTGTCTTTAATAGACGCCCAATTTTTAGTTTCCATCTTTGTTAGATTTTTGTTCATAATAATCAGCCATTATCTTTAGGGCCTTTTCTATTTCATTTTTCGGAGTTTTTTGTGTCTTTTTTTGAAATCCGTTCATTAAAATCACTAGTTTATCTCCATCAAAAAAGCAAAATACCCTCCAAATATTAGACCCTAACTGAATTCTTGCTTCATACAAGCCATTTATTCCAACAATATGCTTCAAATAGTTTGTAGGAACACGTTCAAGAGTTTCAATAGCTTCAATAATTTTGAATATTTTATCTTGAACTTTTTGTGGCTGTTCTAAAAGAGAATCTTCAATAACTTTTAAAAGCTATAACTTCTCTCACTTTCATTATACAAAGGTAATTTAAAAGTTACTATTAAACAACTTTTTTCTAAAGTTGGTGTTAATACCAACTATAAGAGACTTCTTTGTGTTATTTGCGCCTTTGTGGTTATAATTCCATACCGGAAATCCAGTAGTTAAATTACCGGATAATGGGAATTGTGCCTGTTTGTGTTTAATAAGACCTTAGTCTATATTAAAAAAGCACAAAATTAGAAATGAAATTTATTAGAAAAATTAATGTCCATGCCAAGGGATTGGGCATTATGGCGAGTTGCCTACTTGTATCGGCAATGTTAAGCGCACAAGACAAAACTTATCCAATTAAAACTTCGGCAAAGCCCAACGACTTAAAAACTTACGAAGTAAACGAGGCCAATGGCAATATCAGTATCTTGTTTACTAAAAAAGGGAAAAAAAACGAGATTTACAGCAATTATGTTTTCGACAAAGACCTTAATCTGGTTTCGGAAACCGAAGAAGAAATGGATGTAGAACAGGCCAAGAAAAAGCTCGTTACCTCTGGTAGTGTAACTGGCTATATACTGGGAATTGGCAGTATGGGAGGTATTATTAAAGATAACGTACTTACCGTAGAAAACAGTATTGTTGGGGCAATGACCATCAAAAAAGGCTACATAGGTTGGGGTGCTATTAGAAACCCAATGAATGGACAGATGATTTATCAAGAGGGATTTTTTGCCCGAGAAACTGTTAAGCCCAAGGGTGATAACGGCCGCAGACTGATTGCCATAGCCTTTCAGACTGATGCGCCCGGTGAATATTTTTCCGACAGTAAGTCTTTTGGCGGACGTTCATTTACAACAAGTAAAACTGCAGCCACAGGAAGGGCCAAGCTCCTATCGGATGCCACAGGAGACGTTGTTGTTGTATCGACATTAAACACCATAGGTACTAAAGACCCAACTACAGGGGAGAAAATTTTTGGCTCGAACTTTAAATTTTTAGCACAACGCTATAGTGCCGAAAATCTGGAACTGAAAGCTGAAACAGCATTTGAATTTCCATTTAGTTATGAATTCTTATTTAAACAGGAAGCTACTGATGGCAGCAACGATATATTACTGATTATGGCCCCAGGTATGGGAGCTACAAAAAAATATTCTAATCCAAATAAAAACGAATATGTGTATTTGCGTATAGATATTGATACCAAAATTAAAGAAAGAGTAATGTTTAATAGCCCCTATGGTCGTTTGAATAATCTTTGCGCTTACAATTTTGGCGAAGAGACCATAATAATGGGTACGAGTAAAGCGGGTAATGAAAGTAAGTTTGCCAGTTTTGTCCCTTTTAAGAGCGATGACAACCAACTGGTAATTATTAAAATAAGAAGTGGACAAGAACCTATTGTAAAGGCAACACCTATTAACAGTTTGGCTGCCCCCATCATTAATTTTGCTGCTAATGATGCTCTACAAACCACCGACAACCAAATTTGGATAACAGGACAAGTTTATGAAAAAAAGGGTAATGATCCTGAAAAATGGGGCAATGCCTATGCTTTTGATATTGCGCCCGATGGTAGTATATCAAAACACTTAGTATTGTCGCAAACGGAGAAAACATCCGAAAAAGCAGCATCGCCCATATCGCTTACCAAACTTAATGATGGTAGTTTATTTTGGAATACTTATGAGTACACCAAAAAAGGCAATATGTATCCTAAATATGCCAAAATAACCAATGGCAATTTAGGTTCGGTAGTTTTTCCAGGAGATAAAAAATATATAGTTAACGAAACATTCCCATTCTATGTTTCTTCAGATAAAAAGTACCTGCTGTACTTTGGCAATACCGAAGACAATAAGCAGCTTTGGTTATATAAAGAAGCATTGTAAGTAACTGAAATAAACTCATTACTGAGAAAGTTTTTTCAGTTTTGTGCACCCGGTAGTAGCAATGCTATCGGGTTTTTATTTAAAGTAGTCATTAGGTTCGTGGCCCTTCGTGCTTGTCTGGCTTTAGCTCCTTTTGGTTAAGTTCATTTTCCAAATCTTTTTGGTCTTTGCGATTTCTTCTGATAACGAAATAAACAAATGCCAAAATAGCTACTATGGCTACCGCAATAAGAATAAAATTGATTTTCATTACCTCTAATTTAATAACAAATTTAATTTCAATAGATTAAAGATTTGTTAAGTGGCTGTTAAGGTTTCTAAAAACATTAAGAAGTTAACGCTCATTAAGACCATAAATCTTAACTTTTTTTCACTTCTTAGAAGCTGTCTAAATTTATATTTTGAACTTTACACGTCATGCTGAATTTATTTCAGCATCGGATTTAAAGACCCTGAAACAAGTTCAGGGTGACGCAGAGAAAAAACTTTCACTTAAACTTAGACAGCTTTTTAATGGTTAAAAATTAAAACAACTCTTTTTGCTCTTCTACTCTATTTCGTATTTTGGGTTCGTGGAAATTAGAGAAGCCCACTCCTATTAACCTCACAGATTTACCTTCAAAATCAGCATTTTCTACTAAAGTTCTTGCTGCATAAATTGCTTCGTCCTCATCAGTGATGGGATGTTCAAAAGATGTACTACGGGTTATAATCTTAAAATCGGCAAATTTTATTTTCACGGTAATGGTTCTGCCAAATAACTGATATTGGTTAGCTCTCCTAAAAGCAGCTAATGTAATTCGCAGTAAATGTTCGTATAACTCACTTCCCTTGTCCAAATCGTAACTAAAGGTATCTTCAGAACTTATGGATTTAGTTTCCCTATCAGGTTTTACCTGCCTGTGGTCTATTCCCCTTACAATGTTGTAAAAAAACTTGCCCGATTTCCCAAAAAGTGTCATTAATCGTTCTTCGCTCAATTTCTTTAAATCGCTGCCTTTTCTGATGTTCTGCATTTTCATACGTTGTGCGGTAACCTTACCCACACCATGAAACTTTTCTACGGGCAGTTTCTCCATAAATTTTTCAATTTTCGAAGGGCCTATAAAGGTCAGTCCATCGGGTTTGTTTATATCGGAAGCTATTTTGGCCACAAACTTATTAATGGAAATACCTGCTGATGCAGTCAAATGTAGTTCTTCTTTAATAGCTTTTTTAATCTCCTGTGCAATGGTTATGGCCGAACCGATATTGAGTTTGTCTTGGGTAACGTCTAGATAAGCTTCGTCTAGCGAAAGTGGTTCTATTAAATCGGTATATCGACTAAAAATGGCTCTTATCTGTCGTGAAACCTCTTTGTAAACATTAAAACGGGGATATACAAATATAGCATAGGGACACAATTGTTGTGCTTTTTTAGACGGCATGGCCGAATGTACGCCAAAGGCTCTTGCTTCGTAACTGGCAGCGGCCACCACTCCCCGTCCATCGGGCGGGCCACCTACAATTAACGGTTTGCCCTTGTACTGCGGAAAATCCCGTTGTTCTACGGAAGCATAAAAGGCATCCATATCTATGTGGATGATTTTTCTAACTTTTACTGCTTCTTTTTCCATCATTCTAAAATATAACTATCGTAGGCTCTTTTGTGCCAAAACCGGTAATTCTTTGAAGCAAATTTTGTTCCGTTGAACAGCAAATGAACAAAACCATTTCGTTCTACCATTACCGTATGGAGTATTTTACCTTCGGGATTATTGATCAAGATGATACTTGTGGTGTTTGATTTATTCTGCCAAATCAGTTGCTCGTTAGTTTCCTGATACTTTAGTGGTTTTAAATCTTTAGCCATCAGCTTGCTCTGATACCAAGTTCCGCCAGTTGCCGACACTAAAGGCTTTCCATTATAAATTACCACACTATCGTTGTAGGCAATTACCTGTAAGTATTTGTCTTTCTGCTTGAGCCATTCTTCTAGTTTAAGCTGATGTTTTTCGGTTTCATAGGCGTAAGTGGCATCTAAAAACCCAATGCGCTCTATGTATTTGGGTAATTGTGTAGCCTGTGCATTAAGATATCCAAAAATAAAACTACCTCCACCGCTATGGCCGGTTAAGCTAATTGTTGGTTTCAAGTTTTGATATTTGCGATAAATCGTATCTACAATGGTATGGATGAGGCTATCGCTGTTTTTATTTTGCCGTCGCCATTGCGGCCAACTTTTTAACGAATTTTCTACATATACTACAATATAATTGGTTTTTCCATCGGTATTTCTAATAAAGCTGGTTTGCGCACCAATGTGCTGAATGTCGAAATGCCAATCGTCGCCTTTGGCTAGTTTTTTACCATAAGTTTGTGCAGTAGTATTGCCATTGGGCAGAGCATATAGGATAACTTTAGTAGGTTTTGAGGTAATAATTTCCGGTTCATCAAAAGTTAGGGTAACGCCATTATCTAAATAGACAACGGGCATATTTTTTATTTTTTGCTCAAAGGGCGATTGAGCAATTGCCATCATGGGTAGTAGCCAGAAAAGAAGTATAAAGCGGCTCCTCATACTTCAAATTTAGCATTTATTTGGTTTTGGATTTTCCTCCGATATTAAAAACCGCACCCACGCTAAACACCGAATGTCCGGCATTTAAAAATTTACGGCTTCTTAGCCCAATATTGCTGCCACTGGTGTATTGTAGCTGAAATTGTTCGCTAAGTACCATACGTGTAAAGAATACGGGCTCTATAAATATATTATCTTCGTTGGGATGTGGTACGTTATTTAACTTAAAATCGTTGGTTGATGCAAAACTTAAACGCCAAGCCGTACCATAGTTAAGCCCAAAATCTATTCCCAGCAGCCTTACTTTGCTTGTTTTTTTGGAACTGTAATTGGCCTGTACAAACGTTTTGGTGTAGTTGGCATCGTATATATCGGTATTTATCAATACCCCATCGTCGTATTTGCGAAAAACACGGTAGCTACTGGCAGTACCCATTCCGGCATAAAATTCGAGTATGCGGTTATCATCAGGGCCAAAAGTTTTAAAATATCCGCCTGCTATTTCAAAATAGTTGTGCTTAATGTCTTTTCTCTTGCGCTCATTATCCATAAAACCAAAATTGACCATAGCAGCCAAGTTATTGCTTACGGCGTAAGCTCCGTTAAAGTTAAGATTGCCTTTTAATGATACATGTGCGCCTCCAGCAAATTCGCCTTTGGTGGTGAGCATTGGCGTATTGGGTACGCCGGGCATATAAATAGATGAACAACTGCTAAACAGTAATACTGAAACAAGTAGGGCTACGAGCTTATGTTTTATTGGCATATTGCTAAATAACACATTTAAGCGCAGAAAATTGTGCTAAAGTTTGAGAAAATTCCTCTCCTTGCCCTCCCGAATAGTCGGGATAAGCTCTCCGAAGAAATTGGGGATATAGCACAAAGCACAAAACATACCCAAATACGCCTAACGGCCTAGCAGGTTTTCGCAGGAGAAAGCGCCGAACACCTTTGTATTACCTTACACTTTTTCCTGCCAAGCAAGAAAGCAGCGTGTGCGCAAGACTAATGGATGGAAACGCATTTTTCTTGCGCCATTAAAGGTGTTGGCAGCTTTATTCAAGAAAAGATGCAAGCCTTGTTTCTTTGGTACTTTCTCAACAAGGAGAAAGGACTAGGCCAGCCGCCTAGGAGGCGAAAAACACTAACGCATTAAGATCCCGGTTATCAAGTACAAGATGACGGTATAGGGTACAATTCAAATGAACATAGATATATTTCCTCCCTATGGGTCGTCTATATAACGGCAAGGAAGAAATAGAATTAGTTAAATTTCATTAATTCCATCATTCTTTTAAACTCGCTTTGTACTTCGGCTTTTATAATGATTTGTTGCCCAGTTACAGGATGGCTAAACGACAAGCTTAAAGCATGCAACATCATGGTATTCATCTGAAGGTGCTCTTTAAAATATCGGTTTTGTTTATTACAACCGTGTGGCCTATCGCCAATAATGGGATGAAAAATGTGCGCAAAATGCTTGCGCAGTTGGTGCATACGCCCTGTTTTGGGATTGGCCTTTACCAAACTATATCTAGATGTGGGATGTTTGCCTATGGCCAATGGTATTTCTGCTTGTTGCAGGGTAATAAAATCGGTCTGTGCTTCCTGTAAAGTACCATTTTCTTTTGCTAACGGATAATCTATCTCCATTTCTTCGGATGTATATCCCCTCACTATTGCCAAATAGTTTTTATCTACCAATCCTCCCTGAAACTGCTTTTGCATGGCTATTTCCGTTTCTTTATCGAAAGCGAATAGTAGCACTCCTCCTGTTTTCCTGTCTAAACGATGGGTTGGGTTTACATGCCGACCAACCTGATCCCTTAACATTTGCAGTGCAAATTCTTTGGCATCATCAGCTATTTTAGAGCGGTGTACCAACAGGCCATGTGGTTTATTAATGGCAATGAGGTAATCGTCTTGGTATATGATTTCTAGCACAGCGCTAAGATAAGGATTGTTCTGTATGTACGAGATTGAAATAGCTTAAAAAGAAAAGAGCGTAAGTAAGAGCAATTAGGCTATACCAATTCTCAAAAGTCCGTTTTCTTTGTTGGCTAACAATAAAACAATCATTAGGTACAAGTCCTTGTAGGCTTGGTTTAATATTTACCAGATACCTTTTAGAAGAGATGTAACGGGTGTCTCACCCCTAGCTATACAAGTTGCCTCCAAGATTATTTTTTAAAACGGATAGGGCTGGATACCAAGCGTTGCATTGTAATTATAACATACTTAATGAGGGCATTATAGCCTCACTCTACGGTTGTGCAAGCAACCTCCTTAATCTTATTCTATAATCAATTGTATGCCTGCTTTCTCAGCTTTATAATTGATCTTCTCTTTCAAACTGTAATAACTCCAATGTTGCAACAAGAAAGGATCTTCTTTGGCAATCTCCTCTTTCGCTCGCTGATTAACCAACAACAACGTTGCCGCCTGATGTTTTAAGCAAAAGTTAATCAGCATTCTACTGTAGACATGTAGTTTTTGTTCTACATAGCGTTTTTCCATTTGGCGATAATCATCCAAGCTTTTCATTTTACGCTTTCTGCCATGCCCGCCGCGGTTAAAAGTTGCCCCTTTTTGTACCCGATGTACGGCTGCCCGTATGGCCAACCGACGGTGCAAAAATTCTTCCTTGTTACCAATCACATATTCGTACTTTCCAATCTTTACCACTATCGGATGTTCTATCGACAATGAAGCTTCGGCAATTACACCAGGGTCTAGCACATAGCACTCTTTTTCAATCTGTACAGCAGCCAATAAATACACTTTGCCTTGATCTAGCTGCAAATGACTGGAACGAAGTTTCAACATCCCGGCCCGTAGCCGTTCCATTAGCATTTTCTTATCTCCGCAATCTTTGCCCAAATAAGTTCTAAAAGGAATTTGAAACAGCTTAAAGCAATAGTTCTTACCATCTGGACTTAAGGTAAACTTATAGATCGACTTTCCTGTAAAGGGCATCGGAATATTACTTTTATAGTTCCGCAACGACTTCTCTCCTCTCCAATAGGCCGTTTTTTCTTTACTGAAATAAGAAAGCAAACTATGGTTAAGGGAAGCCATCATATCCATTGGCACCTGCCCCTTAAAATGGCCGGCGAGCACATGGTACATAGCGCCCTCTCTTGATGACTGCAGGATACCGTTTTCATCTTTCTTTTGATCGGCCAGCTTTAGCTTGATATCTTCAGTGAGGTAGAAAAAGTCTTTCACCTGCTCTTGCACAAACTGATGGCTCATGATCATATTTGCCGCCTTAAAGCAGATCCTTTGCCATTGGTAAAGCTGCGCCTTCATTTCTTTAATTACTTCCGCATCTTCACTATCAATCAGTAATTGAATTTTTCTGGTAATGACGATGGTGTTGTTTTCCATAAGTTTATAATTTACTTTTTTTGCTACTCATTTAATAAATATGATTTTCGCTAGCGATAGCAATTTAAACCTCCGTTCACTTAGTTTTCGGTCTCTTATTTTTCGGATTGCAGTCATAAGCCAAAGCATTGACCTTAAAAGAAAAATAAGCAACCGAGAGTTTATCAGTAAAGCTGATGAGCTCAGTAAACTTCGGTTTTGTTACTTTTTGCAGTCAACCGGCGAAAGCAAGCTCGAAGACCAAAAAAAGTACACACTTCTGAGAAAAAGTAAGAGCCCAGCAGCGACAAGGTAAAAAATCAAATCCCCAATTAACGAATCCCCACCTTTTAACCTTCTACACTCAACTTTTGACTTTTAACTTTCTACTTTCAACCTTTTTAACCTTCGCCATCGCACTCACAAATGCCCTTTGGATGTAGCCTTGGCTTAGGTTCAGTTCCCTAGCAATTTCCTCGAAACTGTATTGCAGCTCATAACGCATTTGCAAAATGACCGACTGCTCCTCGTCAACATCACCCTCAAATCTGAAGGTACTAGAGGTAGCTACCGCCTCCAACTTATGCGTATCCGCAATAATCGATTTTAGGTAAGCCAAAGTCTTTTCCACTTTTTGCGCCACCTGATAATCCGAGATCCCGCCCACATACCAAGCAATACGACCATAATCAAAACTATATTTCATACACAAACGGACAAACAGTTGCTGATCTGAATTGAGGCTGGGGATCACACGCTCTACCTGCGCCCATTGCTCTTTCAGACGTTCGTCTAGTTCCTGCCCATAAAGCGTTTCCTCTTCGCTTTCCAATCTCGGATCAAACCCTGCCATCCAATCTTGGTAATCTTCTATATCATCTAACCGCAACATACTACGCTGAAATTGATGGTTAGCGGTTTTATAAAATGCCCTGCATTCATCTGCAATTAAGCGTTTCACAAATACCTCCAACTGCTCCACCGTTTTCATACTGCTCCTAGCCAACCAGCCTCTTAAAAAAGCTTCATTTACAATACAGTCGGCATTTACATCATCCTTGATATACCTAAAACCCCAGTAATACAATTTCGGATACCATAATTGGTAAAAAAAGGTCAATCCCTTTTCGTTTCCCTCCCGAAACTGATTGAAGTACAGCGCATAATTTTTCATAATTATTTGGTTGTTTAGTTTTTGGTCGTTAAGCGCATACTCCTCCCTTGGGGCATTTAACCTTATTTTTCTGTAACCTTCTATACCACTACGTCATATCGACTATTCGCAGGGAGGAGATATCTACGAGTTTTTAGCAGTAAAAACAACCTGCCGCCCTTAATTAATTAACCTAAATTTTTGAAAATAAGCGGTAGGTTTAGTGCCTACTATACAGGGTTTTTCGGCTTTAAGGCAAATAGCCTGTTAAAAGCATAAAACAATTGGAGTTTGGGTGTGCGGAAAGAATAGCCAAACAACGGGCATACCTCTTGTTGAGGCTGTACCATTGAAAATTGCGTTAATTGTTTTCTTTCCATTTGCTTGTATTATAAAAACACGAGTCTTGCTTGGCTGGCAGAAATATAAAAGTGGGTCTCTACCTACCATAGCTCCTTAAAGTTTCTCAGGCCTTATGTTGATATGGAATTACAGTAGAAACCCACTCTTATTTAGAGATGCTAAAATAGCATAAACTATAAAAGGAGTGGGCATAAATCTACTGTTTTGCATCAACGGCCTGAGATTGGAGCTGCAAAACTCTTATTTATACCTATTTGTTATAAATCAAACATACAAACAAAACATCACAAAAAGAAATTTATTACCGTTTTTGTTGTCTTAAATCGTTTGAGATTAGCACAATGGCAAATCTAAATCTCAAAACTATAACAAAAAATATCTTTAAATTACTGGATTACTCAGGACTAACGGATATTATGTTCGCTAACATATTAGGCATTTCTGAAAAACAATTGAGATTAATTTATTCTAATGAAGCAGAATTTAATATTGATAATATTAATAAAGCTTGTGAGCTTTTTGTAGTATCAATCAACAAAATCAATAATGAACACATTGAAATAGACAACTCCTTTCGAGAAAAACTAGCAATTAAGCATAAAAACAATGATGAATTCAGTTCTTTTCTTGAGCTTCGCCCAAGTATTAGACACGCTATTCGTTTTATACTGGTTCAACACTTAGAATTCAAAAATAATGGACTAATTGTCAGTGAAATCGAAAATATATTCTTGGCTAAAGGTTGGAACTATACGAGCGGCTACATTTCTACTGCAATGAATAGAAATGATGATTTAGTAGAAATTAAGGGTAAACGTATAAAAAATGGAAAAAAAGTAAATGCCTATACAACCAAGAAATAACTATTTTTTTTTACAAATAAGGAATTACAAAGATTAAATAGCTTTAATTTCATCTATGCTAATATTGAACAGTTTCTTAAATTCTTCTTTAAGTCTAGGGATTGAGCCATCATTCCTCTCATTAAGAAGCCATTTATAATCAAATTTAAATTCCCCTTCCTCACTTATCCATTTAAGAATCAATTCAAAAATCATCGTATTGAAATAAAATTTATTTAATGTATCCTTCATTGCTTCATCAGAAACTCCGTTCTGAATAAGTGGTTTTATTTCTCCATCGGCAGCGTCAGTAAATAAAGCCTTATGTTTTTCGAAAATACTTATAGCAATTTGATCTTTGCCCATCGATAAATGATTTCCTATCCAGCAAAATATTTCAGGATATTCATATTTATCTATCTGAAATTTAATAAACTTTGCAAAAAAAACTCTAAAAGGCATATTTACCATCTCGTAACTATGGCTAGACTCCTCTTCTAAAAGCTTACTAATTTTAGGATTATTTGTCCAGCTTTTAACTGTTTCCAATGTTTGATAAGAACATTTATATCCGATTTTTTTACTTATCAATTTGCTTAAATCAATATATGTTTGCTTATTTAATTCTTTACATCTATCCAGATAATAACCTTTATTTTCTGAAATGACTTTACAAATTAGCACAAACCGTTGTCCAGGATCATTTAGAACAATAAATCGTTCATAATCATAAGCATCTATAGGAAATCCATTTGTAGGATTTATTGATAAATCACATATCAATAAAAAAAGTCCTATTAAATTATCCTCTATAAAAACTGGCGTGTCCTCTCCCAATATTTTCAAAAAAAGCTCAAATGCTTCTAGGTAAATACCGTGTAATATTCCCTGATTAACGAAATCTTTAAATATAATGTTGTTTTCTTTGAAAACGTTTTTCAAGTAAATTATTTGGTTAAATACTGCCTGTCCTTCGTAAATTGCTTTTATGCCAATTGGTGCAACTGTGTAGTCTGAATCAGGATAGAATCCAGAAACTTTATTTGCTTCAAGGTTCTGAAATTTTTCAACCCAATTGTTGAAATTTGGAAGGAACTCAAAATCATTATCAAATGTATCTACTAAAGTCTGAATTGAGTTTGACCACATAATCATAAAACAATGGCCCATTGAAAGAAAAAATCTTTTGTCTTTAATTATGTCCTTAATATTTCGATTATCAAGACAAAATAACTTTGCATATTCTAAATCATAAAAGTTATTCACGATAACATTAAGATCTCCAATATCTGCGACTCCGTTTTTTGCAAAATATTTTTCATCAAACTTTAAAAGCGACTTGTATAGATGTCCCTTGCCGACTAAAGACTTGAGATGTTCAAAAGCAGAAACTGCATAAGAAGGATAAGATGAATTCAATATAAAGCCAAAATTTGACCCTATATGTTGCCACCAATGAATGTTTTCATGGAGATAAGTAGAAAATGCCTGAAATTTCTCTGGGCATATTTCTACTCCTTCTTGTAGATATTCTCTTACATCCTGTCTTAACCTTAACACAAATTGATGTGTACTATAGCTTCCTTGTATAGAAGAATTAAATGTTAAGCTGTCTATTTCATAAGTAGTAAGAAGTTCATTATTGAATACCATTCGATTAATGATGTAAAAATGTAATTTCTGTGATTATTTTAAGGGATAATATTTTCAAAATCTATCAAATCTTAGTATTAATTCAACAGTATTAAGTTAACCAATATCGGAAACTGACTGCTTCACCAAACTCATAATATACTCTAAATCTTTGGTATCCTTAATAACAATTTCATAATCTCCATTCCCCCAGTGGCCAACGCTCGAAACATCCCTAGCTAAGCCCTTAGGGTCATCTAACTGACCTCTTTTAAGGTTAATCCATAGTTTCAAGCCACTTTTAAGTATACATATATCACTAAATATTTTTCCATTTTTTATAAAGCCAATTTCTTGCTTCTTTGGCTTTACATCAGTATCGTTAGAAAGATTAAGGATAGCATTTTTAAAGTTCTCATAAAGTTCCTTAACTTCATCGCTCTTCCCTATTAAGTGATCTTCTTCGGTATAAATTTTTATTTCACTAACTACCTTTTTTAACTCGGTATCTTCTGCTCCTTGAAGTTGTTTGATACTTGGCGCCGATTTACTTTTCTTGATCGGGTTAACGGTAATAATATCTCCTTCAAATTGTTTTACCTCCCAAAGCTCAATAGCTAAATCCTTGAAATTGGTAGCTTGTTTTTGGTTCTCATTAAAACCCGGAGATACAAACATCACCTTAGTCTGCGACCAATCTACCTCGCTTCTCAGTAAGCTTTTACTGAAACGTTCGTTGTATTCTACAATAAATTCGGCCTTATAATCTAGCATTAAATTAAGGTAGGCAACACCTTGATCTACCACACTATTACTATTGCTTCTCTTATATTCAATAATCACAAATCCTTTAGCGTCTTCGTCAAAAGCCAAGGTATCTATGCGGTAATTCTTTATCGTAAACTCAGATTTAACCAATATTAACTGCGTAAGTTCGGTTAAATTGGTCTCAAATACTTTTTGTAAATCTCGCTCCAACTTAAATGGGATTTCTTTAAGCGAGGATAGGTTTTGTTTATTGGTCTTAAAGAGTAGCATTTAATTACAAATTATAAGGATTATTTTTCAAAATATGCTGATGTAAAGTCAATAGGCTATTTTTATACCAAGTATCTGCAATATGAAAATCATTTCTACGAGTAATTTTTCCTAAAGGTGATTCTAGGAAAAATGTAGAAAAAGGCTTTATGTGACTTGTGAAATAATCTCTTTCCCAATAAATATCCCTGCAAGAAGTAATCACAATCTCTGTATCTGGATGAAGTTTGAGTTTTTCAATCAATGCATCCATATTGAACTGATCGTCTGTTGCTGAGTGAATGATTATCTTTTTACCTCTTAATATGATAACTATCGAAAAATCCAAATATTTCCCATTACGATTTGGGAGAAATATTGGTAATGAATTCCCATCAATATCTGTCGTAATTACACCACTGGTTAACCATTCGGCTATTTTATTGATTGCGGTTGTTTTCCCTGTGCTTGGCGCTCCTGAAATAACTAAAAATTTCATAAATAGTAGATTTAAATTATTCTTTGTTCAACTGGTTATAAATCCTTTTCATAATAAATTCTTTTACTAAACCTCCAAAGGCTTTATCTTCCAATATCTTTTCAAAAATCTCCTGGTTCTGATCCATTCTACCAATAAGCTTCTCAATAAATTTATCATCAAAAGCATATTTGAAGGTATCCAACTTGTTGGCTTTTGCCTGTAATTTCAGTGTTTCATCTTCCATTAGCTCTGCTTCTATCTGGTCAAAGAACAGCCTGTCTGCTTCTTCAAATTCGGTTCCAAAACGGTCATTAAGCAAATGAATAATCTCTGACAATAGAGCTTCCTCTTCCTTTTGTCTTTTAAGACCGGCTTCTGTGATACCGCTTAATTCGCCATCTTCATTTTTAGTAAGTTCAATGGCACCTTCTTTAATTTTTTGAAGCCTGTAATATTCCAAAGCAATTTCGTCATCCAGTTGGATAACTTCGGACAAATCCCTCTTCGGTAATCTGGTTTGTAATAACTTTGCGTAAGCATAGAACTTTTCAGAATCTACATCTGTAAATGGCATTATCTGGGACAGAAAAGCATATAGATTTGTCCAGGTTCTTAATCCTTTTTTAAATTCATCCTGATGCTCTTCATCCAGACCATTAAATCGGTCTACCGCATTATCCGTAAAAGCGTACAGGTATTTTTGCTCTTTAGCACTATTCATTTTGGTAGCCGGGTTAAAATAGACTTGTGCAAAAGCGGCTATTTCAGTTTCCCAATACACCTGAAACTGGTCTAATCGTTGCTTTAAGTCAAACAAGTGGTTAATATCCGGATCTTCGGTAACAGAAGTGATTTCGTAATAGGGCTGGAAAGAATCCAGAATAGTTTGTCGGTCGTTGACAAAATCCAGTACAAAAGTGTCTTCTTTGCCCGGACAGGTTCTGTTCAAACGGGATAATGTCTGAACCGCTTTTACACCGGACAGTTTTTTATCTACATACATAGTATGTAATAAAGGCTGGTCAAAACCAGTCTGGTATTTATCGGCAACGATCAGGATTTTGTATTCTTCGGTATCGAAAATTTCAGGTAGCTCTCGTTCTCCATAACCTGTTAATTCAGGTTCTGAAACGCCATCCAGATAATTATCATCTTTTACTTTGCCTGAAAAAGCAACCAAAACTTTGATTTCATTTTCATAGCCTTTTTCCTGTATGTATTTTTTAAACTCTTCAAAGTAACGCTTGGCGTGCAGTCGAGAACCACAGACCAGCATTGCTTTTGCTTTTCCCCCGATTTTTTTGGCAACGATTTCCCGAAAATGTTCAATAATTACTTCTGTCTTTTGAGCCAGATTATGTGGATGCAAGGAAACATATTTACCGATTGCTTTAGCTGCTTTGCTTTTGTTGAACTTAGGATCGTCCTCTATGGCTTTTGTTAAACTGAAATAGAGTTCGTAAGAGGTATAATTCTGTAATACATCCAAGATAAACCCTTCTTCAATCGCCTGCCGCATGGAGTATAAGTGGAAAGGTTTTGGTTTTCCTTCCTCATCTTTATCTCCGAACACCAGCAAGGTTTTATACTTAGGCGTGGCTGTAAAGGCAAAGAAAGAAATATTCGGTTGCTTTCCACGGCTTTGAGCAGAAGCTTCTATCTGTTCCCTGATAAAATCATCTCCGCTGTAATCATCTTCTGCTTCTTCATTAGCGGCATCTTCCAGCGATTTTGCTGCCAACACATCCTTGAGTTTTTTACTGGCTTCACCACCTTGAGAACTATGAGCTTCATCAATAATAACCGCATATTTACGTTCCGGCAATTCTCCTACTTTATCTACCACGTAAGGGAATTTCTGTAAAGTGGTAATGATAATATTAGTACCGTAGCCCAATGCTGAGGCTAACTGGTTACTGTCTTTATCAATTTTCTGTACTACACCGGTTTTATGCTCAAACTGGTAAATGGTATTTTGTAGCTGGTTGTCCAATACCCGACGATCGGTTACAACAATGACCGAATCAAACATACGTTCATCATTTTGGTTGTGTAAGCTGGATAAACGATACGCCAGCCAGGCAATAGAATTACTTTTTCCCGAACCTGCCGAATGCTGTATCAGGTAGTTTTTTCCAACACCTACTTCCAGTACTTTATTACTGATTTCCCGTACCGCATCTAATTGATGGTAACGAGGAAATATCAAACGTTCTTTCCTGTAAATTCTGCCTTCCGATATGATTTCTTCGGTTTGTAAATGCACAAATCGCTGAATGATTTCGAGCCAACTGTCTTTTGCCAGAATATTTTCCCAGAAATAGGACGTTCTATAACCATCTGCATTTGGCGGATTGCCTTTCCCTTTATTATATCCTTTATTGAATGGGAGCCAATAGGTTTTGCTCCCGTCCAGACGGGTGGTCATAAACACTTCGTCCTGATCAACAGCAAAATGTACCAACGCCCGTTTTTTAAACGCAAATAATATCTCGCGGTTATCTCTTGTAGTACTGTATTGCTTTAAAGCATTGCTGACGTTTTGACCGGTAAATTGATTTTTTAATTCCAATGTAGCCACTGGGATACCATTCAACGATAATAAAACGTCCACTGAATTTTTATTGTCTTTGCTGTAGTATATCTGACGGTAAACTTTTAAGCTGTTTTGATTATACAGTTCTACCGCATCAGGATTCAGACCCGATGCCGGTTGGAAATAAGCCATCTGGAAACGAACACCGTAATCTGTAAAACCGTTACGCAATACATCCAGGCTGCCTCTTAAATCCATTTCTTTATACAGGCGTTGTAATACCCGGTTTTCCACATCTGCACCGTGTACGCTTTCTATCTTAGCCCAGCGGCTGGGTTGTGATGCTTTCAGGAAACGGATAATTTCGTTACGAAAGAAACCCAACTCTTTGCTATAAGTAGATGCATCACCTAAGGTATAACCTCCGTTTTCTATAAGCGATTGCACCAATGCAGATTCAAATGTATGTTCTGTAGTTATGCTCATTATTCTTCCGTATTTATAGTTTCTTCCTGCCCTTGTTGCCGGATAAAGATTTTATAAGCGACATCCTTAAAAATTCTTACCAAAGTATATTTTTCGTGTTTGCTTAAAACTTCCTTTAAAGTACAGTTGTCACCGGAATAACACTCTTTTACAAAGTCGTAATTGATGCCATAAAGGTCTTCTGTAGGCTCATCAATAAAAGCAGGAAGCTCTTCACCAATAACCTCACACGTATCCGGATCAAGAAATTTTACAGCAGGATTATTTTCAAAATTTACATCTTTTCCTAAAAACGTCTTTTTACCTTGAATAGATGGCCAGTACACACCATAAAATTCTGATATACCCGGCGGATGTACTTTCGCTAACTGGATTGCTCCGTCAATGGAATTATAAGTTGTATCTCTGATCATTCGCAAAAGAACTTTGAACGGTTCCATATCAAAACTTTTTGCCAATACTTTCTTTCCGCTGGAAACTTCATCTGTCAGAAACTCTTCTGCTTTTTCTATTTCGTCTCCGATGAAACCAAAGAACATATTTTCTTCGTTGATCTGGAAAGGCAGAAAGGCTTTCGTTTCGTGACTGTATTTTATTTTCCAGACTTTAAACCCGTTCTTTTTCCAGGACCAGCCTCCGAACATAAATTCAAAATCACCTAAAGCGTCTTCAAAAGATTGTGGTTCATAGCCTTTTATCGAATTACACAATGTTGTAAACAAACGTGTAATATAGTCCAGCACATCCGTAATATCTGTATGCGGGTTTGCAAGATCTTCATCGAATTTAATGGATGAGATTAAATTCAGAATAAGCGGATAGGTACGGGTCGTTTCTCCGGCAAAACAAATCAAACAATCTCTTCGGGGTAATTCAAATAGTTTTACACCAGAGTGCCACCTTTCACCACCACTCAGGCAGCTATCCGTAGCAAATACAAGTTCATCCAAACCGTAATTGTTTTTTCTTATCCAGGCTGTACAGAGTGTCATAATTTAATCGATTACTTTTATTTTCCCTGTTATCACTTCGCTGATTAAAGCGGTGCGGTATTCGGTTAAGAGTTCTATTAGTTTTTTCGTTTTTTCTATTTTGGTATCAATACGGGCACACTCTGTTTCGATATGGCGGACGATGGATTGCTGTTCCTTGATTGATGGAGCAACAAATATTAAATTCTTTGTTTTACTTTGATTTAAAATTGGTAAAGTTGTATAATCAGCTTCTAAGGCTATCATTTCCTTATTTCCTATTAAGTAATAATATCCAAAAATTGGATTATATTTACCTTTATCGAAAGAGATGATATTTATTTGTTGATTTGCAGAAGCCTCTTTATCGAAATAGCTAACTTTACCTAAAGTAGCTCCAATACTTACCAAATAGATTGAAAATTCTGGGAATAGTTCAACTTCATTCTTTTCAATAGCTTCAGCAGTAATAAGTCTCTTAGATCCTAAAAGTTTATTATTCCCATCAAAATCCGCAGGTGTAAACCAATTAATATTACCGTTTTCAAAAAAATCGATTTGTGAAGATTGAATTTTCGGAGTTCGTCCTGTCTGAACCTTTGCTATATATTTCAACCTCTTCACCTCCCAATGCTTCGGGATTTCGCCCAGCCATTCAATACCGCTGTCTTTCATTTTTGCGTTCGGGTCAATACCTTTGGTGACTGCCTGGCTGATAACTGCTGTTTTTTCTTCTTCGTAGAGTTCCAGCAAACGTTTTTTATCGGTAATGAGGGCTTCTATTTCGACTGTTTTACGGTCGAGGTAATTGGCGATGGCGGTTTGTTCGTCAATAGATATCGGCAAGATATAGTAGATTCTAGGAATATCTGTCATACTAATATTCTGTTGAGTATTGAAAGTCGAAAGTATATTAGCATTATCTTTAGCATAAGAGCTTTTAAGAAAATACTCAAAGTATGATGAAGTAATTTTCTTATGATTAGGCTTTAGTAATGCTAGAGGAGACCAAATACTAAATTCAAAATCTACTTTAACTTGTGCAACTTTGCCAACAGATGCAGCCTTTCCCATTAATATATCATATTTTTCTACAGTGCACTTTTGTTTAAATCTTTTATGATCTTCTATTGATATTTTTCTGCAACCTTCAAAAGTCAATTCACCATCTTGAATTCCGTCTACAGAAAGAAATGGTATACCATCAGATAAGAATTTTGGCGTTTCGTGAGGACCGTCCGTTATTTTTTGTCGCAATAAAAATCTCATAGGAATAGCTTCCCAATGATCTGGAATTTCTCCAATCCATTCAATACCGGAATCTTTGTATATATCGTATTGTTTCATTATTCCAGAATCGTTTTTTCAGTTTCCAATGTTTTTTCTTCTAAAGCCAAAATATCTGCTTTAATCCCTGTTAATGTTCTTAAAGGCTTAAACTCATAAAAATACTTGGTAAAATTGATTTCATAACCGATTTTAGTCTTGGTTTCATCTATCCAGGCTTCGGGCAAATGTGGTTTTACTTCCGCTTTGAAGTACGCATCAATAGCCTGTGGAACGAGCTTTTCATCCTTCGTTTTTTTCAGGAAAGGAATATTTTCATAATCCCGCAAGGAATTATCCGGTTTGGGCTGTCCTTTTGTTTTGACTACTTTTCCATTTTCTTTTAATGGTTGTTCTACCGTTACTCGCCAATAGCCAAAAAATTCATTCGGGTAAATTTTCACAAATTCATTTTCCTTAAAATCGCCGTACAGTTGGGTAATAAAGCCTATTCCTTTCGTATTTCCATTCTCGGCAATCTTTTTACGTTTGTTCCCTAAGCTTCTATCCATCTTCTGCCAGAATCGGTTAAACGTTAATTTGCCCTCTTTGAACAATTCTTCATCTTTTACACCAGTCGCATTGATGAGTTGTATTTTACCTTTTCGTTCTTTACTTTTATGATTGGTAACAATCCATACATAAGTACTGATACCAGTATTGTAAAACAACTGATCTGGTAGTGCTATAATCGCTTCCAGCCAGTCATTTTCAATGATCCATTTGCGGATGTTGCTTTCTCCACTTTCGGCAGCTCCGGTAAATAATGGAGAACCATTAAATACGATCCCCACACGGCTTCCTGTACTCTTCATTTTGGAAATCATATGTTGTAAGAACAATAAAGAACCATCGTTGATACGGGGTAATCCTGCTCCAAAACGTCCACTCATTCCCTTTTTATCCGCTTCGGTTTTGATGGTCTTCTCCGCTTTTTTCCAATCTACCCCAAACGGTGGATTGGACAGCATATAATCAAACTTTTCACTTTCCAGCCCATCCACGGTAAAAGTATTTCCAAACTTGATATTGCTTGGATTCTGTCCTTTGATCAACATATCCGATTTACAAATAGCGTAAGATTCCGGGTTGATTTCCTGCCCGAATACTTTCAATTCAGCTTTGGGATTCAGTTCTTTCACATATTCTTCCCCAATAGACAGCATACCTCCTGTTCCGCAAGCAGGATCATATAAAGTTTTTACAATGCCTTCTTTTGTCAGCATTTCACGGTCTTCATTAAACAGTACATTTACCATCAACCGGATTACCTCTCTTGGCGTAAAATGCTCCCCAGCTGTTTCATTGGACTGCTCCGCAAACTTCCGAATCAATTCTTCAAATACATACCCCATCTCCATAGAGTCCATATCGGATAGGTCAATTTTTTTAAATTCTGATACTACTCTAAACAGAATATCTGCCTTATCCATCCGGTCGATCTGATCATCGAAATTGAAATACTCAATAATTTCTCTGGCTCCTGCAGAAAAACCATTGATGTAATTTCTTAGGTTAAGCGCAACATTATTGGGGTCGGCTACTAGTTTATCAAAATCGAACTGGCTTTTATTATGAAAGTTAAATCCTGCAATTTTGTTTAAGGCAATGTCTTTAGCATTATCCTTTAAGACAGCTATTTTGGGTAGGTAGTTTAATACTTTTTGCTTTGTTGGAGATAGCACACAATCCAACCGTCTTAAAACGGTCATTGGTAAGATTACCTTACCATAATCAGATTGTTTGTAGTCTCCCCTTAATAAGTCTGCTACTTTCCAAATGAGGTCGGCCTTTTCTCTAAAATTCTTCATTTATAAATGAGTGGGTTATGTCAATTTAATATGGATTGCAAGTTATAAAATTAAAGTAAATCGTTTTGATACTTTAATGAATTAATGAGCCGAAGTGATTATTTAGCAAATTCTTCAATTTATTCTCGTTTAATTTAATCTGTTAAAGTAGATTTCTTTTTATCATATGCTGCACCATCTCTGACAAAATTAATCACTTTTACCTGCTTCGGCTCATTCATTACAATTTGCAGTTTATCCTTATATAAAGTAACCTTTCCGGTAACGCAAATACTTTTGTTATTGTAAAGTTCAACGGGTTCTTTTTTAAATTTGGGTCTATCAGATTTAAACACCACTAGGGTAATTACCTCTCTAGGGAACTTGCCGCCCAAGTTTAACAGGCTAATATTTTCCATCGCTCTTGCTATACACCGAATCGCAAAGCGTAACCTCTTTACCCACGTAGTTTACCACTTCTTTAATAGTTACGGCGGTTTGGGCTTTTATACTGCATAGGCCAAAGAAAGAGCAAACGCATTTTTCTTGCGCCATTAAAGGTGTTGGCTGCTTTATTCAAGAAAAGGTGCAAGCCTTGTCCCGATAGCTATCGGGATTTGGTTACCTTTTTATCAAGAAAACTGCGAAGCATTCTTGAATACAAATAAAAACATAAACCTCTAATGAAAAAAGGTAAATGCCCCTCCGGCAAAGAGGAGAAAAAAGAATTACCTTTAAAAAACCTAGAGATTGCCGCGGCTCACTCTAACCCAGCCTCGCAATGAAGGCAAGGTAATACGTTTGGGATTGCAATTCCATTACTCCCGCTTTTTATCAGAAAATACTTTCAAATCCAGTTAAACTGCGTAAATTTACACAACTATAAGTGCTAAATTATCCATGAAGGTACGAGAAAACTCGTAAGGTTCTAATTTAAGGAGGCATATAATTCAAAAATTAACTATTTTTCTAAAAACGCTAAAAACCATGCACAAATTTTACTTCTTGCTGTTATTTACAATGCTCTCTTTTCCTGTTTTCGCCCAAGCACCTTCAGATGAGGATTTTTCAGACAACACGCCTACCAATTACACTAACCTGGCCCAAACCCTAACCAACGACGGGGTCATCTATTTTCAAGATGGTGTGCTAAATGATGGTCAATATATTGAGATATTTGAAGCATTATTCTACAACCTACGTTTCCCTGCCGGCTCAAACGCACTTGTTTACAATGCGGGACAAGCAGATGGAGGTACTCATTATGGATTTAAATCGCAAAATGGGGCAGAGTTTCGGTTGGCATCTATGGTTATTGATATTTCAGGAATTGGGGGATTTGCCACCCAATATATTATTCGCGGCTATAGAAATGGTATAGAGCAAGTAACTGCAACCGTTAATTTTGCAACATCTGCCACCTATGGTTCTGTTTCCTATACCAAAAATGCAGATTATTACATGGGGGGAACATTATCCTTCAGTCAATCCGCCGAGTGGAAAAACATTGACGAAGTACGTTTTTATTGGAATAATAACGCGGGCATGCAGGGCGCCATCAAGAGTATAGATTTCGAAGAGGCAATTCCGGGTACGCTGCCAGTTAACCTGGTTTCCTATAAGGCAAGTGCAGAAAAAGAATTGATAAAGCTTCAATGGGAAACGGTATCAGAAAACAACAATAGTGCCTTTATCATTTCAAGGTCTACTAATGGAAAAAATTTTGATAGGTTGGCAACCATAACAGCCAAGGGCAACATATCGGCAGGGCAGCAATATTTTTACAATGACCGCTCGCCAAGTTCTGGTCTAAACTACTATAAACTGGAGCAAATGGACAACGATGGAAAACTGGTGGAACTTGGTATAAAAACCATAGCGTTTAAACTATCTAATACAACCCCATTATCAGTTTACCCAAATCCTGCAATAAACGAGATTTCTGCAAAATTTAGCGAGCACTGCACCCGCTTAGAACTGATCAACCTTAGCGGTCGTGTAATCGAAAGCATTTATATTAGTCCTTTAACTAATGCGCACACATTCAACGTACACCTATTGCCTAAGGGAATCTACTTTATAAAGGCATACCTGCCAACAGGCAGTTCCCTGAGCAAGTTCGTCAAAATATAAGGGACCAGAATAAAATTGAGCAATCCCAATAGCTGGGATTTGCTCAATTTTTTATCAAGAAACTGCAAAGCATTCTTGAATATCATTTAAAGATATAACCTCAGATAAAAAAATGGAATACCTCTGGCAAAGAGGAAAAAATACTGCATTAAGATCCCGTATCGGGCACGGGATGACGTGGTAGGAATAGCATTGCAATAACAGCTCCCCTAGCCACAACCACTCCCAAGTACGCAAAACGGCCTCCGAAATTTTGAAAGTAAAGACCAAGCAGGGCATTGCAAAACCGTTCAATCGGCAACCACAAGCAAGAAAGCAGAGCGTTCCAACAACCCAAATATAGCACCAACAATCACGCTCATTTTTCTTGCGCCTTAATGGCCCAGCTTGCGGATTTGCAATAAAATTTCGGCAGCCTTGTTTCTTTGGTACTTTCTCAACAAGGAGAAAGGACTAGGCCAGCCGCCTAGGAGGCGAAAAAAATACTCCGCATTAAGATCCCGGTATCAGGCACGAGATGACGTTGTAGGAATGGCAGTGCAATAACAGCTCCCTTAGCCCACAACCATTCCAAAGCACGACCCAACCGGCCTCCGAAATTTTGAAAGTAAAGACCAAGCAGGGCATCGCACTGCCATTTAAACAGCAGGTACAAGCAAGAAAGCAGAGCGTTCCAACAACCCAAATAAAGCACCAACATTAACGCTCATTTTTCTTGCGCCTAAACAGCCCAGCTTGTGGATTTGCGACAAAATATCGGCAGCCTTGAACTTTTGGTTCTTTTGGTTCAAGCCAAAAGAATTAGGCCAGCCGCCAATGAGGCTAAAAAGTAATATTACCGCATTAAGATCCCGTACCAAGTACGGGATGACGTTGTAGGAATGGCAGTGCAATAACAGCTCCCCTAGCCCACAACCAAATCCCAAGCACGCCCCAACGGCCTAGCAGGTTTTCGCAGGAGAAAGCGCCGAACACCCTTGCACCGCCGTTAAACTTTGTCTTTCCAAGCAAGAAAGCAGCGTGCGCATGGGCCAAAGAAAGAGCAAACGCATTTTTCTTGCGCCATTAAAGGTGTTGGCAGCTTTATGCAAGAAAAGATGCAAGCCTTGATTTATGCCTTTTATAATAATTGTTTCTAAGGTAGGCATGCTTTCGCTAAAGCTCAGGTTTGGTTACCTTTTTATCAAGAAAAAGGTAAATGCCCCTCCGGCAAAGAGGAGAAAAAGATACTACCGCATTAAGATCCCGTATCAAGTACGGGATGACGAAATAGCAAGGTCATTGCTACACGCCTCATCGGCCTTCGAAATTTTGGAAGAAAAGACCAAGCAGGGCATCGCACTACCGTTCAGCCAGCAGGTACAAGCAAGAAAGCAGAGCGTTGTACCAACCCAAATATAGCACCAACAATCACGCTCATTTTTCTTGCCCCTTAATAGCCCGGCTTGCGGATTTGCAACAAAATTTCGGCAGCCTAGATTTTTGTTTCTTTTCATCGATGGAAAAGAAATAGGCCAGCCGCCAATGAGGCTAAAAACACTACTGCATTAAGATCCCGCATCAGGTACGGGATGACGTTGTAGGAATGGCAGTGCAATAACAGCTCCCCTAGCCCACAACCATTCCCAAGCATGCCAAACGGCCTAGCAGGTTTTCGCAGGAGAAAGCGCCAAACATGGACTTGCTTTTCGAATACATCCAAAAAATTGAAGAACCTGAACCAACAGAAAGGAAAAGTATTGGGTATAAAAATTGGAGAAGAAAAAGGCAAAATTTATAGCAAGCGGTAAGTTAATAGCTTTACCTAAAATTGGTTTTAAAACTAATCAACGCTTGTCGCGTTAAAACATAATGTAGCTGGAAATTGCGCTAAGCTCATTTTAATTTTTATTATATTTGTATATAAAGTGTTTTAGACACTAACTGGAAGGAGACAATATGTATTCAGAAGCAAGAAAGTTAAATTTAATTGAAAATGTGCTTAAGATTAAGAGCGAGGCCGTTCTACTAGCAATTGAACAAGTGATAAAAAAGAACAGTTCAAAAATAGTTGAGGAAAAACCAAGTATTTACGATTTTGTTGGAATGCTAAGCCATGCAGAAGCTAACGATATGCGCAAAGCAATTGCCGAAAGCTGCGAAACGATAAACGAAGATGACTGGAAATAGTTTCCTTCTAGATACGAATATCATTATTGAGGTTTTTGATGGCAATAAGACAATTGCCGATAAGATTAATGATAGTGGCAATTTTTATATATCTGCAATTGTTCTGGGAGAACTCTATATTGGTGTGAACAGAGTATTGAACAAAGAGAAGCATTTAAAGAAGCTCAATTCTTTTCTTACCTTGTGTAGTGTTCTTACAATCGACGCTGATATTTCCAACCTATATGGTGAAATTACTGCATCCCTTTTTAAAAAGGGAAAACCAATCCCCTCCAATGATATTTGGATTGCAGCGACGGCCAAGCTGCATAAACTGACACTCGTTACACGGGACAATCATTTTAACCAAATTGATGGATTGGATATTGACAGTTGGTAGAAAATATAGCTACTTTTTTATATTTGAAAAATAAAATCATGGCAAACGCAATTAATAAAAGTGTTGTTCGAGTCATGTTCGGGTGAACCTCGCTAAACCGCCTTTTTTCCAAACAAGAGTCGAAGAAGACTCGAACACCCCCTAAAAAAGTTCACCAAGAATGATGTTATTGTTTAGCTAGGTTTAGAGTATATCAAAGGCAGGTCTAAAGTAGGGTTAAAGTAATCTTAGTGTAATATATTATGCAAGCATAACAAAATAAAAAAACGGAAAGAAATAACAGGCTTTTATTTCTTTTTTGAGAATTTTACTTTGCTGGAAAATTCATCCTTTATCCCTACCAAAATTACACCATTAACGGCCCTAGAACCATAAAGAGCAGCTGTTTTAGCATCTCCTTTTAGTACTTCTATCTTTTCTATCCATTCGGGTTGTATGGTTTTAAATTGGGTACTTTCTAAAGTACAGCTTTTATTTCCCGAATAAACAACATACAGTGGTTCCCTAGTGGTATGTACTGCCGAGATACCTCCAAGCATTATTGTTTTTGTCTCTGTAAATGCCGTCATTTTTACGACCAAACCGGGTATAATGATTTTTTCTGTTGTTTCGTACCCGTCTAACCCAAAAACAAGCGTGGCCGCTTTTTCTTCTGCTGTAACTGCCAACGAAAAATTCCCGGCGTTATCGGTTAATGCCGCTACATTGTTAAACGGTTTTTTCTTTATCCTAACACCAGCTAATGGTTTGCCTGTATTGCCATCAATTACTTTGCCTTTTACGGTATCAACCTTGGCTACTTCGCTGGTATGAGATGGTGATGTTGGCGGAGATAAAAACAAATTATCGTGCTGTACCATTACAGGTTTTGTTGCTGCTGCCTGGACCGTAGTAACGGTACTTGCTCCCAAAGCTATCGGCAACAGCCAATGCCAATTAGATTTTTGTGGGGGCATTACAAGTTCACGGTTAATCTGGGTAGATAACAATCGTCCGCAAACATTTGCTTTTTTGTTCTTAAAGAAATCTATGAGTGCTGCATCAGATTTTGTAGTGAGGTCTACAATATGTTTTGTGCAAACATCGCAATAACGCCCGGCTTTAGAGAGCTGCATCTTATCCCAATTCCCAGAACAGGGATTGGTAAGTAAGAGTTGTAGTTTTTTCAAGTTTTCGTTTTAGAAATAGATGCATAGCCGATGCTTATTCCATAACTAATCTTATATTTTGTTTCAACAAGATAAAAATCACCTTATTTAGCTAATTCTACAATCCTATCGCCCGTACCATTTCCGGTGCAAAAATATACCTTTCCCTCCGGCGACTGGCATACGGCCCTGATGCGTCCAAAATCACCCACATAAAAATCATTGGTGGTTACAATTCCCGTTTGGGCTTCGTTCAGCTTTAGTTGCATTAAACGGGTTCCCTTTAAAAAAGCCAACAACAACGAGTTTTTAAATTGCGGGATATAATCGTTATTGTAATAGGTCATGCCACTGGGCGCAAGTGTAGGTGTCCATTCTATAATAGATTCCGCTACATTATTTTGGTTACAAAAAGTAGTTTCGCTGCTCTCGTTACATTTTCCCTTTACATTGGGCCAGCCATAGTTTCTGCCCTTTTCAATGATATTGATTTCATCGTCCGAATCCGGGCCATGCTCAGAAGCAAACAGCCTATTGCCTACCAAGACCAAACCTTGTGCATTACGATGGCCGTAAGACCACACCGGATTATTGGGAAATGGATTATCGGTCGGGATGCTGCCATCCAAGTTAAGCCTTAATATTTTTCCTGCTAGCGAATTAACATTTTGGGGCGTAGAAGTATCGGTTGCATCTCCGGTGGTTATAAAAATATGATTGCCAACAATCAGCAACCGTGAACCGTTATGATTGCCCGATGCGGGGATATGGTCTAAAAGTGTTTCTGCATTCTCCAACGAATTATTGGTATAGGTAAACTTCACCAGTTTATTTTGATAGGGATTACCATAACCATAAACAACATACACATAAGGGTTTGCACTAAAATTAGGATGTAATGCCATGCCCAACAAACCACCTTCGCCCTGTACCCTTACTTCTGCAATAGAGTGCAAAGTGCTCACCTGTCCGCTTTCAATATTTAATCGGCTAATTTTCCCTGCCTTTTCGGTAAACCAGATTAAACCATCTGGCCCATATATGATTTCCCAAGGGAGTGATAGATTGGTAGCTAGCACTCTGGTTTTCAGAGCCACGGGGTTAGGCTCCCCGTTATGTTTATCCTTTTTGCAGGCTATGCCCAATAGCAAAATACCCATCATCAAAACCAACTTCTTCATTTGCTTAACATTTTAAGAACAAACAATGCTAAAAGTAATTGGTTTTTAAAGTTGTATAAATAAAGTTGGTTAAACTTTTTACTTGCCGTCAATATTCTTAACCGAACAAATCAAATGCTGTTCTAAAAGTATTACAATGTGCATCTACAATTACCTTAATATCTTCAGAGTAACCACCGCCCATGCTTACCTGTATAGGTAAACCGTGTTTAATACAGGTTTCGAAAACGATTTGGTCGCGTTGTTTACAGGCCTGTTTGCTTAAAGATAATTTACCCAATTTATCACTGTCCAATACATCTACGCCGGATAGGTAGAAAACAAAATCGGGTAGGTGTTTTCGGATGATGAATGGTAACTGCTTGTTTAAAATAGATAAAAATTCTTCATCACCAGTGCCGTCTGCCAATGGAATATCCAAGTCGGATTTTTCTTTTCTAAAGGGAAAGTTCTTATCGCCATGCATGGAAAAAGTAAATACCCGGTCTTCTTTTTCAAAAATTTCGGCTGTACCATTGCCTTGATGCACATCTAAATCGATAATTAGAATACGTTTGGCCAATTGATGTTTTAACAGATAGTTTGCAGCAATGGCTTGGTCGTTCAGTAGGCAAAAGCCCTCGCCCCAATTGCTTCCGGCATGATGCGTACCTCCTGCCACATTAAATGCAATGCCGTTTTGTTGGGCATAAATTGCTCCATCTATGGTTCCCTGCGCTATCCTGATTTCACGCTCTACCAATTGCGCATCTAGCGGAAAACCTATTCTGCGTTGTGCCGCTGATGGCAAAGTCAGTTCTTTTAGTTGCTGCCAATAATGTGCATTGTGTGTAGTGAGAATGTTTTCTTCGGCAGTAGGTTCGGGCGCAAAAAGATAGTGCTGTTCTATCGTTCCTTCGTGTAGTAGCTGTGCAGGTATCAATTCATATTTAACCATTGGGAAACGATGTCCCGGTGGCAAAGGATGGGCATATATGGGATGATAGGCTATTTTCAATTCGCAGTTCATAGTTAGCAGTTGGCAATTGGGAGTTTACAGTTAAACAATTAACCAATTAAGCTCCCGATATCGGGATAACCAACAATTAGCCCAATATCTCCCCTACGTGTTTTTCAATGTTGTTACAGATTTCATCAACGGGCAAATCGTTGGCATCAGTTCCAAAGGGATTTTCTATTTCTTCGGCAATTAGCTCTAAACTGGCCAGTACATATAGCACAAAAGGCACTAGCGCAATTACAAAATATCCCAAGCTAAACACCCAGCCAATCGGTAAGGTAAGCACATAAACAAAGATAAACTTCTTGATAAATGCACTATAAGTATATGGAATGGGTGTATTTTTAATACGCTCGCAACCGCCACATATATCGGTAAACTGAGAAATATCCTTATTTAAAATGATAAGTTGTTCTCCTGTAATTTTACCATCGGCAGTTAGCTGATAGACCTTTTGTGTAATATTGTTTGCCACCTGGTTGGGGATATGCTTTTCTGCATCTATTTCTATTAAGATGCTGTTTTTGCCGAAATATTGTTTTTCCCTAAGGTGTTCTTTAAGTGCAAAAGCATATTTGGGGATGGCATATTTAAAAAAATCCTTATCGCTGTTGCTTAAATTAAGTGCATTAATCTTCATGGCGAAGTTTCGGCTAACATTTACCAATCCGCCCAATAGTTTTCTGCCTTCCCACCATCTATCGTACGAGGTATTGGTTCTAAAAACCAACAACAGCGATATTACAAAACCTAAAAGGCTGTGTACCATATTTACATTTTTAATGTAAGTAGTATCGGCCAATTTAAGGTGGCTAAGCTCCAAATAGGCAATAAGCCCAGAAAATGCAGCAACACTTAACATCAGCTTCCATAGTTTGTGGAAGGTGTCTGATTTATGGAAATGAAATATAAAGGTTATCCAATCTTTTGGATTATAATTTATCATTCTTGTATGCTTTTAGCTGCCAAAAGTAATAATTCTCCTGTTTTAAAAACGTCCTCAAAGCTATTGTACATGGGTACAGGGCTTAGCCTAATCACATTGGGCTCTCGCCAATCGCCCAGTACATTGTTTTTAACCAAATAGTCGAAGATTTTCTTCCCGTTACTTTTGGCTATGATAGAAACCTGCGCTCCTCTCTCTTCTTCATTTTGTGGGGTAATGATTTTGAATTGCTCAATTCCCAACGTTTTATTTACCTCTGCTATAATGAAAAACAGATAAGATGTTAAAGTTTTGCTTTTCTTCCTTAATGGTTCCATAAACCCAACCTGCTCGAACAATTGTAGCGAAGCATGGTATAGGGCCATCGGCATTACCTGTGTACAGCTTACCTGCCAACCATCGGCACCTGTTTCGGGCACAAAGCCTTTTTCCATTAAAAAACGGTTATTTTCTTGGTAGCCCCACCAACCCGCAAAGCGATGTAAAGATTTATCCATAAAATGTTTCTCATGTACAAAAATACCACTGATACCACCCGGCCCGGCATTTTGATATTTATATGAACACCAACAGGCAAAATCGACACCCCAACTATGCAATTGAAGCGGAACATTTCCTGCGGCATGTGCCAAATCGAAACCTACTTTTGCTCCAACTCGCTGACCTACCTTAGTGATGGCTTCCATATCAAACAATTGCCCTGTAAAATAATTGATGCCACCGAAAAGTACTAAAGCTATTTCGTTGCCGTTTTGTTCGATAGCTGCAATAATATCTTCCGTTTTTAAAGTGTATTCTCCCTCTTTCGGTGCAACTTCTATAATCGCTTCTTTAGGCTCGAAACCATGAAAATGCACTTGACTTTCGATAGCGTATTGGTCAGATGGAAAAGCGCCTGCTTCCATGATAATCTTAAACCGTTCTTTAGTTGGACGGTAAAAACTAACCATTAACAAGTGCAGATTTACAGTCAAAGTATTCATAGGGCAAACTTCCTCTGCCGATGCGCCTACAATTGGTGCCATCAGTCTTTTCAGTTCTTTGTGATAGAACATCCAAGGTTCGTCCCCCTCAAACCAACCTTCTACCGCTAGGTTTTGCCAATTTTCCAATTGCTTGCCCAAAACCTCTTTTGCCACTTTAGGTTGTAGGCCTAATGAATTGCCACATAAATAGATAAATGGTTTTTCGTTCTGTTGGGGAAACAGATATCCGTTCCGCATATCCCTTAACAGGTCTTGCCCATCTAACGACTGCGCAAAAGCTAATGTGTTCTCGAAAGTCATTTTGATAAATAAAACGAAAGTAGGTATTAACGGATATTTATTAGGGCTTATAATTCTCCCAATAGTTTATTGGTTAGCTTTGACAACTTTCTAGCAAGCTGTACATTAAAGTTGTCAAAGTTTTGAACTGCCAACTGAAAACTGTTTACTGAGAACTATTTTCCAAATTTCATTTTCAATTGCTCCAACATATCGTTGGTTAGCGGTTTAGCTGGCTCTGTCTTTCTCGGTTGTGGGTTATTATTGCTTCTTGGTGTTTGCGCTTGAAACCGGGCTTGCTTTTGTTCTTCTTTCTTTTTGTTCCAACGTTGCCAAATCTCACCTAGCTTCTTTTTGGTAAACAGCGGAAAATCGCCCTGCATCATCCATGAATAATAGCTAGGCTCTACATCAAAAATACTTTCGAGAGTTTTGCCTTTGTGCTTGCCAAAGTTGATACATTCTTCGCCGTTTTCGTTAAAAACAATACGTCCGGCATAGTCTACGGTACGGTTTAGATTGGTAAAGGTATGGAGTGCCTCTACATCGTTCTTAACAGGCACACATATTTTGCCCTGTTTATCTTCGAACTCGGTATTTTCGTATTTCTGCAATTGTGCCAACAGCACCTCGTAGGTAGCTCTAATATCGGCTTCTGCGGAATGGGCGTTAATTAAATCTTTATCGCAATAGAATTTATAGGCAGCCTTTAAGGTACGTTGCTCCATCTGGTGGAAGATATTTTGCACGTCTACAAACTTCCTGTCGCTCATATCCAAATCTACCCCTGCCCTTAAAAATTCTTCCAAGAGCATCGGAATATCAAATTTATTGGAGTTATAGCCTGCCAAATCCGCATCGCCAATAAAATCGGCTATTTCTTGGGCAACTTCTGCAAACTTTGGTTCGTTGGCAACATCCTCATCATAAATGCCATGAATTAACGATGTAACGTGAGGAATTGGAATTTCCGGATTAATGCGCTTAACCAATACTTGTTCAGAACCATTGGGCATTGCCTTTAAAATAGCTATTTCAACAATTCTATCTGCTCCAACATTTATCCCGGTTGCTTCTATGTCAAAGAAAGCCAACGGACGTTTTAAATTTAACTTCATAAGAATATATAACAGCCCAAATTTGCTAAAAACATTCGTACTTTCTGTGTTTTAATGAAAAAAGGCTACGGATTTTTAAAAATTCTCAACTACTTACATTAAATTGCAAATTCTTAAACCTAATTTCTATTTATGCGCAAAATCTTAATTATCGCACTTTTATTTGCTCCTTTTTTAGCCGTTTCACAAGATTTCGAGTTTGGCAAGCTAAGCAATGAAGACCGTACTTTCGACAGGAAACAAATTGATAGCAATGCCAACGCGGTTTATTTGAACGAATATGGTACTGCCCGTTTGTCATTCGACTCAGAAACAGGGCGCATGTGGTTAGTCTATGATTACCACACCCGTATCAAAATTTTTAACAAAGAGGGTTTTGATGCCGCCAATATTGTTGTGCCCATTTATAGTAATGGAGGTGGCGGAAACGATGATACTGAATACATATCATACATTAAAGCCTCTACTTTTAACTTTCAGAATGACAGATACGAAGAAACAGCTATGGCCGATAAGGCAATTTTTACGGAAAAAAAATCAAAGTATTTATCGCTTACTAAATTCACACTGCCAAACATTAAAGAAAACTCAATTATCGAATATCAGTACACCATTAAAACACCCTATCTGTTCAATTTTAGAACTTGGCATTTTCAGGACGATTTGCCAAAGCTGAACAGCACTTATGTAGCCTTTATTCCTGCAAATTATAAATACAATGTATCATTAAGGGGCTTTTATAAATTAACCGATAGCAAGGCTGAATTAAGTAAGGAATGTTTACGTGTTGCCGGAAAGGACATGGATTGCTCCAAACTTACCTACAACATGAAAAATGTGCCCGCATTTATCGAAGAAGACTACATGACCTCTCCTACAAATTATAAATCGGCCATTTATTTTGAACTATCGGAAGTATATTACCTTAACGGTTCGGTACAGAAATACACCAAGTCGTGGAAAGACATAGATTACGAATTGGTCAGCAACAAGGAATTTGGTGGGCAAATGAAGAAAAAGGACGTTTTTAAAGCTGTTGTTCCGGGCATTACCACAGGAATGACCGAGCCGCTTCAAAAAGCCAAAGCCATATTCGACTATATCAAGAAGCAGATAAGATGGAATAACTACTACGGCAAATACAGTGAAACCAGTGTAAAAGAGGTGGTTGATAGGCGTAGCGGAAATGTGGCAGATATTAATTTTGCACTTATATCGGCTCTAGCTGCTGCCGACTTGGATGTAGAAGCAGTAATTTTATCGACGAGAGATAATGGTACAGTGAATAAGCTATATCCTATTATGAGCGATTTTAACTATGTAGTAGCTAAATTGAACATCGGCGAAAATAGTTACCTACTGGATGCTACCGAACCTTTAACGCCATTTGGCCTGTTGCCTTTAAGGTGCATCAACGACCAAGGAAGGGTAATTAATTTAAAAAAGCCATCTTATTGGATTGACCTCAAAGCCTCCCAAAAAAGTTCGACCATACATTCGTTAATGGGAAAAATGACCGAAGATGGAAAAGTTATAGGTACTATTACTACCCGTTCAGTTGGTTTTGATGCGTTAAATACTAGAAAGAACATTAAAAAATACACTTCGGTAGATGAGTATGTAGAAAAACTAGATGAACGTTTAACCAACATCAAGATTAAGAATTTTAAAATAACCAATCTCGATAGCGTTGAAAATGCACTCCTTGAGGAATACCAGATTGAACTTACTATTGGCAATGCCGACCAAAAGGGCAATTATTTCAATCCGTTTTTTATTAACCCCATTAGAAAAAATCCATTTAAACTTAATGAAAGGAATTATCCTGTTGATTTAGGCACAGCTAGCGAAGAAAGGATTGCTATTAATATAGAATTACCGGATAAATATTTGGTTAAAGAAAAACCACAAGATGTTGCAATTGCCCTACCAAATCAAAGCGGCAGGTATCTGTTGCAAATAAATACATACGATGGCAATCTCACCATCAATCAGCAACTGATGTTTAATAAAGCTATTTATACTTCCGAAGAGTACCATTATTTGAAAGAGTTTTACAACAGGATTATTCAGGCTCAAAAATCTGATATATTGATAGTTAAGGGTGATTAATGAAGAAAATAGGTTTATTAGGTGCTTTTTTGCTTAGCGTGTTATTTATAAAAGCACAACAATTTGCTGTTGATGCTATACCTGCCACGTTAAAGAACCGGACCAATGCCGTTATCAGAAACAGCAATACGATTGTAGATATGCGGTCGCCGGATAATGTACTGATGAGTATTAATAAAGCAGTAACGGTACTTAACAAAAACGGCGATAAGTATGGTCAATTGGCATTGTTTTACGATAAAAATATTGCCATAAGAACTGTTAAGGGCGAAATTTATGATGAATTTGGCAAACAGGTAGCAAAATTTTCTCTAGGCAATTTTAAGGACGAAAGCGCCGTAAACAATTTTTCGTTATTTGAAGATAGTCGGGTGAAATACTATATACCACAAATTAATACCTATCCTTACACCATTGTTTATCAATACGAAATACGCAACAAACAAAACCTCATTATTCCCAAGTGGAAACCAATTCCCGGATTTGATGTTGCGATAGAAAAGAGCAGTTATCAGTTTATTCACTATCCGACCGATGAAATACGGATACATACTACCAACTACAAGGCCAAACCCGAAGAAATAGTAACAGAAAAACAAAAAAGCCTAGTTTGGAAAGTAGAAAATATAAATGCGATAAAGCATGAGCCTTACGCTCCAAATCCAGATACTTATTTTACATCGATTGATATTGCACCAAAAAATTTCACCTATTATAACTTTAGGGGCAGTTATAACGATTGGCAGGAACTTGGCAAATTAACCTACGATTATCTCTTGAAAGACAGGCGCAATTTGCCCTTAGAAACCGTTCAATTGATAAAAGAACTGGTTAAAAACGAACCTGACGACAGGGCAAAAGCAAAAAAAATATACGAGTATTTCCAAAAGAAAACACGTTACATCAGCGTACAGATAGGCATTGGCGGATTTCAGCCCATTAAAGCCGCAGAAGTAGATAAATTGGGCTACGGTGATTGCAAGGCTTTGGTAAACTACATGCAGAGCTTACTGGAAATTGTAGGCATCGAATCTTATTACTGTGTAGTAGAAGCCGGGGAAGAAAAGACCAATCTTATTTCCTCATTTGCCAGTATGGAACAGGGCAATCACATTATTTTATGCCTACCCTTAAATGGCAATACCACTTGGCTGGAATGCACCAGTCAAGATGCTCCTTTTGGTTATTTGGGTTCGTTTACCGACGATAGATGGGTATTAGCCTGTACCAAAGATGGCGGAAAGTTGATGAAAACGCCAAAGTTTGGAGCTGCCAACAGCAAACAGATACGTACTGCGGAGTTAACCTTATCAAAAGATGGAAAAATTGAGGGAACCGTTGCCACCAAGTTTAACGGAACACAATTTGAAAACCATTACTTTTTGCTCAACAAATCGGATTTGGAACGTGAAAAGCAACTGAAATACATTTACGATATCAACAATATCACATTTAAAACCATTGCATTAGCGGCCGATAAAGCTATACCTCAGTTTACCGAAAAACTGGCACTTGTTATCAACAATTATGGTTCTGTAAATAACGGACGGTTATCTCTTGCCCCAAACCTCTTTAACATCAAAAGAAATGCTCCTTCGGTACGAAACAGGCTGCTCCCTTTTGAGCTAAAACGTGGTTATGTAGATATTGATAGCATTTCCATTAAATTGGAAGATGGTATTATTCCATTGTTACCCATTAAAACAATGAAGGCTGAAAGTAAGTTTGGCCAATACGAAGCGGAGATAAAAATACAGGATGGTAAGTTGTTATATTACAGAAAGCTATTGATGAACGATGGGATATTTAGCCCAAACGAATATGAAGCTTTTGAAAACTTTGTAGATGAAATAGCCAATAACGATAGGATTAGGCTATCACTTAACTTAAAAGAATAATTCCTAAAGCTATACCAATAATCATAATGAGGTACATTAATACCTCAGTTGTTGCAAACCGCTTGTATCTGGTCCAAAAGGAATACTCTTCTTCATTTTTTTGCATGATGTGCAAATATATTAAATAAAAGGTTAGTCTAGAAATCCGTCATTTCGACGAGGAACGAGGAGAAATCTAATTATTTGTTAAATTTCTCCTACTGGTCGAAATAGTTATTTATTAACTTTCAGGTTAATCGCAATCAGTACCCTTATATTCCATAACTAATTTATTAAGTTTCTCTCTTTCTTCCCCTTCATACTTTTCTCGTATTTTCTCAATTTTACTCATATTACTTAATTTTCCTTCAGACTCGTTGAACATTTTACAAGTTAATTCAGCTATTTTTTTAGCATCACCTTCTATTGATTGCCCACAAGACATTAAAAATAATACGACAAATGCCACTATAGGCAAAGTTATTTTTTTGATATTCATTTTATTAGATTTTATTTAATTAAAAAATTAGTGAGATGTTTTTTGCCAAATAATTGATTTGGTCTTGATTTAATTTGGATATCAAAATCTAAGGAGGAATTTTGAGAGGGAGATGGAGGGGTATGTTTTTTGTGTTCATTGGACTTTTCGGTTCTTTCTTGTTGCCGATGTTCCACAAAAAAAGGCGTGGAACAATTGCAAACTCGTAACCGTGGGAGTCGAAGCCCATACAACAAAGTAAAGCAAAAGCCCACGCCATAGCGTGAGCGTTCTGTCTAAACTTCCCTGTTGTATCCTAATATTTTCGACTTTTCGGTTACAGGTTGATTAGCAAACGCGGATGTTATTTTATAATTCTATTCTTTTTCTTCTATATTTTTTGCTTTTAGTTGGGTAGCTAATATATAAATCTTTTGAAAATATTCAGCTATAAAAAATGCCCATGTTTTTTAGGCATGGGCGGTTTTCTATAAAAGTTATTTTGACGAAGAATTGGTTAGAAGCACTAAACTAACAGATTCCTCCTATCGTCGGAATGACAAGAAGCGTAGAAATGACGATAAACGCTTATTTACTCACTTCTTTTTTCCACTTGATGGTGCACCCGATAGCTTTAGTTGAAAAAACGGATGGCTTCTCTCCTTTTAACAACTGGTTTATGGCATTTTGCACATAGTTTTCCCTATCTGGGTTGGCTAATTGCTGGTCGTTATCTATTGCCCCAATATAAGATACCTCGTTTCCTTTAGTGGTTTTCTGTAATACAAAAACATGTGGCGTACGTTGCGCACCATATTTTTTGGTATAAACATGGTCGGGGTCTACCAAGTAAGCAAAGCTGAAACCTTTTTCTTTGGCTCGTTGTTGCATTTTTTCGTAAGTATCGCCGGGCGAAGCAACAGGGTCATTAGTGTTAATAGCCACAACGGGGTAGCCTTTAGAAGCATATATTTTATGAAGTTCCTCTATCCTATTTTCGTAGGCTTTAGAAACAGGACAAGTGTTGCAGGTAAATACAACGATGTAGCCTTTCGCATTCTTGTAGTTGGCTAGAGATACATTTTTGCCATCTACATTTTTCAAATTAAAATCAGAAGCTAAATCGCCTACCTGATATCCGGTTTGAGCGTTTACAGCAGTTACCAAAAATATGGTTAAACATGCTAATATTAACTTTTTCATACCAATAAATTTAATTGAAGATTAAGGTTTAATTGCTTTTGAAATTGTTTTAGTTAACTCATCATACGTAAATGCCTTTTCATGAAACGACCTTACTTTTTTATCGGTGTTTAAAATTAGTGTTGCAGGTAATGCTCCCGACCAATTTTTATCTACACGGTCAATAAATTTTTGTTGGTCGGTTTCGTCTACTACATACACTTCCGATTTTATTTTATGCTTTGCCACAAAAGGTATTACATCTGTTTTTAGTTTCGATTTAAAATCCAAACTCATCAATATTACCTTGAAGGGTTTTTTAGCATTTTCGCTATTCAGTTTTTCAAAGGCAGGTAGTTCTTCTACACAAGGCCCACACCACGTTGCCCAAAAATTAACTACATAGGTAGTATCTTTTCCTGTTGCTACCCTTTGTTCTAATTCACTTAAAGTTAACAATTTAACTTGTGCATTTACATTATATCCTGCCAAAAGCAATAGAATTGTTACGATATGTTTTTTCATAATTGCTACATAAATTAATGAACGTTAATATGTAATAATTTGTTTACTTCCTCTTCAACATATTTTCTGTTTGGGGTTTTCTTTTCGTTAGGCTCATCATCAATGTTACCAATGTAGGTAATTAAATACCCTTTGCCCATTTTTTTAAGTACCACTGCTTTGGGCGTTTGCCTGATATCGAACAACCATGTGTACTTAAATTTTTCGTCGGCTAGGTAAGGAAATGTAAATGCTTTTTCGTCCGCTAACTTTTTCATAGCTGGCATTGCATCGTAAGGATAATCTTTTTCATTATCTCCATAAGGGCCAATAGCAATTATCGGAAATCCCTTTGTTTTGTATTTAGCATCTAGAGCCATTATTCTATTTTCGTAAGCAATACAATGGTCGCAACTAGGTGTCATAAATATCACAATAAAACCTTTTGACTTCTGGTTGTTCAGGTTGTAAATGTCTCCTTTGGTACTTTTTAGCTCAATTGTATTCAAAGTATCGCCAACTTTTAAAACCTGTTGCGATTTCGCACCAAAAACAAATCCCAGTAGAAACAGAATTATAATTGAGGGTTTTCTCATCAGTTTAATGTTCCGGTTTTAACAATAGACCTTTGATACACAGGCAAAGTTAAATCATCAACAATTACACCCCTGGTAGTTGATGCATGTACAAAGAAATCGCCATTTAAGTAAACGCCAACATGGTCTACTTCCTTACCTCCAAAAGAGAAAAAAATCAAATCACCCTCTTTTAGATTACTCAAACTTCTCTTTTTAACGGCATCGGCTTGGTCTTTAGACCTACGCGGAAGTGATTTTCCATAAATATCTTTTTGTAGTAATAGCGCAAATCCCGAGCAATCGATACCTCGTTTATCCAAACCGCCCAATTTGTACTTAACACCTGTCCAATCATTAATAAACCGATACAAAGGTTTGCTCTTTAGTTTGGCCATGGCATCGGCAGCACGGGCAGCTTTGGTATCACTGGTATGTTTTCGGCTTCCGCAAGAGGCTACGAACAACATTAAAACAAGGCTAAACCATACAAGGTAACTTCTTTTTAGTTTCATATTGTTAGCATTTTGTCATTCCGATGTTAGGAGGAATCTGTTTCTTTGTTGCAGATTCTTCGCTTCGCTCAGAATGACAGAATTAACACCTTAATTCTTTATCAATCTTTGTATTTCGTCCAATTTTAATAACGCTTCCACAGGGGTTAAGGTATTTACATCTAAGTTATTCAGCGAATCGCGGATTTTAACCAAAACGGGGTCATCAATAGCGAACATTTGCAACTGATAGGCTTGGTTTTGTACTTTTTTGATGCTATCCTTAATACTTTGTCCCTCTGTTCTATCAATCTCTAAACGTTTAAGGATTTCATTTGCCCTGCCAATCAATTTTGCCGGCATACCTGCCATTTTCGCCACTTGGATACCAAAACTATGCTCACTACCACCGGGAACTAATTTGCGCAAGAAAATTACTTTATTCTGCAATTCCTTAATAGTTACATTGTAATTTTTGATACGGCTCATGGTATTTTCCAAGTCGTTCAGTTCGTGATAGTGTGTAGCAAAAAGTGTTTTCGGTCTTGCCGTTGGATGCTCGTGCAGATACTCGGCAATTGCCCAAGCAATGGAAATACCATCGTAAGTGCTTGTGCCACGACCAATTTCGTCCAATAAGATTAAACTCCTGTCGGAAATATTATTTAAAATACTGGCCGTTTCGTTCATTTCTACCATGAACGTACTTTCGCCACTCGAAAGATTGTCGGAAGCTCCTACCCTAGTAAAAATCTTATCTACAATACCAACATTAGCCGCTTTTGCAGGTACAAAACAGCCCATTTGCGCCATTAGTACAATTAAGGCTGTTTGGCGTAGTATAGCCGATTTACCCGACATGTTAGGACCTGTAATCATTAAAATCTGCTGAGTGTCGTTATCCAGATACACATCGTTGGTGATGTATTCTTCGCCAACGGGCAAACGTTTTTCAATTACGGGGTGGCGGCCTCCTTTAATGTCGATTGCTTTTGAGTTGTTGAGTTCAGGCTTTACATAATAATTTTTTGTAGCCAATTGAGCAAAGCAAAGCAAAACATCCAGTTGGGCGACTAAATAGGCGTTCAACTGAATGGGCTTAATGTAGTGCGAAACTTGGTACATCAGTTCGTTGTACAAGCGGACTTCAATGGCCTGTATCTTCTCCTCCGCCCCTAAAATCTGTTCTTCGTATTCCTTTAGTTCGGGCGTAATGTATCGTTCGGCATTTACCAAAGTTTGTTTGCGTATCCAAGTATCGGGTACCTTATCTTTATGAGTATGCGTAACCTCCAGATAGTAGCCAAAAACGTTATTGAAAGAGATTTTTAAGGATGGAATGCCTGTGTTTTCTATTTCACGACGTTGAATTTCTACCAAAAACTCTTTACCGCCGAAAGCGATTTTGCGCAACCTATCCAATTCCTCATCAACGCCATCAGCTATTACATTACCTTTTACTAGCAAAGCTGGCGGGTCTGCCTGCAACTCTTTTTCCAGTTTCTCCTTAATGTTGGTACATGGATTTAATTGCGAAGCCAACACCTCTAAATACGGGTTTTTACTTTGCTCTGCCAGCTTTTGTATTTCTTCTATATGCGATAAAGCCCGTTTTAGCTGTAATAGTTCACGAGGGCCTGCCTTTTGTAACCCCACTTTCGAAATTAAACGCTCTAAATCGCCGATAGGCTTAATATGATGTAAAATTTCATTAGCAAAATCACTATGCTGTACCAAAAAATCGACCATTTCCAAGCGTTCTTGGATAGGTTTCAATTCTTTCAGAGGCATAATAATCCACTTGTGCAATAAGCGTGCGCCCATTGGGGTACAAGTTTCGTCCAAAACGTCGAAAAGGGTTACAGCATTGTCGTTAGATGAGCTTACCAACTCCAAATTGCGAATGGTAAATCTATCTAACCACATGTATTTTTCTTCCTCCACACGGGCAATTGAAGTGATATGTTGCAAATTACGGTGCTCGGTTTCGCCCAAATAATACAGCACCACTCCTGCCGCCACTACGCCTGAGGTCAGTTTATCTACCCCAAATCCTTTGAGAGAATTTACCTCAAAATGCTTGGTGAGTATTTCTGTTGAATAATCTTGGGTAAAAGCCCAATCGTCGAGATGGTAGGTATAAAATTTATCGCCAAACAATTGCGGAAATTCCATGCGTTTGCTTTTTTGGAACACCACTTCAGTTGGTTTAAAACTCTGCAAAAGTTTGTCCACATACTCGGCACTCCCCTGCGACACCAAAAATTCGCCAGTAGAAATATCGCAAAAGGCCACGCCCATTGCGGTTTTATCGAAATATACGGCTGCCAAATAGTTATTGGATTTTTGATTGAGGATATTATCGCTATAAGCCACCCCAGGTGTAACCAGTTCTGTAACGCCACGTTTAACGATGGTTTTGGTCATTTTAGGGTCTTCCAATTGGTCGCAAATGGCTACCCTTTGCCCTGCCCGTACTAATTTAGAAAGGTAATTCTCTAACGAATGGTGTGGAAAGCCGGCCAATTCCAATGCTCCATTTGGCCCTGTACCACGTTTCGTTAATACAATGCCTAAAATCTGTGCAGTTTTAACAGCATCTTCTCCAAATGTTTCGTAAAAATCTCCAACCCTGAACAATAATAATGCACCCGGATATTTTGCCTTAATGGCATTATATTGTTGCATTAAAGGGGTTTCTTTTGTATTTGCTTTGGCCAAAATTATCCTAATTTACTAAAGGGGTAAATATACCACTTGCCAAGTGTACAGGCTGTTTTTGTTGAAAAATAATGAACATGTTAATAGCGTAAAGAATTGTTTAATTGATGTGCAAAAAGCATCCCTTTGGGATATTGTTTTATGGTTTTAAATTGAAATATCCCAAATTCTTATTCTATTAAAGGTGGAAAACTCTGCAAGTGTTAATAAATAACATAAACCACTGATTTATAAGCTATGTTTATATATCAAACTAAAGTTTAAAGTTATGGAAACAACAGATAAAAAATGTGTCTACGTGTTGGAGGATAATGCCAACATTGCAGATATCATTGAGTTTTTGTTAGTGGAAGAACTCTATGATGTGAAAGTTTGTAAAAACGTGAATAATTTTTGGAGAGAAATGCGGGAGCATACACCGGATATGATTGTACTTGATGTAATTTTACCGGATGGCAATGGTATCGATATTTGCACCAAACTAAAAAAAGACATCAAAACCCACCATATTCCGGTAATGATGATGTCGGGGAACAATTATCTGAACAAAGTAAAGTCTAAGTGCGATGCAGAGAGCTATATCAATAAACCTTTCGATATAAATGATTTCATGCAAAGGGTTGATTATTATAGCCATATTGAAAAGGCATCTTAATATAATTGAACATCATATTTAACTTTGAAAATTAGTAAAAATGTGATGACCAATACATCATTTACGACCTATAATTTAATTGCAAATTGTATCTTTAAAAAATCAAAAAAACGGGTATCAATTGAGCAAAACTGTATTTTATAGGAAATTAAGGACAATGCTTTTGTTGCTTTACATCGCAATAATGTTTTTTCCGCTAACCACCTATTCGCAATTAAAGTTTAAACATCTTACCATTAACCAAGGGCTGTCGCAAAATAGCGTGCTATGTATGTTGCAAGACCGAGAGGGCTTTGTATGGATTGGCACAGAAGATGGTCTTAATCGTTATGATGGGTATGAGTTTAAACATTACAAACACGATATAAGTAACAAAAAAACCATCAGTAGCAGTTTTATAAATTCTATTGTTGAAGATAATGACGGCAATTTATGGATTGCAACAGCAGATGGGCTTAATGTATATAACAAGCGAAAAGACGAATTTGTAAGGATAGCTACTACATCTTCTAAAGCCTTAAAACTAAACCTGAATCGCGATTTTATCAATTCACTTTTTTTAGACGATAAAAACAATATCTGGATTGGGACTATTGAAGGGCTTAAAAGGTACGACTTGACAAGAAAACAATTGTTTGATTTTGCCAAGTTCCCTATGGAGAACGGAGTAGATAATGGCAACAGACCACAGGCCATTTTTAAAGATAATGTTGGCAGGCTATGGATAGGCACAACTAATGAATTGCAATGTTATAACCCTATTAATAGGCATAAAATTGCACTTCCACGGGCCATTGCCAATTTAAAAAATCTTTATATCAGAATAATAAAACAAGACCATCTAAAAAGGATATGGTTTGGCTCAGAAGCTAACGGCATATACGTTTATAATCCGGCAGACCAATCCTGCATCAATTATATCAGAAAAGGCAATGCACAAAATTCGTTGCCGGGAAATACTTTAAGGGATATTTTCTTTAAATCGGACAATGAAGTATGGATTGGAACTTTAGAGGGTTTAGGCATACTTAACTTATCCAATGGTGAGTTTACCAACCAAATTTATAATCCCGAAAACGAAAACGGCATTAGCCATAATTCTGTACGTAATTTTTTAAAGGACAATGCAGGGAATATTTGGCTTGGCACTTACGCAGGAGGACTAAACATCTATTACCCCAACAGTCTAAAATTTAATCTTATTTCCGAAAAAACTGCACGTAGAAATGGGTTAAGTCATCCGGTGGTAAGCAGCATCTTGGAAGATAAGAAAGGTAATTTCTGGATAGGCACTGAAGGAGGTGGCTTAAACCATTACGACAAGGATAATACTACATTTGCCAGTTACTATATCAATTCGGCAGAACAAGGTACACATTTGCTAAACAACCTTATTAAATCGTTGGCCAAACGTGATGACGATCATTTTTGGATAGGTACCTATAACGGGCTAAGCCTGTTCAACATTAACAATAAAACCTTTGTTAATTATAACGTAGCCGATAAAAAGCTGTTGGGCAGCAACCAAATATATGCCCTTGTTAATACTGCTAGTGGACTTTGGATAGGAACCAATGGCGGTGGGTTAAGATTTTTAGACAATCGCAACCAAGTTGCTGTGTTTTTGCACCATAACGATGATACACATAGTATCAGCTCAAATAATATCAATACCATTGTTAAGGACGAACATGATAACCTGTGGATAGGTACCCGATTAGGACTGAACTATTTTGACACCAGAACAAAGCAAAATACGCCCTATTATCATCATCCGTCAAAACCTAACAGTTTAAGCAGCAACGCTATACTTTCTATATATATTGATACTAAAAAAAGGATATGGATAGGCACAGAAGGAGGTGGTTTAAATTTATTTAACAAGCAAAAAAATCAGTTTTACAATATTATAGCTACCGATGATATTGGCAACGATGTTGTACATGCCATTACAGAAGATGTAGAAGGTTACATTTGGATAAGTACCAACAAAGGATTATCGAGAATAGATTTGAAGGACAGCGAAGTATTAAGCGATAAAAATATATCTGTTGCCACTTATACAGTTGAAGACGGTTTACAAAGCAATCAGTTCTCTACCGGAGCAGTAACAAAATCAAAAAACAACGACTTATATTTTGGCGGTATCAAGGGAATAAGCTGGTTTCATCCTAAAGGCATAAAAAGCAATAAGCTTAAACCCAATATTGTTTTTACCGAAGTACTCGTCAAAAACAAAAAATATAGCGAGTATGACACTGAGAACAACGCCGATAGCAACCTTGTATTAGCTTACGACCACGGCTCTGTAACTTTTAAATTTGCAGCTCTCAATTTTATTACACCCGAAAAAAACAAATACGCTTATAGGCTCGAAGGGCTTGCCAACGACGAAGATTGGCATTACGTAAGTGCAGACCAACGTTTGGCTACCTATACCAACTTAAGTACTGGAACTTATTATTTTAGGTTAAAAGCCTCTAATAACGATGGTTTATGGAACAATAAAGAACGGGTAATAAAAATTACCGTATTACCACCCTATTGGAAAACATGGTGGGCATACCTGATATATGCCATTGTTATTGGTGCTCTGCTATATCTATTCTACTATTATTCGCTTAAAACAGCTAAACTAAAAAACGAACTTCATTACGAACATTTAAGCCACGAAAAAGACCAGGAACTTACCGAGCAGAAAATCAATTTCTTTACCAATATTTCGCACGAAATTAAAACACCTTTGACACTTATTTTAGCTCCGCTAGATAAGATGATAAAGACCAGTAGAGACAGTAGTAAGGTTAAGCCACAACTATTAATGATACAGCGAAATGGAGAACGTTTAAGTCGCTTGATTAATCAGTTGCTCGATTTTAGAAAATTTGAATCGGGTAATATGCTGTTAAAGAATACAGAAAATAATCTGGTAAGATTTTTACAGGAAATATGTGTTGTTTTTGAGAGTTATGCCAACCAACAGCAAATTAAACTGAGTTTTTTTACTGAATATACCGAACTGCTTTTATGGTTTGATGAAGATAAGCTCGAAAAAATCATGTACAATCTATTATCGAACGCCATAAAATTTAGCCGTGAAGGTGGTGAAATAAAAGTTAATATAAAGCCCGACAATGAGAACAACGATTTTATAAATATAGAAGTAGAAGATAACGGCATCGGCATTTCCGAAAAAAATATGGTTACGATTTTCGACCAGTTCAAACATCATCATGATAATAATATTAATAGCACCGGAACAGGTATCGGCCTTGCATTTTCGAAAGGGTTAGCACAGTTATTGGGCGGAACACTTAGCGTTAAAAGCCATAAACAAAAGGGTAATCAGTGGGGATATACCTGTTTTACCATTAGGTTGCCTTTAGTAAAAGAACATTTGTACACTCATACTGATGCCGAGACTGAAAACGAAAACCACGCAGAAACATTGGGCGTAACGGCAGTAACAGAAAGTAAAAAAGGAACCATACTCCTATCTCAAGTTAACATTACGATATTGATTGTAGAAGACAATAAAGATCTATTGGAATTTATGACCAGTTCTTTTGCTGAAAGATATACCGTACATACTGCAAGCAATGGAAAAGAAGCCCTTAAACGGTTAAAGGACACTTTGCCCGATATAATTATTAGTGATGTGATGATGCCCGAAATGAACGGTATTGAACTTTGCAAGAAAATAAAAGCTGATGTGCTTACTAGCCATATTCCTTTTATTTTACTCACGGCAAGAACTCCCGTAATGTATAAAATAGAGGGCTTTGAAATAGGTGCAGATGATTATATCACTAAACCTTTTAGGATGGATGTGCTAGAAGCAAGGATTAATAATCTGATAACATCACGCAAAAAAATAATGGCGCAGTATAAAGCAGCCCTAAGTACACAGCCCCAAAATATTGATGTTACTTCTCCAGATGAGGTGTTTTTGGCTAAAGTAATGGATTATATAGAAAACAACATTTCAGAACCTGCATTGAATGTAGAAGAAATGGCAAAAGAAATTGGCATGGGACGTAGTGCCCTATATCGTAAAATAAAGGCACTAACTGGAAAAACAGCCATCGAGTTTATTCGTAGCATTCGTATAAAAAGAGCCGCCCAATTATTAAAGCAAAAGAAAATGAATGTGAATGAAGTTGTATATAGTGTAGGTTTTACAGACATTGATTATTTCCGCAGGTGCTTTAAGGAAGAGTTTGGTGTAACGCCGAGGGAATATATGAATACCAAAGAGTAATCATTTATAAATTGTTGTCCTTTCAATCTCACGTCGAAATTGAAAGGACAACAATTTTACGATAAAACACAAAATTACCGCAACATTTTTAATTAAAATTAAATTTCTACTGCAATGGTTTTTATGCCGGGACTTTTAATGTACAGGGTACTTTTGCTCCCGTTGGTTTTTACGCTTATCGCTCCCCTGCCATTAAATGCCTGTACTTTTGATGATGCAGTGGACGTGCCCAAATTCTTGATTAATGTGCCGTCTCCCGCTAGGTCGAACTCAAAGTAGTTTTTGGCATCTAAACAAGGTGTTCCGTTGGCATCAACCAATTGTACATGAACTGTTACTAGGCCGTTTGTTATTTCTTTTTTTGTGATTTTGATGGCCGCAGGTGTACTCCATTTTTTGGCCTGGTACTCGAAAAGGACGGTGTCCGTTACCGTTATACCATCTTTTTTACCCTTGGCTATCAACTGGTTCCGTCCTTCGTTGAAAACCAGATTCCAGTGCAGGCCTGCGGCCGGAAAGTCTTGGCTGTCCCTTTTCTTTTTGCTCTGGTTTTTGCCGTTCAGCCAAAGCTCAACTTCGATACAGTTCGAATATATTTTTACCATTTTTTCTTCGCCTGCATTGCCCCAGCGTATAGGCCAGTTATGTCCGTATATGTGAAGCATCGGCTTTGTTGCCCAATAAGATTGAAATACATAATAGGCTTCTTTTGGTGTCAGATCTCTTTCTGTTACGCCTTTTTGGTTTACATAGGGCACCGGGTTTTCTGGGCGCAATGGCGTAGAAAAGTCCTTAAATGGCCAATAGGCCGTTCCGGATAGCCAAGTCATATTTTCCTGTTCCTTTAAGTGCCAGTCGATGAGGTTGCATTGGTAGGTCTCGCTCCAGTCGCCATCTTTTGATACCCTTGCCTGTCCCCCGTAAAAGGTGGCATCTCCGGTGCGTTCATCTCCTCCATCTCCGATTTTTATAGCAGTTATCAAATCAACATCCGGACTTTCTGCATGTCGGCCCGCATGACTGTCTGCCCCCCATTCTACATGTAGGAAATGGTCTGTTTTTTGCATTTCATTAGCAGAAATTTTCTGATACTCGCTATACAGTCCCCGGTACCAGCCTGCCCAGATGGACGGAGAATATACATCCACAATGTCCTTGCAGAAGTCGCAACGGCGGATGGCTGTTTTTCTTGATGGGTCCAAGCGGTGGGAAAGTTCGTGCAGCTCTTTCATATGGGCACGGATTTTCTGCTGGTCAAATTCGGGGAAATCTCCCGGCCAGTCGTTTTCGTTGCCCAGTCCCCAGATGATGATGGACGGATGGTTGTAGTGCTGTTCTATCATGTTGGCGAGCATTCGTTTGCCCTGTTCCTGATAGACCTGTCCGCCCAGGCCTCCCCTGCACCAGGGTATTTCTTCCCAGACCAATATGCCCAGGCTATCGCATAGGTCCAATACCTGTTTGGATTGCTGGTAGTGCCCCAGACGGATAAAGTTAACGCCCATTTCCTTCATCATCACCATTTCCTTGCGTGTCATTTCATCGGTCATGGCTGCGGCTACGCCCGCATGGTCTTCATGACGGTGCGTCCCCCTTAGCAGAAGGCGTTTTCCATTGAGCATAAAGGGGCCTTTTTCCATGAATAGGAAACTGCGGAAGCCAAATTTTTCTTTATGGGTTACCGTGCCGTCTGTGGTGGAAAAGGTTGTTTCAATGGTATATAACAGGGGTTTGTCAGGCGACCAGAGTTCGGGCCTGTTGAGTTCGATATTCCAAAAGGCGGTTTCCAATGGTCCGGTCTGGCTGCTTTCTTTGGCCAGTACCAGCTTGCCCGATGGGCCGTACAGGCGCAAACCGGCTTTTACGTTTTTTGTTCCGTAAGGATTATAAAATCTGGGGGTAATGGTTATAGTCCCCTTTTGTCTTGGCAAATCCAGCTCGGGCCTGACAAAAAGTTTTTCAACGGATAGTTCAGGTACGTAAACCAAATTTACATGCCGGTACAGACCGCCGTAGAGGTTGAAATCGGACATATCAGAAGGTATCATCTCCGTATCCCTGCTGTTATCGGTACGGATGAGCAAAGGTACTTTTCCCTTGAACTGTTTCTTGTAAACAGGGTTCTTCTTAAATTCGTTGATTGCTTCTGTTAAATCTATTGTCCATTCATCGTAACCGCCTACATGGCTGCCTACCTTTTGGGCATAGATATAGACCTCTCCTTTTTGTCCCACGCCTTCTAGATGCAATAGTATCCGGCCGTTGGAATAAGGGTTATCAATGGTCAGCAGCGTACGGTACCATGCCAGGCCCTGATAGTAATTAACATCCGGATTAACGGCATCAAGGGCATTGTAGCAATGCGGCAGGCTGACCGTGTCCCATAAGGGCACGCTCTCCGGACCTCCATTTGGTACTGGACGAACACCTTCCCATATACTGCCCAAATCTTGCTTTATAAACTGCCAATTGTTAATTAATCTTTGCGAATGTTGCGCCTTTAGGCAATGAGAATAAAGTATGATAGATAATAATAATAAGGTTATTTTTTTCACAATAGCATTTTTTTATAAACCAATCCTAATATACAATATGAAGTAATAAATTGGGTTTATTTTATTCCCTATTATTTTAATTTGGGAGTAATAGCTTCTTTCCATATTTCGTAGCCTTTTGCATTCATATGCAGATTATTATCTTTTAAAAAGATTCCTATTAAAACCTCTCTACACGCCTGGCCTCCATGTCCTTTATCCTTTAACACAATTAGCTTTGACAAATTATTTCCTCTTGCTTCCAAAAACTAATAACGAGAGAAGGAACAATATAAAAAAAGACTGATAAAAGTAGAGCATAGTTAAAATAGCCGTGTTCCAAAATCTACTACTTATACACAAAACAGCCTTTTCATTTTTTTATAAACCTACCTTCTCTCAAAATTTTATTGCCATTGGTTATTTTAGCAATATAAATACCACTGGCTAAAAATGAAACATCGATGGCTGCTGAGCAATTAGTTATAACAACCGACTTTTCTTTTTTACCTGCTACATTATAGATATGTACAGTGGGGGTTCCCTTACATTCAGACCATTGAACATAAAGTTTACCATCGGTTGGGTTGGGATATAGTGTTAGATTTGGATTTCCCGATAAGCTATAATATTGATGTACGATTTTAGTGTAAAAGTATTTACCGTTGTTATCTGTCTGTTTAAGTCTGTAATAATTATCTCCGTTCAATGGCAAGACATCCATAAATAAACCTGTTTCAGTATCGGTTTCCTGCTTACTAATGGACTTAAAGTTATTATCATTACCTGCCCGTTCTATGCTGATATTTTTAAAACCGTTGCTTTTCTCCTTTTTCCATTTCAATAAAATTCCGTTATTACTTTTTTGTGCGGTAAAGTCATAAATATTTAACGGAAGAACAGTCGGTTGCTGTAACTCTAACATTTTTTGCGCATAGCGAAAACCTAAAATATCTGCCGAATTGCTGTCGAAATGAGTTCCATCGCCTTTATCGGTTAAACCTTGCGCAGATACCATTCCCGAATTTGGAATTTCTGTAACCAATTGGGGCAAAATAGTATTGATGTTGGATGATGTTGCCCTAAAATACCCTAATTCGCCTACTATAAAGGGAATGTTTGGCGTATTAAATGCTGTTCTTAAATTATCAGCCAGATTTTTCACTCCTGTTTTCCATGGATTAAGGTTACTAAGGCCGCTATTAGCTTCTCCCTGATGAAATAATATCCCTTTTAAAATGCCTCTTTGTAGCGCAATTTGTGTTCTGGCTACCGCATCATCATAAGGCTTTAATTCTGTGGCTTCATCCGTTGCACCGGGAGACCATGCAGAAATTGCCGTTCCGCCAACTGCGGCAGGAATTAACCCAATGGTTATATCGGGATTGTTATCGGCCATATCCATTGCAAACTGTAAACCTGGGCCAACTCCTGCTACCGAAAGTTTGTCAAAATGTAAGGGATGTTTGGCTTGTACCCAATCTCCATTAGCATTGAGCATTAAAACTCGGGGATGGGTTTTATTGACATATTCACCGCTAATTTCTCCTCTTCCCGCCATGTTAGACTGGCCAACAAGCAGGTATAGATGAAAATTTGGGTTAAACACATCCTGAGCAATGCCACTAATGGTAGCATTGCCCAATACTAAAGTAGTCTTAGAACTAATATTACTACTGTGCCGTCTCCAAAAAATAAAACGCACAGCAAGCGTTTTGCCCTTGGGCACTATAATATAGTTAGTGTAATTTAAATATGAAGTTAAATTTTCCGTATCTATGGCCGTTCCCTGAGTACCGCCAACATAAACAGTTTTCGTAAAGTTGTCAAAAGAGTAGGCAACATTAAACCATAAGGTACCATTACCATCGCCACGTGAAAGAGGCACTTTAATTTCAGTGATTTTAAGGTCTTTATCTGGGGCTGCATGAATAGCAAACTCTATATACCTGTTTTCCTCAATCCCAATACCTGTAAAACCATCGTTTGGTTTGGAACTGCCACCTTTTCCTATCCACCAAGGGTTGGCATTGCCTTCTGCTATGGTAAGTCCGCTAGAGCCATATGTTTGCGTTTGATATGCAGAACCTATAACTACGTTATTGGTGGTAATATAAGCAGCACCAGTACCAGATTTTATTGCAGTTCCATCTGATGTTAGTGGCCAGTTTACCGTAAATGCATCTTGTGCAAAGCCATGCGAAAATGAAAAAATAAGTAATAACAGAAATAAACGCATATTTTTAATTGATTTGAATAGGCAATGTAACTACATCAGGATAGTAACCACCTCTATAATCCTGTATTTCCAGTTTTACCTCATCGGTGGTGTTTTGCGTTTGTATACCGCACACGTATTTAACCACGCCTTGTGTTAACTGATGTTGGGTAAAGCTACCGCCTTTTTTAAGCGGTCTGCCATTGCATACAATTGTTCCTTTTTGTGGTACTTGGGTAATAATATATTTGATATTTTTATCGGTTGCGCCTGTTGCTGTTAAATTTTGCTTGGTAATTACTTTATAAAACTCTTGCGAACTAAGGCTTAGCGTATTTACCGTAACATTATCTACTACCGGAATTGGAGGACTTTCTAAAACAATTTGCCCCAGTCTATCGGTATTTGCGGCATAATCTTTATGGCCTAAATAAGTATTTGGGGACGACTGGCTCCAAACACCTATATTAATAAATTCATCGCCATTATCTATGGCGGTTTTTAAAGGCTCACTAACACTGGCGTTAAACCATGTATTGCCTGCTCCGGTTGTTGGCACTTCAAAACTCGATACCAATTCGCCCATCACAGGCAAATCTGCATAAGATGTGGTATTCTCCTGCCAATTAGTTTTAGCATCAACGTAAATATTGATTAGGCTTTGCGTAACACCTGTGGCATTGGCTGTTCTGGTATGGAATAGCCTCAAGGTAGCATTTCCAACCCGCCCTGCAAATTTTGGTTGCCTTATTGGGAATTGTAGGAAAAGTCGTCGGGTAGTGCCACTATTTACCGACCCGCCTTTGGTCTGAAAATTATCGCCTGTGGGGTTGCTTACCGTATAGCCGGCCACACTTGTTGCAAAGGTTAACAGCACATCTTTAGCCACATAAAGTGTATCTTTAAGTGTGGGCAAGTCGGTTGGTTTCTCATCTTCTGCAACTTTGGCAATTTCAGTAAACGTAATGGTTGGCACTACGTGTGCAACAGCATTTTTATAGGGTAAATCTCTAGACCTTACCGTTGCAGTGGCCGAAGCATAACGACTAACCGTATTTATTTTTAATACATAAGGATTGGTTGTGGCGCTTTCCCTTTTAAAGAAAATACTATCGCCTGTTAACGATTTAAAGCCCTTTTCTTCGTTTATAGTAAAATCTACTACCTGATATTTCTCTCCCTCGATAATGTTGTTTAAAATGAGGTGCTTTAAAACTTCAGCAGGCACATCATTAATAGTCGAATATCCATTGCCAGATAAGAATTGATTCATGGCATCGTCTGTAAACATCACTATCGTAAATTTTTTGTCGGCATTATCTAACAAAGTTTCCAATCCTGCCTTTTTTACTGCCTGTGCATACAGTTTTAATATACTATACCTATCTGCCTCTTGGTAATTGTTAGATTTGATAAATGCGGCAAACGTAATGTTTTTGGTATTCTCTCCTGCCGGAACGAGGTCCATATTTTCATCCTTTAACAACTTAAATTTCTCGCATCCCGCAAAAAGGAATAATAATGAAACTGATAATAGTTTTAAGGATATATTTCTAAATAATGGTTTCATAGCTCAATCAATTATTTGTAATACTCATTCTGTTGTATAGTTGGGTTTTGCCTGATAATCCTAAGATTAATTGGCCAAAGGACATTTCGGGCATCTGATAATCCGTTTATAGGCTGCATTGTGACTATGGCTCTATTATTACGTACCAAATCAAACCACCTTTTCCCCTCAAAACAAAGCTCCCTTGCTCTTTCTTCTAAAACTTCTGTTAGTGCCTCTTCACTAGTCATTGCCAAAAAATCTGTTGAACCTAATTGTCCTACACCTGCACGTTGTTTTATTCTGTTCAGCAGGGTCAGTGCGTTTTGCCTATCGTTGGTAGCCCCTCTTTTTATCAGAGCTTCAGCTTTTAAAAGGCATATATCGGCCAGGCGGTAAATAATTACGTTTTTATCGTTCATGGTAGTCCTATCGAACGAGCCGTCTTTTTCAAAAAACTTTTGGACAAATCGTTTGGTACTGCCTGTATTGAAAACCACATCTCTTCTGGGGTCGGCGGTACCTATTTTTGTTAATGCAATATTGCTGGCCTCAAATTGTGCTTGGCCAGTGCCACCATAAATTCCAAATAAGGAAGAAGTAGAATTTTCGTCCATATTAAAGGCTATCTCAAAAATAGATTCTTTGGCATAGCCGCTATAAAACATTTGTGCATATTCAGAAGTATATCTTAACGCTGCCGTTGTACCTGTTAATTCGGTATAGGCATAAACTGTACTTACGGGATTACCACTACTGTTTACCAGATTATTGGCGTAGGTTATAGCGTTGGCAACATCTCCTATCCATAAGTAAAAATCGGTAAATATGGCATCTACCGCCCCTCTTGTAAGTTGCGAACGAGTAAGTTTAGTATCTGAGTATGAGGTAAAAGTGTTTAAAAATTCCCTTGCTTTTCCCAAATCTTTTATAATTTGGGTGTCTATATCAGCCATAGGCGTGCGGGGTGTTTTAAGTGTATTAATGTCCTCTACTACCTCAACAGGTTCGGTAATTAGTGGCACTTCTCCCCAAATTCTTATCATATAAAAATAGCACAAGGCCCGCAAAGCATGGGCCTGCCCCATAATTCGGTTATATTCGTTAAGGCTTGATGTTGATGTACTTTGAAAGATATTTTTTTCTAGCATGAGCGGTACATGCTTTAAAATAAGATTGCACTGCTGTATTACGGCATAAAAATTACCCCAATCTGCAAAGGCCATATTTACATCAAGCCTATTATTAATTACATTAATAGACTGTGTGTTGTTCTCTAAATGAAGTTTTAACAAATCGGCCCTTGCCTCGCCATAATACACAAACTCGGTATTTAGTGCCGTTTGTAATAAGGTATATGCGCCATTTAATGCTGCCGATGCATGGTTAGGATGTTTCCAAAAATTATTTTCTGAATAAGAGGTTATGGGATAGGTATCGAGTTTTTTGCAGGACCCCATAATCAATCCCATCAATACGAAAGCACTAATTATTATGCTGGTAAAATTTAATTTCATGGCTTTCATTTATTTATAATTTAACGTTTAATGATAGACTGTAAAACCTTGAGCGTGGAAATGCGCCGTTATCTACCCCAAAACCAAAGGGATTAGAACCTGCGCTTATTTCAGGGTCGTAACCGGTATAACTACCAAATGTGAACAGATTTTGTGCGCTTATGCCCACATTTAAACCCTTTAGTTTTATTTTACTGAGCATTTTTTTAGAAAACTGATAGTTTAAAGCAATGTTCTGAACCCTAATGAAAGAACCATCTTCAACAAATCTTGACGAAACCGCATAGTTCTGTATCGGGTCGCCCTTAACCAAAATAGGTACATCGGTTACATCACCTTGATTTTGCCATCTGCGCAATTGGTCTTTGGTAAAATTCACATCCACACTTGCTCCATCAATCCCTCTTTTTAGCTGATTTAAAAGATTTCCACCAACCGAATAATTGATAAAAGTGGTTAGGGTAAATTGTTTATAGGTAAATTTATTTTGGAAACCACCAAAAAAATCGGGTGTTGGATTTCCGATGACCTGTAAATCCTCATCGTTGATAATGCCGTCTCCATTTAAATCTTGGTATATTACATCTCCGCCCTTATAAATTTCGCCTGTTGCAGAACCTCTCCTATATGGAACAATAGAGCCGTCATTATTTACTTTGTAGACATTATCTTCATCTCTTGAATAAACGCCTAGCGCTTTATATCCATAAAACACCCCTACTGATTGGCCTACTCTGGCAAGCGAATAAGTGGTAGCAAAATAATCTTCATTATCGGGCAGAGAGGTAACCTTGTTTCTGTTTAATCCAAAAGTAAAGTTTGTACTCCATTTAAATTTGCTGTTGTTGATTACAATTCCCTCAACCTGCATATCGAAACCTTTGTTGTTGATACCGCCAAAGTTGTAAGGAATGGTGTTGTAACCAATTTGCGATGGTACCTGTACATCAAACAAAAGGTCGCTAGAGTTTTTGATGTAGTAATCTGCTGTTACATTTAACCTACCTTTTACAAAAGCCAGGTCTAAGCCCACATTAAATTGCTTTGTAGTTTCCCATTTAAGGTTAGGGTTGGCCACGTTTGTAGAAACAATGGCAATATTGTTATCATAGGTAGAGTTAGTAAAGCTGTAAAGTGCCCTAGTAGAATAATTACCTATTTCCTGATTTCCGGTAATACCATAGCTCGCCCGCAATTTACCCGAGTAAAAAATACCTGCTTTTTTGATAAATTTTTCTTCGGAGAATAGCCACCCTGTTGAAATGGACGGAAAATACCCCCATCTGTTTTCTTCGCCAAATCTTGATGAACCATCGGCACGCATTAATAAGCTGAGCAAATATTTTGATTTGTAATTATAATTTAATCGGGTAAAATATGAGCGCAATACGTATTCTTGGTCGTCTTGTGTTTTATTGGTGATTTGTGCCGTACCACCAATGGTCGACATTTCGTTATCGATAGAGTTGATACCTCTAATATTAATATTGCTGCTGAAATTGTACTGATTGGACAAGCCTAGCAAAAAGTTCACATTATGGTATTTTTGTATCTTCTTTTTCCAAGTGAAAAAGTTTTCATTGATAAATGATTTCCTTACCAGTGGATTATAAATGGAATAAACAGATTTGCCCGTACCAGAAGCGTTTAAGATTGGTGGTTGAAAATAGTTGGTTGTGGTTGAACTGTAATCCATAGAAACATTGGTTCGAAAGTCTAGATTTTTATGCAGTGCATAACTAAATTCCTGTTTGCCCAGAAAGCGCCAACGCTCTACCTCATTTTTAACATACATGGCCTGCGCAAGTGGATTAACCTTACCATTGTCTATAATGGGTATCACTTCTCCGGTATAAGGATCATATGGACCATAGGTAGGCAGAGATATCAAGTACCTACGGATAATACTCCCCTCACTATTACCTGTATTTAGCCTATTATAATCATAATTGGATAAATTAAAATTGGTAATACCCGATAGTTTTGAGGAAATTTTATAGGTTACCTTGCCTGTGGCGGTATATTGCTTATACTTGGTGTAAATAATAATAGGTTCTAAATCCCTATATCCGGCACTTACATAATAGCTCACCGAATTGTCTTTGGAACTTCCGCGGGTGCTTACATCTGCTTTATACTGAAAAGCATCGCGGTACATTACATCTTGCCAATTATACGTATCCCTATACCAAGGATGTAATGAGTCGACTACCGATACTTTTGTGGGAATACTTCCGGTAGAATTGTATATCGCATCGGTATAAGCAGCTCTAAATTGTGGTCCATTTAACATTCCAATTTTTCTACTGAGCGAAACAATTGAACTGTTGATAGAGGCATTAATTTCTGCTGCCCTTCCCTCTCCGGATTTTGTAGTGATAATCAACACTCCGTTTGATGCTCTTGCACCATAAATGGAGGCTGAAGCTGCATCCTTCAATAATTCTATGGATTCGATATCGGCAGGGTTAATATCGTTTAAAGGGCTAAAAGCTGCACCATCTTCCAAAGAGTTAAAATTGTCATTATTTACAGGAATACCATCAATAATAATAAGTGGAGAACTGTTTCCGTTAATTGACGAAACTCCTCTTAAGGTAATGGCCGCCCCTGCTCCCGGTTCGCCCGAATTGGTGGTAATATTTAAGCCCGAAATTTTACCCTGCATACTGGTATTTAGGGAGCCTCCTGCAAATTCGTCTAAATCTTCTGCTTTAATAGAGGAAATAGCACCTGTTAGCTCCCGACGTTTTTGCTGACCATATCCTATGATTACCACACCATCTAAATTTGTGGCTGATTCTTCCATTACAATACTAAGGTTTTTATTGTTTCCTACTTTTTGTTCTACGGTAGAAAAACCGATATAAGAAAATACCAAAACGGCATCGGCTTTAGTAAACTTGATAGAAAACTTGCCCTGCGCATTGGTAGTGGTGCTTATAGCTGTTCCCTTTACAACAACACCTACACCAACAATTGGCTCTCCTTTAATGTCTTTTACCTCTCCGGTTATGGTGTTTTGCTGCTGCTTGTTGCTCGATGTTGGCTGTGGCCTACTGGGCGTGTTTCGTCCCAATGTTGTTGCCCTTACGTAGCCAACACAAGCCATAACGACTAATATTAGCAATAATCTGTATTTCATACGTTTATTTTAGTTTTTGGTTAGTTTTAATTTTTCGTCATTGCCCCGAAGGAGTTTCTTTAGAACGATGTACGAAGCAATTCTAAAGCATTTTGTCATTCCGACACTAGGAGGAATCTGTTAGTTTAGTGCTACTTGCTTACAGATTCTTCGCTACGCTCAGAATGACAAACAATCTTAATACTCAAACCAGTTCAGCAATATACCGTTTGCCGGAGCTACCAGCGTAATTGTTTGCTTGCCTGTTAGCTTGGGAATTTGCACAATTTGTTCGCTAAGTCTCCAATTTGTTGTTTCTAGTTTAAAAGTAGCTATCACCTTACCTTTTTGGTCGCCAACACGTATTTCCAAACTAGCGTCCGGACTTCCACCACCAATCCTAAACTTTATCTGTTCGGTTCCTTCACCAAAATCTAGATTATCGAACCTAATCCACGCATTTTTGCTGAACTTATTTACAATAATTCCCTTATCTCCTTCTTTGGTAGTAGCTATGTGCGATGCATTAAAATTTTCAGCTTCAATTCTTTTCGAAGTGCTTTGGGCGAAGCTGTGCAATGAAATTAAAAATGCTGGTAATAATGTTAAAAATGTTTTTTTCATCTGTTTTTTTTATTGTTTTTTTATGGTGATGAAGCTATCATGATTTTAATAATCATTGCCCTGTGGGTTTTGGAAAAATCATGATGGTTTCATATATTCTAATTATTTGGTTTTATTGATTTTAGAATGTCAATGGTTTTATCAAGACTAAAAATAGTATTGTTACTGTACCAATTTTCAAATGGAGCATACTGGGTGTGATGCAACGCTTTTTGCGCTTGTTCCAATGCTCCAACAGCTTGTGTTAACAATTCGGCTTGCTTACTTTTATTAGTATAACCCTCTTTATAGGCCAAAGCTGTGTGATACAAAGTGTTGTTCAAATGATACATAAAATAAGCAGGGCCTCTAAGGTTAGTGTCAAAAAAATCTTTGGAAGCACCATTTAGACTATTATATACTTCATCACATTCTTGTGTTACTTTTTTAAAATTGGCTATGGCTTTGGCAGTACCGTTAATGATGGCATCTACTTGGTTTGTAGCGCCATTATCTGCCGCAACAATCTGGTAAGTTCTGTTAGGTACTTGTTCGCCGCCCATTTCCTTTAAAGGATTAGGGTCGTATTTCTTGCCTTTTATTATTGCCGTAGCAATACCCTCAATTGCCCGCCAGTAACGTAAATCCTGAAAAATATATTGTCGGTCTATTTCCTTAAAGTCTACTTTGCGTGGTTGCCAATAGGCAGTATAATAACTACGATATAACTTGCTGATGCGGTCGGCTTTGTCGGCACCGTAATACTGTTTGCAGAAATCTGTTAAAAATGTATCTGTACGATAACCGCTAAAATCCCACATCATTTTGGCATTGGCAGCAAGTTCCATTACAAATTCACGTAGGTTACCTGCATTTACTACCGAAAAAAGAATGGGTTTTGTGCTTTTTTTGGCTAAGTATCGATAGTTGCCCTCCATTTTCCAAGGTCCTTCGCCAGCCGCTAAATGTGATCCCGTAGAAGTGAACTGGTAATTGAAATAATAACCTAAATTGTTGGATGTTTTTCCCAGTTTCTGCACATCCAGATTTGGGAAATGGTCGCGACGTGAAGCCACATAGTTCCATATTAGGTTAGGGTCGTTGGGCAGCTCTATGTAACCATCTGCCATCAGGTCAGAAAGTTCGTTGTAAAATATACTTCGGAACTGTGCGTTGGGGTTTCCTGTAATTTCAATCACCATATCCCTTTGCTTTTTTATCATTTTGGAAATTACCGCTCCACGTTCTTTCATAGATTCAGGTGCGTCTTTAAAAGTTTTCCAAAAAGGATGGTCGCCAGCTGCCCTAAAGCCAATTACCCAAATCATATCGAGGTTGGCCTTATGTATGGTTTCTATGGAGTAACGCCAAAATTCTTCTATGTAGCTTTCATTGGCCAACGAAAGTTCGGGCGGCTCTACGCCACGTATGTTTTTCCAATAACTATCCCAACTTCTAAACGTAGCATTGAGCGGTGTATGGTGATGAGTGGTATTAATTAATCCATATTGGTTAATTAGCCTTGTGGTAGAAGAAGCCTCATATTTTTTCCTCTTTTCGCTCATTTCGCCTTCGTACCATTCTATGGTGTTTATTTTGTGCCTTAAAGCAGTTTCGAGCCAAAGTTGGCTGTTAGCTGCATTCAGTTTGCGCCAAGGGCTAAACATGTCTGTATCGTTAGGAAACCATGCACGATATTTTACGGTTGGCTCGTTCACATTTATATTTAACGATGATGGAACGGTGACAGCTTTTGGTGCCGATGGCTGCCAGTTTATGAAATACCATAATGGAGGCACGCCCAATATCTTCTCGCTAAACTCGTAAATGGCAAAAATAGTTCCCCGCATATCCGAACCTTGTAAAATTACCTGCTCTACATTATTTATTTTGGTGGCGTAAACACGATGTGCTTCCCAACCTTTAAGTGGTTGCTGCAAAGCATCTTTTTGCGAATTTAAAATAACAATGCCCTTTTGGTTGGCCGCCGATAATGCTTTGATAATGGCTTTGCTGCCTGTTACTTTTTCTATATCTCTTTGCAGCGCTTCGATGGCTTTATATATAGGCTCTTTTTCTGTTGCCGATGTATAAATGGTTATTTCTTGCTTTAACGGAATAATAACATCTGCTTTAGCTATATGAGCAGTAATTACGCCCATTACAACCAAAATAGTAATGGTTAATTTGAATAGAATTTGCTTGTATTTTTGAGCTATCATCATTTAATAAATTTAGTGGTTAATCGTGTGTCGGCATTTAATGTTACCATATAAATAGCTTTTGGCAAGAATGCGGTATCGAAAAAATAATCATTATATCCTTGTGCTAATTTTACATGCTTTTCTATAAGTCTTTTGCCGGAAAGGTCGGTAATGTAAACTGTTCCCTGTTGGTTATCCGGCGAATATATTTTTACCTGATGACCATTGCCATAAGGATATACCTTTAATACTGATGATGAGGGCATTGTCAATTTTACCGCTACAACTTCGGTTTCGTTCAATTTTCCATCATTATCTACCTGATTTAATTTATAATAGCTAATGGGAAAATAAGGTAATAAATCGGTATATGAATAGTTGTTTTTGGCTTGGGAATTTCCGTTTCCTAACACTGTGCCTATTTTACGGAATGTTTTTCCGTCTGATGAGCGTAAAACATCAAAATGTGAGTTGTCTTTTTCTGATGAAGTTGCCCATTTCAGTTTAACTGCTTTGTCTTGCAATTTTCCTGTAAAAGATATAAGTTCAACTGGCAATGTAGTAATTGATGGTGCAAATGCCACCCCCTTAAAAGTATTGTTGTAAACTGCCTGTTTCAATTCGTTTTGCTGTACAGAAATGTTGGTGTTTGGGGCTGCTACATCTTTTAGTCTTAACAATGATGAATTGGTTACACCAAATAATACAGCTCCTTCGGTTAAAGAATATTGCCCAATTAGTCCCCTTAAATTGGTTACGGCAATTCCTGTTATGGCAAAAGTGCCCTTTGCTATCCAATTTGAACCATCAAAAGAAAATTTCTTTAAACCTTCAGTGGCATCGGCATAGTAAAGCAAATCTGGCGTACCGTTATTATCTGTATCAAAAAGAACAAACTGGTAAGGGTCTGTATCACTTGCAGGCAGTCCTGGCAGGTTGGTTGTTGTCTGTCCAGAAGTAACAGGCAGCCCATTCCCTACTTTATTGATAGTTTTATTGCTACTACTTGATGAAGTATATAACTGTCCATTAAAAATTCCTATGGCTCTTGGTGCTCCCGGTGCCGTTGCCACTGTGGTTAATACAGCGTTGGTAATGTTGATATGCCTGATACCGCCCCCACTGCCAACAGCCCAAACACTGTTTCCGCTTCTTATGGCCGAGCGTATGGCATTTGTGGAAAAATTTACGGTTAATTCGGTATTTACATTGCCTGCACCGTCAATAAAACCAATTACACGTTCGTAAGTATCGGTACTGGCTACACTTGTAGAAGTTAAAGGCGCATTATAGCCTGCTATGGTAAGGTACTGGCCATCGGACGATAGCGTAAGAAGCCCGAAAGAGGTGCTGTTAAGGTCGGGGGCTACCAGTGCCTTGTTATTGCCCGAGACTGTGCTGGGTAAAATGAGTGTCCTTACAAAAGTACCATCGGTTTTATACTCGTCTAAAAACAATTGCTGTGCGCCGGTATTGTTTTCTCTGCTGCCATCGCCCGCCCTTGCAATTACCACATTGCCTTCGGTAAATGGGGCTTGTACGTTGGTAAGTGCCTTTAACCTGTTAATGATGTTATCAATATCAAAAACGGTGCTGTTGGCGTACCAAGTGTTAAAGGGCGTATATTGGGTTTCTAACAAGGCAGCTTTAGCATTTTCCATGGCATTTACCGCAAACCTAATGTAGCTTAACCTTACCTGCTGCTGGGCGGTGCTTGTTTTATAGGCAAGGGTAAGATTTTTAAAACCTTCGTTAAGGTAGTACATAAAATAGGCAGGTCCTCTAAGGTTGGTATTGAAAAAATCTTTTTCCGCACCGCTTAGTTGCGCATAAACGGCATCGCACTGTTGTGCCACGCTTAAAAATGCCGACGACGAGGCCGATGTGCCGTTAATGATGGCATCTACCTGATTGGCAGCACCATTATCGGCCGGAACAATGCGATATGTTCTGCCCGGCACCTGCTCGTTAGAAGCATCATTTAAGGGATTGGGGTTGTAGGTGCTGTTCATACGGCCTATAATACTGCCCATAGCCCTGTGATAGCGCAAATCCTGAAAGATATATTGTCTATCTATTTCGGGCATATCTTGTGCTTTTGGTTGCCAATAGCTGTTATAATAGGCTTTATATAGATTAGCTATGGTAGCTGCGTTGGTTTGACCAAAATATTGTGCCGCAAAGCTTTGTAAAAAATCATCGGTATTATAACTGTCAAAATCCCACATCATTTTAGCGTTGGCAGTTAGTTCCATCATAAATTCGCGGATATTTCCGGCATTTACTACCGAAAAATATATGGGCTTGGTACTTTTACTGGCCAAATAACGATAGTTCTGCTCCATTTTCTTTGGACCTTCGCCCGGCACAAGGTGCGAACCCGTAGAAGTAAACTGGTAATTGAAATAGTAGCCCAGATTAATGTCGTTAGTTACGGATAACTGCTGTACATCTACGCTTGGGAAATGGTCTCTTCGAGATGCTACATAATTCCATATCAATGTAGGGTCTGCTACCGGATGCAAGTAACCATCAGCCATTAAATCCGACATTTCATCATAGAATATCGTTCTGAACTGTGGAGTGGGATTTCCTGTTATCTCTATCACCAAATCTTTTTGTATCTGCATCATATTGTCGATAACAGCTCCTCTTGCTTCCATCGAAGTAGGCGCATCGGCAAAGGAGGTCCAGAAAGGAGTATCTCCTGCTCCTCTAAAACCCAACACCCAAATGGTTTCTATACCCGATTGATGAAAAGTCTCGATGTTGTAGCGCCAAAATTCTTTCAACTTATCTACATTGGAGAGCAGTAAAGCCGGTGGCGTAGTGTTTCTTATTTCCTGCCAATAGCTTTCCCAACCACGTAATGATGAATTTAATGGACTATGATGATGCGTGGTTGCTACCAACCCAAATTGCTTAATGAGCGAAAAGTTGGTTGACAGTGCATAAGGGCTTTGGGTATTAACGGTTTCAAAATATTCTATGGTGTTCATCTTTAAGCGCAATGCGGCTTCTAACCACGATTCATTATTTTCAGCAGAAAGCCTGCGCCATGGGCTAAACATATCTGTATCATTCGGGAACCATGCCCTGTATCTTACCTTTGGCGAATTAATCATGATATCCAGTGTATGCGGAATGGTTACTTCATGTGCGGTTTCAGGTTGCCAGTTAATGAAATACCATAACGGTGGTACACCCAATATCTTCTCGCTAAACTCGTAAATGGCATATATAGTTCCTCTGTTGTCTGCCCCCTGCAAAACAAGCTGTTGCTGCGAATTTATTTCGGAGAAATAGATATGGTGTGCTTCCCAACCATTTAAAGCCGGCAATTGGTTATCTGTTTCTGAATTAAGGATAACGATACCCGGAGTATTCATAGCTGACAATGCGCTGATTACCGCAACACTTCCAGTAACTTTTTCTATATCTTTCTGTAAAGCTGTAACAGCTTTATATAATGGTTCGCCCTGTTGGGCAGAAGTATATATCTTCACTTGCCCATTTAAGGGAATAGTGAGATTGCTTTGCCGAGCATTAACCATGCCCGGCATTAACAACATATATATTAGAATAATATAACAGTTACGTACCATTATGCTATTTTATAAATTTAGCCGAAAGCGTTTTTCCTGCCGAAAGTACTTTAACCAGATATACGCCTTTTGGTGCAGTGCCCAAATCAACATCAAATTGGTTATTGCCAGTTGTTAAATCTATTTTACGGCTGCTGGTTACTTTACCAGAAATATCAGCAACGGTTAAAGTGCCTACTCCTGCTACGGCATTATTTACCAATACAGAAACAGTGCTACCTTGTTGATAAACCTGTAATCCCTGTACATCGAAAGCCTTTACTGCAATTACTTCAGATGCTTCAGCCTTTCCATCAAAATCTACCTGATTTAACTTATAGTAGTTATTGCCTTTGGCTGGAGATTTATCGGTATAGCTATATTTATGGGTAATATCCGAAGTTCCGTTACCTTGTACCGAACTTATTTTATCGAAGGTTTTGCCATCTACCGAACGTAGTATATCAAAATGTGAGTTGTTTTTCTCTGATGCTGTTGTCCAGTTTAATGCAACGTGATTACCTTGCAGTTTGCCACTAAACGAACTTAGTTTTACAGGGAGTGTTTCTTCGCTTGTACCTCTAATAATAGCATTTGATAACACTATATAAACTGCACCTGAAATGGTCGATGATGCTTGTCGACGATAAAATATAAAGCGTATTGATAAAGTTGTACCTCGTGGAACAATAATTTGGTTAGTATAACTTGTTTTTAAGTCTGTTGCGGGGCCTGTATAAGTTGCAGTTGCATCGGTAGTCTTATTAACTGTAATATTGTTAACGGTGGCAAAGCCATCGAGCGAATAGGCCATGGCCGCCGTAACTGTACTATTGCCTCCTACCTGTGCCAAAGGCACGTTTATATCCGTAATTTTAAGGTCTCTATCGGCCGCTGCGGTTATAGAAAACTCTACGTACATCGTGTTTTTTCCTTCAGGTCCCGTAAAGTCCGCATTTGGAGAAACCGCACCATCCGCCGGCCAATAGGGATCGGCAGTACCCGGAGCTAAACTTAGCCCACTGTTGCTATAAGTTTTGGTTTGGTAGGTTGCCCCTATAAACACATTATTGCCAGTAACACCAGTACCATATTTTGTTGAAGTTCCGTTAGATATTAACGGCCAGTTTACTATGAAAGAATTAGCATCTTCGTAAACTACCCCACTAATAACAACATCTTTTTTTAATAATACAGTGGTTTGGGTGGCGGCTATACCTGAAGTACTCCTTCTCCATATCATAAAGCGTACTGCCAGAGATTTTCCTCTTGGTACTATAATGTCATTTGTGTAATTCAATGATTCGATAGCATCTGCTGTTGAGGTGGGACTGGTCTGTGTACCTTGAACATAAGTTATCGTTGTAAATCCATTTGTAGAATATGCGATATTGTAATATAACTGCCCGGTACCATCTGGACGTGAAAGAGGAATGTTAATATTATTAATTTTCAAATCTTTATCCAAACCTGCTGTAACAGAGAATTCCACATACATATTTTCTTCTGTGCCAGGCCCTGTGAAGTTATCATTTGCATTAACGGTCCCCCTACCTGTCCACCAAGGGTTAGCTGCACCTTCTGCTATGGACAGCCCGCCAGCACCATAAGTTTGAGTTTGATAGGTTGAACCTATTATTACATTGTTTCCGGTAACATCGGCAGCACCTGCGCCTGTTTTTATTGCTGTTCCATCTGATGTTAGCGGCCATGTTACCGTAAAGGCACTCTGTGCAAATACTTGCGAACAAGTAAGGGTAAACAGCATTGCCAATAACTTTTTTTTACCAGCGAAAAGAATAAATTGTTGTGTAATTTTTTTTAAGTACATCTTTTTCATATTGGTTTAATTTTAAGTGAATAATAATTGTGGTTTAATTTTTATAGACTTACGAAGTTTCTTGATTAATTCTATACAAACTTCGTAAGTCTCACTATGCTTAATATTCCGTTGTGAAAGATGGCAAGGGCAATCCGTCGGTATTGTAAACTTCGCCAACAACCCAATCTTTCCAAGCGTAGCGTACATTAACGGGTTTTGTTACTTCTTTTGTTGATACTTCTATATTGCCAGAATCCGTAATCTTTGCAGTTGCCTGATAGAATTTTCCGTCTTCCCCTGCAAGTTCAAACAGGGTAATGGGTTTTCCATAAGAGGTAATGCCATTTGTAGAATTTTCAAAATTTACTATGATTTTGTTACCGTCTGTTTTGTGCGATTTATAGAGTGGCGAACGATAGGATATTCCTTTTATTCCATAAGTATTGCCTAATGCCCAATAACTTAATCTTTTAGCTACTGTCGTTTTGTCCATAGCATGGATAAATTTTTCCATTCCTACATCGGTAATTGCTGCCATGCCGCTGTTTGGGATATCTTTCATGGCTCGTAGTTGTATGTAACGCATTTTTACGCCAACACCACCTTTTTCTTTATTGGCATAAGGTGCTATTTCAGTATAATAAAAAGGCAGTTCTCCTAAATTCCAGCGTTTTCGCCAATCGGCCACCATTGCAGGAAAAAGCTTTTTGTAGGCATCTGCTGTGCTACGGTTAGATTCGCCTTGATACCACAGCCAACCTTTTATGGTGAAATTGACCAATGGATAAATCATACTGTTAAAATGTACGGTAGGTTCTTTATAATCTTGTTTAACTGTATCTAAACGACCGGGAATATTTACTTCTGGAAATGGTTTTAGGGCTTCTTTACTCATCCAACATTCTATTTTTGTGCCACCATATGCCGATACAATAATCCCAACAGGTACACCCAGTCGTTTTTGCAGCATTTCGCCAAATTGATAGGCCACTGCGCTAAATTCTGTGGCTACTTCTGGCGTAGTTACTTTCCATTCTCCTTTAAAATCTTGTTGAGGTATCAATGAAGGTCCTCTACCCACTGTCATTAACCTAAGGTTAGGATTATTTGCCCGTCGGATAATTTCATCTGAATTAAGTATAGTTTGGGGTGGATTGCTACGATAACCCCGCATTGACATTGCCATATTGGATTGGCCACTACACAACCAGACCTCGCCAGTCATTACATTGTTCAGTGTAAGGTTTCCACTACCATCGTTAAAAGTGATAGTATGCGGTCCGCCTGCTTTGGGTGTTTTTATTTTCAACAGCCATTTGCCATTGGCATCGGCCTTAGCGGTATATTTATTTGAACTCCACGATGCGGTTATTTCTACCGTTTTATTTTTATCGGCCGTTCCCCATAATTTTACCTCTGTATTTTGCTGTAATACCATATTATTGCTCAATACAGCAGGTAATACCACTTTGGCATTTATTTTACCTACAAATAAAAACAACAGAAAAGCAACGGTTAATGTGTTTAGTTTCATTTTTTTGTTTTTTTAGTGTTTGATTTTTGTGCCGATTGTAGTTCTATCATTTTTGCAGCGAAGCGTTTTCCAAATTCATTGGCCGATGGGCCATCGAAATGTGTAGTATCTCCTTTGTCTTTTAAGCCTTCGGAACTTGCCACAGCGGTATTGGTCACACTTTGGGGCAATTCTTTCAATACATTGTTAATATTTTGGTATTGTGGTTTAAAGTCGCCCAACTCCCCTGCTACAAATGGCAATTGAGGATTGTTAACCAATGTCCTTACGCTATCAATAAGTATCGTTAACTTCCCCAGATAAGTGCTTGCATTACTGCTATTGGCTTCGCCCTGATGCCATATTACACCTTTTACTACGCCATACTTCATGGCTTCCTGTATGCGTTTAACCGCATCATCATAAGGATGGGTATTAGTCGCCTTGTCATAAGCGCCTGGAACCCATTTATCTATATTAGTCCCACCAACGGCACAGGGAACTAAACCTATTTTTACGGAAGGATTGTTTTCGGCCATTGCAATGCCAAAGGACAAACCCGGGCCTACGCCTGCAACTTTAGGTTTATCGAAGTGAACGGGATGTTTTGCCTGCACCCATTGATAATTAGAATCGAGCATTTGTACGTTGGCATGTTGCAACTGTTTTAGTTCTTCGGTTATTTTTCCGCGTCCGGCCATGTTCGATTGGCCCATTAAAAGATAAATGTGGAAATTAGGGTCGGGGGTTTGGGCAAATAATACATTGCCGCTAATAAGCATAATAGCCAGTACTATTAATAGATTCGATTTCATTTTTTTGTTTTTTTAATGTTTGATTGTTGTTCCGCTTGCAATGCTATCATTTTTTCGGCAAAGCGCTTCCCAAGCTCATCGGCCGATGAACTATCAAAATGTGTTGCATCTCCTTTGTCTTTTAAGCCTTCTGAGCTTGCCACAGCGGTATTGGTCACACTTTGGGGCAATTCTTTCAGTACATTATTAATGTTAATATTTTCGCTTTGTAGTTTAAAGATGCCTAACTCTCCAGCTACAAATGGCAATTGAGGATTGTTAACCAATGTTCTTATTCTATTAATAAATGTAGTTAGCTTTTCCAGATAAGTGTCTGCATGGTTTCTATCGGCTCCCCCCTGATGCCATATCACACCTTTTACTACGCCATACTTCATGGCTTCCCGTATGCGTTTAACGGCATCATCATAAGGGTAGGTATTGGTTGCCTTATCATAAACACCTGGAGACCATTTATTTATAGATGTTCCGCCAACGGCACAGGGAACTAAGCCTATTTTTACGGAAGGACTGTTTTGCGCCATTGCAATGCCAAAGGATAAACCTGGGCCTACGCCTGCAACTTTAGGTTTATCGAAATGAAGGGGATGTTTTGCCTGTACCCATTTATAATTAGAATCGAGCATTTGTAAATTGACATGCTGTATATTTTTAAATTCATCGGTTATTTTTCCACGTCCGGCCATATTAGATTGGCCCATTAAAAGATAAATGTGGAAATTAGGGTCGGGAGATTGGGCGAATAGTATATTGCCGCTAAAAAGCATGACAATCAGTAAAAGCACTTTTTCGTTCATGAAGTTTAAAAATATTTGGTTAGCGTACCATGTGTGATACTTAAAGGCTAATGTAGAGTTTCCACTCCTTAAAAACACCTGCCATTTCAGCTAATTTTACAGGTGAAATTCGGCTAAAACCTATGTAAAAGTGTAGTTAGAACCGTTATAAGTAGTTATAAATGTTTTATATTAAATATCAAATATGACATGTAAACCAGCCCCATCTGACACGCATAAACACTTGTTAAATGACATATTTTAGCATTAACCAAAATATAAATAGAAGGCCTTTGTGGAAAAGCCAAAAAAATAGAAATCACGTATGAATAAGTTATTTGCCTCAATTATCTATTTGTGCATAATAGTGGGGCTTCCGGTGCAGGCCCAGCAAAGCGGCAATTATCAATCGGAAACGGTAGAAGCCAAAACACGCAGCAAAGATGCTTCGGGCAGTTCCAAATTTTCTGATTGGAAACCCTTTGAAACTCGTTTGGTAGCTAACATTAAAGATTTTAAGCCTACTCCTGTCGAGTATAACAAATATGGTTCGGTAAAAAGCATCCGTATCAAGCCCACAGGTTTTTTCAGAACAGAAAAAATAGATGGCCGTTGGTGGATAATAGACCCCGAAGGCTATGCAGGCATCAATATAGCCATGAACAGCGTAAATACAGGAAATTCCCAACGCAACAAAACTGCATATCGCCAAAAATTTGCCAACAACAGCGATTGGATGGAACAAACCAAAAATCAAATACAGGATTTAGGTTTCAATGGAACAGGTTCGTGGTCAAACTACAATGCCATTATAAAAGCAAACACATCTACTGATAAGCCTTTATCCTATACCATTAATTGGAATTTTATGTCATCGTATGGCAAAAAACGTGGCGGCACTTATGCTGTTCCAGGACATACAGGCTATCCTGGCAATGTGATTTTCGTGTTCGACCCAGAATTTGAAACCTTTTGCGATGAACACGCCAAGCAACTGACTGCTTATAAAAACGACCCCAACCTGTTTGGTTATTTTTCTGATAACGAAATGCCTTTTAGCCTTAAAAACTTGGAAGGTTATCTTAACCTTAAAGATAAAAACGACCCGGGATATTTAGCAGCAAAAAGATGGCTCGATGATAAAGGTATTACGCCCGAACAAATCACAGATAAAGAAAGGGGCCAATTTTTAGCCTTTGCTGCTGAAAGATATTTTTCTATTGTTACCAAAGCCATTAAAAAATACGATCCTAACCATTTGTATTTGGGCAGTAGGCTTTACAGTGGCGAAAAAAACGTTCCCGAGTTTATGCAAACCGCGGGTAAGTACGTTGATATTCTCTCCATCAATTATTATGGTGTATGGACACCCAACAAAAAACTAATGGCCAATTGGGAAAAATGGTCTGGCAAACCTTTTATCATTACCGAATACTATGTAAAAGGCATGGATTCTGGATTGCCAAATATCTCTGGCGCAGGCTGGCAGGTAAAAACGCAGGAAGACCGGGGCAAATTTTATCAGAATTATTGCCTCGCCTTATTGGAAGCTAAAACCTGCGTAGGCTGGCATTGGTTCAAATATCAGGATAACGATCCCACCAATAGCAAGGCAGAGCTTTCCAACCAAGATGCCAACAAAGGTATTGTAGATAACGAGTACAACCTTTACACCTCTCTTACCTATAAAATGAGGGAACTTAACCAAAATTACATCCAGTTAATCAAATACTTCGATAGCATTAACAAATAATGACTACTAGCCGCATCCTCACATTTATCATTGCAATGGGGCTTGCCCTATCATCTCAGGCGCAACGAATATCGCAAACCATTAACAGTAATTGGCTTTTTTATAAAGGAGAGATAAAAGACATTACAGAAACAACTAACGAAATCAAGTGGCAACCGGTAAATATTCCACATACATGGAATGCCCAAGATGTACTAGACGATGAACCAGATTACTATCGTGGAATTGGCTGGTACAAGAGGAAGATTTACATCCCATTAGAGTGGAAAGACAAAGATGTTTACCTTTTCTTTGAAGGAGCGGCGCAGGTTACCGAAGTGTTTGTAAATGGAAAAGCTGTTGGTTCGCACACTGGGAGCTACACTTTTTTCAGTTTCCCTATTACCAATTACTTAAAATTTAATAACAGTACCAATACAGCAAACGAAATTTGGGTAAAGATAGATAACAGCCACAACGAAGATATACCGCCCCTATCGGCAGATTTTACCTTTTTTGGCGGTTTGTACCGCGATGTGCATCTCATAGCGATCAACAAAACCCGTTTCGATATGGACAACAACGCATCAAACGGGATTTTTATTACCACACCCAAAGTAAGCACCGAGCAGGCAGAAGTAAACATAAAGGGAAGTTTTACCAACAATGCACCTGTCAATAAAAATCTTGTCATTACACATAAAATTATAGATAACGAGGGTATAGAAAAATATAATACAACTGAAAAATACAACGCTACCAAAGGCGATAAAATCTCATTTTCAAGTAGTATCAAAAATATTGAAAAGCCTAAACTTTGGTCTACGGAAAATCCTTACTTATACAGTGTAATTTCAACTATAAGTGATGAAAAAACCGGAGAAATACTAGACAAAATCAGTAATCCGTTAGGTTTTAGATGGTTTAATTTTGATGCCGAAAAAGGTTTCTTCCTTAATGGAAAACTCTTGAAACTGATAGGTGCAAGTCGACATCAGGATTATAAAAACATAGGAAATGCACTAAGTGATGCCCTGCATATCCGCGATGTGGAATTGCTCAAAGAAATGGGCGGTAATTTCTTACGTATAGCTCATTATCCGCAAGACCCTGCCATATTGCAAGCCTGCGACAGATTGGGTATTTTGGCTTCGGTAGAAACGTCTATTGTGAACCGTATTACAGAAACATCGGCCTTTGCCGAAAACAGTAAGCAAATGCACTTGGAAATGATAAGGCAGAATTTTAACCATCCAAGTTTAATTATATGGGTCTACATGAACGAGGTTTTGCTAAGGCCACGCTATGACAAGGGCACACCAGAACAGGAACAATATTTTAGCAAAATAACTCAACTGGCGCAAGAACTGGAAGACATTACGAGAAAAGAAGATCTTTACCGCTACACTATGATACCCAACCATGGTGATTTTGCACTTTACAACAAAGTACAACTTACCAAAATACCAATGTTGGTAGGTTGGAATCTTTACCAAGGATGGTATTCGGGCAAATTTTCAAGTTTTGCTGATTATCTTGACAAACATCACAGAGAACTACCAAACAAACCGTTGTTGGTTACGGAATATGGTGCAGATGCCGATACACGCCTACACAGCTTTAATCCCATAAGATTCGATAAAACGATAGAATACGCTACGCTTTATCATCAATCATACTTAAAAGCTATTTTGGAAAGACCTTTTGTGGCCGCAGCCATGATCTGGAATTTGGCCGATTTTAGTTCTGAGAAAAGAGCGGAGTCTACACCACACATCAATAGCAAGGGTATACTATCGATAGATAGAAAACCAAAAGACACCTATCGTTTTTATCAAGCTAATTTGCTTAAAACACCTTACCTACAAATAGGTTCAAAGGAATGGGATTTACGTACAGGAATTGCAAAATCAGCCACTAATTTGGTTCACGAACAAACCGTACAGGTATTTAGTAACCAGCCAAGCATTACCTTAAAGCATAACGGTAAAACTATAGGCACACAGCCAACACAACAGGGAATTGCCAACTTTAATGTCGATTTTGTCAACGGGCAAAATACTTTACAGGCCGTAGCAGCAACAAAGGACCATCAGGAGGTTACAGACCAAGCTGATATTAGGTTTAAGATGCTGCCTGTAAATCTCGACAGTAAAAGCCTTCCCTTTACGGAAATCAACATCAGCCTAGGCGATAAAAGATATTTTTATGACATGGAAAACCATCAGGTGTGGATACCGGAAAAAGAATATGAACTGGGAAGTTGGGGTTACATCGGAGGCTCGGTTTTCTCCATGGAAAATAAATCAAGACACAGTTATGGTTCTGATAAAGATATCCTTAGTACAGATGCAGATCCCATTTATGCCACCCAAAGAACTGGCATAAAGCAGTTTAAATTTGATGTGCCAGAAGGCGAGTACGAGCTCACATTACACTTTGCGGAACTGCTATCTGATATTAAAAGAGAAGAGCTTGTATACAACTTAAACGGTGGCAGCCTTACGGGCGGCGATTTTCAAGAAAGGGTATTTGATATAAATATAAATGGCAACATTTTTCTAAAAGATTTGAGCAACAAAGGGTATCTAGACCCAGAAAAAGCTGTTAACTTTAAAACTATGGTTAGCGTAAATGATAAAAAGGGCATTACCATTGATTTTATTTCCAGAAAAGGAGAAAGCATTTTAAACGGCATTCAGTTAAGGAAAATTAGGTAGCAGGACAAAAATAGTTATGCCCATCTCAAGATAATTAAAGAAGTTTAGTTCAGAAATCTTCATGCTAAGAAAAGTTGTGGTCACGAACGGGTTCTTTAAAAAAGAATTTTATTATCAATGATAAAGAATAAGAGCAGAAAATAGTTAAAAATAGAATACTTAAAAAAAACAGAAAATGAAACGAACGGTGTTATGTATATTATTATTGTATACGTTTGTGTATTACGCTTCAGCGCAAGATACTTTTACATTGTCCATGCATCAGAAACTCGAAAAAATGGCCAATGAACTAGAAGCGAAACTGGTAGTAGATCGTACCGCTATTCAAACAATAGATGTAGTTAAAGATTTCGGTGCAGATAATAAAGGCCGCCGTACAACAACAAAGAACCTACAAAAAGCCATTGATGCCGCTGCAAAAAAAGGACAATGCAGAGTGGTATTTCCTGCGGGAACTTATGTTACCGGAACGTTGTTTCTTCGTTCGGGCGTACATATAGAGCTAGAGAAAGGTTCCCAAATTCTTGGCAGTGTAAATATTAAGGATTATCCGGAAATATATCCCGAATATAAGTCCAATACTGATTTGCAGGTAAACAAATCTCTTTTTTACGCAGAAAAAGTTTCCGATATTTCTATCTCTGGAAGCGGCTCTATTGATTTTCGCGGTACGGACAAACTTTATGCAACGAGTGGTAATAATGACCCATTGCGTCCGTTCGGTATACGCATTATAAGTTCTAAAAATGTGTATATAGGCGGCTTACACCTAAAAAACTCAGCGCAATGGATGCAGCATTATCTGAATTGCGACAGTGTAATGATCGAAAAATTGGATGTATTCAATCACGCTCATCTGAATAACGATGGATTGGACATAGATGGATCCAGATGTGTATATGTACGCAACAGTAATATTGACAGTAGTGATGATGCTATCTGTTTGAAAAGCAATGGCATGAAAGCCTGTGAAAATATACTGATAGAAAGCTGTACGGCCGCTTCACATTGCAATGCGCTAAAACTTGGTACAGAGAGTACAAGCGGTTTCCGCAATATATTGTACCGTAACTGCCATGTGGTACAATCGGTTACCGGCAAAGCGCATGTGAATGGCGTACCTACCACACGCACCGCTATTACCATGATTATTACCGATGGAGGTGTTATGGAGAATATTTGGTTTGATGGTATAGATGCCGTTGATTGTATTACTCCGATATTTGTTACGTTAGGTTCGCGAAACCGTATTCATACACCTGGAGCACCAAAGCCAGCAATAGGTTCTATCTCAAATATAAAAATATCTAATTTGAGTGCCGTAGGAGCTGGGCCTATAAGTTCTATGGCTACAGGACTGGATAATGAACGCAGAATAAAAAACCTTATATTAGAAAACGTGTCTTTTGAAATATCAGTTCCCGGTAAACCGGAGGATAGAAATGCGGATATGGATGCCATTATGAAAATGGCAAAGCCAAAATACCCTTCTCCACATACATGGAACACTAATCTCCCCTCTTCTGGAATTTATCTCCGATATGTAGATGGATTGGCTCTTCACAATATCAATGTGAAGTATAAAAACAATGATTCGAGAAACAGGATTATAATCAAAGATTGTGACAGAATAGTTTTGGATTAAGATATAATGTAAGAGTGTCCTCGTTTTACAACGGGGGCTGAATTGGTTAATTGATATAGATATGCCTTACGGGTAAGAAAGGACTTGGAAGTAATGAAATACCACTTCCTGATACTTCTATTGGCGAAATTATCCGATATCACATTCGAACAGGCAAGCATAATATTCTATTAGTTCGATTGGTTACAGTATATGGATTTTGTTAAAGATAATTTCAAATAAAATTACCAATTATAAGTTATTTGTAAACTCGGATTAATTCCCACTACTTCTTTAATACCTTTGCCATTTCGCTGCTACCTTTTCCAGTTAAATACAACAAATAAATGCCTTTGGGATAACTGCCCAAAACAACGGTTATATGGTTATCGCTAGGGTTTATTTGCAAATGTTGCAGTCTTTTCCCTGTTATATCGGTTACTGTTAATGCATTGTATTTCCCTGTTTCGAAACTTATCGTAACCTCGTTGCTTGTTGGATTGGGAAAAAGTCGGATGTTCGAAGTTACCAGGCTGAAGTTTACAGTTCTAACGCCCAGTTCTGTTTCCTTTCCATCATTGTCTATCTGTACCAATTTGTAATAGTTGATGCCGTTTAAGGGCGAGTAATCTGTAAAGGTATAAGGGGTTGGATTTTGAATGCCACTGCTACTCACTTCTCCCAACTTCACAAAAGAAACATCATCGCTACTCCGATAAATAGTAAAACCTTTATTGTTCTGTTCGTTAGCGGTTTTCCATTGCAATTTTGCCAGGTTGTTTTCGGCCTTTGCCGTAAAATCTACCAAAGTAACCGGCAATGTAGTTGGGTCGCTCTCATAAGCGCCTATATCAATAATGCCACCTGTATTGTAATCCAAAATGCGAGGCTTTCCTGCTAAATCTATGCTGGTTTCAGGATTAAGACCTGAAAAAATATACTTGTCATTACTGCCTGCATCTATAGCTGGACTGCCTGCGCCCAGACGGTAATCGCCGCCAGTAAAAGGTGCTGCTTCATAAGACAGTGCATTTAGAAAGAGCGGATTAATATCAAGGTTGTTCTCGCCGCTAAGTCCGCCTTGTACAATATTATTTATAGCTTCAACAGGCGTTCCGCCTTCAATTTCGCTGCTATTACCCCATAAAATAGCATTGTACATCATGTAATTTGAGTTACTGTTGTTATAAATAGCCCCTCCGTTAACAGCCTTATTTCCGCTGATGGTATTATTGGTATAGACAACAAAGCTGCCTATAGCGGCTATGCCAGCACCTGTATCGGCTATATTGCCGCTAATAAGCGAATTATTTAACTGTGTCGATGCTTGCTCAAACAATATCCCTCCACCTTGATTGCTGGCCTCGTTACCATTTATGATTAAATTGTTCAGTTGCAGAGATGAATATTGCGGTGAGTAGATACCAGCCCCATCAACAGCCTTATTTTGGGTAATATTGGTATTGTATAGTGATAATCCTGCCATAGAAGCCAGATACACACCACCACCACGATTACCAAATATATTGTTACCACCAACGGCAATGTTTTCGCTACCGTTGGCCGTACCTCCTTTTATTACAAAACCGTCGAGTGTACCCGGTGTATAATCATCCTGTCCCGGAACGCTTATCAGCACATGATAAGCGTTATTACCTGTAATTGTACCGTCTAAAGCATCGTTATCATCTAAATCGCCGCTAAGAATGGTTTTATAGGTATTCCATTTACGGTCTGCTTTTTGAGGATTTCCTGTTGCGGCAAAACCACCCAATATTTTCACGTCTTTATTGATAACAAAGGCATTATTTTGGTCGTCGGCACTTATTGCCGCTGTATTATCAGCCCTGCGAACAGGTACGTATTTTCCTTCAGCTACCCATATTTCGTCAATGCCTCCCGGAGAAGATGCGTCAATCATGGCCTGCAAATCTGGCGATGCGTTTTCCCAGCTTGTACCGCTCATATCGCCGTTACCGCCCTGCCTTACATAACGAACAGTACTTTCGGCAGGCTGAATTGGCCCTATCCATTGGCTCATTACTGCGTTTCCTGCCTGACTGCCATCGTTGGGCGTAACTTCTACGGCTACATAAAATCCAACAAGGTAATCTTGCGGCCTAAATGTAAAGCCGGTTGACATCGGAAAACTCGATGTACCCTCGGCATTAAAAGACAAATACCATTGCACCAACGATTTTGTAGTATCCATGGTATCGTTTTCTGGGTCGATGTAGGTAAATGTAGGTGTTAAGGCTTTCCAAGCGTTTAAACTGCCCGCTATGCTTACATTACTTACCGAAGGTGGTAGGTTTGGTGCTTCATAAGCGCCTATATCAATTTTTACTCCTGCTAACCTTTTATTGCCCGCAAAATCTTTATCATTTTCTAAATCTCCACCGGCTTCTGTATACAAGGTATTACTTCCTATATTAATAGCGGGACTTCCGCTTTGCAGTGTATAATCGCCATTTTCGGCATCGGTAAACAAAGGGTCTTCATTTACATTATTATTCTCGGCACCATATATGTTTTGCCATAGCACACCTGTAGCTGTTCCACTGATAATATTGTTTTTAATAATAGCAGTACCTATTTCGGGAAATGAATAAGGTGTGTAGAAAGCAGTACTTCCCAGGTTTTCGGTAACAATTGAATTAATAATGCTAATATCTGTACGATGGTCTACAAAAAAAGCTGCGCCGTTATCAGTTGCTACGTTATTAACAATAGTAGTATTAACAACAGTTGTTTTTGCTTGTGTATTTGTATTTTCACCTACATAAATAGCACCTCCTCTATTTGCTTCGTTGTCCGCGATTAGCGAATTTATGATATTCAGATTGCCTATACTGTATATTCCCCCACCATATTGTTGGCTGTGGTTTTCTTTAATAATGGTTTCTCTTATCTGTGCATCAGACAGACCAAAAAGGTATATGCCTCCTCCGGCAAGGGTTGCACTATTATTGGTAATGACACTTCCTTTTAAAATTAATGCTGAAATACCCACGGTTGCAATTGCTCCACCTGTATATGCGCTATTGTTGCTGATGGTAACACTATCCATATTTAAAACGGCATCTTGAACGTAGATTGTGCCTGTGCCGAGGGCAGCATTGTTTGTTATTAATAGGTTTTTATACAAAGGCGATGCATATAAATTATATATGGCAGCCCCACCATCATTAGTGGAGCCGTCTCGAATGGTAAACCCATCTAAAACGGCTGTACTATCAATATTTTTTTCGGGCCAATCGTAATTATAGATAACCCTATGCGTGTTAGCACCCGACAGGATTGTTTCGTTTTCCTTCCAATTTCTGTCTGTTTCGCTAGGGCTTCCGTCAGATGGAAATCCACCCATGATAGCAACATTTTTTTTCATTTTCAACCCTGTACTTGGGGTATAATACGTACCTGTTGCCACCCAAACCTTTTTCACCCCTACCGTGTTTATAGCGGCCTGTAAATTGTCGGTAGCATCGTCCCAACTGCTACCATCTGCGTTGCCTGTTGCAGTTTCCTTAACATGGATGATACCTTGTTCATTTGGGTATATCCCTGCCAACGGTATTTCGCTACATTGGGTAATATTTTCGCCCTGATATTCATAAGCGCCAATATCAACGGCGGCATTATAAATGCGGTCGTTATCGACTATATCCTTGCTAATGTCTGATAAGTCTGGTGTTTGTCCGGAATTATAATATGTATTACTGCCATTATCTATAAGCGGACTACCTGTAGTTAACCTGAAACAGCCCATACCCGAAGCCGCAAACATGGGGTTGGTATCTCCGCTGATATTCCCATTATCGGTATCGGTATAACCCTGCACCAAACTGTACGAGCGGTTAACTGTTGATGTTCCATCTGCATATATATCCGTATTATTATCAACTATTACGCTGTTGCGGATATCTGCTTCTGAAGCCGCTTCCAATTGTATAACTCCTATATTTTCAAGAGCAGAGTTTTCATTAAGCGTTATGGTTACATTGGTCAATGTCAGCTGTGTTCCCGTATTGTAGATAGCGCCACCGCTCATGTGATAATATCCGCCGGCAGTATTTTTCCATATCACCGTGTTCACCAAATCAACATTTCCTCCACTATTATACATGGCGCCGCCCATATATTCACTTTTGTTATCATACAATGTTGTGTTGATGATAATTGGGGACGAGTTACTGTTATCGATACCTCCGCCCCAAGTAGCCTTGTTGTTCACAATACGCAAATTGCGTAAGGTGGGCGAACATTGATTGTTGCGGATAGCGCCGCCCTGCGAGCCATAGCCATTGGTCAATATGAAACCATCCAGTACTGCTGTTCTGTCGAGCGATGCCCCTGTATAATCAATATCGTTACGGATAATCTGCCGGATGCCACTACCCGTTAGCACGGTTTCGTTTTCTGTCCAGTTGCGATGGGACATGTCGGGTGTTCCGCTACTGGGAAACCCGCCATAGATAACTACATTGTTCCTCATGTCAATAGGTGCAGATGGCTCATATAATCCTGTGGCTACCCATACCTGCCGTACTGTAGGCACATTAATAGCATCTTGCAGATTACCGGAAGCATTTTCCCAACTGCTACCGTCGCCTGTACCTATTGCGGTTTGTTTTACATAGATAATGCCGTTGGCATCCGGATGCAGCACGCCTGTTAAGGGCAGTTCATTGCACACGGTTACCTCATTTTCCTGAAACTCATAAGCGCCCATATCTACCGTGCCGTCATTGTAAAATCTTGAATTACCTGCCACATCTGTTTGTATGGCAGAAAGATTTGGGGTTTGGGCAGCATCATAATAGTCGTTACTGCCTTTGTCTATTGCCGGACTGCCCGCCAACAATCGTAAACAGCCCAAGTATGGCGAAGCAAACATGGGGTCGGTATCACCGCTAAGGTTGCCGTTATCGGTATCGTTTAAACCTTGTACCAAGCTGTATGCAATGGTTGTTGTAGAGCCTGTTTCGGTATATAAACCAACATTATTACCGTAGATAATGGTATTGCGGATAGACACGGTTGAATTGCCCGTAATGTGAACAGTACCTTTACCTGCCCCTTCTTCACTACTGTTGTTGGCAATGGTTACGTTGGTAAGCGTTAATGTAGTACCTTGGTTATATATAGCTCCGCCACTTCTGTTGGGAATGCCTGAGGTACGTATTGTCCCAGCTAAATTGGCATTTATCACTACGTTGGTGAGTTCTATAGAGCCTCCATCATTGTAAACACCTCCGGCAAAATAATCTACCGTGTTGCCGTAGATGATGGTATTGCTAATTGCCGGCGATGAATTTGCCGTATTATAAACACCTCCTCCCCATGATGCCTTGTTGTTGATGATACGCAGATTTCTCAGCGTGGGCGAGCATGCGTTGTTGTAAATTGCACCGCCCCGTGAGGCTTTGCCTTTGGTAAGTATAAAACCATCCAAAATAGCCGCTCGGGTAAGTGGGGTTGAAACGAAAGGGGATGTATTGTATATGATTGGGTATACATTATTTCCCGACAGGATGGTGGCATTGCCTATCCAATCTCGGTCGGCCATTATAGGATTTTCCGTAGCCGGAAAACCACCGTAAATAGCTACGCCCTCTTTCATTTGAAAACCATTTGATGCAGAAAAATATGTTCCTGCCGCAACCCAAACTTGGTCGCCATTCTGCGAAGCATTTATTATGGCTTGAAGATTATCTGAGGCATTGGCCCAACTGTTGCCGGTTTTAGTGCCGTTGCCTCCCACGCTTACGTAGCGGATGGTTTGGGCATTGGCACTGCCTATACAAAGAAAAAAAAGGATACAGAATAATAATGGTACGCGTTTTTTCATTTACCCAATAGTTTAATGATGAATAAATTTGATGTTGCAACAAAACTAACCGCAATACAGGTAATGGTGTATCCCCCAAGTTGGGGGATTTTAAAAATAAAAATGCGGTAAATGGGTTAAGCTATGTATTTTAGAAACTTTATAAACGCAGTTAAATGTAAAAACGTAATATGCTGCCCCAAAAATTCATATCCTATTTCTTGCCCCAAAAGCTTAGGAACAAACTGCATCCGCATTACGATGAAGTGTGCGTAATACTTAGCGGAATGATAGTAGCTACATTTCTGCTGTTTTTACTGCCTTTGCCCTTATTATATTTCTCAACACTCCCGGCCTATTTTACCATTATTGGCGCAGCCGCATTAATCACCTGTTTTTTAATAAAGGTGGGCATTGATTTTAGGATACCTACTTATCTCACTTTCTGTCTCTGTTTTGTGGTTTATGTGTATATATGTATGCGTTCGGGAGGAATTTTTTCACCTTATATTTCTGCTTTCTACGGTATATTGCTAACCGGCTCTTGGGCAGGGAAACAGTTTGGTTATTTTACCCTTGCGGGATGTGTGCTTAGCTTCTGTACACTGGCTTTTATGCACTTGCGGATAGTTGAAAATTCATCAACAACAGAGGTGTACAGTGTAATGTTCTTTCATTGTTGCCTCACTATTTTTATGTTGGTTTTCTTCAACATGCTGAGAGCACAGAACGAACATGCCCGACAACAGGTAAGAAAAGAACAACATCTACGCATTAACGAACTTAATCTTGCCATTAAAGAACGTAACCAACAGCTCAACAACATGCGCCAAAGCCTTGCCGGCGATTTCCACGATGAAACAGGCAATATCCTATCGGCCATTAAACAGCAAGCACTTACACTTAAAGACAATTCGGTTTATGATGATGAAACATTGCCCTTGATTGACAACATCATTCTCAACAGCGAAAGGCTTTATGCTTCCAGTAAAGATTTTCTTTGGGGTATTAACCATCAAAGCGATGACCCCGTTGCACTGTTTACCTACCTTACCTCATTCGGACAGTTTTTTTATAATCAGTTTGATATTGCTTTTTCGGTAAAACGACAAGATGCAACAAACCAGTCGCCCGGCTTATTGCCCCTTTTTGCTGCCCGCCATATCATTTTTATATTCAAAGAAGCCATGAACAACGTCATTAAACATTCGGGCGCTAACGAGGTTGTTTTTTCTATGTACAAAAAGCCCGATGAAGTGATTTTTAACCTTCGAGATGATGGACAATGGAAAGAGCCTTCTAAGCACGAACCTCACAACGGACTGGCCAACATGAAAAAACGAAGCAAGGATTGCGGTTTTGAGCTAAATATCACCACTCATAAAAACGGAACGGATTTAAAACTCACCTGCTCTCTTTATCTGCCAGAAACAGGCAATGTTGAACATAAATAATATCGAGTATGAAAAACAGAATTTCTATTATTGAAGATAACACTGCCATAAGGAAGGGCTTGTACAACTCATTGCAAAAGGCAGACAAATATGATATTGTTGGTCAATACTCAAATTGCGAAGATGCGCTGGCAAATTTAGACAGCGATAAACCGGATATTGTATTAATGGATATTGAACTGCCCGGAATGGACGGTATAGCAGGCACAACACTGATTAAGAAACAGCTACCTAAGTGCATTGTGTTGATTATTACTGTATTTGAAGATAGCGAAAAGGTTTTTAAATCGCTGTGTGCTGGAGCAGGCGGTTACATTATTAAAAATTCCAATACCGATAGTATTATCCAAACTATTGATGAGGCATTGGCAGGCGGTGCGCCTATGAGCTTATCCATTGCCAAAATGGTGGTTAATTCGTTCAGCACGCAAAACCCATCGCCGCTTTCGGAGCGTGAAACCGAAGTGCTGCAAAGTATTGCCGAGGGAAAAAGTTATTCGAAAATAGCCCTCGACCTTTTTGTAAGCAAAGAAACCGTACGTAGCCATATCAAGAGCATTTATCGCAAACTAGAAGTAAATTCTAAGGTTGATGCCATTAAAATTGCCCATGATAATAACTGGACGAATAGATTGCCATAAAGGGATTGTTGTGTTATTAAATTGTTTTATTGTTGGTTGATAGACAATAGCCAATGGTTGATGGCTTGGTGCATAGACAGTTTTCAGTCAGCAATAATCAGTTCACAGTAGACTATATACGTCCGAACTATTAACTATCAGCTATGAGCCGTCACAACCAAATAATTCAAAAACAAATCTTTGGCTTTCATTTTATCTTCAGTAAGCTCAAAGTTGAGTTTGTGCAACAAGTAATCTGCAATATCAATACCTTCAATTTTTGGCAAGGTGGCAATTAACGATGGAATATTGGCAATGCCATAACTTAAAGCCTTATCAAACTCAGCTATAAATGCTTGTGAGATTGGTTTATTAGCCACCCAAGCAGCATACATAAAAGGTAGTCCGGTAAATTTCATCCACTCCTCGCCCATATCGTAAGCATAGCTGAAATCTCTTTTGCGGTTAAATGTTCTATCACCAATTAATACAATGGCATCAGTATTGGCGTTTTCATCGGTAGTAAAAGTTACTTCTACCTTGAAATGGTGCTTTAACAGCACTTTTGCCAAATTATTGGAAGTTCTAGATTGAGGGTCTAACTTAACGGTTTTAATTTCCTGCACCGGAACATGCGAAAAAATAAACACCGAATTTACCGCACCTACCGAACCGATGCAGTACGAACTTATAATTTGGGCGTTAGGTACAAAAGGAATGGCAGCTACCGGAATTAAACCTATATCTACTTTATTTTCAATTAGTTTTTGAGCACAATCTGAAGGAATATCTAAACTTAAATCTATTTGCTCCAATACGGGCGAATGTTGTAATCCGTATATGAACGGTTTGGTGTTGGTGTACGAAACGGCAGAAACTTTAATCTTATCCAAAACGGGTCTATAATTTTTCTAAGTGTGATATATTGTTAAAATCTAATAGCGTAAAAACACCATTGTCATATTGCAAGCGGTACAAAGTGGTATTTGAATGCGGAAACTCTTCCATATCGCAGAAAGGTTTATTGAGCAATAAACAAAGAATTAAACGCATTGCCCTGCCATGCATACAAATTAAAACACACTTTTCATCAGTTTGCTTTTTAATATGTTCAAGAGCTTTTGCCAAGCGTGTTCCTACCTCATTTGGACTTTCGCCACCACTAAATTTAGCATCGTAATCGCCCAACTGCCATTGTTTAACCACCTCTCTAAAGGCTGCTCTTGCTTCTTCGGTATTGGGTTTTCCCTCCCATTCTCCCCAAGCCAATTCGTCTAAACCATCTAGTTGTTCCCAAGGCAAACCTAAATCTATAAATCCTTTAACTGTTTGATGCGTTCTAACTAAGGATGAAGTATATATTTTATCAAATTTTACTGCATTGTATTTATTAAAGAAAGCTACTGCCTGCGTAATTCCAGTATCATTTAAATCAGCATTTACGCCCCTGCCCTGTACAATTCCTAATCTGTTGAGTTCTGTTTCACCGTGACGGATGATGTATAATTCTTTCATTTATATGTTGAAATGTTTTAATGCTAAAAGGTTGAAAAGTTACATCGAAACGCAACATTACAACTTTCCAACATTTCAATTTTTTAACAGTTAATTGACCACCGGCAATTTGTAGTAAGATGGTTTTGTTTCTTCCTCGAAAACATAATCACTGTAATCGGTAATTACGTTGTACAGGGTATCACGCTCTATCGGTTTACGCTTCACGTTCTTAATTAACTCTACCAATTCTTTAGTGTTCATCGCCGGATTTTGTTCCTCCGCTCCTGCCATTGAATAAATTTTGGTAGTATCGTCCAATGTTCCATCGATATCATCTACCCCAAAGTTTAAACTTAGTTGAGCAGTTTCTCTACTAATCATTGCCCAATAGGCTTTGATATGTTCAAAATTGTCCATATAAATCCGAGCAATGGCATAATTGCGTAAATCTTCTACTACCGAAACCTCTGGCACATCACTCATTTGGTTGTTCTGGTTTCTAAACTTCAATGGAATAAAGGCTTGGAAACCACCCGTTTTGTCTTGTAACTGGCGCAAACGCTCCATGTGGTCAACCCTATGCCAAAACTGCTCAATATGTCCGTATAGCATGGTCGCATTGGTGCGCATACCTAATTTGTGCGCCTGTTCGTGTATATCGAGCCATTGCTCGGCATTGCATTTATCGTGGGCAATCTTTTCCCGTACTTCGGGATGGAAAATTTCCGCACCGCCGCCAGGCATCGAATCTAAACCTGCTTCTTTCAAATATTTCATGCCATCGTAATGGCTCAACTTGGCTTTTTTAAAGATGTAGTAATACTCTACGGGAGTGAGTGCTTTGATATGTAAATCAGGACGATGTGCCTTTGCTTTTCTAAAGAAACTAGCGTAGAAATCCAAATTCTGTTTTGGTACTACACCACCCGTAATGTGCACTTCGGTTACGGGCTCATTATCGTATTTCTTAAGGATGTCTATCATGCCGTCCACATCCATTTCCCAACCTTCTTCACGCTGTTTTATCATGCGGCTGTACGAACAAAACTTGCAATCGTATACGCAAATATTGGTAGGTTCTATGTGGAAATTCCTATTGAAATAAGTATTGTCGCCATGTTTCTTTTCGCGGATGTAATTGGCCAATACGCCTAAATAACCCAATTCGGCATGTTCGTAGAGGTAAACACCCTCATCGAAACTAATACGCTCGCCTTTTTGCACTTTAACGGCTATATCTTTTAATGGTTGGCTTAAATTGGGGTTTTGTATCAGAATATCTAACGATTGCACGCTTTGTTCTCCTTAAAGATTTAGGCAAAAGTACGCTTATTTGTTTAATTGTTGGATTGTTTAATTGTCGAATTGTTGTAAGATTGGCTATTTAGATTAGTTATAGCATAAGCTTAATTTATTTCAGAAAAGCAATACCCTGCTACTATTATCAGAAAGTCCCGTCAACCGCTCATACTGCGCAGGCCTTAGCCACAAGGCCTGTATCCTCTAATGCCGGGTTTAGTTGGCAGGTGCTTTGCACAGGTTTAAGTTACTCAAACCCGCCCCGATAGCTATCGGGAGAAGTGGAAATACTTTTTGTTTTTGTCATCTTGAGCTTGTCGAAGGATAATTTGTGGGCAGCAGATGCTCCTATAAACTCAGCATGACAACCATGAGAAGCAGTACCCAAACAAAAAGATTGCAGCGAAAAGCGGGACTGAATTTATATAGAAACATAAAAACTGCTTTTCAAAACATCAAAAAAACCAAACAACCAACAAACTAAAAAACTAACTTTGCCCTATGATAACCAACCAATACAGCATTTTCGAAAGCGAATTAATTGTCCGTCCTGATGATATTGATATGTTTAACCACGTACATAACAGTAAATATTTGGATTATGTACTGGCGGCCCGTTATGAGCAAATGGACAGGTTTTACGGTATGAGCTGGGAAAAATTTGCCGAACAGGGCTACGGCTGGGTGGTTTCCAAAGTTACTATTTCATTTAAACGTGCCTTAAAAATGGGCGACCAAATGCTAATTAGAACCGGAATTTTGGACATCAGCGAAAATGGTTGCGAGGTACAGTTCGAAATCATCAATAAAAAAACAGGCAAAGTAGCTTCTGATGGCATTTTTGAATACGTAATGATTGACTTAAAAACACAACGTTCTTGCAAGGTTACACAAGAGATGATTAAGGCTTATAGTGTTTAATTTTAAAAGTGTCTTATGTTTTTAAGCCTTTCTTTGTAGTTAATTATAGTATTATAGGAATCATTCGAATAGCCCCATTTATAAATTTTCTTGTTGTCTTTATTTTCTCCTGTTTTTGGTTCATAATTTTCAATATTTCTTCATCAAATGCCATGCTTTTATCTAGTTTGTTCTGTACTTCATCGTTTCGCATAACACTTAGAGCTTTTTTATAAAAAGAAATCTTCTCTTTATTATTGCTCAAAACATCTGCAAGTACATTATAAGTCATTTTTCTTAGCATTTTAATTTCAGGTACTGAAATGGTATCAGCAGCAATTACATATTGATTGAACAATTGTTCATTTTCGGCTTTTTCTTTCTTTATTTTCTGTTCTAAGGCTTTTTTTTCTGCAATTTCTTGTTTTATTTGCTCCTCTTTTATTATTCTTTTTTCTTCTTCTATTTCTCTTGCTTTTCGTTCTTCCGCCACCATTCTCTCCTTGATATAATCACTGTAATTAAACTCTATATAGGATAATTTTTCGTTATTAATTTTTAAACTTCTTGTAGAATAAATGATTGGTCTCTGTTCCTTAACAGAAATACTGAACTTAAAAGAGGTCTTTCTATTGGAGTCGTAGTCGTCATAGTCGGGTGTTGTTACAGTAATCTTAGTAGCTACAAAACAGTTATTTACAGAAACCCAATTTGTTGCCAAAGTATAATGTTTATCACTGTGTTCCAAGAAATAATCAAATCTTTTTTTAAATTTTTCAGCATTTGAAAGAGGAACACTTAATTTATCCCTACCCCATTCTATCCATCCTATTGGCTCATGGTAATTTTTAAAACTAACAATGAAGCATCCATCATCGGCATTATAACCAGCCAATTCTACTCTACCCGGACGCCTAGGGAAATCACCCTCATATTCTATTTCTCTATTGCAAATTGTATAAAATGCAGATACACTTTTGGTTTTAATCCTCTCCTCATAACTACTCTTTTTCTCATATTCCGTCTTTTCTAGCCATTTTTCAAATTTTTCCTTAATTATTTTTCCTGTAATTGCATAATCAAAAGCTTCATAGGGCATTTGTTTTTCAACCTTTTTTGGGGAAGCTTTTTTTTCTTGCAATTTCCACTTTGTAACCTGTGCAGAAGTGTAAAATGATACTCCTAATGTTAAGAGCAACATTAATGTAGTAATAATTGGTACTCTGTTCATACTTTAAAATTGTTGAGTAATAATTTTTAATTTATGTGCGCTGTTATTATAAAGTGCCTTTTTCTATCAGTTCTTTCTGCTTTTTCTTCCACAAATCCATTAAATCGAAACGGGCAAATACCCCTTCTGGCTCGTCCTCAATAGAGATAGCGCTAGTTGAAAGTTCTATGTATATTTCTTCGGGAGTGCGGTTAAATCCGCTTAAAGCATAACAACCGCCCATACAGACAAAACAGGGAGTATATATTTTTAACCTCTTAATTTGTCCCGGTTGCCAATCAAAAAAACGATACTCTACTATGTCATCGCCCGATTGAGAGTATGATTTACAATAATCTTTTTTATTTTTTAATTTTATAAAAGTGGTTGCACTTAAATAAAATTTGGAGAACTTATATTGGTATATATTTTTCAGGTCTATTTCCAATTCTAAACGACCATCGTCTAAAAACTGTGATGTATATATTTTTTCTATACGGAAATACTGCGAAGTTGGCAAGGAGGCATCATACTTGGGGGCTGGGTCTTCATAGATTGTATTTTCTTGGTCTTTTTCTTTAAAATCTTCTAATATACTTTCGTCTAATTCCTTTTGTACCGAGCTATCATCACTTTTTTTCGTTTGTTCGCAAGCAAAAAACACCAATGCCAACATACTTACAATTAATATTTTTCTCATGTTGCTCTTTATCTTTTAATGGTATTTTTTACTCTTCTGTTTCCTTATTTACTATTATCCCCATCTCAACAAGTTGACGGTGAATGTATTCATTCCTTATGATTGCTCTTTCAAAAGCACCAGCTTCATTATGTTGTTCAATCAATTTATCCACATCTTCCCTTGAGATGATTGTATGCTTAAAAGAAAAACTTTCTTTAGGAAAAATGCGATAGCCATAATCTGGAAGCCAATGGAATGAAAATGACAAAACAAATAAGAAGATGAGCCCAAACCGTATTATCCTGCTTACCACTATAAGTATGATATGGAATATCTTAGTACTATTATGAGGTATCGGGTTTAAAAATATTGCAGACACTACACAAAATATATGAAATGATATAAATGGTAATATATCAAATACTCCTGCTACTTTATAAGCCATAAAATAACCATATACAACTAGTATAAACCATACAAAGCCCGCATAAGATTTACTTTTATAAATTTGGGCTTTATACAATTGTCCGACACCGGGAAGTACCAAACTTAATACCCCTGCTATTATTGGTGTCCAGTTTCTTTTTTTCTCTTTAACTTCAATACTGTTTTCTTGTGTTTCCATTTTTAGTTTAGTTTATTATCAGTTAATTTAAATGCTCAAGTTTATGGCATAAAAAAAGCGTAGGCTAATTCCTATGCTTGTATCTGAGGTCCTTGCAAAACCCGTAGCACAAAGCAAAAGGAACGCCCACGCTTTTACGCAGGCGTTTCCACTTTTACCTTTCCTGTGCTACATTCGAAAGTTTGCAAGGTTTCAGAATACAGGAAAATTTTAAAGCGAAACGCTATATTTTATGTCTTTTATTCTTTTTTGTTTACTCCATTAATATTTTCACAAATATATAATTTTAACGATATGGTATAACAAACTAAAACATTTTACTACTTTTGTAGCATCAAATTATCACGAACCATGAAGTTTTTTGCAGTCCGTATCAGAATAGCTTAACGAAGCGAGGGCTCCTACATCACAAAAACAATTAATCGATGTCGTTTGTCGGCATCTCATGGTATTTCCTTTTATTAATTTTATATATGTTACAACCTGTTAAGGCAAAATCACGTTTGTCTAATTTTTTTAATGTACTTGTTCAAGCCTTTAAAGGCGAAGAAATAGATTACACTTCCATCAGTATCAGAAAAGCGATTGTGCTTTTAGCTATCCCAATGATGTTGGAAATGATGATGGAATCTGTATTTGTATTAGTTGACCTCTACTTTGTAGGCCACTTGCCAAATAGTGCCGAGGCGATACAAATTGTTGGCTTAACCGAATCGGTATTAACCATCATTTACTCATTGGCAATGGGTTTGGGGATGGCGGCTACGGCTGTTGTTGCCCGTAGGATTGGCGAGAAAAACAACGAAGCAGCTTCGAGGGCTGGTATGCAGACCATCGCTCTGGCAATGACGATTTCTATCATCATTAGTATAGCCGGATTGATATTTGCAAAAGATATTTTGCTATTGATGGGCGCAACAGAAAGCACCGCTACACAAGGTGTAATCTTTGTGAGAATTATGATGGGAACCAGCATTGTTATTATGTTGTTGTTCTTGATTAATGGTATTTTTAGAGGTGCAGGAAATGCTGCCATTGCCATGCAAAGTTTATGGTTGGCGAATATCATCAACATCATTTTATGTCCAATTTTAATACGGGGTTTAGGGCCAATACCAGCTATGGGGCTTACTGGTGCTGCTTTGGCTACGGCTATTGGTCGTGGTATGGGTGTACTTTTTCAAATTTATCATTTAGCAAAAGGCAGTGGCAATTTAAAGATGAAGTTGGCTTATCTAAAACCTCATTTAGAACAAATAAAAGCCATTGTAAAAGTTGCTGCCCCTGCGGTGCTACAATTTGTAATTGCATCGTGTAGTTGGGTTTTCTTGGCCGAGTTAGTTGCAACCACCGGTGGCGACCACGGTTCGGCAGGCTACCAAACCGCATTAAGATTGATGATGTTCTTTATGTTGCCCGCTTGGGGATTGAGCAATGCAGCAGCTACTTTGGTTGGACAGAATATGGGAGCTGGTAGAATAGACAGGGCAGAGAAATCTGTTTCCGTTACCATTAAATATTCCATGATTTTTATGGCTGTTGTAATGATGTTGTTTTTAACCTGTGGGCATTTGTTTGCTTCTTTCTTTACCGAAGACCAGCAGGTTAGGGCTTATGCAGTAAAAGCATTGAGAATTTTGAGCTATGGCTTTATTCTATATGGTATTGGAATGGTATTAGTGAGCGCATTTAATGGTGCTGGCGATACCTGGACACCTACCAAGATTAATATTATAGCTTTTTGGATGTTCCAAATTCCTTTTGCCTACTTTCTGGCCAAGTATTTGAATATGGGGCCTACAGGTGTATTTATTGCTATACCTGTTGCAGAAGTAGGAATTACCATTGCTTCTTATATCATCTTCAGAAAAGGTAATTGGAAAAAAACGGCGGTTTAATAGAAAAGGTCGTCATTTCGAGCGAAGCGCAGTGAAGTCGAGAAATCTTTGAAATAAATTGCATATTCAAAGATTTCTCCGTTTCGTTACACTCCAGTCGAAAGGACGAACAGTTTTTATATCGTTTCTTCCAATACTTGGGTATAAAAATCCTGCAATTTCATACCCATTGCAGCTACCTGTTGCGGAATAAAGCTGGTAGCAGTTTGTCCCGGAATGGTATTGATTTCAATAAAATAGAAGTTTCCTGTACCATGTTCCAAGAAATAGTCGATACGTACAATACCACGGCAGTTTAATTTTTGGTAAACATCCGATACAATCTGCTCTACCCTACTCCGCTCCTCTTGGGTCATGTTTCCCGGCGTTATTTCTTCGGTTGCGCCCGGTGTATATTTAGCATCGAAATCAAAAAACTCGTTGGTAGTTTTTACTTCCGTAGTGGGCAGCACTATAATTTTGCCTTTGGTTTTAAATACCCCGATAGAAAATTCTCTTCCCTCTACAAATTCCTCTACTAAAACTTGTGTATCTTCATTAAAAGCCTTTTCAAGTGCTGCTTCCAATTCATCAGCGGTTTTTACCTTGCTCATACCAATACTGCTACCGCCGTTGTTCGGTTTTACAAAATAAGGCAATTTTAATTGTGCCTTTACTCCATTAATGCTCTCTGCATTGTAATTATCCTTAAAAAGTTGTAAAGATTTAGCAACATTTAAGTTTTTAATACCGTTTACAATGGCTTTGGTATAACCTTTATTCATGGTAATGGCGCTGGTTAATGCATTGCAGGTGGTGTATGGAATGCCCAACATATCAAAATAGCCTTGCAGTTTACCATCTTCGCCAGGTGCCCCATGTATTACAATAAAGACACCGTCAAAAACTATTTTCTTGCCTTTAATCGTTAAAGAAAAATCGTTTTTATCAACTTCAATTTTTACCGAATCTGCCGGTTCATAAAACCATCCGTTTTCGGTGAGCATAATCTTATATACGTCGTACTTGTCTGTGTCAATGTTTTGGGCAATGGTTGCGGCACTTTTTACCGAAACAACCCACTCGCCCGTGGTTCCACCTGTTAACAATGCAATGGTCTTTTTCATCTATAATCTATAATATAATGGGTTAATTTTAAATAAATAAAGACTGTACAAAAGGTAAAACGTACCGTCTTAAACCATAATAGTTTACTAAAAAAATTCGGGTTAAAAATAGGAATTAGTTGTGCAGATTTGTTTTTAATTTAAGATAAATATTTTTTTAAGCTAAATTTGGACTTCATTTATATAAAATTGAACCGCCAATGGGCAACTTTACCGAGTATCTTAAAACCAAGTCGTTCAGAAAGAACATCATAGCTGTAATTTGTACTTTTTTTGGTCTATTATTAATTGCCTTTTTTAGTTTACGCTATTATACCAAGCATGGCGAAGGCCTAAATGTACCAAATTTAAAAGGGCTTAAAATTGAAGATGCCATTAGCAAACTGGAAGGTTTGGGATTGCGCTACGAGATTGATTCGGTATATATTATGGAGCAACCTCCGGGTATTGTAACCGACCAAGACCCAGACCCCGAAACTTTTGTAAAAGACAATAGGACAGTTTATCTTACCATTAATACCAACCAAGCCCCTAATGTAAGGTTTCCAGACGTTGAAGCCAAATCGCTACGCGAAGCCAAATCTATTATCGAAAGTTATGGTTTAAAACTCGGAGATACTACTTACAAACCCGATGTGGCCAAAGATATAGTACTAGAAGCTCTGTTTGGCGGTCAGCCGATAAAAACCGGTGAAAGTTTGCCAAAGGGTTCGAGAATTAATTTTGTTTTGGGCGATGGACGTGGTAGCGAAGAAGTTGAACTACCAAATTTAACAGGTTTAACCATTGACGAAGCCAAGTTTTCGCTAAAAGGCGCTATGCTAACCATTGGCACTATCACTTATCAAGGTACTATTACCGATACAGCGAACGCAGTAATTGTTAGTCAATTTCCATTAGCAACAGATAGCATTACCAAAGTACGTATTGGCACACCAATTAATTTAACGCTTGTCAACCAATAAGAACAACACAAATGAGCACCAAGAAAAAGAACTTTAAGATTGCAATTATTATTTTGGCCGTTATTATAGCCGTTTGTGGCTATTTTGGGCTAAAATTTTATAACACTTATTTTGCGCCAAACGTAACTGCTAAAGAAAAATATCTATACATTAAAACAGGTTACGTGTTCGATGATTTAATAACCGACCTACGCAATAAAGATATATTAAACAATATCGGCACGTTTTCGCAAGCGGCCGAAAAAATGAACTTACAAGGCTCGTTAAAACCCGGTAAATACCGATTAAGGGAAGGCATGAACAACCGCACCTTAATTAATATGCTGAAAGCGGGAAATCAGGAAGCTGTACAATTGAAGTTTCAGAATATCAGGAAAATTGAAAATCTGGCAAGTTTATTGGCTAAAAACTTAGAGCCAGATTCGCTGGCCTTTATCCACTTGTTGGATTCTGCCGCTTTTGTAGAACAATATGGCTTTACCACCGAAACGGTGTATACCATGTTTATTCCAAACACCTACGAAATGTGGTGGAATACTTCGCCCGAAGATTTTTTTAAAAAGATGAATGCCGAATACTTGAAGTTTTGGAACGATGAACGCAGGCAAAAAGCCACAGCCCTAAATTTAGACCCTATAAAAGTAACCATCTTAGCTTCAATTGTTGATGCCGAAGCATTGTACGACAAAGAAATGCCAACTATTGCAGGTCTTTATCTTAATCGTTTAAAAAAAGGAATGTTATTGCAGGCAGACCCAACCGTAATTTTTGCCAATGGCGATTTTACCGTAAAACGTGTTACGGGTGCATTGTTGGGTGTAGATTCAAGATACAACACCTACAAATATGCGGGCTTGCCTCCGGGACCTATCAACATGCCAAGCATTAACGCCATTGATGCCGTTTTAAACAAGGAAGACAATAATTATTTATATATGTGCGCCAAGGAAGATTTTTCTGGCTACCATAATTTTGCTGCTACCGTTCAGGAACACAACATTAACGCTAAAAAATATAGAGAGGCCTTAAATAAGAGAAATATCTTTAGATAATGTTTACCTACGAAACCCAAGTTAAAGTTAGATACGCAGAAACCGACCAAATGGGCGTTGTTTATCACGGTAATTACGCCCAATATTATGAAATTGCCCGTACTGAATGTTTCGAAGCCTGTTCTGGCATGAGCTATGCCAGTATGGAAGCCGACGGTGTGATGCTTCCAATTTTGGAATTACAGGCCAAGTACCTTAAGCCTGCCTATTATAATGAAGTACTGACTATAAAATCGATAGTAAAAGAATTGCCTACGGTACGCTTAAATGTAGAATACGAGATTTATAACGAAGCGAAAGAGTTGATAAACATTGGTAAAACAACATTAGTTTTTGTAGACAAGGAAACACGTAGACCATGCCATCCGCCAGAGAGCTTTATGAAAAACGTAAGGCAGTATTTTTGATTTACGATTTTAGTCCGATAGCTATCGGATGACGAGTTACGATTATTAGCTAACGTTATATGAAGCAACCAAACGCCGCATTCTGCTCGATACTCATTTTAATTTTGATTTCGTGCAATAATAAATACAAAATGGCTGATATGAACGGTGAATTAAGAGATGTTTCAAAATATATCAAGAGCGGAGAATTTAAGCCAGAATATTGTGAAGGCAGATTAGATAGACTTATAAAATTAACGCCTACATTGATAAATGATAATTATGAAGATGCTCTACAAATAAAACTTAAAAACTGGCAGAAAACATATAACGAATGGTTAAAGAAAAACAATAGAGATACAATCAATATTGAAATTGAAAAATTGTCATTAAATACAAAATATCAATATTCTTATATAATCGATGTTGATGAAATTTATGATGTTTATCGTACAGACACTGATGCAAAAATTAATGGAAACGAAAAAGTCAGCTTTTTTATTCGTGTAAACCAAAATGGAGATTTTATAGATGATAAATATCACGATGAAGGATGGATAATAAATAACTGTGGAGATTACAAAAATTCTAAAGTTCAAAATATTTACGAAAAATAAAGCAGGAAGTAGAACTATAATCTTTTTGATTTAAACCCAACCACAAAATAATTTAACAATATAGCAATACCCCAAAGGGATGGCTTTGGCACAACAATACTAAATGAACTGGCTACACAAACAATTGTTAAAATTTAAGCCCTACTCCATGCTAATCGAGTGGACTAAAGTTTGTGTGCTTCCAGGTTTTAGCCCATTGCCTATTTATACTGTGGCTACGTTCTTTTTTAGGGAAATTGGAAAAGATACTTTGATTAATAAGGCATCTTCCCTAGCCTACAATTTTATGTTGGCCATATTTCCCGGTATCATCTTCTTGTTTACGCTTATTCCATATATCCCCAAACGCATTGGTTTTCAAGAACAATTAATGTCTTTGTTAGCTTTAGTATTACCAAATAATGCCTTCTTAGCTTTTGAAGCTACCATCAACGATATTGTAAACATCCAAAATGGCAGTTTGCTCTCTATTGGTTTCTTTCTATCGTTGTTTTTCGCTACCAACGGCGTACATAATTTAATGATAGCCTTTAACAAATCATCGTTAATAGTAGAAACAAGAACATTAATTAAGCGAAGATTGGTTGCGCTGGTACTTACCATTGTTCTGGTGTTATCCATGATTGTTTGTATCGCCGCAATGGCCGTAGGCGAAATCACCATCAATTATCTTAAAAAAGAAATGGATTACGAAGGCAACCTAACCATTTATGCCATTCAACTTACACGTTGGGCACTTTTAGGAATTTTGTACTTCATCAATGTTTCTATTTTGTACCGTTACGGCCCTGCCCACGCCAAAAAGTGGAAATTCTTTAGTGCAGGGTCTTGGTTAGCTACCATATTAGCGTTCTTAACCATCTGGGGATTTTCTTTCTACATTAATAACTTTAGCGCATACAATAAAATATATGGTTCTATTGGTACTTTAATGGTAATTATGATTTGGCTTTACCTCAATTCGCTTATCCTATTAATTGGTTTTGAGCTAAATGCCAGTGTAGATTTATCAAAAAGAAGCGTAAAAATTATTAGGCCAAATTTCAATCTTTTTAAAAGCAATACACAAGAGGCAAAAAAATAGCCAAAATCTTAACCCTTTTAAATGCTTTATCAATTTTTTAGGCTGATAACTAAGCGATTAATACAAAGTTGTTAAAATCCCATTTCTTTAATTTGCAGAATTAATTAGAATTTGTACTTTTGCCCTCGGAAAGTTGGCAGAGTGGTCGAATGCGGCGGTCTTGAAAACCGTTGTCTGTAACAGGACCGGGGGTTCGAATCCCTCACTTTCCGCATCAATTCCTAATCCCGCAAGAGCGGGATTTTTTATTTGGAGAGGTGTCCGAGTGGTTGAAGGAGCACGCCTGGAAAGTGTGTATATCCCAAAAGGGTATCGAGGGTTCGAATCCCTCCCTCTCCGCACCATGTATTCGGTTCAAAAAGTCTTTTATTATTTTCATTTCTTCGGTTTTTAAGCAGTTTCTTAGTAAATTAGCAACATGTTTTACGCCAATAAAAAAACTACGGTAACTGCCAATAAAGCGCAGCAAACCGCTAAGATTTTAGCCAACGTAAAATCATTGCTCGAAAAAAAGCTCATCGAAATTACAACAGAAACTGTTTTTCTGTATCCACAGTTGTGGAAAGACGAGGCTTCGGCACTCAATTGGATGAAATGCCTACAAATCTACTGTGTCTTAAGAAAACAGTTCAAAGAAAAGGATACTATCCATTTTGTTAATATTGAAACAAAAGAGCCTATCGGTATCATTACCAACAGCAACCCAAAACTTTTAAATCTTAAATTTTAACACACCAAGAATAATAAATAGCATATACATGAACAATACAAATAGCACTTATAGTTTCGGCATGATTGGTTTAGGCACCATGGGCAGAAACCTACTATTAAATATGGCTGACCACGGTTTTTCGGTAACCGGACATGATAAAAACGAAAAAATGCTTGCTTTATTAGAAGAAGAGGGCAAAGCGCACAACCTAAAAGGATTTGCTAAAGTAGAAGATTTTATTGATAGCCTACAATCGCCAAAAACCATTATTTTATTGGTACCTGCCGGTAAAATTGTAGATGATGTAATTGCCGAAATTACGCCTTTGTTAAACAAGGGAGATATTATTATAGATAGCGGAAATTCGTACTATGCAGATACCGACAGACGTTCTAAGGAGCTGAAAGAAAAAGGCCTTCATTTCTTCGGCATGGGAATTTCGGGCGGAGAAGAAGGTGCACGTTTTGGCCCTAGCTTAATGCCGGGCGGCGATAAAGAAGCCTATGGCGTAGTTAAAGATTTGCTCGAAGCAGTTTCCGCCAAAGTAAATGGCGAACCTTGCGTAACCTACATAGGGCCAGGCGCATCGGGACATTTCGTTAAAATGACGCACAACGGTATCGAATATGCCATTATGCAGTTATTGGCCGAAACTTACGACATCCTTAAAAACGGTTTAGGTTACGATAATGCACAAATACAAGAAGTATTCGAAAAATGGAATAATGGTCGTTTAAAATCATTCTTGATGGAAATTACCAAAGATGTATTTCTGTTTAAGGATGAACAAACAGGCAATTTATTGGTAGATGAAATTAAAGACCAAGCTAAGTCTAAAGGCACGGGAAAATGGACTTCGCAAATTGCGATGGATTTGGAAATCCCGTTAAATACCATTGATGCTTCGGTAGCGGCAAGAAACCTATCTAAACTAAAAGCGCTACGTGTAGAACTGGAAGGCTCTTTCGGAAAATCTGCCAAAATTGAAAATACCGCCAATTTTGAAGCCCAATTAGAAGAAGCATTTTATTTTGCAATGGTATCTGCCTATGCACAAGGAATGCACCTGTTATGGAAGGCATCAGAAGAATATGGTTACGAATTAAATATGGCCGAAATTGCAAAAATTTGGAGAGGTGGCTGTATTATCCGAGCCGAATTTTTGCAGGACATTTACGAGGCTTACCAAAAACAACCTCATTTGCAACATTTATATCAAGATGCTTCTATCCAACAGAAACTGCAAAAAGGTTTAAAAGATACCAGAAACGTAATTTCATCGGCTATTAATGCTGGTATTGCAGTGCCTTGTTATGCGGCTGCTATTACTTATTTCGATACTTTAAAAACCGGAAGAATGCCATCTAACTTAATCCAAGCACAACGAGATTATTTTGGTGCGCATACCTTTGAGCGTATAGATAGCGAAGGAGTTTTTCATGCAGAATGGAACAAATAAGTTAAAAAATATATAACCACAAAGAAACTAATAACACAAAGGATTAGAAACATTTTTATGCGTCACGCTGAACTTTTTTAGGGTCTTTTAAACCGATGTTAAAATAAATTCAGCATGACGTAACGTACAATGGAAACAGCCTTTGTGTTCTTCGTGCCTTTGTGGCAAAAAAAAGAATAATGAAAAAAGCGAGTAAACTTAACCCTACCATATTTGTAATTTTTGGCGGCACAGGCGATTTAAACAAACGCAAACTGGCCCCTGCCCTATATAATTTATATACAGAAGGCTATATGCCGGCCAAGTTTTCTATTATTGGCACAGGCAGAACTGTATTTACCGACGAGCAATACCAGCAAGAACTTTTAAATAGTATTAATGAGTTTTCTAGAAACGGAAAAGTAAAAAATGATAAATGGGATATTTTTGGTCAAAACATTCATTACTGCCCTATCGATGTAAAATCTCAGCAGACTTTTGAAGACCTAAAGGTTGAGATAGAAAAATACCAAGCAGATTTTGGCGAAAAAACGCAGGTAATTTTTTATTTGGCAGTAGCTCCTAACCTATTTCCTTTAATTGCGCAATGTCTGCATAAATATAAGCTAACAGGCAATGAGGAAAATTGCAGAATAGTAATCGAAAAACCTTTTGGTAATGATTTAGATAGTGCCAAAGAGTTAAACCTGCTGCTAAGCGGTATTTTTACTGAAAAACAGATTTACCGTATAGACCACTATTTGGGCAAAGAAACAGTACAAAACATGATGGCTTTTCGGTTTGCAAACTCTCTATTTGAACCATTATGGAACAGAACCTATATAGAACATATCCAAATCTCGGTAACGGAACAATTGGGCGTTGGCGATAGAGGCGGTTATTACGAAGGTGCTGGAGCATTACGTGATATGATACAAAACCACTTGCTGCAACTGCTTTGTTTAGTCGGTATGGAAGCCCCTATCTCCTTCAATGCGGATGAAATTAGGGACAGAAAAGTAGAAGTTTTAAGAGCAGTTCGTCCGTTTAAACCCGAAGAAATTAGCTCACATGCAGTTCGTGGGCAATATAGCAAAGGCTGGGTTGAGGGTAAGGAAGTACCAGGCTACCGTTCAGAAAATGGTGTAGACACACATTCAAATACCGAAACTTTTGCCGCCGTAAAGTTTTTTATTGATAATTGGCGTTGGCAGGGTATTCCGTTCTACTTGCGTACAGGTAAAAGGATGAACCAAACTTCATCCATCATTACTATACAGTTTAAAGATGTACCACATCATATCTTTTCGAGCAATGTTACCGAAACATGGCAACAAAACAGATTGATTATCAGCATTCAGCCCGAAATGAGCATCAGATTGCAAGTGCAATCTAAACGTCCCGGATTAGATATGGTGTTAAACCCGGTGGACATGGTTTTCAACTACAAAGGCACTTACGAGAACGATTCGCCAGAGGCTTACGAAACGCTATTGTTAGATGCTATTTTAGGCGACCAAACATTGTTTATGCGTGGCGACCAAGTAGAAGCCGCATGGGAATTGGTAATGCCGATTATCCACACTTGGGAGAATAAGAAATCGTTGAGTTTTCCTAATTATGCAGCCGATAGCTGGGGTCCAGAAGAAGCCGAAGCCTTGATTGCCAAAGATGGCTACCATTGGTTTACCTTGCCGATTAAAGAGTGATGTTAAAACGTTGTAAAGTTGAAATGTTAAAACGTTCCAACTTTACAATTTGTTTAAAAAGCCCGGCAACATTACAACTTTATAACATTTCAACCTTACAACTCCACCAGATGAAACTAAATATATTCAACAACCAAGAAGAGTTAAACGAGCAATTGGCACAATACGTAATTGCTATTGCCAATAAAGCCATTGCAGATAAAAACCGCTTTGATTTTGTGTTAACAGGTGGGAGTTCGCCCAAAGGACTTTACAAACTTTTATCGACCACCTATAAAAACCAAATAGATTGGGATAAAACCTATTTCTTTTTTGGGGACGAAAGAACGGTATTACCTTTTGAAAAAGACTACAATGGTTTAATGGCCAAAGAAAGTTTCTTTGATAATTTGGAACTTAAGGATGGTCATATTTTTTACGTTGACACCAATTTACCGCCAAAAGAAGCTGCCGAAGATTATAAAGAAAGATTGGACAAACATTTTGACGGCTCATCAATTGTTTTTGACCTGATTTTGTTGGGTATGGGCGATGATGCGCACACAGCTTCCATATTTCCGCATACTGATTTGGTAAACAATAAGGAAGCAACCGTAGCCAGTGTTTGGGTAGAAAAATTGAATACTTACAGGGTAAGTTTAACCGCTTTGTTGATTAACCAAGCTAAAAACATTGCTTTTATCACTTTTGGTGAAAACAAGGCAAAAGCTCTGCAAAAAGTATTAGGTACAGAAAAAGATTTTGCCAGCTATCCATCGCAACTGATTAATCCGATAGATGGCAATTTACAATGGTTTGTCGACGAAGCTGCTGCTAGTTTGCTAAAGTGATTTTAGTCATCATTTAAGACATATAAGTACCTACTTATCTCTGAACTTTTACAGGTTTTTATACCGTTGTCTAATTTATTAAGTAGGATAATCAAAAAAATCAGTAACATAAATCGTTTTTTGCTATCTTATTACCGAAACTAAACGATAGATATGTTAAGCGTAAGAAATATTGTAAAACAGTATGCCACGCACCGTGCCTTAGATAATGTGAGTTTGGAAGTAGAGAAAGGCAAAATATTTGGCTTATTGGGTCCAAATGGCGCAGGCAAAACCTCCCTTATTAGAATTATAACACAAATTACGGCTCCCGACAGTGGCGAAGTATTTTTTAATGGCGAACGTCTGAACACCAAGCATATTTCGCAAATAGGTTACCTGCCCGAAGAGCGTGGGCTTTATAAAAAAATGGAAATTGGCGAGCAGGTGCTTTATCTCTCTAAACTAAAAGGATTACATACTTCGGAAGCTACCAAACGCATTAAATACTGGTTTGAAAAGCTGGAAATGAAAGATTGGTGGAACAAAAAAGTGGAGGATTTAAGCAAGGGAATGCAACAAAAAGTACAGTTTGTGGCTACGGTCCTGCATCAACCCGAATTGATTATTTTGGATGAACCATTTTCTGGTTTCGACCCTGTTAATGCCGACATTATTAAGAATGAGATTTTAGAATTGAACCGAAACGGAGCAACTTTTATTTTCTCTACCCACCGTATGGAAAGCGTTGAAGAACTTTGCGATAATATTGCGCTCATCAACAAATCTAAAAAAATATTGGATGGCGCCGTAGACGATATTAAGGCCAGTTACCGTAGCAACACCTATTGGGTTGAGTACGAAGGCAATTATACAGTAACCGACAACGAAATTTACCAGGTACTACAAACCGAAGAAGCAAAAGGACATACTTTGGTAAAACTGAAACTGCAAGAAAATCGTACTGCTAATGAGGCTTTAACACAGTTGCTACCCCATGTAAACATCCACCGCTTAGACGAAGTAATACCTACCATGAACGATATTTTTATTGAAAAAGTGAAAGGGCAAAGCCATGAATAAGATTTTACTCATCATCCAAAGAGAATATTTATCAAGAGTTAAGAAGAAATCGTTCATTATCATGACCTTTTTAACGCCATTGCTTATTGCAGGAATTTATGGTTTAATCGGCTATTTTACCTACAAAGGCATTAAAGACACTCATGATAGCGTTGCCATAGTAAGCACCAATAAAACCTTAACAGAAAAACTACAAACAGATAAAAATATTAGTTACACCTATCTCGATTCGAATTTAGAAGAAGCTAAAAAAAGCCTTAATAAATCTGATTACGATTATGTGCTTTACCTACCAGAATTTACTTTAGAAGCACCAAAAGGGATAGAACTATTTGGCACTAAACAGGCGGGTATGTCGCTAAATAACCGTATTGCTGGCGATATTGAAGAATTAATTAGAACCCAGAAGCTAAAACAATCTGGCATTTCGCAAAGCAATTTAGATAAACTAAAGACCAATGTAGATATTACAGTTAAAAAAATTGCCGAAACTGGAACGGAGCAAGAATCTAGTGCAGGCGCAAGCAGCTTTATTGCCTTTACCGCAGGGATATTAATGTTTATGTTCATTATGTTGTACGGCGTACAAGTAATGCGTGGCGTAATCGAAGAAAAAACCAGTCGTATTATAGAAGTAATGATATCTTCAGTTAAGCCATTCCAATTAATGATGGGCAAGATTATCGGCATTGCATTGGTTGGCTTAACCCAGTTTATGCTGTGGATTGTACTTACTTTAGCCATCAGTACTGCTGCTGTGAGTATTTTTGTAGGCAAGGATGATATTAAACAAATTTCGGCAAATACACAGCTACAAAGCCAAATTACACAGGCAAATCCGTCTGTGGCAACAGCGCAGCAAGTTGGCCCTATTGGCGATATTCAGAAAAGTTTGGCAGGTTTAGATGTTGGTAAAATCATATCCGTATTTATATTTTTCTTTTTAGGCGGGTATTTATTTTACAGCGCTTTATATGCCGCCATAGGTTCGGCAGTAGATAGCGAAACTGAAACACAACAGTTTATGATGCCCGTAATGTTACCGCTTTTGCTGGGCTACGCCCTATCGCTAAGCGTAGTAACCAACGACCCTTATGGCAATACCGCATTTTGGCTTTCGATGATACCGTTCACCTCTCCCATTGCTATGGTAGTGCGCATTCCGTATGGCGTAGCCAACTGGGAACTGGCTTTATCTATGGTTATTTTGGTACTTGGTTTTATCGGTACAGTTTGGGTTGCAGGAAGAATTTACAGAGTGGGAATTTTAATGTACGGCAAGAAAACTACCTTTAAGGAAATGTTTAAGTGGTTTACTTATAGGAATTAAAACAAGTGTTTAATGAATAACCATCCATTAGCTTATTTTGTATTTGTTGTATATTTAAGTTTGGGCTGTTCAAACAATCCAAAATTATTAAGTGATAATGAAAAAGAAAAAAATGTCCATCAAAAAATTGAAAATAAAGCAAATAGCAAAAAAACTACTCCGCTAACTGAAGAAGAGAAAGAAAAATTAGTTAATGAAATACGAGAAAATTTTAATCAGATAAATAAAATAAAAAAATGGTCATCGATTAAAAATGTTGAGTTATGGGATACTGCCGAGGGTGGCGAAGCTAAGCTATACATTAATACTGGAGAGGTAAGGAAAATCGTTATCAGGCGATATGGCGAAACATTTCAATCGCTCCAAGAATATTATCTATTAGATTCTAAACTTTCTTTTGTTTATGAAAAAATAGAGAAATACAATCGCCCAATATATCAAGATAAAAAATCGATGATAGAAATTGGTGATAACGAAATGTTTGACCAAAAGAAATCTAAATTTTTTGAAAGTAGGAAATACTTTTATAATGGCAATATCATTAAAAGATTAAATAGTCGAGGTCATGAAAACCCATTTGATGAAACAACAATAATAGAAGACGAAAAAGAACTATTAAAGGATTTGAACGAACTCCTTTCTTCTAAAAAAGAACATGAAAATCGCAGCAATTGATTTAGGCACTAACACCTTTCATCTCATTATTGCCGAAAGGACGGATAATGGGACGAATATCATCTATAAAACCAACAAGCCTGTAAAACTGGGTGAAGATATTACCAAAGAAAACCGTATCATTCCGGTAGCTTTTGAACGTGGCATTAATTGCTTAAAGGAATTTAAAGCTATGCTTGAAGAATATAAAGTAGACAAAGTTAGAGCCGTGGCAACTTCAGGAGTTAGAAGTGCCACCAACGAGCAAGCATTTATAGATACCGTAAAAAAAGAAACCGGAATTACAATCGATATTATTGACGGCGAAGAAGAAGCTAATTTGATTTACGAAGGCGTAAAATTAAGTGGTGCTATACAAGGTAAATCTTTAATTATGGACATTGGCGGCGGTAGCACCGAGTTTATCTTTTGCGATGAAAAAGGCTTTTACTGGAAAAAAAGTTTTGATATTGGTGCTGCTAGATTAATGCAGAAGTTCTTTAAATCAGACCCAATTAATGAAACAGACCAAGCAAATATTAGAGCTCATTTAGAAGAAACTTTACCCGAATTAATTGAATTTGGGCAGCACTTCGAAGCTACAACTTTGATTGGTTCTGCGGGTGCTTTCGAAACCTATTCTTCCATGTTAAATCCGTCAGTAGATATCCATCAAATTGCCAAAACATCTATTGACATCCACACCTATCATCAGCTAAGCAAGAGACTAATTAGCTCTACACATCAAGAAAGAAGCGAAATGCCCAATCTAATTCCATTACGTGTAGATATGATTGTAATGGCCGCTATAATTACAGATTATGTATTGAAAAAACTCGACCTTGAGGCTATTACTTTATCTACCTACGATTTAAAAATGGGAGTATTGCAGAAGCTAACTTTCTAAAACAATCTTACCTGTCCGAATGACCAAGATGTTTGTCTGGGCACACCACATCACGAACCAATTGCTTTAACTCTTTAGTTTCCGGGAAACGACCTGTTGTTTTACGGTCAAAAATCAGTTCATCATCAATTGTAACAACAAAAGCCCCACTGGTTTCGCTAGGTTGTAACATTACCCCCTTAATTTCATCGGTAAAAGTGGTAAGCAGTTCTTGAGCAAAATAAGCAGCACGTAACATCCAGCCACATTTGGGGCAATAAAATATGGTAATTGAAGGTTTCATTAAGGTTATAAATTTGGTAACTTCGTCAACTTTCTATACAGTTTGCCAGAAAGTTGACAAAGTTTCTGCACTACCTAAAAATTCTTCACAATCTGTTCATCTAAAGGCTTTACGGCAGACCGATAGCGATGAACCAACTCCCCTTTTTCGTTAATTAAGAACTTTTCGAAATTCCATTTAATATCACCCGTAAAATCTGGATTAGGTTGCGTTGTTAGGTATTGGAACAACGGAGAAATGTCTTCGCCTTTTACATCACTTTTCTCTGCAATTAAAAACGTAGTGTTAAATTTACTGGTACAAAACTCTTTGATTTCGGCATTGGTACCTAACTCCTGCCCGCCAAAGTTTGCCGATGGAAAACCAATCAACACCACATTTTTGCCGTATTGTTGGTGCAGTTTCTCTAAATCCTCGTATTGTTTGGTATAACCACATTTCGAGGCTGTATTTACAATCAGAATTTTCTTTCCTTTGAACTTGCCCAGCTTTACCTCTTTACCATCTAAAGTTTTAAAAGAAAAGCCGTAAACATCTTTAGGCGGATTTGGAGCTACAAACAACCCCAACAATATCAATAACGTATTTATCATGATTTTCAATTTAATTATATTACGAATATAGCTAGAAAATCATTTATCTCAATCCTTTCTTTATTCATCTTGTAAAATATCACAAGTGTTTTTATATATTTGAGACAATGAAATCTACCCGAGTAGCATATCGTTTTACATTACTATTAATAGGTGCAGTATTTGTATTTGCCTGCAACAAATCTGAGAACATGCCCAAACCCAATATGGAACTGAACTATTTTCCTTTAAAGGTAAGTAGCGTAGTTATATATAATGTAGATTCTACGTTTTACGACATAGATTTCAGCAACAACATCACCACTTACCAGTTTCAGCTAAAAGATACCGTTACCAATAAATTTATTGACGCATTGGGCAACGAAACTTATAGAATTGAGCGCTATAAAAAAATGGCAACTCAAGATTGGGTTTTCCAAAAGGTAATCACCAGAAAAATCATCAATAACAGGGCAGAAGAATTTATCGATAACAAAAGATATGTGCGATTGGTATTTCCTCCTACGTTACAATCAACATGGAACGGCAATCTTTATAATGATTTAGGCGAATGGCGACATGAGGTAAAAGAATTAGATGTACCCTTAACTATTGGCAGTAACCAATTAGATTCTACTATTTCCATCAGCCAATACAACGAGGTAAATTTAATTAGGGAAGATATTTACGATGAAACCTACGCCAAAAACATTGGTTTGGTGCTAAAAGAGGTAAAAGCCGTAGATAAAAATATCAGCACAGGTGTTATCAAACTTGGTTTTGCTTATAAAATGCAATTGCATAGCTATAAATAGTTTCCAGTTAGCGGTTTTTCCCAAAGGGATGCCTTTGGAACAGTTCACAATCCTCAATTGGCAGTTGTCAGGCTGAGCTTGTCGAAGCCTAAATTTTACAACCTTATTAACATTCCAATAATAAAACAATACAGACTTTTTATAAAAAAAACACATCCAATTTTGATTTTGGTAGTTTTTATAGTTTTATTTGCAGAAAAACCTCTAGTTAATGGCAAAAAATTTATTGATAGTTGAGTCTCCCGCAAAAGCGAAAACCATAGAAGGATATCTTGGAAAAGATTTTTTAGTGAAATCTAGCTATGGACACATTCGCGATTTGGTTAAGGATGACATGGGAATTGATGTGGACAATAATTTTTCGCAAACCTACGAGGTACCTGCCGATAAAAAGCAGGTCGTATCTGAACTTAAAAAGCTAGCTAAGGGTGCCGAAACGGTTTGGCTCGCATCCGATGAAGATCGCGAGGGAGAAGCCATTTCTTGGCATTTATATGAAACTTTAGGATTAAAGAAGGAAAACACCAAACGTATTGTATTTCACGAAATTACCAAACCTGCCATTTTAAAGGCTATCGAAACACCACGGGCCATAGACTATAATTTGGTTTACGCACAACAAGCCCGTAGGGTTTTAGACCGCTTGGTGGGTTTCGAGCTTTCGCCCGTACTTTGGAAAAAAGTTAAACCCTCCCTATCTGCCGGACGTGTACAATCTGTTGCGGTACGTTTGATTGTTGATAGAGAACGTGAAATCAATAAATTTGAAAGTACCGCGGCTTTTAAAATTACCGCACAATTTACCACAGATAATGGTAAAGAGCTTGTTAAGGCAGAATTGCCACAACGTTTTGAAAAAGCCGAAGAAGCCGAAAAATTTCTTCAAGACTGCACTGGTGCCAACTTTAAGGTAAACAATCTAGAGGTTAAACCTGCCAAGAGAAACCCGGCAGCACCATTTACCACTTCTACCTTACAACAGGAAGCATCAAGAAAATTAGGTTTTTCCGTAGCCCGAACCATGCAGATTGCGCAAAGGTTGTACGAGAACGGCAAAATTACCTATATGCGTACCGATTCGGTAAACTTATCGGAAACTGCTATTGCAGCAGCAGCAGCGCAAATCAAATCGGCTTATGGTCAACAATATCATCAACCACGAGTTTATAAAACGAAATCGGCAGGTGCACAAGAAGCTCACGAGGCCATCCGCCCTACTTATTTCGACCAACATACCATTAACGGCGATGCGTCGGAAAAACGTTTGTACGAACTGATTTGGAAACGTGCCATTGCCTCGCAAATGAGCGAAGCCGTTTTCGAAAAAACAACGGTTGATATTGGCGTAGGCACCAGAAAAGAAACTTTTGCCGCCGAAGGCGAAGTAATGAAATTCGACGGCTTTCTGAAAGTGTACCTCGAATCTACCGACGATGAGGATGACGAAAACGAAAACAATCTTTTACCTCCTTTAACCGTTGGCCAACAACTTTCTTTAAGGGAAATGTTGGCAACAGAGCGTTTCTCCCGTCCGCCGGCACGCTACACCGAGGCAAGTTTGGTAAAAAAACTGGAAGAATTAGGCATTGGCCGACCTTCTACTTATGCACCAACTATCTCTACCATACAAAACCGTGGTTATGTGGTTAAAGAAGATAGGGACGGCAAGAAAAGAGATTATACCGTTCTTACATTGGCAAACGGCAACGTTGCTAAACAAAAAAAATCGGAAATTACAGGAGCTGAAAAAGGCAAGCTCTTTCCTACCGATATTGGCGGAGTGGTGAACGATTTCTTGGTAGAACATTTTAAAGGTATTGTAGATTTTAACTTTACCGCCAAGGTAGAAAAACAGTTCGACGAAATTGCACAAGGAATGCAAGAATGGACAGCAATGCTCCACTCCTTTTACGGCCCCTTCCATAACGAAGTAGAAACTACCATAGAAACTGCCGACCGAGCCACAGGCGAACGTTTGTTAGGCGTTGACCCAGTTAGTGGTAAAAACGTTTATACCAAAGTTGGGCGTTTTGGCCCATTGGTGCAAATTGGTGAGCTAAGTGATGATGATACAGATAAACCACGTTATGCCAGTTTGACTAAAACACAATCAGTTGGAACAATTACTTTAGATGAAGCGCTCGATTTATTTAAACTACCTTTCCAACTGGAAGATTACCAAGGCAAAGAAGTTTCGGTAGGATTAGGACGTTTTGGACCTTATGTAAAATGGGGCGATACATTTATTTCTATCCCTAAAAATGTAGATCCTTTAACTATCGATAACGACAGAGCAATTGAAATTATCAGCCAAAAATTAGATGCTGATGCTCCTGTTGCCCACTATCAAAATATGCCTGTAACCAAAGGTAAAGGACGTTTCGGGCCTTTTATTAAATGGAACGATTTGTTTATCAATGTACCAAAAGCATATAATTTCGATAATCTTTCGCAAAAAGACATTGAGGAGTTGATTAGCAAAAAGATAGAGAAAGAGAGCAACCGTTTTATACAACAATGGCCCGAAGAAAAAACCGCTATCGAAAATGGCAGATGGGGACCGTTTATCCGTTTCGGAAAAGAAATGCTGAAATTGGGCAATAACCCTGCAACCAAACAGAAATTCACCGCAGAAGAACTAGCAAACATTTCGTTAGATGAAGTTAAAGCTTTAATTGTTGCCCAAAAACCTGATGCTTTCGAGAGTAAAAAGAAAGCACCTGCTAAAAAGAAGAAGTAACTATATGATACGTCATGCTGAACTTGTTTCAGCATCTATACCTTTTGAAAGACTCTGAAATAAATTCAGAGTGACGAAACGCATAGGTCATGAAAAAAGACTTACCCGAAAATATTGTAGAAGATATAGCCATTGCCGTAGTGCTCATGAGCGAAACGCCAGAAGTAAAAAACTGGACGGTTTATTTGCTCAACCTTAAAAATGAGCCTATAACCAGCGTACTTATTACCTCAAAAGGTTATGGCGAAAAGGACGGTAAAGAAGTAAAAACCTCTTTGCTCAGACATTTTATTGGTGATGTTGCTGCCCAAAGCACTGCTGGTGTAGAAGCCATAGACACTGCCGTTTTCGGCTTAACCAACGAATATTGGTTAAGCTACTACATTGGCAATACCATTTACGATAAAAAGTTTATCTTCCTACCGGAAAGTATTATCGATAGCAATTTGATTAGAATACCCTTGTTGAATAAACCGGGCGTGATGATAAAATAGTGGAAATACTAAACGGTACAATTAATACAACAAAACAGTAGTATCTAAACTAAACAGTAGGCAGACCTAATTCTTTAAGAAACTCATTATGTTTTTTAGTAGAATCACTTATCTTTTTGTTAATCTCTACAAGCTTTGCATTTACTTCTTTCAAATCAATTTTCTCCTCTTCAACAGATGTACTTACATACCGTGAAATATTCAGATTATACCCGTTTTTCTCGATTTCTTCCATCGAAACCTTACGGGAATAACGGCTTCTTTCTTCTCTGAATTGGTAGGTTTGAATAATTCTTTCAATGTCTTCTTCCCGTAAGTTATTTTGTCTTTTGCCTTTTTCAAAATGCTCACTTGCATTGATGAAAAGCACATCTTCTTCTTTTTTGCATTTTTTCAGAACTAAAATACAAACAGGAATACCTGTCGAATAGAAAAGATTTGAGGGCAAGCCAATTACAGCATCAATATTATTGTCTTTCAGTAATTTGGTACGGATTCTTTCTTCCGCACCACCACGAAACAAAACTCCGTGAGGCAAAATAATTGCCATTGTTCCCTCTTTTCCTAAAAAATGAAAACCGTGTAACAGAAAAGCAAAATCAGCTGCCGACTTGGGAGCTAATCCATAGCTCTTAAAACGAAAATCTTCTGCCATTGCTTCATTGGGTTCCCAACGCAGGCTAAAAGGTGGATTGGCTACAATGGCATCAAATTCCATTTTTTTTGCAGGATTCATTTCATTTAAAATATCCCAGTCATTGTCCAACGTATCTCCGTGATGAATTTCAAACTCGGTATCTTTTACGCCGTGTAACAGCATATTCATTCGGGCAAGGTTATAAGTCGTGATATTTTTTTCCTGCCCGTATATCTTACCGATATGTCCTCCGTTATCTACTAACTTTTTTCTTACGTTGAGCAATAACGAACCCGAACCACAAGCGAAATCGAGTACTTTTTCGAGTTTGTTCTTAAGTCCCGTTTTAGGGTCTTGGCTGTCGAGCGTTACAATCGCTGAAAGAACACTGGAAATCTGCTGTGGTGTATAGAATTCTCCTGCTTTTTTACCCGAACCTGCGGCAAATTGACCTATTAAATATTCATAAGCATCGCCCAAAGTATCGGAATCTGTGGTGAAATCAGCAATACCTTCTGCAATTTTTTGAATAATGACACAAAGTTTTTTGTTTCTTTCCGTATTGGTTTTGCCTAACTTTTCAGAGTTCAGATTGATTTCAGAAAACAAACCCTGAAACGCACTTTCAAACGATTCATTTTCAATGTACCTAAAACCTTCTTCTAACGTTTTGAGCAACTCACCGTTTTGCGTGCGAGCCATTTCTGCAATACTGCTCCACAAATGTTGCGGTTTGATGACATAGTGCACTTTTCTACGCATTTGCTTTTCAAAGTTTTCAATATCATCCAAATTACTTTCATACCATAATTGAAGCGGTGTAGTCACTCCATATTTAGAAACAATATCTGAACCTGTTACAGGATAATCTCTTCCCAACTCCTTTTTAGCGGATTCTTCGTAATTGGCAGATAAGTATCTGAGAAAAAGAAACGAAAGCATATAATCCCGAAAATCATCGGCATTCATTGCTCCCCGCAAATTATCTGCTATATTCCAAAGGGTTTTGCCCAGTTGTTGTTGTTCTTTTTGTGTCATTTATAACTATTTTATGCAAAAATCTCTAGTAATTGGAATTGGTGTTTATCCAAAAACGCATTTAATATTCTTTTAAACAAATTTTTATTATCTGGTGTCATTTCAACAGGTTGATAAATAGAATATTTTCCGTGACTTAACAAATTTAAGGCACGTGAAAAAAGTACTTCATCTTCCACACCATAAATACATTTGGAAAACTCATCAAAACCGAAGAAAGTTGATGTTTTCTCCAAAACACTACGTAACATATTAAAATGATAGGTGTTTATTTCATCTGTATCGGCAACTCCTTTTAATTCGGTCAATAAAGCTACGTGATGAAAAAACGGAGTATCATCAGTTGCTCTTAATATATATCCTTCTATGCCGTTTTTATATAAAAAATGACTTTTATGTTCTATGTTCCTCAATTCGTTATACATTACATTAAAAAACAAAGAATGGTGTGATGAAATAATAAATTTTATTTTATCCTTACCTCTTTTTAGAAGTTGAGCTAAATCACTGGCTACCGCTATGGCATTATTATCATCGAGTGAAGAAATAGGGTCATCAATATAAACATATTCTACCCATTCATAAGATTCAGCACCATCAATAGCCAATTCACATATTGCAAGAAAAATACACCAGATAAAAATATTTTCTTCTCCTCTGGATACTTTGATATGGTTTTTTGTTATGTATTCGGGTTCCGCTGTATCAGGTCTGTACTTCGGATTTTTAACTTGTTTGCTGAAAACAATAGTCCAGTTATCGTAATTTATTCTAAAATCAAACTCCGCATATCGTTCCAAGTAAGCGAATATTTTTTCTTCAAGAGCCAATTCTTTAAATCCTTCAAAAAACTTGGAATCGTTATTAATAACTAAATGCCTTTCCGTATCATTTTCCAAGTCGTTATTCCAATGGAATAAGTCTTCCGTGAATGCATTATAGTAAAGAGTGTCTGTTTTAGGATCTTTTTTTCGTTTTTTACTTCGGTCTTTAAACTCCATCGAAAGACGGGTTTTCCCTGTACCATTATACGCATACAATAACACAAAATGATGATTATTCAAATCATCTCTTAACCTGACTGCTACATTAGTTAATGTTTTGTATTTGTAATTTTTCTTGGCACTCATACTTAATTTACTTTAGGAAATAATCCCTGCATCAATCCTTTTTTATGTTGCTTTAGCTGTTCTAACTTTTGTATTTGTACTTCTATTTGCTCATCTAATGATGAAAGACATTCAGCTATTTTTTGCTGTTCTTTAGGATTTTGTGGAATTAAAACTTCAAATTTTGAAATACTCTCTTGTGATAATGTTGGTATTGCCCCACCAACAACTGTTTCATTTATTTGTTTTTGAACTGAATGATTTGATACAAGTAAAAACAAAAAGAAACTGTCTATTTTTTTTGGCTTTAACACTACAATCTGTGGGTTGATAGTTGTTTTTTCAGAAAGATCACGAACTAATGCTGTTTTGCCATAAGAAGAACCTGTTTTTACCAAAACTATATATCCTTTTTGCAACATAATTTCAGGTGATTCTTCGTATTTACCCCAACTAATGTAAGTTGCTTTTTCAAATTCTAAAGAGCCTCTTTCTGTAAAATTGCTTGGGCTTAAAGAAATTGCTCCTTCTCCTTTGTTTACAATATCTTCTGTTGTGTAACCTCTGTAACCAATTCTCCCTTTAATTTCAATTAATTCTCCCAAACTTTTCTCCTCCCACTCCCCATCATTCTCAAATTCAGGAAAACGATAGTTAGGTACTTTTTCTCCTTCCTGTGGGAAAAGGTTTTGCATCAAGCCTTTTTTATAGTCTTTGAGTAACTCTATTTTTTTATTTTGGGCTTCTATTACTTCATCTAAAGAAGAAAGACAGGAAGCGATTTTTTGTTGTTCTTTGGGATTGGGAAATGGAAGTTTTAACTTTTGATATTCCGATATATAGTATCGTTTATGTTCTTTCGCATCAAACTTAATTTGAGATATAAGTTCATATGTAAATCTTAAATTATCACTATTTTTTGGCGTTAAGATTTTTATTGCTGATGATTTAACTTTAAAAGGAAAATCAACGAACTTACTATCAACAGTAAAATCATCAAAAATAATTGCAGGCAAATTGTTATAAATACCGTAGTCTTCTTTTGTATGACCTAATATAAAACTCTTATTTGCTGTTAAAACAGGTATTCCTTCGTTTTGATAATCTGTATTGGTAACAATGTAGTTATCGGGTCTTTCATAATTCAAAATGTCTTCCAAAGATTTCTCTCCCCATTCTCCCTTATCTTTAAATTCAGGAAAACGTAGTTCGGGTATCAGTTTATTTGTATCCTTATTCATAAGCCTTCAATCCGCTAATTTCCCGCCCTTCGGCTTGTTTTTTTAATAATGGTATCAGGTCGGTCATCAGTGCCTGTTCTTTTACACTACGTTCTTTCCAATTCAGTTCCAATGGCTCTAACAAATCCGTTAATTTTTCCCCGTCAAAAATCAATCGGCTAATGATATTCTCTGTAAAATTCAGCAAATCAACAGTCTGCAGTTGGTGTCTGTGGGCAATTTCTGCTAATTCTTTTTGGTGCTTTTCTATTTTAAATGTTTGATAGCCTTCTTTGAGCTTATTGATATCCTGTCCACTGTTCCAATCCAAACTGTTGATATAATCCGTCAAATCTTCCTGTTCTTCCATCAGGTTTGCCGTAGAACTCAACAAACGAATGATTTCTTCTTTGGTCATTTTTTGTTTGGACGGCTTCATTTGCAGGTTGTCCGCAACCAAATTCATAATGTAATCGTAGTCTATTACCGCAGAAGCAAACAATACAAATTCAAAATCCAGTTGCTGTATAGCATCAGGTGCATTGTTTCCTTTCTTATCCTGTATATTTTTAAATTGTTTGGCAGTTTCTATATACGAACTTTTAAACGATTGTAAAGTATCGCTCGGTAAAATGCGCTCTATCTGTGTTTTTTGTGTTTCGTCCAAATCGGTATATTGGTCGAGTTGCGTTTTAAGCCGCTGTACTTCTTTAAAATTTTTGACAAAAGCTATTTTGGCACTGTCACCTCTTAAATTATATACTTCCTGTGGTTCGCATACCAGATTGTTCTCTTCCATAAAAACACCCAATGCTTCCACCGCTTTTTTGTACTGTTCAATCACTACAGGTGCGGGTTCAACCATCCAAATTTTAAACGCTTTGTCTGTGCTTTCTCCCGAGAACAGCGCAATGGCTTGGTTTACCTGTTCCTGCTGTGAACGGAAATCCAAAATATTCCCATACGGTTTGGTATCATTCAGCACACGGTTGGTACGTGAAAATGCCTGAATCAATCCGTGATATTGCAGTTTTTTATCTACATACAAGGTGTTCAGAAACTTGGAATCAAAACCTGTCAATAACATATCCACCACAATGGTAATATCTATTTTATTTTTGTGTGGATAATCCTTGTTACTGTATTTTTGGTCTTTGATACGTGCCTGTACATTCTGATAATAACCGTCAAACTCGTTAATACTGTGGTTTGTACCGTACTGCTGATTATAATCGTTAATGATTTCAATTAAAGCCTGTTTCTTTTCTTCGGGATTTGTCTGATTATCTATTTTTTCCTGCTGTAAATCATCCTGCAACTGTTTTACATCGGCTGCATTTTTCTGGCTTTGTTTATCTCCTTCTTTTGCAATAAGCTGTGCTGGTGGAGAAAACACACATGCAATATTCAACAGTTCATAATCGGGATTCTCTTTTGCTTTCTGCTTTTGGGATTCCTTAAATAACCGGTAATATTCAATCGCATTATTAATGGAAGCCGTTGCCAGAACAGCATTGAACTTCCTGTGATTAGTAGCCAAATCATGTTTTTCCAAAATAGCATCTACCACTGCTTGCTGTGCAATGGCTTCGCCCGGTTTTGGATTGATATTGCCTTTTCCTTTATAATAATCGACATGAAAACGCAATACATTTTTATCCTCAATAGCGTGTGTAATCGTATATGCGTGTAATTCTTTTTCAAAAATAGATTCGGTCGTTTTGTAGGTGGCTTCTTCTCCCTCCCGAATGGTATAACTTGAATTATCGGAAAAAATAGGTGTTCCCGTAAAACCGAATAGCTGTGCTTTCGGGAAAAACTCTTTTATGGCCTTATGATTGTCCCCGAACTGGGAACGATGACATTCGTCAAAAATAAATATAATTCTGCTGTCGGTAAGTGGTTTTAATTGCTCTTTGTAATTGTTCTTATTTGAGCTGTCTAATGCTAATCCCAATTTTTGAATGGTAGTAACAATCACTTTATCCGCATATGCAGAAGACAATAATCTTCTTACCAATGTCTCGGTATTGGTGTTTTCCTCCACACTTCCCTCTTGGAACTTATTGAATTCTTCACGAGTTTGCCTGTCAAGGTCTTTTCTATCCACAACAAACAAACATTTTTCAATATCAGGATTTTCTTTCAACAAGGTGGAAGCCTTAAAGGAAGTTAATGTTTTTCCGCTTCCTGTTGTATGCCAGATATAGCCGTTTCCACGATTTTGATTGATACATTCTACAATAGCCTTAACAGCATATATTTGGTAAGGACGCATTACGAGCAATTTTTGTTCGCTTTCCACCAATACCATATACTTGCTCATCATTTCACCCAAAGTACATTTGGTCAAAAATTTTTCGGCAAACAAATCCAAATGTGTAATTTTCTTATTGTTTTCATCTGCCAACTGATAAACAGGCAAAAACTGTTCGTCAGCATTGAACTGAAAGTGTTGGTTTTTGTTATTAGCAAAATAATACGTATTCGACTGATTACTCACAATAAACAACTGCATAAAGCACATCAGAGAATTAGTATATCCGTTGCCTGCATCATTTTTGTAATCCACAATCTGTTGCATTGCTTGTCTTGGAGATATCCCAACTCCCTTTAACTCAATCTGAACAACAGGCAAACCGTTAATCAGGATAATCACATCATAACGGTGGTTACTGTTTTCGGTATTTATTCTTAACTGATTGATAACTTCAAAATCATTTTTACACCAGTCTTTGATATTTACCAACGTGTAATGTAATGGTGTTCCATCTTCACGCTGAAAGTATTGCCGTTCACGCAACAATTTAGAAGCAACAAATACATCAGGATTGATGATTTCATCACGCAATCTTGCAAATTCAGCATCTGAAAGCCGTACACGATTCAATGACTCGAATTTCTCCCTAAAATTCTTTTCAAGACTAAACTTATCCCTAATATCAGAGCGATAGGTATATTTTAAATCTTTTAGTTTCTCAATTAGTACTCCTTCTATGTTTTGTTCTCTTATCATGTGAAATTCTGACTCGAAATTTAGATATATTTTATGGGTTTGGCAAAGTTAACCATAATGTTACTTTTTACTTGCTTTTAATCAAATACTTACAATAAGCTATTAAAAATATTCCATTATATCTAAATTCAATTATTACTTCATTTCAAACTTTCCCCAACAAATAAATTCTTTTTTCGTTATCTTCATACCTAAAGTTTATTAGCGTATGAACCAACAAATTTCTACGAAACGCTTTCCCAAACGGGCAATCGTTATTGGTGTTCTTGTATTAGCCACTATTGTTGCAGGCTATTTCCTGTTTAAAAAAGATAAACCGCAAGACCATTCTCAATTTGCCAAGTATATTGATGCCTACACTTCGGGCATTATTTCCAAAAAAAGTTATATTAGGGTGCATTTGGCAAATTCTGTAAGCAACACTGCCGATTTGGGAGAAACCGACAAAGATTTGTTCGACTTCTCTCCCAACATCAAAGGAAAAGCCTATTGGGTAGATGCCCAGACCTTAGAATTCCGTCCGGAAGAAAACCTAAAGCCCGACCAAAAATACGAGGTAACCTTAAATCTTGCCAAAATATTACCTGTCGAAAAAGAACTAACAACATTTGAGTTCGATTTCAAGGTCATTAAGCCGGGCATTGCCCTTACCGAAAACGGTTTGGTTTCACAAAATAACACTTCCTTAAATTTAATGAAGCTAACAGGCGAAATCAGCACTGCCGACATAGAAGACACACAAAATATAGAGAAAGCATTAAAAATAAGTTTTACCCAAAAACTGAACGTAAAATGGACACATAATCCACAAAAACAAACTTCTAGCTTTACCATTGATAGCATTGCGAAAACCAACGCGGAGCAATCGCTAACCCTCAAATGGAATGGCGATGTAATTGGAGCAGACGATAACGAAGGCGAAACCACCCTGCAAGTGCCCGCACTAAATGTATTTAAGGTTTTGGCCATTAAAGCGGTACAACAGCAAGAAGATTACGTACTTATCCAATGTGCCGAACCTGTAAGCGTAACGCAAGATTTAGCGGGCTTGGTAAGCGTGGGCAGTTTAAGCGATTTGCGTTTTACCATCGATGGCAGTCAAATTAAAGCCTATGCTCCCGATGCTTTGGAGGGCAATTACAATGTAGTGGTCGATAAAGCGGTTACCAACATCAATGGAAAGAATCTGCAAACCACCAAAACCGCCAATGTCATTTTCGAGAACAAAAAACCAACCGTTACCATTTCGGGTGCAGGTACTATTTTACCCAATGCCGGAAAACTCGTACTGCCTTTCGAAGCGGTCAATCTAAAAGCGGTCGATGTTACCATCATCAAAATCTATCAGGATAACATTCCACAGTTTTTCCAGACAAACAATTATAGCGAGGGCAATGAATTACGTCGGGTAGCCAAACCTATTTTGCAAAAGACCATCCATCTAAACGAAGATAAATCCATCGACCTGCATAAAAAGAACCGCTTTACTTTAGATTTAGATAAACTCATTAAAACCGAACCCGGTGCAATGTACAGGGTAAGCATCATGTTTAAACAGGCTTACAGCGTTTTCAATTGCAACGAGCCAAACAGCAGAAACAACCAAAACGAAGAGAGCGAAGACAGCGATTACTATGATTATGGCGAGAAAATAGACGAGGACGACGACTTTTGGAACAATTACCAAAATTACTACCCTCGTGGCTATCGTTGGAACGAACGCGAAGACCCTTGCACACCATCCTACTATACTAGCGAAAGATGGGCGCATAGAAACCTACTTTCATCAAACATAGGGCTAATTGCCAAACGTGGCAATGACGAAAGCATGTTAGTTGTCGCTACCGACCTCCTATCGGCCAAACCATTAAGCGGTGTAAGTATAGATTTATTGGATTATCAAAAACAGGTACTTACCACTGTAAAAACAGATGGCGACGGCATGGTCAGTTTCTCCCTCAAAAGAAAACCATTTCTATTGGTTGCCAAAAACGGCAACGAGCGTGGCTATTTAAAACTGGATGATGGCAACTCCCTACCTTTATCGAGGTTTGATGTAAGTGGCGATATAGTGCAAAATGGCATTAAAGGCTTTATTTATGGCGAACGTGGCGTATGGCGACCGGGCGATAGCCTTTATTTATCGTTCATATTGGAGGATAAACTGAAGAAACTACCTCCCAATTACCCGGTAGTATTCGAACTTTATAATCCTAAAGGCCAATTGGTTAAAAAAGAAAGTAACGCCAAACCTTTAAATGGATTTTATACTTTTAAAACCGCAACAGAAAGTATATCGCCAACAGGCGGATGGCAAGCTAAATTCAAGGCCGGTGGTGCTACCTTTACCAAAAACCTGAAAATAGAAACCGTAACGCCAAACCGCATTAAAATCAATTTCGATTTGGGCGGTAAAAAATATCTGGGCAACGGAAAAGTTTCGGCGGCTACCCTATCCGCCAAATGGCTGTTCGGCACACCTGCACAAAACCTAAAGGCCAAGGTAGATATTAACTTGAGCAAGGGCGAAACTTCTTTCCCCAATTTCAAGGATTATACTTTCGACAACCCCATTGTACAGTTCGACACCCAGTTAAAAACGGTATTTGAAGGCACTTTAAACGATGCCGGCGTAGCTACGGTAAACACCAACCTAAACGATAACATGGTAGCCCCGGGCATTTTGAGGGCAAACATCACTACTAAAGTATTCGAACCCGGAGGTAATTTCAGCATCGATAACTTTAGCATTCCATACCATGTTTACGACAACTATTTCGGTATTAAAGCACCACAAGGCGATAAACTGACAGGCATGTTGCTTACCGGAAAAAACCACGAGGTTGATATTGTAAACGTCAATAGAGATGGGATTTTGCTAAACGCCAACAAAACCATTACCGTAGCCTTGTATAAAATCCAATGGCGTTGGTGGTGGGAACAGGATAATCAAGAAAACTTTGCCAATTTCACGCAAAACGAATATAACAAACTCATTAAGGCCGAGCAGGTACAAATGGTTAACGGCAAAGCCAAATGGAACTTAAGAGTTGACGAACCCGATTGGGGCAGATATCTAATCGTGGTGGGCAATAATTACGGCGGTGGACATTTTGCTGCCAGAGAAGTTTACATCGATTGGCCGGGATGGGCGCAACGTGAACAGGGCAACAACCCTACCGAAGCATCCATGCTATCTTTTACGGCCAATAAAAGCAAATATAATGTTGGGGAAGATGTTACGCTTACCATTCCATCGCCCGAAAATGGCAGGGCATTAATTTCTATCGAAAATGGTAGTAGGGTGGTGAAAACCTTTTGGGCAGATACCAAAAAAGGACAGACACAAATTAGCTTCAAGGCCGAAAAAACCATGACACCTAACGTATTTGCCAATGTAACTTTGTTACAACCGCACAGCCAAACCGTTAACGATATGCCTATAAGGATGTATGGTGCAATTCCTTTGAGCATCGAAAATCCAGAAACCATCTTAAAGCCACAAATTGCAATGGCTAATGAGCTAAGGCCAGAAACCCAGAGCAGTTTGACCATCAGCGAAGCAAACGGCAAAGCGATGACCTATACCATTGCCATTGTTGACGAGGGTTTGTTAGACCTTACCCGCTTTAAAACTCCCGACCCACACGCATCATTTTATGCAAGAGAAGGTTTGGGCGTTAAAACTTGGGATTTATTTGACCAAGTGCTTGGCGCTTGGGGCGGCAACTTGGAAAGGATTTTAAGCATTGGTGGCGATGGCGCTATCAACAAAAACATCAATCCGGCAAAAGCCAATAGATTTAAACCTGTGGTTAAGTTTATGGGGCCTTTCCAATTGTCAAAAGGCGAAAAGAAAACCCACAAATTTACATTACCACAATACATTGGGTCGGTAAAAGTAATGGTAGTTGCAGGTAACGATGGTGCTTACGGACAAGCGGAAAAAGCCGTAGAAGTTAAAAAACCGATTATGCTGTTGGCTTCTGTACCTCGTGTAATTGGCCCGGGCGAAACTTTCACTCTGCCTGTAAATGTGTTTGCTACCAACAATAATATCAAAAACGTTTCGGTGAGCTTGCAAACGAGCAATCTGCAAATCAATAAAACCAACAAGCAGAGCTTAACTTTTGCCAAAGCTGGCGACCAACTAACTTATTTTAATGTAACTGCACCAAACAATACGGGCATTGCCAAAATTAAGATTATTGCCCAAAGCGGCTCTGAAAAAACAATATCTGATGTAGAGTTGGATATCCGCAACCCCAACCCGATAGTTACCAATGTAATTTCGGCGGTGATACAGCCCAACCAATCGTGGAGCAGCAATTATATGGCTATCGGTACTTCTGGGACGAACAGTGGCAGTCTGGAAGTTTCTTCTATCCCTCCTATTAATCTCGAAAAGCGATTAAACTACCTTATCCAATATCCACACGGTTGTGTAGAACAAATTACCTCTGGAGTGTTCCCGCAATTGTATTTAGATAGACTTTCGGCACTTAACGAACAGAAAAAAGCACAGATTGAGCGAAATATCAAAGCAGGAATTAACAAGCTAAAAGGCTATCAAACTACCGATGGTGGCTTGGCCTACTGGCCCGGTAATGCAACGGCCGACGAGTGGGGAACCAATTATGCAGGTCACTTCTTAATTGAAGCACAAGAAAATGGTTATGCCCTGCCCGTTGGATTGTTTGATGGCCTAATTCGTTACCTAAAAAACAAGGCCAACAACTGGACACCAAATGCCAATAATTTTTACGGAGGCGATTTAACACAGGCTTACCGCTTGTACGTGCTAGCATTGGCCAAAAAACCCGAAATGGCAGCCATGAATAGGTTAAGGGCTTTCCAATACCTAACCGATGCGGCCAAATGGCGATTAGCAGCGGCTTATCAGTTGGCTGGACAAAGCTCGGCTGCAAACAATCTTATCAAGGGAATACCAACAAAGGTAGAAGCTTATCAGCAATTGGGCGGCACTTACGGCTCTGATTTAAGAGACCAAGCCATGATGATGGAAACACTTACCTTAATGGGACAAAAGAACAGGGCAATGCAGTTATTAAACAGCGTTGCCGCCAAATTGGGCGAAGACCAATGGTACAGCACCCAAACTACGGCTTACAGTTTATTGGCTATTGCCAAGTTCTGTGGCGAGCAAAAATCTGCCCGTCAGCTCAATTTCCAATATGTGTTAGATGGCGTTAAAGGTTCGGTAAACAACAATCAGTATTACAACACTACGCCTATCAATTTTAAAGGAAATAAGGCAAGTATTACCAATAAAAGTAATGGTGTGCTTTTTGCAAGGCTTATTGTACAAGGTCGCCCCGCTACCGGACAAAACGATTTCTTGCCGAATAACCCCGATTTATTAACGATGGAGGTAAGCTATAAGAACATGAAAGGGCAAGCCTTAAATCCAACCCAATTAAAACAGGGACAGGATTTTTATGCCGAAGTGAGCGTTAAAAACACAGGCCGACAAGGATTTTACGAACAAATGGCTTTGACACAAATATTCCCTTCGGGCTGGGAGATTATCAATACACGCTTACATAATAATGAGGACGCATTTAGCTCATCCCCTTTCGATTATCAGGATATTAGGGACGATCGGGTACTTACCTATTTTAATTTGCGTGAAAATGAAACAAAGGTATTCAGAGTGCTGCTAAACGCGTCATACTTGGGCAGGTTTTACCTTTCTACCGTTCAGTGCGAAGCGATGTACAACAATAATATCAGTGCAGCCAAGCCTGGTTTTTGGATAGAGGTACAGAAGTAGTTGTTGCGAGTTGTAGGTTATTGAGTTATAGGATTAAGTCCCATAACTTGTAACTCGCAACTCATAACTTGCCTTAAATCCTCGGCCAAACATTAGTCAGTATAAAACGTACAAAACCAGCTGAAAACTTGATTAAAGTAATTATTTTTTCCATGTTAATACCCTCCTTTATGATATATCAACAAGGTCTGGAAATTGTTACCATTTATTTTGGCAACGGACTTTCTAAACACTTCGTGTTATTAGTGCCTTAGTGGTTCTCAATTAGAAATGAAAAAAGAAATCAAAGCAATAGTTTACGTTGATGTGTTATTCGTAGCATTGCTGATATTTTTTTGGTTATCGTTGCCCAAACCGTTATTTATTACACCTACTTCTTACGTAATTGAGGCCAGTAATGGCGAATTATTAAGTGCATCTATCGCCAAAGACGGGCAATGGCGTTTCCCTGTGGCAGATAGTATCCCCGAAAAATTTGCCAAATGTATCATCACTTTTGAGGATAAACGCTTTTACCACCATTTCGGCATTGATTTTATTGCTGTTACTAGAGCTATCCATCAGAATATACAAGCAAAATCGGTGACAAGTGGCGCAAGTACTTTAAGTATGCAAGTGATAAGATTGTCAAGAAAAAAGCCGCGTACCTTCATTCAAAAAATTGCAGAAATGTGGTTGGCTATACGTTTGGAAGTCGGATATTCCAAAGACGAAATTTTGGCTCTGTATGCTGCAAATGCGCCATTTGGCAGTAACGTAGTTGGCTTAGAAGCTGCCAGTTGGCGATATTACGGTCGGTCTGCCGAACAACTATCGTGGGGAGAAATGGCCACTTTGGCGGTATTGCCCAATAGTCCATCATTGGTGCATCCCGGTAGGAACGCAACAAAATTAATCACCAAGAGAAACAACCTATTGGATAAACTGGCCGATGAAAAAATTATCGACCGAGCCACTGCACAACTATCAAAAGCCGAGCCTATTCCCACCGCTCCTCTCCCCTTACCTCAAAACGCACCGCATTTGCTTAACCGATTTAAGGATGAAATGAAATCTTTAAACATTGCCACCACCAAAATCACTTCCACTATCGACTATCATTTGCAACAAGAACTAAACAGGCTTACGGCGCAATACCATCAAAAATTTACGGCAAACGGCATTAATAATTTAGCTGCATTGGTATTAGACGTTAAAAGCGGCAACGTGATAAGCTATGTAGGCAACTGCTACCTGCCCAAGCAAAAAGAAATGGAAAGCCATGTGGATATGATTAGGGCAAGGAGAAGTCCCGGTAGTACGTTAAAACCTTTGCTTTATGCCAGTATGCTTACCGATGGCTTTATCTTACCAAAAACGCTCATTCCCGATGTGCCTACGCAAATTGGAGGTTATTCTCCTATGAACTTCGATTTAGGCTATGATGGTGCTATACCTGCCGACAGAGCATTAAGCAGATCACTGAATATTCCGGCGGTAAAAATGTTACAGCATTACAAATACGAACGTTTTTACGACAAACTGAAAAAGCTCAACTTCACCACCCTGAACAAACCTGCCGACCACTATGGTTTATCGCTAATTTTGGGCGGCAGCGAAGTTACCATGTGGGATTTAAGCAGTGCCTATTTGGGCATGGCACGAACCTTAAATCATCACAACGATTATCAAGGGCTATACAACACCGCCGATTATTCGCCACCACGCTATATTAAAGGCTTAGCCCTACAAAGTGATGAGCTTGAAAAAACATCACAATTAGACCACGGCGCAATTTGGTGTATATTTAATGCCATGGAAGAAGTAATGCGTCCCGGCGATGAAGGTTTGTGGCAACAATTTTCCTCATCGCAACGTATTGCTTGGAAAACAGGTACGAGCTTTGGTTTTAGGGATGCTTGGTCGGTTGGTTTAACACCCAATTATGTGATTTGCGTTTGGGTTGGCAATGCCGATGGCGAAGGGCGGCCCGGACTAACAGGCATTGAAGCCGCCGCTCCGTTAATGTTTGATATTTTTAGGTTGTTGCCAACCTCAAAGTGGTTCGAAATGCCCAAAACCAAGTTAAAACAAATTGCTGTTTGTAAGCAAAGCGGCTACAAAGCGTCATCCATTTGCGAAACAAAAATAGCACAATGGGTTCCGCCAGTTGGCGAAAAAACACCTTTATGCCCTTACCATAAATTGGTTCATTTAGATGCCAGCGAAACCTACCAAGTAAGCAACCAATGTTATAGCATATCGCAAATGAAACATAAAAGCTGGTTTGTTTTACCGCCAACTATGGAGTATTATTACAAAACCAAAAATGCGGAATATCGGGTTTTACCTCCATTTATGGCAGGTTGCCAAAACGAAAATACTGCTGTGATGGAAATGATATATCCCAAACCTAATGCTTCGATATATATTCCTTTAGAGATTGACGGCAACAGAGGAAAAGTGATTTTTAATGCGGCCCACAGAGATAACAATGCGATTATCCATTGGCATATCGATGAAGATTATGTAGGAACTACCAGAAGCTATCATCAAATAGCCCTAAGCCCAAAACCGGGAAAACACATTTTAACTTTAACTGACCAAAACGGAGAACGATTGATACAGGTTTTTACAGTTTTGGATAAGGAGAAAGAAAACTAATTCTTCTTCACATATTTCCGCTCAACTGTTCCTATCGTAATGAAAAATTGTGCCAGCATATAAGTTGTCATCACCAATAAATCGCCTATTTCCATTCGTTCTACAAACTTATTATAAGCCAAAATAGCATCGGAAACAATAAACAAAATAGCTCCTATCAATACCCAATTGAAACTTTTAAGATTGGTTTTTCCGTAGCGTAAAGCGGCTGTTATGCCCATCATGGTAATTACAAAGGAATAAACCAATACAGGAATGTGCATACTGCCCAAATAAGGGCGCAACATATAGTAATACGACAGGCAGAAAAAACCAAACACCATGAAAATTGGCAGAATATATCTTTGTTGCACTTCCATTTTGTTAGTACTATCTAAATAAAAAGCGGCAATATAGAACAAATGGGCAATGAGGAATGCGCCCAAACCAAGCATAAAATAAAGTTCGTTAGTGTGCACAAACATCAGAAAAATATCGCCTAGCAATGAGAAAAACAATCCTGTAATTATTTTGCTTGTAAACCTGCTTTTGCGTTTGATGGTAAAGTAAAGAAACAACATCAACGAAATAGTAATCAACGGTTTGGTAATTAACCTGATTTCTTTCAAATCATTGGTAAGTGCAATCAGTTCGGCAAAGAATATAATTGCAAAGGCAAAACTAAATTGTGGGTATTTCTTAAACATTTCTGTATTTAGATTTGATGAGGAAAAAATAGATAGCCATTAAAAAGTGAAGAGCGAACAATACCAAAAACCACTCTAGCTTAAAATTTAAGCGATACAAAAAATATAAAGTGAAAAAACCAAGCAAATACCGTAGGTACTCCATTCCTACAAACCAATGTTTTTTTTCCAACAACGCACCACAGGTCAAGAGTGTTAAAATATTAAAAGTAGCAATCAGCACATTTGCGGTTAAGGTTAGTTTATTGAAATAAAATAATTGATAAGAACCTGTTCCTAAAGCAACTAAAAAAAGTAAAACGGCATATACCATAGCCTGCAAAGCGGTTTCGGTATTAAATTTCCGGTAGTTCACTACATCAATTTCGGGAGCAGGTTGAAAGCCACCCAATTTTGCAGGAAACCATCCCGGAGGTTTTATAAAAACCTTTATTTTATCACCAATAGTATCGGATTTTTTAGCAGTTTCTACCAAATCTTTCCAGTAATGTAGGTTCGCCCAAACAGGGTTCCAACTGGCCAAAGGTTTGGTAATGCCGTAATAGACTTCCTCCTCTTCTTTTTGGAAAGTACCGAACATCATATCCCAAATAATAAGTGTACCTGCATGGTTTTTATCAATGTATTTTGGATTTGAACCATGATGCACCCTATGGTGCGAAGGTGTATTGAGGATATATTCCAAAAAGCCCATGCTTTTAATGGTGCGAGTATGTATCCAAAACTGATAAAGGGTATTAAAAGAACTTAAGGTTAAAAACATAATCGGGTCAAAACCAATTAACGCCAACGGCAGATAGAACACCCACGAAAACCAACCCTGAAACCACGATTGCCGCAAAGCTACCGTTAAATTATATTCTTCTGACTGATGGTGTACGATGTGTGCCGCCCATAAAGCATTGACTTGGTGGCTCATTCTATGAAACCAATAGTAGAAAAAATCGACCCCGATGAATAGGATAATCCAAGTCCAAATGGTATTGGGAATTTCGAACAGCCGCCAATGCTCGAAAATATACATATAGCCTACAAATAGCACCGATTTCATGAACAAACCAACCAATTGCGACCCAATACCTTGGCTAAGATTGGCGATACTGTCGTTTAATCGATAGTATTTCAGCTTTTTATAGAAAGTATAGGCCAGCTCAATCCCAATAAGGATAAAGAAAATGGGTACAGATAAGGCGATATAATTGGTTTTCATCACCCTAATTTAAGACAAATTAAGGTATTAAAAGCAGATGCAATAGATTATTTGGTTAAGAGTTTCAACAACTTTATCGCTGGTGCATTGTTAATGTAGGCTGTTACGTTTGGATGGGTACAGTTTTCCAGTTCGTTTATTGCAGCTAATGACACTTCTTCAAAATCCATGCTCCAATCTTTAAAATAACGCTGTTTGGTCGTTCCTTCTGCAACTAATTTAGTAGCAATTAAACGCTGGTCTCTTTCAATAGAAGCGTATATCTCTTTCACGTTGTTTTCATTACCTTCCAGTATTTGTATAAAAGTTCCTTCACAATAAATAAGTTTTCCCGTAACACCTAAAAACTCATTCCTTTTTCTTGCTTGTTCCAATAATTCTTCGAAATCTTTTTGCGCAAACCCGAAACTCTCAACACCATAATATAACAAATAGTAAACCATATCACCTTTAACTTTAACCTTCGCAAGATAAAGTATTTCTGATGCAAATCAACTAAAGAGTGTTATTTAAGTAACTCTTAAAATATTAATTGATTTTATCCATTTGTTTTTTTTACAGCATTTACAAATCGCCGCTGGTGTAGGCTCTAGAAGTTTTGTATATCCACAAAAACTACAAGAATAATAATCTCTGTGTTTAATTTGTTCCTGTTTATTTGCAAATAAAGCTGGTAATATGGGCAGGCCATACTTTACCTCTTCATCCTTATAATAAAATACACTAATACTGCCTGTGGTTTCCAAAATAGCCAATTGAACCTGCCCCAGATGTGATACGTTTTTTAATCTCAATTCAGCAAAAAATTCATCTTGGGCCAGTGTTTCTTTCTTAAAATTTTCAATTGCAAATCTGCCATGCTCTATCAAACAGGTACAATCTCCTTCTAAAAGGATTTCAAATTTCTTGCTCTTGTTTACAAAGTAAGATGTGGTTTTATAAGCGATGACAACTACAAAGAAAACAGCTATTGCAGATAGTACTCCTACTTCCTTATAAAACATTGGGTCGCCTGCTGCCGAACCCAAACTAATGATAACTACCAACTCAAAAATAGAAAGCTGCCTTACCCCTCTTTTGCCCAATATTCGTAAACTAACAAGTACTATTAGGTACATAATTAGGGTACGAAACATGATTTCTGGGATAAATCCCCATTCTTCGTCGCCTAGTAATATTTTTTCTAAATCCTTAAAGTTGTCTGCCATTTTTTTGGTTATTTGTATAAAACGCATAACCAAAAATTTTGTTTAGGGATTGTAATTTGCCAGATATTGTTTCACCAAAGATTTATTGGCTCTTTGCGTCCAAGCCGTTATCAATAACTCTTTTAAATTTTCCGGCTCAACCTTATCCAAGTTAACCAGCATGTATTTGTAATTGATATAATGCGGGGTGATGGTGAATATTTCAGGGTCTTTCTGCATCCATTTATCCCGTTCTTCGGTATAAATTACTAAGTTTTCTTCATCTTCTTTTAAACGGGCAAAAATATGCTTGTTGGCATAAAATGCCGGAGTATCGAAACATAATTTCTCTTGCGTACCCGGCAATTGAGCTACTATATCCCTTATAAAAGTTAATGCCAAAATAGTCTTGTGCTGCATCGTTTATCCCCTTGCTGCCATTTTTATCATTCTATGCGCTAAATCTTTACCCAAATATTTATCAATAATTACATGTACTAAATACAGAATTGGTGTCATCAATAAAGCAACTACAAATTTGTAAGTGTAGCCCACCAAACCAATAGCGGCCACCATTTGCCAACTCCAATGATATTGGGGATTAAGGTAGAAGGCAATAAATATCACCACAAAGCTGTCAATTAGTTGCGACACTACGGTTGAACCCGTTGCCCGTAACCAAAGTGCCTTCTCCCCGGTAAATTTCTTGATTCTGTGGAAAATCAGAACATCAATCATTTGCCCCAACAAAAAAGCAGTGATAGAACCAACAATAATCCACATTCCCTGTCCAAAAATAGCATCGAAAGCTCTTGGCATACTTAATTGCTGACCATCAATTTCTTGTACCAACCAAAAATCGGCTGGTTCTAGTTTAATGGCCATCCACACCACAAAAAAGGCAAAGCCGATGAGGATAGCTGTTAAAATGGAAAGAAAACGTACCTGTTTTACACCAAAATATTCGTTGATAATATCCGTCATGATAAAAACAATGGGCCAAGTAAGCACTCCTGCCGACATATTGTATGATAGGTTGGGAACGCCAAACAAGTTAATATCAAACTTTTTAATGTCCAGTACGCCCTCTACCGAAAAAATCTTTACACCAATAAATTCGGACATAAGGGTGTTGGCCACGAAAAATGCTCCTAATACAAGTAATAGTCTGCTTTCTTTGGTTTTAAATGTCATAACCACTAAAGTACGAAAAAAAATATTGCATAGAGCATAAGGCATAGAGTTTGCAAAATGCGCTCTGCCCTATGCCCCATGCCATAAATATTTCTTAATTTCGTAGCAGATGATAATGATTAATTCCAAATTACCTACCGTTGGCACTACCATTTTTACGGTAATGTCTAAATTGGCAGCCGAGCATAATGCCATTAATTTATCACAAGGTTTTCCTGACTATGGTACAGATGAAAAACTAATTGCCGCAATCAATCAAGCGATGAAAGATGGCTTTAACCAGTATGCTCCAATGTCTGGGCTACTTGCATTAAGGGAACTGATTGCAGAGAAAATAGAGCATTTTTACAATACAAAGTATAACCCCGAAACCGAAATTACCATTACTGCCGGTGGCACACAAGCCATATTTACGGCTATAAGCGCTGTTATTAATGCCGGCGATGAAGTTATTATTTTCGAACCTGCCTACGATTGTTACGCACCTACCGTTAAATTACTCGGCGGCTTGGTAAAACCTTTCGAACTGCAAGCTCCTGATTACAAGATTGATTGGGAAATGGTGAAGAAACTGTTTACCGCCAACACCAAAATGATTATCATCAATTCGCCCCACAACCCAACCGGAAGCATACTGCAAAAAGAAGATATTGATGCGCTGATTAAACTCACCAAAGATACCGACATCCTTATTTTAAGCGACGAGGTGTACGAGCATATTATCTTCGATGGCGAGCAACATCAAAGCGTAGCTTTATACCCGGAATTGGCAGAAAGGAGCTTTATTGTGGCTTCTTTTGGCAAACTTCTACATACCACCGGATGGAAAATGGGCTATTGCCTTGCCCCTGCCAAATTAATGGCGGAATTTAGAAAAGTACACCAATTTAACGTTTTTAGCGTTAATACACCTATGCAAGTAGGCATTACCAATTATTTAAAATCGAGCAACATCTATCAAGAATTATCTGTCTTTTTTCAGAAGAAAAGAGACTTTTTTCGACAACTACTTAGTGAAACCAAATTTGAACTCCTGCCCTGTAAAGGCTCTTATTTCCAATGTGTAAGCTACAACAACATCAGTTCTGAAAAAGACACAGATTTTGCAAGAAAACTGGCTATAGAGTTTGGTGTGGCAACTATTCCTGTTTCTGCATTTTACACCAGAAACGTAGACCATAAAATTTTACGTTTCTGTTTTGCAAAGGAAGATAACACGTTGGAAAAAGCAGTAGAAAAACTAAAAAAATTATAAACAGCATATAATAGTTCGCTCATGGAACCACATTACCTTAACATCCAGAACCTAAAAATTACAATTTTTCAGGCCTATCTATTTTGGGAAAACATTGATAAAAATTTACAAAATATTGGGTTGCGATTGTCTGGTGGTGTGCGTGAAAAAACCGATCTGATTGTACTTCCTGAAATGTTTAATACTGGCTTTACCATGCGTGCCGAAGAATTGGCAGAGGATATGAACGGTGCAACAATGCAGTGGATTAAAAAAACGGCGCACAATTACGATTGTGTAGTTACGGGAAGTTTAATTATCAAAGAAAATGGCGAATATTACAACCGCATGGTTTGGGTAAAGCCTGATGGCGAATATCAATATTACGACAAACATCATCTTTTTGGTTTAGGTGATGAAGATAAATACTTCTCTGCCGGTAACAAGCCTGTGATTGTAGAACTAAAAGGATGGAAAATTAGGTTGGCCATTTGCTACGATTTGCGTTTTCCGGTATGGTTACGCAATAAAAATGCAGCATACGATATACTGCTTTTGGTGGCAAGTTGGCCAGATAAACGTTCATCGCACTGGCGGACATTAATCCACGCCAGAGCCATTGAAAATCAGAGTTATGTAATTGGCGTAAACCGTGTTGGGCACGATGGCAATCAGATTTACCATAGCGGACATTCTATGTGTATAGGTCCGCTGGGCGATACCGTTTATTATAAACCGGAAGACGAAGATTTATACACTTTTAGCATCAATTATACAGAACTGGAAAAAGCAAGGAGACAATTTCCGTTCTTGAAAGATTCTGACGACTTTGAAATTGTTTAACTAATGTATAACAGACGAAAGTTCATAAAGGCAACTGCTTTATCAACTGCTGCACTTGCACTATACCAAAGTTGTAAAAGTACCACAGCCAACAAGCCCATTGTTATTTCTACTTGGGATTTTGGGGTTGCGGCAAACTCCGAAGCATGGAAAATACTTAACACCAATGGTAAGGCGCTAGATGCAGTAGAAAATGGTGTAAAAGTGGCAGAGGCCGATATAAAAAACCAAACTGTGGGTTATGGAGGTCGTCCGGATAGGGATGGTATTGTAACCTTAGATGCCAGTATTATGGATCATTCGGGTAATTGTGGGGCAGTACTGGCATTAGAACAGATTAAACACCCAATTTCTGTTGCCCGTTTAGTGATGGAAAAAACACCACATGTAATGCTTGCCGGAGATGGCGCATTTCAATTCGCTATTGAGCAAGGTTTTAAAGCTGAAAATCTACTAACCGAGCAGAGTAAAAAAGAATGGGAAACGTGGCTAAAGACTGCAAAATACAAACCACAGGCAAATATTGAGAACCAATTATACCAAAAATCAGCACCTAAAAGCACTCTCGAAGACGCTCTCAAACTACCCGGCAACCAATATAACCACGATACTATTGGGATGTTGGCTTTAGATGCTCACGGAAATTTGGCCGGTGCTTGCACCACAAGTGGCATGGCCTACAAACTACATGGTCGGGTTGGTGATAGTCCCATTATTGGTGCTGGTTTGTATATCGATAACGAAGTTGGCGGAGCGACCTCGACAGGTGTTGGCGAAGAAGTAATTAGAAACGTAGGCTCCTTTTTAGTGGTAGAACTGATGCGGCAAGGATATTCGCCCGAAGATGCTTGTAAGGAAGCGGTAATGCGTATTGTTAATAAGAAAACAAAAAGCACCAAAGACCTGCAAGTTGGATTTTTAGCGCTCAACAAAAATGGCGAATACGGCGCTTATGCCATACAAAAAGGCTTTACTTTTGCCGTTTGTGATAAACAACAGCAAGATTTAATTATCAAAGGCAAAAGCCATTACAGCTAAGTTTATGTATCAACTTGAGATATGCACCAACTCTATTGAATCTGCCATTGCGGCAGAACAAGGCGGTGCAGATAGAATTGAACTTTGTACTAATTTAGCTGAAGGTGGTACTACACCAAGTTATGGGCAAATTAAATGGTGTATAGAAAATCTACAACTCGAGGTTTGGCCCTTAATCCGCCCACGAGGTGGAGACTTTTTATATAATGATGCCGAATTTGAAAGTATTTTATACGATATATCTATCTGTAAACAAATTGGTTGCAAAGGAGTAGTTACAGGATTACTAAATACTGATGGAAGTATAGATAAACAACGTTGCGCCAAAATTATAGCCGCTGCCTCTCCTATGCCTGTTGCCTTTCACCGAGCCTTTGATATGAGCAATGATTTAAGCAAGTCTTTAGAAACGATTATTCAATTAGGTTTTGTACGAATACTCACCTCTGGTGGAAAAGAAAATGCTTTTGCAGGAGCAAATGAAATTGCAAAATTGGTTTTGCAAGCAAACGGGCAGATTGAAATTATGCCAGGTGCTGGAATTACCACTGATAATCTTGCTGATATTGCTAGAATAACGGGAGCAAGAAATTTTCATACCACAGCAAAATCAACAATGAGCAGCAAAATGCAGTTTAGAAACAAAACCAGTAAAATGGGCGGAAAAAATACCGATGAGTTTAGTTACGAAGAAACGGATTTAAATAAAGTAAAAGTTTTAAAGGATATACTCAATAATTTATAGATGAGATTTTTAAAAATATCTTCATTAATAGTATTATTTGTTTTTTGTTACACTTTAACAAATGCACAAAACGCCGTTCCCAATTTTTTGAAAGGCAATTTTGTGGACGATTATGGCATCAGCTATACCATTAACGACACCTTATGGGTACAACATCCCGGCATTAAATATCACATTGTTAAATGGAATGTTAAGGAGCAATATCTTATCGCCAGAAACGGTAGCGGCCATAAAGCCGATGAGAACAAATACACCCGAATAGATTTCATGACTTTTGAGGGAATGGCGCCCTGGATATGGGGATTTTGTTTGACCGCTTATAAAGCACAAACAGATACCGAAGCCGAACAAACTGCCACCGCAGATAGGAAAAATCCGAAAAAAGGTTGCAACGGCTATCCTTTTTCGAGAATGAAACGTTTGAATGAGCAGTAGCTATTTTACGCTGAATAGTAGCATAGTTTTTTGTTAAATAAACCGGATAGCAACAGAAATACTTTTTGATGCAATTACTTTAATCCTAAAGTGTCACGCTGAGTTTATCGAAGCGTATTTCCATGAAAAAATCCTTCGACAGGCTCAGGATGACAGAACGCAAAAAGATTGGAGTGTATAGCCGGATTTTCGGTACAAACAGGGCATAAAAATTGCTTTTCTAAACCCAAAATTTGAACAATTAAAAATTGCTTAAAAAAGCTATCTTTGCACCACAGATGAAGCATATACGTAATTTCTGCATAATTGCACATATTGACCACGGTAAGAGCACTTTGGCCGACCGTTTATTGGAATATACCAACACCATTTCACAACGTGAGGCACAGGCGCAACTGTTGGACAACATGGATTTGGAGCGTGAGCGTGGCATTACCATAAAAAGCCATGCCATACAGATGAATTATAAACTGGACGGTCAGGAATATGTGTTCAACCTCATTGATACACCCGGACACGTGGATTTTTCGTACGAAGTTTCACGTTCTATTGCCGCTTGTGAGGGCGCTTTGCTGATTGTAGATGCTTCGCAAGGGATACAGGCACAAACCATTTCTAACCTTTATTTGGCGTTGGAACATGATTTGGAAATCATCCCTATTTTAAATAAAATGGATTTACCCGGCGCTATGCCCGAGGAGGTAAAAGACCAAATTATTGATTTAATTGGCTGTAAACGAGAGGATATTATCCCTGCATCGGGCAAAACGGGCATGGGCATCCCCGATATTTTACAGGCAATTGTAGAACGTGTGCCTGCTCCGGTTGGCGAGGCTGATGCTCCGTTACAGGCTTTGATATTCGATAGTGTTTTTAACTCGTTTAGGGGCATTATTGCTTATTATAAAGTAGTTAACGGACAGATTAAAAAAGGCGACAAGGTTAAATTTATTAATACCGGACGTGAATATATTGCAGATGAAGTAGGCATATTAAAATTAGATATGGCTCCTCGTGATGTGATTAAAACAGGCGATGTAGGCTATATTATTTCGGGCATTAAAGAAGCCCGTGAGGTAAAGGTTGGTGATACGATTACGACAAAAGACAATCCGGCAAAAGAAGCTATACAAGGTTTTGAAGAGGTAAAACCGATGGTTTTTGCAGGTATTTACCCTGTTGATACCGAAGATTATGAGGAATTGCGTGAAAGTATGCACAAATTGCAATTGAACGATGCTTCGATTGTGTTTGAGCCAGAAAGTTCGGCGGCTTTAGGCTTCGGTTTCCGTTGCGGTTTCTTGGGCATGCTGCACATGGAAATCATCCAAGAGCGTTTGGAGCGTGAGTTTGATATGACGGTGATTACTACCGTACCCAACGTATCTTACAATGCTTATGGCACCAAGGGCGATGTCTTTATTGTAAACAATCCATCCGATTTGCCAGACCCAAGTAAGTTGGATTACGTGGAAGAGCCTTTCATTAAAGCCAACATCATCACAAAGGCAGAATTTGTTGGTCCTGTGTTGAGTTTGTGTATCCAAAAACGTGGTATCATTGTTAATCAATCTTACTTAACTTCTGATAGGGTTGAACTGATTTTCGAAATGCCAATGGGCGAAATTGTTTTCGATTTCTATGATAAACTGAAAACTATCTCTAGAGGTTACGCTTCATTCGATTACCACCCTATTGGTTACCGTAAATCTGATTTGGTAAGATTAGATATGTTGTTAAATGATGAACCTGTGGACGCTTTATCCTCGTTAATACACCGCTCAAATGCTTACGATTTTGGTAAAAAGATTTGTGAAAAGCTGAAAGAGCTATTGCCACGTCAACAGTTTGAAATTAAGATACAGGCTTCCATAGGCGCAAAAGTTATTGCCCGAGAAACCATTAGCGCTTTACGTAAAGATGTAACGGCCAAATGTTACGGTGGTGATATTTCACGTAAACGTAAGTTATTGGAAAAACAGAAAAAAGGTAAAAAACGTATGCGCCAAGTGGGTAATGTAGAAATACCTCAAAGTGCTTTTATGGCGGTGTTAAAATTAGATTAATTTGTTTTGAGTTGCGAGTTACAGGTTACGAGTTTAGTCTCATAACCCATAACTCACAACTTGTAACTCATGACTTATACTAAATGCAATTATTAGACGGAAAATACGTATCAGAAAAAGTTAAAGTAGAAATAGCTGAAGAAGCGGCTAAATTTTTGGCTGAAACAGGTAGAAAACCTCATTTGGTAGCTATTTTGGTTGGTAATGATGGCGGTAGTGAAACTTACGTGGCCAGCAAAATGAAAAACTGCGAAAAGGTGGGGTTTAAATCGTCTTTATATCGTTACGACAATACGGTTATTGAAGCTGAGCTTTTAGAAAAAGTTAAAGAGATTAATGCCGATGTAGATGTAGACGGCCTGATTGTTCAATTGCCCTTACCTAAGCACATAGACCCCGAAAAAGTTACCGAAGCAATCGACCCTAAGAAAGATGTAGATGGTTTTCATCCTATTAATTTGGGCAGAATGATGCGTAATTTGCCCTGCTATATTCCCGCTACGCCTTATGGTATTTTGTTGATGTTGCAAGCCTATGATATTGATACTACTGGAATGCATTGCGTGGTGGTTGGTCGTAGTAATATTGTGGGCAGTCCCATGAGTATTTTAATGGCTCGTAACGCCAACCCCGGAAATTGTACGGTAACGCTTACTCACAGCAAAACCAAAGACTTAAAGGAACAGGTTTTACAGGGCGATATTATTATTGCGGCCATAGGTAAAAAGAATTTCATTACTGCCGATATGGTAAAACCCGGTGCTATTGTTATTGATGTGGGTATCAATAGGGAAATTTCTACCGAAACTAAATCGGGTTACAAACTGTACGGAGATGTAGATTTTGAAAACGTAGCTCCAAAAGCATCGTACATTACTCCAGTACCCGGAGGCGTTGGTTTGATGACTATTGTTGGTTTGCTTAAAAATACGTTGGCTTCTGCAAGGAAAGAAATCTATTAATTTACGATTTTAGTTTCTTATATAGTACGGGATACGATTTGAACGAACCGTCATTACTAAAAAATTTTGTATTTTTTTTACAACCAAATAAAATACGTATTAAAAATTTTTATTTCACGTATGAATTATTATATTTGTTGTGTAATTAAAACCGGAGGTACGATATGGATACCAAGTTAACATTAAGCTTTGATGCAAATGTGATAGAAAGAGCAAAAAAATATGCTGATGAACATAATATCAGCTTATCTCGCCTTATAGAACATTTGCTTACACAGGTTACCAGAAAGGAATACAAATCTTTAGAAGATTTTCCGATAAGTGATTGGGTAAATATGGTTGCTGAGGGTGAGATAGAATATAAACGTACTCCAAAGCCATATTCAAAATCATCAAGAAAAAATTTGAAGGATGAATTTTTCGCTTCCAAAAAATCTAAGTAAATGATAGTACGTATCTTTTTGGATGCCAACGTATTGGTTTCGGTAATCAACAAAGAATATCCATTGTTTACCTACTCATCGAGAATATTGAGCTTGGCCAGCCATCCCAAATTTGAAATTTACACCTCACCTATGTGCTTAGCCATTGCCTACTATTTTGCAGAAAAGAAAAACAAGACTACCTCAAAGCAAAAGATAGCTATTTTGTGCCAACACATTAAAATTGCCGACAATATCCATAACGATGTCTCATCAACATTAAACAACAAAAAAATTAACGATTTTGAAGATGGCTTGGAATATTACGCTGCCTTAAATGCCAATTGCCATTGCATAGTTACCGAAGATGTCGGGGATTTTTACTTTTCGGAAATAGAAGTGTTTTCTTGTACTAATTTCTTTGGGAAATATCTGCTCAACTAACAAACGTTCTAAACGCTCTCAACTGAATAAACGTTTCCAGAAACTATCTTTTAGAGCTACGTAAATACCATCTACTCTTTCTTCAACAGGATAAACATCAATATAATCTCCTTGCCCTCGTGCCCCTCTCCCGGTTTCCAAATTATATTCGTAACGATGTATGGGACAAACAATATTACCATTCTTGCACCATCCGCCACTTAAAATACCTCCCGCATGTGGACAATTATTTTGTACTACATGGAGTTTGTTCTCATGTTTAACTAAACACAGTTTCTTACCTTCCAGCTTAATCATTCTCACAAAATCTACATCCGGAAGTTCTACATCTAGTTTAATCCATTTCATCGTTTACGGTAAAATTACTTTGGCAAGATACAGATATTACCATATTGCAGCATAATTATTTAACTTTGCGACCTCAAATTTATGGCACATCAAATACCCGACGACGGCACATTACTTCCCTTGATGGAAGAGTTTTACACGATACAGGGCGAAGGTTTTAACACAGGTAAAGCTGCTTATTTCATTCGCTTGGGCGGTTGTGATGTAGGTTGCCATTGGTGCGATGTGAAAGAAAGCTGGGATGCAGAACTTCATCCGTTAACAAAAGCCGATGATATTGTTACCAAAGCCGTTACTTTTCCGGGTAAGGCTGTTGTGGTTACTGGCGGCGAACCGTTAATCTATAATCTCGATTATTTAACTAAAGAACTCCAACAACGCAGCATATTAACTTTTATAGAAACCTCAGGTGCTTATCCCCTTTCTGGTTCATGGGACTGGATTTGCTTATCGCCAAAGAAATTTAAAGCCCCCAGACCAGATATTGCTCCTTTTGCCAACGAACTAAAAGTAATTGTTTTTAACAAAAGTGATTTCGAATGGGCTGAAAAGTATGCCGAAATGGTTGATCCTGATTGTAAACTGTACTTACAGCCCGAGTGGTCTAAAGCTAAAACTGTAACTCCTTTAATAATAGATTATGTAATGGCCAACCCGAAATGGGAAATATCCTTACAAACGCATAAATTTTTGAACATACCATAATAGTTTTTGAGGTGAATCGTTCAAATTGGTTAGTTGGTTAATTGTTTGTAAATTGCTTAACCGATTTTTACTTTTGACTTTGAACTTTTGACTAATGCGCAGGTACTTCCTTTTTATTCTCCTTATTTCAAGCAATTTAGTTTATGGGCAATCGCTAATAAGAAAAGCCCAAAACAATTACGAAGATGCCCAACAATATGTAAGACAAAACGTATTTGATGAAGCAATAAAACATCTCAACGATGCCGTAAAATACGACCCAAAATTTCAACAAGCTTATCTGCAATTGGGCGATATTTATAAACGCATCAGAAATACGCAAAAGGCTAAGGAAAATTACAGATTAGCGATAAGTGTAGGTCCAGTAGAAAATCCTATTACTTATTTTATATTGGGTGAGACAGAATTGCAAACGGGCGATTATGTTCAAGCTAAGCAGAACTTTGAAACTTTTTTAGCTAAAGCAATCAATGTTGACTCAAAATTTACTGACAAGGCGAAGAAATACATTTTAGATTGCGATTTTTCGATAGTAGCGATAAAAAAACCTGTTGCTTACGAGCCATTTAATATGGGTTTTTATGTTAATAGCGAGTACCGCGATTATTTCCCTGCATTAACTGCTGATGGCGAAATCATCATCTTTACCAGAAATGTAAAAGGCAATGAAGATTTTTATACTTCTGTGAAGAAAAACGGCGAATGGCAAAAAGCCGTTCCGTTAAGTGATAACATCAATACACCTAATTATAACGAGGGGGCGCAATCTATATCGCCCGATGGCAGATATTTATTTTTTACCGGATGTAACAGACCAGACGGCATAGGCCGGTGCGATATTTATATATGTAGACGAGAAGGTAACGATTGGAGCAGGCCTGTTAATTTAGGGTCAATTATCAACACTTCGGAATGGGAATCGCAACCTTCTATTAGTGCAGATGGAAGCACACTCTATTTTTTAAGCAATAGGGCTGGAGGTTTTGGGGGTTACGATATTTGGAAATCGGTTTTAGATGATGAAGGACATTGGACAACACCTACAAACTTGGGGCCTAACGTAAATACACCATATGATGAAGCTACGCCTTTCATCCATCCCGATGGCAAGACTTTATATTTTTCATCGGATGGCTGGCCGAGTTTGGGGCAAAAAGATATTTTTTACAGTAAACTGCAAAACGATGGCACTTTTTCTAAGGCTGTAAATTTGGGTTATCCGATAAATACCTTTAATGATGAATTTGGTTTTATCGTGAGTGCAGATGGAAAAGAAGGCTTATTTTCTTCAAATTTAGATGGAGGTTTTGGCGATGTGGACATTTATCGCTTTAAGCTACCAGAAAATTTAAAGCCAGAGCCTGTAACTTATGTAAAGGGAATTGTAAAGGATAGAGAAACCAAAGAAACATTAGAGGCTTCAGTTTTAGTGATTAACCTTAAAACAAATGAAGCAGCATATAATGAAATTACAGATAAAATTACTGGAGATTTTATGGCCGTAATGCCAGCAAATGAAAGCTACTCTTTTAATATTCTATCGGATGGTTATTTACTATATTCTAAACATTTCGATATTAAACCAACAGATGCCAATAAACCATTAGAATTTGAAATTCTACTAGATAAAATTAACGTGGGCAGCAAGGTATTGCTCAACAATATTTTCTTCGATACTAATAAATACGAGCTATTGCCTGCATCTAAGGTAGAGCTTAATATTCTTACCGAAGTATTAAAGAGCAATGCGAATATGGTGATTGAAATACAAGGGCACACCGATAATGTTGGCGATGTTAAAGCAAACCAAAAACTTTCTGAAAACAGAGCAAAAGCTGTTCATGATTACTTGGTGAACAATGGCATCGACAAAAAACAGTTAAATTATAAAGGTTACGGAGAAGAAAAACCAGCTTTTGATAATACAATGGAAGAAGGAAAACAGAAAAACAGGAGGACTGAGTTTTTGGTAATAAAGATTTAGTACTAAAAATTCTCACTTCTAGTGTTTTTATTATAAAATCTGGCAAATCCCCACACAAACAAAAAATTACCCTGATGAAAACATTTAAAAAATATATTCTCCTCCCTGCTCCTCCCGAAGAAGTTTATTTAGGGTTGACCAAAGCACAAAGTATCCAACTATGGACTGGTGCAGAAGTGGAGTTTACCGAAGAAGTTGGTACAGATTTTTCCCTTTGGGACGGTGATATTGTAGGCAAGAATTTAGAATTTGAAACTAACAAGAAAATTGTACAGCAATGGTATTTCGGCGAAGAAAACGAACCATCCATTGTTACCATTAAACTACATCCCGATAAAAAAGGGACTTCATTAGAGTTTGTACAGACTAACATCCCCGACGAGGATTTTGATGATTTTACCGAAGGAATTAAAGAATATTATCTTGGTGGCCTAGCTGATTTTTTTGAAGAAGAAATATAAGAAATGATAATTTGCTAATATATTTAACCACATAGTTTTTTCATATCGGAGTAACATAAATAGAGATGCCCAAGGGCATTTACAGTAGGCTATTAGGCTATGTTTAGAAGATTTATCTTCCTTTTTAACAATTTTCCGAAAAATAGAATATCCTACTATGTACCTATGTGGTAAAAAAAATTAAACGAATGAACATTGTACTATTAGATAGAAAAACATTGGGACAAGCCCCTAAATTAGAAGATTTACAACAACTTGGCAATTGTACTTTTTATGAAAGCACTAAAACTGAAGAAGTTGCGGAAAGAGTAAAAGATGCCGAAGTAATTATTACAAACAAGGTAATCGTAAATCGGGATGCCATGCTTGCGGCTACCAAGCTAAAATTAATTTGCATTGCAGCTACCGGCACCAACAATGTTGATTTACAAGCTGCAAAAGAACTCGGTATTCCAGTTAAAAATGTATCAGGATATTCTACCGAGAGCGTTGCACAGCACACTTTTGCAATGTTGTTGGCTTTTCAGAACAAAATCAGTTATTTCGATAATTATGTAAAATCGGGAAAATACTGTAATAGCGATACCTTTACGCATCTGCAACCCATTTGGGAACTTCATGGAAAAAGATTTGGTATTATTGGCTTGGGCACTATCGGTAAACGTGTAGCCGAAATAGCTACTTGTTTTGGTGCAGAGATAGTGTATCATTCTACTTCGGGTAAAAACAATGATGCTTCTTACCAACAAATAGAATTAAGCGAACTGCTAAAAACCTGCGATATAATATCTATCCATGCACCATTAAACGATAGTACTAGCAATTTGCTTACTTATGATTTAATGAGGTTAATGCCCTCTCATGCCGTTCTTATTAATACAGGTCGGGGTGGCATTATAAATGAAACGGATTTGGCTAGAATTATTGACGAAGATTTGATAGGCGGTGCGTGTATTGATGTATATGCCAAAGAACCTATTTCAGCAAACAATCCCCTACTGCATGTAAAAAATCAGCAAAAACTATTGCTTACCCCTCATGTAGCTTGGTCAAGCACTGAAGCCATCAATATGGTTATTCGTAAAACCATTGAGAATATTAAAAGTATATCATTGCAAAGCTAATCAATGAGAGAACTAGATTTATTCTATCTCAACAAAGACGAACCCATTAGAAGTTGTTTATTGGGATTAAGGGATGTTATTTTAGCCATAGATAACCATATTTCTCCAGAATGGAAATACAAATTGCCTTTCTTTTATTACAAAGGTAAAATGCTCTGCTATTTGTGGATACATAAAAAATACACGCAACCTTATATCGGTTTTGTTGACGGAAGTCTACTCGATGACGAAGATTTGCTAACAGAAAAACGAGCCAAAATGAAAATTCTGTTGGTTAATGCAGATGAAGATTTGCCGATTGAGAAAATTGTACGACTATTAAAAACTTCCATCAGAACACGAAACAATTAGCCTTACAATCTTGTTCCCTAATAAACTATAATATTATGGGAAAGTCTTTAGGAATATTACTAATTGTAGTAGGTTTAATCATGTTGGTATGGAGTGGTTTCACTTACACCAAAAAAGAAAAAGTTGTTGATGCCGGACCTATCGAAATTACGGCCGACAAACAAAAAACTGTCAATTGGCCACCATACGTAGGCGCTATTGCTATGATTGCAGGTGTAATTATCTATGTTGGCGCAAAACGGAAACAATAATAAATTATATCCATCATTACGAGGTACGAAGCAATTTCTCTTTCTGTCATTCTGAGCGAAGCGAAGAACCGAGCCAAAGCGAGCTCACCGTAGGTAATCCGTAAGTAAGTAGCAGCACTAAACTAACAGATTCGTCCTAACGTCGGAATGACAAAATACTTTAAGATTGCTTCATGCCTCGTAACGGTGAAAGCTCTTAAATATCATCGCTAGTTACGGTTACAATAGCATCGCGTAGATTATAATTAGAAGCCATTACTTCGCCATAAGCACCTGTACTGCGAATCGCAATCAAATCATTTCTAAAAGTTTCTGGTAATGCTACTTCCTTTCCAAAACAGTCTGTACTTTCGCAAATTGGTCCTACAACATCATATTTAATCGAGACTTGAGACTTGAGATTTGAATTTTGACTTATATTCTCAATTAAATGATAAGCCTGATACAAAGCAGGGCGCATTAACTCAGTCATGCCAGCATCTAGTACAATAAAATTCTTTTTCTTGCCATTCTTTACATAAAGTACACGGCTAATCAGCGATGAAGATTGACCAACCAACGCCCTGCCCAGTTCAAAATGCACTTCTTGATGAGGTTTTACTTCCAAGAAATCAGCAAAAATCTTAAAGTAAGCAGCAAAATCGGGGATTTGCCCGTTTGGATTGTGATAATCAATACCCAAACCGCCACCAACATTTAAAACCTTAACCTTAAATCCCTTGTCCTCAAACCAAGTGGCAAACTCGTTTACACGTACACAAAGGTTTTTGTACACATCTAAATTGGTAATCTGCGAACCGATATGAAAATGGATACCCACAAACTCCAAATTGGCAGAAACATTCAGAATGTCGGCACAGGCGGGCATATCCCAAGAGTTAATGCCAAACTTGTTTTCATCTAAGCCAGTAGTAATATTGACGTGCGTATGCGCATCAACATTCGGGTTAATGCGGATAGCTACTTTAGCTATTTTCCCTTTTTTCTCCGCCAGTTCGTTAATCACCTGCAACTCTTGCAGCGACTCTACATTAAAGCAGAAAATATCTTGGTCTAAAGCGTAATTAATTTCTTTATCTGATTTACCAACGCCCGCAAAAACCACTTTTACATTAGCAAAACCACTTTCTATGGCTTTTCTTACTTCGCCACCGCTCACACAATCTGCACCGAAACCAGCCTGTTTTATTTGCGCTAATACCTTATCATTAAAATTGGCTTTCATGGCATAATGCACATGAAAATTGTAGGCATTTGCTGCATCACTACAAGCCTTTAACGTGTTTCGCAACAAATTAAGGTCGTAATAATAAAACGGTGTTTCTAAATTCGAAAAATGTGCTATATCTTTATCCGAAAACATAATCTTGAAATTTATACTTATTCTATTCCTTGCCTTTTTGGGCTTTATCTACGTTGGTAACTATATCGATTACCGTAGTGGACACATCACCAAACTTGAACTCCAAAGACGAATTCGTATCTCAATTGTATTAATTTTAATCGTTGTTTTTATCTATTTCTATTATCGCTAAGTCATTCTGTACGCTTTTTTGTCATTCCCAGGAACGAGGAATCTATTGGAAAGCAATATTAGTGCTACTAGGTTATAACAGTCCCGCTTTTCGCTTCAATCTTTTTGTTTGTACTGCTTTTTACATCATGTCATGCTGAGTTTATCGAAGCATCTATACACAACAATCCTTCGACAAGCTCAGGATGACACCAACAAAAAGTATTTCCGCTACAATCGGGTTTATTTCACTTAATTCAGCTTTTCAAAACACTGTCCAACCGTCATTTCGACTGGAACATAGAGAAACCTTTAGATATTGCAATATTATTTAAAAGATTTCTCGGCTACGTTACACTTCGCTCGAAATGACGACCTGTACAAGGTTACTCAAAAATCCTATTGTGCAAGCTCCTCAACGCTTCTACTTTATCATCGGTATTTACCAAAAGCGAGATATTGTAAGCACTGCCACCGTAAGAAATCATCCTTACAGGAATATGCTTAATAGAATCCAACACTTTGGCAGCATAACCATGTTTTTCAGCACCAAAATCGCCTACTACACAGATAATCGTTTGGTTTCTATCCAATTCTACGCTTCCGAAAGAATTAAGTTCTTCCACAATTTTATCTAAGTTATCAGTAAAATCAACCGTTAAAGAAACCGCTACTTCCGAAGTAGTAATCATATCAATTGGCGTTTTGTAACGCTCAAACACTTCGAAAACCTTACGCAAGAAACCGTAAGCCAACAACATACGGCTACTTTGTATCTTGATAGCCGTAATGCCATCCTTAGCCGCAATAGATTTGATTTTACCTTTTTCGCTTTCAGTGCTAATCACTGTACCAAAAGCCTTTGGCTCCATCGTGTTTAACAAACGAACAGGGATTTTATACTTCTGCGCCGGGAAAACCGACTGCGGATGCAAAATCTTAGCACCAAAATAAGCTAGCTCGGCAGCCTCATCAAACGAAAGGTTGGCAATAGGCTTTGTACCTTTCACTACACGAGGGTCGTTATTGTGCATTCCATCAATATCAGTCCAGATTTGAACTTCTTCAGCTAAAATTGCAGCACCTAACAAAGAAGCCGTATAATCGCTACCTCCACGGCGTAGGTTATCTATTTCGCCAAAGCTATTTCTGCAAATGTAACCTTGCGTAATAAACAATTTATTATCGGGATGCGCTTCCAGAAGAGGTGTTAAATTTTCCGTAGTATAAGGAATAACAGGTTCGTTATCCTCGTCTATTTTCATAAAATCCAATGCGGGCAACAATACCGATGGTACGCCAATAGATTTTAAGTAAACGTGATATAAAGTAGTCGATAACAATTCGCCCTGTGCCAAAACCACTTTATCTTCAATAGCAGTAAACAAATTGTTAGCTAAAGAAAGCAGGAAATTAAAATGATAATCTACTACCTCCTGGCCTTGCTCTCTAAACTCGCCTTCGGGTAAAAGTTCAACTACAAAGTCATTATATTTTTGTTGTAAAGCCTTAATTAATTCGATGCCCTTTTGCTTATCCTCCTTCAGTAACGCATTTGAAATTTCTACCAAGCTATTTGTAGTACCAGACACAGCTGATAATACTACGATTTGTCTTTCTGCCGGATTAATGATATCCAACAATTTTTTCATACGTTCTGGGTTACCCACCGAGGTACCACCGAATTTTAAAATTTTCATTTTTAAATTAGAGAATATAGATTTTTATTATAATTGTAACGGGGCGTGAAAATAAATAAAAGACTGTTAATTTCAGCGAAATAAGCAAAATAAATACTGATTTTTTTATTTTTATCGAACTCAATCGAAATATATTTGTTCTCCTATCCGACATTAACCTTATTTAAATATGCAATTAGATACACAAACACAAACAACCGTACAGGCTTGGCTTAACGGAAATTATGATGAAATTACTAAAGCAGATATTCAAAAACTAATAGACCAACAGGCTTACACCGAACTTACAGACGCTTTTTATAGAAATTTAGAGTTTGGGACTGGCGGTTTGCGTGGTATTATGGGAGCTGGTTCCAATCGTGTTAATAAATATACCATTGGTACGGCAACACAGGGTTTAGCCAATTATTTGTTAAAGAAATATCCAGACGAAAAAATCTGTGTAGCTATTGCCCACGATAGCAGGAACAATTCTAATGTATTTGCCCGTATTACAGCCGACGTTTTCTCGGCAAATGGAATTAAGGTATATTTCTTTTCGGCATTGCGCCCAACACCAGAGCTTTCTTTCGCCATCCGCGAATTGGAATGTAAAAGCGGCGTAATGCTTACGGCTTCGCATAATCCAAAGGAATATAATGGCTATAAGGCTTATGGCCCAGATGGTGGGCAGTTTACTTCTCCCGATGATAAAATGGTAATGGAAGAAGTTGCCGCAATTAAAAGTATCGACGAGGTTAAATTCGATAGAATTGATAGTAATATTGAACTGATTGGCGAAGAAATAGACCAGCTTTACCTTAATAAAATTACCGCACTTTCTGTGTCGCCAGATGCTATCGAACGCCAGAAGAATTTAAAAATCGTTTACTCTCCTATTCACGGTACCGGCATTACTTTAGTACCAAAAGCATTGGCCCAATTTGGTTTTACTAATGTAACTATTGTTGAAGAACAGAGTAAACCAGACGGAAATTTCCCAACGGTGATTTATCCAAACCCGGAAGAAAAAGAAGCCTTAACATTAGCTTTAAAGAAAGCCGAAGAAATAGATGCCGACCTAGTTTTGGCCACCGACCCGGATGCCGACCGTGTAGGCATTGCCGTAAAAAATACCGATGGCGAGTTTGTTCTGTTAAATGGCAACCAAACAGGGAGTTTACTCATTAACTACATGCTTACCGCTTGGGAGCAAGCACAGAAACTTACCGGAAAAGAATATGTAGTGAGTACCGTAGTAACCACACCTTTAATTAAAGCGATATGTAAAGCAAAAGGGGTTGAATATTTTGAAACTTTAACAGGTTTTAAATGGATTGGAAAAGTGATGACCGAATTACTCGGTAAAAAGACATTTATTGCAGGCGGCGAAGAAAGTTACGGCTATTTGATTGGCGATTTAGTACGTGATAAAGATGCCATAATTTCATGCGCTTTTATTGCTGAAATGACCGCTTTCTACAAAGACAAAGGCAGTAGTCTGTACGAAGCCATGATAGAAATGTACACTCAATATGGCATGTACAAAGAAGATTTAGTTTCCATTACCAAAAAAGGAAAAACCGGAGCAGAGGAAATTAAAGCCATGATGATGAAATTCAGGAACAACCCTCCTGCTACTTTGGGCGGTTCGCCTGTGGTAACTTTAAAAGATTACGAGCTGAACAAAGAAACCGATATTAAAACAGGTTCGAGCAAGGAATTAGGCTTCCCAAAATCGGACGTATTGCAGTTCATTACCGAAGATGGCAGCATCATTTCTGCCCGTCCAAGCGGTACAGAGCCAAAAATTAAATTTTATTGCAGTGTAAATACACCTTTAGCTAACGCTAATGATTTCAAAGCTACCGAACAAAAACTTAACGATAAGATTAAAACCATTATGAGCGATTTGCAGGGGTAGTAACCAATCGTCATTCCCGTAATCCCGATAGCTATCGGGACGGGAATTTTAATGCAAAAGACCTTTTCGCCGCATTACGATTGCCAGTCAAGCTGGCAATAACGACAGATGATAATTAGCCTTACGAAGTTTCTCAAACTTCGTAAGGCTTAATCTTACTTGTAAAGAATAATATCTTAAACTACCTAAACTGACCATAAAACTGACCTGTAAGCGCATTTACGTTGATTTCATTCAACCCACCTTTAACAGAAGCAGATGCTGCAAAACTCACATTAAACTTACAGTTATCCGGGAATATAACCTCCACCTGCCCAGATGCACGAGGATTTGTGATAGTAACACATTCTGATGCGGTGCTTACTTTCAGTTTATTGTCGTTGGTAAGTTCAAAGTTAACCTGTTGACCATCCGTAAACGGCCCTCCTCCACTGTTACTTTTATGGTAAGTAAGCGTGTATTTGCCAACAATAGTTGCCGGAGTAGTCCCAGCGGTTTGCCCATTATCTAATGGTTTACTACATACGGTATCACAGGAACTGCTATCCGCATCCTTTTTGTTCTTTTTGCATGCACCTATACCTGCTACTAGTATCACCAGCGCAAAAACAAGTAATTTTGTACGTTTCATGGAATAATTCTTTAGTTAAATAATAACTAAAGTTAAAAGTGCAATATGCGGCATACAATACGGATATATTCGTATTATTATGATTTACTTTATATCCTTGGTTTTTAAAAAGATGTTTAAAATGATAAAGTTTAAGTAAAAACCGAAGCAAAATTAAATGAGAAGATTAAAACAATTATGAGCGATTTGTAGGAATAATACATTCCGTCGTTGCCAGCTTGACTGGCAATCGTAATGCAAAACGTATTAAGATTCCCGCCTATGCGGGAATGACGAGCGGCATAATAGCAATTTGCAGAATTAAAAATTTTATAAACAAACCTTGCTTCCCTTTTTACCTTTTGTCCCTCAACCCATTGCCCTGCCAAAAAATATATTATCAACAAAGCTAAAACAACATCGTAATTTTTGTACCTTTGTATCCCGTACAAAAAGCAACAAAATGGTTTTGTTGCAGCAAAGAAACTTCCATGACTAAGTATATTTTTGTTACGGGAGGTGTTACTTCCTCGTTAGGAAAAGGCATCATTTCCGCATCTTTAGCCAAACTTTTACAAGCCAGAGGTTACCGGGTAACCATCCAAAAATTCGACCCTTATATTAATATCGACCCAGGAACGCTTAACCCTTATGAGCATGGCGAATGCTTTGTAACCGAAGATGGTGCAGAAACCGATTTAGATTTGGGCCATTATGAGCGTTTCCTAAATGTACCAACTTCTCAAGCCAATAACATTACTACCGGACGCATCTACCAAAATGTTATCAACAAAGAGCGACAAGGTGAGTTTTTGGGCAAAACCGTACAGGTTGTACCGCACATTACCGACGAGATTAAACGCAACATGCGCATTTTGGGCGAAAGTGGCGATTACGACATCGTAATAACCGAAATTGGCGGTACAGTTGGCGATATCGAATCATTGCCATTTGTAGAAGCCGTTCGTCAGTTTAAATGGGAAGAAGGCAGTAACAATGCCTTAGTTATTCACTTAACTCTAGTTCCATATTTAGCAGCTGCTGGCGAATTAAAGACCAAACCTACACAACACTCGGTTAAAGCGTTATTGGAATATGGCATCCAGCCCGATATTTTGGTTTGCCGTACAGAACACCCAATAAGTCAAGATATTAGAAGAAAAATTGCATTGTTCTGTAACGTAAACATCAATGCAGTTATCGAATCTATGGACGCATCGACTATTTACGATGTACCATTGTTGATGTACAAAGAGCAATTAGACAAAACGGTATTAACCAAACTAAAACTACCAACTAAAGCCGAGCCCGATATGGAAAGTTGGAAAGACTTTTTGGGTCGATTGAAAAATCCGACATCGGAGGTTAAAATTGGCTTGGTAGGTAAATATGTAGAATTGCCCGATGCTTACAAATCTATTACCGAATCGTTTATCCACGCCGGAGCTAAAAACGAATGTAAAGTACGCGTAGAATATATCCCCTCCGAAAGCATTTTTGCAGATAACGTAAAAGAAAAACTAGGACATTTGGATGGTGTTTTGGTTGCTCCGGGTTTTGGTAGCAGAGGTATTGAAGGGAAAATTGATGCCATTAAATATGTGAGGGAAAATAACATTCCATTCTTTGGCATTTGCTTAGGTATGCAATGCTGCGTAATAGAGTTTGGTAGAAACGTTTTAGGCTTGACTAATGCCAACACTACCGAAATTGACGAAAATGCGACAAATCCCGTTATCAATATGATGGAAGAGCAAAAAAGCATTACTACCAAAGGTGGAACAATGCGTTTGGGCGCTTATCCATGTGATATTAAAAAAGGTACTAAAGCCTTTGCTGCTTATGGCAAGCAACATATTTCGGAGAGACATCGCCATCGTTACGAGTTCAACAGCAAATATCTGGAACAATACGAAGCCGCTGGTATGATTGCATCGGGTATTAATCCCGAAAGCAAATTAGTAGAGATTGTAGAGCTTAAAAACCATCCGTTTTTCGTAGGTGGTCAGTTTCACCCAGAATTAAAATCAACAGTTGCTAATCCTCACCCACTTTTTATTAAATTTGTGGCCGCTGCAATGGAGCATGCGAAAAAGAAAACAAATTAATAAGCGAATAAAATAACATTAATGGATAGAAATACATTTACGGGCTTGTTCCTGATGATGATAATTATAGGAGCATCGGTGTTCTTGATGCGCCCATCGGAAGCAGAGCTAAAAAAGGAACAACAGGTACAAGACTCGATAAAAAAAGCAGGGCTAAAACCTGTCGACAGCCAACAAAATATAACCGCAACCCCTGTTAAAACGATTGATTCGGTAGCGTTAAAAGGCCCATTTGGCGCAAGCATTAACGGAACCGAACAAACTACCGTTCTCGAAAATGAGAATTTAAAAATCACTTTCAGCAATTTAGGTGGTAAAATCCAATCGGTAGAGCTTAAAAACGAACAAACTTATGGCAAACAGCCATTAGTATTATTTAACGGCAATCAAAATAAATTTGGGTTAAACCTTAACATCGGTGGTAAAATTGTAAATACTAACGATTTGTATTTTACAGCTACCAAAACTGGCAACGGCATTACCATGCGTGCCAATTATAGTGCAGATAAATATGTTGATTTTATTTATACCGTTCCTGCAAATAGCTATAACGTAGATTTTAGCATCAATCTAAATGGTTTTAACCAAGTTGTACAAGGCAATAATGTAACCCTAAATTGGGAAACTACCCTATTGCAACAAGAAAAAGATGCCAAAAAAGAGCAAGAGCATTCTGGGCCATATTTTAAATATGTAGCAGAAAATCCAGACCATTTAAACTTTCATAAAGATGAGAAGAAAGAGCTTACAGAAGGAAAAATTGAGTGGTTTTCATTTAAACAGCACTTTTTCTCAGCAGTTCTAATTCCTTCAGTTCCGTTTGATAAAGGCGATTTAGAAGTTAAAGCGTTGACAGAACCGGGAAAAATTAAATGGTATAATGCCAATATGCAGTTGCCTTTTAACCAATTGGCAGCGCAGAACTATAACTTTAAATTTTACTTCGGTACTAATAAATTCAGCACTTTAAAAGCGCAAGGCCTTGATTTGGAAAAACAGGTTGATATGGGTTATTGGCCATTAAAGTACATCAACCGTTTTATTGTACTACCTGTATTTAACCTGCTAGAAGGCTTTAACTGGAGCTATGGGTTGATTATCCTAGTATTAACCATTCTTTTGAAACTTGCCATGTCGCCATTAACTTACAAATCGTACGTATCTATGGCAAAAATGAGGGTTTTAAAACCAGAAATGGACGAAATTAAAGCAAAAGTTGGCGAAGACAACCCTACCCTTTTACAACAGGAATATTTAAAACTGTACAAACAAGTTGGCGTAAATCCGCTTGGTGGTTGTTTGCCAATGTTGCTACAATTACCATTTGTAATGGCGTTTTTCTTCTTCTTCCCCAACTTGTTTGAACTTAGAGGAGAAAGTTTCCTTTGGATGAAAGACCTTTCTACTTACGACGATTTTATAAAATTTGGCTTCAGCATCCCATTTTTGGGCGACCACTTGAGTTTAATGTGTATTTTAATGACCATTTCTACATTAATCTACACTTATTTTAACAACCAAATTTCGGGTGCTACGGGACAAATGAAATACATTGGCTACATTATGCCTATCATCTTCTTGGGAGTTTTAAATAGCTATCCATCGGGATTGAACTATTATTATTTCTTGGCGAACATGATAACTTTCTTACAACAATTTTTAATCAGAAAAATGGTTGATGATGATAAAATTCATGCTATATTGCAAGAAAATAAAGCAAAACCTAAGGTAGAAAAAAAGAAATCGGGTTTTCAAGCACGTTTAGAAGATTACATGCGTCAGCAACAACAAGCCGCTAATCAAAAGAAAAAATAAGCAACATCACAACAAAACAAATAATGAGAAGCACCAGCAATGGTGCTTTTTTTATTTATGATGTCACCATGAACAATAATCAATTATGAAAGAGTTTAATATTGATTAAAAAATAATAACAGTCCTTTTAGGATTTCTATCCATGATTGAGTAGATTTGCAGCAATGAAAATATGTAGAAATTTAGTTGCTGCATTACTGCTGATTGGTATCTTAGCCAACAGTTTCAGCTATCTGATTGTTTCTACCTCCTATCATTTCAATAAAACTTACATTTCATCAGTTCTGTGTACCAATAAAAACAAACCCGAATTACATTGCGAGGGTAAATGTTTCTTGGACATTAAACTGAAAGAGCTTGAGCAAAAAAACAAGCAAGAGCAAGAACATCTAAAAAGAGTTATTGAAACGGTAGCTCCTGAAAAAATCTCACTGGTTTTCAACACTTTTGAAACTGAGGTAGAAACTACTATCCCACATTATTTACAGCAAAAGCCTGTAAATACGGCCAGCTTTATCTTCCATCCGCCAAAAGCGGCCTAAGCATTAGCTTTAATTTTTTGTACAACAATGCATAGTAGGCATAAGGCTTCGCTATGCGAAAAAATTAATAACTAAATAGGTGTCGTTAAAACTGATGCTGAAATAAATTTACTGCGTAGCTTTCCGCTTCGCTACAGGTCGGCATGACAGAACACCAATTTAGGCCATCAATCATTTTATAAAAATTTAACATCATGAATATCAGAAATATAGCAATGGCAATGCTTTGCCTTACCTTTTTATTTACCGCCTGCAAAAAAGACAAAGAAGTTACACCCGAAGAAAAGGGCAGTTTTAATGTAGAATTTGAAAATCAGGTAGACGGCGAAGCCCTGGTTTTAGATACTAAAACCTATACCAACGCTAATGGCGACCAATACAACATTAATACCTTTAAATATTATGTAAGCAATGTAACACTTACCAAGGCCGATGGTGGCACTTATGTTGTTCCCGAAAGCTACTATTTGGTAGATGCAAGTAAAGCCAGTTCTTCCTTAGTAACCGTTAGCGATGTGCCTGCCGGCGATTATACCAAAATTTCGTTTTTAATTGGAGTAGATAAAGAAAGAAATACTTCTGGTGCACAAACAGGCGCATTAGATCCTGCACTAGGTATGTTCTGGACATGGAACAGTGGTTACATTTTCTTGAAATTAGAAGGAACATCGCCACAATCTACCGCTGCCAATAACAAGCTGACATTTCATATCGGAGGATTTACCGAACCTAACAATACCATTAGGACATTTACCGCTAATATTAATACGGCCAATCCACTACGTATTCGCGAAGATAAAAGGCCACAGCTACATTTTAAAGTTAATGTAGCAAGTTTGTTTAAGGGCAAACAGAATATCAGCTTTGCTAATTTAAACACTACTATGGGCGGTGCTAATTCGGTAATTGTTGCCGATAACTACGAAAATGGCTTATTTAGCTTAGACCATATCCATAATTAAGATGAAAAAAAACGTTATATGGATATTGATAACGTGTTTTTTGTTGTTTTATGCTTGCAGTAAAAACAAAGACGAGCAAATTGCACCGCAAATCAAGTTTGAGCAACCTGCCAATTTCCCATCACCGTTTTATCAGTTCGAGGGCAATCCGCTTACTTTAAAAGGATTTGAACTGGGCAAAAAACTGTTTTACGATGTAAGGTTATCTGCCGATAAAAGTGTATCGTGCGGAAGTTGCCATCAACAATTTGCCGCTTTTGCCCATTTAGACCACAATGTTAGCCACGGTGTAAACAACTGCTTGGGTAAACGCAACGCTCCTGTATTGTTTAACCTAGCTTGGCAAAAGGAGCTTTTCTGGGATGGCGGTGCTAAAAACTTGGAAATATCCCCATTAAATGCCATTAGCGACCCATGCGAGATGGCTACTGATGTTAATACCATCGTTGCATTTCTTAACCAAACGCAGCCTTATCCCCAAATGTTTAAGGCGGCGTTTGGTAACGCTACTGCCAATTCTCAAAACATGTTGAGGGCTTTAGCACAGTTTATGGCAAGTATGGTATCGGCCAATAGCAAATACGACAAGGTGATGAGAAATCCGGCTCAAAACAGTTTTACCACAGATGAATTGGCAGGTTACGAACTGTTTAAGAAAAATTGTAGCGGCTGCCATAGCGAACCCTTGTTCACCGACTTAAGCTATCGTAATACCGGGCTAGATTTGGTTAGTATCGATGAAGGGCGCAAGCATATCACCGAACAACAAAACGATTTAGGCAAGTTTCGTGTACCTACCTTGCGAAACATCGAACTATCTGGCCCTTATATGCACGATGGTCGTTTTACTTCTTTAGAACAGGTTTTGGAACATTACAATAGCGGCGTAAAACCAACATCAAATCTAGATGGTATGTTGCAACAAGGGAGTAAATTGGGAATTGCCCTATCTCCTACCCAGAAACAACAGATTATTAGTTTTTTAAAAACGTTAACCGATGATGAATTTATTAGCAACAAGCAGTTTAGCGAGTATTAAAATTACAATTATACTTACACTTATTCCTGTTTTTACCTTTGCCTGCGATATATGCGGATGCTTTATGGGACTAACACCTTATGATAACCAAAGTAGTTTTGGATTATTGTACCGCTATCGCTCATTTAGCGGATATACTGGTCAAAAACATTATTCTTTTCCTAACGGTGGGAGTTTTTTTATCCCATCAAATGACAAAAGTGCACCTTTAACAGGCCATAACGGCAATCCCGATGACTATGAGCTATATCGTACATTAGAACTAAGAGGACATTATTTTATACACCGCCGAATTGAACTAAATACCATTGTACCTTATAATGCTAATAGCGAACGTTATAATGGTTATACTACTTCCATTTCGGGAATAGGCGATGTTAATCTCTATGCAGGTTATCACCTTATCAGGAAAATTGAACAACAGAAACTTAGTCAGCGTTTAATTATAGGTGCTGGGCTAAAATTGCCTACTGGAAAAAATGATATCAAGAGTGATGCAGGCATCCGCTACTCGGCCTTAATGCAGGCCGGTACAGGTAGTACCGATGGTTTTTTGTATGCCAATTACCTTTTAGGTTTTCGAAATTTCGGGGTAAGTATTAATGGCTCATACAAAATTAATGGTCAAAATAAATATCAGGAAGGTGTAGCCAATAGTATAACGGCATTTACCAATATTTTTTATACACAAAAACTGTCTAAAAACTGGCAAATAATGCCTTCGGCCCAATTTTTTTATGAAAAATCGGCTGGTGAAACCTATAAAGGCATAAACACCGGAGAACATGCCATGAACAACATAATGGGCGGCATTGGTGCTGATATCTATTATAAAAACATAGCGTTAAATCTAGGTTTTCAGCGTAATCTATGGCAACAACAAACAGATCATCCATTAAGTGCGGCCAAAATGCATATTGGCATTACTTATAACATTAACCAATTGTATTATTTAATTAAATAGTAAAATCCCTAAAACATACGCCAAACAATTAAAGCTTTGGCGTATGTTTGTATTAAAATTTATACAGATGAATATTTTTAGCAAAACATCAGTTCTTTTAATAGTTACTTTAGCCTTTACCGCTTGCTTATTGGCTTGCACACAAGAAAAAAAATTACCTATTTACGGCGATAGACAGGCAAAAATTGTTAAGGATGCCAGTGGTGTCGAAAAAATAGACACTATTTATAAAACAATCCCTGATTTTAAGTTTCTAAATCAAGATAGTGTTGAGGTTACACAAGATGCATTTAAAAACAAAGTATACGTTGCCGATTTCTTTTTCACCTCTTGCACTACCATCTGTCCTATTATGCATCGCAACATGAAAACCATTTTTGATAAATATCAATCAAATCCTGATGTGATGTTCTTATCTCACACCATAGATTTTAAGTATGATTTGCCTTCGAAACTGAAAAGCTATGCCAAGAAACTGGGAGTTGACGACAAAAAATGGATTTTCGCTTACGGTACTAAAGATGAAGTTTATAAACTAGCAGAAAAAGACTATCTAGTTGCCGTACAAGAAGATAGCACCGCTACTGATGGTTATATCCACCAAGGTTGGTTGGTACTTATTGATAAGCATAAACGCATTAGAGGTGCTTACGATGGCACTAAAACCGAAGAAGTTGAGAAATTGAAGAACGATATCGGTATTTTATTGGCAGAAAAAGATTAGTTAAGTGAAAAGTAAAAAGGCAAAAGTTAAAAGTGCCAGCTTAAGAAAAATCGTTGTATATACGATTTTCTTTGGAGCTATTTTGGCCGTAATTAATGCTTGCCAAAGTGCCAGCGAGATAGAAATGGCTAAATATATGTCTAACGGTAAAGATATTTATCAGGCCAGATGCCAAAACTGTCATGGAGAAAATGGTGAAGGTTTGGGGGAACTAGCTCCCCCATTAACCGATACGGTATTTCTTAAGTTGAATAAACAAAAATTAGCCTGCTATATTAAAAATGGCACTAACGAGCCGATGCAAGTTCATGGTAAAACCTATCAGGATAAAATGCCTGCTTTTAACGATTTACACGATATTGATATTGCCCAAGCAATAGTTTACATCACCAATTCTTTTGGTAATAAGCAAGGCATGTACACGTATGAGCAAGTGTCCAAAGCGCTAATAGATTGTAATTAAAGCCACTTTCCACTTAGCATGTCTTAAAAATTATATATGAATCAGTTATTTTTAACACATGTATAAGAAAAATCAACCTATAAAACCAACTAGAACAGCTGGCTACAGAATAAAATCTATTTTTGGTGGTTCTATAGGAAACTTGGTAGAATGGTACGATTGGTATGCATATTCTGCATTTGCACTGTATTTTTCTAGCTCTTTTTTTCCCGAAGAAAACCAAACCGCCCAGCTCCTTAATACTGCCGGTATTTTTGCTTTAGGATTTTTAATGCGGCCAATTGGCGGCTGGCTTTTTGGCAAAATAGCAGATAAGATAGGTAGAAAAAAAAGTTTGACCTTATCTGTGCTGCTCATGTCATTAGGTTCTCTATTAATTGCTGTTACACCCACTTTCAAATATATCGGCATATTGGCTCCAATTGTTTTGCTAATTGCACGTATGTTACAGGGCTTAAGCGTAGGCGGCGAGTATGGCGTATCTGCCACCTACCTGAGCGAGATGGCTACTAAGGAAAGAAGAGGATTTTACTCTAGTTTTCAATATGTTACGCTTATAGGTGGCCAACTGATAGCCTTAGGCATACAGTTAATTTTACAAAAATTACTCCTTACCGAAGCTCAACTTCATGAATGGGGCTGGCGAATTCCATTCGTTATTGGTGCCCTACTTTCTGTAGTGGCCTTTTATTTACGCAGCAATATACAAGAGACCGAAGCATTTGAGAAGCTAAAAGAGGAAACATCTCAAAAAGGCTCGATAAAGGAACTACTTAAATATCCTAAAGCTTTATTAACTGTTGTTGGACTTACACTTGGCGGTACACTTGCTTTTTATACCTATACCACCTATATGCAAAAGTTTTTGGTAAATACTGTACGGCTAAGCAAAGAAGATTCTACATTTCTCTCCTTTTTAACCTTATTGATTTTTGCCCTACTGCAACCTCTCTTCGGGCTTTTGTCAGACAGAATAGGCCGTCGTCCCTTACTATTGGGTTTTGGTATACTTGGGGTTGCCTTTACCGTACCATTATTAGTTACCCTTAGCCACACTACATCATTAATTACCATTTTCTTTTTGTTAATGGGCGCATTAATTATAGTAAGCGGTTATACGAGCATTAATGCTATTGTAAAGGCCGAACTTTTTCCGGCCAAAATAAGGGCATTAGGTGTGGGTTTGCCATACGCATTAACTGTAGCCATTTTTGGGGGATCGGCAGAATACGTAGCCCTTTGGTTCAAGAATATTGACCATGAAGTTTATTTCTACTATTATATCACAGGCTGCATATTTATCTCTTTAATGATTTATCTTTTCATGAAAGAAACTAAGGAAACATCAACATTGAACAAAGATATGGAGTAAGGATGCCTAAAAATGTGGTTTAACTTTAAACCTTTTGCTATCTTTGCATTAATGCAAACTGTTCTATCGCTGTCTGCCAATTGGTGGAGAGAGGAAAGTCCGGGCAACATAGAGCATCTCGCTTCTTAACGGGAAGGGGTTGGGGAATGAAGACCTAAATCACGGAAAGTGCCACAGAAAATATACCGTCCGCCACAATTGGCGGATAAGGGTGAAAACGTGAGGTAAGAGCTCACGAGCTTTGCCAGCGATGGCAAGGTTGGTAAACCCCGGGAGTTGAAAGACCAAATAGGCTAACGCATGTAGGGCTGCTCGTCCGATGTTAGTGGGTAGGTCGTTTGAGGTAAACGGCAACGTTTATCCTAGATTAATGATAGAAATCCCGTCCGATAGCTATTGGAATGGGAAACAGAATCCGGCTTACAGGTTTGCATTTTTTAATTGTTATAAAAAAAATAAACAAACCCTAGCTATTTTAGGCTAGGGTTTGTTATTATCAGCATAAAGTCGTCATTTCGACCAGAGGGAGAATTAAAACCTAAGTTCGATTATTACTTGCTAAGTAATACTTCGTCGAAATGACAACCATTCATCATATAGTTAAATGTAATACATTTAAAATCAACAACAAATACCATATCGGCATGGTGTTTGGTTAAAATTTAAACCGTTTCTCAATCTCTACAATTAGTTATAAGTAAAAACTATTATTTTATTCCCACTTTTTCCTCGTATATCAATAATATTCATAATTTTATAATACCTGAAAAGGTTTAACTTTTACTTAACATGATATTATATGGAACTACCAACTCATATGATAGAAGGTAAATACTGGAGAACTTTATTTAACGCCATTCCAATACCAACTGTACTATTAAAGGCAGACTATCCCACCTATACCATTGCTTTCGCAAATGAAGCTTATCTTAAAATAAGTAACTCACGCAGGGAAATTATTACCGGAAGCAGCTTTGTAGACCTATTAAATCTCCATTACCGTAATGTAGACGAAATATTAGCTACGCTAAAACTATTACTACATAATAAATTAGAGCAAAAGCAATCTGCTGTTAGATACGAATCTCACATACCGAACTCTAATGATATAGCTATTAAATATTTTGACATATCCAACACACCTTTATTAGGCTCTAATGGCGAAATTGAGTTCATCATCCGTACCATTAACGACGTAACTAAACTTATAGAAACACAAAAAAGCGAAAAAATCACTTATGAAAACCTTATTAAACACGAAAAGTTTTTACGTGAATCACAACGTGTAGCCCTTATTGGCAATTGGGAAGTTGATATGGTAAACAACAACATCACTTGGTCTGAGGTATTGAAAGAAATCTACGAAGTACATTTAGACTACCAACCAACATTTGAGGACGGATTGGGGTTTTATAAAGATGACAAATACAAAGACGTGTTATTACGTGCCATAAACGAGGCTACAGAAGAAAATAGTGTATTTGATATTGATTCGGAAATAGTTACTGCCGCAGGCAATACTCGTTGGGTACGCAATACAGGCAAAGCCGATATTAAAGACGGAAAATGTATACGTCTATACGGAGTAACGCAAGATATAACAACATCAAAAACTATTGAAAAAGCTTTAAAGGAATCTGTAAACCAATATCAGGCACTTATCGAATCAGTAGAAGGCGTGGTATGGGAGGCCGATGCAAATACATTCGAATTCACTTACATCAGCAATAAAATTAATGATCTACTAGGCTACACGCCAGAGCAGTGGTTAAGCGAAACGAATTTCTGGGCAAACCATATATATCAAGACGATCGCGAATGGGCGGTAACATTTTGTCAAAACCAGACAAAAGAAGTTTTGAACCACGTATTTGATTATAGGATGATAAAAGCCGACGGTGGCATTGTGTGGGTAAAAGACCTTGTTTCGGTAATCTCCGAGAATGGCATACCTAAAATACTAAGAGGTGTATTGATTGATATTTCAGCTTCCAAACTCTTATCTAGTCTTGATAACCTCGAAAAAAGCGTATTGGAGCTTGTAGCAGATAAAAGAGAAGATATATCCCACATCCTCTCTATTTATTTGAAAGGTATCGAGAACCTATTACCAAACATGAAATGTTCTTTATTACAAATAAAAAACAATCGGGCATATACTTTGGCTGCACCTTCCCTACCCAAAGATTACATGAACGCAATAAATGGCGAGTCTATTGGAGAAAAAAAGGGTTCTTGCGGTACCGCAGCTTATCGCAAAGAAAAAGTAATAGTTACCGACATCTCAACTGATCCTTTGTGGGAAGATTACAAGCATTTAGCTTTAAAACACAATCTTATGGCATGCTGGTCTTATCCTGTTATTAACAGCGATAATGAGGCAATTGCGGTATTTGGCTTGTATTACAATGACATAAAAAAACCTGGAGATACAGAAAACCTTGTAATAGAGCGTTCTGCAGCCATTTTAAAAGTAATATTGGAAAACAGACAACGTGCCAAACTTATCGAAGAAACCTCAATGCTTATTGCGCAAGGACAAGAGCTTGCTAACTTTGGCAACTGGCAATGGGACATCAAGAACAACACTGTTAAATGGTCTGATGTATTGTATAACATCTATGGTGTTGATAAGGAAAATCACATAGCCACTTATGAGGGTTATTTGGCAATGCTACATGCAGATGACAGGGAAGCTGTACAAAATATTATACTTGGAGCCGTGCATACAAAAGAAGATATTGTTTTTGAAGAAAGAATTATCCGGCCAGATGGAGAAACTCGTTATCTAAAATCATGGGGCAGGGTTATTTGCGATTCTGATGGCAATCCTGAAAAAATGATAGGTTCTTGCCTCGATATCACCTCTGCCAAAATTGTAGAAACAAAATTGTGGGATATTGCATGGATGCAATCACATTTAGTCCGTGCGCCATTGGTACGTCTTATGGGGTTGGTAGATGTGCTGAAGGAAGAACAGATAAGTAATTGCACTGATGAAAAACTATTCAGCTATATAATGATTACAGCACATGAATTAGATCAGGTTATCAAAGACATTTCAAACAAAACCCTAACCAAGGTTTAATTGCAATTTTGGCAGCAACTCCAATTGTTGTTTCTACAAAAGCCTTCACATATTTTTAATGAGGACTTTGTTCATTAATTTACCTTTCAACAAAAAATGATACCTGTTAAAGAATATCGCCATTAACGGTAAGCCTTATATGAAGTTTACTTAATTAAACTTAACGAAGAACCTATATGATTTAACTTCTCTATTATTAGATTTTCCATTAAACCTTTTTCATCTCTATGTTGCTGAAAAGCAACAAATGAAGGAATACTTAAAATCTGTTGCTGTATTTCTGCATTTTCGTACATAGAAACGTGTACAAAAGTTAGCCCATCTTCTTTGATATAAACATGGTATAAAAATTTGCTATTGTGCATTTCTTTAAAATCGGCTAGAAAAGCAGCGATATTACGTTTATTTTCTTCCACAAAATCGGCGTTAATTTTGTAAGTAACCTGTACTGCAATCATTTCGTTTATCTTTTATTTACAAATGTACAAAACATTGTGCTTTGCCAAATCATATAAAAAAAGACCTTGCGTAAACAAGGTCTTTCATTAATTACTTTTGAGCTTTTAATTATTTTGCGCTATTTTTTTTCTCCGTAACTTCGGTACGGATTTCTTGCGCTAAACCTTTAAGTTCTTGCATAGCTTTACGTACTCTTGTTCCGGCAGCGGCGTTACCTGCGTTATAAAATTTCTCAACGTCTGCTTCGATTGAAGCTACTACTTCTTTAACTTTTGCAAATTTTCCCATTGTTATATAATTTTAAATTTAATGGTCAAATATATCATTTAAACAGAATAAACAAGTATTTTTTAATTTTTTTTGCTGTTTTTTCTCAACTTATTTTTTAACAATTCACATTTATTCACCAATACATTACTTAATTACAGTTAATAAACAGATACAATCGCTGTTTGCAGTAGCCTGAAACGGAAAATCGTAATGATAGTTAAGTAGCTGACCTTCTGATAAATACTCTTTATTTTCGCTTGCAAAGAAACTTAAATCGCCTTTAATTAAGTATAAACTCATTAACAAACCACCTTCATCTGTACCAGATTGCACTTTTTCGTCCTTTTTTAGTGCAACTAAGGTTACCGTAGTATGTTCCGATTTAAAAACAGTAATGGCATTTTTTCCGTTTTCACGGTATGCAGGCTCATTTCTTATTTCTTCAATAAATCTTGGCAAATCTACTGGAACTAATTGCCCATCCAATGGCCTATGTCCTGCCGGACGTTGTGGCGTAGCATTATTAAACTTTTCTTCCATAGCTTTTTATTTTACAAAACAGTTGGTAATTACTGATGTTTGCCTAATTTACGAAATAGCCATGTTTCCGAAAGAACAAATACAAATAAAGTTAACATGCCTATTCTATATGACCATTAAAAAACAATAATATCTACCATATAAATGTTTAAAATTTAGTCAAATAAATATGTATGGACGGCGGGGACGCCGTCCTCTGCATACAGGGCAACGTTTGGCGTCCCCGCCAAACACATCTGTAAAACATTTATCCATTTTTAAACAGCTTCTAAATGTTTAAAATTTAATACGGCTATTCAATTTCAAAATCTCGAACTTTGTGATCAATGTCATTATACATCACCTCACTTAATACAGGCAGTAACGGCAATTGCTTTTATATCGGTAATCAAGACGATGCCGTGTTGATAGACGCTGGGCTAAGCTGCAAAGAAACCGAAATTAGATTGGCTAGATTAGGGCTGAGTATGCAAAAAGTGAGGGCGATTTTTATCAGTCATGAACATACAGACCATATTAAGGGTTTGCCCGTACTGGCAAAGAAATATCAATTACCTATTTATATTACCACAAAAACACATTTAAGCGGCAAACAGCTATTACCTCAACATCTGGTTTATTGTTTTTCTGGCATTAACCGAATAAATGTAGGTGGTTTAGAAGTAACGGCTTTTCCAAAGCTGCACGATGCTGCCGAGCCGCATAGCTTTACGGTAGCTTACAATAATATTAAAATAGGCGTTTTTACAGATATTGGCGACCATTGCGAAAATCTAATCTATCATTTTAAACAGTGCCATGCAGCATTTTTAGAAGCCAATTACGATGATGAAATGCTGGACAAAGGCCGTTATCCCTATTTTTTGAAGCGTAGGATACGTGGCGGATACGGACACTTGTCAAACAAAAAGGCCTTGGAACTTTTTGTCAATCACCGTCCCGATTTTATGAGCCATCTTTTTCTGTCGCATTTAAGTAGAGAAAACAACTGCCCTCAATTGGTACATAGCTTATTTAAAGAAGTAGCTAATGGTACGGAAATTATTGTTGCTTCCCGTTTACAGGAAACGCCCGTTTACCAAATAAGTGCAAGTTCTTTTTAATGAATTAAGGCAGTTCCTGCAAAGTAGTGCCTTGTTCGGTTACGCTTAAAAGATGTTTTATACCACATTTTAAAGCATAATTGGCTCGTTGGTGCCCCACCGGAAAATCAAAACAAACCGGATAGCCAAACTCTCCTACTTTATCTATTACAATTTGTTCCAAAGTTTTGCCAAAACTATCGCCATCATCTTCCTTTTTTATTCTAAAACCGCCAACAATTAAACCCTTTAGCTTATTTAATTTGCCGCTACGCTTAAGGTTATAGAACATCCTGTCTATACTGTACAGGTATTCGCCAACGTCTTCTACAAATAAAATCTTGCCGTCCGTTTTAATTTCCGAAACACTTCCTGCCAAGTTTTCAATACAGCGCAGGTTACCGCCAATGAGTTCGCCTTCGGCTTCACCCAATCTGTTATTTATCTGATAAACGGCAGTGTAACTCATCAGCTCCTCTCCTTTCAGCGCTTTTTCAATAGATTTAATGGTATCAATTTGTATCGGTTCTGCCGTAGCCCAATCTGATGGAAAGCTGTTGCACATTTTAGAATGTATGCTGGCAAAACGATAATTGCTGTTCAAATGGCAATGTAAAACCGTAATATCGCTAAAACCAATCAACCATTTTGGTGATATTTTAAAGATGCCGAAATCTAATTTATCTACGATACGAATAGCCCCGTAACCACCACGAGCACACATAATGGCCTTAATGCTCGTGTCGTTCATCATCTGTTGTAAATCTTCCAACCGTTCATTATCTGTGCCACCAAAGGTAAAATCTCTGGCACCGACCGTTTTTCCCTTCACTATTTTAAATCCCCAACTTTCCATTTGTTGTACCGCTGGTTCAATTTCCTCATGGGTAATATAGCCCGCCGGACAGGTTATGCCTATAATATCGCCCTGCTTTAAATATGGTGGTCTTTTATGTTTTGCAGCTTCTGTTGTTAACGAAGGTGCTTTTTTAGCATTATTAAAAGCATAAAGTGTTGCCGATACCGGCAATAAAGACGAAAGCGTTGTGAGAAATAACTTGCGGTTCATGATAGGCAATTTAGCAATAAGCCCACAGTAAGCCAAAAGTCTTTAAAAAGATGTTCTATAAAAGTGTTTAAACAAGAAGAGCAAAAACACTAGGTCTTCGTTCTTTTCGGTTCTTTCTTGTTTATACTTTCTTTCATCATAGCGTCATTCCCGTGAAAACGGGAATCCTAATACACTAAAAATATGTTTTCCGCTTTAAGATGCCCAATCAAGTAAGGGCATGACGTACCATACAAAGATTTTATCTCGTCAGTATCTATTGGCTAAAATTCCAACTTCCCTTCTACCGAGTCATCCATAGTTTTGCCTGTAATGATAGATGCCGCCATTTTAATAAAGGCAATAGTTTCTCCATGTTTGGTATCCCAATAATAAACGTTGGTAGGTGCTACTTTAATTAGGCTTATCTTTTCATCGTCCTTACCATCCTGAAACCAAACTTTTAATAACGGATTCCAAAGTTCTTCTATCTTATCCCTATCTTCTAAAACCTCACTGATGCCATAAACATTTAGAAAACCGGAATTTTTATGGCTTTGGAAAAATAGGTGTGTAAAAGGGTCGGTTTCTATTTCGTGGTTTTTGGTACTATCTGCTTGGCTCATGAACCATAGATTGCCATTATCATCTACATCTAAAACCGACATTGGCCTTACCGAAAGTGGCAAACCTGTTTTAATATTGGTGCAGAAGAAACAGTTTTCGGCACTTTTTGCCAATTCCTGCAATTTTTTAACAGCTTCCTGTCCTTCTAATGTGTTAATATGGTCTTGCGTATTTTGCGTATTGTTAGAGCTATCTCTGCTTGTTGTCGAATTTTCCATAATCAAAATTTTAAGATTTAAATAATGTTTTTAATGCCGTAGCGGTAACTAATGCGCCAAATAAATAATAGCTTACCGTTAATATTTTGGTTTGCGTAATTCGGGTTACAGGTGTTGCATTTAAACCTAAAGCTTCTGGCAATTGAATAGCACCAATACCCGCACTTAAGCCCATTAGCAATGCCTTTGGCCAAATGTGTTTGCCATTTCCGCCAATCATGCTATAATAGGTAGCATTGGCAATTAAATCTGTTTCTAAGGTTATTTTATACAAATCATTAGGATTGGCAATGGGCGTACCTACCCTGCTTAAAGTTTTATTAACAGCCTCTGCGCCCAATAAATTAATTTGTGGAGCGTTGCGCACATTTTTTCTGATTGCTTCATGCAATATGTTTAAGGCAACAGCCCCAATTAAACCTGCAGTCATATTTTTAAACCATCTCATAACTTATCATTTAATGCTTAACCATGCAATTGCTTCATCTATTTGCGATAACTCAAATCCTTTAAATTCTCCCGGTGCGATATAGCTAAACGCATCTGTAAATTTTTCGACGGCTTTTTCATCCGTTACAACGGCTGCTTTTTTCCATTTGGTGAAATGCTTTAAACCTGCTATCATATCCTGAAACCATGCTCCTGCCGTAAAATTTTCGACAGGTGTTTCCAGCACCAATAAATAATAGATTTCATTGTATTTTTGGGTGAGTACATCTAAACCGGGCAACAATACACTCTTGAGGTCATTTGCGGTTACTTCTCCGGTGGCTCTTACACCAAATACGTGTGGCGGTATATCTGTTATAATGCTTAACATATTTAAAATATTTTATAAGCATAACAGATTTTTAAACTTATGGTTTCGTACTTTATAACTACTCTTTTTGTTTAAGGACATAAAAAATCAATCGTACAGGACTATAAGGCTTGATATATTAATTCAATTTTTTCAGTTAAAACACTTACTTTTAAAGAAAAAGAATTTGTTACTCAATAATATATCTCCCAGAAATGACCTTACAGAATTTGTGAGATTGTATAGAATAATCGATTTTAGTTTTGTTGATAAAGTTCATACGCTAAATCCTACAAAGAGCTATCGCCCACGTATAGAACATTGCCTTCAATTTACACCATTTGACAGCGAAAAGGTAACTTACCCAGACAACGACAAATCAATTTCTAAATCTGTTGCACTTGTTGGACAACATACCATTTTAAATAATAGGCAATTAGGTAATCAATTTCTCAATTTTCAAATTGTTTTTCAGCCGGGCATATTAGCGATGCTGCTAAAAACACCTATCAATGAACTAACTAATTGTTATGTAAATGCCGAAGACTATTTAGGAAATAGCGTAAATGATATTAATTGCAAACTGGCCTTATGCAACAACAAACATGAAATGATACTCGTTATCGAAGAATTTTTGAACTCGATATTTAAACATCAAAAATTTAGGAAAACAAGCATTTATAATGTTGCCAAACACATGATTGCATCTTTTGCCATTAAACCCATAGAATGGTACGCCAACCAAGCAAATATGTGTTATAGGCAATTTGATAGGGTTTTTAAAACAGAAACAGGTGTTAATCCAAAAGTTTTTCAAAGCCTTATAAAATTAGATACCGCCTATCTGTTAAAAAACCGAAACCCACAGCAGAACTGGTCATCCATTGCTTTAGAAAGCGGCTTTTATGATTATCAACATCTCTCAAAAAATTATTTAAAATACATAGGTTATACTCCTATCGATTTTAATATTTTAGAGCAAAGTGCTCCAGAAAGGCATTTTGGTGATTTTGAGCACTGATAAAATGTCTATTTCGTACCACCAATCTTAGTTTTATAATCCTTAGTTTTGGTTACTTGGCATATAAACTCCAGAACAACTACAATGATTAAGAATGTATTGCAATATGTAGCGGCATTTGTACTTGCACTACTCCCGTTTTTTCCAATTACAGAGAACTTTTTTCCACCTAATGCGTTAATAGATTACCAGACCTTTCCCCATTATATCCTTATTTGTTCTATTGTTATATTATTTGGTCTGTTATTGGCTTTTTTTATCAAAGCAAAAAATACAAACAATAGCACTGCATGGTTCATTTTGGCAATTGGAGCCGTTGCTATTTTCCCCTTGCATTTAGGTGCTCCCAGAGAAAATGTCAACTTATTGACGTTCGCTAGTATTGAGAAATTTAGATACGCAATGTTAATTATAGCGGTACTGTTCTTAGCCGCTAGTAGTTTTAAGCTAATTGCTCCTTTAAAAAGCAATGCACTAAGATGTATAACCATTTTGCTTGTTATTATAACTGCTTTATTAAATCTATGGGATAATTTCAGCTCGTATATGTTTAGCCACGAAATGCAGAATTGGGTAGACGAAGGAAAGAACGCTGATAGTTTCTTTCCACAATTCGATTTTAATATGACATGGCGCACATTGGCCCGGATTTCGTTATATTTAAGTGCAATAATATTGGGGTTTGTTGCGGTTAAAAAAATATTAATTAAAAAATGGCAATTCTTTACATTTACCTTGTTCTGTACTATTGGTATTACCTTTTGCCTACTATTTCTATTAAAAGGTTTTGATTATTATTTTCCATTTATGGTTCCGGCAATTGCCCTGGCTCCTACTTATTGGATTGGAATTGCCATGATTAGTAAAAAAGTTACCCTGCCTGAACGGCCAACTGATTAGAAATTGCCGCACCATCGGTAAGTAATTCTTGGGTAATACTTCGGGTATAATCTAAAATTTCGGCCTTAAAATCTTGCACTGAAGCGCCAGACCTAATTTCTTCCAGACGTTTTTCCCACTGGCCAGTTAGTTCGGCTTGAGCAATACGTTTATCCTTTACTACATCATACACCGCCAAACCTTTGGCTGTTGGTAATAAATTCCGTTTTTCGCGGACAATGTATTCCCTTGTAAGCAAGGTTTCGATGATTGCCGCACGAGTAGCGGGAGTTCCCAAACCGCTATCTTTCATGGCGTAGCGCAATTCTTCATCTTCAATTTCCTTGCCGCAGGTTTCTAAGGCTTTTAATAGGGATGCTTCGTTGTACATAGGTTTTGGCTTGGTCTGTTTCTCCAACAACGCTTTATTTACAATTGGCAAGGCTTCTCCCTTTTTCACTTTTGGCAAAGCGGGATTGTCCTCGTCTTTTTTATCATCCTCCATATCGTTAAAAACCAAACGCCATCCTGCGGATTGAATAACCGTTCCATTAGCAACGAAAACAATTTCAGATTGTATAGTAATTTTAGTAACCTCTTTTATACATTCTTGATGGAAAGCCTCTAACATACGCCCTGCCACCATATCGTAAACCGCCTGATGGTCTTTACTTAAACTGCCCGATTTAATGCCAGTAATGAGAATAGCGTGGTGGTCGGTTACTTTTTTGGCATTTACACTGCGTTTGTTCAGTTTATTTTCCTGTAAAAAAGCAGCCTGTTTGCTAAACTGCGGATGGTCGCCCAAACTGGCGATTAAAGATGGTACGGTTACAAAAATATCATCACCAATGTAGCGGCTTCCGGTACGCGGATAAGTAACCAATTTGCTTTCGTACAGGTTTTGCAATAGACTTAAAGTTTGGTCGGCAGTAAATCCATTGCGCTTGTTGGCTTCTTGCTGCAAAGAACTTAAATCATGCAACAGCGGTGGCGGTTCTTTACGTGGCTTGGCTTCAACAGCGGTAATATTACCGCCATTTGCAAAACCAGATGCCACATCTTCCACCTTTGCAAAAACGGCTTCCCCTTCTTCTTTGGTATCGAAACTATCTACCGAAATTGCCTTAAATAATTGCCCATCCTTATTTAATTGAATACCTATCTGGAAATAGATTTTAGGCACAAAGTTTTTGATTTCGAGATAACGGGCGCAAATCATGGCTAAAGTTGGTGTTTGTACCCTACCTAATGAAAATACGCTTTTATTTCCTGCCGAGATGCTCAATGCCTGCGTAGCGTTCATACCCACCAACCAATCAGAAACTGAACGGCAATGCGCCGAACTGAACAACGTATCGTAATCGGTGCCTGGTTTTAAATTTCTAAACCCATCTTTAATGGCTTCGTCTGTTTGTGATGAAATCCATAAACGTTTAAACGGCTTTTTGCATTTTAGATAGGAATAAATGTATCTGAAAATCAATTCGCCCTCACGCCCAGCATCCGTTGCCACAATGATTTCGGTAGCTTCATCAAATAGTTTTTGGATAATGTCCAGTTGTTTTCTAACACCTGGGTCTTCCACTACGCCATCTTTGGTTTTAATTTTACGGATAGACAGCTTGAATTTTTGCGGCAACATAGGTAAATGCTCTTTTCGCCAACCGTAATAACCATATTCCTGCGGAGGGGCTAATTGTAATAAATGCCCAAATGCCCAAGTAAAAGAATATCCCTTGCCTTCTATATAGCCATCTTTACGTGTGGCAGCTCCAAAAACTTTGGCTAATTCACGTCCTACTGATGGTTTCTCGGCAATTACTATCTTCATATCATCAAAAATAAAAAGGAGGCTAAATATCTAAAATTTTAAATATTTAGAGCCCCCTTTTTTATCAACACCCATATATTCTGTTGGATGTTAAACATATAAAATCACTATTGTTGCTGCTGTTGCTGCATCTCTATAAATTTCTGGTAAGAATTTACAATAGCTATGGGTTCTTCGATTTCCTTTACATAAGTATCTACTACAGCAGTTTCTTCTTCCTGTTTTATTTTCTCATTAGTAATGATTACTGCAACCGACAAAGTATGCGCTGATGAGCCTTTGTAAGTGCCTTTTACAGGCGTACAATCGTTAAAATTACGACCAAAAGCAATGCGGATATGTCTATCTCCTACTAAACAATTATTGGTTGGGTCTATGCCCATCCATCCATAATCTGGTATGTAGGTTTCTACCCAGGCATGGGTTGCTCCAATACCTCTTAACTCGTTTCCAGACGGACAGATATAGCCACTTACGTAACGCGAAGGTACATTATACAACCTTAACATTTCAATCAATAAATGTGCAAAATCTTGACAAACGCCTGCTTTTAGTGACCAAATTTGGTCTATATCGGTTTCTACATCAGTGACTCCTTTTTGGTAGCTAAGCAAGCCATAAACGTAAGACGAAAGTTCATTAACCAATTGAAAAATGGTCATTTCATAACTTACCAGTTTGTCTATCTGCTGCTTAATTTCCTTTAACGATTGAGAGCTTCCCGGCTTAATGAAATCTAAAAACTCCATGTGAGTGGCCAATGATGCAATGTTTTCCCATTGATTTTTAGCCGGCCAAAAATCATTTGGAGGTGGAATACTTTTGGTAACTACTTCGGCCTCTACGACGATGCACAAATCGGTATGAGGCTGTACAATGGTAAAAACACCAACTTTGTTACCAAAATAATCGTAAAAATTATCAATAGAAGTAGCCGGTTCAATCCTAATCTCGTGATTTACGATATCCTGAAAAGGAGTACTTGGCGGACTTAGTATAATTTGATTGGCACTATCGGTAACTGCCGATGGATAACTGTATTTTGTAACGTGTTTAACGTGATAAGTAGGCATATTAAAAATGAATAAATGATTGAATGTTGAATGATTAAATTTCCTAATGAACTAATGAACCAAAATAATATTCATTAAATACCTGAACAACATTTAACAAATTGGTGTCGATAGATTGTAAAAGTGCTAGCTGTGCTTGGCTATCAGAACCGGGACTATTATATTTTAAAATAGCAGCGGCCTTACCTATGGAAAATTCCAACTTGTCAAAACTTTCTTCTAAACTTTCGGGCTTTAAACGTTGTGCATATCTATTTAATTGGGCAATGCTATAAGCTATGGAGTGAGGAAAGTGCATTTCGTATAAAACCTGCTTAAAAATTAATGCCGGGTTTACCGCTCCCGAATGTGATTTGAGATAATATTCGTACCCAGAAATTGATACCAGAAAATAACGCCAGCTTACAATATCCATACTGTCTTTTACTTCTCCATTGGTTCTAATAATCTGCATAGTTAATGAACTGATACTTTGTAGCAAACGCTCTATATATTTTCCCGTATTTAGATAATTAAAACCTTCGCTTCTGAACATCGAAATATCAACAATGCCATAATAAAGCATGCATTGCTTAATTAACTGATCTAAAACACTTATAGGGTCTCCATGATTAAGTTGCCGCTGTAAGCCTTTTTCACGAATGAAATGGTAATAATCGTTTAAACACTGCCAAAGTTCTTTGGTAATATGGTCTTGCGCACTTCGGGCATTTTCTCTTGCCCTAAAAATGTTATTGACTACCGAACCTTCGTTATCTCTATCAAACAGGATAAAATTTAACACTTCGTTAGCACTCATGCTCTTTTCGGCCGGCATGCCTTGATTGTACTGTCTAAAAACCTCATCCCATTTCACAAATGGTACTCCATCTTGCGATGCAATGTAATAAGTTCTTAATATCCTTAATTGTATATTGGTTCGCTCCATGTAGCGACTCATCCAAAATATATTTTCTGCAACTCTACTGAGCATGTTTTTCTTTGGTTAGTTTATTGGTCATTGGTTAAATTGGGCATTAGTCGTTGATACTGCTAACTGAAAACTGTTAACTGCCAACTGGACTAGTCTACTACCCAAGTATCTTTACTGCCGCCACCTTGCGATGAATTTACCACAATAGAACCTTCTTTAAGTGCTACCCGTGTTAAACCACCCGGTACAATCTCTACCCCATCAGGGCCACTAAGGGCAAAAGGCCTTAAATCTACCCTACGTGGCTGCAATTTGCCATCGATATAGCAAGGTGCAGATGACAGGCTGATGATAGGCTGTGCGATAAACTGTCGTGGCGATTTCTGTATTTCTTCGGCAAATTGTTTCAGTTCCTTTTCCGTAGCGGTATTGCCAATCAGCATTCCATAACCACCGCTTTCGTTGGTACGTTTTACCACCATGTTATGTAGGTTTTTTAAAGTATGTTCCCGTTCATCTGCATTTTCCATCCGCAATGTAGGCACATTTTTTAAAATCGGCTCTTCGTTCAAATAATATTTAATCATATTCGGAACGTAAGCGTAAATTGCTTTATCATCGGCTACGCCATTTCCCATAGCATTAATAATAGCTACATTTCCCTTTCTGTAAGCATGATAAATACCCGGAACACCCAACATACTGTCCGGCCTAAAAATCAATGGGTCTAAAAATTCATCATCTACCCTTCTATAAATTACATCAACACGTTTTAACCCTTTGGTAGTCCGCATGTAAATTTTGTGGTTATCTACTACCAAATCTCTACCCTCTACCAACTCAATACCCATTAAACGGGCTAAAGTGGTATGCTCAAAATATGCCGAATTATAAATTCCGGGAGTGAGCAACACTACGGTTGGTCTGCTGGTATGCCTGTTTCCTAAAGCAAGCAGATTTTTCATCAACAAATCTGGATAATCGCTTACAGGCCGTACTTTATTTTCCGGAATTTGATTGGGAAACAAACGATAACTAATGCTTCTGTTTTCCAACATATAACTTACTCCCGAAGGTGTGCGCAGGTTATCTTCCAATACATAATAAGAACCGTCGTGATCGCGTATCAAATCTATACCGCTAATATGGGTGTAGATATTAAAGGGCACTTCCACGTTCATCATTTCCCTTAAATAATTGGGGCATGAATAGATGAGTTGTGCAGGTATAATGCCATCTTTAATAATAAACTGATGGCTATAAACATCTTTTAGAAAAATATTTAGGGCTTTTAAGCGCTGCTTGATACCATTTTCAATAAACTCCCATTCGGTTGCTTGGATAATGCGTGGGTAAATATCGAAAGGAAATATTTTTTCTATGCCTTCGCCACTACTGTATACTGTAAAAGTTATACCCTGTGTAAGGAAAAGTTTTTTGGCCAACTCGTCCTTTAGCACCATTTCATCAGAATTCACACTCTGAAAAGCCGACATAAACAAATCATAATGCCTTCTAACGCCATCTACACCCTTCATTTCATCAAAAACACCATCAATTGTTTTGTAATTTTTAAAATAATCTTCAAAAGACATAGAAAATCAATAAGCAGAATTAAAAATATTACATATATAATAAAAAATTACCACAAAACACAAACAAAATCAATAAATTTCTCATAACATAAAATCAAAAACCAACAAATTGAATATAAAAATCACGAAAATCACAACAAACAAAACAAACAAAACAAAAAGACTAATAAAAAACAATATATTATTTATCCTTAAACAATGCTATCTTTATGCTGATTTATGAGCATTACCTTACGTGATATATCTAAAGCACTAAACATTTCGGTTTCTACGGTTTCTAGGGCACTTACCGATAGCCATGAGATTGGAGAGGAAACCAAAAAGGTAGTTTTAGCCTACGCCAAAGAGCACAACTACGTGCCTAACAGAATGGCTAGAAGCCTTAAAGTGGGCAAAACACGTTCTATTGGCGTGGTTATTTGCGATATAGACAATAGCTTTATGGCTCAAATGCTCGATGGAATAGACCAACTATGCACAGAAAGCGGCTACCAAATCATCATCATGCAGAGCAAGGAGTCGTATGAACAAGAAAAAAAATGCATTAATTTACTCTATGCCAGTGGTGTAGATGGAATAATGATTTCCCCATCCTATCAGACCAAAGATTTCAGCCATCTGAAAGAACTGCAAGCCCAAGGTTTTCCGATTGTGCTTTTTGATAGGGCTACCGAAGAATTAACCGCCCACAAAATTACCGCAAATAATTTTAAAGGCGCTTACCAAGCCACCGAACATCTTATTTTGGCAGGACACACCAAAATAGCCCATTTAAACAGTAAATCGGCACTTGCCATGCCCCGAGAGCGTTTTGAAGGATATAAACAGGCGCTTGCCGACCATCAAATACCATATAGAGAAGAGATTGTAAAATTTTGCGATACGGATGGGACGCAACAAACAGACGAAAATATTGCTGTTGCAATGGGCGAATTGCTCAAATACCAACCTCAAGCCATTTTTACCGCTACCGATTTGTTGAGTATTAAAGCTCTTGCATACCTTAACGAACATAAATATTTGGTGCCGCAAGATATTTCATTGATAGGTTTCAGCAACTCAAATTTAGCCCCCCTTTTAAATCCGCCGTTAAGCACTGTACGCCAACCATCACGTAAAATAGGCGAATTAGCAGCAAAAACCCTTATCAATTTGGTTAAGGGTAAAGATATTGGTCCTGCCGAAACTGTTTTGTTAGATACTGAGCTACATATCAGAAAATCGAGCAGCAGGTAATTTTTTAGGTATTGTTTAAACCTCGTAGGTTTTGAAAACCTACGAGGTTTAAAATCATTTTATGTCTTTGCGATTTCATTTTATTCAGCTTCTAAAGCAATTTTAAACTAAATACGTAATTTTGCACTCTGATTTACAACAATGAGCAAACACGGTAGAATTTTGGTAGCCATGAGTGGCGGGGTTGATAGTTCGGTAGCATCGGTAATGTTGCACGAACAGGGGTACGAGGTAATTGGCCTAACCATGAAAACTTGGGATTATGCTACATCTGGCAGTAATAGCAAGGAAACCGGCTGTTGCAGTCTGGATAGTATTAACGATGCCCGTACGCTTGCTGTAAATTATGGTTTTCCTCATTATATTCTTGATATTAGGGATGAATTTGGCGATTTCGTAATCGACAATTTTGTAGATGAATACCTAGCAGGAAGAACGCCAAACCCTTGTGTATTGTGCAATACGCACATTAAATGGGAAGCATTGTTAAAACGTGCCAACAAATTAGATTGCGAATTTATTGCTACCGGGCATTATGCCAACATCCGCCAGCAAGACAATGGACGTTATGTAATTTCTAAAGGCAAGGACGAAAACAAAGACCAATCTTATGTATTGTGGGGTGTTTCGCAGGAAAATTTAGCCAGAACCAAGTTTCCTCTTGGTAGTTTTACCAAAGCAGAAATTAGACAAATGGCGTTGGATATGGGACAGGAAGAATTGGCAAAGAAAAGCGAAAGCTATGAGATTTGCTTTGTCCCCGATAATGATTATCGTGCTTTTTTGAAACACAAAGTGGAAGATTTGGAAGACCGTGTTGCGGGCGGAAATTTTGTAAACACACAAGGCATGGTAATTGGGCAACACAAAGGTTATCCGTTCTATACCATTGGACAACGTAAAGGTTTGGGCGTAGCTTTTGGCGAACCTATGTTTGTTACCCAAATTTTGCCAGAAAGCAACACGGTTGTTTTGGGCAGGGCCGATGAATTGGAACGCCGCGAAGCCTTAGTAAGAAATGTTAATTTAATTAAATACGATAACATTAACGAGCCTTTAGATGACGTAGTAACCAAAATACGCTACAAAGATGCCGGAACGTTGAGCACCATTGTACAGGAAAAAGATAAAATGCGTGTCGTTTTCGACCACGCTGTTTCAGCCATAGCTCCCGGTCAATCGGCTGTATTTTACGAGGGAAGTGATTTGTTGGGTGGTGGGTTTTTAATGTAACCTACTGCTTAATATGACTTAGCTTTTCTATGGAAACCACATGAATAGCATTTCCCTGTTTTTCAATTAGTCTTTCTTCCTTAAAATCGGCCAACATGCGGCTTACCGTTTCGCTGGCAGTGCCCACAAAAGCCGCTAAATCATCCCTGGAGATTTTTAAGGTACAACTATCTTCATTAGGCTTCGCAAATTTTTTGCCCAGTTGTACCAAAGCCTCTGCTACCCTTTTGCGCACAGAAAAATAGGCCAATTTTAGCATTTGCTCTTCCTTAAAACGGATATTGCCAGAAAGCAGTTCGATAAAAGCGGTAGCCATTTCTTGATGGTTAAACAAAGCATCCATAAAATCGGCTTTGGGAATAATGATTAGCTCTGTATCTGCCAAGGTAGCCGCATTATCGGCATAAGGCACGCCACAACATAAACTTTCGTAACCAAAAAGCTCACTATCTTTATAAATGTTCGATGACAGTTCTCTACCATCTTTAAAACGTTTATAAGTTTTTACCTGCCCGCTTTTAATAAAGTAAAGGTAATTAGGTTCGTCGTTTTCTACATAAATTACCTGTTTATTGGCATAAGCTCTGCTTTTTCCTTTTTGCTTTAACTCTGCAAAAATACTCTGCAAGTCTTTTGGCGCAGCTTTAAAACCTACCGCCTGAGTTTTTTTCTTCAACCTGCTCTCAATAGCATTAAACAGTTCCAAATCATCAAAAGGTTTGGTCAAATAATCATCGGCGCCCATTTCCATACCCTTGCGCATATCGGCTCTTTCAGCCTTAGCAGTCATAAAAATAAAAGGAATACTTGCCGTTTTAGGATTTTTGCTCAACAGGTAAAGTACACCATAACCGTCCAGTTCTGGCATCATAATATCGCATAAAATAATATCTGGCGATGAATTAAGTGCTAATTCCACCCCTATTTTACCGTTTTTAGCTGATATAGCCTGATAGCCGGCTAGTTCCAGCACTTCAACTGTTCCTTCTCTAATATCGTCGTTATCTTCAATTACCAAAACTTTCTTCATGCCGTTTCTTGATGGTTTAAATATAAAAATGTAGGGTAAATGTAGTTCCCTTGTGCTGTTCGGTATCGCAACTTACAGTGCCGTTCATTAAGCCCACATAGCGTTTTACAATATTTAGCCCCAATCCTGTTCCCGGAATATCGCCTGTATTATGCGCCCTAAAGAACGGTTCGAACAAATTTATCTTATCTGCTTCGGGAATACCGATACCGTTATCTTTTACTTCTACAATCAGTTCGTTTTCACGCAAAATGGTGTTGAACTGTATCATGGTATTTTCGCCGGAATATTTAATAGCGTTCGAAATAAGGTTGATGATACAATTTTTAAGCAGATTATGGTCGAGAAAAACCTGTGCGCTTGTGCCAGTATGCTCATACACAATCAGTTGGTTCTGCTTACTGATTAACTGCATTTCTTCCACTATCTCTTCGGCAAAAGAAATAATATCGAACCAATTTGCGGTAGGCTCTACTTTTCCTGCTTCTAACTTTTCTAATGATAGAAAATCGTTGAGAATAGTGGTAAGGTTATTAATGGCATTTTTTATTTTAGTGGTGTGTTTCTCCACACTTGCCGCATCGTTTTTAGAAGTATATTTATCAATTAGCGAAGCCGATAATTGTATGGAACTTAAAGGGGTTCTAAACTCATGGGAAGCCATTGATACAAATCTTGTTTTCAATTGGTTAAGCTCCTTTTCTTTCTCAAATAATGCACTTACATGTTCTTTGGCAGTTTCCAGTTCGTTAATGGAACGGATGAGGTCTTGCGTACGCTCTTTAATCTTGTGTTCCAGTTCTTCGGTATAGCTCTTGATTTTAAGCTCGTCCTCTTTTTGTCGGCTTAAATCGTGGATAAAGCCCGTGAAAATTCTTCTGTCGGAAAATTTCACCTCGCTTACGCCCAATCTGAACGGAAAAACAGAGCCATCTTTGCGTTGTCCCTGCACTTCCCTACCAATGCCAATAATATGTCTTTCTCCTGTTTGGCGATAATTGGCTATATATTGGTCATGTCTCGATTTATCTGGCTGGGGCATTAATACCGAAACATTTTTACCTATTAACTCATCCCTATTGTAACCGAATAAAGCAAGTGCCGAAGGGTTAATATGCTCTATGCTACCAAACTCATCAATGGTAATAATGCCATCAATAGCGTTCTCTATAATTGCATTTAACAATTTGGCTCTCTCCATGCTCATCTTTAAGTGAAAATCAAAAATAAAAAATCAAAAAACATTTCACGACTTAAATTTATCTTTAGGCTATCTTATGGATACATTTTTTTTGCATTACGATTACGTTTTTACGGGAATGACGACCGATGAATGGAATTATAATTAAATATCAGTACTCAAAAGCCTATCTTCCGATAAAGCCAATTCCTTTAGCATATTTACATTTGATAATTTATCAAACAAATCTTTATAGTAAACAATACCATTTTGCAGTTGGTCTTTAAATTTACTTAAATAGTTCTTTTTCTTATCATTAATATTTCTAAAATAAAGCTGCACTTCAGTTTGTAAATAATCGATGTATAAGTTTAATTCGTTGATAAATACATGCGGTCGTTGTACTTTATCTAACAGGTTTATACTTCCATAAATATGCTTTACCATTTCATCTAAGGAATATATTTTATTAAAAAACGCCAAGTTTGGTCCGGGACAAATGGCTACCGCTTTGTTCTCTTTTGGTTTTAGCGTATCGGTTTTGATATAGGTTGAAGTACATAAACCTTCGCATAAGCATACTTTTTGGGTAATTCTGTCAAATGCTTCTTTATAGGCTTCTGGTGTTAAATCCTCGCTGTCTAATTGTTTGATTTTTAATTTCTGATACTTGCTAGATGCAGTGCAAATAGGCTCTTTCGTAAATTCGGTATTGTTAACAAGGTATTTTTTTGTACATGGACTACCGGGTTTTCCTGCCGCAATTCTATCTAAACGGAGTTGCTCGGCACTACTGTATTTAAAATTATTGAATAATACGCCCAAAGGGGATGAATTGCTCAAATAATAATCCTCTTGCTTAGCATTAGCCAATTGTTGTAAAGTTTGCTCGTCTACATTGGTAACTTCTGGCACTAATAAAAACGGACTTCCCCAGCCTGTTGCGTCTAAATTGTAGTATTTCAACAGAAATTCGTTCTCTTGAGCTGTACCAATACCGCCCTGAACGGTAACTCTTTGTTGTGGTAATTGATGAATTTTAAGCCCTTTTAAATCAAACGCTTTGAAGTAAAGTTCTTGCAGTTCCTGCTGCATTTTTAGGCGGTTCTGCTTAAATTCTTCCAAGATAGGCCCTAGCAGGAAACCATCGGTAGCAAAGGCATGTCCGCCACAGTTTAAACCCGATTCTATCCTAAATTCGGATACCCACAATCCTTTTTTGGCCAAAAACTTTGCCTGTATCAATGCCGACCTAAAATCGCTTACTTTCAATATAATACGTTTATTGAACTCTCCCTGTGCATTAGGATAAAACATTTCAAATTTTTCGATGTAGCTATACAAACGGGGGTTCATTCCGGCAGATAACACCACCGAAGCATTGAGCTTGCTCTGCGCAAAACCTCTTAGGGCTGCAAGTGCGTCTGTATTATCGTCGCCCAAATAAGTACCGTCTTTATCGAAATTCAGTTTATCTACCTTTGCCATAATATTCACGTCGATATTGCCTTTTCTCATTCGTTGGCGCAGGCGGTCTTGGAAAATTTTCTTCCGCTCTCCTTCCGGATAATCCATCATTAGTTCGTAGCCATGCTTAATTTCCGAACCTTCGGGCAACATTTCAAAATAGCGGCATATATCGCTACCTTCAACAAATTCTTGTCTTTTCAATGCTTCAAATTGCTCGTTTACCAAATCATCGAGCAAATTAAGGTAGGCTGCTATACGCTTTGTCCTGCTATCTTCTTGTTTTTTATCTATCAGTTGATAAGGTAATTGATGCCTCTGGGAATGATATTTCCTCATCCTTTCGGTCAGTTCGTCGTCTACAATAGAAACTACTGATGAGATACCATAACGAGCTACTTTAAGAGGTGTATCGATGGAAAAACCTAATCCTAACACAGGAATATGAAATTGATGAATCATAAAAATTATAAATGAGCTTTTCCGTCAAAATTATTGAGATAGCTCACTTTTAAACCGTAATCAGGTCAGATTAAAAAGTGATTTGAGTCATTAATATAATATATCGTCATTTCTTTTAAAAGGCATGAAATATTATCGACCTTTTATGCATTACGATACCCAATCAAGTTGGATATGACGAACGCCACCTTTGTCAATTCTATGTTAACAACAACTGTTAACATTAACAAAATGATAATATACACTTAACCTATCAATACCCTAGCTTTGCAGAAAGCTAAATCCACATGAAGAAAGACAAACAGAGAGTGCAGAAAACGCAACAAAAAGCACAATTAAAAGCCGACCGTAAAAAAGCTGAAAAAGCAATTAAGGCTTCTTTAGTTACCGAGTTTCATTCTGTTATCGCAAAATTTGGCGAGCCTTCTAAAAAGGTTAAAAAATTGATTGAGAAAACAGTAGCAGCGTTGGCTAAAGAATTAAACAAAGCTGTAAAAACGGAAGTAGCGGCACAAGAACCTACTGAAATTATTATAACGGAAACTACTCCTACTACTCCGCTTGTACCAAAAAAGGTTAGCAAACCAAGTACTGTTAAAACTGTCAAGAAAACAACAAAATAGCATTGTAAATAGCTGTAAACTTGATTTTTACATCAAAAAAGCTACCAATTATTTCTAATCTTAAAATCTATAAAGTAAAATTTAATTTCTTTCGAAAAGAAAATAATCGCAACTTTGTATCATTAAATGAAAAGAAGTAAAACATATCGTCGCAAAACGGCCAAAAAACTTGGCTCGTTTTTGTTGATGGTTTTGTTTTTGTCTATTCCTTTGGTGCAAACCTTACACTCGCACCATACCAAGAATATTGTGGTTAATAAAAATGTCACAGAAAAATCGTTTGTTAACGCTAGCGAAAAATGTCTCATTTGCGATTATACTGCCGAAATTAAGGGCAAACAAATCGTAATGGCTCATCCGCCGATACTTAATATTCCTACAAATGTATGCGCAGAGCTTAATACTTTCGTATATACTAGGATTTATAAATTTACGCTTCAAAACTTCTCTAACAAAGGGCCTCCCAGCCTTTTGGGTTAATTTCTCTTTAGCGGTCGCACATGCTCCCGCATGGCTATGCCATAATCCAATTATCTTTTACCCGAAAGCCTATTTGGCGTTCACTTATTTATTTCTCGTTTTGATGGATTCCGTACTTTTTCTATGCGCTAAAGGCTAGAATTGGCACATTTCATCAATGTACAAATACTAATTTTCTGATGAAGAAATGGTGTACGTTATTTCTTAGCTGCCTTATGGTAAGCTATGCCCTAGCGCAAAATACCGATATATCGGTTTACGTAGGCAATGGACAAAATACTGCAATTAATGGTGCAAAAGTATCACTTATTGAAATTTCTGTAACGGTTTATACTGATGCTTCGGGGATTGCCATTTTTAAAAATATCCCTTTGAGAAATTATGTTTTAACCGTACAGGCCAATGGTTATGCAGATTACGAAAAACGCCTACAAATTGCAACAAGCGGCAAGCATTTCCATATAAAGCTAAAGCCCGAAGTTAACGAGCTAAAAACGGTAGAAATTAATAACAATGCACAAAATATAAGAAAAAATACCGAGGCAAGAAACATAGATATTGTAGATCAACAATTTGTACAAAAGCATTTGGGTGGCAGTTTAATGACCACTTTAGACCGTTTGCCAGGCATCAGTAATATTGGTATCGGTTCCGGACAATCGAAGCCTTTGATACGTGGATTGGGCTTTAACCGTGTGGTAGTGGTTGACAAGGGCATTAAACACGAAGGACAACAATGGGGTGCCGACCACGGACTGGAAATTGACCAGTTTGCCACAGGTGATATTGAAATAATTAAAGGGCCATCGTCTTTTATTTATGGTTCTGATGCCATTGGCGGGGCCATTAATCTTAAACCTGTTAGCACGCCACCGAACCAAGGTTTGGGTGGTAGCATCAATCTCATTGGTAAAAGTAATAATAAACATTACGGCACTTCGGCCAATCTCTTTGGCAGTAGCCAAAAGTGGTTTTTCGATACACGTGTAACCTACCAAAACTACGCCGATTACCGTGTACCTACAGATACCGTTCATGTGTACGATTATCCGGTAAGGTTGTATAAAAACCATTTAAGAAATACCGCTGGCAGGGAAACTGGCCTGCATTTTAATACCGGATATGTTGGCGAACATTTTAAAACCTCCATCCATTTAAGTAATAGTTATGCCAAAACTGGCTTTTTTGCCAATGCTCACGGTTTAGAGCCTCGACGGGTAAATGAAGCTGAGCATGACAATTCGGATAGAGATTTATTGCTTCCCTATCAAAAGGTAAATCATTTTAAGATTATTAGCCAAACAGAAATCAATCATCAACAGGGTAAAACTGAAATAGAATTGGGTTTTCAAAGAAATTTTAGGCAGGAGTTTAACCGCTATACCAACCACGGTTACATGCCTCCAGTTTATCCTTCCGAGATGAGCATCCCGATTAATCTTGAGCGTGAATACGATAAATCTATCTATTCGGGCAACGCTAGGCATCGTTTAAATTTCAATCAACATCAATTACAGTTCGGTATCAATAGCGATTATCAGGATAATGATATTGATGGCTGGAGTTTTTTAATTCCGGGCTTTAAACAGTTTAACACCGGGTTGTTTGTGTACGACAAGTTTGTGCTTAACAACAGCTTAATTCTGCATGGTGCGCTACGCTACGATTACGGACATATCCAATTTGAAAGATATGATGATTGGTTTGTTTCTGAACAGCAAACTGGCAACATAACTACCTATGAGAAACTTACCAGAGCCAGAAGATTTGGCAGGAATTTTAACAGTTTGGTTTGGTCGGCAGGTGTAAACTATAATCCCGGCGAGTTTAACTTTAAAGCCAATATAGGCAAAAGTTTTAGGATGCCAATTGCTAAGGAGTTAGCTGCCAATGGCGTAAACTATCATTATTTCAGCTACGAAAAAGGCAATGAAAACCTAAATCCGGAAGTAGCATATCAGGCTGATTTTGGTTTTGGTTGGGCTGCACAGAAATGGCAGGTTGAGTTTAGCCCCTTTTATAACTATTTCCCCAACTACATCTATCTTAACCCTACACCCTATCATGATTATTACTACGGTGCAGGCAATCAGGTTTTTGAATATACCCAAAGCCGTGTAATGCGCTACGGTGCAGAACTCAAAATCAATTATCGGCTATTGCCGAATATTAGTACTGAGTTTTTGGGCGAGTATGTGTACAGCGAACAGCTTTCGGGCAATAAAAAGGGTTTTACATTACCTTTTTCACCTGCGCCATCAGCATTGCTAAATCTTACTTGGTCGCCAAAACTATCCGATAAACTGCGTAATAGTTATTTATCTGTTGATTATCGGTTAACAGCATCACAGAACAATATTGTACCTCCCGAGAAAAAAACACCGGGTTACCAAGTAGTGAATATACAGCTCGGTACTACATTATTAATGGGAAAAAAAATCTTTGAGTTGAGCTTACAGGCGCAAAACTTGTTAAACGCCAAATACTTTAACCATACCAGTTTTTACAGGTTAATTGAATTGCCTGAAGCTAGCCGCAATATCATTTTACTATTAAAAATGTCTTTTAAAATCAGTTAACAAAAACGCATAATAACAATTTAATTATCAAATATTTAAAAATGAAAACAAACAAAATTTTTATCGCAGTATTATGTTTTATAGCCGTACTAAGTGCATGTAAGAAAGACAAAGATGTGGTTATTGCTCCGCCAACTATATCGGGCCTCGAAGTTGGCATTTACAACGGCAAAGTTGGGTATGTTGGCTCTGACCTACATTTGGCGGCCGATATAGAAGCAGCCGGAAAGATAAAGACCATAGAAGTAGAAATACATAAAGAAAATGGAGCAGGATGGGAATTTACCAAAGTTTATGATGAGTTTGCCGGTCTGTTGAACACGGAATTTCATAAACATGTAGATATTCCTTCAACAGCCCAAACTGGCGAATATCATCTTCATTTAAAGGTTACCGATATGAAAGGCAACCAAACCGAAGTCGAATCGGAATTAGAACTTCAAGTAAACACTGATACCCAAGCACCCACTATCACTGTAACCACAGCGCCTACGGCAAATCAACCATTTAATTTAGGACAAAGCATTAACATCTCTGGAACTATAACCGACAACGTTGCTGTAGGAGGCTATTTGGTAGCTTTAGTAAGATCTGGTACGCCTGTTTCTAACAGTACAGTAATCATTATGGACTTGAAATATTTCCAAGATCAGAAACAAGTTAGCTTCAACTCGTCTATCAATGCAGGTGCCCAATACGACAAGCAAGCGACACCGGCATTGATACAGGGTGATAATGCGTGGCAGAGCGGCGATTATTACATTTTAGTAAGGAGTTGGGATTCATCAGGACAAACCATTGACACTCAACAATATCCGATTAAAGTTATCCTTTAGTAAACAGGGGTATTTACCTCATGCTTTAAAAACACCTTTTAAAATCAATTAATAAAAAAATGAATACTAACAATTTAATTATTAAATCTTCAAAAATGAAAACAAACAAAATTTTTATCGCTGTATTATGCTTTGTAGCCGTACTAAGTGCATGTAAGAAAGACAAAGATGTTGTCATTGCTCCACCAACTATTTCTGGTCTAGAAGTTGGAACTAGCAACAACAAAACGGCCTATCCGGGTAACGATTTACATTTAGAAGCCGAAATTGAAGCACCTGGCAACATTGCAAATGTAAAGCTGGAAATTAACCCTGTAAATGGAACTGGGTGGAAAGTAAACACCACTTATACCGATGGCTTTGCAGGTTTGAAAAATGCGGAATTCCACAAACATATAGATGTACCGGAAGATGCTGCCACAGGCGATTACAAAGTGGTGCTATCTGTAACCGACCAACAAGGTAAAACCACCAAAATAGAATCGGATTTAAAAGTAGTGGTTGACCCTACACTTCCATCGGTATCTGGCTTAGAAATAGAATACGAAGGTAATGACGAAATACACTTTGAAGCCAATATTACCGCACCTAATAAAATTGCCAAAGTTGTGGTAGAAGTACACGGCGGTACTTACGAAGAAGAATTTGAGTTTACCGACGCCGCAATGGTTGGTCAAACATCATATACCTTACACAAGCACATCCACATTACGGGTGCCCCTGCCGGACATTACCACGTACACGTAAAAGTAGTTGACCAAGCCGGAAAAGAGATTGAAGTAGAAGAGCATTTTGATAAAAATTAATTCATAAAACATAGACTTACGAAGTTTTGAAGCGGCTTAACCTTCAATCTTACCTTTAAAAATAGCAACAACTTCGTAAGTCTTTAATAAAGACAACATGAATAAAAAACTCCATTTATTAGTCTTTGGCCTCTTGCTTTTGTTAGGTATTGCGGGATGTAAAAAAGACAAGAAAGAAATAGATACCGAATACCCCGTCATCGATATAAGCGCCACCGATGCCTTTCCTAAACAATGCAGCAACTTAAAAAGAGGACAAAAATTTGTATTCAGGGCTACCCTGTCAGACAATATTGAACTTGGCTCGGTAAGCGTTGACATCCACCATAATTTTGACCACCATACCCATAGTACCGAAGTGAACGATTGCGATATGGAAGCCGTTAAAGCACCTGTTAATGCTTTCTTGCTCATTAAAAGTTTTGATATCCCCGCAGGGCAAAAAAGTTACCAGATAGCGCAAGAAATTGAAGTACCTGCCAATGTAGATACAGGCGATTATCATTTTATGATAAGGCTTACCGATAAAGAGGGCTGGCAAACTATTAAAGGTTTAAGTATAAAAATAGAATAGGTTTTCCATTAAATTAAAGAAAGAAGAAATTAGTTTAGGTGAGTAGCAATTGCCCCGGTGGATGCCGGGGCTTTGCTCGTTTAAAGGTTCTTTTTTAAGAACTTAGCTATCAATCAACTTGCTACTATCCCTATCTAAAAAGAGAACGGCATTAGGATGTTTCCTTAAAATTGTAGAGGGATGTTTTGTACTGATATCGCTGTTAAGCGTATGTTTTACTGCTTTGGCTTTTGTGGGTCCGGGCACTACACAATTGATATAACGAGAGCCCAACAAAGCTGGGATCGTTAATGTCAAGGCTTCTCTTGGTACTTCATCCAAGATAGCAAAACAACCATCGTTTAATTGTTGTTGCCTGCAAACCTCATCCAATTCCACTACCTTAACAAGGTATTTGTCCTCAAAATCGGCAACTGGCGGGTCGTTAAAGGCCAAATGCCCGTTTTCACCAATACCCATACATACAATATCAATTGAATGTTGTTGCAATAAAGTGCTATACCTATTACACTCTGCCACCATATTTGTAGCATTACCATTAAGATAATTTACAGATTTGAAATTAAACTTATCAAATAGGCGATGTTTTAGAAAATTACCAAATCCTTGTGGAGCATCCGCAGACAAGCCAATATATTCATCCATGTGAAAAGCATTAATACGATTCCAATCCAAATTTTCGTAATACAACGCTTCTAAAAATTCATTTTGCGAAGGTGCAGCGGCAAATATGACATTTATTTCGTTCTTGCTTTTCAAAAGCTCATTCACCTTTTTCGCAAATTTTTCGGAAGCCGCTGCTCCCATTTCTTTTCTAGTTTCGTAAATTCTTACGTCTAATTTATTATTTGTAGCTATTATCATTATTTATTTTTCAAGTCAAAAAAAGTGTACGTTAACGATAATTATCAAATAAATGATAATTCTCCAAAAAATTCCTTTCTATGAAAGTCTGGCTTTTCTGCTTCGATCATATTCCATGTAAGGAAATGAGGTTGTGGCAAACCATCGCCACATTTATAGAAATTCCCCCTTGCCTTTAGGTTGTTAAATGAGGTTATTTTGTGTTTGATGAAGATTTCTTTTGGTATTACCAACATAATTTCCCAATCGAAACCATCATTACTATTTAGTGTACTGTTAGCGTTGATTTTTGAAGAAAAACTCAATTGCTTGATTACTTCGATTGGCAATAGCCTACGCCCATTTCTGCCATTACCATAACCAATTTTGGTAAAGCCTAAGCAATTAAATTCCAAATTGTAATATCCAGTATCATCAAAAGCAATGAAAAACTCTACGCAACTATCGTTATGGATATTACCATTGGTTACTTCCTTAGCTAGGAGGTATTTTTCAGAAATAATATATTTCAATAAAATAGACTGGCTGTTATGTGCCATTAAAAATTTTGCATCCGCATTTACTTGGTAAGTAGGCCAAGGTTTACAGTCAATAGCAACAGCCTGTAAACCATCCATCAACTGATTTAGCTTATCTACTTCTTTTATTTTTGCTGTATCTAAAAAAGGTATCTCTAATCTTCTCACACTCTTATTTTCCTTTGTATCGGCTTTAAACTGTTATTTCTTCTTTGGTGTAAACCACATTTCCTTTAACTATTGTGGTCTGTATATTAATGTTTTCATCAAAAATCACTACATCCGCATCCTTACCTTTAACCAACTCTCCTTTTCTATCGTGGATATTTAAAATCTTGGCAGGGGTTAAACTAGCCATTTTTATAGCATCGATTAAAGGAACGTCTGCCAATTCTATCATATTCCTAACCAAACGATCGGTAGTGGCTACACTTCCCGCAAATGCGGTGCGGTCTGGCAGTTTGGCCACACCGTCTTCTATGATTACATCCAATCCATTTTTTAAACTGCCCAATATGCTCTTTCCTTCTGGCATCCCTGCACCTCTCATGGCATCGGTAATTAAAGCAATGTTTTCAGTTCCTTTAATTTTATAAATCAGTTTTAATAACGGGGCTGGCAGGTGTATGCCGTCTACAATAATTTCTACCGTCATATCATCAAGCAAATAAGCACTTTCTATAACTCCGGCATAGCGGAAAGCATTACGCCTAGAAACACCCGACATGCAGGAATAAAAATGTGTAGCATGGGTAAAACCTACTTCATGAGCTTTAATAACTTCCTCATAAATGGCATCGGTATGGGCTATGGCGGCAAGTACATTGTTTTGTTTTAAAAACTGACCAAATTCAATAGTTCCCGGTAATTCTGGAGCGGCACTCCATCTTTTAATATGTTTTGATGCCGCTAGTATTTCTTTATATTCTACCGGATTAGGATTGCGGATATATCTTGGGTCTTGCGCCCCTTTTTGCGACATGGCAAAATATGGTCCTTCGATATGGATACCTACAAAATCGGCTCCTTCGTTATTTAAAACATTAGCCTTTTCATAAATCTCCAAAGTATTCAGCAAATCTTCTTTTTCACAACTCAAGGTAGTGGGCATTAATGCAGTTGTACCATATTTGGCATGGGTTTTAGCTATGGTTAAAAATGCTTCGATAGTGTTATCCATAAAATCATGTCCGCCACCACCATGTACATGCATATCTATAAAACCCGGAGAAACATATTGCCCTTTCGCATCTATTTCGAGAGCATTTTCTATGGCTATCTTTATAGTGCCTATTTCAGCAATTTTTCCATCGGCAACAATCAAACAACCATCTTTTAATATTCCAGACGGAGTGATGATATTACCATTAAATATTTTGATATAATTATTCATGGGAGATTATTTTTTAGTGGTCCAACTTTTTAGTGTGTGACCGTAGAAAGCGTAAAAAATGAGATAGGCATAACATGGTATCAATACCCAATAGGCCTCTCTTAAACCGTGTTCATCTGCCCAATAGCCGTAAACCAAAGGCATAATAGCATTGCCACAAAGCCCCATTATTAGCAAAGAAGCTCCGGTTTTGATAAATCTTCCCAGATTATCTAGGGCTAAAGGCCAAACTCCCGCCCAGATCATAGAATTGGCGAAGCCCAACAATACAATAAACCAAACTGAAATATCGGTTTCGTGATTAAATAAGCTGACGCGACCCGAAAACACTAGGATACAACAACTCAATACCAAGCCCAGCAAAGTGCAAATCTTAAGTGCAGTTTTCTGTGAAACCAACTTAGGAATAAAAGAAATCCCCAATAGATAGCCTATAATTGTAGCTGTTAAAGTATAAGATGGAAATGTTTTTGCCTCCATAAAAGCCATTCCGTGGTGGGTAGCATAATTTACAATACTATCAACCGCAATTACCTGAGAGCCTACGTGAAAGAAAATAGCAAAAGCGCCCAATACCAGATAAGGAAAATCTAAGATGCTTTTCTTATCTGCATTAGTTGTCGATAATTCTTCTGATTCATTATCTGTGTCTATCTCGGGCAGTGGTGAAAACCTGACAAAAAGCCCTAATAGTAACAATAGCACCGCTACCGCTCCGTAGGGAACAACCACTCTTTGTATTAGTTCGTCTAAAGCATTGGATTTTTCAATGCCCTGCATCAGCTCTATTTGCTTAAAAAGTGTATTATCTGTTGGGCGTAATATTACTGCCGAGAATAATAAGGGAGCTATAATTCCTGCCATCTTGTTACAAATTCCCATTACACTGAAACGCTGTGCGGCTCTTTCTTTCGGACCTAAAATGGTAATGTATGGATTTGCTGCTGTCTGCAAAATTGCCAAACCTATCCCCAATGTGAATAGTCCCGTTAGGAAAATACCATAAGTTCTGGTTAATCCTGCAGGTACAAACAATAAAGCTCCGATACACATTGCCCAAAAACCAATCATCATTCCTCTTTTGAATCCCACTTTTTTGAGCAGATAACCTGCCGGCAACGACATGACCAAATAAGCGATGTAAAAGGCAAAAGCAACCAAATAAGATTCGAAATAGTTAAGCTCGCAGGCTATTTTAAAGAAAGGGATTAAAATAGAGTTAATCCAAGTAACAAAACCAAATATGAAGAACAATAATCCTATTAATGAGATGGAGATTATTGTATCTTTTTTGCTCAATGATGATACTTGAACTGGATTTTTTTGTGTCGGCATTTTACGGAGAATTATTTTTGTTATTTTAATTTGCTTAAACGGGCTACTAAATCTAGGTATCTAAAGTTTCTCAATCTGGTTTCTTCTTTTATCTCCCCATCATACAGAAGCGATGTATTGAGATCTTTGAATTGCTTGTCTACTTCGACAACATTTAATGCGGTTAGCTTCTTCAACAAAGAAGCGGCATTTTCAATTTTAAAATCTGGCTGATTTAGCGCTACCTCAACTTCCATCGTAACCAAATAATTGTAGCGGATATTGGCCATTAGCACATAATGGGCAAACTCGTCCCTTTCTTTTGTGGGTGTTATTTTTTTAAGGGTGTTTAATGTGTAGGAAGCACTATCTACCAATTGTTTTATTGTTAAGCCTGTTTTGCTCACCTTACCTTGATTAACTTCATAGGGTGCTAGTTTTAAAGCATTCCAAAACAATTTGGCACCTGAGGTATTTAAGCCATATTTTTCAATGGCATATTGTATTGCAAATTCATCAGGATTGATAGGTTTTTCAGTGGATATAGCTTTGAAAAAACCATTAATTAATAAGTTGAAGCCCGATATTGGATAAACTCTTCTGATGGCATGAAAATCGATATAATCACTGTGAGATTCTGCTATTTGCGTGTACACGCCCGAAGTAGACCATGAGGTCATTACCATACCGCTATAACCCAATTCTCTGGCTTGTGGGATAAATGTTCTGATATTATTAAAGTGCTTTTCCCAATCGGTTAGGAAATAATTATCGGGATAGCTTCTAATTGCCGGCGAGCCCCAAATTTCGAAACCACTTTGCATCAGTTTTTGATGATCGCCAAAGCGGTCTAATTCCCAACCATAGTTCCAATCGATAAAAATGGTTTGTTTTGGTAAGGATTTTAGCGCATCCGGATATTTTAATGCAATATCTGCCCAAACCACAGGTTTTTTGCCCAAGCTAACTACCAATTCGCAAAGCATTTTAATATAATCTCCATATAAACGCCCCATGCCCAACGAATCTGCCTTGTGTTTCGATTCGGGCGAACGCCCCAACAGATAGGTTTCATCGCCACCAATGTGGAAATATTGTGATTTGTGCGTACTGATTAAATCTTTAAATAAATCGGTAAATAGGGCCTTACATTGCTCCTCTTTAATTGGGTTTACCTGTGAGTAATCTTTTTGGTCTTCCCTTAAATCTTTGTAGCGATAATGTTTGAGGATATATTCTACGTGTCCGAAGCTTTGTTGCAGGGGGATGACATCAATCTTCAGAGAATCACAATAGGCAATAAAGGATTTTACTTCGGCTCTGCTGTATGCATATTTATTAGCTATTACAGCATGTTTTTCGTACGGATAAGTGGCCTCCCATTCCATTACCAAGGTATTGATACCATTTTGGCTTAATTTTTTGGCAAATGCTTTTAATGCAGGCATTTTCATTACCTGTACCCTTAAATCGAGATGAAAACCTTTTACTTTGAAATCTTTAGTAGCAGGAATATCATTTGCGCTTACGTTTTGTGTTAAACCTAAAAACATCGCAAATAAAACCACTAATCTATATGTACTTATCTTTTTGGCCACTGCTTATATTTTAAAAATCAAACTTATCACTATATATAGAGGTGTTAATTAGACGATGGGCTGGGACAATCAAACATTAAAATTATCATTAAAACAGCATAATGTGGTCTTAGATTATATCCCCCGATTGTCTCCAAGACCTTACTCATTATACTGATATATTTTTATGCTATCTCTTTATAAATTTTGCCGCACTTACGCTGTTGTTTTCTGTTAAGCTCACCACATATAAGCCATTGGGTATATTACCAACATCTACGGATGGCTGGTTGGCTCCTTTTGATAAAGCAAATTTATTTGTAAGTAACTTTTTACCACTTAAATCTGTAATGGTTATGCTTGCATTTGAATTAGCCGAAGCGGTATAAGATAATAGCAATTTGTTATCGTTATTTACAAAAGCATTTAATTTACTTACTTCTAAATCAAAATTTACTACAACCGGACCAAATTCTTTACTATCACCATTAAAATCAACTTGTTTTAATTTGTAATAATTTTTTCCTGCTATCGGGTTTTTATCAACATACTGATAATTTCCCGCTCCTTTGGCTGCTACCTTATCAATAGTGCTAAATACACCATCCTCCAAAGCTCTTAACACCTCGTAATATGCATTATCTTTTTCTGATGCCGTTGCCCAGTTAAGTTGTATACCACTGGCAATTTCCTTTCCTGTGAAAGAGGTTAAATCTACCGGTAAAACGTTTTGTGGTATCCAACCAAATTTGATATCGCTAAGAGAAACTATCAACTGATTACTAGGTGCATTATGCGCTGCGATAAATATGGCATCTATTTTTTCATTTACAGCAAGTTCTGTTGAGGGGATGTTAGAAATAAGGCTGCCCCCTGGTTGTTGTTCAACAGTTAACAGATTGCCGTTTGCAAAAATGTTATACGTTCTTGGCGGCAGTGTATAGTTTTCAATTCCTCTACTATAATTTATTGACATAGAGGTATTATTGCAGTATATCTCCACATTCAAGTCTGCATTTTTTTGGAATGTAGTATATGAAGTGCCATACTGAGGATCCGAATATCTGTAAGTTCCATCATTAGTGCTAAGATAACGGGCACCGGCATTGGTTTGATTGCTGCCGGGTTGAAATCTAAAGGCACCGAATATGCCCGGATCTGGGGTACTTACCGCCACATTAAGCTGCTTGTCATTTGCAAATATGTCATCACCGGATTGTCCCGATTTTCCAAAACCAAGCACAAAGGTTCCTCCATTAGGATTGCTCTCAACTTTCAGCTTGAAAAAAATACTTGTAACAGCCGATGTACCATCAACTCCATAAAGCGCAAATTTGTTCAGTGTTGCGGCTGAGTTGCTTGAAGTAATTGAAAGCGTAGAGCTACTAATAGCAAAACCACCACCACCGTTAGCGGAAGTAAATACCCTTGCCGTTCCACTGGATGGTGAGGCTAAATACCCAGCACTAGAAGAAGTTGAAACTGATGCTTGTGCAATACTCCCTGCTGCATATGTAGCTCCTAACGTTCCGGTGGCAATATTGTAATCATAAGAAGTAGCTTGTGCAGCCCCTTCCCAAACTCCATAGGTTTGCGCATTGGCAAAATAAAAAGTTCCTCCAAAAAGAAGGCTTAACGATAGTAAAAATTTCGATTTCATGTTTTTTTTCTTTAAAGGTTAAATAATCAATTTTGTAATGATGACCCTGCTTTAATATTGCTGATAGAAAAGTTTAGGGTATTTTCTGCGCTGTTAGAACCTGTCAGCAAGAAAGCATCTATGGCCATATTTTGTTCCAATTCGCCAGTTGCCGGAAGATTTTCTGAACTATTAAGTTTCAATTGTTTATCGTTCACAAAAACTCTAAATGTTTTAGCTGGTAACGTGTAAACATTTCCCTTACGCGTAAGAGATTGTTCTTCTTGCGAGTTATTACTATATATCTCTACTTTTAAATCGCCACTTTTTTCAAAAATATCTGCATCATAGGCCTTATGTACATATCCAGTTCCATTAAAAGCTCTGTGCTCAGGATTAGTAAAAGTGTTACCTACCATAAATCTGATAGCTCCAAACAGCCCTTCTTGTTTGTTATTATTATAACTAGACGAATTTTTGAAAATACTGGCTTGCGAATTTCCAAAAGCTAAAACCGCTGTACCTTTTACGCCATCATTAAATGACAAAGTGAAAAATAGGCTTCCCACAGGAGATGCTTGTGGTATATCTATTACAGAAAACTTGTTTGGTACATCTGAATTGCTGGCACCAAAATTAATTGTCGATTTATTTAAGGAAAATCCAGTTCCGGCAGAAGGTGCAACCCATACTTTTGCTATACCCTCTGGCGGATACGGCAAAAAACCGGATTTATCTTTGCTAGATTCAGATGATTTTGATTCACCACTGGCATTAAACTTTTTACCCGACCCAGTTCCTTTTCCTAGATCATAACTCCAAGAAATTGCTTCTTTTGAACCTTTCCAAATTCCATAAGTTTGTGCCTTAGCCGTAGACATGTATAGACCTAAAATGGCTAATGTTAAAAATTTAATTTTCATATTGTTATAGTTATATTAGTTACCTATTAATGATTTTATTTTAATATTACTCACCGAAAAATTCAATGTATTTCCTGCACTGCTAGCACCTGATACCATAAAAGCATCTATTGGCATATAAGGAAACAACTCACCTGAAGAAGCAATATCTGCTGAACCGCTGTATTTTACCTGAATGTTATTTACATATAGGTGTAACGAACTGGCTGGCAGCGTATGTGATACTCCGTTTCTATTATATACTCTACTATTACTTGTATTATTGCAATAAATTTCGAAGTTCAAATCGCCGCTCCTACTAAAAAGATCAACATCATGGGATCTATGAAAATATGATGAACCATCGGCATATCTATATTGGGCATTTGTTGAGTTAGTGCCTACAAGAAATCTTATTGCTGTAAAAAGTCCATTTTGTTTATTATTGGAGTAGGCATCGTTATTTTTAAAGAGGTTTCCATCAGAACCACCTATAGCTAAAATGGCTGTACCTTGTGTGCTATTGTTAAAAGACAATTTAAAAGAAACATTTACCAGTGTTGATGACCCCGCAATATCATACAACGAGAATTTATTAGGCACAGTGCCGTTGCTAGCTCCAAGTGTTAATATTGAATTATTGAGATTAAAACCTGCTCCTGCATTGGCAGCCACTAATGCTCTGGCTGTTCCAATAGTTGGATATGGTAAAAAGCCGGGAGCATCTTTTTTAGACTCCGATACCTGAGCACTAGAAGTAGGATTTAATATCGTTCCTGTGCCTGTACCAGATCCTAAATTATATTCCCAATTCCATGCAAGGTAAGTTCCAGTCCAATTATCTGCCGGAGTGCTTAACTGGGTCCTAATCCATTTCCCCGCTTCTTTTAGGTTATCGTCTGTCCAAGGGCCATTTGGGCAAGTACCTGTTTTCCAAGCTGCTCCTGTAAGTGGGCTGTCAGAGTAGTTCCAATTACACCATGAAATTTTTCTTTCTTCCATAAACTTCAACCACTTAGCCGACATTACAAAATCGTTAGCGCCATCTCCCCAACCATCCTGCGTACCAAATTCAGTTACAAATACTGGAATGCCGTTCTCAATAGCTTTAGAAACATATCCCATTCTCCTTCCCTGATGGTTACTTTGCCAACTATCTGCCGCATAGAAGTGCATGGTGTACATGATGTTGTCATAGGACAGCGCATTACCAATTACCAGATCTGGTCTTGATGCGTTTTCCGGAGTACCAACGATGATGATAGATTTAGGGTCATTTTTTCTGATGATGGGAACAATTTGATCCGCATAGTTTTTGATCATTGACCAAGTAACCTCATACTGTTTGTTGTTTGGCTCGTTACATATTTCATAAAGAACATTTCCTTTATCAGCGTGTTTTTTGGATACATGCTCAAAAAACACTTTAGCCCGTTCTGTATTGTAATTGGGATCTCCGGGATCAAGCATGTGCCAATCTATCAATGTATAAACCCCTTCCTTATAGCACTTTTCAACCAGATCATCTACAAATTTTGTAAAGTATACAGGCTCTTTTTCATAGCCCCCCTCTTGTATGTACATAGATATACGCAGGACATCAACACCCCAATCGTGCATCAACAAATTCAAAGATTGCTCATTGTAACAATTGCCCCTATATTGCAAACCATGGGTACTCATGCCACGTAACTGAATTGCAGCACCCTTTTCGTTTACAATGTTTGTTCCTACTAATTTCAATCGACCGTTGATATCAAAAGGGCTATCTTTTTTAGGGATTATAACATCTCGTTCTCCTTCCTTTTCCTTTTCTGAAATTATAGGTTTATCTCCCTTACAGGACATGAATACAATAAGTAATATGCTTAATAAATGGAGTATCTTATTCATTTCTTTTATTTTTATCACAACCAACAATCGAATGTTATTTTATAGCTTCTTTCTGGGTTTTATCAATCAGCGTTAAAAGTGAATTTGCATTTTGGCTATCATAGAGCAATTGCCATATCATTATCCCTCCCCCATCCGTTATTGCCAGTTCGGTTTTAGCTTTTATGGTATTTTTTCCATTGTAATAAAAAGTACCACCATTATTAGGGAAAGGAATTTCATCGACGTTTACCCAGTCTGGGTAGTTTTGCTGAACGGTTTGCCACGACATTTGCCTTAATGATGAATTGCTGTCGAAAAAAGTACCAAAGCCATAACCGTAAAAAGGAACTCCCAGTACCAATTTTTTCTTATCCAAGCCTCTTTGACCATGCCAATAATTGAGATGTTGAACGGCGTAAGCATAGGTAGAATGTTGTCCGGGACTTGAAAGATCCCAAGGACCTGTAGCATCATACGCCATGATATTTATGAAATCGAATGTAGCTAATGCTTTATCTGTTAGCCTTGCTCTTGTCCACCAAGCTACCGCAGAAGTAAGTAGTTTTTTACGTTCTGTTAAGGGTGCTCGAAGTTCTGTAACAAAGGCTTCATAATTCGCATCAATATCATCTCCTTCCAGATCTACATCTATTCCATCGAGGTTGTATTTGTCTACAAAATCAATAAAATTTTTAACCAATAAAGCTCGCTTAGTGCTCAAAAGCTCAGTGTAATATCTCTGAGGGCTTCCACCACCACAAGAAAGCATTACATAAACTCCCTTTTTATGCGCCGTTGCTACTACAGTCTGCAATGCTGGCATATCTTGAAAAGTTGCAGCTGTAGGATCTGGGTTAATAAAGGCAATGTTTAGATGCGTAATTTTTTCAAAGTCTACACTTTCTAAATCACTTATAATACTTGCTCTAGACCATATATAGCCAACAACTTTAAAATCTTGGCTTTTAGGCACGAAAGTTTCTTCAGAAGTTTCTTCTTCTGTAGACTGTATATTAACTTGCTTTTGCTTCTTACAGGCAGCAAGAGAAAACAGTAACACAAACAAAAAGTAGTGTAAAACCTTCATTCTATTTGTTATTTGGTAACTTGATTTTTGTAAGTATTGTCAATTAAGGTTAATAGAGAATTTTCATCGAAACTATCATATAGCAACTGCCATATCATTACGCCACCTCCTTGTTTGACAGCTAGTTCTGTTTTCTCTTTAATTGTTGCCTTACCGTTGTAGTAAATAGTACCTCCATTATCGGGCAAAATAATTTCATCATAATCCATACGATCAGGATATTTGTTTACCACATCTTGCCACGAAATCTGCCTAAAGGCTCTGTCCTTACCTGGAAGTTCTCCAAACCCATAACCATAAAAAGGCAGTCCTACATTCAGATTTTCTTTTTTTAGACCTCTTTCATTTTGCCAGTACATTAAATGTTCTTCTGCATAAGAAATGGGCGAATGTTGTCCGGCTACTTCTGGTTTCCATGGCCCTGTTTTGTCATAGGCCATGATATTGATAAAATCAAATTGGGCTAATGCTACATCCGTAATGCGGGCTCTTGTCCACCAAGCAACCGCCGAAGTAAGCAGCTTTTTACGTTTAGTTAGCGGTTTACGCAACTCTACTACAAACGGTTCATAATTTGCATCTATATCGTTTCCTTCTAAATCCACATCTATACCATCTACATTATATTTATCTACGAAAGCAATAAATCCCTTTACCAACCGCTTTCTGTATTTATCGGTCAACAATTTTGCATAATAGGCATGACTGCTACCTCCGCCACAGGAAATCAGCACCTTGATGTTGTTCTGGTGGGCTATTTTAACTACCGTATCCAAAGCCGGAACATCCTTAAAATTTCCAAATGGATCTGGATTGATAAATGCGATGTTTAAATGTGTAATCTTTGTAAGGTCTATTTTATTCAAATCTTGAACCATATTAGTTCTCGACCAGATATAGCCAACTACTTTGAATTGAGCATGTGATGAACTAATTATACTTAAAGCACATACCATCAAAAGCATACATTTTCGCATCCACATTTTTTTATTACTAAGAATCATTTTATACTATCTTTTTAATTGAAAGGGCTATTGGTTTTTACCAGAATATCTAGGTTAACCCATGTGATTGACCTAAATATCCAGTTATAGATATATCAAGGTATTACAGATACATCTTTAAATCTGCTTACAGTAGTTCCATTATAACTCGCCTCTACTTTTATCCTATGGTTACCAAGTGTTGTAGCCGTGTAGGTGTATTTTTCGCCGGTTGCTACTTGTACATCGTCTACTTTCCATACTACACTTACTTTACCTACTGGTGCAAATTGAAGACCAGTGAAGGCAAAGGTGCTTCCTTGTTTTAATGTTAAAACTGTATTTGGATTTGGAAATATTGCGGGATTTGGAGATACAGCGGCGTCTCCTCCAAGAATTCTTGGTACATACGCGTATTCTTCTTCCTGCTTTTTTACTTCGTCTTCTTTGCACCCTACAAAAATCGTGGCCACAAATAAGATGCATACTATTAGTTTAATACTTTTCATATCAATTGATTTAATACCGTTAATTATTCTTGATCCCACCATACACGTTTTGTCCAATCATCAGTGCCTATGATTTTGATTGCAGCATTTACATTATCTAAGTTTTGCTGCTTTTCAGTCAATGTATATTCAAATCTTCTTGGTATTGTTGTAGAGTTTGATTCGGAAGTTGGCGAAGGAGTTAATAGCGGGAAACCACTTCTACGCCAGTTAGAATAAGTTTCATTTCCGTTTAGCAATAAGGCAATCCACAATTGGGTGTTGATTTGCTCTAATTCTTTACCGGCAATTAATGGATTTGCTGTTTTGAAGTTGGCTATTTCTGTTGCGGTTATCACTGGGCCACTTGGGTACAAACTTAATTGTTGCATTGCAGCCTCCACACCTTTGTAATAATGCTCTTGAGCAGTTCCGTCCAAATTAAGCCCAAACCGTTGTGTAGCATCTGCCAATAAAAGTTCTACCTCTGCATAAGTAATGTGGAAGAATGGTGCATCATTTCTTAGTAAATTATGGTTAAGCTGTGGCTTGAGGTCTATACTTCTAGGTGTATAAGATGTTCCATCAGCTAATGTAATTGCTGTTGTGCTTAGCACGTCTTCATAATTGTAACGTCCCGGAAGCCCACCCACCAAGCCTATTTTAGCTCTTACTTGTGCAGTAATATCCTCTCTCTCTAAAAATCTTGTAGGTGCAACCGGATTAAATTCCTTGTAGCATTTAATTAAGGCATTTACCCGTGGATCATTTGTGGATGTTAGTGCATTTAAAAAAGTAGTTACTACCCTACCCATTTCATTTTTACTGTTCCAAGCAGCCGATATTCCGTTAGGTCTTTGATCTGCATAACTCATTGCAGCATCTTCATGCCTAGTCATACAAATGTCTGCGTTGCTTGTAAATAATCCAGCGGCATAAGCAGCTTGAATCTCTGCTTTGGCTTTGTCTGGATCTCTCTTAGCCAAACGCAATGCTAAACGTAAGCGTAGAGAATTAGCAAATTTCTTCCAAGATACAATATTGCCTTTGTAAAAATATTCGTTTGGAACTTGATCTTTTGATGCATCTAATTGCGTTGAGGCTTCAGCAAGTTCTTTGAAGAAATCGTAATAAATATCTTTTTGTGCATCATATTTGGGGTTGAAAACACCAGAATAATAACCTTTAGCAGCTTCGAAATATGGAATATCCCCGTACAGATCGGTTAAGCGGGCAAATACGTAAACCTTCATGATACGAGCCATTGCATTTACATTGGTTTTACCAGCAACGCCTTTAGTACGTTCAACGGCGTCAACAATGTTTAAAACATCAAATGGATAGCTGTTATCAAACAATCTCCACATGTAACTAGGAGTTTTTTTATACAGTGCGCCATAACTCATGTTAAAAGCACCGCCAAACTGCTGCATCATAGGAATGAGCATAAAGTAGTTTGTACGTTCTTGTATACCTAAATCCCCTGAAAAATACGCTTGAACATACATTAGCTGACTTGCCGGATCCATGTTAGCTGATTTGGTAGGGTCTATATTCATATCTCCAAACTTCTTGCATCCAAGTGAACTTAAGCCCACTAAAAGCAATAAGAAATATTTTATCTTTTTCATCTTTATAAATTTTAGTTAGAACTTCACATTAAGATTAAATCCAAAACCCCTACGAGTTGGTAATGAACCATACTCCAATCCCTGACCATTGCTATTGTTATAGTTAGAGTCGGGGTCTACATTTGGCACATCTTTATAGATGATAAATGGATTTCTGGCAACGATGCTAAATGATGATCCTTTTAAGCCAATTTTTTTATTAAGCGCTTGCGGTAAGGTGTAAGTAAGCGTAAGTTCTCTTACTTTTACATAGGTAGCTTTATAAATAAATGGAGTAGCTATATTAGAACCATCTGTAGCAAAAGTTGTCCAATACAGGGTGGGATCTATTGCTGTTGTATTAGTTACATAAACTGGATTAGCAGTTGTTCCCGTATTAACTACACCTTTTGGCACATAACCTCTTCTGTTACCTTCAGCTAGCCATTCGGCAGATGTCTTTTTTGCAGCCAAACGGTTTTCTTCCGATAAAATCCATTCTGCCCTACCTTCTAAAGTTTCAATAGCTGATCCTCTTGCATACAAAAACAGATTGGTCATGGAGAATACATCTGCACCATATTTTACATCGAATGCTGCATTTAAACTAAAATTACGGTAAGAAATACGGCTGGTAACCCCACCAGTCCAATCAAATACGCCCTTACCCAACACTTTCAATTCTGGATCTATTGTAGGTAGGAAAGTAGTAGAATTTAATATCACATTGCCGTTCGGATCTCTTAAAAAATCGTACCCCATAATAGTACCATATTGCTCTCCCGGCTTAGCTACCACAAATAGACCGGCCCAACGTGCTTGAGATAAGGTAAGGAATCCGTTAACTCTATCTGATAATGATTCTACCTTGCTCACATTTCTGGCAAAATTCACACTCATATCCCACTTAATTTTGCTATTACCAGATAATGGGCTTCCGGAAAGCAACAACTCAATTCCTTTGTTCGAAATCACGCCAGCATTAATTAACTGTTGGCTATATCCTGATGTATTTGCAGATGGTACAATATTTATCTGATCTCTTGATTTAGACTGATAATAGGCTACATCAAAATTGATTCTGTTCTTTAAGAATTTCAAATTTGTACCGAATTCAAAAGATTTAGTTCTTGTAGGCCTTAAATCGGTTGGAGGTATAATAGTAGTAGCAATTTTTCCATTCATTGAACCGTTGAAAGGAAGTTGATTAAGTGTATAGTTAAGATTCAATAAATATGGATCTGTATCACTTCCAACTTCAGCCACAGAAGCTCTCAACTTACCGAAAGACAAAATATCGTTACTAATTTTAAAGGCATCTGTAAATACAAAACTGTTCGATAAAGATGGATACGCATACGTATTGTTTTGCTCTGGCAATGTAGATGATTGATCACGTCTAACTGTAGCATCTAAGAATAAATATTTTCTAAAGCCAATAGTAACTAAACCATACAAAGAATACATCTTACGTTGTATATCAGTTTCTGTTACTACTTTATCAGCGTAACTAGCTGGTGTAATGGCATCTAATACAAGCATATTGGTAAATGCGGAAGTTGTACCTTTACGAAAACGGCTGTTGATGCTCCCTCCCAATCTTGCTGATATATTAAAGTCTTGACCTAATTGTTTGGTATAGGTGGCCAAAACTTCGGCCTGATTAGTCGTATAACGCATATTTACCAGATCAAGCTGGCCAGCTAATGCTGCAGGTGTAGTTTTAGGACGGAAATTTTCATATTCTAAAAATGTAACGTCTGTAGCAGCCTTGGCATTGATACTAAATGCCTTTGAGAATTGATAAGTTGCACCAATTGTACCGGTAAGCCTGTCTTTATCGGTTTGATTATACATCTCATTGATAATCCAATATGGATTTATACGATATTGACCACCACCCCAATCTATATAATCTCCAAGCGCACTTTTATAAGTAGTTTTAAATAATGATTGGTCAATGTTGTTAGCCAAGCCAGTGAAGTTCATTCCAATATTAGAGGGAGAATCTCCTAATCCAGCTCTGTTGTTCACATGCTCATCCATGTATGTTACCCTAACATCAAGCGTAAGTTTATTGCCAAACTTAGAGCGCCCGGAAAAAGAATAGCTATTTCTTCTAATATCACTTTTAGGAACAATATCATTATATCTCAAATCTGAAGCAGAAAATCTAAAACTAGATTTGTCTGTTGAACTGGATAAAGCAATTGTATTATTAAATGATGAACCTGTGCGAAAAAAGCCTTGGATATTGTTCTCTGCCAAAGCATAAGGTCTAGACACACCATCAAAACCAATGTAATTCACACTAGGATCTAATCTTGCCCCGAAATTGATAAATAAACTGTTAAAGGCCGAAGCCTGATCGGTTGGCATTAACTGATTTCTACCCTGTCCGTACAAATACTGTACGTTATCGTATTTAGTTAACTGTGTTTCTATAGTATTTGTACTGTTAAAATCAATACCTAATTCTCTATTATTTGTCCCTTTTTTGGTTGTAATGAGTATTACACCATTTCCTGCAAAACTCCCGTATAGAGCAGTTGCAGCCGGGCCTTTCAATACCGAAATAGATTCGATATCATCAGGATTGATTGCAGAAATGGCATCTCCCATATCTACCCCACCGCCATATTGATCACTACCCACTCTACCATAGTTAGCGTTATCCATCGGGATACCATCAATTACATATAAAGGCTGATTATCACCTGTAATACTTGTAGATCCGCGTAATACTACCCTAGCCGAACCTGCAGGGCCACCAGCACCACTATTAATTACCAATCCGGCTACTTTTCCGGCAAGAGAATTAATTACATTAGTTTCTTTAGCTTTATTGATATCATCACCATCAACTTGAGTTATTGCATACCCTAATTCTTTCTCACTTCTTTTGATACCTAGTGCCGTTGTAACTTCTACGGTTTTCAATAATTGTACATCTATCTTTAGAGCTATATTAACTAGCTTTCTAGATTCACTCGCAACAAAAGTATGAGTCGCATAACCGGTCATTTTAACCTGTATAGTGTCGCCGTTACTCGCCCTAATTGTATAACCTCCATCTACGTTGGTTACTGTACCTTGTTTAGTTTTCTTATTTAGAACGCTAACTCCTGGCGATTTGAAATTATTTTCGTCAGTAATTATGCCTGATACCGAAAATTGCTGTTGAAAACTACTCGGCATCTTTTTAGCTGATGCTTTTTCGATATGAAAAGCATATAAAAAGATGTTTAATAGTACCAGCAGCATCAAATTAATTGGTTTGTTTTCTTTCATTTTCTTGCTTGGTTTAGGTTATTTTATCGTGTACGTACACGTTATTAGTTGAAAAAATAAATATTAATTAGTTGGGTTTTGTAAATTTAATTTCCTTTGCAAAAGGATCTACATAATCTACCTTATCCTTTTCATTTGGATTTTCTACCTTTTTGGGCAGTTCCTCATTAAATGGATCATAATAGTAAATCCCCTGCTTTTGGTACATCGTTAGTTCATTTTTTACCAATTTTAAGAATGTATCATCGTTTTTGTTTTCTTGTTTAGTCCATGCTGCTTCAGCCAGTGCCGCTATACGTGGAAAAAGCATAAAATCTAGTCGTTGTTCGTTGTAAATAGTTTCGGTCCATAAATTACCCTGTAGACCTTTTACCAATGGATTGCTAGCGAATGCTTCGTTGCCCGGAAACTGGTAGATATTTAACAGTGTGTTAAATTTCCCACCCCATTTTCTGCCCAATTTATGGCTATTGCCTTGCACAAAATCTAGATATAGCGGTAAACGTGGGCATACTACTACCGAATAACCTTTGGTTAACGCCTGTTCTAACAATTGTGGTTTATCATGTCGCCACCAAAATAATATGGCTTTTTCTTTATCCAAATCTGCCGATAGTGCTTCATCCCAAGCTAATACTTTTGTATTCAGTTTATAAATGCTATCGGCCATGCGTTTTACAAAGTAATTTTCTACATCAAGGATGCTCTTTAAGTTGTGAGCAGCCATTAGCGATTTCACGTCTTCATCGGTTTCCCAAGCCTTAGCGCCAAACGCAACTTCATCTGCTCCTAAATGTATCTTATCTGTTTTAAAAAGCGATTTTACTTCTCTTATAATATCGGTTAAATAGCCATAAGTAGCTTCTTTTCCCGGATTAAATGTAAATTCCGGATGTTCTTTCGTTCCTCCCCCACTATATTCGGGATATGCCTTATTTGCTGCCGTAGCATGGCCGGGCATATCTATTTCAGGAATAATTTCGATATTTCTTTTAGCAGCATAATCAACAATAGTTTTAATTTGCTGCTGTGTATAAAATCTGGCCGGAGCATTTTTATTGGAATGATTACCAACCCCACCTATGGTAGTTAGTTTTGGGTATTTCTCAATAGCTAAACGCCAGCCTTGCTCATCTGTTAAATGCCAATGAAATTTGTTCAACTTGTAGTAAGCCATCCAGTCCAATAGCTGTTTTACTTTTTGCTCGCCAAAAAAATGTCTCGATTCATCTAACATAAACCCACGCCATGCAAAACGTGGTTCGTCTTCTATCTGCCAATTTGGAATTTTTGAACTTTGACCGTTGGTATAGTTAATAACTAACTGTGCTAAAGAAGCTAAACCATTGGCAATTCCTTTCTTAGTACCGGCTTTGATTTCTATTTTATTTGAGGAGGTATTTAGTTGATAGTTTTCGTTATCGGTACTATTTTTTTGTAGAATGAGATTAACCGTTCTATTGTTCTTTTTGTTAGATAGCTGATAGTTATTTTTCTCTGCCAGTACCATTCTGAATTGGGCAATATAATCTGCCAACTGCTGTTCTCCCAATATCCTCACTCCCCCATCAAACACAAAATAGCCTTCAGACTGATTTGACTTAAGTGGTTGTGGAATAATTGGACAGGTGTTCTGTGCTGCCATACTTGAGGAGGCAAACACTATAAAACCCAAGAATACAATTAAACAACGGTTAATGCTCATAATTTATTTACAGTTAGGGTTATCCCTATTGTACATACAAATATGTGTACAGTTATATTTGGTTAACGGTAACGTACACGAAATTAGTAATTATTATTTTACTTCCAAATTTATTGTAAAAAAATTTTATAATTAATCACTTGGATACAATACATAATAGCTTTAATTGCTGTAATACTGATAGTTTTCTTTCGTAATGATATCGATAGGCATAAATTGCTCTTTTTCTATGGTCGTATTTAACACTAAATGATAATATAGGCTCATCAATCCTCTATAACCTTGTTCTTGTGGCTTTTGACAGATCAGAAAATCGATAGTTTTATTTTTGAGATAGTGAATATTATCTTCTAGAAAATCGTATCCAATAAGTTTTATTCCTTCTATTTTATTTTCTTCGAAATATTTGGCAACCGTAGATACCCTAGAATTAGTTACAAAAACAACATCATATTTATCTTTATTTAATTGTTCTGATAGTTTTTGTTGAATATGCGGGTAATCGGTTTGTTGAATATCGATTTTAGTCAATTCATTAGTATTTCCGGTTTGCTCGAAGTAATTTCTAAACCCTTCTTCTTTGCGCAATAAGTGGTGATGTAAATCGATCTCTTTAGAAATATTAACAATTAAAGTTTTTTTATTAGTTGGTGAAAGATAATTAACGATATGTGCCGACAAATAACCGCTCTGATATAAATTAGGGCCTATATAACACAAATTGTTATATCCCGGTATATCTGAGTTAATAAACACCAACGGAATTTTCTTTTCGTTACATTCTTCAATAAAGGTAATGCTCTCTTCTTCAAACATCGGAGCCATTAACACTCCATCAAACTCGCCTGCATTAATCTTTACTGCGCTTTCCTTAAAAGTCGATTTGTTATTTTGGTCGAAAAAGAACGGAACAACTTCAATACCAAAATCCTTGATTTCTGCCGCAGCTTGCTTTATCCCATTCAAAGGGGCTTCCCAATATTTGGTTTCGGCCGACACTTGGGGGATTAAAGTGGCAAACCGAAGTTTTTTCTTTGAAGCCAACCTTCTCGCAAAAATGTTAGGCTGATAATTTAGTTCTTCAATAATCTTCAGGATTTTGGCCTTAGTTTTTTCTGATACTCCTACCCTATTGTTCAGCACTCTGTCTACCGTACCGATAGATACATTTGCCAAACGGGCAATTTCTTTAACACCAGTTCCTGAGTTCTTTTTTTCCATTTTAACAAAACTAATAAAAAGTTTATTCGATGTATTAACAAAACAAAAAACCTCGTAAGGTATTTATCTCACGAGGTTACACTTTATTTAACCAAAATTATTTGCTTCCTAAATCCAAATAGCGCTGATACAGCTTTTTATAAACGGCTATTTTATCAGCCTGCGGCAAGTATTCCGCATCATACCCACTCGACATAGCTGTTTGGGCTTCGACGATATTGGCATAAACACCGCCAACCACTGCCGCAAACATTGCCGAGCCTAAGGCGCAGGCCTGCTCACTTGTAGCTACTTTAATTGGCACATTTAGAATATTGGCCAAAGTTTGCATTACATAAGATGATTTTTTGGAAATACCTCCCAAAGCAATTACCTGTTTAATGTTTACACCCTGCTCAATAAATCTGTCCATAATGGCTTTAGAGCCAAAAGCTGTAGCTTCTACCAAAGCCTTAAAGATATGTGGCGCACTTGTTCCTAAGGTGATACCTGCAATAACTCCCTTTTTGGTCAAATCTACATCGGGTGTCCTGCGGCCGTTAATCCAGTCCAACGCAATTAAATCATTTTCTGTTACAGGAATTTGAGTAGCTCTCTCCGAAAGTTTTGGCAGAATGGCATCGCTGGCTTTTTTCAGTTCTTCTTTGCTTAAAATTTCTCCCAAAATTTCTTTCATTGGAAATTCTAGTATCTGCTTAAACCAACTATAAACATCACCAAAGGCAGATTGTCCTGCTTCCATACCCAACATATTTGGGATAATAGAACCATCTACCTGCCCGCAAATTCCATTTACCAAGCCGTTAAATTCGTCAGTCGGTACTACCACCATATCGCAGGTAGAAGTTCCCATTACTTTTACCAAACTGTAAGCCTCAATTCCAGTACCTACCGCACCTAAATGCGCATCTATCGCTCCAACACCTATTTTTACATTGGTAGATAATCCTAACTTCGCAGCCCATTCTGCTGATAGATTACCTACTGCTGCATCTGTGGTATAGGTTTCTTGGTACAATCTATCTCTTAAATCGGCTAATGCCGGATGTAATGTGCCTAAAAATTCCTTACTCGGTAAACCATTAAACTCCTCGTGCCACATGGCTTTATGCCCTGCCGCACAACGACTGCGTTTTACTGTTAAAACGTTGGAATTTCCTGTTAAGAAAGCCGGCATCCAATCGCAATGCTCCATCCATGAAAATGCTTTTTTAGCAACTTCGCCCCCTTTTTTGGTGATGTGCAATATTTTAGACCAAAACCACTCCGAAGAATATAATCCGCCCGAGTATTTGGTATAATCTATTTTCCAATGTTTTGATAAGGCATTGATATCATCCGCTTCCTGCAATGCGGTATGGTCTTTCCACAATACAAACATGGCATCTGGGTCTTCCTCAAAACCCGGTAGCAAGGCCAATGGTGTACCTGTTTTATCTACTGCTCCGGGTGTAGAGCCTGTGGTATCAATGGTAATGGCTACAATATGAGCAACTACTTCCCTATCTACTTGGCTAAGGATATCTTTAACGGTTTCTTCCATCCCTTCGATATAATCTAAAGGGTGTTGCCTAAATTGCGATAGCTCCGGTTGGCAATACTTGCCTTCAGCCCATCTTTTATACAAACTTACAGAACAGGCAACCTCAGCTCCGTTTTGGGCATCAACGAGTAATGCCCTTACCGAATCTGTTCCGTAATCTAAACCTATGACGTATTTTTTTGCACTCATTAGTTAAATTTTGAACCGTCTACATCTACCGTACCACAGAAATGCGTTTTTATACCTAATTCTTCCAATGCCGCCGCTTTAATTCTACAAGCTTTGTGTGCCGAAGCCTCATCATTGGTGTAAACTACCTGAATGTGGTTTGCTTTATGACGGGCCATCATTTGGTCGCGAGAAACACCATCTAAAGTAGCATGCATCATTGGCCATTGATAGTTAGTTTCGTTCCATCTTCTTTCTGTTTCTTCTTTAGGTAATTCTACTGCTTTACCAACGCCCAAATCGCAATGAAGCTCATTGTTGATGACATAAACGCGGCTCCAAACAATGTTGCCCGGTTTTGCAACTCCCCTTAACGAACCTCCACCCATTTTAAAGAACATGGCAGGTTGGCGAATGCTGTCTGATGCTGCATAACCGCCGTGATGCGCAGCAGGTGCTGCCCCAGAAATTTCAAATACCCAAACAAAATCATCTACCTTATCACTTTTGAAATCTTCGCCCCAACGTAAATCGTGCAAGGTATTCTCGGCCGACATACCCAACTGTCGCCATAATTTGTAGGTCAGCAAACCATCAATACCGGCACATTCATCTACTTCGTTAAAATGTGGAAGTGCTTCGCCTGCATATAATTCCTTGCCATTTTCGTCAAATACCGGCGGACGGTCTTGGTTGTTTAACAAGCCCTCTACCAAATCACTAGCCGGAACTAGGTCTTTTAAGCCTTGTTGATATTGAATGCCGATAGTATCGCAACCAAATTCATCGGCCAAACGTAAGGCAGCAATGTACATTTTACACTGGGTTAAGGTTTGATTTTTTGTCAGTTCGGTCGCATCATCAGTACCCCAATCGAATTTCATTCCTTTATCTAATAGCCAGTTCAGCACTTTTTCTGCGTCAGCATCGCTTACAGTCAGCATTTTTGCATATAAAGTAGATTGGCTCAATCTTTCTTTGAAAATACCTGTTGCGTGCAACAAATCATCGGGTACAATGGCGTTGAACATTCCCATACATCCCTCATCGAAAACGCCCATAATGGCTTTGTCTTCCTTTAGTTTCGCTGCAAACTCACGACCTAGTTTTTCATCGTCCCGAGGAATTTTAACTGATGCAAATGGTTTAACATGGGTTTCGGGATGTTTTACTTCTCCAGTCTCCAACCAACTTTTAACGCCATTTAGGAAAAAATCATCATTAAAATCTACACTCCATAAGCTGCTGTATTTTACATTGGCCTTGGTTAACGAACCGTTTAAATTTAACATCCCTACCAAGCCCGGCCATTGTCCACTAAAATTGGCTACGGTTAAAATTGGGCCTCTGTGTGTAGTTAAGCCCGCTAAAACGTGATGGCTGTATTGCCAAACACTTTCTGCAACAATTAACGGTGTATCTTTATCTATATTCTTGAAAACTTCTATACCCATACGCTGCGAATCAATAAAGCCGTGCTTTTTTTCCGGGTCGTAAGCATGAGCTCTTTTAATGCTATAACCAAATTTCGTAAAGGCATCTGCTAAGGCTTTCTCCATTTGGGCTTGGGTTTCCCAACAATTCTGATTGGCTGCAATTCTTAAATCGCCACTGGCTACCAAAAAAATTTCCTTCTTCATTTATATGATATGTTTTTTGTGTTATAATAATGTAAGCTGATGTGAATAGCACATTGATATAAGGCAGAAAATTACAGAAAAGCCTATTTGTTTTTTAGTGGCATTTCATACACATTATATTTGGCACAACATGAGTTTACTTTACAAATATGCTTTTTGCAGTTAGATTTTTCTTGCGTCTTATTGTCCTATTATTATACTATATTATCATAATTTCATTACAATTATGCAATATTTAAAATTATTTAGTTATAATTAAGGAATATTTCAAACCAAATATTGTAAAGTAACCATGAAACCCCATTTTCATAAAGTACCTGTTAGTCTTCAAAATTCGTTCAGTATTAGACATGATATTCAAGAAAATTTTGGCAAAATTTGGCACTATCACCCAGAGTTGGAATTGCATTATGTGATAAAGGGTGAAGGCGTACGTTTTATTGGAAATAATATCAGCAATTTTTCATCGGGAGAGATTATCCTTTTGGGCGAAAACCTACCACATACTTGGCGTTGTAGCGAAGAATATTTCCAGAACAATCCGGACCAAGAGGTAGAAGCCATAGTAATCCACTTTTTACCGGACTGTTTAGGTAAAGATATTTTGACCTTGCCAGAGGCTTATCTGATACCAAAACTTTTTGAAAAGGCAAGAAAAGGAATGCTTTTAAGGGGCGAAAACAGGGATAAGCTAGCAAAATTGATGTTACAGGCCAAGGATACACAAAATCTAGATAGATTAATTGTACTGCTCTCAATTTTAAAAATTTTAGCCGAAGACGATGATTATACTATTCTTAACCCCGGCAATGTTCAATATCAATCAGACGAATCGGATGTAATTAGGCTGAATAAAGTGTACAATTATACACTTACCAATTTCAAAAAAGAGATTAACTTACAGGAAGTAGCGTCTATCAGTAATTTAAGTATTACTTCTTTTTGCCGTTACTTTAAGCAAATGACCAGAAAGACCTATTACGATTTTCTGATTGAGATTAGGGTTAGCCATGCCTGCCGATTGTTGATTGAGGATAAACATCCTACCAATATCATCTGCTATCAATGTGGTTTTAATAATGTTTCTAATTTTTATAGGCACTTTAAAAAAGTTACAGGAATTACACCTCTAGATTATAAACGAAAATATTTGTCGGAATAGAATTGTGTTTGCATGCTCCCAAAATAGGATTCGAACTTATCTATATAATAAAAAAATCCCCAATGAATAATTTCATCGGGGATTTTAGTACCCAGGGCCGGGATCGAACCGGCACGGTTTCCCATTGGTGTTTGAGACCAACGCGTCTACCAATTCCGCCACCTGGGCATTTGCTTGTAAGCGGGAGCGCAAATCTATAAAAACACCTGCTATTACGCAAGTTTTATTTAAAGTATTAGCTATTTATTTTTAACTGACGAATGTTTCGTTCAGATATACAGCACATTAATTTGTAACACGCTCTTTTTCTTTCAGTTTTTTCTCTACGTAAAATGGTACAAAAGGCAATAAAGAAGCTATAAACAGGGCAACAACTTTTACAAAACCCCATTTACGCTCTTGCCAAGCCATTACCAAACAGGCAATATAAAGTACAAATAACAATCCATGTGCCCAACCAACGTATTTTACGGCAAGAGGCATATCTGCCCAATATTTAAGTGGCATAGCTATAAATAATAATACGATGTAAGAAATACCTTCGGCCAGAGCTACTTTTCTGAATAGATTTAATGAGGACATATAAATATTGAATTTATCCAAAAGTAAATTCAATATTTGGTTAAATACCAGTTAAATAACTTTTTTGACAATAATTGAACTAAATCATCTACTAAAAATTGAAGTTATCTAAATATTTATAGGCAGAACCTGTATTAAGCAATAATACTTTTTCGTGGTGCTGTATCTCTCCTTTTGCTAACAATTGTTTTAGTGCCGATAACAAAGCCGCTCCTTCTGGTGCAACTAATAGTCCTTCTGTGCTTGCCATTTCTTTTAAATTTCGTTCTATTTCTATTTCGCTAATTCCCAATGCCAATCCGTTTGACTGTTCTAATACGTTGAGCATCATTTTTTCGGCAAAAGGCCTAGGTACAGCCAAACCATTGGCCACACTGGCCTTGCCCTGATAAACCGAGCAATCTTTCTGTAAACCATTATAGGTAGCCACCAAAGGCTGACAGTTTTCTGCCTGTACCGCAATCATTCTTGTCGTGATGTGGTTAATCCAACCCATTTGTTTCATTTCGTGAAAGGCTTTCCATATTCCTATCAATCCGGTGCCCCCGCCTGCCGGATATAAAATTACGTCGGGCAATTCCCAATTTAACTGTTCTGCCAATTCGTATCCTAATGTCTTTTTTCCCTCCAAGCGATAAGGTTCTTTCATGGTAGAAATATCAAAACAATCGGTCTGACTTTTTATAGCAGCAACTCTTTGAGCGCAATCACTAATCAATCCATCTACTAATACTGTTTCTGCTCCAAAAGCCATACATTCTTTCTGAAAGGCAATAGGCGTGTGTCTGGGCATTACCACAATTGCTTTTATACCTGCCTTGGCACAATATGCGCTCATGGCGCCTCCAGCATTTCCCGCAGTAGGTACAATACAGGCCGTTACACCCAATTCTTTGGCTTTAGAAATAGCCATACTCAATCCTCTAGCTTTAAAAGAACCTGTGGGATTAAACGATTCGTCTTTTAAAAGCAAATTCTCCATGCCCAACTTTTCACCGATATTATTAAGAGATAAAATAGGCGTCCATCCTTCTCCCAAACTTATACGGTTTTTTTGCGATGATAAGGGCATCGCCTTTGCATAACGCCACATTGACCTTTCGTTATGGTCTATAAAATCTTTCGGATTGCTTAGCCCAAGCCTAAAATCTGCTACTATGGACGATTGTCCACATGCGTTACAAAAAGTCTGCAAACTGTATTTATCATATAATTTACCACATTGGTTGCACGTTAAATCATAATCTGTTGTTATAGATTGTTGCGGTTTAGTTGATAGCATTGTTTCCATAATGCTAAATTATATGCAAAAACAGCCTAGCGTATATACCGTTTTACAATAACCTATAACTTAAAGTTATAGTGGTTTTTAGCGAATTTGATGAAGGCTTTACTGATACCCATGTTTTCATCTCCCAAGCGCTGCACGAAATAAAAATGGCGTTCGATATTTAAGCCATCAATCTGCAATTTAACCAAATCGCCCCTTTCCAATTCTTTTGATACCGCCTTTAAGGGTAGAAAAGCCATACTATCATCGGTCATTACAAAGTTTTTAAGTACCTCGGTACCGCCCAATCTCATGCAGATATTTAAGTCGTTAATTTTTATTTTATACTTAGATAACGCTTCTGTGATAGCCACCAAAGTACCAGAACCACGTTCTCGGATTGAAATTGGCAAAGATGGTAATTCATCTATACTGTAATTTTTACGTTTTGCCAAGATGCTATTTGGAGCGCAAACCGCAACCACTTCTTCAGTCAGAAAAAATTGGCTACTAATTCCGTCCATTTTATTTTTACCTTCTACAATGGCCAAATCTATTTCATGATTTAGCAAAGCCAGTATGATATTTTCCGAATTTCGGTTTAGCATATTGATTTTAACTTCCGGATTTTGCTTTCTGAACAGGGAAAGTACCATAGGGATAATGTAAAGTGCTACTGTGGTACTGGCTCCAAGTTTCAAATCGCCTTTTAATACGGCCGATTGCCGAAAATTGCCCATCTCGAAAGTAATCTGACTGGCCAAACCTACCGCTGCCTGTAAGTGCTTTTGTAAGGTTAGTCCAGCAGGAGTTAACTGCACCGAACCTTTATTACGATAAAAGAGAGCTGTACCATATTGTTGTTCGAGGTGCTGAACGTGCTTACTAATTGCCGGTTGACTGATAAATAAAGTTTCGCTGGCCTTTGTAAAACTAAGATGCCTTGCTACTTCTATAAAAACTAAGTGATTAAAAGAAATCATATCAATTAACAAACAAACTTCTACAATTTTGACAAGCTCTCTTTTAACCGTTGGATGTATTTGTTCCTATAATAGATGTCCTTGATTTTTACTAAGCTACTCTTCTGCTCTTCTTCACTTTGGTTTTCAAATCCTTTGGTTTGCGCCAACAATTCATCATTTAACGATTGCTCTATCTCTTTAATCTCATTCTTTACCTGTGCCAACTTTTCCGTATCAGGGTCAAACTGTAAATCCATGATGGTTTCGTTTACATCCATCATCTCCATTAAAAAAGACTGTGGAAGCGTATAGTTTTCGCCTTCGCTAATTGCACCTTTGAGTTCCAATACATATTGCAACACCTTTTTAGGGTCTTTTAGTACCTGAAAAGCCTTATTGTTTAACGTAGACAGTTCTAAAACTTCTCCCTGTTTTTCGGCGCTTTCGTTGATGTAAAAATCTGGATGATATTTTTTGCTTAATGCATAAAACTGCTGCTTAACCACATTTTGGTCTGGGTGAAAAGTGATTGGTAAATTATAAAGCTCGAAGTAATTCATTTTGTAAAGGTGGAAGGTTTAAGGTGTAAGCCTTGATAAGTGCTTACTTTATCCTTTCGTAGATGTAAAGTTCGTGTATTTCTTCGGTATATCCTTCATAAAATCCTTTAACCATACCTAAAATAATACGTGAACCACGATTGGTCAACACCAACAAATCGTTATTACTGGGGTCAATGCTCAATCCTTCTATCTCTCCTGCCCGTTTAAATTCCTTCATTTCCTTAAAAAGCGACACATAGCTAGATGTTTTTCCTATATCGGCTACATCTACCACATAAAGATTGTCGGTTTCGTGAAAATCAGCATCGCCATCATCGGCTGATATTAAGATTTTTCCATCAGCATAGAATACTCCCTGTTGATATTGTGGCGCTGGACGTAGATGCAATTTACCATCATATTTTCCAGTGGTTAGGTCATAACGATAAAGATATCGCCCATTTACCCAATCGGCTAGCCAAGCCATATTGCGCTCTCTGTCTATCGTAATTCCACAAACTTCTACCTGTCCAGATGTTGGGTCAAAATCAATAGAACGTTCATATTTTAAGGTTGCGGCATCGTAAATGGCAATTTGAATATCCTTACCAACGCCATCTACAAACCATTCGATACCTGTATAGAGCTTACCATTATAAATGTCGATATCGCCAAAATGATTAGCGGGCTTCGCCAAACCCTTAAAGGGGTTTTCGTTTTTCGCCAACAAATTTCCAGCCTTGTCGTACTTATATAAGGCTGTACTACTCGATATATAGTAACATTCCTTATCGGAAGCAATGCCCTGTCGACCTGCAACGGGAATTATCTTTTTTAGGCGATAATCATTTCCAGAAACAGCCAAACGTTGTGCATAACCGACTGAAACAAAGAAAGCTAATAAAAAGATACTAAAGATAATTCTCTTGTACATGAGGCTAAGGTTTGATAGGAAGTTTAAGCCGTAAGGTAAAAAGTATATCTCACACTTTATTTCCCAAAAATCTTCAATATATCGTTACCAAAGGCAAATACCATTAAACTTAATAGAATTACAAAACCAACCACTTGCGCCTTTTCCATAAATTTATCGCTCAACGGTTTGCCTTTTATCATTTCTATAATCAAGAAAACTACGTGACCACCATCTAAAGCAGGGATTGGTAACAAGTTCATAAAGGCTAAAGCCATTGAAATTAACCCTGTTAAACGCCAAAATTTCTCCCACTCAAACTCGCTACCGTAAACTTTGGCAATACCAATTGGACTGCTGATGTTGCGAGCACTTACCTTTCCTGTAATCATTTTCCAGATACCTTTGGCATTATCGGTAAAGGTAGTCCAACCTTTATCTATCCCCACAGAAAACGATTCCATAAAACCGTAATTGATTGTTCTAATGGGCAAATCAAAACGGCCAAACATCAACCCAACTGTTCCATCTGAAGAAACTTTTGGCTGCAAATCAACAACTTCTCCTGCCCGTAAAACTTTCACATCAATTGATTTTCCTGCATTTTTTTCTACTTCAGAAGTAAAATCATCAATAAAACGCACTCCTTTACCATTTATGGCTAAAACGCTATCTCCCTTTTTAAATCCTGCATCAAAAGCCGGAGCTGAAACTTTTATTGGTTCTGGCTTAACAAACAAAGTTTTTATCTTACCTAATAAACTGGTTTTAGGCTGTAAATCTTTCGGATTTACTACCGAATCAATCTTCTTGGCGACCAACCTAGGTGTTACAAATTCCTTAATACCATGTTTACTGATGTTATCCAAAACAGATTCTGGCACTCGCAAATCCATCGCTTGACCGTTCCTTGAGATGGTAAGTTTGGTATCGCCCAATAGCACTTTTGAACTTAGCAATTCGTCAAAATAAATCAGTTTCTGTCCATTTACAGCTAAGATTTTATCACCTGTTCTTAATCCAATCTCTTTACCTATAATGCCCGGATTTACACCATTTACCAATTTATCATTCGGAATAAATGTTTCGCCATATTTAAAAGTGATAATCCAAAAAATAAGAATACCTACAATGATATTAACGATAATACCGCCCAACATTACGATTAGACGTTGCCAAGCTGGTTTAGAACGGAACTCCCAAGGCTGCGCTGGCTGTGCCATTTGCTCGGTATCCATAGATTCATCTATCATCCCCGAGATTTTCACATATCCACCCAATGGCAACCATCCCACTCCATATTCGGTTTCGCCTACTTTAAAGCTGAAGAGTTTAAATCCCCAAGCGTCAAAAAAGAGGTAAAATTTTTCTACTTTAATCCCGAAAGCTCTTGCTGCTAAAAAATGTCCTAATTCGTGTAAAATTACTAGTATCGATAATCCCAGCAGAAGCTGGCCCGCCATAATCAGTCCGTCCATATTTTATTTTCGTGTTTCTACTTTAGATGTGTTAAACTTTGTTTTGTTACCAACTCGTCCGCAAATATACGGGTGAGCTTATCAGTTTCTAAATAATCATTTAATGTTGGATGGCTAATGAAGTTCATCTCTGCCATACATTGTTCAATTACCTCGCTCATTTCCAAAAAGCCAATTTTATCTTTCAAAAATGCATCTACCACAATTTCATTAGCAGCATTTAAGATGCAAGGCATGTTTCCCGCTTTCTCCATTGCCGTAAAAGCAAGCTCAAGGTTACGAAAACTTTTTGTATCTGCCCTACAAAATGTCAATTCGGGATATTTTAAAAAGCTAAAACGCTCATAATCTGTTTTTAATCTACTTGGATAAGCTAGCGCATAATGAATGGGCAGTTTCATGTCTGGCAAGCCCATTTGGGCTTTGATAGAACCATCGGTAAATTGCACCATAGAATGGATAATAGACTGCGGATGCACCACTACTTCTATTTGCTCGGGTTTTAAATTAAACAACCATTTGGCTTCTATCGCTTCTAAACCTTTGTTCATTAGGGAAGCCGAATCGATGGTGATTTTTGCTCCCATTACCCAGTTGGGATGTTTTAACGCTTCGTTTTTGGTTACGGTAGTTAAAAAATTGCTGTCTTTCCCCCTAAATGGCCCCCCTGATGCGGTAAGCAGTATTTTTTCAATTTCGTTCTGCTCCTCACCTACTAAGCACTGAAAAATTGCGGAGTGTTCTGAATCTACTGGGACGATTTTAACGTTATGTTGCTTAGCCAAGCCCATCACCAATTCGCCTGCTACCACCAATGTTTCTTTGTTGGCAAGACCGATGTCTTTTTTAGCTTCTATGGCTGCAATAGTGGGTTTTAAGCCGACAGAACCCATCACGGCAGTAAGTACCAACTTAGTTTGTGGTAATTGTACGGCAGCTAATAAACCTTCTTCCCCTACTAAAACTTTTGTATTTGGTAATGCCGATTTTACTTGTTGATATAAATTTTCATTACCGATAATTACCAACTCTGGTTTAAACTCCAAAGCTTGTGCAATCAACAAATCGGCGTTGTGCTGTGCGGTTAAAGCATCAACCTTGTACAAATTAGGGTTGGCACGCACTACTTCCAGTGCCTGTGTTCCTATTGAACCTGTTGAGCCTAATATGGATATTCTCTTCAAAATTGCTTTTCGTCTTTGTCATGCTGAGCGCAGCGAAGCATCTATTCAATAGATTCCTCGTTCCTCGGAATGACAGTTTATTTTATAAATTCTTCTAACCCCTCTGCTATTTTCCTATCATTACTTAGCCTTGGTACTTTGTTTTGCCCACCTAATTTGCCTTGCGCTTTCATGTAATTTACAAAAGCATCTTTTTTCAATTCCCTAATTATCAATGGCTGCAATATGTTACCCTCAATCAAATCAAAATAGTAAATATTTTTTTGTTGCAAAGCCTTATCTACCTTTTGGCTAAAAGCCGATAAATCTTCTGGTGCTTTGGCAAATTCTACAAACCATTCATGATAAGGCAACTGTCCTTCCGTCGGATTTACCTGCGGTGCCACCGTAAATTCAGTGATTTCAACACTTTCTTCGTTAGCTACCGATAACAGCGCATGTTCTACCTCCTCACCGATTACATGCTCTCCAAAAGCGGAAATAAAATGCTTGATACGACCTGTAACCACTATTTTATAAGGATTTAACGACACAAATTTAACCGTATCGCCTATGCTATAACCCCACAAACCTGCATTGGTATTTAAAATTAAAGCATAGTTTTTATCGAGTTCTACTTCTCCCAAACTCAACCTAGTTGGCTCATCATTGTAATACTCATCGGCAAGGATAAATTCATAGAACATTCCTGCATCTGCCAATAACAACAATCCTTTATCTGTTTGGCTATCTTGATAAGCGATAAAACCCTCGGATGCTGGATAAGTTTCAATAGCAGCTATTTTTTTGCCGATACTGGCTTCTATTTTGGCACGGTAAGGCTCAAAGTTTACCCCTCCGTAAACAAACAACTGAAAGTTCGGGAAAATATCCTTGATTTGCTTTCCACCCAACTTTTCAGAAAGTTTATCGAAATACATTTGTACCCAAGGCGGAATACCAGAAATCAATCTCATATCTTCCTTGATGGTTTCATCTACAATGGCATCTACTTTCTGCTCCCAATCTTCAATGCAATTGGTTTTGTAGCTGGGCATCCTGTTTTTCTGTAAATAGGCAGGTACCAAATGTGCTACAATCCCCGAAAGCCGACCTACTTTTATACCGTTCTTTGTGCTTAATACTGGGCTGCCTTGCAGGAAAATCACTTTACCGTCCACAAAACCTGCGTTTCCAGTTTCATGAATATAAGTTAATAAAGCGTTTCGGGCTGCCTTAATATGTTCAGGCATCGATTGTTTGGAAATAGGAATATATTTTACGCCAGAAGTAGTGCCCGATGTTTTTGCCAAATACTCGGGCTTATTCTTCCATAAAATATCTGGCTCACCTGCTACAACCCTATCAATATAAGGTCGTAGGTCTTCATAATCCCTAACAGGTACACGGGCCTTAAAATCTTGATAATTTTTAATTTCAGAGAAATGGTGGTCTACACCAAATACGGTATGGCTTGCTTCTTTAACGAGCATTTGCAAAGTACGTTCCTGCGCATCCACGGCATTGAATTTCCATTTTTCAATACCTTTAACTACAAAAGATGCAAATATTTTACTTAAAACAGATTTGATAGCCATAAACTTACTCATTCGCTTGCTTTAAAGCCTGATGTTCAAGTTCCTCTGTTAACCTAAAATTTGTCTGTTTAATTTTATCTACCAGAGGCTTTATACTAGGAATTATACCTTTAAGTTTCGCTTTTATAATAACGCCAATAGTTCCTGTATAAGACAATCCAAGCTGGTTAGCAATTTTTCTTGCCTTATGGTCATCTAAAATAATGGTACTATGAGGTATTTCCATTGCTAAGGCAATAGCGCTAGACTCGCCTTTGTCTATTTGTAATTCAAGCAGTTGTTGTTTAGATTTATCAACAACGTTTATAATTTCAACCCATTCGGGAAGTGGCTCACCATATTCTGTTGCTATATCTAAAGTTGTTGTTACCTTTCCATAAAGTTTGTACAATAGTTCAAGTTCTCCAATGTTGGTCAAGGTAATAAAACAACTCGTATCAGAAATAATAATTTCAGGCATTCTCAACGTCTCTAGCTAATTCTGATGCTGGATAGTTAAATATAGAAACATTGTAAGAACCCAATAGTTCTGCAAAAGCTCTTTTTGTAATTCCTACAAGTTCAGCAGCTTGCCCAAGAGATAGTTTCCCCTGCTCATACAGCCTACTTGCAACAAGCATGGCAACCTGCATATTGTCCAAATCGATATTATCGGGTATATTAAGTGTTAAAACTTTCATTTGTATAAATTTATAGCTTTTTATTGACTTACACAATATTATGAATGATGTCCGGATGCTCATCGCCTTTGTACTCGTTCATAATTTTTCGGTAAGCTACCGCTAAAAATGCAGTTGTAAAGGGCACAACTATAAATGAGGTAAAAACAAGAACAAAAAGAAATGAGTATTGTTGAAAATATTCCAGATTCCAAAAAAGACCTATTACACGAAAAATCAGCCAAAAACTCAAACTAAATAAAGAAGAAATTAAAAATTGTATAAAAACTTGAACAAATAGAAATAACAACAATTTGAGGAAATTTCCTTTTGTTACAGCAAAACTTAATTTTATACTTTCGAGTGCAGATGACTCCCTGTCAATTATAAAAAAAGGGAAAAATATAATTTTTAAAAAAAATAAAAAGGCAACTAATCCAGTAATTCTTATTGCTATCAGAACAATTATATCTCTGATAGAATTATAATCGGATATAATATCCTGAGCTACTAAATACTTCACAAAAAAATCTAAGAAATACAATAGCAAGTATAAAATAGGAACTATAAATAACATCAAGATTATAATACCTATGCCAAAAAAGAGGGTAGCAAGTAAGAATTTAAAAACTTCTGAACGTGTTGGTAGAGTTTCGACAATTAAAATATCTGCTTCGCCTTTATCTAATAGCCTTAATATATATTTAATTAAACTTAATTCAATTATGCAGTAACAAAAGATAAATATTGTAACCATAATAGTCTTTATCCCTGTATTTACCTCTTCCATATAATAAGCCATCAGACTAGATGTTGTTGCCGTTATGAAAATAAGAAAGCAAAGGGTAGCGATAGAAAAGTAGTTCTCTTTAGTTACCTTCCACGCTTGCATGATAACGTCTTTTACCGCAAAAGTACTTTCTTTTAAGTAGTTAATCATTTTTTAATTGTTTTTCGTTTGGCGATAAGCGTTTGGCGATTTTATTATCAACGCCATACGCTAAACGCTTTGCTCTTTTATTTTTAACACCACTCTTTTAACAAAATCCTGCATAAAACCTAAGCCGTAAGCTGTTAACTGGATAAAGGATGCTATTACACTCAAAAATGCAATTTTTATTGATTTATTAAGCTGCCAAGCATGAAAAAATATCAACAAAAAATATAAGAGTACAAAGAAATTACAAACGTAGGCTAACGGTTTGTAGAAAATATTACAAAGGATGGCAAAGCCTAATCCGAGTGTAAAAATTGCAGGAAAAAAGTGTACCGCCTTTAGTTCTGAAGGGAAATGTTTATAAATATTAATACGTGCCCTGCCGAAAAAATGCAGTTGTTTATAAAATTGTTTAAAACTGGTACGTCGTTTATGATATACTTTTGCAGCAGGAATCAATCCTATTTTAAATCCGTTTTCGTGTATACGGATGCTGTATTCAATATCTTCGCCCAAACGGGTAAGGATGAACCCCCCTATTTTTTCGTAAACTTCTCTGGAAATACCCATGTTAAAGCTACGTGGATGGAATTGTCCGATATGCTTTTTATTGCCTCGAATGCCCCCTGTTGTAAAAGGCGATGTCATAGCATAGCTGATGGCTTTTTGTACTGGCGTAAAACTTTCGTGTGCGGCATCCGGGCCTCCAAAAGCATCTAGCTGATGCTCGTAAAGATAATCCCTTACAATCTCCAAATAGTCTGATGGCACTAGAATATCCGAATCGAAAATGATGAAATAATCGCCTTTGGCGCGTTCAAATCCAAAATTCCTAGAAAAACCCTGTCCCGAATTTTCCTTATAGAAATATTTTACATCGAGCTTGTTCTCGAAACTAGCAACAATATCTTTGGCATCATTCACAGAACCATCTTCTATTACGAGCACTTCAAACTGCATATAAGTTTGCTTACACAAAGTGGATAGCAATTCTTTAATTTCCTGCGGACGGTTGTATAATGGGATGATTATTGAGAAAAACATTGTTGAGGTGTAAGGTAAAGGGTGTATGGCAAAAGGTATAAAGCGTATAAACCCTACGCCTTATACCTTTTACCTCAAAGCTCTTTCTCTATTAAATACTGATTTCTTTCTGGAGCGTTGCGACCAACTAATTCGGCGACAAAACCTGCCAAAAACATTTGTGAACCTACAATAATGGCAACTAAAGCAAGATAAAATAAAGGCTGGTCGGTTGAGTTACGATAAGGCAAATGCTTCCAAATGAGGATTTGCTTTTCTACCATGATATAAATAGCCATAACGATACCTAAGAAAAAACTCAACACACCCAAAGAACCAAAAAAGTGCATGGGGCGTTTACCAAATTTACCAACAAAGAAAATAGACATTAAGTCTAAGAAACCATTGATAAACCTGCTCAACCCGAATTTGGTTGTACCGTATTTTCTGGCTCGGTGTTCTACCACCTGCTCCCCTATTTTCGTAAATCCTGCCCATTTTGCCAACACAGGAATATAACGGTGCATTTCGCCATAAACCTCAATTGTTTTTATCACATCGTGTCGATAGGCTTTTAATCCACAATTAAAATCATTCAGTTGAATACCACTCATTTTACGGGTAGCAGCATTAAACAATTTGGTAGGAATGGTTTTAGTAATTGGGTCGTAACGTTTTTTCTTCCAGCCCGAAATTACATCATAACCGTCTTCCTTAATTCTTTTGTAAAGTTCTGGTATTTCATCTGGACTATCTTGCAAATCGGCATCCATAGTAATTACAACATCACCTTGTGCTGCTTCGAAACCTACATTTAAAGCTGCCGACTTACCATAATTACGTCTGAATTTGATAGCTCGAATACTTGCAAATTTCTGTTTCAACTCTGTAATTACCTGCCAAGAACGGTCGGTGCTGCCATCGTCAACAAAGATTGCTTCATAAGAAAAGTTGTGTTTGTGCATTACTTCGTCTATCCAAGCAATTAACTCAGGCAGCGATTCGTCTTCGTTATATAAAGGTACTACAACTGATATGTCCATTCAATAGTATTGAGTATTGAGTATTGAGTATTGAGACAACTTGTTCAAAACCCAACACTCCTTAAAAAACAACGTGCAAATTTCATCAATTAAATTGAGATAAATGCACGTTTTATTTTATAATTCAACAAGCCTTAGTTGGCTCCGAAATTTTCATCTGTTTGGTTTGCAAACGGATTTGGATTGCTTCTTTTGAAAATTAAGGCAAAAATTACTGCTCCAATAAAATACATAATTGCGGCAATGCCAAAACCGCTGATGGCTTGGGCGAAGCTAGGAGTAAATTGCTTATCCAAATTTTCGCGGGTTTTATCTATTGCCTCAGCAGTTTGGCTCTCGTCTAAACCTAGTGATTTAAAAGTGCCTTCGGTTTTTGTTAAAACCATTTCTTTCATTTTTTCGGGGTAGCTTGGGTCGATATATTTACCGAAAAGTATGTTAAACACAAATACCATTGCCATACCCATAACAAAAGTTACAAAAATTGGCCATAAAGCTTCGCCAAAAGTCCAATAACCTCCTACCTTTTTTCGCATATCTAAACAAAAGAACACTGCAAGAGCAATACCTATTAACAAGGTAAAACCCGAATATATATACGAACTCATTAAATCTGGCATTACATACCATGTTACCAAGAAAATGACAATGTTTATGACGCCCCAAATCAATCCATTTTTTAAGGCTTCTTGTTTAATGTTAACTGTATTATTTTCCATAATTTTAGTTTTTTGGTTATCTAGTTTGATTAAAGTTAGTAATTAAACTATAAACAGATGCATCAAACGCTTTATTGTTACTATATTTTTCTAAATCTTTATAAGTCTGTTCTGTTGGTACTAAATGCAGGAAGAAAGTCATAAATGGCACAAATAGTTCTTGCATTTCTTCTGTTAGCTTTAAAATTTTAGCGTTTTCGCAGATGTCTTGTACACTGCTTTCTGCTAGTTGTTGATTACTGATTAAATCTTCATAAATATGATATTCATCTTGGAATTCATCTTCATCTACCAACAAAAACTCCTTTAAGAAATCTTCTAAACTTGGTTTAATCTGCTCGTCGTGGCATTCGTTGATGTACAATAACAGATTTAACAGTTCTGTTCCTCTATCAATGGTTTTGTTTTCAATGTCTTCCCATTCTTTAGAATCCAAATAATCTGCTTCGAGTTTATTTACATCGCTGGTAAAGAAATTAATCATTAGTAAATCGAAATAAACCTCTCTCAGTTCATCAAATTTGGGATATTCGTCAAAAACTCCATCAAATTTTGATACTTTATCCATGAAATTGGTATCCGTTTCAAAAACATCTACCAATTTGTGGGTTAGTTCTACGCTTGCTGTTTTATTAACTTCGGCAAACTTGGCGAGTGATGCGGTTAATGCCTTTTTTACTATGTTGTTCATTATATTTTCTTCTTTATCAGCCGATGCTGAAATAAATTCAGCATGACGCAATATGTAAATTAGATTATTTGGTACTTCCCATTATTATAAACCAACTCTACCTTACCTTTTAGTGTCGTGTTAAACAAAGGCGAATTAGTTGATTTTGATTTATTTGTTTCACTGTTAAAAGTCCATTCTTTAGTTGGATTGAACACCGTAAAGTTTGCTTTAGCTCCTACTTTTAGCTGTGGCATCTCCAATTTAAGCAATTTTCTAGGTGAAACAGCCAATTTCTCTACAATTAAAGCCGTATCTAAACCTGCCTGTAACAATAACGGCAATACAGTTTGCAAAGCGATGATACCGTAATGTGCAATCTCAAACTCAACATTTTTAAACTCAATTTCCTCTGGACGATGTTGTGAAGAAATGGCATCGATAGTACCATCTTTTAAGCCCGCAATTAGTGCTTTGTTATCAGCTTTGCTACGTAATGGCGGTTTTACTTTGTAATTGCTATCAAAATCGTTCAACAATTCTTCTGTAAACACCAACTGATGTGCTGCGACATCGCAGGTTACTTTTATGCCATCTTTTTTAGCCTTTTTAATGATAGCCACCGAACCTGCGGTAGAAATATTGCTAATATGTATCGGCGCATTATGGTACTGTGCCAAGAAAATATCCCTCGAAACCTGTAATTCTTCGGACAATGCAGGAATACCTTTCATACCCAATAAAATAGTGGTTTTGCTCTCGTTAACGTGAGCTTTACCTGTCAATGCCTTATTTTCGGGATGTGTAAACAGCAAACCATCAAATCCTAAAGCATACTGCAATGCTCGGCTCATAAAACCGTCATCAGCAATGGCTTTACCTGCTTCTGCAAAGGCAACCGCTCCTGCTTGTTTCATATCGAACATTTCGGCCAGTTCCTTGCCCTCTAAATTTTGGCTAATTGCTCCAATGGGATGCACATCTACCAAATTACCTTTTACACGGTTTAAAATATATTCTACCTCACCCTTACTTTGCACCACAGGTTTAGTATTTGGCATAATAGTAATGCCTGTAAAACCACCAGCCGCAGCCGCAGCTGTACCTGTTTGGATATCTTCCTTGGTTTCTAAACCCGGGTCGCCGAAAACACAATTTAAATCGAAAAAACCAGGCGAAAGCACTGCTCCTTTTCCTTCAAAAACCGTTTCAGTTTTTTGGGCTTCCAATTTTTTTGCAATGGCGGTAACAATCCCTTTTTCAATTCTCACATCGCAAGTTTTTCCGTTAAACTCGCTACTGGCATCGGCAATGGTAATTCCCTTAATTAAGAGGCTCATGAATTTTTGTATTTTGGGTATGATAAAATCTGACCAACAATATTTCTGCGGCTATGAAAATCAAGCTCAAAATTAGGCAAAGTTTCCATAACTCGGTTCCGTTATTTTTTTCGGCAATGGCCGATGAAATATTTTCTTTTTTAGTATCGATGAAATGAACTTTTTGTGTACCAAAACGATTTTCTAATTCGGTTTGGCTATCATATTTCATGTTCGATTCGGCTCGGTTATCGTTAAAAGCAACTATCGCCAAAGTAGAATCTGCTTTTTTTACCGCATAAAATCCCTGTTTTTGTATCTGGTCGGCAACGAAAAGTAATGTTTTGCCATTTTGGTGGCTTACATCGGGAATTACTTCAAAACCATCTCCTATTAATTTCAAAGATTGATTGGCACCCAACTTTACCGAAGGCAAGGTAATGACATTATCTTTTGCGATGGTATAAAAAAGCGGTTGGTCTTTAGCACTTTCAAAAGCAATTTTGTACATCAAGGGCACAAAAAGTGGATGTTTGGACAGGTTTCCGTCCTCTTCTTCCAACCCGCTAGCGGCTAAGAAAATCTGCCCAGATGCCATTGGATAACGTGCTAAAAACGTTTTTCCTGCTGGTAATTGTAACAAAGGCTCTTTGGCTGTTCGAGAACTTTCTGCATAAGTAAAATAGCGATTTACCAATGGCAAATCCAAGTTTTTGGGCAAGGTTTCAAACACATCTTTAAACAAAGCGTGCTTCAATTCAATTTGCGAAACTTTTGTTGGTTCTGTAACTAGACCTGCTATTGTTGGCAGGTTTAAAGTTGTTAAGAATGATGAATAACTGCTTACATCAACCGATGTTGAAGGAAAAACAACCACTGTACCGCCATTATTCACATAGTTTTTTAGTTCCTGTGCCAAACCTGTTGAGGGCTGGCTAATTCCGTTCAGCACAATTAAGCTGTAATTAGAAAAAGTAGAATAATTGATGTTATTTTCGGAAACCGAAGTCAGTTTAAAATAAGCATCGGCATTAAAAAGTGCTTCTATATATCTGGCTGTTTTGCTTCCGTTAATACTCAAAACCTGCTGATTGGCATTTACATTAAAACTGAAATTCAATTCGTCATCAAAAGTAAGCGGAAAATCTTTGATACTTAACACGCCTTTTTGCCAACCCAAGCCTAAACCACTGTATGAAAGTGTATCAATTGCGGTTGCTCCTGCTGCTACATTGATACTTCCAATGGCTTTTTGTTGATTATTGATAGTGAGTTTTAGCGGTACGTTTTTAGCTTCTTCGTTGCCGAAATTCTTTAAACGAGCAATGATTTTTTCGGAAGCATTGGCTTGATGAACTGGCGAAAGGAACCAAACGCTATCTACCGAAATGTTTGGCAGTTCGTTGGCACTTAGTTTTACCAAAGCTAACTGTGTGTTTTGGTCTTTTTTAATTGGCTCTGTACCTGCAAAGTTTTGTTGGAAATCGGAAATGACATAGGCAAACCGGTTGGCTGTGCCTGTAAAAACACCCTGTTGGCGGTTAACCACTTGTTGTAAATTTCTGCTTGCGGCTGATATTTTAACTTCATCAACTGCTTGTACAAATTCTTCTGCACTTAACAAACGTTGATGTTTTCCTTCAAAATCGTTGGTCAATAACTGAAATCGGTCGTTCAGTTGGTAGCTTTTTACAATTTCCTTTGCCCTGCGCTTAGCTTCGTCCAACAAACTTCCTTCTTTGTTTACAGCATCCATACTATAAGAATTATCGAGATAAATGCTTACAATATTGCCGTTTGCTTTGTTGGTTTCGGCATTAGAACTGATGAACGGTCTGGCAAAAGCCAAAACTAAAAATATAATAGCCAAAATGCGGGAAGCTAAAATCAGCAAGTTTTTAAGTTTTTCTCTCGATGAATTTTGCTCTTTTACCTCTTTCAAAAAAGAAACATTACTGAAATAAACTTTCTTGAACTTACGGAAATTGAACAAATGAATGATTATCGGGACGATGACCGCTAAAAGTGCAAAAAGGAAGCCCGGATAGAGGAAATTCATTAAAAACCAAAGGTACGAAAGATTTACGATTTTAGAAATATGCCAAAGGCATTCCGTCGGAACTTCTTGCGATTTATGTTTAAGCATTTAACGCAAAATGACGAGGTATTAATACCTCTTTTTCAAAAACCTATTTTAAAAAGCAACAAAAATGAATGTAAGCTGTTATTCCTGTAAATTTTATAGTGATGAAAACTCCAGATAAAAACAAAGTTGATAAAGTAAAATCTACCGCCAAACCAAAATTAAAAACTGAGAAACCTTTGGCAGAAAAAGATGAAGTAAAAGCAGCAGAAGAAAAATTGCGCAAAAAAGCTAAATAGTTATTTCCAACTTAGTTGGCTGAAAATTTCTTCAATAGAAAACTTCGCCCCACAAATAAATTCATCAGCTGCGCCGTAATAAATTGTTAGTTCATCTCCATTAACCAAGTGTCCGTTGGTAAAAACCACCGAACCAAAAAAACCACTTAATTCGTAGCTTTCCTTTGGTTCCATAATGGGTTCTTCGGTACGGGCAAGCACTTTTGCAGGGTTTTCTAAATCTAACAGTACAGCGCCCAAGCAGTAGCGATGTCCTTCGTTTGCGCCATGGTAGATTTCTAACCAGCCTTTTTCGGTTTTAATAGGCGAAGTTCCTGCTCCAACCCTAGCACTATCCCAATAATTTGGTCTGCTTTTTACTATACATTGATGATTTCCCCAATGTATACCATCGGGGGAATCGGCCAACCAAATGTAATTACCGCCAATTTCTTTACTACTAGGACGATGTAGAGCATAAAATTTATTGTTAATCTTTTCCTCAAACAAAGCTACGTCTTTGTTGTGCGGTGGAAATATCAAGCCATAGTTTTCGAAATGTTGCCAATCTTTGGTTGTTCGCAGACCAACGGCAACACCATTATCAGAAACTGCGGTGTAAGTAAGATAAAATGTGTCTTCAATTTTGCTTACCCTACAATCTTCAATCCCAAAACGTTCTGCATATCCTTTTCCGTGTAATTCTAATGTTTCCGGTTTAAAATGAATACCATCATCGCTACTAAATAACCGGAGGTAAGAAATGGTAGTCAGATAATCTAATCCTTTGTAATTGATTACACGAGGGTCGGTATTAATTAAGTCTGGGTCATCGAGCTTCAACTCCATGATTTCCAATAAATCTGAAGCTGTACGCATGGGGACAAATAGCTTTCCAGTTTGTGGAGCTACATTTTCGGCAACTCTTACCAATAAATAGGTTTTACCATTCCATGAAAACACACCGGGATTAAGCAGGCAAATTACTTGCAGGTTTTCGGCACTTGCTGTTAAATCTTGTGGTTTTAGCAAAGGGTTTTGTTTAAATCTTTGGGCTATGTCCATTTAGGATGGCTTGGTTAATTGGTTAACTGGTTAATTGTTAAACTGTGAACTGTAAACTGAAAATTACTTCTTAATCTTATTCTTTACCTTGTAAATATCCTTCCATAAATCACCTACTTTTGCTATGCGCTCTTGGATATTAAAAATATTAAAATTGCTGATGCGTAAATCTTCATTCACTTCATCCCAGTTTAAGGGCGTGGAAACAGTTGCACCAGGTTTTGGCCGTACCGAATACGGCGCAACAATGGTCTGCCCTTTTCTATTCTGCAAATAATCGAGGTAAATTTTGTTTTTACGTTTGCTAGGGCTACGCTCTAAACTTGTGATATCAGCGTGTTGTTCGTAAACCAAACCTGCCACATAGTGGATAAAGTTTTTGGAAACTTCATAATCGTACGCCGCCAATGGTACTACAATGTGAATACCTTTTGAACCCGAAGTTTTTACAAATGAAACCATCTTCATGCCATCTAAAACTTCCTTAGCGGTAAGGGCAACTTTCACCGCATCCTTAAAATCCACTCCATGTGGGTCTAAATCTAGAACAGCAAAAAGAGGAACATCTGGTTTTCGGTAAGTGCTCATCCACGGATTAATTTCTATACAGCCCAAATTTGCCATCCAAAGCAATGTAGCTTCATCATTGCAAATCAGATAGTCTATTTCTTTGTGCAAATGCTCCGATTTCAATGATGCATATTTTATCCAACGGGGAATTTGTTCGGTATCCAAGTCTTTTTGAAAAAAATTAGGTTTATTTATCCCATTGGGATGCCTGTTTAAAGAAAGTGGCCTGTCTTTAAGATGTGGCAAAATATATTGCGCCATTTCCCGATAGTAAGTAATCATTTGACCTTTAGTGATTTTCTCATCAGGCCAATAAAGTTTATTTTGGTTGGTTAAGGCTACACTTTTCCTACCAAATTTTAGAATTTGTTCGTCTTTTTGCACTGTACTTTGATTAACGTTCGATAATGGAATTTCCTGTTTTACTTCGGAAGGTTTTTTATCTTCCCGTATGCCTTTAAATACCGGATGGCGCAGATGTTGATTTTCTGTCCATTCGGAATAAGTAACCTCGCAAACTATTTTTGGTTCTACCCAAGTAATATTTCTCTGTTGGGCCACTTTCTCTGCCAAAGGTTTAGTTTTGGTTTGAAGCGGCTCTAATATTTCAAAAATCTCTTTTAATGTTTTTTGGGTAAAGCCAGTGCCGCAATTGCCAATGTAGGTTAACTTATCTTTATCATTTCTAATGGCCAAAACCAAAGCCCCGAAATAATGTCTACTGCCAGATGGCTTGGTAAAACCTACAATAATTGCCTCTTGTGATTGCTGTATTTTTATTTTATGCCAATTGCTGGTTCTAGTTCCGCTCAAATAAGTGCTTTCTGTATCTTTGGCTATAATTCCCTCCCAACCTTTCTTTTTGGCCCCTTCCAAAAATTCGTCGCCTTTAACTTTGGCCGCTCTAACTAGTTCAATCTCTTTTTGTTCATTATGGAACAAAAGTTTTTCCAATAGTTTTCTACGTTGGTGCAAAGGCATCGTCCGTACATCAGAACCGTTGATTTCCAATACATCAAAAACCACATAATGCAAATTCACTTTCTTTTGTGATGGATTATAGTTCTGCAAAGCCTGAAAGTTGCTCTTTTCTTTCTCCCTAACAATAATTTCCCCATCCAATACGGCATCGATATTTAATTTTTCTAAGGCGGCTATCACTGGCGGATAATCTTCTGCCAAACTTTTTCCATTTCTGGAAGTCAACGACACTTTATTTTTCTTAATCTGTGCAATTCCCCGATAGCCATCCAACTTTTCTTCAAATATCCAGTTTTCCTCATCAGTAATATATTTAACCAATTTTGCCAACATGGGCCGATAATCTTCTTCTTGTGGCTTTGGTTTTGTTTTAACAGGCTGCTCAACTGGCTCTTTTTTAAAATCCTTCCCCAGTTTTTTCACTTTGGTCGATACTTCATCTTCAGCATCATATTTTTTATCTACCGCATATTTATCCCGATGTTTAATCAGCAGCCAGGCATTTTGCTCGCTATCTTTCATCCGCACCAGCGCAAATTCGCCTTTTAGCTTTTTGCCATGTAGTATAAATTTTAAATTGCCGCTGTAAAGACCTTTATGCAGGCTTTCTTTTTTATCGTCTATCGGCTCATAAGTTCCCTCATCGAAAATATTTACTACTCCTGCACCATAATTTCCTTTCGGGATAGTGCCTTCAAAAGACCTGTAATCATAGGGATGGTCTTCTACCATCATGGCTAAGCGCTTATCATTAGGGTTTAATGATGGGCCTTTTGGCACTGCCCAACTTTTAAGCACACCATCCAACTCCAACCTAAAATCGTAATGTAAATGCGAAGCATGATGACGCTGTACCACAAAAGATAGTTTTTTGCCCTTGCCTTTCCCTCCCTTTGGTTCTGTGGTCTGTTTAAAATCCCGCTTTTCGATGTATTTAGATAATGACATTTAAGCTCCTTTCTTATTTAAGCTCTGCATCAATTGTTCATATAAGTCATCACTAACGGCTTTTTGTGGTTGCATTTTCTTCACTATCACTTTTTTGCCTTTAGCTTTAGCTCGGATGATTTTCATCAGCTCTTTGCTATATTCATCTTTAAAAGCAGAGATATCAAAATCGGCACTATACTGTTTTATTAAGGCCATACCTACTTCCAATTCTTTCGGCTTAATGGTTTCTACATCAATCCCCAAGTCTTTGGTGCTTCTTATTTCCTCTTCAAAACGTATTCTGGTAACAACAATCATATTATCCAAAGGGTGGATAACGCATAAATGCTCATTACTGCGCAGCACAAAACGGGCTACTCCTGCTTTTTTGGTTTTTTGAAGTGCTTTTAGCAATAAAGAATATGCTTTTTTGCCCTGTGGTTCTGGCTGAGTGTAATAGGAAGTTTCGTAATAAATCGGGTTGATTTGGGCAATATCTACAAAACTCTCCAACTCTATCAGTTTGTTTTTCTCTGGCATTGCACTTTCAAAATCCTCATCCTCCAAAACCACATAATTATCTTTCAATAAAAATCCCTTTACAATGCGCTCGTAAGGTACTTCCCTACCGTTTTTTTCGTTAACCCGGTGATATTTGATTTTAGATAAATCTTTACTGTCAAGCATATCAAAATCGAGATTACTGTTCTGTACTGCTGAATATAATTTTACCGGAATATTGACCAATCCAAAACCGATAGCACCTTTCCAAATTGATTTCATGTGTTTGTCTTTTTTAAATGGTGAACTTTATAAAAACAGTAAGTAACAGGAATGGTTTGTAAGGAAATGGCTTACTGTATCAATCCATGCAATACGCCATAACGTATCAAAGCGGCCGAATTTTTAGAACCTGTTTTATCCAAAAGGCTTTGTCGATGCCCCTCTATGGTACGTTTGCTAAGAAATAGCTTCTCAGACATTTCCAAGTTGGTCAAACCTTCGGCAATCAATTGTAGGATTTCCAGCTCACGCAATGAAAAATCAATTTCATTTTCCGACATGACAGTAAGATATTGCTTGCTTTTCAGCAAGTTGTCCATTAACGACATAGTCAGTTCGGCACACAGGTATTTACGCCCTTGATGCACAAATTTTACAGCAAAAATCAGCTCTTCTGCACCAATGTTTTTTAATAGATAGCCATCGCAACCGTTCTTAAAAGCCTCCATTACATATTTTTCATGGTCGTGCATGGAGAGCATAATAACTTTAATTTTGGGATGCTTCTGCTTTACTTCCCGCAACAGTTGCATTCCATCCATTTCTGGCATGTTAATATCGGCCAAAATCATATCTATTGGCTGCGCAGCTATTTGTTTCAATACTTCTATGCCATTTACCGCTTCGCCTACAACCCTAATTTGCTCATCGGCCTCTAATAACATCTTTATGCCGTTTCTAACAATATTATGGTCTTCTGCCAATAAAATATTTATCATCTTGTTTTTTAAATTATAATGTGTTATAGCTAAAACAAAGCAATTTTAATAAAGTCTTTTCCATAGGAAAAAACAGGTATTATTTGGTTTTGCTGGCGTATAAATACTAAATCTTGAACTGTATTAAGTATGGTATCGTCTTTCTTCATCTCCTCTAATTATAATTTCCTTTTCATCGATATAAATACCAGAATTCATAAGATTAATGCTTACTCCTTAATAATTAAAAGGATTTGGTTTTGTTTTAAATATTTTAAAAACAACAAAAAAGTAGCGATACAACGAGAACTAATCATAGAATTAATTGTTCTAATTAAAATATCTTTAGTACTATGTCTGAATTTACAGATGCCATTTCGATACTAAACGCTATTCCTTTTGGTTGCTATATGCTTGATGATAAAGCTCAATTCGTTTTTATTAATGATAAGGCCGAGGCATTTTTTAAAAAGCCTAAAGCCGAAATGTTAGGCAAAAATATTTGGTCTTTATTTCCCGAATCCAAAAAAAGCAACTATTTCAAAGAAATAAATGAAGCTATTGCTAAAAAAAAATCTACTAGTTTCGAGTACGTTTCTGTTTATTCTCAAAGTTGGATAAAACTGACCATTAACCCACTTACAAATGGTGTAGTGGTTACCTTTAATTGTATAGAAAAAGATAAACATAATGAAAACCTATGTGAAACATTGGTAGAAGAACTAAAACAAAGCCGGGACGAATTGGTTGCTATCTATGATAATACATTAATGGCAATATCGGTTCTTAACGCGGTTAAAAATGAGAAAAATGAAATTATAGATTTTAAAATTGCACTTGCCAACAAAGCACTGGAACGAGAAACAGGCCGAAAGGATTTGATTGGAAAACTTTATATAGAAGAATATCCAGGCATAAAAAAAATGGGAATATTTGATAAAATGGTGAAGGTAATGGAAACAGGATTACCAATTACCATCGAATATTTTTATCCTTATGAGGATTTTAACAAGTGGTATTCTTGCATGTTCGTAAAAATGGGCGATAGTCTTTTGGCTACCAATTTGGATATTAGCGAGCGTAAAATTGCCGAACAGCTTCTCAACGAAAATTCGGCGATGATACAGGGCATAGCTAATTCTGCGCCCGATATGCTGTACGCCATTAATTTAAATACCTATCAGCAGTTTTATTCTAATTACAGAATTGAGCAATTGGTAGAAAAAACACAGAGCGAAATCAGGAAAATGGGCAAAGATTTTTTCGAGCAGTTTGTACATCCCGATGATAAGGTTAACTTTTACGCTAGTTTGTACGAGTTTAAAAATAAAGACCATAAAGAAATAAAATCTCTTACTTATCGGTTAATAGATGCCAAAGGCGAAATCCATTGGATTAGCACCAAAAGTACGGTATATATTAGCGATGAAAACGACATACCTACCCATATTGTTGGTATTTCGCAAGATATTACGCAGCAAAAAACTCTTGAAGAAAAAAACCATCAGCTTACCCAAGAGCGTAAAATGTTGCAACGAAAACAGCAGAGAGAAATATTAAAAGCTACGTTAAATGCACAGGAGGAAGAAAGACAGCGTATTGCCGAAAGTTTACATAATGGCTTAGGACAGGTGCTGTATGGTGTTAAAGCTACCTTAGAGCGTTTAAAGCTAGAGAACGAGGCTGCACTGCAAGATAATATCAACATCCTTAAACGCTCTAAAGAATTGTTAGGAATGTGTATCCAAGAAAGCCGCCGAATATCTCACGAGTTAATGCCTTCAATCTTGGAAGATTTTGGACTTAAAGCGAGTATAAAGGATATATGTAACCAACTTAGAGGTAAAACCCGCTTTAATTGTACTTTTTCTGGTGTAGATATAGCATTAGATAAATATATACAATTGGCAACTTACCGAATTGTGCAAGAATTGGCGCTTAACATTATGAAACATGCCGAAGCTACCGTTGCCTATGTTGATGTTTCGGTAGTTGAAGATCAAATTCATATTATGGTTAAGGATAATGGAAAAGGGTTTTTGAATGATCGTAAAGAAAAAGGAATTGGATTAAAAACGATAGAATCTAAGGTTAAGCTCTTAAATGGTAAACTTAAAATTACCTCTGTACCTTCAGAAACCATTATACAAATCCAATTTCCGATATAGAATCGGAAGCGTCATTTCGACTGAAGTGTAGCGAAATGAAGAACTGAAAGAAAGCGTAGCTAAATCTTTAAATCAAGCAATTATATTTCAAGATTTAACTTCGTTGAGCTTCGGTTCTCGGCTACATTGCGTTTCGCTCGAAATGACGTTTTGGATACCCTCAATGACGAAAAAAAGTACAATCTATGCCGGAGCAAATCCTCCAAAAAAGTCATCGCTATCGAATGTAATAGAGTTCCAAGGGTTGCGTTTAATACCCGGAATGATTTTTTCATCATCTATACCTTCGGGCATTTCTTCGTCACGCTCTAAACTTCCTTCTCTATCGCTATCCGCATCGCTACCCTTTACCTGAGAAGTTGGAACAATACTAGTTGATTCGCTTTGGTTTGCTTCCTCACAATATTGCTCATTTTTTTGTGTTTGGCGCTGCACAGAGCCTTGCTCGTTTTGCAACTTTTCTTTTTTATTTTCCATTATTTCTTTATCTCTCTAACCTAATGTGATAGGTTTCTATTTCTTTTAACGCTTCTAAAATTCCCGTCCGCTGTTTTTGCAATAGTTCAATATGGTCTGTGTGGCTTTCATCATCTATCAACTCATCGTATCTTTCAATTGCAGCCTTTTCTCCTGTTTCAATGGCTCCCAAAATCGCCTCATCTTCCTTACTACTCAATGCCTGCTTAATGTCTATCCAAGTTCTATGTAAAATCCCTAAAATTCCTCCGCTCTCATTTTCGCTGTTTCCGCCATGCAAAGCAATGTGCCCTTTCAATTCTTCGGCATAGCCAATGCGTTGTGAGGCAAAACGTAAAAAGACATCTTTCAGTTCAATGCTGTCTGTAACTTCGCTGGCCGATAAATAGCCTTCCTTTCCATCATTTAGGATGCTTACCAGACCTTTTAAATCGTTAATTACTGTTGTGTTCGTTTCCATAGCTATTGGTTATCTTCTTTGTTTTCAACCTCGGCATTATAGTTAGGGTCTTCGCCCGAAGGTTTGCTTGAGTTTCTGGTAGTATTTTGTGCATCGCTTTGTATGCCCTGCACTGCCGATGAACTATCATCGCCACTATTTAAATTTTCATTCGCTACATCCGCAGGTCTGCGGTCCAGTTCTTTTTCGTCTGTATCTAACTCTTTTCTGTTGGTTAAACGCTGATTGGGATTACCTTCACTTCCCTGCGGTTTACCTTTCTCACCTTCTTTGGTATCTATTACCGTAGGCTCGGTACGGTGCGACTGATTAAAATCTCTATTTTGCTCAAATTGAATTTCCATAGTCTTATTATTTTATTGCCTAATACTATCTGCTTTTATCGTATTATCTCTATTTACGGTATCCGCTCTAGATGTATCAGTTCTCCTGCCAGTTCCCATCGCTCCGCTTCCCGTAGTTCCTGTTCCAGTAGTATTAGTATCTATATCTATTATTCCAGTATCGGCATTTACACTTGTATCCCACATTTTTTCCTGTTTATTTTCGGAACTACAACCCATGACACAAAAGCCCATTGCAAGCACAGCTATAACTATAATACGTTTCATATTCTTTAAATTTTTAATTTTAAAAGCATTTATAACGTAATAGCTAAAAGCTCCAAAAAGTTCTTATTATCTAAAAATCAGGTATTTTGATTTATAAATAACGTATTTAACACATCTGCTAAACAGTTATTTTTTTACCTTTAAACAGTTTTTTCAATTTACGGTTAAGGTAATTACCTTTAGAAATTGCAGCCTTAAACTCCTTGTATATCTTTTCCGGAACATCTTCGTACAGATAAACATCGCCAGAATTGAAAACAATGGTTAACGCTTTCTTTTCTTGCTGGTAGCTAATATGTGCAATTACAGATGAAGGCATTATTATGCGGTTTATACAGATAACGTTAAGTATTTAACCAAATTAATACCCATTTTTACAATTGCTCTATTTATGGCACTTAATAATTGGTATATTTGGATTAAACACAATTAACATGCTAGACAAATCCGACAAACAAAAACAGGTTACAGATAGTCTGTTAGAAAAATCTAAGGCTTTGAGAGAAAAATCAAAGGCTACGGAAACCAAATTTAATCAGTTAAAGGCCAGATTGGAGGAATTTATCCATCCGGAAAAGCCAAAAGATAAACAAGATACATAAAGCGAAATCTGTAATATCTTTTCGCTTTATGTATATGTAATCTCAAACAAGGAAAGTTGTCAATCACGACTTTTTCTTTGGAACCTTTGCTCCCTTTTCTCTCGCTTCGGACAGACCAATTGCAACTGCCTGTTTTTTCGAAGTTACTTTTTTTCCGGTTCCTGTTTTTAGTTTTCCTTCTTTCATTTCATGCATGGCCTTTTCTACTTTTTCGCCTGCTTTTTTCGAATATTTTGCCATAGTATATATTTTTTGTCTAAAAAAGCTCTAAACCGTTCAATTGTTTGAGTCAAGCCAAAAACAGGTATTAGTACTTAAGCCAATTAAACAAAATACGTTGTTAAAAAACTGAATACGTGTTTTAGAAAAAGCATCAAACAAAAGGTAGCTCTTTCTTCTTTTTAGGGTACAAAATCAAGTAACATATCCACATTAAAATTAAATTATTATGAAAAGAGAAAGAGATAATAACGCAATGCCTAACAGTCATTTACACGACCTTTTTGTTGATGAACTAAGGGACATTTTGGGAGCAGAAAAACAATTGCTTAAAGGTTTAAAAAAGATGGCTTCCAAAGCTACTTCCGAAAATTTAAAAAATGCTTTTACAACCCATCATAGTGAAACCGAAGGGCAAATTGAAAGGTTAAAACAGGTATTTGCCAGTATAGAGCTTAGCCCAAGGGCAAAAAAATGTAAAGCAATGGAAGGTTTGCTTAACGAGGCCGATGAGATTATGGAAGACTTTGAAGATAACGAAGCTCTTGATGCTGCCCTAATTGCTGCTGCACAAAAAGTAGAGCATTACGAAATTGCCAGCTATGGATGCTTGGTTACCTATGCTACCTTAATGGAGCATGAAGAAGCAAGGGAACTGCTGGAAACCACACTTGCAGAAGAAAAAGAAACTGATAGCAAACTCACCGATATTGCCATGTCAGAAGCAAATGTAACTGCATAATAAGTTTTCTGTTTGTGCCGACGTTGGTTCATCCACCAACGTCGGCTTTCTGGTAACTAATCATAATAAAATTTATTACAGATGAAAAATTTACTTTTTTTACTTTATAGTATAGCCTTTACGGTGATGATAGCCTGTAATTCACAGCAAAAAGATGCCAAAGAACTGGCAGATAGTGTTAACAAAACGAAAGATACTGCTACAAACACTGCCGATATTATTACCGTACGCGAAAACGAAGCCGAATTTGCCACCAATGCCGCCGATGCCGGTCTGGCAGAAATCAATTTTGCAAATTTGGCAATCAACAAAACAAGCAACGAGCAGATTGAGGCTTACGCCAATATGATGCTAAAAGACCATGGCAGCGCCAACGAGGAGCTTATGGCACTTGCAAAAAGCAAAAACATTACGCTGCCCCTCACTATTAGCAAAGAACACCAAAAGCGTTGGGATGAACTAAACGAAAAAACAGGAACAGATTTCGATAAAAAATATGTAGCAATGATGGAGGAAGACCATGTAAAGGTTTTGGCTTTTATGGAACACGAGGCCAGAACAGGAACAGATCCAGATTTAAAAGCCTTTGCCAGCAAAACAGTGCCCGTTATCAACTCACATCTTAATGCCATAAGAAAAATAAAAGAAACCCTAAGGTAGTACTCAAACCTTTTGTATATATCAATTGTTTTTTAAACAGAATATGCAGTAACTCTATAATAAAAGTTAATTACGATGAAAATAGCTTATATCAGTACTTCCTTACCCACCGAATGTGGAATTGCCACCTTTAACGCCAATCTCGCACAAGCCATTAATCAGCACAAAAATATTTCTAAAGACAGTTTTGTAATTGCATTGAGTGATGCCGAAACCTTAGATGCTTATAAATATCCCAGCGATGTAAAATACATTATTAGGCAAAACAACCAGAAAGATTATTTAAGGGCGGCAAATTATATCAATACCAGCCAGGTTGATGCTTGTATTATTGAGCATGAATTTGGTATTTATGGCGGCGAAAGCGGATTGTATCTGTTGACCTTAATGGCCAGAATAAACAAACCCATTGTTACCATTTTACATACCGTACTGAAACATCCAAGTTATATTCAACAGACTATTATTCAGCAAATTGCCAAACGTTCATCTAAAATTGTAGTAATGAGCCAAAAGGCGATAGGTTTTTTAACGAGCATCTACCATGTTCCAAAAGATAAAATTAAGTATATTGAACATGGCGTGCCCGATTTAGAACCAACCGAAGATAATCTCATTAAAAAAGCCTATCCGTTTAAAGATAGTAAGATACTGCTTACTTTCGGTTTAATTAGCCGTGGAAAAGGGCTAGAAACCGTAGTAGAAGCACTTCCCAAGATTGTAGAACGCCATCCAGACGTCAAATATGTAGTGTTGGGCAATACCCATCCGGGAGTGGTTAAAAATGCCGGAGAAGAATATCGCGACAGTTTAAAACGTTTGGCGAAAAAACTGAACGTAGAAAATCATCTGGTGTTTGTAAATAAGTTTGTAGATGAACAAGAGCTACATCACTATTTATCTGCTGCCGATATATACATTACTCCCTACCTTAACGAGGCACAAATTACCAGTGGAACCCTCTCCTACGCCGTAGGTGCGGGAGCTGCCGTAATTTCTACTCCATATTGGCATGCCCAAGAATTACTGGCGCAAAAACGTGGTCTATTGTTCGATTTTAGAGATAGCGAACAACTTTCTAATCTAGTAAACGAATTATTGGAACAGCCAGAGAAATTAAGTGAACTAAAATATAATGCCTATCAATACGGATTATCGTTACGTTGGCCAAACATTGGTAAAAACTACATTAAGATATTAGAGAAAGCCATTTTAGATAGGGAAAAAGAAAATTTAGAAAGCAAAAGTATTATAGATGTAGATAGTATCCCTACCTTTAATTTGAGCCATATCCGCCGTTTAACAGACGATACCGGAATTGTACAACATGCCAAATATGGCATCCCGAATTTAAAGGAAGGCTATTGTTTGGATGATAACTCACGGGCTTTGATTATGGCTCTAATGGCGTTTGAACAATATAAAAGCAAAGAAGCCCTAGATTTATTGCCCATTTATTTAAGCTACATCCAATACATGCAAAAAGAGGATGGAAATTTCCGCAACTTCCTGAGCTTTAACCGTAATTATTTAGATGAAGTAGGTTCTGAGGATTCGTTTGGCAGAACTATTTGGGCGTTGGGCTATTTGATTAACTTCGCTCCCAATAATTCTTATAAAGAATTTGCCGACGAGCTTTTCCTAAAATCTGTACCGCATTTTTCGCAACTGCAACATTTAAGAGGTATTGCTAATACCATTATAGGAGTTCATCATTATTTAAAGGCCAACCCACATAACGAAGGCATTACAAACGAACTTAACCAGTTAGCAGAGCCGTTAATTAAAGCGTATCAAAACAATAAAGATGGTGATTGGCATTGGTTTGAGCAAAAACTGACCTACGACAATGCTTTATTGCCATTGGCGCTATTGTGCCATTACGAAATCAGTAAAAACCATCAATCGTTGACTATTGCTTTAGAAACTCTTAATTTCCTTACCGAAAAAACGCTAAGTTTTGGTTTCTTAAATCCGGTTGGTAATGATGGATGGTTAGAAAAAAATCACCCAATGGCCTTATACGACCAACAGGCCATAGAAACAATGGCTATGGTATTGGTTTATTTTAAAGCCTACGAAGTAACCAAAGAGGTGAAATATATGCACAACTTGTATCAAAGCTATCTATGGTTTTTAGGTGAAAATAGTTTAAACCTACCGCTCTACGACCATGAAACCAAAGGTTGTGCTGATGGCTTACAGACTTACGGAGTAAACAGAAATCAAGGTGCAGAAAGTACTTTGGCCTATCTAATATCTCATTTAGTTGTGTTTAAAGCCTTAGAAATAGAATATAGGTATTTAGCGGATGACAATAAGTTACAAGCTGATATGCTAGAGAAATAAGGATTTAAGACTTACGAAGTTTCAGAAACTTCATAAGTCTTTATATAGCATCTGTCATTTTCACAAAAACGGGAATCCTAATACAGGATATCCTGTGTTGCTTTATTATTTCTAAGTAAATTCAGTAATTATAATACATTAACGCTTTAAGATTCCCGTCCCGATAGCTATCGGGATCACGGGAATGACGGTAGAACGAAAAAGCAGTGCAAGTTCCCTGTACAAACCAAACCTAAGAACGTCATTGCTCCGAAGGAGTCCCTCTGGGACAAGCTTGACTGGCAATCGTAATGCATAGGCTAAGACACACGGTAATAACTTAGTATTCTGGTTCTCGAAAATTGACTACCTTTTATTTAAACTGCACTTCCATTATTAGTTTCTAAAATGCGTTCCAATAGCTTCTCTAGGTTTACGGTGGCAAACGAAGAACAATAGTCCGATAAACCGTAAGGTATAATTAACTCTTCATTGTGGATAATAGAACCGCAAGAATACAGCACATTGGGTACGTATCCTTCTCGCTCATCTGGATTTGGCACTAACAAAGGTTCGTGTAATCTGCCAATTTCAATTGATGGGTCGTTTAAATCTAACAAACTAGCACCCAAACAATATCTACGCATTGGGCCTACGCCATGTGTAATAATTAACCAACCTGCTTCGGTTTCTATCGGCGAGCCGCAATTGCCAATCTGTATAAATTCCCAAGCATACAACGGTTCTTGTAATTTTATCGGCTGATCCCACACGGTAATTCTATCAGAGTACATTAAATAATTGTTCCAGCCATCTATCCGCGACATCATGGCATACTTGCCGTTTATTTTTTTAGGAAATAATGCCAAATTTTTATTCTGCGCCCCTTTTCCATGCAATGGACTTACCTTAAAATCATAAAAATCGGTGGTCTGCATTAGTTTGGGAATAATAAATGAACCATCAAAGGCAGTATAGGTTGCATAATAAATCGTACTTCCATCGTCTTTGGTAAATTGAACAAACCGGGCATCTTCTATACCTTTACGCTCAAATTCCGAAATCGGGAAAATTACCCGGTCAGAAATATCCGTATCTTTTGAAAAACATATTTCGTGATAGGTATCCGATAGCCAAAGTATGCGGTCGTATTCTAATTTGCTGGCATCTTCTTCTTGCTGTTCTTTAGCGTCTAACACCAATTTTCTCAATTGAGCGTAATCAAATTTTTCACCCAAATGTGTATTCACATCAGTAATTACGTTCATTGCAATATTCGCGTCAGCTGCTTTTTTTAAGAAAAGTCTCTTATTATAGATAGCGTTCTTCACAACTTCGGCCTCATCAATATAATTACCTGCCGGCATTACGTGAATATTATTATGGCTATCTATTAATGCTCTTCTGAATACTACGGAAGAAATATGTCCTTCGCCAACCGCTCTAAAGCTAATAATTACACGTTTTTCACCTTCAACCAAGTTGCTTTGGTCGGGGTCTTCTATAATTGATGGATTAAAAAATGCGGCCGATTCGATAGAATATTCGTGGGTAAAATAAGAACCAATAAGGTATTTGGTAAACTCGTCAATACCTTTATAATCAATTCCCATTTCTTCTATTAACCATTGTATCTTTTTGCAATGCCGTAAAAATACTTTGGTAATATTTCGATGTCGTTTGGAGAACTCTTGTAATAATGGCGATACAATATCAAAAACCTGCTTTTTTGAAAGGTTCATGACTTTAGAAATTACTTCTCTGGCTCTTTCGTCGCCATTGTAAAAAAATCTGGCTATTACTCTTTTGGGGTCTGGATATACCTTAACTGGCTTTCTGCTAACTGTTATCCTCATAATGGAATTTGTTTTAAAGTAATTAACAATTTTTTAGGGATAGATGTTTGTTGATTGCCTCCCATTAAAACCAAACTGGCCTATAAATGTTATAAGTAAAAATAGCATTATGAATTCACCCCACATAGATTTTTATATTATAGCCAATATTGAGGGCGAAAAAAAGCACATTAAAGTAATTGAACTGGAAACCAGCGATGGTGTGCCGTATTACTCTTGTTTTATTGGAGAGAAAGAAATTACACAAATTAGAAAGGAAACCTACGGAAAATGGGAACAGCTTTGGGGAGAGTTAGCTATTGAAACAGTGAATGACATTGGTATAAAAATAGAAGAAAAAACGCCCTAACTATGTATAATTTAAAATTCCGTTAGCTAAACAATATTTAACCAATGCAGCGGTATTACGTACACCTGTTTTGCTAATCATCTGTAATCTGTGCCCCTCTACCGTACGTTTACTGGTAAAAAGTTTTTCGGCAATTTCTACGTTGGTATACCCTTCGGCAATAAGCTCAAGTATCTCAATTTCGCGGTTAGAAAATTCTACCCTAACGTGGTTTGGCTTAATCGCCGTTTTTACTCCCATTAGGTTTTTGCCTAACAATTGATATGATAGTTCTGCACTTACATAGAATGAATTGTATTTTACTTGTCTTATGGAGAAAACCAATTCTTCTTCGTTAACACTTTTTAAAAGATAGCCTTTTGCTCCTGCCTGTAATGCCTGCGAAACATATTTTTCGTGGTCTAACATGGAAAGGATAATCACATTTGTATTGGAATATTGCTGTGTAATGGTTTTACAAAGTTCCAAACCGCTCATTTGGGGCATATTGATATCGGCCAGCACCAAATCAATTGGATGTTCTGTACTTTCCATAATTTTCAATATATCAAACCCATCACCCCCTTCGCCAACTACATTAAAATCATCATATTTTATCAATAACGACTTTATGCCATCCCTTACCAAATGATGGTCATCGGCCAATAGGATGTTCATTTTGTTATTCTGCGCCATTTAGTGGAATATTCATTAATACTTTTGTTCCTTTATTGGGATTAGAAAAAACCTCGAATACGCCATTGAGTATATGCAAGCGGTTAATGATGCTTTTAAGCCCAAATCCTTTTTTGGGATTGGACAATACACTTTTGTCCATGCCTATTCCATTATCGGTTTGGCTTATATATAATTCTTCGCCCTTTTGCATAATTAATACATTTACATGGCTGGCGTTGGCATGTTTTATCGTATTGCTTAACAATTCTTGAACAATACGGTAAATAATTACTTCGATGTTTGTATTTAAGCGTTCGTCTTGAATGTTGAAACTGAAATTGAAAGATATTTGCTCGGCATCCAGCTTTCTTTCCAACATGTCTTTTAGGGCTACTTCCAAGCCCATGTCATTAAGAAGTACGGGAGTTAGCTCAAAAGAAATTTCCCTTACCTTTTTAATTGCGGCATTAATAAGCTGCCTGCTTTCTGTTTCGGAAGAACCTAACTTTAGCTGTGCGGCAAATAAAAGCTGCCCTATTTCGTTGTGCAGGTTTTCGGCAATGTTTCTGCGCTCTTCTTCCTGAGCATTAATAATTGCTTTAAATAGCTGTTGTTGTTGCAGGTTTTTTAACTTGGTCTGTTCTTCAATCAACCGTTGTTTTTCTTCGCTCAGTTCTATTTGTAAGGTAATGTCTTGCGAAATACCAATAATTTGTAACGGAATGCCGTAATCATCTCGTTTAAGTACTTTTCTCTTGGTCAATAACCAGTGTACTTTTCCATCGCAATCTATAATCCGATATTTAAGCTCGTCTACATCTTCATCCTTTATATGCCTTAAATTCTTGATACTTTCGAAATACTCGTATTGGTCTGCCGGATGGACTATTTTTTTAAAAAATTCTATTCCCATATCGCTTATTTGCCTTCTACTCATGTTAAAAAGGCTTTGGATGCGTTTGTTGGAATAAATTTTTCGCATCTGCTGTATGTCGGTAACATACAACATATCGGGTACGGCCTCGGCTATTTTAGAAAAAACGGTAGAATCGAGTTCAAAATCTTCGACCAGAATTTGTTGCGCTAATTGTTGATTTATAAAATCTACATCCTTAAATTCTTCCATATCACTTTCTAGGATGATAAACCAGTTAAATATAGCAAAAAATTATTTTCTTCGTCCATTCAGTAAACATTATCAATTTCTATTTTTCATCGCTCTATCCAATAGTTTTCCATACAGTGTAGAAAATGGTTCAAATCAAACGGTTTGGCAATAAATAAATCTATATAGCGGGAATAATCTTCCATATTGTTTAACGGATATGCCGAAATTACAATTAAAGGGGTATTTGGAAATGATGTTTTTATTTTCTGGCACAAATTGGTTCCATTTAAACGTGGTGCCGATGTATGGTCTAACAAAATTAGTTCGGGATTAAAAGAATTTTCATTACCAATCATATCTTTTGATACAAACTTTAAATGAAATTTATTGGGTAAAAGTGCTTCCGACAAAATAGCTTGCATACTATGTTCGTCTTCACAAATCAATAGCCTGCATTTTTCAGTGATAACGATTGGCATATCCCCCATTTTAAGTTATTTCATCAAGCATGGTTCCTGTATCGGCCATAGCCAATTGTTCTTCTTCCTGCTGTTTATTATGGATGATGATTTTCAACAGATTGATAACTTTTTGTTCGCCAAGCTCCAATGCCTGAGCCAATAAAGAGGTATATGCCGTAATTTGATATTGTTGTACCTGCTGCATACCTACTATTAAACCTGCATCGCGGATAAAACTGTTTCTTGGGGTAACATCTATAATATCGTAGCACTCTTCGATAAGCACTTCCATATCTTTGTTTTCGGCCTGTGCTACTTCTACATTTAATGCCTCGAACATACTTTCCAAGCGATGAAGGTGGTCTTTGCCGTCTTTTTGGAGTTTGGTAAGCACTTCCCATAAATCATCGCTGCCAACGGCAAGCTGTAATATAGGCAATACCATAACCCATTGTTGTTCTGCCCCGTAAACCTGTTTAATACAATCTATTAACGGCTTACTTTTTAAATCCGGGTGGCTGGGCTTTTTCTTCATTAAAATACCAGATTGCAATGTATTAACCATAACCAATTAAAAATCAAACAATAACATCTATTTCCAATAACTAATATCCGACAACATATTTATTTGCCAAAAGCGATTTATACCTAAAAACATCGTATAAATACTCTTTTTTTATCTCTCTTTACTTATTGAAATGAGGTAAACAATTTGACTAACAATACTGTTTGTTTGTACATGAACATTACCGAATTAACCCTGAAAGAATTAAGTAACTGCTGCTTAGATAATGAAATTTCTATCGGCGTAGCAGAAAGTGTTACTGCCGGATATCTGCAATTTACGCTAAGCCAAATGCCCAATGCCCTAGATATTTTTAACGGCGGTATTACTACCTACAACATTGGCCAAAAAGTAAAACATTTGGGGTTAGATTATACTTATGGCGAGCGTTGTAACTGCGTTTCGCAAACTGTTGCCGAAGTAATGGCCGTTGAAGTAGGCAAATTGTTAAATAGCAAATTAGGCATTGCTGTTACCGGCTATGCCAGCCCTATTCCCGAAGAGGATATTTTTGAACTGCATGCTTATATGGCGCTAGCTTTAAATGGAAAAACTGTACGTACCCATAAAATGCTGACCAAAGAAACCCAACCTGCCGAAGCACAAAAAGACTATGTACAGCAGGTAATTACCGAAACGCTTTCTTATTTAGAAGGATTAAAGAAACTATCTTAATTACCTAATATATAATTGCTTGAGAATGATTTAGGAAAGTTCGGCAGCTAACAACTGAAATTGGTTATTTTTCATAATTCTCTGGTATTCTGCCTCTCTTTGCGGCTTCAATATATAATTTTACCTGATTTACGCAAAGTTGCAGATTTTGCTTGATTTCATGCTCCCAAAAGCGCATTACGGTATAGCCTAAAGCCTGCAAGCTAGTATTTACAAATCTGTCGCGTTGCATATTACGTTCTATTTTGGGCATCCAAAATTTTTGATTGGTCTTGGGCTTTCGCTGTTGCCATTCATAGCCATGCCAAAAATCGCCATCTATAAAAATCACCAACTTATATTTGCCAATTACAATATCCGGCTTGCCCGGTAAATCCTTACAGTGGATACGGAAACGTATATTTTCTTTCCAAAGCGTTTTTCTTAAAAGCAATTCGGGCTTACTATTGCTGCCCTTAATTTTTGCCATGGTTTTACTCCGTTGTTTAGTGGTGTAAAAGCCGGCACTTTCTTCGAAACGCGGCACTTTTATGATATCTTCCTCTACCGGATAGGGTTTTGGCTTTTTATTCATCTTAATACAAAATTATACGATTACTATCTATATTAAATAGATAGTACACCTTTCTAATGCACTTACAAATCAACGTTGAAAAGTTATTTAAACATTTAATATGTAAAAGTTAACAACTTTGTTACTTTTGTTTAACCAAATCATCACCTTGTTGAAATTTATAACATATCAAACACCTTCAAAGTTTTTTCAAGAATTTGAAGAACACTCAACCCTCTTAAATTTAAGATACGTTAAAATTATAAGTGCGGTACTCTTATCCATAAGTAGTTTTGCACGTATCCTATCAATTATTTTCTATGATGATGTTCTAAAAATAAACACCTACCAAGAACTCTCCATAAACAACTGGATACAAATTTCTGGCTGTACTTTGTTTTTATTTCTAAGTTCTTACGCTCTTAAGAACATAAAGAGCATAAAGAGCATAAAATATCAGAAAATTATTGCTTTGGTTTTTATCGCTTACTTCTTAACCATTTCGTTTACGGTAAGCTATATTATTTCTCTATATAATACCAAAAACACCTTGGTGGTATTCTTAATTGGTATAATTACTGTCAGTTTATTTTTTATCATAGAATATAGAAAATTGTTGGGAATTGTGGCCTATATTATTTCTGTTTATTTAATAAGTATGGTTTTCCCTGATATTCCTGTACAACAAAAAATTATAAATAGTGTTGCTGCTTTTATATTGGGGGCAATGTTGTTTAGTTTTTCGCGATATAGCTATTATTTTAAATCGAGCCATTTTATACAAATTAAGGAGTTAGAAGAGAAAAACATGGAAATTGTGCGCTTAAATACTCAAAAAGGAGAAATTCTGTCTTTTGTTGCGCATGATTTAAGAGCACCGATAAACAATATTGAAGCCCTTAGCAACTTGATGCTGATTGATAATGAGCATAATGGCGAAGCCAAAATGATTGTTAATTCAGCAACACAAGCTAAAAGCATCATCAACGACCTTATTGAAGCCGCAAAGCAAGATAATAATGATTTACCTACCGAATACATTTCGTTAAACGCTTTTGTACAACGCTTAGTAGCCAAATGGGAGGTAAATACCGATAGAAAAATTAGGTTATCTATGGGTAAGGAGCATCTTTTCCTTAAAGTAAATCCATCAAAATTAGAACGTGTAATAGACAACTTAATCAGTAATGCGTTTAAGTTTTCGAGTATTTATAAACCCATTGATATTACCATTACCAAAAATGATGATAAAGCCATTATCAAAGTGGCCGATTTTGGAATTGGCATTCCCCAACATTTACAAGCACATATTTTTGAGCAATTTTCTATCGCTGGCCGCCAAGGGTTACAGGGCGAAAAATCTATTGGTTTGGGATTGCACATTTCCTACAAAATTATAGAGCAACACCACGGGGAGCTATCAGTAGAAAGCAGGGAAAATGAAGGTACTACTTTTACTATACAACTTCCTCTAGTTAGTGCTTAATCATCATCTTCTATTTTTCCTGCAAATAAGTCTTTACTAAAATTAACCAAAAAAAGTTCCCTTTTAGCTCTGGTAACGGCAGTATACAGCCATCGCATAAAATCTAAATCTACCATATCTTCGGTTAAAAAGCCTTGGTCTACAAAAACAGCATCCCATTGGCCGCCTTGTGCTTTATGACAAGTAACTGCATAGGCAAACTTAATCTGCAAAGCATTATAATACGGGTCTTGTTTAATGGCTAGCATACGCTCTTTTCGGTTGGTAAGGTGTTCGTAATCCAGTAATAAACCTTCGTACAATTTTTTACTGGCTTCGTAGGGCAAATTTGGGCTTTCTATCTGTAAGGTATCTAACAGCACTTTGCAAGTTATTGCTCCTGTATCAGGAAAATCTACCAATTCTAATTGAACCTCTGCAAATCGAAAACCATAACGTTCTTCTTCCCTACGCACCCTTATAATTTTGGCCATATCGCCATTGGCTATAAAAGCGGCTTCATTATCATCGGGCAGCCAAAAATAATTGTTGCGCACTACCATAATATAATCGCCACCACTCAATTCTTCGTCTCGATACAACAATCTGGCTCTTATTTGGTTATTGTAAATATTGGCCGATTTATTGGAACGGCACACCACTAGTGTATTTTCCAATCCATATTTACTGTACGCATATTCCAATCCTTCCACAAATTTTAAACCTGTCATCCTAAAAATGTCTTTATAATTTTTAGTGATAAATTTTGGCCATTTTGGGTCGTCCTCGTAGGTATTCACCAATTTCCTTAACATGGTAGCATTTGCCAAAATACCCGATTTTTTCTCTTGCCGCACTACTTCTGTAAGTTCCACAACGGTTACTTCCAAATGGAAATTGCTGTTCAAATAAGATGGATTTAATGCCGGGCTATCTGTGCTTCCCACAGGCGGCAACTGTGCCGTATCGCCAACAAACATTAAAAAACAGTTTTTGGATTTTCCATCGGGCGATGGCTGAAAAACAAATTCTAACAAATCTCCCAAAAATGACGAACCTCTTTGCGTATTCCATTCGTCAGCTATCATTGATGCTTCATCAACAATAAAAACGGTATTTTCAGCTAAGTTTGGAGAAATCTGAAAAGCCATGTCCATACTAATAGCCCTTTTTTTGCGATATATTTTTTTATGGATGGTCAGTGCTTTTTGCTGTGCATAATTACTCATTACTTTTGCAGCCCTTCCGGTAGGTGCCAACAAAGCAGATTTTAATCCGAATTTGGGCAAAGCCTTTACCAAAGCGGCTACCGAAGTGGTTTTTCCAGTACCTGCATAGCCTTTTAGCACAAAACAAGCATCGTTATTAGGTCTGCTAAAAAATGCTGCCGCTTGTTTACAAAACTGCAATTGTTCTTTGGTTGGCGCAAAAGGATATGATTGGGCAATGATACTGGCTTTATCCATTTGGCAAAGATATTTTAAAAACGAACCACAAAGGCACAAAGACACAAAGTTTTTTGGTTGTAAAGAGGAATAATAAGTTACGGATACTATACGTTTTGGGCATCCTCTGTGATTGCGGATTTGTCTAAAGCAGCAATAAGAAACTTTGTCAACTTTTTTTGCAAGCTGTACAGAAAGTTGACAAAGCTGTTAAAATAAATAATCCAACCAATGGTTAATGACCAATGAACTAATCAACTTATTAAAAAAAGAACTATTTTTGTTGCTACATGAACAATAATAGCATTTTACTGATAGACCCGAATTTTGAGCCTGCAAGTAGTACAAATCTAAGTTTGTTGGTTAAAATAGGTGCCGATGCATTTTCTTATGCCATTATTGATGATGAGAGAAAACTAGTTCATGCTGTTTATGACGAGCAAGAATGTGAAGATGGCTACGAAAAATTTAACGAACGCCTAAAACACGATGCTTACTTACAGCTAAAATATCAGCATGTAAAAGTAGCGATACATACCCAAAATATCATTTTTGTACCACAGGAACTTTTTGAAAGCGTTACTGAGAGCGTTATTAATGAAAACGAGATAGCTGTTTATTCGAAATATTTTACGGATGCGGATTCGAAACGTGTTTATGTACAGCCCTCTTTACAGCAAAATTTCTATACCGTATTTTCGTTGCCCGCTCCGGTAGAAAAACTGATTGATGAAAACTGGGGAGACCAGCAAAGGCTTCAGCAAAATGCAGGCTTAATTGAACTTGCCGCAAAATTAGACCAAGACAGCCTAATTATTGATTTTACGGTAGGCGCTTTTCAATTGATTTATGTAAAAAATAATAGCGTGGTATTTGTGCAAAGCTATCAGTTTGATGGTATTGACGAACTTACTTATTACCTGTTATTGATTGTGGGTCAACTCAAAATAAACACCGGTCAAACCTCTATAAAGGTGTGCGGCATCATCCACCAAGGAGATGAAAAATGGAACTGCCTAGCAAAGTATTTCGATAGCATTGAGCTATTGATTTTATCGTCTGATTTAGATACCAATGTTTTAGATGATATGCCTGCACATTATTATACCAGTTTACTGGCTCTACAACAATGCGGATAGTAGGCGGTAAATTAAAAGGATTACAATTTCAAGCTCCGGCAAAACTTCCGGTACGGCCAACTACCGATATGGCCAAAGAAGCCTTGTTTAACATTCTGTTAAATAATTATGATTTTGAGGACTGTAACATACTCGACCTTTTTACCGGAACTGGAAACATCAGTATAGAATTTGCTTCTCGCAACGCTAAAAGTATTACTTCGGTAGATAAGCATCCGGGCTGTGTAGCTTGGCTAAAATCGGTAAAAGAAAAACACCAATTAAACAACATTGATATTCGCAAAGCTGATGTATTTAAATTTTTAGCGCAGACTACCGAAAAGTACGATATTATTTTTGCCGACCCTCCTTACGATTTGCCTAATATTCCGTTAATTCCGCAATTGGTTTATCAACATCAACTGCTTAACGAAAACGGGATATTGGTTGTAGAACATCCTTCGATGCTGAAATTAGAGCAACAGCCTGGTTACTCGGAAACACGTAAATACGGCTACTCTTCTTTTAGTTTTTTTACCCCAGTTTTCAGTTAGTAGTTAGCAGTTTTCAATTTCCGGCAACATTTCAACCTTTCAATGTTACAACATTTCAACTTTCCAACTATATTTGAATATGAAAATTGCTTTATTTCCCGGCTCATTTGACCCCATCACCATTGCTCACGTAGATATTTTACAAAGGTCGCTGCCATTGTTCGATAAAATTGTAGTAGGCATTGGCTTAAACAGTTCAAAGCAAAATTTTCTATCGGCAGAAAAAAGGGAAGAAATTGTAAAAAGTATTTTCAAAGGCAACAACAAAGTTGAAGTGTATACCTACGAGGGCTTAACTATTGATTTTTGCAGGAAAATTAACGCTCAATACATGGTAAGGGGTATCCGTTCTGCATCGGATTTTGAGTATGAAAGAGCCATTGCGCAAATCAATAAAAGTATGATGCCCGAAGCTGAAACTATCATCCTACTAAGCCGTCCCGAATATTCGGCCATCAGTTCTACTATTGTAAGGGATATTTTAAGAAATAATGGCGATGTAAGCCAATTTGTACCTAAAGAGGCTTTAGCTTTTCTTTAGTTACTGCAATAAGTAAATTACGTTATTATACCCTGTTCCCGAGGGAACAACAGCTATATATTTAAACTGCGTTTTATTTTCCTCTACCACTTTATATTTTACGCCATCAATGATAAGTTCTTTAGTTTGCTTGTTGTAACTATACGATAAAGTTGTGGTAGCAGTTTCTGTGTCATTACACTTTTTTGTACCATTGGTAATCACTAGAGTACCATCTGTTTTAAATAAAAAGCTATTATCTTGCTCGCACTCCTCAACAGCATAATATACATTTGTTCCACTTGGATTGGTAGATGTATTGATATCCTCTAACCCATACTTCCATGTTTTGGAGGTTAAAATATCTATTATCTCTTCGCTTTCATCTTTTTTACAGGCAGATATAACTATTAAAAATGCTAGCGCAGAAAACTTTAAAACACTGTTTATCTTTTTCATCTGTATAAATCTGTTTTCAATTGTGATGAAGCTATCCCGATACATCGGGATGGTTTCATATTGTTACAAACGTTCTAAATTACCAATTTATTCCCAACAAATAGGATATTAGAAAAGACATCTTTTTTAAATCTTTTGTAACGTTTGGGCATATCGCATACTAATACTGTAAATTTAAACAATTGTAATTTATTCAGATGCTCGACACCCAAAAAGCATTTTTAAAGCAAATCAACGAAAACAAAGGCATTATCCACAAAGTGGCTAAAATGTATATGGATAATGCGCTAGACCAAGAAGATTTGTTTCAAGAAATTGTGATGCAACTTTGGAAAGCCTATCCTTCTTTTAAAGGAACTAGTAAATTTTCTACATGGATGTACCGAGTGGCGCTAAATACCGCAATTGTTTTCTTTAAAAAAGATAGCCGAAAGATAGATAAGGCTTCATTAAACGAGCAGATAGATATTGCCGAAGTAAACGACAGCCACGAAAAGGAAGAAAAACTGGCTTATTTGTATAAAGCAGTACAAGAGCTTAACCAAATAGAAAAGGCACTGATATTTCTTTTTCTGGAAAATCAATCGCACCGGGAAATTGCACACAACTTAGGTATTACAGAAATAAATGCCCGAGTAAAACTGAACAGAACCAAAGAAAAATTACAACAGATTATTAAAAAGAATGGCTATGAATTTTGACCAATTAAAAGACGAATGGAACAAAAACGAAACCAATTATAATGAGGTTTCCGAGAAAATGCTAAAGATTAAAGAAGCCCGTACGCCAATAGACAGCATCAGAAAGAAAATGAAGCACGAGTTTTTTGTACAATTAATTTCATTGGTAATAATGGCCTTCGTTCCCAGAATATTCGGTTTCTCAACGGAGCTAAAAACTACCTATATTATCTTTTACGGTATTATTTGCGGGTTTACTACTTACTATTTCTTTAAGTTTTATACTTTTTACAAACACTCTTACGATTTAAGTATAGACAGCAGAAAGAACTTATTGTGGTTTTATTACGAAATGAAACTAAACCTAGAGCTTTATAAAGCACTAACCTATATTATCGGTTTTATATCGCTATCATTCTGCACAACGGCTCTTTTTATTATAAAAGGTAAAATCATGACGGAAATTCTAGGTAAAATATCTATGACCTACATTGTAATAAACGCATTTGTACTAATCCTTATAGTAGGTATAATTACCGAGTTGTGGGCAAAATTCTACTATGGCAAATACCTTAAACAAATTAAAACCATTATTGACAGTATAGATGAGGAGTAGGTTTCAGTTTACAATTATCAGTTGGCAGTTTTTGAACCACAAAAGAACCACCAAACAGTTGGCGGTAGCAATATGCGTCCAAGTTATTAACTATCAACTAAAAAACAATTTAACAATTAACCGATTAAACAGTTAACCAACAAATACAACAGTTAAACTAGCCCTTCACTCTTTAAAACATCTATAATTAGTGGATAAGTATTGTTAATCTTGGTTTTTATTTCAAGTGGAGCAACCCAAACTGCTTCCGTAATCCCCTCCTCTACCTGCGGTATTAATTTGGGGCTTCCTTTCACCGTCATATTGTACCAACTGGTTCTTTTTAAAATCAAATCGCTACCCATTTCATAAACATGGTAGGTTTTGCATATACGGTCATTACGTTTTTCAATCTTCACCCCGCATTCTTCTTCCACCTCTCTAACGGCAGTTTCTTTTACCTTTTCGCCTTTATCTACCTTTCCCTTCGGTAAATCCCATTTTTTATTTCTAAAGATGAACAAAAATTCGCCTTTGGCATTGGTAACCAAACCTCCTGCTGCCTTTATAACGGTCAATTCATTTTTTATCTTTTTAAATACCGATGATGGATTTTTTGTTAACAACAAATAGTTCTTTTTTTTGCTATTTTTCAGCGTTTTATAGAACTGTTTAAAATCAAAATCCTCAACTTCAAGCTGTTGTATTTTATCTAGCTGATTGGGTAGTTTATCAGTTATAAACAAAGTATTGTCGTTAATATAAATTCTGTATTTTTGCGCCATGTATAATAAAAGTGATATTGAATTAAAGGTAGCTGAATTTTTATTACAAATTAAAGCAATTAAATTACAACCTGCTAATCCATTTACTTGGGCATCGGGATGGAAATCGCCAATTTACTGCGACAACCGTGTAACACTATCCCATCCATCGGTAAGAACTTACATTCGCCAGAAACTTGCCCAATTGATACAGGAAGAATATGGTGCGGTTGATGTAATTGCCGGAGTAGCCACTGCGGGCATTCCACAGGGAGTATTGGTAGCTCAAGAACTGGGTTTACCTTTTATTTATGTAAGGTCTAAAGCAAAAGAACACGGAACAGGCAGCCTAATTGAAGGAGAGATTGTAGAAGGGCAAAGAGTAGTAGTAATTGAGGACTTGATTTCTACCGGAAAAAGCAGCTTGCAAGCTGTTGAAGCACTGCGAAACGCTGGTTTATCCGTAGCTGGTTTGGTGGCTATTTTTACCTATGGCTTTCAGCAGGCTGATGATAATTTTGCCGCTGCGAAATGCAGATATTCGACACTTTCTAATTACAAAGCACTTATCGACTATGCCGCAGAACATGGTTTTATAGCAAAATCGGACATAGAGTTTCTAAACAAATGGCGTGAAAATCCTGCTGAATGGGGACAAAATGAAACGGTTTAAATCGTTTGCCACACACTAATACCTAACATAAATGACAATCATTGAAAGTAGCGCCGAAATTAATCTACCGATAGAAAAAGTTTATCAGTTTCTTGCTGATTTGAACAACCATCAGCAACTGATGCCCGAAAATATTTATAACTGGTCATCAACTACTGATACCGCTAGCTTTACCATCCAAAATATGGCAAAATTGGCTATTCATATTTCCGAGAGGGTTGAAAATGAAAAACTGATAGCAATACCTACGGAAAAACCTCCATTCGATTTATCGTTACAGTGGACGGTAAAAAATAATGGAAATGGCACAACTACCGCAAAACACACTATCTCGGCAGATTTAAATATGATGATGAAAATGTTAGCTTCTGGTCCATTACAAAAATTGGCAGATTACCAGACCAAAAGATTGAAAGAAATTTTAGGTTAAAAAATTAAGAGAAGAAGCAAAAAAAGAAGAGGCTGCCTTTTTAAAAGACAGCCTCTTTTTATTAAACCTATGAAAAATTTACACTATAAAACGCTCTTAACCCTCTTGGTGCAGCCAAGCCTTTTTAGCTAAAAGCTCTTCTTCCGTTTCGCGAACATCTTCATCATCCACACAACAATCTACCGGGCAAACCGCGGCGCATTGCGGCTCGTCATGAAAGCCCTTGCACTCCGTACACTTGTCCGAAACGATATAATATACTTCGTCCGAAATCGCATCTTGGGCAGCTTCGGCATCTATTTCCTTACCTCCAAAATCAATAATACCATCTAGGCTCGTACCGTCAGAAAATCTCCAAGCAGTACCAGCATCGTAAATTGCATTATTAGGGCATTCTGGCTCACATGCCCCACAGTTTATACATTCGTCTGTTATTTTAATTGCCATCTTTTCGTCTAATTCTAAATGCTAAGTTTAACTTTGCAGCGCAAATATAATACATAATCCATTTATAATAGTTCTAAATATGTCTTCACTTCGTAAAGAACAACTAATTTCTGCTTTTAAACAACTGGGGAAATACATGAACCAGCCGGATAATGCCTTTAAAGCGGTAATTTATTCGGCTAGTAATGCAAATGCTTGGTTTACCGAAGATGAAGTAAATAAATCGGTTAAAGCATTGGCCCAAATGTTAAACGAAACCAATTTAGAGCAATGGTTTAAGGGCATAGAAATCGCGACAGAACCAAAAAACATTGGCCTTATACTAGCCGGAAACATCCCTTTGGTTGGTTTTCATGATGTAATGTGCGTTTTGGCAACAGGAAATATCGCCCAAATCAAATTATCATCATCAGATAACAAACTCCTGCCCTTTTTACTTAATCAGTTGTGCGATATACTGCCTGCATTAAAAAACCACATTATTTATACAGAGCAGCTAAAAAATTTCGATGTCGTAATTGCTACCGGAAGCAATAATACTTCGAGATATTTCGAATATTATTTTGGAAAAGTGCCAAACATTATCCGCAAGAACAGAAACAGTGTAGCCATATTAACAGGGAAGGAAAGCAACAAAGAAATTGCCCAACTTGGCCACGATATTTTAGATTATTTTGGGATGGGATGCCGCAGTATTTCTAAAATCTTTATCCCTAAAAACTACGATATAAAACAGTTTTTTGAACCATTAGAGCAATTTAACGACATTATCAATCATTTTAAATACAACAACAATTACGACTACAATAAGTCTATTTATCTGGTAAATCAGCAACCGCATTACGATAACGGGTTTCTGCTCTTAAAGGAAGACGAAGGTCTATCTTCGCCTTTGGCCGTGCTGTATTACGAAACCTACAACAGTGTTAATGAAGTAATTGAAAAGCTAAAACAACAGCAAGACCAAATACAGTGCATCGTGGGCAATATTCCATCAAAAGAACTACAAATACTTGATTTTGGACAAAGCCAGCATCCTAAACTTTGGGACTATGCCGATAATGTTGATACTGCTGCGTTTTTGAACGGCTTGGCTCATTAATAGGTTAACTAGACGAAAAGCAAAAGAATTACTACTATTTAGGCGAGGCCCCGCCAAACGCTCATACTGCGCTGGCCTTAGCCACAAGGCCGGTATCCGCTTATGTCGGGTTTAAGAAGGCAAGTGCTGTACACAGGTTTAAGTTCCCTAAACCCGATAGCAATGGAAATACTTTTTGTCAATATCATCCTGAACCTCCGTGGTTAGTAGATGCTTCGATAAGTTCAGCAGACAATAAATGAGAGGCAGTGCCAACAAAAAGATTGTAATGAATAGCCCCAAAGGGGTTCCTTTGGAACGGGACTATTGTTCCTTGAAAGCTATGCAACTGCTTTTCTAAAAAAACATAATGTCCACTTTGCAACTACCGTCTTTAATCTTCGGTCATCGGACTTCGGACTTTTTTACTATTTTTGGGCTAATGTATATCATCAAAGTTAAAGGCATTGCCAAAATACCCGATTATGTACAACTTAGGGACGAAAAGTTTACTTTGTTAGCGTATTTTAGGGTAGATAGACCAGATAAATCGTTAGAGAAACTGGGCTTTGGCGATAAACAGGAACAAATAATGAAAATGATTAACGAGTTGCCTTTTGGACAGGTAACCAAATTGGATATTTAATATAATATGGAGAGCGCAGAAAACGTAATTACCCTCAACAATGTCGATGTTTTTCAACAAAAGCACTTGGTACTATCAAACGTAAATCTAAGCATAGCTAAAGGCGAATTTGTTTTTTTAATTGGTATTACCGGCTCTGGAAAAAGTAGTTTGTTAAAAATCATCTATGGCGATTTGCACATCGGCAATGGTGAAGGAAGTGTGGCTAATTTTAATCTTAAAACACTTTCTGACAGGGAAGTACCTTATTTGAGAAGAAAACTGGGAATTGTTTTCCAGGATTTCCAATTGTTGAGCGATAGAACCATTGAGCAAAACCTATCTTTTGTGCTAAAAGCCACTGGCTGGAAAGACAAAAACCTAATTACAGAACGTGTTAAAGACGTATTGGAAAAAGTGGGACTGCGTTCGAAAATAAAGAAAATGCCACATGAACTTTCTGGTGGCGAGCAACAACGTATTGTAATTGCCAGAGCTTTGCTGAACAATCCCGAAATTATTTTGGCAGATGAACCAACAGGAAACCTTGACCCTGAAACTGCCGAAGAAATTATGCTTTTATTGAGAGAGATTAGCCAAAGCGGAACAGCTGTTTTAATGGCCACCCACGATTACCATCTTATCCGTACCTTCCCTTCTCGCATTATTAAATGCGAAAATGGATTGATACACGAGGATGCTCAAATTGCGTAGGTTTATAAGTTTATTATTGTTTCCTCACAGGTCGAGAAAAATCATCAGAAATTTTAATTATTTTTGATTTTATGGACAGCTTACAAATCGACATAATAAATCCAAAAGCTGCTAAACTTTTAAAAGATTTAGCAGACCTAAACCTTATTGTCATCAAAAAAAGCACTTCAAAAAATGGTTTTGCTGCTGTTTTAAAAAAATTACGAGCAAAATCTAAATCGGCACCTACTCTTGATGAAATAACAAAAGAGGTAGAATCCGTTAGAAGTAAACGGTATGCCAAATAAGGTTAGCAGAATTGTTATAGACACTAATCTTTGGATTAGTTTTCTTATAACTAAGGATTTTTCTAAACTAGATGAAATCATTTTCTCAAGACAATGTATCTTAATTTTTAGCGAAGAACTACTCTACGAATTTATAGAGGTAGCTAAACGACCAAAATTTAGGCGTTTCTTTTCGGCATCAGACATTGAAGATATACTTGAAACTATTGAAGAATATGCAGAGTTTGTAATAGCGGAAACAGAAAGTGAAGTATGTAGAGATTACAAAGATAACTTCTTACTTTCATTATCTGTTGACGGGAATGTAGACTTTTTATTAACTGGTGATAAAGACCTGCTAGACCTAGCCAAATTTGAAAAAACAACTATTACAACAATTGCCAATTTTCTTCTAAAAAAGTAGCTCAATTCTGCCAAAATTTTATTTTTCAGCCATTCTGTTAGCCAAACTTGACGTAAAACTGACAGCATGACTGTTTTATTTGCGTTGGCAAAACTTTTGAGATGAACCCCAAAAAACACGAGTGCACATGTTTAATAAGAAGAAAAAGGAAGAAGAACCCGTAGTTGAAAACAACACTGCTGAAGAAGCATTAGAAAATAATTCTGTTGAGAACGTTGAGAGCGCCAAAAACGAAACATCTGAAGCTAAAGAGAACGTTGAGAGCGTTGAAAATGCTAAAGAAGAACTATCGGCAGAGGAAAAACTAAAACAAGAAGTAGCTGAATTAAACGATAAATACTTACGCTTGTTTGCAGAGTTCGATAACTTTAAACGCCGTACCCAAAAAGAGCGTATTGAGCTTTTACAAACTGCTGGCAAAGATGTAGTAGTTTCTCTTTTACCTGTTCTCGATGATTTTGAACGTGCCATAAAATCAACCGAAAACACTGCCGAAGTAGCTCCCGTTCGCGAAGGTATTGTACTGGTACAAAACAAGCTAAAAAGCATTTTAGGGCAAAAAGGATTAAAAGAGATTGAAAGCATCAATACCGAATTTAATACTGATTTGCACGAAGCAATTACTCAAATTCCTTCGCCAACAGAAGAGCAAAAAGGAAAAGTAATTGATGAGTTGGAAAAAGGATATACGCTTAACGATAAAGTTATCCGTTTTGCAAAAGTGGTGGTTGGAGCATAAAGATTGAAATGTTAGAAAGTTTGGAACGTTGTAAGGTTCAAACATTCCAACTTTTCAACATTCAAACATTTCAACGTTTAAAAAAAGATGAGCAAAAGAGATTATTACGATATACTTGGCGTTTCAAAAAGCGCATCGGCAGAGGAAATTAAAAAAGCCTACCGCAAACTGGCGATTAAATATCACCCAGATAAAAATCCTAACGATAAAGCGGCAGAGGAAAAATTTAAGGAGGCTGCCGAGGCTTATGAAGTATTGAGCAATCCAGAGAAAAAGCAGCGTTACGACCAATTTGGCCATGCCGGAGTTGGCGGTGCAGCTGGTGGTGGCTATGGCGGCGGTAGTATGAACATGGAAGATATCTTCAGCCAGTTTGGAGACATTTTCGGTGGCGGAAGCCCTTTCGACAGTTTCTTTGGCGGCGGCCAATCGAGAGGCGGTGGCGGCCGTAGAGTAGCCAAAGGTTCTAACCTGCGCATTAAAGTTAAACTCACGCTCGATGAAATTGCCAATGGTGCAGAAAAGAAAATTAAGGTTAACAAGCAAATAACCTGTAAGGCTTGTGATGGCACTGGAGCTAAAGATAAATCTTCGGTGAGCACTTGTAAAACCTGTGGTGGTAGCGGCTCGGTACGTAGGGTTACCAATACCATTTTAGGACAGATGCAAACCACAGCCACCTGCCCTACCTGTCATGGTAGCGGGCAACAGATTACAGCAAAATGTAATGTTTGTCATGGCGATGGTACTGTTCGTGGCGAAGAAACCATTTCTATAAATATTCCTGCCGGTGTAAGTGAAGGTATGCAACTGAGCATGGCCGGAAAAGGTAATGCCGCTCCAAATGGCGGTATTCCCGGCGATTTAATCATCTTGATTGAAGAAATCCCACACGAAACCTTAAAAAGAGAAGGTAACAACGTAGTTTACGATTTACACGTAAGTATTCCCGATGCGGCCTTAGGTGCAAGTGTAGAAGTACCAACTATTGACGGCAAAGCCAAAATTAAGATTGAACCGGGAACTCAAAGCGGAAAATTGCTACGATTAAAGGGTAAAGGTATTCCAGAAGTAAATTCGTACCACAGGGGCGACCAAATTATACACGTAAATATTTGGACACCAAAAGCATTGAATAACGAAGAAAGAGCATTACTCGAAAAATTAAGGGAATCTCCGAATTTTAAACCGCAGCCCGGTAAACACGATAAGAGCTTTTTCGATAGAATGAAAGAGTATTTCGAATAAAAATATCTAAAAATCACCAATGCCCAAAGGAAGTTCCTTTGGGCATTCGCATAAAAAGACCTCTTTCTTATTAAGAATATCCTACAAAACTCGCTTGCTAAGGAAGTTTGATGTAAAAGATATTTCGAACATAATTAACCACTCCCCCTTTTTCAGCGTCTGCTTCAGTTCCGTTAACCAATAATTTAGAAACTAGATATTTTTGGTTGCCATCAAACTCCACATTTAACTTTATTGGTTCGTTATTTCCCATTTTCAAATAAAAATTCTGATTGGCCGTTGTTGCTTTTCGGATAATTTCCGAAGAATACAATTGATAATAGTCAAATTTTTCATTGCCATAAGAAAACGAAGGGCGAATATAAAAATTGAGTTGTTTCTGTGTCTCTCCCTCTTCTTGATAGTATAACTGGATATTGTTAGTTGCAAAATAACCATTAGTGTTCGGATTAAGAACATCCATATTTTCCGCATTTTTCAGCACCAACACTAAAGTTGGTTCTTGTATGGGAGAACATGCACAAAGTCGGTTTCCCTCATCCATTTTTTTACAGCCAAAATTCGCAACAAAAACAACAAAAAGTACAGCAATAAATTTCTTCATTTTACAAGTTTATTAATTAGTAATATCAGGTATATTTTTAGACTATACGTTAAAAAACTTCAATCCGCTACAAATCTATTATTCTGTTTTCCCAAGGTCTGTGGCTCACAGACCACGGTTAGTTTTTTAATAAAACCTAATGCTTTATCGCTTGTTTTACCTGTATATGGACTGGAAAATAGGATGTTCGGGCTTTTATTATAAAGAATGGAAAGAGGTATTTTATCCCAAAGGGCTTGCACAAAAAGATTGGTTTAAATTTTATTGCCAGCACTTTAACACTATCGAAATAAATTCGAGCTTTTACAGGATGCCTGATGAAAAATCGCTAAGCAAATGGTTTGATGATAGTCCTACGGATTTTGTGTTTACTGTTAAAGCACCTCGCTTAATTACCCATTATAAGCAATTAAAAGATTGCAAGAATGATTTGCATGAGTTCAATCAAATTATTAATAACGGACTTCGGGAGAAATTAGCTTGCACTTTATTCCAATTTCCTCCGTCTTTTAACTTTAGTACAGAAAGGTTAGATAAACTGATTTCATTGCTAGATTCAACATCACAAAACGTAGTAGAGTTTAGGCATCTTTCTTGGTGGAACGACGATGTTTACAAACAACTGGCAGACAATAAAATCATTTTTGCCGGGCAAAGCTATCCGTCAAATCTTCCAGACACCGTAATTAAGACCAACCCAGTGGTTTATTACCGCTTTCATGGTAAACCTGTACTTTATAAAAGTAAATACGATGTTTCGGTATTAAATGATTTTGTAAAGCAAGTGCCCTCCGATACAAAGCAAGTCTTTGTTTATTTTAACAATACCTGGGGAACCAGTGCCATAGAAAATGCCAAACAGTTGATGGATTTAACAAAAACTACCCAAAAGTATAGCTGATATCTAGGTCTGAAACTCTAGTTTTGGCGTACTCAGTTAGAGTTGATTATTTCTAAACAACAACAGAATTACACATGAATTTTTCTTTACACATTCAAAAAACCATCTTACTATTTCTTTGCTTATTAGGTGCTAGTATTAGTAATGCACAACAGATCTTTTACGCCAAGCCAACAGGAACCGGAGATGGTTCTACTTGGACTACAGCTTCTGGAGATTTACAGGGACTTATTGATTTATCTTCGAACGGCGACCAAATTTGGGCGGCTAAAGGAGAATACCAGCCTAGAGTTGGCACCGCATTTTCAATGAAAGAAGGTGTCGAAATATATGGCGGTTTTACGGGTGATGAGATCACATTTACACAACGGAATTGGAAAACCAATATTACAACGTTAAAGGGAAATGGCACAAATGTAATCCTTAATCAATGGAACGAATTAACCGAAACATCAATATTAGATGGTTTCTCTATTACCGGCGGTAACAACGCCTACGGAGCTGGCATTTCCAACATTACTTCATCACCTACTTTTAGAAACTTAATAATATATGATAACCACGCTATCGGTGGTGACGGTGGAGGTATCTACAATATTAATAGTACATCACAATTCATCAATTTAGATATAAGGGCTAATTTGGCAAATAGAGGAGCCGCAATATATGAACAAAGTGCTTCATCTTTGTTCATCAACTGCCATATCAGCGGAAACAGTGCAGAAGTAAGTGGCGGGGGAATTTATGAAGACGATTCACAATCTAAGTTTGTGAACATTACCGCTGTGGGAAATACCAAAGAAGGCTTTTTTAACGCCTGGGGTTATCCAGAAATCTATAATAGCATTATATGGGGAAACGAAGATATTACTAAGATTGACAATTTTTTTACGGTTAGGAATAGTCTTGTACAGGGAAATAAGGAAGATCTTGACCACTACAACTTAGATGGCAATCTAGATCCTCTATTTGTAGATGCAAAACGCTATACAATTGCTCCTACCATAACAGGAGATTATCAGCTTAAAAAAGGCAGTATCCTTATCAACAGAGGAGACAACCAGTACTTTGATCTTTCCAAAACAACGGTAAGTCTTGATGGCTTGCAAAGAATAAGGGAGGACATAATTGATTTAGGTGCCTACGAGAGCAATTATAAACAGGTAAGTGCCGATCAAGATGGAATCATTTATGTTAGCACAAACGGTTCCGGCGATTTTACTGGTAATTCTTGGGCAAATGCACTACCTTATTTACAATCAGCTATTAACCTGTCTGGAGTTAAACAGGTATGGGTTGCCGCCGGCCAATACCAACCCGCATCCGGAAAGTCTTTTGTAATGAAAGATAAAATAAAAATCTACGGTGGTTTTGCAGGTAATGAGTCCGAGCTCGGGCAGCGTAATTGGCAGACAAATGTCACCATATTGAAGGGCAATGGCGCCAATGTAATCTATAATAACAATAATGAGCTTACGAATGAAGCCGTATTAGCTGGTTTTACGATTACGGGAGGAAAAGCCGCCATGGACAAAAGCAGTGGTGGTGGTATTTATAACTTCAATGTGTCCCCTTGTTTCTACGATCTTATTGTAAGTAGTAACCAAGCAAATGAATTTGGCGGAGGTATTTATAATCAGGAATCCTCACCCATTTTTGTAAATATAACGGTAAAGGATAATACTGCCGGAATTGATGGTGGCGGCATATATAATCAAGAAGGCTATTTTACCCTTAATCAGATTTTTGTCATTAACAACACCGCACTAAATATAGGAGGCGGGATAATTAACAGACTAGGTGCCATTGGGATTATCAATAGTGTGATTGAAGGAAATAGGGCAATCTCTGGAGGAGGGATTTCCAGTATTGATTCTCACACAGCTATAACTAATACGGCTATACGAGGAAACGTTGCCGACAAGAACGAAACTCCCAATTACTCGTCTGTTGGAGGCGGGATAGAAAATACCGACTCACCGCTTATACTGATAAATGTATTAATTAGCGGTAACTATGCGGGTTTTGATGGAGGCGGTATCAATACTGATGGAAATTCTGACTTCATACTTACCAATGTTACAATTGCCGGAAATAAAACCTCCCCTACTCGTAACGGAGCAATTAATTGCCCTTCTAACTTTGCTCCGGATATACGAAACAGTATTATTTGGGGAAATACCTCTAACACACCAGGCAGGGTATATTTTCAAACAACTAAAACGAAAAATAGTCTAATCCAGTATTTAACGAATACCAACATGGGAAATATTTATACTAATCCCAGATTTATGAATGAACTTGATTTCGGGACGGCTCCTTTTACAGGAGGGGATTATCGATTATCTACTAACAGTCCTGCGATTAACACTGGGAGCAATACATTTTTCAACGCCGGAAAAACACCCGATCTTTCTAACATAACAACCGATCTGGCAGGAATTAACAGATTCAATGGCACGGTGGATATGGGTGCTTACGAATCCTTAGCTGTCTTGCCGCTTGAATTACTGGCCTTTAATGCCAAAGCGGAACAGCACGTAGTGAGACTTGAATGGAAAACAACAGCAGAGCGAAATCTTAAGGAATTTATCATCAGCCGTTCTCAAGATGCCAAAAACTTTATCGAAATAGACAGGTTAAAGGCAAACTCAGAAAATTTCTCTAAGATAAACACTTATGTTCGCGAAGACCGTAGGCCCACGCAAGGAATAAACTATTATCTTCTATCACAAGTTGATAGCGATGGGAATATGGAAAAACTGGCTATGCAGACCGTAAAGTTCGGAGTTGACAACAACGAAATGAAAATATATCCCAATCCGGTTGAAAAAGAAGTATCAGTAAACTTCGATTCGGGACGATATCATACCATAGAATTGTTGAATTTAACAGGTGTGTCGCTCCAAAAATTCGGGATACCCGTAAATAATAATTCGGCCACATTAAATTTAGCGCAACTACCAAAGGGAACTTATATAATAATGCTGAAAGGCAATTCAGGGAGCGTAACAAAAAAAATATTGAAGAAATAAACCAGAGCCATCGTTGCCTTAAATGTTGTTAGTAAATTAATTTTAATGAAAATGGTCGATTTAAATCGACCATTTTCATTTTATTGAGTTATCTCATCCGTCCCATAGCTTTCTAAATGATCTGTTTGTCTCCGTAAACCTTACCGATGGCCTGTGTACGGCTGGTAATCTCCAACTTGTCAAAAATATTTCGGGTATGGAACTTAACCGTATGCACTGAGACAAAAATGCGGTCTGCGATTTGGGTATTGGTCAGCCCATCAGTAATTCCCTTAAGTACTTCCAATTCCCTGTCGCTCAGGTTGTACTTGCTTCGCACATCTGCAAAAAAATCTTCCTCTTTTTGCTGAGCCCTGTTCTGATGCTCCATAATTTGGTGCATATGCTGCTCAATCTCCCTGCGGTAATGCTGGTTCTGCCTATTTAGGGCACGGATACGGTACATGATCGCTACGGTAATCACCACTAGTTCAATTACACTGCCCATCTTAAGCTGGCCATAGTACAGATCAAAGGTAAATATGCCAACTTTGCGGAGCAGAAAATAGTCTATTGCACAGAACAAGAAAAGACCATAACCGAATACGAAAAAACGGGCATGAACCGCCTCTCTGAACAGTTTAAGAGACAGTACCCAGAAAAAACAGAGCAGCCCAATTACTGAAAGTTCACCCAGTAAGAACAAACGATAGTTGTCATAGGCTAGGCTTAATACATAGGAAAGTGCAGCCAGCCCCAAAAAGACAAAACACAGCCAACCTACTCTAGATCGGGCTAGTCCCAAAAAGCGACGGGCAAACAATGTACAAGCCAAGGCCATCCCTAGATGCAAAAGCACATCAGCATGGTTCAGCAGCCATAGGTTGCTCGTCAGAAAACTAAATAGCCCATCTGCATAAGCTATTGATAAGGAAATAAAGACAAAAAACAACCCATAGTACAAGAACAGTCTATCTTTGAGGTAAAAGTACAGGAACAGGTTAAGCATCAGGAACACCATACAGCCACCATAGTACAAGCCCAATTGAAAGAAAATTCCTGCATTCCAACGGTTCATCTCTTTGGGCGTACCGATATTTACCCTAAAGGAAACATCCTTCTTAAAATCAGTCAGCAAATAATACTCCCGTCCCCCTTCGGGTAAGTTGAAATCTGGTGCTCCGAAACGGTTATATGTCTGTGGAAAATCGTTCCCTTTGCGTTCCACTAGCGTAAGCCCACTGCCATGTGACCCATAAAGGGAAATGGTATCCAAGTGCTCGTTCTCGATGAACAGTACCAGCCCCCCTTTACCCAAAGGCTTGTCAAAAACAATACGGAACAGATAAGGCCCTTTATTGTTCATCACTGGTAATTCGCGGGCATCCTTTAAAGGTTTAAAAGTTAGTCTCCGGACATCTCTTAAATCAATCTCACTACCATTATGGTACCAAGCCAACTGATAGGGAACCTCTCCCGCCATTACTGTAGCACATATACTGCAAAGCAGTAGTATCCCCCACCATCGGGTATTCTTAGTCAATTTTGAGCATATTTTCATATCTTATAGACCACAAATTTATAAAACTACCCGAAAGAACAGCTTTTTTTTACACTGAGCCATAACTTTGCCTGAAACTCCATTTCTATGTTTAGGCAAAAGTAGCGTGTCATTTCGTACCAAGTTGTCCACCAAACTCTAACAGATATTTGTTGACTCCAACATATATAACCATACAAGCTCTTTAGAAAACACAGGTTTGATTTTTGTCTCATAAGGCCCATAACAACTACAAACAAGCTAAAATCAACTTAAAATCAGTCAATTGAATACTTTCAAACGAACATAATTCCGTTTTGCTCGGTAGAATGTAGTCACTTTTGAAAAAATATATGACCACTTTTAGAATAATCCTCAGTTAATACGGCAATCTATTTACTTATCGGATTCTACTTATTCAAAATACGTAAATACACAGTCCTTCTTCCTATTTTATAGGGCTAAAAATGTGCTATCAAATATGCCAAATACAAGTAAAAACGCTAAAAAAGCATCTAATCAATTAAATTTATTAATTAGCACATTGATTAACATTTATTAAAAAGCGGTGAAAAAAAAGCCTTTAAGCAGCAAATAAGCAAGATTTCCACAAAAAAGCCACCCAAATGAACGGGTGGCTTAGGTGGGCCAAGCAGGGCTCGAACCTGCGACCAAAAGATTATGAGTCTTCTACTCTAACCAACTGAGCTATTGGCCCCGAAAACCAATTTTTGTTTTGCGAGTGCAATGTTACATATTTGCAACGAAATTTGGAACAATAAATGGAAAAAATTAAAAATATTATTTTCGATTATGGCAATGTTATATTTGCCATCGATTTTTTAAAAACCCAAAACGCTCTTTCACAATTAGGTATACCTAACGTCGCCGAATTTTTTGCCCATAAAAGCCATAATCAATTATTTGATGATTTCGAGACCGGAAGCATTTCCCCTGTCCAATTTAGAGAAGGCATTAGAAAAGTTGCAAATAAGCTAGAACTTACCGACCAACAAATAGACGATGCCTGGAATAGCTTATTGCTAGGCGTATCTGGCAACAACCATGATATACTGTTAGAAGTAAAACAAAAATATCGCACCTTCTTATTGAGCAACAACAATAAAATACACTACGATTGGATTATTGCCTATCTACAAAAAGATTTCGGTTTTAATAATTATGATGATTTCTTTGAAAGAGCATACTTCTCTCAAGACACTGCAATGCGCAAACCCAATCCGGCCATTTTTGAAATGGTATTGAAAGAGAACAATTTAAATCCTGAAGAAACACTTTTTATCGATGACAGCCCACAGCATATTGAGGGCGCAAAAAAAGCAGGTTTAAACACGTTGCTTATGGACGTTCATCCCGAAAATTTACGTGATTTTTTAATAGCGCATCGTATATTATAACTTACGTAACCACAAAGACACGAAAGCAAAAATAGTCTTCGTACGGCAGCTTGCACCCAAACTATCGACTATTAATAATCAACTTTACAATCTTTCAACAACAATGCAACATGAACACCAAAAAATATAAATCTCTACAAGAGTTTTACCCATTTTACCTAAGCGAACATCAAAATACCACCAGTAGGGTTTTACATTTTATCGGCACTGCATTGGTTATACTTGCGTTATTCGGCGGTATCCTGTTCCACGATGGGCGTTTTTTGTTGGCCATTCCGTTTTTAGGTTATGGTTTTGCTTGGGTTGGTCATTTCTTTTTCGAAAAAAACAAACCTGCTACCTTTCAATATCCCGGTTATAGTTTGGCCAGCGATTTTATGCTGTTTTGGGAATTGCTCAATGGCAAACAACCCTTTAAAGTAAAATAGTTTTTAACTATCTGCTTATAGATAAAACCACTTTGATACTCTCCTTCTTCCATCGTATCTTTACTTTAACCAAAAGGTATGGACATGGCAAACAAAACAAACAAAATGTCTTTTTAATCGTCTCCATTTAAAGGCAATTGAAAAATACCTGAGAAGTTCACCTCTAAATTGATTTAAAATGGAAAACAGAGATTCAGACATCAGCAAATGCCCATTTCATAATGGCAGCATGAAAAGCAATGTTGGCGGTAACGGCACACGAAATCGTGATTGGTGGCCAAAACAGCTCAAGCTAAACATCTTACGCCAACATTCTTCCTTATCTAATCCTATGGGTGATGATTTTAATTATGTAGAATCTTTTAAAAGCCTTGACTATGACGGTTTAAAGAAAGATTTACATGCGCTAATGACCGATTCGCAAGATTGGTGGCCGGCAGATTTTGGACATTACGGAGGCCTATTTATACGTATGGCCTGGCACAGCGCAGGCACTTACCGTGTAGGTGATGGCCGTGGTGGAGCCGGACAGGGACAACAGCGTTTCGCCCCGTTAAACAGCTGGCCAGACAATGTAAGTTTAGATAAAGCTCGCCGATTGCTTTGGCCTATCAAACAAAAATATGGAAACAAAATATCTTGGGCAGATTTAATGATCTTAACTGGAAACGTTGCCTTAGAATCAATGGGTTTTAAAACTTTTGGATTTGCTGGTGGCCGTGAGGATGTTTGGGAAGCTAGTGAGGATGTATATTGGGGTTCTGAAACAACTTGGCTAGGTAATGATGAGCGCTATTCTCAGGGTTCAGAAGGTTTAGCAGAACATGGCGTATTGGTTTCTGATGAAGATGCTGATGGTGTAAAACACTCTAGGGACTTAGAAAAACCGCTTGCTGCCGCCCACATGGGTCTGATATATGTAAACCCCGAAGGTCCTGATGGCAATCCCGACCCTATTGCGGCTGCAAAAGACATTCGTGATACCTTTGGCCGTATGGCGATGGATGATGAAGAAACCGTAGCCTTAATTGCCGGCGGCCACACTTTCGGCAAAACACATGGGGCAGCCTCTTCAGACCATGTAGGAAAAGAACCCGAAGCAGCAGGTCTTGAAGCACAGGGACTTGGATGGAACAACAGCTTTAACACCGGAAAAGGTGCCGATACGATTACCAGCGGCTTAGAAGTAACTTGGACAACCACACCAACCCAATGGAGCAATAATTTTTTTGAAAATCTTTTTAAATACGAGTGGGAACTGACCAAAAGTCCAGCTGGTGCGCACCAATGGGTAGCTAAAACAGAGGATGAAATTATTCCAGATGCTTTTGACCCATCTAAAAAACACAAACCTACCATGCTAACTACCGACCTTTCACTAAGGTTCGACCCAGCTTACGAAAAAATCTCAAGACGTTTCTTAGAAAATCCCGATGCTTTTGCAGATGCATTTGCACGTGCATGGTTTAAGTTAACCCATCGCGACATGGGCCCAAAAGCTCGTTATCTTGGTCCAGAAGTACCTGCCGAAGAACTGATTTGGCAAGATCCGATTCCCAAAGTTAACCATCCTTTAGTTGATGAAAATGACATTGCCGCTTTAAAAGGAAAGATTTTAGACACAGGTTTATCCATCGGGCAATTAGTTTCAACCGCTTGGGCTTCAGCATCTACTTTCCGTGGTGGCGATAAACGCGGTGGTGCTAATGGAGCTCGTATAAGATTATCTCCGCAACGCTATTGGCAAGCCAACAATCCTGCTCAGCTAGACAAAGTATTAACTGCGCTGGAAGAAATACAGAAACAGTTTAACAATAGCCAAAGCAATGGCAAAAAGGTTTCATTGGCCGATTTAATAGTACTTGCTGGTACTGCGGCCATAGAAAAAGCAGCTCAAGATGCCGGACTGAACACCAAAGTTCCTTTTACTGCTGGGCGTACAGATGCTGTACAAGAGCAAACAGAAGTAGCTTCTTTTGCTTATATGGAGCCAATTGCAGATGGTTTCCGTAATTATAAAAAAGGTCGTACCACAGCATCCACAGAAGAATTATTGATAGATAAAGCGCAATTACTAACCCTAACGGCTCCAGAAATGACTGCATTGGTTGGTGGCCTACGTGCTTTAAATGCTAATTACGATGGTTCTGCTCATGGCATCTTAACTAAAACTCCTGGGCAACTCACTAATGATTTCTTTGTGAACTTGTTGGATATGAATACTGCTTGGAAAGCTACTGGTCAAGATAAGGAATTATATGAAGGGCAAGACCGTAAAACAGGAGAAACCAAATGGACTACTACCCGTGCCGACCTGGTTTTTGGCTCTAACGCAGAATTAAGAGCAATTGCCGAAGTTTATGCAAGCAGCGACGCAAAAGAGAAATTTGCAAATGATTTTGTTACTGCATGGAATAAAGTAATGAATTTAGACCGCTTTGATTTAGCGTAGAATTCTCAATTACCCCATTTGCCATTCCGAGCATAGCTAAGAAGCTATTTTAACCACCAATAACTTCTTAATTTCCTGGAATGGCAATATTCTATTTAGTCCTTAAAATGTAACAAAAATTATTGCTTCTTGCTTTTCTGCCAAAACAAAAGCATCTTTGTTAAAAATGAACAAAAGCAATACACCAGTTATAAAACCTAACTCCATAAACAAGGAGAAAGGATTTGTATTGCCTTTTGCCATTCCCTCAACGCTATTTTTTAGCACCACCATTAATCCTATTGCTTTAAACCAAAGTAAGGATTTTATTAACTAAACCCCGATTTCAGCATTTTTCTTTTAAAGATATCGGGGAATAACCACCTACGATTTTTAATTCTATGCCTTCAACGTGAAACCGTGAGGATACCTACTCATTTAATTTTATTTAAAATGGAAACAAAATCAATTTTATTATCTAAAAGCGATTACAAATTTTTAAGCGAGCATCTCGAAAAAGCCGTTATGAGTGATTATAATAAATCACGCTTAAGAGAAGAAATCAAAAATGCACATGTTTTTAAAGACGAAGACTTGCCAAGCGACGTTATATCATTATATACAGAAGCAAAAATTGAAAGCACCAGCAATGGCCAACAATTTGTGTTTAAAATAGTTTTGCCTAAAGATGCCAATATAAAACAACAAAAAGTATCTATCTTTGCACCCATCAGCATTGCTTTGTTGGGTTACCAAACCGGAGATTTAATCAACTGGGAAATGCCCGACGGCATTAGGGAATTTAAGATTATAACAGTTAGAAAGCTAGCCGAAAACGAATTGTAGCTTAAAATAAGCTGACCAAATCAATTTTATTGTTCAAAAAATAAGCTAAAATGAACACTGAAAGAGCAGAAAAATTTAAGAAATGGATTAAAAGACTAGGTTTCTGGGGATTTATATTCTTTCTACTTAAAGGGTTGGTTTGGTTGGCTGTTGGCTATTTTATTGTGAAATAATTGGAAGAAAGAACAAAGGGCAAGGATTGAAAACCGGAAAGGCCTTGTTCTTTCATCTTTATTCCTTGCTCCTTTTTAACCTATATCCCTCTTCTTACCTTTTCTTTACTGATCAAAGCCAATTCTCTTCCTGTTTGTCCAGCTACCGATGTATTTTCCTGTGCCCTGCGGAACAAATAAGGCATTACAGCTTTGATAGGTCCATAAGGAACATACTTTGCTACATTGTAGCCCGCATCTGATAAGTTAAAGCTCAAATTATCGCTCATGCCCAACAGCTGTGCAAAATAAACATGCGGATGATTGTGAGCTATTCCTTTTTCGTCAATTAATTCAGTTAACAGTCGGCTACTCTCTTCATTATGTGTACCGCATACGAAACCAATGGTATCAATATTTTCTACACAAAAACGTAATGCTTCGTTATAATCTCTATCGGTTGCGGCTTTGTCTGGCTGTATTGGCGATGGATAGTCCATTTCTTCGGCACGTTTGCGCTCTTTTTCCATATAAGCACCACGCACCAATTTTGCACCCAAAATAAAACCTGCTTCTTTTGCTACCAAATAATCGGCCTTTAAGCTGGCCAACTTATCATGACGATAAATCTGATAGGTATTAAAAACGATGAGCTTTTCTTTATTGAACTTCATCATCATTTCTATGGCCAATAAATCAATGGTATCTTGTATCCAAGTTTCCTCCGCATCAATCATTATTGGTACACTTCTTTCAAAAGCTGTACGGCAAATTTTCTCACAACGTTGTTTTACACGTTCAAATTCGGCAGTTTCTTGCGTGGTCAATTCCTGTTTTGCATCTAATTTTTCCAACAAGCCAAATCGTCCAATTCCTGTAACCTTAAAAACAGTAATCGGTATTCTAACATCTCCATCTGCACGCTCAATGGTTCTAATGATTTCTTCACAGGTAAAGTCAAACACGTGTTCCTCTTCTTCTCCTTCTACCGAATAATCTAGAATAGTTCCCACTTTTCCTTGATGCAACTGTTGTATGGTATGCTCACATTCGGCAATGGTTTCGCCCCCACAAAATTGTTTAAAGATAGTCGCTTTAATTGCCCCCTGTATTGGCAAACCTATATTGAGCATAAAATTGGTAATCGGCGGGCCAACTTTGGTCAAGAAATTACTTCCTATCATTTTAAAGAGCCAATAGGCCTGTTTCAGTTCGGCATTAGATTTATGCTTAAAAGCAATTTCAGTGTTGTTGAAATCAATTAAAGACTTGGGGGGTGTTTCCATTTGGTGCAGATATTAATTAAGGTGCAAAAATACAAATAAGCCACAACCTAAGCCAGTAAACCATTAAATAATTGTAAATTTGCGCCGCCATGATAAAATTTAAACTTGAAGGAGAATTTATCCCCCTAATCGCATTGTTAAAAGCAGCATCGCTGGTACAAAGCGGTGGCGAAGCTCAGGCAATTGTAGAAGAGGGACTTGTTAAAGTTAACGGCATCGCCGAAAGCCGTAAACGCTTAAAGGTGCGAATTGGCGATAAGGTTGAATTTATGGGTAAAACAATAGAAGTAATCTAATGGAAGCATTAAAAAATAACGAGCATTTTATTTATTTCGAAAGTGGATTAGCTCCATTAAATGATATTATAGCTACAAAGAAGTACAGTAAAGTATTTGTTTTTGCCGATTCTACCACTGCCGAACTATGTATGCCTGTTTTCAGGGATTTTTTGCCCGAATTGGATAATTTCGACATCATAGAAACAGACCCCGGAGAAGAAAACAAAAACATTGATTTCTGCATTGGCATTTGGAAAACGCTATTGGATTTTGAAGCAGACAGAAAATGCCTGATGATTAATTTAGGCGGTGGCGTAATTACCGATATGGGTGGTTTTGTGGCTTCTACCTATAAACGTGGTATTGATTTTATTAATATTCCCACTACCCTACTTTCGCAGGTTGATGCTTCCGTTGGTGGTAAAACCGGCATCGATATAGACAATGTAAAAAATATGGTGGGCACTTTTGCGCTGCCACAAGCGGTTTTCATTGAAAATATTTTTTTAAAAACGCTTCCTCAACGTGAATTACTGTCTGGCTTTGCCGAAATGATTAAACATGGTTTAATTGCCGATTCTACTTATTATCAGGAATTAAAAGATAGCGATTACGCCAATGTTAGTGCGGAAGCTATTTACCATTCGGTAAAAATTAAAAATGAAGTTGTTTTAACTGATCCTTTTGAAAAAGGATTACGCAAGATTTTAAACTATGGTCACACCATTGGCCATGCCGTAGAAGGTTATGCTTTGATAAACGACAAATCACCGTTAACGCATGGTGAAGCTATCGCTATCGGTATGGTTTGTGAAGCCTACCTATCGGCCAAGTATTGTAACTTCTCTCAAGATGAACTTACAGAAATTGCCAGTTATATACTGTCACTTTATCCAAAATATCATATTAAGCCAGAAAGTTTTGAGGATTTGCTGGCACTAATGCAAAGCGACAAGAAAAACGAGGGTGGATTTATCCTATTTTCGTTATTAGACCGTATTGGACATTGCGTTTTTAACTGCAAAGTAACCAAAGAAGATATTTTTAACAGTTTAACCTATTACAACAGTTTATAAAGAATGACGTTTACCGGGAGCGATATTTCAGTAGGCACATTGTTTAGTTTTGTGATTATTCTCACCATAGTTGAAATGTATTTTAGCTATGCACACGGTAAAAAACTTTACACCAAAAAAGATACTTGGACCAACATTTATTTAATGAGCTGTGCTGTGGTAATAAATCTTACCATGAAATTTGCCACTTTCTTTTTGTTGGATTACTGCTATCAATTTAGGTTTTTCGAAATACACAATATATGGTTGTACTGGATTGCATTAATACTTGCCCAAGATTTTTTATATTGGTTTTTGCATACCGTTGGGCATTATGTACGTTTTTTCTGGGCAATGCATGTAACTCATCATTCTTCGGAACATTTTAACTTAACTACTGGATTTCGTTCTACCGTTTTTGAGCCTTTATATCGGGTATTTTTCTATTTGCCTTTAGCATTTATAGGATTTACGGCAATGGATATTCTGTTCGCTTATCTCATTACACAGATTTATGGCAACTTGGTACATACCCAAACTGTTGGCAAGCTACATCCTATAATAGAGTATATCTTTGTAACACCATCTCATCATCGTGTACACCATGCCTGTAATGTGCGCTACTTAGATAAAAATATGGGAATGGTATTAATTTTATGGGACAGGTGGTTTGGCACTTTTCAGGAAGAACTGCCAGAAGATGAAATAAAATACGGATTGACTACCCAGCCCGAAGATACCGGACCTGTAAATATTATTTTCCACGAATTTATTGCTTTAGGCAAGGATATTAAAAAAGCACCTACGTTTTGGGATAAAGTAAAATATGTAATCAATCCACCGGGATGGAGCCATGATGGTAGTACCAAAATTGCCAAGGTGATGCAGGAGGAGTTGATAGAAACCGAAAAAGAAAGTAAAGTGATTAGTAATAGTGTAAAGAAGTTTGGGTAGTTTATTTTCTGTTACCTACTTTTTAACAAATAATTGCCATATACCACACTTTTTAATCAAAAAAACATTATTTTTTTTCATTTGAATGCAAATAGTGCTTTACAATGCACTCATTATACTCTTTAACTTTGTAAACCTTATTTGCATTATGCCTATAAAGGTTGACAAAGTTTTTAAAACAAAAATTTTCGTAAAAAGACGACTACTCCAATTGCAAGTACCCCACAAATAACAAACAAAATCATTTTTAAGAGTTTCATTTCTTTGTCTTGTTGGTCGAAACGTTTTATTAAAATTTCATTTTGATTTTTTATCCCCTCATATTTTTCATTTAATTTAACTTCTTGTTGGTTTAATTTTTTTGAAAGCTCGGTTGATATTTTATCAAAATGAGTGGTTAAATCAAAGGATTCTAAACGCAATATTAGATTTTTAAATTCATCTATTTTCTCTTGTAAATCTTGTGCTTTTCTATCAAGCACAATAAGTTTTCCCTGTAAGTCTTTGTTAAATTGTTTTACAACTTCTCTTTCTATTGTTTGGAATGATTTAGAAAAATCAAATTCTGTCAATTTTACAACTTCCTCTTTAAATTTTATTGTATAATCGTCAACAACAAAAAGTTTTGAACGTAAATCTTTTTCAAATTGTTTTATGGTTTCGCTCTTAGCAGATGTAAATGATTTCTCAATATCAAGATTTGACAACTTTGCTACTTCGTTGTTAAACAACTCAGTCTGCTTAGACAAAGCTGATATTGTGTCAAGATTAACACTTTTTACTTCATTAAGTACTGTCTGCAAACTATTAGATATTCCATCAAAACTTGATTGATACGTTTCAATCACTTCTGCTAAATCTTTTGATGATTTAACAACTGTGTTTACCTGATAATTAGCGGAATTGATTTCCTTTAAGTTCTGTTCTAAAACAGCTAAAGACTTTAAAATATTTTCGCTTGTTGTACTCATTATGCCTTAGTATATTTTTCAGTAAAATTATTTAACCAATCGGTATGAATGTCCAATTCGCATTCAGTTGCCCAATCGTGCATTTTTTTAATTGTCTTTTTAGGGATGTGGCTTGACTTTAATTTTGATGTCAATTTTTCAATTTCCGTATAAAACATTTCTTTGTCTGCGGTACGTGAATAAAAATCTCGATACCCCTCTTTGTAGCTATTTTCTAATTCTTGTTCCAATACTTCGTTGTTATTCGTTCCAAGGTAAGCAATACAAAAAGCATTTAACATTGCAAGTGCTGGATTGTTGTCAGTCAATGACCTACGAATTAGACGCACAGCCCCTTGTAAATGCTTCACACTATCTTTTGGCGAACCACTTGAACCGTAAACATCTTCGTTTATTACTCGCAAATATTTAAATAAAATTTTAAGCAAAATTTCAACTGATGATGTTTTCCCTTTTTCGGAATCTGTTGTTAATGAAAAAGGCTCTCCATTTTCAGTTACATAATCTTCTTTTGCGTATTTTGAGTTGAAATAATAGTAAATAAAATCCTTTAAATCTTCATTTACTTCTTTCCAATCCTTTGTGTTATCTATTCCCTGAATACAGAAACTACGCATATCATCAATTGCCCTTTGTCGTTTAACAGCAATTTTCTCGTAAATAAATTCCGTAAGATAAGACAAGCATCTATGTATTTCGTTTTCACCTTTATATTCGTGAACTTTTTTTATCTCTTCTTCTGCTCTTTCTGTAGAATAATATCGCATCAAAAATTGCTGTAAGCCTTGATAGTATTCTCCGTCATTTTTTCTTGTTGTTACAATTCTAAATTTTTTACTAACGTAATCTTGCGTAAAGTCGTCGATTAATCCAATGCAACACATACGATAAATTGCTTTCGCAACATATTCATATTTGTCAAGTCCTTCATATTGATTGTTACCATCAACGTATGAAACAAATGACACAATATTTTGATTGACTTCAGCATTTAATAGCGTTGTTAAAAATCCCAAAACAGTATCGGCTTCTAATATTTCAATAGTTTCATCTTCTGTAATAAAAAAATCAATATTTTTTTTACTCAACAACTCGTGCATTACTCGTTTTTCATGTACCGCCCCTTTAAATGTATTATTGTGAAAATACATTACAACATCTTTATCAACATCAACAAAATCTGAATACAAGATTGTGGCTAATGCCATTTTTCTATCACGTCCTGCTCGTCCTGCCTCTTGTACAAAACTTTCTAATGAACTCGAATGATTTATGTTGATTGTAAAGCGAACATTTGGTTTATCAATACCCATTCCAAATGCTTTGGTAGCAACCATTATAGAAAGTTGATTATTGATAAATCTATCTTGGTCGCCCATTTCATCTCCACCTAAAAAAGTGCCAACATCATTACACGGATAATCTTGTTTAATAGCAGTGGCAATCCCTCTATTCCCTGTGTCTTTAACACCTATAGAGCCTTGCCTATGTGGGCAAAAAATAATACCACCCTGTTTATACAGATTTCCGCTTTCTATCCAAGAAGTTGGAAACTCCGTTTGTAAATTGGCATTAACAATATTTTTAATTTCTATTTTGTTGGTTTTGGCATCAAGACTTTCTCTTTCAATAAATCTATTTTTAATAAATTGAATATTCTTTGGCTCTTGAAGTTCGGCTATCAAATTAGGAATTTGTGTAATATAATTAGAAACCTGTTCGTTTTTTGCTCTATATATATCCCAATGAGAAGTTGGTGTTGATGTGTGGATTTTTTCTACACGATATTGTAATTCTAATCTATTTGTATTTTCATATCTAACAATTGTATCTGAATCTAAAGGAAATGCTCCGTTTCCTGATAGTTCACGTTCAACGTCAGCAAGTACGTCAAAAGAAGCCGTTGCGGTTAAACCAAATAACGTTAATCGCTTATCCTTGTTTTTAGGCAAAACATAATTGTACAAGTTTCGTCCTAAATGCAAATATGAAAAACGGAAATCGTGTCCCCATTCAGAAACGCAATGCACCTCATCAATAACTCCGTAAGCGAAATAAACATTCATATCTCGCATTGTTTTCAATCGTTCACGGAACTTGTAAATACACAAACGTTCTGGCGAAAGGAAAACAAACTGCATTTGAGAGGTTTCCATTTGCCTTTCTCGTTCGTCTTTTTCTTGTGCAGAAAGCGTTGAATTTATAAAAGTACAAGTATCAATTCCAATATTTATAAGTCCATCATATTGGTCTTTCATCAACGAACGTAAAGGGTCAATTACAAGTGTTACGCCTGGCTGTAACATTGTAGCTAATTGATAAGTTAAGGATTTACCGCCACCTGTCGGCAAAAGTCCAATAACACTTTTGTTCTGTAAAGCTCTATTTAAAATCGGAAGTTGTCCTTGACGAAAATCTTCTTTACGGAAAAGTAATTGAGCAAAGTATTGTAAATGCTGTTTGTTTGCTTCAATATCTTCGTAATTTCCTTGTGTATCTTTTGTAACTAATGGTTTATAGTCAATGGTGTCCGTTGTGTAAATATGCCGTTGGCTTCTGCGTAATTTTGCCGAACGGATATTGAAATAACAATGATTTTTGCATTTAAACTCGCTGAAAGATGTTTCTTTGTCATCTTCTAATTTAGCCATTGAAATATCAATGACTAAATCATATACTTTGTTTTTCTGTTGGGTTGTTGCACTTGCAACTGGTTTTGTTTCTAAATGCAATGGAGAATCCAAATATTCTTGTGAACCAATTATTTCTAAGTTCACTTTTGGAAATTTCATTTCATCAAAATCAACACTCAATGATGTTAGATTCTCAAACATTTGTTTTAAATCTTCAAAAGCAAGTGCCGTACACGGAACATCATTTTCTTTGACCAAAACATTCCATTCATTTTGTTGAATATCTAACTTTTCGGTAAGTATTGCTTCAATAATTGTTTTTTGCAAACGTGCAATTGCTATTGGCGATTGTGTTAATTGCAAATTGTTTACATCAACATTTTTGTTTTCAAAAATGATTGAACCAAAATCATTTTGTTGAGAGGAATTTCCAAACGAAGCAAATTTAGTTTCAATAAATGGACTTGCTTTTGTTGGTAATCCTCTTGTGATAATATTATTGAGAACGGCTAAAATAGGGTTCAAATCTTCATATACACTTGCTCCAATATCAAACGGTGCTGAAACTTCAAAATCAGATAACAAAGAAAATTCATCACGTTGATTTTTAAGACAATCTAAATAATATCCTGCGTGGAATTGTACCGCTGGATAATAGTCGATAGGAATATAGTAAATTTTGCCTTTTTCAAATTTGAATACTTTTAGCTTTAGCGTATATTTTCTAAAAACATCTTTGCCGTGAGCATCTTCGGCTAAAAGATTTAATTTGTTTTCACTTTTCTCAAAATCAGAAAATACTGGCGGTACATCGAAGTAGTTGTAAAAAGCATCTAATCTGTGGCTTCGTCCTTCAATCAAAGGACTTACACAAAAGAAATAATGTTCTCCATTTACGTTTTCGCCAACAAGTTGAGCTAATTTTTTCAAATCTATTTCCTTAATATCAAGGATATTTGAGAAAAAATGAACCGTAATTGATTGGTTTGTTTCAATGTCCACTTTTTCAACATCGTCTAAGTATTTATTGACGAGTTGAATTTTAGTTTCATCTTTAAGATAAACGTTTGTATGCTGTTTTGCTCGTTCTAATGCTTTTTCAGACGGCTCAATTAAAATAACTTTTTGTGTGTTATTAGGTATTCCCTGATTTTTTAGAAAATCAAAAAAGCAAACAGTCGCCACCCCTTGTCCACAACCCCAATCAACAATGGCTAAATCAGTATTAAAAACTTCCTTTGGATTTTGAATTGAATATAAAGCCTTTTGGATTTTCGCTTCGTGCATATTTCCATAAGAGAAAATATATTGGCACATTAGTTCGTGCGAATCCAATAAATCAACACCTTGATTTAGATTCTGCCAAAATGTATCTCTCTCACTTTTTGAAAAGTGCGACAAGGCTTCATTAGAAATTCTTCTAATTTGCTGAAAAGTCGGATTTGGTAATGACTGTATTCTATTTGTGTATTCTCTCATAAAGTCATTACAACTTAATCACTCTAAAAGTTAGGTTTATTCTTTCGTTTACAACTTTGCTTGTTTTTGGAACTTGATGTTGCCAAAAATGTTGCAGTTCGCCTTGCATAATTAGCAAACTACCGTGTGTTAATTCTATTTCAATTTTTTCTTTTGTTTCGATATGTCTTAGTTGGAATTTTCTTGTTGCTCCAAAATTTACAGAAGCAATAACAGGGTTTTGTCCCAATTCTTTTTCTGCATCTGTGTGCCAAGAAATTGAATCGTTGCCACTCCTATAACGGTTGAGCAAAACGCTGTTGAATTGAACTTTTGATATTGGTTTAATTTTCTCTTTGATTTCAACCAATTCTTTTGACCAAAGTTTTGGTTGTAAAGTTATTCCCGAAAATGAATATGGTTTGTCATTGTCGCCATACCACGCTGTCAAGCGTGGAAAATCGACTTGCTTTCCATACATATTCATTGATTCTTGTTTCCATTCGATGCCGTCTTTAAGTTTTTGCAAAAACAAATCGCTTTCTGACTTTGAAAAAAAGTTAGGGTAAAACAGATATTCTCCGTTTTTTATAATATTTAATCCTTCAGCAGGTTTTCCTATAAAATTGTCAATAATTCTATTTCCAAAAATGTCTAATTGTTCCATTGTACTATTTCCATGTAACACACAAATTTATTTTTTTATTCTCTCCAAAAAAACGCAGGCCAATTCCCATTGCCCGTATCCGAGATCCTTGCAAAACCCACTACACAAAGCAAAAAGGAACGCCCACGCTTTACCGCAGACGTTTCCACTTTTACCTTCCCGTGTAGTTTGAAAGTTTGCAAGGTTTCAGATACAGGAATTTTAAAGCAAAACGCTATCTATGTCTTTAATTTGTTTTAGCTCATTAATTCATTTTAATTTTCATAAATGTAAAAAATTCTTTTATTGGTTATAACCTACTTCAATTTCTTTTACAACCTTAAAAATAGTGTATTGTTAAAACTTCCCAATATCATACCCTCAAAACCATAGATTAATCAACCATTTCCCATTTTCAGTTCAAAGTCATCAAAATTTCAAAAGTCATTTGCACAACATACCAATAATTGGTATTTTTACGATAAAGTAAAAAGCTATGGCAAAAAATACATCAATATTGTTAGGGGATTATTTTGATAATTTTATAAATCAACAAATTCAGACTGGAAAATTTTCTTCGGCAAGTGAAGTTGTGAGGGCTGCACTACGGTTGTTTGAGTATGAAGAAACCAAAAAGGCCGAATTAATAAAAGAGCTGAAAAAAGGAGAAAAATCAGGATTTGTAAAAGATTTTAATAGGCAAAACTTCTTAAAAAATCTCCATCAAAAATATGCCAATAAATAATGGAGTATAAAATTAGTAAAGAGGCCTCTAAGGACCTTGAAAATATTTGGCTTTATACTTTTGAAACATGGTCTGTTGAACAAGCAGATAGATATTATGATTTGTTGATGGATGAAATTGAATATGTTGCAGAAAATCCTAAATCCGGAAAAGATTACAGCCATATTCGGGAAGGGTATTTAAAAACCCGTATCAAATCGCATTTCATTTTTTACAAAATAAACACAAAGGAAAACCTTGTTGAAATCATAAGAATTTTACACCAGCAAATGGATATCGACGAAAGACTATAATACCATTTCATTATTCGGTTCAAAAACATCAAAATTAAATTTTGATAAAAATATTTTCACCTAACTATTGACAAATTAAATTTGTTAGTGTACATTTGACGCTGTTAAGCAAAAACAACAAAAATGAATTTTAATACTACATATTGGTTTGGTTACTTTTACTACTTTAGTAAGAGCCAGGACTAATATGCAGAAAAAATACTAAGATATTTAAGAATGTATAAAAAGGTCCTGGCTAAATAAGTCAGGGCCTTTTTTGTTTACAATTATGAGCAAGAAAACAAAAGTAGCGATACAAGGCATAAAAGCCTCTTTTCACGAAGAAGCGGCATACAAATATTTCGGCAACGACATTGAAACCATAGAATGTAACTCATTTAAGGAAACTTGCGACAAGTTGGAAAACAACGAAGCCGATTTTGTGGTAATGGCCATTGAAAATTCCATTGCCGGTAGCCTATTGCCCAATTACACCTTAATCCGCGATTATGGTTTTTCAGTAGTTGGCGAGGTTTACATCCCTATTCGTTTACATTTAATGGCGCTACCGGGTGTTAAATTCGAGGATTTAAAAACAGTAACTTCCCACCCTATTGCCATCCGCCAATGTGTCGATTTCTTCTACGATTTCCCGCACATCAACATCGTTGAAGGTAATGATACCGCAGCTTGTGCCAAAAAAATACAGGAAAATCAATTAAAAGACACAGCAGCGGTGGCCAATACCTTAGCGGCAGAACTATACGGCTTAAACATCTTGGAACGCAGTGTAGAATCGAACAAAAAGAACTTCACCCGTTTTTTAATCCTCAAAAAAGACAGAACTGATGAAGGAAAGAAAATCAACAAGGCTTCTATCTGCTTTCAAGTTGGACATAAAGCTGGTTCGTTGGCACAGGTGCTCAACATATTTGCCGAACAGGAGGTTATATTGACCAAAATCCAATCGATGCCGGTTTTAGGTAAACGCGATGAATATTATTTCTATGTGGATTTAGAATGGTCAGCCACAGAAAAGTACGATAAAGCTATTAGACAGGCACTAAAATACACCACCAATTTCAACATCTTGGGTGAGTACCAAAAGAATGATAAAGTATAAACAGTTGGCAGTTTTCAGTTCACAGTTAGCAGTCCAAAACTTTATAACTTCCCAACAATTTAACAATAACAACAATACAAATTATCCTAAAAAATGAAACTTAATTTAAACATCGAGCCCTTAGAAAACTGGCTTACGGCGAAAAACCAACCCTTATTAATCTCAGGTCCTTGTAGTGCCGAAACCGAAGATCAATTATTGACTACCGCACATTTACTGGCCGCTACCGGAAAAGTAAGTGTATTAAGAGCAGGCATCTGGAAACCTCGTACCCGTCCGGGAGAATTTGAAGGTATTGGTACCATCGGTTTAGAGTGGCTGAAACGTGCCAAAGCAGAAACCGGATTACCTACCGCTGTTGAGGTTGCTAACGCTAAACACGTAGAAGAAGCCTTAGCTGCGGGTGTAGATATCCTTTGGATTGGCGCACGTTCTACCGTAAACCCTTTCACGGTACAGGAAATTGCGGATGCCTTAAAAGGACATGACGTGCCTGTATTGGTTAAAAACCCTGTAAATCCTGATTTACAATTGTGGATTGGTGCTATCGAACGTATCAACAAAGCCGGAATTACTAAAATTGGTGCTATTCACCGTGGTTTCTCTTCGTTCGAAAAATCATCTTTCCGTAACGAGCCGATGTGGGAAATGGCTATCCAACTGAAAACCCTTTGCCCAGAATTACCTATCATCAACGACCCAAGCCATATTTGCGGTAACCGTGAGTTAATTCCATACATTTCGCAAAAAGCGTTAGACTTGGATATGCAAGGTTTGATGATTGAATCTCATTTAGACCCATCAGTAGCTTGGACAGATGCCAAACAGCAATTAACTCCCGCTGCTGTTAACGATTTAATGGAGCGTTTAACTGTTCGTGAGCCTGAATCTAATAACGAAGCATTTGTTGACAAACTTGCCGAATTGCGTAAACAAATTGATAAAATTGATGATTTGTTATTGCAGAAACTAGGTGAACGTATGAAAATCGTTGAAAAAATTGGCGAGTACAAACGCGATAACCAAGTTACCGTTTTGCAGGTTAACCGTTGGGACGAAATCCTTAAAAAAGGAACTGCTTTTGCCAAAGCCTTGAAATTAGACGAACATTTTGTTGAAAAATTCTTGGAATTGGTACATGGCGAGTCTATCCGTAAACAAACCGAAATTTTAAACGATGGCAAAGCTACACAAGAAGGTATTGCCGCAGAACAACATACAGAAGTAAAAGCATAAGAAAACGTTTAGAGAGCGTTAAGCTTATTACTTATTTTTTAGGATATTTCTGTCATTCTGAACGCCCTTTCTGTCATTCCAAACGCAGTGAGGAATCTAATTAGATTCTTCGTTTCACTCAGAATGACAGGAAAGGCAGAATGACAATTATAACAACCCGAAACATGCATAAAAATGCAATTGTGTCCTTTAAAGGAACACAAAACATACAAGCGGAAATACAACTTACAGGTTCAAAAAGCGAATGTAACAGGGCTTTGATTATTCAATCGTTGAGCAACCATTTGGTAAAAGTAGAAAACCTATCAAATGCCGCAGATACCGTTACCTTAAATGCTATCTTATCTGATTTGGATACCAACGAAAGCGACAACAATACCGTTAAAACTGTTGATGTTGGTCCAGCAGGTACTGCCATGCGCTTTTTATCGGCCTACTTATCTGCTAAAAACGGAAATTTCCTTTTGACAGGAACTGAACGTATGAAACAACGTCCCATAGGGATTTTAGCCGATGCTTTAAAAGAAATTGGTGCAGATATCAGCTATGCCGATAAAGAAGGCTTCCCTCCTTTGGCCATAAAAGGGCCATTGGCGCAAGCAACTTCTCAAATCAAAATAAAAGGTGATATCAGCAGTCAGTATATTTCTGCTTTATTAATGTTAGCTCCAAGCCTACCACAAGGCTTAACCTTAGAAATTGAGGGAGAACTTACTTCTAAACCTTATGTAGAAATGACTTTGGCCATGTTGGCAGAATGCGGCATTTCGCACGAGTGGAACGGACATCTCATTACTATCAAACATCAAAATTTTAAACCTTCTACCTTAATTGTAGAACCAGATTGGAGTGCGGCATCGTATTGGTACAGCATTGTAGCTTTGGCAAAAAATGCACAAATCAGTTTGCCGTACCTACGTGATAAAAGTTTACAGGGCGATAGCCAAATAAAATCCATCATGGAGATTTTTGGGATAAGCACCGTTAAAACAGCCGATGGTATCGAGTTTAAAAAAGACCAAGAAATTAACAACACCGATAAAGTTTTAGACTTAAAAACCTGTCCTGATTTGGCGCAAACCATTGTGGTAATTGCCGCCGCTTTAGGGCTAAACATGGCATTTACAGGTTTAGAAACCCTAAAAATAAAAGAAACTGATCGTGTAGCGGCATTACAGAACGAACTGGCAAAAATTGGTGTAAAATTACACGAAGATAATTTAATTTACACCTTAGATTGCACTGGACTCCATTTTCCTAAAAAGGTAAGTATTGCCACCTACGAAGACCATCGCATGGCTATGGCCTTTGCTCCTTTGGCTTTATTAATCGAAGAACTGGAAATCGAAGACTATAATGTAGTTGAGAAATCTTATCCTTATTTTTGGGAGGATTTTAAAAAAGCGGGATTTTCTGTGGAAGAACAAGGATAAAGGAACAAAGAGCAAAGATAAAGGAGAAAAGACTAAAACGTATAACTTAAAACTTACAACTTAAAATGGCAGGCAATTCATTCGGGCAACTTTTTCGTATCACTACTTTTGGCGAATCGCATGGCACAGCAATTGGCGTAATATTGGACGGCTGTCCGGCAGGTTTAACGATAGATTTAGATTTCATTCAATCGGAACTGGACAAAAGAAAACCCGGTCAATCTAAGATAACCACACAACGCAAAGAAAGCGATACCGTTCAAATTCTTTCGGGAATTTTTGAGGGAAAAAGCACAGGTACACCTATTGCAATGTTAATACCCAATGAAGACCAGCGCAGTAAAGATTACGGCCACAATGTGGATGTTTACCGCCCAAGCCACGCCGATTATGTTTATGATGCTAAATATGGTATTCGCGACCACCGTGGTGGCGGACGTTCATCAGCAAGAGAGACAGCAGCTAGAGTAGCCGCCGGGGCTATTGCCAAATTGTTGCTGAAACATCATAGCATCAATATTTTTGCCCATGTTACTTCAGTTGGAAAAATCAACGCTCCAAATTTAGAGAGCGTTAAGAGCGATAACATCGCAGAATTGCTAGAACTAAGAGAAGCCAATATCGTTCGTTGTGCCGACCCTGCCACCGCACACGAAATGATTGAATTTATAGATAGCGTTCGTAAAGACGGTGATACCGTTGGCGGTAAAATTGCCTGTGTGGTAAAAGGTTGCCCCGCTGGTTTAGGTGAGCCTGTTTTCGATAAACTACATGCAGATTTGGGCAAAGCAATGTTAAGTATTAACGCTGTACATGGTTTCGAATATGGTTCTGGTTTTGATGGCACAGAGCTTAGAGGTTCGGAACATAACGACATCCCATTACCGAAATCTCAGGAAGATAAACAGTTTAAAACCATTACCAATCATGCAGGCGGCATTTTAGGTGGTATCTCCAACGGAATGGATATTAGCTTTAAAGTTGGTTTTAAACCTGTGGCCACCATTATGCACAACCAACCAACCATTAATGCCGCTGGTGAAGCTGCCGAAATTAAGGGCAAAGGTCGCCACGACCCATGTGTAGTACCTCGTGCAGTTGTTATTGTAGAAGCAATGGCGGCCTTGGTAATTGCCGACCATTTATTGAGGAATAGAACTGTAAAATTGTGATCGATGTATAAGCATCTAATTTTTTTCTTGTTGGTGATACAATCAGTTTGTTTTGGTCAAAATTTTAAGGAGCAAATCGCCAATCATCGCGAAAAGTACAAAGCAGATTTTATTACCAATGAACATTCTCCGTTAAAAGAGACGGATTTAAGATATCTTCAATTTTACGAGGCAGATAGTACCTACAATGTAGTTGGAAATATTTTTGTACTCGGCAATCAGAAACCTTTTAATATACCAACTTATGATGGCACAAGCAAAGAGTTTACTAAATATGCACTAGTTAGCTTTAAACTTAATGAAAAAATCCATGTGCTTACTTTATATCAAAACTTTGCATTATTAACAAATCCACTGTACAAAGATTTATTATTTTTACCATTTACAGACCTAACAAACAACAAAGAAACTTATGGTGGAGGCAGATATATTAACTTAGATATTAAATCAATTAACGAGGCCAAAATTATCATCGATTTTAACAAAGCCTACAATCCATATTGTGCTTATAGCGACGGTTACCGCTGCCCCATTCCGCCAGAAGAAAATAATTTACCATTGGAAATTAAGGCTGGAGAAAAGAATTATAAGGGTGAAAAGAAGAAAAGATAGACAGTAGCCTACCTTTTCATCATGGATTAATATAATGGTTTGAGCATAAATTCAGTTACCAACCAGCCGTTGTATCATATCCTCTTGGGTCTGCTCCGCCCTGATAACCTTTAGGTGTTACCAAAACTGCATCAACCAAACCTATAAAAGGTCTTTCTATCAGCTTGTATCCCTTATTCTGCAACTCTTGTTTGGTCTTTTCATCAAAAGTATTAGGTTCTGTATATACCTCATCGGGCAGCCATTGATGATGAAAACGTTTTACTGATACTGCTTTTTGCATATCGTAACCAAAATCAATTACATTAAGTATAGTCTGAAAAACCGATGTAATAATGGTAGAACCTCCGGGAGTACCTACCACCATAAACAATTTCCCATCTTTCTCCAAAATAGTTGGGGTCATGGAACTAAGCATACGCTTACGAGGAACAATGGCATTTGCCTCTCCGCCAACAAGCCCATAACTATTTGGCGTACCTGGTTTTACAGAAAAATCGTCCATTTCATTATTGAGCAAAAAGCCCGCACCTTTCACAAATACTAATGATCCGTAAGAATTATTGAGCGTAGTGGTTACCGCTACGGCATTTCCTTCTTTATCGGCTATGGAATAATGGGTAGTTTCTTCGCTTTCTTTCATTATGGCAAAAGTACCTGCTTTAACGGCATTACTTAAAGTGGCCTGTTCCCAATTCATATTGGCCATCCTTTGGTGTTGATAGTCGGCGGAAAGTAATTGTTCCTGCGGTATTTTATAAAAATCAGGATCTCCCAGATAGGTAGCCCTATCCGCATACACCCTACGTTCGGCTTCTACAATTAGCCTTACGGTAGAGTCTTGGTTATGGCCCCATTTGGCTAAAGGGTAGTTTTCTACCGAATTTAGCAGTTGCGATAGTGCTATACCACCGCTTGATGGTGGTGGCATGGTAATTACTTTGTAACCTTTATAATGACCAATAATAGGTTTGCGCCATATTGATTTGTAATCGTTAAGGTCTCCTTTGGAAATAATACCGTTGCCCCTACCCATTTCGTTAATTAACAGTTCAGCTGTTCTACCCTCGTAAAAGCCTGCTCTTCCTTTATCTCGAATTAAGCGCAGGGTTTGTGCCAGTTCGGTTTGCACTAATTTATCGCCTTTGACCCATGCTCTATCATGCCTAATTAAAACTGCCCCATCTGGATTAAACTGCATAAACAGTTCCTTCAGATCGTTAAAGTCTTTGGCTTGGTTTTCGGTAATGGCAAATCCTTTTTCGGCCAGTTCTATGGCAGGCTGTACCAATTTTTGCCAGTCTAACTTACCGAATTTTTGGTGCGCCTGTATCATCCCATCTACGGTACCAGGTACGCCAACTGCCAAATGTCCCTGTGTGCTTTTTTTAGGCAAAACTGTTCCTTTAGCATCAAGATACATATCTCTGTTGGCATTATTGGGCGCTTTTTCTCTATAATCTAGTGTAGTGGAATTACCTTTTGCATCGCGATAGACTAAAAAGCCGCCGCCACCAATGTTGCCAGCATTGGGATATACTACTGCCAGTGCAAATTGTACAGCTACCGCAGCATCAATAGCATTGCCCCCCTGCTTTAAAATTTCCAAACCTACTTTAGACGCTTCGGGATGTGCCGAAACTACTATGCCGTTTTTGTAAAAATTATCTTCATTTTTTTGCTTGGAACAGCCCAGTATTCCAAAAATTAAGATAGAAAAAATGTATAAACTAAATTTGCGCATTAAAAAACGTCTTAGAAAGACAAATAGCTATTCAAAATATACTTATACACATTTATGGTACATAATATATTTTGAATAGCATGATTAAATTGATTAAAGACTATCCAACATTACACCATAAAAGGAGTCTGTAGGATCTTCTACTGACATAAAACCTCCTATAATACCGTTCACTGGCCCTTGCTTATTCATAAACGATACCTCAAACGGAGCAGAAGATAAATAATCTATAATAGGTTTCATACGTTCCCTATTGGCTGTATTGGCACTGTTAATTCCTGTGTATGTGAAATTGCAAATTCCGTCATTATCAACGGTCATATCAAAATCGAACGTTATGATAAAATAAGTTTTACTAACGTTATTGGTTGCCCTTAATCCCAATTTAACCTTATTATCTGGTAAAAATTGCAGATACAAATAACTAACTGTTTGATCGTTATCAGAAAAAGAGTTTGCAATCTGGCTATATACCTGTTTAAAGGCAGGAGAAAGCTCTGGCAATTCAGCTTCTTTAATGCGCATATAGTTAAATTTAGGCTTACCTAATAAAGAAGCTAGTTCTTGTCCAGCAATGGCTGATAAATTCAATTTTCTGATTAAAATATTACGGACAATACCTCCTATACGATAGGCTACATCTTCGCTTTTTTCATGTTTTTTGCTATGTACATAACCAACCGTATGGGTATATTCATGTGCCAAGTGTACGGCATACTCGATAGGTGTAGGCAAAGTTCTTCCTCCCTTCAAAAACCAGTCATAGCTGGTAATTTTATCGCTACACACATAAGTAAACCCAAAAGAAGACGAACCTGAACTCGGCCTAATTTCTATTTTAATATTTTTAATCGTATCGGCTATCAAATCATTATATATGGTTTCGCCTTTTATTAGGTTTAGTTCACTATCGCATTTATCGCGATTTGCCAAACATGCATCTGAAGAGCCGTTGCTGCATACAAAAGTGTATTTCAGTAATGAGTCTTTAAACTCTTTTGAAGAAAAAACTTCAGATAGGATATTTAATGTTTTTTTGGCTGTATCCTCGAAATTTGGGATGGTGCCAGAATATCCCGCTAATACAAACTTAATTTTTTTTTCTATAGTTGGTGATATTGTATCACTTGCGGCATCCTTTTTTATTATCAGTTCTTCTTCTTTATCTGGAATATAATCGTTAATAGGCTGTATTTTTTTACAAGCGACCAATATCAATCCAAATACGAATGCTGTTAACAACAGGCGTTTCGCTATATATTTCATCTTGTTCATTTTTATATTATTTTATGGTAAATCACCTACGGCATTTCCTAATACACCGATGATAAAACTATTAGGTTCATCCATGCTTATAAAACCCGCTACTGGTAAATTATCTGGTCTGCTAATGGCCAAATAAGCCGCTTTAAAAGTATGCGTAACCAAATAGTTTCTCAAAGCAGCAGAATAGCTCAAGGTACTGGCCGCATAGCTTCCGGCATTGCCAACAAATTGCAGTTTAAAAATTCCATTGGACTGGTCTACCCATATTATTTTGTAGTAATAACTTCCTATAAAATAGGTAGAAGAAGCAGTTCTTACACTTAACGTAATATCGGCTCCTACGCTTGGATTAGGCTCTAAATTGAAACTAAAGTAAGTAAAAGTACGGCCAGCGGCAGCTACTGTTGCCAAATCTTGACTCAAGACCTCGTTATTAAATTTTCCTGCCTGTGGTACTTTAGCGGGGTTTGCCTTCATGATCTTATGTTTATCTTGCCCAAACATTTCGTGGAATGGAGGTGTAAAATTCAATATGGTAGGCGTATCGGAAGCTTTAAAAACATACCTATTGGTACCGTCCAATAGATAGAACTCTTTGTTTACAGGATCCCAATAAATTTTGGTATAAGATTTTCCATTATAAACTAGTGGCGTCAGCAAATCCAATCCATCGGCATCAGCAGAAAACACAAACGACGCATTTTGAGATATAGTTTGGTTGTTGGCCCCTATTTCTATAATAGAAGCTGTTTTTGTGGTAAAATCAATAGCTCCAGGGGTTTGTTTGCTACCATCCTCAATTCTTAAGAATTTGCCGCTCATTGCTGCGGTAGCTTCATCTATTATTTTCTTTATGCCACCACTTCTATAAAAATCCTCTTCTTCTTGAGTAGCTTTTTTAAGCACCATTATATTACCATTCTTAACTCCCTGTAAAACAACCTCATCTTTTGTAATGGATTTGAAATAAAACTCATAATCAGATATTTTACCTTCCCCACTTGTGCCTCCACTGGTAGCATTTTGCGGATGTGAAAGAATATGTAGTGGACTATAAGTATCAAAAATCAAACTAGGCTGCCCGGTAACCCTAAAAATATAAGAGCTATTGGTTACCTTAGATGCAACATCAACATTAATATCTGACACCATATCTACCCTATTATTATCATAAAATTTCATATAGAATAAATAAGCCCCCCCTCCTTTTGGAGAAAAAACAGAAGTCCATCCGTAAGATGCCGACACTAAGGCATCTTGTCGAGCTGCAAGGGTGTCGGCCAATCGCTCATCAAGATTGGTATTGCCCCAAAACAGTTCGGTTCCTTCCTTTCTACATGCTGTCAACATAAGGGTTAACAACACACTGTAAAGCAAAATCTTTTTCATTATCGTTTAGGTTTAATTATGTTTACTAATTTGTTAAGGCAACTCGTGCTGCGGCTGTTTTTTGTTGAAGTTCCCAAAAATCAATGTTCCATGCCTGCAAGAAGTAGGTAACCACAATATTTTCTTTTTCCCTAAGTCTGGTTCTGCCCAATTCTTCGGGTATGGAATTAATAATGGCGTCAAACTCTGCTTTGCTATTGTTTAGCATAGTAGATACGAGCGTGGCAAAATCTTCGTTGGGGCTTGTCATCCCATAACCACCTGTAAACCCAAGGCTACGAGCAACTGCTTGCGAAATATTTAAGCCATTCGAGTCATAATCGCCTGCACATACCAATTCAAAATCGGCAGGATACATGATGTTTTGGTGAAGTACGTGAGCCAACTCATGATGTACCGTACCTAACACCTGCCTAACACCGTCCATACTTTTTAGGTTAATTTGGTTGATGCCATACATATTTACCTTAAGCCCTTGATCGGCAGATCCCAACACAATATTGCCGCTAGATGTATAGGCATAACTACCAATTAGAACGTATTGCTTAGGTACATACCGTTTGACGAAATCGCTCCCCACTATTTCTTCAAAGGGCTCTATCCATCCCTTTTTAAGGATATTCATCACCGGAAGCACCCTATTTTCATCGGCAGGCACCAGAACGGTAGTAAAGCCCATTAAGCCTGCATCCCATCTATATACCACTTCAATATTATAAGGCTTGGTATAGGTTTCATATATTTCTATATCCAACGGCGATTTTTGGTATCTTACGCCACCCAAACCTGCAATAGGCGTGGTTAAATCTTCCTCTTTTTTTGAGCAGGAGTTGAACAATATTGATCCTGCTATAAGAAATGTGAAAACTAAATATCTTTTCATTGTCTTTAATTTTTTATCGTTTATTAGGTTCTAGACCGGCTAATACAGTGGTTGCCGGCAATTGTAGCTGCCTGCGCAAATCATTAGGTTCCAGTACTGTGTTAAATTCTCCAGTAATCCCCTTATCTGCTACGGGGTGTTGTATCCTTATCCCTTTTCTTAAAATATCCAACCAACGAATGCCCTCGTGCATAAATTCTATACGTTTTAAATCCAATACGGCATTTGTCATAGCGGTTTTAACATCAGCACCGCTATAGTGTGCAACTACCTTATCTCGTTCTAAATTATGCATTGATGAATTATAAGTCCCCTTTATTCTTTTTGAAATGAAGATATTGAGCGTGGAAAGAGCCTCGTCATAACGTTCGGTGGCGGCCAAAGCTTCGGCCTTATTAAACAGTACCTCTTCTGCGGCAAATAAAGGCAGGTACATATAATAATTTCCCAAATTTGAATTAAGGGGGCTAATAAAATACCGGGAAAGTTTATATACATACGCAAAATTATTGGCTCCGGTACTTATTACATAAGCTAAATCTGCGTTTGTCACATTTCCATAGGCTTTAAGCGCAAGGGGCCATATCACATTAATGGATGTCTGATATCTGTAATCGGTAGCACCATTATAATTACTTGCCCAGCTGCTAATGGCTTCTACCAATAATAAATTGGCCTTTTCGGTAGGCTTCGTATAAGTTTGTGTACGTATGGCCCCGGTCATACTAGCGTAGGCATTCCAATCTCTTAAATAGTCTATTATACTGTTATTCGGGAAAGCCATATCGGCATATTGTATTACTTTTGCATAATCTTTTTTAAACAGGAAAAAACGTGTTGCAAATGCATAAGTTGCCCTTTTTGTAAAATGAAAAGTGGGTTTCTTATAGGCATCATCACTTATTAAAGGCATACCCTCCAACAAATCCTTTTCTATCTGTTGATATACATAGGCCACCGTTTTACGTTCGTATTGTTTATGCACCACATTTTCGGGTTCTAAAACGTAGGGAATGCCCGGGTCGGTATTTGAAGTAGTTTCGTTATAGGTTTTGCACCATAGCGTTACCAACATAAAATGAGCATAAGCCCTTGCTACCAAAGCCTCGCCCAGTTGGGCTTTATAAACCGACGGATTTTCCACTTCGGATATGGTTTTTATAGCCTGATTGGCTACCGCTATGGCTTTGTAACATTGGTTCCAATAACTTGTGGGAGTATCGCTTCCGGTAGCTTCCACTTCTGACCATTTATAAGACTGAAGATTGGACAAAGTAGGAGCTACCTGTATATTTTCGACAGAATTGTCTGACATTGCTTCTAAAAAAACCATATAATTAGCCTTGGGGTAGGCATTTACCAACAGTTCGGAAATTGCCTCGGGATCATCCAAATTTGCCCTTTGGTCGGGATTAATGGACAAGTATTTTTCGCAAGATGAAAAAGCGGCTATGATGATGGCCAATAGCAACGGATTTATTATTTTATATTTTGCAGTCATAGTAGTTTATTATTTAAATACCAACCTTAAATGAGAATGTAAATTGTTTTGCCAACGGCGATGCTACCCCTCCCGAGTTAAAAAATTCGGGATCTTGGCCGTTCAAACGTTTATCGGCATATATCAGCCATAAATTGGTAGAGTTAAGTCCTAATGCCAAACTTCTTATGCCTAGTGCTTTTGTTGTTTTTTGACTTAAACTATATTGCAACGATATGTTCTTTAAACGGATAAAATCGCCGCGTACGGTTCTTATATCGGCATAATTGTAGCCCTGGTATACAGCGCCTACAATGTCGCTCCTTAACCTGTCATCTATCAAAACTGGCACATTGGTATAACGCTCGTCACCAGGCATTTGCCAACTGTTTAATATTTCGCGTGGCATAGCACTAAAATCGTTATATGCGGTGCTGTATGTACCGTTTAATCTTATTTTATTACCTGCCTGATAGGAGATTAAGAATGCCAATGAGAAGTTTTTGTACGAAACGCTATTTGATAAACCACCCGTAATGGTTGGGTCTACATTGCCTTCGTATTTTAAATAGGCGGTGGTTAAACTTTGTGGGTTAACATTTAAAGTTGGCTGGCCATCTATACCAACATAAATAGGCAAACCTGTATCATGATCTAGCCCAGTAAATACAATAGAATACAGGCCATTTACGGGATAGCCATTTTTGGGGCCACCTTCTGGACGTACTAAATCTATAATACGTGGCCTATATTGCATATTTACAATTTTATTAGTGTTGTAAGCAAATGATAAGTTGGTAGACCATTTAAGGTTAGTGCGCTGTAGTATTTGCGTACCAATGGCCGCCGCAATGCCATGCGATTTTAAATCGGCGTAGTTGGCCTGTTTAGTGCTTTCGCCACCTATACCCGATGTTTGTACAGAACTGATTAGATCAAATGAATTTCGGTTATAAACATCTACAGTTAAGGTAAGCTTTTCTTTAAACAATCCCACATCCAAACCTATATTGGCTTCGTGTTGTTTCTCCCAGGTAAGCTCTGAGTTTTCCAGACCTGCAATGTTAATGGTGGATTCTACATCTGCATATCTTCTGGGCGTATTGTTATAGCCCAAGCGCAACACCGAGTTTCTGGCACTACCGATACTGGCTGTTAACCCGTAAGAAGCTCTTAAACTAAGAAAATCGATGCTTTTGATGCCTTTCATGAAATCTTCTTCATCTATGTTCCATTTGGCGCTGGCCGTCCAAGTGGGCAACCAACGGGCCGTACTCGATTTTCCCATTCTGTTAGATCCATCGTAACGGCCAGAGCCATTAACAATATATTTACCTTTGTACGAGTAAGATAAACTAGAGTAAAAAGCTACGTACCTGTCTAAATCAATACTCATTCCATAGTAATAATCATTAGATTCGAGATTTTTCTTTATAATACGGTAATCAATAAAAGGTATGCCACCTTTATCATATTGGTAGCCATAGCCATTACTGAACGAGTTTTTTCTATCGGTAAACTTAATTTCCTGCCCGACCATTGCATTAATAATGTGTTTGTTTTGTAGGGTTTTATTGAAATTAAGCTGATGTCTGGCATTGTAGTTCACTAAATAATCGTCGGTACGGTTATAAAGTCCACCCTGTGGCAATACAGTAGTTTTTTCAACCTCGTCGGGGTTTTCGGGGTCATTATAGAGTAATGGATTGTCACTACGAATCGTGCCGTTGTAATCTGCCCGATACGCTTCGGCGGCATTGGCATTATCTTTAATCTGATGTTCCCTAATCGTTTTTACATATCTTGCTGCGCCAAGCACCTTGTATTCGAACGCGTTGGAAACTTTGTAAGTAAGTTCGCCTCTGGCGCTCACATCTAACAGGTTAATATCTATGTAGTTATTTTGCAGTTCGTGCAAAATGTTAAATGGAGCGTAGTCTTTTGTAAAAAACTCCAGATTGCCATTCTCATCATAAGGCGTAATGGTTCTGCTGGTACTTAGCGCATAATTGTAGGGGTTGATATCGAAATCTCTCGAATAAGCCCCCAATACTAAATTTGTTTTTCTGTTTACCGTACCGGGGCTTCTTTGCCTACGCAACGAACCGTTTACCGTAACATCAACCGATACCTTGTTTGATAGTGTAAAGGTAGACCTGTTATTTGCGCTATACAATTTATAATTATCGCCCACTGTCCATCCGCTATCTTGCGTAAAACCCAACGACAGGTAATTGGTAGCAGTTTCTGAACCCGACTGCAATACAATGCTATGTTGCTGTAACAATGAGTTTCTGAAGAGTACATCAAACCAATCGGTATTGGCCTGTGCATAGCGTTGCAAAAAAGCCGCCCTTCCTTCAGGCGTGTTTTCTACGGCAAAATTTCCGTTGGCATCTGGCGTTGTAATTAGCTTCGCCATTTTGGTAAAAACCCCTCCTACTCTACGGTTTACAGATGAAGCATATTCGAGATAGTATTTATCGTACATATTCTGATAAATAGCCATCTGCTCTCTCGAGTTTAGCATATCAAAAGAATTGTAATTGGGTTTTAGGTAGGTAGAAAAGTTACTGTTAACCGATATGGTAGACTTGCCTATCTTTCCTTTTTTGGTTTTCATTACGATTACCCCGTTCATTGCCCTTGCCCCGTACAATGCCGTGGCCGAAGCATCTTGCAAAATGTTAATGCTTTCTATATCTTCTGAGTTGATTCCTGCTACCGATGAGCCCAACAAAGTCAATGCGTTTCCGCTTGCCAATTGGTCGTTGGTTACGTTTACGATATCTTCTAAAATTACCCCATCAACTACCCATAGGGGTTTGTTTTCTCCAGAAATTGAAGTTACACCACGTACTCTGATTTTAGGTGCAGAACCATAAGTGCCCGATACGTTCTGAATGCTCAAACCCGGAACCTTACCTTCCAACATCCTACTGATATCGGTAATACCCTCCTGTTTTACATCCGAACCTTTAATAATAGTAGCTGCACCTGTGTAAAGTTTACGATCTATGTTTTGGTAGCCGTTAACTATTACTTCTGAAAGATTTCCCACTTCTACCTGTAAATTTACCGTAAGCTGTGTCCGTTGACCTACTGGTATCTCTTCTACCTTAAAGCCTATCATCGAAAAAACAAGAACAGCTCCTTCTTTAACCGAAATACGAAATTCTCCTGTTTGGTTGGTGACCGTAAAATTCTGTGTTCCTTTTTCTCTTACCGACACTCCCGGTGTACCATCCATTGTTCCGTTGTTTTCTGATAGTACTTTACCAGTTATTATCTGTTGTTTAGCTTGTGTAGCTTTTTCTTCTATTTTGTTTAAAATTACCCTATCGCCTACCACCTTATAGCCCACGCCCTGTGCTTTTAGTTGTTCAAGTGCATCTTCTAAACGGCCATTGTCTTTAATGTTGACCTGTTTATTGATATTGATTTCAATGGCATCGAATACAAAAGTTTTGTTGTACTTCTTTTTTAATTTGGCAAGTGCTGTTTCCAATTTTTCGCCGCTAGTTTGCTGCATGTTATTGGTTAAAAAGCTTGCTTTAACAGGATGAGAATGCAGTACGGAAACGAAAAGTAAAGGCAAAAGACATCTGTTAAACCGCATTTTCCCAATGTAGTTTTTAATCATAATTTATAAAAGTTTAGGTCTGGTTCTTAGTGTTTGCTTTTTCTTGCTATACTAATTTTGATTATTATTTATCGTCAACTATTATTTGTTTCTTATTAACGAGCGTAAGTTTTATAGGATAGGTAACTTTTAATACTTCCAGCACTTCTTCTATACTGGTATTCTTAAATTCGGCATTAAATTTATGCTTCGATTTTATGGCTGCTTTCACTTTTATTTTTACACCATAGCAATTCTCCAGGCTTTCGAAAACTTCGTGCAACGAGGCATTTACAAATACTAACTCTTTGTTTAACCAGTAAGTATCATTTTGGTTAATACTCGAAGAACGGACAATGTTATTGGTACTCACATTATAATTAAGTCCCATACCTACCGTTAAAATTGTTTTTTCGTTGCCTGAAACCGTTTCAAAAGCCACTTTGCCGGAATTTACACTTAAATCTACCGAACGCGGTGTATTGCGGATATTAAATGAAGTACCCAACACAGTTACTTTAGAATTATTGAGTTCAACGGTAAAAGGACGTGAAGGGTCTTTTGCTATTTTAAAAAATGCCTCTCCATTTAATAAAGCCACCCGTCGAGTCTTACCTTTTATTTTTTTTGGATAGGAGAAACGAGTGTTGGACGACAAGTATATTTTTGAACCGTCTGACAACAATACCGAGTCTATATTATCTGAAGTGGTTTTAGTTAGGTAAACTTCTTTATTAACTTGTTGGTAAATAAAATATGATGAAAAAGCTAATATTAAAATCGCGGCTATATTTCTTGCCCATCTTATTAAAGGCTGTATTTTAGCAGTTTTTGAAACAGAATTTTCTTTCTCCAGTAAGGCCAGTTTATCCTTGGTTCTAGCCAATGCCTGCGCTATTTCCTGCTCCTGCATGGGATAGCCTGATGCTATCCAAATAGCCTTTATTTTAGAAAACTCCTTTTCATTCTCTTTAGATTGGCCTACCCAATGCATAAGTTTTTCGGTCTCCTCCCTGCTTGCTCTGCCAACAAGGTAATCTACCATTAACAAATGTATCTCTTGTATTTCCATTTAAACTTTAATTATAGCAGACCCACATAAGAAAAGACAATTTTTTAAACTTAACTCGTGACAAAAAATTAAAATATTTTTTATTGTTATAAAAAGTAGCTTTTCAATAAAGGAAAAGCAGCTTTGACTACTTTCCCAACCGATATACTTATTTAACTACTAGCAGTTTTTTATCATTATTGGCTTTTCCTTTGTTTATCCATAGTACATAGGTACCTGCTGATACACCCGATAAATCTATCGTTATTTCTCCACTTGCCGAAATACTATAATCTTTAGAAATTACATTTTGACCAGTTAAATTGACCAAATCAATTGTTGCAATACCACTTACACTGGTAAATTTCACAGATACGTACTTACTGGCCGGGTTGGGATAAACTAAATTTTGTGAGCCATTTAAAGTAAAAGTCAACGCTTGTTCGCCCAACACTTCATGGTCGCCATTGTAATCGTACTGAACCAACCTATAATAATTGATACCTGCCAATGGGTTTTGGTCGATATAGTTGTAGGTTTTAGGTTCGTTGGTATTTCCGTTAGCTTCTATTCTTTTGATGTCTACAAAATCAGCTGTTGATGAACCACGTTGTACTATAAAGTGGCTGTTGTTATTTTCGGCCAAAGTCCTCCAAGTAAGATTAGCAGTTGCACCTTCTTTTTTCGCTTTGAAATAATCAAATTGTACAGGTAATGTGCCTTGGTATTCAAGGGCTCCCAAATCTATATTGGTGTGCATTTTACGGGGATTTCCAACCAAATCTGTACCTAACAAATCCGGATCTGATAGTATGGCCGCATTTTTAGCCAAATCGTTATCGCCCGCCTCTGTAGCCTGCCCTTCCACCAAGTTTAAAAAGTCAGCGGCGGCAGGATTGGCAGTATTAGTGCCAAAAAGTGGTAAACCCACAGTATATACTTTATTATTACTTACAGTTACATTTGTATTTGTAAGTGTATAATCAGTTTCAAGAAGATTACTTTTTAACCTTAAAATCACTCCACTACTAGGTATTTCTCTAGAAATATCAAAAAGATTATTGGAAGCATCAGTATTATTCCTAAATATATTATTGTATAGATTAGTTTCGCCAAAGCTTGTATTTCTATAAGTAATAACACCTGCTGTTGCATCAGGAGTAACTATTTTGTTTTCATAAAAGGTGTTGTTCGTGGCGTTCAATGTTCCTTTAGCTGTAGAACTTCCTACATGAATGATTGAATTAACATTTTCATTTTTATAGAATATACTATTATTTAATGACAATATACCTCTAAATATATATATAGCACTAGTAGCAGTAGAAGTATTATTTAAGAATCTAGAAGAACTAATTTTATGAGTACCATATTCGATATTTATTACCCCTCCATTGCCTGTTGCTAATGTATTTTCAAAAGTAGTTCCCAAAATATTAGTAGGGATACGATAGATATACAGCGCACCACCTAGCGTACCTTCACTGCCACTAAAGTTACTGTTTGTAATTTCTAAAAGTGCAGTACTACCAGCATCTGTAATTGCATATAACGTTCCACCCCTTGCACCTTTATTATTGATGAATTTCACATTAGTAAAAATTGCTTTTTCTTCCTGCCCTGTAGCATTTAAACTAAGATATACACCTCCTCCATTCCCCGTAGCACTATTGTTTTCGATAATAAGATTGGTAAAACTAATACTTGCGTTTGTATTAATAGACATACCTCCTCCAGTACTTCTGGTTACACCGCCAGAATTCCCACTACCCGTTGCCTTGCCGCCAGTAATGGTAAAACCGTCCAATACTGCCCCACTTATATTAGCGATATTAACCACCACATGACGAGCATTTATCCCTCCGCCAAAATCACCACTTAAAATAGTTGCATTAGTAGTAAAATTTCTTAGGTTTAAATCATAGCTAGCAGGCTCTCCTCCAGCAAAACCGCCATAAATTTTTACACCATTCCTTAAAATAAATGATTTGTCAATATCAGCTGTACCTGTTAAGTATTCGGTTGGGTTGTAAGTTCCTTTTGCCACCCATACTTCTTTTACGGTAGCATTTTCGGCTTCGTTAATGGCCTCTTGCAATTTGCTTTTATCGTAAGCTGCATCCCAAGAAGTACCATCGTTACCCTGCGTACCTCCAGTTTCGGTTACAAAAATTTGTGCCTTTAAAGCTGTAAACGTAACAGCAACAAGCAATAATGATAAGTAAATTTTCTTCATGCTTTCTTAGTTTTTTAGTGATTAGAATTTAGGTTTTATAAGGAAAGACAATTTTTAAACTACACCTCGTGACAAACAAGTTGATTTTTTTTGAAAAAAAATTGTTAAAGAGTTAGAATGCCCCAAAGGAATACCTTTAGCATCGAAAAGTTGGGAATTGGAAAGTTGGAAGTTGCCAATGCCAAAGGCATCCCTTTGGGAACAGAAAACTGTAAGCTGCTAACTGAAAACTGAAATCATGCCCATTAGCACCAAACCCAAATAATCATTAGCATTAAAGGCCTCTTTTAAGAAACGGATAGCTCTAAACATATGGGTTTTAATAGTATTTAGACTTACGTCCATTATTTTGGCAATCTCTTCGTAGGTTAATCCCTCTTCCCTACTCATCAGAAAAACCAAACGTGTTTTTTCTGGCAGTTGCCCTATCAGATAATATATACGTTCGTTAAATTCCTTATAAGCCACTAATTGGTCGGGCAGTTCGTAATGTTTGCTTGTGATATGATTTGCACTTTCATCTACATCTACCACATGGGGTTTATTTTTCTTATAAACATTAATTATCCTATTCTTTACTGCTCTATATAAATAAGATGCTCCCGATTCCTTAATTATTAATGTATTTCTATTGAGCCACAAATAACAAAATACATCAGAAATAATATCCTCTGCCTCATCACTCGGATGTGGAAGTAATGATTTTGCATATCGCAACAGCCCGGGATAAAAGTGCGTAAAAAGTTGGTCGAAGGCTTTCTCATCCCCTTGCAATAGGCGGTCAAAAATTTCGTGATGGTCTAATTTGTTAAAGCTCACAATTTATTGATGACTTAAAATCAATATCGAACGGTAAAAATATAATTATTGGACGCAATCAACCTAGAAAAAATTCTAAGTTAATAAATTCAGCTTATAATTTGCTATTGCTACGGTTTTATATTGTAGGAATTAGCTATCCCAAATATCCGTAATTTTGCGTATTTCATACCTTATCGCGATAGCCGATATTTATCCCAATAAGTGTAAAAAGCTATTTGGATATGAAACATTTACAAAAATACTGGTATTTTCTCCTATTAATACTCTGTCCATTTTTACAAGGTTGCCCCTGTGGTTGTAAACCCAAACCTGAAAAAAAACTTACACCCGAAGAACTCATTGCCGAATGGACAAACGAAGTAACTTTTACTAAAATTACCGTTTCGCCGGGTACATGGAGCTATAAGGATATTGTTTTTAATGATGGAAACGCAGTTTTATTAGACAATGATAACCGCATTTTCTTTTCGTACGATAACGGACTTACGTGGACCGAACGTCTAAAAATTACAGGAAACACTGTAAAATGCATTGCCCTAAAACCCGATGGCGAAAAACTTTTTATTGGTGGCGTTAGTGTAGGCCCATACATATATGGTGCTAAGTTTTGGGTTTATAACACACCAAAAAACGGCTCGGTTAGCTTAGATTACGATGGCGAAGCTATTCTTTCGCAACTTAACGACCCCATTAACCACGATTTTCAACGTACCTCATGGAACGGAGATGGTTCTGTTTACGCCAGTTTTGGCCGCACCAACAAAACTGATGGCTTTTTTGGCAACATCACTCCCGATGGAAGGAAGATTTTTAACCGCAGTACGCCCTCATTTTCTCGCATAAACGATACAAACCCGACCCAAGCCCCATCACATTGTGCAGGATTTTACATTAAAAACAACAGCGAGACGACCATTTTATGTGCTTATGAATATGTCCCATCGGGTATGACAAATGTTTTAAGTCCCTATCAATCAGACACCAAAGGTACAGGAAACTCTTGGCTAAACCTATCTCTATACTGGAAAGCCGATTTAGTGTATCATATTGGGCAAGATTTAACAGGCAAACATGCCGTATATGTATCGCAAGCCAATCGTCTGTTTTATGATAGCAAATACCAAATTAACCACAAAAACCTGCAAGGCGACCTACAATGTGCCTCTATTGATAATAACGGCTACCTATGGGTAGGTACAAGCAATGGTCTATACAAGGCCACTAAAAAAATACCCGATTTACCTAAAAATCCATTTGAAAAATGAGAACGATAAAACTACTTTTCATCGCTGCTGCTCTGCTGTTTTCCTCAATGCTAAGCATGGGGCAAAATAATTCCTATCGCATTATTTATAATGGCAAAAATAAAGGGATAGCAGATCCATCGGGCAAGATGATAGCACCTGCAAAATATCAAGACATCAACAATTCTTACGATAATAATATAACTCCAGATATGGGCTATTTTAGGGTAAAAATAAAAGATAAAGTTGGTCTGGTTAACATTAAGGGCGAAGAAATTATCCCACCCACGTATGATTATATCAGCACTTTTTCCGACAGTTTGGCTGTTGCCCTGCTTAAAGACGACCTATACATACTCAATACCGAAGGAAAAATCATCAACAATATTAAACTAAAAACAAAAAACAGGCAGGTAGCTTCTTTTAAACACGGTATTGCTTTTGTAGTCCCCAAAGTTGGGGAAGACGGCGATATAGACATCATCAGCCCAAATGCACTATTGGGAACTGTCCCTAAATTCAAATATTTTGGCAGTATAGCAGCCATTACAAACAAATACTTCATGCTTAAAGACAGAGGCGTGTTTTCCTATTATGGGCTATATGATGTAACCGGCAAACCACGAAGCAACAATTATTATAGCAAAATTGAAGCACCGGATGAGCAAAATTATTTTTATGCCACCAAATACACCGATAAAAAAACATACTATGGTTACATTAATGATAATTTCAAAGAAGTAATTCCTTTTTCTACAGAATATATTGGCAGGTTCAACAAAGCTGGCTACACGAATAAAGGCGGTAATACAATAATAGACAGGCACAACAACATTGTTAGAAAAATAGGTATAGATACCATAATATACACTATTGATAACTCCAAATACTACACCTATTACTTACGTAAAAATGCGTATTTGTGTGGTGTTATGAACGATAAATTTCAGCCTATTACTCCCACCATATTTGTCCCTTCGGGAAATTTTAAAGCCATTGGCGATAAAGAACTGGCTTACAAGCCCGGTACTACCACTTTCCGTATTGATGAAAAAGGCATTGTACACCCTCAAAACATAGCACACGAATACGAAGCTTTGCCCAGACTGATACCATATTATCACACCGCAGATAGATGGAACAACCTAAACACCATGCTACAACTTGCTGTGGATAAAAAATATCCTCCGGCATTAAAATTTAGGGATAGTTTGTACAGCGACAGCGTTTATTTGGCACAAAACAAACAAGTAGCCGACCCCAATCTGGAAAAAAAAGCGATTGCTGGAAACGTAAACAGCATGTACGAGGTTGGTAAAGCCTATTTAAACGGTATATCGGGATATGCTAAAAACCCCGAAAAAGGTGTACAATGGCTACAACAGGCTATAAATAAGAACCATCAGCAAGCTGCTTACGAACTGGTTTACCATTACATAAAAAACCATGAGGAAGCAAAAGCACAACAGTTTTTAAACAGCTACAAAGGCCCTAGAAACTCAGGCCCGTACGGCTTAGAAGACCTATACGCTCCCGGTGGCCTGCAATTAGCATTAGCAAAATATAGTACAAACAACGAACAACAACAAGAAACATATTATACAAGAGCAATTAACTCCGGTAATGCCAATGCTTCTTTCGAATATGGTCTAAAACTATTGCACAAAGAAGGTGATAAATATCAAAAAGGGCTTAAATTACTTACCAATAACGCATTACAAGGTAACGTTAAAAGCATGCTAACCTTAGGAAATCATTTCGGCATCTATTCAACTAATCCTTCTAAAATAAACCGAAATAGCTCCAATCAGTATTACAACATGGTAATGGCAAGCAACAAAGCTTCCATATACGATAAGCAGGAAGCAAAGACAGGACTTTTTGAAAACAACAAACCTGAGCCGTTGGCCGTTGGCACTATATTAAATATAGACGACCAAAAGAAAGCTATTGTTTTTAGAGATGCTTACGGTTTTAGAACCCACGACAACAAATATTATGTATCGGCAAATTCTAATTACAACGACTATAAAAATTACAACATTATAAAAGGAGCATCGGGTACTAAAGCCTGCAATAGTTGTAATGGTACGGGCAAAACCAACAAACAAGTAGTTGACGGCAGCTACACTACAAAAGATGTTACCTATAAAACCGGAAGTACCGTTAGCGGCGATTATAAGGTAACCACTACCAAAACGCACAACACCTACAAATCTGTTCAGGAAAAATGTTTGGTATGCAATGGCCACGGAATTGTTTTTTCAAAATAAACCATCTAACAAAATGAACATCAGCTACACTTTTAAAAAATCGGCCATTACCAAAGCACAACATTTTGAGCTTATTGAGCAAGGTATTGTAATTAGGCAGGAGAGCAATGTAGATGCGCTTATCCCCTATCAGTTTATACAAAGTATAAGGTTATGCTACTCTCCCGTACGTTATCGGGAAAATAATTATAGTTGTATCATAAAATATGGCAGTACTACTACTAAAATACTATCTACCAGTTACGAAAGCATGGCAAATTTTAGCAACAATGCAGATACCTACACCCCATTTGTTACCCAACTGGTAGAAAAGGTAAAAGCCATAAATCCATCGGTAAAAATACATACTGGGCAAACACAAACCATGTTTTATGGCAGCATCATCTTTACTTTTTTAATGATAGCGCTACTGTTTGCTGTTTTTACCCTATTACCTGTAAGTGGTTCTTTTAGCATCTTTATCAAACTGGCACTTGTTGCCTATTACCTTTTCTACCTATTCAAATCATTTAAAGTTAATAAGCCCAAACAAATTACAGATACCACCTTACCACAAGATATATTACCAAGTATATGAAGAAGATATATTACACCTTTCTGCTACAACTATGCTGTATCGGCACTTATGCACAGCATCACCTTGTATTAGGATTAAGCGGTACACAACACCAAATTAAAACCGACGAACTAAACAATTTCGTTAGCACTTTTAATGATTATTATCAGGCCAATGGTTTTAAACCATTAAGTGATTTTAAGGCAAACATGCAAGGCATTGGCTTTAGCGCAGGTTATCGGTTAACAGCACCCAATAGCTTCTCATTGGCAATGCTGTATATGTTCAGTAAAAACGCACAAGATAACCATACCACATTGGCATTAAAATCGGGCTATGAACTAAATTACAGGGCTAAAAATCACGATTTTATTTTCGAACTAGGCTACAACATTGGTGGTTTGGTTATCCTTAACGGTGTATTCGGTATCTGTATGCGCAGCAACACCATGCAGGTTTGGAAAGTTTACGCCAATGGCGATAAGAGTTTAGGTTACGAGAACGATATTAACGGCCATTATCAAACACCGTCTTTCACTATGGATTATGGTGGTTCCATAGGCCTAAAACTTTGGCGATTTTATATTCCGGTGCGGGTAACCTATGGCTCTACAATGTTCGGCAAAAATAGTGAAAGTGTACTCACCGATTTTGATACTAACCGTTACCGCAGCAACGAATTTCCAAAAGACTACAAATTGTGGCTAAGCTCAAATACTAGTTACGACGAAGCCAATAGCATTGGCCAAAACGAATTTGTGGGCATGAAAATAAGCGTCGGTGTAGAATTTATGATACCCCTTGGGAAAAAATGATTGGATGATTGATTAATGAATTAAAAAATGAAGAAAATATATTTTTACCTTTTGACAACAAGCCTTTTATTTAATATCTACGGATGTAAGAAAGAAAGCTACAAAATTGGCAGCAAGATGCTTGGCGAGTGGAACATCGACGTATATCGCCGCTCGGAAATAAAATCCGATGGCTCGGAAACTATTACCAAAGATGAAAAAAATGTTGGCTACTGGCGTTTTTACAGTACAACCAATGTAAAAAGCATTGTCGATTACGATTTTAGTTACACCGGTACACCTGCATCGAACATTACCGGAGGGGTAGTTTTCATTTCCGAAGAGGGTAAGCGCATGATACTGCCCAACTTTAAATGCCAAGGTATAGATTGTGATGCGGCCTACACCATACAGGAGTTTAACGGCAAACGTATGGTGCTTGAACAGTATTCTCCACAAAATAATACCGACCAGTTGGTTTATAAATTAAGAATGGAACTGAGTAAGAAATAAAAATGATTGACTTTAATTAAGATGATATCAATAACTTGTAAGTAATCAACTCACATTATATCAAATAAGTATGGATATACATCATGATTTAGCGCAAATATTACGGATTGTTTTTTGGAACTGTTGAAATAAACCGTCTGCAAACTGAGAAATAATTAGAGAAGGGATAAAAATGAAAACCACAACATTAACCTTATTAATACTGTTAGCAACAACAAGCATTTTTGCGCAAATACCCACTACTTCCACTACCGACCAATACAACGACCTATCGGAAGAAGCAAAGGTGTATATGAAAATGTACACAGAGAAAACTGGCGATTTAAAAAGAAAACAATACTTGCAAAAACTGTACGACGATTGGGCAAAAAAAGGTATTTCTAACGATGCTATTGCACAATCTTACACCAACCTTGTTACAGAAATTTATAGTAAGAATACAGATGCTGCTTTTTATGCGATAACAGAGCTGCCTTTTGATATCAGAGCAAGAGATGTAATGAATAAATTAAAACCTGAAATACAAAATACGATACGTAAAAAAGCACAGGCACAGGTAAACGAATTTGAAAAAACACGAAACAACAATACCACTACTAATGGTATACCAACAGCTACGGCAACAACCCAACAGCCCCAAACCGTACAAAAGCCAGAGCCTGTGGCAAATCCCCTAGCCGCCTACGTAGGCAAGGTTTACCAATTGGATATTACCAACCCCCATGGTAACTCCACATACGATAAACCACGGTTTTATATTTTCGGTTACGAGGGACAAAACCTAAAAGGCATTGTACAGTACGAAAATGGCAAGCAGCGAACAAAAACCACTGTAACCATTAATGCCCCTTATTATTACGAATATGCCAATTTTCCAGAATATTTGATTAAAAACAAAAAAATTGTAGGCACTTGCAGCAAAAATATAGCGATATGCAGTACATGTGGAGGCAACGGCAACAGCTCTAAAACCAAAGAAACCAAAAAAACAACAGGTTACAACTATATGAACAATACAGTTACCGAAGTAACCTACCGCACCTATTACCCCTGTGGCAGGTGCAGCGGAAAAGGGCTATTACCAAACGGATAAACAAAAAACATGAAAGAGAAAATATTATACTTGCTTTGTCTGTTATCATTCGCTACAACCACATTACAGGCCCAAGAAAGTACCCTTCCCACAGATTACGGGTTTCCCGAAAATACCATCAAAGCCCAAGTAATGTATGCAACCTTTAATATACCGCAACAGCATTTTGTTCAAAAATTGGTTCAGGAAACATATATCTTTTACAAAGGACGGCTTACAAAGTACCAATATCAGGACAAGACCAACAATCGCAATACAGAACAAAACTATACCTATAAAAATAGTCAGCTCAAAAGTATGGAAATGGTACAGCAATCCATATCGGGCATGGAGTATATTACTTTCAAATACCGTAAAGAAACCGAAGGCAACAAAACTACCCTGTATAAAATCTACCCTACGGGCGAAGTGGAGAAAACTTTAGAGTTTCGCAATGAGACAGGCGAACTGCGTGGCACAACCTATTATGATAAAAATAGCAATAAAACCAAGTACACAGAATATGGCAGAAAAAAGGGGCATCGAACTAAAAAATATAACAATAACCAACCTGTTTCAGACATCCTCTACCTAAACAATAAAGATGGAAAATTAGCACAGATAATTGAACACACTGTGCCGGAAAATGAAGCCGAACCGAAAGTACTGAAAACCATCAACTACAACGAAAGAAACGACCCCGTAAAAATATTGCAATACTACCTCACAAAAGATGATGGTGAAAAAAAACTACACAAAACCTATTACACGGACTATTTGTACGATGGTGATGTTTGGGTTACAAAAATAGAATACAGCAACGATACTGAAAAGCTAGATGTAACCATAAGGACTATCGTAACTACCAACAGGACATATAAACCCCAAGACGATAAACAAATCATAAGTTTTTGCAAGCAAGCCTATCAAAATTATTTAAAAATGAAAAAATAAAGATTTATCACGAAGCAAAATTTAAAAGAATGAAAAATAAAATCTTAAACTTGTTCGCTATCGTATGCCTATTATTGGCCACAACCATATTGCAGGCGCAAGAACCAAAAAAGTTCAAAGCCGATAATGGAAAATACGGCTTTAAAAATGCGGAAGGAAAAGAAATCGTAACCGCACAATACACCGATGCCAATACTTTTTCCGAAGATTTGGCTGCCGTACAAAAAAATGGTAAGTGGGGATACATCAATCCCAATGGTAAAGAAATTATCCCTTTCAAATATGATTATACTACCTATTTTAAAAATGGGATGGCAGTAGTATATGTTAACCAAAAGGTAGGCTATATCAATAAAACCGGGCAAGAGGTTATTGCTCCACAATTTGGTTGGGCAGGTGATTTTTCAGAAGGAATGGCTGCCATAAAAATTGACGGAAAATTCGGGTTTATAGACCAAACAGGCAAAGTTATAGTCCCCATTAAATACGATAAAGTAAACTGGTGGTTTACAAATGGTATAGGAAATGTACAGCTCAATGGTAAATGGGGCTTTGTAGATAAAACCGGAAAAGAAATTATTTCGCCGCAATTTGAAACGGCAGGTAAATTCTTAAATGGAAAAGCCAAAGTAACCAAAGACAATAGGAGTTTTTACATCGACACCACAGGTAAGGAAATAGAATAACTACATTGTCTAAGCACCATGCTTAACCCAAATTTTCGAAGATATTATTAAACAACCAATAAATACTTCCTATTATGATTACTTACCAATCCATATCGCATAATGTAATTGAAATAGGTACTACCATTGAGTGGCAACTTGGCGATGATGCTCTTTATCGCATTACCAAAAAGAAAACCAGCAGCTATTACTATCACAAAATTATTGCCATAAGACTTTGCTTCCATTTGGGCGGAAAAGGTTCTGCTGCCAAATTTTGCTGTTATCTACAAATCGACGATAAATGGGATAGTATGAACATTTTCAGTAGTACCAATTCGCAAACCAATACTATCGACTATCAACAATATTATCAGTTTGTTACATCGCTGTTGCAAAAGGTAAAACAGGTCAATCCATCGGTTAGGCTTATTTCTGGACATGGTATAAGTTCGCTATCGCTCTACATCGTTACCTGTATCATTATATTATTATTACCGTATATTATCTATCAATATCACATTATTCCCTATAATGAACTTATGTGGATAACAGCAGTACTATTTGTGCTTTGCCTGCCCATGATAGGAAGCATCATCAAATTTTTCCCAAGAGAAATATCCATCAGCGAAATTCCAAAAAACGCACTTCCACAACCCACTACATAAGTTTATGAAGAAATTTTACTGGCTTTTGCCTTCCCCAAAAAATATAATGATATGGATAATGGCTATTGTAATGCTTTTAGGTGTATTTGTTTTTAAATGGCGACCAGAAACCATACTCATTGCTTATTTCTTTGAAACCATTATTATAGGTTTTATCCATATTTTTAAGCTATTGGCAACTTTTTTATATAGCAGGTCGGCAAATACAGGTAGCGGCAGACATAAAAAAAGTGATATTTTCCAAATCCCATTTTTTGCATTCCATTATTTCTTCTTCATTTTTATACAGTCGGTTTTTGTTTTTACCTATCTCAGCTTTTATATAAAAGGCATTAAAGAGAGCTTTAATGTACTGCCCAACTACTTGTTTCTACTGCAACAGCCCGATATGTTATTGGCTTTTTTGAGCATGGCCGTACTTAATGTAGCAATGGCCTTTAAAAACTTCTTTTTACCCAAACGTTATGTGCACACCAATGTAGAAAAACTATTCATGCAACCCTATTTACGAATTTTCATACAACAGTTTGTTACCATTGTTACAGGGTTTGGTATTTTGATATTTAATGCTCCCATGGCACTGGCCGTATTGCTTATCATTACCCGTTTAGTGGTTGATTTAGCTTTACAGGAAACGGCCAGAAACGAAAAGTTTAAAAAGGTTTTTGTCAAATACCTTGCCCAATCGCAAAACGAAAAAGAACTTGCCGAAGTAGAAAAACAGGTAAATTCTTTTCTGGATGATTAGTAAGCTATCTCAACTTAAAGGTTGATATTTATCTGGTCTTGTCTCGCTCATCATCTGATAAGCAATTTCAACTACATCATCAACCGAAGGTTTAGAGAAATAATCCCCATCAGAACCATACGGTGGCCTGTGTGCTTTGGCCGTTAAGGTGCGTGGCTGTCCATCTAATAGATAATAGCCTTTCTGCTCTTCCAAAACCTGTTGTAAGATAAAAGCACTTGCTCCTCCCGGCACATCTTCATCTACCACTAATAACTTATTGGTTTTTCGTAATGATTGGGTGCACAATCCGTCCAAATCGAACGGTGATAAGGTTTGTATATCTATAATTTCTATATCAATCCCCAATTGTTGCAATTCTTCTGCCGCCTCTTGTACTATCCGCAAGGTAGATCCATAGCTTACTACGGTAATGTCTGCTCCCTCTTTTATAATTTCGGCCTTGCCCAACGGAACGGTAAACTCGCCAACATTGTCAGGCAATTTTTCTTTCAGTCGATAACCGTTTAAACATTCTATTACCAATGCAGGTTCATCAGAACGGAACAAGGTATTATACATCCCTGCCGCTTGTGTCATGTTACGTGGTACGCAGATATGCAATCCTCTTAAACTACCCAAAATCATGCTCATGGGTGAACCAGAATGCCAGATACCTTCTAAACGATGGCCTCTTGTCCTTATAATTAATGGGGCTTTCTGTCCGGCTTTAGTTCTATATGATAAACTTGCCAAATCATCGCTCAATACATTTAAGGCATATAGCAGATAATCTAAATATTGAATTTCGGCAATGGGCTTTAAACCTCTCATTGCCAAGCCAATGCCCTGCCCCACAATGGTCATTTCTCTAATACCGACATCGCTAATTCTAAGTTCGCCATATTTGGCCTGTAAACCTGCAAAACCTTGATTTACATCACCTATTGCCCCGAGGTCTTCTCCAAAAGCTACCAATCTCAGGTCTCTTGCAAAATTGGCATCAAAGCAGGCATTTAAAATTTCCCTGCCATCTAGCATTTTAGCTCCCTCGCTATATTCTGGAGTTACCTGATGCACATTCAAAGGGCTTTCTACACCATCGGTAAAGAGCTTAGAATTATAGAGTTCTTTATATAAGGCTGTTTTTTCCTCGAACCATTTAATCAATTTATTCCTATCTTCCGAAGGAAAGTTTACACTTTGTCTTATTGCTTTGCGGGCAGCAGAAACCACATCCCTACGCAAAGCATCGTGTGTAGAGGCCAATTGTGCTGCAATTTTAGACAAGTCCTGGTTACCATTTGCCATGTTGCTAATCAGACGTACTACATCCGCTTGCTCTTGTTTAATGGTATCTAAAAACTCGTTCCAAGCCTCTTTTTGAATTTCTCTGACATACTTTTTGGCGGTATCTTCCAACTCGTCAAGTTCTTCTTTAGTAGCAATTGCCGATTCTACCATCCACTCACGCATCTTTACTATACAGTCGTGTTCTTTTTCCCATGCCAAACGCTCCTTGCTTTTATAACGTTCTTGAGACCCAGATGTCGAATGTCCCTGTGGCTGGGTAACTTCGGTAACGTGTATCAATACAGGCACATGCTCGTTCCTACAAACTTCTATGGCCTTTAAATAGGTTTCGCATAAGGCAGGATAATCCCATCCTCTTACCTTAAAAATCTCGTAACCATTAGTACCTTCACTACGTTGAAAGCCTTTTAAGATTTCAGAGATATCCTCTTTGGTGGTTTGATATTTTGCCGGAACGGATATGCCATAGCCATCGTCCCATATTGAAATGGCCATTGGAATTTGCAACACTCCGGCGGCATTAAATGCCTCGAAAAATACCCCTTCCGAAGTAGATCCGTTGCCAATAGTGCCAAAAGCTACTTCGTTTCCGTTGATGGAGAAATGTTTAAGATAATCTAGTTCTTTGTTTTGCTTGTATAATTTAGATGCGTAGGCTAAGCCAACTAAACGAGCCATTTGCCCTCCAGTGGTAGATATATCAGCCGAACTGTTTTTTGTTTCGGTCTGATTGCGCCATGTACCATCTTCGTTTAACGAACGTGTAGCAAAGTGGCTGTTCATTTGTCTTCCGGCCGATGCAGGGTCTGCCTCTACATCTGGATTGGCATACAACTGTGCAAAAAATTCCTTGATGGTTGATATTCCCGTAGCAAAAGCAAAAGTCTGGTCTCTGTAATATCCGGCACGCCAATCACCTTTCTTAAATACCTTTGCCATTGCCAGTTGGGGCACTTCTTTGCCATCACCAAAAATGCCAAATTTGGCCTTTCCGGTAAGCACCTCTTTACGCCCCAATAAACTCGCCTGACGGCTTTCCACAGCTATCTTGTAATCGTTTATTACTATGGTTTTAAAGTCTTCGAAACTTAGTTCCGAAGCATCAATCTCATTGGTAATAACTTTCCCGGCTGACATCATAAGCTACAAAGTTGGTTAAGGGGCAAAGATACAATTCTTTCTTATTCCGCCTTAAGGATAAGGGCAAATAATATTTGGAATACTTTTTGTTTTAAACTACAAAACATTAACTTTGTTTATATACTATTTTAAATCGACGTACATGAAAAAGCTATTTTTGTTACTGGTAACCATAGTTGGATTGGGGTTTGCAGCTAACGCCCAAACCAAACCGGCAGAATTTAAGTTTGAGACTGAAACTCACGACTTTGGAAAAATTAAACTGGACGAAGCCGTTAGTTATACCTTTAATTTTACCAACGAAGGAGATGCTCCTTTAATCATTTCTAAAGTTGAGCCAACTTGCGGCTGTACCGTTGGCGAGTACACCCAAACACCTATTAAAAAAGGTGAGAAAGGTTTCATAAAAGTTACAGTTAAGAAATCAGGTTCGCCACTGCCTTTTAACATGGCTGTTACAGTTACTTCCAATGCCAGAACGCCAACGAAAGTTCTTTATTTAAAAGGAGAAACAGTAGCAAATTCTACAAAGTAGGACCTTTTCAAATAATAATCGTTTTCTTACAAAAACCTCGTTGTATAAACGGGGTTTTTGTATTTTTGCGCTATGCCAAGTATCTCAGAAAAAGGGCATTCGATGCCCGCTTCACCAATCAGAAAACTTACACCTTATGCCGACCAAGCTAAGGCTGCAGGAAAAAAAGTGTACCACCTTAATATAGGTCAGCCAGACATAGCTACACCAGAAGGAATGCTCAACGCCATTAAAAATATCGATTTTAATGTTTGGGCCTATACCCCATCTGAAGGAACTTTAGCTTATAGAAAAAAACTGACCGAATATTATAACAAACTGGGATATAACATTACTCCCGAAAATATTTTGGTTACCGTTGGCGGTTCGGAAGCTATTACCATAGCCATGCAAACCTGCATTAACGAGGGCGATGAAATCATCATCCCAGAGCCTTTTTATGCGAACTATAATGGTTTTGCCTGTATGAGCAATGTAGTGGTGAAACCTATCTTATCGTATATAGATAATGGTTTTGCACTGCCTCCTATTGCCGAGTTCGAGAAATTGATTACAGAGAAAACTAAAGCGATTATTATCTGTAATCCTAACAACCCAACAGGTTATTTGTATTCGAGGGAAGAACTGGAAGCATTAAAAGCACTTTGTTTAAAATACGATTTGTTCTTATTCTCTGACGAAGCCTATCGCGAATTTTGCTATGACGGACGTGAGTTTGTTTCGCCAATGCATCTAGACGGATTGGATGAAAACGTAGTGGTGATGGATACTGTTTCTAAACGTTATAGTGCTTGCGGCGCTCGTTTGGGATGTTTAATTACCAAAAACAGACAAGTAATTGCCGCAGGACTGAAGTTTGCACAGGCACGTTTAAGTCCGGGCATGGTAGAACAAATTGCCGGCGCTGCCGCCGTTGATACGCCCGATAGCTATTTCGAAGCCGTAAACAAAGAATACACTTTACGCAGAGATACTTTGGTAAATAGGTTAAACAAAATTGATGGGGTTTTCTGTCCTAACCCCGGTGGTGCCTTTTACGTAGTGGCTAAATTGCCGATAGACGATGCCGATATTTTTTGTCAATGGATGTTAGAGCAATTTGAGCATAACAATGCCACTGTGATGTTCGCTCCAGCGACAGGTTTTTATTCAACAAAAGGTTCTGGAAAAAATGAAGTACGCATGGCTTATGTTCTAAATGTTGATGATTTAAATGCTGCTATGGACTGCTTGGAAGAGGCCCTGAAACAATATCCGGGGAGAGTTTAGCTGACGGAGGACAAATTAGTCTGTTTGATAGTTTGAATATTAAGCAGAACTGACAATTATTCTCAAACATCTGACAAACTCTACAATTGGCATTTAATTTGTACTTTTGCTATTCTGTTGGACTGTATACAATTGAAAACTGTTAACTGCCAACTAAAAATGGGCCCGTTCCTGGATTTGACAGGGTGGCGCTGAATATGCAAGCATGCAGTGCGTTGTACGGAGAGCACTTTAAAGAGAACGTTCAAAACAATAACTGGCGAAAATAACTACGCCTTAGCTGCCTAATTTAGAATTACGCAAGCTTTTGTCTCGCTAACTGCTGCATAGTTAGGTTAGCATCAGAGGCATCGATATAACCATGCTAGCTTTTGCACGGCACAATGTAAAAGCGAAATTTAGTGCCTAAGGATGTTGTCAAGGTCGGTTTCCAGCCCGGCGCATCCCGAAAACTAATTGGAAAATAAGCACGTAGAAAGCATACTTTATCACACAACTGGACAAGGGTTCGACTCCCTTCGGGTCCACCAAGAAGGGAGAATGTTTAATTCTTCCTTCTTTGCATAATCAAGTATCCAACACACATATTTTTAAGAATTCTTGACCTAATGTAAAATCCTAAAATGGATCATGAATAGATTACGAAGTTTGTGAACCGTAATGAGTTCTTTAAACTGTAAATTTAATAAAGTGAAAACACCATAATAAAAAAGACGTATCGTTAAATACGCCTTTATCGTTATATGTGATCCCGCTGGGATTCGAACCCAGGACCACTACATTAAAAGTGTAATGCTCTACCAGCTGAGCTACGGAATCATCCTTTTGTGTAAGGAGGTGCAAATATAGAAATTAAAATTAATCGTTCAAACTAATTTAATAAAAAGATGATTTTAATTTCTAAGACAAAATGATTAAAATCGTCAACAGAAGGTATAATATCCCACAAAATTGAGAAGCAAGAATAAGCAAATAAAAAAGGGCCAAGAAACTAGTTCCTGACCCTACATCTACCTATGAAAAACATACCCCCGAAAGGGTAAGCCCAAATGTAAAAACAATTTTTTAATATTTCTAAACTTTTCTGAAAAAAAATTGCAACAATATTTTTTTAACGCCAAAATATTATCATTTACGTAATGACCGCTATCAAAACAAATATTTAGTGCTCAAGAAATTTGAATTATGTCCATCAACAATCTCATTGAGCAAACGCTTATTGTTGTCGTTCAATTTTGTTGCTACCAATGATCTAATTGAAAAAGCCCTGAGTGCATCTACTACCGACAAAGTCCCCTCTGCACTGTCTTTTCTGCCGGTAAACGGAAAAACATCTGGTCCACGTTGACATTGGCAATTTATATTTACGCGGCTAACTTGGTTTACAATGGGGTCAATTAATGCTGCGACCTCCTCATTATCATTACTAAAAACACTTACCTGCTGCCCGTGTGTAGAGTCTATCAGATAATTAATGGGTTCTTCTATATCATCGAAAGTTACTATCGGAATCACCGGTCCAAATTGTTCTTCGGTGTAAAGTTTCATTTCCTTAGTTACAGGGAAAACAACCGCAGGATATACAAACGATTCTTTGGTTTGTCCACCATTTTTATTGGCTACCTGCGCTCCCTTAGCTATGGCATCCTCTATCAGTTCTTTTAGATAAACTGGCTTGTGAGGTTCTGGCAATGGTGTTAACGAAACTCCGTCTTCCCAAGGCATACCATATTTTAATTTGGCTATTTCTTCCGAAAGTTCCTTTACAAATTGGTCGACATGTTTTTTATGTACAAAAATTATTTTTAGCGCAGTACAGCGTTGTCCATTAAAAGACAAAGCACCCAAAACGGTTTCCTTAACTGCCAGGCTCAAATCGGCATTAGCGGTAATGATGGCTGCATTTTTAGCATCTAGCCCTAAAATAGCACGTAAACGGTTTACCTTAGGATGCATCTTTTTTAACTGGTCGGCTACCTTGCTCGAGCCGATTAGCGTAAGTACATTGATTTTGCCCGATTCCATTAAGCCCGGAATAATCTTATTACCACGACCATAAATAGTATTTACTACTCCTTTTGGAAAATTATCGCGAAATGCTTTTAACAATGGATAAAACAACAAAGTACCATGTTTAGGTGGTTTAAACAGAATGGTATTCCCCATAATTAAAGCGGGAATTAGCGTGGTAAAGGTTTCGTTTAATGGATAGTTAAACGGCCCCATGCAAAGCACCACGCCTAATGGCGAACGACGGATTTGCGCAACAATCCCCTGCTCAATGGTAAAACCCGCAGATTTTCTGTCGATGTCCTTTAACGCATCAATAGTAGCATTAATATATTCGATGGTTCTATCAAATTCCTTTACAGAATCACCATAGGTTTTGCCTATTTCCCACATTATGAGCTTTACCACTTCCTCTTTCTTCTCCATAATATCACGGGTAAACTTCTCAACACACTCTATACGCTGTGCCACACTCATGGTTGGCCACTCTCCTCTTCCATTGTTATAGGCTGCAACTGCCGTATCTAAAGCTATCTGGGCTTCCTTTTCGCCACAAAGTGGATAAGTACCAATTAATTTTCGTTCTAGTCCATTTTTGGTTTTTATACAAATTGGCGATAAAACAGTGTGTACATCTCCTGACCATGTAAGCATATTACCATTGGAAAGATAACTGCGCTGGTCCAATGGCGCTTCCAGTGCGTACGCGACTGGGATATCTGCTTCGGCTGGAAACAGATTTTCTAAATTAAGGGACATTTTATTTATATTATTACTTAGTTTATAGATTTACTAGATATTAGATTTATGAACATATCCTCTCCTTTTTAGAAGAGAATAGAAATATTGTTACAGCTTAATGACTTTCATTTTTGGAACAAGAACTTTCATAATTCCCCATGCAATTAAGTAAGCTACGGCACAAAACGCAAACATAATGGCATATCCGGTAGTAAGATTAGATTGAACCAACGGTTTTTGAATATCAACTAGTTGTTGAAATAACGTGGGATCAACCGCTTTAAGTTTTTCAGCTACTTCGGCAGGCACTTTGCTTAATGCCATCACGTTTAGGTTTATTTTATCGCCATATTTGCTCAATAGTTCCATTGAATTAATTTGGTCAACAAATGCTGTATTGCCCAGTTCCTTAAACTTAGTAAAAGATTGTTCTATACCTTTATGCGTATAGCCGTCAAATATCCATCCTCCTATTTTAGTTATCAAAACACCTCCAATACCACCGGCCATACCTCCAATACCTACCACAGAGCCTACCGCTTTTTTAGGAAACATATCTGATACCGTAGTAAAGATATTTGCCGACCAAGCCTGATGGGCAGAAGCTCCGACACCTATTAAAATTACAGGAATCCAAGAGGAAATATGTCCCAAAGGCTGAGCTAGCAACACGACTAACGGAAACAAGGCAATCACTAGCATAGCTTTCATCCGGCCATCGTAAATTGCATATCCCTTGTTGATGAAGTATTTCGGAAACCAACCTCCGCCAATACTACCTATCATTGTCATACTATATAAAACAGCCAATGGTATGGTAATCTGTTCTGTGGTCATACCGTATTGATCTTTTAAATAACCGGGCAACCAAAACAGAAAGAACCACCACACGCCATCGGTTAAAAACTTACCAATAGTAAACGACCATGTTTGTCTGTAACCTAGCAACTTAAACCATGATACTTTTTCTGATTGTTGCACTTTGGCAACGGGTGTTTCTTCTTCATCACTATTGATATAGGCCAATTCTGCGGCACTAAGCCTTTTTTGTTTTTCAGGCGATTCGTAAAATATCAACCAGAATAACAGCCATAGAAAGCCTGCTGCACCAACCATTTCAAAAGCCTTTTCCCAACCCCAGTGGCTAGCTATCCAAGGAACAGTAATTGGGGCTAAAATAGCACCTACGTTTGCTCCCGAATTGAAGATACCCGTAGCTAATGATCTTTCTCTTTTGGGATGATATTCTGCGGTAGCTTTAATAGCAGCAGGAAAGTTACCCGATTCACCAACAGCCAATACAGCCCTAGAAAACATAAAACCAAGTATTGAAACGGGCAAAGCAGTTAACCCCAAAGTGGTCAAAATTGTAGCCATGCTTTCGCCTATGGTGATGGCGTATGCGTGGATAATAGCACCAATAGACCAAATAATGATAGCTATTCCGTAGCCCCATTTAGTACCCAATTTATCTACAAAGCGTCCTGCAAATAACATGGAAATTGCATAGGTAAACTGAAATACGGCCGCTATATCGGCGTAATCGCTATTCGACCATCCAAAGAGCTCTTCTAAGGTAGGTTTGAGTAGGCTTAGTACCTGCCTATCTAAATAATTAACAGTTGTTGCAAAAAACAATAAGGCACAAATGGTCCATCTGTAATTGCCTATTTTAGTTTGGTTCATACGTTTTATGGTTAATTGGTTGAATTAGTTGAATTGGTCATTGGTTACTGTACTGCCAATTGAAAACTAACCTCTCACTTTATTAATAATTTCAAATGTTTTAACGGTTAAGGTATATAATTTTTCGTAATCACGTTTTTCGATGATGGATTTGCTTACCAATTTACTCCCCATACCAACTGCGCATACGCCTGCCTTAAACCAGTTGGCAATGTTATTTTCCTCAATTTCCACTCCGCCGGTTGGCACAAATAATTGACCTTGAAACAACTCTTTAATTGAAGAAAGAAAATCTGGACCTAACATATTGGCCGGAAACAATTTAATAATACCTGCTTGATGTCGTTGTGCAAAATCAATCTCCGTTGGTGTCATACAGCCCGGTATCCATAATAAACCAGCTTCATGGGCAACTTTAGCCACTTCGGGATTTACAATTGGACAAACAATAAAATCTGCACCTGCATCAATAAAAGCCTTTGCCTGCTCGGCATTTTTAATCGTGCCAATGCCTAAAAACAAATCCTGCATTTCGGTCTTTAGCGCTTCTTTGATAAATTTAAAGTTGCTTAAAGCGGCTTCGCCCCGGTTGGTATATTCAAATACACGAACACCACCTTTATACAAAGCCCTAATAATTTCTAGGCTGATTTGCGCATCTTCATAATAAAACAAAGGCAATAATCCCTGTTTCTGTATCGCTTGTATAGCAGTTTCTTTATTCTTAGTCATTTTCGGCAATAGTTTGGTTAATCTCTTGAACAGTTGCTGTGGTACAATCACTTGGGATGTACAATTTATTATAGGCAGCGGCAGTAGCAAATTCTAATAGTTGTTGTGGCTCATGCTGATTGTAAAAGCCATAAATCAAGCCGGCCATATAGCAATCGCCACTACCTACGCGGTCTAAAATCTTTTCTGAAAGATATTCTTTAGACACAAATAGTTGGTTATCGGTATATAAAGTGGTGTAATATCTGATGCCTTCTTTATAATCGAACCTAAAAGTGTTGGCTACATGCTTGCATTTCGGAAATTTGTTGATGATTTCCTTAGAAGTAATTTCGGATTGGTTAATATAGTTTTCCTTAGTCCCTTCATGAATATTTGGAGGAACAGGAATGCCCAACATTTTTTCGGCTGCCCAAATGTTGCCCATTATCAAATCAGCGTATTTAGCTAATTCGGGCACAATATCTATGGGTTCTTTGCCGTATTTCCAAAGTTTAGCCCTATAATTTAAATCGATAGAAATGGTGATGCCACGTTCTTGCGCTGCCTTTACGGCTTCCAAACAAACATCTGCCGCATCTTGGCTTAAAGCCGGGCAAATGGTGCTAAAATGAAACCAAGAAACATCATGTAAAATCTCATCCCAGTTTAAAGTATTAGGTTTTATACTTGCGAAGGATGAATTAGCACGATCATAAACTACACCTGCGTTTTTGAGGTCTTTACCCTTTGGCAGATAGTACAAGCCCAATCTATCGCCACTTAACCGCATTCTCGATGAATCGATGTTGCATTTGTTAACATAGCCGATGATTTGCTCGGACATAAAATTATCTGGCAATGCCGAAAAATAGGCCGATGGTACTTGCCACAATGCCAATGCCGTAGCTACGTTCAATTCTGCACCACCAACATAAAAGGGCAATTGATTATCTGCCAACCATTGTCCATCTACATCGGGACAGATGCGCAATAATAATTCCCCAAAATTTAAAACTTTCATTTCTTTGTGTAGAGCGTTCAAAATTGTTTTATTGTTAAATTGTTTTATTGTCGATTATCCCGATAACTATCGGGAGTTTAATCGTTAACTGAGAACTGCCCACCGTAAACTGTCAACTATATTAAAAGCTAAAATAGGCTTTTGCGTTGTTATAGCAAATATTCTGGATGATCTGGCCAACCAATTCCAAATCGTTTGGTATTTCTCCGTTTTCTATATCAGCGCCAAACAAATCGCACAAAATACGGCGAAAATACTCGTGACGAGGAAAAGAAAGGAAACTTCTCGAATCGGTCAACATTCCTACAAACTGGCTCAACAAACCCATGTTAGATAGGGTATTCAACTGTTTGGTCATGCCATCTTTTTGGTCTAAAAACCACCATCCCGAACCCCATTGTACTTTACCGGCTACCGTACCATCTTGATAGTTGCCAATCATGGTTGCCATCAATTCATTATCTGCCGGGTTTAAATTATATAAAATGGTTTTAGCCAGTTTATTATTCGCATCTAATTTATTTAAAAATTTAGACAACTGTCTCCCTTGAGAAAAGTCGCCAATAGAATCGAAACCTGTATCCGGACCCAATTCTGACAATAACCTATCGTTGTTGTTGCGGATAGCACCCAAGTGATATTGCTGTACCCATCCTCTTTCATGATCCCAAAGGGCAAAAATGAATAGCATAGCCGATTTAAATTTCAAATTCTCCTCCGAAGTGATACGCTCTCCTTTCCTAATTTTAAGGAAGGTTTGGGCTACTTCTTCTTCGGTGTAATCTTCGGCGTAAATTTGCTCTAAACCATGGTCAGATACAGATGCACCATTTGCTACAAAGAAATCATGACGAGATTTTAATGCTGCCAAATATTCTTGATGGGTGTAAATCGGTTGTCCTACAATAGTGGCTAATTTATCAATATACTGATTTAAAACAACAGTATCATCAGCGTTCATAGCCTTATCGGGTCTAAAGGCTGGCAAAACAACCAAATCAGTTCCGTTGGCTTTTATTTGCTGATGAAATGCTAAATCATCTAAAGGGTCGTCGGTAGTACAAAGCGTTTTAACGTTCATTTTGCGCAACAGGCCCAAAACACTGTAATCTTTGGTTTGGAGCTTGGCATTACATTCATCCCAAATTTTCTTGGCCGTTACTGGCGAAAGCAAATCGTAAACATCAAAATAACGTTGCAACTCCAGATGCGTCCAATGATACAACGGATTTCTTAATGTATAAGGAACGGTTTCTGCCCATTTCTCAAATTTCTCCCAATCGGATGCAGCCCCAGTAATATAATACTCATCGATACCGAAAGTACGCATGGCACGCCACTTATAATGGTCGCCATAGAGCCAAACCTGCGTAATGTTATCGAACTGCTTGTCTTCTGCAATTTGCTCGGGAATTAAGTGATTATGGTAATCAATAATGGGCATCTGCTTTGCATAGTTGTTATACAAAACTTTTGCGGTTTCCGTCTGCAATAGAAAATTCTCATCTAAAAACTTTTTCACTTGTATTGGTTTTAGTTTTTTATTATTAATCGTTCCGTCATCCCCAATTGATTGGGGATCTTAATGCGTTCGCTTTAGGATTCCCACCTACGCGGGAATGACGAAAAGGAATTACACTCCACCAAAAATAGAGAAGCCGCCATCTACACAAATCATAGCTCCGGTTACAAATTGCGAAGCATCGCTCAATAGCCAAACCAATGCGCCTTTTAATTCATCGGGATTACCAAAGCGTTTAAACGGGGTTTGGTTAATCACCAATTGTCCACGTGAAGTATAACCTCCCTCTGGTACGGTCAATAAATTGCGGTTTTGTTCGGTAAGGAAAAAGCCGGGAGCTAAAGCGTTCATCCTTATTTTATCGCCATAACGGTTGGCCAATTCTACGGCAAACCATTGCGTATAACAATCTACCGCTGCCTTTCCCATATTATAGCCCAAAACTTTGGTAATGGCCCGCTTAGAGTTCATGGACGATATATTTACGATACTTCCCCTGCCTGTGTCGGCAATGGCTTTACCAAAAACCTGAGTTGGAATTAACGTACCCCAAAGGTTTAAATCCAATACGGTTTTCATACCGTCCATCTTCATTTCGAAAATGTTGTCCTCGGGTTGTAAAACACCATCGGGCATATTACCGCCAGCTGCATTTACCAATCCGTCTATTTTACCGAAAGCGGCCAATACTTTTTCACGAGCGGCAATTAGTTGTTCTTCGTTCATGGCATCGGCTATTAGAGCAATGGCTTTACCGCCATTTTTATTAATGGCATCGGCACGTTCGTTGGCTATTTTTTCGTTTCTGCCCAAAATACCAACCGCACCACCCGCCTCTACAATTGCATTTACAAACGAGTTGCCCAAAATTCCTGTACCGCCTGTTACTACGATAACTTTATCTTTTAAAGAAAATGATTGTTCCATTATTTTAATTCTCCTACTGAAAATGTGTCCATATCTGCATAATCTAAATTTTCGCCTGCCATACCCCAAATAAAACTGTAATTTTTAGTACCTGCTCCTGCGTGGATGCTCCATGTTGGCGATAATACGGCTTCGTGGTTGGCCATTACAATATGACGGGTTTGCTGTGGTTCGCCCATAAAATGGATCACACGTTGGTCTGGCTCGACATCGAAATAGAAATAAACTTCCATCCTTCTATCGTGTGTATGCGGCGGAATAGTGTTCCACACCGAGCCTGTTGCCAAAGTAGTTAAGCCCATTACCAATTGACAGCTCTGTATGCCGTCTTTATGTATATAACGCGAAATACGACGTTGGTTAGCGGTTTCCAAACTTCCTAAATCAGCAGAAAAAACATCAGCATGGCTGGCAAATGCTGTTGGATAGGCTTTGTGTGCGGGTGCAGAAAGCGCATAAAACACCGCCGGATTGTTGGCATTTTTACTGCTAAATTTCACTTCTTTTACACCTTTACCTATATATAAACAATCTTTCTTGGCCAAATTATAGCTTGTGCCATCGGCAACAATTGTACCTTCGCCACCAACGTTAATTACGCCTAATTCTCTTCTTTCCAAGAAATAATCGGCACGCAAAATATCGTAATTATCTATATCTACGGTGTTGTTTACAGGTGTAATTAGGCCCGTAATCATTCTATCGTAATGTGAATAAACAAAGTTTGCCTTGTCTGTGGCTTTCAAGTCATCCAACAAAAATCTTTCTCTGATTTTTTCGGTGTCGTAACTCTTGAAATCTTCTGAATGTACTGCTTGTATTTGTTTCATTTTCTATATTGGTTTTCGTGTTTGGCATAGGGCACTGAGCATGGAGCATAGGGTTCATCAGCTCTATGCCCTCCGCTCTCTTCTACAAAGATACTCCTCTTTTCCAAGGGATAAAATCATCTTGGTTCAACAAAACTGCTTTAGGAATTACTTCGCCACTTGCCGCCTTGATGCAATATTCCAAAATATCCTCTCCCATTTCTTCAATGGTTTTTTCTCCTTCAATTACTGGCCCGGTGTTAATATCAATAATATCGGCCATGCGTTTGGCCAATGCATTGTTGGTAGCCACTTTTATTACCGGACAAACGGGATTTCCTGTTGGTGTGCCCAAGCCCGTAGTAAACAAAATAAGCGTTGCTCCACTTGCGGCCTTGCCTGTCGTGGCCTCCACATCGTTACCAGGTGTACAAACCAAGTTTAAACCGGGTTTTGTAGATGGTTCTGTATAATCTAAAACATCAACAATTGGCGATGTACCACCTTTTTTGGCCGCTCCGTTGCTTTTGATGGCATCGGTAATCAAGCCGTCTTTAATATTGCCCGGTGAGGGATTCATATGGAAGCCTGAACCTGCTTTTTCTGCGGCTTCGCTGTAAGCTCCCATTAATTTCATGAATTTTCTGGCCGACTTTTCTTCAATGGTTCTATCAATTATACTCTGTTCTGCACCACACAGCTCGGGAAATTCGGCCAACAAAACCGTACCACCCAAAGCTACCAACAAATCGGAACAGTAACCTACTGCCGGATTTGCAGAAATACCGCTAAAACCATCACTACCACCACATTTTACGCCTAAAACTAGTTTATCTAATGGTGCCGGTTTTCTCTCTATTTTATTGGCCTGTACCAAACCTTCAAAGGTTTTTTTAATGGCAAGGGCTATCATGTTTTCTTCGCTTTGCGACTGCTGTTGTTCAAAAATAAAAAGTGGCTTATCGAAATTAGGATTACGTTCTTTTAAATCGGCCGTAAACTCATGAACTTGCAGATTTTGGCATCCCAAGCTCAACACCGTTACTCCGGCTACGTTGGGATGATCGGCATAAGCTGCCAATAATTTGCTCAAAACGGCTGCATCTTGCCTAATACCACCACATCCACCTTGATGGTTTAAAAATTTAATACCATCTATATTTTTGAAAAGCCGCTCCCCTTGTCTTTCACCAAAAGAAAGTGGCGCTTCTAACGATGAAATATCCGCACCGTTTTTATAGGCTTCGATTAAATGCTTTGTATAATCTTTATATTTTGCTGTTACTGCATAGCCCAATTCGTTGTGCAGGGCCTCGCGAATAACATCCAAGTTTCTGTTCTCACAAAAAACAGTAGGAATAAACAACCAATAATTAGCCGTACCTACTTTACCGTCAGAACGATGATAGCCGTTGAATGTTCTACCTTCAAATTTTGAAACATCAGGCGCATGCCACTCGTAATTGTATGGACGATATTCATAAGGTGCAGTAGCATGTTTTAGGTTATCGGTGGTCATTCTAGTGCCCAATTTTACAGGAAACTGGATTTTACCTACCAATGTGCCATACATATACACCTCATCTCCCGCCTGCATATCTTGGATATAAAATTTATGCTTGGCATCTACATCATCTACCAATTGATAGTTAATGCCCTTATATGTTACCACCTCTCCTGCTTTAAGATTGGTAAGCGCCACTAAAACATTATCTTTTGGATGTACTTTTAAAACTTGTTGGTTCATCTAAACTTCCTTAAGCTGAACATGCATGAATTTGGATAAAGTAGTTGCCATACCTTTATTTACGGTTTCCAAATATAGTTGCTTTACCTGCGGTATAAACCCCGTCAATTGAGTTAAATCTACCCCCCAAATGTTTTTATCGGCCAAAACTTCTTCTACAAAATTATTTTGGTGTTGATTATATTTTTCGAACAAATAAGGTGCAGAGTCATCGTTTAACCGATAACTCGCACCATTATTCAAACCAAAATATAGATCGTTCTCTTTTCTCTGAGGGCGAGAAAAGGCCAAATATGCTGCAAAACCTAAGGTTATGTGAGCAGGTATTTGGTTAAATATTTTATAGTAATTTAATAGCAAGGGAAGTATGCGGATTTTCATCTTCATACTATATTGAAATGCAATGCTTGTCCAAAAATGTTCGATAGAGGGATTAGCAAAACGGTCTTTTACGGTATTTGCAAAATCGTCGATTTGCTTTTTGTCTACTTCATAAGGAATTGCAGGGCCAATTTCTGTCGCCATTAAAGATTCGATATAGTTACTCATCAGCTCGTTGCTCATGGCATTTTTTACCGTATCAATTCCCAATAGGAAAGCAATTCCGGAACTTAACGTATGTGTACCGTTTAATAAACGTACTTTAAGCTCTCGATATATCTCAATATCTTCAGCAATAATAACACCTTCATCAACTTTTGCGAACGATAGTACATTGGCCACGTGCTTACCTCCTTCAATTGCCCAAAGTCGATAAGGCTCGGTCATTGACAATAAGGCGTCTTCGTAGCCCAATTCGTTTTGTAAGGTTTTATAGGTTTCGGCATCGGGTTTGCCCGGCACAATTCTATCTACCAACGAATTGCAAAAAGTGTTTGCCTGTGTCAACCAAGCGATAAATCTAGTTTCTAACTGATTATGATGGGCTAATTTCAGTACGATTTCGCCCAATTTAGTTCCGTTATCTGGAATTAATTCTGTGGCTATAATTACTAATCCTTTGTTGTTATCGCCGTTAAAAGTTTTATAGCGTTCGTACAATACGGCCAATAATTTTGCAGGAAAAGATGCAGGGGGATTGCCCTGAACACTTTCTTCTACATATTGAATACCTACTTCGGTAGTGTTGGAAACTACAATTTGTAAATCATCGGATTTAGCAACTTCTAAAATTTCTTGCCAATCTTTTTCGGCAGCAATTACACGGCTTATTGCCGATGAAATAATATTTTCCGAAACAGGATATCCATTTTCGATACCACGAACACAAAGTGTATATAATGAGTTTTGTTGGTCAAATTCGGCAGTATTTGCTCCAGTAGATTTTACGATAACTACACGCCCGTTGAAAATCCCTTCGCGATTGGCTTTATCGATAAAATAATCTGGCAAGCCACGCAACAACACCCCTGTTCCAAACTGCAAAACTTTCTCTGGTAAACCGAAAATTTGCGGACTTGGTACAGCCACATTTTCAGCGGCAACGAACTTCAGATTATCTTTTGATAAAATCATCTCTTTATACTGCTTTTCAAGTTATTTTTAAGCCAATAAAGAAACGTAAAGTACCTTTACTAGCATTTGGTCGAAACAATTCTACGTAATTTATACTAGTAAAAATCTGTTTTAGGCGCAAATATTTGCGCAAACGTTCCCGATAACGTAGGGCGTTTGGATGAAATAAAAGATTTTTATGCGGGCCGTACTTCGCCTACAATGATACTTCTATTATTGCTTTGGCAAGGGTTTATTCTTCAACATATCAGATAGATACACCTTTTTATTATAAGGTTTTAATTCTGCCAGATTTTCTACAACCCTAAAACCTACATCAACCGATATAGAATCTTGAAATAATCCTTTTCTGTAATAGGGCTGTTCTTTAGCTAGCTTTTTACCTATTGTTCCTTTTCTCAGGACTCTTTCATATTGTCCTGTTTTAGTAATTTTTATATTTTCATCCCCTTTTTGCCTATTAACATCGCTCATCCACTCCCAAACCAGTCCACTACTACTAAATATAGCCTCATTGTCTATCAGCATCTCTTTGTAATTAGACAAATAATCTTTATGAGTTTCTCCCTTTGGCCTATTTAGTTTTGCTCCTCTCGAAGCAAACTCCCACTCACTTTCCATAGGAAGTCGGTATTTCTTACCAGTTTTCCTACTTAGCCATCGACAATAACTTTCTGCATCTTCATAAGAAACATTTACCATTGGATCGGTTGTTTTAATATTTGTTGGTAATTTGGGCATATCAAAGCCCATACTATAACAATAAGCATCATATTGCGCTACCGAAATAGGCTGTTTTGAAATATTATAGTCGAAAACATAAAAACTCAACAAACTCCCATCAGTTCTATAACGAGTACGATGTTTAGATGGCGTTTCTTTTATACTATCTAACCTAGCTTTAAAATCAACAGGTGTATAATCTTTTTTTAAATCGCCCATTAGAAAGCTGCCACCTTTTACTTTTACCATTTCTGGATATTTCTGAGCAAAAGCATCAGAGAAAGAGATTAAAAACAAAATAAAGAAGATAGGTTTGATTGAAATCATGACATCTAAATAATAACTGATAAAGAGAAACTTGATACAAAATAGGAAAAATTGACAAAACAGCGGTTTATTGTTATCAATTTATATATTTGAAAATTACCTTAGATACTTTTGTAAACTTTATGGACAACGAAATAAAAATACCTGTACTTACCGCCGAACAAATTAGGGTTTTAGGCGCTTTAATGGAAAAAGCCAAAACTACACCCGATTATTACCCCATGACGATGAATGGATTGGTTGCTGCCTGTAACCAAAAGACATCGAGAAAACCTGTGGTAAATTACGACGAGGAAACGATTGGCGCAGCGTTGAATGCACTAAAAATATCAGGATTAATTTCTACGGCAACAGGAGGCTCTATCCGTAATATTAAATACAAACACAATTTTGCCATTGTTTATCCACTAATACCATCAGAAGTGGCTGTAATGTGCCTGCTTTTTCTTCGTGGCCCACAAACACCCGGAGAAATCAATACCAATTCGGGAAGGTTATATGAATTTGAAACCTTGGAAGAAGTACAACAAACTTTAGAAAAACTTGCTGGTGAAGGTTATGTCAAACAACTGCCCAAACGCCCCGGACAAAAAGAACAGCGTTATGCACACCTTTTTAGTGGTGATGTTAAGTTTACAGAAGAAGATTTTGGAACAGATGAAACTGCTGTAAACGCTCTTAACACTCTTAAATCTAATACCGCTTTAGAGGAAAGGGTTACAAAATTGGAAGCTGAATTAGCCGAATTGAAAGAGAGTTTTGAGAAGTTGATGAAAGAATTGTTTTGAGCATATTGTTTCGTTTAGCTTAGGTTGGCGTTCTCGCCAACTGCCGCAAAAAATAGCTACATATCGCTTACGGTACGCAGTTTTTCAACCAAATTATCTGCGGCGGTCTTTATATCGTCAAAAATAGCCAGTTTTATCATATTGTTTGGTTTTTCGGCACAAGCAAAGTAACAAAAGTGCCCTTGCCGAGTGTACTTTCTATGGTAATTTTGCCTTTAATATCCGCTGTTCGCCCTTTCATATTATATAGCCCATGTGTACCCATTTTAACGTTATCCACATCAAAGCCGCAACCGCTATCTGCTATTTTAAAACTTAGAAAATCCGCATCGGCACAAAACGAGATTACGATACCGTTGGCCCCGCCATGTTTTAGGGCATTGTGGAACGCCTCTTGGCATATACGAAATATATTGAGGGCGTAGGTGGGCAACAACAGGATATTTTCGGGGATGTCTTCCTTAAAAACAATAGCTACATTTGGGCTAAACTCGGCCATTTTTAGGGCATACTGCTTAAAACGCCAAGCAAAATCCTCTATCAGCAGTTCTTTGTTGCCCATAGACCATATTGTTTCCCTAAGAATAAGCAGCGCATTTCTGCTCGAACTGGCCAAAGCGGTAAGCTGTTTATTCAAATCCTCTTCCTCGATCATTGTTTCGGGGTGCGAAAGTATCCATTCTATATTGTTAATAAGGTATGATAGCTGCGCCCCTACGCTATCGTGCAAATCGCGAGATATGCGCTCTTTTTCGCTCCGCATTTCTTTGAGCAGTTCAAGTTCTCGTTGTTTCTTTTTTAAGTTGTTACGGTTTAACCACCACAAACCTACCGCCACAAACAGCAAAAACACCACAGCCATGGTAAAAAAACTTCGGTTGCGTGCCTGCAACTCTAATTGGTTCAGCTTGTTTTGCTGTTGCAACAATTGGTTTTCCTGTTCTTTTTTCTCGGTTTGGTACTGTGTTTCGTAAAAAGCGGCATTGGCGGCCCTTTCGGTCTGATATACCGAATCTTTAAAGTTGAACCACTTCAACATGTATGTATAAGCCGTTGTATCGCCCATTTTAGACAAACATCTTGCCCTAATATTTATAGCGTACATTACGCCTTCGGCTTGTCCCGTTAGCCCATTGGTATTTTTTATCTGCCTGTACAGTTTTTCGCTTTTAGCAAAATAAGGTAATGCCTCCTTAAACTGCTTTTGAAAATAATGCCACAATCCTTTTTTCATATATACAAAAGCCAAACAAGTGGTATCTTTTGCCAATTGGGCATAATGCTCGGCCTTGTTTATCAACTGCATGGCCATCTTAAAATTTTGGGTAGCCTCATGGTTCATATAAATATCCGTCAAGGCTGAATATGCTTTCGATAACCCGATATAGTCTTTTGCAGGCAGCATTGAGGCCACGGCTTTGTTGTGGTATTTAAATGTAGAATCTACTTTGCTCTGTTCGTTGTACATAATACTAATGTTGTAGTACAAATTTGGCCTAAGCTGGTCTAAAGCGTGTTCATCTATCAATTTTAATGCTTTGTAATACCATTTAAGTGCTGTTTTTCTATCGAAAAGCGAGTAGTGACATTTGGCTACATCGCACAGTATTTGGGCGGTTTGCAAGTAGTTTTGTTGGGTTTCGGCTATTTTTAAGGCTTGCAGGTTTTGTGGCAGCGCCAAAGAATAAGCGGCTCTGTTGTACAATTGCCTGGCGTTGTTCAGCAGGCTGTCCAACTGGGACTGCGTTTTTTCCTGCTGCGAAAAAGCGGCATGGGCAACAAGTATGTACAGCCATAAGAGCAACAGTTTCTTCATTTGTTTAATTTATTCTTTGTTTTATTTTTTCCATGGTCGATTAATTGTTTCTATATAAAAGCCACCGTCATTTATAAGAATAGCCGCTTAATCACCCTTAACTTATGGGTATATCTATCTAATTCCATATTGTAAATCCCTTGATTATCTATTGGGTCTATACGTACTTTTCCGGCAGAATGGATAATCTTATCGTTTCCCAACATCAAACCAACATGGATGATTTTTCCTTCCTCGTTATCAAAAAAGGCTAAATCGCCCAGTTTTGCTGAAGCTAAAAAATCTACCAAATCGCCTTGTTCTACTTGTTGCGAGGCATCCCGGCGAATATTCATGCCCAACAGCTTATAAACTATCTGCGAAAAGCCAGAACAATCTATCCCAAAAAATGTACGTCCGCCCCATAAATAAGGTGAGTTTAAAAAGAACTTGGCCGTTTGCTCAACATTTGCCGCAAACGTAGCCACACTAGGAATAAAAGGCGTGGTTTTTACCTCAAAACGCTGTTCGCCCAAATAGCAATAACCATCTTGGTAAAAGGGTAAGGTACTTCCGGGACTTAAATAATAGATAGTGCCTGCATCATCAACCAAACGATTATCAAAGTTTACAGCAGTTATGTATTGGTAGCTCTGTTCATCGTTGTATTGTTGTTCGGTAATCTGTTGCAATTGTTTATGGTCCATCCATCCCTCGTAATTATCGTGATGGGTGCGCACCAGACACCATTTTTCGATTTTCTCTAACATTACTACCCTATCGCCAAAAAGTAATTGCGAAACAATTTCGCTCCTATCGGAAGGCTCTTTTCTAAGAGGTGCTACGGCAATGCGACAAACGTGATATAATTCCATAATAAAAAATGAATTGCGATAAAAATAAATGAAATATGTGATAAATATCATTCTATTTTATGCCCAATTGTGGGAAACTTTATAGCTAATAATTTGTTACTTAGTAGTACAAAAACGAAATGCCATGAACTATAAAAAAATTTTAATAGCGGTAGATAACAGCACCTGTGCTGAAAAAGCCGCTAAAACCGGATATGAAATGGCAGCTTTGTATAATGCAGAAGTTGCCTTGTTGAACATTGTTGAACCTGCCCCTCCTATCGCCAATCCTGATTTCGGCTTTACCCCTGCTATTGTAGATATATACGACAATAGTATTGAGAACAGCCATGTATTGTTAAAGGAAATAGAGGGCAAATTTGCTAATGGAATAAAAACCAATTATTTGTCGGTATTGGATACTGCCACCAATGGTATTTTACAACAGGCCGAAGAGTGGAATGCTGATTTGATTGTGATAGGCACACATGGCAGAACGGGCTTAAACCATTTCTTAATGGGCAGTGTCGCCGAACACGTTGCCAGAAAATCTGCCTGTCCGGTATTAATTGTGCCGAACAAAGCAGAAGTTTAACTTGATTTAGTTATTAGCTATCTTCGTACTGCAAAACATAGTTTTTGTACAGGCTGCTTAGTGCAAAAGTTCTTTCTAAGATAATTAACATTATGGTTGGTACAAAAATGAGTTCTACCCAATCAAGTTTGTAGAAAATAAAGCTAAACAGCAAAATTAATCGCAGACATTCCAAATAGTAAATCCATTTCCGCTGTTCTAATAAAGCGCCACAGTTAATAAGCGTAAGCAACACAAATAATAAAATAAAAATAGCATCGACCGTATGCAGATAATACCAACATGCAGTGGAAAAAGTGAGTAAGAGTACACTTATTACCAATTGTATGTTGATATAGCCTTTTAGTTTAAACTTGGCTGTTGTTTTGGTTTTATGCTGTAAAAACCTGCGTTCCAATACCGGTCGTATATCTTGATCTAGCAATGCAGGACTGCCAAAGACAACTTTAATTTTATTTGCCCAACCCGATGTTCTGCGGCACGCCTCTAAAATCTCTAAGTAGTAGTGGAAATGCTGCCATAAAAAACTATTGCTCTTAATTGGATGCGTTAATCCGTAAGTTGGCGCATCTTCTTCCTTTTGAAACGTACCGAACATTTTATCCCAAAACACAAAAACATCTCCATAGTTCTTATCGAGATATTTCTCATCGCTTGCATGGTGTACGCCATGCAATGATGGCGTTATGAGTATGTTCTCTAACCATCCTAACCTGCCTATCATTTGGGTATGAGTGAAAAATGAATATGCCCCGTGTACAGTTAGAATTACCACTACCATTAATGGGTGAAATCCCAGAAACGGCAAAGCACACCAAAAAACACCTCTTATCAATGCCTGGAAAGTAGTAATACGTGCCGAAACCGTAAGATTAAATTCTTCACTTTGATGATGTACAATATGTGCTGCCCATAAAAAATTAACCTCATGCCCCAAACGATGATACCAATACCACACAAAATCAGTAGCCAATATGAGCAACACCCAAACCCACCAAGCATTTGGGATATTGAACAGGGCATAATTTTGATACACATAATTGAACAAATCATAAAAACTGGCAGCGATAAATAAATTCAACAATCGCTCTGCAATACCAATGCTGATATTAGAAACTGAACTCTCATATTTAAACAAGTGGGCTTTCTTTTTGCGTACTGCCAACATATACTCTAGGTACACGAATAAGAAAAATGCAGGAATGGCAAAAGCCAGATAGTTTATTTTTTCCATAATTAAAAGGCCTTCAGCAAAAAACTGTTGACTTTTCAAAAATAACAATATTTTTTAACTACAATTTCCATGGATTAAATATATTTAATAATAGAACTGATATTATTGGTAAATTGATATTAGTTTGGATTAAACCATAAACTGTTAACAGGTTAAAATCTGCGTAGCTGTGGCTAAATTTTACAAAGGATTTTTTTTCCTTAATTGCCGAATTATCCATTACTTTGAGCAAAACATATCATATAATGACACACCTAGAAAAGTTAGCTGCCATTCGTAATTTAATGAAAAAGGATGAGGTTGATGCCTATATCATTCCATCGGCAGACCCACATATTAGCGAATACCTACCCGATTATTACAAAAGCATTTCTTTTATTACCGGTTTTACCGGCTCGGTGAGTACCGTAGTTATTACCCAAGATTTTGCAGGCCTATGGGCCGATTCGAGATATTTTGTACAAGCTGAAGAACAATTGCGAAGAAGCGGCTTTGAACTAGTGAAACTGAAAGCACAGGGCATGGCCGAGTATATCGAATGGTTAGGCGAAAAATTGCCCGAAGCAGGCAAAATTGCATTTGATGAGAAAACTGTTTCGGTATTGTTAGGCTTACAATTAGAGAAACAACTGGCTTTTAAAACAATCCGTTTCGAACATAGGGATTATGTTGGCCAAATTTGGGATAACAGACCTGCTTTGCCTTTTGCACCTACATTTCTGTTAGCTGATGAAGCAGTAGGTCAATCTGTGGCGAGCAAACTATCAGCCATTAGATTGGCATTAAAAAAACAACATGCCGATTATCATTTGGTATCTTCTTTGGATGATATGGCATGGATTTTCAACCTTCGGGGGCAAGATGTGAACTACAATCCGGTAGTGTTGAGCTTTGCCCTAATTGCCCAAGACAAGGTAAAAATCTACATCGACAAAAATAAACTCTCTACCGTCGATTTAGCTACTTTGGCAAACGAAAATGTTGAAGTTGTTAATTATGATGACTTGGCTTTGGATTTACAACAATTGCCGGCAAATAGCAGCATTTTAATTGACCCCAAACGCAATTGCTTTTTCATGTACAAACAGGTTGCCAATGGTGTACAAAAGATTTTAGAAACCAATCCATCTACCTATTTAAAGGCCATTAAAAACGAAACTGAAATTGCCAACACCCGTAAAGCAATGATTGAGGATGGTGCGGCAATGACCAAATTCTTTAAATGGATAAAAGAAAATGTAGGTAAAATAGCAATTACCGAAATTTCGGCTGCTGAAAAGTTGCGAGATTTTAGAGCCGAGCAAACTAGTTTTGTGGGTGAAAGTTTTAACACCATTGCGGGTTATAAGGCTCATGGCGCTTTACCTCATTACGCCGCTACGCTAGAAAGCGATGTAGCTATTAAGGCAGAAGGATTGTTTTTAGTGGACTCAGGTGGGCAATATCAATATGGTACTACCGATATTACCCGGGTTATCCCAATAGGCAATAATACCGATGAGGAAAGCACCGATTATACTTTAGTCTTAAAAGCCATGATCGAAGGCTGTAAAACACGTTTCCCAAAAGGCACTTACGGCTACCAGATTGATGCTATTACCCGCCGCCCGATGTGGGATTACGCCTTAAACTACGGACATGGTACTGGTCACGGTGTGGGCTATTACCTAAATGTACATGAAGGACCTCATGTTTTTAATGCTTCGGCCACGCCTATTGCCATTGAACCGGGAACTATTACTTCTATTGAACCCGGCATTTACCGCATTGGCAAACATGGTGTCCGTATCGAAAACTTGGTTCTAACTGTTAAAAACGAGAGTAACGAGTTCAACGAATTTTATGCTTTTGAAACTTTAACCCTTGCTCCTATCGATACTACCTTAGTAAAAAAGGAACTGTTAGAAACTTCTCATATCGATTGGCTGAACAGATACCATAAAGAAGTCTACGAAAAAGTAAGTCCTTTATTAAACGATGATGAAAAAGCGTTTTTGAAGGAAATGACAAAGGCGATATAAAACACATTTATTTATAACATTGAAGTATAGTTTAAATTATGAATACTCTCGGTATTATTCCGGCTAGATACGCCTCTACTCGCTTTCCCGGCAAACCTTTGGTAGATATTTATGGTAAAACCATGATACAAAGGGTTTATGAACAATCTATAAAAACTAAGGGGCTGGCTAAAGTAGTAGTAGCTACCGACGATGAACGCATTGTCGAAGAAGTAACCAATTTCGGGGGCGAATATGTAATGACTGCTAATACACACCAAAGCGGAACAGACCGTTGTGCGGAAGTTGCGGAAAAAATGCCCGAATACGATATTATTATCAATATACAGGGTGATGAACCTTATATCAGTCCAGCGCAGATTGAACTTTTAAACACCTGTTTCACAGACAAAAACACCCAATTGGCTACACTAATAAAAGAAATATATACAGATGATGAATTATTCAACGTAAATATTCCCAAAGTAGTCATCAACACCCGGCAGGAGGCTTTATATTTCAGTAGGCAGACTATTCCTTTCATCCGTAATACAGAAAAGGAGAATTGGCTAAAAGCACATCAATTTTATAAGCATATCGGTATTTACGGTTATCGCAGAGATGTTTTGCTGGCATTGACAAAGCTTAAACCCTCTAGATTAGAACTGAGCGAAAGTTTAGAACAATTGCGTTGGTTGGAAAATGGTTTTACCATTAAAACCAAAGTAACACATTTGGAAACCATTGCCATAGATACACCAGAAGACCTTAAAAAAATATCGAAATAATTAGCTATATTAAAGCCAAAATCTATTGTAATGAAGAAAGTTATTTTTGCTACATTATCAACTATTGGCTTGTTATATGCCTGCAATTCCCCAAACTCCAACAAAGTAGAGAATAGTGAAGAACTGCAAAAAACTGCCATTTTTGCTTTCTCGGACAAGGTAAAACTTGATACTTTTAAAGTAGTTCTTATTGGCAACAACAGTAAGGATATGCAATTGCTATTCACCGTTAAATCGTTTGAGGGCAAGGAAATTTATAGGGACGAGATAAAAACCAACGAGTTGCTAAAAAATTATCTGGCAACTGCCGAGATGAAAAAAGAAAACGATAAAATTAAGTTTCTAAAAGAAGAAATAGCATTCTTTTTTGAAGATCATCACTTTTTAGAGCCAGCCGTTATGCCAGATGAGCAACCTGATAAAAATGTTCCCGATAAATCATTCTATAACGAACTTAAACAAAGCGGATTAAATGGTTTCGATTATCGTTTAGGAAAGGACAATAACATTTATATCGCTTGGTCGGCCAAAGAGCAAAAAGTGAAAGTCTATTATAAATGTTGCTAAATTTAGCTACAAATACACAAATAAAAAGTTGGGCTGACCATATTTGGGGGATTCCAATAGTACATTGCCAAAGTATGTGTGCTTCATAAAAAATTAAGCAAAAACATAGAAGCAAGGACAAATTTAATTGATTCAAATCTGCCCATCTTCGGGTTATTGATTTACATCATACAATTTTTACTTAAAATTTGCCAAAAACATACGATATTGGCATCTTGAAATCAAAGTTAACCCAACAAATTAACTGTATTTATAAAAACAACATGCAAAAGAAACTTTTTTTGTTTTTTGTGCTATTCAGCAGTGCTGTTTTTGCACAAAAGAAACCGTTAGACCATAGCGTTTACGATGGTTGGGAAGCAGTAGGTAGTAAACAACTTTCCAACAACGGGATTTGGGCAGGTTTTGTAATCAGCCCACAAGAAGGCGATGGCAACCTGTATTTTCATGAAACCGCCCTTACTGTCCGTAAATTAAAAGTAGCCAGAGGTACAAACCTGACATTTAGCAACGATTCAAAATTCGCTGCTTTAGCTATTAAGCCATTATTTAAGGATGTAAGAATGGCAAAAATCAAAAAGAAAAAACCGGATGAGCAAACAAAAGATACATTGGCCATTGTAAATTTGACCACTTTAAATGTAACCAAAGTACCTCGTGTAAAGTCATTTTCTTTTCCCGAAAAAGGAGCAACCATTATTGCTTATAGCTTAGAAAAGCCTTTAGATACTTCTAAAAAATCTAAAATTACACCAGAGCAAAAAAACGAGAACGATTTTGATATCATCTTTGATGATGAACCTGCAAAAAAGACTTCCACAAATAAGGAAGGTACAGATTTAATTGTTAAAAATCTGATTACAGGTATCGAGAAAACATACAAATATGTAACCGATTATGCTTTTAGCAAAAATGGCAAGCTATTAGCCTTTGCCTGTTCGGGTTCTAAAAAAGACAAGAGCGCTCCGTATGGAGTTTTCCTATTAAATACCGAAAAATGGACTTTAAAAACTTTGGTAAAGGATAAAGGTAATTTCAAAGGATTTGTTTTTGATGAGGATAGTGAACACTTGGCATTTTTAGGCGAAACCGATCCGGAGAAAAAAGAAATTAAGGATTATAATATCTACTACAACTCCTTAACTTTAGATACCGCCCAAGTTTTGGTGGATAACGAAATTGCCGGAATGCCCGCTAAATACGTGGTTAGTGCCGATGGCAGACTGAATTTCAGCAAAGATGGCGCTAAACTATTCTTTGGCATTGCACCTGAAAAAAAACCTAAAGACACTACTTTGGTAGATTTTGAAAACGCTAAATTGGATATTTGGGGCTATAAAGACGATTATCTACAAACTATCCAACTAAAAAATGCCGACCGGGAATTAAAAAGACATTATTTAACGGTAATTGACGTTTACAGTTCAGACCCTAAAATTACCCCCTTAACCGATGTTAAATTGCCAGATGCGGCCTTAATAAATGAGGGAGATGCACCTTATGTGTTGGCTTCTACCGATTTTGGTAATCGTGCCGCCCAACAATGGACAGGAAGTTCTAAAAGAGATTACTATCTGGTAGATATAAAAAATGGCAACCGAAAAAAAATCCTAGAAGGTTTAACAGGCTTCGCAATGGCATCGCCCAATGGCCATTATGTACTTTATTTTAATAAGGAAAACGGCAATTGGTACACTTATCATATAGCAACCGGAAAAATAACTTTGTTGAACAACGATATGTCTGTAAAGTTTGCCGACGAAGAAAACGATGTACCTGATTATGCTAACAGCTACGGTTTTGCCGGGTGGACGGAAGATGACAAACTGGTATTGATAAACGACCGTTATGATATTTGGGCATTTTCGCCAGACGGGAAATCCGCTCCTAAGAACATTACCATTGGCTACGGTCGCTCAAACAACATTACTTTACGTGTAGAAAGAATTAGAACAGAAGAGCGTTTCTTTAAAAAGAACGAAGTTTTATTGCTAGATGGATTTAACAATGCCACCAAAGAAAATGGCTTTTTCCGTAAGGCCATTAATGACAATAAGCTGCCAGAGCAACTTGCTCTGGAAAAAGCGAAATTCTCTTTTGTGGTAAAAGCAAAAGACGCCGACCTATATATTTATGATAAAGGCAGTTATGTAAATTCGCCTGATGTTTATATTACAAAGGATTTTAAAACAGCTACTAAAATAAGTAACACCAATCCGCAACAGGCAAATTACATTTGGGGCACTACCGAATTGGTAAACTGGACTACGCCAAAAGGTTATAAATCGCAAGGTATTTTATATAAGCCAGAGAATTTTGACCCTAACAAGAAATATCCGATGATTGTTTATTTCTATGAGAAATTATCGGATGGTTTGTACACTTATCAAGCCCCTGCTCCTACACCATCACGTTTAAATATTCCTTTCTTTGTAAGTAACGGGTACTTGGTATTTACGCCCGATATTAGTTATGAAATTGGCCATCCTGGTAAATCAGCAGAAGAATTTATCAACTCTGGCGTAGAATATTTAAAGAAAAATACCTGGGTTGATGGCTCAAAAATCGGCATACAAGGCCAAAGTTGGGGTGGTTACCAGGTAGCTCATTTAATTACGGCCACCAATATGTACGCCGCCGCTTGGGCTGGCGCTCCGGTAGTAAATATGACATCTGCTTATGGTGGCATCCGTTGGGAAAGTGGTATGAACCGTCAGTTCCAATACGAAAAAACACAAAGTAGAATTGGTGCTACTTTATGGGAAAAACCCGAATTGTATATCGAAAATTCGCCTTTGTTTAACTTCCCTAAAGTGCAAACTCCTGTGGTAATTATGGCCAACGATGCCGACGGAGCAGTGCCGTGGTATCAAGGTATTGAGATGTTTACCGGTTTAAAACGTTTGGGCAAGCCCGTTTGGCTGCTCAATTACAATAACGAAGCACATAACTTGGTACAACGCCAAAACAGAAAGGATATCCAAATCCGTGAGCAACAATTTTTTGATTATTATTTGAAAGGTGCAAAAGCACCGGTTTGGATGGTTGGCGGCGTTCCTGCTACTGAAAAGGGTAAAACTTGGGGCTTTGAACTAACTGATGATAAACCTTAGATAGTAAATCGTCATTGCGAACGTAGTGAAGCAATCTCATACGCTTTAAGATTACTTCGTGCCTCGCAATGACGAAAACAATACAAATGAACATCAACTCCATCCTTACCAACTACATTAGCTTTGAAGAAAAGGCTTTAACCAACCGTTTTTTCAAACATGAAGATATTCTTCCGTTAATTAACCAATTACCACCTGCTTTCTCGACAGAAAAACTTGGAAATTCTATAAAAGGGAGAAACATTAACGCCATAAAATGGGGAAATGGGAAAACCAAAATCATGTTATGGAGCCAAATGCATGGCGACGAGCCTACGGGAACAATGGCCTTGTTCGATTTGTTTAACTTTTTACAGCAGAATAATGAAACTGCTAAACTATTAAATGAAAACTGCCAACTGCTGTTTATCCCTATAGTAAATCCGGATGGTGCAACCGCTTTTACCCGAAGAAACGCTCAACAAATTGACATTAATAGAGATTATCTGCAAACCAATACGCCCGAAGGGAAACTCTTAAAACAATGCAGAAACGACTTTAAACCTCATTTTGGTTTCAATCTGCACGACCAAAGTACTTTATGGAGTATAGATGAAACCCTTAAACCCGCTACGCTTTCTTATTTAGCTCCGGCTTATGATAAGCAACTTTCGATAAACGATGTCCGAGAAAAGGCGATGTTGGTTATTGCCGATATGTTTAAGGCACTAAATCCATTATTACCCAAACACATTGGTTTATTTGATGATGAATACGAGCCTCGTGCATTTGGGGACAACTTTCAAAAAGCAGGAACATCAACCATTTTAATAGAAGCTGGTGGATATAAAGACGACCCGGAAAAACAGCAAATCAGGAAGTATTATTTCGCTTCTATCCTATCAGGACTAGTTTCTATTGCCACTAAAAGTTACGAAAACCAAAACACTGCGAATTATTTTGTTATTCCTCAAAACAACAAACAGATTTTCCATGTGCTAATTAATAATGTGATTTTATATAACACTAAAGTAAGCATAGGTATTAATTACGATGAATGCCCAAATATAGATGGAATAAGTACCCATAAAACATACAGCATACAAGATATTGGCGATTTAAGTTTCTGCGATGCTTATGAGGTTTACGATGCGGGTAAATGTGAGATAAAAGGAAATATTATATTCAATAAGAATGCAGATTTTGAGCTTTTATTAAATGAACAAGCTATTTTGGCTTTCAAAAACGGATATAAAACCATATAAACAAATAGAGTAACATAAATAAACATCTATGTGGTGGATATATAAAATTAAATCTATGTTTCTATGTGGTAAAATACCGCAAAAACACTAAATTCAACGTACAAATACATACAAGCAAATGGCATTAAGCAGAATTTGGTCGGCATTTATTATAGTGGCTATTTTAGTAGCTGCCGTTAAATGCTTCTTTTTTGGTCAAACAGAAATATTTAGTTGGATGGTAATTGGCAAAGCCGATGACCCGGCCAATTTAACAAAAGTTGACGGTGTAATACAGACCTGCTTAAATGCAGTAAACATCTGTATTGGTCTAATTGGTGTAATGGCCTTGTTTATGGGTTTTATGAGCATCGCCGAAAAAGCTGGTGGTATCCGTTTGTTGTCTAGAGTTATCGGACCATTTTTTGCGAAAATTTTTCCAGAAGTACCAAAAGGCCATCCTGCTACGGGTCACATGGTAATGAATTTTTCTGCCAATTTACTAGGCCTAGACAATGCAGCAACGCCATTTGGTATTAAAGCGATGGAAAGTTTACAGGAGCTTAATCCAAATAAGGCGGTTGCCTCCAATGCACAAATCATGTTTTTATGTCTACATGCTTCGGGCTTAACTTTAATTCCGGTAAGTATTATTGCCATTAGAGCAAGTTTAAAATCGGCCAATCCAACAGAAATATTTATTCCATGTATGATTGCCACTTTTGTGGCTACTATGGCCGCCATGATTATCGTTTCCATCAAGCAAAAAATCAATTTATTTCAACCTATCATTATGGCTTGGGTTGGTGGTATTTCGGCCGTAATTGCATTAATGGTTTTATATCTGGTGAATTTAAGCACAACAGGCCTACAATCGTTCTCCGGTTTGTTGAGCAATGGGTTAATGCTACTAATCTTCCTATCTATTGTATTGGGAGGTTTATATAAACGGATAGATATTTTTGATGCTTTTGTAGAGGGTGCCAAAGGAGGGTTTGATACCGCCATTAGAATTATTCCTTATTTGGTAGGGATGTTAATTGCCATCAGCTTATTAAGAACCAGCGGTACTTTTGACATCATTATAGATGGTTTTAAAAGTGTTTTTGCCGCTTTAGGTACCGATACACGATTTATAGATGGCATTCCAACTGCCTTGATTAAACCTTTAAGCGGTAGCGGTGCTAGGGGGATGATGATTGATACCATGACTACCCATGGTGCAGATTCATTTGCTGGTCGTTTGGCCGCTATTTTACAAGGTTCTTCGGATACTACATTTTATGTAATTGCGGTTTATTTTGGGGCTGTTAATGTTAAAAATAGCCGTTATACGGTATGGTCAATGTTATTGGCAGATTTTGTTGGTATTTGCACCGCTATTGGATTGGCCTATTTATTCTTTGGGAATAGTTAATCAAATTTATAAGTATAAAAAAACACCACATCAAAAAAATGATGCGGTGTTTTTTAAATTCAGTATATCATAATATCATGGCTTGTCCCACCAAACACGGGTATTTAGTCCATCTGTACCTCCATAGGGGAATGCTGCAACAGCTGCATCATAACTAGCCTTGTTAATTTGCGGTTCATTAGTAGGATATCCCTCTCTCCTTGGAATCTTATCGTCATTTGCTCCTGGAGCTGCCACCAATACCGGAAACCCGGTTCTACGCCATTCAGCCCATGCTTCATAGCCATGCATAAATAAATGTATCCATCTTTCCATAGCTATTTGTTCAATCGCATTAGCCGGATTATAAACAACACTAGGATTAGCCAAATATGTAGCGGCATTAGTAGTAGACCCTGTCCATTGTCTAATTGATTCAGTAATTGCATTATTATAATGTGTGGCAGCTGTAACATCCCCTCCAGTAATCCATCCCAATTTAGCAGCTTCAGCTAAAGCAAACAGTGCTTGTGAATAAGTAACCAAATAGACTGGTGAATTTTGCTGCCGAATAGCAGAACCTAGTAACGAGTAGTCACCTGGCGTTACCGGGGTTGACAAACCATAAGCTAAGCCCACATAATCACTTGAATTTGCTGATTTATTGGCAAATATCGGTAATCGGGGGTCATTTAAAGGTTTCATACGATCTACTAAAGGTTTGCTTACGGCATACCATTCTCTGCCTAATACAGTAAATGAGTTATACCAGAAATTTTGATGTTCAGTCTGAGCAAGATGAGGATACGTAAAGTTATCACTATTAGAAGCTATTATTCCGTTTGTCAAAGCTTTATTAAATTCATCTCTACCTTTAGTAGCATCCACTTTGGATAATCTTAAAGCCATAAGCAAATGAATAGTATTGCCTAATTTTTTCCACTTGGCCATATCCCCGCTGTACATAATATCATTTTTAATGTTGCCTGCTGATGTTGTTACCGTAATTAACGAATTAGCTTCATCTAGCAGATTAAACATTTCATTATATATATCTTGCTGTTTATCATATTTAGGAACATAGTTGGCATCCCCTTTTAAAGCCTCAGAAAATGGCAAATCGCCCCATCTATCCGTCATATGCCACATAAAATATACTTTCAATATTTTAGCAACAGCTAATTGATTGGTAACAGGTCCTTCATTAGCATCTAGTGTAGAATTTATTGCATTTTCTAGGTTGTTTAATGGGCCTGTATACCAAGATAAAAAAGAAAAGTTAGTGGTAACATAACGGGCATTATCAGGATATAATGTTAATGATAAATATTGCGGATAATGTATACCATAGGCATTTGAACTAATACTAGATAAATAAAATTCAGCATTAGCAATTAGTTGTGTTCCTGATGCTTTACTTGGGTTATTAGGGTCTACATTCAAGTTCTCATCAAACTTGGTGCAACCTGTTACTAATAATCCATAACCTAGCAACAAAGAGTACGATAGTTTTAATATTTTTTTCATGATTGTATGCTTTTAGAAGGTTACACTTAAATTCAAACCAAAGGATCTTACTGTCTGAAGTTCCCCTTTTTCTATCCAACTTACCGATGCGCTTCCTGCCGAAAGTTCAGAAGGATCCAATCCCTTTGGTGCTTTTTGCCAAATCATTAACGGGTTTCTGGCAATAGCAGATAGTCTTAAACCGTTAAAAGGTGTTTTAACCAATAATTTTTTACTAAAACTATATCCTAAAGACAGTTCTCTTAATTTGATATAGGAGGCATCATATAACCATTCTTCATATATACGTGTTCCTAAATGAGTACGGAAATAGGTCTTAGCATCTACATAAGCTGTAACTTCTTGCCCCGTTGATTGAGAGATGCCAGTTACTTTTATGCCGCCCCCATTAGCAACAGGTTCCCTGACATTTACTCCTTTATCATTTAATTCGGCCGTATTTACCGCCTGGCCCGATTTTACAGCTAACATTTGTGTCCAACTAAAAAACTGGCCACCTTTTTGAAAATCTATCATAGCTGCCAATTCAAAATTCTGATAACGGAAGGAATTTCTAAATCCACCCGTAAATTTTGGAAGTACAGAACCAAAGTTCACCCCCAATTGTTGTATTGGATAATTTGAGTTATCTAACAAAATCTTACCTGTTGTAGCATCTCTGGTATATCCCGGCCCTATTAGTGTACCAAAAGCTTCTTTTTCCCTAGCATATAAATAAACCGTTTGCGAAGAATATGTTGCACTGCCCAATGTAAGCGTCTTAACATCTGGATGCAACTCCTCTATCATACTATTATTTCTTGCAAAGTTTATAGCGGTATTCCATTCGAATGTTTTTGTTTTAACTGGCAAACCGCTAAGAGAAAGTTCAACTCCTTTATTTCTAATTTTTCCCGCATTAATTACAGTAGAACTATAACCACTCGCAGGCGATACTGTTAAATTAATAATCTGGTTTTCATTAAGTTGGTTATAAATCGTTGCATCAAATCCAATTCTATTATTTAAAAACTTTAGTTCTGTTCCTATTTCCAAAGAGTTTGCATAAGAAGGTTTAATGTTCGGATTTCTTAACGTACTAGGCAACGTAAGCGTATTAATAGTAGTGGTACCATTTGCATATACTGCCCCGGCAACATATATTGGGGAGATTTCATAGGCAGACAAATCAGACCCGGCAATTGCATAAGAAGCCCTCAATTTACCAAAACTCAACGGTTTCCATTTAATTAACTCGCTAAATAAGATACTTCCAGAAACAGATGGGTACACATAAGAATTATTATTTTTTGGCAAGGCTGAAGATATGTCATTTCTAACGGTGGCATCTATAAAATAAATGTCTTTGTATCCAAAAGATGCCATCGCATAAACACTCCTAACTTGTTTTCTTCGAAGGTAATTAGATACACTTGGCCTGTCTATCGATGCATCAATGTTATACCATCCAGGGCTAGACAATCCGCCAACTGTACTTTGCGACAAGTATGAATACTCTTGTGTGAGTAAATTTGCACCTGCATTCAAGTTAATAGAAAAATCATTAATTATCTTATTGTACTGCGCCAAAAATTCATAGTTGTTCTCGGTATTTTGATATTTCCCTTCAAAATAGCCATCTAAAGATCTTCCTCCCAACGCAGTATAATTTCTCAATCTTTGAACGTACATATCCGAACGTACAAAGCCAGATAGCTTTAAATCTTCACTTACTTGATATAATAGGTTTATGTCGCCAAAAAAACGATTTCTATCATCTTTATTTAAATTTTCATAAGCATCAAAATAAGGGTTGTTCCAATCTGAAGGTTTATTGTTTAAAATAATACCAGCTGTTGCTGCTGCAGTACTTGGGTTTACATTCCAGTTTTTAATTGTTCCATCCGGGTATTTATAATTCTTTAATTCGTTGATATCCATATTTCGTTGAAACCATTGTGTTGCCCCCGTAAATGAGCCCTGATAACCTTGAACCGGCCTTAAACCATCGTTGTTCGCATAATTCAAATTTGCACCCACACTTAATTTTGAAGATATTTTAAGTGTACCACTTAGGCCTAAATTATTCCTGGTTAGATTTGAATTAGGATATGTCCCCTTAATATAGGTGTTATTATAACTTAAACGTATGGTAGCATTATCGTTTCCGCCAGAAATAGTGATACCATTATTAGTATTAAAACCAGTTTCATAAAAATCTCTAATATTATTTGGCTGTGGTACAAATGGTGTTAATTGGCCAAAACGAGAATCTTGAGGATAATAGGAAAAGTACATCCGCACTGGGGTTCCATCCATTTTTGGCCCCCAACTTTCGTCGTAATTATCGATATATTTTTGACCTGCAATAGGTGTTGCCGAACCAAAAGTATTAAATGTTTGTGTACCGCCAGCACCATATAAATTCTGCAAAGGTAAAAAATTGTCTACCTTTTCAATCATATTCGAGCTACTAAACTCTACTTTAGTTTTTCCCTTAGTTCCTTTTTTAGTGGTATATAAAATAGCACCATATTGTCCTCTAGAACCATATAATGCAGATGCAGCTGGCCCTTTTAGGACACTGATACTCTCAATGTCTTCAGGATTTAAATCTTGTGCTAAATTTCCCAGATCAACACCATTAGCGTCACTGTTACTAAAGTTACCATTGTTAAAAGGTGTACCATCAATAACAATTAAAGGAGAACCTCCACCTGTAACAGAGTTAATCCCTCTTAATTTGATTTTTTGCGTACCTCCCAAATTTGCTCCAGATGATCCTGTTACCTGTGCCCCGGCCACTTTGCCTGCTAAAGCACCTATGGCATTGTTATCTTTAGTCATAGTAAGATCTTCACCTTTTACTACCTGTACCGAATAACCTATTGATTTCTCAGATCGCTTGATACCTAAGGCCGTTACTACTACACCTTCTAACGTTTGTGAGCTTTCCACTAACGAAATGTTAATACTAGATTGGGCGCCCACAGACATTTCTCTGGTCGAGTATCCGATATAAGTAAACACCAATACCGAATTGTTTGAGGGGACATTAATGGTATAATCACCATTTGCGTTGGTTACAACGGTGTTGTCGGCCTGTCCCTTTACCGACACACTTACGCCAGGAATACCTTGCCCATTGGCCACATCGGTCACCTTGCCCTTAACTATTTTTTGGGCATAGGTGAACATAGCCAACAGCAAAAAACCTAACAAGGTTAGTGTAAATTTTCTGTTCATAGTTCTAATTGTTTAGTTGATAATTAAAATGAATATACGCATAATTACGCACATATCATCAAAAACCTTTATTTTTTGTTAAAAAATGTTAAAAACCACTCTATTTTAGAATATGGCAAATGATATTTGGTTTTTTATTTATTTTTAATGGCATAAAACAGCTTACAAGAGCCACATAATTGCCCTATACCATTTTACAATGCCTGTTTTTGCGGAAATTAATTTTCAATTATATTCGATTGTAAAGGTGGTTCTAGTAAAATCATCAATAATACTTAAAGTAGTATATTTGTTGTTCCATTTATATATTCATAAAGAATTATGGCATGAACAAAAAACAGATTACTGCCATCACAGAACTAGACCAATCCAAATATAAAACTAAAATATTTGCAGATGGGCATTTTATCTATGCCGATGAACCCGAAGAATTAGGTGGCACAGACGAAGGAATGGCCCCAGGGGCTTTGTTGCTTGCCAGTTTGGGCAGCTGTACCGCCATTACCATTAGAATGTATGCCGACAGGAAACAGATCCCTTTGGAAGCGATTAAAATTAATTTGATGATTTGCCCAGAAAAGGAAATGGACAAAGAAACAGTAATTGAACGCAAAATTGAATTTACTGGCAATTTAGATGAGGAACAGCGTACACATTTAATGATTATTGCCGATAAATGCCCTATCCACAAGATTTTAAGCAACCCTATAAAGATTGTGGCTATTTAAATTAATTCAATTCTCTTAAAAAGAAATATTTCAATATACACAAAGCGTTAAATACAAGCCAAACCTTCAAATTACTTAAAAATAAAATCAAAAAAGCCTCTAGCTTACGCTAGAGGCTTTTGAGGTGTACCCCCAATAGGATTCGAACCTATGACCTACGGTTTAGAAAACCGGTGCTCTATCCAGCTGAGCTATGGAGGCCCTTTTATAAAGGAATTAACACAAGTACTAATTTCCTTTACAGTGTTGCAAAGATATAATTTCTACAATATAAACTCAAAAAAGTTGAAATTTTCTTTTGTTAGTAGTTGCCCGTTATACCTATCTCTAACCCTCTTAATTCGGCCAAACCACGCAAGCGGCCTATGGCCGAGTAACCCGGATTGGTTACTTTGTTTAAGTCATCCAACATTTGGTGCCCGTGGTCCGGCCTAAACGGTATAGGTTCGATACGTTTGGCGTTTTCTGCTGTGACCACTTTCATGATATCGTACATGTTCACATCACCGCCCAAGTGGTCTGCTTCGTAGAAACTCCCCTCTTCATCTTTGGTAACGTTACGTAAGTGCAAGAAATAAACACGTTCTTTTACGGTTTCAAAAATTTCTACCAAATTGTTTTTAACACCTGCGCCCAACGAGCCTGTGCAAAAACAAATGCCGTTAAATTCTTGGTCTACGCTGTGCAATATAGCTGTTAAATCTTCTTTTGTGCTGGCAATACGTGGCAATCCCAAAATAGGATATGGTGGGTCATCCGGATGGATGGTCATTTTTATGCCCAACTCGGTACAGGTATCGGCTATGCCAGATAAAAACCATGCTAAATTTGCCTGCAAACCTTCGTGACCAATAGTTTTATACTCGTCAATGCTCGCTTGCAAAGTTGCCAGTTCTATTTCCTTTTCGTTGGGGATGCCCATTAGCACATTGATACGCAAATCGTTGAGGTCGGTTTGGCTCATGGCGGCAAATTTCGCTTTGGCTTTTCCCAATATATTTGCATCATAATCGGCTTCTGCCCCACTTCTTTTTAAGATATATATATCGAAAATGGCTAAGTCTGTCCAGTTAAAATACAGAGCTTTAGAACCGTCTTCCATCTCTAAATCCAGTTGGGTACGTGTCCAATCTAACACGGGCATAAAATTGTAGCATACAGTTTTAATGCCGCAGGCTGCCAAATTCCTTAAAGATTGATTGTAGTTTTCGAGATATTTTCCGGCATCCGCTCTGCGTGTTTTAATGGCCTCGTGTACGGGTACACTTTCTACCACGCTCCAAGTTAAACCCGCAGCTTCTATAATGGCTTTTCTTTCTTTAACATCGGCCAATGGCCATACTTCGCCATGAGGTACATGGTGCAAAGCTGTTACAATGCCTGTTGCGCCTGCTTGTTTTACATCTTGTAACGATACTGGGTCGTTTGGACCATACCAACGCCATGTTTGTAATAGTTTTTGGTTGCTCATTGCTATATCTATATAAGGATAGCCAATATTACATATTTGTGTTTAAACATACTTATCCTTACTTAAAAATAGTTACGGAAACGTTAGCGTAAACATATTTTAGATTTTAGAATTACGATTTTAGATTTAATTCCTTTTTAGGTATTAAATAAGTTTCAGCAAATCGGCTTTAGATAGGGATTTAAAAATAGTTGTATCTGTCTTAATCAAATCGCTTACCAAGTCTTTCTTTTTCTGCTGTATCAGCATTATTTTCTCTTCAATGGTATCTGGGCAGATAAGGCGTACTGCCATTACGTTTTTATGTTGGCCAATGCGATAAGTCCTGTCGATGGCTTGGTTTTCTACTGCCGGATTCCACCAAGGGTCTATGAGGTACACATAATCTGCTTCGGTAAGATTTAAGCCCACCCCTCCTGCTTTTAAACTGATGAGAAACACCCTTATTTCAGCGTTTTGCTGAAAAGAGTTGACTACCGCTTCACGATCTTTAGTTTGGCCGCTCAGATAGGCAAAGCCAATGTTACGGGTTTCAAGTTCGGTTTTTACCAAGTTGAGCATCCCCACAAACTGAGAGAATACCAAGATTTTATGATAGGGCGATTTACTTTCAATCTGCTCTAAAAGCACATCCATTTTGGCCGAAGCATTGCCATAAAATTTTTCCTTACTCAACAGTGCCGGAGAATTGCATACCTGCCTTAATTTAGTGATTCCCTGCAACACGTGCATACTGCTTTTAGCAAATTCGTCTTCCGATTTCCCCATCAGGTAATCCCTGATTTCGTTGCGACAGCTTTCATATATCTCACGCTGTTTGATATCCATTTCACAGTAAATCACCATCTCGGTTTTATCGGGCAGTTCTTCTGCCACCTGCGTTTTGGTTCTGCGTAAAATAAAAGGTTTAATGCGTTGTTGCAATTCTTCTGCCCTTCTACTATCCTTAAATTGATCTATCGGCACTGAATATTGCTGCCTAAAGTGTTCTCTATTTCCCAACAGACCCGGGCAGGCAAAAGAAAGTTGTCCGTACAAATCGAATGTATTGTTTTCTATTGGTGTACCCGTAAGTGCAATTTTATTGCGTGATTGTAATAAACGAACTGCTTTATAACGTTGCGAATCTGGATTTTTAATAGCCTGTGATTCGTCTAAAAAGATATAGTTGAAGTGATATTCTTTTAACCAAGCCACATCGGCCAGTAAAGTACCGTAAGAAGTAAGCACAATTTCGTATTTATCGAAATCTTTAAGCTGTTTTGTACGGTTTGCACCATAAATAGTAGTTAGTTTTAGTGTTGGCGCAAACTTTTTAATTTCACGCTGCCAATTGAACACCAGCGAGGCTGGCACTACAATGAGGTTGGTATTTTTGTTTGTTTTTTCGTTTTGAGAAAGGATAAAAGCTATTATTTGTATGGTTTTGCCCAACCCCATATCATCGGCCAAGCAACCGCCAAAATTAAATGTATCTAAAAAGTTCAGCCAATTCAGTCCTTCTTTTTGATAGCCACGTAATGTTGCATGAAGCGTTTTGGGCATAGGTGTCTCATCGATATGCTCAAAAGTTGCCAATTTAGACCGATATAACTGTAAACGCTCTCTTACCTCGCCGCTTAAAAAAGCCTCTTCGTACAGTTCTTCTACTGCCGAGTAATTAATATTTGGTGTGTGTAGGACATTTTCTACCATTTCACCGACACCAAAATAGCCCTCAAATTTCTTTAGCCATTCATCCGGTAAAATGCCCATAGTACCATCATCTAATGGTACAAATTTGTTTTTGTTTCTGATGGATTTGTGCAGATGTTTTAGCGAAACAGTCTGTTGATTAAATTGCACCTTAATGGCAGTTTCGAACCAATCTATACCGCTAATTACTTTTATGGAGATATTGGCTTTATAAGGACTTATCCGATTATCTTTTAATTCATTAAAGCCCAAAATAGCAATCCCCTTACTGTGCCAAGCCTCAAAGGCATCTAAAAACCATTCCGGAGACAGGAAATGTTTACGGTGCATATAAAAGCAATCGGCATGACGCTGCTCCGGAAATTCTGCTGCCTGTTCACTAAAATAGGGATGCATTTTTGCAATATCGGTAATGAATTGCAGTTCGCTCTCCTCATCGCGTTGCAGGGTAAACATTTGCCCTCTTTTATCTTTTGCCTTAATCTGCTTTTTGGAAATGACCGGAATTTCGAGTGCGCCGTAACGCATTACGGGTGTAAGCAGTACAAAATCTTCCGATTCGGTCAAATAGATGAGCTTTTCATTTTCTAAATCGAAGCCCTGCTCTGTAAGCTGTTTTTTAGTAGCTGGTTTTAGATAGGAGTAATTGATTTTTACTTTCTCCTCCAGTGCATCAAGTATATTTTCTTGGAAATCTTCATAAACCGAACGCTCTAATACCAATTGGTTTCTATGTTGCTTGAAGAAATCGATGAGCGACAAAAAAACAGGATCTTTAACGAGATATAATTGTTGCTTTATTTGTATAAAATATTGATAGCGCAGTTCTATACTTTCTAAGATAAGCGATTTTTGTGCTAGGTGTAATATACCTTCTAAAGCAAAACTATCTGTTCTTTCATCTACATGAAGTTCAAAATCCGCCCTTAGCATAGCTAAATCAACTTTTACCACAGAACTGGCATTAACCGTTGCAGCTATTTTCTCGTTGTGCATATAAACCGGCAACTTTAATGGATTATTGACAATGGCTTTTAATGCCTCTAAGTCTGAATTGGCTTTGTTTTCCTGATAATGGTTCTTAAACTTGCTTACCGCAGCAAAGAACTTCAATTCCTGCTGGTTTTCGGTCTTCCAAACCAAATCTAAAGGCTCAATAAGTTTAAAAGGATTTTTCAGCTTACCTTGTTTGGTCTGTTCGGCACTCACCAATTCTATTACCAAATGCCTATAATGGCGATGACGACTAAATATCAATACTAAATTTACAGGATGCTCTTGGAAATGATACGATTTATGGTTGTTGATGATAGGCAGTAGCTTATCGTAATTTAATTTAAGTTTTATTTCATCTCCTGTTTCCTGCATTGATAGTGGTATGGAAGCATAAAGATATGGATTATTAGCTCATTAAAGAATCAGTAATGGTTAATAAAAAAGTCCCTTTAAGTAATATAAAGAAACTTTTTGTTTTTACTTCAATTCAAATGAAGATTCTAATTTGATATCATTTGAGGCCGTGCCCACCATCACCTTAAATTCTCCCGGCTCGGTAATCCAACCTTTTTCTTCATGATAAAAAGCGAGTTTTTCTGAAGTAAGCTCAAAAGTGATTTCCTTGCTTTCACCGGGTTTCAGTTTTACTTTGACGAAATCTTTTAGTTCCTTAACCGGCCTAACCACCGAAGCAAAAGCATCTTGTATATACAATTGCGCTACTTCTTCTCCCATCACCTTACCTGTATTTGTTAGCGTAAAGCTGATTTTCACAGTTTCGTTATTTTGAGGATTAGTGTTAGATAATTTGAGATTACTATAAGTAAAAGTGGTATAACTTAACCCATATCCGAAGGCATATTGTGGCTCGTTTTGCACATCAATATAGGCAGATTTGTAACGAATATCAGTAGGTTTGGTAACTGGCCTGCCTGTATTATAGTGATTGTAGAAAATAGGTACCTGCCCAACGTTACGTGGAAAACTGATTGGTAACTTACCTGATGGATTACAATCGCCAAACAGTACATCTGCAATGGCATTGCCTCCTTGGTCGCCCAGAAACCAAGCGTAAACAACAGCATCAGCTTTTTCGGCAATGGCATTAAACACCAAAGGTCTACCCGCCATTAGCACCACAATTACAGGTTTGCCCGTGGCTTTAACAGCCTTAAAAAGTTCTTCCTGTTTTCCGGGAAGCGAAATATCTGTACGGGATTTGGCCTCACCGCTCATATCCCAACTTTCGCCCAGTACCATTACTACGGCATCGGCATTTTTAGCCACATTTAAGGCGTTTGCAAAACCTGTTGTAATTGTATCGGTAATGGAAGTTCCTTCGGCATAGCCTAATTTTGTTCCCTTTGCTTTCTGTTTTACACCTTCATAAACGCTCACTATGTTGGCCGTATCTGCATAAACTATCCAACTACCAGCTTGATCTCTTTTGGCATGTACCAATGGGCCAATTAAAGCAATATTTTTTAAGGATTTACTTAAAGGCAAAGTATGGTTGTTATTTTTTAGCAATACGATAGATTGTTGGGCAGCAGTTTTAGCAACATCTTTATATTTGGTATCGTTCATCACTTTTGGCTCTCTCTTCTCGTCAGAAAAGCGATAAGGATCATCGAAAAGCCCAAGTTCAAACTTTTTATACAGGATGCGTTTTACGGCCTCATCGATATATTTTATATCTACCTTGCCAGCAGATACCAATTTCTCTAATTCTTTTTTATAGGCTTCGCTTTCCATATCCATATCACTGCCCGCAATAATGGCCTTTTCTGCTGCTTCATTTAGGTTCTTTGCAAATCCCCAAGGGGTCATTTCTTTGATGGAACCCCAATCGCTAACTACAAAACCTTTATAGCCCCATTGCCCTTTTAAAATATTGCGTTGTAGATAGGCATTTCCTGTGGCAGGCACTCCGTTTAATGTATTAAAGGAATTCATGAATGTGGCCACGCCAGCATCGGCAGCGGCCTTAAATGGTGGCAGATAAATTTCGTGCAGTTGCTGTTTGCTCATATCAACCGGATTGTAATCTCTACCTGCCATCGCCGCACCATAACCAGCAAAATGCTTAGCACAGGCCATAATCCTATCTACTGCACCTAATTTTTCGCCCTGAAAACCTAATACTCTTGCCTTTGCAATCTGCGACCCAAGATAGGTATCCTCTCCCGCTCCCTCCATTACCCTGCCCCATCGTGGGTCGCGGGCAATATCTACCATTGGTGCAAAAGTCCAATGAATACCAGAAGCCGCCGATTCTTCTGCCGCAACCTGCGCCGTTTGTTTAATGATGTCCAGATTCCATGAAGCCGACTCTGCCAACGGAATTGGAAATACGGTTTTGTAGCCATGTATTACATCTAAGCTGAACAATAACGGGATTTTAAGGCGAGATTGTAGTGCTATGGCCTGTATTTCTCTGGTGTCTTTTGCGCCTTTCACATTTAGCATAGAACCAACCAAACCATTTTTAATATCGTTTAGCAGATAGTTTTTCCTATCACTTGCCGGGCCGGTTACTTCCCTGCCAGAGTATTGGTTAAGTTGTCCGATTTTTTCAGTCAAGGTCATCAATTTCATTACAGAATCTACTCTCTGCTCAATAGTTTTGTGTTGTGCATGTACTTGGCTTATTACTGTTGCGCTTATTAAAAGGCTTAGGCTAAAAAATTTGTTCATGATTTTGATTTTGTAATGATTTGATGGCTAATTATTTTAAGGTGTCAATTGAAGATTTAATCCATCTCTGAAATTCCAGAAATTCTGTTTCTTTTGGTATGAGGTATCAAATAATGTAGCTTCGGCATTTAAGCCCCAAGCAGAATCGGCATCGCCAATATTCCAAAGGGTAATACCCCAACGCTGGTCTACCGGAACTATTTCCTGATAGGCTTTGGCGACATTGTAATACAACGATTTTTGCAAATTCCTGCGATTGGTCAAATCTGCCGAAGGTACCGATGTTTCCCCGGGTTGTAGCAATGAAATATCGAGTTCGGCAATGTGTACCAGCAAACCTGTTTCTTTCATTTTTTGTATGGCATCTCTAATATTTGATAAAGGTGTATTGTACCTGATGTGCATTTGTAAACCCACACCATTGATAATAGGATCACCACCCTCTTTCATTGGTTTTAGCTGCATTACTTTATTATAAATAGCATTCAATTTTGGTGTTGAATATTCATGGCCGTAATCGTTATAGAACAATTTTAGTTTCCAGTTTTGATTTGCTCTAGCCGCCAGTCTGGCATAACGGAACGCTTTTTCAATATAGATTTCACCCATATATCTTTTCCAGATACTTCCTATATCGTTGCCCGAGGCATCTAAATTAAGGTTGCCTCTTAAAGTGCCATCATCATAGTAGGCTTCGTTAACCACATCCCACGATTTTAACAATGGCAACAATGGATTTCCACCTTTATAATACTGGCTGTAAAAACCTACGGTTTTTTCAATGTGTCTTTTCATAATTGCATTCAGTGTATCGGCCCTGGCTGCCACCGGTGTATTGGTTTCTACATCTTTTACCCAGTTTGGCAAAGCTCTGTGCCATACCAATGCGTGGCCATGTATGCGTTTTTCGCCATAGTCTTTTGCCAAGTTGGGTATCTTTTCGTTTTTTTCTTCTGTTCCGTTTCCTAAAATGCCAAAATCCCATACGTACTTAGAGGGGTTTAGGCTGTTCATTTTCATATCGTTTTCGGCTGTTATGCTGTTGTAATGCAATTTTGCCAAATCTTTGTAGGCTACCACACCAAACTTATTGGAGTTTACTGCTGCTCCTACAATAATATCGGGGTTCACTTCCTGCAATATTGTGCTCACGCTCATTGTACCAACCGACATTGCTTTTTTTGAAGATTGCCCAGTTGCTTCTGCAACTACTTCTTTCTCTTGTTTTTTGCAGGCGCCAAGCATACTGCCCAACACCAGCACGGTAATAGTTACTTTTTTGTTCATGATTTATATTTGGTTAAGGTTAGCGATGCAAAAAGACCATCCAATAACCATATTTATCTATTGGATAGCCTTTAGTAGCATTAGAGAGCGATAGGGAGCGTAGATTATAACAGATGTAGAACCCAAAATATAGTTATAAAACAGCCTTTTTAGCTGCTTTTCCTTCGGTTGTATTTAGCACTACCACATTTAGTCCTTTTGGCAATTTTTCGGCAGCAACAGTAATTTTATTAAACCCTTTTTCTAGCTGTGTACTTTGTCTATGGTTGATTTTACCGTTTATATCGGTAATTTCTATTTTTCCATTTTGTGCTTTTGCCGAATAAATGTTCAATTCTATATTACTACCTTGCTTTAGAATACTAAAATCTGTTTTTGGAACTGGTATGGTAGCACTTACCGGACCAAATGTTTCGCTATTGCCATCAAAATCTACCTGTTGCAGTTGATAATAGTTAGTACCTGGAAGTGGTTTTTCATCAACCACACTATAATTTGATACATTGCTTGTAGTTCCTTTGGCGCTTACCTGATCTATTTTAACAAAATTGACAGCGGTAGCAGAACGTAAGATGTTATAATGCGAAGCATTGGTTTCACTAGCTGTACTCCAGTTTAAACGGATAGTACCGTTTTTCTCGTTGGCGTTGAAAGCGGTTAGTTTTACCGGCAAAACATTTGTACCCGGAGCCATAGTTACGCCACGGAAAGTGGTATTAGCTGGTGCGGAAATTAGCAATGTAGGTGTTTGTGCTGTAATAGTTGTGTTACCCTCCCCAGAAAAGTTATCACTTGCGGTATAAAGGCCAGAAGCTACCGAAACACCATTGCCATAGCTTATAAAATAAAGTTTTACCCCACTTCCATCTAGTGTAGCTGTAAGACTTTTAGTATTTACCGGCACATTAATACTTCCTAATGTAAGCCAATCCGTAGCACCATTGTTTAATCTGTATTTCCTAATCTTTGGCTCAATTGCATTATCGTCCAAAAGATATAATAACGTTCTGCGGCTAGTTCCTGTACCTGCATTAATAAATACCATTTGATGCGCATTTGTAGGCTTAACAGCAGATGGATAATTAATTGTTGTAAAAGTGACCTGAGTAGTTGGTAGCGGTGTGGCATTTGCAGCATTGGCATCGGTACCTATTGGGCTAAATATCCTTGTGCTGGAAGTATTGCCATCAGAATAAATCAAATCTGTAATAGTTAATACTCTAGGTGCATTTTGTTGATTTACTGCAGATACCCTTGTAGAGGCCGTAGCTGTTCCCAAAGATTTATATCTAACACCATTATCGTACCCATTAAAATAAACAGATGTTCCTTCTACTACGGCAGAGCGGGGCGTACCAATGGCATCTGACTGAGCTACTAAAGTATTGGCCAACCAGTTACCTGTAGCAGTTAACATTCCAATTACAAACTCTCCCGATTGCGCCGGATTATACCCAATTATAGATAAAACTGAACCATCTCTAGATAGAACAGGATAGCCCTCGCTTTCGAAAGTTCCGTCTCCTTTTAGTCCAAGCCCTTCAAAACCATAATTACCTCCGCTAGCTGTTTGAGGAATGATAACGGTTTTTACGAATGTACCACTAGGGGTATATTCATCTACAAATACAGGTACACGGCCGCCATTGGTCATTGCTGTACCATCGCCATAACGATATACCGCCAAATTGCCTGCGGTAAACTGAGCAAAGGCACTAAATGCGCCAAATGCTGTCATCATCATTGTAAGTAATCTTCTTTTCATACTTCTTAACTTATTGGTTATATAATTCGGTTAATTATTTCTTTTTATGGAGCATTAAACCAAGTCCTATTTCAAAATCACCTCCGGTAAACGAGCGAATTTCAGAAGGGCCAATACTATAAATTGCCGTTAGCCTATACCTATCATTGTAATTAAAGCCCATACCAAACGTTGCATTTTTGGTGCTATGGTATAAGCCAAACAGACTAAACTGTTCTTTATATTCCATTTGAAGACCTCCTTCTACTATGTTTTCCATGCCCTTAATACCTCGATAGACTACTTTAGGATTTATGTTAAAATTTTCTGATGCTGCTATTTTATACGATGCCGCAGTAAAAAAAGTAGCGTAGTTGATACCCGTTACATAGTTTGGATCAGTTTGTAACATATTGTTGAGATTGTGCAAAACCGCCTGTACATTTAGCTTATTGCTAGTAAAAGCTATTCCCAAATCGCCATCAAGCTGATAGCTCTTATCGTTAAAGCGGTTTACTACCGGGTCATAACTTTCGGCCGTAATATCTGCACTGTTTACATATTCTTTAGCCACGCCGACAGATACACCAAAATGAAGCCTGCTTTTTTCTGATACTGGCAAATGATAGGCATAAGTGCCCATTATTCGGGTATTATTAATCAATCCGCTTTTTGACAAATCTACATTAAGGCCAAAAGCAGTTTTATCGGTATAGGCATACTCGGCAGTAAAAACCTGATAAACAGGTGCATTTGGCACCTCGTTAAACTGTTTACGGTAAAGCAGGTTAAGGTTGAGGTTTCCCTCGGTTGCGGCCATGGCCGGATTACCCAAATATTGGTTGTAAAAATACATATTGGCCATTGGGCTAAGTTGGGCAAAAGCAACATTGGCAACTATTATGCCTAATACGACTAATAAGTATCTGATTATTATTTTTTGTTTCATCCCTATATTTTTTAAACAACCTTTAGGTTATGCTCTAATTCCACATCGCATATCTATTGTTTTTAGGCTGTATTTTTTAATTTTTACTTCTTACATTTAGATACGGGCACTAGTTGGTCAACATGGTAAGCGCTCCTTTTTTCTTTGGAAGCCCCTTGCCGAAATCAATTATGTAATAATAGGTATCGGCTTTTAACGACGAACCTGCCAGTGTACCATCCCAATCGTTATTGTATCCTTTTTTACTAAAAATTACCCGTCCTGTTCTATCAAATACCTTCACCTCACTTTCGGGATACATATCGATATTTTTGATTATCCAAAAATCATTAATGCCATCGCCATTTGGCGATACCATATTGGCTGCGGTAACCAAATTGTAATTATCTTTAACATTTAAGGTAAATTCTGCAACGGAAGTACAGCCCCCGGCGTTTGATACGGTTACTTTATAAGTGGTATTTACCGAAGGCCTAACCGTTATTTCGGCAGTATTGGTAGCGTCTACAATGCTGTTGTTGCTTTCCCATTGAAAAACATTACCTCCGGTAGCCGTTAGTTTTACGGCAATACCCTTATCAACACTGTTACCCTTATCAGAAGTAATAACAATTGTTGGAAACTCGCTGATGTTCAATGTAAACTCTTCTATATGTGTATCAACTCCACCATTCGCAATGCCACCATCATCTTTAAGTGTTACCGATATATTTACCGTTCCGGGGTTTGTATTATTTAACTTATATCTTATTTCTCCGTTACCTCCTGCCAGTAAATTCACCGAAAGAAATTCAAAAAGTTGTGGATTATCAGAGGTGATACTTGCTGTAACTGTTTGTCCGCTTTCCGGCCCGGTAGTTATTCCGCTAATGGAAATTATTTTCTCTTCTGTGCCTACACAGGTATTTTGGTTGCCAATGGCTGTAATGGTTGGCGCTTCGTTTACATCGTTGATGGTAATCTGAAAAGTCTGTTCGTAAGTAAAATTAGATGAAGAAGTGGCTCTTACTCTTATCTGATAAACCGATTGCGCTTCAAAATCAAGCAAGGCATTGGTTTGCAACTGGTTTCCCGATATTTGAAATTTTGCATTATCTGCATCTCCTGTGCCTGCCACCAATGTGTAGTTTATATTCGTGCTGCCGGTTGGCAATACAGAAAACTCTCCGGCAACAGTACCAACAGGTTGATTTTCATAAAGAGTTTGCGTACTGAAGTTTAGTCCCGTTATAATGCCCGAGCCTGCCGTTACATTTACGGTATTTGAATAAACAATGGGGTCGCCGGGCTCTATACCCCTTACCCTGTAATAATAGGTTGTACCGGCAACTACGGTATTATCCGTGTAAGTGATTACATTTTGAGCAACGGTTGCCAACAGGCTAAAATTAACCCCATCGGTAGAGCGTTCTATCTCAAAACCGGTTTCGGTGGTAGAATTATCTTTCCAGCTTAACTTCACTTCATTAAGGGCTATTACTTCTGCCACCAACGATGAGGGTACTTTGCCATACACAGGGGCAAGTGTAACGCCACGGAATGTAGTATTTGCCGGCGCAGTGGCAATTAAGGTTGGTGTACCTGTCATATTTGCCGCAGTTTCTGCTTCGTTTGCAGACGTAAAGCTATTTGTGAAAGCATACAATTGCGAAGCATTACCAGCATTAGGATTTGAATAGGTAGTAAAATATAACGTTACGCCTGTACTCGAATAAACACCCGCAATACTTTTGGTATTGGCAGGTACTGAAATATTACCAAATGTTACCCAGTCGCTTCCACTGGCATTAGAACGATATTTTTTAATTAAGGGCGAGCCGTTATTATCATCTAAAACATAAATTAAAGTTCTGCCTGTTACAGATTTAAAAACCAATACCTGATGCGCACTAAGCAATGGTGCTCCGCCCGGAATGTTAGGCGCTGTTGAAAAAGTTTGTTGTGTAGTAAGCGGCAAATCTCTACTTGGAATAGAGGTGCTTGCGTTTGGAGCAAAAATTTTTGTAACCAAAGTAGGTCCTGAGCCGTAAGATGTTTCGGCAATGGTTAAAACTCTTGGGGCATTCTGGTCGGTAGATACTCTGGTTGAAGCGGTATTTGTACCTAAAGTTTTGTATCGTACTCCGTTTTGATAGCCGTTAAAATAAACAGCCGTTCCTTCAATAACGGCAGAACGGGGTGTACCGATATTATCGGTAGAGGCAACCAATGTAGTTGTATTTACATCGCCTGATGCGCTAATTGTTGCTATTACAAACTGGCCAGATTGAGCCGGATTATAGCCTATAATCGACATTGTTTCTCCGTTCCTTGAAAGTACAGGATATCCCTCTGCTTCAAAAGTTCCTGCGGCTGTTAAACCTAAGCCTTCCAGCCCATAGTTTGCACCGTTTGCTGTTCTTGAAATAGCAATTGTACGTACCTTTTCTCCTGTTGTGGGATTGTATTCGTCTATAAAAACAGGAACTCTACCACCGCTAACCAATGGGCTTCCATCTCCATAACGATAAACAGCCAAATTACCGGCGGTAAATTGTGCAAAGGCAGAACAGCCTACCGCCACTATGGTTATAATTAAAGATATCGTCTTTTTCATCCGTATATAATTTATTTACTTTACGCCATCCAAAATACCTTGATAAGCCGCTTTTCTTTGGTAGTTATCGTCAAATGGCAATGGCCAATCCGGACGGTTATATTCGCCCCTAATCCATGTATCGGCATCGCCAACGTTCCAAGTGGTAATACCAAACTGTTGGTTTTTGGGGATGGCATTATAAGTGCGCACTATAAATTCGTATTTGGCTTTTTGTTGCTCGGCCAAGCCTGCGGTATAGGTTAAATCTTGAATACCGTCTGGATTTAGGGCAATATCCAGTTCGGCAATGTGTACTTTTAGCCCTGTGCCTGCCGCCGCATTAATGGCCGCCGCCAAATTGGCGTTAGATTGGGTGTAGCGTGTATGCATTTGCAGTCCTATACCATGTATAGGTACTCCCTTTTGCACTAAGCCGTTTACTAAATTAATGATGGCTGTTCTTTTGGTAACGCCAAATTCATGACCATAATCGTTGTAAAACAGCAAAGCATCGGGATCGGCTTGGTGGGCATAGATAAAACTCTTATCGATATACTCCGGCCCTAATTTTTGTAACCAGATACAATCACGCAAAGTACCGTTTTCGGCAACGGCTTCATTTACCACATCCCACGAAGCTACTTTTCCTTTGTACCTCGTTACTACGGTTTGTATGTGGTTTTTGAGCAACGCATCCCAAGCGGCGGCATCGCCTTGATAGTTCAATACCCAATTTGGTGGATTTTTATACCAGATTAAAGTATGGCCGTGTACCCTTTTACCGTTTGTTTGGGCAAAATCTACCAAATAATCAGCTTCTGTCCATGTGTACACATTTTCGGAAGGGTGCAATTGATTAAATTTCATGGCGTTTTCTGCCGTAAGGCTGTTAAACTCCTTGATGACCAAATCACGATAGGCGGCCCGGTTTTTAAGTAAATTGTTATTTACCGCCGCCCCAAACTTAAAGGGCAATGCCTTTTGCAGGGTTACGCTCTCATCAACCGGTATGGTTAATTCGGGCGATGGAAATACCGGGTCATTCTGTCCCTTTAAACATCCTCCAAAAGTTAGCGCCAAAATTGCTATTAGTATGCTTTGTGTTTTCATTTTCTTTACTTTTAATTTTTTGAGATTTGCATAGAGCGTAGGGCATAGAGCTTTTCGCCTTCTACCCTTAAACCTTCTGCCCTCTACATTAAACCTCTATTTATATTTAGCTTCCATTTTGTTGTAGAAATCTTTTAGTACATAAAATGCTTTCTTCTTTTTCCCCGTTTCAGAAAACAGCCCTTTTCTATTCCAAAAATCCTGATAAAAGGGATGTTGCCTGCGTGGTGAACGGAAATCAACCAATATCCATGGGGTCATACCACGCAAACCGCTCATGGTATTCATAAAAGGTATTTGATGTTGGTACAATGATTCCTGAAACTCTTCCGACCAGCGAGTGTCTTCGTCGGCATGAAAACCGGATAGTGCATCACCTCCTACTTCGGTAATTACCACAGGTTTATTATATTTTATCTGAAATTTGTATTTAGATAATTCCTTTGGCAATTCCCAATACCAACCACCATATTGGTTAAAGCTCACCAAGTCGAGTTTTTCTCCAAGCGGGTCGTTTACAATTACATCGTAGCCTTTGCGGTGTACTTCTAATGCGGCGCTCACCAAACGGGTATTGTCCAATTCTCTCACTTTGTCGGCCAGTTTGCTCATAAATTTAAAGCGTGGCTCGCTCAAAGGTGTTTCGTTGCCTATCGACCAAATAATTACCGCCGCCCTGTTCTTATCACGCTCAATTAAATCGGTCAATTGTTGCTCGGCGTTGTTGTAGGTTTCTTGATTTTCCCACGATATTGTCCAATAAACAGGTACTTCTGCCCATACCAGCAAGCCCATTTCATCGGCCAAGCGGTTCATTTCTTCGTTGTGCGGATAGTGCGCCAAGCGTACGTAGTTGCAGTTCAGTTCTTTTGCCCATTGTAACAGCATGCGCATATCGCCCTCGCCACGTAACCTGCCCGGTATCAGCGGATTTTCATCATGCATGGAAATACCTCTTAAAAAGATAGATTTTCCGTTCAATAGAATATCCTGACCGCGAGTTTCGATAGTTCTGAAACCTATTTTATCTTCTACTTTATCGTTAGCGGAGCTGATAACCACTTGGTACAGCTTTGGGTTTTCGGGTGTCCAAAGGTTAAGTTTATTAGCTGTAATGCTCAATTTGGCCACTCCGTTGGCATCGGTTTTTACCGTAGTTTTCAGGCCTGCTTCCGGGATACTCACCTCTACCGATTGCCCTGCCGAAGCATTGCTTAATTTTACATATCCATCTATCTGTTTGATATTTGAACGGTTTAACTGCACTTTATAATCGGCAATGTAATTGTTGGGCAGTTCGGCCAGAAGCACATCGCGGGTAATGCCGCCGTAGTTCCACCAATCGGTATTAACGGTTGGTATTTCATCCTGCCTACGGGTGTTATCGGCTTTTACCACTACAAAGTTTTCGCCATTGTTTAATTTATCGGTTACATCAAACTGAAAGGGTGTAAAACCGCCTTTGTGTATGCCCAATTTTTTACCGTTCAAATACACGTGTGCTTCGTAGTTTACAGCGCCGAAATACAAAATGTATTTTTTGTTGGCAACGGGATTGGCAGTAAATTTTCTCCTCAACCATATTGTACCTTCGTAAAACTCCAATTTATCTACCTGCGAATTCCAGTCGCCGGGTATTTTTAAGGTGGGCGACAAATCGAAATTATATTCTATCAATTCTGATTTGTTAACTTGCTCTCTATCATCGTAAAAACCGCCCTTGCCTGTTTTAGATTGGTCAAAAGGCTCATGGCGATAATCGTAATAACCCATTTCATAGGGGTCTATAATGTAATTCCAACGGCCATTTAAACTTGTATGCTTACGCCCAAAAATGTTTTGAACTAATTGGGCATCGGCTACCAAAAAGGAAAATGAAAGGGATAACAGTAATAAGTATTTATTTAGCTTAATCATAGTAAATTATTAGTAACCTGTATTTTGTGTTAATGCCGGTTGGCGGTTAATGGTATTTTGTGAAAACGGATATAAATAGTTCTTTTCTTGGAAATAGCGTTTTTCTACTTCGAAACGGGTATAGGTTAAAGCGCCGCTTCCATCAACAGTAATGCGCATTCCGGTAACGGGCTTGTTCAAATATAATTCGCCCTGTTTCCATCTTCTTACATCGTAAAAACGATGTCCCTCAAAACAAAGCTCTACCCTTCTTTCGTTACGGATACGCTCCCGGATAGCTTCTTGTGTAGGTGCTACATAACCATTACCTGCCGGATTGGTGGTTTGTAGGGCGGCTATGTTACCTCTTGCCCTTACCATATTTACATATTTCAACACTTCTGTTAATGCGGCTATTCCCTGCGCTTCGTTTAGGGCTTCGGCATAATTTAACAGTGTTTCCGAATAGCGTAGCACTACCCAAGGCCTACGGGCCAACGTATTGGAAGATTGATTCCAAGTGGCTGCTTCGCTTAAAAACTTGCGCATATAGTAGCCTGTTTTGGTGGCATTAATGTTTTTGTTTAAACCATCTGCCCCGCCAACATAGGTTTGTACCGCTTTGTTCTTAAATAATCTGCCATTGTAATTAATGGTTAGTGCTAAACGGGCATCGCGGTTTGTGTACGGATTGTTCTCGCTGTACTGCGTGTTGCTTGGGTCGGTAATCAGTCTACCGTTGGTAGTTTCAAAGGCATCAATTAATTCTTGAGTTGGGTTTGTTCTTCCCGAAGCGCCATCAAAGCTAATTGGGGCTTGCTGTTGCTCAATATCATTACGATTTTGCGCTCTCGTAGCAAACAATACTTCGTTGTTGTAGGCGGCCGCACCGTAATTAAAGATGTTGGTATAGGTAGTTTGCAAGCTGTGCACATTTAAATCGATGATTGCTTTTGCCGCATCTGCCGCTTGTTGCCAAGTTACACCGCTTTGCGCCGCAAATTGCGGACTTGCGGCATACAACAACATTCGTGATTTTAAGCCCATAGCGGCGGTTTTAGTCGCTCTACCATAATCACCGGTACGCCAAGCGTATTTATTTACATCAGACGCCTCACGTGTAAAAACGGGAATTTTAGAAGCTATGGCCTTATCGCAATCGGCTATAATTTGGTCTACACATTCCTTGTAGGTGTTTTTTGGCAAGTTCAAATTTTCATTTCTGCTGAAAACACGTGTAGCCAAAGTAACTGCTCCGTATCTTTTAACCAGCTCGAAATGGAACATAGCCCTCAAAAAATACGCTTGCCCCTCTAACCTGCTCTTATCTTCTTCAACGGTTAAACCATCGGTAGGAATAATTTGTGCAGTAGGTAAATTGGCCAAAAACAGGTTTACTTTCCTCAATCCCTCGTACAAATTGCTATACTCGTCATCAACGGTGCGCACAGGCCCCCAAGTGCCGTTGTTAAAAATGCTCATGGTGGCATTTACACCTGAGTTTACCGCTTCATCAGTGCCCGAAGCCAACATTCCGCCGTTTCCATCGATACTAAATCCCTCCGGGATATTAAAATAGGCATTGTTTAATACACCTCTTGCGTAAGCATCGTTGCCCCAAACTTCCTCTTCCTTAATAGCGCCATCGGTAATACTGCCGTCTTGCAGAAAGCCTTTTTTGCACGAGGTATAGCTTATGCCCAAAAGGGCGATAAATAAAATGCTTGAAATAGGCTTCATGTATTTTTTTAATGATATGTTGTAATGATAGTTCATGGCCGCCCTCCTAAAATTTTAAATTTAAACCCAATACAAATGTGGCCAACGCCGGATATGATGAATTATAACCCGCTTCGGGTATTTCTGCATCTATCGGCAAGCCACCGAGCTTATCGAAAGTGAGCAAGTTATAACCGCTTACAAAAAGCCTGCATTGCGAAATCTTTAACTTTTTAATGGTATTGGCAGATAAAGAATAGCCCAATTCTATGTGTTTTAACCGTAGAAAATCGCCGTTTCGCAACCAGAAATCAGAATTTTGGGTGTTGTTTGCCCTATCGGTAATGGTTAGGCGTGGGTACAAGGCTTCATCGGCGGTGGCGGGTGTCCATCGGTAAGCGCTAAATTGGTTGATGTAACCTGTGCTGGATGTACCTGCATTTACCAAAGTGTTGATTTGGATAGTACGGCCTGCTACGCCCTGAAACAAGAAACTGACATCGAAGCCTCTGTATTTTGCCGACCCTCCAAAACCATAGTACGAAGTTGGAATATCGGAATAATTGGTGCTTACAAAATCGAGATTGTCGATTACGCCATCGTTATTGATGTCTTTATAGCGAATATCGCCGGGTTTTACATTGCCCGAAAAGCGTTGTACCGGAGCGGCCGCTATTTCTTCTTCACTTTGGAACAATCCCTCAGCAATTAAAAACCTGCGCACCGTACCCGACCCATTTACTACGCCGCCAATGGGGAAACCTACTTGGGTTTGGTAGCTTGGCAAACCTGCTTCTTCGTTTAAGTGTAAAATCTTGCTTTTGGCATAAGTATAATTGCCATATAAGCCCAAAGTGAACTTATTAATGGTTTTGGTAAAGTTTAAATTGGTTTCAACGCCTTGATATTGCGCTTCTCCGGCATTAATATTTACCAAAGTTTGCCCAATAATAGAAGGTGCTAAATCTGAGGTAAGCAAATCTTTACGTTTTTCCTTAAAATAATCGGCTGTTAGTGTTAGCGATTGTTTAAAAAACTGTGCATCAAACCCTACGCTCGATTTAATGGCTTTTTCCCAAGTGAGGTTAGGGTTGGCCAAGTCTAATTGGTCGGTGCTTGAAACCGTACTATATCCTGTACCGAAAAAATATTGCGTACCGCCACGAGTAAAATAATTATTGAAAGCAAAACGACGTGATGCTCCTACGGCCTCGTTACCTACTACACCATAAGAACCACGGAATTTGAGGTAATCAACTACTTTATTGCCTTTTAGGAAGTTTTCTTCGGTGGCAATCCATCCGGCAGCAATGGCCGGAAACCAGCCAAAACGTTTGCCCGGCATAAAATTTTGCGAACCCGAATAAGTAGCTATGGCATCGGCAAAGTAGCGTTGTTTATAGCTATACGATAAACGATTGGAAATGCCTTCTCTTTTATCATCTAAACGGCTGGCCGAAGCAGAAACAGCCCTTTGGAAACGTGTAGAAAATTTAAACGAATGGTCTTTGTAGTTACGGTCGTAATCGAAACCTCCCCAAAACTCGTTATTACGCAAATTACCACTAAAGCTACTTGCAGCATAGTTTAAGGGAGTTTCGGTGCCATAACCTTGATAGGTATTACCGCCCTGCCACTCGTAAACTATGTAACTTTGGGTAAAGCCCATGGTGTAAAGACCCGTCATATCGTAAGTGTAGGCCGCATTAAGCGATAAGCCTTTTAGTAGGGCATCTAATTTTTGGCGCACAGTTACCGTGGCCAACAAAGTACGGTACACATCGGTAATGTTTCCCCGTGCCTGCAACATGGCTAAGGGGTTGCTTCTAAATAACGAGCTACCTCCATAACTACCATTTGGATTGGTTAGAGGAAAAGCATTTGCAGGTGTATTAAATATGGCCGTTAAAAAACCCGAATTGCCATCTCTTGGATAACGTAAGTTAGCTACCCTGCCCCCTACATCTAAAGTAACATCTAAATTTTTGTTGACGTGCAAATCTAGGTTGGTACGGAAATTATATCGCCTAAAATTAGTATTGGAACTGTAATTAGGTGTTTCGCCACCTTTGTATAAACCATCTTGGTCATAAACGCTTAAAGAAGTAAAGTATCTGGCAAAAGCATTGCCTCCACTTACCGTAGCTACATAGCGTTGCACAGGAGATGTTTTTTTCAAAAATTCCGAAGGATAATCTACATCTGGATATAGATAAGGATCTGATTTAGTGTAATAACCAATCAGTTGGTTTTGGGTGTATTGTGGTGCCTGACCATCGTTTTGGCGTGCTTCGTTATATAAGTAGGCATGAGCGTAAGAGTGTAAAGGATTAATAAGCGTAGTTGGTGTTTGTACGCCACCCTGTGCATCGAAAGTGATTTTGGTTGCGCTGGCACTGCCACGTTTAGTAACCACATATATTACCCCATTGGCACCGTACATGCCATACCAAGACAGCGAAGCGGCATCTTTCAACACGCTAATACTTTCAATCTCGTTCAAATCCATATCTACAAACTCACGGGCTACTCCATCAACCAATACCAATGGCGATTGGCCGCTGTTGTATGAAGAACGACCTCTGATTAGAAAAGTAGCGTCGTCTGTGCCCGGACGGTTGCCTGTTTGTTGGATATGCAGCCCAGACAAACGACCTGTTAATACGTTGTTTAACGTAGATAGTGGCAATTGTGGCAACTCGCTGTTGTTTACGGTAGTAATGGTTGCCGTAACCTCACGTTTTTTTCTTACTCCAGAGGGAATATAAACATCATCGTTATCTCCTGCATCTATTAACGATTTTATAAGTACAATGGCCTCGTTTTCTTTGATGTCCAAAGCAGCTTTGTACTGAGTATTATAGCCCTCCATTTTAAACACCAATCGGTCGTTGCTACTTGTTTCAATACTAAATCTTCCATTATTATCGGTAGTTACCCCACTGGTTTTTTCTTGCACCAAAATAGTTGCCCCTATTATGGGTTCGCCATTTTGGTCTGTAATTCTACCCTTTATATTTAATTGTTCGGTTTGTGCCCACGCCAACTGCGACAGGCCAATGCCTATTAATGAAAGTAGTATATATCTGGTTAGAAATTTCATCTATTTTGTTTATTGTTTTTAAATGGTTAGATGGAGCTTACCATGATTATCATCATGGACAGTTCTTCATCTTGTCTGTTGTAAACTTTCTGTACTTTTTTTATTTTATTGTATTACCATCCCGGATTTTGCTTTAAAATGCCATCGCTCTTAAATACTTCCCTTCTTGGAATTGGATATAGATACATGTAATCGTCAAATTTCTTTTGGTAAATGATGGGCAAGGTTACCACATTATAGGTAAATGTTCCATTGGCATTTCTTACCACATCCATTGCTTTTACGGGTTGCGTTAGCACCTCTTTTGCTTTTTTCCATCGTATTAAATCGTACCATCTAAAATCTTCGAAGGCCATTTCTACGGCTCTTTCATGCCTGATAGCCTCACGCATTTGTGCTTGAGTTAGTCCTGACGGAAGTGGTGGCATGGCTACTTGATCTTCTTTAGGGACAGGCGTTAAGCCATGATTTTCCATTCCTTTACCTCTTGCCCTAACACTATCAATTGCACTGTAAACCGCTGCAACAGGTCCTTCAGCTTCATTTAGTGCCTCCGCATAATTTAACATCACTTCTGTATATCTAAAGAAAACATAGTTGAGCAAAGCTCTTTGAGTGGTGTTTCTTACATATACTTCAGGCCACATTTTACGGCAATAGTAACGTGTGGCAGAATAAATGATATTATTTGGCCTAAAATCAGCACCGTAGCTGTAATTATCATCCGTAGGGTTATATTGCGACCACATGCCCATTTTACGCCCCTGCCATGTAGCATCGTTGTACAATATGTTGGCGTAAAAACGAGGATCACGATTTTCATAAGGCTTTTGCGGATTGTAGCCTGAGTTTGGATCGCTAATAAGTGCACTACTAATGATATTTCCAGAACCGTCTTTTTTTACGGCTTCATACATATCAACGTGATTTTGCGTAGGATTCATGGAGCCTTGCGCACCGCCAGAGCCCGGTGACATGACAAAGTCTAATAAAAAACCATCAATTACACGTGGCGGACGAACTTTAATCATAATATATTCTTTTGATTGGGTTCCTGCCGTAGTTAAGATATTCTTGTAATTTGGCTCTAAATCATAAATTTTTAGATTTCTTACGGCGTTAGCTGCATCGGCGGCAGCTTTCCATTTAGCTACATCATTAGTAGGGTTGTTCAACGGGCTGGCGGCATACAGCAAGGCTCTTGCTTTTAGCGCCAACGCAGCGCCTTTGGTTGCTCTGCCGTAGTTAGAAGCATTATATTCATTAGGCAAAAGACCTGCGGCTTTGTCAATATCGGCCAAAATAAAATCTAAACATTCCTGATAGGTGTTGCGTGGAATATCTATATCGTCGAAAATGGAAGCTGCTTCATCGAAAATAGGTACACCACCAAAGCGTTTAATAAGCTCAAAGTATAAAAAGGCCCTTATAAAGTGCATTTCGCCCTCAATTCTTGATGGGTTTTGAGAACTGTTTCCCCAAGGTATAGTGCTCATTTTCGAAAGCATTACGTTGGTAATTCTGATACCTGCGTAGGCTCTGTCCCAAACATCGCCAATATCATTTAACGAAGCGCCGCCACGCTCGTAGTGGTCGTGGAACAAGCCTTGATTTAAGGTGCGCACCGATACATCGGTATTGCCCGAAACGGCTTCGTCTGATGCTTGCGCCGTTGTACCTCTGTGGGCATTAAACCTTGCGTAATCATCAATTAAATGGTTGTAGGCGTTATCGGCATAGTTGGCGGCCAATGCAGGGTCGCTAAATACTTTTTCTTCATCCAAATCGGCCGAAGGTGTACGGTCTAAAAAGTCCTTTTTGCATGAGGTAACCACAAGAGCAACAAAAAGGAAAACGATAGAATAATATATGTTTCTCATGTTCATGCTTATAATTGAATGTTTACACCTAAATTGTATATCCTTGATGTGGGATAGATAGACTGTTTTGAAAAATCTGTATTGGTAACGTTAATGTTTTCTGGATCTAGGTACATTTTAAACTTGGTCCAAGTGGCAAGATTTTGCCCGGTTAAAAACACCCTCATTGATGATATTTTTAAGGGTTCTAGCCATTTTTTTGGCAAGGTATAAGACACCTCTACGTTACGTAATTTGATATACGAAGCGTCTTGCAAAATGAAATCGTTCAATTGGTAACTGATGAATGTATTGCCTCTAGAGTGCAATGCCGGCCAAGTTGCAGTAGTAGCAGTTTGCGGTGTCCAACGGTTCAGCATAAATTCGTACATCTGTTGGCCGTTGTTCTGTTCGGTCAAAATTACATCAGAGCTTACATTGGTAACGCCCTGCAACATTACCGATACCGAAAACCCTTTGTAGGCTACTCGAGGAGAAACACTGAAGATATATTCTGGCACTCTAGAATAGCCTATGGCCGTTCTGTCATCGCTGTTGATACGGCCATCGCCATTAATATCTACGTATTTTAAATCGCCGGGAATTGGTGTACCCAACTCGTTAGGTATATAGCTACCAATATCTTGTTGCGAAGTATAAAAACCATTGGTTACATAACCAAAAAATTGCCCTACCCTTTTACCTTCTTGTTTTTGGTAGCTTGGTGCTCCAATTGGTTCATCTCTGTTGATGATTTTGTTACGGGCAAATGAAACCTGTGCATTTAATCCGTAGGTTAATTCTCCTTTTTGTTTGCTATAATCTACCTCAACCTCGTAACCTTTATTATATACTTCGCCTACATTTAAAGCTGGATATCCCTGTCCTAAAGTAGTTAATCCCGAATTACGCTGCGTTAAGATGTCTTTACGTGTTTCATCAAATAAATCGATGTTTACGGATAGGGCATTTTTAAAGAATTTACTCTCTATACCAATATTACGTTTTAAACCTGTTTCCCAAGTAATTTCGGGGTTACCGATAGAAGTAGCCGGCAGGTAAACCACCGGATAGGTTACCACACTGGTTGGGTCGCCAAAATGTACTGGCATACCTGGACGGCTATATGCAGGTGTTGATGCTGTAAAACCAGCCGCATTACGCAGGTAGTTGGTCATATATAAAAAGCGTTGGCCAATTTCATCGCTACCTACCAAACCATAACTACCACGTAGTTTTAAATAGCTTATCCATTTTGCATTCTGCATAAAATCTTCGCTGCTGATGGTCCATCCGGCAGATACCGCAGGGAAAAAGCCATATTTTAAACCAACGGGAAAGTTCTCTGAACCGTTATACGCCGCATTAAATTCGGCATAATACTTATCGGCATAGTTATAAGTAAAACGGGTTACCAAACCTTGCGATGCCCTTGGTGGTGCCGTAGTAGCGGTAGAGCCCTGAACATTAATCAGTTGACGAGTGCCCAAAGCTACACCCGATAGGTTATGTTTGCCAAAACTGCGGTTATAGTTAAAACCTGCCTGTATGTTGGTATGTATGGTTCCACCATAATCGCTAATTAAACCGCTTAAAGGTTCATCTCTTGGTCTATCACCAGCAATGGTTACTTCTTTTGTATCTCTGTCTACCACGTATGCGGCCCAGCTTGCATTACGACGGGTAGTATTTTCAAAATAAGAATCGTAACCGAAATTAGCCTTAAACGATAAGCCTTTTACCAATTTACCCAAGTTGTAATTGAGGTTAAAAGTACTTTGTACGTTGTTGTAATCATCGTAACGGGTTCCCCAGCGTGTTAATACGCCTAATGGATTCCAAATATTGGTTCCTACGCTTGGGTTTTGCGCCAAACGGCCATCGGGCAAAGTAACGGGATAGGCAAAAGAAGGTACTTGTAAAATACGGGAAATCATGGCTTCTACGTTATCATAAGAAAAAGAGCCCGAGCCCGAACGTAAACCGCTCGGTTGATAGCGCTTTTGCAAACGGCCGCCAAGTTTTACGCCCACTTCCAAATCTTCGGTTAGCTTAATATCCAAGTTTGACCTAAAGTTATAACGGTTGTAATTGGGTACGGAATTAATATCATAAGGCGAATCGAATTCCTTAAAAATACCATCCTCAAAAAGATAACCTACCGAAGCGAAGTATTTTACCATTTTGGTGCCACCGCTTACATTTACGTTGTGCTGCGTTTGCGGATAAGATTTACGGGTTACATAATCGAACCAGTTGATGTTTGGATATCCTATCGGGTCTGACCCATCCTTAAATTTTTGAAGTGCATTATTACTCCATGTTGGGGTTAAACCATCATTTCTATTGGCTTCGTTAATTAAATAAGCGTTGGTATAGGCATCTAGTGATTTAGGGATACCTGTATAGCTCTGCAAACTGGCATTGCCACTGTAACTTACTTTTGGCTTGCCCTCTTTACCAGATTTGGTAGTAACTATAATTACGCCATTAGCACCTCTAATACCAAAAATAGCGGTAGATGATGCATCTTTTAATATGTTGATATTCTCAATTTCGTTCGGGTCTATATCGCCAAAATCTGGACGTTCTATGCCATCAACAATTACGATAGCTCCAGAACCATTATAGGTAGCCAAACCACGGATATTGATTACCGCACTGTTTGAACCCGGCTGTCCGCTACGTTGTACTGCACCTAAACCCGGTGTTCTGCCTATTAAGCTATTGGTAACATTTGATGTTGGCGATTGCAGAATTTCTTTGCTACTAATGGTACTAATGGCACCTGTTAAGGTAGATTTCTTTTGTGCACCGTATCCTACCACAACCACCTCATTCAAATTGGTGTTGTCTTCTTTTAAGGAAACATTCTGAACATTGGTACCTGCTGCTACGTTAATTTCCTGCTGTACAAAACCTATATAGCTAAAAATTAGAGTAACAGATGTCGTGGGTACAGAAATTACATATTTACCATCGCCATCGCTAATGGCGGTAGTAGTAGCATTTTTTAGTTTAATGGATGCACCCGGAATGGCCAACCCTTGGTTATCTTTAACGACACCTGAGATGGTTCTGTTTTGGGCATATAGCAAAGTGCTGCAAGTAAGCATCAACAACAAAACAAACGCCTTTTGATAATGGCGTACTATCTCTAAGCGTAAACGTTGCGAATAAAAACTAAATCTCTTGTAAAGTAGTATCATTCAATTTGGCTTAATATTGGTTAGTTTAAAATATAGCAAGTACCAGCAAAATACGTTGTGGTATTTTGAGCTAACAGACTAAAAAAGTATGGGCTTAAATTATCGGTAAGTAAACGATAAAAATGCGGAGATACAACACCTGTCTTTTGGTCAATTGGTTTCATCATACAACATTTGGTTAAAGCAAAGGTGTACAGACGGACGCATATTGTAGGGGTAAAAACTTCCTTAATTAGGGGCAAAATTGTACTATTAGCAAGAATTAGGCGCTATGTACAATATAGTATAGGCAATAAACAGTTATAGTTGACAGCTTACCAACGAGCAATTCTAACTAGCCAACTATATCCCTTGCTTTGCCGCAATATATTCTGATGGCGACATTTCGTATTGCTTCTTAAATTCTTTACTGAAATATTTTCTATCATTAAAACCAACTGCAAAGGCTACTTCGGCAATACTCATCTGGTTTTTCTCTAACATATAGGCAGCCTGTTTTAACCGTACAGATTTAATTAAATCGGCAACGGAGAGGTTGGTAATGGCTTGTACCTTTTTATAAAGTACGGTTTTGCTCATTCCAATTTCCTGTGTTAAGGCAGTAACATCAAATTCTGTATTGTCCAGATTTTCTTCAATAATCTGCATTAGCTTTGCTAAAAACCTGTCATCGGCAGTTTCTATTTTAACAGGCTCTGGATTGAGCAAAATATCGCGTACAAATTTTTGCCTTGTAGCTTCTTTTGTTGCCAGGATATTTTTAACATTTAAAGCTAAAATCTGGATGCTGAACGGTTTGGTGATATAGGCATCGGCACCTTTTTCATATCCATTAATTTGATGGATATAGGCGGCCCTTGCGGTCAACAAAACAACCGGGATGTGGTTAATGCGTTCATCGGCCTTAATGCGTCGGCACAATTCAAGCCCATCCATTTCTGGCATCATTACATCGCTAATGATTAAATCTGGCAGTTCTTGCAGGGCCATAGACAAACCTTCTGTACCATTAGCCGCCTGTATAATATGGTAATGTTGCTGAAACGAATCTTTAATAAAGTTGCGAAGTTCTAAATTATCTTCAATTACCAACAACGTATATTTCTTATTGGCTGTTTCTACAACTGTTTCGGTAATGATATCATTTGCCGCCGACTGCAAATAGTAATGTACTGGATTATCACTATTCATATATTCAGGGATAATCGAATTTTGGTCTAAATGGGCAGAGCCTAAAGGCAAGGTTACCGTAAATATAGTTTTTCGATTGGTTTCATCATCAATATCACTGGTTACACAAATGGTGCCCTTATGTAATTCTACAATGTTTTTAGAAAGTGCCAAGCCAATGCCATAACCACTGGTAGACACTTCTTCATTATATACCTGAAAAAATTTGGTGAACAACTGTTCGATATTTTTCTGTGAAATTCCTCTCCCATTATCAATTACCTTAATGGCAACATTACTTTTATCTGCTTCTATGGCAAAAGTTATCTTTCCTTTTTCGGGCGTAAACTTAAAAGCGTTAGATAATAAGTTAAACAACACCTTTTCCAAATGGTCTTTGTCGAAATAAACCTCCAGCTCGGCTACATTACTTTCAAACTTGTAAACAATCTGTTTATCTTGCGCCAAAGTTTGAAAAGACAGATAGATTTCTTCGGCAAATTGTATAAAATTACAAGCCGAAAAAGCCAGTTTCATGTGGCCGCTTTCTGCTTTTCTGAAATCCATTAGCTCTGTTACCAAACGCATTAACCTGTTGGCATTTTGCTGTACTTGTGCTAATTGCTTATGTGCAGACGCATTTAAACCAGTGCCCATCAACATTTTTTCTATTGGTCCCAAAATTAAGGTTAAGGGGGTTCTAATCTCATGCGAAATATTGGTGAAGAAATCTATTTTCATTTGGTGCAACTCTTCTTGCCTTTCTTTCTCCAAATGCTCTAAATATAATTCCCTTTTTAAATTAGCCCTATTTTTTAAGAACTTATAAACCGTTGATGCAATGTAGTAGATAATGCCCGCATAAATTAAAAAAGCCCACCAAGTTTGCCACCAAGGCGGTAAAACGGTAATTTTTAACGAAATGGGCTCTGTATTCCACAAGCCGTCGTTATTGGCGGCCTTTACCATAAAAGTGTATTTTCCGGGACTTAAATTGGTGTAGTGTGCCTCTCGCTGCGTACCCGAATAATGCCAATCATCGCCACTAATACCTTCCATTTTATAGGCGTATTGGTTTTTCTCTGGATTGATGAAGTTTAAGGCCGCAAATTTAATGGTAATGTAGCCCTCGTCGTACTTTAATTCTACATGGTTAGAAAATGTAATGGATTTTTTTAACGGCGAATTGGCAGAATCTACCAACACGGGTTTGTTCCTTATCAAAAAATCGGTAAAGGCCACTTTGGGCTTCATTTTATTTTTAATCAGCTTATCAGGAAAGAAAGAGGTTAAACCATTGATACCGCCAAAAAGCAATTCGCCGCTTTTTAACTTTAGGCCTGCATTGGTTTGAAATTGGTTACTGGCCAGTCCATCATCGGCATTGTAATGTGTTACTTCTACGTTTTTGGAGGTAAACGGAAGTTCAAAATTCTTAAAACGCAGTTTATACAAGCCATTATCAGTACTTATCCAAATATCGCCCTGTTCATCTTCCAATATAGCATGTATTACATCATCGGTAAGGTTGTCCTGTTCGTTTAGTGCGTAAAATTTATTGCTAATAGGGTTGTAATAATTTATTCCACCACCATCGGTACCTATCCAAAGCCTATCCTTCGAATCTTTAAACAATGTTATAATACTATTATTGCTTAATGTATAGGGCTGATTACGTTTGATAAACCTCTTAAAGCTATCTTTTTTTCTGTCATAATAATTTAATCCATTTTGCGTACCAACCCATATATTGTTTTGGGCATCCTTAATTAGCGCTACCACAAAATTATCGCTGATACTGGTTTTGTCTTGAGGTGAGTGTACAAAAGTTCTGTACGAGCCGTCTGATTTAAGATATCTTAGGCCGCCGCCATTGGTACCTACCCAAACCCCATCGGTTTCTGGAATAATAGAGTTAATAAGGTTTTCGCTGAACTTACCTTGCGTTACGGCAAATTTAAAAAATTTGATTTTTTTGGTGTCTTTATTGAAATAACAAAGCCCATCCAACGTCCCAACCCATAAATTGCCGTTTATATCTTCGGCCAACGATTTTACACCATTGCGTGTTTGTTGTTGGTCGTTTCTAATATCGTAATATTTATAAGTTCCGGTTTTACGGTTGATATAGTTAATACCGCCGCCATAGGTGCCTACCCATAAACCCTCGTTCTTATCTTCTGAAATGGCATTTACTACCAAATGCGATAGCCCCATCCTATCGCCAATACGTTCGCCTATATTAGAAAAATTAGCATTTGATGGATAATATACATTTAGACCTCCTGCAAATGTACCTATCCAAATGCCCGATGCGTCATCCTGCATAAAGCTCCAAATGGTATTATCACTTAAACTATTGGCATTTAAGGCGCTGTGCGTATGGTTGGCAAATTGTTCTGTCTGGGTATCAAATATGCTTAATCCGTTACGTGTACCTATCCAAATATGCTCTTTATCGTAAACATATATATCCCTTATCCAATTAGATAATATGCTTTTAGGATTATTATCCTTATATCTATATACACTTATCCTATCAGTTTGAGGTTGATACCTAAACAGACCCGATGTTTCTGAGCCAAACCATAAATTGCCCACTTTGTCTTGCCTAATCACAATAATCTTTGCGTCCATCAACTCCTTAGAACTGGCAATACCCTTAGGCAGGGCAAGTAATTTTTTTGTTTTTGGATTAAAGAGTTTCACTCCATTTTTTGAACCTACCCACACTCTCCTGGCATTATCTTCGAACATGGTAAAGGTAACGGCACTGTACAAACTGTTAACAGAAGTATCTTTTAGTCCAATTTGCTCTTTAAGCACCCATTTTTGGGTATCTACCAATTTTATTCCGGCAAAAGTGGCAGTCCAAACGTTACGATAGCTATCTATTAAAACCGACGAGATGTAGTTTCTGCCGCCCTTAACATCCCGAATATCTACTCGTTTAAAAACCTCTGTGGCAGGATTATATATATTTAGACCGTTAGATGTGCCAATCCAAAGCTTTCCCAATTTATCTTCTACTATAGCATTTATCCTATTGTTGCTAATGCTCTTAGGTTGATGGTTTTGATGATTAAATGTACGGAAGGTGTAACCATCATAACGGGTCAATCCTTTCCAGCTGCCCAGCCATATAAAACCTTTACTATCTTTAACAATAATAGATATTGGGCTTTGTGCCAAGCCTTCTTTAAACGATAGGTGATTAAATTTGATTGGTGCTTGCTGCGCCTTTACTTCAGCATAAGCAAAAAGCAGCAATGCTATTAAAACATTTATGTAAAATCTAAATATCACCGGGAGAATGGGTTAGCAATTGTAAAGATATTTATTCATTTGGTAATCGCGTAATATATTTGAATAACCAATTATATGTAGGCTTATTTTAAATTAGAAAGTCTGCTAATCCAATCTTTATTTTCGCCCACATGTTTACAACAAAAAGGAGTATCTACACCACTAAACCGTATAAAATACCTAATTTTAACGTAAAAGGTGCACGTAAAATACCTAAAATATTAGGATATAGGCATCTTAATGGATTTTTAGCCTATAAACACAGAAAACGCAGTTAAAATTCATAAACAATAGCTATTAAAAGGATGTTGATATAGCATCAATCTTTAATAATATGTGCTATGAATAATTTACGTAAACACAAGGTGATAAGTTCGCCTCTACCATCTCGCTCCTTAAAAATCCTTCATCTTGTTTATTTAATCTGTGCAATAGCTTTGCTGTTTACAGGCTCGAAGGTTAAAGCTCAAGCTACCGTACTTGTGGCAGGAGATATTGTGTTTAGCGGATACGATGCCAGTTCTACACCCGCTGCCACATCAGAGCCTTATGATCGTGTTTCCTTAGTTACTTTAGTGCAGCTTAATGCAGGTACGGTAATTTACTTTACCGATAGAGGCTACTTTGGTAATGGAAATTGGAGTGCCGATAACGGAACTTCAGAAGGTACTTATACTTGGACAGTGGGTGCTAATGTTGCGGCAGGCACAGAAATTACCGTAATTACGCATCCCACACAGAAAGCTGTTATAATTGGTGGAGCACCTAATGGCACATTAGTGTCTGCTACTGCTAATTCGACCATTTCCTTAAATGATACCGGAGATCAGTTCATTGTTTTCCAAGGACCTGTTGGCGATCCGGCAGATGCAAATGTTAACTTGATTGCAGGGCTTCATTGGGGTTATTGCAGCAGTGGGGGTACGAACAACACTACGGATGCTGCATGGGATCCCATAGGGTCAAGTGGCTGTACAGGTGATGAAGGCAGCTCAATATTGCCTCCCGGACTAGTTGCAGGCAATAGTGCTTTATGGGCAGGTGTTTCCCTAGATCAAATCTTGGGCTTATCTAGCTTCGCAAAAGCGCAATTTAATGCATCAGGGTTACCTTTAGATAATACTGCCGATATACGCACGGCCACTATGGTAAGTTCTAATTGGCTACCAATTAGATTAGGTGTTAATGCCGATTTAAATGTACCCACTGGTCTGTTTGTGGAAGTATTGCCTGTTAAACAGAATGGTTTAAATGCCAAAATTAATGGAAATGTACTTACCGTAAACTGGTATACAGAAACCGAAACAAATAACAAGCATTTTATTGTGCAAACATCTACCAATGGCAGTACATGGAAGGATATTGGTACGGTAGCTTCAAAAGCGAGCAACGGCAATTCTACTACCCGTTTAGATTATAGTTTTACTGGAAGCATCGGTAATATGGCACTTGCGGGTTTAGGTCTGCTAGGCTTATTATTACTACCGTCATTAAGAAACAGGTTAGCTAGATTTGGAATGATAATCTTAGTCATTTGTGCTATTGCAGCTTGTAAAAAGAACGATGGTATGGATAACAGTTTAGAAAATTCTTTAAAACCTGGTCAGTCTGTATATGTACGAATTGCACAGGTAGATTTAGATGGTAAGATAAATTACAGCAATGCTGTGGTTGCAAAAAAATAACTTACGTCTATTGGTCAAATATAAGCCCCGTATAAAAGCGGGGCTTTTTCAATATTTTCAAAAAAACAATCAACCACTAATATTTGCCAAATATGCAGATACTTCCAACAGATGTAGAGGTTGCTCACTCCAATTAGGTAAATCCGTTAATTGCTTTAAATCAAGTCTATTTATATTAACTAATGATTGTTGTAAATTACGTTCAATTACAATCATATCATTTTCAGATAAAAAAGGTTTACCCTGTTTTTGCATCCCTGCAAATGTAGCAGTAAGTACATTAAACTGATAGTTAAAAAGCTGAACACGTTTTATTAACGGCCAGTTAAGCTGTTTCTTAAAAGGTTCTTTTTGTGCCGCTTGTATGGCTTCGCTTAAAGCCGACAATTGTTGGTGGCTGAACTTTCTCGCCAAACGGCTTTGGTGCAGCGCATCTACATCATGTGGTTTTAAGGCAACCACCGACAGAAAGTAGAGCAAATTGGCCTGCAATACTTCGGCCATTAAACTGCTAAGGCGTGGTGCATTCCAGATAGGAAAAAGAAATGCGGCTCCTAAACATAGCAGTACGCCTATAATGGTAAATATTGCTCTATCAGATACCAATTGCCATAAATTACCCTCATAAACATTTAGGCATAAGATAACCGCCATGGTAATACAAACCGCACTTATACTATAAGCTATACGGTTAAATGCAAAAAAGCCAAACAATCCAATTACACTAATAACTAACTGCCAAGTTGCATCAACATAGTGGATAGTTGCCCAGCCAATTAATAAACCTACAACCGTTCCTCCTAACCGTTCTGCATTTCGCTTAATCGTTTGCCCGTAACTTGGCCTGCTTACAATTACCATCGTTAACAACAACCAATAGCTATAATGCTCATCAGATAGCCAAGTTATTAATAACAATGCCACCAAACACAAAGCAGATAAACGTAAAGAAAAACGGAATATCGGTGAATTTAAGGAGAAATGACGTTTGATAGCCTTTGCCTGTACCGGTGTTAAGGTCAAAAAGTCTTGAAAACGCTCTCCGTAACGTTCGGTATTTTCATCTAATTGCCTATTAATATTAGGGCGATGAACAGAAAGGATTAAACTATAAATCTCATCTATATTGGTTAAAATCTGTTTCAGCAATGTTTTTTGACTTTCCTGTAAAACTTCTGCTTTTTGCAACAACGCTAAACGCAAACCTTCAAATTCTTGCATAAACAACTGATGGTTTGGCCTTGTAAGTAATTTTGCCATCAGTTCTATACTTTGTTGAATAAGTGGTAATACTCCCGTAGAGTCGAACTGTTTGCGCAGATAAGGATAATCGTAATGTACGGCACTTACTTGCTCATACAAATCAATTAAATTAATGGATTTTTCCAAATATGTTCTTCCCTTATCATTTAAACGGTTCATTGTCCAACGGTCGCTCAACAACAATTGCCTAATCAATTCATGGTTATTAGCCAGTTTTAAATGCAAGCGCATATTACGTTGGTTAAAACCCGATAAACTAACTTCTGGATTATATCCTTGCGCTCTCAATTTTAATAAAGCTGCTGTTTCACGCTCTGTTTGAGCTATCGCCCTGCGTAAAGAACGATATGGAAAAACAGAAATCTGTAATAAGCTAATGAGATAATACCATACCCCACCCCAAAAGATATAATTGCCATAAAGCAGTGCATCCTTAGTTTTTAGCCCAATGGTAAAGGTGGCCAAAACAATTCCCATTAGCCCAATAGTTGCCATACGCTGTCCCAATACGCCCAGCATGGTAAGCAAGAAGGTAATAACAACTACCATTGCAACCATTAAGATGGGCTGTTGTGTACTCCAAGCGGTTAAAACAGCTACTACTGTAAAAATGACCACACTAAGCCATGCGGTTTTAAACTTACCGCTACGGTTACCGGGCAAATCGGTCATGCAAATCATTAATGCGCCTATGCCTACACCTATCCCCGTAGTTGGCCAACCTAAATTAAAAAAAACAATAATGGGCAATATAACGGCGATGGTATTGCGCAGGGCATCTACCGTATGTTCGCTTCCAAATACGCTCTCAAACAATCGGAAAATAGTAAAGAAAAACTTCCTAAATTGATACCACATTTTCGCCCGCAAAGGTAAGTCTAATTATTTGGTATTTAAGAAGTGGCTATCAATAGCCAATAACCAGATTGGGTTTTTGGTTTATTTTGGCCAAGAATTGGATAATGGAGAGGATTGGCTAACATCTGCAAAAAACCACAGATGCACAAATCAAGACTGATGCCTATCAGCAATAAGCACTTCATCTGTACATCCGTGGCTAAAATATCATTCAATAAAGTGGTAAAGAAATACTACATCGCCAATAAAAGCAGGTTTTGACTGCTCTTTAATTTCTAGCATAGCATCTAACACTACCTTTGTAATACCTCTCAGATTTATAATAGATTTCAATTTAGCTATTAAGCGTACTTCGCTGTCTACCGTTACCGCCTGTCCAAATTTCAGGTTTTCAATACCGTAGTTTATCTCCATTTTAAGATTGTTAATCTTAATAATTTGTTGCCATAAAAAAGGCAATAGCGACAAAGTAAGATATCCATGAGCAATTGTTTTCTTAAACGGACTTTCTGTAGCTGCCCTTTTCTCGTCTGTATGTATCCATTGGTGGTCTAACGTAGCATCTGCAAATTTGTTAATCTGTTCTTGGGTAATCTTATACCAATTTGATATGCCCAACTCCTTCCCTAAGTAAGTCGCAAACTCGTCGTGGCTATTAATTTTAATCATAAAATACGCTAGTTGTTATTATAATAATCCCTTAATATTAGCAGGCGAATAATTGATAGATTTTAAGGTCTTATCGTCGCCTTTGCGATAAACCAAATATAACCCTTCTATTTCCTTATAATAGGCATCAACATTATCTTTTTGTTTGTAGTAAGCAATAGTCTGCTCGGCCTCCTCTACCGTTTTACATGCCTTACTCATGTTAGAGCGATGTACCTCATCAAACAAAGTTTTAAATTTTGTCCCCAAACCAAATTCCAGAACAGCTCCGGCCAGTACATACTGCAAATCGCATAATGCATCGGCAACTTCAACCAAATCATCATTATCTACCGCTTCCTGCAATTCTTTCAATTCCTCGGCAATCAAATCTATCCTTAATTTGCTCCTTACCTTGGCGGGTATGGCAGCTTGCTCAACAATTGGATGTTTAAAAGTCTGATGAAATTCTGCCACTTGGCTCAACGCGTTTAGGTCTTCCATGTTCTTTGTTTAATAATGCTAAGGTTTAACAATTTGTGTGCATTCACAAATTTTCTTATCAACAAATCATTTACGTTTAAACACTTTAAATATAAACTACTGATAAACAAATAAATAATTCTACATATTTTACAATAGCACCATTATTTTATTAAATTTGAATATATTATTTAAATTACTTTGATCTCTTGAAAAAAATTTTACCTGTATTTATAAATAAGATCTGCTTAATATCCAATAATTACAGAAAGATCTCCTATCTGATATGCCTTTTACCATTATTTGCCTTAAATACCGGATGCAAAAACAAAAATGAAACTCAAAAAACCCCAACTAAGGTAGTATTGTTAAAATTTGAAAAAATCGATAGCATATACCTATCGGGTAACATGGAGGAAACAAATAAGCAATTAAATATTGCCAAAAGCAGCATAAATACCGAAGATATAGAAGACCTCACTTATTATTACTATTATAGAGGACTAGCTTCATACAGAGATACCATATTAATGAACAAATATGCCGATAGTGCATTAATTCCGTATCATGATATATCCTTGCAGAAACAATATCCAAACAGCTATATTAAGGCGCTAATGCTAAAAAGCGAGGTTTATGTGATATTTAAAAAGTATGATGAGGCTTTGGAATACTTTTTTAAAATAAAATCTTTGCTAAATAAAGATGAAAATCCTGTTTATTATGCAGATTATATCTCGAAAATAGCACAACTATACTATGACCAGCGACGTTTTAAACAAGCTGCCAGATATAACTTAGAGGTATTTAAGGCTCTTGAGGGAGCAAGAGAAACACCTGCTCTTGTCCAAACCATTTTTTATCTTAGACAGGGCGCATTAAGCAATGCCGGTTTTTCTTACGAAAGAGCCGGAATGTTAGATAGTGCTATTTTCTTCTACCAAAAAGGTTTGGCATATATAGCCAAGGAAGAAGAGAGAAAGGTAATATCACCCAATCAGTTAGAATATTCTAAAATTGTTTTTTTAGATAATATAGGTGGCATAACTGCTAAAAAAGGTGATTTTGCGTTAGCTAAAAAATATCTGGAAGAAAGCGTTGCCGCAGAAAACTATAAAGTAGACAGAAGTAAAAGTACGGCATATCTTAAATTGGCCGATGTATATATCCATTTAAAACAGTTTGATAAAGCCGACACGATGTTAGTAACGGCTGCTAAGGCCATCAAGAGCTACAATGTTGATAGATATGAACTCATTCCTAGGTTAAATAAGGTAAAAAGCAATTTATATTTTGCCAAAAACGATTATAAAAAGGCATATTATTATCTGAGCGAACATAATAGAATTCTAGATAGCATCCGCAATAGTATTGATGAACTTTCTAAAACAGACCTTGCACTTAAATTCGAAAGTATGCAGAACAAACAAGACCTGCAACTCTTAACAAAAGCCAATGAGAACAAAACCATATATCTCGTTTGTGTCGGTATTTTCGTTTTTATGTTTATTCCTATTGTATTATTGCTGAACAAAAATGCCAAGCAAGCCTATAAAGCAGAAAAAGCCACATTAAAACACAGCGAAGAACTAGAAAAAACCATGATACGACTAGAAACCCGCAACAAGGATTACGCCAAGATGATGAAAGTAATGGCCCACGATTTAAAGAACCCACTTGGCGGCATGGTTGGCATCAGTAACCTGTTATTGGAAGAAGATCATTTCTCTAAAGATGACAAGGAAATGTTGCAGCTAATTTCTAGCTCTGGCGAAAACGCCATTGAAATGATTAACCAGTTGCTCAACTCTGGCTTAGCAATAGAAAACGAAGTGCTGATTAAAGAAAAAACAGATATACAGCATTTATTACGTCAATGTACAGAACTTTTGCAGTATAAAGCCGATGAAAAACAACAGAAAATTCTTTTTATTAGTGGCGGACCGGTAAAATTGAAGTTAAGTAAAGAAAAAATATGGCGAGTATTTAATAACCTTATTGTAAATGCCATTAAATTTAGTCCGCCCAACACTACAGTTAAAGTTGTACTTGAAAGATTGGAAAAATCTGTTAGAGTGTCCATAATTGACCAAGGTATTGGTGTTCCGGAAAATGACAAACAAAGAATATTTGAAATGTTTACCAGTGCAAAACGGCCAGGTACAGCCGGAGAGCAGCCATTTGGCATAGGATTATCTATAAGTAAACAGATTATCGAAAGCCACAACGGTAAAATCAGTATAGAAGATAATCCCGAAGGTGGTACTATTTTTTATGTTAAACTGCCTATCTAGTTTAAGATTGATAAGTCTAATGGTTTAAAATATCTCTATATTTATTAAAAATAGCTGTTTTAGAGATTAGACCAACATAATTACATACAGAATCTATTACTGGCAGTATCCAAACGTTTTCTTGTTCCATTTTCCTTAGTACCGCTTTTAAATCAGCGGTAATAAAAATTGGGCTAACCACCTCCATCAAATCGCCTGATTTTAGGTCTAAAGCAGTTGGTTTAAGCATTTGCTCTAAAACTGCTTCTATATAAATAACACCTTTAAATTTACCATCCTCATCCACTACGGGAACTACATTTTGTTTTGATTTTAAAACTTCCGTTATCTTCTCCCCCAACAAATCCTGTTCGTACAATACCATGTAATTTCTCTCTACCAATTTCTTCAACTGCATCATGTTCAACACTGTGGTATCTTTATCAGAATGATGTGAAAGTTCACCTTTATCTACCAGAGGTTTTGTATAAATAGAATATTTATTTACACTCCTATTGATAAGATAGGCAATGGCTGTGGTAATCATTAAAGGCACCATTAAAATATATCCGCCAGTAATTTCGGCAATAAGGAATATACCGGTTAGCGGCGCATGCATTACAGAACCTAATGCAGCAGCCATTCCGGCTACTATAAAGTTTGCCGTATTTACTTGTGTTAAGCCCGAAGCATTGATACTATAAGCTACTATGAAACCCAATAATCCACCAATAACCAAACTCGGTGCAAAAGTACCTCCATTGCCGCCGGCAGATAACGTTACCAAGGTAGCTACCGATTTTAACATTACCGTAGCTATTGAAAAAACAATAATTACCCAGGGAAAATGACTAAATTCAGAAAAGAGGCTATTGTTGATTACAGATGTATAATCGCCCTTTAATAAATTGTTGATGGTAATATATCCTTCGCCATACAAGGTTGGAAAGAGAAAAATAAGCAAGCCCAACAATATCCCTCCCATTGCTATTTTATGGTAAGGATTTTTAATATTAGAGAACGCTTTTTTAATTCCTGTATTTACCCTGCCAAAGTAAATAGAATATGCCCCTACCAAAATTGCCAAAAACACATAAAACCCAATAGATTGCATTTGCCAACCTTCGGTAACCAGATAAAAAAGCTGTTCATTATAAAATAAACGGGCCACAACCGCAGCTGTAGCCGCAGATAACAAAAGCGGAATAAAAGCCGGAATGGTAAATTCTGGCATAAGGACTTCTATGGCAAAAACAATACCTGCAATGGGGCTATTAAATGCTCCTGCAATTCCCGAAGCGGCACCACAGGCCAACAATAAGGTCGTTTCTCTATAATTTAATCCTAAAAAACGCCCTAATGTAGAGCCAATTGAAGCTCCACTGGTAACAATTGGGGCTTCTAAACCTACCGAACCGCCAAAACCAACGGTTATAGCCGAAGTTATAATTTGCGAATAACTGTTATGAGGTTCAACCTTGCTAGATTTTTTAGAAATAGTGTATAACAGTGGTGTTAACCCAGTCTCAAACTTGCCTTTTCTAATAAATCTTCTTACATAAACTACCGACAGAAAAATACCTATTGCAGGAAACAGTAAATACAAGTAATATTTGTAGTGCCACTGTAAATCAGATTGTAAAAAATGCTCTATTTTATGGGTAATGCCTTTTAAAAGCGAAGCTGCCAAACCAGATAGTATACCTACCAAAACAGCAGCAATAATCAAGAAGTTTTTGTTTGAAATTTTGCGCACCCTGTATTGGTTTAGCTGATCTACAAAATTTACAAACTTGATATACATAAACTAATTTTTAAGCTAACATTTTAAACATCAAACTTATCCAATAATTTTAATAATGTGGCAAAATCTTTTGGATATGGGGCTTCCACAAAAATATCCTGCCCATCCAACCCCTTAAAGGTAATCTGTTTGGCATGTAGTGCAAAACGCTTCATAATCGGCTGTTCTTCCTCGTCCGTTAATCGGTAGCCACGCTTAATTTTCGATAAGAAAACAGGCTTGCCCCTGTACATAGTATCGCCACAAATGGCTGCACGCTGGGTAGCCAGATGAATACGTATTTGGTGCATACGTCCCGTTATCGGTTTACACTCCACCAACGTGTAATGCTTGTAATACTTTAGCGAATTAAAGTAAGTTTCGGCACGTTTACCCTCCTGCCTATCAATGGTTACATTCTTATTGCCCTCGTTCAAAATAGGCAAATCCACAAACAAATTATCAAACTGAAACTGTCCATCAACCACGGCATGATAAATTTTACTAACCTTGCGTTTTTCAAACTGTATCGATAAATTGCGATAAGCCTCCGGATTTTTGGCAATTACAATAGCACCGGAAGTTTCCTTATCTAAACGGTGGCAAATCTGAGCATCTGACGTGTATTGTTTGGCCAAACGTAAAATATTCACTTCGCCAACACCCGATGCACCTCGTTCATCTAAAGAAGCCACAAAAGGAGGTTTGTTTACAACGATATAATTATCGTTTTCTAAAAGTATAAGGTCTTTAAAATTTGGATATTTCAAAAGAGTAAATTGATTAAAGCCACAAAAGTACGAATTTAGATTTATGCAGACTTATGAAGTTTAATTTATTACCATTTCCGGCGCATCATCCTTGGCGTATAATTTACCTGCCGTAGCTTTTCTAATTTCATCAACACTTACGCCGGGTGCTCTTTCCAATAATTTAAATCCACCTTGTGGCAATACATCGAAAACTCCCAACTCTGTTACAATTTTTTTGATGCATTTTACTCCGGTTAGAGGCAAAGTACAAGCAGGCAACAACTTGCTCTCTCCCGCTTTGTTTACATGCTGCATAGCTACAATAATATGCTTTGCCGAAGCTACCAAATCCATAGCCCCGCCCATACCTTTTACCATTTTACCGGGAATTTTCCAATTGGCAATATCGCCGTTTTCCGAAACTTCCATAGCTCCTAAAATAGTTAGGTCTATTTTTTGTGCACGTATCATCCCAAAGCTCATGGCCGAATCAAAAATGGCCGACCCCGGCAAAGTGGTAATAGTCTGCTTGCCTGCGTTAATCAAGTCTGCATCTTCCTCTCCCTCAATAGGAAAAGGTCCCATGCCCAACAAGCCATTCTCAGATTGTAGCACCACATTTATCCCCTGTGGGATATAATTAGCTACCAAGGTTGGAATGCCAATGCCTAAGTTTACATAATAGCCATCTTTTATTTCTTTAGCGATACGTTTCGCAATACCGTTTTTATCAAGCATTCTTTTATTTTTTAACCACAAAGGCACAAAGCACAAGGTGGATTTAGATTAGTCTTTGTTCTTTTATCTTTATTCCTTGCTCCTAACAGTTCTTTGCTCAATCCTTTTCTCATAATCCCTACCTTGAAAAATACGATGCACATAAACTCCCGGTGTATGGATATGGTTTGGGTCTAGCTCCCTTACTTCTACCAGTTCTTCTACCTCTGCAATGGTAATTTTGCCTGCCATGGCCATAATAGGATTAAAATTCCTAGCCGTAGAACGGAAAATCAGATTACCTGAGGTATCACCCTTCCACGCTTTCACGATGGCAAAATCGGCATCAAAGGCATATTCCATCAAATAATCCTTTCCGTTAAAGTTTCTTATCTCTTTGCCTTCAGCCACCTCTGTACCAACGCCTGCAGGTGTAAAAATAGCAGGCATTCCATAACCGGCGGCCATACAACGGGTAGCTAATGTACCTTGCGGTATCAGTTCTACTTCCAGTTCGCCACTCAATAATTGACGTTCAAATTCGGCGTTTTCGCCTACATAAGAAGCTATCATTTTCTTTATCTGCCGTTTGTTCAACAACAGGCCAAGGCCAAAATCATCTACCCCGGCATTGTTAGAAATGCAGGTAAGCCCTTTAACGCTTTTTTTTACCAACGCCGCAATACAGTTCTCTGGGATACCACAAAGACCAAAACCGCCCAACATCAAGGTGCTGCCGTCTGTAATATCCGCTATGGCCTGTTCGGCATTAGCTACTACTTTATTAATCATATTTGGTATGTTTCCGTCCCGATAGCCATCGGGGCAAGTTGTGGCTAATTTAGCAAGTAATTTGGCTATGCCAAAGCAAAACGCTACTTATTATTTTGTTCGCCCATCAACTATTTTGTCGTATTCAGCATCGTTGGGCTCCCATAACTCAATTTTGTTCCCCTCAATATCAATAATATGCACAAATTTTCCGTATTCAACGGTTTCTATTTTATCCGCAATCGTTACACCTTCTTCTTTAAGCTGTTCAACAAGGATTTCTAAATTTTCAACTCGATAGTTTATCATAAACTCCTTTGTCGAAGGCTCAAAATATTTTGTTGTATGGGCAAATGGACTCCATTGTGTAAACCCTTTTTTTGTGATATCTGCACTTTGTCGCCACTCAAAATTTGTCCCATATTGGTCGGTATCTAAACCAAGATGAGTTCTATACCAATCTTTCATTTTGTTGGGGTCTTTACATTTAAAAAAAATACCGCCAATGCCTGTTACTCTTTTCATTTTTTCTTATTCGTTAGATTTTTTTCCAACATTTTGCTTTCTCACTTAAACCTAATCGCTTTCAATGGGCTAATTCTGCTTACCAACATTGAAGGAACAATAAGTACCAAAGTACAGATTACAATAGTTGCAAGGTTTAAAAGCAAAACATCTGAGAAATGTACTTCTATGGGTACATAATCTAGGTAATAATTGGTCTGGTCGAGCTTAAAAACATGGGTGTACTGTTGGAAGAAACACAGCCCCATTCCTAAAATATTTCCCAACAACAACCCAATACCCACCAAATACACCGCATTATAAAGAAATATCTTCATCATGTTGGTATTTTTCATACCCATTGCTTTTAAGATACCAATCATGTTAGTTCGTTCCAAAATCATAATCAGTAAGGCGGTAATCATATTAATAACGCCAACAATGAGCATCAATATAATCAACACTTTGGTATTTACGTCCAATAACGAAAGCCAAGTAAATATTTCGGGCGTACTTTCCTCTACCGACCTCGACCTTAACTTCAGTTCCAAGTTATTGTAAACATCATCGGCAACAGGCTTCAGTTGTTTAAAATCATTAATGCGTACTTCAATACCTCCAGTTTCTTGCGGTTGCCAATTGTTTAAACGCCTAATCAGGCTAATATCGCCTATCACAAAGCCTTTATCCAAATTTTCTATACCAATATTATAGATGCCAACAATGGTCAATTTTCTTTTACGAGGTGGATTTTGCACAAAATGCATGATAAAGCTATCGCCTGTTTTAAGTATCAATCGTTTAGCGGTATATTCCGATATCAGCACTTGTTGAGCAGCTTTCGTGCTATCCGAAAAATCAATCACCTTACCACTTGTCAAATGCTTTTTAATGTAGCTCCAATCGTAGGTTTGGTCTATGCCTTTATAATTTATGCCCTCAACTTCGCCATTGGCTACAATTATTGCAGGTTTGGTAGCAAATGGATAAAAAGAAACTACTTGTTTGTTGTTTTTGAGGTTGTTTAAAGTGGTATCATTAGGTATAAAAGGCGATTTTTCAAATGAGCCGTTCAAATCGAAACGATATATCTGGATATCGCCAATAAAACCTCTTACCTTATCCTGTATCTCGGTTTTAAAGCCTTTAATGATAGCCACAGAAAGTATCATTACTGCCAAGCTTAGCATTACACCCACTATGGCAATACGCACAATCAGCTTCGAAAATGTTCTTTCGGCTTTTAAAGAAATACGGCTCGATATAAAATATGCTATATTCAACTTTTTGCGGTAAACTATAACTTTTTGCAACTTTTATTTATAACTAAACAAATAACCGATACAAAATATCCAAAACTCTCGTTAACTTAGCAAAAATGCTGATTCAATTTCGAATTAGCGATAAATGTTAAAAAAACTCATGATGAACAGAGCTTTTCTACTATTCAATGCATTGCTGATAGCCTTTACCCTTAATGCCTGTGGGCAAAACACCTCCTCTGCCAAAAGCAAGAAACATAAAAGAACTCTCTATAATGTTCCCAAAATAATGACGGGTGCAGAACAAACTGAGCTTTATCTTCCCCTGCTAAAAGGAAAGCGTGTGGGCATGGTAGTTAATCCAACTTCGGTAATCGGCAAAACAACCACAGTTGACAGCTTATTAAAACGCGGTGTAAAAATTGTAAAGATATTTGGCCCAGAACATGGTTTTAGGGGCGATGCCAGCGCAGGCGTACATGTGGGCAACGATGTAGATAAGAAAACAGGTATCAAAGTTATTTCACTTTACGGAAAACAAAGTACGCCCAGCAAAGAGAACCTAGCGGATATTGATGTAATGATGTTTGATATTCAGGATGTTGGTGTACGTTTTTATACTTATATCAACACATTGCAACGTGTAATGGAAGCCTGTGCAGCTAACGGTAAAGAGGTGATGATTTTAGATAGGCCAAACCCCAATGGTTTTGTAATTGACGGGCCAATTCTAGACCCTCAATTTAAATCGGGCATTGGTATGCAACCCATTCCCGTAGCCCACGGCTTAACCGTTGGCGAATATGCGCAAATGCTTAACGGCGAAGGTTGGCTGAAAGGCAAGCTAAAATGTAAAATCACCGTGATTAAAAATGCAAATTATAACCACGACATGTTATATCAACTGCCTGTTAATCCATCGCCAAACCTAAATACTCCACAGTCTATTTTGCTATATCCCAGCACCTGCTTATTTGAAGGGGTTTATGTAAACCATGGCCGAGGCACTAAATTTCCTTTTACCGTATTAGGCGCACCTTACTATAAAGGTATTTACGATTTTTCTTTTACGCCAACCGGAATAAAGGGTATGGCCGAAACGCCAATCTTTAAAGATGAAATTTGTTATGGTATCGATTTGAGAGATTATGATACTTCTATTTTTAGAGAAACACGCCAAATTAATATCCAATGGCTCATGGAACTTTACCAAAGATCGCCCAAAAAGGAAGATTTCTTTAACTCGAAGTTGAGCAAAGAAATGGGAACTATTGAAAGGTTAATTGGCGTTGCCGATTTTAGGCAACAGATTATTGATGGTAAAAGCGAAGCCGAAATTAGAGCAAGTTGGGAACCCGGTTTGAGCCAATACAAAGAAATGCGGAAGAAATATTTGCTTTATCCTTAATAAAACATACCACCATTTTAAATGGCGGTATGTTTTATTGAAACTTTAAGAAACTGTTTAAATTTCAGTCAAATTTTATACTTGTCAGTCTGAGCTTGTCGAAGACTACTTGTTGAGGGATGTTTCGACAAGCTCAACATGACACCAATGGTTTATGCAAAAGAAATTTAAACAGTTTCTTAATATTTTAATCCTTTACAAATAATATTTCTTCCCATCAGTTTTAATCTTGCCTGCATCCAACAATTCTCTAATCCGCTCTATTTTATCATTATCTGTGCCTGTTTGTACGCCTTTTACCAAATCATCCAAATCTAAATGGTGGCTTTGCAGTAGGGTACAAATCTCGAAATCGATTTTATCGTTATACTCGGCTAGTTCTTCATACTTTTTTTCTGCCAAGCAAACATCACATACACCACATTTTTCGGCTTTGTTTTCGCCAAAATAAGTTAACAGTTGTATGCTCCTGCAAATTTCGTTCGATGCGTAGGCCAATACAGCTTCAATTTGGTTACTTTGGATCGCTTTCCGCAACTGGATAAATTTAACATCTATGTCTAAATGCAACATATCCATTCTAGATGTTATAAATTGCAATTGTGGTTGGTCGGTTTGTGATAAATAAGAGATAATATTGTACTCCTGTAACTTCTTTAAAAAAGTAATTACGTCATTATATGAAATTTTCAGTCTGTTCGATAAATCGCTTTCTTTAATCTTTACATAACCATCAAAAGCACCGCCATACGAACGCTGAATGGTTTTAATAATTGGGTCGAAAGCTGCATTCTCAATCTGGAAACGATAAACATCTTCATGCCCAACGGTAAACATCAACCTCGACGGCATAAAAACACTTTCCGACAGTACCAAATAACCATCTCTCTCTAAGAATTTTAACGCCGCCAATGTTTTAATGACGCCAATATTGAAACGCTTGCAAAAATCGGCCAAATCGAACTCGAAACTTAAACCTTGTCCTGCGCCATACGCCAATTGGTAGTAATTGCCCAAATAATGATATACTTTTTTAATTTCTTCAACAGAGGGAAAGCTGTCGGTATATTTTGCTTCTAAAACTGCGCTATCTGCTTTGTTGGTCAACAATACGGCAAAGGCACGTTTTTCATCTCGCCCTGCCCTGCCCGCTTCCTGATAATAGGCTTCTAAACTTTCGGGCAAATCTAAATGCACCACAAAACGTACGTTTGGTTTATCTATGCCCATTCCAAAGGCATTGGTGGCTACCATGATACGGGTTTTGTCGGTTTTCCAATCTTCCTGTTTCTGAAAGCGTACATCTTTTTCTAAACCTGCATGGTAAAAATCTGCCGAAATATGGTTTCGCTGCAAAAACATGGCTATTTCGGCTGTTTCACGTCTGTTGCGCACATACACCAATCCACAACCTTTTACGTTTTTGCAGATGTCAATCAGTTTTTTGTGCTTATCATCCAGATTAAAAACTACATAGCTCAAGTTTTTTCGAGCGAAACTTTTCACAAAAACCGATGGTTGTTTCAGTTCCAGTTTTTCGATAATATCTGTCCTCACATCGGGCGTTGCAGTTGCCGTTAAAGCTAAAACAGGTTTATCGGGATGGATTTCTCGTAATTCTTTAATTTTTAGATAAGGCGGCCTGAAATCGTAGCCCCATTGTGAGATACAGTGCGCTTCGTCTATGGCAATAAGGTTAACATTCATGTATGAAATGCGCACACGAACCAAATCGGACAGTAAACGCTCCGGTGATAAGTAAAGAAACTTGATATTTCCGTAAATGCAATTATCGAGCAGAATATCAATTTCCCGTTTGCCCATTCCTGCATAAATGGCAATAGCTTCTATTCCCCTAGCCTTTAGGTTTTCTACTTGGTCTTTCATTAGGGCCACCAAAGGGGAAACCACAATGCAAATGCCGTCCATCATCATAGCCGGGACTTGAAAACAAATAGATTTTCCTCCGCCAGTGGGCAATAAAGCTAAGGTATCTTGGCCTTTTATGACCGATTGAACAATCTCCTCCTGCAACGGACGAAACACATCAAATCCCCAATATTTCTTTAAAATTTCTGTTGCAGTCATAAATTGGCAATCTCAAAACTACTGAAACCATTGCGTTTTTTCAAAAGAGATTAGCCGCAGATGCACAGATTATTTACAATTCAAAAACCTATATCTGTGCATCTGTGGCGAGAAATAGCTAAATTGCAAACTTAATTGTTCAGCTAAAATTTAAGAATGAAGAAGTATCTATTTGCATCGGCACTGTTATTTACCTTAAATTCTGTTAACGCCCAAACCGCAAAAGAAGCCCCAAAATGGGACGTTGAAAAATACAAAGGGACTACTAAAAATTTCAGTATTACTACCAATGAAGGTACTTGGATGAACCTAGATGTTAGTCCGGATGGTAAGGAAATAGTTTTTGATTTGCTGGGCGATATTTATGTAATGCCCATTACCGGAGGAACTGCCAAATTATTGAGTGGTGGCATTGCCTATGAAGTACAGCCACGTTTTAGCCCCAATGGTAAGTATATTTCGTTTACCAGCGATAGAAGTGGCGCCGACAATATTTGGATGATGGACAGACAAGGTGGTAACAAAAAGCAAATCACCAAAGAAACTTTTAGGTTGCTGAACAACGCCACATGGATGCCAAATAGCGAATATCTGATTGCCCGGAAACACTTTACGGCTTCGCGTTCTCTGGGTGCTGGCGAAATGTGGCTATACAGCATTTACGGTGGCGATGGTGTGCAGTTGACCAAACGTAAAAACGACCAGCAAGATGCCGGAGAGCCCAATGTATCGCCCGATGGTAAGTATCTTTATTTTAGCGAAGATGTTTCGCCAGGCCCATTTTTCCAATATAGCAAAGACCCAAATGGTTTGATTTATGCTATCCGCCAGTTAGATTTAACCAACGGAAAACTAACTAATTTCATTGCCGAACAAGGCGGTGCGGTACGTCCGCAAGCATCGCCCGACGGCAAATATATTGCCTACGTTAAAAGAGTGCGGTTAAAATCGGCTTTATATGTACAAAACCTAAAAACTGGCGAAGAATATCCATTATATGATGATTTAACTAAAGACCAGCAGGAAACTTGGGCGATATTTGGGGTTTATCCAAATTTTGCGTGGACACCCGACAGCAAAAAAATAATCTTTTATGCTAAGGGAAAAATCAAACAGATTGAACTTAACAATCTATATGTAAGCGATATTCCTTTCGAGGTTACGACCAATCAAACAGTTCAGGAAGCACTACATTTCGACCAACAGGTTTATACGCCAGAGTTTACCGCTAAGATGATTAGGCAGCTAGCTACATCGCCCGATGGCAAAATGGTAATTTTTAACGCTGCCGGATATTTGTACAAAAAAGACCTGCCCAACGGTACGCCCGAAAGATTGACCAACGGTTTGGATTTTGAATTTGAACCCAAATTTAGCCCCGATGGAAAATTTGTAATTTACACCACTTGGAGCGATGAATTTAAAGGTGCTATTAAACGTACAGATTTAAAAACAGGAAAAACCGTCAGCTTAACCGACGAAAAAGGCTATTACTACTCTCCTAGCTATTCGAACAAAGGCGACAAGATTGTATTTAGAAAAGGTGTAGGTAACGAAGTTTTGGGCTTAACTTATGGCAAAAACACAGGTATTTTTGTAATGCCAGCCAATGGAGGTGCCAAAACTTTAGTGTTAGATAATGGCATCCGCCCACAGTTTAATAATGATGATACACGAATTTTCTATCAAGGTTATGATAGTGGCAAGAAAGCATTTAAAAGTGTTGATTTGAACGGTGGTAACGAACGTACACACTACACTTCGCAATACGCTACACAATTTTGTCCCAGTCCAGATGGCAAATGGATGGCTTTTACCGAACTGTTCAACGCTTACATTACGCCAATGGTTACCGCCGGAACTGCCCTAGATTTATCGGCAGGCAACAAAGCCATTCCTTTGGCCCGTGTTACCAAAGATGCCGGAACTTACCTGCATTGGAGTGCCGATAGCAAAAAATTGCTATGGACATTGGGCGAAAAATATTACAACAGGGAAATCAAGAATACTTTTTCGTTTATTGAGGGTGCACCGCAAATATTACCAGAACCCGATACCGTTGGCCTTTCTATTGGTTTAAGGCTTAAAACAGATGCTCCAGCTGGATTAATTGCCTTAAAAGGTGCCAGAATTATTACTGTAAAGGGCGCTGAGAGCGACCAAGTGATTGAAGAAGGCACCATCTTAGTAGAAAACAACAAAATCAAAGCGATTGGAAAAGTGAGCGATATTGCTATTCCTGCTGAAGCAAAAGTGGTTGATGTAACCGGAAAAACCATTATGCCTGGTATGGTGGATGTACACGCCCATTTGCGCACCAGCCCGGATGGGATTAGCCCGCAACAAGATTGGTCATATTTGGCGAATTTGAGTTTTGGCGTTACCACATCGCACGACCCATCTAGCAATACAGAAATGGTATTTAGCCAAAGTGAAATGCTGAAAGCTGGCAGAATGGTTGGCCCACGGGTTTATTCTACGGGTTCTATTTTATATGGTGCCGATGGCGATTTTAAGGTAACTATTAATAGTTTAGACGATGCACTTTCGCATTTGCGTAGATTAAAAGCAGTTGGTGCGTTTTCGGTAAAATCGTACAACCAACCTCGCCGCGACCAACGCCAGCAGATTTTGGAAGCTGCCCGACAGCTAAAAATGGAAGTAGTGCCCGAAGGTGGTTCTACCTTTTTCCACAACATGACCATGATTGCCGATGGCCATACAGGAATTGAACACAGCATTCCGATTGCACCGGCTTATAAGGATGTTATTGATTTTTGGAACAATACCAAGGTGGGTTACACGCCTACTTTAATTGTGGCTTATGGCGGCCAATGGGGCGAAAACTATTGGTACGATAGAACCAACGTTTGGGAAAATGAGCGTTTGTTAAACTTTACGCCAAGGGCGATTATCGATGCCCGCTCTAGACGTAGAACTACTTCTGAATATGGCGATTATGGACATATTGAAGTGGCAAAATCAGTAAAACAAATTGCCAATGGCGGCACTAAAGTAAATTTGGGTGCTCATGGACAAATACAAGGTTTGGGCGCACATTGGGAATTGTGGATGTTGGTACAAGGTGGTATGTCGCCCTTACAAGCTATTAAATGTGCAACTTTGAATGGAGCTGAGTATTTAGGCATGGGTAAAGAGTTAGGTTCATTAGAAACTGGCAAACTGGCTGATTTAATTGTTTTGGATGAGAACCCGCTAGAAGACATCAGAAATTCTGAAAAGATTAAATATGTAATGATTAACGGTAGAATTTACGACAGCATGACCATGAACGAAACGTTTAGCAGAGAGAAAATAAGGCCAAAATTATGGTTTGAAATGGATAAAGGTGTAGCGTTTTCATTGCCTTATAAGACAGCAGAAACTTGGACGTTTACTGTGCCTAATTGTGATTAATTCCTCCTACCCCCTAAAAGGGAAATTTAAACAAAATAATGTATATAAAATCTACTGCCGAAATTCTTGCTTTTAAAGTACTTAATCGTCAAATTGATAAAATATGGATTGAATGGGCCGTAGATATGCTAATGACAGGGTATGAAACAGAACATTTAATTATTTTAGCTGGAGAGAATGAGCCTTTTAATCAATTTTACATGCAAAAACTCACCAATAAAGTTTTTGAAGAATTAAATCTTGATTATACTGATACCGAAATAATAATTAAAGAATATGCAAGTTATTTAATAAATAAGTCTTTCGATAATGAAATTAGTTGTTTTGATGTTTTAACCACGCTAAAAGATTTATGTATTGAACTTGATTATGAAAGATATCTATATGACTTTTATTCGCTCTATTTTGCAAAGGAAGATTTATTATATACTGAATTACAATATTATTGGGATGGCGCCACAAGAGAAAATATAGAACAGATAATAATAGATTATTTCAAGAAATGGAAATCAAGCTATCCTGTGAATTAAACATAAAAACTTTAGGGGGTTGGGAATTATATCCCCTGCGCTATCACATAGCCACTAGCCCACGCCCATTGAAAGTTGTAACCGCCTAACCAACCTGTAACATCCACACACTCGCCACCGAAATAACAGCCTGATAGTTTTTTACTTTCTAATGTTTTGGACGAAAGTTCGTTGGTATCAATACCGCCACGCATTACTTCCGCTTTATCGTAGCCTTTATCGCCAGCGGGCTTAACTTTAAAATTGTGGATGGTTTGCGTTAATTGCTCCATTTCTACTTTGGTTAAATCGGCAATGGTTTTGTGCAATGGCAAGAATTTGCCCAAAGCATCGGTAAACTTTTTGGTGTAAAATTTATTTAGCAAAGTAGCCAACTGAATACGTCCGTTATGTTGGCGTTCGGCAGTTAAAATCTGTGAGATATTTTCATTTGGCAATAAGTCAATCTCAATTTCCTGTCCCCTACGCCAATAGCTAGAAATCTGCAAAATAGCGGGGCCGCTCAATCCCCAATGCGTAAATAAAATATTTTCTTCAAAACTTGCTTCATCTGTACTCACACGACAAAAAACCGAGTTTCCGGATAATTGTGCAAACCAAGCCTCGTCTTTTCCCGTAATGGTTAATGGCACTAAAGCTGGAGCTGTTTCTACGATATTTAAGCCGTGTTTTTTGGCAAATTTTAAGGCAAAATCTGTTGCGCCCATTTTGGGGATAGGTAAACCACCTGTGGCAATTACCAATTTTGGTGCTTTTAAAGTTTTTTCCTTTCCATTAACCTGATAAGTAACCTGATATTCATCTGCTGTGTTTTCTACTGATAACACCTCGGCATTGCAAATAATTTGCTGTTCCATTTCGGCACAGAGCGATGTAAAAACATTCACTACATCTTTTGCATTTTTGCCGTCGGGAAAAAGTTGTCCAAGTGTTTTTTCTGCCCCGTAGATGCCGTAAGTTTCAAAAAAGGTGATGGTGTCTTCTACTGTCCATTGTTTAAAGGCCGATTTTACAAAATGCGCATTGGCAGAGATAAACTGCTCGTGTGTTGCGCCAATATTGGTATAATTGCAACGTCCACCGCCAGAAATGAGGATTTTGGCTCCCGGTTGCACATTTTTTTCGAGCAGAATTACTTTCTTGCCCAAAAAACCTGCCTGTACCGCACACATCAGTCCGCAAGCACCAGCACCAATAATTATCGCATCGTAAGACATTTTAAGTTGAAAGTTAAAAGGCAAAAGTAAAAAAATGTGCCGATAACACTTTGCGTTCTTAACGCAACTCTTGTTTTAATTCGCGTTAATAAATATTTACCGCAAAGGTTTTAGAAGTTTTCGCAAAGGGGCACTAAGTTTTTATAACTGAACCCAACTAAAATAGCCCTGACAGTAGCGAACACGAAGCCCGAGTTTACGAGGGCAAAGTAAAGCGGATGGCAGGACTTTCGGGAAATAGTACCACTGCAAAGCCGCTCCCTATCCTTAACCAATACGTAATTAACACCCTAACGAATACTTATTTTTACTATTTTTGTGGAAATTCAAAGCGATAATGGCAAAACAGATTAGCGAGTTAAAACTGGGTATTTTAGGTGGAGGACAACTGGGCAGAATGTTGATACAGGAAGCGATTAACTACAATTTAACTACGTTGGTGCTCGACCCTGATGCCGATGCTCCGTGTAAACACATTGCCAATTATTTCGAGAACGGCTCCATCACCGATTATGATACAGTGTACAATTTTGGCAAAAAAGCCGATATTATCACTATTGAGATTGAGAAGGTAAACGTTGAGGCTTTGGAGCAATTGGAACGTGAGGGGAAACAGGTTTATCCGCAATCGAGGGTAATTAGGCTGATACAGGACAAGGGCATACAGAAGCAGTTTTTTAAGGAAAACGATATTCCTACGGCTCCGTTTATGTTGGTAAATACTAGGGAGGATTTAAGCAGTGGTAAGTTTCCTTTTCCTTACATCTTAAAATTGCGCAAAGATGGTTACGACGGTAAGGGTGTGATGAAAATTGTGGATGCCTCTGATGTAAAAAATGCTTTTGAAGCGCCTACGCTGATTGAAGAATTGGTACATTTTGAGAAGGAAATAGCTGTTATCGTAGCCAGAAATGCCAATGGCGACATGAAAACTTTCCCTATGGTGGAGATGGAATTTAATCCGGAAGCGAATTTGGTGGAGTTTCTGATTTCGCCCTCTACCTATCCCGAGAGTGTGCAGGAACGGGCCGAAAAAATTGCCAAAGACATTGCCGCGGCTTTGAATATCACTGGTATTTTGGCGGTGGAAATGTTCATTACTAAACATGGTGATATTTTGGTAAACGAGTTGGCTCCCCGTCCGCATAACAGTGGCCACCAAACCATTGAGGGCAATTATATTTCGCAATTTGGACAGCATTTAAGGGCTATTTTTAATCTGCCATTGGGCGATACGCGTTCTATCTCTAATGCCATTATGGTAAACGTATTGGGCGAAAAAGGCCATGATGGTGTTGCCAAATATGATGGGTTGGAAAAGATTTTATCGATTGACGGTGTGTATGTGCATCTGTACGGCAAGAAATACACCAAGCCTTTCCGCAAGATGGGGCATTTGACCATTATTGACCAAAACCGTGAAAAGGCAATTGAAAAGGCTAGATTTGTGCAGAAGACTTTGAAAGTGGTTTCGTAACCCCCTAAAGGGGGAACTGAATACGAGGTGGACAAACATAACTGAATAAAAGTTTGCTTGGGAACATTAATAGAAAACGAAAAACTATATATGAACGATAGAAAATCAAAGTCCCCTTTAGGGGATTTAGGGGTTGAAGTTGGTATTATCATGGGCAGCAAGTCTGACTTGCCAGTAATGCAGGATGCGGCAGATATTTGCAAGGCATTTGGTGTAGATTTTGAAATTACAGTGGTTTCTGCCCATCGTACACCAGACAGGATGTTCCATTATGCAAAAGATGCAGCCAGTCGTGGTATTAAAGTAATTATTGCGGGTGCTGGCGGTGCGGCACATTTGCCCGGCATGGTGGCTTCTATTACTACTGTTCCGGTAATTGGTGTTCCGGTAAAATCTTCCAATTCTATTGATGGTTGGGACAGTATTCTTTCTATTCTGCAAATGCCTAACGGTATTCCGGTGGCTACTGTTGCCTTAAATGCGGCTAAAAATGCAGGTTTGTTGGCTGTACAAATTCTATCGACTGCAAAACCTGAATTAGCAGAGAAAATGCAGGCTTATAAAGATGATTTGAGGAAGAAAGTGGAGGAAAGTGCCGAAGAAATGAGTTCTCAGTTATAAGTTTTCAGTTGGCAGTCAAAACTGTTAATTGTGAACTGAAAACTGTAACCTAATTCAAACTTGGGTCTGTTGGGAAATTGCTTACATGTGCATATTTAGGGCCTAGATTAATAATTACCTCTTTCCAAAGTTCCTCTTCGTTATGTGAAAAGATAGTTTCGTGATGGTATTGGTCTGAAACTATCCATGTATTGGCAGCAATTTCGTCTTCCAACTGATGAAAGCTCCAGCCAGAATAGCCTAAAAAGAATTTCACTTCATCTTCTTGAATACTATTATTGTTGATGAGCAGTTTTAAGGTTTCGAAATCTCCGCCCCAATACAACCCGTCCGTAATTTCTTCGCCACTGTTTAATTTATCATAACAGCGATGCACGAAATGAATGGTATCAACTTCAACAGGGCCACCAATAAAAACCGGAAAATCTGCCATCCACAAATCGGGGATTAAATCTTTAACCACTAAATTGCTCGGTTGATTTAAGATAAACCCAACGGCTCCCTGCTCTCCATATTCAGTAAGCAAAACCACAGCACGCTTAAAGTTTGGGTCGGCCAAAAACGGCTCCGAAATCAACAATTTACCAGCAGAAGGATTTAATAAACTCAACATATTGGTAAAATAACAAAATATATCCGACACTCGCCAAAAAATGATTGTAAGCACACCGTACATAAATCTATCTAAATATTGGAAAAATTATAATCAACAAACATTACTTTTGCTACATGAAGCTCAGCAAAGAAATGATACAAAACTTAAGGCAAGACTATAAAACTGCCGAATTAAGTGAAAAAGATGTTGTTAAAAATCCGGTAGAACAGTTCGAGAAATGGTTCTCAGATGCGGTAAATGCGCAAATCTACGAACCTAATGTAATGACGTTGGCTACGGCAGATAAATCTGGACGACCGAATGCCCGTATCGTGCTATTGAAAGGCTTCGACCAAGATGGTTTTAGTTTTTATACCAACTATCTAAGCCAAAAGGGCAAGGAAATAAAGAAAAACCCTTTTGCCTGTTTAGTATTCTTTTGGGCAGAACTGGAACGCCAAGTAAGGATTGAAGGCAAAATAGAGAAACTCGATAAAGAAACCTCCGAACAGTATTTCCACTCACGTCCCACTGGCAGCCAGATTGGGGCAATCGCTTCGCCACAAAGTCAGGTAATTACAGGCAGAGAAGTTTTAGAAAACAAAGTTGAACAACTTACTGAGCAATATAAAGGTAAAACCATTCCAAAACCAGCGCATTGGGGCGGTTACATTGTAAAACCAACGGTTATTGAATTTTGGCAAGGCCGCCCAAGCCGTTTGCACGATAGAATAAAATATACTTTAGTTAATGGAAACTGGAAAATTGAGCGTTTAGCACCTTAAGTTAAAAGTAGAAAGTTAAAAGTAAAAAGAGCAAGAGTCCCCCGTAACTCATAACCTATAACACGTAACTAATCTAATTAACAAACCAAACAACTAATAAACTAACCAACTAAAAACTAATGAACCAAGCAAAACACCCTAAACAGCTCTACCTTCTATTTTTCACCGAAATGTGGGAGCGTTTTTCGTTCTACGGAATGAAAGCCCTGCTATTGGCCTATATGGTTACGCAATTGAAATTCGATGAACCTAAAGGCTACGCTATTTTAGGCGCATACTCTGCTTTGGTTTACACTATGCCCATGTTTGGTGGCATGTTGGCAGATAAATTCCTGGGCTACCGGAGAGCAATTATTTTTGGTGGAGTGATGATGGCCATTGGGCATATTGTTTTGGCAATACCACAAGATTGGAGTTTCTTTTACGGAATGGCCTTTATCATTTGTGGTAACGGTTTCTTCAAACCAAATGTTTCTAGTTTAGTGGGTACACTTTACGATAACAATGACCCGAAGAAAGACAGTGCCTTTTCCCTATTTTACATGGGCATTAATATAGGTGCAGCCTTAGGTGGGGCTTTATGTTCATATGTTGGTACTCAAATAAATTGGCATTACGGTTTTGGTATAGCTGGAATCTTCATGATACTTGGTTTATTTGTTTTTATTATAGGCAAATCATCTTTAAAAGAGAAAGGTTTACCGTTAACTAACAACCTACATAAAAAAATAGCTGGTCTTGTTACGATTGAATATGCTATCTACTTGCTTACTTTAATCGCACTGCCTATAATAGTAACCTTATTTAATTATCACAAAACACTAGGTAGCATCATGTTGGTGCTTGCTGTAATATCGGTTATCTACATTTTGTATCTATCCTCAAAACTAGAAAAAGAGGCAAAATTTAAATTACTGTCCGCTTTAATCTTAGTAGTGGTTTCTACGTTCTTTTGGGCTTTTTATGAGCAAAATTCAGGATCCTTAGGATTGTTTGCCATGCGTAATGTGGATATGCATGTTTTTGGATTCGAGCTACCTTCCCTTTCTGTAAATAGCTTTCTACCTCCGGCTTGGGTAATTATTATGAGTTTGATATTTGCATCGTTATGGCCTTGGCTAAATAAACGCGGCTTAGAGCCCTCTACCCCTGCTAAATTCGCATTGTCGTTTATATTTGTAGCAATGGGTTTCTTTACATTTTATCTGGCTTGTCAGGCAAGTTTAAGTCACGGGCTTATTCCTCTTTTGGCTTTTGCTGGCGGATATTTCTTTATCATCTGTGGCGAAATGTGTATTTCTCCTGTTGGCTTATCGATGATTACCAAACTATCTCCGGTAAATATTGTAGGCTTAATGATGGGCATTTTCTTCTTTTTTACGGCCATAGGCGAGTTTTTGGCAGGAAAAATTGGTGCGCTAATGAGCATCCCCAAAGAGGTAGTAGAAGCCAACAATCCTGTTTTATCATTGCCCTATTATGCAAATGTGCTGTTACAGATTTCCATCTATTCTGCCGCAATTGGTATATTGATATTTTTTATTGTTCCATTATTAAAAAAATGGATGGGAAATATTAGGTAGTTAGCATATATCACTAAAAATCAATATTTTAAATTTAAATTTTTATCTTGATTTCGCTTTCAAAACAATTACGGCAAATAACAATCGTATAAAATGATGAAAAAAGTTACAGGAATTGGGGGCATTTTCTTCAAATGCAAAGACCCTAAAAAAATAACAGAATGGTATGAAAAGCATCTTGGCTTAACCACAAATCCTTATGGAGCAACTTTTGAGTGGTACGAAGGTGATGACAATACCAAAAAAGGACAAACACAATGGACACCTTTTTCCGAAACATCAAAGTATTTTGAGCCTTCGGCAAAGGATTTTATGATAAATTACAGAGTTGAAAATCTAGAAGCATTAGTTGAAGAATTAAAAAAGGATAACGTAACCATTTTAGACAAGATTGAAACATACGATTATGGCAAATTTGTCCATATTCTTGATGCAGAAGGAAACAAAATCCAACTTTGGGAACCCATAGATTAAAGTTTCTAAACAGATAGCAACTTAGGTAGTTTAACACAATTTAACGTTGTAACGAAGCATAAACATCAGCTTAAATTCATTACTTTCGCTGTAAAGTTGTTCGCTAAGAAACTGCCAACTGTGCCAAAGGCATCCCTTTGGGAAAAATTGTAAATTGTAAACTGAAAACTGAAATCCCTTGTCCGATAGCTTAGTTATCATACCCACCTACAACGAGAAAGAAAATATCGAAAAGATTATTCGAAAGGTTTTCTCTTTGCCTTATCTTTTTGAGATATTGATTATTGATGACGGCTCTCCAGATGGTACTGCGCAGATTGTAAAAGATTTACAGGATGAATTTCCTATGCTGCATATCGAAGAACGGCAGGGAAAGCTGGGCTTGGGTACGGCTTACATCCACGGTTTTAAATGGGCTTTGGCAAGGAAATACGAATACATTTTCGAAATGGATGCCGATTTTTCGCACAATCCCGATGATTTGGTAAGGTTACGGGAAGCTTGTGTAAACGGTGCAGGTGTAGCCATTGGCTCTAGGTATGTAAAAGGCGTAAATGTGGTTAACTGGCCTATGGGACGGGTGTTAATGTCTTACTTTGCTTCGATGTACGTACGCATCATCACAGGCATTAACATACAAGATGCTACGGCAGGTTTTAAATGCTACCGAAGAAAAGTATTGGAAACCATCCCGATGGAGAAGATTAAGTTTGTGGGCTACGCTTTCCAGATAGAAATGAAGTTTACCGCCATTAAATATGGTTTTAACGTAGTTGAAGTGCCCATCATCTTTACCGACAGAACCGAAGGTACATCGAAAATGAGTACCCGTATTTTTAGGGAAGCCTTTTTGGGCGTTATCCAAATGAAAGTAAATAGTTGGTTTAGAGATTATAAAAGATAATTGGGCTGTTGTAGTTTATAAAGCTCTTCCGTCATCTACACCATAACGGAGACCTATCGTCATCCCGTACTTGATACGGGATCTTAATGCGACAAATTTTAACCTATATCGCTTCATATACAAAATGGTCATTGTTAAGCCTAACGGTTAATTTACTCTGTCTAATCCATTCGTAAATTATATTTTTCAATAAAATGACAGGCCAAGCATTAGATTTATACTTGTATGCTTCCCAAATACGGTCTCGAATTTCTAACGGAAACCTTTTGGTTTTAAAATACCCAAGTTCCATCAATTTAGTGAGCTTAGCCACAATCAATTTTACCACTTCCGTTTCCAGCCCCATACTATCGGAATAAACTACGGGTTCTATGATTTTTAGCAGCTTATTTTCTCCATTTATCTTCCAAGGATGGTGGAATTCATATACTATATTTTCAATATATTCACTTCTAACTACCCTAACCAATCTTTTTTCATTAGAAATATCATATATACCATCTCTCCTATCCAAACTTAAGTCATAATCTTGATATGATTTTAGAATTATGTTCATAAGATCAACATCAACCAAATCAAATTTTATCGTTGCTAACTCTTCATAATCGATTATGAAAAAGGGTACGCGACCTAAAAGAAAGGCAAACTCTTCCCTTGTTAATCCATGAGCCACTCTTCTTTTTATAAATAAGTATCGCTCAGTAAATTCGCTTTGATTTAAATAAGCACAATAACTGCGCACCAATTTTTGATGCTTTAAATTTTCCATAAATTAAGTGCAGTATCTATATAATTAGAATAATAATTTCCATACTCCACCTAGTGCATTTAGTTTAGTCATAGTTTTCCTCGCTTACTTTCTCGACCTTTTCTGCTAACTGATTTTCTAAAGCATCAAATCGCTCCTTACATAACTGGTCAGCCATATCCAAAAAACTGATTACCAATTCTAAAAATTGATATCCGGATTTTCCTTCCAAAGAAAAATCATCTTTATATCGTGCTTGGCTAAAACTTTTCATCATCATGCTTAAAAGTTTCTCATTTTCTATTGTTCCCATAAAATGTTGTAGCGGTAATCCGGAAAAGCAGCCACAGATATATAGCAAGCGTTTTAGATTACGTTTATCCGATTTATAGCCCATAAACACCCAAATCAAACCTACACAGGCTTGCTCGGTGGCTTGGTGTAACAAAAACAAGCTAACATGATCGTGGTTATTCTCCAATGCTAGTTCAGCAGTTTGTAAAAAACCTCTAGCTATCTGGCTTCGGGTACGCCAGTAAGTTATAGCCTTACCCAACCACTTTTTTGGATTTGGAGATAGCACCTCATCTAGATACAAAGCGTTATCAATATTGTATAACATTTGTCCATATTTAAGCACAGATGAAAAGTACCCATTGCGTTCATTTAAATTTTGTTTAAGGGTCTCCTGTCCGTGGGAGTGGATAATGGCTCTACCTTCTTTATAATGGACATCTGCATATTGCTGGATGTCGTTTTCTATATTTACACTACCCTCAGTAACAATTAAGAGATAATAAATATCCTGCTCCTGCGCTTGCACATTACAAAATATACTATTGCACAGTTCCTGTTTTTTTAATTCTGCATACAGGTAAATTTGTAAGGGTTTAAATTGTGCCACTAGCTTTTCTAAAAAAGCATTAAAATGTGCTGGTTTGTTGGTTTTTGTTAAGGTTGCTGTTTCCATGGCTTTTTAATTAGTACAAAGCTAAATTAGCTAAGGTTAAAGTCGTACCGAACCAATAGGAGTTGTAAAAAACCACAGATTAATTGTTTTTTACCTTTACCGTAAATTGTTATATTTGGATATGGAAAACGCTACTAAAACTACCCGTACCCATTTAGGAAGAAAGATTAGCCGCATACGCGAACTGCGTGGCATGAAACAGGATGCTCTAGCGGCAGAACTGGGCATTAGCCAACAAGCAGTTAGCAAACTGGAGCAAAGCGAAGAAATTGAGGATAGTACTTTAGAAAAAGTAGCAAAGGCTTTAGGAGTAACCTCTGAAGGAATTAAACACTTTACAGAAGAAACCATTTTTAATAACATCAATAATTTCCATGATAATTCAATTCAAAATAACTTTAATCCTATCGAAAAGATTGTAGAGTTGTACGAACGATTGTTAGCTAGTGAAAGGGAGAAAGTGGAAATTTTGAAGAGGAAGTAGGAGTTCGGTTAGCAAGTAAAGGGCGAGATTTTTTAGCACTAAGATTAACGAAGAACAAAGTTGTTTTGCACTTTCTTTGATACGAAGCCTTTCAGCCCGCCTATTGCCAACAACATGTAGCGGTTGTTATTTTATTTTCGGTCACTTGGTAATAGATTTCGCTGATCAAAAATATACTTAGTTTGTTCGTTTGCAAACCAATCTATCAGTTTCAGAATACCAACGACATTTAACACTATCCCCAAAGGAACACCAATTAAATAGTCAGTAACGGTAACTAAATTTTCTTTGTGAATTGTCGTAAAGAAAAAATAAACACAAGGTGCAAATACTAGCCAACTCGTTGCCAATCCTGCGTTATATATCGTTTTACCTTTAATATTAAATACTATTGTATGAGCAACAATATTTCCAAGTGAAACCAATATTGTCGCAATTCCTAACCAAACTGCATTTTGTCCAAATAATGCAGCAAAAAAATAAAAAAGCCAGCCAACTAATACATTTACATAAACAGATGTCATCGCATTTAATGGGTATCTGTCTGGCAAATTACTTTTGTACATTACTTTGTTTACCATACCTGGAAACGTTCCAACTATTCTGTATTCTTCAAGTTGATGTAAGAACAGAGAAGTTAAACTCAACCACATTATATAATTGTAGTTCGACAAATTTTTGGCTTGGGTTAAATAAATCAGTACAAGGGTTGTTAATCCTCCACCTACATCATACCAATGTTTGCTAATGAATTTAAGCATTCTGTTCGTTTATTTTTTCGCTCGTACATTTACTACTCAAGTGTTCGCTTGGGCCTATGCTAAACTTATAAAGCCAAGATAAACATTTGATAGCTTAGTGAGCTAGGAAAGCGCAAAAATATTCCAGCCTAAATCTAGAATAACGACAAGTAGACACCAAGGAACAAGATAAAAAGTAAAAGACTTAATGAGTTTTTTAATTTACGACACTAATTGCGTTCTCATAATCTGCCAAACATTTTTCACCTAGCTCAACCTTTGGGATATGATGTATCGTATTTCCTTCGATAGTAGATTTGCTCACCTCAATTAGCGCTAGTGTTTCTAAATTAACTAGAATGCTATATTCATAATTTACACGCTTATCAACTATTCTAAAATTCAAATAATAGGGTAAAATTCTTTTTTCGTGATACCATGAAGCTGACAAATATACCTTAGGATTTTGATGTTGCTCGAAGTAGTATTGTAAACATTTTGGAAAGACAACTTCTCTATCTTTAATCCTTAGCTTCTTTGCAGCCAAATCAAATTTCGAAGGACCAAATTGCTTAGGTAAACCAATAATATTTCCATTTTTGTCTATTTTTAACGGTGTATCTTGATGGAATGATTTTGAATTTCCAAGAAATAAAAATGTTAGGAATAGCAAAAATATTTTCATTATAAAACCCAGAGATTAACGCAATATAAATGAAGACTTTGAGATTTACAAATTTTCAAGAACAAAGAGTAATGAACAAAGAGCAAGGAGCAAAGATTTAAAAAAACAACCAGCCAAAACCGGACATTTCCGGTCAAAAATGGACTCTTCTTCGAGTGTTGTTCGAGCCATGTTCGGGTAACCTAGTTAAAAAACCCATTTTTCCGAACAAGAGTCGAAGAAGACACGAACAAACCCCTAATGGTTTAACAGTGAACATACTATGGTTCAGCCAAATTTAAAGTGCATCAAAGATAGGTCTTAATGCTGCTTTGCATAAAATTCCTTAATCATTTCCGCTGCTTTTAAAGACTTCACCATAATTAAAGGAAATTCAGTCGCCATTTTTTGCCCGGCAGCTGTTTTATAGAATTTTACGAGTTTTTTCAATTCCGGATAGCTGAATTCTTTGCGGTATATCCATATAGTTGCATTATCCAACCACCTTTTACCGTCACCCAATTTAAAAAAATTAGAGATTTTATCTAATTCATCTTTTGGTATTTCGTTTTTTTGTCGGTCTTCTTCAATTTTAAACTCAACCATTTCATTAATATTAAAGCCTCCCCTTAAATTTCTTAACTCAATAATCTTTTTAGTGATTTTGTCGTTAGGTGTAGCCGAGGTGTCTAATTGAAAATCTTTTACCCCTATTGCTATTCTCTCAAAAATGTTCGATAAGTTGTGTTGTTTGGATATGTCGCTTTGAGCAAACCCCAAAGAACCTATTAGGCTCAGAATAATTGTCAATTTAATATGTGCTGCCATGTTTTTTGTTAGGTTAAAGGGTCAATTGAGCCAGATATTCAGATAATGCAATATAAATGAAGACTTTGAGATTTACAAATTTGCAGGAACAAAGAGTAAAGACCAAGGAACAAAGATTTAAAAAAAACAGCCAGCCAAAACCGGACATTTCCTGTCAAAAATGGACTTTTATGCGGGTATTGTTCGGATAACCTAGCTAAAAACCCCATTTTTCCGAACAAGAATCGAAGAAGATACGAACAAAACTTCTAAAAGTTCAATTAGAAAACACACTATTTTAGGAATTATAAGAGGTAGGTTATACTTTTCGTCATGCCGAATTATTTATCTTCAACGAACTCGTTAGGCTCGGTACTGCTTAGCTTTTCCGCTGCACTACGGGTCTGCATAAGCTCCTAACTTATTTCAAAAATTCCTTTTCCAATATCTTTTTCGAACTGGGTTTGTTAAAAATGTAATCAATCCTATTACATAAAACAAAAACGGGAAAGCATGTAAATAACGTTGCAAAATATATCCCGTATGATAGCCCTGCTCATCACCATATAAAAGTTCATTTAATGGTTGCATAAACTCGTAATCATCTGGATAAGCAATAATATGCGATTTGATAAGGTAATAATAAATCCCGTAAATAAAGAGACATATCGCCATCAACCAAGAAAGTTTTGATTTATGTACAGTTACAAAAATGAAAGATAAAGGCCAAAAAATGTGATGGTCTTGAAAACGTCTTTCAAAAGAAATATTAACATAAACCCTAATCAACAACATTAATAAAAAAAGTAAGACAACTTCAATTTTCAAGACTTGAAATGCTTTTTCAGATTTCTGTATTTTCATTTCTCCTTCTTATTACTCCTCATCATTAAACCAAAATCTTGCTTTTTAGCCATGGCGTCAACAATCATCACCAATCGCTTGGTTCTGGTAGCTTCTGTTTTGGCGGTATTTAACCACACGATAAAATAATTTTGGTGTGATTTGGTGTAGGATAAAAAATGTTCTAGTAAACCATCTTCTTGAGCCAAACAGACTTCCAAATCTTCGGGCATTTCAATCTTAAAATTCACATCGTGTTCTAGCGAAAGCATTACCAGAGCGCCCGCTTCTTTGCTCAATTGTTTGCGGAGTTTTGCATCTAGGCCCAAAATAAAATCGCCACCACCCATGGGCATCAGACTTTTTCCGCTAATGGTAACGTTATCTATCTGTCCACGTACACGGAAACCCCGCCTATCGTCGGGTTTTATTTGTTGCGCAATTTCTTCGGGAATAAAAACATAACTCCAACCTGTTTTTTCACCATTACTTTCAAACCTTTCTATCTCTGCGTTGAATTGTACCACAACCTAAGTTAAAAGTATAAAGTCAAAAAATAAAAGTTTTACCTCCCTAAACAACTAACAAACCAAACAACAAACTAACTAAAGTTCCCCTTCAACACCTAAGCCAAACAAGGCAAAGTCATACTTTACAGGATCTTGGGCATCAAATTCTTTTAACTTTTCTGTTAGTTCTACTGCTGTTAGCCAATCTGCTTGCTTGCGCCCAATTAACCCGAAGTGTCTTGCTACCCTATCTACATGTACATCACAAGGGCAAACCAAATCTGCCGGACGGATAGTGTTCCATAAACCAAAATCAACGCCACAATTGTCTTTACGAACCATCCACCGCAAAAACATATTTAAGCGTTTACAGGTAGATTTCTGCAATGGCGATGAAATGTGCTTTATCGTTCTACGTGGAAAATCTGGCAGGCTAAAGAAATAGGAACGGAAATGATTGAGTGCTTTTTCGATGGTGAAATTAGTAATAGTCAGCTCAGAGCTATAACAAGTTGAGGAACTTAACTCCGCATTCGAACTTTCATACTCAAAATTTATGTAATCCGTTCTGTACGTTAAAGCATTAGGTATAAAAGCGGTTTCCAACGAGTTGGATTGTTGGTAATGATGCTTAAAAAACGCTACGAAATACAACAAATCAGTATCGTTAAAAGTACGGTGCTTAAAACCCAGCAGGCCTTTTAAATCATTATCAGAATGGTACAGCATAAACTGATAAGGCTGATTATTCATCCTAGCTAACAGTTCATTACACTTGTTAATGATAGTCTTGCGCTGTCCCCAAGCTAAAATTGCCGCAAAAAAAGCGGCAATTTCAATGTCTTGTTTTAAAGTATATTGATGTGGAATGCTTATAGGGTCGTTGGTAATAAAGTTCGGCTGATTGTATTGAGCCACCTTTGCATCAAGAAAGTCTTTAAGATTATCAATTTTCATCATCGAATTAGCTGATTAGCACATTTAGCTAATTTGATAATGCTTGCTCCAAATCTGCCAATAAATCGTCAACATCCTCTACCCCTACACTAAAACGTAACAAATTGTCGGTTACACCAACCTTTTCTCGTTCTTCTTTTGGGATTGAACCATGTGTCATACTTACTGGATGATTTACCAAACTCTCTACTCCTCCCAGTGATTCTGCCAAAGAAAATACCTTAAAACGTGAAGCTATACGGAAAGTTTCCTGCAAATCGGCATCTTTTAGGGTTACCGATACCATACCACCGAAGCCACGCATCTGTTTTTTGGCAATATCATGGTTAGGATGGTCTTCGAAACCCGGCCAATAGATTTTTTCTATTTTCGAATGGTTTCTTAAGAAATGGGCCACCTTCTCTCCGTTTTCGCAATGTGCTTTCATACGCAAATGCAAAGTTTTTACTCCTCTTAACACCAAAAAAGCATCTTGAGGGCCAGGTGTAGCACCACAAGCATTGTAAATGAAGAACAAATTTTTATAAAGCTGTTCGTTATTGGTCAATAGAGCACCCATTACCACGTCAGAGTGTCCGCCAATGTACTTGGTAACCGAATGCATTACCACATCAGCGCCTAAATCAATGGGGTTCTGCAAATATGGCGAAGCAAAGGTATTATCAACGGTCAGCAAAATATTGTGGGCTTTGGTAATCTTTGCCACTCCCTCAATATCAATAATACGCATGGTTGGATTGGTGGGTGTTTCTATCCAAACCAATTTGGTTTTATCGTTGATATATGGCGTAATATTTTGAGGCTTTGATAAATCCAGAAAATGGAATTTGATACCGTAGTTTTGGTAAACCTTAGTGAAAATACGATAAGAGCCGCCATACAAATCGTTTCCTGTGATGACTTCATCGCCAGGTTTCAGCAATCTTAGCAAACAATCTGTTGCGCCCATGCCACTGCTGAAGGCCAAGCCAAACTTGCAATTTTCCAATGCCGCCAAGCAATCTTCCAATGCCTTACGAGTTGGGTTAGTCCCTCTTGAATATTCGTATCCCTTATGGTCGCCCGGCGATGCTTGCCAGTAAGTAGAAGTTTGGTAGATTGGGGTCATAATAGCACCTGTTGTTGGGTCTGGCTCTTGACCTGCATGTATGGCTTTAGTTGCAAATTTCATTTATCTATTGATTATTAGTTAATTCTGCTTTAAATTGATAGCCTAAGCGTTTTCCAGTAGGATAACCACTTGCAGCAGTTATGGTTTGCTTTTGATTTAAGGTAATATCCTTAACCGTAGCAAATGGAGGTAACTGTAAGTCGGTATCTATACAATCTAAAATAGCTAGTTCTAAAATATGGGTTAAAACTTCTTCGTTAATCTCGTATTCGCTAAACGCTTCGTACAAAAAGCCCAATTGCCCTTCGCCTTCTACAATGAAACGCTTTTCTTTATTGACCAAGATACGGGCTACCAAAGTGCCTTCATCGGCCAAACGATTATACTTAATCGAATCGGCCAAAAAGTTATGGATATAAATTACACCGCAATAACTTAAACTAGGGTTTTTCTTAATATAGCTTGATGAATAAATACGATGTCCTTCTTCAAAATTAAAAACGTTACTATGCATAGATAATAGCAACATATCTCCAGAGAATTTAAGTTCTGCTTCAAATTGGTGAGTATCCTTGTAAGCTACTTCAACCGATGGGTCTTTTTGTGTATAATCCTGATGCAAACGCGAAGCTAGTTTAGACAGGGCTTTTTTGGCGATGGCAAAAACATCCATCGTATTTCTGTAAATCTCCTGTTTTAAGGAAGCCTTACTTTCTAGTTTTTGTAGTATCTGCTGATAATTGGTTGTCTCTTTTTTCATGTTTTGTTGTGTTTTCCGTCATTCCTACGGAGATCGTCATTCCCGCAAAAGCGGGAATCATAATGCAAATTACTTTAAACCGCATTACGATTGCCAGTCAAGCTGACAATGACGGTAATCAATTAGGTATGATAACCTACAAAAGCTCTCTCTTTAGGGCTTGCCTAATACGCCTTTGCAAACAAAACCCTTTGTTTAGATAGCTTTCCTGTTAAGATACAAACACCATCTTCTAGCTTATTGTTCAAAGGAATACATCTAATTGTTGCCTTAGTTTCCTCTTTGATGCGTTTTTCTGTTTCTGCCGTTCCGTCCCAATGTGCCGAAATGAAACCTGTTTTAGTTTCTAATAACTCCTTAAATTCTTCGTAAGAGTTGGCTTCGGTGATATGCTCGTCCCTAAACTTTAAGGCTTTATCAAAGATACTCTGTTGTATCTGTGCCAACATTTGGAAAACATATTCTGCCAATCCGTCTTGCGGAACAGTGAATTTCTCTTTGGTATCTCTACGGGCTAATTCTACCGTGCGGTTTTCCATATCCCTTGCACCAATAGCCAAACGAATTGGTACGCCTTTCAGTTCATATTCCGCAAACTTAAATCCGGGACGTTGGCTATCTCTATCATCATATTTTACAGAAATACCAAACCCTTTTAGTCTAGGAAGTAACTCATCTACAAATGATGAGATTTTCTGTAATTCTTCTTCGCCTTTATAGATGGGTACAATTACCACTTGGATTGGTGCCAGTTTTGGAGGAAGTACCAAACCGCTATCATCGCTATGCGCCATTATTAAAGCGCCCATTAATCGAGTTGATACCCCCCACGAAGTAGCCCAAACGTGTTCTAACTTGCCTTCTTTGGTAGTAAATTTTACATCGAACGCTTTAGCAAAGTTTTGCCCTAAAAAGTGCGAAGTGCCAGCCTGTAACGCTTTTCCATCTTGCATTAAGGCTTCGATACAATAGGTATCTAAAGCTCCTGCAAAACGTTCTGTTTCTGTTTTCTTGCCTTTTATCACAGGTACGCCCATCCAATTTTCTACAAAATCGGCGTACACATCTAACATTTTTTCAGTTTCTTCAATGGCTTCTTCTGCGGTTGCATGTGCAGTATGTCCTTCTTGCCATAAAAACTCGGTAGTGCGTAAAAACAAGCGGGTACGCATTTCCCAACGTACTACATTTGCCCACTGGTTAATCAACAAAGGCAGGTCGCGGTACGATTGTATCCACCCTTTATAGGTATTCCAAATGATAGTTTCCGAAGTTGGACGAACAATCAGTTCTTCTTCTAATTTGGCCTCTTCATCAACAACAATGTTGCCCGTACCATCGTTTTTTAAACGGTAGTGCGTCACAACGGCACATTCGGTAGCAAAGCCATCAACATGTGCGGCTTCTTTAGAAAAATAAGACTTGGGAATGAACAAAGGGAAGTAAGCATTGGTATGACCGGTTTCTTTAAATTTATGGTCTAAAACCGCTTGCATTTTCTCCCAGATAGAGTATCCGTACGGCTTAATTACCATACATCCCTTTACTGACGAATGTTCTGCCAAATCGGCTTTTATAACAATTTCGTTATACCATTGCGAATAATCTTCTGTTTTACTCGTAATACCTTTGCTCATAACTTATTTGGAACGTTTTTTGTGTTAAATATCTTGTATTGCTGGCTACAAAGCTATAAATTTATAGTCAGAATTTAATTTAGCACACAAATAAAACCTAAATATCATGAGAGTCAATCATTTTTTAACCAGTACACTTGCAGCAGCTACCTTGTTAGTTGCTTCATGCTCTACACAAAAATTGGCACAAAACAATAGTGCCGATGATGTGTACAATACTACTGCGCAAGCTCGGGTTTACAAGTATTCCCCTCCTCCGCAAACGGCTCAAATAGACACTACACGTAGTAACGACCCAAATTACAGGGCGAGTGATCCTGATTACGATATGGATTATGCTTCGAGAATTGACAGATTTTACTATGGCAGTCCTAACAGGGTCTATTTTGACGATTATTATAATTTTTATGGCTATAATTCTTGGTACAATCCTTACAGTTTTTCATTAGGATTTAACTACGGATGGAACAATTGGTATTGGGGCTATAACCGTTGGAGCAATCCTTATTATTCATCTTGGTACTACTACGGCAGCCCTTATTACTGGAATACTTGGGGTCCATATTCTTATTACAGCCCTTGGTATGGTGGTGGTTATTATGGCGGCGGCTACTGGGGCGGTGGCTGGGGAGGCTCTGTAATTGTTAGAAATAACGAGAATTATAGACCTAGGCCAAACCGTGGCGCTGAAAACGGAATTGGTAGTAGACCAAACGGTTCCATTATTGACAGAAGCTCTAGATCTGGCGGCAATATAGGCAACACAGGCCGTACAGGCTCGAGACCAGAATCATATAATCCAACAACAAATGGTACAATGAGCAGGGGAAACAGCAACAATACTCGAGACTCACGTCCGAGTAGAGCAAGTTCATCAAATAATGGTGGTGATAACGGTTACAGGCCAACACGTACCAGCGAAAGTTCTAGACCTACTTACACCCCACCACCAAGTTCTTCATCAAATGGCAGCAGCAGTGGAAGAACTGGCGGTAGCAGTTCTAGCGGAAGTAGCTCTAGTGGTGGTAGTTCTGGTGGCAGACCCACAAGAGGTGGTGGTAGATAGTTCTAAATTAACTTTAAGACACACATGAAAAAATTGATATCGATGCTTACAGTTGCTATGGTAGCAACTGCAGGCGCTACATATGCCCAATACGGTAGTGACGGACTTCGTTTCTCTCAAACTAATTATGGCAGTACCGCCCGTTTTAAAGCAATGGGTAATGCACAAATTGGAGTTGGAGGCGATATGAGTTCCCTTGGCGGAAACCCTGCTGGGCTAGGTTTATTTACGAGGTCGGAATTTGCCTTCACCCCCGAATTCAATCAGGCAGGTGTAAATGGAAATTATTTAGGCACAAATACACAAACGGATAAAAGTCGTTTAAATGTAAGCCAGCTAGGCGCTGTTTTTTATGCTCCAAGCTATCGTATGAGAGGGCAAGATACCCAAAAAGGTGTAGTTAGTTCGGTATTTGGCTTGGGTTATTCTCGGAATAACGATTATGCATTAGAAAGCAATTATGGAGGAATAAATAATACAAACTCAATCAGAAACTATTTTGCTGAATTAGCCAACAGATATAAAGACCCAACAGATAATTCAATAGCCTCTAACTCATTAGAAGGAATGGCTTATGATAGCTACCTGATTAATTTCAACACACCGGGCAATGCAAATCTTTACACTGCCAATAGTACAGGTAACCCGTTTACAGCAAATACTCAATCCAAAAATGAAATCCGCTCTGGCTCCGTTTCTGAGTTTAACTTTGCAGGGGCAATAAATATTTCCAATCAAGTTTATATTGGGGCAAATATTGGTTTAGTGAGCTTACGTTATACAAGTGATGCTGAATTTACAGAAACAGGAAGCCTAAATCCCTATGACCAAACTGACGGTTTTACCGGTGTTGAAAATTATGCATTATCGTATAGTCAAAATCAAGAAACAAGAGGTTCTGGTATAAATGCTAGACTTGGTGTTATTTTTAGACCTGTAAGTGCCTTTAGAATTGGTGCTACTTTGCAAACCCCAACTTGGTTTACCATAGATGATACTTATTCGGAAACTTTAAATAATAAGTTGTCAAATGATGTTTTTACTAACGAAGCAATGGTTTATGAATTTACTTATAATTTAAGAACACCACTAAAAGGTTCTTTAGGTGCAAGTTATGTAATTGGTGGGCAGGGCATCATTTCTGCAGATATTGATTTTATTGATTATTCTAGCATCAGGTTTTCTAACAATAGCTCAAATAATCTTATAAATCCAATCAATGATAGCAATGCCACTGTAAGAAATAATTATACTAGTGCTATTAATTACAGAGTGGGCGGAGAGTATAAAATAGACAATATTAGCTTAAGAGCTGGATACGGATTAAATGGTAGTCCCTATAAAGATGATAATGATAAACTTTTCGACACGAAAATGTATAGTGGAGGATTAGGATACAGGGTTAACAACTATTATTTTGACTTAGCTTATCAGAGAGTTGAAACTAACGGAACAAACCTACCATACACTTTAAATAATGGTTCTGAACCAGTAGCTAACTCCAAATTTACTAACAATAACTTTTTCTTAACTTTTGGCATTAGGTTTTAAGTCCTCTTGTCATTCCGAGGTACGAGGAATCTGTTAGTTTAAAAATACCGATCTAACAGATTCTTCGTTACGCTCAGAATGATAGAAAAATCTAAATGACACTATACAAGCAACCGCCCTTCTCTCCCATCTTATCTATTCGTTCTTCTACTCCCACATCCTTAATTAATTCGGGTGCATGATGAGGTTTCTTCCTGGCATCTATAATTAACGGCCCATTACAGCTCCAATGCTTATTCTCCATAAAACTGTCTACGCCATCTATATCTGTTGCCGGATTACTTCTCGTAAAAGTTACCCAAACTAAATTGTTGATATTTTCGGCTGTAAATACAGCATCATCACAAACCACAATTAACGGCAAGTTAGTAAGGTCGTTCGCTTTTAAATGTTCTTTAAGCAGAGTTATCTCGTTTTGTCCCTGTTGCTGATTTTCATAAGTGCCTAACTGAACAGCCAATATTCCATCACTGGCCAACAAATGCTTTCCTGGTAATTTAAAATCGCTTGGCAACGTGGTTAGCAATTCACGCTTTTTATCTCCTGCCGCCGCGAAAACTACTTTAGAACCCGAATTTAAGCCATCACCCGAGTAATCCAAAGTATCAATAGTAGTATTGGTATGGAAATGCACATCCCTACGCCAATCGATGCGTTGTAAAATGTGAGATAGAAAATGTTTGATGTGATGGGTATTCAAATTTTCATCATCTTCCTTAGCAGCAATAAATAGATATTTTGCCAAACTCAATTGGTTTTTGCCCAATATATGGTTGCTGATGGTCAAAATTTCTTGTGGCTTTCTTTCCTTTAGATAAGGCGTATAGCGTTCACTGCCTATGGCAAATAACAAGGGGTGTACTCCTGCGGCATCTACTGCATTAACCTCCTTTAAACCGTGTATTTCCTGCGGAATGGCAGAACCAGAAATTTCATGGATTAACGCTCCAAAACTCGTGTCCTCTTGTGGCGGCCTGCCAACTACTGTAAACGACCATAACGCATCTTTCTTATGGTAAACGTTATGCACTTTCATCAAAGGAAATGGATGTGTTAAACTGTAATAGCCCAAATGGTCGCCAAAAGGCCCTTCAGGCTTATTTTCGTGAGGATAAACCGTTCCGGTAATCACAAAATCGGCATCTGCCGAAATAACAAAACCTTCTTCATCTCGGAAGTATCTAAATCTCCTGTTACCCAAAGCTCCTGCAAAAGTAAGTTCTGATAATCCCTCTGGTAACGGCATTACCGCTGCCAAGGGATGTGATGGAGGGCCGCCAACAAAAATACTTACTTTAAGTGGTTGTCCTTTAGCGTTGGCTTTGGTCTGGTGTACGCCTATCCCTCTATGGATTTGATAATGTAAGCCAATTTCTTTGTCTTGTATATAATCGTTACCTGCCAGTTGGATGCGATACATTCCCAAATTGCCGTTCATTACTCCCGGTTTATCAATATCTTCTGTAAACACTTGTGGCATGGTAATAAATGGTCCTCCATCCATTGGCCAGTTTACAATTTGAGGAAGTGCAGAAATTATAGTTTTTTGAAAAGTTTGCTTAAACAAAGATTGTTTTAAAGGCAAGGCCGATAATGCAGTTAGTCCTGTACCCAAATATTTGAATGGATTTTTTAACGCCTTAATAGGGTCAGAACGCAGTTCGACCAATTCCTGAACTTTTGGCAAACTATCCCTAAACATAAATTTAGAGCGCTCGATAGTGCCAAACAGATTAGAAACTGCCTTAAAAGGACTACCTTTAATTTTCTCGAACAATAAAGCTGGCCCCTGCTTTTCGTAAACACGAAGATGAATAGCGGCCATCTCTAAATAAGGGTCTACCTCTTCCTTTATTCTAATCAGATGACCATGCTTTTCTAAATCGGCAACACATTCGGCCAAGCTTTTATATCCCATGGCTCAAAATTAACAAAAACAGTTGGTTCCGGAGGAATGCCTTTGGCACAGTTTTCAGTTTACGATTGTCCGTTTAATCACAAAAGGGCACAAAGTTTTAAACCTTGTGCCCTTTGCAAAAAATCCTTCCCTTAAAGAAAGTTTAGAGAGCCTGTTTCGTACTCGGGCTTATTTTTTTCCCAAGAACGAACGCAACATCCAAATGGTTTTTTCTTTAAACTGCATAAAACGGTTAACCATATCGTTAGAACCATCATCACCAGCATTATCAGTGGCTTCGAGCAAATCACGTTCCAGTTCAATCAGCTTGGTCATATCGTCTAAAATGGCTTCAACCATTGCGGTATCTCCCATGCCGATAGTATCGATTTCCTTAATAGCCGATTCTTTAATGTAATCTGCAAAACGGCTATGTGGCGGTTTGCCCAAAGTCAATACACGTTCTGCGATTTCATCGATAGTTAACTGAGCGTTAGTATAAAGCTCCTCGAACTTTAAATGGAGCGTAAAGAAGTTTTGTCCTTTAACATTCCAATGACAACCCCTTAATTTTTGGTAGTGGATATGATAGTTTGCCAAATATTCGTTCAACATATCAACCACTGGTTTTACCTGTTTTTCGGTTAGGTTTATTTCTTTTGCTGACATAATAAGTTTTTTAGTACTAACAAATTTAACAAAACTTGCTCCAATAAGTTTGACACTAATCACATTTTAATATAATAGAACCCCAAATGTTACCGTTTAGTTACATTGTTAGCGATACTATATATTATTCGTATAATTGTACCTCCAAAAACTAGAAATATAGATGTTAAAAAGATATATTTTAATTACTATCCTTTTTGGTTCTGTAACATCCTATGCCAGTAACCCTTTGGATTCGATAGGTGTTGAGAACAACAACGGCAAAAAACTCATTATCCATAAGGTAGACCCAAAGGAAAGCTACTACTCCATATCGAGAAGATACAATGTAAATGTAAAAGATTTGCAGAGCTATAACAACAATGTTGGATTACAGATTGGTTCCATTATAAAAGTACCGACAGATATTCCATTTAACGATAAACCTGCATCAGTAAGTTCTCCTACAATTAACACTACCAATTTTTTTGACTACACGGTTGCAGCAAAAGACAATCTAAACTTAATAGCCGAAAAATTTGCTACTACGGTAGCCGACATCAAGAAGTTGAATAATCTTAATGGCAACAATTTACAGATTGGACAAGTTCTGAAAATCCCTTTTACCAAAAGTGGAAATGTACCTGCACAAAGCACTGCCCCTACTGTAACAACAGGCCAAACAGAACCTCAGGAACCTGTTACAAGCACACCGAGTGATGTTACAGAGAGCGTTAAGAGCGTTACAGAACATACCGTTAAACCCAAAGAATATCTTGGTATAATTGCCAAGCAGTACGGAATTACGGTTGATGAACTTAAAGCTGCTAATGATTTAACTTCAAACAATTTACAAATTGGGCAGGTTTTAAAAATACCTGCAAAAACCAATGAACCAACTACCACCGCTCCTATTGCTACCACTACTACGGTTAATCCCAAACCTACCGAAACCAAAGTAGCAGAAGTCAAACCAACAGAAACTAAAACAACAATTCCTACATCAGCCAATACACAAACGGCCAATAAAACAGAGCCCACTTTTGAGCATATTGTAGCCAATGGCGAAACCATTTATTCCATTGCACAAAAATATCAACTGACTACTTATCAGTTAAAGAACTATAATAATCTTACTTCTAATGATTTAACAGTAGGCCAAAAATTGATTATTAAAGGAGAAAAACCTGTTGTTGCTACAAATAGTGACGATACAGATGAAGAGCCATCTGAAAGTCCATCAACACTTAAAAACCCGAATCTGAAAAGACCTGCGGCCGTATATGGATTAAACCGTATTGAGGAAAAAGGTACTGGCATTTGGATTAATGACCCCGATTTAGACCCCAACAAAATGTTGATTTTACATCGTACTGCTCCTGTTGGCACTATTATCCAAATCACCAACCCAATGACCAATCGCTCTACCTTTGCAAAGGTTGTAGGTAAATTCACAGAAAACGAAACTACAAAAGATGTAATTATTGTAATGACAAAAGCTGTTGCTGATGCCGTTGGTGCATTGGATAAGCGTTTTTTCTGTAACCTAGCGTACGGACCAAAAGATGAAAAATAATAAACCTGTAATCATAGGCATTGCCGGAGGAAGTGGCTCTGGTAAAACTTTTTTTCTGCACACCTTTCTTCATCATTTTAAAACCGATGAAGTAACCTTGGTATCGCAAGACGATTATTATATCCCCGCTGGCGAAATGACACAGGAGGAAAACAAGCTTTACAACTTTGACCTGCCCAGTACCATTGACGACCAACAATTTTTATTGGACATTAAGAAACTGATTAGTGGAGAAACCGTCTATAAAAAAGAATACAGCTTTAACAATCCTTTGGCAGTAACCAAGATTTTAGAAATCAATCCTGCTCCAATTATTATTGTAGAGGGGCTTTTTATTCTGCATTTTACTCAAATACATGCCCTACTAGACCATAAAATTTTTATAGAAGCAGATGAACATATCGCCATTGAAAGGAGGATACAACGTGATGGTATTGAACGTGGTTATCCCGAAGAAGATGTACTATATAAATGGCACAACCATGTAATGCCTGCATATAAAGAATACCTGTTACCACATAAAGAAAGCTGTCATCAGGTTATCTTTAATAACTCCAACGAAGCGGACGACATTTTAAGGATAACAGAAACAATGTCGGCAGAATTTAAGAAGAATTACTGTAATAGTTAAATAAAAAGAGATTGTCTAAAAAGACGAAACTCTGCCGTCATTGCCAGCTTGACCTGGCAATCGTAATGCATTAGTAGGCTAAAAAACCTTGCTAATGCTTTAGGATTACCTTCGGTGAACTCGCAAGCTCGGTTCCCGTTTTCACGGGAATGACGAAACCTTTTTAGACAATCTCTTTTTTTACTTCACCAAAACAAATGCTTCCTTATCATTACCTATCCATTTATATTTATAGATAGTGCTTTCCTGCTGGCCATCTTTGGTTTTATTATTGTGCGAAATATAGAATAGGCCATCCCCTAATGGACATAATCCCGTAGCTCCCCATTTAAAACGCCATCCTCTAATGCCCAATTTTTCGGCATTTTCTCCTGCCTGCAACAACGAAAGTGTTTTTACTTTGATGGCCTTATTATTCGAGGTGATGCTAGTTTGTATAGATTTTTTATGCCCGTCAATTACAAACAAATCGTAATTGGGATATTGTGATTTCGAACCACGATATACCGCAGCAAAAAAGTTTCCGGTATAGGCATCGTAAGCTAAATTTTGGATGCCGTAACGGCTGTTTCCTGTTTTTACAAAATATTTGTCTAATGGTTTTGATGGTCCCGATTGATGCAAAGCTTCCTGTGATAGTTTTTGCCCAAGTTTATCCCAATTGGCAATATCGTACTTTAATATTACCTGATGGTCATTATCATTTCTGGTCGTATCACCATAAACACCGTAAGCCACATAAAGGTATTTTTTACCATCTTTTGGGTTATCTATATTAGGTGCTAAAGCCACACCATCTATGCCCGAACATGCAAACCTATGTTCAACTTCTTTATCTCCTACTTTTACTTTCGCCTGATAGTCATCAACTGCTTCCTTAACATATACCGTACGCAGTAAATCATCTTTTTCGGCATCCATATCTAGTTTTGTAATACGAGAAGTATCGAAAATGGCAATATAAAATCCAATATCGTTGCTATTTTTGATGCCTAATTTATTGCTTATCCCTTTACCTATGGCGTCGTTTTTATATTCCAAAGAACCATAAATCTTGCCACTCTCGGGGTCGAAATCCAAATCGCCCAAATGCCCTACAAAACCCGTTACGCTGGCCACAACATTACCCTGTAAATCTGTTTTAATAAGTTTATTGGTAAAAGAGAAATAAACAAAGCCATTCGCTTGATCGACCACCACGCCTTGAACGTGCATTTTTCCCTGTTTGCCACTATAAACGGAGGCTGGCAAATTGGCTGCTGTATATTTTTGGGCATAAGCACCAAAGGTAAATGCCATTAACAGAACTGGCAATAAAGTTATTTTTTTCATGTATACAAATCTTGTTTTAATACTGCTATTATTTAAATATTAACAGGTTTTATCAGTTAGTTTAAAACCAATATGGCAACCCTAGTGTTATTATTCAAAACAAATAAAACTACAAAAAGCAAACATATAAAAAAATAGAAACAAAAAGAAAACTATAACGACGCTATAACCACTTCTACCCCCTGTTCCTCTATTAATTTTTTCATGGAAGCCGAGATGCCCTCGTCGGTTATAATTACATCCACCTTATCCAGTCCGCATATTTTCCCAAAGCCTTTTCGCCCAAATTTAGATGAATCGCAAAGCACAATAGTTTTAAGGGCAATATCAATCATAGCTCTGTTAAGTTCGGCCTCTTCTATATTAGAAGTAGTTACGCCAAAGTCGAGGTCAACACCATCTACACCTAAAAACAGCTTAGAACAGGTAATATTTTGTAGAAAACTAAGCGTATAATTACCAATTACCGACATCGAACTTCTTTTGTAGTTACCGCCCAACTGCAATACGTTAACTCCATCAAGCTCACCAAGTATTGAAGTTGCCCTTATAGACGAAGTAACGACCATTAGCCTACCTTTGGGTACTATTTGCTCTGCAAAAGCGCAAATGGTAGAACCGGAATTAATTACAATCGAGTCATCTTCTTCCAACAGTCTGGCGGCAAATACCCCAATTAGCTGTTTTTCCTTCATCCTTATCTTTTCTTTCTCCTTTACATTCCGGTCGCCCACGTGCTGATTAACCGGGCTTGCACTACCATGCGTGCGATAAAGAAGTCCTTTTTCTTCCAACAGTTTCAAGTCTTTGCGAACGGTAACAGTGGTTACATCCAACTTTTTAGCAATATCTATTACCCTTACGAATCCCTCCTTTTGGAGTGCGCTTAATATATATTTATGTCGCTCGGCAATGCTCAATATCATAGTTTTCTTTTCCTTAATTATGTAGCAAGTTAGAGTGAAATCATCAAAAAACAAAAACAAATGAGCAATATCGCACAAAAAGAAACATATAAAAATAATATTTATTTCGTTTTGTTTTTATTTTTCTTTTTATTGCTTAAGTTCGCTTTACAAAGCAAAAAAATAACTGAATATTTAAAAAAGATGTCTAAAGTAGAAACCGCATTAAAATCTGCTAGCGAAACCAAAGCCCTAATTATTGGGCAAGATGTATTAAAACAAACTTTTCAACTGTTTAAACAGCAATTTCCGAAAAAGAAAGCCGTTATTGTTGCCGACTCGGTTACTTTTAAAATAGCAGGGCAAACTATAGTACAACAATTTGAAAGCAATGGTATAGCACAAGAGCCTGCTTTTATCTATACCGACCCGGAGATTTACGCAGAATATAAATATGTAGATGAATTGGCAGAAGCGCTAAAAAAACATGATGCCATCCCTGTGGCCGTAGGCTCGGGAACGATTAACGATTTGACAAAACTGGCGGCACACTTAACCAACCGACCTTATATGTGCGTAGCAACTGCCGCATCAATGGATGGCTATACAGCTTTTGGTGCTTCTATTACCGCAAACGGGGCAAAACAAACTTTTAACTGTCCTGCTCCACAAGCCTGTTTGGCCGATATTGATATTTTAAGCGCAGCACCTACCGAAATGACTGCATCTGGCTACGCCGATTTGTTTGCCAAAATTACAGCCGGGGCCGATTGGATTTTGGCCGATGCGCTAGAAGTAGAACCAATAGATGAAACGGCTTGGTCTATTGTACAAGACGGTTTACATGAAGCCCTTGCCGACCCCAAAGGTACAAGGAATGGCGATACAAAAGCGGTAACCCAATTAACCGAAGGGTTGATGTTGGGCGGTTTTGCCATGCAATGGTCAAAATCTAGCAGACCCGCTTCTGGTGCCGAACATCAGTTTAGTCATTTATGGAACATGGAGCACCATACTAATAACGGAGCGCATATATCGCACGGTTTTCAGGTAGCCATAGGCACTTTAGCCATTACTGCATTGTACGAAGAAGTATTAAAATATCCTTTTGACCAATTGAACATTGAGGCATGTTGTGCCGCATGGCCTTCGATAGCAACACTCGAAAAGGAGGCCAGCGAATTATTTAAGGACACAGACTTTCCAGAAATTGGCATACAGGAAACAAAAGCAAAATATATTGATGCCCAAGCACTGGCTAAACAATTGCAATTATTAAAGGATAATTGGAGCATCATTAAAGAAAAAATTAAAGCCCAACTAGTACCTTTCAATGAAGCAAAAGAACGCTTAAAAATGGTAGGTGCACCTTATGAGCCCGAACATATCGGCTTAACCAAAGATTACTTAAAAAGAACTTTTATAAGAGCACAATATATCCGCAGACGCTTTACGGTATTAGATTTATTGGTACGTACCAATTCGTTAGATTTCTTTATGGATAGGCTCTTTGGCCAAAATGGTATTTGGAAAATTGAGGAGAACAAAACTCTTATCAATTAAAACTTAGGTAAAAGATATATTACATTTAGTTTCATTTTAATAAAAACACAAATAAATAAAAAGCAATTGAAACAAAAATTATAACCATAACTAATAATCTCATATATTCGAAGACAGAAAAACACCTTTTAAGGTTGACTGCCTTTGAAAAAAACTAAACCATACCATATAAACCTAATAAAATGAAAGATGCAGCAGTTTCGTCTGGCGAAACAACATCAAAACTGTTTAAATACTGGCAAACCCGAACCATTATAGTTACCATGATTGGTTACGCTATATTTTATTTTGTGCGCAAAAATTTCTCATTTGCCATTCCGGGGTTAACAGCAGAATACGGGATTACCAAAACAAGTTTTGGTATAATTATGACACTAGTTACCATCGTATATGGCATATCTCGGTTTTTAAACGGACTAATTGCCGATAGGATGAATGCCCGTTATCACATGTCTATTGGGTTATTGCTGTGCGCCATAGCCAACTTTGCATTTGGTTGGGGTGCAGACCTTAGTACCATATTTACAGGACAAACCGGAGGGCCCATGTTTACCAATACAATGGTGCTCATATTTGGAATCATCCTGATTTTAAACAATCTTATACAAGGAAGTGGTTTTCCTCCAGTAGCCCGATTACTGACCCATTGGATACCTCAAAATGAGCTGGCCACAAAAATGTCGGTTTGGAATACTTCACACTCTATCGGCGCAGCTTTGGTTGCTATTTTAGCAGGCTATATCATGGGTTCGATGGGCACAAACATGAGCAATAACCCCGAAGTAGTTGCCTCTATTGCTGCAAATTTGAAAATAGACCCAACAAATACCGAAAAAATGAAAAGCGTTATCGAATCTGCTGCTCATTATGGCGCATGGAAATGGTGCTTTTGGATACCTGCCGCTATTGCATTAGCAGGTTCCGTAGGGTTGTTTATTGGTCTAAGAGATACGCCATCATCGGTAGGCTTGCCCGAACTGCACAAAACCCATAAAAAAGGCAAGGATTCCTCTGTCGAATTTAAAGCCTTTATCCGTAAATCGGTATATCGCAACAAGTGGATTTGGATACTGGGGATAGCCAATTTCTTTGTGTACGTGGTACGCTTTGCCGTTTTAGATTGGGGGCCAACATTTTTAAAAGAAGCACACGGCATGACCTTGAGCAATGCCGGATGGACTGTGGCCGTTTTCGAGATTTTTGGTATTTTGGGGATGTTGGCAGCCGGATGGGTTACCGATAAATATTTGGCCGGGAAGGCACATCGTACTTCGTTATATTGCATGGTTGGTGTAGCCATTTTTATGACGATTTTCTTGTATCTACCACATAACAGTCCGCAATGGATAATGATATTAGTTTTAGCCATGTGCGGATTTTTTATTTATGGGCCACAAGCCCTTATTGGTATCGCAGCAGCAAATCAAGCTACCAATAGGGCGGCAGCTACCGCAAATGGACTTACGGGATTATTTGGTTATGCAAGTGGTTTGGTATCGGGCGTTGGGGTTGGATATATGGTTGATGTGCTTAGCAAAAGCCAACCCGGCAAAGCTTGGGACTATGTATTTATGATGATGATTGGCATGGCCGTACTTTGTGTATTTATTTTCGCACTGATGTGGAAAGCCAAGGCACATGGATATGACGAGTAACAGTTTTCAGTTAGCAGCTTACAGTTGTCACATTGAACCTGTCGAAATGTAACCACAAAGAAACGAAGAGCACAAAGAAGCTGGCAACATTCCAACCTTTCAACTTTACAACATGACAACAAAAGAACAACTAAAACAAATTAAGCATTTTGCATTGGATATGGATGGCACCATTTATAATGGCAGTACCCTATTTCCATTTACCAACGATTTTTTAAACTATTTAAAAGCCAACGGCATCGGTTATTCTTTCCTAACCAACAATCCATCTAAAAATACCACCGATTACATAAAGCATTTAGAGAAAATGGGTATTCCAGCTACTAAAGAAGAAATGTACACTTCTGCAGTAGCAACCATTAATTACATCAAAAACCATCACCCTGTTATAAAAAAACTATTCATTTTGGGTACGCCGAGCATGGTTAAGGAATTTGAAGATGCAGGTTTTATTTCTACGACAGATAGTGCTGACGATAAACCAGATGCACTGGTGATTGGCTTTGATAATTCATTAACCTATCCTAGATTATGCAGGGCAGCTTACTGGGCAAGCCAACAATTACCTTATTTTGCTACCAACCCAGATTGGGTATGCCCTACCGACCAACCCAATATTTTGGTTGATTGTGGTTCAATCTGCGCTTGTATAGAAGGCGCAACAAAAAGAAAACCCGATGCGGTAATTGGCAAACCGGATCCACAAATGTTAGATGGTATCATTTATAAATATAATTTGAAACCTTGCGAAATTGCCATGGTAGGCGATAGGATTTACACCGATGTACAAATGGCCAAAAATGCTGGGGCGCTCGGCGTGTTGGTACTCTCTGGCGAAGCTACCGCAACCGACGTAGAACAATCCACTGTAAAGCCCGATATTGTAGCTAGAGATTTGGCCGAACTGCAAGAATTGCTGCAGCAGGCTAATATCAATGATTAAATGAACTAATTAACCCCGTTGGATATATAGCAAACCGTATAATTTTATCCAACGGGGTAAACTAATGACTAATGAACCAATAAATAAGTGTTAAACCCTTAAATTAAAAATTATGAAAAAATTGTACTTTTCGGTTATCGCCTTATTGACCCTAACACAGGCGCAGGCTGCTACCTATTTTGTAAGCCCTAGCGGTGCCGGCACCAACAGCGGCGCAAATTGGGCTAATGCTATGACCCTTGCCCAGGCCATTACTGCCGCTACCAATGGCGATAATATTTTTGTACTGAAAGGCACTTACATCTCCGCCACAAGTGGCAGTGCTCTTATTTCGATTACGGGTGCTAAAAGTGGCATAAAAATATATGGTGGTTTTCAGGGTTCGGAAACCACTTTGGCCGAGCGGTCATTTGGCACTACACGTGCCGATAGCACCACCTTTGTGGGCAACAATTACAGGGTAATTACCAATGCAGGCACCAGTGGCGTACCCATTACTTCGGCTACCGTTTTCGATGGCCTTACCATTACCGGAGGCGTTTTAAATGCGGCCAGCACTTATGGTGCCGGTATGTACAATGTATATGCCTCGCCAACTATTAGCAACTGTATTTTTTCGGCAAACGAGAACAAGATGGACAATGGTGGCGGTTTGTTAAACCATACCGCTTCCTCGCCAAGCATCAGCAACTGTATATTTATAGGCAACAAAACCAGTGGCTATGGCGGTGGGGTGTGGTTTCATACCAGTTCTACTGGTACGGTTAGCAATTGCACTTTCACTAAAAATACGGCTAGTATTGGTGCGGGTATTTATACTACTGGTATAACTTCTTTAACTCTTACCAACTGTACCATTACTGATAATACGGTAAGTAATAGGGGGGCTGGTATCTATATTAACACAGGAGCTGGTTTTAGTGCTACTGGTTGCACCATTACTAACAATACAGCAACTAATAATGGCGGTGGCATTTACATTGATTCGTCAACCAACTCTTCTATGACTAATTGCACCATTTCTAATAATACAGCAAGTGGTGCTGCTGGTATCTACATTACTTCGTCACCCACTCCCTCCATTACCAGTTGTACCGTTTCTAATAATAATGCTATTTCAGGCAACGCAGGAGGTATTTACAGTGCCTCATCGGCTACTACTATTACTGGTGGTATTGTTTCGGGCAATACGGCAACAGGCCGTGGAGGTGGTATATATTGCAACAACGCAGTTACTATTAATGGCACTGAGATTTCGGGCAATACAACTAGTGCGGATAACGGTGGTGGTATGTTCTATAATGGAGGTGCAGCTACCATTACCAATGTTAAGTTTATCAACAACACCGCTGCAACAGGTAATGGAGGTGGAGCTTATTACACAGGTACTACGGCTAATACCCTTACAGGCTGTACATTTTCTGGCAATACAGCTGCAAATGGCGGTGGGTTTTATAATGATGCGGGCAGGCCTATTCTTGCTGCTTGTATCATATCGGGCAATACAGCAACTCTTGGTGGCGGGATGTTTCATTATAATGCCCTTGCTGCGGCAAAAACGGTTAATACGCTTATTACAGGTAATAAAGCAACTACTAATGGTGGTGGCGTGTATAATAGTGATGCCACTTGTGTGCCAGCATTTGTTAACTGTACCATTGCCGGCAACAACGCTGTTACCGATGGTGGCGGTGTGTATAACACAGGCACAGCTGCCACCAAACCTGTAATTACCAACTGCATTATTTATGGCAATAGTAACGGTATAGTTAATGTTTCATTGGCTACGGCTACGGTAACGTATAGCAATGTGCAATATACCAGTGGTAACGAAACCGATTACAGCGCAGGCACGGGCAACAATAAACTCGACCCTATGCTTACCAATATACCTGCATATAGCGGTGCACCATTTACCACCGGCGATTATACTTTGGGCAGCAATAGTGCTAGTGCTGTCGATAAAGGCTTAAATTCGGCCATTAGCGGTTACACTACTGACATTACGGGCATTAGCGACCGTATTTATAACGGTGTTACGGTTGATATGGGTGCTTACGAGTACCAAGGCGTTTTGCCCGTAACTATTGCATCTTTTACGGCCAGTTACCAAAAACAAAGCGGACAAGTACAATTAAACTGGACAACAGCATCAGAACAGAACAATGCCCGTTTTGATATTTACCGTGCAGCTGCCGATAAAGATTTTAAACTGATAGGCAGTAAAAACGGTAGCGGCACTACCAACGTGGTCACCAACTACAACTTTACCGACCGTAGCCCATTGGCTGGTCTTAACTACTACCAACTGGTACAGATAGATGCCGATGGCAAAGCCACATCGTTTGATAAAACCCTTGCCGTAAAAACCGGACTGGCCGATAATGCAATTTTGGTGAGCAGCAGTGACCAAAGTGTTACCGTATTTTTAAACGGCATAATCGCTGTAAATGCCAATGTAGCCATCAGCGATATGGCAGGTCGCAACCTGTTTAAGCAAACTATCTCTGCCGATGGCAATAGTGTAAATCTGCCCGTAGCTTTATCAAAAGGAGTTTATGTGCTGGTATTAAACACCCAAAACGGGAATTATGCAGTGAAGTTTAGTAGGTAATTATTAAAAGGGTGTCCGGAAAGCTCAGTCTTCGTCATCTCGACTGGAGCGTAGCGGAATGGAGAGATCTTTAAATCAAGAAAGATTTAGCTCCGCTTTCTTTCAGTTCTCGACTTCACTACGTTTCGCTCGAAATGACGACTCTTGATGTTTTTCGGACACCCACTTGTTTTTTAAACCAATTCCCTAAACACTACCGTACTGTTATGCCCACCAAAGCCAAAAGCATTGCTCATGGCCGTTTTTATTTCTTTTTGTAAGGCTTTGTTGAATACTAACTGCATTCCTTCGGGTATTTCCGGATCAGGTGCTGATACATTAATGGTTGGTGGCACTACATTATCATTGATACTTTTAATGGCGATGATGGCTTCTATCGCCGCTGCTGCACCCAATAAATGCCCCGTCATGGATTTGGTAGAGCTGATATGCAAGTTTTTAGAGGCACCAAAAACCAAATTGGCCGCATTTAATTCTGCTAAATCACCAACGGGCGTAGAGGTAGCGTGTAAATTTAGATAATCTAATTCTTCGGGTTTTAAGCTAGCTTCTTCCAAAGCTAAAGTCATTGCTTTTGCTGCACCAATTCCCTCTGGGTGTGGCGATGTGATATGATAAGCATCGGCTGTCATGGCTGCACCCGCTACTTCTGCATAAATTTTTGCTCCACGTGCTTTTGCATGTTCGTACTCTTCTAAAATCAAAGCACCTGCGCCCTCTCCCATCACAAAACCATCCCTATCTTTATCAAAAGGCCTACTTGCGGTTTGCGGGTCATCATTTCTGTGCGACATTGCTTTTAATGCCGCAAAACCACCGAACGAAGCAGGTGTAATCCCAGCTTCCGAACCACCTGTTACGAACATTTTTGCCTTACCCATTCTGATATAATTGAAGGCATCCATAATGGCATTATTGCCCGTAGCACAAGCAGAAACAGGTGTATAGTTAATGCCTTGTAATCCAAACTTCATGGAAATTAGTCCCGAAGCCATGTTTACCAATAGTTTTGGAATAAAGAATGGGTTAAAGCGAGGATTATAATCTCCTGTTACGTAATTTTCTACTTCGGTTTCAAAGGTTTGCATTCCGCCCTGTCCGCTTCCCCAAATTACACCAAAATCAAAAGGGTCAATGGTTGATAAATCAATTCCGCAATCTTCTATTGCTTGCGCAGCGGCATATAAAGCATACTGTGTAAATAAATCAGTACGCTTAATTTCGTTTCTATCTAAATGCTCAGCAGGATTGAAATCTTTAACTTCACAGGCCATTTGTGAACGAAAGCGTGAAACATCAAAACGAGTAACTCGTTCGCAAGCACTTTTTCCAGCTACAATGTTGTTCCAAAAATCGTTAATGTTATGTCCTAATGGATTAATTGTTCCTAAACCTGTAACTACAACTCTTTTCATATATTCTATTTTTCAACCGGCAAATTTCGCATTCGATGTTGATTAAAATGTCTTTCTTTTCTAATTATTTTAACCATGAGCTTAAATCCACGGTTAAAAACTAGTCCTCCCTACTACCATCATCGGCCATACGAACCATTTTAGGCTCAAATTTGGCAACAACATCTACTAAATCGGTTTGTGAAGACATTACCTGATGAATATCTTTATAAGCCATTGGTGCTTCGTCCAAACCTGCGCCAATTAAGGTTACACCGTAGTCTTTCAAAATGGCTTTCATATCTGCCCGAGTAATGCTTTGGATAGCCTTAGAACGGCTCATTAGCCTGCCTGCGCCATGTGAGGCGGAATTAATTGAATTAGTTTCGCCTTTTCCTCGCACTAAAAATCCAGGAGCGGTCATACTACCAGGGATAATTCCCATTACCCCTTCCCCCGCAGGTGTAGCTCCTTTTCTATGCACAACCACTTCTTTGCCATTCAACATTTCTTTCCACGCGAAATTATGGTGGTTTTCTACTTTCGCCAATACTTTCGCCCCAATAGCTCTTGTCAATCGCTTGTGGATAATTTCATGACAAGCCGAAGCATAATAGCCAGCTAAGTTCATGGCAATCCAATATTCCTGCCCTTCTGCCGAATTTAAATCCAAGTAAGCTAAATTGGCTGCTTCTTTTGGTAATTTACAAAGCTCTTTAGCCAATTTGGTATAATGCCCTGCAATAGTTGCACCCAAACCTCTCGAACCCGAATGGCTCAACAAAGCCACATATCTGCCTTTATCGATGTTTAACGCTTCATCTCTTTCCGAAAATTCAATAATGCCCCATTCCACAAAGTGATTTCCTCCACCAGAAGTACCCAATTGCGCCCAAGCCTTGCCGTGTAAGTTTTTCAAAAATGGTGTAGAATTAAAGGCTTCGCTTTCCAAAACCTCGTGGTCTGCCCGCTCCAAACCTCTGTATTCTCTACCTGCACCAAATTTGGTAAAAGCAATTAATTCTCTTTTGTACATGTTATCTTTCCCGAAATAATGTTTTTCGGGAATATCAAAGATGCTCAAAGCCATTCTGCAACCAATATCTACACCAACGCCATAAGGAATAATAGCATTTTCGGTAGCTAAAACGCCACCAATGGGCAAGCCATAACCTTGATGGGCATCGGGCATTAAAGCGCCTGCTACGGTAACAGGCAATTTCATGGCAATATCCATTTGGTTTCTTGCGCCTTCTTCTATGTAATCTTCTCCAAAAATGTTGTAATCTTTGGGATTTTCATTTAAGTCGATAACATCGCTTGATTTGGCAGTTGCTTCCTCTATCATGGCAGTAGCCAATTTGTTCAATATTGGGTCATCTAAAAAACTCTCTGGATAATCTTTCACTTTTTTGAACAAAGCCAAAAGCTCGGTTTCTGCCGTTTCTTTGAAATTTTCATTTAAAATATTCAAAGCTAACCCTAATATTTTTCCTTCGGAATAACCGATTTTTAAAAGGTCGTTTCCTGTTATGTTTGTTTTCATTTCTTGCTCAATTTAACCTCGACAAGCATCGTTCACTTGTCGAGGGCGTCTAAATTTAATTTATTTCACAAAGATTTGTTTCAATTGGTCAACAATTTGTCCGCTACCAGATAAGCTGATGTTGTTGATTTTTTCTGCAATCTTCTCTACATACTCCATCTCTTTCAACTTGTACAACATAGCGTTTTCTTCCATTAATCTGGCGGTATTCAACAAACTTCTGGTCGATGCCGTTTCCTCTCTTCTGGTAATGATATTGGCTTGCGCTCTCTTTTCAGCTATCAATACTTGGTTCATGATTTCTTTCACATCGCCAGGTAAAATGATGTCTTTTAATCCGCTACCAATCAATTTCACCCCTAAATCGGCTACTTTATCCGCAGTTGAAGCCATTACCGCTTGGGCAATTTGCTCTTTGCTTTCCATCAATTCATCAAAAGTCATTAACCCGATAAATTCTCTTAACGCCAATTGCATGATGATGTACAATTGCTTATCGAACTCTTTGTTCTCTAACAAGGCTTTTTTAATATCCTCTATTTTGTATTGGATATTGAAGTTTACCCTCAATTGAGCCTTATCTTTGGTTAAGATTTCTTGACCGCTAATTTCCAAATTCAATTGCCTCATATCGGCTTTGTAAACTTGGATAGTGGTACTATTTTTCCAATAAACATAGTTTCCTGCTTCCAATACGCTATCGAATTTACCGTCAACGAACAACAAACCTTTCTCAAATGATTCTACCTTATAAGCCCTGATATAATTCAACAAAGGCGATTTTTCTAACAAATTCCTGTCAATTGTTTCGCTGATGTAGCTATTGCCTGTATCTACGTTCACAAAAGTATATTCAGATAAGCCTTTCCAAATTACATGTCTACCTGCGGTTAAAACGTTTTTAAAGTTTTTGTTTTGATAAACCAATACCAACTCGTTATCGGCTACGGTAACCAAGTGAATTAAATTCACAAAGTCTTCGTTCTGCAACAAAATATCCAATTCGGCTGTTGAATAGTGATATTCTTTGCTCATATCGTAAATCATGGCATTTTCGCCGAAGCCAATCCAATGACGACCTGCCGTCAATACTTTTTCTAATTTTCCTCTTTTGAACACCAATCCAACGTTATTGGTGTTAATAGTTACTCTTTTCATGGTGTTAAAATTTATTTTTTAGTTAATAATTAGCTTTTAAAAGCGTTGCAATAGCACATTTATTCGCTTTTTGCGGAAGCGTTAACAGTATAAGCTTTAAAAAAGTGAAATTGGTTTGGTACGGTTTCAGATGACGGGGTAAGTCCACAACCAAACAGAGCGAACCATTGCACCAAACAATTTGACTTAAAAAATCATGAATATCGTGTTAACACTTGCAGAGCAAAACACAAATTGCTTTTTGGTTTTATTAACCTTTGGCTAAATGTGGTTTTGCAACGCTGATTTGAGAAATTTGAAGTATCTCTTCTTTTAAAGATGGATCCTAAGTCCATTGCATTCACCCACTATGCTATTCCAAGTGACGATTGGAAGCAGGATTCGAACCTGCGTTTTTGGTGTTGTTATTCTACCAGACTGAATTATTCTGCTTTCGCAGAAGTGGGATTCGAACCCACGACACACAACGTGTAAGACAACCTATCATAACTGCTATCAGTATATTCTGAGCAACTGCCCGAATACTTTGGGGCTATACAGAAACCCTCAACATAGGATAGCCAATTAAGCTAGCATTGCCATTCCGACTTACCGTCGGAATATCTTTATTTCATGATGAATATTTATCAAAGAACATTTATCGACTAGCGACATGACAAAGATGCCAGCAATACAACGCATCATATCTGCGTAATAAAAAATATTCATTATTAAAAATACAAAACACTGATAATAAGAAAAATAATTTTAAAAAACCTATAACTAAACAAACAAAAATGATTAAATACGCAAATATATTGCGTAGAAAAAAACAGTTTCTGATTAATTTATTTTAGCTTTATTGGCGTATATTTTCAAATTGTTTAAAAAACGTGTTCCAATGGCTATCAACAAACTTGCTTTAATTAGGTACAAAACCATAGACGATTGTTTAAGAAACCGCTATCGTAAATGGACGTTAGACGACCTTATTGAAAAAGTGTCGGAAACACTTTATGAGTTGGAGGGCATTACCTCTGGGGTAAGCAAACGAACTATACAAGCAGATATTCAGCTGATGCGTAGCGACAAACTTGGCTACAATGCTCCTATTACCGTAAAAGACAAACGTTTTTATGTTTACGAAGATGCAAGCTTTAGTATTACCAAAGCGCCCATTAACAATGCCGATGTAGATAAAATGAAAGAAATTGTAGGTGTTTTAAAGCAGTTTAACGCCTTTAACTATTTTGATGAAATGAGCGATATGATTGCCCGTTTGGAGAACAACCTCTATAAATCGACCCAACAAGGTGGCAACTATATCCAATTGGAAAACAATAGTCAGCTCAAGGGAATGGAGTACATTCCTAAATTATATCAAGCTATATTAAAGAAATCGGCTTTGCTAATTGAATATAAATCGTTCAAAGCGCAACAATCGCAACATCTAATATATTACCCCTATCTTTTAAAAGAATACAGAAACAGGTGGTTTTTAATTGTTAAGGCAAAAAAAGGCGGCATGTTACTAAATTTAGCTTTAGACCGAATTATTGAATTTCAAGAATTGCCCAATGAGCCTTTTATTGCCTACGAAGGAGTTGATTTTGACAGATATTACGGGGACTTAATTGGGGTTACCAAAGGACCTAACGATAGACCGCACAAAGTAATTTTGGAATTTGATAACAGCAATGCCCCTTATGTAATTACCAAACCGTTACACCACACACAAGAACTAATTGCAGAAAAAGAAAAAACTACCGTTTTTAGAATTGATGTAGTGCTTAATTTTGAATTGGAAAGGGAAATTCTTGGATTTGGCGAATGCGTAAAGGTTTTGGGTCCAAGAATACTTGCCCAAAGGATAAAAAAGAGGCTGCAAAAAGCGAAAAGTTTGTACGAAAAAGAGGAAGATGATAAGGGCAAGCAACAGAAATTGGAGTTGTAACAGTAAATCGTCATTCTAAGTGAAACGAAAAATCTGTAAGTAAGCTCAACATAAAACCAACAGATTCCTCCTAACGTCGGAATGACAGAATGCCTTAAGGCTGCTTCACTATGCCCGCAATTACCAAAGGAATAATAAAACAAAGCCCCGATTTTCATCGGGGCTTGATATTTTAAGAAAGTTCGAACTTATAACCTACACCTTTTACGGTAGAGACATAGTTTTCACCGAGTTTTTCTCGTAGTTTTCTGATGTGTACATCAATGGTACGGTTGGTTACGACCACCGAGTCTTCCCAAATATTTTTTAATATCGCTTCGCGGGTGTAAACTTTGCCTGGTTTAGATGCCAGCAGATAAAGTAGTTCGAACTCTTTTTTGGCTAAAACCACTTTTTCGCCACTTTGGTAAACCAAGTACGATTCGCGGTCAATTACCAAATCACCTATTTCGAGTTTGTTCTCCGAAACTTCATCGTTACTGGCGTTACGGCGTAAAATGGCGTTAATGCGACTTACCAAAGCTCGGGGTTTAATGGGTTTGGCAATGTAATCATCTGCACCCACGTTAAAACCTGCAATCTCAGAATATTCTTCGCTTCGGGCGGTTAAAAACACCATAAAAGTATTTTTAAACTCGGGAATAGCCCTCATTAACCGGCAGGCTTCAATACCGTCCATTTTGGGCATCATAATATCCAAAATAATTAAATCGGGCTGAACCTTTTTAGCTACGTTAATTCCGTCTTGCCCGTTACTGGCCAAAAACACTTGATAGCCCTCTTTTTTCAGATTGTATTCAATCAATTCTAGGATATCGGGTTCGTCGTCAACAATTAAAATCTTCTGCTTCGCTGTACTCATTGCTGTATTATTTGTTACGAAAGTAATTATACAATTGCAACATTGGGTTAAAATGAAGTTAACAAATTGTTAAGACTACGCCATATATTAACATAGAATTAGAGTTTAGGTAAGGTTTTGTTTAAAAAGGCATCCAAATCCGCGCCACGTAAATCACGGGCAATAATTTTACCCTGTGGGTCTAACAAAAACGAACTGGGGATAGCCTCAACCTGATATAACCTTGCTGTTGGGCTTTCAAAATCCATTAATTCGCCTACGTGTTCCCACACCAAATTGTCCTGTTTAATGGCTTGTGCCCAAGCGGTTTTATCCTTATCTAACGAGATGCCCAATACTGTAAAATTTCTGTTGTTATAAGTTTGGTACGCTTTTACCACATTGGGATTTTCGGCTCTGCATGGCCCACACCACGATGCCCAAAAATCCAAGAGTACATACTTGCCGCGATAATCGGCTAGTTTAACGGTTTTGCCATTAATGCTAGTAATAGAAAAATCTGGGGCTGGTTGCCCAACCTGTACGGATTTTAATCTTGATACTTTCTCTACAAAATTCTTAACTGCCGAATGTTGTTTCAAACCGGCATCAACTTTCTCGGCATAATCTACCATAGCTTTTTCATTGCCTTGCGGATTAACCAAACTGATGGCGTAAAAACTCACCAGCGATTTATTATTGTCCATCGCAAACTTAATGATGGCTTGATTAAGCTCGTTTAATGCATTGGTATAAACGGGCGATAACTGTTGCAACAATTCATTTCTTTTATCGGGATTGGCGGCTACCTTTTCTTCAAATTCTTGACTTACAGCTAAAATCTTTTGTTGAAACCTGATTTTCAAATCGTTGAATTCTCCCAACTTTTTGGCATCATCGCCACCTGTAATGGTGTAATACTGATTTTTATCATTTACATCGGCCGTAATTTCTACCTCATCGCCATTTTTGGCAATCACGATATATTCGTTGGTTAGATAATTTACCCTAAAAAAATCAGCTTCCGGCTTGGTATTAGTAAATTTAAATTCGCCTTTTGCGGATAAATTTGTCGAATCTAATAACACCATGCTATTGCTAGCCATGCCATATAGATAGACCTTATTTTTTACATCGGCATTGGTCAATTTTCCATTAATGGTAAATCGAGATTTATCTTTACAAGCCGTTAATGCACTAATGGCTACAAATAATATGATGGTTAGTTTCTTCATTCTTAATGATTGAGTTTTAAATGAGTGAATGATTGAATAATACGAAATATCTTCGGTTATCAGACTTCGGACTTTCAGACTATTTCAACCTTTCTATAATCAATTCGTTTACTTTTTTGGCATCGGCTTTGCCTTTAGCTAATTTCATTACTTCGCCTACAAACAAACCTAAAACGCCTTTTTTCCCTTTTTTGTATGCCTCAACTTGTGGCGGATATTTAGCCAACACTTCATCAATCAAGCCAGAAATGGCATCTACATCTTCTACAATCAGTAAGTTAAGTTGTTTGGCCACTTCTTCTGCATTGACAGCAGCATCTTTTTCCAACGCAGGCAACAATTGTTGTATGGCATTTTGTTGGGAAATCTTTTTATCGTCCACCAAATTAATGGTTTGTGCCAATTGATGAGGTTTTACAGCATAAGTCGTTATCTCAATCTGCTTTTCGTTTAAGATTGCCCTAATACTTCCCAACAACCAATTCACTAAACTTTTTTTGTTCTTTACCTCTGCTTGGGCTTCGGTATAATATTGATATAAATCTCTATCATCGGCCAAAACCGATGCTTCGGAAAGGTTAATACCCAATTCGGCCACCAAATTTTGTGCTATTTCTTTCGGTAGCGTAGGCATAGCCGATTTTACTTTTGCCAACCATTCATTAGAAATGACCACAGGCGGTAAATCGGGGTCTGGAAAGTAGCGGTAATCGTTGGCTTCTTCCTTGCTTCGCATTGGCGATGTTGTCCCTTTATCAGCATCGAAATTCAAGGTACTTTGAATGATTTGACCTCCTTCAGCTACCACTTCTACCTGTCTGCCAAATTCAAAATCAATCGCCCTGCGCACATTGCGAATAGAGTTAAGATTTTTTACTTCGCAACGTGTACCATAAGCGGTGCTTCCTTTTTCTCTGATAGAAATATTGGCATCGCAACGCAACGAACCTTCTTCCATATTGCCATCGCTCACGTTAAGGAAACGCACCAATTGCCTAATTTCGGTTAGCAAAGCTGATGCTTCTTCGGCACTGCGAATATCTGGTTCGGTTACAATTTCAATTAATGGCACTCCTGCACGGTTCAAATCTACGAACGAATATTTATCGTCTTGGTCGTGCATGCTTTTTCCTGCATCTTCCTCTAAATGGATACGGTTAATGCCAATCCGTTTTTCTGTGCCATCGCTCAAACGGACATTCAGATAGCCATTTTTACAAATGGGACTATTATCCTGTGTAATTTGATAACCCTTTGGCAAATCGGCATAGAAATAGTTTTTCCTGTCGAAGAAATTGTATTGGTTGATTTCGCAGTTTAAAGCCAAACCAATACGCATTGCCTTTTCTATTACTTCTTTGTTGAGCTTGGGCAATGCGCCAGGCAACCCCAACGAAACGGTAGAAATATGTTCATTTGGCCCTGCACCAAACGCAGCACTGTCTGAAGAAAATATTTTTGATTGTGTGTTTAACTGAACGTGTATCTCTAAACCCGAAACCAGTTCGAAGTTTGTAGCGTTCTTTATAGTAGTTGTATCCATTAATAGCTTTTACGACCCTGCTAATGCACCTATTAAATGCCAAAGATAGCGAAATATGTATCAAATGTATTGCAATTGGGCAACAATTATCTTATGGCACAGTATTGGATTTGGTTTTGATACACACAAAAACTAAAGAACATGAAAAAGTTAATCCTGATGTTTGCCATTGCTATATTAGCAGGTACATCGCAAATCGCCAACGCTCAAGTAAGTTTAAATATCAATATTGGTTTACAACCCAATTGGGGTCCTCGAGGGTATGATTACGTAGAATATTATTACCTGCCCGAAATCCATACTTATTACCACGTTCCAACTAAGCGTTATGTTTATTTGGAAAGAAACCATTGGGTACACACTAAACGATTGCCCAAAATGTACAGACACTATAACCTTTACAATGGAAGAAAAGTGGTAATTAACAAGCCTAAGCCTTATTTAAGGCATCAAGTTTACAGCACTCGTTATGTACAGAAATATAAACATGATAACGGCCGTCATAAAGGATGGTATAAGGAAAGAGACCATAAAGGTAGAGGAAGGCATTAAAAATGGTCTAATTGATGATAAAAAATAAATAACAAAGCCCCGAAAATTTCGGGGCTTTGTTATAATAGTGTTTTTTTCATCCTTTAATCTAATATTTTGACGGGTTTAATGTTTTGACTAGATTTAATCAGATAATAATCATGAATAAATCATGTCCAGAAGATATAAAAAGAAAAATAAGACAACCCACTTTGTATTAATTGTATTTGTGATTATAGTTGCATTTCTAATTCACAAGAATAAGTTAGCTGATACAAATCATTATTATGAAACAATTACAGGACTAAATGTAAGAACTGGAATAGGTAAAAAATATCCTATTTCCTTTACTTTAGAAAAAGGAGATAAAGTAAAGGTTATATCTAAAAAGGGGGCTTGGTATAAAATTAACTATAATGGCAAAATTGGATATGCGTATTCAGGATATATGGTAAAGCAAAGTGGCTACGACACAGAATTACTTTTATCAGATAATTATAAACAGGCATTAATATTTATTGGAGTAGTTATTTTATCTATTATAGTAATTTACTATTGCTTAATATTTTATAGAAAAAACAGAAATACAAGGCTATTAAAAACCGTTACAGATATAAGTAGAGGTACTGCTTCTGAGCGAGATTTAGTATTAAGACTTTTGAAATATAGTATTCCTAATGAGCACATTTTTCATGACCTGTTCTTAAAAATTGGCGACAAAAAGTTTTCTCAAATTGACTTAATAGCTGTCACAGACGTGGGGCTCATTGTCTTCGAAGTAAAGGATTATTCAGGTTGGATTTATGGAAATGGCGATAAACCAGAATGGACACAAGTCTTAGCCTATGGCAAACAAAAATATCGTTTTCATAATCCAATCTTACAGAATAGCAAACATATATACAATTTAAGGAATATACTAAATGAATATAGAAACATCCCCATTTATTCGGTAATAGTATTTTATGGAAAATGTGTATTAAAAAATATCAACTTTGTTCCCCAACAAACATTTGTAACTCGGTCTGAAAGAATCTATAATGTATTGCAAACAATTTCTACAAGTAATGTTTTCCACGAATATAAAGACAAAAATAAGGTAATTGAGATATTAAGAGATGCAACAATTAATGGAGGAATTATAGAAAATCAAAATCAACATATCGCAAACGTAAGAAACATGCTTGGTACAGATAGAATATTTGACTAGATTTCTCCTATCGTCGAAATGACTACAAGTAACGATAAAGCCCCGAAATTTCGGGGCTTTATGTTTTTATAAGAAATCTTTCGCTTTCTCAATTGCCCTACTCATTCCGCTAGCATCTTTACCGCCTGCGGTGGCGTAAAATGGCTGACCGCCTCCGCCACCTTGAATTTCTTTAGCTAGCTCTCGTACAATCTGCCCTGCATTATAACCTTTAGCTTTTACCAATTCATCGTCAATGGCTACGGTAATTTGAGGTTTACCATCAATCACAACACCTAGAACCAAGAACAGATTTTGTACAGCACCTTTTACGGCATAAGCCAGCGTTTTTACGGCATCGGCATTGGGCAAATCAACAGTGGTAGCAATAAAATTCACGCCATCAATATTTTGCATTTGCTTTTCTAAATCAGTCCTTAAAGCTACAGCCTTTTCAATAATGCTTTTTTCAATCTCTTTTTTAAGCGCACTGTTATCTTCCACAATTTTGGTTAATGCCGAAACAAAATCTCTAGGGTTATTCAACAACGCATTTAGGTTTTTAACCAAATTGAAATGCTCACGGATAACCGAAGCCGAACGCTGTCCAGTAATGGCTTCAATCCTACGCACACCTGCGGCTACGGCACTTTCGGCGGTTATTTTAAAGAAACCAATTTGACCTGTTGCATTAACATGCGTACCACCGCAAAGCTCTTTCGAGAAATGGTCGTCAAAAGTGATTACACGAACAAAATCACCATATTTTTCACCAAATAGTGCCGTTACGCCACTATCAATAGCTTCTTGGTAAGGTACATTCCGTTGTTCTTTTAATGGAATATTCTCTCTTATTTTTGCATTAACGATGTCCTCAATTTGGTTTAGTTCCTCATCGGTTACTTTAGAAAAGTGCGAAAAGTCGAAACGCAGATAATCTGCATTCACCAAACTACCTTTTTGGTTTACATGATGTCCCAAAACCTGTTTTAAAGCCGCATGTAGCAAGTGCGTAGCCGAATGGTTGTTTTCGGTTTCCTTGCGTTTTTCTTCATCAATTACTGCCCAAAACTTACCATCTAAATCGGCTGGTAAGGTATCGGTAAAATGAACAATTACACCGTTTTCCTTTTTGGTATCGGTAATTTCTACCCAAAATTGGCGGCTGTGGTCTTCCAATCTTCCCGTATCGCCCACCTGACCGCCACTTTCGGCATAAAAAGGTGTTTGCGCCAACACAATTTGATATTGCTCTTTACCTTTGGCTTTAACTTTACGGTATTTAATAATTTCGGTTTCTATCTCGGTTTGGTCATAGCCCACAAATTCGGTTTCGCGGTCTTCGTTTACTAAAACCCAATCGCCTGTATCAATAGCGGTAGCGGCACGAGAACGGTTTTTCTGTTCTTCCAACGCTTTGTTAAAGCCCTCCATATCTACCGAAAGTCCTTTTTCACGAGCCATCAATTCGGTTAAATCTATCGGGAAACCAAAAGTATCGTACAATTCGAAAGCGAAATTACCGTCAATGATTTTACCGCCCTCGTATTTTTCAAAACGCTGAATACCTGTGGCTAAAGTCCTCAAAAACGAAACTTCTTCTTCCAATACTACTTTCTGTACAAAATTCTTTTGGTGGTAAAGTTCGTCGAAAACGCCTTTAAACTGCTCTGCCAAAACAGGCACTAACTGGTTTAAGAAAGGCTCTTTAAAGTTGAGGAAAGTATAGGCATAACGCACCGCCCTACGCAAAATACGACGAATAACATAACCTGCCTTGTTGTTGGATGGCAATTGACCGTCGGCAATTACAAATGAAATAGCACGGATATGGTCGGCCATTACACGCATAGCAATGTCCGTTTGCTCCGACGTGCCATAAACAATACCAGCTTTATCAGCAATAAACTGAATTAACGGCTGAAAAACATCGGTATCATAGTTAGAAGTTTTGCCCTGCAACACACGCACCAAACGTTCAAATCCCATTCCGGTATCTACGTGCTTGGCTGGCAAAGGTTGTAACGAACCGTCTTTTAAACGGTTAAACTGCATAAATACGTTATTCCAAATCTCAATGACCTGCGGGTGGTCGGCATTTACCAATTGTTTGCCCTTTCCGTCTTTACGTTCTTCGGCGGTACGACAATCCACATGAATTTCGGAGCAAGGTCCGCAAGGCCCCGTATCGCCCATTTCCCAAAAATTATCCTTTTTATTGCCCAAAACAATTCGCTCTTCTGGCACAAATTGTTTCCAAATATCGTAGGCTTCCTGGTCTTTTGGCAATCCCTCCTTTTCATCGCCCTCAAAAACCGAAACGTACAATTGGTCTTTTGGTATTTTATAAACTTCGGTCAGCAGTTCCCAGCTCCAAGCAATGGCTTCTTTCTTGAAATAATCGCCAAAGCTCCAATTACCCAACATTTCGAACATGGTATGATGATAGGTATCAATGCCTACTTCTTCCAAATCGTTATGCTTGCCCGAAACACGCAAACAGCGTTGGGTATCCACCACTCGGGGGTATTTTACAGTGGCTTCGCCCAAAAACAAATCTTTAAACTGGTTCATTCCGGCATTGGTAAACATCAACGTTGGGTCGTTTTTAACCACAATGGGTGCAGATGGCACAATGTGATGTCCTTTGCTTTTGAAAAACTCTAAAAAGGTCTGTCTTATTTCTTTTGTTGTCATTTTTTATCGTTGAAATGTTGTAAAGTTGAAATGTTTTAAGGTTGATAGTCCATAGTTGATGGTCAATTGCTTAAATGTTTACCACAACTCATAACTACTTTGTGTTCTTTTGTGTCTTTTGTGGTTAAATTATAAATTGAGCAACAAAATTATAATTTTATTGTGGTTTTCTGCTAAAATCGGATTACATTTGAACACTTTAAATAAAACCTACAAACCTTTAATAATCAACATCAAACATGCCTTACAAAGAAAGAGAAATCAATAAAATGTACTATACCATGGGCGAAGTGACCGAAATGTTTGGCGTAAATGCTTCGCAAATTAGGTTCTATGAAAAAGAATTTGAGGTACTGAAACCCAAGAAAAACAAGAAGGGAAACAGACTGTTTACCCCCGAAGATATTGAAAATTTAAAGATTATTTTTCATTTGGTTGATGATAAAGGCTTTACTTTGAAAGGTGCTAAAGAACACATGAAAAATAATAGTGGCGAAGTAAAGGAAAATCAAAAGATTATTGATTCGCTTGAACGGTTGAAAGGTTTCTTATTGAAATTAAATGAGGAGATATAAATAGTCTGAAGTCCGATGACCGATGTCGGAAGACCGAAAAACGAAAAAGCCAACCAACAAAACAACCCAGTTAAACAAAAAACGCTTATGCGTAAAATTATACTAATCTATCTTCTATCTCTTACGACTAATGTAGCCTTTGCCCAGTACAACCAAGGCGCTCGATTAACGGCTATGGGCAATGCCAGTGCTGCTGTTTTTGATACTTGGAGTCTGAATGCCAATCCTGCTGGAATTACCGGACAAAAATCGCCAACGGCAGCATTAAACTATGCCCGTTATTTGTTTGGCGATGAGCTTAGCGAACAAAGTTTTGCTTTTGTACTCCCCTTTAATAACAATTTTGCAGGCGTGAGCATTAATCGCTATGGTATTAGCGAGTATAACGAAATTAAGGCCGGAGTTGGCTTAGCGAAAAAATTTGGCGAAGAACTGTCCATTGGCATTAAGGCTAATATCCACCAAATTAAGATAACCAATTATGGTAACGCTACCACCTTTTCGGTAGATGCAGGTGTAAACTATGCTTTAAGTAAACAAATTGGCTTGGGTTTGTATGTAAATAACCCTTCTTCACAAGCATATAAAGCCATAAATGCCGAAACTTATATTCCTACTGCCATCCATCTGGGAGCTACCTATATCCCATCAAACAAAGTAATTATAGCCGCTACCGTTTCAAAAGATTTTGACAGAAAGTTTGACGTTGGCGTAGGCGTTGATTATAAATTTTACGAATTATTGAGCCTACGTGGTGGCCTAAGTGCCAAACCATTTAAACAATATTTTGGCATTGGCTTAAATTATCAGAAACTGATTTTAGATATTGCGGTAGAAAGCCATCCGCAAATTGGTTACACTCCTCAAATTGGTCTATCGTATGCGTTTTAAACTATTAGTTTTACTTGCCTTTTTGCTGATTGGTTTTGCTGCTAAGGCACAAACACAAGAAGACCAATTAATTAAGGATTTGATAGAGAGTATTGCCGAAAACTTACCGGAAGATTACGATTTATCGGAACTACAAGACCGTTTAACCTATTATCGCAAAAACCCGATTAACCTTAATAACACCAATGCCGAAGAACTGAAAACATTAGTTTTCCTATCGCCTTTGCAAATCAGTAATTTATTTGAGCATATCCGCAAAAACGGCAAGTTGATAGACATATTGGAACTTCAAAGTATTCCAGAGTTTGATTTACAGACCATCCAACGTTTAATGCCCTTTGTAACTTTAGAGCAAACTACGGTGGTAGATAAAATTACAGCCGCGAACTTAGCAAAGTATGGCAATAACGATTTAATTGTACGTTACGGGCGGGTAATAGAAAAATCGAGAGGTTATACAGACTTGCCCGGAAGCAGATATTTAGGTACTCCAGACAGGTATTTATTTAGGTATCGGTACACCTATTCAAATCGGGTTTCGGCTTCGTTGGTATTTGAAAAAGATGCCGGAGAATACTTGTACAATGGCCCTAAACAGTATCCTTTTGATTTTCTTTCTGGGCATATAGCTATATTAAATACAGGCAGGTTTAAGAAGATTGTTTTGGGTGATTACAGTATGCAATTTGGACAAGCGCTTACCTTATGGTCGGGTTTTGCTTTTGGTAAAGGCCCGGATATAACCAGTGTTGCCAAAAACGATGTTGGATTGCGCCCCTATACTTCGGCCAACGAATATGCTTTTTTACGTGGTGCAGCGATGACGGTTAACGTTATCAAAAACATTGATTTTACCCCATTTGTTTCCCATCGTAAGCTCGATGCAACTTTAGGCACAAACGCAGATGGAGAAAGAACGGTTACAACAATCAATGAAACGGGCTTACATAGAACACAAAACGAAATCAACAATAAAAACAGTACCGAACAAACGGTATATGGCGGTGTGCTGCAATATAAAACAGGCGCTTTAAATATCGGTGCTATTGCTTATTACACTTCTTTTAACAGAATATTTGTACCTGGCTCTAGTTTATACCAAACGTTTAACTTTAGCGGAAAAGAACTAACCAACGTTGGTGCGCACTATAACTACACCTACAAGAACTTCTATTTCTTTGGTGAATTTGGTAAATCGTTAGATGCTGGCTTAGCTTATGTAAACGGTGCATTGGTAAGTTTATCTTCAACCGTTTCGGCGGTGGTTTTACATAGAAATTATCAAAAAAACTATCATAACTTTTTTAATCAGGCAACTGCCGAAGCTAGTGAAGCGTTTAACGAAAAGGGGCTTTATGCAGGTTTAAACATCAATCCATCAAAAGTTTGGAGCATCCAATTATATGGCGATTACTTTAAATTCCCTTGGCTACGTTTTAGGGTTGATGCCCCATCTGATGGTTACGAGTTTTTAGGACAGGTAACTTATATGCCAAGCAAAACGTTCAAAACAATTTTAAGGTATAAATCGGAAGTAAAACAGCAAAACACATCTTTAACTGTACCTTTTAATTATTTGGACAACGTAAAACGTGAAAACTATCGTGTAGATGTTAAATGGGCCGTTGGCAAATCATTTGGTTTCCAAAACCGTGTAGAAGTTGTACAATTTAAAAAAGGAGATGCTAAGGCCGAATTTGGTTATCTAGCTTACCAAGATGTTAGTTACAGTCCACTTTCGTCGAGACTGTCGGGTAACATTAGGGTAGCTTATTTTAATACCGCCTCATATGATAGCAGGATTTACGCTTATGAAGATGATGTGCTATATAATTTCACCTTTGGTCTGTACAACGGAAAAGGTTTAAGAGGTTATGCCAATCTCAAATACCGCTTGGCCAAACGATTGGATGTGTGGGGACGGTATGCACTTTATAACTACGACAATGTACAAACCGTAGGTTCTGGATTGGATGAAATAGGCGGTAAAATGAAATCGGAAATGAGGATACAGTTGCGTTATCAGTTTTAAGTTAAAAGGCAAAGGTAAAAAGTTAAAGAACAAGGAATAAAGAACAAAGACCAAGGGCAAAAGTTAAAGGCTAAGAGCTCAATGACGAAAAACCAATCAATAAACTAACCAAATGTTTTGATATTCAAATCGGAAATAGTATTCGTAAAAATTATTTTGCCGTTAATTTTAGGCATTATAATCGGTTATTATTTCCAATCTGCGCAATTGCTGGACATATTTACTGCAATTTTAACCGTTCTTCTTGCTTTAGCTATTTTCATCAATATTTTTTACAAAAATCTAAAAGCGTGGAAACATAAAAAATCTATTGCTTCACTCTATTACCTAATAATTTTTGCAGTCGGATTTTTTATTACGCTGTTCCACACCGATTTTCTGCGGCCAGATTATTTCGCTAAAAAGCAATATCAACAATTAAAAGTTTGGATAAATAATGAGCCACAACAAACCAACGACATTTTAAGGTTTGAAGCTACTGTAACCAACGGCTACACAAACCAAAAAGCCGAAAACTGTTCGGGTAAATTATTGGTAGCTTTAAAATTAGACAGCCTATCGCCTATTGGACTTAACTACGGCGATGAACTGTTAATATCAGCCAATTACCTTCCAGTTGAGCCACCGTACAATCCTGCGGAATTTGATTTTAAAAACTGGTTGGCTTCAAAGCACATCTATCATCAAACCTTTATCAGACAAGAACAACTGGTTAAATTGGGCAACAACAAAGGAAATACGATAATAAAATATGCCTTAGCCGTTAGACAGAAACAGGTTGATATTTATAGAAAACTAATAAAGGATGATGAAGCATTTGCCGTAGCATCGACCTTAATTTTGGGCTACCGAGCAGATTTAAGCAAAGAAACTTTAGCCGCTTACAGCAAAACGGGAACTATCCATGCACTATCTGTTTCGGGGATGCACGTTGGAATAATTTACATCATGCTCAATTGGCTATTGGCATTTTTGGATAGAAAATCCATAGGGCGTTTATTTAAAACCTTACTTATTTGCGGCTTAGTTTGGTATTACTCTTTGATAACCGGGTTTTCGCCTTCTGTTTTAAGGTCGGCAATTATGCTTACTGTATATATCTTAGCCAAACAATCCAGAAGAAGCACCAATAACTACAATGTTGTTTCGTTTGCTGCTATCCTACTACTATTAATTGACCCATTTGTAATCTGGGATGTCGGCTTTCAGCTATCTTTTTTAGCTGTTTTCGGTTTAATCTATTATCAACCTAAAATCTACAAATGGTGGTATGTAGAAAATAAATGGTTAGATAAATTGTGGTCGGCAGTGGCCATGAGTTTAGCAGCACAATTAGCTACATTGCCGTTGAGCGTTTATTATTTCCATCAATTTCCGGTATATTTTATCATTAGCAATTTATTTATCCTTATTCCAATTACGGTTTTAATGTATGCCGGTATAGCTATTTTATTGCTAAAAGTCTATTTCTTAGCACCAGCTTTCGAATGGTTAATTACGTTTACCAACAACGGATTAAAATGGATAGCTAGCCTTCCCTACGCCGGAATAACAGAAATATGGCTTAACCAATGGCAATTGTTGTTGATGTGCATTTTAATTGCAGCACTAACCATAGGACTTAGCTATTATAAAAAGAAGTACATTCTTATTGGTGTTGCCACGCTCCTTATCTTACAAGTTAGCTTAGGCTATCAAAAAATCAATGCTGTAAAACAAAACGAGCTTGTTTTCTTTAGTTTAAGGAAAAATTATGCAGCCGCATTTATCAACGGCAACAGCGCCATTCTAGTAAGCGATTTAACCAATGACGATAAAAATTTCGAGTTTTTTGTAAAGCCATCCCTCGACCAGAAACAAGTCAATAATATCCACTTTGTGAAATGGGAAGATGATTTTACAAGCCTCAATTTTGTAAAACAGCAAAGACAGATTATTTATAACAACAAGCGCATTTTACTGTTGGATAGTAGTTTTAACCGTAAGAAAATTACCCAAAAACCTAGTTTCGATTTTGTTTGGCTACATCAAAATCCCAAACAGAAATTAGAAAACCTAAAGGACGAAATCAATTTCTCGAAATTGGTTGTTGATGCGAGTAACAAAGATTATATCATTTCGAAATTCGAGCAACATGCTAATCTGTTAAATTTGCCTACTTATGTGCTTAAAAAACAGAAAGCGGTAACATTTAACCTTAATTAACTATGGAAAAATCATTAGTGTTATATCAAGTAAATAACCGAGTTGCTGAAATTACCCTTAATAGAGCAGAAAAGCGAAATGCACTTAATCCAGATTTGGTTGCTGCCCTTACTGCTACATTTTTAAAGGCACAAAGTGATGAAAATGTTAAGGTAATAGTGTTAAAAGCCAATGGGAATGTTTTTAGTGCAGGTGCAGATTTGGCCTATATGCAACAGCTCCAACATTTCTCCTACGAGGAAAATATTCAGGATTCTACGGCACTAAAGAATCTCTTTGAAACCATCAGAACCTTATCTAAAGTAGTTATTGCCCAAGTTGAGGGGCATGCTATTGCCGGCGGTTGCGGTTTGGCTACTATCTGTGATATTATTTTTGCCGTACCCGAAACCAAATTTGGTTACACCGAAGTTAAGCTAGGTTTTGTCCCAGCTATTGTTAGCTGTTATTTAATCCAAAAAGTGGGCGAAATATTGGCTAAAAAGCTGCTGTTCAGCGGTAATCTGTTTACTGCCGAAGAAGCACTAAAATATAATTTGATTACGCATGTAACAAAACAAGAAGAAATAAATCAAATTGTACAAAACTTTGCCTTAGATTTGTGCAATAATGCTTCCGGCAATTCGTTGATGCTTACCAAACAACTCATTAATCAAACCACCCATACTTGGCTCGATAGTTGTTTAGATAATGCGATAAAAGTAAATGCCAAAACCCGGGAGAGCGACGATTTTAAACGTGGAATTGCAGCTTTCTTGGCAAAGGAAAAAATTAATTGGTAACTAAACTATATAAAAATATGATGTTCAAATCAGTAAAAACAGGCTTTTTAGCCGCTATTTTAGTGGGTTCTGCAATAATTGCTAACGCTCAAAAGAAAATCTCGCAAGGTACGGTAACTTATGGAGTAGAATACTCTTTACCAGCAGAACAAGCCGCAATGGCTTCTCAATTGCCTAAAGAGCAGAAAGTTAAATTTAGTGGTAATATACTACGTATAGATATGGAACAAGGTCCTGCCTCTATTGGTATTTTGCAAGATTTTATAGAGAAAAAAGGCTTAATGCTTATTGATGTGCCAATTGCTCAAATGCAATATGCCGTTAAAATGAGCAAAGAAGATGTTGAAAAATCTGAAGCTGCATCGCCAAAACTAAGTGACTTTAAAGCTACTGGCGATAAACAAAAAATCGGCAACTACAATGCAGAAAAATACACTTATAAAGACGACAAAGGCGGTAGCTACGAATTATGGGCCACCGATGAAATCGAATTTCCGGCAGGTTTTTCTGGCTCTCAATTTAAAGACATAAAAGGTGCTTTGGTAAAATACACTACTTTCATAAATGGCATTAAACAAACTTTAACCATAAAAAGTGTAAATGAAGATAAAGTTGGTCCGTTCTCGTTAGAAGTACCTAGCGGTTACGAACTTAAAACCATGCAAGAAATTATGGCTATGCAAGGCGGAGGCGAATAATTATCGGTTAAAAAAGAAGAAAAAACGGTGAAAAAAGTGCCATCACACTAGCACTTTTTTCACCGTTTTTTTTGTTAATTTAGCTGCCCATGTTTAAAAGTCTGATTTTTTTTGCCAGATACTTTTTGTTCTGGCTGTTCTATTTTGCCATAGATAGGTTTATCTTCATGTTTATCTTTCATAAAAAACTGAGAGATATTCCTTTTTCTGAGAAACTGGCAACTTATTATCACGCTTTAAGACTTGATTTATCAATGGCGGCCTACATTGCCGTTATACCTTTGTTGGTTTATACTTTTTGGTATTTTACAAACAGACAAAAAATCAATTTTGGTTGGGTAAAGAAATACAATATTGTATTAATTGTACTTTTTAGCCTTATCTCTGTTATTAATTTCAATATCTATCGCGAGTGGGGTAGTAAAATCAATTCCAGAGCCATCGAATTTGCCATACTTACCCCAAACGAATCGCTGGCATCGGGCGCATCATCCCCTATCTTCTTAACGTTATCTGTTTTACTGATTTTGTTAGCAGTAGGCCTTTACCTCAACTTTGTACTTATTAAAAGGCAAATAACGTTTGTAAAAACACCAATTTGGGCAAAATTTATTATCACCATATTAACTTTGGGTGTCAATTTTCTTTTTATACGTGGCGGAGCGGGAACAGCGCCAAACTCGCAAAGTATGGCTTTCTTTTCTAATTATCAGATATTAAATCATGCATCGCTGAATACAGAATGGAATTTAATGTCGAGCATTTTGGCGAGCAATAAGGTTAGCAAAAACCCATACATTTATCTAGACCAACAGCAAGTCCAACAAGAGATTGAAAACTTGTACAAAGTTCAAAAAGATACCACTATTTCTTTCTTAAAAACCGACAAACCAAATGTGGTAATTTTTATACTGGAAAGTTTTACAGCCGATTTAACCAAAGCGTTAGGCAATGCGGATGGAATTACACCAAACATAGACATTTTAGCTAAAAATGGCGTTTTCTTTAGCCAGATTTATGCTACCGGCAACCGCACAGACAAAGGTTTAATAGGCTCGCTTACCGGTTTTCCAACGCTGGGTATAGGAAGTATTGTAAAATGGCCAGAAAAAATGCAGAAAATCCCTGCAATTAGTCAGAAATTATATCAAAATGGCTACCAAACTTCTTTTTATTATGGCGGCGAATCGGAGTTTGATAATTATAAAGCCTTTGTTTTAGGGCATAATTACAAAACATTGGTAGACAGAAACAAGTTCGACAAGAAAGACATGAACTCGAAATGGGGCGCTTATGATGGTTTGGTGTTTAATAGACAATTAACGGATGCCAATACCACCAAACAGCCTTTCTTTTCTACTATTTTATCGCTCACCAATCACGAACCTTTTGAACTGCCCGTAAAGCACAAATTTGGCAATGCAGATAATGTTCAGAAATTTAAAAGCACTGCTTTTTATACCGATTCATGCATCGGTAGTTATTTGAGCGAAGCAAAAAAACAGGCTTGGTACAAAAACACGCTATTTATTTTTGTTGCAGACCACGGCCATCCACTACCTAAACAAAACCACGAAATTTACGAACCTCAACGATATCATATCCCGTTAATATTTTATGGCGATGTAATTAAAGACGAGTTTAAAGGCAAAATCTACGATAAAACAGGTAGCCAACAAGATTTATCGGCCACGCTTTTAGCACAACTAAAAATAGATATTAAAGACTTTAAATGGAGCAAAAACCTGTTAAATCCATATAGCAGGCATTTTGCCTATTTCAGTTGGGATAATGGCTTTGGCTTTATAGAAAATGACCATGCCATAACTTTTGATAATGTAGGTAAAAGCGTACTTTACAACAGCAAGCCAGAGGATGCTACTACTACCAACCAAATACTAAATTCCGGAAAAGCATATCTTCAATCGGCATATCAACAATTTATAAATCTGTAAAACCAATGATAAACACCAAGAAAATCCTCTTTTGGGCAATTGCAATTGTTATTGCATTTGTATCCAACACAAAAGCGCAGAACATCAACTGGGCCAAAGATGGCAATAGCTACTACCAAAATACAGGCGGTGAAATTGTAAAGATTACCCTGCCAAAAGGCGAACGTACAACAGTTGTTAGCCGCTCATTGCTATCTCCAATAAATGGAAACGTAAAAAGTTTTCAGCTTAATAATGATGGTACTAAAGCACTAATTTTTACTAACAGCAAAAAAGTATGGCGTTACGAAACTCGTGGCGATTATTGGGTGGCAGATATTGTATCGGGAAACCTTACGCAGGTTGGAAAAGATAAACCTGCATCGTCCCTAATGTTTGCTAAATTTTCTCCTGATGGTTCAAAAGTAGCTTATGTAAGTGGTCATAATATTTATGTAGAAGACATTAAAACCGGAGAAAGCAAAGCATTAACTACTGATGGTACGGCAAGGTTAATCAACGGAACTTTTGATTGGGCTTATGAAGAGGAATTTGATTGCAGAGATGGTTTTAGATGGAGCCCAGATGGTAAATCCATCGCCTATTGGCAAATAGATGCCCGTAAAATCCGTAATTTCTTAATGATTAACAATACAGATTCCATCTATTCTTTTAATATTCCGGTAGAATATCCTAAAGTTGGGCAAGACCCTTCGGGCTGTAAAATCGGCGTAGTAGATGTGGCAACAGCACAAACGAAATGGTTAGCCGTTCCGGGAAGCCAAGTGCAGAATTATATCCCAAGAATGGATTGGGTGCCAAACACCAACAATATTATTCTGCAACAGCTTAATAGGGAGCAAAATGTAAGTACCGTATACCTTGCAAACGCCACAACAAGTGCCATTACAGAAGTTTATAAAGAAACCGATAAGGCTTGGATTGATGCCATTGATAAATTTGAATGGATTAACAACAATAAAGAGTTTGTACTAAAAACAGACAGGGGCGGATGGGCGCATTTATATCGTGTTAACATCGAAAACAAAAAGGCTACATTAATTACCAACGGAAATTATGATGTGATAAGTGTAAACCTAATTGATGAAGCAACTAAAATAGTTTATTTTACTGCCTCGCCAAACAACGCTACCCAAAAATATCTGTACAAAACAAAGTTAGATGGCAAAGGCAAACTAGAAATGGTTACGCCTTCGGTGCTTCCCGGCACTCACGGTTATTCTATCTCTCCTACCGGTGCTTTTGCATTTCACACTTACCAAAGTTCTACCGTAAAACCTGTTAGCGAGTGGATGAACTTTAAAACCAACAATCCGCTAAGCATGGGCGGCAGCATTACCAACCAAGTGGGTACGCAACAGCCGGATAAAAACAAGGTAGAGTTTTTTAAAGTAACTACCGAAGATGGTGTTGAAATGGACGGCTGGATGAAAAAACCGGACAATTTTGACCGCACCAAAAAATATCCGGTAGTATTTCATGTATATGGCGAGCCTGCTTCGGCAACAGCCTTAGATGTATTTAATGCAGGTAAAAACAGGTTATACGCTGGCGATATGGCACAAGATGGTTATATCTATATTTCGATGGATAATCGTGGTGCGCCAGTACCAAAGGGTAAGACTTGGCGTAAAGCAATTTATAAAAACATCGGCCTGCTTAATATCCGCGACCAAGCTATGGCCGCAAAAAAACTATTAGAAACCAATTCCTTTATGGATAAAGACCGTGTTGCGGTTTGGGGATGGAGCGGTGGCGGTTCATCAACTTTAAACTTATTGTTCCAATATCCGGATATTTATAAAACTGGTATTGCCATAGCTGCCGTAGCCAATCAACTTACCTACGATAATATTTATCAAGAAAGATACATGGGAACACCATTTCCTACCAAAGATGCTTATGTAGCTGGCTCTCCTGTTACCCATGCCAAAAATTTAAAAGGCAACCTGTTATTGATACATGGTACAGGTGATGATAACGTACATTATCAGAATGCTGAAATGCTGATTAACGAATTGGTGAAATACCGAAAAACCTTTCAGTTGATGAGCTACCCCAACAGAACGCACAGCATTAGCGAAGGCGAAGGAACCAGCGAACATTTACGATTGACTTATACCAAGTTTTTGAAAGAGAATTGCCCCCCAGGTGCGAGATAATGGTAAACGAAAAAGGCGGCTATGCCGACTTTTTCGTTTATTCTTACACCCAATCAATCCCTTTTTTAAGGAAGTTTATAGTATTTTCTTCTTCTGTATTGGGCTGGGCATGAGCATTGTAATGCCATTTTGCAGTAGGTGGCAAGCTCATCAAGATACTTTCTATACGACCGTTGGTTTCCAGACCAAATTTAGTTCCCGAATCGTAAACCAAATTAAACTCTGCATAACGGCTACGACGCAAATATTGCCATTCTTTGTTAAAATCATCGTATGCCGCATCTCTATTTCTATCAATTAGTTCTGTATAAATAGGTAAAAACGTATTGCCAACCGCCAACGAGAAATCCAACAATTGTTCGTAGCTTAAATCGGTATTATCAGGTTTTAAACGGTCGTAAAAAATACCACCTACTCCCCTAGTTTCGTTACGATGTTTGATGAAGAAATAATCGTCTGCCAGAGCCTTAAAACGTGGATAAAAATCGGCCTTAAATTCATCGCAGGCTTGCTTTAAATGATAATGGAAAAACCTTGCATCTGTTGGGATAACATAGTGCGGCGTTAAATCTATACCACCGCCAAACCAACGGGTTTGTTCGTCCATTTCAAAATAACGGATATTCATGTGGATAATGGGTACAAACGGATTTTCGGGATGTATTACAATAGAAACACCTGTTGCAAAAAACTCATCGTTATCTACCTTAAATGATTTTTTCACCGCATCTGGCAGTTTACCGTAAACGGCAGAAAAATTTACACCACCTTTTTCTATTACATTTCCATGTTGCACTACCCTAGTTCGGCCGCCACCGCCACCCTCACGCTCCCATAGTTCTTCTTCAAAAAGAGCTTTTCCATCGGCAACTTCCAAACCCTTGCAGATACTATCCTGTATCTGTTTGTATGCTTCCGCTACTTTATCCTTAAACATAATCTCCTCCATTGTAGGTTCAAATTTAGGGTTAATAAAATGCTATTTGACAAGCAATGTTTAGATAGTACATTGGGTTGACAGTTGGGGTATTGTTGAATTGTTTTATTGTTACCCAGAGAGATGATTATGTTAACGCAAAGGAAAATAAGAGTATCGCAAAGAACGCAAAGTGTTGTACTGTTTTTGTTAACTAAACCCGATAGTAGTGGAAATACTTTTTGTTACCTGATGTCATTCTGAACGCTATTTAAGCACTTTGGGAATAGATTCCTCGTTCCTCGGAATGACAGAAGAACCCAACAAAAAGATTGTAGCGGATAGCGGGACTAAACATTCATAGTAGCAGACCAGAATCTTTCCAAAAATCGGTTAAACATTATATTTTAAAGCTAATGCTCAACATAATCCAAATCCTTGCTGAAAGTTTCCTTTAACTGACTTAGCGCAATTATGGCAACTAATATACAAACCGCACCAACTATCATTGCGCCCTGCAAAATCCCAAACTTGTCTTTAAAAAACTGAAAACTCAGCGTAATGGCCACTAAAGAACCTCTAATAAAATTGGGCACCGTTGTAGTTACGGTTGCTCTCAAATTTGTGCCAAACTGCTCGGCTGCAATGGTTACAAAAGTGGCCCAATAACCTGATACAAAACCCAATAAAAGGCTTAACAGAATAAAATGCTCGGGAGTTAAACCGAAAGAATACAGATAAATTCCTACTGCAACCGCCGTAAGCAATAAGAAAATAAGCATTACCTGTTTTCTGGATTTTAACAATTGTGAAAGAAATCCGGCTACTATATCGCCAATGGATATACCAATGTAACAGTACATAATGCCTTTGCCTGCGTTTAGCACTCCTGTTGCGTTCAGAGCCTTTCCAAACTCTGGCGAAAAAGTAATTAATACGCCTACAACATACCACAAAGGCAAGCCAATTAAGATACAACACAGGTATTTTTTAAACCTTCCCCAATTATTAAAGAGCATAAAGAAATTGCCCCGCTGTATGTTTTGGTTTTCGGTAGTTTCTTTAAACATGCCCGATTCTACCAAACCAATACGCAATGAGAGTAATAACAAGCCCATTCCTCCACCAATGAAATAACTGGTTTGCCAAGTATAATGATCGCTGATTAATGCCGCCATTACTGCCCCCATTAAGCCTACGCAAGCAACAATCATAGTTCCGTAGCCTCTGTACTTTTTACTCATGGTTTCGGTAACGAGGGTAATCCCTGCACCTAATTCGCCTGCCAAACCTACACCTGCAATAAAACGGATAATGGTATATTGGTCTACCGTGGTTACAAAACCATTGGCAATGTTGGCTAAGGAATAGGTAATAATAGAGCCAAATAATACGCTCAACCTTCCTCGTTTATCTCCCAAAATGCCCCAAATAATACCGCCTACCAACATGCCAAGCATTTGGCTATTTATAATTTGTGCACCTATGGTAAGCATATCATCATCGGCAACACCCAAATCTTTAAGGCTTTTTACACGTACTACGGAAAACAGGATTAAATCATAGATATCTACAAAGTAGCCAAGAGAGGCCACCAGAACAATTAAAGCAATATTTTTGCTTTTAGCTTTTTGATCCATTTATATAGTTTAGTTTGATAAGGTGAAGCTACATTTTTGGAAGGAAAGTTGCAAGAACAGTTGGCAGTTTTCAGTTTTTCCCGAAGGGATGCCTTTGGCACAGTTACCAATTAGCAATTAAACAGTTCCAAAGGGATGCCTTTGACATTAACCAATTAACCCAATGACCAATTCAACCAACTATTTAAACCATCCTTTGCGCCAAAAGAAAATAATCTGTATAATAGCAATAAGTGCCATTATTAACATGGTATATTCGTAGCCATGTGGCCAATACAATTCGGGCATATTGGCTGGCATAATTTTTCCGGTAACGGGGTCTTGTTTGGCAAAGTTCATTCCATAAATACCGGCAATAAAAGTTAAGGGAATAAAGATGGATGAAATAATGGTAAGCACTTTCATGATTTCGTTCATGCGGTTGCTGATAATAGATAGGTACATATCTACATTGCTTGTTGCAATTTCTTTCATGCTTTCTACCATATCCATTAGTTGTACGCAATGGTCGTAGGCATCCTTGATAAACATTTTGGTCTGGTCGGTAATCAGGCTGCTTTCGGTACGCAAAATATCGTTCATTTTATCGCGTTCGGGCCAAACTACACGTCTTAATGCTATTAAATTACGTTTAATCAGTTGCATTTCGTACATCGCCGATTTATTTGGACTGCTCAATAGCCTGTCTTCTACGGCATCCATATCTTCATTCCATTTATTAAGGATAGAAAAATACGAATCGACTATCATATCCATTAGTGCATACATCAAATACCCTGTTCCGGCAATTCTAATGTTTCCCTTTCCTGCCTTTAATCGGTTGCGTACTGCATCTAAACAATCTTCATAGGTTTCCTGAAAAGTGTAGAGCACTTGTTTGGTCTGTATAAATGAAACCTGTTCGTTTTCCAGCCCTTCATCAGCAGCAATGCTTAACATTCTGCTGATAGCAAAATTATAGCCATCATATTCTTCAAATTTCGGTCTGTGGTAAGTTCTGGTAATGTCCTCGAGCACTAGTTTGTGTATTTTCAGTTCATCGCTAAAAACGTTAAACAATTCTGCGGAATTTAATCCTTTAATATCGACCCAATAAGAAAGGTCCTTATTACTGGTTTTACTGGAAATATCCCGAAGGCTATTTAATTCTACAACCTTAAATTCATCGGCATTATAGCTGTATAGGTTGATTTTGGGTTTCAGCGAATTGCTATCGATATAAACAAAACCCGGTGTAGTGCCCGGCTCTGGCAGTACATATTTCTTTTTTTTATGCTTAAAACGTAAAGGCTTTGCCATATATTCAGTTATCAATTTTCAGTTGGCAGTTCTCATATCTAAATTATCTCAAACACTAGAAATAATTCTTCGCCTGTGGCCCTTGGTTAAAGAGCAAATCGACGATACTCAAATTCGGAATAAACTCGTTACGGTCGCTAAACACCTGAAAATATGGCTTTGTTTGCACCAAAGGTACTTCTTTTTTGCTCATTGCATTTCTAAAATCGTTGGTGAGTTCGGCTTCGTAATGCTCGGTAAAGCCAAAAGTTGCAGAAATTTTCAGTTGTTTAAATAACCAATTTAATAGCTCTAAGTTATAATCGAAAAGGTAATCGTATCTTTTTTCATAAAATGTAGCCAATCCATCTTCGTAAAACTCGAAATAAGCCGAACTACGGTAACAGTTTTGCAGGCTTAACCAATGTAGACGCTGCCAGCGGGCATCATAACTAATCTTTACGTCCTTAAACGGTGTGTGCAATTTTGAGCCTTTAACCACCGGAATGGCCAAATCCAGACTTCCATTTGGCGAAGCGATAGTAGCCCTATTTCTATAAGTCTGTTTCGGAAAATGTTCGTATTTCTCTAAAATAAATTCGAAATTATTTTCTTTTAAAAGTGTAAAATAACTAACCGGAGGAAGATAAAATAAAGGAAATATAGCTGGATTTTGCATCTGATACTTTAAGTTTGCAATTCAGTTGCCAAATTAATGATTAAAAAAGGTTTTTCGTACATAGGGATATTTTTTTTACACCTTTTGTCTTTTCTGCCCTTGTGGTTTTTGTTTGGCATTTCCAGTATTTTATACTACCTGATTTATCATGTAATTAAATATAGAAAAAAGGTAGTCCGCAAAAATTTGGTCAATTCTTTTCCAGAGAAAAATCTAGCCGAAATTATTAACATTGAAAAGCATTTTTACAGGTACTTTACCGATTTGATGGTTGAAGTAGTAAAAATGAGCTCGATTAGCCGACCCGAAGTTTTAAAAAGGGTGAAAATGAAAAACTTCGATTTGGTTGAGGCTTATTTTGAAAAAGGGGAAAGTGTACTTGCCTGTTCGGGACATTATGGAAATTGGGAACTGGGCATGATGGCAGCCGGACTGAAATTTTCGGCAACACCTCATGTTATCTATAAACCTATTAACAATAAGATTTTCGAGAAATGGTTCAATAACCTGCGCACTAAATTTGGTAATGTTTTTATTCCAATGCGGCAAACTTTACGGGAAGTAGTAACAACCAAAAATAGAACTACTTTATTTTGCTTCGCCAGCGACCAGAGCCCTATGGTTACAGATGTACAGCATATTTTAAATTTTATGCACCAACCTACATCGGCACTTTTAGGACTTGAAAAAATTGCGAAACAGACCAATAGGCCTATATTTTATTTCGATATTAGGAGGGTAAAAAGAGGATATTACGAAATTGATTGTGTGCAAATGTGCCTAAATCCTAAAGCAACCAATGAATATGAAATTACCGAACTGTTTTTCAAACACTTAACAACGTCTATACAAAAAGCTCCCGAATATTGGCTATGGAGCCATAATAGGTGGAAAGCAAATAATTAAGCTTTATACTTTTAACTTTACACTTTCAACTTTAACATGGAACCTAGCGTAGCAGTAGTAATTTTAAACTGGAACGGACAGCGTTTTCTGGAACGTTTTTTACCTAGCGTAGTTAACACCAATTACAGCAACCTGCAAATTATTGTTGCCGATAATGCTTCGTCAGACAACTCCATTGCGTTTTTGCAACAGCACTACCCTAACGTTGGCATTATCGTAAACGATAAAAACTATGGTTTTGCAGAGGGGTACAACCAAGCGCTGGCCAAAGTAGAAGCCGATTATTTTGTACTGCTAAATTCGGATGTAGAAGTTCCCGAAAACTGGATAAAACCTGTAATTGACGTTATGCAGGACGATGAGAGCGATGAGCGCATTGCCGTAGCACAACCCAAAATAAAATGGCAGCAAAATAAAAACAGTTTTGAGTATGCAGGTGCCGCAGGTGGTTTTACAGATAGTTATGGTTTTACGTTTTGCAGAGGGCGTATTTTCGACCAATTGGAAAATGACAATGGGCAGTACAATACCGATATTCCTATTTTTTGGGCTAGTGGTGCTGCATTTTTTATTAAAAGCGATATTTGGAGAGCAATTGGCGGTTTTGATGCCGACCTTTTTGCCCACATGGAAGAGATAGATTTGTGCTGGCGGTTAAAAAACAAAGGCTACAAAGTAGTTTGTTGCACATCGGCAGAGGTTTATCACATTGGTGGAGGTACGCTAAATGCTGGTAGCCCTTTTAAAAGTTATCTTAATTTTAGGAATAATCTCATCATTATGCAAAAAAACCTCCCTTTTACGGAGGCTATTTTTAAGATTTTTGTACGCCTATGGCTAGATTTGGCCGCTTGGTTCCAGTTTGCCCTAAAGGGACAATTTGCATTTGCTTTTTCTATCAACAAAGCTCATTTCCATTTTTTTAAAGCTTTTTTTAAAACAGCAGCCAAACGTAATACAAAACAAGTTTCGCTAAACCAACATCAAGGTGTTTTAAAAGGAAGCATTGTATGGAGATATTTTATTAGAAAAAAGAAAAAGTTTAGCGAATTGAACCTATAATTGTTCCTGTATCGTTTTATCTACCCAATAAACCGTATTGGTAGCCAATCCAATTGTACTGAACTTTACCAAGCCATCTTTACCAACTACCACATGAGTGGGATACCCCTTAATACCATATTTTTCCGAGTAGAACCTCCCATCTGGAATAATATTGTAGTTAAATGGCGATAGTTTAAGAAAGTTACTCAATGCATAATCATTATCTAAAGCTATTGCTATAAATACAACATTCTTATTTTCTTTATATTTTGCTACCAAATCGTTTAATTCTGGGATTTCTTTTTTACAAGGCGGACAGTTGATAAACCAAAAGTTAAAAACCACCACCTTGCCTGTATCTTTCTTGAAATCGTATTTTATCCCGTTCAAGTCTTTCATTTTATCAAACCGGAACTTTTCTCCATCTTTAAAAACCTCGCTTGGTCGTGGTTTGGGCATAGTGGTGGCATATTCAGTCTTTCTTTTCTTATTAGCGGCAATTTGCTCATCTGTCATACGATAAAGCAAAAATTCAATATCCTCCTCTGAATTTAAGCGTTTCATCCCATACTGTCCTGTTTCTAACAATTTTTGCCAAATAACATAAGGATAAATCTCCCCGTTCTCATTTTTAACGATAGATTTTTCGTTCAGTTTAACGGTTTTGGTTGTAGTTTGGGCTAGCAAAATATTTACACTTAAACATATTGCCAATATTAGCATTAATTTTTTCATCCGCTTATTTATTGTTTTCTATGATACTGATGCTATCATAATTTTGATAATAATCATCTCCCGAATTATTCAGAACAAGTAGTAAATTTATTCGTTTTTAGCTACCAATTTCATTGGTACTCATGAGCCCTAATGGGGTTTGGTAAATATCATGATGGTTCCATAGAAATTAATTTATACTACTTCAAAAAACTTTCCAAAGCCAAACGGTAACCGTTTAATCCAAATCCAGTGAGCACACCTTTACAATTCTTCCCTGTTAAAGAAACATGTCTATATTCTTCCCTAGCATAGATGTTTGATACATGCACCTCAACTACTGGCGTTTTAATAGAAGCAATGGCATCGGCAATGGCAACAGAAGTATGGGTATAACCACCTGCATTTAAGATAATTCCATCATACGAAAAACCTACTTCGTGCAGTTTGTTAATTAGCTCACCTTCTACATTACTTTGATAATAATCAATTTCGATAATACTATATTGTTTCCTAAGTTTTTCAATAAAACTATCTATGCTTTCCGAGCCGTATATAGAGGGCTCGCGTAAGCCTAAAAGGTTTAAATTTGGTCCGTTAATGATTTGTATCTTCATTTCATTTTATACTTTGATGCTGAAAATAAATCCGATAGCTATCGAATCAGCATGACGTTGTTTGTGTTATTTTTGTAGCGTAAATTGCCTTACGCAATGTTATAAAAAAAACTGTAATAATGAACATCCAATCTTACTTAAAAGGATTTTCCGCCTATCTAAAACTAGAATGTTCATTGGCAGATAACAGTATTGAAGCCTATACCAATGACGTAGAAAAACTTTTCCAGTACCTACAAACCATAGGAAACACCTCGCTAAATACTGTTAAGCTGGCAGATTTAAGAAACTTTTTGATATGGCTGAGCGAACTTGGCGCACAACCTTCTACTCAAAAAAGAATTATTTCCGGCATTAAATCTTTTTTTACTTACCTATTGCTCGAAGAAATAATTGCAGACGACCCTTCTGCTTTGTTAGAAACTCCAAAGATTTCAAGAAAACTTCCCGATACTTTGAGCGTTGATGAAATTAATTTATTGGTAGCTGCCATTGATGCTTCTAAACCGGAAGGAATGAGAAATAAAGCTATTTTAGAAGTACTTTATGGATGTGGCCTAAGGGTTAGTGAACTAACAGAATTAAAAATATCAAACGTATTTGAAGATTCGGAATTTATAAGGGTAATTGGAAAAGGAAACAAGGAGCGTATTGTACCCATTGGCGCAACTGCATTAAAATTCGTTAAAATCTATATTGATGAAATTAGGGTTCATCAAAAAATAAAAAAGGGAAATGAGGATTATATCTTCCTCAATAGATTTGGAGCTAAACTATCTCGCATATCTATCTTCAATCTCATCAAATCGCTAGCCGTAGCCGCCGGAATACATAAAACCATTAGTCCACATACTTTGCGCCATTCGTTTGCAACGCATTTAATTGAAGGTGGTGCCGATTTAAGAGCTATCCAAGATATGTTGGGGCACGCCAGTATTACCACTACCGAAATTTATACGCACCTAGATAGAGATTATCTTAAGACGGTAATTACCGAATTCCATCCGAGGGCATAATTAGTTGATTAGGTATTATGCGTCGACATTGAATTGGGTTAACCGTTAGCCGTCATTTCTCACTTCACTGCGTTTCGCTCGAAATGACGGCAAAGATTTTAATTTGCTTTTACAAATTTGCTTGTAAAAACACCTTCCTTACTACTTACTTTTATGGTATACAAACCATTGCTAAACTTGGCAATACTTATTTCGGTATCAGTACTACCATGTTTACGCTCATAAATCAAATCTCCGGTAGTATTAAATATCTGAACTTTATACGTTGTCTTGGTATTAGTTTGCAATAATGCTATACTAATTTTATCCTTGGCTGGATTAGGATAAACCAACAAAGATGAAGAAGCCAATCCGTTCCACACGGCATTTACTCGGTTGCAAACATCTTGTACTGCACCATCCATATCTACCTGTTTTAACAGATAATAATACGTTACTCCTGCTTTTACTTTATCAGTATAGCTATAAATGCTTCCGCTAGTGCTGTTGTGCGATGTCAAGGTTTTTATTAGCTGATAATTAACGCCATTGGTAGTACGGTAAATCTCGTACTGCTTGCTGTTTGTTTCTGTTTTTGTGGTCCAATTTAAGGCAATTCCATCTTTAACAGAACTTGCCGTAAACACATCGCAAGTAACAGGTAATGTCTCATTAACAGGGGCATTCATTAAGAAAAATCCCGAAAAATCGGGCGTAATACCTTCTATATAATAAACATCGGGCGAAACATTGCCAAAACCAACCATATTATAAACAATGGCCGATGAACCGATAGCGGTATTACAGCTTGCTCCTTCTAAACGGGCTATTTTAAGGTCGGATATATTGCCTACCTCACTTCCGCTAGCATTTATCAAGTTATCCAATTCTGTTTTGCTCAAATAAAAACGGAAACGCACATCGTTATTGAGGTTGTTGTTTTGCACCGATATGCCAAAATTACGGTCTAAATAAGGTATGGAACTATCGTTGGTACGAATAGCACCTGTGTGGGTATAGAAAGTTGCCGTAATATTGCCCCTTTGTGCAAAGGTTTGCCCCTCGTGTGCAGGGCCATCAAATACAGATAGTACTAATTTTCCACTTCGGGTAAAATGCAGCCACGAATTACTATTGTTCGATACCAAAGTTTGGTCGGTAGTTTCGCAGGTACTCACATTATCGGCCACTTGGTTGGTAGGATATCCGGTTACGCAGATATTAAAATTTGCTTGAGAAGGATTTGTAGGAAAATCAATGGTTTTATATACTCTAACGTAATAGATTTGTCCAATTGTTAATCCCGTTGCATTAATTATAGTTGTACCACCAATGCTTGAAGTTCCCGATGGCGTACCTGCATATAGCGCCATTTTAACACCGCCTGAAATATTTTTAAGTTCTATTTTGGGATTGGCAGATACGGCCACAAATTTGTACCACACGTCCGATTTTGGAGAATCACCGGTAAAATCTGCCACAGGGTCGGCACTTAAAGTAGCATTATACAAAGTACCGCTTACCGGGTTACAGCTAAGGTCTTGCACTAACGAAACGGCGTTTGCAGGTTCATCATTATCGGGCGTGCTGATAGGTTTAAAGGCAATATCAAAACTGTTCCATCCGGGTGCATTTGCTACGTCTATTATCCTAATGTAATACGTTGTTGGAACAGAGCCAACAACAATGGCTGGCAGGGGTTGATTACGGTATGAATAGTTACAAAACTCAATTGAACCTGAGCAATCTCCCTTAAAAACCTGTACCTGTACATCAGGATTTGGAGCCGGAAATTGGTTGTGACTCACCAAGTTTTTAATATCAACTATGTAAGTGCCAGGCGCATTAACGGTAGTTTTAAACCATACATCGTAATCGGTTCCTTGTGGATAACCATAACAGTTTTCCAGTCCTGCGGTAACAGTTGCGCCTTTGGTATGCCCTTTAACATAGCCCGATATGGCTGTACTACTTATATCTACCGCATCTGCACAAATATCGCCCTGTGGAGTAAGGGTAATAAGCGAAATGGCATAATCTGTTCCTGCTAAACCATAAGCCCGTAAATAATAAGTAGTTCCGGCGGTTAAGGTAGGTAAATTAGAATTAGCTTCAGTATCTCCACACCAACCGCTTACCTGTGCTAGGCTACCACAACTACCTGTATATAAAGCAAATTTAAATGACAAAGGACTATAAATAGCCAACGTGCCACCTGCTACTTGCTGTGCTGTTGGGGTAAATTTAAACCAAACATCGTCTAAAATAGTACCACTACAAGTAATTGGTGCGGTAGATGAGCCGCCATATCTGGAACTGCCCGTTAACAACGATGTGGCCACCGCCGAACTACTGATGGGCAGAGTTAAAGCTCCAGTGCAATCGTCGTTTACAGGTGAAGAAGGTACAGTTGCACAGATGGTAAAGGTAGAGGCGCTATATATATCGGTATTAAAAACCCTGATATAATAGGTGGCTCCGGGTGTTAGCGTTTGGTAGACTAAGGGCGAAAAATTATCGCCGCAGGCAAAAGTTGTTCCATTACAGGTGCCGTTCGCTGCATCGGGGCTTACTCCACTCAATTGTATTCCCAAATTGGAAGATGTTCCATCTGCAAGGCTAATATTAGATAAAGTGATGGCTACTTTGGCATCGGTAGCTACAAATTTGTACCAAACATCTCTGGCCGAAGTGGAGCCTATCTGGCAAAAGGCTAAATTATTATCTCCCGAAACGGCGTTAAATGTAGAGCCGTTTACTGTATTGGTGCATGCTGCGCCATTGCCTAGTGTAAGGGTTTGCGCACTCCAACAGAAATCGTTAACAGGTATGGGAACATCTTCTACACAAATTTTAAATTGACCTCGGGCCGCAGAAACACCTCCATAAATCCTAATATAATAGGTAGCTCCCGGGGTTAGCGGCGCCGATAAATAAGCGTAATTGAACAGCGCATCTGCCCCCATAACAGTTGCTACCCAAAGGTCATGATGGGTAATTCCGTCTGGCTTCCAGTAAGTATCGCCCTCATTTGGCGCACCGCTCCACAAATCAATACGGGGCTGCCATGAACCGCCACCAATAGTAACCCTATCGCTCAAGGTAATTCTCGCTCCGGTAGCTCCGGCCACAAACTTAAACCAAACATCGTCAGTCCCTTGTCCTGGGGCAACTATACTTTGGGTGGCTTCTTCGGTAGTATAAACTGTGGCACTTGGCGTACAAGTTCCGGTGTTTGGCACAAGGGCAACAGCTTCTACGGCGGTGTTGCTTCCAGGAACTTGGGCATAAGCCAGCACCGAAAACAGTAAAAACACAGTAAAAATTGAGTAGAATTTTATATTCATAGTTCATTATTTAATGAACTTTAAATATAGTTAAGCGATAGTGTTTGGTATTGTAAAAAAGCATCACTATACTAAGAAGTATCGAAACAAAAAAGCCATTTGAAATACAAATGGCTTCTTATATTAAACTAAGATTTAGCTTTTTAATTAGGTTTTTCAGCAGATTTACCTATTAAATCCATAAATTGGTCTAGCTTAGGCGTGATAATAATTTGGGTACGTCTATTTTTACTTTTTCCGGCAGCAGTTTCATTTCCTGCAACAGGGTTGTACTCACCTCTACCACCAGCCGTTAAACGTTTTGGATCGACCCCATAACTATTTTGTAAAGTCTGCACTACCGATGAGGCCCTTAAAACACTTAAATCCCAATTGTTTCTGATATTAGTCATTTTAATTGGTACGTTATCGGTATTACCTTCTACCAAAACCTCGTAATCTTTATAATCGGTAATGATTTTAGCGATTTTGGCAAGGGTTGCACCGGCTTTATCAGATATTTCATAACTACCAGATTTATACAACATATTATCCGACAATGAAATATAAACAACGCCTTTTAATACTTGTACGTCTACATCACTCATTTCTTCCCTACTTAACGAACGTGTTAAATTATTCGTTAATACCATATTAAGTGAATCGCTTTTATTTTTGGCGGCAATCAACTCTTTAATGTATTTGTTTGAGCTGTTAATCTCGTCTACCAATTTAGAAATGTTTACATTACCTTGGCTGCTTGCGTTTAAGCATTTATTAAGTGCCTCCTGCAATTCTTTGGCATTTTCACGTTCTCTAGCAATTGCCTTTTCCAAACCTGTAATCCTTGTTCTTGCATTAGAAAGGTCTGTTTCTGTACCGACTAACTTTTTGTTGAGGTCATTATATTGTTGTTGTACTTGATTAAAATTGCCTTGCAGTTCGGCATATTGTTTTTTACTTACACCGCAACTTGCCAATAATACAACACCCAATATTGCTGTTATTGATTTTAGCTGTTTCATAACGTTTAATTTTTATGGTTAAAAATCATTAGTATCAACAACTGATGGAGCAAAAAGTTTTATGGCTAATTTTTAAGGTACAAATTAGCATAAATGGATAATAGTTTAGCTTTGCAATAGCTTAGCACTTAGCATCCTATCTTTACCTTGCATGTCTTTTTTGAGCACAATATCGCTAAAACCTTTAGACGCTAACATTCGGATGGTTTCCATGGCTAAGTTTGCATTGATTTCGAAGAACAAACTGCCTTCTTTTTTAAGATGTGCAAATGCAAAATCGGCGATAGCTTCATAAAAGATTAAGGGCTTTTCATTACTTACAAAAAGCGCAGTATGAGGTTCATTTGCCAGTACATTTTGGTGCATTTCGACTTTTTCATCCTCTTTAATATATGGTGGATTGCTAACGATAACATCAAATTTTAAATTATCGAATGCTGAATGATTGAGTATATCATCTTCTATAAAATCGACACCTACATTGTTTAACAAAGCATTTTCTTTAGCAGTAGCCAAAGCCGTAGGCGAAATATCAACCGCAGAAACCAATGCTTTTGGCAGATGTTTTTTTAAGGCAATTGCTATACATCCACTGCCAGTGCCAATATCTAATATATTTGCACTTGTAAAGACGGGCGATTGCTCGTCTCTACGAGAAGACAATATCCATTCTACTAACTCTTCTGTTTCGGGTCTTGGTATTAAAACCGAAGAATTGACCTTAAATTGTAAGCCATAAAACTCGGCGTGCCCAATAATATATTGAATTGGTTTTCCATTGCTTAAGGCAAGTAATATATTGTTTAATTTTAATAGTGCGGCATCGGGAACTAAAACCTCTTTATTGATGATATAATCAGTTTTTTTATAGCTAATCACCTCATTCAAAGCCATTAAAAAGAGCGATTGTACCTCATCTTCATCATATAAGGTGCTCAATTTTTCTTGATATAAAAAGGCTAGTTCGGCTAATTTCATTTTTATATTACCACCTTAAAATTAAGGCTTAAATGTACTAAAATGTCTTAGGTGGTTAAAATTTTACCCGGCCAAATGCCAAAATAAATTTATTTTTGCAGCTATGGATGATGTGTTTTACATGCAACGCTGTCTGGAATTAGCAGTTATGGGCAACGGAAACGTAAGTCCAAACCCGATGGTAGGCTGTGTAATAGTCCTTAATAACCAAATTATTGGAGAAGGCTACCACCAAAAAATCGGTGAAGCACATGCAGAGGTAAATGCCATAAAAAATGTATTCGAAAATTATGGAGATAAAGCCCCTGACCTACTTAAAGAAGCTACTGCCTACGTTACTTTAGAGCCTTGCTCCCACTTCGGTAAAACACCACCCTGTGCCGATTTACTCATCAAACACCAAATTAAAAAAGTAGTAATTGGCAATACCGACCCTTTTGAAAGCGTAAACGGAAAAGGTGTTGAGAAACTAAAAAATGCAGGTATCGAAGTAGTTTGTGGAGTTTTGGAAGATAAATGCAGGTTCGTTAACCGCAGATTTTTCACCAGAATTAAAGAACATCGTCCCTATTTCATTCTTAAATGGGCACAAACTGCCAATGGATTTTTCGCTCCAACAGACCAATCTCAACAATGGATTTCGGGTACAGAAGCTAAAACTTTAACCCATCAATGGCGTAGTGAAGAAGATGCGATTTTGGTAGGAAAAAATACTGTACTGGCAGATAATCCGCAATTAAACACCAGAGCAATAAAGGGCAAAAATCCAATACGTATCATTATTGATAAAAATCTGGATATTCCATCAAACTATCATATTTTTAACGATGTAGCAAAAACCATCATTTTTAACGAGGTAAAAACAGAGGTAGTAGCCAATATCCACTATGTGCAAATGGAAGACATGCACTATTATCTGCCACAAAAAATTGCCTACCAATTGTATTTAATGGACATACAATCGGTAATTATTGAGGGCGGTGCAAATATTTTAAATCAGTTTATAACCGCCAATTTATGGGACGAAGCACGTATTTTTACCAATAAAACCAAATGGCAAAACGGCATAAAAGCACCCGAAATTAATGGCAAAATATTGGAAGAAACCACCATTGGAAACGACCAACTGCAAATCATTAAACGAAACAAAACATGATTTACCTAGTATTTAGTATTATTTGCAGCGTTACTGTTGGCGTGTTGTTTAAATTAGCAAAACGCTATCAAATTAACCTTACGCAGGCTATTACTTGGAACTATCTTTTTGCCATCTGCCTAAGTTTAATATTTTTTAAGCCTGATTTTTCTAGTATCTACATTAGTAAAATTGCCCCAATTTACTGGGCTTTGGGCTTTTTGTTGCCTAGCATTTTTATCTTTTTAGGCTTATCGGTACGTAATGCAGGCTTGGCAAGAACAGATATTGCCCAGCGTTTGTCTTTGTTCATTTCTTTAAGTGCAGCTTATTTTTTATTCAACGAAAATTTCGACCGCTATAAAGAAGTAGCTATTGTTTTTGGTTTTGCAGCTATTATTTTTACCATGTACAAAAAGAGCAATAGAATATCGAGCAAAAAAAGCTGGGTATATTTGTTGCTGGTTTTTATTGGTTTTGGTGCGGTCGATGTGCTTTTTAAAATGGTTAGCCAAATTACTGCTATTCCCTACACCACATCGCTGTTTGTTATTTATTGTATTGCGTTTCTGCTTTCTATTGTTTATTTGCTTTTTCTTGTAGTACGTAAGCAAACCAAATTACAGTTGATTAACTTTTTTTGTGGTTGTATTTTAGGGCTATTTAACTTTGGCAACATTCTGTTCTATCTTAAAGCACATAGGGAAATGTCTGATAATCCATCTACCGTATTTGCCGGAATGAATATGGGCGTAATTGTAGCTGGCACTTTAATCGGCGTTTTTATTTTCAGGGAAAAATTAAGCAAATGGAATTACATAGGCTTAACATTGGCACTTCTTTCCATTGTACTGATTACATTATCAAAAATTTATGCTGTTTAGCGACACCTACCAAACCATAGAGCGAACTAGTGAAGGCATTTTTAGGGACAAGGGAAGTAAATTTATTGCTTACGCCTATCCCATTAAAAATGAAACCGAGATAAAAGAATTGATTGCAAAGCTAAGGGCAGAACATCACAAAGCAAGGCACTTTTGTTGGGCTTTACGCTTAACACCAGATAGAAACGTGCATAAATTCAACGATGACGGCGAACCATCGGGCACTGCCGGTAGACCTATTTTAAATGCTTTACTATCTGCCGATATTACTGATATTTTAGTAGTGGTGGTGCGCTATTTTGGTGGCACTTTATTGGGCGTACCGGGTTTAATTAATGCTTACAAAAGTGCTACCGTAGAAGCTCTAAATACTGCTCAAATAATTACAAAAACGGTAAACGACGTATACGAACTGGAATTTGATTACCTGACGATGAACGATGTAATGCGTGTAGTTAAGGAGGAACAGTTAAATGTTTTAAACCAAAACTTCGATACCCATTGCAAACTAACTTTTGAGGTAAGAAAAGCGAACCTGAATATTGTACTCGGTAAGTTAGAGAAAATTGAAGGATTAAAAACTGTATATTTAGGAACAGTTTAGCGTACAGCGTTTAGCTTACGATATTGATGATAACTACCAAACGCTTATCGCCAAACCAATTAACAAATTCAACCAATGACCAATTCAACCAAGTTATCAGAAGCTGATTTAATTATCAATCCCGATGGCAGCATATATCATTTAAACCTATTGCCAGAAGATATTGCCGACACCATAATTACCGTAGGCGATTTAGACCGTGTGCCAGAAGTAAGCAAGCATTTCGATAGCATAGAACTGAAAAAAGGCAAACGAGAGTTTATTACTCATACCGGATATATCGGCAAAAAGCGTATTACCGTAATTTCTACCGGTATTGGTACAGATAATATTGATATTGTTTTTAACGAGCTAGACGCATTAGTAAATATTGATTTCAAAAGCAGAACCATCAACAACACATTAAAATCGCTCAATATCATTAGAATTGGTACTTCTGGAGCAGTACAACCAGATATACCGATGGGAACTGTTTTAGCTTCGTCTTATGGTTTGGGTTTTGATGCCCTGATGCATTATTACCAACAACAATTATCGGAACATGAACAAACATTATTAAACGATATTAACGCTCATTTTAGCGGTCTCGAAGGCATTAAACCTTATATCACTGCGGCAAACGATGTTTTATTACAACAATTTGCCCACGATATGCCAACCGGAATTACAGCCACTGCTCCGGGTTTTTACGCACCACAAGGCCGACAAGTGAGGGCAAAAAATGTAGTTGCCAATTTTATAGGGCAATTGAATAGTTTTAAAAGTAGTGAGAGCGTTGCGAATAGAATTACCAACCTCGAAATGGAAACCGCAGGTATTTATGCTCTAGCCAAAACACTTGGACATAAAGCACTATCCATCAATGCTATTTTAGCTAGCCGTGTTAAGTTTGAGTTCAGCAGAAATCCAAATATAATTGTAGAAAAAGCAATTACAACTATTTTAGAGAGGATTTAAAAAACTGGTTATTTCTCAACCTCTACCTTATAAATAGTAGTTTGGTGATATATCTCATCTGGCTGTAAAACCGTTGTAGGGAACTCTGGAATATTAATGGAATTAGGAGCATGTTGTGTCTCCACACAAAAACCGCTGAACTCACCGTAATGCTTGCCTCCTTTGCCGTTTTTAACATTGTTATATTTGGCAGTGTAAAAATGAGCAACAGGTTCGGTCGTATATACAGAAAGCGTCAAACCATTTTCCTTATCACTGGTTTTACTCGCTAAAGTCAAGTCTCCATATGTTTTATCTAACACATAACTTTGGTCGTAGCCGTTTATCTCATCCCAATTATCAGCGATTGCCTTTCCTTTTCTAAAATCGTGGTACGAGCCTTCTACCGGAATTAATTTACCAGTTACTACATAATTATCATCCTGCTCTAACCAATTAGAGGCAAACATTTGGTGCGTATGGTTTTTAATATGGCTATCGCTAGGTGATAAATTAAAATAGCTATGATGCGTTAGGTTTATTGCCGTTGCCTCATCAGTATCCGCTTGATAAGTTAAAATCAGTTCGTTATTTTCGGTAAGTGTAAACTTCAACTGGACAGCCAAATCACCCGGAAATCCTTCTTCACCATCTACGCTATAATACTGAAAAGTAACCGACGGATATGGTTCTTCAGCAAGTTCAATTACATCCCATACTTTTTTATCAAATCCCTCCTTACCCCCATGTAAACAATCATTCCCATTGGTTTGTGGTAATTGGTAGCTAACACCATCAATCGTAAATTTTCCATTTTTAATCCTATTTGCATATCTACCAACCACTGCACCCAAATAGGCATAGTTTGCCAAATAATCTTTACTGATGTACCCTTCAAAATCATCAAAACCCAAAACAATATCCTGAAATTCTCCACGAGTATTTTTAACCACAAATTTATTGATGATAGTACCATAGTTAAACAATTTAACATATGTTCCATTATCATTGCTAAGTTCTACTGCTATGACTTCTTTTTCGTCAACAAATATGCCGATAGGTGTTTGGTTTATTTTCATTATTCTTATCTTAGGCGTTCATTTTTTATACATACAATAATAGTTAAATATCCTCAAATCTTCTTAAATGAAAGTACAGCTCCCCGAACTATTTCAACAAAAATATGCCAAAGCACATCAAGCCAACTATTTTGCTCCAGGACGTGTTAATCTTATTGGCGAACATATAGATTACAACGGTGGCTTGGTAATGCCCTGTGCCATTACTTCAGGCACATGCCTATTGTTGGCGCCAAATAACGATGGTGTCATTAGATTTTCGAGTGTAAATTTTGAAGAATATGCCGAAATACCAGTGCAAAGCTCTTATCAGAAAACAGGTAAGGAATGGTTCAATTATCCTTTGGGTGTAATTAACGAACTGCAAAAAGACGGTTGGCAATGTCCCAGTATAGATTTGCTTTTTTACGGCAACATCCCTATCGGTTCGGGCCTGTCCTCATCAGCATCTATTGAAGTTTTAACCGCTTATGCTCTTAACGATTTCTTTAAACTTAACGTTGACAAACTTTCTCTTGTTAAATCATGTAAGCGTGTAGAAAACAGTTTTATTGGAGTAAATTCTGGCATTATGGACCAATTTTCTATTGCTTTTGGCGAAAAAAACAAGGCGATAATATTAAATTGCGATACGCTAAAACATAAAATGGTAGACTGCAATTTGGGTGATTATTCACTTGCCATCATCAATACCAATAAACATCGAGAACTTTCCGAATCTAAATATAATGAACGAGTTGAAGAATGCCAGCAAGCATTGGCGGATTTGCGTGAAGAAATCAATATCAATTATTTGTGCGATTTAAATGCCGAAAAATTTGCACTGCACAGCCATTTGATAAACGATGAAACTGTATTGAAAAGAGCAACCCACGTGGTGAAGGAAAACGACAGGGTTCATACTGCTGCAAAGGCACTAAACGAAGGTAATTTAACAGAATTTGGTAGATTAATGTACGCTTCCCACCAATCGTTAAGAGAGCTTTATGAAGTAAGTGGAAAGGAACTTGATGCCATTGTAGATTTTTGTGCTAGTTATCCAAACGTAATTGGCGCACGTATGACAGGAGCCGGTTTTGGTGGCTGTGCCATTGCATTACTAAAAAAGGGATGTGAAGAGGATTTTGCCAAACATCTTTCGGAAGATTATTTAAATAAAATTGGCTACCATGCTACCATCTACATACAAGACATTGACGATGGGCCAAGAGTAGTTGATAATTTGCAGTAACCAGTTGGCAGTTTGCAGTTCTCGGTTGGCAGTAAAACTTTCCAATCTTATCACTTTATAACTTTCCAACACAATCTAAAATGAAAAAGCTAAAGTTAGACGACCTAAACAGAATTGATATAGAAGGATTTAAAGCGCAGGAAAAACTACCTGTGGTAATAATGCTAGATAATGTGCGAAGTATGCATAATGTAGGCTCTGTTTTTAGAACGGCAGATGGCTTTGCAGTAGAAAAAGTAGTTTTATGTGGCATTACAGCGCAACCGCCACATCGAGAAATTGAAAAAACAGCATTGGGCGCTACCCAATCGGTTGAGTGGGAACATATTGACAATACCTTGACTGCAATTGAAAAATATCGGAAGAACGGGTATCAAATCATTGCCATAGAACAGGCTGAAAATAGTATTATGCTTAATACCTATCAACCCAAACTCAATGAAAAATATGTACTTATTTTTGGTAACGAAGTAAACGGTGTAAGCGATGAAGCCATGCAACAGATAGATAAATGTATAGAAATACCACAATTTGGCACTAAACATTCGTTTAATATTGTGATATCTGCCGGTATAGTACTGTGGGATTTTTTCGCTAAAATGAAACTATAAAATTACGATTTTAGTCCCGAAAGTTTTCGGGATACGATTCGAAAGAGTAAAGACTAATGATCAACCAATGACTAATCCATTTCTAAAAAAGCTGCAAATAAAGCCAGATTTTAAAGTAAGTATAATTAATGCGCCAGAAAATGCTGCTGCTATTTTTGGTGAGATACCAACAACAATTGAGGTTAATTATAGCATACAGAAGGATAGCCATGCTTATCTCATTTTTGCTGTCACAAAATCTGAAATGTTTGATGCACTGAATGCGATCACAAAATCAATAGGAGATAAAACCATTATATGGATTTTTTATCCAAAGGCTAAAACAGCCTTAGCTTCTGATTTGAATTTAATGCAGTCGTGGGATAATTTATCAAAGTTCAATCTTACTCCCTGTGCTTCGGCAGCAGTAAACGAAACATGGACAGGTATACGTATTAAAACCGCCACTAGCCAGAAAAAATCTGGCGTGGGCAACGCCGAACTTGCCAATAACGAATACGGTAAATATATTGATGTAGCCAACAAAATAGTTACCCTGCCCAATGATTTAAAAGAGGCATTAACTGAATACCCTATCGCTTTGGCTCATTATGAACAATTGGCTTACTCGCACAAAAAGGAATATGTATTATGGGTTATAACTGCCAAGCAGGAAAAAACAAGAACCGACAGAATTAAAAAGATGATTGGTAAATTATTGGAAAAAAAGAAAAATCCGGCAGATAAATAAACTGTCGTTTTAGCTCTTACTTTTAGCAAAACAAAAACAGCATACCTATGTTTTTATTGATATGGGCGTTCAAAGCAAATCATTTCTTGTTGTCACTCTGCTACTTTGCCCTATCCTTACTGTTAGTGCCCAACAACGTATCGATAAATTATTTACCATCAGCGGAGTTGGCACATCTATTCCCGTAGGTGAAAGTACTGATTTTCTTGCCCCTAAAATATGTACTACACTTGGGCTAAATTTCGGTATAGGCAATGGCGGTCTATTTTTGTACCCAAAAGTAAGTTTACATGCATTCAAATATAATGGCATCCGTCCAGATGATAGCTTCAATTATACAGCACAAAATGCAAGATCAACCGCATATTTGTTAAACATTGCCTTAGGTTATAGAAAAATAGTCGGGAAAACTGCTTTTTACGGTTTTGCTGGCGGTGGTGGCGGATTTATCCTTACGCCACAGACTAAAGTAGATAATACGGCAGCAGAAGTTGTGTTTTCGAATAAGACAAATGGAATGTTTATGATTGAAGCCGGCACAGGTATAGAATTTAATTTGGGTGGCCTATCTATCTTCTCCGAAGTAAGTTATATGAATGGATTAAAAAAAATACAGGACAGAAACTTTACTACAATGCCCATTACCATTGGTATTAAGCCTAACCTAAGCAAGCTTTTTAATAAAAAATAGGTTATAACAGAGAGTTAAGTAAGCGATAATCTGTGCTAAAGTCTGTTATTTTTTTGTATTTAACTTTATTAAAATGTACTGATTTGGGATTAAGGATGTAATTACGCTCCGTAGGTATTAATACTGATGGCACCGAAAATGCAACAATAGAAATATCATCCAAAATCTGTTCGCCCAACCATTGAGTATAGGCAATATTATCTTTCCAGCTTATATCCATTTTATCAGCCTTTACATGTAAAATCTGCTCATCATCATCTGGTATTTCAATTTCCAAAAGAGCTATGTTAAGCATATTCTCTTTCACTTTGGCATGTACAAATTTTTCTATAAAAGCTAACGAAACATGTTCGCTCGCATAAATACACGGACAGTTTATGTTATTCCATCGTCCTCCAAACAGCTTTGCACCAACACCTTCCTTATCTTCGATGTATTGCTTATCTGCCAAACGGTAAACAATCATATATATACACCGTGGGCAATACGCCCTAACTCGTTACTAATTAATTTAACGCCCCAAAAAGATTGCAGCGAAGAAAAATCTAAAACCTTGCCAAGCACCTCTTTAGGCTGTTGCAACCAAGCCTTAGCCCTTTCTGGAGTACCAAAAACTTCTAGGGCAATATTGGCCATGTTTTCTATCTGGTACAAATGTTCGGCATACAGCCCCTCAAAAGGTTTGTTTTCTTTTATATAACGTTGTAATGTTCTATCACTAATATGCAAAATTTCTGCCCATTCGGCTTGGCTAAGAGGTAATATTTTATTTAAATGCGAAAAACTACCTATACCATAACGTTTTGATTTTGGTGTAGTTGCGTATAACACTTCTGGCTCCGCGGCTATGCTTAGCGGTTGCGCTTCTGGATATTTGTATTTGATAGCTTTCATCTTAACCGAATTTTGTTACACCAATATACGACTTTTTTCTTGTTTTAAAAAATTTACCTTTAGTTAATTTTATCGAGCAATTTTATTTTTTCAAATCATTAACAAGTTCTATCACTCCTTCGGTAGCATTTTTAGCAATTTTAATCACATTATCTATTCCTGAAACTGGCGGTATTTTTGGGTCGATGATATACTTTGGAACTGAATTTGGCACAAAATCTATTAAACCTGCCGCAGGATACACAGCTAGTGAAGTACCAATAAGCACAAAAACATCTGCTTGCGAACAAAGTTGAGCAGCTCTTTCAATCATGGGCACAGCTTCGCCAAACCAAACCACATGGGGTCGCAATTGAGAACCATATCTACATAATTCTCCCATCTTTATCTCATCACCATGAATTGGGTAAACTAAAAATGGCTTCCTAGAAGATTGGGCATAGGTAATAATGCCGTGCAAATGTGTTACTTTAGTAGAACCTGCCCTTTCGTGCAAATCATCAATATTTTGCGTGATGATTTCTACCTCAAAGTCTTTTTCTAAATCGGCTAATGCCAAGTGTGCTGGATTGGGCTGTGCCTTTAATACCTGTTTTCTCCGTTCGTTGTAAAAACGCTGCACCAATTCCGGATTACGCTGCCAAGCCTCAGGTGTAGCTACATCCATTACGTTATAACCTTCCCACAAACCATCGGCACCCCTAAAAGTTTTTAAACCACTTTCGGCGCTAATGCCCGCACCTGTTAATACCACCAATTTCTTCTTCATTCTACCAAATTTAAACAAAAAACCCTCTTGCTGCTTAGCAAGAGGGTTTTTTATTCGATTATTATTATTGTATCTATGCTATGGCACTGTTATATTGTAACGATGGAAATTTTGATTTTAAAGCTTCAAAGCCTACAAACATTATTGCCGAATATATTAACGTTCCATATAGAAAATTAAGTTCATACGGAATTGCAGCTACTAAACAAGCCCAAAAACCGGCCAAAGTTTTTGGATAGGTATCGAAACCTAACCACATGCCAAAATCTGAAACAATCCAATGAACAAATACCGCAGCTAAACTTGCTATAAACACATTTGCAATAGCTACTTTGGTAATTACAAGTTGTCCAACCAGTACCATTAAAGCAAATGCAATGTACGTGAAATACCACCCCCCATAAAATACATAAGAAGTGCCCATCACTATTCCTAAGCACAAATCGCTTAATAATAGCACTAACATTGGCAACAGGTAACCTGCAAATCTGTTTTTAAAATAAGCACCACTAAAAATAGCTACCGCACCTAAGCCAGAAAAGTTGGCAAACCATTTAAAATCTGGAGAAAGTGGAGCAATTGCCCTTAATGCTATAATTGCTGCAATAAATAATAGCAATACTACTAATTTGGTATTTGATTTTCTTTCCATGTCAAATTAATGAGATACAAAATTAAGTTTTTACGAACGTAATATAAAACTATCGCAGTATAATTTGGCAATACATTTTTAAAAAGAAAAATTTACACCTGTGTTAAAGTTAAAGCCCATGGTGCTATAACCTACTATTTCGGTGTATTTTTCGTTGGTAAGGTTCTTTAAATCGGCAAATAATTTAATGCGTTTTTTTGCAAAAGCATATTCAGCGTAGGCATTCAATAATTTATATGAATTCAATGTCCTTAGTTCCGATGACCAAGTAGTTGTATTATAATAACTATCGGTACGGCTGCCTGTAAGCTTATAATTGGCACTTATGTAAAAATTATCGGTAATGTTTAACCCTGCATTAACTCCATATAAATGCTTAGGTCTTCTTAGCAGATAATCGGTAACGGTACTTCCCGAAGTAGTTTTACCTTCGGTATAGGTATAATAACCGCCAATATTAAACTTACCAAGCGTTAACGATGGCTCTATTTCAAAACCTTTGTCGTCTTGTTTATCTTGGTTGATGTAACCCGTAGTATATACAATTACATCTTTAACCTCTCGTTTAAAGGCAACTGCCCTTAACTTTAATTTTTGGTCGAATAAGTTCACATCAAAACCTGCTTCTAGCTGGTTGGATTTTTCCGGTTTTAAATTGAGGTTGGCACCCCATGCACCAAACAACATATCTAAATTAGGCGCTCTAAAGGCTGATGAAGCGGTACCAAAAAGTTTTATATGTTTAGCTAATACAATGCTCGGCGTAACAGAATAGGTAGTATTTTCACCGTATTTATTGTGTTTGTTGTATCGTCCTCCAATTTCTAAATTAAATATGCTCAAATCGTGAAGAAACAAAGAGCCATAACCACTAAAAAGCTTAACAGATGGCTTGGTGGTACCAGTGGCATCGTAATAAGTAATGTCCGAAATCCTATTATCAACCCCTAACAATAAATTTAATTTGCTGCCCAGATTTTGGTTGTAGAAAAAATCTACTAGGCTAATACCGCCATTAAGTTTACGTGGGAATGCGTCGTTATAGTTTTTTGCGGTATTTTGGTAGCTATAATTCAATGTAAATTTACCATTATCTAACTGATAAACAGCATTAGTTCCTACATTAAAACCTTTGCTTGTACCTGTATTTGCTGCATCGGTATAGGCATCATTGTCGTAACTGAAATTAAGGTGCGTATAGCGAACAAACGGACTTACAATAAAGCGTTTGTCTAACTGTATAGTAAAATTAGCGTTTAACGCATCCTGTTTACTTCCATCCTTATCAAAAGATGCGACAGCACCATCAGGCACAACTGCTTCTGATATACCATCGGTTTGTAGATGTGAATAACTGATATTATAGGTAAAATCATTGACCTTACTGTTTAAGCCAATAGTACCTTTGTAAGTATCGTAACTACCTATCGAACCTACACCATATACTCCGTTGCCTTTTTGGGCCTTTTTCTTAGTAATGATATTGATTACACCTGCAATGGCATCAGAGCCGTAAAGAGTAGATTGTCCTCCTCTTAAAATTTCTATGCGTTCTACTTGGTCAATTGACAGCAAACGTAAATCGAATGGTGTGCCAATAGATGATGGGTCGGAAACCGGGATACCATCAATAAGCACTACAGTATTGGCACTGGCCGCACCCCTAAAAAATATGCTTTTGTCCTTCCCGAAATTACCCCCTGCACTCAATACTTGTAGTCCCGCCTGTTGATTTAGTAAATCTGCAACGGTACGGCCACTGCTACGGGATAATTCTGCACTATCAATAATAGTTACAACTTTTCCGGTCTGCGATTGTTTTTGGTTGTTTTTGGTAGCCGATATTACAACTTCGTTTAATGTTTTGGCATCTTGTGCCTTGGCCTGCCCTACAAAGAGGGCAAATTGAGCTAGTCCTAGACCAACTACAATTACTTTTGTGCGTTTTTTCAAAGTGGTGTTGTTAAATAACACACAGCTTTTGGCAAGATAAAAGAAATGAGAATACCTAATAGCATTTACACTCATTCTTAGCTTCAATCCCCGAAAGCTATGAATTTTATTATGCTAAAGGCAGGTCTTCTGACTTACTCCCTGTTTACCGCCTTCCCTTCTAGATACAGCCTAGAAAGTGGCAAAGAATGATAAAACAGTTAAAGAGCTTACAGCTGCGGGACAGTTACGGATTTGCACCGTATTCCCTTTTAATCCCGAAACGTTACATAACGGAAACCAAAAGCAAGGCAAAGGTAAACTTAATTGTTGTATTGTTAAAATTGTTTTTATCGTTGAAACGTTGTAAAGTTTAAATGTTGACAACTACTAACTGACTACTGAAAACTGCCAACTGATTACTATCTTTACCTATTAACAATCTAAACATGCAAAAAGCGATTATTTGTTTTCTTCTATTCATTAGTGTAAAAACAATGGCCCAACAAACTGATACGGTATTTTTAAAACAACTGCTGCAAAGCAAACCTGAATTATTCTCGGGTATACTTAACCATCCTAACAGGAATGAAGTGCAGATAATGTATACCCAAATAAACCGCGATAAAAACAATAAGCCCAGTTTTAAGACCTTTAGTTACCGTATTAATCCTAAACATTACTTTTATCCTGCCAGTACCGTAAAATTAGCTGCCGTAATTTTTGCCCTAGAGAAAATAAACGAGCTTAAGGTGCCGGGCTTGACCGCTTATAGCACCATGATTACCGATACTGCTTTTAAAGGGCAAACTCCCGTAACAGAAGATAAAAGCGCCGCCGATGGCAAACCAACCATTGCCCATTATATTAAAAAAGTATTACTTACCAGTGATAACGATGCTTATAATCGTTTATTTGAATTTATAGGCAGGTCCGAAATTAATGCTAAATTAAAGAAATATGGCATGGCAGAAAGTCGTATTCTTAACCGTTTAGCCATTGGCGATGGTGGCGAACGCGAAAAAAACACCAATCCGATACGTTTTTACGATGGTGATAAGTTAATTTACAATCAACCTGCACAGTACGACCCTAACGATTATCCTTTAGAACTTACCAATTTAATTGTAGGTGTGGGTTATATGGATAGCAATGAGCAATTGGTAAATAAACCTTACAGTTTTGAAAACAAGAACGTGTTTACCATTAAAGACCAGCAATCAATAATGAAACGTTTAATGATGCCCGAAGCCTATCCTGCCAAAAAAAGATTTAACCTAACACCAGAAGATTATAAACTCATATACACTTATATGAGCAAATTGCCCACAGAAAGCGATTATCCAAAATATGACCCCAAAGAATTTTGGTCTACCTATGCCAAGATGCTTTTTTATGGTAGAGAGAAAAACGCATCGCCTGAGCCTCATATCCGCATTTTTGATAAATATGGTGATAGCTACGGCTTTATTATTGATAATGCATACATTTTAGATTTTAAGAACAAAGTTGAATTTTTTCTAACTGCCGTAGTGCAAAGCAACGAAGATGGTATTTATAACGATGGCAAGTACGAATACGAAACGGTTTGCTATCCTTTCATGAAAAATTTAGGTCGCAGCATTTACGAATACGAATTACAAAGAAAAAAAACACACTTGCCTAATTTGAGCAAATATGTAATGGATTACAAGTAATTGATGTTATTTTAAACTGATTTACTTTTTAACTTCAACGAAAACAAACCTTTCATTTTCATCGAAATTAATAGGTACTTGCGGGTCAAAATGAGGAATGCCAACTGTAAACTTGGTAAAACCTTCTCCCATTATCATTTTGTCTTTTTTCCTTAATAAAGCCAAGGGCTTACGTTTCCATTCTAATTGATAATGCAAAAAATGGAATTCACCAATAAGCGTATCATCTTTTACAATGCCTTTTACTTCGCCCGAATCTTTATAAGCACCGTGATAGTTAATCTCTAAAGAACCACTAAAGATTTTTTTCGATATATTAAGCAAAGCGATAGCTGTATCTCCCCTATTATAAGCAATATATTTTCCGTAATTTAATTGGGTAGGTTTATTAGTCCCGTTGCCACAACTAGCCAACCATATTATAACAATTAAAATGCTACAAAGAGTTACAATACGGCCCAAATCTTTTTTATAATCCCTTATCATTCTGTAATAAAATATAAAAAAAGCCGGCAATCCACCGGCTTAAATTAAATATTTGGTTGTAAAGAGAGTTCTTTGCTATAAGTGCCTATCTACCTCGCCAACATAAATTTGACGTGGCCTGCCGATAGGCTCTTTATTGGTTTTCATTTCTTTCCATTGTGCAATCCATCCCGGTAAACGGCCCAATGCAAAAAGTACCGTAAACATTTCGGATGGGAAACCCAATGCTCTGTAAATGATACCAGAGTAAAAATCTACGTTTGGATATAGTTTACGTTCGATAAAATATTGGTCTGTTAAAGCCGCTTGCTCTAGTTTTTTGGCAATTTCCAATACCGGATCGTTAATACCTAAACTTTCTAAAATATCATCACAGGCTTTTTTAATGATTTTTGCTCTTGGATCAAAGTTTTTATACACGCGGTGTCCAAACCCCATCATACGAAAAGGATCGTTTTTATCCTTAGCTTTTGCAATCCATTTATCGGTATCACCGCCATCTTCCTTAATTTTCTCCAACATTTCAATTACCGCTTGGTTTGCGCCACCATGCAAAGGGCCCCAAAGTGCGGCCACACCTGCCGATACGGAAGCGTACAAATTACAATCTGACGAACCTACCATTCTAACGGTTGATGCCGAACAATTTTGTTCGTGATCGGCATGAAGGATTAACAGTTTGTTCATAGCACTAACTACCTTCGGATTTGGCTCAAAATCTTCGGTACGCTGACCAAAAGTCATCCATAGATAATTGGTAATGTAATCGTACTTGTTTTTGGGATAAATAAGCGGATGCCCCAACGATTTTTTATAGATAAACGATATAATAGTAGGAAACTTTGCCAACAACTTAATAATGGTATCGTTAATTTCCTTTTCGCTTTGGTTTTGCTGAAAACTTTCTGGATAAAATGTGGCTAAAGAGAAAGTCAATGAGCCCAATTGCGCCATTGGATGTGATTTTGACGGAAAACCATCAAAAAACTTCTTCATTTCCTCGTGGATTAAGGTATGTTGGCTAATTTCTGCATGGAAACTTTCTGTTTGCTCTTTTGTAGGGAAAGTACCGTAAATCAACAAATAGGCAACTTCTAAAAACGACGCTTTTTCGGCCAGTTCTTCAATAGGGTATCCACGATATTTTAAAACTCCCTGTTCTCCATCTAAAAAGGTAATGGCACTCTTGGTAGAACCTGTATTTTTGTATCCGAAATCTAATGTAATATGACCTGTAAGATCTCTTAATTTTGAAATATCGATAGCCTTTTCTTCTTCTGTTCCCATAATAACCGGAAACTCGTAGGTTTGTCCGTCTATCTTAATTTCTGCAGTAGTTGACATATATTTAAAATTTTGTATAATTATAAGTAGTTATTTCTTGTTATTAAAATTTACGTTCAAACAATTATAAATATGTTACGATTTTAGCAATTTCTAGCGTTGTTAATCTAAATTATCTATTTTGCTTTTATTTCTTCAGCTACCCTTCCACATTCCATCATTTCGTTTCCATAGTAAGGGTTTTGTATTTTCTTTTCAGAAGAAAGCCAATCCCCACCATTACCTTTGTTTGCCATTGGGCAATGTTGTACATATATAGTTCCCGATGACAGTTCTGCGTGTTTAAAGATTGGTATTATCTCTACATTTAAATCTGTAAAAGCGGCACGTTGTTCTTTTATGTTTTCAGCACTCGCTATTTCGGCCGCTATACCTACCGCACTTTCACAACCTTTAAATGCCGCTAGCACTACCGATAAATCACTTGCCACCGATTTAGTAGTTTCGTAATTGCTGGCTACCAGTTGATCTTTAAGCTTTATATAATTGGTATAAATATCTTGCAGTTTTTCATCTTTGAAGCCGGGTAGAGTTACGGCCGATGTATCAACAGCAACTACTGTAGCAGTATCTTTTGTTTCGACAGATTGATGATTGCTATTACAGGCCATTAATGCTGTGGTCGCCAATACTACTAAACCAATATATTTTTTCCCTTGCATGCGTGTTATCTTTTAAAAGATTGCTATCTGGCAAAACAACTTATTAGGGATGTTTTGTTTTGTGGTCAAAATAGCATTTATAATTCTAAAATCACAAAAAAAGCCCCGATAAAATTATCGGAGCCAAATAATATTATATTTCGATTATAATTTATTAACGATGGGACTAAAGTTTAAAACCGTAAGCCAAACGTAAACCTACGTAACCATTATTAGCACCACTTTTTGAAAGTCCTTCGTATTTAACACCTAAATCTAAACCATTACTCCAAGCGTAACCAATTGCAGGTGAATAAACGAATGATGTTCCACTACCAGATTTTGTACCAAATGCCGCTCCAGCCTCGGCTAGACCATATGCACCGGCACCACTATCATTAAAGAAATATTTTAAACCAGCTTTAACCGGAATGTAGTTAGAATTATCTACTTCGTAAGTTGTACCTCCTATTGTTACATCTTTGTTAAAGATAGAGGTAAAACCTGCTGTAATTGGAATAGACAATTGTCTATCCAGATCTACTTGATAACGTAAGTCGGCACCTAAAGCAAAACTAGAACCTGAATTTGTAGGCACTCCAGCATTTAAGCCAATACCTAATTTTTGTCTAGATGGGTTAGTTGGTTCTGAAGTTTGGGCATTTACATTAGTTGTTACGAAAATGGCTAATGCAGCTGCTGCAACGGCCATCATTTTTGTATACTTTTTCATTGTAATTTCTATTTTATTTTTAATATCGGTTATTGTTTTTCTAACAACACCTGTCGATGGCAAATGTTCAAACAATATGCCATTATCAATAAAAAAGCAGAATAATAACGCAAATAAAAATCTATGAAACAATTGTTTACGATAATAAAAGATAAAATATACTTTCGTTTAAACAGAAATAAACAAACATATAAATTGTACTAAATACTGAACAGATTTGTTACAATATACCTAACTGGCCGTTCCAAACCTTGAGTCCTTTAGACTAAAATGGTAGTTTACCGTTACGCCCAAGTGCTTGCCATCTACTTCGTCGCCCTCGCCGCTTTTACGTTTAAACTTACGTTTGTTGTTTTCTGTTTCCCAAATGGGTTTTAGTTCCGAAGCTAAACGGTAGTAAAATTGAGCTTGTTCATTACCCAAAATACAAGGCCGATTAAGTAATACCCAAAAAATAAAAATGGGTACATGTTGGCTTTCTTCCAAATCAAAATAACGGAGCAAATCGCTAAGGTTAAGCGCAACGGTTTCCGATGGTTTTAATCCACTTTGAGGAAGAATGTTTTCAACGGTCATAAAAGTTCGCCGTTGTACTTTAACTTCGATATAAAATTTTTGACCTGCCCTATTCACTACCTCAATATCAGGATAGCCTTTTTCAGTAGTTTTACTAGCTTTAAACGGAGTTGATTGGTTAATATAATTGATAAGTTGTTGTTCGTACTGCTCCGAAAACTTTGCATCGTTCTCAAAAACATAGCTCATTTTGCTCACACCATCGCAACGGGTTGGACAAACCTTGCAATTAAACACAAATGGCTCTATTTGCAAGTATTTTTTCATCTGTTATTTATCTTTTTTCAAAGGTATTCAAGCTCCCATGATTTATTATCAGCTATGCAAATTTGTAAATCATGAGGGTACTCATTAGCTTTTAATAATTGGTGATGATAAGGTGCGTTACTTTTCTATCGTTGCGTCCCCTTACGTTATAAGTATAGTTTTTTCCAAAAGTTACAATTTTTATTTGAGGATGCGTGTAAATTTTGCGAATAAACGGAGTTTCCTTGATAATGACCATCCATTTTGCTGCACAGTTAATCAGAAAATCCGCCAAGCGTTTTTGGTCTGCTTGTGTAAAAGCATTTTGGTCGTATTCTGAAAATTCGCTATCGTACGGTGGGTCTAAAAAGATAAAGTCTGTTGCTTTTAACGTTAAAATACTTAGCAATTGCTCAAAATCCTGATTATAGATTTCGGCTTTACTGAATAGTTTTTGGGTATTTTCCGCAAAAATAAAATCGGCTTTTTGCCTAAAATTCTTTTTATTGTAGGCAATACCACCATAAGGGATGTTAAACTCGCCCTTGGCGTTGTACCTGAACATAGAAGCATAACAAAATTCCCTTACAAAGTACCAGTTGGCTGCCGCTTGTGCTTCGGAGAATATTTGTTTGTTGGCATTTTTGTTCATCAACATACGGAAAAACAGATACATGCCACTTTTTATTCCAGTTTCAAAATGGTCTTTCAGTTCTTCTGCATCAAATACCCTATTTTCTTTTTTACAGATACGCTGGATGCGTGTTGCTTTATCTAATAAACTATCTTTTAGATAAGCTAAAAACGCCGATGGTTCGATTATAAAAGTAAGGTCGTTTAATGTTGGATATTGTTTTAAAAGTTTTGGAAGTTCTGTATCGACACTCTTACCCAGCAACTGGTTTGTTTCCTGTATGAACGATATAAAATGCTCTGAATATTTTTTCCAAAGCTTATTTGATAATTCGGTTATCTCGTCCCAAGCATCGGCATACTGATAGAGTTTTTCCTTAAATTCAGTTTGATTAATTTGACGATAAAAACGGATAAGATCGGAACTTTTATCGTTGATGATTACCGGAGTTTTAGGCTGTAACGCAAAAAAAACACCACCACCGCCAAAAAAAGGTTCTATGTAACGCTTAAAAGATGGAATGTAATTTTCAAATAAAGCAAATTCTCTATACTTCCCTCCTGTCCATTTAATAATTGGCTTTATTTTTTGCTTCATTGATAATTGATACTATTTTTCTGTTCGTCACCCTGAACTTGTTTCAGGGGCTTTAGCTGATGCTAAAATAAATTCAGCATGACGAAGAGCATATAAAAAACGAAGATGCAATTATTTTAGCTAAAATGCTGCTTCACCAAATCAACTGCTTTATTTTTCACCATATCCTTGTCTTCTTCGGCTTCTATCCAATGGATTTGCACGCCATCTTTTTCCATTTTTCTAAAAAAGGTCATTTGCCTTTTAGCAAACTGACAAATTGCAGTGCCCAAACGCTCTTTTAAAGTATCAAAATCTATTTCGCTTTTTAAATAAGACACAACAAACTTGTATTCTAAACCATAAAAAACCAACATATCTTCGCTCACTCCCTTTGATAATAAATCCTGCACTTCTTCTATCAAACCATTGCGCAAGCGCATATCTAACCTTTCTAATATCTTTGTTCTACGAGTTTCAACATCGTTATACAATCCTATTACCAGTGGTTTTAATATTGGTCTTTCTTCTACCTGATGGTTATTTGTGTTTAAAAAATCGGCTATTTCTATTGCTCTTATCAATCGTTTTACCGAACTAGAATCTGCCTGTTTTCTTAATTCCAATGGAAATTCATTGAGCTTTTCTTGTAATTGGCTTTTATCTAGTTTGATTAGTTGCGAGCGTAAATCTTCATTTAAAGGAATAGCTGTTAAATCATGATTTTGCAGCAAACTATGAATGTACATCCCAGTGCCACCACATAAAATAGGCAGTTTTCGCCTATGGTTTATATCACCAAAGGCATTATAAAAATCGTTCTGAAAAGCATTTACCTGATAACGTTCGCCCGCATTTTTAATATCAATGAGGTGATGTGGAATTTTACATCCATCGATTTCATATTCGGAAAGGTCCTTGCCCGTTCCCACATCCATTCCTCTAAAAACCTGCCTGCTATCTGCACTGATAATCTCCCCATTAAAAATAGCTGCCAACTGAACAGCGAGCTTAGTTTTTCCAACGGCGGTTGCACCAAGTACAATGAGGAGATTTTTATCAGACATTTGTATAAAGATGATATTTGAGGTTGCCCGTATTGAACACTTTTACCAAGTTATTCCGAGCTAAAAAATCATCCAAATTTAAAACATTTTGTTCTTCAAAAACCGTCAAGATTTTTTTTGGCAAACGATGGGCGTAATGCCTTGTCATGGTTACTGTATCGACATAAAAAATAACCGGGTCAGTGTTTCCAGAAGGATGAAAGCCCAGTTTGTTGTAACCATTTCCCAACGACCAATCGCGGTCGGCATAGGTCATTAGGTCGTTTACTTTTACCTGTTGTAAAAAATAATTGATGAGTTTTCCCAAACCACCTACAATGGTATATCCGCTTACAGTAGCAAAACGCACCAATTCTGCCGATTTATAATGTTCTCCTTTGCTTTTCATTGGCCTCGACGCCGCAAAACAAGCTACCGCCTTTAGTTCGTTGCCAAACGTTAAGCCCAAATGGTATTTTGTTTTAATGAAACCTTGTAAGTGGTGTTTATCTAGAAAAGATTTTGCGACTAAAGTATCTATGGTTATTACTTTAGCCTTTCTGCCGTGCAAACTTTTATTTAAGCCACAAAATGAATGTATTCTCGCCAATACTTGATTTCGTTTTTTCGCCCAGATATCTTCCCATAAATGTACCAACAACATTCCCTTTTGCTGATAAACTGCTTGTAGGGAAATGAGTTGCTGTGGTGAAAAAGTAGAGGTTATCGGCAAGAGATTTACATATACACTCCCTTTTATGGCTACAATGTAAAAAGGATGTGTCTGCACCATTTCTACAATGTAATACTCATTTTGCACTGTTAAAAAGAAATCTTCCTGAAATAACGAATTTAAACCCACTCGTTTTGTTTGTATATTTTGTAACCTTTATCTAATGCATCGGCGATATGTTCCATTAGCAAATCGTCTAGCTTTTTAATATGAAAACACGATTTTCCTTTTAATAGCGCCAACAAATTTGGGTGAAGTATATCTTTAACTTCCGGATTGGTGTAAATTAGCATAAAATGAAGAGTAACCTCACTTTTCAATATTTTCAATCCGGCAAAGTAAATTTCATTTCTTTTACGTCCTAATAGTACCACATTTTTCTCACTCCAAAGGTCGTACTCTGTATCAGAATTTACCTTAGAAGTAAAACCCATAGCATCGTAAGGTTGCATTGCCGCCCTAATGGTCTGAAATATTTCTATTAAATCTGTTTTCATTACTCTATTGCAAATTAAATGCTTTTGTTAACTAAAACATCTTTTAATTAGAAATGTTCGATTAGTTTTTTCAAAATAAAAACGCCCATGCTTTAACATGGGCGTTTGCAATATATGATAGAGTTTATTGTTTTTTCTGTACACGACCGCTTTTTCTATCTTCGGCCCTACCGATTGCGTAACCAGCACCTGCACCGGCCAAACCACCAATAACAGCACCACGGGCATCGTTTTTATCAATAAGTACACCACCCAAAGCACCTACACCTGCACCAATAACAGTACCTTTAGCCGCATCGCTCCAACCTTTTTTCTTTGCTTGGGTACTGGTAACTCCGGCAGATGAAGTAGTTACCGTATTGCCCGAACGATAAGTTTTAACGGCTGCACTGCGCCTAGCTGCTGCCAATTCTGCTTGATGTTGTTCCTCAACCCTACGTTTTTCTGCCTCAACTTCGGCACGTTTAAAACTATCTAGTTTAATACTATCTTTATAAGCTGTTAATGCTTGTTGTTTCTCTAAAGCTACTTGTTTTTCACTTTTACCACAAGAGGTCAAAACTGTTGCACCAATTGCAGCTATCATCAATATCTTTTTCATCGCTTTTAGTTTTAATTATTTAAAGCAACACTGTTTTACCGAAATGGTTTGCGAGTAAATTTGTTGCTTCTTTTATTTTATACCTCAATGCACTGACTTTTGAAAAAACTATGCCAAAACATAAATCAACAACCTATAAAACGTACAACTTTAACATATGCACCACATACTAAAAAGTATAAAAAAATGGCTAAAAACCACCAAAAAACCCATTTCTATTAAAAATTCACATTGTGGATAAATATAATTCACGATTAACCAACAACTACTAAAATTTGATTAAAAAGCAGCTATATATTGTTGGGTATTGAATACAAAAACATATATTGTGCACTTATTTTTTTATTGCTATTAATGAACCGTCCATAATTAAATATTCAATTTAATTATGGCAAGCTCCATCTGGCAAATAAAAAACAATAAAAAACAAACAGATGAAACTAACGATATGGGGTGCGGCACAGCAAGTTACAGGAAGCATGCACCTTTTGCAGATACAAAACTATACCATTTTAATTGATTGTGGCCTCGATTACGAGAAGGAAACTTATCAGGAAGAAAACCTGTTATTTCCCTTTAATCCTTCGGAAATAGATTTAGTAATATTAACACATGCGCACATAGACCATTCCGGAAACCTACCTACTTTAATTAGAATGGGCTACGAAGGCCAGATTTTATGTACCGCACCTACTGCCGATTTAACCGAAATTCTGCTTTTAGACTCGGTTAACATCTTTCTTTCGAAACAAAACCGGAAATATAAAGGCAAAAAAAGACATCAAAGTGGACCGCAGCCATTGTATTTGCAAAAGCACGTTATGGAAACTATGGACAGATTTGTAACCATTGGTTTTCATAAACCTTTTAGAATTACCGGAGATATTGAACTTACCTTTGTCCCAGTAGGTCATTTATTAGGAGCAGCTGCCGTTGTCCTAAAAATTAACGATGGAGGTACCGCCAAAAAAATTGCCTTTACGGGCGATATTGGCAGAAAGAATTATCCGGTATTAGTAAATCCCGAAACATTGCCACAAGTAGATTATCTGGTTTGCGAAGCAACTTATGGCGGTCGTTTGCACAGTAAAGATGCCACGTTAGAAGATACATTGGTAAAAGTAATCAGCGAAACTTGTGTTAAAAATCCCGGCAGACTAATTATTCCGGCATTTAGCATTGGCAGAACACAGTCTTTAATTTTTAAGCTGAACCAGATTTTTAACAAAGGCTTATTACCCCCCATAGAAATTTTTGTGGACAGCCCTTTGGCCAATCATGCTACCGATATTTATCGTAAACACCACCAATACGTAAACGAGGAAGCTCAAAGTTTTTATCAAAACAAAGGCGATGAGTTTGAGTTCGAAAACCTTACTTATTTGCAAACGCAAAAAGAAAGTTTGGCCGTAAGCAATTATTTAGAACCTTGCATTATTATTTCTTCGGCCGGAATGTTGGAAGGTGGCAGAATTCAAGACCATATTTATTACAATATACAGAATAATTATTGTACCATACTTTTTATTGGCTACTGCGCCAAAGGCACTTTGGGCGATAGGCTTTTACGTGGCGATCCAATTATACGCTTAAGAAATCGCGATTTGATGGTTTATGCCAAAATTACCAAAACAGATTTATTAAGTGGGCATGGTGACCATAGTGATTTAATGGAAATAGTTAAACAGCAAGATGCGAATTCCTTAAAGAAAATCTTTCTTGTTCATGGAGAAATTAACAGCTTAATTGATTTTGAAGAAGCGTTGCTGCAAGAAGGATATAACGTGGAGATACCAGCACGAGGGGTTAGTTATGAGCTTTAATAGTGAGTTTTGATATTTTAATAATCTAAAAGTTTTCGTCATTGCTTCGTACCTTACAATGACGGATTAAACCTCAAAACCCATTTTAAAAATAACAAAAATTAACTCTTCGCTCTCTTTCATTCATAAAATTCCAGCTGATGGAAATCTCATGGGTAGAGCCGCTATATCCTGCCAAACTGCCCACGCTATGGTCGTAAGAATAGCCCAGCCTCAATCTTTCACTAATAAAAATTTCGGCCATGCCGATTAGCGCATTGGTACTTTTAACATTGCCGACCACGGCAGGCCTATTGTATAATTTAACGCCTGTTCTGTAACCTGCACCTATCCATAATTTTTGTTTAAAGAGAAAAAACGCATTCAAATCTAATACCGTAGGACCAGAAATATCATCTTTTATCAAGAAAAATGGTTTAAAATCAATTTCATATTCTACTACCGGAATTAGTACACCTCCGGTTAGGTAATAATGTGGCTTTGGTGTAGGGAAATTAAAATCCAGTTTCTTTTTATCCAAAATATACTTACCTATCAAGTTGTTAACCGATGCCCCGATATATGCTTTTGGTGTAGAGAAAAACACACCTGCACGTACATCGGGCACTAGTTCCTTAATCATCCCAGTGGGGATATATTCATCACCTGTATCTCCAGGGTCTAACATTGTTCCATCAATACCCGATTGTTGGAAACCCACCCCCAAGCCAAAAGCTAGTTTTGAGGTTTCATCTTCATTAACAGGAAAACGATAGGCATAATTGGCAAAGGCCGATAGATTTTTTTGTGCACCCAACTGGTCGGCACTCAATATCAGCGAAAGCCCTACCCTTTCGTTTGGCATTAGGGCATCGGCGGCAAAGGAAAAACTTTTTGGCGCACCGTTAATACCAGTCCATTGGTTTCTGTATGTAGCGTTGAGGTTTAATCGCTCCCGATAACCCGCATAAGCGGGATTGATATAAACCGCATTAAAAATGTATTGACTGTACTGTGCATCTTGCTGCGCAAAACCGCCAAAGCTCACCAACAACAATAAAAAGATAATATGCCTCCTTCTTCTTTCCATACTATTTATCTCTTAATAAAGTAATCCAACCTGTTACGCTGCTCGATATTCCTTCTTTAGAAACTAATTTTAGCACATAGTAATAAGTTCCTTCGCTCAAACCTTCACCACTCCAATTATTGGTATATCCACCCGGACTTCTATAAACTTCATTCCCCCATCTGTTAAAGATTGCCAAACTATTTTCTTTGTAAAGCTCAATACCTTCTATCTTTAGTACATCATTCTTACCATCACCATTTGGCGTAATTACATTTGGCACTTTAATATTTCCGATGATTTTTTTGATATCGGTAGAGGTATTATTGGTTTTGACAGGGTCTGGCAAAGTACCGCTAATTAGAGCTCTATTTACAATTGTACTTGGCATTTTTCCCTGTACCCTAATTATCAATCGCTCTTCTGCCCCGTCCCTAAGTAAAGGCATTCTCCATGTAATTAGCCCGGCATTATAAACTGCTGTACCGTTAGATGGATTATCCATGCCTAAATAAATTAGTCCAGATGGCAGATTATCTGTTACCGTTACATTTGTATCGTCTGTACTGCCGTTGTTCTTGGCAGTAATGGTATAGGTAAATGTTTCATTTGGCCCTACGTAGCGTGTTTCCGACTTTTTTACCACCTGCAAATCGGCATACATTAAAACTATCATAAAAACATCTGATAAATCAGATTGGCAATCGCCTTGATTGATTGCCCGCACCTGATATTCCCCAGCTACCGTAGTGGTTAGGGTAGAACGGTTTTCATTGGCCATAGCACGCCCGTCCCTATACCATTGATAAGTGTAATTGCCATCTGGATTGTTTACACCCAGCGTTACGGGCGTACCCAATGGTACTCTTACAATGTTTGGGTTCTGGGCCTTTACAACAGCAATTTGCAAAAACAGCCCAATTACGTATATCAGCCTACGGACAACCACGCTTTACGTATAAGCCCAAATGCTTAGTTTACCAGTGTAATTGTTGGTTTGCTTGGTTTTGGTGTAACGGTTACAGTTGCTGTTGAAGTTTGTTCCACTTCGCAACCTTCGGTATCTTCTGCTTTTAACACGCTACCATTAGCCATAGCTGCTGCATTAAGCACATATTTAACTTTTGCATGAAATATATAAGTACCGGCTGTTGTAGTATTCATGGTATAAGCACTTGTAGCTGTATTACTGTTATCTGCTGTACCTGGACTAACCGCATTACCATCTTTAGTAACCGACCAAGTATAAGCATATTCAATACCGGCGGGGAGAGCAGGAGCAGCAGGTGTAATTGTAGTAGTTGCCGTAATGGTAGCATCTTTTATTGCGTTACTTTCTTCTGCACAATAAGTTGCTCTGTTTTCGGTAAGTGCCAACGTTTTGTTAGGTAATTTATATATGTTAAACGGTTCAGATTCATCGCCCATACATTCTGCGGCTGTTTCAACAATAGTAGTATATTTATGTTCGCCTACAGGTAAATTTGTCGGCACAGTTATTTGTATCGAAGCATCGGTACCATCATACGTTTTAACAATTAATGGACTTCCATCTAAAAACCAGTGTACCTTATCGCCGTTAGCTAAAATAGTTGGAGTAGGTACATTAGGGCGTAATGTTGCAGTAACATTGCCACATAAATAAACATCGGAATAAGTAATTTGCGCATAGCCAGAAATAGTTATACTTAGTAACAAAACTAATGTGGCAAGTACGGTGCGGGTAATTTGTGTTTTCATTTTTTATGGATTTTAATTTTATTGTTAATTAATAAGTTCTATATGTGCTTTTGCAGGGTTAGGATGAACGATTACCGTAACTTCTATATTTTGCGATTGGCTACAACTTGTAGTTAAATCTTTAACCAACGTTAATTTGTAGGTGAATGTGCCAGTACTACTTACCGGTATGGGAACTGTTGCCGTATCTGACCCAGAAGGTGTGGTAACTGTTTGTACACTACCATTGTTAACAGTATAGTTAAACTCGTAAACACCTGAACCATCGGAACCTTTAAAACTGACCACAGGATTATCATCAGCATCTATACAAACGTTTAAAGGCCCATCAATCGCAGCATTCGGCAATGCATTAGCTCTAATAATGACATTGGTTTGCGTTCTTTTGGTGTTTTGTGTTTTAATAAAGAATTCTTGTATGCCAGAAGAAGATAGGTTTCCACTTATTGTTCTGTTTCCGCCTGCATCTTGTGAGCTTAGTGCCGTTGGAAGTATTGAGTTTTCAAATTGTGTGCCACCGGCAGATAATGGATAGCTAACCGAGGCAATATTGCTTCCTTGGCACACTTCCTGTCCATTAACTGTATTATATTTAATGTTATTGCACAAACCAACACCAGATGGAGCTCCATTTAAACACTCTTCATCGGCATCCACAGGACCAGCAGGGTTATTACCAGTAGCATCGGGGTCGGTTAAATCGGTTGGCCTTAATATACTAGCCTTCGTGTTATTAAATATTTGATTAAAACTTCCTGTAAACGTTGCTTCTATTACGAAGTCGGTTGTACCTTGGTTTGGCATATCAAGTAAAGCGGTGTAACTCTGCATACCGGTAGTAGAACTGCTTACCGTTACACCTGCACTTTGGTTTGCCTGAGTTACTGAGCTTATGGTTAATCCCGATGGTAAATTGATAGCTAAACGCGACCCATTTGCAGCCGATGGGCCATCATTTTGAACCCGAACGGTGTATATAATTGATTTATCCGAAAAATATTTGCTTAAATCTGGGGTTATCGATTCTATTTTTAAATCTGCTACCAAAATTTCGATATTGACTAATTGCGTTGTCCGGTCACTTTCTATATAAGCCCATGTATCCATAGAACGGTTATCCCCAAAACGGTCATTTGCGGTACTGCTGTACCTACCAAACTTATGCCCGTTACTATTACTACTTACTCCAGTTAAATTGGTTACCGGATTTGAACTATACCTAGCGGCATTACCTGCATAATCAATATCAACATCATCCCAGTAAACTATATCACTATATTCTGATGGGTTTGGGTTTGCCGAGTTTACATTGTAATTGGTATTATTTTCCGTAAGCTCAATGATGATACCCCGCGGATTTATTTCCATATCTATATAAGGAAAATGCACTTCGGCCGACCTTAGGAAGGTTTGTACCAATGGCGAGATTGGCCCCGGCGGTAGAAAATCTCCATTGCCATCTTTAGCATCCCAAAACACTTCATTATCTCCCTGAACAGCCGCACCATTAATTACACGATCTACGCCACTTGGCACCGGGATAACGATTTGATAACTACCTGATGTTGAAGCGGTAAAAGTAATTTTTGCACCTTTATAGCTAATTTTGCCCTCTGTGCCCTCGATACCGGTAAATTTCACATCGGTAATAATGGGTAGGATTACATTTTTCTTAAGCCACATTGTTTGGTTTGCGGCAGTAATATAAACAGGTGCATATTCGGGCAAATCTGGGTTGGGCTTGTTGTAGAAAATTTTATGTGTTTTGTTTAGGGCATCGTCTAATACTCGTGGATCATGAAGCCCCGAAAGTGCAGTAGCTGTTGTAGAATTTAAACTTTTGTACGTTGGTATCCCGTTTACAGCAAAACCATTGTTATTAGAAAAAAAGGTAAAAGAATAACCATTATTACCATTGGTTTTTACACGATATGCCCTCCCATCTTCAGTAAGGATATAATTGGTAACATAAAATCCTTTTGCTTCATCGGCAAAGTTATCTTTAATCGAAAGGTTTAATACGTTGGCATAAACCCGACCAGTAAGCCAAGCTGTATCATCAGTGTTACGTACTGATACATCCCAGGCAACTACATAATTACTTGTAGCACCCGTTGGTTGAGTCCAGTTCGCATCAGCCAAAACATTAGGCATATCAGTTGTGCTGGCATTGGTGCCATTACCTACCGGCGCCTGAAATTCTACTTTCCATATACCTTCTCTTGCTGCTGTAACAGCAACAGTTATTGGTGTATAACCCACTCCAGGTCCAGCCAGTTCGGCAGTACGATTGGGTATCAGCCCTACATTCGCAGCATTTACGTTATAGGTTGTGGCGTTTCCATCAGGCGAAGTTACTATAATGCGCCCGTTGCCTATCCCAATTGCGCTCGATGCCACCGCAATGCTTTCGTTGGCTTTTGCATACACATAATGTGTACCTTTGGTTTTAAACGGAAATATATTGGTAATGCTGCTAGCATCTACATTTGCATACATAGCTGCCCTATTACCTGTTGCCCCTGCCGGATAAAGATCTTTACTACCTTCGGCAAAACTTGTTTTGGTAAAAAAAGAAAGTAAAACGCAAGTTAAACTACATAGTACAAACCGTGAAGCCTTACACAGCTGTAATTTTACTTGAGAAAAAAAGGATAGTGATGGGACTACCATGCATAAGTTTTCGCTTAGCAGAGCAATTTGTTTTGATACAGTAGATTTTAGCGCATTACTTTTAAACATAGCTAGCTAAAATAGCTGCACAAATTGTAAAGGTCCATTCCTCAGAGGTATAAAAATCTTCACAAAAAGTGTGTCTATTCTCTATTGTGTTTGGGTAACACTTGCCTTAAATTTTTCATCGTTTTAAGGAAGTTATCGCATCGAAAATAAGCTATATTTTATATATAGTGAAATTTTTTCTACACTTATTTGAAAATAAATATAAAAAGCCATTTTTATGTGGATTTTTATACACATAAAAATTTTAAAAATTAAAAAATATACCGCAAATATGGCAGTTAAATTCCCCGTTTATACACAAAAAAATCGTTACGTTTTTAACATAACGATTTTCTGGAAATTAGTTAATTGGTTAAAATTACATTTGAGGTATTACTTCAACCTATTTGCTCTTATAATTGTAGCTATACCATTTATTTAGGAAATTTATGATAGCCCTATTAAATCTTTCGGCGGCAACCTCTATTATAGAAGCATTGTTTCTTACGGTAATGCCTGGAGTTTCGGCCTGTATAGATGAAATGTTATCTTCATAACCAGTAGTACTTCCCAAGATAGCAGTACCATATTTCCTAGTGCAATACCCACCATTAAAATATGGGCGCTTTTTTGCATTTCCTTTTGTATCTGTACCATATAATTCGGCATCGGCTTCCAACATTTTAATTGTTGTTCCGGGAACAGCAACTACTTTTTCGGCTTCCAATAATCCACCAAAGCTATGAGGCCCTCTTATCAATTGCGAAAAAGGCACTTGCGGATTGGCACGGGCAATAGCGGCAATAGTAGATGAATCTGCCAATTTATTCAAATATTCATCGCTTTGCGAAATGGCAAAATTGCTCAGACCATAGCCAAGTTCAGTTTGGTCGATAAACCTGCTGCTCATTGTGTTTCCTTTTACCGAAATATACGACTGGGGGGATTTATAACTATGTGCATGCCCATGCAAATCGAGAAATAGAGCACCTTTTCCATTTTTTTGGGCTTCTGCCATTCGTACCCTAGCTGCCGTTAGCAAACTGTGATAGCTTAGATAAGTACTTTTTGCATCTTGATGGGTATATCTTTTATCAATCTCATTCGGATAGGTATTGGGGTCCATTCTTTTCCTTCCAATGGTATTGATAATTATCCAAGCCCTTTTTTTAGTGGCCGATTTAAAGTTAGCCGCTATCTCAAACGCAAGAGGCAAGGTATTTATATCTCTGCCAATGGTTCCTGTCTCCGGAATTTCAGGATTGCCAACAGCCGTTCCATCGTGGGGAACTCCCAATAATAAAGGCGCATCATCGTCGCCAACCACCAGTTTTACATATTGTTTAAATCCATAAACTGTATCTCCCGGTTTATAGCTTTTACCATTATAGGTAAAAAGGGTATCTTCTCCTTGTTTACTTACAAAAGAAGTGGAGAAAATAACTAGGGCTGGTAATATGACTAAAGCACAACTTTTTTTGACATTCCATTTTCCAAACATATCTATCCTGTATTTTTATTTAGATAGACTGCTTTTTTTGATACAAGGTTCGAAATTAAGACTATTTTTTACTCTCCATTAGCTTTTAGCCATTTTGGATATTCTTTAGCAAGGAAATTTTGCGCAAAAGTACCATACCAGGCATATCCGTTTCGGCGTTCGGAACTTATCTCTTCTATATTGTATTTAATGCTATTATCCCTATCGCCAAATATAGGTTTGTTGGTTTTCAAATCGTAAAAGCGAGCCCAACTTACGGCTTTGTCTTCTGCAACTAACCCTCTATCTCCGTTTTCCATTTTTGCGAATTTATAGCCTGTAATTTTGGTGCTTTCAAACCAATCAACAGCGTTTTTAACGACCTCCTTAATTTCGTTCGATGGATTTTTCAGCTTCATTAAAAACCTTACAATGCCTACCGATTCGCTTGTGCTTAACGATGCTGGTTCGAATGCCCTTGCTTTGGCAGGAGTTAACTTGTCTTCATCATATTGCGCTGCCCAAATAGTAGGTTTGCCATTTTGTAGTACTTGGGTTTTTAATATACAAATTATGCCACGTTTTATGGCATCTTCTGCTTTTGGGATATACTTTGCATTCACAACTTCAAAGCCATTTGTTTTGTAAACAATGTTTAACATTACCGTTAAGGCATTGATCATGGCATTATCATTATAGGTAATTTCTGTTCTGTAAATACTTTTGTCGGGATAATATTGCGGCCATCCACCATTGGCATATTGGGCTTCCAATAGATAATCAATGCCTTTTTCTGCTACTTCCAGGTATTTTTGGTTATTGGTATTTTTATAGGCCAACACTAGAGCCTTTATTTCTCTTGTGGTGGCTTCATTATCAATAGTGGCGTGTAAAGGTGATGTTGCTTTGATTTTCTCTAATAGGGTATCAGTTAACGGATATTCATATTTTACCACGCTTTTGTCCTGCAATTGTTTTGGCCACCCACCGTTAGCGAGCTGGTAAACCAACATTTTTTCGGCAGTAGTATCGATTTTAACGTCTGATTTGTTTACGTTTTGCGCTGTTGCACAACTGTTTAAGCCAATAATAATTAAGAAATTGATAATATTTTTCATCTGTAAATAATTTGTTTTTAATGGTGATGAAGCTACCAGATTTATTCATCCCATTGTGTGGTTTAAATAAATCATGATGGTTTCATGCTATTTCTCATTTTTATCACAATAAATTGTCCATACGTTTTAAGATTAGCTTCGCTGAGCACTTCGTGGTTCCCGCCTACGCGGGAATGACGATGGAGTAGATTATTTTTTGGCCGTTACCTGCTTTGCCAACCATTTTATCAGTTCCTGTCCTGCTTCAAAGTTTTTATAATTTTCGGGAATTTTTCTGCCATCTACATACTCATTATACAGCCAAGGGTCACCGATTACAAAAACGGTTCCTTTGCTATATTTTGTTACGGACATTAAATCGTCACCATCTTTATCTTTTAAAATGGATTTGGCATTGCCCGATAATTTCAGGCTACTATATTCTTTAATGAACAAGTTTTTTGGCTTAAAGATTGAGTTTCCAACGGGCACTGCCACTTTTGCTGTTTCAAAATTAGCTGCTATGGGAACTGTGCCTTTAGTATCGCCATTAAAATGTACGCCAAAAACTTTTGCTAACTTATTGAAGTTTATTAGCTCTACATTTGGAGCATCGTTGCCCATTAGCACCAATACGCCACCGGCTTTTACCCATGCCGTAAGTTGTGCAATATCGGCTGCCGATATAAAATTTGGTTTAGGGTTTTCTTTTTCAAAATCGGGGTCAACGATAATGTAAACTGAAGCATTTTTTAAATTGGCCTGCGTTGGCGATTGATAAAGTGTACTGATTTTAAATCCCGAATTTTGAAACTGCTCTCCCCAAAACGAGAAACCTCCGTTGGCCCGTTCGTCCCATTTGTAATGCCAAGATTGGTCGTTGCCGCTCTGGTCTTTCTTTACTTCATTATTGAAATATGAATCTAACACTACCGTTTTGCCTTTGCCCAGCTTTGGCATTTCGGCGATTTCCATTTCGTTAAGTGCCAGTAAAAATGCGCCTACTCCTTTAGGGTCGTTAGTAATTACCTTTTCGCTAATATAATACTCGTAACTTCCATCACGATATGGTTTTCCGCCCAAGCCTGATACAGCCACCGTTCCTTTTAAACTGATTTTTCCGGGCGTATCTTGCTGTACAAATACTTGCTTTATGCCTTTATAACCTTTATCGGCCACGGCGAAATACGAAGCAGGCAACCAACCATTTCTAACCGCTTTTGCAAATGTGTAAACAAACATGCTCGATGCCGATGCTTCTACGTAATTGTCCTTTGCGGTAGGCTTGTCCAATACATCAAACCATAGACCCGTCTTAGCATCCTGTACTTTTTGCACGGCTTGCGCAAATCGATTTAAGATGGCAATAAGTTCTTTTCTTCGAGGGTGATCTTGAGGGAAATTATCCAACACATCGACCAAAGCCATGCCGTACCAACCCATTGCCCTGCCCCAAAAATTTGGCGAACGACCTGTGGTTTTATCTGCCCATGCTTCGTTTTTCGATTCGTCCCAGCCATGATACAACAACCCCGTTTTTTCATCCCGGGCATGTTTTTCCATCCAAACAAATTGGTTAGCAATATCATCAAATGCTTTATCATCTTTTATTAATTCGGCATACTCGGCATAAAAAGGTTGCCCCATATACAAACCATCCAACCACATTTGGTATGGATATATTTTCTTATGCCAAAATCCTCCCTCTTTGGTACGTGGATGTTGTTTTAACTGCTCCCACAACGTGGTTGCTGCTTTAAAGTATTTTTTTTGTCCGGTTACTTTGTACAAAGTGAGCAGCGAACGTCCATTTTTAACGTTGTCTATATTATAATCACTTTGTTTATAGCGTTGTATTTCCCCATCTCTGGTCACAAAGAAATCCATACTTTTCTGCATGTATTTAAAATATTCGCCATTTCCGATACGTTTCCACAGTGCATCAATCCCTTCCAAAACCACACCTTGATCATAAGCCCATTTTACAGGTTTAGGTTTTGTAGGATCTAAATTTAACGAGTCCTTCCAGATTTCCATTACCGTTGTCGCCATTTGCTGAGAAAGCGGCAATTGCGTTGTTGAGAGCGTTTTTGTTTGTGCCTCTGCACTAAACGACAAAACTGATAAGGAAACTGCTACAATACTATATTTCAAAATGTTGTTCATATACTATTTTACCTAATTTATATCATCTAAATACTTTTTAAACTGGCTATGATAGTTTGGTGCCGATACAGAAGAACTTGCCCCAAACCCGTCTTAACTTGATGCATCTCTTCATTGTTGTAGCTGGTCCCTTATAGAGGAAATTATCCCAATCCACAAAAATCTATCATAAAATCTTCATCTAATCTTTCTTATTTTCGTTTCGGTAGGACAACTGTTCTCCCACCTTTGCTTATTTGTTTTCTTCGCTCGAAAACCTTTATCATTGCCCTATCATATTGTTCATCGTAAATATCCGCTTCAGTAAAAGTTGTCATCATGATCATCTGTTCTTGTCTACGGTCAAAATCATAAATGATTGCTATCGTACCGTCAGCCATCTGTTGCCCATCGGGATAAGAAATTCCAAGTCTTTCATCTAACAAAAGTCCTTTAGACCATGTTAAACCATCGTCTTTTGAAATAAAAGCCATTAGATGTGAACGCCCTGTTTTTGTATGTATCGGTCCATGTTTAACCAATAGTAAATTACCTGATTTCAATCGGCTGATGAAAAAACGGGATACGGCGTGTTTGATGTTGGCAGGCTTCAAAGTACCCCAAGTCTTCCCTTTGTCTCGAGAGAAACTCTCTTCTATACCATTAAGGGTACGCACCAACATCCATAATGAACCGTCTTTGCGCTCTACAATCATGTGTTCGTCGTAATTTCTATGTTCTTTAGGGACATTACAAGCTCCTCTTAAGTTCCAGGTATTTCCATTATCTGATGACGCCACCACTTTGGCACTTTCATCGGTCGTTTTCCAAGTAGAAACAGGCAATAGCCAGTCTCCGTTAGACAATACAGTCGGTTTATTCATCATTACCCCATCCCATAAACGTTCTGGTTTTGACCATTTGGGATTTGGCTCATCTATATCCTTAGTCCGCATTGCCCATATCCCCGCTTTGGTACCATCATGTTCAATAGTTTGTGCCCAAAACAACCAAAGTGTACTATCTGGGGATACCCAAATTTCCGGATCAAATGCCCTTAATGGTCCTTTTCCATCGGGATCTATTACCAATAGTTCTTTCCAATGGTTTGCAGAATCCCCACTCGTAGCAAGAATAACATAGTTATTCATATCCTCATCTGGAGTTAGCCCGGAGTACCAAGTAGCCCACATGCGACCCTTTGGAGATACAGCCATACTCGGGATACCCGTAAATTGCCTACTATGCTCAGAATATTTATATATATCCTCGGGGTTGTGAATAACTGCCGGCGGATTAAGGAAAGTTTCATTTTCCTGAGCCATAAGATTATTTCCCGCATACAGACACAGCACAGCAAATAACAAATTGATGACTTTATTTCTTTTCATATTATTTCGGAATTGCTATTTCTCTAATAAATTAATATGAGTTTTTATCTGAATTTATAAACTTCCCATTAATCTTTACATTCTTGAACGCCATTTCTTTAGTATAATTTGCCTGTACCGGCACATTAACCCCTTTAATGGTAGAATTTATGACTTTTAAATTTTCTACCGGAGATTCTTTATAAGCGTTTACCAAAACCCCAAATTCACCACCCTCCTTTACATTCATACTCTCTATCACGATATTCCTTACCACAGGTATAAAATTCCCCGGTTCTTCGTAAAACATGTTCACATTAATTGCTGATTCCTTATAAGTTCCTACCTCTATGTTTCTCATATAGATATTTTCGATAATCCCGCCCCTTAAAGAACTTGTCTTTATCCTTAAAACTCTATCCAGATTTGGACTGCCCATTGTAAGGTTTTGTGCGAAGATATTTTTTACCCCTCCCGATATTTCGCTGCCTATGACCACTCCACCGTGACCGTTTTTCATTTCACAATTTTCAATGATATGGTTTTCTGCCGGTCTAGCTATATTTCTGCCATCTTCATTCCTTCCAGATTTTATGGCAATACAGTCATCTCCATTATCAAAATAACATCCGGTAATTAATACATTTTTACAAGATTCCGGATCACAACCATCGGTATTTGGACCACGACTTATCACTTTTACATTGCTTACCGTAACATTTTCACATAAAACCGGATGAATATTCCAAAATGGTGCATTAATAATTTTAACATCTGCTATAAGGATATTTTTGGACAGATAAGGTTGGATAAATGGAGGTCTCAGATAGCTTCCATCGCCATAAACTCTTTCTTTTACAGGTATCAACTCTCTTACTTGTTGTCTAAGTTTTTCTACCGTGGCAAGCTGATTGGGCATCCCTTCTTTCCACCCAAATTCTTTCTTGGCTTTCCACGACCACCAATAATCGTTGTTGGCATTGCCATCCAAAATGCCTTTGCCTGTAATGGCGATATTCTCTTGCCCATAAGCATAGATCAAAGGAGAGTAGTTCATGCATTCCATCCCTTCCCAACGGGTATATACCAATGGCTTGTAATTATTAACATCTCTACTGAATAAAATTTTAGAGCCTTCTTCCAGATGCAGATTTACATTACTTTTTAGATGGATTGGTCCCGTGAGAAATGTTCCTTTAGATACAATTACCCTTCCTCCCCCATTGGCATGACAGGTCTCTATCGCTCTTTTAAAAGCCTCTGTACTTTTTACGGTGCTATCCAAACCTGCACCATAGTCCGTTATCTTATAGTCAACATTTTTAAAAACTGGAGCTACAATTAGTTTTCTTATGCTGTCAGCGGTATTCCAGGCCGCATCTTCAGAAGAAATATTTTTGACATCAGAGCAGGAAATCAAGCCTACTAAAAGCAATACTGCCGATAATTTATTGAGTATTTTTTTCATCCGTATAAAATTTGTTTTTAATGGTGATGAAGCTATCATGATTTTATTCATTCCCTTGTGAGTTTTATAAAATCATGATGGTTTCATCTATATAAAATTATTTCATGCTCGCAAGCTCGGTTTGTTTTTTCATTAGTTTCTTTGTATTCAAATAGTATTCAAATTGGTTATAGCAATTAAAAATTAGTGATGAAGCTCATGGTTTTTCTCTTGTTATCAATTCCTGTAAAAGTTTTTACGTCATATCAATACTTCCAAGTGGCTAAAGAGATTTGTTGCTGTACTTAACAGTAAGCAAATGACCAGTCTCTATCCAATATTTTTTAATTTGTCCATCATTTTGTTCCACCATTACTTTCCCTGCTCCGTTTCTTGGATTAACAAGTATAAGCTTGTTTTTTTTCGAATAACTGTTTATTAGTTGATATAAATCATACTGTTTTATCATTCCGGCTGCTGCCGAAAGTATGTATTGGGTTTTATAATTCCTCGTCTCAATTACAGATTGAAAAGATACTAAGGGGTCAATAAGCGTAAGCGTTCTTATATCATCGTTTCGCATTAGGGCAATATGCAACAAATCAGTTGTTAACACTCCCTTTGCTATTCCTTCTATTTCGTTATCATCCGTTTTTATACAATCTATTAAAACAGAAAGCTCTTTCATTCTAATTCCCAACAAAGATTGATTGATTAAAATCCCCATATACCAAAGATTCAACGGAATGGTATCAATGTAAGCGTCTCCTGCTTTTATATAGCCATTGCCCAATTCGCCAAAACCACTCAGATCTGGCACTACCACTTGGCATCCTGTCTGTGCCAACGAATCTGCCAACGAGCCTTCTTTTATTGCTTCTGCTTTTCCGCAATCATCTAACAATAAAACAATTTTATTTTTTTTGCCAACATCAGATGGTTTCAGCCAATAAAAAGGGAGGTAATATCCAGTCGGGTTTTTTATTAAATAAGATTCGATAGCGTACTGTTTACGATGATCCCTCCCGGAAAAAATGGGTGTTTCTGTAAGTTTTTCCCTATTAAAACCTGTGGTTGCAATAATGCTCTTTCTTAATTCTTCTACACTATTGATAGGATTACGCTTCTCTATGATTTGTTGCACATATTTTTGGGCAAGCGTTTGCAGATTATCACCACCTAAGGAGAGAAACACATTCCCTTTAGGTGTTACATTTAAGTCTTCCGGCTTAAAGGGCGATACATTCTCATCTTCAGAAATGCCCGGATTTTGTAAGTATTTTTGAAAAAAACGGTAAGTAGCTTCCCGATTTTTCTTGGTAGAAGCGTGTTCTGCATCATCTTCTGTCATCATTATATTATCCGGTTTTTTCAGATAGGTGTAAGCCTGCTTCGCTTCTTTAAAAGCATCCCTTGCACCCTGAATACTAAAGATATCCCTTGTAGTGCTTACAATTAGCAGCGGCTTAGGGGCAAATGAAATGAGCAAGTCTGGGATATCTAAACCAGCAGCAATGCCACCCACAAAGTTTTGCTCAGCATCTTGCGGACCACGGGTCATTAAAAGTTTCTCAAAATTGGTAATATAACATTCCGGTGCAGCTGCTTTAATTCTGCTATCAAATGCGGCAATATAGGCAGTTTGTGTACCGCCACCAGACCTTCCCGTGATACCTATCCGAGCGGTGTCTATCTCAGAACGGGTGTACAGATAATCAATGGCACGCATTCCATCCCAGATAAAATAATAAGCCGGAGATTTTCCTGTAAGAAACAACTGGCTACCGGGATAGGCGTGTTCTTGGGTAGGGCTGAATTTTCGATTTTCATCAGTTGCATATTGCTGCCGTTCTCCCTGACCGATGGGATCAAAAGCCAATACAGCAAATCCTTTTTTCACAAAATTAAGTATAACACTCTGATACAGTTCATTTCGGAAACCCGAATCTTTGTGTCCTGCACAATAAACAATGGCTGGAAGTTTGCCCTTTCTATGTATGGGTATAAACAGTGCCGCTGTAACATAATAACTGGGCAGGGATTCAAAATATATTTTTTCGACCTGTACTCCCTCATTTTGCAATATGCCCGTAATTACGGCATTTAATGGCGTTCTGGAAGGAAAAGGACCTAGAATTTGGGCATAGGCTTGTCTTATTTCCTGTTGTCTTTTTGCCCAATCTGCTTCAGAGGAAAGACCTTCAAGTTGTTTTTTCCTCTCATTAAGTTGCAGTATAGCATCATCCGCTAAATATCCATAAAGAGATTGGCTGTTGCCATTAATATAATTCCATTGAGAAAAAACAGGCTTTATATCCTGACCTTTTGTTTCTGAAGTAAAGATACTGGTGAAAGTAAATGTAACTATCAATAGTAAGCTGTGGCAGTCTATATATTTTATTTTGCTCATTTTCTGGCTATGAAAAAACCGAATGTTTTATTTCCCTGTTCAAAAACTGATCTATCTTGAAAGACTTGGATTTTAAATTAAAAGCTATATTAACATTAAAGTGTTTTCATTGCATTAAATACCAATCTGGCAACTTCTTTTGCTCCTTCTCCTTTAAAATGTGTATTGTCTTTTCGCCCATTTGGATAGGCAGGATATAAACCGCCCTTAAAATTCATGAAATAGGTATTGGTTACATATTCTTGTCCTTTGCTACTAAAAAATGCCATAGATAATTCATTTAAATCTATCAGCTTTACATTAAGTTCTTTTGCTACATCTTTCATTGCCTTTGGGTATTCTCCATGTGCATTTTTTAATTTTCCATTTTCCCAAGAATTATTTCTGGTTACAGGAGTTAGCAAAATTGGTGTAGCTCCCTTTTCTCTCGTTTGGTTTACGAACAATCTTAAAAATTCTTTGTAACCCTGTATATCTACGTAGCGCTCTGTTTTTTCTACTGAAGCATCGTTATGCCCAAATTGTATCATCACTACATCTCCTTTTTTCAGTTCGTTGTAAACTACAGACCATCTGCCTTCTTGAAAGAAAGTACGGGTGCTTCTGCCGCCCTTAGCCCTGTCATCTACTTTTACTTCTTTTGCTTCTCCAAGAATATTGGAAACCAATTTTAGGCTGTCTTTTTGAAAAAATGGTTGGAACACTTGGCCCCAACCCACTAAAGGGTATCGCTTGGTATCGTAATTATCTTCTAAAGAATAATCGGTTACGGTAGAATCTCCTATTAGATATATAGTAGTTACTGTGTCCTTTAGGGTAAATGCGCTAAAAACAACTATTGCCAATATGCTTATAATGCCTGTGTATTTATTTTTTAATTTCCTCATGTGATTTGTGATAAGATTTAGATTTACTTTTTATTAAAAATTGATTTTTGATATTATTTATAAACTGCCTCCTGAATTAGTCTTGTGTAATTTTATCTAGATCAATAGATTTTCCATTGATTTTCACATTGTCAAAAGCCATTCTTTTTGTATGGTTTATCTTTAATGGTATTTTAACTCCGTTAATGGTTGAATTGACAACTTTTAGATTTTCTACCGGAGATTCTTTATAAGCATTTATCAAAACTCCAAATTCACCACCTGCTTTTACATTCAGGTTTTCTATCATTATATTTCTCACGATGGGCATCAGATCTCCGGGGTTTTCGTAAAACATAGTAATATTGATTGCAGATTCTCTGTAGGCTCTTACTTCTATGTTCCTCATATATATATTTTCGATAATCCCACCTCTCAAAGAACTTGTCTTTATCCTCAGTAACCTATCAAGGTTAGGGCTGCCTACCATAAGGTTTTGTGCAAAAATATTTCTTACACCTCCAGAAATTTCACTGCCAATCACTACTGCACCAAATCCCCCTTTCATTTCACATTTTTCGATGATATGGTTTTCTGCCGGTCTAGCTATATTTCTGCCATCTTCGTTCCTTCCCGATTTTATGGCAATACAGTCATCTCCGGTAACAAAATAACAACCTGTAATTAATACATTCTTACATGATTCAGGATTACAACCGTCATTATTTGGTCCTTGTGTCATGATTTTAACATCCCTTATGGTAACATTTTCTGACAAAACAGGATGAATGCTCCAAAATGGCGCATTGATAATCTTAACATCTGCAATGAGGATGTTTTTTGATAGATATGGCTGAATAAACGGAGGTCTCAGATAACTTCCATCGCCATAAATTCTTTCTTTTACCGGCACGCGTTCTTTTACTTGCTGTGTTAATTTCTTTACTGCAGCAAGCTGATTGGGCATTCCCTCTTTCCATCCAAATTCTTTCTTGGCTTTCCACGACCACCAATAATCGCTATTGGCATTGCCATCCAAAATGCCCTTGCCGGTAATGGCAATGTTCTCTTGCCCGTAGGCATAGATCAATGGCGAATAATTCATACATTCCATGCCTTCCCAACGGGTATACACCAATGGCTTGTAGTCGTCTACATCCCTACTGAAAAGGATCTTGGCTCCGTCTTCCAAATGAAGGTTTACATTGCTCTTTAAATGGATCGGTCCTGTTAAAAAGGTTCCCTTTGGAACAATGACCCTACCACCGCCATTTACATTGCAGGCATCTATTGCTTTTTTAAAGGCTTCGGTACTTTTTACGCTGCTATCCAAAGTTGCACCGTAGTCTGTTATCTTATAGTCTACATTTTTAAAAACCGGAGCTACAATTAGTTTCCTTATACTATCTGCTGTATCCCAAGCCTTATTTTCTGCTAAGGAAATATTTTTGGTATTGGAACAGAAAATCAATCCTGCTAAAAACAAGAGTACCGCTAGCTTGTTGAATATTTTTTCTTTCATATTTGCTATTTTAGAATGCGCTTTACCTTTTATCTATTCAACCTTAAAACCGTGTAAATTTTTACTGATATATTTTTCTTCCCTAATATCATCTGCCGCAACATTCTTTAAGACAACATTCTGAATAGGTAATTCTTCTTCTCCCAATACCCTCGATAAAAAATCTACATTTTTTGCATGAACCTGATCTAAGAATATATTTGCAATTTTTGTTAATCTACGTTCGTAGGTGGGCACCAAATCCTTCCATCTATATAATACATCGGTTTCTATTCCCAAAATACCTTTATCTATTTTACCAGATTTGATGTTGCTGATGTAAATGTTCTTGATATATCCACCACGCCTTTCATTGGTTTTTAAATACAACAGGTGATTTAACTTTGCACCATCTACTACCTCACAATTATCCATAAAAACATTTTCTACCCCACCAGATATTTCGCTACCGATAGCCAGCAGTTGATGCCCGTTTTTAACAAGACAATTCCTTATTACGATATTTTTCGATGGCGTATTCAGTCTCCACGCGTCCTGATTTCTTCCCGATTTGATAGCAATTGCATCATCTCCCTGATCAAAAACACAATCTTCAATAAGCAGGTTTTGTGTCATTTCGGGGTCAACGCCGTCATTGTTACGACCATGGGCATGTACATTAACTTTTCTAATCACCACATCTTTTGATAGGAATGGATGCAAAACCCAAAACGGACTATTTTCTATCGATATTCCCTCAATTAAAACTCGCTGACATCTATTAAACTGCATAAATTGCGGTCGAAAATTATAGCCATCTTTTGCCATCTGGCGTTCTTCAACAGGCTTATTAAATGAAGCTGCATCATATAAAATCTTTGAGGCATCTAGATGTGCTTGAGGACGGTCATACCAGATTTCCCAAACATCCAACTTTGCCTTTAACTTGCCTTCGCCTGTTATGGCTACATTTTCGCAATTATATGCATATATTAATGGCGAATAATTGTAACACTCCATACCTTCCCAAGTTGTTTTTACTGCCGGCAAATAATCTTTTGGATCTTCAGAAAACAGCAATACAGCATCTTTAGCCAAATGCAGGTTTACGTTGCTCTTAAAATGTATCTTTTTGGTAAGCCAGATACCTGTTGGAATTACGACTATGCCTCCCCCATTTTTGTTTGCTTTTTCTATGGCACTTTCGATAGCCCGTGATGTACTTTCTTTATCTTCCGGCTTTGCACCAAAATCCCTAATATCAAACTTTTTGCATCCTGAAAAATCGGGAATTTGTATAGGCGACATGTGAAATGGTGCATTTACTTCTATTGAGCGTATACGCACCTTGTTTTTTGCATATAGCGATATAGAGAGCAAGGAGATAATCAATAAAAGTATACCTGTTTTTTTCATTAATGGTTCTTATTTAGGACTATTATATCTTAACAATAAGCACCCCGAGATAACTCTCGGGGTGCTTGCAGACAAAAGATTTATTGCTTGATGAACACTTTACTCCCCTTAGCTACGCTATTCTCTATTTTTTGCAGAATGTAGGTACCTTTGCTCAAAGATGAAATGTTGATGGTTTTATTGGTTTCTCGCGAAGATACAGGGGTAGAAAGCAATTTTTGTCCATTGGTATTTAAAACCCGTATTTCGGTTATATTTTCGCTTCCTAGCTGTACGTTCAAAACATTTTGCGCCGGATTGGGATAGATGTTAAACTCTACTCTGTTTTTTACTTCGACTACGGCTATATCACTGTACTGATGTTTGCCATCTTTATCTACCTGTTTTAAACGATAATAAACTTTTCCTACTGGGGCATTATTATCTGTATATGCGTAATTTTGCAAACCAGAAGTGTTTTTACTAGCTTTTACACCAATTTCCTGAAACTCAGTAGCATCTGTTTTTCTTTCCATAAGAAAATTTTCAGTGTTTACTTCGTTAGTTGTTTGCCATTTTAATTCTACTACGGAATTGTTCTGAGGGTTGGGTTTAGCTGTGAAAGAAACAAATTTGAGTGGTAGGGTTTCTTCTTCATCTGTAGTAATACCAGAAAAAATAGTGGACCTTAGAAAGATAAACCTTGCGCTTGTAGTGGTTGCAGTTAAAAAGGGATAGACTCTAAGATAAAATTTTTCTCCGGCATCTTTATCCAGTTTAACACCTAAATTGACATATACAATTGTTCTTTTATCTTGCGGTAGCGCGGTTCCTGCAAGATTAGAAATAAGAGGTATGGCTGTGGCGGCACTATTAGCAGCATAGGCTGAAGCATTCCCGTCAGCATCATAATAGGTAGCGCTTTGTGGCATGTCCATAAAATTAACACCATCCTTAGAATATTTTACCACCAGTCTTACGTTACCCGTACTTCCGCCAACTGCCGCTATTTTAATGTCATTTATCTTCATATATCTATCGCTTGAGGATTCAACGATATACTGGGCATACTCGTTGGTATTAATATCAGCTACAGTAAAACACGGAGCGGTACTTGTAGCCCTGTACCTTCCCCAAGCCTCGCCCACAGCCAAACCAGAAACGGACGCTACCGCTGTGTTATTATTGTATGAGTATAATGAAAGTGTTCCAAGAGCCCCATAATCTCCTTCAGTGGTTTCTAAACTGATGCCCAGTGCATTGCCCGTTATCGTTTTTTGTATACCATAATCGCTGCTAGATGTGCCTTTGGTCTCCCATGCAACGCTGAAAGGCTGTTGCGCATATAGATCAACAGCAAAAAAAATGGATAGACATGCAATGAGCCATGTTTTTTTCATAGTAATTAATTTTTTCATAATGATTAAATTTATATTGTTTAAAATGTTATACCTTTCCCTGTAACTGATTTAAAAAGGTGTAGCTATATTATATGTTATAGTACTTCTTCATCCTGTTCAAAGCTTATCGGCATTCGCCAAATAACTGCATAACGGCGATTTCATTCTTACCAATTCACCTGCCACTAACTGGGCCATATATCTTGCTCCTAGTTCGCTAAAATGGGTTTTATCTTTTACTCCTTCAGGATAATTAGGATTTTGCCCTTTGGTTAATTGTAAAAAAAGCATGGTTGATTTATCTTCTCCAAGTTCCTGAAGAAGTGCTAAACTCTTTTCACTTAAATCAATTAAAGGCACTTGCATTTCCTGTGCTACATTTCTTACTATTTGGGCATATTCTTTATGCGTATCAACTACCTTTCCCGTGCTATCAAACCTTAGCCTAGCAACCGGGGTTATCAGAATAGGATTTGCTTTTTTTGCTCTAGTTTCGTTAACATATCGCTTTAAATTTTTTTGGAACTGTAAAGGTGTAGTAGCTGCTTTTTTTGTCTGTACTTCATCATTGTGCCCAAACTGGATTAATACATAATCATCGGCTTGCAATGAATCTAAAATGGGTTTCCACAATCCTTCGTCTATAAATGACTGTGTGCTTCTTCCATTTTTAGCTCGATTATCGACATTTGCATTTTTATTAAAGAACCAAGTAAACGGCATCCCCCAACCTGTTTCGGGGAATTTGTTCACTGCTTTTTGCGCTATGGTAGAATCGCCTACCAAATATATTTTTATTCTTTTTTGTGCTGTGTTAAATGACACCAGCATAAGTGTTAACATTAATAAAAAAAGTCTATTTGCGTTTATTATTTTCATTGATCAAATTGTTTAAATAAATTTCAATATTTGTATATCCAGGACCTTTTGCATCAAATTTGACAGCATCGGTAGCGTCTTTTGGATTTAAACCATTTGCCTGCTCCCAAGCATCGGGAATACCATCATTATCCGAATCTGTATATGGGGTATATGTTCTGAAAGTGGGCCATGCAACTTTTGAAATCTCATAGCTTGTACCATGTTTATATCCTCCCTGAACATCAATTATTTTACCCTTTCCATTAATTACATCATTAATCAACCGTATATCCAACGTATCTCTTGATAAACTTGCTCCTACATATTTCAATACATCATCATAAGCTTCTTTTGCCGTTATTTCTGGTAATGGAAGTACTTTAAAAGGGTCTTTAGCCAAAATGGTATCTTTATCTGATGCGCTATCGCTTGCATCTAGGCGTACTCCCAATGCGTTGTTTTTAGTAATTTTAATATCGCCTTCTAAAATATTTCCCGATACATAAAATTTACCATAAGGCTTGTTCTTGCCCGGGTTTGTAGGGTTTAATATTCTATCTCTTACTGTTTTTACAGTGCTTGGTCCTGCTTTGTAATAATTGTTCACCACGTTATATAAACCACCTTCTCCGCCATATACATTATTACGCTCCCAATTATAAATCACATTGTTCCTAAAATCTACCAATTCGTTAGTACCGCCCAATCTTGCCCCGTTAAATCTGGGTGTTCTGCTTTTACAATGGATAAAAAGATTGTGATGTGCAGATAATGCACTACCTCCCCAAATGCCGCCCATGCCATGGTTTTCAAAATCCTTATCGCCTTCTTCGAAATGATATGAATAGTTTAGCGGCTCTGAAATTAAATTCCATTGCAATGTGGTGCTATCTCCCTTGTAGATAGACATCACCTCGTCTGTGCTCCAACTTAAACTGCAATGGTCAATAATAATATTTTTTCTTTTTCCTCCACCAAATGCGTCATCTGCCCCGGCACCATCTACCATGCCTTTATTTTGGTATCTGTCTCCCATTCTCACCCTAATGTATCTAACAATAATGTTATCTCCGGCCAAAGAAACCGGATAATCAGCAATGCAAATACCATCGCCCGGTGCAGATTGCCCTGCAATTGTTACATTTCCCCTAATACTGAGTTTAGCATTTAAATGTATAGTACCAGACACATTGAATACTACTGTTCTAGGTTCTTTGGCCTCCACCGCATCACGAAGGCTTCCTGATCCAGAATCGTTCAGATTAGTAACAACGTATATTTTACCTCCCCTGCCTCCTGTTGTAAATTTCCCAAAACCTTCGGCCCCGGGAAAGGCAATAGTTTGTGCCTTTGAAATTTGGGCAATTAAAATCGTACCCACAAATAATACATTTTTGATTAATTTCATATAAATTTTTATAGGTTATTGATTTTGGTTTTGGGTAATTGCAACAACCAAACTGTTAATGTAAACTTCTATATTGTCGTAAACTGTACTTAAATCATGCCCATTGGCATTAGCTACTGTATGATTAAGACCATTAGCGATTTCCCAGTTATCTGGCATGCCATCATTATCGGTATCAATAGGTGCAGCCAAGGAGTTTAAAAAGGGCCATCCCCCAACGTCATTTTGGGAATCAATAATTCCCTGCAATCCGCTTTGGCTCCCTATATATGTAGCCGTTCCATTTTGCACCTCCTGACTAATTCTGGCATCTATGGTATCTCTTTTATAGCTTGCGCCTGCGTATAGTAAAACAGCGTTGTATGCTTGTACAGCCGTATGCACAGAAATTGGTTCGAAAGCAATGGGTGTTGTTCTTTGAACCATTGCTTTTGTTACTCCAGGGTCGTAGCTTACACCTCCATTCCAATTATCTGTAGTAACGGTTGAATTACCATTTACATAATTTCCTGTGATATAAAACTTACCATATCCAGGTGCATATATACTTGTGTCTGGTGCACCAGCATAATCATCTTTTGTAACTCGCACAATACGTCTGTTAACTGAAGAAGTTGGCGTTGCCGGACCTGGTTTATAATAGTTATTTACCATGTTGTACTCTCCATTCTCTCCGCCGTAAACACTATTACCACTCCAATTATAAATTACATTATTTCTAAAATCTACCTTATCTATCCCAAACGCACTTATAGAGCCGCCTCCATTACTATATCTTTTTCCACCTTCAAACCGAGGGTTTCTACTTCTATGATGTGCTATTAAATTATGATGGAACGATGCTGGGCTACCTCCCCAAATACCACCATAGCCATGCGCTCCTTTTGGATGACCTGAATTGTTCATACTCTCAGAGATAATACACCATTGCATGGTGAAATTCTTATTGTGATAAAAAGATGCAACCTCATCTATTGACCAACTCATAGAACAATGATCTATGATGACGTTTTCTGTGCTTCCACCTCCAAAGGCATCAAACTCGTTAACTCCATTGCTATTGGTATCGCCAAGTCTAAAACGCATATAGCGTATAATAACATTATTAGCAGAAATCTTAAAATTGTAACCTTGTATACATATTCCACCGCCCGGAGCAGTTTGCCCAGCTATGGTTATGTCTTTTTTCTTTATTGTTAGAGGGCTTTGCAATATGATATCTCCGGAAACTTCAAAAACGACAATTCGTTTTCCATTTTGATTAATGGCATCTCTTAAACTTCCTGGTCCCGAATCATTCAAATTGGTTACCTTTATCACTTGCCCACCTCGACCACCTGTTGCATTCTTTCCCCAGCCCTCTGCTCCCGGAAAAGCATAAGCTATTGTATCACTTAGCATCTGAATATTCTTTTTACCACTATTTTCGTCAGCAATTTCACCTGCCTTTTTCTCAATTTCTTTATCTTTTATACATGCCACCTGAAATAAGCTCAATAGCATCATAACTAAAAAAGGATTTTTCATATTGAACATTTTAAAATGTATAATTTATTGAAACACGTTATCTCCATCTTGGATCTCCAACAGTAGATTTACCTGCAAATCCTAAATCTTTAATGGTGAAATTTGCATTTGCAGGGTCTACAAACAAGCTTTCTGAGGTTCCGTTATAATCTATAAGACCTTGAATTTGCCCTCTGGCAATTACATAATCTGCTGTTCTGTAATTATTTGATGAGGTATAACCACCTTCCATTAAAATACCACTCGCATTACTGCTTTTTGTTTTTGCAAAAATTGTATTTTTAATAGTAGCCGTAGCAACACTTTTTGTACCGTAGGTTATTAAGTACCTAAGATTGTTATCTCCTTTATTTATATCATAGACCGTACAGTTATCGACCAACAAAGTAGTGGAATTAGCACCAGTATGAGAAATGAGGCCAATGCCAATATTATAAAAAGTAGAATTGGTAATTGAAATATTGTCTATTAAACAGTTTTCTTCCACGGTGTGAACAAATGCATAGTTAAGTGATGGGGTAAGATTTCCAACTAGACAGTTGTTAAATATTAGGTTTTTAATGGTCTTAGCGGTTGTTGATTGTAACCTGACAGCACAATAAGAATATCCCTTAATACTACAGTTCTCAAACACAATGCTATCTACCACGCATGCCACAGATTGATTTATAACATAGTTTTTTTCATCTTCAAAGGCTATATTTTGGAATTTAAGAGTTCCCGCAATTGCCGGCAATGAAAAAACATTACTACTGGTGGTTTTTATTTGGGGCTTATTAGGTCCTTCTTCTCCGTAAATAGTAATAGATACATTGTTAGGGATATTAATTACCGGAAAACTGAACACACTTCCCTGTGCCAATATAAATATATCCCCATCTTTGGCACTTTGGATACTGTCCCTTAAATGATCGCCAGCTTTAATATATCTGGCATTCCCTGCCGGAATTCCCAATCTGGTTGTAAAAGTTCTTTCTCCCTTAAATACAGCCCCGTTATAGATTACAATTGTATAATTGGTAGCCGGGGTCAATCCACTTATTACCTTTTTGCCTGCCAAAATATCTGACGGTATTAAATCAATCCTATTTCCGTTAAGGGTAAGATGTGTAACCTCTTTTGAAGCATCCCATGATATGGTTACTTGTTCGGAGTAGATATCTTCGTATTTTATTTCTTTAAGATATTGTGCACCTGTGAGCTGAAATTTATCGGAATATTCCCAATTAGATTCTCCTTTGTCTTCTTCAGCATTAGCTCTTACCCTTGCATAATAATCTTTAAGGACTTCTATATCGTCATCGGACAAGGTGATATTATTCTCATCTGCCTGAAATGCTTTCTCTGTCCCATCTGCAAAAGTTTGGTCTTGAGAAACCTCAACCGTATAAGTTGTTTTTGACGATGCATGCAAAGATTTAGACCATTTTATATCTACTGAAGTTTGCCCTGCAGTAGTTACTACTTTAGAAACAGAAAAATTTCTAGCATAGGGTATCTCCGTTAATTCATTAATAACATTATCTTTACAAGAGTGCATTAATAACAATAAACTTATTAAGCCTGCATATAACGAAGACGTTTTAAAATATTTTATAATATTCATTGCTTGTTCCTCCATTATTTAAAAATTCTTTAAAGCGCCATTGGAGTTATCAATAAAGGTTTGCCATATTGGCCAATTTTGTTGGTCGTTCGGGTTTCGCAAGTACAATACTTCCCAATAGTTATATACCCCATCATTTGTTTTGCTTAAAGACCAACTTTTATTAATCGTATAGTTTGCAGCCCCGTATGTATCGGTATCGCCAATATTCATCCCATATATTTCTAAAGTTTCATTATCGCTTAAATATTTGGCATAAACTTTTTTTGGAAGATTGGAGTATGCGCCTTTTCTACCAGAAAGCTGTTCTAGTTTATTTCGGCTTTCTTCCAATTTCTCTTTGAGTAAATTCCATCTAATTAAATCGGCTTTACGTAACATTTCCCCGGCAAATTCTAGGGCTCTTTCTTTTACAATAGCTTCAAAGAAAGCTCGCTGGTTTGCAGTTACCTGCGTCATATATGCCGTTACCTTTTCTGGGTTGTTGGGGTAGGCTCTTTTCCTAACCATTTCCAGATATGGGGCAGCCGCAGCCGGACCTCCTCCATCTAATTCATTAATAGCCTCTGCTGCCATCAATAAAATATCCGAATAGCGCATATATATCCAATTCATCCCATCCGTGGTACTGCCTGTCGGTCTTCTTTTCATCCACTCGTACCTGTATTTACCCAAATAAATTCTATTTAGGGCAGATAAAACCTGTTTATTGTCAACCCATGAATATGGAACGCCAGTTACATCACGGCGCACGTCTTCTTTTTCATATTCATAAAACATTGCCGGATTTAGGAGCAGGTTTCCTCCATGAAGAATATCTGTATATTTATCTGTAACACCGGTAGTTTCCACCGCACGTGGAATTGCATAGGCATACATTACTCGTCCTCTGTTAGAACTGAACGGTATTTCCCACATGGATTCCTTACCAGCATCAAGATTTTCTTCCATAAATGAGTGGAAAAATCCCTCAAACGTTAATAAGCTTTGCGACTTTTGGTTGATGATATCCAAACATTCGTTTTTAGCTATGGCGTACATCTTTTGCCTAGTTAAATCTGGATCTGTACTTACATGAATAGTACCATCAGCCCATTGAGAGTACCCTGCCGCATAAAGGGCAACTCTTGCTCTCAGTCCTTTTGCAAAAGATTTGCTTACACGCTCTACACTTCTTGTTTTTACAGATTCGTTTGGCCAAGGCAGATAATCAGCAGCTTCTGCCAAATCTGCCAAGAGCTGCTTGTAAATTATATCTTTGCTACTTCTTGGCAAATTTGTTGTTTCAGCGGTAATGGGGTCAAATCTTGCCGGAACATCTCCCCAACCTTTAATTAGCTCTAAATACATAACAGCCCTGATAGTAAGGATTTCTCCCAGTAATTGAGCCATTTCTTTATTGACCGTTAAATTATTGTATTTATGTATGGCCCTGATAGCAAGATTTGCTCTTTCTATGCCTCCGTACATGGAAGCCCATACATTACTTGATGTATTCATGAGCGTGTTTGTTGGACTGGTCTGATAGTTACACAATGTAGCTTCTGGCGAATCGTAAGTTTTCATGGAAGCATTATCAAGTTCTACATCGGTATTTGTTCCATAATATAGCAGATACCTACCGTTGTGAGCATTGGTTTCCATAAAACTTCGTACAATGCCTGTGTAAGCTCCTTCGGCAAGTACCGGTGTTGTAAATATCATCTGCTCATCTAAAGATGATTGGGTTGGGGCTTCTAATACATCTTTACATGAGGGTATAAAGAAGATAGAGGTTATTAAAAATATAATTGAAATTCTTCTACACATTGCTAAAAAGATTAAAAATTAACATTTAAACCAAACACAAAACTTCTACTTCTGGGATATGCAGAATAGTCTACCCCCGGCGTTAATGGAGATTTTCTTTTGGTAGATACTTCAGGATCAAATCCCGAATAGTTGGTCCATGTATGTAGGTTGTATCCAGAAGCATAAAGTCTTAATTTTTCTATTTTCACTTTGCTAGTCAATTTCTTTGGTAATGTGTAACCAACAGTTACTGTGGCAAGCCTTAAAAAGGAACCGTCTTCCACAGCCCAATCAGAAAATACAAATCCGTTTACGTATGGAGACCACATAGTGGTATTGGCATTCATGGCCGCCAATTCAGCAGGATCGTTACTAAGGGTTCCATCGCTTCTTAAATTTGTCCACCTTTTACCAGAAGCCATTTCCGAGATCATGTTTCTTGAATGGTATCTAGACGTTTGGGTATATTCTATCTTATTGGCGTTATAGATATCGTTTCCATAGCTCCAGTTTAAATACACTCCTAAATCAAAACTGTATATTCTTGAATTAATGGAAAAACCACCGGTATGTAATGGGGTAGCATTTCCGATAATTGCCCTATCATTATCTGACGTTATCTTTAAATCACCTGATAAATCTTTTAACTTCATACTTCCGGGTCTAATTGTACCCACTATAGCTGATGCATCTGGAACACCTGGTTTTAGCACCCATTTACCACCTATAAAACCATCAAAATCTGACACCTCATATCTTCCATCGCTCACATATCCAAACATGCTTCCTACCGTACCTCCTACTATTGCTTTATAATCTTGAGGAATTGCCGTACTTGCCCAACCAGTGGTTACAATATCGCCATCAATTTCTGCCAGCCCGCCCAAGCTTTTAATTTTACTACGATTTAAACTCATATTGGCATTGATTTGAAGATTGAAGTTCTTTTTATTAATTGCATTGTAGTTTACAGAGAACTCCAGTCCTTTATTTTCTGTGTCTCCTAAGTTTCTATATTGGTTTGTATATCCTGTACCGGGAATGGGAAACAACACCAGCAAATCTTTCGTTGTATTTGAATAGGCTTCCGTCGTTATATTTAATTTTCTTTTAAATAAAGACACATCCAAGCCTATATTTCTGGTAATGGTGGTTTCCCATCTTAAATCGGGATTTGCCATAGTTCTTGATGGAGACCAAAAACTGGTTGCTTCATTAACATATACACTATTATTGCTTACTTCATATTCCTGATTGATTTGTCCACTAGGAATTCTGTTGTTACCGGCAGCTCCCAAACTTGCTCTTAGTTTCAGATCATTTAACCATTTCTTGGTACTTTTCATAAAGGCTTCATCAGAGATTCTCCATCCGGCAGAAACCGAAGGGAAATATCCCCATCTGTTACCTTCTGAAAATTTGGAGGAACCATCAGCCCTAATGGCTGCACTCAACAGATATTTGCCCTTATAATTATAATTTGCCCTTGTAAAGAAAGAAAGGATTTTATCATTAGGTCTATAAAAGTTGTTTGTAACACTGGGTACTCCCTGTCCGGTTAATCTTCTAGTTTGATCAAAAGAAAAACTTCGTGGAAAGCCACGGATTTCATACGAAGAATAGTTCTCTTTTGTGAGGATATATTCATGCCCCACTAGCAAGGACAAACTATGTTTCCTTGGCAAGATTTTCTTAAAATCGTAGTTTAATGTATTGGCGTTTCTTAAAGTATTCCTAAATGTATTGGTAGTAGTTAATAATGGTTGCCCAATATAGCTGTCGATATTACGTACGTAGTATGTAGTAGAGCCGTAAAACCTGTCGTTGAAATTGGTATAATTATCATAGCCTATTTCGGACTGTAATTTTAGGTTATTGTTTATCTGGTATGTTAATCCCCCACTAAAGTTATATGTTCTTCGATTGATTAATTGATCATTATCAGATAGGGATAAAATAGGATTATATAGCGCAAAATTATCATCGACATCGTCATCTTCAATATCATATACTTGTGTTAAACCCGGAACGGGGATAGAGGGATAAATCATTGCATATTTTAATCTTGAATCTGTAGAAGACTTTTCGGTTATCTCATTTGTCCCCCCTCCTTCTATTCTAGTATTAGAAAATCTCACACCTACATCTAATATTAGCCTTTTATATAGCTCATGGTTCAATTTAAAGTTAAGATTATGCCTTTCATAGCCAGAAAACAGCATAATTGCTTTATCTTTTACATAGTTATGTGAGATTGAATATTTGGTTTTGTCACTACCTCCTCTAATACTAAGATTTTGGTTATATGTAGTTCCGATTCTTCCGAAAATAATTTCTTGCCAATCGTTATAAGGAATATTTTTGTACAAATCTATATCTTGCCAATAGCCAAAATAATCGGTATATCTAGTTGGTGCATTTTTTAGCAATGAACTTTCATATTGCCACAAAACATAATCATATGGTTCTAAAACATTTAATTTATTAGCTAAATTTCTTGTACCTGTAAAAGCATTCAAACTGATATTTGTTTTTCCTTTCTTACCTGATTTTGTAGTAATGATAATTACTCCATTCGCTCCTCTTGAGCCATAAATAGCTGTAGATGAAGCATCTTTTAATACATCTATAGATTCTATATCATTTGGAGCAATATCAGCAATTGTATTCGCAGGAAAACCATCAACAATATATAGAGGAGAATTATCCTGTGTAATAGATCCTCCACCCCTAACTCTAACCGTCATCTCAGCCTCTGGAGAACCTTCCGTAGAGGCTATACTTACTCCAGCAACCCTGCCTTGGATAGCCTCCAGCACCGATGATACCGGTGCCGCAGCAATAGTAGCTGCATTTACCGACGATACTGCTCCGGTAATTGATTCTCTTTTAATGGTTTCATAACCTATGTTGACAACTTTTACTTCGTTAAGCATAGTTACATTCTCCTCTAAAACAGCATCCACTTGGCTTTTAGCTCCAACGGTAATTTCTAATTTATTATAACCAATAGAATTAAAAACTAAAATAACATTACCTGTTGAGGGAACAGGAATTTTATAAACACCATTAACATCTGTAGATACAACATTTTTTGTTCCCTTAATAGTTACGGCTACGCCAGGAAGCGAAGATCCCGTAGCTTTTTCGGTTACCTTTCCTGTTACTGACCTTGTTTGTGCTTGAACTAACTGAATGCTAATTGCCAAAACACAAAAAAACAGCAAGTTTTTTTTCATACAATATGGTTAAAATTTGGTTACACGCAGATGATTATAGAACCATCTTACTAACAATTCTACAATATAATTTTAAGAGTTGAACTAAAAACACCTCTATAAATCTGTGCAATCGTTCCCGACAACGTTGCCATTTTAGCCGAAATTTTATACCTTTAGTACTATTCAGAATTAGTCGTATTTTTGAAAAACAACAAACTTTAAGCATTTTATCATTGTATTTATTTTTCTCATGTTTGAGCCTGTTACCATAAAAGATATAGCAAAAGCACTCGGTCTTTCTACCTCTACGGTTTCTAGAGCATTAAGAGATACCTATGAAATTAGCCCAGCCACAAAGAAATTAGTTACCGATTATGCCAAAGAGATAGGCTACAAACCCAACCCTATTGCATTAAGTTTAAAAGAAAGAAGAAGTAAATCTATTGGGGTAGTGGTTAGTGAAGTAGCTAACAGCTACTTTTCTCAAGCAATAGACGGTATCGAATCAATTGCATATGACAAAGGCTATCATGTAATTATTTCTCAAACCCACGAATCATATAATAGAGAGGTAATTAACGTCAATCATCTTGCTTCTAGATCTGTAGATGGCCTACTTGTCTCGTTATCTTCGGAAACCGAGGATATTTCACATCTTTCCTCTCTACATGAAAAAGGATTACCCATTGTGTTTTTTGACCGGGTTGCCGATGAGATTGTAACCCACAAAGTAATAGCCAATAATGAGAAAGGTGCCTATGATGCTACCAGTTATTTGATTAACTCCGGATATAGAAATGTTGCTCATTTAACCAACTCAAGCTACCTTTCTATTAGTATAGAAAGATTATCAGGATATAAAAAGGCGTTAACTGATCACGGTATTGAACTTAAAGAAGAGTATATCAAGTATTGCCCACATGGAGGCATGTTGTATGAAGAAATGGAAAGTGCGATTAAAGAACTGCTGAGCCTAAAGAACAAACCAGATGCTATTTTTGTGGGCGGAGATAGACTGAGCACGGGATGTTTAAGTGTTTTTAAAAACTTAAATATTGCAGTTCCACAAAATATGGCCATTGCTGGTTTCAGTAATTCTGATGTGCTGGACTTATTTAACCCATCACTTACTTCTGTTAAACAACCTGCTTATGACATTGGTCGACTAGCCACAGAAATGCTCTTAAAAATTATTGAGGCGAAGTATCCTGTAGAAGAATTTGAGAAGAAAGTGTTAGATACTACCCTTTTTATTAGGTAGAGCTTATATTAAATATCAGTATTAATGAGGCAATTTATAAGCCTGTCTAGCTAATAGCTTCCAATCTTTTCCATGCTTTATCCAAACTAACATAATACCCAAATGCACCTCTCCAGGTTTACCACCATCGTTGGTTCTCGCATGTAATTCATGGCGAACAACTGCTGTATTTCCTGTAATTTTAATAGTCTGGTTTTTCAAATCAATATCAACAAAATCTGATTTACCACTTGCTATGGTTTCTACAAAAGTAGCTTTATCTTCAACCTTACCACCAGAATGCCCATAACTTAAATCTTCGGATACAATATCTTCTAGAGCTTTACGTTCGCCACTAATCATAGCGTTTTTCATTTTGTCTACCGCAACAAGCAGGGCATCTTCTCCCTTGTTTTGGGCATGGGCATAAACCGATAACATTACAGCGATAACCAATAATAGTTTTTTCATTTATTAAAATAGATTTGGAAGGTAATAAAAAAGAGAATAACTCAGCACATTATATGCAATAATGAACAGCTATTCTCTTTTTCTTAATTTTTATAACTTGGTTATTTGTTTTTCAACAAATCCCTAATTTCGGTAAGCAATATTTCTTCTTTTGTTGGTGCTGGAGGAGCTGCAACAGCTTCGGCCTCTTGTTTACGCTTTAAAGAGTTAATACCTTTAACCATTATAAATATAACTAATGCTAGTAATAAGAAATTAATTGCAACTGTAATAAAACTACCATAAGCAAAAATTGCAGCACCATCAACCTTTCTTGCATCTACCAATGCAAGGCCATCAGGTACTTCTCCTCTAAGTACTACATACAGATTGCTAAAGTCTGGCTTACCAATAATAGCTGCTACAATGGGCATTACTAAATCGTTAACAACACTATCAATAATTTTCCCAAAAGCACCTCCGATAATTACACCCACTGCTAAGTCCATTACGTTGCCTTTAATAGCAAACTCCTTAAATTCTTTTATAAATCCCATAAACGTTGTTTTTAATTAGGTAATTAATTTTATAAATGTAAACTTAATCAAAAGAACATTAATTAATGAAATAAACCAACAAAAATCTAAAGCATTTGTTTATTTTTGGGAAATTGAACCAATCGTTATATGCTAAAACAACATCTTCAGCAAAAGTTATTACAAAAGCTCTCTCCGCAACAAATACAGTTTATTAAATTGTTGCAGGTACCAACTGTAGCTTTAGATACACGCATAAAAGAGGAATTAGAAGAAAATCCCGCCTTAGAAGATTCTAGTTTAATTTCATTAGATGAACCTAAGGGAGAATATGACGACCTGCAAGACGACAGAGATGATTTTGACAACGATGGTGGAGAGGATAATAGCTTGGATGAATTTAATGTAGATGATTATCTACAAGAAGATAATACCAACGATTACAGTACATCATACAATAATGGAGATGACGAGGAAGACAAAAAAGAAACTCCCATTGCCATTGAAACCACATTTTTTGAAAGCCTGCAACAACAGTTGGATTTAATTCCACTATCTGACCAAGATTTTATAATTGGCAAGCAAATTATAGGTAGTTTAGATGATGATGGCTACTTACGTAGGCCAATTACTTCGATGATTGATGATTTGGCTTTCTCTCAAAATGTAATGGTAGAAGAAGAAGAAGTTTTGGAAATGCTAAAATTAATCCAAAATTTTGATCCTCCCGGAATTGCAGCGAGAGATTTACAAGAGTGCCTTACACTACAACTAAAACGTAAGGACATTTCTAATCCCCTCATTAAAAAAGCTATTGAGATTGTAGAGCATCATTTGGATGAGTTTACCCGCAAGCACTACGATAAGCTAGAACGAGCCGTTGGCCTAAATAGTGAAGAGCTAAAAGATGTTGTTGCAGAAATTTTGCGTTTAAACCCAAAACCCGGCGACTCAAACCAAGTAACCACCAAGCAAATGCAAATTATCCCCGATTTTCATGTTGCAAACAACGATGGTGTTTTGGTGCTTACATTAAATGCAAGAAATGCTCCCGAGCTTCGTGTTAGCCGTTCGTATATGGATATGTTTGACCATTACGATAAGGCATCGCAAAAAGACAAGAAGCTGAAGGAAGCGGTTCAGTTTGTAAAGCAAAAACTCGATTCGGCCAAATGGTTTATTGATGCGATTAAACAAAGGCAACAAACTTTGCTGAAAACCATGAATGCCATTATGCATTATCAATATGACTATTTCTTAACTGGTGATGAACGCAAATTACGTCCAATGATTCTGAAGGACATTGCCGATAAAATAGATATGGATATTTCTACGGTTTCGAGGGTGGCCAATTCTAAGTACGTGCAAACTGAATTTGGCACATTCCTGTTAAAATCGTTTTTCTCTGAAGCCATACAGACCGAAAGCGGCGAGGAGGTTTCTAACAAAGAGGTTAAAAAAATCCTGGAAGACTGCATTGGTAAGGAAGACAAACGCAAACCCTTGGCCGATGAACGCTTAACCGAAATACTTAAAGAGCATGGTTACAACATTGCCAGAAGAACAGTAGCCAAATATCGTGAGCAAATGAATATCCCTGTGGCAAGGCTAAGGAAAGAGCTTTAATGCCATTTTTTACCTCCACTAAAAACGCTATAAGTTGCATTAAGCTGAAAGCCTAATACAATTTCATGAGAGCCACTACTAACAGTTTTTAGTGCTGAAGTAGTTATATCGTAGGCATAAGTAAGATTTACAAAGTTTTTAAAGTTAAAACCAAGCATTGCCGAAAATGAATCTGACTTTCTATAACTCCCTCCCAGCCATATTTTATCTTTATATGAAAATTTTATGTTGGTGTCAAAAGAAACAGGTAACGATGGTATTTTTTTAACCATTGCAGACGGTACAACTGATATCTCCTCATCAAGAAAGAACTTATAGCCGGCCGTTAAAAAAACATGGGGTACTGTTTTTCCTTCTGTGTAGTTTGTGCTATTGGTAAAAGCCAGTTTTTGTGGTATAATTTGCTGAATGGCTAATCCTGCAAAAAAACTTGGTCCATAATACCATGTTCCCACCCCTAAATCGGGCTTAAATTGGGCAGCCAATACATTAGATAATGCTGGGTCATTTGCATTTTCAAGTGTCAAATCATTAACATCCAAAGCAATACGGCTTACTCCACCATAAACGCCTACCGATAAATTGTACAAACCACTTAGCTGAAGATGATAAGCATAGGTTAAACCTACATCCAACCTAGAAATAGGGCCTGTTTTATCGCTTATTGCCATTATGCCCATACCATGGTGGGCTGGCGAAGAGGTGTAATGCTGAAGATAGCTCCTACTCATAGGATCGTTTCCCGTCTCTGGCAGCGATAGCGGATTTTTCCATAGATATTCATCACTTAAATTCCAATGTGCCGATATGAACGATGTTTTTGGTGAATTTTCTATACCAGACCACTGCTCCCTATGTCCCACTTTAATGTCCATGTAATTTTCTATACCACTTAACGCCGGATTGAGCAAATAGTTATTAAATATGTACTGCGTATATTGGGGCTTTTGTTGGGCAAATACATTGGCAATACCAATAATTGATATAAACAACAAAAACACACATTTTCTAACCAACATCTATCTAATAATAGTTAATGACCCCGTATGGGGCTTTCTGCCTGTGAATAAATTTATAATATAATAATAAGTGCCCACTGGCAGTGGATTATTATTCAAAGTGCCATCAAACGGTGTTTTATAACCTAAGCTCCTAAATACCCGTTGTCCTCCCCTGTCGTATATTTCAATAGTAGCTTTTGGATAATCATCAATATGTGCAATGTTCCATATATCGTTAACCCCATCACCATTTGGCGTAATGGCACTAGGTATTTCCAAATTCCTCAATAGCTTAACCTTTACTTCATCAACCATAAAACACCCCTTGCCATTTGTTACCTTTAAAACGTACGTCATATCATCTGTTGGCTTAACAATAGGATTTGGTACATCGTCCCTATTTAAACCTGTTGACGGCGACCATTTGTACCTGAGATTTTGACCAAATGCTGTAGCTGTTAAGGTTGTTTGTTCTCCCTCCAATACTTGCTTATCTTCACCTGCATCAACAATGGGAGTTTCATTAACGGTTACTGTTTGTGTTTTTTCCACAGTACAACTACCATTACTAAAGGTGTATTTAATAGTATGTATGCCCATGCCTGCCACCGATGGTGTAAAAACACCGCCTGCACTAACTCCAACTCCGCTAAAAACTCCTGTACCGGGCATTCTGTTTACTTCGGTAGCTACAAGTTGTATGCTTGGTACTTCCATGCATACCTCTATGGGCTGTCCAAAATCAATTTGGGGCAATGCTTTTACCGTTATTATTTTTTGCACTTCGGCAACACATGCGTTGCCCGAATATACAACCATTTTTACCGTGTAATTTTTACTGTAAGGCAAGCTAAATACCGGATATTGGTGCTGATATGTTTTGGGGCTGGTTCTGGTTCCTGGAGCTAGGTCGGTTTCTACCTCGGTAGGTTTATTGGCAAAATCGTAATACCAGTCAATTCTGGTTATTTCACCAAAATCAACCGTAGCCAAATCTTTAAAAGTTACCGGAGCATTACTGCACAATGTTGCTTGGTTTTCTACTCCGAAAGCCGCCCTAGGTGCGCTACCATTTACCCTAAACTCTTTTTTTAGGATTACGGCACAGCCATTTGCCGATGTTACTGTTAGTGTTATCTCATATAGTCCAACATGAGTATAAACATGGCTTCCGTTAAGCGAAGTAGAGGTATTTGGCCGTTGGGCATTGGCATAAGCATCTCCAAAGTCCCATAAATAGGTTAGCTGCCCGTTACCGGCAATTGAACTTTTATTGGTGAACACGGCATTGCCATCGGCTAAGCAAAAATTTGGCAGTTCAAAATCTACCGTAGGCAGGGCAGTTACCTTAATTATTTGAGAAAAACTTTTTGAGCAACCATACTCAGAAGTAATCGTAAGCTTTACGTCATAATCGCCCGCAGTGTTATAGGTATGTTGCGGATTGGGGTCTGTTGAGGTCCGCCCATCGCCAAAATCCCACAACCAACCCATAATTTCCCCATCTGCAGACGTAGATTGGTCGCTAAATTGTATGGTTTTATTTTCGCACAATGCGGTAGTGGTTATAAATTTGGCAGTCGGGAGCGCAAATACCCTAATATCTTTTGAAAAAACTTCGGATAAACAACCCGCCTGGTTCTCTGCAAATAACTTGACCGTATAAGTACCCGGGGCGTAGGTGTGTGTAAATGATGCAGCGGTTGTCCGCACATCCGTTTGTCCATCGCCAAAATCCCAATGCCATTTTGCAATATTATTTCCATTTCCTTGGCTATTATCGTTAAAAGTAGTGACAACGCCGCTACAAATCCAATCGCCAACAACCTCAAAAGATGAAGTAGGTTTATCTTGTACCTCATATTCCAATTCCAACTCATCTACGGCTCCACATCCATCCGAAATTGGCTTTTCTGCCGTTACTTTTATCAAATATTTTTTTGCATTGGTAAAAGTCAGTTGACTTACCAGCTTATATTTATAATAAAGAATGCTATTGCTCGTATAAGTTTGGGTCAAATCCAATGGCACATTGGCTATTGGCTGTCCGTTATCTAAATCTAATGTTATAGCTAATGGCTGATAGGGAAATGAAACGTACAAATCGTACTTTTCGTTGATACATCCCACTTCTTTTTTAAGTCCGCTAACTTCGTCAACCGCCTCTATGCCCGGCGATATAAGGCTAGCTCCTGCTGCATAACCATACGATTCTGCATTGCCAAAACCATAGGCTATAGCATTAAAACCACCGTTGGCCTGTAAATTATGCGTGCCTTCTGAAACCTCTATTTGGGCATAAGAATATCCGGCTTTATTAGGTACAGCCTTAAATTCTGATGCTTTAGCAACCCCATCTAAGGTAAAACTGATAACATCTGCCGTTTTGATAACTACATTGATATAATGCTTTAGAATATTGTAATAAGGCGACGAATACATCGTCATTTTATCTAAGGTTTGCTCCAACGGATTTAAATAAATCATTTCCGGGTCGCCAACATCTCCATCATTAGAATTTGAGGTACAATTCATTGATCTGTGTTGCGAAACCTGATATTGTACTACCTGTATTGCATTATCACTTTCTATATAGTTTATTTGCTGACTAGAAAATTCGTAATAAAGGTTATTGATAAAACTAGTATTAGGAATAACTATTCCGTTAATTTTTACAACTGCCGTTGATACACTTTTAAATACCCTATAGATATCGTAATTTCTATTCTTAGAAGGTACGGCTACAAATGATTTTCCCCAAGTTGAGGTCGGATAAACTTGCTGAAAAAAACTGTCGGCAGAACCTGGGGCCGAGGTACAACTTATAGAAATCCTCGTACTACCCGAAAAAACCGCTATCCGTTTACAGCTTTGCCCATTAGCAGCCACAGATTTAATGGTGGTTCCCGTAAGATCATCGCCCGTAGTAGAAGATGAAGTACCTGATGCGTTTCCAAATATCTGATAAATTTCCCCTTTGTTTAAAGTTATTGTTTTTGCAACATTTGCTACCAAGCCACCTTGGGTAGTAACGGTTGGCGTAATTATAATTTGGGTATTATCTTCGGTGGCTACCACAGCGCAGAACGAATAGGCGTTACCTGAGTTTGCTTTTTGTGTGTAGTTGAGGGAATAGTAGTCTTTCCCTAAAGTGTTTGTTGGCAGCAAAAGCGTTGCTCCCGACATTTGGTTATTGTAAATATGCCCATAAGCCACTATGGGTTTTACAGAAGTAAGATGGATACCTTTGTTATTCTGGCCTTCAACACCTCCCGAATAAGCAGCTTGCGGTACAGTAACGATAGTTACCTGGTTTGCCGTAACAGAAAAACTGGCAGAATAATTTATTCCGGGAATTTCTATTTTTCCGGTAGTATTTACATCTGATGTGATATAAAGAGACATTCGCTGAGCCATACTTGTAGAATATCCGCTAACATGAGGGGCATATAAAAACCAAAAATCAGTTCCTTTATTAGATGCTCCTTGCGCTCCAACTTCTAGAACATAGATAGAAAGCAACAAGATTAGGTAAAATAAACGCAGGCAACTTTTCATGGTTTAGCAAAGGTAATTATTCAAAACAGCACCCTTAACGTTACTTCATGAGAGCCCGAAGATACTGTATTTAATTCCGATATTGTACGGTCGTAAGCGTAGCCAACGCCAACCATATTGGCCACGTTAAACCCAATGCTACCAAAAAAGGCATCGTTTTTACGATAGCCGCCCCCAATCCAAAAAGTATTTTGATAGGCAAATTTTAAGCTTAAATCAAATGCTTTTGGCAAAGGGGTAACTACTTTTAGCATTACCGAAGGGGTTACAGAAAAATCGTTGTTAATCCAAAATTTATAGCCACTGGTTACAAAATAGTGCGCAACCTCTTTGCCTACATTGAAATCTCCATCAAATGCAATCTTATTTTTGATAATCTGTTGCATAGATGCTCCAAAATAAAAGGTAGAGGTATAAAAATACAGTCCAGCGTTTAAATCCGGAGTAAATTTATTAATCTCGGCAGATGTTCCTACTACCGGGTCATCAGATTCATCAAAAACAAGCGATTGCGCATTTATTCCCAACCTGTTAGCCCCTATCCCTACTCCCACCGAAAGATTTGCCCTATCGCCTATGGCCAAATGGTAAGCATAGGTTAAATTTGCGGTAACTCTATTTAACGGCCCGGTTTTATCGCTAATGAATAAAACACCCAAAGCGTGGTGTGGCATAGAAGCTGCATAATCAAACATATCATCTTTGGTTTGGGGTTCGGTTACACCTAAATCGCTTGCCCTATAATTGGCCATATCGCCACCAAACGAAATTGGTGTGCTAAAAGTGGCATAGGCGGTTTTTGGGGCATCTTTTAAGCCCTGCCACTGGTTGCGCACTCCTAATCTTAAATCCATACCAGTATAAAGACCTGTAACAGCGGGATTTAGGACCGACATATTTTGAAAATACTGAGAATAGTGAGGCCGTTGCTGGGCATAAACACCGTACAGCATCAGTTTTAAACATATAAATACAATTAGCTTTCTCATCTTAATATGGTAACCGATCCTGTGTATTTTTTGCGGCCGTTGTTAGGTTCAATGATATAATAGTACACGCCTATTGGCACATCCGAACCATTTAATTTACCGTCCCAAGGTGCATTGTATGGCGAAGCCTGAAAAACTTTTTGACCATACCTGTTAAATATAGTAATATTTCCTTCTGGAAGCGTTTCCAGATATTTGATATTCCATGTATCATTCTTTCCATCGCCATTGGGGCTGAAAACGTTAGGAATAACCGGATTTTCATGTACTGTTACCAAATATTCATACACAAGTTCACAACTATTTGATGTTACTGTTAGGGTATATTTGGTTGTTTTTTCGGGTTTGGCCACAGGGTTTTGAACACTATCTGCACTTAAACCTTCTGCCGGACTCCATTTATACTTTAAATTAGAACCATTTACAACAACATCAATCACTTTTTGGCCGCCTAATAATATATCCATATTTGGGGGCATCGTTATCAAAGGTAATTTATCAACAGTGATGTTTATATTTTTTTCCTCTGTACAACCACTATTAGTAGTATAGATATATTTAATGTTAAAGTTTCCAGCCCCACTTATTCTCGGGCTAAATACTCCGGTAGCAGAAACCCCGGTTCCGGAAAAAACATGTGTTCCCGGTACATTATTTTCATCTTTGGCTATTAATTGGATTGGGTCTGCATCTTCACAAAGTGGGTCAACAGTATTGAATTTTACATTGGGAGCTGGATAAACACTTACCGTAACAGGAGCAGATTCGGTAAAACAAACCTGTCCGGAATAAGCACGCATTACCACCTTATAATTGGTTTTAACAGTGGTATTAGGATATTTATGGGTATAAATCTTTCCAAAAGCAGGGCTGTTATCGGTAACCACCGCATTAGTTCCTCCTATTTTGTAATCAAATATCCATTCTATTTTAGTGATATTCCCAAAACCAATTGTGCTTTTATTCTCGAAAGATACTTCTACGTTTGCACACAACTTAGCGGGGTCTTTTACTTCAAAAATTGTATTGGGGTTACTTCCGCTAATGGTTATTTGTCGGGCAAATGTAGTGGGGCATCCCTGCTCAGATATGCCTATTAATTTTACTGTATAAATTCCTGTTGTCAAATATTTGTGCGTTGGCTTTTGAAGTACTTTTTGTGTTAAATCGTTAGAGCCATCACCAAAATCCCATTCCCACGAAGTAATATTCCCTTTTACTGCAACGGCTTCGTACTGTACTACATCATTTATACATGAGCCCGGGTCGTTAAAAGTGATTTCCGGCGTTTCATATATAGTGATAGTTTGGGTAAGAGTATCGGCACAGCCCGATGATGATACGGAAATCAATTTTACATTGTAATTCCCGGCAGTACTATAAGTAGTGGTTGGTGATTTTTCGGTAGATAACGGCTTTCCGTTCCCAAAATCCCAAGTTTGGGATGCAATATTGGAATTAACGAAAGTACTTTCGTTGTTGAACTTAATTACAGCATTAACACAAAATGGCCCTACAGCAGTAAAAGCCGATTTTGGGGTTGCTAAAATAGCAATTGTTTTGGTGTAAACCAGATTACAGCCAATATCGGTAACCACTTTTAAAGTTACTGTTTTGCTGCCCCAAGTTAAGTATTTATGCTTGGGGTTTTGTAGACTCGATTTCGTTCCATCGTCAAAATCCCACTCCCACGAACTGATATTTCCTCCTGTTTTGGGCGATGTATCGGTAAATTGTACATCGGTATTTACACAAGCCTCGTTTGGAGCGTTAAAACTTGGCGAAAAAACATCGAACTCGGTAAAAATTTCTTCATCTACCGCACAAATTGCTGTTGCCGGTTTTTGTATCAATACCTTTAAAAGGTAATTGCCAGAAGTTGCAAAGTAAGATGAAGGCAAAGAGTAATTATAAAGATAATAGGTAATGCCATCCTCCACCTTGATGCTATAACTAGGCGTGTTTATAACCTCTACTTTTGCTCCATTATTTAAATTCCAGGTTAATTTATCGGTTATATACGGCAGCTTTAAAACAAAATCGAAATTGGTCCCCAAGCAAAAATTTGTAGACGCAATGCTACTTCCGCTAGGAAAAACCTGTATGTTGCTTTTAAGGTTTTTTAAATCTGTTCCGGCCAAATAGGCATAGGATTCTACCTGCCCATAGCCGTAGGCAATAGCCACAAACCCACCGCTGGCAGTTAAACGGTGCTGAACCGTAGAATTGGTTACATCAACCACGGCATAACTGTATTCGCCATCGGCAATAGATTTAAATTGGCTCGAAATAGAAGCTCCATCTAACGTAAAACCGGGAATATCCACAGTTTTTATAATGATGTTGAGATAATATTTGGTAATCTGTGTTTCTACACCGCTAATACTGCCCAATTTTGAATATACGGCAATATCTTTTAAGGTTTGCTCTATGGGATTTAAAACGGTCATTTCAGGATCGCCCTGATAAGTTGCCTGCCCATTGTTAACTGCCGTTGCCGGGTTGCTCAAATTACAGGTTTGCGAAGTTTGATATTGTGCTACGGCTATGGGCAACGTTGCCTTAATTACACTTGGCTGATTGGTGTAAAAGGTAACTACGCTGCCTTTTGCGTAAGGATTTGACAAGGTTGTACCATTGGCATTGGTGGTACTGCCGTTTACCGTAATGGTGGTATTATCTTCTGATACAATAATTTTAATGACATCGGTATTGCCGTGTAGGGTGTTGTAAAACGGTGCCGATACGAAGTTTTTGCCCCAGGCCGTAACCGGAAACAATTGCTGATAAAGGTTATCGCCGCCACTGGGCGTTCTTGTACTTGCAGCCTCGCAATAGGCAGCCCATGTATGGCCCGAAAAAACGGCAATTGGCGTACAGCCAGAAATGGCCTTTATATGTGTTCCGGTTAAATCGTTAACTGCCTGATATTGATATATATCTCCTTGGTTTAAAGTAATTTGAAACGGAGTTCCTGCTGCCCTTGCTCCATTTCTATCGGCTTGGGTTGGTGTAATTTCTATGGTAGTATTATCTTTTACGCCAACTATGGTAAACTCAGAAAAAGCGGTGTTGGCATTCCCCATTCCCTTATTCTGTTGCGAAAAAACATAATATTCTTGCTCTAAACTAGAACTGGGCAACACTAACGTTCCACCAGTGCGTGCATTGTTAGAAATGATACAATAAAGAGAAATTGGTTCTCCGGTAGTTACATTAATTCCCTTGTTAACTTCTTTAACATCAGATGTACCTATGTAAACGTCCCATTGAGTGGGGTCAATAAATACAGGAGTTACCACATTTGCGGTAATATTGCCACTTGCTATAGTTATCCCTGCCGCTTTTATCTGATAGCTAGTATTAACATCCGACGAGAGAAACAATGTCATTCTAGATGTCGTTCCATCAATATGCCCTGCATAGGCTATCCAAAAATCAGTTCCTTTATTGGAAGTAGATTGTGCAGATACCCCAAAGCTGCCCCAAAAGAACAAACTAAGTACAATGAGCAAAAATTTGTTTTTCATCTATTTAACTTTATTTTCAATGGAGATGAATCTATCATGATTTTAAGTATCACATTATATGACTTTAAAAACCACGATGGCTTCATTTCATTTCAAAATAGAAAATATATCAGGCGGATGTTGTTTTCCTGTCATTATGCTTATGTACCAAAAATCAATTATAATTGCTTTCGATTTATCTAAGTGTCGATAAAATAAAAAGATGTGTCGATAAAATTTCTCATCGCAAAATCAACTTAAGACAGTAAATTTTGACGAGCTATAAACTCTAGCTGCTGATTGGCCAGTAATAATTTTTCGGTAAGCTCTTTGTTTTCCTTTCTGAGCGTATAAATCTCTATCGCCTTATCTATATTAATCCTAAGATCTTCTTCCATCCAAGGTTTTTGGATATATCTATACACCTGGCCTTTGTTAATGGCATCAATTACCGCATCAATATCAGTATATCCGGTTAAAATCATCCTAATTGGTTCTGGATATTTTTCCAAAATCGAGGCCAAAAATTCTACACCTGTGGTCTTGGGCATTCGCTGGTCGGTAATGATTACCTGGACATCTTCGGTCTCTAATATTTTTCTTCCTTCTTCTGCCGACTCGGCAGTAAAAACTTTATACAATCTACGGAAAGTTGCCGCAAAGGCACTTAAATTATGTGGTTCATCATCAACGTATAGGATATTCGCTGTCATTTTTCTGCTAATAAAAAGTTAAAAATACTTTTTTATTGTAATTCTAAAAAACTAATTTAGTCTTTTAGCTATGAAAAACTATTTTTATGTGGAAAATTTCATTCTTAGATTATAATTTAAATGTATCCTACCATCGTACCTTCTCCGTTACATGCCCTCATAGAGCAGACAAAAAAAAGCAAAGACATATACAAGCCATTAATATTACGGCTTTCCAACCAAGAAGACAAAACTAAATTCAATCAAATCATATCAGAAAATAACGGTTTACAGGTTTTTGATACCATTAGAGAACAGGTTGCCGAACTATTGAAATGTTTACGCCCAGTTATGGCGTTTATGCCAAAAGATGAGTTTGCCGGTTTGGTAGAGCAAAAATTAGGCAACAGTGATGAGAGCGTTGAATATGGAGTGTGGGTATATTATCCTTGGAGAAACAAATTAGTGCATTTATTAGATGAGGCCGAATTTACAATAGTAAGAACTAACCGGAACAAACATAAAATAACGGAAAAAGAGCAACAAACTCTTGCTACCAAGAAAATTGGGGTCATGGGCTTATCTGTGGGGCAATCTGTTTCGTTGACCTTGGCAATGGAAAGGGGTTTTGGAGAACTTCGTATTGCAGATTTCGATGAGCTTGATTTGAGCAATATCAATAGGATTAGAACCGGTGCACTAAATATCGGCTTAAAAAAAACAGTAATTGTAGCAAGGGAAATTGCCGAAATAGACCCATTTTTAAATGTAGTTTGCTTTCATAGCGGCATTACCGATGATAACATCATGGAGTTTCTTACCGATAACGGTAAACTAGATCTACTTATTGACGAATGTGATAGTTTCGACATTAAAATAAACGCCAGAAAAGTGGCTAAAGATCTTCAAATTCCGGTATTAATGGAAGGAAGCGACCGGGGCACTATCGATATAGAAAGATTTGATCTTGAGCCCCAACGCCCTATCTTACATGGTATGGTAGCCCATTTAGATATGGATAAGTTTAAGCACTTGAAAACGTTCGACGAAAAAGTGCCATATATTGCTGCCGTAACTGGCCTAGAAACGCTTTCGCCCAGAATGAAGGCTTCGGCAGTAGAATTGATGACTTCTATTTCTACATGGCCACAACTGGCAAGCGCAGTTACCTTTGGCGGGGGCGTGAGCGCAGATTTATCAAGAAAAATATTATTAAACAGTCTAAAAGTTTCGGGCAGATTTTTCTTGGATTTAGATGAAATGATTACTAATCCTCCTACCGAAAACACTAAAGAGCATACAGAAATTGCAACAGCACCTCTATCGACCGAAGAGATAGCAGCTTTTATCAAAGAAAATCAATTCGATGACATTCAGGATAATGAAGCTAAAGAACTTTCTGAAAGTGAGCTATTATATCTAATAGAAGCGGTAAAAAAAGCACCATCCGGAGGGAACAATCAGCCATGGAGGTTACATTATCAAAATAAAAAACTACATCTATTTTTAGATGAAAGCACTGCCCTAGCCTACTTAGACCCTCAATTTGTATCGTCATACACCTCTATTGGTGCGGCCATAGAAAATTTATTATTAGCAGCATCGGCACAAAATTTAAAAGTACACTGGAAACTAACGCCTCATTTTGCACCCAAACACTTAGCTATTTTTACTTTTTATGATGGCGCACCTGCCAGCCCCGAAGATGCGCTTTTAGAAAAACAGATACCATTTAGGCATACCAATAGACAAAGCCCTCCTAAAACAGAAATCAACGAAGAAGAAATTAATTATTTAACCGAGTTGGTAACACAAACAGATGGTGCACAAATTACCTTTTTAAAAGATCCTGCCAAGATTAAAACGCTTTCGGAAATAGCCACTGCAACAGATTTGTTTAGGATTTTTATTCCTGAAGCTCACGAAGATTTTATTACCCGCGAAATGCGTTGGACTATTGAACAGGCTAACCAAACACAAGATGGCATCGGGATACACACTTTAGATTTAAACAACAACGACCAAATAGGCATACAACTGCTACGCGACAGAAGAATGATTGATTTTTTAGAAGAAATTAAAGGCGGTGGAGCTTTTGGCCGGTTACTTACACAACAATTCACTAGTGCATCGGCCATTGGGTTAATTACCATGCCTAATAGCGAAGTTTCTTCATGGATAAATTGTGGTATTGCCAGCGAAAGGATGTGGCTGGGAGCTACATCATTAGGTTTCCAAATACACCCTGTTAACGTACCAATATTATTTTTTTATAAAAATACTGTAGAGAAAAGTATAACTTTATCGGAAGAAAGAAAACAATACTTAACAAATGCAGAAAGAGAGCTAAATCTTATTTTTGACAAGCCTGAAAACCGAACTTCAATGTTTATGTTTAGGATTTTTAAGGCTAACGCATCTCCAGAAAGAACCATCAGAAAGTCGAACGATAAAATTTTCTCCATTGGAAGAGCATAACCCAGAAATAAAACACGTTAACTTCACAGCGTTTAGGGCCGTTGATGATAGAGATGCTTGTATGCGTTTTATCGAAGGGCATAAACGTGTATTAGAAATATTTGGAATTACACAAATTACTTCTGCCAAAGCAGATTGGATATTAAACCCAGATGTTTATGTAATGCTGGTAACCGATGCCGATACCGGGAAAGTGGTTGGTGGAGGAAGAATACACAGGGCAAACAGAATAAATAGACTACCAGTTGAAGAAGCCGTTGGGTATATGGATGAAAAGATATACAAAATGGTAGATGATTATACTGATGCCGGTACCGGTGAAGTTGCAGGCGTATGGAACTCCTTTGAAATAGCGGGATTGGGCGTTGGTAGCGTACATTTAAGTACGGCATGTGTAGCCTATGCAAAGTTTATAGGAATTACAACTCTCTTTGGACTTGCAGCTCCTGCTACCTACCGTAATGTATTGAGCGGGGGCTTTTTGCCTATTAAAGAACTTGGTAAAGATGGCAAATTCTATTACCCAAAAGATGATATGATTGCTACCGTAATGTTTAATCATGACATTGTAAATCTACCGCTCACGTATGAAACACCAAAAACAAACATTCTGGCAATGAGGAGGGATATTATACATAAGCAAACAGTCCATTCAAAGCATGGGGACGAGGTAACGCTAACATTTGACTTATCGAGAACATGAGCAAGAACATCCTTAAAAGAGTTTTAAGCATATTACTAATCTCGTTTTGGAGCATCGCTTGTTTTGGCCTTGACAAGGGCGACTTTCCATTTAAAATTCAATATCTTAAAGACGAAGGTGACAAACTTAATGCTAATCAGGCACTAAAAACACCTTTTAAGAACACAAAATCAGATATATTGAATTTCGGAGCAAGTAACGCTACGTTTTGGATAAAACTAATAGCCGACAGTAATCTATCATTTGATAAAGACTTATTATTTCTGGATCAGTCTCGTTTTCAATATGTCAACCTCTATCTTAAAACACACGGACAAAAACCAATAGCCCAACTAAATTATAGTGTATTTAAAGATGGCGAGCAGAAAAAAACACGTGGTTTTGCATTTCTACTTCCAAAAATATTAAAAAAAGACGATACGCTTTATTTAAAACTAAAACCGCATGAAGTTTTCATTACAAAAATTTCGGTAGTTAAGGAAAATAAGCTACTCGAAAAATTTGCTGTGAGAGACATTATTTTTGGAATATATACAGGCGTAATGCTTATTATGTTTGTATATAATCTTTTTTTATTTGTAATTGTTCGTGATAGAAGCTATATATTTTACGTTTTTTACATCTTATTTACGTGGTTAGCTCAAATTTCCATACAGGGCTACGGCTTAAGATACATGTGGGATTCAAATTCTTTCATAGATCAACACTCAGTTGTATTGTATTCACTTTCGGGCCTAATCTTTGCCTGTCTTTTTACCAAATCATTTCTTAATACCAAAATCTTCTCTCCCTTATCCCATAGGTTATTCAACTTTTACTTAGTTTTAGTTTTATTTAACTTGGGTATACTATTTACCTTAGGAAATCACCTAGCTTTTATAATTATGCAGGTGCTCACCCTATTGGGAGCTGGTATAGCAATGTATGCCTCTTATTATGTTTATTTCAAAAAACATTTTAAACCTGCTGGATTTTACTTGATAGCATGGTCGATATTATTGATTGGTGCCATACTATTTGTTTTAAAAGATTACGGTGTACTTCCTTACAATACCTTTACTACCTACCTATTACAAATATCCTCTGCTATTGAGGTAATGCTACTTTCATTCGCACTTGCCGACAAGATAAATTACTTCAAAAAAGAAAATGAGACAGCACAGGCACAAGCCCTAAATGCATCATTGGAAAACCAAAAACTGGTTAAAGAGCAAAATATTGTATTAGAGAGAAAGGTAAAAGAACGTACCGAAGAATTGGAAAATGCGAACGAAACATTAAACGAAACACTAAACCACTTAAAATCTACTCAATCGCAATTAGTTGATGCCGAAAAGATGGCGGCACTAGGTCAGCTTACCGCAGGTATTGCCCATGAAATCAACAACCCTATCAACTTTGTAACATCAAATGTTAAACCCCTACAACTGGATATTGACGACCTTAAGGATATTATTAAAAAATACGAGAGCATAGATTTTGAAAAAGACATAAAACCTCAAATTGAACAAATAGAAGCCTATAAAAAACAAATAGATTTAGGTTTCATCAATAATGAAATTACTTCTCTGCTTTCGGGAATTAGCGAAGGGGCTAAACGTACCGCCGAAATTATCAGGAGCTTAAGAAATTTCAGTCGTGTAGATGAAACAGATATGAAAGCCATCGATCTTAACGAAGGATTATTATCTACGCTTGTATTAATTAGAAATACCCTGCCCGATAACTTAACGGTTATTAAAGAACTGGGAAACTTGCCTAAGGTAGAATGTATGCCTGGTAAAATAAATCAAGTTTTTATGAATTTGGTTTCAAATGCGGTACAAGCTATTAAAAGTAAAGAGGTACAGGCCGAAGAGGAATTTTTGACCATACGTAGCTGGTACGATGATCAGCAGGTTTACATTAGCATAAAAGATAGTGGCACAGGTATGAGCGAGGAGGTAAAACACCGCATATTTGAACCTTTTTTTACCACTAAAGATATTGGCGAAGGTACTGGATTGGGATTATCTATAGTATTTAGTATAATAGATAAACATAAAGGTAATATAGAAGTTGTTTCTGAACTTGGAAAAGGAACCGAATTTATTATTAACTTGCATGTAAATATACTATAAACACAAACAACATGAGCACCTCTTCTGTACGCGTCTTATATATAGATGACGAAGAAAATAATCTTCAGGCTTTTAGGGCAAGCTTTAGACGGCAGTACGAAATCTATACAGCGCTATCGGCAGCCGAGGGCCTTCTCATACTTCAAAATATAGATATACAAGTTATTATTGCCGACCAAAAAATGCCCAATACTACCGGTGTTGAGTTTTTTAAGAGCATTGCAGAAACACATCCAGACCCTATACGCATTTTGTTGACAGGATATACCGACATAGAAGCCTTGGCAGATGCAATTAACCATGGCGATATTTATAGGTACATTACAAAACCTTGGAACGATTTGGAGTTGCACAACTCTATAAAAAATGCTTATGACGCCTACAAAGCAAAGATTGATTTGCGCAACAAAATGACAGAACTCGAGAAAACCAACGATGAGCTTAACCGGTTTATATATAGTATTTCGCACGAATTAAGAGCACCTCTAGTGTCTGTTATTGGCATTATCAACCTAGTAAAAATGGAAGGGTTATACAACTCCAGTGGCGAGTATTGGACCTTGATAGAAACCTGCTCAAACAAACTGGATTATTACATACAGAAAACATTACAATACTATAAGAATACAAAAGATATTCCCGACCATAGCGAAATAGACTTTAAGTCTCTTGTAAATGAATTAATAGAATTGCATACTTACTCCGATAGGGACACCAATTTTAACGTAGATATTAAGCAAAATATTAAATTTATTGGTGATGCTTTTAGAATTGAAGTAATACTGAGCAATTTGATTTCCAATGCGATAAAATATCAGAAAACTAACGAACCAAATAAAACTGTAAACATTGAGATTGAGGTAAACGAGCATCAGGCCAATATTAATATTAACGATAATGGCATGGGAATACTCAGAGAACACCTCGAAAAGATTTTTACACAGTTTTTCAAAAGTAAAATGCACCATGGTAGCGGCCTAGGATTATTTATTGTTAAAGAAGCTTTAAATAAGATTAACGGTACTATTAACGTTAGTTCAAATATAGAAGATGGTACAACCTTTAAAATAACGATACCAAATGCCAAATAAAACCGGAAAAGTGCTGTTGATTGACGACAATGATATTGATCTTAAAATAAATTTTAGGATTATTAAACTATCTAATTTTTTTGAGGAGATTATACTATGTCAATCGGGTCAGGAAGGAATTGATTATATTAACAAAAACCTTAACAATCCAGATTTATGGCCCGATTTTATTTTGTTAGATATACAAATGCCGGAAATGGATGGTTTTGAATTTTTGGAAATCTATAAGAATTTCCCAAAAGCCTTTTTAGACCACTGTAAACTGGCAATTTTATCTTCCACACTCGATTTTGGGGATATTAAGAAAGCCGAAGCCAATCCTTTTGTATTGAAACTCCTTAAAAAACCATTGTACCCTAATGAGCTTCAGGAATTGCTGAACAAATATTCCACCCTATTGGGATCATAAGGGGATTTTACATATCCACAATATCATTGTAACGTATAGTATTGATTTGTTTCGCAACTATTGCGTGCGTGATCTCGGCTTATAATAATGAATTAAAATAAACCATCTGTTTAGTTCGATGCAAGATTAACCTTCTGAAAAACACACTCTTTATCTATCATTTCAAAGGTCAATGTTTTTAGTAAAATATCATTACTATTTTTAATCTCTATAACATGCGCACCTATAGGAATTTCTTTCAGCACAAAAACGTTGGTAAGATTATCTGGTGCTTTTAAAGCACTACAATCTTTCACATAAGTAGGGTTTACATTCGATTCGGGGACAAGCATACCGCATTCTTTTCCATCAATTACAAAATGTAGCTCTAAAAGTTCGTTTCCACCATAGGTAACTGCAACAGCGTACTGCCCAAATTCTTTATTGATATTTTCCTCATCGCATGAAAAAAAAGAGAGGATAATCAAAAAGGCTAAACAGAAGAAAATGTTTGTTTGGTTATTCATACTTATATCTTTCTTCACAAACTAAAATATTTTGGAAAAAGAGATTTAACTATTTTTAACATTTTAAACGTGGGTTTTACCGGTTTATTATTGGTGTTTATAATTTTTTTATGGCTATTTAAAAACAGGCTAAATATTTAACATGTAGTGTGTTTGGCAGAAACACCGAACACCGGAACAATGTAACTAACCACATTTTTCTGCCTTGCCATAGTGATTATGCATAGCAGGCGATAAGAAAGGAATGTTTAAATTTGCCGAACGCAGAATAAATAACGCTCCCATAAAAAGCGCAAACCAAGGGATTAATTTTTGGCTGTTAAACCTAAAATATTTTTTAAGGTATATCCCGCCAAAAGAGATGAAAAGCATTAAAGGCGTAGTACCCAGCCCAAATAAAAACATAAAAACAGCACCCGATTGGGAACTTGCCGAGCTTAGCGCAGTAGCCAAGGCCAAATAAACCATTCCGCAGGGTATTAGGCCGTTCAACATTCCGGCAAAAAAGCCCCATAGCGGTAACTTAAAAACCTTGCCCATCAACTTACTTATTGGTAACGTTATTTTAAACTGTACTCTTTGAAAGTAGCTAACATATCTGCCTGTTAATTGTAATACGGTAAAAACTATTAAAAGAATACCGATAATTAAACTCAATACTTCTTGCTTGGCAAAAATAGCGAACGTATCTCCCACCAAGCCTACCAAAAAACCAAGAAGCGCATAAATACCTATTCTGCCAAGTTGATATAAAGAAACCTGTAATATATGATACCAACTGCCTTTTTGGTTTAATGGCAAGCCCAATACAATTGGCCCGCACATTACGGCACAATGTACACTTCCAAAAAAGCCCATTAAAAAAGCAAGTGGCATAAAGCTCATATTGTAATATCCTTTTTAAATAGATAATCTTTTCCATTAGAGCGCCATTCTAATTTTAATGACCAAAGTCCCTTGTCTAGTTTTGCAGCATCAATGATAATCAGGTTACTATCGCCAAGGGTTTTGCCTGAACTTTTTATATCTTTATTGGCAGCTGATGGTCGCATTAAAGTTAATTTATAATCTGCAGCCTCTTTCAACTGCATAATAAGATGGTTTTTCTCCACCTTAATTATAGGGGCAGCATTATCGCTCAAGGTATTGCTTTTTGCTTCATACTCTTGGTCGTAGTTAATTCCCTTTTCATAATAATCTTCGTCTACCAAGGCATCGTTGCCATGTGTTTTAAACATATAAACCACCATGCCAATAATAAACAGCATAAAAGCCGCCATTCCTAAAACTATCTTTGTTCCCCAGTTCATTTTTTGTTGTTTTTTTTATTCCTAAATCGGTCGTCATTCCCGTAAAAACGGGAATCCTAATGCTTTAGCTACCGCATTACGATTGCCAGTCAACTGACTACGGTTGTGAAAAGAAAGTTGTTTTTGCTTCACTAATCACCTTGCCTTCCGTTTGCACCTTAAATACCACCTTACTCTTAAATCCATCAATATTTTTGGGTTGCTTAATCAGAAAGAAAGTAAGGTGAACGTTTCCCTCTTTTGGCAATATGGTATCAGTTTGTATAAACTCTATTTTATCACGCTCATTGGCAGGTTTAAATACAAACCTAATATCTTTATTTGTTTTATTAATCAGTTCGGCATTATACAGATTAGCAATGCTACCATCTGGTCTTTTTTGATATAATGTTCCGCTAGCTCTTAATACGGTAGTTTGCACATCTTCCCGTTTATAGATTAGGGATGAAAAAATAATGATAACCAAAACCAATACAATGGCATAACCATAGGCCCTCGCTCCCAATTTAAACGGGTTTCGGCTTTTGATGAAATCGTTGGTGTAAAAACCGATGAGCTTTTGCGGTTTGTTGATTTTAAGCATTACTTCATCGCAGGCATCAATACAGGCTGTGCAGTTTACGCACTCTAACTGTGTACCATTTCGAATATCTATACCTGTTGGACAAACCTGCACGCACAAACTACAATCTATACAATCCCCTTTTAAACTCTGATCTGCATTTTTTTGGATATGCCCACGAGGTTCGCCCCGAGTTTCATCATAAGCTACAATTAAACTTTTGTTATCTAAAAGTACGCCCTGCAACCTGCCGTAAGGACAAATTACGGTACAAACTACTTCTCTAACGTATGAGAATACACCATAAAAAACAAAGGTAAACAACCATATAGCAATAAAACCAATGGTATGTTCGCTAATTGGCTCAGTAATTATTTGGTACAGCTTATCGGAACCAATAATGTAAGCTAGAAAAACATTAGAAATGAGGAAAGAAATAGCCAGGAACAAGAAATGTTTAAAGCCTTTTTTAAATATTTTCTCCGCATTCCATTCCTGTGCATCTAGTTTTCGCTGCTGGTTGGCATCGCCTTCAATCCAATATTCTATTCTCCGAAAAACCATTTCCATAAAAATAGTTTGCGGACAGGCCCAACCACACCACAATCTACCTAGAATTACAGTAAAAAACACAATAAACAGGATAAATATGAGCATTGCCAATGCAAAGAGATAAAAATCCTGCGGCATAAAAATCACTCCAAAAAATACAAATTTCCTGGCCAGAAAATTAAGCAACACCAATTGCTCTCCATTAAATTTAATAAATGGGCTAGAAAATAAGAGCAAGAGCAATGCGTAACTGACCCATTTCCTTTGGTTATATAATTTACCATGAGGTTTTTTGGGGTAAATAAATTTATCCTTTTTTTTGCTGCTGTTTTTGGGTTGTTTCATTATCCTCTCACTATCTCCTTGAAGCGTTATTTCTACTAGAGCGCAGTCCCGATAATTCGGCTATCGTGTGGACACATCTTTTGTATTGCCTTTCCTACATCGTTTTGCCCAATTTAATTGGGCATCCTAATGCAAAACATTCCTTTTGCTTTATTATTCCCGTTTACACGGGAATGACGAACCCACCCATCTATTACTTTAATTCACAGCATCAGCCGCTGCATCGTATTTTTCGCCTTGAGGCTCTTTGGCATTTGCCGGTTTAGAACCTTGTAGCGACAAGATATAGTTGGTTACCGCACTAATTTTGGCCGAACTCATATTCTTTTCCCAACTTACCATTCCTTTTTCGGGCACACCGTATTTTACCGTTTTAAATATATCCTTTACACTACCACCATGTAACCAAAATTCATCCGTTAGGTTAGGGCCAACTAAACCTTCGCCATTTTGCCCATGACAAGCCACACAATTGGCATCGAACACGCCTTTACCCTCTGCAATTTGTGTTGGGTCTACTTTTACGGTATTTTCATCAACCGACGAAGAGTTTTTTGCCAAGAATTTCTGTTTTTCCAAATCGGCCTTTGCTACTTCTGTCTTGTACTCATCGTCCTGCCTTTCGCCATGCCCACCTATGTGGTAATAGTATAAGTAAATTGCGCCAAAAATAATAGTACCATAAAACAGCACATTAAACCAACCAGGTACAGGGTTGTTCAATTCCTTAATGCCATCGTAAGCGTGTGGAATTTCCAAATCTTTCTCTGCCGACAAGGGTTTTAACTGCAATAGCTTAGTCCAAATGGTAGGCCTATCAGCACTTTGTTTTTTCCATTGCTCATACTCCAAAGCTCTTTCTTCGGCAGTTTTATAGGGCGTAGGATTTAAACGCTCTTTGTATATCACCTTAAAACTATTGTACAAAGTGATGGCTACAAACAACAGGATAATTGAAAAAACCAACAAGGTAATTATTAATAATTCTGTTGTACTTATACCACGATATGGCTGTGGAACTGCTTCTACAGGTGCGGTTTCTTGTGCTAAAATACCCAAAGCCGACATTAAAAACATTATCAATAAGCTATACTTCTTCATATTCGTTAGTTTGAGATTCGCTAATAGGTAGATTACTCATTTCGGCGATATGGATTTTGCTCATTTTAAAAAGATAGATGCCTACCATGATGAAGAAAACCATAAATATGAGCAGTGATGCAATGAGATAAAATTCGCCGCCTGCCAAATCTTTTATTTGCTTAAACATAATTTTTACTGGTTAGATGGAATAGTAGTTTTATTTGCTTTTATATCAGTACCTAAACGCTGTAAATAAGCTATTAACGCAATAATCTCTCTATCACTTTTCACGTCGATGTTATTTTGCTTTAAGTCTGCTGCAATAGCTTCTGCCTGTTCTTTTAGCTTGGCTTGGGCTACCGCATCAAAATTCTCTCTATATGGCACGCCTAAAGTCTGCATAGCCCGTATTTTAGCTTCGGTCATACTTATATCCAACTTTTGGGTAATTAACCAAGGGTATGGCGGCATAATACTTCCCGGCGACATAGATGTAGGGTCTAACATGTGATTATAGTGCCAAGCATTTGAATATTTTCCGCCTATGCGATGTAAATCTGGCCCGGTACGCTTACTTCCCCATAAAAACGGATGGTCGTAAACAAATTCTCCGGCCTTGCTATATTCGCCATAACGTTCGGTTTCTGACCTAAACGGACGCACAGTTTGCGAGTGGCAGTTCACACATCCCTCTCTAATATATAAATCTCTACCTTCCAACTCTAACGGTGTGTAAGGTTTTACGCTTGCAATAGTCGGCACATTACTTTCGATGGTGAAAGTAGGCATCATCTCTACCATACCTCCAATTAAAATCACAATCATAGCAAGTACCATAAATTTCATTGGTTTACGTTCTAACACTCGGTGCCATTTTTTATCTGCCAGGTCTTCGTGGGTGATCACTTTTTCCAAAGGCATTGCTTCGGCTTCCTCATTGGCCACCAACTTGCCTTTTAGCATGGTTTTAGCTAAGTTGTAGGTCATTACAATAGCTCCTAATAGGTATAATGCACCGCCAATTGAACGTAAAACGTGCATTGGGATAATCTGTAAGGTGGTGGTTAAAAAGTTGGCATATTTTAGCAATCCTTCTGGTGTAAATTCTTTCCACATTAAGCCTTGTGTAAAACCGGCCCAATACATTGGTATAGCATAAAATAAGATACCCAAAGTACCAATCCAGAAATGGAAAGAAGCCAGTTTTTTAGAGAATAACTCGGTTTTATAGATACGGGGTATTAACCAGTACAGAACACCAAAAGTTAAGAAACCGTTCCAACCCAAGGCACCTACGTGTACATGGGCTACAATCCAGTCGGTAAAGTGGGCTATACCATTAATTTGTTTTAAGGATAACATTGGCCCTTCGAAAGTTGCCATACCATAAGCAGTAAGCGCAACTACCATAAATTTAAGGGTTACATCATCACGTACCTTATCCCAAGCGCCACGTAAGGTCAGCAAACCGTTTATCATACCTCCCCAGCTTGGTGCAATTAACATTATCGAGAAAACTACGCCTAAAGATTGCGCCCAGCCGGGTAAAGAAGTGTATAACAAGTGGTGAGGTCCGGCCCAGATGTAAATAAAAATTAACGACCAAAAGTGAAGAATACTCAATTTATAAGAGTAAACCGGACGGTTGGCCATTTTGGGCAAGAAATAATACATCATGCCCAAATATGGCGTGGTTAGAAAGAAAGCAACGGCATTATGTCCGTACCACCATTGTACCAAGGCGTCTTGCACCCCTGCAAAAATGTAGTAACTTTTTAAGAACGATATTGGCAGCTGAAATGAGTTAACGATATGCAATACCGCAATAGTTACAAACGTGGCAATATAGAACCAAATGGCTACATAAAGGTGTCTTTCTCTACGCTTGATAATGGTACCGAACATATTGACACCAAAAACTACCCAAATTAGCGTAATGGCAATATCAATTGGCCATTCAAGCTCTGCATATTCATGTGATGAGGTAATACCTAAAGGCAAGGTAATTACCGCAGATACAATGATTAACTGCCAGCCCCAAAAATGAATATTGCTGAGCAGATTGCTGAACATTCGGGCTTTTAGCAAACGTTGTAACGAGTAGTAAACGCCCATAAAAATAGCATTGCCCACAAAGGCAAAAATTACCGCATTGGTGTGTAATGGTCTAATACGGCCAAAAGTAGTGTACTGGTTGCCCATGTTCATTTCGGGCTTGTACAACTGCATGGCAACAATTAGCCCAACCAACATGCCGATAATACCCCATACAATGGTTGCAATACCGAAATTTCGTACAATCTTGTTGTCGTAAGTAAATTTTTCTAGCTGCATAATGATTTAGAATAGTTTTTGTAATGTTTAGGGCAAAGTTATTTAGGTGTTGTAGCATAGCTGATGACAAGCATTAGTCGGAAATGTGATTTTTATCACTTTCTTCATGCTTAGTATGCCCGATGTTTTCAATGCTCTTAACGCTCTCTACTTCATCATCGAAGAGAATTCGTACACTTGGTGTATATACATCGTCGTGCTGACCACTTTTAAGCGCCCAGAAAAAAGCTCCGAGAAATACCAGCGCAACCAATACACTGCACCCGATTAAGAAATATAGTATTGTCATTGCTCGATTGTTAGATTGTTTTATTGTTATTTGGTCAATGGTTAATAGTCCATAGTTAATGGCTTTGGTACATATTGTACACCGATAACTGATAATTAAAAATTTTTGTTCCCTTTTGTGTCTTTGGTGGTTAATTTATTGCTGTTTAACTGTTTAAATTGGTTAATTGGTTAATCGGTTAATTGTAAACTGCCAACTGAAAACTGAATACTGCCAACTGAAAACTGTTAACTGCTCAGCCTGTTTCTCCTTGCAAAATATCTTGTAGCCATACTTGTAAAACTAATAATGGTGATGGTGCTAATTGGCATTAAAACCGCAGCTACCAAAGGATAAAGCGTACCTTGTACCGCATAGTAAACCCCAATTAAGTTATAGGCAGTAGCAATAGCGAAGCTAATTTTAATGGTCTTTAATCCATTTTTACTTAGCTGTATAAAATTGGGCAATAAACCCAACGAACTACCGCTCATAATAGCATCGCAGCCCGGCGTAAAGTTGTTGATGTTATCTGTAATGGCTATTCCAAAATTGGCTTGCTTTAAAGCTCCTGCATCATTTAGTCCATCGCCCAGCATCATCACTTTTTTATTTTTGTTTTGCAGTGTTTTAATGGCTTCCAATTTTTGGTGTGGGCTTTGGTTAAATAATATTGATGTAGATGGCCTGAAAATGGTTTTCAATAACTGTTCATCTTTATTGGTATCGCCGGATAGCACTTTTAACTCATAATCTTTATCCAAACGGCTTATTAATGGCGCAATACCATCTCGCCACTGCTGGTCTACCGAAAAACATCCTTTGTAAACCCCGTCAATCATTATATGTACCCCGCCGTTTTCCTTAGCTTCAATCGCATTGCTCTCTCCCACTGTCAGGCTGAGCCTATCGAAGCCCTTAACACTCTCTAACTCAAAAGGCATTATCCTTTTACTACCAGCATGTACCATACGGCCGTTTACTTCGCCCATAATACCTTTGCCTACCATCTCATTGTATTTAACAATGGCATAAATTTTATCGGGATTTAACATTTTTAATACCTGCCTACTTAATGGGTGCGACGAATTATAGAGCAATGAGGCCACTAACAATTTCTCTTCCAAGGTTAAACTACCCTCAAAATGGATTTCGGCATTATACGTGCTAGTTAATGTTCCTGTTTTATCGAAAACAATGGTATTAATAGCGGCCAGTTGCTCTAAAGCATCGGTATTTTTTACGTAGAACCCTTTTTTATCAAATACCGATAAAATAGCCGACAAGGTAAATGGCGTACTTAATGCCAAAACACACGGACAAGCCACAATAACCACTGCCGTAAATGCCGACCATGCCTTAACACTATCATTTTGCCATAACCAATATCCGGCAGAAGCAAATGCTAAAATAAAAACACCTATACTGAAATATTTGGCAATGCTATCATTAAAGTTCTTCCTCTTGATATCGGTTTTGTAGAACTCTTTGTTCCATAATCCTGTTAGGTAACTTTGCGAAGCCGACTTTACTACTTCAAGCTCGATGGCTTCTCCCATCTGCCTTCCGCCAGCATACACGATTTCACCCAAAACCTTTTGCTGAGGTTCGGCTTCGCCAGTTACAAAACTCATGTCCAACCAAGCATCTCCCTTCATTAAGATGGCATCGGCGGGCACTAATTCGCCATTGCGTATCAATAGCCTATCCCCTACGGCTATTTCGTTAATGGCTACCGGTTTTTCCCGGTTATCTTTGAGAGCGTTATCTTTAAGGACGGTAACGGCAATGGGAAAGTAAGAACGGTAATCCCTATCGAACGAAATGTGGTGATAGGTGCGTTGTTTTACCCATTTCCCCATTAAAAGCAGAAACACCAGTCCCGTTAGTGTATCTGCAAAGCCCGGCCCTGTATTAAAAATGGTTGAAATAGCAGTACGTATAAACAGTACTGCTATAATGAGCGCAAGCGGTGTATCTAGATTAACAAATTTTTGTTTTAGACTAGCTATGGCCGATGTAAAATATTCTCTTGCACAATAAAATGTTACGGGAATACAAAAAGCCAAGTTTAACCATGCAAAAAGGTATTGAAATTGCTTTTCCAATGCCGATAGACCAAAATATTCGGGGAAGCTGAACAACATTACATTGCCCATACAGAAGCCTGCAATAGCAATTTTCCAAATCAGTTGTTTATTTACCGAATTGGTTTTCTCTTTTACGACATCTTGCAGACTAATCAATGGCTCGTAACCAATCTGGTTTAAAATTTCTACCACTTTACGGAGAGAAATCTGCTCGTGTTTATAACTAATGGTTACTTCTTTCTTTAAGAAATCTATCCGTGAGCTAAAAATAGCCGGGTTAATTTTGTACAGATGTTCCAACAACCAAATGCAAGAGCTACAATGTATAGCCGGAACGTAAAAAGTTACAATGGTATTTTCTTTGTCCTTATAGTTAATCAACTGGGCAACAATACTTGGCTCGTCCAGATATTCAAGGTGGCCATCTTCTTTTATTCGTTGACCCGGTGTATCATTATAGGCGTAATAATTACACATATTGTTTTCAGATAAAATCTGATACACGCTTTGACAGCCTACACAGCAAAAATCCTTTTCGTCGTAGCTCAATTTCACAGCAGGCAACTTATCGCCACAGTGGTAACAAACTGATTTTTTTTGGGTAACGGTTGGATTTTGCATAGCTTCTTCTTTTTAAATTGCGGCACTAAATAACTGGGTTTGCGGCTGTTTTTGCCATAGTCTATCGTCGAAAGCCATACATACATTGCGCAAGAAAGATTTTCCCAAAGGCAATATTTTCACCTCTTTGTTTCTGATGGCCACCAATCTATCATTTATCATAGGTCGTAGGCGTTCTGTTATTTCGGCAGATATATCTTCGGTAAAACAGGTGCTATTTTGGCACATTAAATTAAGGATGTGTTTTCTGATATGCAGGTCTTCCTTATCCAGTAAATGGCCTTTTTGTACGGCCAATTGGTTATCGTTAACCAGTTGTTTATATTCTTCTACTGTTTTAACGTTTTGCGCAAAGGCGGTACCGCAATCGCTGATAGAAGACACGCCGAGGCCCAACAAAATATGTGTATGCTGGTCAGTATACCCCATAAAATTACGGTGCAGTTTGCCCTCTTCGCTAGCGATATAAAGGCTATCGGTTTTTAGCGCAAAATGGTCCATCCCTATTTCTTCGTAGCCTGCCGCTACCAACATTTCCCTTCCTTTTTCGTAAAGCGCAAACTTTTCATCGCCCTGCGGAATATCGCTTTCTGTAAAATGACGCTGACCTTCTTTTATCCAAGGCACGTGGGCGTAGCTGTAAAAGGCAATCCTATCTGGTTTTAGGCTAACTACTTCTGCAATAGTTTCGGTAAGCCCTTGTATATTTTGGCCGGGCAAGCCATAAATTAAATCGTAATTAATGGACTGATAGCCTATCTCTCTGGCCAAAGTGGTAATTGCAAGCACTTGTGCAGGTGTTTGATAGCGGTTAATCAGAAACTGCACTTTTGGGTCAAAATCCTGGATTCCCAAGCTAATGCGCTTAAAGCCCAAATTACGTAAAATTTGTAGATGTTCTGCTGTGGTATTATCAGGATGGCCCTCAAAAGAACAAGCTGCATCTTCGGCGAACTGTACCGCTCCGGCAATGGTTTCTAGCAATTGCCTTAGGTTAACTGCGCTAAAAAAAGTTGGCGTACCTCCGCCCAAATGTATCTCTTTAATTTTTGGCCGCTCGCCAAACAAGGCACAATACATTTCCCATTCTTTTAAAAGGGCATCAATATAAGGTAGTTCTACCTTGTGATTCTTGGTAATACGCTTATTACAGCCACAATAGGTGCACAGGCTTTCGCAGAATGGCAGGTGGATGTATAGACTAATACCTTCGTTTTTATATTGTTGATAGGTTTCTAGCAGTCTGTTTTTCCATTGCCCGACACTAAAACTTTCATTATCCCAATAAGGAACGGTTGGATAACTGGTATATCTAGGTGCTGGAACGTTATATTTGCGCAAAAGTGCTGTGGTTTCCATTAGTGCTCCTTTTTTTCCATCAATTTGCTACAATCGTTAGGACAGCAACAGGCCTTTCCTACACATTTTCCGGCAGCCCAGTTATCCAAATTTTTAATAACCTGTTGCATACGTGCCATAGTCAACTCTTCGCCCTCTTTAAGAGGTACGTTAGCAATTTTAAAGCCTGCCGCTCCAGCCGCTTTAAGGTCGATATGCTTGGTTTCGAAAGATGAAGTAGCAATGTATTTAATGCCCAATGTTTTAAGCCCCATAATCAGTTCTTCATCCAATGGGTCTTCATTAAATACAATTAAGGCTTCTTTGCCCTGTGCAAACGGTAATGTTTCGGTGCTTAAACTATTGGCTATAATGGTAATATCGTGTTTCTTATAGTTAGCCAAAACCAAGCACTCTTTTTCCTCTGGTTTAATATTATAGGCAATAGCTTTCATTATGTCTTGTTAATTCTACAAAATTAGCTAGCCTTATTACCCTACAAGTTGAGCATAGTTATCCAAAAAAGTGATATTCGTCAGAAAATCAAAACCTCAAAGATTATGAAGCTTTTTAAAATTCTAATCCGATGAATACCTATTTTTATAAAAGAATTGAGAAACTGTTAAATGAAAATAAATACTTAGGTAGGTGTGCCCACCCGCCTATAACGAAAAACAAAAACCGCTTAATTATTATAGTTAAGCGGTTTTATTTTTATAGACACCTATAGAGCAATATCACAATCTACTTCTCCTATTCAGATAATAAAGCGGTATCCCCAACAAAGCAATAATTAAGCCCGGCCAAGTGAAATAGGGCTTATAGATTATCAACAAAATACAGAAACTTAAACCTAATACAATATACACCGCAGGCAATATGGGGTAGCCGATGGCCTTATAAGGCCTTTCTATTTCTGGCTTTTTAACCCTTAAAATGTAAATACCTGCAATGGTAAATACGTAGAATAGTACCGCAATAAAGGTAATCATATCCAGTAAGTCGCCATATTTGCCGCTTAAACACAAGATAGAAGCCATTACAAACTGTATCCATAATGCAAATTCAGGTACGGCGTGTTTGTTCAGTTTGGCGGTCTGCTTAAAAAACAGACCATCTTTGGCCATGCTATAATATACCCTCGCTCCTGCCAAAATCAATCCGTTGTTACAGCCAAAAGTAGCTACCATAATCAGCAGGGCGATAATGATAGTACCGTCAGTACCAAAAATGGCATGTGATGCCGCAATACCCACCCTGTCTTTTTCGGTAATGGCAATTTCCTGCAAAGGCAACACCACAGTAAACATCAAGTTGAGCAATACATAAATGAGCGTAACCAACAACGTGCCCAAAAGCAAACTTAAACCGATGTTCTTTTTGGGGTTGTTGATTTCTCCGGCAACAAAAGTTACATTATTCCATGCCTCGTAGCTCATAATAGCCCCCACCAAAGCCGAAGCCAATGCACCGCCCAATGCAGGCAGGTTCTCGTAGTTTAGAAAAGAGCCATCGGGCAAGATTTTCTTGAACTGAAAGGCGTCGCTCCAATTCAGTTTTACTACATCACTCTTAAAGTAAATGAAACCAAAAATAATCAGCCCTGCAATGCTTAAAATCTTTGTGAGCGTAAAAATCAACTGTATCCATTTACCACCTTTTACGCCTTTGGTATTTACATAAGTGAGTAGAAAAATAAGCCCTATGGCCAACACTTGTGCCGGCGACACCTTAAAACTACCTATACTGAACAGTACCAAATCTTCGCTTACTTCTGGAATAAAATAAGCCAAAAACTTATAGAACGATACGCCAACCGCCGCAATAGTTCCCGTTTGTATAACCGCAAACAAGCTCCAACCGTACAAAAAAGCGGTTAACGGGTTATATGCTTCTTTTAAATACACGTATTGTCCGCCCGCTTTGGGATACATGCCACTCAATTCGCCATAACTTAGAGCGGCAGTCAAGGTCATAAATCCACCAATAATCCACACCAATATTAACCAGCCTGCCGAACCTGTATGGCGGGCAATATCGGCACTGACAATAAAAATTCCCGAACCTATCATACTGCCTACCACCAAAAGGGTAGCATCTAGTAAATTCAGTTCACGTTTAAACTGTTTGGCATTTTCTTCTTGTTGTAATTGCATAAGTTTATTTTAAGTATGCGGTAGTTAATGGGGTTACGGGCGTGGTTTTGGGAATACGTCCATGCAGTTCGGAAAGCGAAGCATTGGGAATTTGGCTAAGGATATATTTGGCGAAAATCTCGGATTCTTCTATCAACGGAAAGCCCGAAAAGATAAAAGCACGAATGCCCATATCCATATATCGGTTAAGTTTTTGGATAATTTGGTCGGGGTCTCCTACCAAACCACCACCACAGCCCGAAAACACTTTGCCAATGGTGGTCCACAAATGAGGCTCTATGTAACCTTCAGCATCAGCATATTTGCGCATTTCGTCTTGCCTAATCACTCCCAAAGAGCGAGAGTCTTCTCCCCTTGCCCTAATTTCGGCAGCTCGTTGTTCGTTAAAAAAGCTCAATAGCTTTTTGGCCTGTGCTTTGGCCGCATCTTCGGTTTCTCTTACAATTACATGTATGCGCAAGCCAAAATCTATTTTTCTACCATATTTGGCAGCTCGTTGGCTCATGTCGAACATGGTGGCGTACATGGCTTCTTCGGTTTCGGGCCACATTAAAAAAGTATCGCAATATTTAGCACAGATTTCCCTAGCGCCCTCAGAAGTACCGCCAAAGTACAACAATGGTCCTCCATTCTGTTGGTAAGGTTTTACCGGGTCGGCAGCCATTTTGAATTTGTACAATTCCCCTTTAAAATCGATTTCTTCCTGTGTCCAAGCCTGTTTTAAAATTTCAATATTCTCGGCACAGCGCAAATACCTCAGTTCAGGGTCTTCCCTTAGCCCCGGCAAATCGGAATTGATGATATTAATGGTTAACCTGCCTTTTAGCATGTGGTCTAAACCAGCCAACGACCTCGCCAACATAGGCGGATGATACTCACCTGTTCTAATGGCAGTAATAAGATTGATATTTTTAGTAAAAGGTGCTACTCCCGAAGCGAAAGTAAGCACCTCCTGTCCAACAGTATAAGCAGTTGGCAGTAATATTTTGTTATAACCCAAACTATCCGCCGCAAGCGTAATGTCTTTACAATGCTCAAAGCTACTTCTTCGTTGGTTATCTAGTACGCCTAGATATTCGGTATCGCCGCCGATAATATCATTAAACCATGATATTTCTGCAATGCGTTGGCTTGTTTTAATGGGTACGGTTGTGATGTGATTTAGCATTTCTATTTTTTGTATATAGTCTTTCCTTCTTTAATGGTTTCTAATATTTTAATGTCTTTGATTTTAGCGACCTCAATTTTCAACGGATTTTCTGAAAGGATAACCAAATCGGCCTTTTTACCTACTTCTATCGAGCCTTTTTCCTTTTCTTCTCCATATTGGTAGGCACCGTTAATGGTGATGGCCCGTAAACCTTCCAATACTGTTAATCTTTCGGCAGGGCCGATGATTTGACCGGAACGCGACTCACGTGCTACGGAAGTCCACCACAAAAACACCTGACTGATTGGCGTTACCCCAAAATCGGTATGGTTAGTAAAGGTGATTTGTCTGTTTTGGGCAGATTTTAACGGACTTAAAAACCAAGCTCGTTGTTTGCCTAGATTGCGTACATGTGTATCTCCCCAGAAAAAAGCATGGTTGGTAAAGAAAGATGGCACTAAACCTAATGTCTTATAATCATCCAATTGGTCTGCTCTTACAAACTGTGAATGGATAATTACTGGATGTAGGACATTGCTGCGGTTTTTAAATTGCTCGTTGGCTTTTTTAATCGCTTTGATGTACATATCAATTGCCGCATCGCCATTGCAATGTGCATAAGGCTGTATGTTGTGCGTAAAGCAATATTGCACAGCTTCATCAAGTTTTTCTTGTGTAATAGTAGGTATGCCTGTGCAATTTTCATGACAGCCCGGTACTTCTACCTCATAAGGTTTGGTGAAAAAGGCAGTTTTGCCCTGTGGCGAGCCATCGGTAAATATTTTAGTTCCTTTTAATTTTAAATGATTATCAAACTGATTAAAAGTGTATTTACCATCAACCAAACGGGACAGGATAGCAAATGACGGCAAAGCCTCAACATCGATATAAAGGCGGTTTCTTTTGGCCGCTTCTTTTAAAAGCTCGATAGAAGGTAAACTGCTAGCGCCATCTTGCGCTGTGGTAACACCCTCACTGGCATATAATTGCTGTTGCTCATCCAATAATTTTAATTGCTCTTCTATGCTTGGTCTCTCTCTGCGCTCTCCATTTTCTCTATTTGTGTTGGTTCTCAGCACAGAACGTGCTCTTTCTAAAAGTAAGCCGGTAGGTTGTCCGTCTTTGCCCTTAACTATTTGCCCTCCTTCCGGGTTTTTGGTATTGCCATCTACCCCCGAAATTTTTAGGGCATACGAATTTACTACTGACATGTGACCTGAAGTATGTCCCAACAAAACAGGATTATCTGGAAATGCTTTATCAAGGTCTTCTTTAGTAGGATGTCTGCCCTCTTTCAATTGGTCGGGGTCGTAACCTCTGCCATTAATCCATTCACCTGCCTTAATACCTTTTTCCTTTTGAAAAGCCTTCAGCACCGCAATAATATCGGCAATGGTTTTTACCGTACCCACAGGTGGTGGCGATAAATCTGCTGTTTTCCCCCTGCCCAAGCTCATAAAATGACTATGGCCATCTATAAATCCCGGTATCAAGGTTTTTCCTTTTAAATCTACCACTTGGGTTTGTGCTCCTTTTAGCTGATTAATGGTAGCACTTGTGCCAACAGCTAAGATTTTTCCATCTTTAATAGCTACGGCCTCAGCAAGAGAATTTTTAGCATCAACCGTAATGATGTTGCCATTGATAAATATTTTATCGGCAAAAACCACTGGCTTCTTAAAAGCGTTAAACGAAATCAGTGCAATAAAGGCTAAGGATGCTAGTGCAAAAGCTACTTTCTTTTTCATTATATTATTATTTATTGAAATTACATTTGATTAAATACCTCCGTTAGTTCCTTGTTCATCGGCAGGGATTGGCCAGATATAGTTACTGGCGGTAGGCAGCACCTGTGATACACTTCCTATACCTCCTACTTTTGCCGGAAAAGGCTGTAAACGACGTTGGATGTCGGGAGTTCTAAATCCTTCCCCCAGTAATTCTATCCGACGTTCGGTTAATATGGTGTTAATGAGGTCTGGTTTTAGCGTAACTGCCGATGGTAGAAATACATAACTAGCATCCGAACGCTTTCTAACCGCATCTAATAAAGCTCTTGCCGTTATTAAATCGTCTGTTTGGGCAGCGGCTTCTGCATAGTTAAGCAATACTTCCGCATAACGGATTACCGGAATATAGTCTGTAAACGGGCTTGCCGATTTTGGAAATTTGTTCAATACATTAAGTCCATTTTTGGTGATAATTAGGCTCTTTCTTGCATCGGTAGAAGTAGTAGAAGAAAGTGTAGGGTCGGTATATATTCCCGCACTATTGATGGACAGGATAACAGCACCCACATAGTTGTGTGCCAATGCGCTTTGCGACCCGGGCGAATCCTGTGCATTAAAAGGGATAAAAAATATGGCTTCGTTACCTGTATAACTGCCACTAAAAACTGTTGCTATGTTAGTTTCTAACCTATGTGTGGTAGTGCCCGAAGTATAAACATAAGGCGCTATGGCAGGTACTAATTTTTGCGCTTCCGATACTACTTTTGGATAATCGCCCTTGGTAAGATATACTCTGGTTTTAAGTGCAATAGCAGTAGCTTTATGCGCCCTAGATGTATTTAGCGCATTGGTGCTGTAACCCGCTGGCAATGCGGCTTCGGCTTCATCCAAATCTTTAATAATCTGTGTATAAATGGCCGACACGGTACTACGTGGCAAATCATCGTTACCTTCGGAAGTTTGAGGAGTAAGTCTTAACGGTAAACCCGGGCTTGCTCCATTATCGGCAATGTAAGGCTTGGCATATATCTGAACCAGCACAAAATAAGATAATGCCCTAATAAACTTGGCTTCGGCCAAATATTGGTCTTTTAAAGTGCCCGAAACTACCGAAGAAGCTCCTACTTGATCTAAAAATATATTGGAACTGTTAATGGCCTGATAAGCCAAACTCCATAAATCGCCCACAAAACTATCAGTAGATAAAGCCGTATGTTGCCATATCAATGCACCTTCGGCGGCATTGCCCGAGTTTTGGCTAAACTCCTCTCCCCTTTGTTCGTTAAAGAGCACATATCGGCCTCCGTAAAAATTGCCCCGTTGTATGCGGTAATATAAATTATTTACCTGCGCCAAAATCTTATCGGGAGTACTAAAGGCAGAAAGCTCTGAAATGGCCGTTCGCGGTTCGGTATCTAAAATATCTTTAGTGCAAGATGGTGAAAAAACAGAGATTAATCCACCAATTAAGCCTACTGTAAGGTATTTTTTATATATTGTTTTCATATAATCAAATAGTTAAAGGTTAAAACTGGAGATTTAAGCCCAAAGCGAAAGTCCGGGCATTTACTACGGCGTTATGGTCTTTTCCCGAAACAATAGAATTTCCGTTGATGGAAATCTCGGGGTCTGAACCTGTGTAATTGGTAATGGTAAACAGGTTAGTTGCTTGGGCGTAAATCCTTAAACTCGAAATCTTTCCATTGAATAAAGTCTGCACTGGCAGCCTATAACCCAAAGCCACATTTTTTAGTTTTAAGAACGAGCCATCTTCTACCATTGCCGAATTGGTGATTGAAAATCCGGTGGAAACGTTATCAGAGAAATATAACTTTGGAATATCCGTTACCTGACCAACGGTTGTCCATCTATCCAATACAAAAGTGCCATTGTTGAAATAACGTTGGTCTAGCAAATTGGCCTTTGTACCGTTGTAGAGCTTGTTGCCGCCAGAGAAAATCAATCCCAAATCCAAATCGAACCTTTTATAAGTGAAATTATTGTTTAAACCGCCATAATAGGTTGGTAAGGACGAGCCTTGTATACGTCCATCCAAATAATTATCAATAGCCGGTGCTACCGAGCCATCTAAATAAGTCCATTTATTGGCAGCGATGTGATTATATTGTACACGTTCATTATTTCTGTTAATGAAAATTCTATTGCCATTGGCCGGATTTACACCATCGGTTGGTACTGCCCAAATAGCACCAATGGCATATCCTTCCCTAGTCATGTTTTGGATACCGAAGTTGCTAGGTGCATAGATGTCTGTTCCGTTAGATAAGGCCGTTACCTTATTTTTTAAGGTAGAGATATTGAAATTGGCACTCCACTTAAAATCATCTTTTTGAATAATGGCGGCCGTTAATGCAAGCTCGAAACCTTTGTTATAAAGCGAACCTACGTTGGCACTAATCACGTTGCCCGGTATTCCTTTAGATGGTGCTTGTTTAGCATCCAAAATCAAACCATCAACCTTGTTATTATAGTAATCGGCTTCTAATGTTATACGTTCTTTTAGGAAAGACAGCACCAAACCCACATTGCTTTTCTTGCTTGTTTCCCATTTCAATTGGTCGTTACCTGCTTGTGTAAAACCCAATGTTGGGATGCCGTTATAAGTAGCGGCACCGTACAATCCGAGCGATGGGAAATCTCCAATATTGATGTTGCCCACCTCTCCGTAACTGGCTTTTAATTTAAACCTATCGAAAATTGACGTAAGCGATGAATTTTTAAAGAAATCTTCTTCCGATAATACCCAACCAATAGAGCCACCATTAAAATTACCAAAGCGGTTATTTTTTGGCAATCCTGAATAGCCATCCCTCCTAAAACTGTAACTTAAAAGGTATTTACTGGCAAAACTATAATTCAGATTGGCGAAATAGGAGATAAAACCATTCCTGCTCTGCGAATTGCCTGTTGGTGTAATGTTGGTAAATCCTCCCTGATAGCTAGTGAAAAATGGGTCTGATAAGCCGCTACGCTGTGCACCCCAACCATCAACGGTAGTTACTATTTCCTCGTAACCAACCAATGCGTTTAGGTTGTGGTTTTGTGCAAAAGTTTTGGTGTAGTTTAAAGTGTTTGTCCAATCGGTACGGTAAAGCCTACGGTTAGTATTGGTAGCAGTTCCGTTGGCCGCTCCTGCATCGCCATGAAGGCCGTTCTGAAAACTTAGGTTTTCGATATACAGTTTGTTTAACCCATAGGTAGTTTTAAACTTTAAATCTTTAAGAATTTCCCACTCTGCATATACATCACCCAACAAAGAGTTACTCTCCGAACTGTATTTATCCAAATCGAGAATAAGCTGTAAATTATAGGCATTTATATTGCCCACATAAGCTGCACTAGCAGCATTGCTATTGTTAGCGCCATAGCCCACCCGTTGTTTATCTTGGATATTGTACGAGCCATCTTCATTATAAACCGCTACATTTGGAGGCAGGATGTAAGTCATACGAGAAAGTGCATCCGTTCCGATATATTGCCCGGGTAACGAACCCGTAGCAGGCCCTCTGCCCAAAGTATTGTTGTAGCCCAAATGCGTCCCCAAAGTGATATTGTTAAACAACTTATGCTCTAAATTGACACGAACAGTTTTTTGGTCTTGGTCGTTGGTGCGCAAAATGCCGTTTTGCTTGCCATAAGCCAATGAAATAAAATAATTGGTAGCATCTGTTGCTCCCGAAAAACTCACATTGTGGTTTTGCGAAACACCGTTATGGTAAGCTACATCGTACCAATCGGTATTTACCGTAGAACCATCCGAAAGTGTCTGCAAAGCAAAACCAGCTTGTTTTCCGGCGTTTACCATCGCTTCGTTTTTGATAGCTACATATTGGTAAGCATCTAAAAGTTTGGGCAGATTGGCCGGCGTACTTACATTTACCCAAGCATCGTAATTTACTTTCGTTTTGCCGCTTCTACCTTTTTTAGTGGTTACCACTACCACTCCATTTGCAGCCCTAGAGCCGTAAATTGCTGTGGCCGAAGCATCTTTTAGCACATCAATAGATTCGATATCGCCCGGATTAAGGTTAGATAATGGATTGTTACCTACGTTACCACCTTGTTGCCCCGTAAATGAGGGTACGCCGTCAATCACAATTAACGGATAAATACCAGACGAAATAGAATTAATACCTCTTATACGAAAAACCGGAGTTGCATTTAATACACCACTAGGTTGCACAATGTTCACCCCTGCCGCTTGGCCGCCAATCAACTGGTCGAAACTTTGCGCCGGGCGATTAGCAATCTGTTTTGCGCTTACCCTAGCAGCAGAACCTGTAAAGTCCTGTTTTTTCTGTGTGTTATAGCCCGTAACTACAATGCCGCTCAATTCATTGGTAGCTTCTTTAAGCTCAATGGTAATTGGCGAACCTTTTGCCGTTACTTTTTGTTTCTCGTACCCGATATAAGAGATGATGATATTGTAAGGAAACGATTGCCCGGTAACCAAATTAAACTTTCCATCGGCATCGGTTTGCGTTTGATTGGTTACCCCTTCTATTTGCACCACAGCGCCAACCAAAGGCTCTTTGGTACGTGCATCGATAACCCTACCTGTAAGTTTAGAGTTAATTAATGGATTATTTTGGGCGAAGGATGAAAAAGAGAGGAGAATTAGAAAAATTGAGAGGTTTGGTTTCAAAAGTTTTGACAAAGCCCCACTCTTTAAAAAGCGGTTGGCTTTTTCATTTTTTTGCATAATTTTACAATGGTTTTAATTAGAGAATTGAAGCAGGTTGCAACGCCAATTGAATACCTGTTTCAGCAGTTATCACCTAAGGGAAATATTCTATTTCCCTTATTTTTATGGTATAGTTTAACACATGATGTACCTCCCAAAAGCTTAATAATTGATAATTAAAGTGTCTGTCTGTTGAAATTTCGCAACAAATATAGAGAATAAAAATTTAATCTACCAAATAGATAGATTAAATAGTTTAAATTTATTCGGTGAAAGTTTTTATGCGTCACCTTGAACTCGTTTCAGGGTCTTTTAAGCTGATGCTGAAATAAATTCAGCATGACGTGTAATTTTCATAATAGAAATTTAAACCGTTTCTTATTCAGCGAAAATAATGATGAACTGTAATAGTTAAAGAACAGACTTACATATACCTTTTAATAGCCTCCCATAAAATGGGGTCGTATTCGTAAACATCGGGCCTAAACTGAACCTTGCCGCTATTATCGGCCCATGCCGTATAATAGGCAATGTAAACACCTATGCTTTTACGGGGAGCAAACCAAGTTGGTTTTAGTTGGAATATATTGAGTGTATCGGTTTTTTTGGCCAATTTTTTCTTAAAGATTTCGTTTTTGGTAGTATCAATTGGTGGCAGGTCTACTTCCATCCTCAATTTATCATATTGGTATTTATCCCTAATCATCAGCTCTGCGAACTTTAGAGGGTCTTCTATACGCACACAACCATGACTGATAGCTCTCTTTGCCAGTTTAAATCCATATTTGTTATTGGTATCGTGCAGATAGATACTCGAACTATTATCAAAAACAAACTTAAACTTACCCAAAGCATTCCCCTCTCCCGAACCTTGCTTAAACTGAAAAGGCAGCTTCTCCCTTGGATATTTGTTCCAATCGATGGTATCTGGATCTGACACTAAATTCCCTTTGTAATAAACCTTAATGTTGTTGTTAGATAGATAATAAGGGTCTTTACGAGCCATCCAATAGATTTCACTTTTGGCAATGCTCACCGGAATATTCCAGATTGGGTTTACCTGTATGGCATTAAAAACGCTAAATAATTGTGGTGTTTCGTGGTTTTTAGGTTTGTCATCCAAACTTCCCGATTTAAGGTAAGCCTTCATTTTTTCCGCATAAGCGGCTTCTCTTTTCTCTCCCACACATACTTTCATGTGCGCCAAAGTATCAGCTTGTCTAAACCAAGTGAGCGTAAAATCTGGTATATTCACTACTACCAATTCTTCGGTCTGCATAGGCAATCGCCAACGCATACGTTCCAAATTCATCTTAATAGTTTTCACCTCTGGCGCTTCATTATCCGAATTATTTCCATAATGAGCCAGTGCTTTTTTTAATGCCATATATGATTGCTCAACGGGCTGCACCTTTTTTAATTCGGCAACTATATCATCGGTATTTAGAACAGAATCCATTTTTAGGCTGTCTGGTCGTTTAACCGGAATATAAAAACGGTTGAAAAAATTCCGCGGATTGATGCTGCCATACCCCATAAAATTGGTGTATTTATTTAATGCATAAGCAGTATTTAGTTCCAAATCAGCTATCAACTTATAAACCTCATCAATACTTTTAAATTCATTACGATTAAGTGTTTGAAGCTGTTTTTCGTAAGCAGTGTAATTGAAAATCTCCGGATTAAATCCATCTGTATTACTTTGCGCAAGGAAATTTTTCAGGCTATCCAACTGTCCGTTAACATAAAACTTGGTAACGAAATGGGGCAAATAATCATTCTTTTGGTAAAATGCCGTAATTAACTTAGGGTTTAGAAAGCCTTTACGCTGTTCTTCGAGTTTTGCCTTAAAAATAGGTTTGTATGCTGCTGTGTCGAATTTATTGTACAGTTTGTTGTTAAAATGCTCGGTCAAAACTGTGGCTATTTCCGGCTTTTCCTTAAACCAATTGCAGGCACTTAATACACAAACAAGAGCTAAAAAAGGTAATGTTTTTCTCAAATTTGAAAAGGTAGTAATCAACATGATTTTATTTAGATAAGCATTTTAAACAAATTAAATGCCATTATTTTTGGATTGTATACTAAACTAGTATATATTTGCCACACATTCCTGCAAAGTTAAGGAAAAGAACATAGTATAATGATCCTATTTTTAAACCATCATCTTCATTTCCATCATCGCCATTGCGGCGATAGATAATGTTATGTTCTGTACTTCAGAATGGTTTTTAAATAGATTTTATATTTCTTATCCTATAATTTTACAAAGTGAAAACTCTTAAAATAGCTATCCAAAAATCGGGTAGATTAAACGAAAAATCAGTAGAAATTCTTAAAAATTGTGGTTTATCTTTCGAAAACTACAAAAGTTCCCTTATTTCAACCGTTACCAATTTTCCTTTAGAAATTCTGTTTCTTAGGGATGATGATATTCCGGAATATGTGCAAGACGGCATAGCCGATTTGGGCATCGTGGGCGAAAATGTAATTGTAGAAACCGAAGCCAAAGTATCATACCTACAAAAATTAGGGTTTGGCAAATGCTCCCTAAAAATTGCGGTAAAAAACGATAGCGAGATTGATAGTGTTGCCAAACTGAACGGTAAAGTAATTGCCACTTCTTACCCTGTTATCTTGGGAAAATTTCTAAAAGCTAACCAAGTCGATGCACAAATTAGAAACATATCTGGTTCGGTAGAAATTGGGCCAGGACTGGGATTGAGCGACGCCATTTTCGATATTGTTTCTACCGGTGGCACTTTAAAGAACAACGGTTTGAAACCTTTCACTAGCGTGATGAATTCAGAAGCGGTTTTAATCTCTACTCCAGGACTGGAATTTAACACCGAAGTTCTGGAGTTGGTGCAACGGATACAATCTGTACTTAGAGCCAGAACTACCAAATACGTAGTATTAAATGTAGAAAGAAAAAATTTGCAAGCAGTGGTAGAATTATTACCGGGAGTAAAAAGTCCTACGGTAGTTCCTTTGTTCGAAGAGGATTGGGTGGCCGTACATTCGGTAATTGATGAACAAGATTTTTGGGTAAAAATCAATAGCCTAAAAACAGCAGGCGCACAAGGCATTGTAGTGATGCCAATTGAGAAAATCATCACTTAAATTAGGTGAAAATCACTTTAAAAGTTTAATTTTCACTATTAACTATTAGTTAATTTAAAATTTTAAAATATTGAAAATCTACAATTTTAAAGATTTAAGTAAACAAAAAGTAGAAGAACTATGTTCTCGCAGTATTGCCGACGATAATTTAGTTAAATCTCGCACCGAAGAAATCATCAACAACGTAAAAAGCAATGGTGATAATGCCTTGTTAAGTTATGCCCAACAGTTCGATAACATTACACTTTCTTGCCTATTTATCGGCAAGGAAGAACTGGCCGAACTCGCCAAGCAAATCCCAGTAGAAGTAAAAACTGCCATAGATACTGCATATCAAAATATCTATACATTTCATGCTTCGCAATTAAAAACCGAAGACAAGATAGAAACCATGTCCGGTGTTACGTGCTGGCGTGAAGCAAGGGCTATCGAACGTGTCGGATTATACATTCCGGGCGGAACAGCTGTATTGCCCAGTACTTTCTTAATGCTTGGTATTCCTGCTAAAATTGCCGGTTGCAAAGAAATTATAGTTTGCTCTCCCCCGCAAAGCGACGGAAAAGTAAATTGTTATATTGCTTATGTAGCAACTTTGCTCAACATTGAAAAAGTTTACCTTGTAGGTGGAGCGCAGGCCGTAGCAGCAATGGCTTATGGTACCGAAACTGTCCCACAAGTTTATAAGATTTTTGGCCCAGGCAACCGTTATGTAACCGAAGCCAAAAAGCAGGTTCAAAATAGGGTGGCAATAGATATGCCAGCTGGCCCATCGGAGGTTTTAGTGCTCGCAGATGAGACTGCCATTCCGTCATACGTAGCCGCAGATTTACTTGCACAAGCAGAACATGGAATTGATAGTCAGTCGATTTTAGCTGTTACTTCAAACAAAACTGCAATTAGTGTAATTGAGGAAGTTGAAAAACAATTGACCGAACTGCCCAGAAAGGATATTGCAGCCGCAGCCATTGCAAATTCATATATAATGGTAGTGGATAGCCTAGCGCAAGGTATGGAGTTCAGCAATATTTATGCACCCGAACATTTGATACTGGCTACCGAAAATTACGAGGCACTTATCCCACTGATTACCAATGCAGGTTCTGTATTTTTGGGCAATTTAACACCAGAAAGTGCAGGCGATTATGCTTCGGGAACTAACCACACTTTGCCAACAAGTGCTTTTGCAAAAGCCTATTCGGGTGTTTCGGTGGATACTTTTATTAAGAAAATAACCTTTCAGCACCTATCTGTCAATGGTTTAAAAAATATTGGAAATACGGTTGAAGTACTTGCTGAAGCAGAAGGATTGCAGGCGCACAGAAATGCGGTTAGTATAAGAATGAATTAGTTGCGAGTTATCAGTCGGGAACTAGGTCCTGTAACACATAACCCGCAACCTGCAACAAAAAATTAAAAAAATGGACGTAAGAGAATTACAACGAGAAAATATAAAGAACCTTAGCCCCTACTCTACTGCTAGGGACGAATTTAAAGGGCAGGCCAGTGTTTACCTAGATGCCAACGAGAACAGTTTCGGCTCGCCGCTACCTGCCAATTATAACCGTTATCCAGACCCTTTACAACTGGATTTAAAGGACGCTATTAGCAAAATTAAGGGCGTACCTATCGAAAATATGTTTTTGGGAAATGGCAGCGACGAAGCCATTGACCTGCTTTTTAGGGCTTTTTGCAATCCGGGAAAGGACAATGTGATTATTTTGCCACCTACTTATGGCATGTACGAGGTTTCGGCAAACATTAACGATGTGGAAGTACGCAAGGTAAACCTAACGCCAGATTTCCAACTTGATTTGGATAAGATTGCGGAAACCATTGATGCTAACACCAAAATCATTTTCATCTGCTCGCCAAACAACCCTACCGGAAATTCTTTAAACAGAAGCGATATAGAGACGATTTTAGCCAACTTTAAGGGTTTGGTAGTGATAGACGAGGCATACATCAATTTCGCCAAACAGAAGACTTTTATCCAAGAATTAACTGAATACACCAATTTGGTGGTGCTTCAAACGTTCTCCAAAGCATGGGGGCTGGCCGCATTACGCTTGGGAATGGCGTTTTCATCAACCCATGTAATTGATATTTTAAACAAGGTAAAACCACCGTACAACATTAACCAGGCTACTCAGGATTTGGCTTTCGCCGCATTGGAAAACATTGAACAGGTAAACGATTGGATTAAATTGGCCGTTAACGAAAGAGAAAGATTGAGCAATGCGTTAAGTAGGTTAGAGAAAGTGAAAAAGGTATTCCCATCGGACGCTAACTTTATTTTAGCAGAAATTGAAAATGCCCACGAAGTATATCATCAATTGGTAGAACAGGGAATCATCGTTAGAGACCGTTCTAAAGTGATACTTTGCGATAACTGCCTGCGAATTACCGTTGGAACTATTGAAGAAAACAACCAACTTTTAACTGCATTAGAAAAACTATAATGACTAAAATTTTATTCATCGACAGAGATGGAACTTTAAACCTTGAGCCCGAAGATGAGCAGGTAGACAGTTTTGCCAAGCTGAAATTTTACCCTCGGGCGCTGTATTATCTATCTAAAATTGCCAAAGAACTAGACTACAAACTGGTAATGGTTACCAATCAGGATGGTTTGGGTACAGCATCGCATCCAGAAGAAAATTTCTGGCCTATACATAATTTTATAGTAGATACTTATGCAGCAGAAGGTGTAGTTTTTGATGAGATAATTATCGACAAAACTTTTGCCAAAGACAATGCACCAACACGTAAACCGGGCACCGCCCTACTCACCAAATATTTTGGGGAAGAATACGATTTGCAAAACTCTTTTGTGATTGGCGATAGGCTCAATGATATTGTATTGGCGAAGAATTTAGGAGCTAAGGGAATTTATATTCGCAATAACGATAGCTTAGGTTCAGCAGAAAATTTAGACAAATACGAAACGCTAAGCGATGTAATTGCCCTAGAAACCAAAAATTGGGAAGATATTTATACCTTTTTACGCGGCGGTGCACGAACGGTTAAACATGAACGCAAAACCAACGAGACAGACATCAGCATTAAATTGGATTTAGATGGCACCGGAAAAGCGCACATTAGCACAGGCTTAAACTTTTTTGACCACATGCTAGACCAAATTGCCCGTCATGGCGGTATGGACTTGGATATTGTTGCCAAAGGCGATTTACATATTGACGAACATCACACCGTTGAAGATACCGGAATTGCGCTCGGCGAAGCATTTGCCAAAGCAATAGGCAATAAATTGGGCATTGAGCGTTATGGTTTCTGTTTACCTATGGACGATTGTTTGGCGCAGGTAGCCATTGATTTTGGTGGTAGAAATTGGATTGTTTGGGATGCGGAGTTTAAGCGTGAGCGTGTGGGCGATGTGCCTACCGAAATGTTTTTCCATTTCTTTAAATCGTTTAGCGATGCCGCAAAATGCAACCTGAACGTTAAAGCCGAGGGCGAAAACGAACACCATAAAATTGAAGCTATTTTTAAAGCATTTGCCAAAGCCATTAAAATGGCGGTTAAACGTGATGCTGAGAAGATGGTTTTACCGAGTACAAAGGGGGTGTTATAACCCCCTAGCCCCTTAAAGGGGGAAGACTTAGCTTGTCATTTCGACGAAGGAGAAATCTCTAAATTTAAATTAACCGTAATCAAGAGACATTGCTAAATTCAAATCAACGTAAAAATGAACAAAAACAATTTTACTGAACTTTATAAAACTTTGCCTATCGACAAATTGTTGGACATCATTGATAATCCAAACGATTATCAAATTTTAGCCGTTGAGACAGCAAAACTTGAATTGGATAACAGGCAATTAAGCATAGATGAACTTGAAACTGCTAAAGCAATTCAGGCGGATAAGCAAAAAGAAAAAGCGAACAAGCTACAGAAAACGAAAGCGATTGAAGACAAATTCAAATCAGTAGGCTCATCACTTGCTGACAAGCTTAACCCAATCCAAAAAGAACCTCCCACTATCGACAGACAAATTATATTAATTTCACTCTTTGTCGGTGGGTTATTTTTCTACCAAATATATAAAGAATTTAATATCCTTACTTATTTTTTTGTATATGATGGAAAGTGGGACGCGTCTATGGTATTTTATTTATTGTTTTTCTCTATTTTACCTATTGGTGGTATTCTATTTTGGCTAAAGAAAACATATGGTTGGATATTGTTAACTTTATATTTCTCATACAACACGGCAGGAGCAGTTCTGTTATTTTTTTCGCAATTAAATAGACAACCAATAGGAAATGTTGCACTAGATAATCTTTTCCCAACGGTTTCGCCTGTTATTTATATCGGAACATTTCTAATTTATGGCTTTGCTACCATTTCAATGTCGAAAAAAAATATAAGAGAGATTTATGCAATCAATAAACAAAAAATGCTCTTTGTAATGGCATTAGGGACAATGCCTGCTTTATTTATGAAATTTTTATTTTGAGCAACAACTAATAGCAGGGCTTAAGTTAAGCCTTATATGACGTACGAATAGGAGAATTTGATTTTGCTACAGATTTCTCACTGGGCTTGAAATGACGTGATAGCTCAAGTAACCAAGAAGCAGGAAAAGAAATTAAATAAACCCGATAGCAGCGAACACGAAGTGCAACGAAGTAAAGCGGATAGCGGGAACTGAAGAAAGCGATGAAAAACTGACATTCATTTTCTAATGATTTGAAAACAAAAATGAACGAAAATACAACAAACAATGCCATAGGCATAATCAATTATGGTGCAGGCAATATTTTTTCGCTTACTGCCGCATTGGACAGGCAAAGCATTACATACGGTATGGTAAATACCGAAGCCGATTTGGAAAAATACAGCCACATCATTATTCCCGGTGTTGGCCACGCTGGCGCAGCTATGGAAAAATTAAAGCAAACAGGCCTTGTAGAAGCCATTAAGCAGCTAAAAAAACCTGTCTTGGGAATTTGTGTAGGTATGCAATTGCTTACGGCTCATTCCGAAGAGGGAAATGCGGATTTATTGGATGTTATACCGCTAAAAACAAAACTATTTGATAAATCGCTTGGCATTAAAATTCCACACATGGGCTGGAATAACGTAGATTTTACAAACAATCCACTGTTTGTAGGTGTTAAACCCCTTGCACAATTTTATTTCGTTCATTCTTATTTTATTGAATATAACCCTATTTTTGACATCGCATCGGCAACTTATGGGAACAAGTTCTCGGCGGCAATACAAAAAGATAATTTCTTCGGCGTTCAGTTCCATCCAGAGAAATCTGGCGAAGCCGGAGAGCAGCTATTAAAGAATTTTGCAACTCTAAAACTCTAAATTTAAGATGTATATCATTCCTGCAATTGATATTTTGGACGGCAAAGTAGTTCGCTTGCGTGAAGGCGATTACAACCAGAAAACCGAATATGATGTGTCTATCGAAGACATGATAGAGCAATATAGCTCAAACGGTACCGATTTTATCCATATTATTGATTTAAATGGCGCCAAAGGCGATTTCAGCAACCAAAAAGCACTTTTTGACATCATTAAAAAAACCGATATGAAAGTGCAATATGGTGGTGGCATACGTACCATTGAGCAGGTAACTAATTTGCTTGATGCTGGTATACACCGTGTAATTGTAGGTACGCAAGCCATCAGCAATCCTGATTTTTTACCGCAATTGAGTGAAGCCTTTGCCAAAAAAGATGATTACGCCAACCGAATTGTAATTGCTATTGATGTATTGGACGAGGTGATTAAATACTCCGGTTGGATGGAAAGCTCCCCGATAAAATTGATGGATTATGTGGATAAATGCTTGGCTTTGGGTTTTTTCCGTTTTTTATGTACAGATATTAATAAGGATGGCAAACTAGGCGGCACAGCCATAGACCTCTATCAAAAACTGTTAGACCACTCTCCTTTTATAAAGCTAATTGCATCTGGTGGCGTGAGTTCTATGGAAGATATTGAGGAACTGGCCAAACTACCGATTAGAAGCGTAGTAGTAGGCAAAGCTATTTACGAAAACCGCATTTCTATTGAAGAAGTGAAAGAGTGGAATTTGCAACAGTTGAGTTCAATATAGATATTGGCCTTTAGTAATTAGCCACCGTACATGAAAATCACTGGAAAAAATTTACTTATAGCCAGCTTCATATTGTTTATACTTGGAGTTGCGATGTTTATTCTTGGTCTCCATGTTTTCACTTATCAAGGAAGTGAACTTAATCAAGTAACTAGTTTTCTTGGAATGATTTCTTTTTTTGCTTGGCTACCAACAATAATAGCTGGCATTATAATTTTTACCATAGGAATGAAAACACCTTAAAGATGCTGAGTAAGAGAATTATCCCCTGCCTTGATGTAAAAGATGGCCGCACCGTTAAAGGCGTAAACTTTGTTGATTTACGTGATGCCGGCGACCCTGTTGAACTGGCAGCGCAATATGCCAAGCAAGGTGCTGATGAGCTGGTGTTTTTGGATATTACAGCTACTCACGAACGTCGTAAAACGATGATAGAAATGGTAAAAGCGGTAGCCAGACAGCTTAATATCCCCTTTACTATTGGCGGTGGTATTACCGAAATTGCCGATGCGGAAGCTTTGTTAAATGCCGGAGCAGATAAAATTAGCATTAACTCGGCGGCAGTACGCAATCCTAAATTAATTGAGGATTTGGCAAAAGCCTTTGGGGTGCAATTTGTGGTTGTAGCTGTGGATACCAAACACGTTGACGGTAAAAATTGGGTACATTTGAACGGCGGCAGGTTAATTACCGAGCTGGAAACCGAAAAATGGATTAAACAAGCAGAAGAACTAGGAGCTGGTGAAATTTTATTAACTTCTATGGACCACGACGGTACAAAAGCCGGTTTCGATTGTAATCTGTTGAAGAAAGTGAACGATATGATTAACATTCCCATTATTGCATCGGGCGGTGCAGGCAATATGGCGCATTTTACAGAAGTTTTTCAAAAAGCCAATGTTGATGCAGCTTTAGCGGCTTCGGTATTTCATTATGGGGAGATTTTAATACCAGATTTAAAACAGGAATTGAACAGTAATAACATTCCGGTAAGGATATAAAACAAATGAGCAACATAAACACCAATCAGATAGATTTTACCAAAACCGATGGTTTAGTACCTGTGGTAGTTCAAGACAACCAAACTTTAGAAGTGTTGATGTTGGGCTATATGAATGCCGAAGCGTTTGAAAAAACACAAAACGAGGGTAAAGTAACTTTCTTTTCGCGTTCTAAAAACCGTTTATGGACCAAAGGTGAAGAAAGTGGAAATTTTTTATTGGCACAATCTATCGCTATTGATTGCGATAACGACACCATTTTAATTAAGGCTAAACCCGTAGGTCCAACCTGCCACACTGGTTCTCGCAGTTGCTTTAAAACTGATTTCAATCAGAATTTTATTTTCGAATTAGAGAACATCATCAACGATAGATATGAAAACCCCGTGGAGGGTTCTTATATCAATAAGATGCGTGGCAAAGGTTTAAATAAGATTGCCCAGAAAGTTGGCGAAGAAGGTGTTGAAACCGTAATTGCCGCCCTCGCCGAAACGGAAACTGATTTTATTAACGAAGCTTCGGACTTGGTTTTCCATTTGCTATTTTTATTAAAAGAAAAAGGATTAAGCATTAAGGATATTGCAGAGAATTTAGAGAAAAGACATAAGTGACAGTACTATCTTTAGATGAAAAAAACATTTATGTTTCGAGCAAAGTACCCACAAATTATTGGCTAAAGGTTTTCTTGCTTTCCCTAAACATTTTGTTTCTTTTTGCGACTCTTTTTATTGTTTACGAAACAAAATATTTTCTAACTATTTTATTGCCTATACTATATTCCTTTACACTTGGAAAATATTTTCTTTGGAATATTTATGGCGAAGAATTTTATATTATCAGCACAAGCCATATCTCCTATCGACATAACTATGGCATATTTAAAACCAACCTTAAAAGTTTTGAATTTGATGCATTAGAAAATTGTGAGGACATTACCAATCCGAATACAAAAGGTACAAATTTGTCATTTGTAAAATACAGTGCAGTTAATAATCTTCCTGAAATCGTATTCCAAACAACAATTAAAATTGAGTTGGATATTTTCTTGGATATTGTATCGAAATTAGGAGAGATGAAATATCAACAAGTAAGCTTCATCCCTTTTTCAAATAATTGACATCAAAATTATCTAGAATAATCCTAAACCAAGGTGTATATAACTGAGGATTAGCCTCAATATCTTCCCTTAAAAAGTCGAGGTTTACATATTTCCAATCGGCTATTTCGGCAGTGTTGGGCTGTGGTATTCCCGAAAATTTACCCACAAATACATGATCGTATTCATGTTCTATCAAACCTTCTCCTACATCGGCTTTGTAGATAAAACTGTGGACTTCTTCAGTTTCGCAGGATATGCCCAATTCTTCCTGTAACCGTCGGTTTACAGCTTGTTGTAAGCTCTCTCCTTTTCGTGGATGGCTGCAACAGGTGTTTGTCCACAAACCACCACAATGGTATTTATCAAATGCTCTTTGTTGCAAAAGCACCTCGCCTTTATAATTAAATAAAAAAACAGAAAAAGCACGATGCAACCTACCCTCTCTATGCACCTGCATCTTTTCCATCAGACCTATCTCGTTGTCGTGTTCATCGACTAAAATTACCTGCTCTTCTGTCATTCTGTAAAAATATGTTTTTATTATTGGAAGGTTGAAAAGTTTGAAAGTTGTAAGGTTGTAAAGCCTAAAGCAGAAACACAAATTTTTGAAGTTAAAAATCGTAACTCGTAAATCTAAAATCGTAATTTGCCACATGCTAAAACACCTACATACTTTTACGGGCCATCAAAATCCGGTTTATGCCTTGGTTAAATCTGATAAGGAAGGGATTTTCTTTACTGCCGGGAACGATAAGGGTGTGGTAGAATGGTCGCTTAAAAAAATGGCTTTTGTAATGGTAAAATTGCCAGTGCAAAGCTCTGTTTATTATTTACACAACTACAACAACCAACTTTTTATTGCCGAAAGAAGTGGCGCTTTTTCTGTGTTTGATTTTATTAAACAAGAGGTTGTAGCAAGAATTAATGCACATCCGAAGCCAATTTTTGGGATGCAGACCATAGCCCGTAAAAACGAATTGCTCACCAGCAGTGAAGATGGTACCGTAGCAATTTGGTCACTAGATAGTTTTACCGAACTTTACCGACTGCCTATTTCTCACGATACTGTAAGATGTATGGCGGTGTCACCCGATGAAAAAGAGATTGCTTTTGGCTGTAAGGATAGTACCATTCACATTTATAATGTACACGATTATAGCCTGAAACAAATATTAACAGGCCATACTTTGGGAGTCACTTCGTTAGCCTATCATCCAACAGGAAAGTATTTAATTTCGGGCAGTAGAGATGCACAATTAAAAATATGGGATTTTCCCAACTATGAATTGAGCAAGAACATTCCTGCGCACCTGTTCGGTATATATGATATTGCTTTTCATCCTACTCTACCTTACTTTGCCACCGCCAGCCAAGATAAAAGTATTAAGCTATGGGATGCCGAGAACTTTAAACTCTACAAAATCCTAAGCATAGAAAAAACAGGCATTGGACATTCCCACTCTATCAACAAATTAGCTTGGAGCCATGACGGCAATAAATTGATTTCTACAGGCGATGATAGAAAAGTGATGGTTTGGGATTTTGTTATTTAGCGTAAACCTCTCGTCGGAATCTTATTTATTTTACCTTTAACTCCTTAATAGGAACAATAGCCAACTCAGCCGAATTGTTATTTGGTTCACTACGGTCAGCAGATTTTGAATATACTATCCATAAGTTACCTTCATATTCTACGGCATAAGGATAGGAAAACCTAGTGTGGTTACGTTTTTGTCCTTTTTCTACATCACAGATACGATATAATTTAACAAAACTGTTTTCGTTGGGTCTGCTTACGGCTATAGTTAGAGGTGCTCTATTATTGCCAGTATCTTCTGAAATTGAATTTATCAAATACCTTTGTCCATTTGAGAGGATACCTGCATATGGCTTAGAAGCGGACATGGGAAGATTACTGGGCTTTAATTCAGACCAAGTTTTTCCATAATCTGTACTTAATGATACATACGCTAGTGGATGCGACATGCCTTCAATTTTAGGTGTATTGTTATGGGATCTAGAGATTAATAACACCTTTGCTCCATCAACAATAATAGTAGATTCTCCCCAAACTTTTATAGCAGATGGTATGCGTCTAACTTCCCATTGGTTAAACTTATCATTCTTTGATATAGCCACAGCAGGCTGAGCTTGTCTTGGCCCCACTATGATGCTGGCACCTGCCATTATCCATTCGCCGTTATCCATTTTAATGGGCTCTTGCAACGGCCAAAATCCATCAGCAGCGACAATACCTCTATATTCCCATTTTCCTATTCTTTGGTTATAGTTATAGGCGTTTGTATGTACAAGTTCTAGCTTATTAAGAAAACTGCCATGAAATGCCCATAACTTATCTTCATAATTAAGAAAAACCCCATGACTTACTCCCATTTGGTTTTTAGCAGAATCTATTGTTACAAGATCCCCCCATTTACTACCATTATTACTAAATATAGAATTTGCTACCTCGGTACTTGTATTTTCCAAGCCTTTATTATGTCCAAAAGAAACTATCCATTGATCATGATACCTGACCATTGCTACACCAAGTAAAAACTTATAACCATCTACCTTTGGTTCATATTCTTTTATGGTTTTGAATTTCACATGCTTTAATAAAGGTATATCTTCAGATTTTCCAATCTCCCCTCCGGTCCATAATTTGTATAAATCTGTATTTTTTTTCTTACCCTGACTAGTAAGAAAAGTGCTCACATATGCGTTTCTATTAGTATTTGCAATATCATCAGAAAGAGTAGTACCTATTTGGGCTTTACCGAGAAAGGATAAAAAAAGTGAAAAATTTATTAATAGATATCCTTTCATGTTAAATGGCTTATTTATCAAAAATCTACGAGATTTAAAAACATTATAACGAGGAAGGTTACTATAATACCCCTCCTAACCTCAACCAAAACAATTGTAAAAATTGGCAGTTCTGTTACGCTATTTCTCTTCTTAATTTTAAATCACAAAAAATTATGGCGCTATGGTTATATTAATTCTCTTAACGATTTCGCCCGGCGTACCGGAGCTTAAATTAGAAGCTACAAATACCACTTCATATGTTCCTGCTTTGTTGTAGGTATAGATCTGTTCTAACTCATTCTCAACCCATTTGGTAACAATGACAATCGGTTTATCTTTTCCGGCGTTATATTGGGGTAATGTAATGGGACTACTAATTGCATACCCTTCTTTATAAGGCCCAGTCATATTATTAAAAATACCATTCCATGTAAGCAAAGTACTTGTAGAAGTAGGCCTGTTTGATGTTTGTGTTGCCGATGCATCGTTCTCATACCATGTAAAACCAAATTGCGCCTGAGAATAAAGTTGACTAGATAGGGTATTGTCTTCTGCAACTTCTCCGTTAAGTTTAAAGTTTTGAACCCTAAACTGCACTCTATTGGATGCTGCCTTTGTTTTGCAGAGCCAAGCAAAATAAACGGGTTTTCCTTCCTCAAAAATATCCGAAAGATCTACTTGGCCGGATGCCGCATAAGTAGACGAGGTTGCCTGCAATTGGGTTTGCAAATAAAAACGACTTGTAATAGGTATCCAATTGACATTTTTTATGTTATCATAGGTATAAATACCGTTAAAATCTGTCGTATATAACAACTCTGCACAGTCTATATTAGGAGTTGTATTATTGTCTGGTGTTTTATTAGAATCGAAACTAAGTTTTGGTATAACTTTATAAAAGCGTTCTGTATCTCTATAATCATAGTTATTACCCACTGCTCCCGAATATAAACCTACCATGGCCACATTGCCTTCCATAATAAATTTAATGGGCTGTCCTACCTTGAGTATACTATTTTCATCTACCCTCACATTAAATTCCAATGGTTTCGAAGCCGTTGGATCTTCAACATCAATTTTAGGTTTATTGATAATTTCTCCTACATCTTTATTACATGAAGTTATTATAGCAAATGCAAATAGTGCCACAATACACGTTTTCATAAAATCTTTCATAACCATTGCTTTTATTATTCAACAACTAGCTTTATTTTCTTAATTACTTCTTTCTTTCCTTTGAAGTTTACATTATACCCAACAAAGGCTACTTCGTATTCTCCTGCCTTATCAAAAGTGTGATAATATTCGGTCATATTCTCGTTCTGTATACTTTTAATTACCACTGGTTTATCAAGTCCTAAATTTATTTGATCGGTAATATTTACAGGGCCACTAACGGCATAACCCTCTTTTAAAGGACCTGAAGTATTATCGTATATGCCATCCCAATAAACCAATGTATTTGTTATGCTTGGCAAATTTGATGCTTGACCAGCAGCAGCTTCATTTAAAACCCATTTAAAACTCAATTGCGCCTGCGAGAATAATATTCCTGAAAGATCACTATTATTTAGAACTTCTCCATTTACATTAAAGTTCATCACTTGAAATCTTGTACGTTGCGATGCCTCATTGGTTTTACAATGCCAAGCAAAATAAATAGGCTTTCCATTTTCTACCAAATCAGAAATATCCGATATACCTGCGTCTGAGAAAGAGGCCGCAGTACCTACTATGGGAGGTATAGTAAAACGATTTGATATATTAATCCAATTTACAGATTTAACATTATCAAACGTATAATTTTCATCAAAGTCCGTTGTATAAAGTAGTTCGGCACAGTCTACATTATTTCCTGCAAACTTTGCTGCCCTAAAGCCTAAACTGGGAGTCATATCATAGATACGCTCCTTATCGTAATATGTATAATCGTTCCCTATTTCTCCTGAATAGAAATTTAGCATATCCGGACTTCCTTCTATATTAAATTTTACTCTTTCGCCTACTGTATACACATTTTTTTCGGTCCAAACGCTAAAAATGGGTTCCTTAACATCGTAAGGATCTTTACATGCCGTTATTGTAAGTAATATAACTACAATTGTTAAATACTTTTTCATTATAATATAGTTTTGTTTTTAATGGTAATAAAGCTATCACCGATTATGCCTTCAAACAGCATATCACGGTTGTTCCCTATTATTACCATCCTTGATTTTGAACTAATTTTTTGTTAACTCCCATTTCGTAAGAAGGTATTGGCCACCATTGGTCTTTAGGTTCTACGCTTCTGAAATATCTTCTTGCTCTAACATAATAAGAAGATGTATATGTTTGAGGCGTTTCCGCTTCTCTGACCACCATATTGTCGTAAAATACGCCCCAGCGCACCACATCATTTTTCCGAAGCATTTCATAGCATAATTCGCGTGGTCTTTCTTCTCTAACCTCTCGTTGAAAAGCTGTGTAACTTTTATCCGTAAAATCGGTAGCAGCATTAGGTGTTGTGGGGTTTAGCCCTCTGCCTCTTCGTTTTACCATATTAAGGTATTCCAGGGCATTATTGTCTGCGCCATTAAAATATTCGTTATAGGCTTCTGCATACATCAATAGTACATCGGAGTATCTTAAAAGTGGAAAATTTTGGGGCGTTTGTGATTGTAATTTGGGTAAAACTGTTTCATATTCTCTTCTGAATTTGCCACAAAACCTTTGGTATTTCGAATCATTTGTTCCCCAATAGGTAATTGTTGCTACACCATCGGTATTTACATAATAGTGTAGTGCTACGTTCCATTCTCTTCTAAGGTCTGCGGCGGCGTACAGGCCATACAAATAGTCTGTGGCTCTCAATACCCCGACAGAAAGACCTATCACATTATCAATTACGGGGTTTCTAATTCCATTATTTCTTCCAACCATGCCAGATGTAGGGTAAACTCCCGTACCATCACTATGGAATTCTACCTCGAAAATACTTTCTTTAATATCGTATTTATCTTGCGCATAATTGATAAATACCTGTTGGTATGATGGATTAAGTGCATGGAAGCCTTCGTTAATGACTTTACCTGCATATACCATCGCATCTTTATAGCGTTCCCTTTCGTTATATGGCTGCCCAGCTAAATAAAGATTTACCCTAGCCAACATACCCCATACGGCAGATTTAGAGACACGACCACCTGTACCCACCTCACTGGCTGGTTTTACCCATGCCGCAGCTTTTTCCATATCAATTATAATTTGTGCATACACTTCTCTTCCAGTAGCTCTTGCTTGCTGCAAGTCTTCTGCCCTAGCGTTTTTAATAGGTGCTAAAACCAAAGGCACGCCTTGAAAACGTGTTACCAGCATGAAATAGTAATAAGCACGAAGAAATAATGCTTGCCCTCTAATATCATTACGTTTATTATCATCTATATTAATACTGGCATTATCTACGTTGGCCAACAGATTATTAGCCCTATCAATTCCGGTGTAACATGAACGCCAATAATTTTGGATTTTTGGTTCAGTAGATTCTACATTATAATCACCTACAGTATTTTCATCTGTACTATAATCTTCATAAGCTTCATCAGCCTCGAGCCCCATTCTGGCCAACATGTTATTGCCGTACAGATTACCATCGGCCAATGTAGCATAAACACCGTTCAAAGCGTAGTTTAATTCGGCTTCGGTACTGTAATAGGTATCTTTCAGCATTACATATTCCGAAGGATCTACTTCCAAAATATTTTTACAAGAGCCTGCCAAAAAGAGGCATCCTACTATAGTTACTTTTTTTAATATATTTTTCATATTAATATCCAATTTAGAAAACTACTTTAGCACCAAAGGAAATGGTTAGGTTCTGTGCGTATGCTGAATAATCGAAACCTGGTGTTAAAATAGAATTTCTTGTAGAAACCTCTGGGTCTAACCCCGAATATTTGGTCCAAGTATATAAGTTTTGAGCCGCAACGCTCAAATCGATACTTGAGATTTTGCGTATCCATTTTTTAGGCATACGATAAGATAATTCAACAGTTTTTAATCGAAGGAATGAACCATCTTCCAATTGTTTTGTCGAAAAATATCCTACGGGGCCATAGCCTCTTGTCCTAAACTGTTCATTAGAAGGGTTATCTTCTGTCCATCTATCTGTATAGGAAGCAAACTGATTTAATGCAATTCTTCCCGTGCTATTGCCCTCAAACATTAAACGGTTGGCATTCATAATATCATTTCCATAATTCCATTGAAAAAATACATTTAGGCTAAGATTTTTATACTGGAAATTATTGTTAAATCCTCCATAATGTTTTGGTAACGTACGTCCCATAACAATTTTATCTTTATCATCGATAATTAAGTCGCCGTTAATATCCTTATATTTAATATCACCAGGCTTTGTAAGGCCTCTGTCTTCGTAGAGAGAGACCACATTATCTTTAAGCACACGACTACCATTAGACAATAGGTCAAAGTCTGATAGTTGATATACTCCATCCCATATAAAGCCATAGAAAGACGAAACAGGCATACCAACCTGTGTGATATATAGATTGGCTCCATTCCAACTTGCCGTAAAAGCCGCATTAGAAAACATCGTTTTTTCATCGTCTGTTAATCCCAGTACCTTATTTCTATTGAATGAAATATTAAAACTAGAACTCCATTTAAAGTTCTTTTTGTTAATATTCACGGTATTAATTTCCAACTCAAAACCTCTATTTTGGATAGAGCCAATATTTCTGTATATGCGTTGGTAACCTATTGAGGTAGGTACATTGGCATTTAACAATAAATCTTTCGTGTCCTTATTATAATAGTCGAGAACAAAGTTTAATCGGCTTTTAAATAATGACAATTCGTATCCAATATCAAATTGATAAGTAGTTTCCCATTTTAGTTCTCTGTTTCCAAAATTTGACATAGTCAATGCAAAATCGGGAGTAGATGTTCCTGTACCTATTCCATAGTAATCTCCCAGTGTTAAAATATCAAATGGAGCAAAATCACTTATACGGTTGTTCCCTGTAGCTCCCCAACTTATCCTTAATTTGGAATCGCTTATAAAAGAAAGATTCTTAACAAATTTTTCCCTGCCTATTCTCCATGCGGCGGCAAATGAAGGGAAATATCCCCACCTGTTTTGCGGAGCAAATTTTGACGAACCATCTGTCCTGAAATTTGCGGTCAATAAATATTTTCCACGATAATTATAGTTAACTCTGGCTAAATAGGAGAAAAGTCTATTGGCTGAGGCTGTTGAAATAGGGGTTTTGATATAACCTGTACTCAATGCCCGAAGTGCTAATTCCTCATTGGGTATCTGAATGGAAGTAAAACCGTACCTATCTACATTCTGGCCCTGTATAGTTACACCTACCAATGCATCCAACTGGTGGCGAGAATTAAATTTTTTATTATAGGTAAGTGTATTTTCGTTTACCCAATCTGCTAACGTATTTTCGGAAAAGCCTCCGTTTACCCCATTTGCATTATTTGCGCTTGGGTATCCTCTGTATGTTTGTGAATTATTAAAATACTCGTCTCTAGTTACTCTAGAATTGTAACCTCCTCTCATATTCAGTTTTAGGTTCCAAGGCAAATTATAGTCAACTCCTAAATTGGCAGTAAAAAAAGTCCTATTTTGTTCTCTAATTTCATTTTTCGTAGAGATAATGGGGTTCATAACGAGTAATGTTTCGCTTCCTTCTTCATCATCATCAAATAACATATCCAACAAGTTTCCGGAGGTAGATACGGGTCTATATCCCCAGGTTCTGTACATAATATAGGTAGCATACGAGTTATTGCCTGATGCTTGTTGATTGGTTAACTGTCCATAATTTTTATCCTTTGAGTAGCTCAAATTCAAATTGATTTTCAAGTTTTTATTTATTTCTTGGTCTACTCTTGCCCGTCCCTGATATCTACTAAAACCCGAATTAATGATAACTCCATCCTGATTAATTAAATTGCCTGAAAAGGCATACTTAGTTGCTTTATTACCACCTCTTAACGACAGATTATGATTATGCATAACTGCTGTTCTGAACAACATATCTTGCCAATCGTGCCCTTCTATGTTTTTATAATCTTCTAGTGTACGGTTAGGTCTAGTTAAGTAAATATTTGGCGCACCTGCTGATACATCAGGATCTAACTCTAGCTGATATTTAACAAATTCGTATGGACTCATCATATCCATTAATTTATTGGCTTTCTGTAAACCATAATTCAAGTTATAGGATACGGTAGGCTGTCCTTCTTTACCCTTTTTTGTCTCAATAATGATAACTCCATTTGCAGCCCTACTACCATAAATAGAGGTCGCAGAAGCATCTTTTAATACCCTAAAACTCTCAATTTCCTCGGGGTTGAGAGATGATAGACTAAACCCCTCTATTGGAAATCCATCTACCACGTAAAGAGGAGAATTATCTTGTGTAATGGAGTTACCTCCCCTAATAATAATATCTGACTCTTCCCCAGGCTGACCCGACAGGGCATTTACCTGTAAACCGGCAACCCTACCTGCAAGTGCCTGAGCTACATTTGGTACTGGCGCTCTATTAATATCTTCTATCTTCACCTCTGAAAGTGAACCTGTAAAATCTTTTTTATTTACCTGCCCGTAACCAATTACCACTACTTCTTGCAATGCTCTCTGATCTGGATTTAGCTTAATTGGGGTATTGCCTAAATTTTTGGCTAAGATTTCGCGTTGCAGATAGCCGATAAATGTAAATGCAATGGTTTCATTATCTCTTGCTCTTATAGAGAATTTACCATCTTTATCAGATGTACTTCCGCGTTTGATGTCGGTTTTCACCCTTACGTTTACTCCCATTAATGGTTCTCCCGTTTCGTCTGTTACGGTGCCGCTAAACAGCTTTAGGTCTTGTTGCCCGTACGAAGTTACCGTACCAAACAACCCTAGCACCAACAATAAAAGCTTTATAGGTTTTAATAGGTTTTGCATTATTCCCTTGATTTTAAATTCATACATATAGGTTGATAGTAAGCCACTTCCGATTTCCAAAAGGGAAATAGATCCATGGCGAATAATCGGCTTTATTTTATTTATATTATACCGAAAAGAATATTGTGCAAGTGTTATCTAATAGCGCACAACTGATATCCATACTCTATCCATCTTCTTAGTTTATTATTTGGTTGTTATTAAAAACAGATGTTTACTGTTTATTATTTGGTTAGTTTCAATAACATAAAATTAATACATTATCATACACAAATAATTGTAATTATTAGCTATTTAATATACGATATTATCATATCAAACTTTAAGTAATAATCAGTATACAAGAACACTAAGTGTACTCATAACACCAAAGCAAAAGCCTGTAAAATATAAAATAGCAAAACATTTCTTTTTATTTTTTTTGGTAAAATATTTGAGAATTGAACTACTTTATTGAATCGGTGTATTTTCTAAAGTTCTTTATCTTATGAAAAGTGATAAAATTATTGTTATGGTTATTAGCAGCTCCTCCCAACCCATCATCAAAAGCTGTTCTGGAAACAAATACAATATCCCTGCCCTCAATTATCCAATCTGGATATTGAAATGCATGTTTTAACACATCTGGATGCTGTAGTACAATATGATTAACCTGCCAATTGACCAAATCGGTTGAGCTACACAAAGCCAAAGTGTTGCGAATATGTGTTGAGAATTTTACTTTGGGCAGTTTTATTGCCTCTAACTTAATATTTTCGGGCACATAATTGGTAAGTGTCCAATATTTTTTAGATTTTTCATCATACCTGATAACGAACTTTTTACTACCTCCAGGGAAGTTTATAAAGTCCTTTTCTGGATTAAAAGTTGCCTTTTTACCATCTGCACTAATGTGTACTATAGCAGCCTTTTCGTCGAAACTTCCTTTATCTTGTACCCTTAGCACATCTACCATTTCCCCATTGGGCGCAATAATGGCATTACCTTCTACCCAACCCCCAAAATTACCATTGAGATAGGTACTATCCATGGGTATGTAGTTACTTGCCGTCCAGCTTTCCGCTTTCAACAAATCGGCATCCTGTGGTGCAGAAATCATCATGGCCGAATAGCGTGGTCCCCATATTTTACGGTTAGTACCGGAAGCATCCTCAATTGCCCGCCAAATACGACCATTGTGATAAATTGGCGGTGTTGGTGCAACGTGGTATTCTCCTTTAAGTAACAAGCCATTCTCGGCATCGCTTGGGCTGGTCCATGTATTTCCATTATCTGTTGATTTCCTTAAAACTAAATTGCCGTGATGCTTATCAGTACCGATGAAGTAAACATTTTTTTGGTGCACAAACAACTTAGACCAAAATGCACCATTAATTTCTGCTATTGGTTGCCAAGTTTTACCTCTATCGCTAGAACGATATATATTGGAAACTGCTCTTTCATGTTCTGTAGAAGATGTACCAAAATTATCATGAGATACGAGATAGTCGCCATTTGGCAATTTACAAATGCTTGGCGAGCCTAAGTAAACTTTGCCACTTTTTGGTTTATGCGCCACCACTGCTCCGGGCACTTTATTAAAATCGGGCTGTGTTTGAGCTATCAGGTTTGATGTAGTTAATAAACTCGCAATAAAAACAACAGATACAAATAATTTCTTTATTACCATGACAAATCTTTTCTATCGTAAAACATATAAGTTCCATATTCTGTACCAACCACAAGATTTAGTGTTTTGCCATCCCCACCTATGTAGGCAGTAGTTGGTGCACATTCGTGAGCGCCCAAAAGAATATCCTTCCCCTTAAATTTCATCATTCTGGGAAATTCGAATACAGGTTCGGCATCGGTACCTGCATTACGCATAAATAAAACGGCAGCACCTTCGTTCTTCTTTTTACGGTTATAGGGCAAGCCTGTTGTTGGGTTTGGGATGGAGGCTCCCCTGCCCGTACCCACCAACATATCTTTTACACCATCGCCATCCCAATCTACAATATGTATTTTGGCCCTACCAACTTGTCCTCCTTTTCTACGATGTCCGTTGATATATGAACCGTCTGTTAACTTCAGCTTACCACCATCGCTCACATTATAAGCATCTATCTTATAATATAAATGAAACTGATTATCCCTATCTAAAATCACATAAGCATCTTTTCCGGCAAGATTAGCCACTCCTGGTGTTGAACGCCAACCTCCGTGTACATTTAATCCTTTAATAAAAAGTGGCTTCTCTATATCCAGTTCGGGCTTAGCTTTACTGCCTTTATTGATATAAACCATAAATTTCCCTCTACTATCGCCTGTAAGAATATCCGGCAAGCCATCACCATTCCAGTCGTAAACTACTGCACATACATAGCCCCAACGTGCTTCATGTGGCCCTTGGATATCTTCGCGGTAACCCGGCTGAACATAGATATCTACACCGCCCGCTTTTAATGCCACGGGATCTTGATAAGCTGGCTTTTGATTAGTTCCAATATTCTTAAAAAATAGAATTTTACCAACTGAGTTTCCAGAAATCATATCTATTATGCCATCGCCATCCCAATCGGCTAGGCTAGGCACTACTAACGAACCACCATATAATAATGGGTTTTCCTGTTTTATGGGAGAAGCATCGGCAAAAACCAAATTGCCATTTTTGTCTTTTTGTTTTGTGTTCTGATAGAAAACAATACTGCCCTCACCAGACACCAATAAACCTTCTGTACTTGATGGACCTTTAAAATAAGTTATATATCCATTTACAGACGGACTTCTATGCAGAATGTGATTTTTATCGACCACATATCGTGTTGGATATAACTTTTCGTTATCTATCTTATAGGCATGAATATTGCCAAATCGTGTACCACAAATAAGATATTGTTCGCCATTGGCCTCATAGCTTGTATAACCGCTTAAAATCATGTATGTTTGGTCTAGTTCGGTTAACGGTTTTGCTTCTAATTTGCTTAAGTTATCTATATTATTTGCCACCGCTCCGTAAATACCTACTTCATTAAGTTCATTTGGCCAATATCCCTCTGGTGTATAGTAAACGCTATCGGTTGCCATTTTTACGTTCAACTTATTTTCTTTGGAAATAGTAAATAAGAATAAGTACTTGCCTTGTAACGTTCTAATTACCCCAAAAGTTGAAAATCCCGAAGGAAGCCCTGTAACTGTAATATTTTCAGTTTCTCCAAAGGAATTTGATTTTTTGTCAAATACCGACCTTTTCAACAATTTTCCTCCAAAACGCCAAAAGCCGTAAATTTCTTTGTCGGGAACTTGTATAATTGTTGCTCTATTTTCTCCCGTGTCTTCAAAAGGAAGTTTAATTTTTATACCCTGAGAAAATATCGGTTCGCCTTTTTCGGTAATTTTTTTGAAATGATAAACATAAGTACCTGACTTTCTGACATCTCCTGACAGAAATAAATCGGGATATTCATCGGTATCTACTTTTGCCATGCCCAATATCACACCTGTTAGAGATGGCGCAGCAAAATCACCTATACCGCTAGCCGAACCATTTTTAATGGGTTCGCCACTAATTAAAAGATTGGCGTTTGTTTGAGCTTTCGAAGCTAACCCCACAAATAATATTACTAACAAAAGAATACTTGTTTTAAACATATATTATAATTTTTTATCTACTCTTAAGCATTTTTATTTCACTTCTCCATAGAGCGCCAGACTATAACCATCCGTATTTCGTCCTATTCCAATAGCGCCATTTTCTTCTGTACTACCCCACACATATAATCTGAAATAAATCGTTCTCTCAGAAGAAATGTTTTGTAAATCTGTCACTTTACTAATATTTAATATTGGCTGGTGCGCTCCATCTCCATTTTTATCAAGAAATGGCGTAACGCTATTTTCTATATCCTTGAAATTTTTACCATCGACACTATACCTCCATTGATATATCATAGGCCCCGAAATATTTCTTCTTAGTTTAAGATGAAGGGACGACAATGATATAGATTTTCCATTTTTTGGCTTAAAACCAAATGTATAATAGTCTTGATTTGCCAATGCCTGTTTCTGTAAATTGTTTCCTACGCCAAATGAAGTTACTTTGGCATAATAAGCATTCTTTAAAGGTAATGGGGTTAATCCTGCTCCCTTTTGCAAGGTAGTGCTTTCTACATTGTTGTTTTTTATACTTTGAGGCAAATTTCCTAAAGTGTTACCAGATATATTCTCCATAGACCACGCCAATAAAGGAATAGGTGGCTTATCATCGCGAACAACTGTACCTCCTACTATTAAAGAACTATCTCTTATATTCTCGTCAAATCTCCCTAAAGAGATTCTTCCATTTGCATTTTTAGCTCCCCACACATATAGCCTAAAGTATATTTTTTGAGAAGAGGGTACATTTTGTAATTCCTTATAATTAACTAGTTGAACCATGGGCTGCGTTACGCCGTTTACGATAGTATCTGTAAGTTCGTTAATATCTCCAGAACCAACTTCTGTGAAGTTTTTATTATCCTTACTGAAAGCTAGCCTATAATTTCTTGCTCCGTTTACATTTCTGGCAAGTTTAAATTCTAAAGTAGCCACGGATACCCTATACCCTTCTTTAGCCTGAACATCAAACTGGAAGAACTCATCATTAGCTAAAGCATCAGCTTTCTTATTTCGTGGAGTTTGATAAGATGCTGATGATGCACTAAATGAACGTCTGAATTTTTTATCGTTTTTTAGCCCTGCTCCACGAACTAGTTTGGAAACCTCCATCCTTTTATCTGCATAATTAGATAGGGCATCGTTCTCCATTCCCGTTAAATTGGGATTGCTAAATTGCCACGATAGGATTGTACCCGGACTTTGGGTTAAAAGGCCCAAATCGGCAGGAGAGCTGTCTAAAGAGAGTTTACGGAAATTTTCTAAGCGATGAAAAGTAACCATATTGGCGTTGTGCCAATAGCTACTATACCACGATGTTCTAGATACCAGCACAATATCGTTTCCTTCAAATTGCCAATCTGCATAATGAAAAGCAAAGTTTTCCATTCTAGTTATTAGCTTCCCTTCATTCCATCTAAGAATTTTATATTTAGTTTCCCAATTTTTAAGGTCTTTTGAGGATGATAACACCAGTACATTTCTTTGGTTCCATGCCCCATAATTAGAGTTCTTTGTCCAAGTTTGAGGAATATTTGTGATTTTATTACTAATGGTCCAATATTTTGCCGAAATAGGATCATATCTAATCGTAAATTTAGATTGCGCCCCCGGAAAATGGACAAAATTCTTATGTTCATTAAAGATTGCCGTTTTACCATCATCAGAGATATTGATAAATGCAGCTACTTCATATCTGGTAATACCCTTTGCCCCTCCTGTTAGTTCAAACTCTTTTCCTTCTATTTGTTTGCTCTCAATTCTCAACATGTCGATGAGCTTACCTTCGGGCGTAATTACAACATTTCCCTCTAGCCACGTTGGTCTATCGGCGTTTAGCCAATTACGATCAAATGAAATTTTATTGGTCATAGTCCAACTAGATGCTTTTAGCAAATCGGCATCTAAAGGGGCAGACATTACAAAAGCATAAAAATCCCTCTCGTTTTTCGCATCAGGACTTTCTTCAAAGGCTCTCCAAATTCTACCTTTATGTATAACCATTGGAACTGGACCAGTGTGATATCTTCCTTTGGCAAGAACTCCTGTGTTTTCACTTTTAGCCTCTGTCCAAGTTTCTCCCCCATCTTTAGATTTACGTATATGAATATTGCCCATTCCCTTATCAACCCCCATTACATACAATTCATTCTTGTGTATAAAAAGATTTGCCCATCTAATATCCTGAATGATTGTTAATAAACGCCATGTTTTTCCTTTATCATAAGATTTATGTATAGAAATATGTATACCGGAAATTGCCTTACCAGACCAATCATGAGAGGCTACATACGAACCATCGGGAAGGATTACTATAGAAGGAGATGCATAATGAGTTATTAATGGGTCGGAACTTTGGGCTATAATCTTTCCAGGGAATAAACTTTGGGCTAATGTATCATTAAAAGCAATAAAAAAAATGAAGCATACAAACATTTGGACTACTCCTACAAATCTCCTCTTACCAAGAAAATTATTTTTTTGCATATGTACCTGCTTCATTTTTTTATTTAATGGATTGTTGATTAGATAAATAGCCCACGTATTTAAGATGAAACCTCAAACACATGGGCTTAAAACTATTGTCTGATAAATTTAGCTGAATAGGTATGTCCGTTTGCTAATGTAACTACCGCTAAGTACAAACCTTCCGAATAATTAAATGGAATGCTCAATACATTGTTTTCTGTTGAGTTTTTTATAGTTTGCTGATAAAGCACAGTACCATTTGTATTATATATCTTTAACGTTCCTGTTTGTTGCGATGGCAAATCTAAAAACAAAGAGGTTGTTGGGTTTTGAACAGAAGAAAACACCTTTAGTGGTTGGTTTTGCAAACTAAAGTTTACATGAATAGGAGCCCATGTTTCTGATTTGCCGTCCAAATCAACTTGTTTTAGTGTATAATAATTAACGCCTACCAAAGGATATGAATCGTAAAAAGTATAACTTGCCCCATTTCCATCTGTGGCTTTTGTAACTACCCTACCTATCACTTGAGCAGCGTTGCCATTAGCAGAACGCGATATTTCAAAGTGAGAGTTATTAATCTCTGATGAGGTACTCCAGCTTAATTTTACGCCATTGTTTTCTTTTTTACCTGTAAAGGAAGTTAGTTTTACGGGTAGTGGAGTTTCAGTAACTGCCCCCTTTAGATAAATATCATGAAATGTGGTTGTTGCATGACCAAACCTACCAAAACCAGTAACAGAAGCAGTGGTTGCACTTCCACCATCTCCCCATACATACAACATTAGCGAAACATTTGTTCCGGGAGCAATATTCTTAAGTGCATTTATCCCCCCCAAGTCCAGTTGGTAATCAATTCCTTCGGAAAGCGTAGATGTAAAGTTACCTGTAGTGCCTATATCTACAGGGGTTCCGTTTGAAATAGCATATTTCCATTGATAATAAATAGGCCCCGGGCCTAGTCTTCTATATCTATAAATCAATGTAGACAATGTGGTATAATATCCTGGCTTTGTTACCAAATTGATAGTATAATAAAGATTGGCAGCTTCTGCCTCTGTCAAGGTATTTACAACCGTACTTAAAGTTGATACATAACCATAGTTTAAATTAGCCTCTGCTAAGCCTTCGCCCCTTGTCAGATTAGCCGAAGTTAAATTACTGCTAATTAAAGAAGCAGCTATTTCATCTTCTTCGTATGCAGAGATGGGAAAAGACCATGCCGCTATTTTTTCATTTAAAGCAAGCGGCAACACAGGTATTGGCGCCGAACTTGTGGTGCCTCTTACCATTAAAGACGTTGCAGCTCTACTAGAAGCAGATTTACCTATAGCTGTAGCGGCATTGGTCGTACTTGTTGCGCCCCATGCATATAACCTAAAGGTTACGGTATCTCCCGGTTGTACATTTTGCAAATCACTTACCAATGACAAATCTAGGGTTGGCTGTGTAACCCCTTGATCATTACCAGAATCATAATTCCCTATATTTCCGTCCGAACTTCCCAACGGAACATATTCTGTTTGCCCAGTCTTGCGATAGGTCCAACGGTACATGTAAGCTGCATTTTGATGCCTTCTCAACTTTACATCCAAATCAGACAAAGACATATAATATCCATCGGCAGCTAATACCTTGAACTCTACATAAGCATTGTTGGTCTTTGCAGTAGCAAGGTCTGTAGCTGCTGGGACAAACCCCATACTAAAACCATAACTATATCCCCCTCCAGAGGGTGCTCCTGCTCCCCTTGTTAATACAGAAGAAGCGATATTGGGGTCGTTATATGTTGAATTATAGGATGCTACAGTAGAAGTATTGTTAAAAAAATCCCAGGCAAGCAGCTGGGCATTAGATTTTTGAAAACCGAACAATACGATTAAGCAAAAAATAAAGTAGATTTTTTTCATACAAGTTGTCTTTAATTTACAAATGGTTATTTAATATAAAATGTATTAGATACAAAAAATAGATGAGCCTAACCTATAACTAAAGCAAAACAAGAAAATAAAGATTATTGCTGTTAAACAACATCATACACAGTGCTTATATATTGGCTATAGCTCAACGAACTAACAGTATAAAGCTAGAACTATTATTAAAACAACTTTTGACCTTTGTTACCTAATAATTATAGTATATTATCTACCACATAGTTAGTCTCTGTAGCTATGACCGTAGCTCATTTTACAAACTTATTACTAATTATAGGTTGCCCTTCTATCCTTAAACTTGCTATATAAACGCCTTTTGCTAATGCAAGAGGTAATATAATTTGACTGTTGTCTGTTTCTAATTTGATTTTTTGGCTAAACAGCCTTCTACCTCTTACATCATAAATTTCTACAACGGCAAAACTATTTATTGATTTGATAAACAGATTAACAATATCTTTTTGCTCAGGGGCATTAACCTGAAAACTAGATTCGTTTAATTTCACATTCACGGAAATCACGTCAGAAAAATTAGCCGTTCCATTAAAATCTACTTGTTTGAGCTGATAGTAATTTATACCTGAAAAAGGATTGTTATCGGTATATTGATAATTACTCTTGGTTAGTGTTGTTCCATTGCCATGCACTTTACCCAGATTAACAAACCGCTTACCGTCTGTACTTCTTAAAACCTCAAAATACGAATTATCTTTTTCTGACGATGTAGTCCAGTTGAGCAGCACAGTTTTTCCTCTACTTGTTTTTCCTAAAAAGGTTAAATTGTAAACAGGTAATGTAGTGTCATAGTTAATAGTTCCCAAAACCGATAGAGAGGTAGATTTATTTATGTAATCCCTAAAACCTACATTTTGACTAGCTGAGGCAAAACCCCAGACATACATTCTAAAGGTTACCGTAGTAGTGCTCGGTATTTTTTGCAATGCACCTACTTCCGATAAATCAATAGGTGCTTGCATTACACCATCTCCACCAGAAATTATCGACCTCGCTTCACCCAATGTAATGGGTTCGGTTTGAAAATTATCGAGACTGTAAGTCCATTGATAGTTCATATTCGCAGAACCATTTCTTCTTAACGATGCGTTTAAAGCATTTAAAGAAACTATCTGGGAAGTTTGGGGCTGCAATGCAAATTCGAAATACAGGCCTTTGCTTTTGGCATAATCATAATTTTGAACATCGGTAGTGTTATAGTTCCTTATCAAAGCCATAAAGGCATCTGTTAAAGTGGTATTTTGCAAACCACCTCCCTTTGATAATACCGATTGTACTAACCTACTATCGTTGGTGGTTGCATTTCGGGTATCTACGGCCGAATTGGCACTGCTGATACCTGTAAAATCCCATCCTATTATTTCAGTTGGCGGCGCACCGTTATATATTATGCTACCACCAACAGCCAAACTTGGCGTAGTATCGCCTGCTCCGTACCTGCCCAACCCAAAACCTCCCGAGTTGGTAAGTGCTCCCCAGCCATAAACTCTAAAAATAACAGCTTTGGTATCATCTAAATTTTGTAGCTCGGGTATGGCACTTAAATCAACTGTTGGCTGTATATCTCCTTCTATATTCCCCGTGAACACGTTGGTACTTCTTGTAATTTCTGTAAAATTCACCCCATCTAAACTGTAATACCAACTTATCATATTTGGGCCATTGCTATTATTCTTAAGCCTAGCATCGAGCGTTGATAAAGATGCAACAACACCTGTTTTAGGCTTTACCTTAAAAGTGTAATAATCGTTATTGGCAATAGCTGTTGCTTTTGAATTTGCCGTAGAACCAGCAGCGCCATACGAACTCGGTGTAGAATAATATCCTCTTGTTAAAGTTAAAGGGGTTAATCCGCTACCTCTTGAAAGCGTAGAGGTATATAGATAATTGTTGTTCACATTGGCATTTAAACTTCCCGAAGTTACGCCAGATAAGCTACTAAACTGCCATGCTAATAATGTTGGGGGTGTTGGCGGAATAGCTTTTATTTCTCCCCCTACAATTAAACTTGGAGTATCGTCGCCAGATGGATAACGCCCTATGGCAAAACCGCCCGATGAAGAACTCGCATTCCAGAAAACTAAGCGAAAAGTAGCTTTATGTGGATAAGCTAAGTTCTGAAGTGGCCCTAAACCTCCTACGTGTATACTAGATTGCAGTACGCCTTCGGTTTCAGTACTTGTAAATGGAATATTGTAATCGCTTATCTCCGTAAAATTTGTTCCATCGGTACTATATGCCCATTTATAATAACGAGCACCGTCACTATTTCTACGCAACTTTGCTTCTATGCTATGAATAGAAGCCATATAGCCCGATTTAGGCTCTACCTCGAACTGTAAGTATTGACCATTAGCCATGGCATTGGTAAATGAGTTAGCGGGAGAAGGTGCAGTAGAGTTAAACGAACGTAATAAACCTGCGGTATTTGTTAATCCTCCCCCTCTGCTCAATGTAGATACATTCAAATTGACATTAGTGAATGTAGAAGTACTGACAGTCTGATTGCCAGCCGCATCTGGATTGCTGAACTTCCATGAAAGTATAGGGGTTGATTGCGTTAACGGCAACAAATCTGCAGGAGAGTCGCTCAATTGTTTAGTTCTAAAACCTTCAATACGGTGAAAAGTAACAAGGTTGGCATTATGATACCTTTCTCCATACCACGAAGTTCGGCTTACTGCAACTATATCGTTACCATCAAATTGCCAATCGGCATATTGAAAACCAAATACATCCCAAGTTTTTACCGGATAACCTTCGTTCCACTTAATGATATCATATTTATGTTCCCAATTCACTAAATCAGAAGATGAATAAAGTGCCAGCACATTTCGCTGATGAGAGGGTAAATTATAAGTTTCCCAAGTATTGGTAAACACGCTGATTTTACTGACAATGGTCCAATACTTATCTGAAGCAGCATCATAACGAATTGTAAATTTCGACTCCGAACCAGGGAAATGGGCATATTCGGCAGCAGTATTATTGAAAGATATGGTACTGCCATCAGCACTTACAGAGATTTTAGCTGCCACTTCATAACGCTGTAAACCTGCTGCACCACCAGTTGTAATTGGCATTCCGCCGCCTACCGCTTGCCAAGTTTCTAAACGCATGAAATCTATGATATCACCATTTGGCGTTACTACGATATTCCCTTCAAACCAATTGGGCCGTTTGGCATTTAGCCAACTTTCATTAAACCGCATGATATTTGACTTGGTCCAGTTCGATGCATCCAACAAATCTGAATTTGCAGGTGCAGAAAGTACAAAAGCATGGAAATCCCGTTCATTATCGGGGTCGGGGCTTTCCTCATAAGCTCGCCAAATGCGCCCATTATGAACTACTACTGGAACTGGTCCTGTATGGTATCTGCCTGTAAACAACAAGCCAGAAGCATTATCAGTGGCTCTAGTCCAACTGAAACCGCCATCTAAAGATTTATAAATAACAATATTTCCAAAAGATTTGGCAGTTCCCATTAAATACAAGGCATTATTGTGTACAAACAACGTTGCCCAGTGGCAATTGGGTACCTGTGTTGTAAAACTCCAAGTAAGTCCATTATCTGTTGAGCGATAAATAGAACTTACCGTTCCGGTATAATCATGAGAAACTACATAACTTCCATCGGGCAAAATAACAATGCTTGGTGAAGCATAACTACGGGTAAGCGGTGTTGGGCTTTGAGCTATAACCGTACCCGGAAAGGTAGTTTGCGCAAAAGCAGTTGTGATAATATTTAAGAAGAAAATAAAAATGTAAATGGCAAAATGTTTTACATTGCTAATCTTGTTCATACTCCACAGCTTAATATTTGGATACAGTAATCCAAAATTAACAGAGATAATACAGGTTATAATACAACTTGTTACCCAATTAATATACGATATTAGCAGTTGATAATTTATTGAGTTACCATTTGAACCAATCAATTAGACATCCAAATAACAAATAAATATCTACCTTTAATGCATGAAGCCAGAGCTGTTGAAAGAACTCACAACTATGAAAATGCCATTCGGCAAGTATCAGGGCCGTACTTTATGTGATTTGCCCGAATATTATTTAGCATGGTTTAGCGAAAAGGGATTTCCTTCTGGTAAATTAGGGATGCTGTTGGCTACGCTTTATGAAATAAAATTGAACGGATTGGAATATTTGTTAGAACCGTTAAAAAAATAGGCAAAAAAAACCTTGCAGGTTTTTAAACCTACAAGGTTAGTTAGATTCTCAGCTACGCTCAGAATGACAAATGAACTTAAAACTTCAAGTTTAAACTCAATAAAAAGTTGCGTGTAGCTTGTGGATAGTAATAATTGTAACGACCGAAATAACCGTTAGACAAATACGCCCCACTTCCACCATTAGACTCATAACGTACATTAAAAATGTTATTCACTAAGAAATTTAAGCCAACGTTTTTAACACCCAGCAATGCTGTATTGTAAGTTAAGCGCACATCGTTTACAAAAAACGCATCCAGCGTTCTGTCTTCTGCCGAAGTATTATCTAAATTTTGCTGACCAACATATTTACTTATAAAAGCTATTCCGGCATTTTTGTAGGTGTAAGCAAACTCGTTAGAAGCAATTAATTTTGGCGAATAGGCAATGTTAGTGTTATTATAGTCAAAGGTTAACAAATCCCCTATTATCTCGTCATCATAAACATATTCGGTAAAATTTTTAATCTTACTTTGGCTCAAAGTAGCAGTTGCAGACCAAGAGAAATTCTTTACAATTTGCCAACGGGCATCTAATTCTACACCAATACGGTAGCTATCTGGAACATTCTGGCGTGTTTGTCCGCCAACATCATTTAACTTACCCGTGTTAATCAATTGGTTTTTGTACAACATGGCAAAACCATTGGCACCGATATTAAAATCAGCTTGTTGTGTCCTATAACCAAATTCAATATCGGTCAAATTTTCATGTTTCGGTCTTGTATTTACATTCGAATCCGTAAAATCTCTACGATTTGGCTCTTTATTTCCCACTGCAACAGAAGTGTAAACGTTACTTCTATCTGTGAGGTTATAAGTCAATCCAAATTTTGGATTAAAAAACTCTAAACGAGCATTCTGTTGTGCAGGATTTGCGTTGGCATCCAAACCAAAATAAGAGTAAAAAATATTACGGTACTGCAAATCGGCAAAAATATTCAGCTTGTCCAGTTGGTAGCTTACCCTTCCAAAAATATTGAAATCGCTTTTAAAAGCATCGTTATCATCATAACGGTGACGCATAGAAGCCGCACCATTGTAGTTGGCAAACTGTGCCCAAATTACCTCGTCAAAATGCTGACCTTCATACCTGTTATATGCACCGCCCAAGGTAAAATTCATATTGCTTTGGGGGGTGTAAGATACAGAATAAGTAATACCGTAAAAATGATTATCTAACCATAAACGGCGCACCAGATCGGTTGTGTCGATGGTCCTAGCAGGAAGTTCAGTTACAGCATCTGTAATAACAAGCGGAGCCATTGAGTATTTTTTAAATGGCTCTTTCTCTCTAAACTCTTCATAATAACCTCTGCCATAAGTGTAATGCAATGCCGCATTGGCTACCAATTGCTTACTCAAATTACGTGTGTAGAACAATTGATAATGGTCTTGCTGATAGTTATCCGTTTGGTTATCGTAAGTAAAATCATTGTGTTTGCGATTGGTTTTCAGCATCGTTTCGTCAATACCGTTCCAAGCCTGATAGGTTTTTTCTGTACCGCTAAATACATTTAGGCGTAGAATATCATTCTTACCATAATAAGCACCCGTTACAAAAAAAGATTTCAAATCCGAAGAAGCCCTATCGATATAACCATCAGATTTAATTCTCGATAAACGGGCATCGAAACTGAATTTGTTATTGATTAGGCCCGTACCCGTACTTACTGTATTTCTCCAGGTATCGTAAGAACCATAAGTATTGTTCAATTCTGCATAAGCGGAATCTCTTCTCGTAGTAGTTTGGATGTTTAAACTTGCACCAAAAGCACCTGCACCATTGGTAGACGTCCCCACTCCACGTTGTATCTGAATGTTATCTACCGATGATGCCAAATCTGGCAAGTTGATAAAGAAACTCCCTTGACTTTCGGCGTCGTTCAAAGGAATACCGTTTAAGGTAACGTTGATACGTGTAGCATCACTGCCCCTAATTCTAATGCCCGTATAACCAATACCTGCACCGGCATCAGAAGTTACTACCACCGATGGCGTTTGGTTCAGCAAATAAGGCAAATCCTGCCCCTGATTGGTTTTGTCCAAATCTGCCTTGCTTAAATTTTTGTAAGTAAAAGCGGCATTTTTAGCTACACGAGTGGCACTAACTACCACCTCATCAGCCACAAAAGAAAGTTGCTGCAACCTGAAATCTGCTGTTGTATTCGCCGTAACTGTAACCTTTTTCTCTTGCGTGGCAAACCCCACATAACTCACTACAACAGTGTAATTGCCGACAGGCAAATTGGCAAATTCATACACACCATTTGCATTGCTTGCTGCCGTAAATCCCACTCCTTTTAATTTTACACTCGCACCGGAGAGTGCCGAGAACGTATTTCCATTAGTTCCGGTAATCTTTCCCGAAATCTTAAACTGTGCCATTGCCAAAAATGGACACAATAATGCAGTTAGTGCTGCAAATCTTAATTTTTTCAACTTTTGTTGTTTTTTAGTTAAACCTATCGGCAAGTAGGGGTTACTCCCGACTTTAGTTAAACTTCATAAACCATCCCTACGCCAGCATTACCTGGATCAGGTGCATTTAAGGTTTAAGGGCTTAGAGTTTAGGGTTTTGAACCTTCCACCTTTTACCTTTTACCTCAAAATGGGTATGATCTCAGCCTTTATTTGTGTTTACGCAAAACAAGGCACCCCTTATTGATGCTGCAAAGCTATATCTTTTTTTTGAAAAGCAAAATCCGTAGCTCTTTTTTACGGAAAGCCCCGTTCCAAAAAATCCCCCTTTGGGGCTTTTCGCTTCAATCTTTTTTGTTTTTTCCGCCCCAATAAGGTTTAAAGAGCAAAAATTCCTACTATCTTTAAAATAAAACAATGCATCAAGAAACGATTGACTACAATAACGCCCAACTTATAGCAGATAGCAAAATATGCAATCTGCTCTCCAAAATTATTAATGAAAACCTACCAGAAGCAGAGAATAAAATATGGCACAGACACCCTGTTTGGTTTTTAGATGGCAATCCTATTGTGGGATATAGCAAATTAAAAAACTGTGTGCGTTTACTATTCTGGAGCGGACAATCTTTTAATGAAGCGGCTTTACAAAATGAAGGCAGATTTAAAGCGGCAGAAATTCGTTATACTTCCATAGAACAAATAAACGTCGAAGATTTAAAACATTGGCTTGCCAGAGCAAGGGAAATCCAGTGGGATTATAAAAATTTGATTAAACGAAAAGGCAAACTAGAAAGGCTTAAATAGTTTACTTTAACGCATCCGGAGCAATTCAGTTATACTGCAAAAGGTAATAGAGACTGATTGCTTATCTTTTGTCGCATAAACATATTTTCAAAATCTAATCCAGCGGTTAAATCAATCCAATCGGGATTACAAGAACGCACCAATCTTTCCTTTTGTGCCCTTGTAAACCTACTTACAATCTTAAAGCGGCTTAAAGCCTGTGCCTCTGTTCTAAATTCTTCAAAGTAAACCAAACGGGTCAATTGTTGTGCACTATCAAAAAATAGGTTGGGCATTTTCTTATAGAAATCCAAAGTCTTTATTAAATCGGCACTCATACCAACATGTAAAGTAGTACGGTTTCTGTCGGTAACGATATAAACTATTTTTCTCATGGCTACAACAATTAAAAATTAAAAACTAATTATATTAGATATTATTTGGCGATACAAATTATAATTACTAATTTTATTGGCACAATAATACTAACAATTTTAGTAAAAACAAATTTATTTTAAATTATTTTGTATGTCTAACATTTCAGCCAATCTCAAATACCTTAGAAAGAAAAAAGGCTTAACACAGCAACAATTTGCCGACAATATGGAAATTAAGCGATCTTTAATAGGCGCTTACGAAGAAGACAGGGCAGAACCAAAATACGATTTACTAAAAAAAATAGCAGAATATTTTGAGTTGACCATAGACGAGTTCATCAACGAAAAGATGAACGACAATTGGAAACCAAAACCTAAAAGCCAAGGTTCTAACTTACGGGTTTTAAGTATTTCGGTAGATAAAGACGACAATGAGAATATCGAGCTTGTTCCCGTTAAGGCTAGTGCTGGCTATTTAAATGGCTTCTCTGATCCTCAATATATTCAGGATCTGCCAAAATTTCAATTGCCTATCCCCTCTTTAAGACAGGGAACATACAGGGCATTTGAAATTAAGGGAGATTCGATGCTACCTATCCAGCCGGGCAGTATTATTATAGGCGAATACCTAGACAACTGGAATGATATTAAAGTTGGCGAAACTTATGTAATCATTAGCAGAAACGAAGGCGTGGTTTACAAGCGTGCAGGAAATAAATTCAAAGAAGACAGAGAACTGAAATTGGTATCAGATAATAAAGTATATGATGCCTACTCGATACCGGCAGAAGACATATTAGAAATATGGAAAGCAAAGGCTTACCTTTCTACTTCTTTACCCGAACCCACACCCGAACCAACTATCGAAACCTTATCGAATATGATGGCGCAAATGCAAAAGTCAATTTCCCAGCTTAATAAGAATTAACATTTTTTAACAGGGCAGATTTTAAACTTATCTTCTAACTTCTTATCTCAAGAGTAAATAATGAAACTTAAATAAAATTGAGATGAAAAGATTATTGTACACCGTAGCTTTTGCTGTACTAGGTTTTACAGCAAGCTACGCACAAAAACCCGAAAGAGTAAAACTATCTGCTGAAGAAAGAGCTGAAAAGGCTGCTTCTGCCATGCAGCAGAAATTGAGTTTAAATGAGGATCAAAAGTCCAAGATTAAGCAAATAGAGCTTGATAGGATTAAGCAGTTTGATGAACAGCGAAAAAAAGATGCCGAAGCGATGAAAGGAAAATTTGAGGAGAGAAAAGCGGCCATGAAAGTTCATCAAGACAAAATTAATGCTGTACTTACGCCAGAACAGCAAAAAACTCTTGCTGCTTCTCGAGAAGAAATAAAAGCTAAGATGAAAGAGAGAGCAAAAGAACGCAAAGGTAAATTTCACAAAGCTCCAAAAGCAGAGCAAGGATAACCATTACCAAGAAAAAAACTTACGAAGTTTTAAAAACTTCGTAAGTTTACTTATATGCTTTAGATTTATCTCTACGCTGAAAAAATGATATGCATATTCTCTAAATTACTTCAGAGCCTAAACCTATTTCAAGTACCCTCCATTATTCAATACTTCTGCCCACACCTGATAGCCCGCCGGAATTAAATGTAATCCATCTTTAGTAAGCTCCGCTTTCAATCTATTTTGTCCATCTAGAAAATGGGGGTACAAATCAATCACAGCAACATTCTTCGCAGTAAACTTTCTGATTTCACTGTTCAAATATAGAATGTGTTCATCCTTACCGTAGTGGTTTTTAAATTTCTCGAAAGAAGCATTTACAGGAAGGAGCGTATAAAAATAAATCTGTGTTTTACTCGACCCATTTCTAATTCGCTCAATAATCTTCTTATAATTCCTTAAAATCAAGCTATCGGGAATATTCCTCGAAATATCATTAATGCCTATCAGCACAAACACCTTTGTAGGTTTCCTGTCTATCACCTCTTGCAAGCGTTCCAAAACGCCAAAAGTAATATCTCCAGAAATACCTCGCTGTTTCGCATTGGACAAGTTTAATAGCTTGCCCCAATCTGTACCTGCGGTAATGCTGTTGCCCAAAAACACAAAATCTTTCTTGGTTTTAGGCTCTGCCGCAAATTTCTCTACCAGTTCTTTATATTTTTTTGGACGATAAGTGGTATCGTAACTAAGGGTTTGGGCATTTACACCAAATCCCCATAAAATTAATGCTATGCAAAAGCTGATGTGTTTCATTTTATTTTAGTTTTAAACTTGCAATCTTTAGGTTTTTCATTATATGCTTGTTAATGAGATAATGGGGTAAGATTAGCTAAATTCTTTTTCTCTCTGTTCCAAGTAAATGCGGTAAAGAAAATAGCCAACAGGCATGAAATAGCGATAGCAATGAAGCTCATATCCCAGCCATATTTATCAACCAAGCGGCCTAAAGCTGCATTAGCCAACAAATCGCCAATAAAATAACCGAATAATCCCGTTAACCCGGCTGCCGTACCCGCCGCTTTTTTAGGGACCAAATCTATGGCCTGCACGCCAATTAGCATTACCGGACCATATATAAAGAAGCCAATAGCCCATAGGGAAACATTAAGAACAAAATGGCTGTCACTTGGAGCTTTCCAATATACCAAAACCGAAATCAAGGTCATGGCCATATAGATAATCGTTACCGGCGCTCTCCTGCCCTTAAATAATTTATCGCTCATCAAACCACAAAGTATAGTACCGGGAACAGCTGCCAGTTCATACCCTCCAGACGACCACGCTGCCTCTGCCTGCGCAAAACCTTTTGCTTCCTGCAAAAAGGTAGGCGCCCAGTTGATAATACCATTTCTAACCAAATAAACAAAAGCATTGGCCACGGCAATAAACCATAGCAGCCTGTTATTGAAGACATATTTAAAGAAAATTTCCTTGGCCGAAAACTCCTTTTCTTGTGCCTTATCATAGCTTTTGGGATAATCGTTATTATATTCTTCTATTGGCGGCAGCCCAACAGATTGCGGTGTGTCCCTTACTAACCAAAAAGCTACCAAAGCAAATAAAATGGCTACCAAGCCTGGAAAATATAGTTTTCCATGCCAATCGGCAAAAAGTTCCAGACCAAAAACAGTTAAAGGACCAACCAAAAAACCGCCTAAATTATGTGCTAAATTCCATATTGACATGGTAGTTCCTCTTTCCCTAACCGAGTACCAATGCGCAACCACACGGCCACAAGGCGGCCAGCCCATACCCTGAAACCATCCGTTTATAAACAATAGCACAAACATAATGGCTATGGATGAGGTAGCAAATGGAATTAGCCCCATAAAAATCATGGTAAAGGCCGATAAGACCAAACCTATGGACAGGAAGTAACGGGCATCGCTCCTATCTGATATATTGCCCATTATAAATTTACTAAAACCATAGGCAATAGAAAGTGCCGAAGCGGCTAAGCCCAACTCACCTTTGCTGTAACCTAGTTTTTGAAGTTCGGGTATAGCGAACGAGAAATTTTTACGTACAAAATAATATGCTGCGTAGCCCAAAAAAATACCTATAAATACTTTTATGCGCTCTTTACTATATATTGCTTTTACTTTTTCGGCAGGCAACAATGGTTGGTGTGCCGCAGGTGATGGAAATATTCTAAATCCCATAGTAGTTGATTGAATTGGAAATCGTCTGTTGTTAATCCCGGTAGCTATCGGGAGATTTATTGTTGGAATGTTATTTGGCGGCATTCATTTGCCACACAACTAGTATGACAGATATGCATCCCGTTATTAAATCATAATAAATTAGGATAGTCAGAAATTATGCCATCAACCTTTAATACTTTTAAACGAGCTATCTCTTCTGCGGTATTGGCTGTCCAAGGCAGTATTTTCACGCCATCAGCATGTGCTTTCTTAACAAGTTCGGCATCTACCATTTTAGATGCAGGACTTAAAATAAAAGGTTTAAAGCCTAGATCAGCTATATTTTCTTCATAGGTTTTCTTATTACTAACCAAAAAAGAGGTCCTGATATGAGGATATTCCCTGTTAAGAATCTGCAATGTACGCTTATCAAATGATTGTATCACAACATAAGGTTCTATTTGCTTCGATTTGATGACTTCCATCAATAACTTTACAAAGATATCGGGAGTTGGATTGGTTACTCCATCACCCTTGGCACTACATTTCGTTTCGATATTGTAGAAATACTGTTTTTTGTTTTTGGCCTTGATTTCGTACTGAACACTATCAATCAAATCGGCCAACAATGGAATATAGGTTTTTACTTTCTTCTGTTCTGGAAAATTTTTATAAAATTTAGTACCGATGTCAAATGTTTTTAGCAGGCTATACTCCATTTGAAAAATATTGTATTTCTTATTATCTCTTGCAGGGATATCCTTGCCCTCTGGTGTAAGTATAACATTAGGATTTAGATAATCATCGTGCGTAACTACTACTTTACCATCTTTGGTAATATGAGTATCCATTTCCAAGGTAGTAATGGCTTGTAGGCTCATGGCATTTTTCATGGCCAAAATCGTATTTTCAGGCATTAATCCTCTGCCCCCCCTATGCGCTTCGGCACTAAAGGCCGGGAAAGAGCCTTGATTTACACTGGTATTTTTACTAACAGAACAAGCGCTGATGGTAATAAGCAAAGCACCCAGTGAATAATAAAATTTGTTCATTGTTTGATATTTAGCGATTAGGTTAAAAAACAAAATATTACGAAACCTACAAAACCCAACACGATTGTTCATACCGAAAGTCTCGCAGGCACTTATTTTTTCTTAAAATTCAAGGGCAAATTATAAAAATTAGCTGTCAAACCCAATTATTTGTTTAGAAACTTTGTAATTTTTTTAATTCAAACCAACAACAAAACAAACATAACGAAACTTAACAAAACAACATCATGTAAAAAAACGTAACATTTGGTTGATAGTTGCCTACAACTTCTTTTCAGCTACAAACTGCTCGCCGAAGCGGTCGGTAGCTACAACTTTTACTACTTTTACAGAAGAGCTACAATGCGCCATAAATAAATGTGTGGTTCGGCTAGGCTCTGCAAACGAACGGGTAACAGGCAACTTATCTCCTTTGTACAAACGCACTGCCTCCGGATCAAAACCTTTTGTCATTTCCATTGCAATATGTTCGCCATCTAAGAAACATTCTACTTTCCACTCAGGATCGTAGTTCCAAACATTGGCAATAATACGGTTATTTCCCGTTAATGGTTCAATATCTACACTTACCTGATGTTTTCTATCTAAATCTGTCCCCTTGTAATACCATTTTAATTGATTGCCTATTACTTCGTAAACACCATAGCCACGGGGCGTACCATCGCCACAGATCGGCCCGGTCCACCAAGCACCGCAAACTGTACCATGGTTATGTTCATAAACACCATTTTGAATTACATTGCGGTTATAATGCGTATGCCCCGACATTATATGCACATTGGTAAAATTCTTTAAAACATCATAAAAAGCCTTGTTGTTTTTAACACTATTATGAATTGGGATATGTACGTTAACGATAACCAAATTATCTTTTGGCACATGCTGAAGATCTTTTTCCATCCAAGCTAACTGCTCTTCGGTAATATAGCCATCGTAAGTTCTTTCTACCCCTAAGTATCTTACATCGTCCAACACAATATAATGTGCCTTACCACGATTAAAGGAATAATAGGTTGGCCCAAAGTATTTTTTAAATGTCTTGTCCGAGGTGTCATCTCCACCTTGGCGATAATCTTGGTCGTGGTTGCCCAAACATTGGAAAAACGGAATACCCATTTGTTCTACCGCTTTACTATAATCGGGAAACAGTGCGTGATTGTCCCATACCAAGTCGCCAACACCAATACCATGCACCAAGGCTTTACTACCCAAATCCCTAACCAAATGCCTTACATCGGGAACAGATGTTTCCATCATCTGAGCAACGTCCTTTTTATTCTTTACCTGCGGATCGGCCCAAATGATAAAATGGTGCCTATTGTCATCTCGCTTTAATTTTTTAAGTGTGAAATTGATTTCGTTACGAGCACCCAAATTTTCATATTGCCTATTGATGCTGCCTAAATCTGTCTTAAAATCATACCCTGACGGCGTACTTAGAAATAGAAATTCTGATTTTTCATTTAAATTAATTGAATAATGCCCACTAACATCAGTTTTTACTACTTCAAACCCATCAGACAGTACCGCATTTGCAATTGGATTTTTACCATCGGTAACTGTTCCAGTAATAGCGCTGCCATGTTTTAGTTTGTCAAAAGCATTGGATTTAAGGCTTACCACCATTCCTGTGGCCAGTAATCCAAATCGTTCTAGGAATATTCTACGGTTCATATACTTTTTAAATAGAACAAGGGAGGCTATTCTCCCTTGTCTTAATTTTATATTTTTACTAATACTCCCCGCCAATTAGCGAGTTAACGGGTTAAAATTTAACCGATATACTTTCTGTTCCTTGTTGTACCTGCAACAAGTGCAGACCGTTGCCCAATTGTACAGGAATGCTTACTTGGTTAGCACCAACACTTACATTTTGGGTTAGGCTTGCTAGTTTTGCGCCCGACATACTGTAAACTGTAAAAGTAGCTTTACCAGTAACTAATGCTTTATAGTTTACGGTAACAGCTGCTTTACCAACCGATACCGACACATTATTTTGGCTTAGACCTACTTTTGCCGATACCACTTGCGAAAGTGCCGATTTGCCATCGTTATCTATCTGTTTTAATCGATAGTAGTTAATACCTACTACCGGGCTGTTATCGGTATAGTTATAATTTTTAATGGTGTTTGAATTGCCATTGCCTGCTACCTCGCCTATTTTTCCAAAGTTTTTACCATCGCTAGAACGGGTAATATCAAAACGTGAGTTGTTCTCTTCTGATGCTGTTGTCCAAGCCAAATTTACCGTACCTGCCTTATTGGCTTTGGCCATCAAAGAAGTTAAAGATACGGGGAGAGTTGTGATGCCTATACCCGTCTCTATTTGGGATAATGTAGACGTATTAGTTAAAACAATAGGGGTTAAAGATCTAGGAGTTGTCCATGTTTTGGTATCTGCATCATAAACTCCTCCAAGTTTAGAAAAAGCATAATCTCCACCATGAGCAAAAACGGCTGTATTACTCCCTTTTCTAAAATACTCGCCATTTGTTGTAGAGTACAAATCATTGTCGCAAATCCTGTAACCTAGCTCTGGACTTACCTGGTAATGGTTTCCTGTCAAATCTCCAAAAAACACAACATCTAAAGGAATGGTACTTGAGGTTACAGCAGTACCGCTAAAAATAGCAATACCTTGTGCATTCCCTGAATTAGTAAACATACCAGACCTAGCATTACCTATACCTCCGTCTCCGTTCTCTGTTAAATAGGGTTTACTTCTTATCCATTTAGCAGATGAAATATCCGTAGAACTAGGGCCTCCTATCCTATTTTTTCCATCTGCCCCAATCCCTCCTACATAAAAAAACTCTCCTGCAGATACCGTTCCAGAAGTTAGTTCAAATTTGTAGGTCAAAGAACCTCCCGTAGCCCATCCTTGAGCAGGATAAGCTGCCGAACCAGTAACATATGCAGTAATTAGAGAATAGTTTGTAGTAGCAAAATCAATATTTTCTGTAGCCATCAGCTGCACATACTCGTAATTTCCATCATCGCTTCGGGGATTTGCTATATACCCTGTAATAATCATTTGTGCTCTAGCGGATAACAATCCGGTGGCCAAAGAAAAAGTTAGTAGAAGTTTTTTCATGATCTTTAAATTTTAAGTTTATTTTAATAAGGTATTACTATTTTCTATATCGGACAAAGCAGAGGTAGCAGTAAGTTTTACCCAGTTTTTTTCTCTTGGCGTAAGCCATTTTTTATTGGTAGTATCGTAAATACCGCCAAGTTTGGTAAAGTAAGGTACTGTATCTTCTTTCTCTGCATTTGCAAAAACGACTTTATTTTTCCCCTGGCCCCTAAAGTATGGGCTCTCCTTTGTACTGTACAAATCGTTGTCGCAGATTAGATAGCCCTGGTTACCTTGCCATAGGTTTCCGCCACCAGTAGTCTGAAAAAAGATGACATCAAGTGGTACCGTAGTAGAACTAACATCTTTTGTTGCAAAAACCGCAATGCCAATAGCTCTGCCGTAATTAGGAAACAAACCATCTGTTGCAGTACCAAAGCCATCTCCATCATCGTCAGAATAGTTTTTGCTTACTATCCATTTTGCAGATGAAATATCTGTTGACTTAGCACCATTGATATTCTTTTTACCTCCTATGTAAAAAAACTCTCCTTTTTTTACGTGGCCATTAGTAATGTTAAACTTATAAGTTCTGTCTCCACCAGTAGCCCAACCTTTTGCTGCCGGTTCTCCGGGGTTTGGTGTTATGGTAGTACCGTTTTTACATACCACCAATGCAAAGTTCTTTGCAGAAAAATCAATATCCTCCGTGGCAATCAACTGTACATACTCTTGGTTTTTATCGGAACCACTCGGATTAGCTATATAGCCCGAAATAACTATTTGGGATTTGGCCGTTAACAATATTGCGGCTAAAGAGAGAGTGAATAGCAATTTTTTCATGTTTTCGGTTTTTATTTATTTAAAGAGGGGTCTAAAAAGTTAGTGATTTAGACTTTTTTTAGACACCCTCTTTTATTATACTATATACTATCTTATTTCCGTTGATTTTTCGTTCTCTATCTCGGCAAGGGTTGATGTTTTAACTAAATTAATTAGTGTTTGGCTTCTAGCCTTAACCCATTTGTTCAAGGTGGTATCAAAAGCACCTCCCAAAATATAGAAATCACCTAGATTGGTTGCTGCTCCAGGAGCGTAGGTAAAGGCGAATCTATTCGTGCCGGCAAGAAAATAAGGTTGTGGATTACCCGTAATTGGGTCTATTACATCGTAAACATCTGTATTTCCGATTCTATAACCAACACCATAAGTTGGAGGTAGCCCTACTTGATATAAACTACCGTTTACATGAACCCATACTACATCAATTGGAATAGCGTTAGGAGTAACTTCCAATCCTCTAAAAGCTGCCATACCAAAGGCATTTCCACTATTGGCTAACAAATTTGTTGTTTTTGTGCCAAAAGTTGTACCTCCCGTATAGAACAAAGGGCTGTCACTAGTATTATATGGATAAGACGCAATCCATTTTGAAGAGGCCATAGACGTAGAACTTGCGGCATTGATTGTTTTTCCTGTTCCTCCTACATAGAAGAACTCTCCTTTACTAACAGTTCCTGATTTTAATTCAAGTTTATATGTCCTAATGTCGCCCGTTGCCCATCCCAATGTAGGAAAACCGGTAGGAGTAGAAGCACCTGCATTATTACAGGTTACTACTGAAAATGGCGTAACCGCAAAGTCAATATCCTTAACGGCCCTGAATTGAATATACTCGTAATTAGCATCAGTTCCTACTGGATCGTTTACGAAACCTGTAATCACAAATTCTGGTATATCTACCGTAGAACTAAGGGTAACTATATCATTTTCGGTGCGTACACGATGTTGTGGAACAGATACACCATTATTTACAACATTGAATATAATTCCGGTATAATTGCCCGAATATGGCGGAACCAGATTTGCAAAAGTTGCACTTGCCTCCGTATGCATGTTAAGGTTGTCTGTACCATCGTTAAGCAGTTTGTCTCCGGCAATAACATCGGTAGGGGCTAGCGTTGGATTATAGGTGGCTTTTACAATGGTAATCAATGTACATTCGTACCTATCGGGCATGGCCAAAATTTGGTTGGCAAACCCTCTATTGGCTTTTAGGGTTATACCTGACGCTACTTTAGCAACATTTGCTCCGCTAACACCGGTAATCTGCAATATGCCATCTACTCTTTTTAATACACCTCCATCTATTTTAACATGTACAGAATCTCCGGGGAAATAATTTGCGGCATCTACACCTATATTAATGGCCATTCCCCTAAGCGAATCGACCCCACTTCCAACCGCTCTGATGTTTTGTATCACCAGCAAACCAGTCGGCAGGTTATTGCCCGAATGATCTGAAATCACCTGGCCACGCACCATAGTTGCACCTCTCATCATGTCGGCAGTGAGTGTTACGTCCTGTCCTTTGTACAACTTCTTAATATCAAAATTTGAAATAAACGGGCTGATTGTACTATGGATATAATCGCTATCTCTTTTACAGCCCGAGAAAAAAATTGCCAATGTAGCTACTACCAAAATGTAGTTGTATAATATTTTTTTCATAACCTTGTTGTTTATCGGCCTCTTTCCAACCCTCTCCTTTGGAGAAGGTGTTGGCCTATTATTCGTAATTCTACAATTATAAATCACTATGGTCTTTGCCACCAAACCATTGTATTAATGTTATCTGGCCCCTGTGCAGCTATTGCATTTTTATAGCTAGTGGGGTTGGTAGACTGGGTAACAGCGGGGTAATTAATTCTAGCAGGCATTACCCCACCATTGGCCAAACCAGTACCTTTTGGTAAAATTGGATGGCCAGTACGCCTAAACTCAAACCATTGCTGAAAATCGACCAAGAACATGGCATAATACTTTTGTACATGTATCATTTCCAACTGGCTATTACTGCCGGGTGTTAGGTCATCTAGAGGCTGGGTATTATCCCATAATAAATCTGCCTCGGTTACATACTGTATAAAATTGGCATCGGTTGGACTAGAAATATAGGTGGGCAGCCAATAATTGATGGCATCGGCCATGCCTTTATAATAATAATTCTCCACAGGCCCGTTTATCCATCCCCTAGCAGCTGCTTCAGCCTTGATAAAACTTACTTCGGCACAGTTCATGATAATGCCCGTATACGGGTCTGTTTGTAAAGTAGGATAAGTTGTTGTACCTGACAGTATCTGCCCATCAGAATAAAAATAAGCCTGTTTTATTATACCTCCGCCCTGTGCATAACCGCTTGGCACTCCCGTGTAGCCATTTGAACCCTGCGCTATACGCAAACGCGGCACATTGCTGGTGCCCAACGAAGGCCTAATCCTGGGATCGTTCCAAGCGGCCAACCTGTTCACGAAGAATTCGCAGATGGCACTACCCCGAAAATCAACAGGGCGTACACTAACCATAAATGGAGAAGAATATAGCGCTGTTGTGCTATTGGTCCCGTTCCATAATATTTTTGCAGTATGCGAATTGTTTTCCATTACGGGATACTCGGTAGGGTTTGTATCTACAATTTCCTTAATTTTTGCTATGACCATAGCTGCCGTTTCCGATTTTCCGGAAATACGAAGCAATAACCTTAAGTACAGTGAATTGCCAAACCTACGCCATTTACTTACATCGCCTTGGTAAACTGGATCGCTGGTCTTTACAATTTCAGTACCTTCTTTAAGCAGTTCGTTGGCCTGTTCCAGTTTATCGAACAAACTCAAATAAATATCCTTTTGTTTGTCAAAAGCAGGTTCTAAAATTCCCGGCCTTCCATCTATCCATCCTCGGTTGGCTTCAGTATATGGCACATCGCCATAGGTATCAGTAAGTAATTGATATACCCATGCCTGTAGTATAAGCGATATACCTTGATACGATTTATTCAACGATTCGGGCTTACTGGCAATGGTATGGATATCTGCTATATCGGTAAGGTTTACATACCAGTTGTTCCAAGTATAGTCTGCCCATGTACGTCTAAAATCATACCGAAACACTTTCGAATCTGCATCACTAATATCAACGGTAACCTGCATTAATTCATTATTGAAATTACGATTACGCACCATATTGGTGCTAAGTACGTTTACCAATGATGAAGCCATTAATTGATGTGCTTCAACTACTCTTTTGCCAATTGGATCTATATTTGTTTCATTGAAGTCTTTCTTGCATGAAAAGGTAGAAAGACATACTAGTGTCAATAAAAAATATATGATTGTATTTTTATTATTTTTCATTTTCTTTATTATTTAAATGCCTATAAACCTAAAACTACACGTACGCCAAAACTTCTGGTAGATGGCAATTGTCCCGTTTCGAAACCTTGCACAATGTCTGAACCAGCCATGGTACCAAATTCCGGATCAAATGCCGGCCAAGGCGACCAAATAAACAGGTTACGCCCATAAACACCTATGGTCAACTTTTTAAGTTCTGCTCTTTTTAAGAATCTCTTGCTAAAGGTATAAGTAATATTTGCTTCCCTAAATTTTAGAAAATCAGTTCTGAATATACTTCCCTCTGCTTGGTCCGAACCATACAAAGAGGTATAATAGCTTTCAAAATTGGTAGCGGTTACATCATTTTTGCGATAAGAATTAGTATTGGAATCCCATATTACCCCATCGCCAATTATACCGTTGTACCTGCCTGGAAGGGTAGTTTTTAATTTACCCAAGGCCGCCATTCTCGAGAAAGTAAGTGAATGAGCTACTGCTCCCAATTGCGCATCGAACAATACATTAGTACTAAGCTGCTTATAGGAAATTCCTGTACCTAAACTAAACTTAAATTTGGGCATAGTGTTACCCAGATAAATAACATCTGTTGATGGTATTGCATTTCCGGTACTGGCATCAAATACAATCTGTCCGTCCGGCGAACGTAAAAACCCACGACCGTATATATCGCCCATGCTGCCACCTACCTGAGCTACAACCTGACCGCCTCCCAATGCTCCTGTACGCAATACTACAGAACTATCCGCTAGCTCTTTAATTGTATTTCTGTTGGCTGTTAAAGTTCCATAAAGGGTCCACTTAAAAGTTTTCATTTGTATGGGAGTGGCATTTACCGACAGTTCTAGACCTTTATTATTTACCTTGCCAATATTAACCACCTGTACATTATAACCTGTAGACTTATCTACAATACGGTTGAGAATCTGATTTTTGGTATTACCCGCATATACGGCCAAATCAAAATTGAGACGGTTTTTAAACATTTTCAAGTCCAATCCCAGTTCTACGGTAGTAGTAATCAATGGTTTTAAATCGGGGTTTGGCAATACCGTTGGGTTGGTCATGCCGTTGTCAGGATAAATACCATTGGCAGCTATCTGGTAATAATATTCCGTTCTATATGGTATGGTACTGCCACTACCAACCTGCGCCACCGATGCTCTCAATTTTGCAAAGTTTACAGACTTTGGCAATTTCCAATAGTCTGAAGCTATAAAAGACAAACTTGCCGAGGGATAAAAGAAACCAACATTATCTGTTCTGGTTAAGGTGGCCAACGTACTGTTCCAATCTTCCCTAGCTGTTAAATCTAAATAAAGATAGTTTTTATAAGAGAATGAGGCGGTAGCATAAAAACTGTTTATCCTATATCTTGAAGTATCTGGCACATAAACCAAAGGGTTGATATTATTATCGAGTTTATACAAACTGGGACTAGTTAAACCATCAGCCCTTGTTTCCAGTTTGTCATACTCGTTACGCATTTGGCTGCCACCAAAAGAAGCCGTCATTTGCAAGTCTCTATTGATTTTTTTCTCGTATTTCAACATGAAATCGGCATTTATTTCGTAAGACCTGATATTGGTTACACGATACAAACCGTTAGGATATTTACCACCTGCGGCATCCCATGGGCGACGGGCATCACGAAAATCTTTGTTTAAATCGCCCGATGCACGTACCATTAAACTTAAACCTTTATTGAACTTATAAATAGCCTGTACATTACCTAGAAATCCATTACGTTTCTGTCCATTCAGGTACTCATAAGAAATGGCATAAGGGCTTTCGGGATTGGTAGTCGTAATATTAACCAAGTTTCTATATTCTGAACCATGCACCCAATAATCTCTATACCAATCAACATTTACATTGGGTTGAGAAAACATAAACCAATACATAAGCGACTGATTACCATAGCCCGTAGCAGGCAAATTGTCGCTATACCTATTGTTGTATTGGGCCTTAATATTGATGCTTAGTTTTTTGGTGATATTGGTACTGGCATTGAAAGCTATAGAATTACGCTCCAAACCTGTATTAGGCACAATCCAACTATTGTCGCTATGACTTGCCGATAAACGCATGCCTATTTTTTTGTATGTGCCATCTATACTTATAGCATTGGCCGATGTAAATCCGGTAAGAAAAAAGGCATCTATAGGATCTTCATAGGACACCCAAGGGGTTTTGTTGGTGCCGCGTTTTTGTGTAACCGGGTCATACTGGTAGAACTCGCCACCATCAGAGAAAGGTGCTCCCCATGAGGCACTGGTCCCGTTTGTGCTAGGCAAACCATCGCCGGCACCGTAAGAAAAATACGAAACACCAAATTGTCCCTGTCCAAATTCCATTTGCCTATCTACATTACGGTTAACTTCTTCCCAAGTGTTATTAGAAGTAAAGGTAACACTCACGTTTTTTTTATTAGATGGTGCAGATTTGGTAGTAATGATAATGGCACCGTTAGCACCACGTTGCCCATACAATGCCGATGCAGCTGGGCCTTTTAATACTGTTACGCTTTCTATATCATCAGGATTTAAGTCGTTTAACGCGCTACCAAAATCAGTAGGCATTACATCGCCTTCCGTACCATACACTCCACCACCGGTAGCTGCCGTACGCCTTGAAGAACTTGAGGCGACTACCCCATCTATTACAATTAAAGCCTCATTATCTCCCGTAAGATTGTTTTCTCCACGCAAAATAATTTTGTTTGAACCCGCAGGTCCTTCATTGCGCACCAAATTTAAGCCGGCAACCTTTCCTGATAAGGCATCTGTCCAGTTGTTCGAAACAGCATCTGTAAATGTATTGCTATCAAGTTTGGTAACAGCATACCCTAATGCTCTTTCTTCTCTTTTGATACCTAAAGCAGTAACCACAACCGTACTTAGTTCATGGGTAGAAGAACTCATCTTAATAAGTACGCCAGTTTGAGCATTTGTATAATTTCTGGTAATGGTAGTGTAACCTATCATGGAAAAACTAATCGTTGCGCCTTTTGGTATGACAATACTAAAATCGCCCTTGCCATCGGTAATCCCTAATACTTTTTTGGTATTATCCGTAATACTGATACCAGGTATTCCGGTATTATCACTTCCATCTACCACCGTACCTTTTACGGTAATGTTCTGCGAAGAAGTTTGTGCATCTGCTCTGTAAAAAGGTAAAAGCTGAAAAAGTGCAATTAAAAGAAATGCTAAATAGTAAACATTTGCACCTTTAAACATACACCTTTTCGTAAAGATACCGATTACAGAAAGCTTTGATTTTGAATTATTGTCATAATTCAATGCACACGGGCGTGTGCAAGCCTTGTGAATAATTGCTTTGTCCATAATTTAATTTATATCGGGTTATTTACTAGTTTCTATTGTTCTTTCCCGAATGTCCAAAATTAGTTAGCCCTTGTTAACTTAATATTAAGCACCGGTTAACTATTTGAAACAATTCGCAACAACATTTTTTTATTCTACGCTGCCAATTAGCATCAACAGCAAATAAAAACAAATCGAAACTAAACATAATTTTACATACTATCAAAAAAAAGTAAAAAAAATAAATTAACATCAATATAAAGGATATCGAAAAGACTTTTTAAAACATCTAAACCTTTATTAAACATTCTTCTTATACATCCACAAGCACTGTAATAAAAGTTATACTATCCGCCGTACAGCAAAGAACATACAGTATGCTGTCCCTTCATACTGCTAAATAGCTTATGTCATACTTCCTGTAAGCAAGCCGTAGGCTTTCTCAATAAGAAAGTTTTGATCTCCAATTTTGGACATTGAGGATTTTAACGAGCTATATAAATTTAGGAGTTTTCGTCTTAAAAGATTAAAAAGAAATTGTTAAAAACAAAAGCTATTATTTATCCCAATTATTCGACAACGTCCCATATATTAAACAAATACGTAGCGTATTCTTATTTTTAAAGAGAACAGACAATAAACTATAAATTGAATGTCCAAATTCAATACACTTAAACATTGAGTTTAGATGCTTAGAATAACAAAAGAAGAGGTATTAGACGAAGTAAACCTTTAAAAACTAATTGATTTCACCCCTATAATTAATGCAGGTACTTTTCAATATTCAGTCAACTTCAAAAGCGGTCTGCTATAAAAATGAAAAAGACGTAAAAAAACCAAGCGTTAAACAACCGTAACAGTAATCCCCAAACCTTCTAAATGGTTAATCATCTGTTGAGAAACACCTCTGTCTGTTATAATTTGGTCAACATCCTCAAAACCACATATCTTACCAAATCCTCTTTTTCCAAACTTGGTAGAATCTGCCAGTACAACAACTTTTTGCGATACTTTGATCATTTGACGGTTTAGATGTGCTTCCATGGCATTGGTGGTTGTAAAGCCATGTTCTAAATCTATACCGTCAACCCCCAAAAACAGGGTATTAAAATAAAAATCTTGCAAAATCTGCTCTGCATAAGCACCCATTACAGACGAAGAACTTTTCCTCAACAAACCTCCTAACTGGATTACCTCTATCGCAGAACTATGCAAAAATTCGAGAGAAATATTAAGCGAAGATGTAACAACAGTTAAATTCAGTCCGTTAGGAATATTTTTAACAAAATAAAGCAAAGTAGTACCAGAGGCCACCACAATAGAATCATTCTCCTTTAACAATTTAGCCGCAGCAGCACCAATCTTGTTTTTTTCGGACGATTGCATTTTTTCTTTCTCATTAACTGGCCTATCAACCGTATATGGGTTGTTAAGGGTTGCCCCACCGTGAGTTCTGAAAAGCAGATTTTTATCTTCCAAAAGCTTTAAGTCTTTACGGATAGTAACCGAAGAAACCTTAAGTTCTTTACAAAGATCTACTACATTAATATACTGGTCTTGCTGAATACGATTAAGTATAAATTGATGCCTTTCGGCAAGGGTCATGCTCATAGCGTCTATATTTAATCGCAAGTTAACAATTAATATAAATACCCACAGCATATTTATTGTAGAAAAATATTTTTGGCAAAGTATTTATTATTTCGATTTTGATTACTTATAATTGCTTATTGTTTCGTTTTATTACAATTAATTATGCAAAGAATACATAATCATAACCTGGTTGATAAATCTGAATGGGATGTCATTATTATTGGCGGAGGCGCAACCGGGCTTGGAACCGCTTTAGATTCTGCAAGTAGGGGTTTAAAAACTTTATTAATTGAACAGGCCGATTTTGCCAAAGGAACTTCGAGCAGAAGCACCAAACTGGTGCATGGCGGGGTCAGATATCTGGCTCAGGGCGATATTGCATTGGTAAAACATGCCTTAAAGGAAAGAGGATTGATGCAAAAAAACGCAGCACATCTGGTTCACAAAGAAGAATTCCTTATTCCTTGTTATGATTGGTTTTCTGTTGCAAAATACCTCGTTGGCCTAAAACTCTACGATTGGTTAGCTGGCCGTTTTAGCTTTGGCACATCGAAATTTTTCTCTAAAAAAGAAACCTTGCGGATTATGCCAGGCGTTAAAGAGCAGGGTTTAAAAGGATCTATCCGCTATTTTGATGGACGTTTTGATGATGCCCGCCTAGCAATTAACATTGCCCAAACAGCGAAAGAACAAGGCGCAACACTTATTAACTACATGAAAGTAACCGACCTAATAAAGGACGGCGTACAGATAAAAGGCGTTGTTGCAACTGATACCTTTACAAATGAAACCTACAAACTATACGGAAAGATAATTATTAATGCCACTGGTGTTTTTGTAGACGAAATTTTGCAGATGAACGATGCAAAAGCTAGAAAAACAGTTAGACCTAGCCAAGGTGTACATATTGTTTTAAAGAAAGAATTTCTTAATAGCGATTCTGCATTGATGATTCCAAAAACATCTGATGGAAGGGTACTTTTTGCCGTACAGTGGCACAACCACTTACTTGTTGGCACAACCGATACGCCTTTAAACGAACATAGTTTAGAGCCAAGAGCATTGAAAGAAGAAACAGATTTCATTTTAAATACAGCCTCAAGCTATTTTAAAACAAAACCTACGGAAAACGATATTCTTAGTGTATTCTCGGGATTACGCCCATTGGCCGCTCCTACCGATAGCAATGCTAACAGCACCAAAGAAATAAGTAGAGACCACAAACTGATGGTGTCGGCAAAAGGGCTTATTACTATTACGGGAGGTAAATGGACTACTTATCGCCGTATGGCAGAAGAAACTATTGATTTAGCGATTAAAGAAGCTGGCTTACCTTTTAAAGCTTGCCAAACAGAACATTTGCCTATACATGGCTGCGAAAACACCATCAACAATAACTATCTAAACATATATGGTTCAGATAGAGACCACATCGAATCTTTAATTAAGCAAAATCCAGAATTGGCAAAAAAATTACATCCAAACTTTCCATACACCCATGCCGAAGTAATTTGGAGCGTAAGAAACGAAATGGCCGAAACTGTTGAGGATATCCTAAGCAGACGTTTAAGAATTTTAATTATCGACGCTAAAGCGGCCATAGAAATGGCACCTACAGTTGCATCAATTATGGCAAAAGAAATTGGTGCAGATGAACAATGGGAAGATGAACAAGTAAAATCTTTTGTTAAATTAGCAGAAGGTTATACCTATAAGATTAAAAACAAAAAAGAAGAACCTGTTTTAGCAGGATAAGGAAGTTCTCAGTTGACAGTTTTTCCCAAAGGGATGCCTTTAAGTTAGCAGTAGGCAATATGTCTATTAACCATCAACTATGGACTATTAACCAATTTAACCAATGACCTAATTCCCCATTTGGGGGCTAGGGGGATTAACCAATGAACAAATATATTTTATCTCTCGACCAAGGGACAACTAGTTCGCGTGCCATTATTTTTAACCACGGTGGCGAGATTATTGCCATAGCTCAAAAAGAATTTACGCAAATTTATCCGCAAGCGGGATGGGTAGAACATGACCCTAATGAGATTTGGTCTACACAATTGGCCGTTGCCACCGAAGTAATTGCTAAGGCCAACCTAACAGCATCCGATGTAAACGCTATTGGTATCACCAACCAAAGAGAAACTACCGTTGTTTGGGACAGGAGAACCGGAAAACCCATCTATAATGCCATTGTTTGGCAAGACCGAAGAACTTCGAAATACTGCGATAGCATTAAACAACAAGGGCTAAGCAAGAAGATACAGGAAAAAACAGGATTAATTATCGATTCGTACTTTTCGGCCACAAAAGTACGGTGGATTTTAGAAAATGTTGAAGGCGCTAAACAAAAAGCCGAAAATGGAGACCTTGCCTTTGGCACAATTGACAGCTGGTTAATCTGGAATTTAACTGCCGGAAAAGTACATGTAACGGATGTAAGCAATGCTTCTCGCACTATGGTCTACAACATTCATTCTCTATCGTGGGATGAAGAATTGTTACAGTTGTTCGGCATTCCAAAGTCGATGTTGCCAGAAGTAAAATCATCCAGCGAGATATACGGTACAACAGCAGGCAACATCTTAGCAGCTCAATTGCCAATAGCAGGCATTGCAGGTGATCAGCAATCGGCTTTGTTTGGGCAGATGTGTACACAGCCCGGCATGGTAAAAAACACTTATGGTACAGGCTGTTTTATGTTAATGAATATTGGCAACACACCAAAAACATCAACTAATAATCTACTTACTACCATTGCTTGGCAAATTAACGGCGAAGTTAATTACGCTTTAGAAGGTAGTATTTTTATTGCAGGAGCAATTGTACAATGGCTAAGAGATGAACTGGGCTTAATCCAAAAATCTGCCGATGTAGAACAGTTAGCGCAACAGGTAAAAGATACACAAGGTGTTTATATTGTTCCGGCATTTGCCGGTTTGGGTGCTCCATATTGGAATCAAGATGCAAGAGGCACAATTACGGGCATTACACGGGGCACTAATAAATCGCATATTGCAAGGGCTGCTTTAGAAAGTATAGCTTACCAAACTATGGATGTGCTGAATGCCATGCAGGCTGATGCCAGCACTCCCATTACCGAATTAAGGGTTGATGGCGGTGCTACTGCCAACAATCTGCTGATGCAATTTCAGGCCGATTTGCTAAACTGCAAGGTGATTAGACCAGAAGTTACCGAAGTTACTGCCATTGGGGCTGCTTACTTAGCGGGGTTAGCTACAGGTTTTTGGAAAAACATAGAAGAAATTAAATCGCAATGGCAAATTAACAAAACATTTATTGCTGATGCCAACATAGATAACACCCAACGCATAAAAGGTTGGAAAAAAGCTGTAAGAGCGGCAATAGCAAATACGGAGCAGTAAGAAATTTTGAATGAATGAATTTTGAATAGCTTGTCCCGTTTTTTCGGGAAGTGAATGAACCTTTCAACTTTTCAATTCTCAACTTTTCAACGTTCGAACAATAAAACAATTTAGCAATACAACAATCTCTTTCCCCCATGAACACTTACGTTGCAGAATTTATTGGTACTGCCATTATGATACTTTTAGGAAATGGTGTTGTGGCCAATGTTGTGTTAAAAGAAACCAAAGGTAATAATAGCGGTTGGATAGTAATTACCACTGCTTGGGCCTTAGCGGTATTTGTTGCAGTAGTTGTAGCCGGACCACATAGTGGTGCACACCTTAATCCTGCCGTAAGTTTAGCTTTAGCTATAAGCGGTGCTTTTGAATGGGCCAAAGTCCCATATTACATACTTGCACAATTAGGCGGTGCTATTACCGGGTCGTTTTTGGTTTGGCTTTTTTATAAAGACCATTTCGATGCAACTGAAGATAAAGGTCTGAAAGCTGCCCCTTTTGCCACAGGACCTGCTATTGCCAACAAAACAGCTAATTTGTTTTCGGAAATAGTGGGGACGTTTGCACTTATTTTCGTTATCTTTTACATCACCGGAGGCGAAATGGGTGAAGAAAAAACACCTATCGGATTAGGCTCAGTAGGCGCTCTTCCAGTGGCATTTTTAGTTTGGGTAATTGGTTTAAGTTTGGGTGGCACAACAGGATATGCCATTAATCCCGCAAGAGATTTAGGCCCTCGCATTGTCCACAGCATTATACCCATGAAAGGCAAGGGAAAAAGTAATTGGGGCTATGCTTGGATACCTATCATCGGTCCAATAATTGGGTCTACACTTGCTGCTTTGTTATATCTGTTTTTAAAAGGTTAAATAGTCCAAGCTAAGCAAAAACCACCTTTTACAACCAAGTCTATCCGATGCGTCATTCCCGTGAAAACGGAAATCTTAAAGCAACACGACATAGCTGTTGTCGCATTACGATTGCCAGTCAAACTGGCAATGACGGCAATCAAATTGGATAGGAGAAAAAGCCCCTCACTTGATATACTTTCTCAGTTCCTCAAACAAATCGTTCGGATGAAAAGGTTTAGACAAATAGCCGTTCATCCCTACTTCCAATACATCCTCTATAACCTGATTATTTACGGTTGCTGTAATGGCAATAATAGGCAAGTTAGATTTAACAGTGTCACTAAGTTTTCTAATTGCTTTGGTAGTCTCGTAACCATCCAATTCCGGCATATATAAATCCATTAATATCAAATCGTAGCTGTTGTTTTCTAACATCTCCAACGCTATTCTTCCATTTTCGGCTACGGCTGGTTCTATACCCAAACGGTTAAGCGTTTTCCTAATCACCATAATATTAACAGTATTATCTTCTACAACCAAAATATTGAGCTTAGAAAAATCTGACGAAGTTTTATCGATCATTGCTCCATTTTGGGTATGTTGTAATGTAACTTCTTGATAGGGGAAATCAATATCAAAGGTAAATTTTGTTCCCTTTCCTACACTACTTTCAATCTGAATAGCCGAGTGATAAAGTTCTAGTACTTTTTTTACAATGGGCAAGCCCAAACCTGTGCCTCCGTAGCTTCTTGCCGTACTTATCGACGCCTGTACAAATTCATCAAAAATTTCCTCATGTCTGTTTTCTTCAATACCTATTCCCGTGTCTTCTACCATAAATCTCACTTTTACATCACTGGCATTAAGGTGAACGCTGTTACAAGTAAGTTTTATACTACCCTTTTCGGTAAATTTTATGGCATTATTCAAAAGATTTAATAATACTTGTGTTAAACGTGTTGGGTCTCCTATCAATGTTATATTCCGCAAATTATCGGCAATGTCCAGCTTAAAATCCAAATGCTTTTCGGCTGCTTTTAATTTAATAGACGCATAGGTATTCGACATCAAATCGGACAAATTAAAAGGAGTGCGTTCCAGTTCTACCATTTCAGAATCCAACTTGTTAAAATCCAGAATATCGTTCACTAATGTCAACAGGTTCTCGGCAGAAAACTTAAGTACTGCAAGCGTTTCTTCTTGGTCTTTACGCGGGTCTTGATACAGTAATACATTTGTAAGTCCTATCACTCCGTTTAATGGAGTTCTTAGCTCATGCGACATGGTCGATAAAAACTTCATCCTTGTTTTAGAAAGCTGCTCCACCTCCTCTATCGTATTATTTAACCGTTCGTTGGTTTCATTAAGCTGATTTTTGGTTTTGGTAAGTGTAATGATGTTACGGTTAAACGCCTTAAAGAAAAAATATTGTAAAAAAATAACCAGCGCAAAGTGGTACATAATTATAAATATATGCAGCGCTTTATTAATAGGTTGGGGATTTGCACCCAAGAACAAACGTTGGCCATCCATCTGCAAGGCCGCTAGTATTATGGGCAAAATATTAATCAAGGCATAAAACCATCCCCATTTAGAGCCATGCATATAAAAACCCAAAGCCGAAGCCAGCCATACATATTGCAGAGTGGCCACATTTATACCTCCTACAAAAAATAAGAGATTACTCCACGCCCCCAGCAAAGTAATTAAAATCAATATGATGTGCGATATAGCTTTCCAACGGCCCGTAAAGTACAACGCAAAAAAAAGGGAAATAGAAGAAATGAAAACTATAATGGCCCTAATGAGTTGAGACTGATTGCCAAAATAAAAATAGGCGGCAGTAATTATAGATGCAAACAGTATATAGGATATACAAAAATAAAACAGTATAATCACCCTTGCCTTATTAATCGGATCGCTCTCTCTTGAAGTAATCTTATCAATAAACCTTCGTGTTATAGACATACTTATAATGTTTTATGCGTTTAAGAGCCTGATTAAATAGGTTCTAAATATACAAATTATATTGATATTGGGTTATTCAGATTAAATCCTATAATTGCTGTTTTTTAAAAGTGCCAATACTACTTTATCTGTTCTAAAAGTAACATCGTCTTCGGCAAGCTCATCAATCTTTTTCCATCTAAAACATTGGTTAGTTCCTTCGTCAAAATCAAAAACCTTAAACTTAAAGTTCAATTGTAATGACCTAATGGGCTTAACTAAATAGTAAATGCTAATTACCTGACTATCGTTAAAAGATGATTGTTCATAAAAATCAGTTGTATAGAAATGACTTATCACTTCAATCTCGGCATTGCATTCTTCTATAAACTCTCTTTTTAGTCCATCTATCAAACCTTCGCCAAATTCCAGCCCACCTCCCGGAAATTTTGTAAAATATCGGCCAACTTCAAATTCATCACTCAACAAAATCTCTTGGTTTTCATTTATCAATAAACCATAAACTCTTACATTAAAATAACTCATTGGCTAAAATGCTTTTGATTTTTGGTAACGTTTTCCATACTCCACCTAATTTCGCCTTTAAATGCTTCTACACGAACCGGACAGTTAGCCATATTGCAATAATTACAGCATGCAGGCAAGCATGGGTCAGCATGGATAAACAGTTCTGTTTTATGGTTTACCGTTTGGTTAATCAATCGGTCTATACTTGATATTTCTTGATGTACCGTATTTAAATCGAAATAATAAGGCAACGTTACATGGCAGTCGATATGTAAATCTGCACCGTATTGTTGCGCCCTTAAATTATGTACATCTATCCAACTGGGCTGCCTATGCTGTTGTAAAACCTCTACTACCTCTTTTACCAGTTCCAAATTACTTTCATCCATTAGCCCCCCAACAGATTTACGCGTAAGTTTATAGCCGTTAAACACAATATAAATTCCTAAAAGGATAGAAATTGCGCTATCTAACCATAAAATCTGTGTAAATTGTATAATCAAGATACCGATAACCAAACCCGCACTGCTTACTGCATCGCTTAGCAAATGTTTACCATCGGCTTCGAGCGTTAACGATTTGTTTGCCTTTCCTGTTCTGATGAGGTACAAACCAATAATTAGATTGATAAGGCCAGTCCCTGCAATAATCAGTGCGCCATTGTACAAATATGAAACTTCGTTGCCATAAAACAAGCCATAAACAGATTTTACTAAAATAATAATTCCGGCAATGCCTATTAAAACTCCTTCTACAAAAGCCGAAAAAAATTCCACCTTCCCATGCCCGTACGGGTGATTTTCGTCCTTAGGCAAGGTAGCCAAATAAATACTGTAAAATGCAAAACCACTGGCCAGAACATTTACAATACTTTCGGCAGCATCACTTAAAATGGCATTGGAGTTGGTGATAAAAAAAGCTACAAACTTGGCCAGCATCAGCAAAACACTGGCGCACAGCGATATGAGTATGGCTCTTTTATTAGTTGTCAAAACAGTTGTAAAAATACGGTTTAACTGCAAAACACACAAAACAGTTTTTATCCGATAGCTAACGGATAGATAGTTGCACAGCTAACCAATTAAACAGTTAACCAATTAACCAATCGGAGGAAAAACACACATTATCAAATTATTAACAAAACCAAACAAACCTTAAACAATTGCCATTAAAAAACATCTTTTATTAGGGCTTTATAAATAAGGTTTTTATATTTGCTACCTCACAGAAATATCATGAGTATTTTATCAGACAGAATAAATAACCTATCGGAATCAGCTACCCTAAAAATGACCAAATTAGGTCGCGAATTAGCTGCAAAAGGCGTAAACGTTATTAGCCTAAGCGTTGGCGAGCCAGATTTTAACACCCCAGAACATGTTAAAGAAGCGGCAAAGAAAGCATTAGACGACAACTTTACCCGTTACTCACCAGTACCGGGCTATCCGGAGTTGCGCCAAGCTATTGTGAAAAAACTTAAAGAAGAAAATAATCTCGATTATGATGTATCGCAGATTGTGGTTTCTACCGGAGCTAAACAATCGCTTTCTAACGTTATCCTTACGTTAATTAATCCCGGTGATGAGGTGATTATTCCTACCCCTTATTGGGTTTCTTATTCTGAAATGGTAACACTTGCCGAAGGTAAATCCATTTTCATCAATACATCAATAGAAAGCGATTTTAAAATTACACCAGAGCAATTAGAAGCGGCAATTACTCCAAAAAGTAAGCTATTTATGTTCTCTTCGCCAAACAACCCTACGGGAACTGTTTACAGCAGAGACGAACTGGCTTCCTTGGCAAAAGTATTTGAGAAACATCCTAACATCTTCATTCTTTCTGATGAGATTTACGAACATATCAACTTTGTTGACAAGCATGAATCTATTGCACAATTCCCAAGCATTAAAGACCGCGTAATCATTGTAAATGGTTTTTCTAAAGCATTTGCTATGACCGGATGGCGTTTAGGCTACATTGCTGCCAGCAAAGAAATTGCTGCCGCCAACGATAAATTGCAAGGACAAACCACATCGGGCACTTGCTCTATTGCACAGCGTGCCGGTATTGTAGCTTATGAACAGGGGCTAGACAGCGTAAACAAAATGAAAGAGGCTTTCGCCCGTCGCCGTCAATTGGTTTACGACTTGCTGAAAGATATTCCAGGCATAAAAACCAATCTGCCAGAAGGTGCCTTCTATTTCTTCCCGGAAATCAGTTCATTCTTTGGCAAAAAAGATGCTGATGGCAACGTGATTAAAAACTCTAGCGATTTAGCACTTTACCTATTAAATGTTGGCCACGTAGCAACCGTAGGCGGCGATAGTTTTGGTAACGACAACTACATCCGCTTATCTTATGCCGCATCAGACGAAAGTTTGGTAGAAGCCTTAAAACGTATCAAAGAAGCATTAGGTAAACTAAGCTAAGTAGCTTTTAACCCATAAATGAACGAGAGTTTTCGATTAATTTCGGAAGCTCTTTTTTATTTAATCATTAGCTTCTTATTGCCTCTACCGGGTCTAACCTCGATGCCGAGTAAGCAGGCCAAAAACCAGAAATAATTCCGATAACGACTGATACACCAATACCCAACACTATATTGCTAAGATATAAAGCAACCTTAAAATCAGTTGTATTGGAGACAATTAAAACACCTATATAAACTATTGCCAATCCGCACAAACCACCAAGTAAACAAAGTGCTACCGCTTCGAAAATAAACTGGAAAAGGATAAAGTAGTTTTTAGCACCTAATGATTTCTGTATACCAATAATATTAGTCCGTTCCTTAACAGATACAAACATAATATTAGCTATTCCGAATCCTCCTACTAAAATAGAAAAACCACCTATAATCCAACCACCGATATTGATAGCCGAAAACATAATATCCAGTTGATTGGACAGCATAGTAGTTTTGTTCAACGAAAAATCATCCTCTTGTCCCGGACTTATCCTTCTAATAGCCCGCATCTGTCCTTTCAGTTCGCTCTCAACCTCATCTAAGCTGATGTTTTCCTTACCTCTTACGGTAATTTGTGGGTTGTATCTTTCGTTATTTACATCAAAAATCCCTTTTGCCAAACCCATGGGAATAAGCACATTTTTATCCTGTGACATGCCCATCATATCTTCGCCCTCTTTCTTAAACACGCCAACTACGGTTACACGCCTTCCCATCAACTTTATTTGTTTTCCAATAGTGTCGTCATTTCCAAAAAGACCTTCGGCTATTTCCGCTCCCATAATGCATACCGGACTACCCGACCTGCCTTCATTTTCCGTAAAATAACGCCCAGCCTGAAATTCTAAATTCCAAGTTTGGTCGTACTCTTGTGTAGCGGCATTTATATTAGCACCCTCTACCGAACTGCTCCCATACTTTATGGTACGGCTACTGGTAGATATTTCGAAGCAAACACCTTCCGCACTTTCCATTCTATCTTTCAATGCCAAGTAATCTCTATACGAAGGTTCGGGGCGGTTTACGTACTTCCACCACGGAAAATTATCGCTAAAAATCCATGGCCATTTCTGTACAAACAAAGTATTAGAGCCTAGTTTATCTACACTAGATTGGATTTGGTTTCGCAAAGTATCTACTAAGGTGAAAACGCCTATAATGATAAAAATACCAATTGTAATCCCTAACAGAGAAAGAGATGTACGCATTTTATTTTGTCTCAGGGCATCCCAAGCAAACCTAAAACTCTCGCCAATAAGCCTAAAAACTAGTACCATAACTGTTAGACCAAATGTAAACAAAAAGGTTACAAACCAGTGTGCAGTTTTCAGTTTTCAAAGACTCACGAAGTTTTTAAAAACTTCGTGAGTCTTAACCAATCGACCAATGACTAAATACCCCAACAATTATTGCAAAAACAGAATATTAATTCGTAAATTTGCGCCCTAATTTACTATATCCAAAATATGAAGTTATCTCAATTCAAGTTCAATTTACCAGATTCACTTTTAGCAAGCACCCCAGCCGAAGAAAGAGACGAAGCCCGTTTAATGGTTTTACATAAAGATACCGGTAAAATTGAGCATAAAATCTTCAAAGATGTTTTAGGCTATTTTGACGATAAAGATGTAATGATTTTGAACAACACCAAGGTTTTTCCTGCCCGTTTATATGGAAACAAGGAAAAAACCGGTGCTACCATAGAAGTTTTCTTATTACGCGAACTAAACAAAGAGCTTCGTTTATGGGATGTTTTGGTTGACCCTGCCCGTAAAATCCGTGTAGGCAACAAATTATATTTTGGAGACAATGATTTGTTAGTGGCCGAAGTTGTAGATAACACTACTTCTCGTGGCCGTACTATTCGTTTCTTATTTGATGGTACTGATGAAGAGTTTAGAAGAAATGTTGAAATTTTAGGCGAAACACCGCTTCCGAAATACATTAAGCGCAAGGCTACCGAAATGGACAAAGAGCGCTACCAAACCATTTTCGCTAAACACGAAGGTGCTGTTGCTGCTCCAACTGCTGGTCTACATTTTAGTAGGGAGCTAATGAAACGCTTGGAACTTAAGGGAATTGAATTTGCAGAAGTTACCTTGCACGTAGGTCTGGGGACTTTTCGTCCGGTTGAGGTAGAAGATTTGACCAAACACAAAATGGATTCGGAGCAGTTTATTATTACGCAACGCGATGCTGATATTGTTAACAAAGGTATTGAAGAAAAGAGAAAAGTTTGTGCAGTAGGCACAACTTCTATGCGTGCTATCGAATCGGCAGTTTCTGCGAATAAAACATTAAAGGCCGCTAACGACTGGACAAGCAAGTTTATCTTCCCTCCTTACGATTTTAGCATTGCCAACTCAATGATTACCAATTTCCACACTCCCGAATCGACTTTGTTGATGATGGTATCTGCTTTTGGTGGTTACGAAAACGTAATGAACGCATACGAAGTTGCTGTAAAAGAAAAATACCGTTTTTACAGCTACGGCGATGCGATGTTGATAATATAAACAGTATAGCGTATTGCGTTCTGCGTATAGCGATTACTCTCAATACTCCGCGTACGCTAAACGCTAAACACAAGACGCAAAAATGAAATTCTATGCAATAATTGTAGCTGGTGGCTCTGGAAAAAGGATGCAAACTGCGATAGCCAAACAGTTTTTATTGCTTAACAACAAGCCTGTAATAATGCATACTTTACAGGCTTTTTATATTTCTGAAATACAGCCAGAAATTATATTGGTTTTGGCTAAAGCCGAACACGATTATTGGAAAGAACTTTGCCAGAAATATAATTTCAATATTCCTCATACTTTGGTAGAAAGTGGCAAAGAACGTTTCCATTCGGTAAGAAATGGATTGTTAGCTATCAGAGAAGATGGCGTTGTAGCTGTTCACGATGCGGTTAGACCTGTTGTAAATCCCAGTCTTATATCTCAAACCTTTAAAGAAGCCTTAGAAACCGGAAATGCTATTCCTTGTATAAAACCAAGTGATTCGGTAAGGAAACTTCGGGAGAATTCGAGCAAAATCATTAATCGCGACAAACTGGTATTGATACAGACTCCGCAAACTTTTGATTTGCAGCAATTGCGTACCGCTTACCAGCAAAGGTTTTCGAAAAAATTCACAGATGATGCTTCGGTAGTTGAAGCGGCGGGTTTCTCTATTAATTTGGTAGAGGGCAGCAGGAATAATATTAAGATTACCTATCCTGAAGATTTAGAGCTAGCGAGCTTTTTGCTTAAAAAGCAATGATTATTAACAACGTCATTATCCCATTCTACTTCTTTCATAATTCGTCATGCTGAACTTATTTCAGCATCTTTCATAATAATTTTTTTAATAAAAAGTAATAGACCCTGAAATAAATTCAGGGTGACGAGTGCAAAAATATAGGATTATAAAAGAGATTAATGATACATACTATTTAACAGACGAAATCTTTGTAAGCGAAAAAGTGTATTTTCCTAAATCGTACCCCTTAAAATCAGCTACGCTAATTAGCTTTACATCTTTACGGCTTCCCTGCTTGTACAGTATACCTTCCAAAGTATATTTGCCATCTTGTTTAACCTGTTGCGCTTGCTCTGGCGAAAGAATGCCATCTATCCTTACTTGGATATAATTTAAAATTGAGCCACTTGGACGGGTATTATCGTTATAACCTATAAAAGTGCCAATCTTAAAATCTGTTCCATTTAGTAATGTATCTCTTAGGTCTTTTAATTGCAAGGGCATACCATTTAAAAAATCCTGCTCGTTACTCCAACGTTTTACCTCATGCTGAAATTTATCGGTAATTTCTTCGTTGGTATTTTCTCCGTTAGTCCATTCAGGATGTTGGGCTACAAATTCTGATACCTCTTGCTCTATAAATATATTTGAAGCAGTTGGTGCTTCTTTAGTTTGGCTATTGGTACACGACACGGCTACAATAGCCACGAAAAACAGAAAAAATCTATTCATTATTCAGCGTTTTTAATTCTATTTATAAAGAAAGTGAGTTTTAATTAAAGATGTGATGTTTTGTATGTAAAAGGTTTGGTACGTTTTTACTAGTCTGTCATTCCGACGTTAGGAGGAATCTATTAATGACAGTGGAGATAAAGGCTTAAAATTTATAACGCTGCTAAACTTTCTTTAATAATCGCAATTTTCGATTCGGCATCTGCTTTTTTGTTGCGCTCGTTTTGGATAATTTCCGGTTTGGCATTTTGTACAAAACGCTCGTTGCCCAATTTGGCATCAACCGATTTTAAGAAACCTTGCAGATATTCCAGCTCTTTGGTTAAACGCTCTTTCTCCGCTTCCACATCTACATTTTGGCTTAACGGGATAAAAAATTCATCCTTGCCTACCATAAAACTGGCCGCTCCTGCAATTTTATCGTTCACAAAATCGGCTTTGCTAATGTTTGCCAACTTGTACACAATGTTTAACCAATTGGCATAGGCCACTTCTGAATTTACTTTAATGTTCAGTTCCAAAGTTTCTTTTGGAGAAATCTGACGGGTATTTCTTACATTCCTAATTTCAGACACCAAACCCTTAACCAATTCGGCTTCTTTTAACAAAGCATTATTTACCTCTCCTACTGTTGGGTAGTTGGCCACGATACAGCAATCCAGCTCATTACGTTGACCGAACAATTCATCATGATAAAGTTCTTCGGTAATGAAAGGCATAAAAGGATGCAACAACTTCAAAATCTGTTCAAAAAACTTTATAGAAGCTGCTTTGGTAGCGGCATCAACAGGTTGTTGATAAGCAGGTTTTACCATTTCCAAATACCAAGCGCAGAAATCATCCCAAACTAACTTGTAGGTTGCCATTAATGCTTCCGACAAACGGTATTGCTTAAAATTATGTTCAATCTCTGTCAATGCTTCGCTAAAACGGCTTTCGAACCAAGCAATGGCCTGTTCGTTAGGATTAGCCAAAGTAGCATCAACCTCCCAACCTTTTACCAAACGGAAAGCGTTCCATATTTTATTGGCAAAGTTTCTCCCCTGTTCACAGTATGCCTCATCAAACATTAAATCGTTACCTGCCGGGCTCGACATCAGCATCCCTACTCTTACGCCATCTGCGCCGTACTGCTCAATCAAGCCAATGGGGTCGGGAGAATTGCCTAGCGATTTAGACATTTTACGGCCTAATTTATCGCGAACAATACCGGTAAGATATACATTGGTAAAAGGTTTTTTACCTGTAAATTCCTTGCCCGCCATAATCATACGTGCTACCCAGAAAAACAAAATCTCCGGTGCGGTAACCAAATCATTGGTTGGGTAATAGTAGTTAAAATCTTTATTGTTGGGGTCTTTAAATCCATCGAAAACCGAGATTGGCCACAACCACGAAGAAAACCAAGTATCCATCACATCTTCATCTTGCGTAATAAATTCTTCTGCCTGTTTTCTGAAACCAGCTTTACTCTCCTCGCTCCATTCCCTGCGTTCCGGTACACGGTTAATCAGTTCCTCAATGGCTTCGGCTTTGGTTTTTGCCACTACTGGTTCTTCGTGTTGAAAATACCAAGCCGGAATACGTTGTCCCCACCATAACTGACGTGAAATACACCAATCTTTTACATTCTCCATCCAATGGCGATAAGTGTTGATGAATTTCTCGGGAATTAGCTTTACTTCACCATTTAATACTTCTTCCAAAGCAGGCTTGGCCAGTTCTTCCATCTTGCTGAACCATTGTAATGAAAGTTTAGGCTCAATTACTGCATCAGTACGCTCCGAAAAACCTACCTGCGATTTGTATTCTTCCACTTTCTCCAAATGTCCCGCTTCTTCCAACATTTTGGCAATCTTCCTACGGGCAATAAAACGGTCTTCGCCAATTAAGATTTCAGCTTTATCGTTTAATGTACCATCGTCATTTAAAATATCGATTACTGGCAAATGATGTTTTAAACCTAATTCGTAGTCATTCAAATCGTGGGCAGGCGTTACTTTTAAACATCCTGTTCCAAAATCCATTTCTACGTAATCATCCAAAATAATTGGGATTTCACGATTAATTAAAGGAACGAATACCTTTTTGCCATGCAAATGTTTATAACGCTCGTCATTAGGATTGATACAGATAGCCGTATCAGCCATGATAGTTTCTGGACGAGTAGTAGCAATGGTCAAACAAGTGGTTTCATTTAAAGTGTCTTTATCTGTACCTGCAATATGGTAGCGGATGTAATACAGTTTTTGATTTACCTCTTTACGGATTACCTCTTCATCAGAAACTGCCGTTTTACCCACAGGGTCCCAGTTTACCATACGTACACCACGATAGATATTGCCCTTTTTGTACAAATGGATAAAACTGTCGATTACCGCATCAGAAAGGTCATCTTCCATTGTAAAACGGGTTCTGTCCCAATCGCAGCTAGCACCCAATTTTTTTAATTGTTCCAAGATAATACCACCGTATTTCTCCTTCCACTCCCAAGCATATTTTAAAAACTCTTCACGGCTAATATCTTTTTTATTGATACCCTTTTCCTTTAGCATGGCCACTACTTTTGCTTCGGTAGCAATTGAAGCATGGTCTGTACCTGGCACCCAACAAGCATTTTTGCCCTGCATACGAGCTTTACGTATCAATACATCCTGAATGGTGTTGTTAAGCATGTGGCCCATGTGCAGGACCCCCGTTACGTTCGGTGGAGGGATTACAATAGTATAAGGCTCACGCTCATCTGGCTCTGAATGGAAAAAACGCTTCTCCAACCAATAGCTGTACCATTTCTCTTCTGTTTCCTGCGGATTGTATTTTGTAGATATGCTCATTTATAAGGGTAAAAATTTAGTGCAAAAATACGGTTTTAACAGCAGATTTTAAAGGGTTTTACAACGATTAGGTGAGTGCAGCTGATTTTCTTTTGTGTACTTTGTTGTCTTTCCCGAGTTGCCCTATCGTGTGGACACAAATCCGTTCATACTCCGTCATTCCCGTTTTCACGGGAATCGTAATACGCCAGCAATATGTTTTTCGCGTTAAGATGCCCAATCAAGTAGGAGCATGACGATATAAGAAAGGTAATGCAAAAGATGTGTCCACATGATAGGAATGGTGGGGACAAGTGCCGTTAAAAGAAAGAATCTCGTTTTCTAAAATAAAAATCTCTAAAAAATTTTGCGAAACCAAAAAGTTGCACATATATTTGCAACCAATCAGTTTCTTTTAATAAAAAAGCAATTCAACAATATATAAAATGAGGAGAGATATTTTTCAAGCAATCGCCGACCCAACAAGACGGGCAATCATCGCTTTAATTGCATTGCAGGCAATGACACCAAATGCTATTGCCGAACATTTTGATTCTACCCGACAAGCGGTTTCTAAACATCTGCGCATTTTAACAGAGTGCGAACTGATAAAGCAGGAACACAGAGGCAGGGAAATTTATTACCAACTAGAAATAGACAAAATGAAAGAAATAGACAAATGGCTAGACCAATACCGCAAAATTTGGGAAGACCGCTTTGATAAACTGGAAAACTTACTGAAAACAATGCAGGGAAAATAAAATATGAAACCAAAAACCAAAATAACTGCCGAAGATGGCAAGCAGGAAATTATCATTACAAGGGAATTCGATTTGCCTGTGGAATTACTTTTCAGGGCATACATAGAACCTGAGATTATTGAACAATGGATGAACAACAAAGTCCTAAAATTGGAAAATAAAAAGCACGGCTCTTACTCGTTTGAAACATCGCACAACGGAAACGTAGTTTTTAGCGCCAACGGAACTATACATGAATTTGTACCGAACCAAAAAATTACACGAACATTTGAAATGGAGAACACACCGTTCCCCGTTCAGTTGGAATATCTTGAATTTGAAAAACTGACAAACGACACGAGCAGGCTTACCATACATATTGTATTTAAATCGGTAGAATTTAGAAATCAGTTATTGCAATTGCCTTTTGCACAAGGCATCAATATGGCGCATAACAGGTTACAGGAAATTGTAAACAAACTAAAATAACAAAATATGACAAAGCAAACCGAGCATACAAGCTCAACAAAAAGAAACAAAATCATTTATTGGATTGCAACAATATTTCTGTCAATCGGAATGACGGCAGGAGGTGTACAACAAATGCTACAAATTGGTGGCTATAATGAAATAGTGAGCGCATTGGGTTATCCGCTATATCTTCTGAGTATTATTGGTGTCTGGAAAATCTTAGGTGTTATTGCTATCCTTATTCCGAAATTCCCATTATTGAAAGAATGGGCCTACGCAGGATTCTTCTTTGTAATGTCGGGTGCTTTCATTTCCCATTTAGCTGTTAGACAATCATTCACAGAAGCCGTTCCGTCGTTAATATTATTGATTGTAACTGTTTTATCTTGGTATTTCAGACCTGCCGATAGAAAACTCAATTCATCTAAATAGGCGATGAAAAAAATATTTGTAATCAACGGAAGTGCAAGTGAAAATTCAGCAAATCAAAAACTGATTGATAACATTGTTGATTTGACAAAAGACTTTTTCAATATGATAGTTTTTAACGATTTAAAAACATTGCCTCATTTTAGCCCCGAACTTTCTGTTGAAAACACACCAAAAGCCATTTTGGACTTTAGGCAAAACATTGAAAATGCAGACGGAGTTTTAATCTGTACTCCCGAATATGTTTTTAGTATTCCAAGCGGACTTAAAAATGCTATTGAATGGTGCGTTGCTACAACTGTATTTACAGACAAGCCCTTAGGAATAATTACGGCTTAGGCAAATGGCGAAAAAGGACATGAAGAATTGCAACTGATAATGAAGACCTTAATGGTAAAATTCACAGCCAATACAACACTTTTAATCAATGGAATTAAAGGGAAAATAAACGAACAAGGTAGTATTATTGACAACAGCACAAAAGATGAACTGATAAAATTTATTGAAGCATTCAGAAAACCAATGGAAAATTAAATACGTATAAAATGAAAACGGCAAATAGGAAACTAAAAATGACGAAAACGGTAAAAGCTCCGATTGACCTTGTTTGGAAAGTTTGGACAGAACCCGAATACATTATACAATGGTGGGGACCGAACAATCATTCCACTACTATTCACGAAATGGATTTTAGAGAAGGCGGCGAATGGAAACTGACCTTACATAACCATTCAAACGGGCAAAACTATTCAAACAGAAGCATTTTCAAAGAAATCATCCTTTTAAAGAAAATCGTTTTCGAACATTTCAATCCTCATTTTATTGCTACCGTTTTATTTGAACCCAAAGGCGAAGAAACCCAGATAGAATGGAGTTCGCTATTTGATACCGAAGAAATGCTTGAAACAGTTGTCAATGTATTTAATGCCAAAGAAGGACAAGTACAGAATTTTGAACGACTAGAAAAACATCTTGAACAATTAAAAACAGAAAACATGAAAAGTAATTTATTATTCGATTTTACCGTTGACAAAGCGGCAAAAACGGTTTACATCACCCGGGAATTTAACGCCAATCTTGAATTGGTATGGGACGCATTTACCAAGCCCGAATTGCTTGACCAATGGACTGCACCTGCACCATTTACGGCAAAAACAAAATATATGAATTTTGAAGTGGGCGGAAAACGATTTTACGCAATGGTAAGTCCCGAAGGTCAGGAAAACTGGGTAATTCAGGAATATACATCCATCACGCCAAAAACCAATTTCAAATATTTTAATGTTTGGGCAGACAAAGACGGAAATCCTCAACCCAATGGTTCTAATTGGGATTTAAATTTTGAAGAACATCTCGATAGCTATCACGACGGCATCACAAAAGTAAGTATTTCTATTTTCAATGAATCTCTTGAACGAATGGAAATGATGATTGCAATGGGCTTCAAAGAAGGGTTTACCGCAAGTTTGAAAAATTTAGAAGCAATATTATCAACTTTAAAAAAATAACGCAATGAAAAAGTATAAGCTTATATTTTTGACAGCATTAGTAATAATTAATGTAATGGGTTGCAGAAATTCTCAACAGAATTCTTCTGATAACAGTAAAATTGATACAACATCCAATCAAACTTTAACAAAAAATCCTAGTTCTATTATGCAAAAAATAACACCTTGTTTGTGGGTAGAGAAAGATGCCAAAGCAGTGGCAGATTACTATTTGTCCATTTTTAAAGACGGAAAATTAAAAGATTATCGCAAGTTTGAAAATCCACCGGAAAGTGGAACTAATGATAGCTTTGAAACAGCTGTAATTGAAATAGCAGGAATAGAGTTTAGTATTCTTGCGGCAGGGCCATTGTTTAAATTTAATGAAGCGGTATCTTTTGTGGTGAATTGCAAAGACCAAAGCGAAGTAGATTATTATTGGGAAGCCCTTACTTCTAATGGTGGTGAAGAAGGGTCTTGTGGTTGGTGCAAAGACAAATACGGTTTATCGTGGCAGGTTGTTCCTGTTGAGTATTTTGACCTTATTAACAGCGATGACCCTAAAGTTAGAGAAAAAGCAATGAAGAACACATTTAAGCAGAAAAAACTTATACTTTCAGAACTCAAATAAAGTCAATAAACAACACCAAAATTTACAAGAATTAGTGCCTTTGCCTTAGTAGCAACAATTAAAAAAATAGAAAAATGAAAACGACATTATTATTCGACTTCACAGTTAACAAAGAAAACAACACGATTAATATTAAACGTGAATTTGATGCCGACCTCAAATTGGTTTGGCAAGCATGGACAACAGCGGAACTATTAGACCAATGGTGGGGACCAAAACCTTGGAGAGCCGAAACAAAAACAATGGATTTTCGTGAAGGCGGATTTTGGCTATATGCCATGGTAGGTCCAGAAGGGGAAAAACATTGGAGCAAAGCCAATTATATTGCTATCGAAAAAGAAAAATCCTTTACCCAAAAAGACGGATTTTGCGATGAAAACGGAACAATGAATCCTTCATTCCCTCAAAATTTAGTGGAAAACAGCTTTAACCAAAAGGAAAATAAAGTACAGGTAGATATGTTGCTCACCTTCGACACACTTGCTGACCTTGAAACAACCCTAGCAATGGGCTTTAAAGAAGGTATAACAATAGACTTTAACCAATTGGACGAATTGTTATTAACCTTGAAATAGAAAGTAGATGGCTATTGTTTTATTTTAAGACTTACGAAGTTTTTAAAAACTTCGTAAGTCTATATCTTTACAGCTCAAAACGAAAATTAGCACCAACAGCAAACCATCTTTTTGGCAAAGGCACAGCCGCAACTTCTATATAATTTTCATTGAAGAAGTTCGTTACATCGACATATACATTCCAGCTTTGTTTTCCATATAATAAGCGTACATCGGTAATCAAATACGGGTTTTTCAGTTCTCTTTCTATCCACCTTGCCCCTACCGTAAACTGCCAGTCGGTATATTTATAAACTAATCGACCTAATGCCTGATGCTTTAAGTTTTCTACCACATATTTAGATGTTACATTGGCAGCATAGCTCAATTTTCCGGCATGTAAGTAATTATAGCTCAACTGATAACTAAAAGAACTTTTGCTATTCACGTTTATCAATTGTCCAACGCTCATGTTAAATCCCTGTATTTTATTATTTCCAAAGTTTTGGGGTTGATATGGAACAGTGCTAGAGCTACGTATCCAATCGATAAAATCTGAAATATTGCGATAGAAATAACCTGTCTGTACATTAAAATCACTCAACTTATATTGTAGCGAAAGCTCGTATTGCCAAGCATTTTCTGACGTTAAATTTGGGTTGCCGATGTTGTTGGGCGGCTGATTAAGGTATAAATCTGTAAAAGATGGGATGCGCTGGCTAGAACCAACGTTAAAAGCCAGTTTCCATTTTGGCGAAAACAGATAAGCAGCATCCAATCCCGGAAAAACCTGCCAGCCATACTGTGTATTATAGTTAACATAAGTGCCGATATTCAACAACAGATTGCTAATAGCTTCGCTCTTATATTCTGCATAAGCACCATAATTGTAACGTTCCCTATTACCAATATTGGTACTATTAATGTCTTCGGAACGACTTTCTAAACCAAAACCGAAATCGCCTATGGAAGTATTCAAAGTGCTGTTAATCTCCGCCGACCAAACTTGTGTTTTGTGCTGCGACCTCGCCTTAGTTAAATCGTTTCTGTAATACCTGTAATCGTCCCAATTGTAACGACCACTTACCCGTGGGCGCAAACTGAAATTTTGGCTCAACTGATGTGCAGAACCCACGCTAACCAGTCCGGTTTTTACAATTTCAAAGGCTTCTTTATCGCCCGGAGCGGCATAATAACCATTTGCACCGAAAGCGTTATGGATGTAGCCTCCCATTAGGTTTAGCCTATTTTTTTTATCGAAATCTATATTTCCCTGATAGAAAAATTGATGATTGTAAGTACTGCTGTTGTAACGTTGTCCGTTATAATCGGTTACACCAAAACCTACCAAATGCCCACTGTTTTTTCCTACCATATTGATAGCTACTTGCGCCGCCGCACCTCCGTAAATCCCGTTGCCATCGCCTAGTGCCTTATCTTCAAAAGAAGAACCCGTTTGTAGGTTTACATCTATGGACGATTGAGCCGCCGTTTTGGTAACTATGTTGATAGCACCTGTTAACGCATTAATGCCATAAACCCTTGCCGCAGGGCCTTTTAACACTTCTATACGTTCAATAGCAGATAAAGGCACAGGAATATTCATAGAATGGTGAGCGGTTTGCACATCCGAAATCTTTACACCGTTTAACAAAATCAGCGTCTGCTCAAAAGTTCCGCCATCTATGCTAATATCGGCCTGTGTGCCAAATGGCCCACGCTGACGAACATCTGTACCTGCAATATAGCTCAATACCTCGTTAATTGATTTTACAGGTAATTGCGCAATCTGTTCTTTGGTAATCAGTTGGATATTTCTTGCCTGTTTACTAAAAGGAGTTTGTAACCTGTTTTCGGAAATGACAATTTCGCTGAGTTTGGTTGTATCTTGTTGAGCTGTGGCAAGTACGGGAATGAGCAGTAATGTTGATAGGAAAAGTTTCATTGTTTTATTGGTTAAACTTTGCCGTCATTTCGAGCGAAACAAAGTGAAGTCGAGAAATCTTAAGACAACATTATATATCCAAAGATTTTATTTCGTAGAGCTTCGGTTCTCCACTCGCTTCGCTACGGTCGATATGACGATAGTATTTTCAGCAAAACTCGTATCTTTCCGGAACATTAGAATAGTCCAGTTTTAAGAAAATGAATAGTCCGGTTGATATTCCATTTTTAAGTTTCATTAGTTTAGATAGAAATTCAAAAACACCTATTTATCTGCAATTGACCCAACAGCTTATCAATGCCATACAAAGAGGTTATTTATTGGCTGGCACTAAAATGCCCGGTAGTCGTACATTAAGTGAAATACTACAATTACACCGAAAAACAGTAATTGCCGCTTACGAGGAGTTGAACGGACAAGGTTGGATAGAAACACGACCAAATAAAGGTTCGTACGTCATTTATTCGGCGACTTCCAAATTTAACGAACGGCCGTACAATTCGCTGGTTGCTTTGGCCAATTATCCATCAAAAGCGGGTTATCAGTTCCAACAATCCAATGTTTTAGATAATCCTTTTGAGCAAGCTAACTGTACCTACCAATTTAATGACGGAACGCCAGATATTCGATTGACCGAAGTAAGGCACTTATCGGGTTTGTACAGTGCTACTTTAAAAAGAAAAAACACTGCTAAAAAAATAGCCAACCAACAGCACCAAAGCGAATATTTTAAGGAACAACTGAGCAACTATCTCAATATATCAAGAGGTCTGCACATCTCCAAAAACAACCTGCTCATTACCCGAAGTGCCGAAATGAGCCTGTATATTATCGCCCAACTGCTGCTAAAAGATGGCGACGAAGTAATAGTGGGCGAACTGGGTTTGTTTACCGCAAATATGGTGTTTCAGCAATCGGGCGCAAAACTGACCACATTGCCTGTTGATGAACACGGAATTGATGTAGACAAGTTGGAAGAAAAATTGAAAACCACGAAAATAAGGATGGTTTACATTACACCACATCACCACTACCCTACTACCGTTACCCTGAGTGCGCAACGCAGGGTACAGCTTTTACAATTGGCGCAGCAATATGGTTTTATTATTGTAGAAGACGATTATGATTATGATTTCCAGTACGAAAAAAGCACCATTATGCCCTTGGCAAGCGCCGATGTAAACGGCATGGTAATTTATGTAGGCTCGTTCGGGAAATCGTTAACACCATCGTTCAGTACTGGTTTTGTGGTTGCTCCGCAAAATTTAATCACCGAAATGCAAAAATACTTAGGCATTTTAGACCGACAAGGCGACGTAGTAATGGAACAGGTTTTGGGAGAAATGATTGCCGAGGGCGATATTCACCGACATTTGAAAAAATCGTTGAAAGTTTATTTGGAACGTAGAAACCATTGTTGCGCTTTGTTGGCGAAACATTTCGGGCATCAGTTAACATTTAATATTCCTAAAGGCGGTTTGGCAATATGGCTAGAATGGAACATTCCAATTTCGTTGTTAAAACTGGCAAAAGCGTGTAAGGAAAACGATTTGTTTATCCCTAAAAACATTCTTTACCAAAACAGAAAAACAACTGCTATGCGCATTGGCTTCGGGCATTTAACTACCAATGAAATGGAAAAGAGTTTGGGGATTATGAAGGGTTGTTTGGCTGGTTCATAATTGTTTTACCACCTTAGAAAATCTAAGGCTTAAATGTTCTTAAATAGCTTAGGTGGATAAAAAATCTAATTATTTCATGGGAGCCTAAACTTCTTTAAGGTATAACTCGTATCTAAAACCCCAAACGGTTTTTATCTCCCAAAATAAACCGCATCTTTGCAGAAACAAAATTCAATCATGTCAGACGAAAAAATCATTTTTTCTATGGCGGGAGTTAGCAAAATCTATCCGCCACAAAAACAGGTTTTAAAAAATATTTATCTATCCTTTTTTTACGGTGCTAAAATCGGGGTAATTGGTTTGAACGGTTCGGGTAAATCGTCTTTATTAAAGATTATTGCCGGCATTGATAAATCATATCAGGGCGAAGTAGTGTTTTCGCCGGGCTATTCGGTAGGCTATTTGGCGCAAGAGCCGGAGTTAGACCCCGAAAAAACCGTTCGTGAAGTGGTGGAAGAGGGCGTAGCCGAAATTACTACCATTTTAAAGGAATACGAAGAAATCAACGAAAAGTTTGGTTTGGAAGAATACTATTCCGATGCCGATAAAATGGACAAATTAATGCAACGGCAGGGCGAATTGCAGGATAAAATTGATGCCACCAACGCTTGGGAACTCGACAATAAATTGGAGCGTGCTATGGATGCTTTGCGTTGTCCGGAGCCTGATAGCAAAATTGCAGTATTATCGGGAGGTGAGCGCCGTCGGGTGGCAATGTGCCGTTTATTATTGCAAGAACCCGATGTTTTATTGTTAGATGAGCCTACCAACCACTTGGATGCCGAAAGTATTGACTGGTTGGAGCAGTTTTTACAGAACTACAAAGGAACTGTTATCGCCGTAACCCACGACAGGTATTTCTTGGATAACGTAGCCGGATGGATTTTAGAGCTTGACCGTGGCGAAGGTATTCCTTGGAAAGGCAACTACTCCTCGTGGTTAGACCAAAAAGCAAAGCGTTTGGCACAAGAAGAAAAAACCGAAAGTAAGCGTCAAAAAACCTTAGAGCGTGAGTTGGAATGGGTGCGTATGGCACCAAAAGCCCGTCATGCGAAATCGAAAGCCCGTTTAAGCAACTACGAAAAATTAGCCAGCGAAGACGGCAGGGAACGCGAAGAAAAATTAGAGTTGTTTATCCCTGCCGGCCCACGTTTAGGCAATGTGGTTATAGAAGCCAACAACATTGCTAAGGCTTACGATGGCAAGTTGTTGTTCGAAGATTTAAGTTTCTCGTTACCTCCTGCGGGCATTGTAGGCATTATTGGCCCGAATGGTGCAGGTAAAACAACTTTGTTTCGCCTAATTACGGGGCAGGAACAACCCGATAGCGGCGATTTTAAAGTGGGCGAAACGGTAAAATTGGGCTATGTTGACCAAATGCACAACGACCTTAATCCAGATAAAACGGTTTACGAAAACATTACCGACGGTTTGGATAACATGCAATTGGGCAATAAGCAGGTAAACTCGAGGGCTTATGTTTCCAAATTCAACTTTAACGGTGCCGACCAACAGAAAAAAGTTGGCGTTTTATCGGGTGGGGAGCGTAACCGTGTACATTTAGCCATTACGCTAAAAGAGGGTGCTAACGTGCTATTGCTCGATGAGCCTACCAACGATATTGATGTGAACACGCTACGTGCTTTGGAAGAAGCGTTAGAAAACTTCGGTGGCTGTGCGGTTATCATCTCTCACGACAGATGGTTTTTAGACCGTATTTGTACGCACATTTTAGCTTTCGAAGGCGATTCGCAGGTTTATTTCTTTGAAGGCAATTACAGCGATTATGAAGAAAACCGCAAAAAACGCTTGGGCGATGTAGCGCCAAAAAGGATTAAGTATAAGAAATTGACTTAACTTTACGATTTATAACCACCTAAGTTATCTAAGAGCTTTAGTTTCCCTTAGGTTTCTAAAGATGATTTAGGTAGTAAAAATTTAACAACGATGGAAAGTTTGCAATTCAGCTTCAACCAGATTTTATCTACCTCAATGGTTTTGTTCGCCATTATTGATATTTTGGGCTCAATTCCCATTATTATATCATTGCGGCTAAAGGCAGGACATATCCAATCGGAAAAGGCAACCATTGTAGCTACCTTTATTATGATTTTATTTCTGTTCGGTGGCAAATCTGTGTTAAATGTAATTGGAGTTGATGTACAATCATTTGCTATCGCAGGTTCTTTGGTTATCTTTTTTATTGCCATGGAAATGGTTTTGGGCATCCATTTCTTTAGGGATGAAGCGCCTGAAACAGTTTCCATTGTTCCACTTGCATTTCCCTTAATTGCAGGTGCAGGAACATTAACTACACTCCTATCCTTAAAAACCGAATATCGTACGGAAAATATCTTGATAGGCATTATCCTTAATATGATATTCGTTTATTTCGTATTAAAAAACACCGTACGGTTGGAAAAACTACTCGGAAAAACAGGTTTAAACGTACTTAGAAAGAGTTTCGGGGTAATTTTGCTGGCTATTGCTATTAAATTGTTCAGAACCAATACGGGATTGTAACATTTATTTCGTATATTCATCTAAACAAAAAACTGATTAGATGAACCTGTTTGAACAATTTACGCTTTATGTTGGTGCGCTTGTCATTCTTTTCGAAGCTATCGGTTATTTGTGTGGGAAGCTGAAGAATAGGGCTTAAGTAGAAACTAAAGACCCTGAAATAAATTTGCTGCGTGGTCAGAGTGACGTGTATGATGTAGTTCGTCATGCTGAATTTATTTCAGCATCTATTTGAAAGTATTAAAAGACTCTACTCCTTAATCAATCTTGCAACAAACATACTATCCGCTTTGTCGTGATAGCCTTTAATGAGTTCCATTGTTTCTAGCTTTAAAGGAAGGTTTTCCAACAAATGAGCTACTACTTCTTCATTTTCTTGGTTAAAAACAGAACAGGTCATGTAAATTAACGGTTTACCGGGTCTTAGGTATTTCACTACACTTTCAGCAATGGCTTTTTGCAGTTTCACGTAGTTGGCAACTTTATATTCTTCGAAGAAGTACAACATTTCTGGTGTGCGCCCCCAAGTGCCCGAGCCCGAACAAGGCGCATCTAATAAAATCCCATCAAACTCGTAATGATGTAATATTTGTTCGTTATCCTGCAAAAGGTCAATTACTTTCTTCTGATAATCCTTAACACCTGCCAAAGCAAACCGCTCTTGTAGATTGCCCAAGCTGGTTTCTCGTACATCGCTCACTAGCAACTTCACTTTTGGCTCTAAACTGTGCAACAACAACGATTTTCCGCCCGATGCGGCACAACAATCCCACCAATAATCGTACGGATTTGGTTTAAAGTAATTGCCAGTTTTTTGAGAAGAAAAATCCTGCACTTGGTACAAGCGGGCATCCGTAATTAGTTGCTCTAGTTTTGTCCCGTTAGATAAAGCCAGAGTAGTAGCTGACAGCTCTTTTACAGAAACACCTGCTTCTTCTATCTTAGCTTTAATTGCAGGCAAATATGTTTCCTTTACACGAATAAATAAATCCGGCTGTACAAACAGCGATAACAGAAATGCCTTTTTGTCTATGCTTTCAGAAAGTTCGCTTTCAAACGGAAAAACATCGTTAAGTTCAAAGGCGGGATATAGCGATTTTACAAAAGCAATTTTCTCTTCAATTGGCAAAGCAACATGTTTGGCAGCAGCAGCAAAGTGATGTTCGGTAATTAAACTTAAATCGGTATTACAAAGAAAATCGGCGACGGCCAAACGCTCGATAATGGGCAAATCCAACAAGGCCTTGCCTTGCCTAAAATAGCTGTAAATATATCTGCTCGCCCACCTCCTATCCGACGAACCCATTTGCTTGTTCTGCTTAAAATAAGCAATCAAATGTCTGTGCAATGGCAATTTCCCGTCGTAACTTGCCAAAACTTGCTCAAATGCTCTGATATGGTGGTGTACCTTCATTAAGTAAAAAGTTTGTCTTTGCTCCTTGTTCTTTATTCCTTAATCAACAGGACTAAGTTCCAAATTCTTATACTGCAAAACCATTAAATGTTCATTATAAAAACCATACTCCGCATCGTAGCTGAAAACAAAATTATTATGCAAGCCTTTGTATTTTTCCTTTACCAAAAAATCAGAATAGTTAGCGCCATGCCTTGCTATTAACTTACCGAAATAAAACCCCACATCGAAACCTTTAAAAGCATATTCCGTAGGCTCAAACTCGTATCTAGCTCGGTAGGCTTTAACAAAATCAACCACAGGTTTGCTCTTATAATCAACATAGTATGACGAACTCAACACCGTTTGCAGGTTTTGCAATTGGTCTATATTGTAAGTCTGTTTTGCCCAATTCGGATGCCCAAAAACCTGCATGGGATAGCCCGCAACATTTTTCAATCGGTAAAGTTTGGTTAAACTCGGAGCAACGAAAGGCGCATCGTCCGAACAAACAACCACCGCATATTTTTTGCCTTTTACCATTTTGGTTTCAAAAACGTAGGTAGAGGTAAATTCCTGCACTACAAAACTCGAATATTTGATGGAAAATTGCTTTTTAATCGGCGAAGCAAAAGCCTCATCGGACGATTTCTTGGTGTTAATCAGCACCACAATAGTTTGGTCAGCTTTGTACTGTTTGGCAATGTAATCGGCAATTTTAGCACCGTGTTGGTCAATATTGTTCACTACCGAAATAAGATACGGGTTATTAAACTCGCTAGGTTTCGATGCCGCCAAAGGCGAAATCAAGGGCAATTTATTTACTTCCGAAAAGCCCGTCATGTATTTCACACCATCGGGAAAGACAGGACCAATGATTAAGTTACTGGCTTTAACCGCTTCTTTCTTCATCAGAGCCGCCAATTGGCTGTTGCTGTCCCTGCTATCAAAAACGTTTACCTTAAAGTTTAAGCCTTCATTTGCCGCAGAATCAATACCCAACATTAAACCTTGATAAAAATCCAGCGCCATATCGGCTTTGCCAATTTGTGCTTTGGTCACTGTTTTTAAATTGAACTGATTGAGCTGAAAAGGGATAAAAACACTAATGTTGCCCTGTGTAAATTTGGCAACGGGCTTTTGTTCAACAGGTTTAGCTGGGGCTGTAGCCACTGGCTTAGTTATTTTGGGCGAACAACTTGCCAGTACAGCGATAAAGACAAGCATGTAAAGTACAAAAGCATTACTTACAAAACTATTTGCATAATTTGCTTTTGCACACCACATTCTTTTTTCTAACCACATAGACACATAGTTTTTTCAGACAAAATATAAGAAACCCTTTTTAAAAGAATGCCAAAAGGCATTAAATAGTTACACAAAAGACTATGTGCCAAAAGATTTATCTTTCTATCTAATGAAATCATTATAAAGACAAAATGGCTATGTGTCTATATGGTTATTATTTTACACATTTAAAAGCCTATTCCCACTCAATAGTTGCCGGCGGTTTCGAACTGATATCATACACAACTCGGTTAATTCCTTTTACTTTATTAATAATTTCGTTGGATATTTTAGCGAGCACCGTATAGGGCAAATGACACCAATCAGCGGTCATTCCGTCCAACGATTCAACCGCCCTCAACGCAATCACGTTTTCGTAAGTACGCTCATCGCCCATTACACCCACCGAACGCACAGGCAAAAATATTGCTCCGGCTTGCCAAATCTGGTCATACAAACCGGCATCTTTCAAGTTTTGGATATAAATATGGTCTGCTTCCTGTAATATCGCAATTTTTTCGGCAGTTACCTCTCCAATAATACGAATACCCAAACCCGGCCCCGGAAAAGGATGCCTGCCTAAGATAAACGATTCTAAACCTAAAGTGTTTCCTACCCTGCGCACTTCGTCCTTAAACAAAGTTTTTAACGGTTCAACCACTTTCAATTTCATAAAATCGGGCAAACCGCCAACGTTATGGTGCGATTTAATAGTCGCCGACGGACCTTTAACCGAAACCGATTCAATTACATCAGGATAAATTGTGCCCTGCGCCAACCACTTCACATCTTTAATTTGGTGCGCCTCATCGTCGAATACCTCAATAAACACACGACCAATAATCTTACGCTTTTTCTCTGGGTCTTCCACACCAGCCAGCTCACTCAAAAACCTGTCCTTAGCATCAACGCCTTTAATGTTTAGTCCAAAATCTTTGTATTGCTCTAACACGCTTTCATATTCATTTTTGCGCAACAGGCCGTTATCTACAAAAATACAATGCAAGTTTTTGCCGATAGCTTTATGCAACAGCACCGCAGCTACACTGCTATCCACACCGCCAGAAAGAGCCAAAACCACTTTATCATCGCCCAATTGTGCTTTTAGTTCGGCAATAGTGGTTTCCACGAAAGCGTCCGAAGTCCAATCTTGGCTGCAACCACAAATGCCCACTAAAAAGTTTTGCAATAAAATCTTTCCATCGGTACTGTGTGTAACCTCCGGATGAAATTGGATAGCGTAAGTTTCTTCGCCTTTTATCTGATAACCTGCAACCCTAACTTCGGGTGTACTGGCTATAATCTCAAAATTATCGGGCACTTTGGTAATCGAATCGCCGTGGCTCATCCAAACTTGCGAACCTTCCACAATGCCCTTAAACAAAGGATTTTCGTTATGTACATGGCTCAAATTAGCCCTGCCGTACTCCCTCGTTGCCGATGCCTCCACATTTCCCCCACTTTGCTGTGCAATAAACTGCGCTCCGTAGCAAACCGCCAATAACGGATAGCCCTTAAACAAATTCAAATCAACAAAAGGCGCATCTTCCTGCCTTACCGAAAACGGACTTCCCGAAAGAATAACGCCCTTAACAGTAGTATCTAACGCTGGAATATGGTTAAATGGATGAATTTCGCAGTATACATTCAGTTCGCGAACACGGCGTGCAATAAGCTGTGTAAATTGCGAACCAAAATCGAGGATAATGATTTTTTCTAGCATGCGCAAAAGTAGGAATTTGAGATGATATTTTGGTTAATTGATTAACTGTTTATTTGGTTAACCGACAATTATTTGAAGAGCAATTTTAGTACTCATCGGTCACGAAAGTCTTGCTATTCGCCTTTACTCCCTCATTCGCTACGTTCAATAGGGCGGTATCAGCTACTATCAGGTCTAGTAATAACAACCATCATTATTTAACCACCTTTAACATTTTAGAAACCTATGCAAACAATAACGAAGAATGAGAAAAGCCTTTGCGTTACTTTGTAAAAATTTCAACAATCTTCGGTAAAATAAAATTGCTAAGAAAATAAGAGTTACACGAAAAGCGCAAAGAAAACTTAAATGAACTTAAATGTCTTAAGTGGTTATTTCAAAACAATTATAAACGCTAAGCAGAACAAGAGCTACGCAAAGAGTGCAAAGCAACGTTTATAGCTATAAGGGTAAAGTAAAGCAGAAAACTGTTCCACCTGTTGCATTATTTTCGTACCATATTCTACCGCCATGCGCTACTACAATTTGCTTACAGATAGACAATCCTAAACCATAAGATTTTTCACCTTTAGTACCAAAACGTTTAGATGATGTAAATAACTGGAAAATATCCTCTCCATATTTAGCCGGTATGCCAATACCATTATCTACCACCTTTATCAGAACTTCTTGTTCCTGCTTTTCTACCACAACCTTAATATCTTGCCCCTGCTCGCTAAATTTAATGGCATTACCAATTAAGTTACTTACTATTCTTGCCACTTTTTGGGCATAAATATCTAGTTCTAAAACTTGTATATTGGTTTCAAAATGGATATGTTGCTGCTTTTCATCTGCCCTATAATTTAAGAGTGTAATGGTATTTTTTACAATTTCAATTAAATCGGCTTTGGTTTTCTTAGCATTAAAATCTACTTCCTGTTTATTTTCGGCAGCTTCAATAATATCGTCAATCAATGTCAGGGCATTATTACAAGCTCCATCAATTAATGTCAGTTTATCTTTATTTAACCCTTTTTCATCTTCCATAATCATCAACTTGGTTAAACTAGAAATACCTACTATCGGATTTCGCAAATCGTGAGCAACGGCTCTTAGAATAGTATCTTTTTCCTTATCGCTCAAACCAAGTTTGGTTAGTGCTTCTTCCAGTTTATCCTTTTGTAAAGAGATTTCGTTATTCAATTCGGTCAATACCCTGATGTTCTTCTTCGATTTTCGCCAGTAGGTATAAATTAAAACCACAATGGAAATCGCCATTCCCACAATAATAAAGGTAATATAAAGGTAACGTTGCTGTATCTCCGCTTCTCTTTTTAGGTTGTTGATTTCATTTTCGTTGCTTAAATTTCTAAACCGTTCATCAATACTGGTAGATTTCAGTTTATCCATTTCCTTTTGTAGGGAATCGGTAAGTGTAGAATATCGCTCTAAATGCCCATAGGCCTCTGTATGCCTACCCACCATATTTAGGTGTTTGGAACTTAAAAAATGATAAGTACGGATATAATCAAGTATGTTTAGTTTTTTAATATCCTTTCTTAAAATTTCGAGATATTTAGCAGCAGAGTCTAATTGGTTGGTTTCCAAATAAACCTTAATCAATTTTATTTTAGCTGTAACTACATCAACACTATCAAAACCGGGCAGGTCATTAATGGCTATGCTTTTCTTTAACAGAGATTCGGCTTTTGCATATTGCTTTTTATGCAACATTTCGCCGCCCATGTTACCGTATATTACCCCTTTGGCGGCTAAATAATATTTTTTCCTTTTGGGTAAGGTGTCATTATCTATCACATATTTAAGGGCTTTTTCGTAATAAATAATTGCACTATCGGTTTTACCAGACCTAGAGTAGCACAAAGCAATATTATTTAATAGTTCTTGCTGTCGGTAAACTTCCGAAAAACTTGTGCTACATTGTTTTACCTCATCTAAGGTTACTCTAAAATAAGCTCCCGCATCACTATATTTTGCCTGCTTATATAAAATCATCGCTATGCGATAATTGTAGTTGCTACTTTCGCACTTATCCTTTATTATAGGCATCAATTTCTTTCCCAGAAAATAATTTCGATAGGCTTCTTCGTAGGCTTTTAATCTAAATAAGGCATCTCCCTTAAAATAATAAGCTCTAGCCAATTCATCAATGTAACTTTTTGCATTTCTTGTATGTTCAATCGTATAAATCATACTATCGGCATAAAGAAGCGATTTTTCGAAATCGGTTTTGTAGAAGTAATAAAAATATAAGCTGTGGTAGGCTTTGTAACGGGATGTAGCGGGTAGTTGTTTATCGCTATTTAAAACCTGCTGAAGTTCGTTTACAGCTTGTTCTTTATTAAAGCCATCATCGTAAACCCAAGAAGTTTTGTTGATAATGGAATCCACCAATATTGCGTTGTTTTTATGCTTGTTTTCGCTACACGACAACAAAATAGCACAAAAAACAACCAACCAGAGGTTAGTGTAATTTAATTCCTTATTAAACGGCATTTTATACCGTCTAAAATAGTAAAATTAATTATTCCTTAAAAGAGTAGTTTTTACACCAAACCTATTTAGAAAATCAACCCCTTCATCACTGACCAAACCTTTGTAGGCTGCATAAGAATCTCTATAATAAACCTCTTTAATGCCAGACGATAAAATAAGCCTAGCGCAAGCAATACAGGGCGAAAGTGTAGTATATAGCGTTGCACCTTCTATCTTCGAACCATTTTTTACCGCATATAGGATAGCATTTTCTTCGGCATGGAGTGCCAAAGAACAGCTTCCTTTGCTATCCCTGTCGCAACCTTTTTCTGGCCATTCTTCATCGCAATTATGTGTCCCCGGCGGTGGGCCATTGTAGCCAATGGAAATAATACGGGTATCTTTCGCAAGCACAGCCCCTACATGCGCCCTCACGCAATGTGAACGCTCCGCAAGGTCTGATGCCAAGTTCATATAAATTTCGTTAAAGGTCTTTTTTATCATTATTTTAAACAATAAAGCCCTCCGATAATAACCGGAGAGCTTTTCAAAACTAATATTTTTTATTGATTAGTACATTCAAAAAAATTTCTATGCCTGACGAGTACCTACTTTATGCCCTTTTACAGCAAAGTAAATAATATACAGGTAGGCAGGCAACATTGCATATAAAAAGGCATGTTGAAAATCGATATGTAAAATATCTTTCATATAGCCGTATACCAATGGCCATATTGCACCACCGGCAATACCCATAATCATAATGGCTGCCCCTGTTTTGGTATGTTTACCCAAGCCTTTAATACCCAAAGGGAAAATAGCAGGCCACATTAAAGAGTTTGCCAAACCTAACAACGCCACAGAATAGTAAGAAACATTGCCTGTCGTAAATACAGAAACTAAGGTAAAAGCAATACCCAAGATTGCACAAATACGCAAAGCCATCTGCTGACTGATATACTTAGGAATAGTAATGATACCCAAAATATAGCCTACCAACATACAAATCAGTGTGAAAGAAGTAGAGAAACGAACAATACTCGGGTCGATATTCAATTGACGGCCATAGGTATTGATAATATCACCAGCCATTACCTCTACCGCCACACAAAAGAAGATACATAACGCTCCCAAAAATAAATGCGGATATTGAAAAATGCTATGCTTAGTTACTGTTTTATGTCCAAGTTCATCGGTTACTTCACTTTCATCTTCTGGTTCTACATCGGGTAGATTGACAAATTTAATGAGGATAGCAAAAGCCACAAAAATAACTGCCAATGCGATATAAGGCGTGTGAACACGCTGCAATAAGGTATCCAAAATTGCATTTTTCTCTGCCAAATCGGTAGTAGCATCCAATTTTGCGGTAATGGCTTTGGTATCGTTTAAAAACAAGATACCTAAAATAAAAGGCACCATTACGCCTGCTCCTTTATTACAAAGGCCTGCAATAGAAATACGGGCAGCGGCACTATCAATTGGTCCAATGATACTTAAATAAGGATTTACGGCAGTCTGTAATAAGGCCATTGCCGAACCTTGTATGAAAATTCCGGTAAGGAACAAACCAAAACTTCTGTTGTCGGCAGCAGGAATAAACACCAACGAGCCTAAACCTAAAATGACCATGCCTACAACTAAACCGTTTTTAAAGCCTATTTTATTTAATATCCAAGAACTGGGCAAGGCTAAAAAGAAATAAGCCATATACGATGCAAACGTTACAAAAAATGCCTGTAAGTCCGTTTCTAAATTAAGAGCCAATTTTAAAAAGGGAATTAGCGTTCCGTTGGCCCATGTTACAAAGCCAAAAATAAAAAACAAAGCACAGCAGATAATCATTGGTACCAAAGCTGTTTTGTTTTGTGCCGATGTTGAATTCATTTTAAATTGAGTTTAGGTTGGATTATTTATTTGGTTTTATCCGTAAATTTTCCTCTAACATAAACAAAGCAATTTTAATTTTTAAAAAAATTTAAAAATTTAAGCTGTGCAAACGTATGCGCTAAATTTATATCGTCTTTATTTTTTAACAAGTATATTCCAACAATAAAAACTGAACAAAAATTGGGCTTTTAAAATCTGAAAATTGCATATTAGCAGAAATTACGAGCGCATTACATGTTTGAAGCTATCATTTTGGGTATTGGGGCGGGTCTTATTTCATCTTTTGTAACAGGGCCTGTTTTCTTTGCAATGATTAAAACCAGTATAGAAAGGGGCTTTAAAGCAGGTTTCTCCCTAGCTTCAGGCGTAATTGTAAGCGACATTATCCTCATTAGCGTTGTGCTGTTCGGCTCACAGTTTTTTAAATACCAAGAAGAGTTTGATAAATATGTGGGTATTATTGGCGGTATTTTTATTATTGGAGTAGGCATATACTATCTCGTTTCGAACGTAAAAATCAATTATTCGGAGGGTGATAATATTAAGGTGAGCAAACGTGGCTATGTATTAAAAGGCTTTTTAATGTGTATCCTCACTCCTTCTACGCTAATGTTTTGGGTAATTGTAAGCGGAATTATCTCTGTTAAGTTAAACACCATGCCCGAGAAAATACTTTGTTTCTTGATTGCCATGATTACCCAACTGTCTATTGATGCACTAAAAACTTTCTACGCAAGCAAACTTCGCTACCGTATTAAGGAAAACACTTTAAAAAAGCTCAACAAAATTGCCGGTGTAATTATTATTGGCTTTGCCATTTGGCTGATTGCAAAAACTTATTTCCAGTTTTACCAATAAAACAAGTTTGCTGCTGGGTTGTTATCTCTCTAACAAACAGATAGTGCTATGGAACCATTTAAAATCAACTTAGTTGGTCAAGTATTAACGATACAGCCTCGTTTAGATAATGCATGCGATGTTTTTGAGGGTGGCGAAAAACTAGGCGCTGTTCTTCCTGTTATTATTAACAACGAAACCAAGTGAACATCGAAAGAATTGAATATAGACTATGCCCAACAGATTGGCGAGTTAATTGATGAGTATAAATTATAAGAAATCATTTCAACCTTTTCTTCACCTTAGCTTTAAAATTTGGTGATTTGGTTACATCACCATTATCGGCTACTATTACGCAACTATATGCCGGAAATTGTTTAATAAGCTCTAAGCCTTTTTCTTTTCCCAATACCATAATCGAGGTGCTGAAACCATTGGCTTTTTCGGCACTTGGACCTAAAACGGTAACACTAATTAAACCCGTAGCCGGATATCCGGTAACAGGGTTGATGATATGCGAATAACGTTTACCGTTAAATTCTACATATTTTTCGTAACTACCGGAAGTTACAACCGCTTCTCTCTTCAGTGGAACAACAGTGATATATTTTTCTTCGTCAAAAGGATTGGTGATGCCTATTTGCCATGCTTTTCCTTTAGGTGAAATTCCCCAAGTAGCCATATCGCCAGAAGCATTTACAATTCCTGCTTTTACGCCTTTCGCTTCCATCAGTTCCCTGCCTTTATCCGCAGCGTAGCCTTTGCCCATTGCTCCAAAGCCTATTTTCATTCCGCTTAATTTTAGGAAAATGGTAGAATTTGTACTATCTAGTTCAATATTTTTATAACCCACTTTTGCTACTGATTTTTTGATTTCTTCGGCGGTGGGCATGGTTTTCATAGAACCATCGAATTTCCAGATTTTATCCATTGCCGCATAGCTGATGTCGAAAGCGCCATGTGTGATTTCCGAGAAATACAGCGAACGTTTGGTTAGTTGGAAAACTTCTTTATCTACTTTTACAGGCTTAATTCCTGCATTGCGGTTTACCTCCGAAATTTGAGAACTGGCTTTCCAATCCGAAATCAAACCTTCTATCCTACTTATTTCTGCTATTACTTCGTCGATGTATTTTTCTGCCTGTAAAGAATCTGCTGCAACTATGGTAATATCAAAACGACTGCCCATTAAAGTTACGGGGCGTTCTCTTAAACGTTCTCTTTGCACTTGGGCATTTGTTTGTACCCATACAAATTGTACAAACAATATGACCAAACCATATTTTAGATTTCTCATTTTATTTCAAGCATGGAGCTTTGGCAACTTTATATCAGCTTTACTAGAAAGTTGTCAAAGCTAGTAACAATCCGTTAGCAATTGTCCGTTTTCCTTGTAGTAAGTTAAATTATTGTCGTTTATTTCTCTACAAATATTATCCAAAACTTTCTCTACATCTTGCTGCATTAATAGCGAGCCGCAAATCATCACCAAACCGCCATCTTTCAAAAGATGTGCTATATGATTGGCATCGTTTCGGATTAAATCCATTACATAACAATGGTTTTGCTCACGCGAAAAAGCAATTTGATAGCTTTTGAGTTTTTGATTTGTTATCTGTTGGTCTAAAAAAGCCTTATGTTGTTTAATGATATCCGTTTCTTTTCGAAAACCTACATACAAAAGATTATCCGAATTTTTGGTGCTTTGTGCAATCATTCCTAAAAACGGAGCTATACCTGTACCATTGGCAATCATCGCAACAGTTTTATTTTCAGGCCGATGGAATGACTCATTAGCAACCATACGAGCTTTAAACGTAGCGCCAACCTTTAGATTATTTAAATAAGTAGAACCTAATCCCGATGGATGCAATTTTACCACCAACTGAACATTGCCATTACATTTAGCCACCGAATATAGACGTTCACGACTATCATCGGCAGGATAAATGGCCAATAAATCACCCGAAGTGAATTTAGTTCTCGCAGGTGTTCTAATGGTGAGTATAAAAGTTTGCTCATTTTCGAAAACCTCTGTTCTGTCTAGAACCATCATTTTCTGCAAACCCTTAGACTTTTTGGCATATAAAGCCGGTGTGGTAGCTAATTCAATCCCTGTCTTTTCGCTCCAAGCCTTTACCCATTGCACAAACTGTATGGGCGATTTATCATCCACTGTGTGAAGCTCTATAAATTGTTCAGCCCAGTTTTGCGCTCCTAATTTCTGGTCAATCTGTTTGGCAAACTCACAAAAATCGGGATAGGCATGCGAACCAAAACCGATTACAGAAAAATTAATCTGATGCTTTTGAGGATGTTTTTCTATCAACTGCATCACCTTGTTGGCGTTAGAAGGTGGGTCGCCCAAACCATAAGTAGATGTAAAAATAAGCAGGTGCTTTGCTTTTGGATAAATTTCGTATTGGTTTAACTGAGCAATATACGACACTTTACCCTGTGCATGTAACTGTTGGTGAATGGCATCGGCAAACCGAAAGGTACTTCCATTTTCAGTTCCAACCAATAAAATAAACTCGGCATCTTTGGTTTTATGCTTGTTCTTAATTTTTGTAGCTCTTCGTTTTAGGGTTATGGTAAAGCCCGAATAGATAAAAAAGAGAATATTAAGACAGGCTATACCAAGAATAATTGCCCATATTATATTTGTTCGACCGGTATGTAAATCTAAACTCAAATTTTCCAACAACAAGGTAGTTGGATAGTTAACTTCGCTTAAAACCTTGCCTGTAAATTGGTCAACAATTAATTCTCTGTTGCTTAATTTCAAGTTGTAATACTCCTCTGGGTCTTCGGCAAAGGGAAATTCTATCTTTTTAACATCTGCCAGTTTGATGTTTTTAAACAACGTGAAATCGGCAATGTTTTGCTTTATTGGTTCTTCATTAGGTACTTCAATTTCTTTATGTTCAGCCTTGTGTTCGGGAAAGAGCTTGAACCGAGCCATTGAAAGATAAGTGCCTGTAAGTGCAATTATCAAAACCGGAATAAGCATTATCCGACCTGTAATAATATGGTAGTATTGCGCAAAATATTCTTTAACTACCTTAGTAAAAAACTTACTGATGCTACGTTGTCTTTGGATAATTAAGGCCATACCCGAAATGGCAATAAGCAACAGCAAAAAGCTAATTATACCAATCACCAACCTGCCTACTTCCTTTAAAAACAATGAACGATGCAGAGCCGTAGTCCATTGAACGAAAGCAGTTTTTTCGATAGGCTTTCCTAAAATTTTTCCGGTTGTTGGGTCAACGTAGGCATCAATTTCATTGCCATCATTATCAAAACCTTTCAGTTGTACAAAACCGTTGTGGTCTATACTGATTTCGCCTATTTCTGCAAATTTTTCTTTTAGTACGGGAATGGTTTGTGCCAGCGTAATCTCGTTGAAATTAGCAGCACGATAGGGTGGCATTTTTTCCTGTACCGCATCAATAGCAAGTATGGCACCGGTTACCGATGCCATAACTAAAAAAAGCGATGAAATTAATGCCAATGCCAAATGGGCATAACGCCATAAGGATAAGGTCATTTCTTATTCTACGGTTGAACTTTACTAAATCTTATGTACTTAATGTAACCTTTACCATCCGCCTTACCGGCAAGTGCTTCGGTTGTTAAAGGTATTTCTACATCGGCCACATAGTATTTTTCCGCCTCTACGGCACTCTCGAAACGTAATTTATAGCCTTTATCTACCACTGCATCATCTATATCCAAGTTTACCATAGCTCTATCTCCCCCACCTATCGAAGCTCCGGTTTTAGCGTCTAATTTCTGTGTTTTGCTGAAAAACTTAAACCATTCTGTAAATCCATTATACCATTTTTTATCCTTGCCCATCATGTACAAGGTTTTTTCGTAAGCCCCCTTAGGATTAATTAAAGAAACCACAATGTATGCCTCCTCACCATCGTACGCGTTCATTTGAAGCATACATTTATATTTAGAAGTTTGCGCTTCTGCATGGAAAGGGTTAAGAAAGTTTAAGGCAAAACCCAACAAAAGTCCTAGTGCACCTATCTTTACGAAATTCTTCATTTAATTATTTTAAAAAGTTTACGGAGATGTTTTTCTTAGACAAAAATGTATTTTCTGCCGCTAAATCATAAGCGGTTTCGTCGAAATCTGTTTTAATGTTTTTATCGGCACCGATAGAAACTAGATATTTAAGGATTTCATCGTCTTTAGAAATTAAAGCCGCCTTGTGCAATACCGTAACGCCTTCTTTATTTTTGGCGTTTACATCCACCTTCAAATTGTTCAATTTTTTTAGTAACCCTAAATCTAATCTGGCAATAGCTACGTGATATAAAGTACTTCCATCTTTTTGAGGAGTAGTTATATTTAAACCTTTAGAAGTTAACAGATTTAGTTTTTCAGCAAATTCATCTTTTTGCTCTTGACCGCCAGGCCTACCTACTGGCCTGTAACTTTGCACGAGGTAATAGCTCAAGTTATTTCCAGCTTGGTCTTCTATTTTTACGTTAGCACCTTTGTTAATCAAATAAGCAACTACTTCTGGAGAGCTAGAAGCTACCGCTTGTGTTAAAGCCGATTCTCCTTTTTTATTAACGGTATTGATATCTTTAACTTTAGAAGCCAGCAGTTCCAATACGGCCAGGTTTCGTCCCGATGCTGCATACATAAACGGTGTATTTCCTTCATCATTAGCTTTATTTACATCTACTCCTTTAGCCAAAAAATATTTGATAATTTCTTCTTGGTTTGGCCTGCGAATAATATTATGCAAAACATTGTTGCCTTCTTTATTTACAGCAGATGGATTTAATTTCAAATCATCAACCAGATATTTGTATACCTCTAACGAAGCTGATGACATACGACCACCTTGAGAACCATAATACAAAGCCAAATTGGTTGGTTTTGCTCCTTTGGCCAATACTGCTTTCAAAAAGTCGATATTGCCACTTCTAGCGGCATAATCAAAAGTGGTAGCGCCTTCGGCATCAGTATCCTTAAATGACAAACCTTTAGCTATAAGGTAGTCTGCCAGTCTAAAATCTTTGTCATTAGCAATGCCTAACAATAACAGATTTGCTCCATTTGCATATTTCTTTTTAGGGTCTGTGCCTAGCTTAAAGAAAATCTCATAAACTGCCGGATTAGCCTGTCCTGCTGAAGCTGCATAAGCTACTACCGGAGTTCCATAGCTATCGCCTTTCTCTGGATTAGAACCACGGGAAAGCAATTCTTTTACCAGTTCTACATTTCCTTTTGCCGCCGCCCAATGCAAATAGGTACGGCTATGGTGTGTACCTTTAGTTACCGGGTTTCCTTCTTGGTCTAACAGGAATTTGATGGTTTCTACCGGAACATCGGCATTAATAGCAAAAGTAGTTGCATCAAAAAGCCTTGGGTCTTGTTCAGAAGGGCTGTTTCCTTTTGCAATTTCAGCTTTAACGGTTTCTAAGCTCGGTTTCTGTCTCCAAAAATCCGATTGCAATAATGTATTTCTGTTTTGTGCTTTTGCCCATGATAAGGCCAAAACAAACGAAGCAACTAATATTATTTTCTTCATTTCTATCTTAAATAAGTTGATGAATTACGCTTACAAACATACACTATTTAGACTAAATCTACATAATATAAGCTGTGATTTTTTCGTTTTACGTCATTATTTTTACCTATTGAGTTAAACCGCATACATCTATCAAACTTCGTCCGACAAATATTTACTACATATTTTTAAACATGCTCTTAATTCTTTCCATTTCTATATGGAATAAAATGTTTTAATGCTACTCTACAACATAAAAACACCACCCCTCTAATAAACACAAATCATTGTGAAATAATATATTGCGATTTTTTAATCAGCCAAATAGAAAAATATTTGATTTGAATGTATAAAGTTGTACTTTTGTAGCTCTCAAAAACACGGTGGTTTTAGCTCAGTTGGTTAGAGCGCCTGATTGTGGTTCAGGAGGTCGTGGGTTCGAGCCCCATATTCCACCCAAAAGCCTTTACTTTATGCAGTAAAGGCTTTTTTGTTTTGTCGATTTACCATCAAATTATCTCAATTCGATTATATCACCGATAAAACTTAGTTTTGCTACGTTAATTTTTATATGTTAACAAAGATATCCCTAAATCACAAAGACGAAACAATAAATGGCAAAGAAAAAATATTATGTAGTTTGGATTGGGCGACAGGCAGGAATATTTGAAACTTGGGATGACTGCAACGAACAAATATCTGGTTTCCCAAAAGCAAAATATAAATCTTTTAAGACAAAAGAATTAGCTGAGAAAGCATTTAATAGCCCAAGCAACGAATTTATTGGAAAAAACATTTTTGAAACCACACTAACACCAGAACGATTAGCACATATTGGCAAACCAATAAAAGACAGCATTTCTGTTGACGGTGCTTGGAACACCGCCACAGGTATTGTAGAATATCAAGGCGTACATACAGAAACAGGAAAAAATTTATTCAGAATTGGACCTTACGAGGATGGAACAAATAATATTGCGGAATTTCTTGCTATTGTTCACGCACTCGCTTACTGCAAACAACATAATTTAAAATTGCCAATCTACTCTGACAGTAGAAACGCCATTGGATGGGTTAGAAATAAAAAAGCAAGAACAAATCATCAAAAAAGCGACAGGAACAAAAAGCTATTTGAACTTATTGACCGAGCTATTAAATGGCTTAATGAAAACGAATATGACAATAAAATTCTAAAATGGGAAACAAAAGCGTGGGGCGAAAACCCAGCCGATTTTGGAAGAAAATAATTTAGATATTTGTCATAAAATATTGATTGGGTTTTGGAAACAAATACAAAGATAGACTTAAGTGCATTAAACGATAAACAACAAGACGCTGTTATCAGCAAAGATAAACGGCTGTTGGTTCTCGCAGGTGCAGGTTCGGGAAAGACAAAAACGCTTTTACAAAAGCTCATTTACCTAATTGAAGAAAAAGGAGTAAGTCCGTCAAGCATACTTGCCATTACATTTACCAAAAACGCAACAAACGAAATGCTTGACCGACTTATCATTTCGGCGGACGAAAGTGGCGAATATGAAAAGCAACTGTTTGACAAGCGAAAAAGTCTTGCAGACAAAGATAAGGAAAGATACTTTCAGCAGAAAAAATATAAATGGATTGAAGGATTAACTGTCAAAACCTTTCATGGTTTTTGTTACAGCATTATGCGTGATTACGGGGTAAACGAATTTGACAATAAGTTCAAAATTATTAACGATGAGAAACGTGATGAAGAAGATGAACTTAAAAAAAATGATGCACCAGAAAAGGTATCTGATATAATGCACAAACTTTTAATTGACGAATGTGAAAACACAGATTATTTACTGAAGCTGAAACGATACATTCTTGATTACATCATTGACAAAATTCATTTAAAGCAAATAGACCCAAAATACTTGCCGAAAGACGGCAAATATTTCACAACGCTTGACGGCACAAAAGTTCGCTCAAAATCCGAACAATTTATTGCCGATTGGTTTTATCGCCACAGTATAAAATATGAATATGAGCCATTATTAAACGTAAAGGACTTTTCGTTTACACCTGACTTCTATATTCCAGAAGCCAATTTGTACATTGAACATATCAGCAACAAAAGCTATTCAATGAAAGACAAAGAAGAGCAATTTCAAAAAGGAAATTTACTTCTTGTCAAAACCTTTGAAACAATGACCAAAGACTCTGCGTTGTTCAATCATACGCTTGACAAAATTGTAAAAAATCGTTTACCAGACGACTATCACAAAACAATTTCTATAAACTTTAAAGAAGAATTTAACGGCTATCACGAAGATGTAAAAGATTTTGTACAGCAAATTATGCGTATCACGGATATGATAAAAGTTGAAAACATCAGCATTGACACCGTGTTAGAAAACGCAAGAAAAGACCAACACGAACGAGTTCGCAATTTTTACGAATTGGCAATACCAATTGTAAAAAAGTATATTGATTATTGCACAGACAAATCCTATCTTGATTTTAACGATTTGATTTCACGAAGCACTTCGTTGTTTAAAAATCACAGCGACATTGCAAATAAGTATAAAAGTAAGTTTCAATACATTTTAGTTGATGAGTTTCAAGACGTAAATAATTTACAAGTTGAACTAATAAAATTGTTGCTTACTGACGATACTCAACTGTTTTGCGTTGGGGACGATTGGCAAAGCATTTATGGTTTTAGAGGTTCTAACGTAAGTTACATTATTGAGTTTGAAAATCATTTTGCTAACGCAAAAACAATCAAACTCAATTTGAATTATCGTAGCACTCAAAACATTGTTGGTGCAAGTAACGAAGTTATCAAACATAACAAATTTAAAGTTGAAAAAAATGTTCAAGCATCAAAAAAGTCAGAACATAAAATCGTTGTTTTTGCAGGCAACACAGAAGAAGAAAACATACAATTCTGTTTTGACAAAGTCAAAGAAGTTTTAGATGACGGAATTAGTAATGACGAAATTTTGTTTTTGTACAGAAGAAGCAAAATGTTTACGCCATATTTTTACAGATTTAGAAACGAGAATGTTCGTGTTCAAGGCAAGACTATTCACGCTTCAAAAGGATTAGAAGCAAAGGTTGTTTTCATCATTGGTTTGACAGAAGGAAATCGCGGTTTTCCCGACATTTGGCTTGAAGACAGAATTTTTCAAGTGATTAAAAAAGCTAATCACGATTTACTAATGGAAGAAGAAAGACGTTTATTTTACGTTGCTATTACAAGGGCTAAAGACAAACTTTTTTTAATAACTCAAAAAGGAAACGAATCAAGTTTCCTAAAAGAAATTCCCGAAGCATTTACGGTAAGGACGACAAATGCAATTAAACAAGTAGTTGACAAAGTAATTCTATGCGACAGTTGTTTTAGCCAATTAGAAAAACTACATAAATTTTGCCCATATTGCGGACAACAAGTAACAGAATAACAAAATGAACTTGACAACAACGAAAGACAATGAATGCCCGAACACATAACATCACATTGACAATAGGCGGGCTGAACAGTTTCATATCAGCGGCAGTATAAACCTCAACTTTCTGTTCTTCAATTAAAGTTCATTGTTAAAAATTCCACCCATCGCTAATACACAATCCGTTGGCCGTAATAGTAGCTTTAAGGGCATTAAAAAATCCCGGACAGCAAGTGCTTATCTTTTCCGATAGTAAATATGTAGTTGATGCCGTAGATAAAGGCTGGGTTTTTGGATGGGTGCAAAAAGGTTTCAAAGACAAAAAAAACAAAGATTTGTGGCTGCAATACCTGCAATTACACAAGCTACATCAAATCAAATTCAAATGGATTAAAGGCCACAATGAACATCCGGAAAATGAACGTTGCGACCGTTTGGCTGTTGCCGCTTCACAAGATAAAGTCAACTGGGCCATCGATACTGTTTTTGAAGCAGAACGAAATAACACGCCCAATCTTCTTCCCTAACAAAAAAGCCGTGCTATTAAAGTACGGCTTTTCTTATTCTACAAATCCCCTTTTATTTAATAGAAATAGGAACTGATACCTTATCCCAATCTAACGAAAATCCTTTGTTTGTGATTTTATAGACTAATCTTTCCTGGGTTTCCGTCAATTCTTTTACCTTAACATCTACTCTTAAAGCATCTTTGGCTTCTTCGTATTTAAAAGCGCCCCATTGCTTAGGCTCTTTGTTAAAAATAGCTGTCCAAACACCACTTTCTCTAGGGATTAGGAAAAAGCTATACTTTCCGGCAGGTAAAGCCTTACCCTCTACTTTAATATCCTTATCAGTTTCAAATGTGGTAGCATTATTTGCACCTGCACGCCAAACTTTGTCATAAGCCTCCAATCCACCCCATATTTTTCGGCCTTTCACCGCCGGACTGCTATAATTAATGGTAATATTAGCTCCGTTTACCTTACCTGTAACCGTAGCCGGAGGACTAGCTTTTGGTTTTGCATCTTGTGCCATTGCTGTTACAGATACAAAGCACACAAACATTAAAGCTGTAATTGATTTAATTGTCGTTTTCATAATTCATGATTAATTTCTTGTAATTATACTAAGTTACTACTTAAAATTATCAATCAACAATTTACTTGGATTATGCCGATATAGTTACCTCTGTTCTTTCCTGCAATTTTTCTACTGGCGAAAATTCTGCCATAAACTCCTCTGCCTTTTTCACCATTTTTGGAGAACCGATAAAAATAGCCACGCGTTGATGAAGTTCTGTTGGCTCAATATCTAAAATACGGTTATAGCCATCTGAAGCAGTACCACCAGCTTGCTCTATTATAAATGCCATTGGGTTGCACTCGTACAACAAACGTAGCTTACCTTTTGGCGATGCCGATGTGGTTGGATAAATGTAAATCCCTCCTTTTATTAAACTTCTGTGGATATCGGCAGCCATAGCTCCAATATACCTAGATGTGTAGGGCCTATTAGTTACAGGGTCTTCTACCTGTGCATACTTGATGTACTTTTTAACACCTTCTGGAAAATGCACGTAGTTACCTTCGTTAATAGAATAAATAACCCCATCTTCTGGTATCTTCATTTCCGGATGCGATAAGCAAAATTCCCCTATCGAAGGGTCTAAGGTGAAACCGTTTACGCCTTTGCCCGTAGTATAAACCAACATGGTTGATGAGCCATAAATGATATAGCCTGCTGCTACCTGTTCTGTACCTTTTTGCAAAACATCGTCGAGCGTGGCAGAGCCTTCGGTAGATTTCCGACGAAGAATTGAAAATATAGTACCTACGGTTACATTAACATCTATATTCGATGAACCATCTAGAGGGTCGATACATACGATATATCGGGCATTTTTCGATACGGGTGATTCTATACGCACAAATTCATCTTCCTCTTCGGAGGCCACAATACAGCATTCCCCCCCGCTTGTTAATGCCGATATAAATTGCTCGTTGGCATAAACATCCAGTTTTTTTTGGCCTTCGCCCTGTACGTTGGTAGAACCCGCATCACCCAAAATATCTACCAAACCAGCCTTGTTAACTTCGCGGTTTACGATTTTTGCAGCAATACCAATATCTCTTAATAAACGAGAAAGTTCTCCTTTGGCATACGGAAAATCCGCTTGCTTTTCAATAATAAACTGGCCTAATGTTTTTATACCCGACATCATTTTTACTTAGTGTGTTTTTTACGTTATCTATCTCCTAATTCTATGGCCTCTAAGGTATGTATTTTTTCTTCGGAAATACAAAAACGAATCAAAGTTCTTTTCTTATGCCAACCGTGTTTTCCCGCCGCTCCGGGATTTATATGCAAACATCGTATTTTTTCATCGAACATTACTTTTAAAATATGCGAATGCCCGCAGATAAAAAGCTTCGGAGGCTTAGTGTAAATTTCTGGCTTTACCATAGGCGAGTATCTGCCCGGATGACCACCTATGTGGGTCATCCAAACATCTACCTGTTCACAATTGAAACGTAAATGCTCAGGAAACTGCTTTCTGATATCAGCCCCATCAATATTTCCGTACACACCGCGTAAAGGTTTAAAAGCCTCCAAAGGCTCTATAACACCCGGTCCAAAATCACCGGCGTGCCAAATTTCGTCCCTGTCGTCAAAATATTTATACACCGCATCGTCTAAGTAACCATGTGTATCTGATATTAAGCCTATTTTTTTCATTTTTTAGTTAAATTAGTTTGGCGATTTTACTATCAACGCCATATGCCAAACGCTTATCCCTCTGTCCTACATCCCTAGTACGCCAAGAAGAAGTCCTTCAATAACAGTTCATAAGCCTTTGTGTATTTCTTTTCACTTTCATAAATGACAAAGTCCTCTTTCTGCAAAACTGTTTTTTCTCTTTCTAAACAAATAATTCTTCTAAATTCAGGTTTTGAATCATTGGAATGCAACTTAATTATTCTTGTCGGAAATAAATTATGTTCCTCTCCTTTTCTTACCAATTCTTCTGCCTGTTTAATAGGCAATACAAACCAAAAACAACCATTTTCATTTAACAGCACATCTACTTTTTTAATCAGTTCGGCAAAAAAGGTATTGCTTGCGTGTCTAGCTATTTTCTTTTTTGGCTCTGCATTTTTATAATCATTTACAAAATACGGCGGATTACTTACAATCAGTTCAAATTTTTCTTTATTGCTGTATTGTTCAATCGATATATTACTGTTAGTCAAACGGTTATTAAAAATAGACTTTTGGAAGTTTTTTCCGGCAGTTGCTGATGCCTGTTCATCAATTTCTATCGCGTGAACCTGTGCCTGTGGAAAGCGCTGTGCCAGCATAAGCGCAATTACACCCGTTCCCGTCCCAATATCCAATATCCTTTTAGGGTTTTGCTGTTGCGCCATTGTACCCAACAATACACCATCGGTATTAATTTTCATAGCACAACCCGTTTGGTCTATTTCAAATTGTTTAAAGCGGAAAGTGTTTTTCATAGATTTATTTTAACCACAAAGGCACTAAGAGTACAAAATTTTTAATATTTTGTGTTGTAACTAATACTGATAAATCTCCAAAGGCAAACCATCCGGATCTGCAAAGAAAGTAAATTGCTTACCGGTAAATTCATCAATTCTTATTTGTTCTGTAACAATACCACGTTCATTTAAAATTTCGGACACTTTTTTCACGCTATCAACTTCAAAAGCCAAATGCCTTAAACCTTGAGCTTCTGGCATAGACAGCCTTGCAGGAGAGTTTTCAAAAGAGAACAATTCGATTTTATAGATTCCATTTATCGCCAAATCTAACTTCCAAGATCTTCTTTCTGCCCTATAAACCTCTCTAACAACCTCCAGTCCTAATTTATTGACATAAAAATCTTTAGAACGCTCATAATTAGAACAAATAATAGCAATATGGTGAATACGTTTAAACATTATAAATGAATAAAATTATCAGTTAGCGAATTTGCACATTCTATAATTCAAAATTCAATAATTCTTTCATTTAAAATAGCTAAATTTGCGTCTTCAAAAAATAAGCATGATTCATTTCTTTTTAGGTCAATCTGACGAGATTTTTGTTTTACAAACAAGTCAAACTTTATCCCAAATTGATACAGAAAAACTAGAGTGGCTTTTTGGCGGAGCTAAATTAAGTCCAGAAAGCACTTTAGCTGGTTTTTTTGTTGGCCCAAGAGCTGCAATGATTACTCCTTGGAGCACCAATGCCGTAGAGATTACTCAAAATATGAGTATGGAGGGGATTATCAGAATTGAGGAATTCAAAAAAGTAGATGAAGGGTTTAACTCTTTCGACCCTATGCTTTCTCAAAAATATAATGGGCTTAATCAAGAGATTTTCACGATTAATATTAAACCCGAAGCTATATTAGAGATTACTGATATTGCTGCTTACAATAAACAAGAGGGTTTATCGCTAAGTGACGAAGAAGTTGATTATCTGAACGGATTGGCTGAAAAATTAGGAAGACCATTAACAGACTCGGAAGTTTTCGGTTTCTCACAAGTAAATTCAGAGCACTGCCGCCATAAAATTTTCAACGGAAAATTTGTAATTGATGGCGTAGAACAACCTATTTCTCTTTTCAAGTTAATAAAGAAAACTTCAGAAACACATCCTAATGATATTGTTTCTGCTTATAAAGATAATGTGGCTTTTGTGAAAGGGCCAAAAGTGCAACAATTTGCGCCATCAAAACCAGATGAGCCATCGTTTTACGAAACCAAGGATTTTGATTCGGTAATTTCATTAAAAGCCGAAACACATAACTTCCCTACTACAGTAGAGCCTTTTAACGGGGCAGCTACCGGTTCTGGTGGTGAAATTAGAGACCGTTTAGCTGGTGGACAAGGCTCATTGCCCTTAGCCGGAACTGCAGTTTACATGACTGCCCTTTCTCGTCTGGAAGCAGATAGACCTTGGGAAAAAGGAATGCAAGAGCGCAAGTGGTTATACCAAACACCAATGGACATCCTCATCAAAGCTTCGAACGGAGCTTCTGATTTTGGGAATAAATTCGGTCAACCATTAATTACTGGTTCTGTACTAACTTTCGAACATGAAGAACATTTCGACAAGCTCAATGTGACAAGGAAGTTAGGCTTTGACAAAGTAATTATGCTTGCCGGCGGCGTGGGCTATGGAAAAGCAGACCAAGCTAAAAAACAAGAACCAAAAACTGGCGATAACATCGTTGTTTTAGGTGGCGAAAACTACCGTATTGGTATGGGGGGTGCTGCTGTTTCTTCTGCCGATACGGGCGAACACGGTTCTGGCATCGAACTAAATGCCATACAGCGCTCTAACCCTGAAATGCAAAAACGTGCTGCCAATGCAGTGCGTGCTATGGTAGAAAGTGATAAAAATACAATTGTTTCCATTCACGACCACGGTGCTGGCGGCCATTTAAACTGTCTTTCTGAATTGGTTGAAGCTACTGGTGGTAAAATAGATTTAGATAAATTACCTGTTGGCGACCCCACCCTATCAGCCAAAGAGATTATTGGCAACGAATCTCAAGAGCGTATGGGCTTGGTAATTGGCGAAGAACATATCACTACTTTACAAAAAGTTGCCGACCGTGAGCGTTCACCGATGTACACTGTTGGTAAAGTAACTGGCAACCACCGTTTTACTTTCGAATCGGCTACTACAGGTGCTAAACCAATGGACTTAGCACTAAGTGATATGTTTGGCAGCTCACCAAAAATGATTATGGAAGACAAAACCGTTAATCATAATTATGAAGCTGTTACGTATGACGAGACAAAAATCAACGAATATTTAGAGCAGGTATTACAACTAGAAGCTGTAGCTTGTAAAGATTGGCTAACGAACAAAGTAGATAGATGTGTGGGCGGTCGTGTGGCAAAACAACAATGTGCAGGTCCGTTGCAATTGCCTTTGAACAATGTTGGAGTAATGGCGCTAGATTTTCAAGGTAAGGAAGGCATTGCCACTTCAGTAGGCCATGCTCCTCTTTCAGCATTAATTGATGCGGGCGCAGGAAGTAGAATTGCCATTGCCGAATCTTTATCAAACATAGTTTGGGCTCCATTAAAGGATGGTTTAAAAAGTGTTTCACTTTCTGCCAACTGGATGTGGGCTTGTAAAAATGAGGGCGAAGATGCCCGTTTATATCAGGCAGTACAAGCTTGTTCAGATTTCGCTATCGATTTGGGCATCAACATCCCAACAGGAAAAGATTCGTTATCGATGAAACAGAAATACAAAGATGGCGATGTTATTGCCCCCGGAACAGTGATTATTTCTGCGGCTGGTAACTGTAATGATATTACCCAAGTAGTTGAACCTGTTTTGCAGAAAGATGGCGGCAATATTTATTATATTAACTTAAGTAATGATGCTTATAAATTAGGCGGTTCGTCATTCGCTCAAATCTTAAATAAAATCGGCAACGAAACACCTGATGTAAAAGATGCGGCTAAATTTAGCACAGCATTTAATACCATCCAAGAGTTAATTAAAGCTGAAAAAATAAAAGCAGGGCATGATATTGGTAGCGGTGGTTTAATTACTACACTATTAGAAATGTGTTTTGCGGATAATGATTTGGGTGCGAATATCGATTTGTCTAGTTTAGGCGAAACCGACACCTTAAAAGTTTTATTTGCAGAAAATATTGGTGTAGTTTTCCAAGCTGATGAGAGCGTTGAAAGTATAGAAGCTATTTTAAATGACAAGGCAGTAACTTTTCATAAAATTGGTTCAGTAAGCAATTCAGCTACTTTAAACGTTGTTAATAATAACCAAAACTATGCATTCGATGTTAACCATTTTCGTGATGTTTGGTACAAAACTTCTTATCTATTAGACCGCAAACAAAGTGGCGAAGTAAAAGCTAAAGAACGTTTCGATAATTACAAAAACCAACCTTTAAAATTCAATTTCCCCGCTCATTTCGATGGCAAGAAGCCAGTAATTGATGCAAACAAGCCCCGTCCAAAAGCGGCAATTCTACGTGAAAAAGGCAGCAACTCTGAACGTGAGGTTGCCAATGCAATGTATTTGGCTGGTTTTGATGTAAAAGATGTGCACATGACCGATTTGATTTCGGGAAGGGAAACCTTGGAAGATATCCAATTTATTGGTGCTGTTGGCGGTTTCTCCAATTCGGATGTTCTGGGTTCGGCAAAAGGCTGGGCAGGCGCATTTTTGTACAACGAAAAAGCTCGTGTGGCCTTAGAAAATTTCTTTAACAGAGGAGATACTTTATCTGTAGGTATTTGTAATGGTTGTCAATTGTTTGTAGAACTTGGTTTGATTAACAAAAATCACGAAGAAAAACCTAAAATGCTCCATAATGATAGCCATAAGCACGAAAGCATTTTCACTTCATTAAAAGTTCAAGAAAACAATTCGGTTATGCTATCTTCTTTAGCAGGCAGTACAATTGGCGTATGGGTTTCGCATGGTGAAGGTAAATTCCAGTTTCCTTACGAAGAAACCAGCTATAAAGTTGTTGCTAAATACGGCTATGAGCAATATCCCGCAAACCCAAATGGTTCTGGCTACAACGCAGCAATGATATGCGACGATACAGGAAGACATTTGGTAATGATGCCGCACATTGAACGTTCATTGTTCCAATGGCATTGGGCGCATTATCCGGCAGGTAGAAAAGACGAAGTTTCGCCTTGGATGGAAGCTTTTATAAATGCAAGGAAGTGGGTGGAAAAACACCAGAAATAATATAAAAAAGTGGCTGTCTGAAGATTTTTCCGTCATTCCCGTGAAAACGGGAACCGAGCTTGCGAGCTTACCAAAGGTAATCGTAATGCGAAAGACCTTTTCATCGCATTACGATTACCTTCCGATAGCTATCGGAACAAGCTGGCAATGAGGACTGAATAAGGCTTTTCGGACACCCCTTTTATCATATATCAGCACCTCCATCTCGATAAAAAGCTATAAATTGTTCGGCTATAACGGTTGATTTATACTTTTTAGCGGCCTCTAATTTTATCTTATCGCCATCAAACTTTACTTCTCCTGTAATAATTTTAGCTATGGACTCCGACAAAGCATCTACATCATTCGGTTCAACCAAAATACCATTGGTTTCATTAATCATTTCTGGGATACCGCCCACGGTAGTAGCAATAACCGGCATACCCAAACTCAAACTTTCAGTAATAACTACAGGTTGGTTTTCATAATTGCTAAACATTATCAGTGCAACACCTTCTTGCATTGCACTAACTACATCCTGCCCATAAATGAAGCCTGTAAAAGTTATATTATTCAAATTGTATTCAATAACTTTTTGTTTTGCCAGTCCAAAATCATCGCCAGCACCCACCATCTTTAAGGTAAAAGGATAACCCTTATCCTGTAAAATTTTAAATGCTTTTAAAATCCCTTTTACGTTTTTGCAGTTTGCAGCAAAATTAGAAACATGAACAAAATGGCTTGATTTAATATCATTTCTATTTTTGGATTCGAAAAAAATATCTTTGGTAACATTTGAAATAACTTTAAAATTTCTGTGTCTTAAACCATGTCGGTTCATATGAAATTTCAAATTTTCTGATACGGTGGTGATTCCATTTGATTTATTAACTATTGACCGGGTAATTACCTTCCTTAACCACCCACTGTAAGAATTATCCTGTGGCAAATACCTCGACCAATGTTCTGTGATATAATAGTTAACCTGTCCTCCAATCAATTTAAGCACGTATGGTAAAATTGCCGCCTTGGTTAAAACATGTACATGGAAAAAAGATGGTTTTGTATTTAATTGCCGATATTTATAATAACCATAAAATTGGCCATAAACATATAAAAATCCCTTGATCAATCGTGATAAAAAATGCTTCGATTTTAATTTTCTATAATACAAAATATAGGTATCCACCCCGTTCACTGCCAATTTCTCGAACCTATATATTCCTTTAATGTCTTCATCCCCACATACGTGAAAAACATCTACTGTTACCCTAGCATTGATCGCCTCAGCATGACTTCTAATGAACGAACCTACTGACAAATGTTTTTTGTTGGGATACCATCCCGGCAGGAATAAAATTTTTTTTATTTTGTTCATAAAAATGCGATGTGGTAAAAGTAAAAAATCATTTGGTACAACCCCTTAAAAAATCAGTATTTAATTGGAATTATTTGTATGTTTGAATCTATGTTACGCACATATATAGTTATCGTCATCATATTTTGCATAAGTCATCTATCGGCACAAACACCCTATGGCAATGACTGGATTAACGCCAACCAAACTTATTATAAGATTAAGGTAACCCAAAAGGGGATTTATCGTTTAAATTACACTACTTTAAATCAACAAATACCTACACTGAGCAGTATTAACCCTAAGAATTTCCAATTATTCAAAAACGGAAAAGAGGTAGCTATCTATGTGCAAGGCGAAGACGACAACACCTTTGATAGTGGTGATTTTATTGAATTTTATGGAGAGCCAAACGATGGTACGCTAGATAAAGAACTTTACGTATCGGAAGCTGTGCAACCCCACAATTACTATAGCCTATTTACCGATACAGCCTCTTATTTTTTAACTTTCACCTCAGCTACCCTAGGCAAAAGGATACAAAATTTTAAAGCTTCGAAAACAGGGCTAACAGCCGAAAATTATATTATACAAGAAAGTATCGGGGTTTATCCCGAAGCCTATTATCAAGGGAGATATATCACAGCCCACATGAGTTTATCCGACTATCAAGAAGCAGAAGGCTTTATGGGAAACTTATATGGCAGAGGGGGACAGCAGACCCGCACATTAATTACCCCCTCTTTATATAACGGCACTGGCGCTCCTATCATAAAATTTGAAACCTACGTAGCCGGAAGATCTGATTCGGAGACACCACAGCCCAACAGAATAAACCACCATTTACGTATCAGCATAAATAACGGTAGCAATACTTTTATTAAAAAAGACACGCTGTTTTCTGCCTATGCCATTGCCAAAACTACTTTTACACTGGCTACTAATGAACTTGGGCAAAACACCAATATCATATACGAGTCCGTTGATGATTTAAATTTACCAACAAACGGAACAGATTATCAGGCGGTTTCGTATGCTAAAATCACTTACCCTCGTACCACAGATTTACAGGGAACAGGCAATATTAGTTTTTTGTTAAACGGTAGTGCGCAGAACAGGTTTCTAAATTTCGCGAACAACAATAAAACTAAACCTTTGATATGGGACACTGCACTAGACCAAAGAATTGTTGGGGAGATTAATGGTGGCAATGCAGAATTTGTTTTGGCAGCTAATAACAGTAACAGGAGCTTTTTTTTATGTGATAGTGCAACGTTTATATCAGCCACAATGGCAAAAGTAGAGATGCTCAATCTATCACCAAGTACATTTGACAAGAATTTCATCATAGTAACCCATAAATCCTTATTATCAAGTGCGCAAAACTATGCTGCTTACAGACAGCAAAGTGGATACAGACCTTATGTAATTACTACCGAACAACTTTATAATCAATTTTATTATGGTGTACACCATCCCTTCGCCATCCGCAACTTTGTAAAGTACCTACTGCAATACGCTAGCGTTAAACCAGCATATTTATTATTATTGGGAAAAGGACTGGAAAATAATCTGATAAGATCATCAGAAGGTATAAATGACGATTTAGTGCCGACCTATGGTTCTCCTCCCTCGGATGATTTACTTACTGCCAGAATTAACAATACAAGTCTGGCGCCGGCAATTGCAACCGGTCGTGTAGGGGCCAAAACAAATGAAGAAGTTGAGATATATCTTCAAAAGTTGAAACGTTATGAGCTATACGAAGATGCCCTTTGGCGTAAGAAATTTATTCATGTAAGTGGGGGCAATACGCTTTCCGAAAATTTATCGTGGGCAGGCTATCAGGCAAATATGTATAACATGGCCAAAAACGAACCTTTTGGTGCCGACACAGTTAATTTTCATAAAAATGTAACCATACCTGTTAGTGTTACGCAGAAACAGCAAATTATTGGCGAGATTAACAAAGGTGCTGCACTACTCTCGTTTTTAGGGCATGGCGCACACCAGACTACAGAAGTTAATTTCGGATTGCCCGAAGAACTGAACAATAGCGATAAACTCTTAACCTATTTAGTTAACGGGTGTACCACCGGAAATACTTATATTGTAGCACCTTCGTTAGGAGAAAAACATATATTCTATCCCGAAAAAGGAGCTATCGGCTGGATTGGAACATCTAGCGAAGGCATAGCCAGCTATCTATCTAGCTTTAGTGCCATTTTCTATCAAAAGGCTTTTACTACTAATTATGGTGTTTCTATTGCCGAAGCATTAAAATTGGCCAAAACACAATATCAAAACCTTAATGATGCCCTCAATGTAATGCATACTACCCAATATACATTTCAAGGGGATCCTGCTGTAAAATTTTACAATCCCACCAAACCCGATTTTGAGATAGAAAATCAAGATTTGTTTATGTCGCCATCAAATGTAACTGCGCTTAGCACTTCTTTTTCCATAGGGATTATTGCAAAAAACATAGCAAAAGCAGTAAACCAACCGTTAAAAATTGCAATGACACGCACTCTTCCAGATAATACGGTAGTTAACCTACCCATCCAAACTTCTACAAAACCTGTTTACAACACTGATACGCTATACTTTAAGATAGAAAACAATGATATTACTTCTGCAGGGATGAATAAATTTACCATTACCCTAGATCCCGGTAACGAATTTGATGAATTGTCCAAAACAAATAATGTAGCCTCTTTTGACTATTTTATGGCATCAAATGGAGTAAACCTTATTTATCCTAAAAAATATGCTATAGTCCCTAATACAGATGTAGAACTTGTTGCCCAATCTAATGATTTATTAAGCAAAGATGCAAGCTATATTTTTGAAATAGATACCGTAAAAACATTTGATAGTTCTTGGCATAAAACCACTAATATAAATGCTGGATTTATGCCCAAATGGCGTCCTGCACTATTGAGCAGCAATAATCAGGTTTATTATTGGCGTGCCCGCTTAAATGTAGATATTGAAAAAGGCGGAGCTTGGCAAACAAGTTCTTTTACTTATATACAAGATAGCTCCGACGGTTGGAATCAATCTCATTTTCAACAATACCAAAATGGCACGCTTAACAGTTTAGAATTCAACAACAATACGAAACTACTTGAATTTGCCAAAACAGGCGTTTATAGAGTAATACAAACCAGAGGAGATGATGGCCCAACAACTGAAGAACGCAGATTTAGATCGGACCCTGGAGGGGCATTAGGGTTTCAGGGGGACGGATTTACCGGATTTACCATATTAGCATTTGACTATAAGGTAAGAAGAGCGTTCAGTTATCCGTCACAGTTTAATTTTCAAAATCAAGATGTTGAAAATGGCCCCCTTTATTATTCCGGACAATTCTATTTTAATATTAATAATCCATTAGAAGTTGATAGTTTAATTGAATATATTAACAAAATACCAACCGGTTATCATGTATTTGGCTACAATGGTTATGGTATTAATCTTTCTGCATTACCTCAAGCAGCTAAAGATGCATTTTTAAAAGTTGGGGTAGTAACTATTGGCGATATAGGACCGGGAGAACCATATCTGTTTTTTGGAGAAAAGGGGATACCGGCAGGACAAGCTATTGAAAGAACTGCTGATTTAGGTAGTAATGTTCCATCGAGAGAACAAGTTATCAGATTTGATAAAACCTATCCCTACCCTTTAGATCAAGGGAATTACATTACCGAACAAGCCGGACCTGCAACAAAATGGCATAGTGCAGACTACGAAGTAGTAATGGAAGGCAATGACCAAACAACTTTTGACTTATTGGGTTACAGCCCAACAGGAACTATGCAAGTTTTGCAAAGTAACCTACCCAACAACAGCGTTGATTTAAGTGCCTATGACGCTAAAACCTATCCAAAGATGGTTATTAGGGCAAATTTTACCGATGCTACGGACAGAACACCTCCGCAAATTGTAAAATGGAAATTTATTTACGACGAAGTTCCCGAAGCATCAATTAATCCAGAACTGAAACATAGTTTTTATAAAGATAAAATACAGGAGGGGGACAGCGTAAGATGGGATATTGGATTTCAAAATCTATCCAACAAATACAAATCAGATTCTGTATATGTTTATTATACGCTAACAAAGCCGGATAGAAGCACTACCACTGTAAAAGTTGGAAAGTTAGACGAATTAGCGACCGGTGAAAGCACTGCTTTTACACTAAAAATCCCTACATTGGGGTTAGCAGGCAACAACATCCTAAAACTAGATTTCACACCGATTAATAATAACGATAGTTATAGCTTCAACAATTATTTACAACAGAATTTTACGGTTATCAGAGATAATAAAGAACCTATTGTAGATGTAGCTTTTGATGGCAAGCATATCATAAACGGCGAGATTGTCTCTCCGCAACCCAATATTATGATTAACCTCACCGATGAAAATTCATTTATATTATTGAATGACACTACAGTAATGAATATTTATCTAAAATCGGAAACAGGAGATTATAAAAGGATTGCCTATTCCTCTGGTCTTTTAATCTTTACACCGGCCAATTCAACAAACAATAACAAGGCAACAGTAGCCTACAAGCCCTCTAAACTGGAAGACGGCATATATACTTTGATGGTTGAAGCCAAAGATGCCACCGGAAATATCAATACCACAAACAACTATACCATAGATTTCGAGGTCATTAACGAATCTGCCATTACCCATTTTTACCCCTACCCTAATCCCTTTACAACGGCAATGAAATTTGTATTTACCCTAACGGGTGATAAAATCCCCGACAAGATTAAAGTACAGATTATGACGGTAAGTGGCAAAATTGTGCGTGAGATTTTCAGAGAAGAGTTAGGTAATATCAGAATAGGCAACAATATATCTGATTTTACTTGGGACGGTACAGATATGTACGGAGACAGACTTGCAAACGGTGTTTATTTTTACAAAGTGATTGTCGAAAACAATGACAAATCTGACATTAAACATAGAAGAACATCTACAGACAGCTTCTTTAAACAAAATATGGGAAAAATCTATTTGATGAGATAATGTGCGGTATTACAGGGTTTATTGATTACCGAAAATCAATTGGCGAACAAGATTTGCTAAATGCTTCGGCAGAACTTCGCCACCGTGGCGGGAATGGCTACGGACATATCTACGAAAACCATGAAAAGTTTAATATTGGTTTGGCCAATGAAAGGCTGGCAACGATAGATCCTTCAAAAAATAGCCTGCAACCCTTTACTTCGGCATGCGGCAATTACACCATTACATTTAATGGAACTATTTATAACTATCTTGATTTAAGGACAACACTTATCAAATACGGTGTAACATTCCGTACACTTTCAGATACAGAGGTATTAATAGAATGTTATAAGAAGTGGAAACAGCAACTATTCGACAAAATAGACGGAGCTTTTGCATTTGCCATTTTGGACAGAAAAGAAAAACAGCTGTTTCTGGCCAGGGATACGATGGGCGTTAAGCCATTATATTTTTATAAGGACAATAATTTCTTTGCCTTTTCATCTGAATTAAAAGGCATGCTTAAATATCCGATAGAAAAAAAGACCAATGAGAATGCTTTGGAGAAGTATCTACGTTATGGCTATTTTTATGGTAATGAAACCATTTTTAAAAATATCTGGAATTTCAAAAAACAGCATTACTTTATTATTGATTTAAATAGCGGCAACTTTTTAGAACAGAAGTTTGAAAATCCCCCTCCGCCACTATTGGATATACCAAATAACGAGCATGAAATACTTGAAAAGATACACGAGTTGCTCACCGAATCTATATTAAGAAGAAATGTAGCCGATGTAAATGTTGGTGTAATGCTTAGTGGTGGTTACGATAGTGCCACAGTTGCCGCAATACTCCAAAAAAATCAAACGAAAAAGCTAAGAACCTTTACCCTTGGGTTTAAGGACAAGAAATTAAACGAAGCGCCCGAGGCCTTAGCCATTGCCAATTATTTAAAAACAAACCACCAAGAGTTTTATATAGATGACAAAGCGGCAATAGATACACTAGAAAGTATGCCGAGTATTTTCGATGAGCCAATGGGCGATAGCGGGGCTATACCACTTGCATTTCTAGCAAAACAAATTGCCCAAGAGGATATTAAAGTACTACTTGGCGCCGAGGGTGGTGATGAACTTTTTGCCGGATACACCAGCTACAAAAAGGCAATTTCGCTACATCAAAAAGCTAAAAAAACCCCTACTTTCTTAAAAAATATAGCAATTGGACTTGCAAAAAGCAGACAAAACAAACTGCAAGAGGTTCTTTTTTCTAAAAATCTTATTAACACTTACGAATCTATCGTCTCTTATTATGCCATTGCCGACTTAAATAAACTGCTAAATAAAGAAGTAGGATTTCCAATCTTCCCAAATTCAAACGACAATATAAAATCATTATTGGATTTTGATTTAAATAATTATTTACCAAATGATTTATTATTAAAATCGGATAGAATAACTATGCACTATGGAATAGATAATCGTGATGCTTTATTGAAAACGGACTTAGTCGATTTTCTGAAAACAGTAGATGAAAGATGGTTCATTAAAGATGGAAGCCTAAAGTATATGTTAAAGAACATCACCCATCAATATATTCCTAAAAAACTGATGGACAGGCCGAAAAGAGGGTTTAGCATTCCGATAATTAAGTGGATGAGTACTATTTACAAACCTTATTTAGAAGAGTACCTGTCTCCTGAACAATTAGACAAACATCGTTTATTTGACATTGTAGAAGTTTTCAAAACAAAAAACAAATTTTACACTAATCCAAGCGGTATCGATGCTAGAAAATTATGGCTGTTGTTACAATTTCAGGTGTGGTACAATAAACACTTCTGCTAACCCACAATAGCTATTACTCTTTTAATTAAATATTTTATTTTTTGTTGTATAGAACCCAAAAACAAAGTAACATTATTATATTTTGCAACGTTTGCCATACATAGTTTTGCCTTAAACCTCGATTTGAATAATGAAATAAATTCCATATCTGCTCCCAGTAAATCAACATATTCAAATCCTTTAGACTTTAGATACACAAAAAGATGATGGTATAAAGCCGAATGTAAAGAACCTGCCTGTTTTTGATATAGTTTATTTTTTAAAACAGTATAGGCAATTTTGTTTTCTTCATCTATAAATACTATATGAGATACAAGAAGTTCATTTTCCAAATAGCAGCTAAAACATGTTAAATACTCAGTGTCAGAAAGTTGTGCAATCAATTTCCCTATTTCTTTAACCGATTTTTTAGAATACAATTTTAAATCGTAAAAAATCTGCAGATTTATGGATAAAATTTCTGCTGTTATGGCTTCCTCTTTATATACATAAGGTACAGATGCCGCTTTTGCTATATTTTTATGTACATCTTTGGCATATTCGAGTTTATCCAAATTTTTCACATAAGTAAATCTGTTTTTTATCGAAAAATTTGCCCATATAAAAGGCCGGACATCTGGAATTGCAGGTGGTATTCTGATTTCTATCTTTGTGAAAGTTAACCGAAGTGCCCTTAAAAAATCAACAACATATTCACAGTACTTTGTATCTCCCAATGTTGATTCTACCCATAATGCAGAATAAAAAAAGTGGATTGGCGCTATTATTTGTTTACCTTTAACCAAAGCCAAAAAACTTATTACCACGCTATCTCTTTTTTCAAAGACAATGTATTCGGCCGTACATTTATGTTTAGCCTTCAAAGCTTCTATCACCACAGATTGCTCATTAAAAAAAAGCTTCCTTTGGTTGGTTATTTTTACAAGCCATTCATCTCGGCGCAAAAACTTAAGCATTAGATAATAATTTTGTGATAAAACTACATTAATTTACAAGGTAAAAAAACAAAAAAGCGATGAAATTTCTCCCACCGCTTTCACAAATCAATATTTTAAACGAACTAATTTTGCATCATATAACTAATAGGCATATTATACCTTACCCTAACCGGCAAATTATTTTGCATACCGGCTTTCCATCGTGGTGATTTTTTAATTACGCGGATAGCTTCATCATCGCAACCATAACCAATACCCCTAATTACTTTCACGTCGGTAATGGTCCCATCTTTTTCTACCACAAAACTTAGAAATACCTTGCCTTGTATGCCTTCTTGCTGCGCCATACTTGGGTATCTTAAATTGCGTTGAATATATTTGGCCCAAGCATTCATTCCTCCCGGAAACTCCGGATATACATCTACCGTAGTGGCGTCAAGTATTTCTGTGCCGTTTCCTGTACCATTTGCGCCAATACCTATGCCCTCTCCATTAGTAGCCGTACCGGCATCAGCATTAACCTTTCCTACAATGCCATCTTGCGTGGTACTAGCTATTACAGCTTTTTCAAGCTCGGCACTTGTTGGCGGCGGCAAGGTAACTAAATCATCGTTTACCACTTTGATATTAGAACTCATGCCTAACGATTTCACTTTGGGAGTAATTGTTTTTGGTGCTTCTACCAGAGCTTCTATTGCCGGTTTCAGTTCTTCTTTCGGCTTAATTTCATGGATTACCTTATCAAATTCTACCTCTTTATCCATTAGTTTATCAACGACAATTCTATCCTTTTTAAAAGCGGAAATAATAGAAGGTCCGATAAAAGCACTTACAAATAATGGAGCAGCGATAAAAAATGCCTTTAATAGTGTATTCGAAGATTGTTTTCGCAGCGTGTAAGCACCATAGTTTTGGTTTCTGTTAGCAAATACGAGAGCGAGCCACTCGCCACCGTACAAATTTGATGAATTAAACATAGCTTTAGGTTTTTAGCTATGATGATACTTATAACAAAAATCCATAAGTAGTTTCACAAATAACTGCTGTTTTAGTTACCTTTTTAGAAAGTTCTTTTCTACGAGATACCAAGAAAGAATTCCCATCATTATACAAATAGCAAAAGAAAGCAGAAATTGGATTGGTTCAGTATTTTTTTGAAGATGAAAAAAGAGATTGAGCACCGGCATTTGATAGATATAAATCCCGTAGGAAACGTCATTACCTTTTAGTAGCTTCTGGGATAAATTAACTTTAGTAAATGCTATGGAAAATACTAATCCACATAATAAAATCAGCATTGCTAAACTTAAACCATTAAATACGTATCGATAATACCTGAGTTCAAAATAATTAAGTAAGCAGGTAGCGATTATAAAACATAAAATCCAAAATAGCGCTTTGCCTTTCAGTTTCGTTATTAGGATATCTCTATTGATATAGAAAAATGCCCCTGCCATAAAAAAATACAGATACGACAGAAAAAACACAAAAGAAAGTTTATATGCAAGTCCTTCGGCTAGAAGATATGTATTAAAAAAATAATTGTAAGCTGCAGATAAAACAAATAGCGTTATTAAAATTAGATTTTTAGTTCTTAAGGTTCTATTTTTTAAAAAAAAGTACCATAATGTTGCGATAAATAAATAAAATTGAATTTCTACTGAAATTGTCCACAATGCGCCATTTGGCGGACTGAAACCAAAATCACGTACTATATCTGGATTGTAGAATTGAAAAAAAGTAAGTTGAGCTGCTGTCCATTTTACAAATTCAAAAGATAAAAATTCTTTGATTGTCAGGGCTCTAAAACCAAACAACAGTAATACGGTTAAAATAAAACAAACAATTAAAGCAGGAAAAAGCCGTAAAAATCTTTTCTTCAAAAAAAATACGGCATCATTTCTTTCTAAAGATTGAAAAATAAGATAGCCTGATATGATAAAGAAAATGTTTACTCCGGGAAAATTCCAAATACCACTCTCAATTAAATCTAATGTTGAAATATCTTTGAGTTTAAAAAAGGCAATATGATGTAATAATAAAACTTGGATACAGGCAATTAAACGTATCAAGTCGAAATTATTTTTAAAAAGATGCTTTTTCTCTTTCACAAAATGAAGATAAAGCTTAGGATTGATAATACGAAAAAAGTAGATAATACCTCTTTTTTTAGAACCAATAGACCACCGGGACAAAAACACAAAAAATACATTAAAAAATTTCACTTTTAATATCATAAAAATATTTTTTCGATTTTTTTATCAAAAAATCAGCACAAAATCATAAAATTTTATATTTTTGAACAAAAAAATTAAACAAATCAATGAAAAGTCTACGAACCATAGCGCTAAAAGAAGCACAAAACAGAGAAATACCCGAAATCAAAGCCCCATCAACCAAGATTTCAGAATTCTACGGCTCAAACGTTTTCGACAAAAAGAAAATGAAAGAATATCTTTCCAAAGATGTTTACGAAAAACTAATTTCATCGATTAACCAAGGCGAATTAATCAATCATGACGATGCCAACCAGATTGCAGCTGCCATGAAAGCTTGGGCAATGAGTAAAGGTGCAACCCATTACACGCATTGGTTTCAGCCATTAACTGGCACAACTGCCGAAAAACACGATTCGTTCTTTGAGCCTAGCGGCGATGGTGCAATCGAAAAATTTGCAGGCAGTGCATTAGTACAACAAGAGCCCGATGCCTCTAGCTTCCCTAACGGTGGTATCCGTAACACTTTCGAGGCCCGTGGTTATACCGCTTGGGATCCTTCGTCTCCGGCTTTCATTATGGAAAACAAAGCGGGCAAAACACTTTGTATCCCAACAGTATTTGTTTCATATACCGGCGAAGCATTGGATTATAAAGCACCTTTGTTAAAAGCATTAGCCGCTATCGATAAAGCAGCTGTTGATGTTTGTCAATATTTCGACAAAAGCGTATCTAAAGTAAATTCATCATTAGGTATAGAGCAAGAATACTTTTTAGTAGATTTAGCGCTATTTAACGCCCGCCCAGATTTAGTATTGACAGGCCGCACCTTATTTGGCCACATGTCTGCAAAAGGGCAACAATTAGAAGACCACTACTTTGGTTCTATTCCTGAACGTGTTTTCGCTTTCATGGTAGATTTCGAGAACGAAGCCCTCAAATTAGGTATTCCTTTAAAAACCCGTCACAACGAGGTTGCGCCATCTCAGTTCGAATGCGCACCTATATATGAAGAAATCAACCTGGCTATAGACCATAACCAATTGTTGATGGATCTAATGGAAAAAGTTGCCCGTCGTCACGACTTCAAAGTATTGTTGCATGAGAAACCTTATGCAGGTATCAATGGTTCCGGCAAACACAACAACTGGTCTCTAATTACCGATACAGGTAAAAATTTATTGGCACCAGGAAAAACCCCTAAAAATAATTTAATGTTCCTAACTTTCTTTGTTAACACCATCAAAGCAGTTTACGAACATGCAGATTTATTAAGAGCAAGCATTGCATCGGTAAGCAACGACCACCGTTTAGGCGCAAATGAAGCTCCTCCTGCAATTATCTCTATCTTCTTAGGTCAACAATTGGACGAAATCTTAGATGAAATAGAGCACTCGCGTTTAAGCAAAAAATTAAAAGAAGACAATTCACTATGGTTGGGCATCCCTAAAATCCCTCAAATTTTATTAGATAATACCGACCGTAACCGTACTTCGCCTTTTGCTTTTACAGGTAATAAATTCGAGTTGAGAGCGGTAGGTTCTTCGGCAAACTCTTCTGCTCCAATGACAGTGTTAAACGCCATCGTTGCAGACCAGTTAGCTAAATTTAAAGTAGATGTAGACAAGTTGATCAAAAAAGGTGATAAAAAAGATGTTGCCTTAATGACAATTATCAAACGTTACATCAAAGAATCTAAAGCCATCCGTTTCGAAGGCAATGGTTACAGCGATGAGTGGGCTGCAGAAGCTGAAAAACGCGGCTTATCAAACATTAAAACTACTCCAAAAGCACTTGATGCGTATGTTAGCGAAAAATCAACCGAACTTTTCGAAAAAGCTAACATATTCAGTAAACGCGAATTGCATGCCCGTCACGAGATTTTGTTAGAAAATTTCTATAAAAAATTACAAATAGAGGCACGTGTAATGGGCGAAGTTGCCAATAGCCAAATTATTCCTGCGGTTATTGCCTACCAAAATTCATTGCTCGAAAACGCGAAAGGCTTAAAAGAACTTGGCCTAAGCAAAGAAACTCTAGCTGCACCGTTAGCTATTATCGAGAAACTTTCAAGCCATTTGTCTATCGTAAAAACCAGTATCGATACTATGCTCGAAGAGCGTAAAAAAGTAAACAAAATCGAAGATACTCGTGAAAAAGCGATTGGGTACGATGAGAAAGTAAAATCTCACTTTGATACCATTCGTTACCATGTTGACAAATTAGAGCAAATTGTTGATGATAGCGTATGGCCATTGCCTAAATTCAGAGAATTATTGTTCTTAAAATAAGCAGCAAATTTTCTTTTATATAAGGTGCCGCGTTTACGTTGCACCTTTTTTGTTTTTAATCCTATCTGTATGAGGGGATGTATGACAACGAAGAACCTCTAATGATAATTCCTAAAAAATCAAATTTCTGTACTGACTAAAAATAGTCCAACTTTCCACTACAATACTTTATTATTCTATACCCTATTATTCAAAGTAAATAGAAATCTATTTATAATTAGACCAGCACGCAGCAATGCAAAAACATAACCACTAGCCAAAAGCTATCCTAAAAGTAGTTCCCTCTCCCAAAACGCTTTCTAAGTCAATCTTATCGCCCATTGCTTCAACTTGATTTTTGGTGATAAAGAGACCAAAGCCACGAGCATCGCTATTGCCATGAAAAGTTTGATTTAAACCAAACAGTTTTTCTCCATTTTTGGCTAGGTCAATACCCACGCCATTATCTTTTATACTAAGTATATAGCTGTTTCCGTTCGCTTCACAGTTAATTTCAATTACAGGTCTGCGCAAGGCATGACTATAACGCAAAGTGTTAGAAATAAGGTTTAATAATACGCTTTCCAAATAGGCTTTGTTAAAATATACAAAAACATCATCGGGCACATTATTAATAATCTTGGCATTTTTGTTCTTTATCTGTGCCTCTTGCGTATGTAGGGCATTATTAACATATTCCAAAAGATTTAGAGGCTCTTTTACCAGATTAATACTAGTTTGTATGTTAACAATGCTATTAAGATTATAAAGCGTATCGTTAAGATTAAACACTACCTTACGCAACAACTTTATCATTTCGTCCCTTTCTTCGTTGGTGTCGGCATTACTGATTAAGGCGCTAATACCATCAATATTGCCGGCATGAGACCTTAAATTATGGGAAACGATATACGAAAAATTAAGCAGGCGCTTGTTCTGCTCGTTTACCAATTCGTACGATTTACGTAAAGTATCTTCAGCTTCCTTAATGGCAGTAATGTTCATCATAATACCACGTAACTTTTCGGGAGCTTCTAGACTTGGTTCTACCGTTAAACTATCACGTATCCATACTATCGAGCCGTCTTTGGCCACCATACGGTATTCATGTTCGTGATGTTTCCTTAGAAATAGTTCGTTGTCCAGATATTGGGTTACCCTTTCCCTATCCTCATGATAGAGCTTCTTAAAGAAAAATCCAATTTCCGAAGCCCATTCTTCCTGGGTGTAGCCTAAAATATCGTAAACTTTACTGCTTACAAATGTGTTGGCAAAATTATCACTTACAGATGCTTCCCAAACTATACCTTCTATGGAATTAATCAGTTCTTCGATATGTTTTTGTGAAGCAATCAATTGCTCTTCGTAAACTATTTGCTTGGTAATATCATGTATAATTACAATATGATTGGTCGGCTTTTCATCTTCTTCCCATAATGGACTAACAACGGTGCTTGCCCAAATTATCTCACCTTTTTTATTGATATATCTTCTAACAGAAGAGAACTGGCGAATTTCGTTATTTAAAAGTCGTTTAAATTGATAGCCATCACCAGCCAAATCATCGGCATGGATTAAAGTCTTTATTTTTTGATGTGTAAGTTCTGCACTCGAATAGCCCAACAATTGGCACAGAAAAGCATTGGCTTCTAAAAACTCGCCTGTAATTGAGTTTACCCTTCCAATGCCAACAGCGGCATTATCAAAAATGGTTTTGTATTTATTTTCTGCCGTTAAAAGCATATCACTTTGCTTATCTAATGTAGTATATAACTGCGCTTGCTTTTTTAGCAACCTAAGCAACAAATAGCTAGACAGAATTGATAGTAAAATTCCAAATACTATTAATGAACCTAACTGATAGTCTGCATAAACCGGACGAATATCTGTTAAAGAAATTTTCCAGTCGCCTTCTTCAAAAGTTTTGGTTTTATAGGTATTATTAACAATAATACGGCTATTTGGTAAAAAGAACTCTTCTTTTTTAGTTTCTGGGTTAAGTTTCGAAAATTGGAATTTATAAAATCGATGATCTTCATTATCTATACCTGCTGCTTTAAGCAACTTATCTAGCTTAATCACTACTGCCGAAAAGCCCCAAAACTTTTTATCCAGATATACCGGTAAACGCCCAATCACTCCTTTTCCGCCCTGTACCAAATTTACTGGCCCTTGAAAATACATTTTTCGTGTTTCAATTGCCTTTTTGGCAGCCAGCGCATTTTGCTTGCTTACGTTTTTAAATAAATCTAACCCAATAGCTTGTTTGTTACCCTCCATTGGGTAAACATATTTGATTACGCCATTGGGTACTAGCTGTACAGCCTGTAAGTAAGAATTGCTTTGCATAATTTCAGCAGATACTTCCTCAAAATTATGCGGCTTTCCATCTTGCCCAAGTGTAAGCGCCAATGTCAATGTAATATTCTGACTGTTTTTAAGCAATTGCTCTAATCGTAGTTCTACACTTTCGAGCATTACACCAATTTCTCTTTCGCGGTTTTCTTTAACAATTAAATAGCGCTGATGCGCTATTAAAGAAATAATGGCAATTAGTAATATAAAGAAAAGTGATGCGGTTAGTTTGGGATTTAAAATAAACCAATTAGTTTTTATGGGTTGCTTGGAGCGTACAATCATTTCACAATATTTTCGGTTAGTTCGGCAAACATAAATCTTTATCAGTCAACATTTTCTGATTGGCGTCATTTTACGCAAAATAATATTAAGAAATGATAATTGGAATAATTAGAAAAAATTTATGATGTACAACTGTTTGGAATATATACTACTTGTCCTTATAGCTTCTCCAACAATTGCTGTGCTTTGTCATATTGTACCGCACCATCCGATATTTTCTCTAACCAAAATTTGCAATCTGCTTTTTTACCCTCTTTTAAATAGCTCATAGCCATTGCATAGGCAGCATCATATTTATAAACCGATTGGCCTTTGTACAAATCTTCTAACAACAGCCTGCCTTTTGCTACTTCTTTAGTTTCAATTAAACTTACACCGTAATAATAAGTTACCATAGCATTTTCAGGGTCGGCGGTGTTTAGTTTTGCCAAAACAATTTTAGCATCGTTGTATTTTTGGGCATTAAATAACTCTGCCGCATTATCTAAATCAGTTTTTTCGGCACCACGTTCGGCTACTGTCATTTGGGGCGCAGTATTAAATTGCTCGTAGAGATTGCCTTTCCAAGGTGCCCAAATTAACATACCTAGCACCAATACCGCAGCTACACCAGATACCCATCTTAAGTAAGCACTCAGTTTAACTACTTTAGGCTGTTCAATGGTGAAATGTTCAGCATTAAGCATCTCCAGTGTTTCCATAAGAGAAGTCCTATCCCTATCATCTGCCAATTCCATTTGCAAACTGCTGTGGATATGATAATAGTCAGCGAGATGTTGTTTAAGTTCTTCATCATGTGTCAACAGATTTTCGAACTCCAAGCGCCCGGCTTCGTCCAAATCACCCTCTACATATTGGGCTGTCCATAAAATTTTGTCCTCAGTCATTTCTTTTATCGATTAATTTAACCAAGCTCGCCATACATTCCGATTTCTTTTTTCTTAAATAACCATACGTAACGCCCAAAGTTTCTGCTACTTTTTCCTGTGCTTCGCCTTTCATGCTCCATCTAATAATTTCTTTGCAACGCTCACCCAGTTTTTCAAAGGCTTTTAAGAATAAAGCGGCCTGTTCCTTTTGCAGTGCTAAAGTTTCGGCCTGTTCAAATGTATCCTCGCCAATATGTAATAAATCGTCTTCGCTTTTTGTTACCGGGCTTATGGCTCTTTTTTTCAGTTCGTTAAGCCACTTGCGTTTGCACACTAGCAGTAAAAATGGCTCAAATGGGCAGGTAAGCTGTAAATCTTTATATTTTGCCTGATTGTAAATATCTACCAAAGCTTCCTGAAAGATATCGGCAGCGTCATCGGCACTGCCATTATTAAATAAAACAAACGACTTTACCTTGCCCGCACATTTTTTATAAATTTCGTTAACCAAAGCTACGTTGTTGTTTAGTAGCGCAGTTACATAACGTTGGTCTTCATGTACTTTTTTGGTCATTTACTAAAATTGATTTTATCTAAAAGTAAAACTAATTACGAAAAATTTAAACCTCCATTAAAATTTTATTATTAGAAAAGCAACAAAACTACCAATCAACAAAAAATAGCCCCACTTTCGCTCATAGTCCTAGCACCTCGCTTTGCTCGGTACTGCGGGCTAATCCACTCTCCTGATAGCTATCGGGATGGGTTTAGCTTGCTTAAACCTGAGCATTTTACTTTCTGTTCCGTAAACCCGACATAAGCGGATACCGGCCCTGTGGCTAAGGCCTGTGCAGTATGAGCGGTTGGCGGGGCTTGCCCTAAATAGTAGCACTAGCTGTGCTTTCCAAAAAAAATTAAATCATTCTATAATTTTTTTCAAAAACAGGGGTAACATTTTTTTGAAGTGAGTGATATACCTATAAACGGCGATTGCTGAAAAGCCTAAACAGAGTAAGCTCAACTAAAATTAAATGTTATGAAAACCTTAAACTTAAAGAGAACGTTCTCAAATACGCTTTCAATAATTGTATTAGTATTATTGGTTACAGCATTATTTCAGGCTTGTAAAAAAGACAAAAACAACCGTAACTTGGCTTATAGTGCCAAAGAATTTACTGCTTTATTTGGTCCGCAGGCACAACGTATGCAAATTAATGCCAGTATTTCAAACACCTTTGAGCTAAAAGGCGGCACTAAAATTACTATTCCGGCGGGGGCTTTTAAACTAAATGGCGTAACTGTAACCGGCGATGTTGTCATTACCGCAGCAGAGTTTTTAAAACGTAGCCAAGTAGTATTTAGTGGTATCAATACCAACCACATTAGCGGTGCGCCTTTAGAATCTGATGGTTTTATTTTCCTTAATGCATCGGTTAACGGCACAAATGTAGATAAACAACTGTCTGCCAATATCCAAATTGCCGTTCCAACTACCAACACCCGTACTACCCAAATTTGGGAAGGTGTAGAAAAAGTGGATAATGCCAATCAGATGGCTTGGCAAGCTCCTGCCCAAAATCCTAATGGTGCAGGTGGAATTAAACGCGAAAGTGCGCCAGTAGCAGGTTTCTATAACTTTGAAATGGGCAACTTAGGTTGGATTAACTGTGATGTATTTTATTCTTATGAAAATCCAAAAACAACCACTAGGGTTACTGTGGCCAACAATCCGGGCAGTTTTGCAACCTTTATGGGCTTCACCGGCGAAACGTTTGTGTTTTTCTGTGCAAAAGGCAGTAATGTAGTAGCTCAACTTTACAACACCGATGGCCCTAATACCGTAAAAAGTTACGACAACATGATGCCCGTTGGTGCAGAAGGCAAGTATATTTCCTTCTCGATAAAAGATGGCAGATACTATTATGCAGAACAGGAGACCACTATTACCGATAACCAGAACATTACATTAACTCTTTCCGAAACTACTGAAGCTGGCATACAACAAGTAATAAACTCATTAAATACTTATTAAAAGCATCCAAAATTTAACAAGGAAGGTGAAGCTCGTTTGAGCTTTGCCTTTTTATAGTTTGCAAATCCACCGAAATTATTATTTATATTTATTGTGTGCTATGAAAAAACTATTGTACCTCTTGCTACTCAATTTTTGGTTTGCCAAACTATCTGCGCAAATATTGCCCAGCGATACCGTGCCAGCTATTATTCATTACAAAACAGAAAATGGCGTCACCAAGTTTACAAGCGAGCTTAGGCCTTTGCGCCCTATTGCCGGTGCGCCTGCTCCTTTTTACACTTATTTTTGGGAATTTGGCGATGGCGGTTTTAGTTTCGAAGAAAGTCCGTCGCATGTTTTTACAAGGTACGACTCTGTTATGGTGCGTTTGTTTGCTACCAATAATTATGATGACGGCAAACGTCCTCCTACCCGCCCAAAACCTATTGTAAGACCATCAACAGCTCCAAAACCTGATATTACCAAGCCCATGCTTGCCTCCAATAACGGGTATAACCTGTTTAAAATGGGCGGTAATATAGAAATGAAAACTAATTGTATGCCCAAGCCCGGCGATGATATGATGTTGGTTTTTGGTTATAGGAACAAAGCAGAAAATGGACAACAAAACTTAAATGGCACCATTGCTATTTTGTATAACGATGTAGAGTTTAACAAGAACAATTTCGAACTGGCTGCCGCAAGAACTTACCACAACGAGAAATTAGCTGATTTAAAACCTTTACTAAACACCGCTTTTTTAAATAAAAAAAATCAAACTCCTGTTTATTATGCTTCTTTAGAAAATAACTTGACCTTATCAACTGCCGAAAAAGTCTTACTAAAAGACCAAGCGAAATTCTTTAGAAGCCAGCAAAGTTGGAAATTTGAAAATTTGCAACAGAACGAAGAACGCTTTGTTTTTATGCATTTTAAAACTACTCCCGAAATGCTAAAAGATACCAATGCAGTAGTACGCATATCAGGAGCTTTTATTCCAGATAATCCATTGGTTGAAACCGAGTTTTTTAACCTCGAACTACAAATTGTTGCTTCTCACGATCCTAACAAAATGGTTCTACGAAAAAGCAGGATGAACTACCGCCTTACAGGTAAAAAGAGGGAACTAACCTATAAAGTACGTTTTCAGAACACAGGGAAAGGCCCTGCAAAAAAAATTGATGTAGGTGTAAATCTTTCAGAAGTTTTCGACCCATCGACCTTAAAAATTGTAAAAACAAAACCAGAAGTAGCCAACTGCGATTCCGCTTACGCCAACCAAAGCTGCTTAAAAACTTTTTTTAGTGCCGATAGCGTTCATTTTGTGTTTACTAACATTTACTTGCCTGGTATGCAACAAAAAGGCGTTAACGATGCCGACTCTACACAAGGATTTGTGGAATATAAAATCCGTTTTAAGGAAAAACCGCCCAAACTACCCATCAAAAGTGGTGCGGCCATTATTTTCGATAAAAACGAACCTATTTATACCAACCGGGCAGCAGGGCGTTTTAAAATGGGCCTTTCTCCCGGCGTAATTGTGGGCTACGGCTTCCCTTTCGAAACTGATAACAGCAACTATTTAAACCATAAAAATGTGGTTATAGGCGCAACCTTATCGCCTTACGCATCGCATCGCTACTATTGGCAGGTAGAGCTTTATTTTAACTCCTTTAACGAAAAAACCTATCATGTACCTATGGATGTAGACATTAGAAAAGATACGGTAATTGATAATAGAGGCTACCAAATTATGGATAAACAGCTTTACAAAACCACGAGAGTAATGACTATTAATGCCGTTCCGTTACAAATGCGTTACAACATCAATAAATATATTGGTGCAGGTGCGGGTGCTATGCTTGCGATAGACATGTATAATAAAACCTCTTCCGAACTACATTATCAACTAAGAACTCCAAATGCAGCAGGCACTATGGTAGATGTTGATTTTAATAGACCAATGGATGAAATTAAAGAGAACTTTTCGGAACTGAGAGCTTCTTTTTTTGCCGATGTTCAACTAGGTTTGGTACGTGTTGGCCCAGCTTTAGGCTTTAGATATATTTACGACCCAAAAACCAACAACAACCGAATGACGACGTATGTGAGTTGGAAGTTTTAAGTAGAAGTGGAGTATAAATATTATCGGCTATACAGACTTGATTAAATAATATATGAAAGCAAACGGAGAAACAGTACAAGAAATTTTGGACAACCTCCCCGAAGACAGGACAAAACCTTTTAACAAACTACATGATGTCATTGTAAGAAACCTGCCCAAAGGTTTTGAACCAGGCATTAGTTATGGTGGCTTGGGCTATGTTGTTCCACATAAACTCTATCCTGCGGGTTACCATTGTAAACCTAGCGAACCGCTGCCATTCGCAGGAATTGCTTCGCAAAAAAACTCTATTAATTTTTATCACATGGGCATTTATTCCGACCCTGAATTATTGAAATGGTTCGTAGCCGAATATCCCAAGTATTGCAAACAAAAATTGGATATGGGCAAAAGCTGTATCCGTTTTAAGAAACTGGATGACATTCCCTATCAACTCATTGGAGAATTAATGAAAAAAATGAGTGTAAAAGAATGGATTAATATTTATGAAACTAACTTAAAAAAATAGATTATAAATTTCTCATTTATAGGCTCTAATATTTAAGAAAATTTAAGACCTAGATGTAGGATATCCTAGATGGCAAAAAGAATTAATCTCTTTATTTTGTTATATTTGGTTATGGAAAAGGTGAAGCCATACCCACTGCCCGACGAGAAAGTGTATTCGTTCAACGAGATTGACCAATCGTTAACGTATAGTTATGCCCATTATCTTAACTGGCTTTTTGATGAAAGACTAGAATTGATTAAGGGCAAAATATTTAAAATGAGCCCTGGGCCAGCAAGGCTGCATCAAAAAGTATTAAGTAATCTGTTTAAACCATTTGTCAATTTCTTACATGGCAAACCTTGCGAAGTTTACGTTGCCCCTTTTGATGTGCGTTTCCCAAAAGGCAGCAAAGCTGATGAAGATATTTACACCGTACTACAACCAGATTTGTGCGTAATTTGCGACAAAAGTAAACTCGATGACCGCGGCTGCCTGGGTGCTCCGGATTTGGTAGTAGAAATTCTATCGCCGGGCAATAACAAAAAAGAACTCCTTAACAAATACAAAGTTTACGAAGAATTTGGCGTAAAAGAGTATTGGGTGGTAAGCCCAAGCGAACAAACCGTACTGATATATACTTTGGGCGAAACAGGCAAATACTATCCCTCAAAACTGTTTACCCTAAGCGAAGAAGTAATCTCTAGCGTTCTGCCCAGTTTTGTGCTTAATATCGATGAGGTTTTTGAAGACTAATAAGCCGAATTAGGTATGCACCGAATTTGCACAAAGTATTTATGCCTTTTAATACTATTGCTGTCAAATATTTGGCTATTTGCACAGACCGATGACTTACAGCACAAATTAAATAACTACAAAGCTAAAAATGACCTCACCAATTGGATTTACGAGCAACTGGACAACGCCAATGAAAACCCACAAAAGGCTATCTCGCTACTTCTAAATACACAAAAAGAACGCTGGCGAGATGCAAAAACAAACGAAGAACGCTTTGCATGGCTCAACTTTTTGAGTACACTAGGGTATTATCAATTATTGGATGGCAATATTTTAGGTTCCATCAACTCCTACGAAAATGCACTTAGTTTTTTCCGCAAATATCAAATATTAGATTACGATGTTGTAGAATACATCCTAAAACCGCTAAGCAATAATTATACACGGCTCGGCGATTATGAACGTGCCCTATATCTTCAAAAACAAAGCTTAGAGTTTAATGAGGATAACAATAAAATTGCTACCGTTTATTGCAATATGGCTATATCTTATAGGTCGATGGCCCGTTTGCAAGATGCCTACAAAGCCATTCAAAATGGACTTGCCTTAAATTCCGACAATTTTAGCCGAATTATGCTCAACAACGTATATGCCGATGTTTTATATGATGACGGCGATTATACCAAAGCTGCAACAATTATCGAAAACAACATTGGCAAACAAAAAGCCACCAACGAAGAAACTGCCTATTGGCTAATGAGCGCTTACACTACCTCCGGAAATATCTATTTAAAGCTGCAACAGAACCAGAAAGCCAATATTTCGTATCTGAAAGCGCTACAACTGCTTAACAAATATTATCCTTACGGCAAGGTACGCGAAAGAGCTAATCTCTATACCCAAATTGGGGAAACATATCTTGCACAATCAAAACCGCTCGAAGCTATTTCCTATGGTCAAAAAACGCTAAACATACTCGGCATTAGCAATGCCAAAAACCAAATTATTAAAGAAAATATTTATGGCGATAATAAACTGGTAGATGTTTTTATGCTACTGGCGCAAGCCAACCTGTTACTAAAACAACCCGAACAAACACTAAATTATATTAACCTTAGTTTGCTTTCGGCAGATAAAATTAGGAGTGAATTTGCTGCCGATAAGACCAAAGAACGCCTGCAAAATTATCTTAAACAAATTGTAGAACAGGGCATAAATATCAGTTATCAGCTTTACCAGCAAAAAAAAGATAAAAAATACCTATCTCAAATTTTGGCTTTGGCAGAGCAGAGCAAGGGCCGCACATTGTTAGACCAAATGGAGCGCAATCAACGCTCTCTACGTTCTATTTCAAAAAACATGGAGAGCGTGAAGAGCGATAGTCTTTTCCTCAGAAAACAAACTTTAGAACGTACCATCAACTACTTCCAAAAACAGGTTATAGAAAACCCGAAAAGCAATCTGACAAAAAAAATAGAAGCCTTAAAGTTTGATTTAGCTTTAATAGAAAAGGCTTTGGCAAAAAAATATCAGCACTTAAATAATAGTGATTATAACACCGATATCCAACTCAATAAGCTGCCCAATCATCGCTTTGTAATATATTTTGTTGGTAAAAATGATGTTTATATCATCAATATCAATCAACAGGAAATAGAGAATGTAATTAAATTGTCCAATGCAGGCAACATCAAATCAGCGGTACGCAATTTTGTACAAACCTACTTTCACAATGGCCCAAATGCCATGTTAAACAGTCCAGAAGCATTTTTTCATAACTCTAACCATATTTATCAGCTTATCTTGGCTCCCCTTAATTTAAAGCCAAATGAAAAATTAACCATTATACCCGACGGAATTTTAGGTTATCTCTCTTTTGACGGCCTGCTATGTAAAGATAATCATACCGAAAATATCAGCAAATGGCCTTTTTTAATTAAAACACATGCTATCGATTATGCTTTTTCAATTAAAACATTGCAAAACCGTAGGGTGGCAACCACAGAGACAGGCTTTGCCGGATTATTTATTACACATCAAAATAGCGATAAAGCGGTATTAAAAGCCATAAGCACCGAAGCCGACCTCATTAAAAAACAAGTTAGTGGTAATTTTCTGTTTAATGAAGCTGTAAATGCACAATCTTTCGGAGAACTGTTTGAGAAAAGCAAAGTGATGCATATAGGCACACACGCCTATTTATCTGGAGAGACTAGCGAGCCTACATTGGATTTTGGCAAGGAAAAATTGTATCTGTTCGACCTTTCTGCCAAACAAAGTGCACCAGCGTTAGTTGTACTAAGCGCCTGTCGAACTGCCGATGGTCTGCTTGCCAATGGTGAAGGGATTATCAGTCTTTCGAGAGGCTTGAATGCCATTGGCACATCGGCTACCATTGCCAGTTTATGGAACGTAAATGATGATGCCGCAGCAACAATTACGGCTAATTTCTATCAATCTCTCCGAATTACCAAAAATGCAGGCGAGGCACTTAGAAAAGCTAAATTAGATTGGCTTAACACGCCCAAAGCTAGTAATGCCCTACTATTACCTTATTATTGGGATAGTTTGGTTTATATCGGAAAAAATCAGGAAATTAATTTACATGAACCACTGTCTTGGCCTATATATACCATTATAGGTATTGGTGTAATAGGTTTATTAATATTAGCTTATGTGTTCAGAAAAAGAATTTTAAACAGTTTCTCAGATTAAAGAGATTTTATCGCAGTGGCATAATTGTGCAACTCGTTTTTTATCAAAGTATAATTTTCTGATGTTTCCGAACCTTGTAATTTATTCAACAATTGAGCCGATTGCTGATAATGAACCGCTTCCTGAGGTATCCTACGAAGCCATTGTGCACACTTTTCGATATCTTCTGATTTTAAATACGATAGAGCCATCATATACATTGCTTCAGATTTAAAATTAGAATTGTTCTTAAGCAAAGGCTGCAAAACTTTCCTACTAGTTTCCAAGCGGCCATCTACCATTAAAACCATAGCATAATAATAAGCCAACTTTTCATCGTTAGGGTTTTTGCCATATAATTTTGCTATAATTAGTTTAGCTTCGTAATAATCCTTGTTTTCTACATATTGGGCAGCTTCAGTAAAACCTTGATAAGGTGCAGCAGCCAATGCAGTTACCACAGATTTATTGTTAAGAGAAAACTCATCATAAAGTGATGTTTTCCAGGGTTTCCATACCATCAAAGCAATAATGCCCGCCAAAAGCCACACACCATACCATAAATAATCTAAACCGTAGGTAAGTTTCTCGCGTACATATACAGTTTGCGATTCTGCTTTTTTAAATTGCGGCAATCTCAAAGCATCTTTTAATTGTGCTCCAATATTTAGGTCGATTTCTTTATAATAAGACAAATATTCTCTTAGTTCTCCATCTTGTTGTACGGCATCTTCAAATGCTTTATATTCCATTTCACTTAAGTCCCCTTCAACATATTTAACCGCTAGTAAAACTTTATCCATAACACTTATTTTTAATCTATAAATGACAAACACTCAATGAGGGACTTTTGTTCTACACACGCATCAAAAAAAACCTCAATTAGAGAAATATAATACCCAATTAAAGATTTATTTTACACACTTCAAAATTAAACGCACTAATTTTTACACAAAAATCAGCAAAAACCACAAATTGTAGAAATAATTACACATAATTATTCCTGCAAGTTTTATCACTACAATTTTTAAAGAAATGACAAATGATTTCGCCTATGTTAAAAAACTGTGGTAATGACGAGATAAACTAGGAGTATATTTACAATACAATGGATTGTATCTTGTTCCGAAAACTAGCTCTTGTCGGGTTAGATTCGTTAAGTAAATTACAACTTAAGGATTTGCTTTTGCGAAATACAAGCGTTGTGGATATTCACCGAAGATAAATTTAACGATTTCACAAAGCCATATTTTTAAATTTAGCTTCTTATGCTGATACGTTTCTAAAAAATAGTTGCCACCACCGCCCAAGTTTGGCTCGCCAAGGCGCAATAATTTCATGAAATATGCATCTTCAAAGGCCTTATCTGAGATAGTTATTAGCACTCCCTTTGTTCCGTCAGCAATTAGCATCAACCATTCATCTGCTCCTTGAATCATCTGCAAATCATCTGGATCACCTTTCCATTCGGGCAAATCCACAAACCATTCATCGTTAACTGTTTTGTAAAAGCGAAATTCTCTCTTCACTATTTTAGCATACGTTTTAATATGGTTACCGCCAAGGGTGGTAGGGATATTATAATAGACTGTTTCTGATATTGACAAGAAATGTTTTCTGTTTGTTTTGCCCCAACATTCAGTTTTCCGCTACCGTAAAACTCCTCTGCATCGGAATTAAAAATCTCTTTCCATTTACCCTTAACCGGAATACCTACCCTATAATTTTCGCGATATACGGGAGTTAAATTAATTACAATAACCAAGGTATCTTGAGCCTTGTCCGACTTTCTCTGATAAACATAAACAGATTGGTCGGCATCATCAGCCTCCTGCCACTCAAACCCCTCATAAGAGAAATTATACTTGTATAAAGCAGCTTCTTTTTTATAAAACTCGTTAAGAGATTTTATTAAAGACAACATCCCTTTGTGCGGTGCATATTGTAATAAATCCCAATTGAGCGATTGCAAGCAGTTCCACTCTGAAGTTTGCGCAAATTCGCCACCCATAAACAGTAGCTTAGCGCCGGGATGAGTCCACATATAAGTGTACAAGGCTCTTAAATTAGCAAACTTCTGCCACTCATCGCCGGGCATTTTATATATCATGGGCGATTTACCATGCACCACTTCATCATGCGATAATGGCAACATGAAATTTTCGCTAAACGCATAGGTCATGCTAAAAGTAAGCTGATGGTGATGATGTTTTCTATGAATTGGGTCTAGCTTGAAATACTTCAAGGTGTCGTTCATCCAGCCCATCATCCATTTCATTCCAAATCCCAAACCTCCTGCATAAACAGGTCGGGTTACGCCATCGTAGGTACTGCTTTCTTCGGCAATAGTCTGTATGCCCTTAAAATTTCCATAAACGGCTTCGTTCATATCTTTTAGAAACTTTATCGCTCCCAAATTTTCTGTCCCGCCGTATTCATTTGTCCCGTATTCTCCCTCACTCCTGCTGAAATCAAAATACAGCATCGAAGCTACGGCATCTACTCGCAAACCATCTAAATGGTACTTATCTAGCCAAAACATCGCATTGCTGATAAGGAACGAACGCACTTCATTTCTATCGTAGTTAAAAATGTAAGATTTCCAATCGGGATGGAAACCTTTGCGCATATCGGAATGTTCATATAAATGCGTGCCATCAAAATGGTAAAGCCCGTTGGCATCGCCCGGAAAGTGCGATGGCACCCAATCTAAAACTACGGCAATATTGTTTTTGTGCAGTTCTTCGATAAGCAACATTAAATCTTGTGGCGAACCATGTCGGGAACTGGCCGCATAATATCCGGTTACCTGATATCCCCACGATGGATAGTATGGATATTCCATTACGGGCAAAAACTCTACATGGGTAAAGCCCATATCTACCACATAAGGCACTAATGCTTTGGCTATTTCGCCATAGCTTAACACCCTTTCCGAGTCGGCAGGGTCGCGTTGCCACGAACCTAAATGAACTTCGTAAACAGAGATTGGCTGGTCTAATGCATTCTTTTTTTCACGTTTGTTCATCCACAATTTATCTTTCCATTGATAATCGGTATCCCAAACAATAGATGCCTTATGTGGCGGATGTTCTGCATGAAAAGCGTAAGGGTCGCTTTTTTCTAAATCTTCACCATCAAAACCTTTAATGTAGTATTTATAAACTTCTCCTTTTTTTAAGTGCGGAATAAATCCCTCCCAAATACCCGATGCATCCCAACGATTGTAAAGTAAATGGCTTTCCCTGTTCCAACCATTGAAATTTGCCATTACGCAAACCTTTTTGGCATTTGGTGCCCAGACTGCAAAATACACACCATCTACCCCATTTACCGTACAAAGGTGTGCGCCCATTTTTTCGTATAGCTTAAAATGTTTGCCCAAAAGAAACAAAGAGATATCAAAATCGGTAAAAAAACTGTGCTGCCAAACGTTTGTTTGATATTTCTCGAAAGAATTTTCAGTTAAAGCTACATTTTCAGCTTTTTTTGATGGTTTTGCAACTGGTTTGCTTTTCGCACCCGAATTGGTTTGTTTTTTATTTGGCATATGTTAAAGCTATTAAAAATCTTGATTTTAATCTAGTTTAGTTGGCAAATATCCATGCAACATCAAATCATCTGCATTGTCAATGTTATAATTACAACCATTATGAATAAGTACCACTCGTGAAGAAATGTCTAATATTTGTCTATAATAATGGTCTGTTACTATAAATCCTTTTCGAGGAAGCATTTTTAGTATATGTTTCTTCAACTGCTGGACAACTAATGGAGCTAGTTGAGAAAAAGGCTCATCTAGCAATACATACTTTGCATCACTATAAATAATTAAAAATGCTTCAATCAATCGCCTGTTACCACCCGACAAATCGCCCATTTTGATTTCCAAATTGGCTGTAATGAGAGGAATTTTCAATAATTCGTCACGATATTTACTGGTATATAGCCCTAATAATATCTTTAGCGTTAAATAATGTGGAATAAAATAGCCTTGTGGCAAATAGGCAATTTGGTTTGTTAAATAACCTTTATCAACAAATTCCCCATCAAGCCTAATAAACTTATATCGGGCTTTAATATTGCCAAAAATAATTTTTAAAAGTGTCGACTTTCCGCAACCATTTCTTCCCAATACACCAACAACTTCTCCTATTTGACATTTGACATAGACATTGTTCAATACTCGATGTTCGCCAAAACTATGAGCCACACTATCTACATATAACTCTTCCATAACCAACTGATTAAAAATAGAAGTATAAATAGTGCAAAATCCAGTAGGTAAAAAATTCCAAAAATCTTACGATAACTTAAACCTAAATTCTGAAAATAAAAGATGTGTTTACCAAAAAACAACTTTTCTATGCCAAATGTAGTTGCAAAGGCAACCAACTTAAAAAATATAGCTAAGTTGTAAAGACCTACCTTATCGAAACCTTTTAAACAAAATAGTTGTATAAGATAAAGGCTTAAGAATAAGTTTAAGAATATCAAAAACTTGAAATGATGCAAATAAATTATTTTGAGCTTTTGATACATTTCATTTTTTTTTGAATAATGCCGCCATTTCGACCGCAAGGAGAAATCTTTTACACACGTCACCCTGAATTTATTTCAGGGTCTTCAGCCGATGCTGAAACAAGTTCAGCATGACGTGCAATGTTCAAAGATTTCTCCATTCCGCTATGCTCCAGTCGAAATGACGACAAATATCATCCTTTCACAATCTTAATCTTAGAGAAGTTTTTATTCGATTTAAATCGTAAAATACCTCTTTCGTTCACTTTAAATTCTGTTACTTCCTTATCATCTACATATATCTTACCTACCTTAAATGGCAGGGCAATAATGCGGAAATCATACAGTTCATAATTTGGCGTGTACAATCCGTCTATCGTTTGCTCAATATTAAAACTGTTTCCATCTCCTTTTACATTAAATTTCTTCTCCAAATAAATATCCTGCTCGTAAGCGAAAGTATCGCCGTGGTCTTCGTACATAAACGAATTTACTTCGTAATCTGAATAATAAACATTCAACCACACCTCGTCGATATGCTTTTCGCCTACGTATTGCATTACCGGATATTCTGGCATAACCGAACCTGCTCTTACAAACAAAGGCATGGTATCTAAAGGTGTATCTATTACGTATTCATTCTCACCATTTAGCAGTTCCAATGTCCAATAGTTAAACCATTTTCCCTTTGGCAAATATACACGTCTAGATGAAGCGCCCTGCTCCAACACAGGGCAAACCAAAATTTTATCGCCAAAAGTAAACTCATCTTGACGGTAATGATTAGCAATATTTTCTTGCTCCAACATTGCCAATGGCCTCAATATCGGGAAACCGTAGCGGTGATGTTCCCAAAATACCGAATAGATATACGGCATCAGCTTGTAGCGCAGTTCTATAAATTTACGGTTGATAGCAGTAAATGGCTCACCAAAACTCCAAGGCTCACGCTCACGCGTATCACCAGCCGAGTGGGCACGCATAAATGGCGAAAACACACCCAACTGTATCCAACGGGTAAACAATTCGCCATCTGGCTCGCCACTAAAACCGCCAATATCGGTACCGCAAAAAGGTACGCCCGAAATAGACATTCGCTGGCACTGTATATTGGCAATTTTCAAATGCTCCCAAGTAGCCACGTTATCGCCCGTCCATACCGAAGCATAACGCTGCATACCCGAATAACCCGCTCTGGTTATAGTGAATGGGCGTTTGTTACGTTGTAGTTTCTTCAAACCTTCGTAGGTTGAACGAACCATTTGCATACCATAAATATTGTGCGCCTTACGGTGCGAGCCTCTATGTCCATCGTAATTATGACGAACATCATTAGGGAAAGTGCCCGAGCCAAAAACTGCCGGCTCGTTCATATCGTTCCAAAATCCGGCTACGCCCATATCAACCAGTTCTTTATATAAACCACCCCACCATTCTCTTACTTCGGGATTGGTAAAATCGGGAAACTGGCAACGTCCCGGCCATACGTGGCCTTCCATAAAATAATCATCGCTACGGCGGCAAAAATATCTATTCTCCTTGCCTTCCTTAAATACCCAATAATTATCATCAACCTTAATTCCGGGGTCAATCATCACTACGGTTTTCATGCCTATATTTGCCAAATCCTTTATCATTTTTTTAGGATCTGGAAAATATTTTTTGTTCCACGTAAAGCAACGATAGCCGTCCATGTAATCAATATCCAAATAAATGGCATCACAAGGGATTTGCTGCGACCTAAAGCCATCCACAATTTCCCTTACCTTACTTTCTGGATAGTAGCTCCAACGGCATTGATGATATCCGATAGCCCATTTAGGCGGCAGCTGATGCGTTCCGGTTAACGATTGGTAACGTTTCACCACATCCATCATGTGCGGCCCATGAATATAATAATACTGCAATTCTCCGCCATCGGCCCAAAAACTCGTCTTAGAATTATCTTCTTTACCAAAATCAAAATACGATTTAAAGGTATTATCGAAGAAAACCCCATAGGTTTCGCCCTGATTAATCCCCATGTAAAACGGAATGGTACGGTACAGCGGGTCTTGATCCCAACCATAAGAATAAGCATCGGTATTCCAATTCACAAACTTTCGTCCACGAAGATTTAAATTGCCAGATTTATCGCCCAAACCAAAAAAGTTCTCTTCGGCTTGGCAGTGTTTGGTAGCATATACATAATAGCCTCCAAATTCTACGTTTTCTTCCCAGTGCATTGCCGAAGCATCGCTACTGGTTACAAGACCCGTAATGTTATCCACAAACGATATTAAAAAATCGGCTTTACTTACCCTGCAAGTAACGGTATTGGTCGAAATCAGATAAGCATCAGGCATATCTTCCAGTTTAAAAGTGGTTACTTTTTGGTCCACCTGCTCTACGGCGTAAGAAAAATCGGCCAAGAAAACCCCATGCGGGGCTAAACGCACCCTGATAATTTCGTCGCTTACTACTCTAACCTCTACCCTTGCATTGCCATCAGAAAAATAAAACTTGTTCCCTTCTTTTTTTACGCTATTTACCGAAGTAAGATACTCCTTTACAATCGGTTTTAAATCTGTTACGGGATTATTTAGATGCTGTACTACTTCTTCCTCAAATTGCTCTTTGTTATGTATGTCTGTTATCTCTAATTCCTGATTAAGTTCTTCTTCCATATTATTTACGCTTTAAACCGTTAATAAAAACGGTTTGTTTTAATCATTTTGTTTTGTTTACGGATGTGTTTTATATAGATGTAAAAGATATTGTAAATATAGAATAATTAGCAACGATGCAAAATGTATTTGAAATTTTATGGACAATACGCTTATTTTTTTGAAAAGCAGCACCTGCAATCCTTGGGCTCCGAAAGTCCCGCTTTTCGTTACAAGGCCTCGCCCTTCGATAAACTCAGGGCTATGGGCTTTTCACTTCAATCGGGTTTATTTTATTAAAGACACTGCATAACTTTGTCAATCTTCTAGGCATATCATATTAAGATTGACAAAGTTTCAATTTATAACCGCTTCAACTATTGTCATTTCTTTATATCTTTATCAAGTAAAACAGTTGCGCAAAGCCGTCCTTTTTAGGAGAGATTGGCGTAATAAAGTTACTCCAATCTGCTAGTTATATGCTATGGTAGGACGACACACACGAACTAAAAGACAATGACGAAAATCTTAACATATTGCTTCGATAAATGGTGGCGACCTGTTCTTGTTTTCGGGTTGACAGCTTTAATAATGGTTTTGTGTGAACTGACCAATAAACCAAAACTTCAAGACTATTCTTTTTTATTATTTGTGCTTGGGTTTTTAGGACTAATTATTTCGACAATTTATCAATTAGTAAAAAGACGTTGGCGTTTCGCTATCTTGACGATAACAATTATTGGCGTTTCATTGGTTGCTTTTTTCTTTTATTCAATTGCTTTGTTTTGGAAAGACCAATCAATGCCAGACACATATGCGGACAACTTGAAAATTCCGACAGACATAAAAATCAATGAACCACTCGAACAAACAGAACCAACAAATATTGCTGACACTGACTTTTACATTTATAACTCGTTTCAACCTGGACTTTATCAATATGCCTTTTGGACAAAACGTATTGACAAAGGGAAAATTTATTTAAAAGCATTTGAAGTAACTCAAAATGACCCACTTTCTGTTGACAGACTTAAAGAAAGCTCAACAATATCTGTTTACAATCCAACCGACAGTTTAGCTATGTTCCAAATGGACAAAGGAAATTCACAATACGGCAGACCATTTACAATTTACGAAGGCGACTGGGGAAAACCTTATGCAGCAAGATTTGAGCTTTGGTTTGTGCCTGACAACGGTGGACAAGAGAGAAAACTAATTGAGAAAAACTATAAAATAGAAGGATGGCAACGGTAACAGACAAAAGAACCACAGCATATAACACGGGTTTTGCGTCAGGCGGGCTGACGTGCAAACTTGTAACTTTGTGCTAAAAATCCCCGCCCGAACGCAAAGCCCGAAACCGTTAACGGTCATAGAAAAACGACTACTTAAAATGATAACGAACGAATTTAAAATAACAATTCATATGGTTTCAAGTCTTGACGGAATTATCGCCAAACGGGACAATAGTATTTCGTGGTTTGACACAACGGACAACTATGATAAAGGCGTTGACGGACAAGACCCAGAAGAGTTTCTAAAAACAATAGACTGCTATGTTATGGGTTCAAAGACTTACGAACACGCTTTGGAACTTTCAAAAGCATACGGTTGGGTTTATGGCGACAAACCGACATTTGTATTGACGAAACGTAACTTGGCATCTGACAGACCAAACATTGAATTTTATTCGGGCGACTTGACCAAACTTGTAAACAAACGACTGAAACCAAAATATAAAAGTGTGTGGGTTGCAGGCGGTGCAATACTTACCAAAAACCTTATCCAACAAAAATTGGCAGACGAAATAAGATTAAGCATTTTGCCCATTATTTTAGGTGACGGACTTTTGTTTTTTGACAGCATTGGACAAGAACAAACATTGCACCTTAAAGACACGACGGCATACAAAAATGGAATGATAGAATTATGCTACGAAATAAAAAAATGACAGATAAGATAAGGAAAACTACGAACAGCTAAAAAGGGTTTGGCGTAATAGCGGGATAAGTGCTTCTATTAAGCATTTTCGCAAGGTTGAACGGTAGTAATTCTATCCAATTTTTTTGCTAAAAACCTGCACCACGCCAATACCCAAACCGTTAGTAGCATGCTTGGTATAAAATGTCAATTGGCATTCCAGTCTAATAAAAAAACTGAATTTGTTAATCTCAAATTTAAAAACCAATCGCAGTAGCAAATACTTTACACACTCCTAACTTGCTATTTAAGCACTTGTATTATTTTTGTAGGGTATAATTGCACAAAATGATTTCAATCCAATCTGTTTCACATCAATATGGTACTGCACCAGCATTAAACTTTGCCGATTGGCAGGTTAAAAACGGTGAGCAATGGTTACTTCTCGGACAATCAGGAAGTGGTAAAACTACATTGTTACATATTTTAACTGGCTTGCTTAAGCCTTCCAACGGTGAAATTAAAATCAACGAAACCAACCTCTACACCCTTTCATCGAAAAAACTGGATGAATTTAGAGGACAGCATATTGGTATTGTTTTTCAGCAACCGCATCTCATTAAAAGCCTAAACGTTACCGAAAACCTACTTTTGGCACAAAGTTTTGCAGGTTTGGCAACCAATAAAACACGTATAGAAGAGGTCTTGACTTCGTTGGATATGGCGCATAAAAAGAATGCCTATCCGCAAGAGCTTAGTCAAGGGCAATTACAACGTGTAACCATAGCTCGTGCGGTAATTAATAAACCTACTTTGCTCATTGCCGATGAGCCTACATCGAGCCTTGACGATAAAAATGCAGAAGCGGTTTTAGCCTTGTTAAAGGAGCAATCGGAACTAAACCAAGCTACTTTGGTGGTTGCCACCCACGATAAAAGAGTGAAAGATGCGTTTACCTTAACTTACAGTTTATCATGAGCCCATTTAAAATAAGCTGGAAAAACATTTGGTCGAAACCATTAAATGCCGCACTTAACATTTTGTTGATTGCCTTTGGCACTGGCATTTTAACCGTTTTGTTACTGGCATCAACCCAAATAGAAGACAAGTTAGAGAAAAACTCTAAAGATATTGATTTGGTAGTTGGCGCAAAGGGAAGTCCGCTGCAATTGATTTTAAGCAGTATCTATTACATAGATTTCCCAACCGGAAATATCCCGATGAAAGAAGCCCAAAAACTGATGCGCAATCCGTTTGTGAAACGTGCCGTACCTTTGGCTTTGGGCGATAATTACAACGGTGTACGCATTGTGGGTACCGATAGCAACTACATCAGCCTTTATGGCTTAAAAATACAGAATGGAAAATTTTGGGAAGCCGATTTGGAAGCTACCATTGGCGCTAATGTGGCCAAAGAGCAAAACCTAAAAGTCGGCGATACTTTTTTCGGCGGACATGGATTGACCGAAATGAGCGACCAACATAAAGACCACGCCTACAAAGTAGTCGGCATTTTAACGCCACAGGGTAATGTTACCGACAATTTGATTTTAACAGGCATCAGTAGTGTTTGGAAAATGCATGAAGAACATGACGAGAACGTTAATGATAGCATTCACGATGAGCATCACGAGCGCAAAGACCATGAGGAAGTGGCACATACCGACGACGACCGCGAATACACTTCGCTTTTAATCCAATACCGCTCACCAATGGCGGTAGCCATGTTTCCGCAAATGGTTAATCAAACCACCAATATGCAAGCCGCTAGCCCAGCGCAAGAAAGTACCCGTTTATTTTCTCTAATTGGTGTTGGCGTTGATACTTTGCAATGGTTCGCAGTACTGATTATGTTCATTGCAGCCATCAGCGTATTTGTTAATCTGTACAATTCGTTAAAGGAAAGAAGCTACGATTTAGCGATTATGCGAACATTAGGTGCATCAAAAGGCAAATTGTTTTCGTTAATCATACTAGAAGGATTAATTTTGACCCTAATAGGCACGCTTATTGGTGTAGTTTTGGGACATAGTATTTTAGAATTGATTGGGAATAACCAAGAAAGTAGCCAAGCAAAAATGAGCGGTTTGATTTTTATAAAAGGAGAATTTTATTTATTAGTGATAGGATTACTGATTGGCGTAGTAGCCGCAATTATTCCGGCTATACAGGCTTACCGTTCAAATATATCAAAGATTTTAGCAAAAAATTAACACACACAAATGAAGTATCTAGGTTTTATATTTTTATTATTCGTTGGATTTACCTTCAGTGCCAGAGCACAGCACGACCCAAGCGACCAAATTGTATCTGCCAATTGGGATGTGGTTGGTGATGTAGAGTTTAAAATGGCGAAAGAAGATACTGAAATGTATGCCATTTTTAACAACGACATTAAAAAAAGAGCAGGAAAACCATTCGAATTGGAAGGTTATATTGTACCAATTAAAGACGGCATGAAACAAAGTAAATTCATGCTTTCTACCTTGCCTATTAACCAATGTTTTTATTGCGGTAAAAACGGCGTACCTATTATGGTTGAAGTGCAATTGGCCGAGCCTACAAAGTTTACCTATCAAACCATTAAGGTAAAAGGAATTTTAAAGCTGAACGCAGGTAATGCTCTTGATGCTTCGCCAATTTCGTTAGTGGAGGGAAAAGTGATTAAGTAATCGTAAATAGACCTCGTAGGTTTTAAAACCTACGAGGTCTATTTAATTAATGTCCCGAATGTCCATCAGCACCGTGAGCGTGGCCATGTGCCAACTCATCAGCAGTTGCTTCTCTTACGGTTAAAATTTTACCGGCAAAGATTAAGTTTTTACCTGCCATCGGGTGGTTTAAATCAACCGACACATGTTCTTCGTGTACACCTGTAACACCTGCACGGAATTGATTGCCTTGATTATCTTGCAAGGGAATTACATCGCCAACGTTTGGCAATTCTGCGCCGCCTTCTTTAAACATGCTTACCGGCAAATCTACATGGGCAGCAGGGTCAATTTCACCATAGCCATCGGCAGCTTCTAATTCAAAACTATATTCATCACCAACGGTTAAACCCGCTAAGTGCTCTTCAAATTTCGGCAACATCATACCCACACCGTACAAAAATACAAGCGGATTTTCTTCAGTAGCTTTCTCTACAAAAACTTGGTTACCTTCTGGAGTTGTGGTATGTAGCTCGTAGGTTAGAGAAACTACCGTGTTTGGACTAATTTTCATTTATTTTTTATTTGCTTTTTATTGATGAACCTTTAAGTAGTATCATCTTTTATCTAATATGTTTCAGCGCCTCATCTATACTACCCACAGGCAGTTGACAGGTTTTGTTTCGGCAAATATAGATTTTTGTTTGCTCGCTTTGCTTATGTTTTAACAAAGGCAAGATACTTTTTGTTCCTGCCAATGTAATTTTGTTAGGGATGTAATGCCTGTCAAGTTCTTTCTTAACTGCTCTAAAATCAGTTCCGGCAATGGCAATTTCGTTGATACCATATACTTCATTAAGTAACTGGATACACCAATTGGAATACGCCGAGCCGTAAGATTTAATACGTGGCTGTACCGCTTTTAGCATAGCTTGTGCTTTGGCAATGTAACTTTCTTCATCAAAAAACAGCCCTAATTGATGTAGATTTTGCGCCATTACCGAATTGGAAGCCGGAATTACATTGTCCATTATTTCATGCTTACGGGCAATCAGGTTTTCGCCTTTGTTGGAAGTGTAGAAGAACATCACATTGGTTTCATCTGTAAAATTCGCTAATACATATTCTGTAAGTTCTTTGGCTTCGTTCAACCAAGCCTCATTAAAATCAGTTTGGTAAAGGGCAATTAAGGCTTCCATCAAAAACGCATAATCATCTAAAAAACCATTGATGCTTGCCTTGCCGTTTTTGTAATTTCTATATAATCCCCCATCTTCATCCATAAGGTTATTGAGGATAAAATTGGCTGCTTTTTTTGCTTTTTGGTAATAGATATCATTATCTAAAACCTGTGCTGCATCGGCCAATGCCTTAATCATTTGGGCATTCCAAGCGGTTAAACATTTATCATCTAAACTTGGCCTTATCCGCTTGTTTCTTTCTACTAATAGTCTAGTCTTAGTATCGGCAATGATATGTTCAAAATCAGCTTTGCTCAAACCGTATTTCGTCTGCAAATCTTTATCGGCATGTAAGCACCTCAAAATATTAACACGTTCTTCCTCCCAATTGCCATCATCAGTAATATTAAAATATTCGGCCAACAATTCCCGATGTTCCTCCACAATTCCATTAAATTCGGCCTTGCTCCAAACATAAAATTTACCCTCTACACCTTCACTATCGGCATCTAAAGCCGAATAGAACAAACCTTCGGGCGATGTCATCTCTCTAGCTACCCAGTCAATAGTTTGCTTTATTATTGTTGCGTAAGGCTCTAATTTCAAACATTGATAGGCTTCTGCATACAAACTCACCAATTGCGCATTATCGTACAACATCTTCTCAAAATGTGGTACATGCCAATGTCCATCTACCGAGTAGCGGGCAAAACCACCGCCAATCTGGTCGTAAATACCGCCCATGGTCATGGCTTCCAGTGTTCGCATTACGACCATCATCACGGCTTGGTCGTTTTTCAAATAGCCATATCGTAATAAAAACAGCCAATTATTGGGCAAAGGAAATTTGGGCGCACGATTGTAACCACCTTCCGTAATATCAAAATGACGTTTCCAAGTCTCAACAATTTCTACCAATTGTGCTTCGTTAAAAGTAAGTTCTTCGTTTGCGCCCTCAATCAGTTCTGCCTGTTGCAAACCTTCGGTCAATCGCTCTGCGTATTTGATGGCTTTTTGGGGTTCGTTTTGCCACAAATTGACGAGGTTAAGTAAAATATTAATCCAATCGGCCTTGCGGAAATAAGTACCGCCATAAATTGGGCGTTGGTCGGGCAAACAAATGGCATTTAAAGGCCAACCACCATTACCGTTCATCAATTGTACTGCCAACATGTAAATCTGGTCAATATCAGGTCGCTCTTCCCTATCTACCTTAATGCACACAAAATGCTTGTTCATCACTTCGGCCACTTCATGGTTTTCGAAACTTTCGTGCTCCATTACATGACACCAATGACAAGCCGAGTAGCCTATGCTTACAATAATGAGTTTGTTCTCGTCCTTCGCTTTTTTTAAGGATGTTTCGTTCCACTCGTACCACTCCACAGGATTATAAGCGTGCTGTAACAAATAAGGCGATGAGGCATAGATTAAACTGTTGGATTGCTGCATAGCATAAAGGTATAAGGTTTAAGGCGAAAGGCATAAGGTTTTGTAAAATTCCGATTATTTTTCTTTCTTTGACCCGATAACCCTAAGCCTTTTACCCTAAACCTTAAGACTTAGCAAAATGAAAATTACTCACACCGAAATCTATCGTTTTAGTATTCCAATGGAACCTTTTACCATTGCCACAGGCACTATGGATTTTGCCCAGAATACTTTAATAAGGATTTTTACCGATGAAGGCATACACGGCAGCGGCGAATGTTCGGCTTTTCCGATGATTGTTGGCGAAACACAGGAAACCTGTTTGGCAATGGCGAAAGATTTTGCCCAGATTTTAAAAGGCAAAGACCCATTGGATATTCCTGCCAGAATGGACGACTTGTTAGGCTATGCAGCGCATAATCCAACCATTAAAAGTGCTTTTGATATGGCACTTTTTGATATTGCTGCAAAACATGCCAATCAACCTTTATATCAATTTCTAGGAGGATACAAGCGCACCATAGAAACCGATATGACTTTGGGCATTGACACCGCAGAAAACATGGCTGCAAAGGCAGTAGAACATAAAAACAATGGTTGTAGGATTATCAAGATAAAACTGGGCAAAAAAGTACATCAGGATATTGAGCGTGTTGCCGCCATCAGAAAAGCTGTTGGAGATGAAATTACTTTGCGTTTGGATGCCAATCAGGGATGGAGTTTCGACGATGCAATTTTTGCCCTAACGGAACTGGAAAAATATAACATCGAGTTTTGCGAACAGCCTATGCGCACCTGGTTTGATGATAAACTTCCCGAACTAAATACAAACTCTCCCATTAAATTAATGGCCGATGAAAGTTGTTACAATCATCATGATGCCAGAAAACTGATTAACGCACAGGCTACTACTTTTTTGAATATTAAATTTGCCAAATCGGGCGGAATTTTGGAAGCTCAGAAAATACATGAGGTGGCTTTACAAAATGGTGTAAAGTGTATGATTGGCAGCATGTTAGAAAGCCGATTGGCGCTAACGGCTAATCTTCATTTTGCATTGGCTAGTCCCAACGTGGTTTATTTTGATTTAGATACCTGTTTATTAGGCCACTTGGTTGACCCAATTGTTGGTGGACTTACCTACGAAGGTTTTATGTTAGATGTTCCCGATACACCCGGAATTGGAGCAGAAGCTGATGAGTTCTTTTTAGAAAAATGCGAAAGCTGGACAGTTTAAGGTGGATGGTTTTAAGGTAAAAGGCGGAAGGTTTTAGTTCACAGTTGCAGTTAAGCAGCTTTCCAACTCTCCAACCTTCCTGCTTTCCACCCAAACAATCTACGAAGATTTTCGGAGTTCGTCTAAAAATATCGGGCGTTGGTCGATTTTATCATTCATGCTTGCAACGTTTTGTAATAGTTTGCGTCTTATCAACAAAACAAAAACACAAATCAATTATGAAACAAAGAACTACTTCGCTATTCGCTATCGGGATTTTAGCTTTAGCCATCGGCACATCATCAGTTAACGCAAAAGATGCAGTAAACCCTATTACTACTACCTATAAATACAAAACTTCGGACCAGCAACAAGCACCAAAGAAATTAATCATTTCGGGCAATGTAGAGGTTACTTTAGTACAAGATTATGAAAGTAAAAAGCTATACACTAACGAAGGTACTGCAAAAGCCAGGATTTATAGTACAGATGATGCTATTTACGTATCAACCAAAAAAAATTCGGAAACCGCAAAAATCACATTGTATGTAAGTAATATTTATAGAGTTGACGTTTCTGGAAATGCGGTAGTAAATACCAAAAATACTTTAAACACACAACATTTACAAATTATTTTACAAGACGATGCAAAGGCCGATATCAGCTCTAAAACCGAAAGTCTATACACTAAATTGAGCAACGAAACTGCTTTAAAATTAAACGGAAGCACCCAATTACTAGCTATATCAACCAACGAATTGGCCACTTTAAACACTAAAAATTTTAGAGCTGCAAAAACAGAAGTAGAAAAAAGGAATTCGGCCGATTACGCCAAAACAAAATAAAAAATTACACACACAAATGTAAGCGCTATATCGGTTAGATATAGCGCTTTTTTTATACATCAATAAAACACTATATTAGCAGCCAAAAGTTATTATTGGCATGAAGAACATCACTGATAGACACGAATATATCCTCAAAAAATTAAAAGAAGACGGCAAAGTAAGTATTATAGAACTTATAGATTTAATGAAAGTTTCCGGTGTAACCATCAGAAAAGATCTGAAAATGCTGGAAGACAAAAATTTGCTGTTCAGAACAAGGGGCGGTGGTTCTATCAAAAATCCGTATGCCAGCGAAAGGAGCATCTACGAGAAAGAGCTCATCAATGCCGATGAAAAGCAACGCATAGCCAAAGCCGCTTTAAAACTCATTAAAAATACCGATTCTATTACCATTGGCTCTGGCTCTACCGTTTTTGAAGTGGCCAGATTTTTAAACCCTACCGAACATATCACTGTAATTACGCCAGCCCTAAAAGTGGGTTTGGAATTGAGCAATCGAAACAATGTGGAAGTGCTGCAATTAGGCGGCATGATTAGGGCTAATTCCTCTTCGGTTGCGGGCAATTTTGCCGAAAAAATATTGGAAGAAATCTCATGCGGTATTCTGTTTTTGGGGGTTGATGGTATCGACCTTGATTTTGGCTTCTCCATTACCAATTTAGCCGAAACCTCATTAGACCAAAAAATGATAGAAACTGCACAAACAGTTGTGATACTCGCCGATAGCACTAAATTCGACAAACGGGGATTAGGCAAGGTGTGTTCCTTTGAACAGGTTTCTTATTTAATTACCGATGATAAAGTGCCAGAAATTACGGTACAGCAATTGGAAGAAAAAGGGGTAAAGGTTATTATTACATAACCCCCATCCCTTTTTTATTTTTCGTCATTGCCAGCTTGACTGGCAATCGTAATGCAACCAAAAGGCCCATTAATCGCATTAAGATTACCTTTGGTGAGCTCGCAAGCTTGGTTCCCGTTTTCACGGGAATGACAGGCAGGATTAAACTAAGCTTCTACTTCTTCGTGCAAATAAGCGCCAGTACCCAATAATTCCTCCCTTATCAGATTTACATCCAATTGCGATGGTTTTACACCATTTCTGATGGCTAATTTAGCAGCCCTACCTGCAGCTTCGCCCATGGCCATACAAGGTGCCATTACCCTAATGGCCGACATGGCTTCGTGCGTAGTAGAAATAGAACGACCTGCCACCAACAAATTTTCTACTTTTTGTGGCACTAAGGTTCGATAAGGAATATCATAACTATCGCCACACCAAGTTAAAGTACATCCGCCGCCCTCCGGATGGTGAATATCCAACGGATAACTTGCTACGGCAATCGAATCATCAAAACGGCGACAACTTAAAATATCATCGGCAGTCATTACATATTGCCCTACGATACGACGGGTTTCCCTAATACCCAAGAAAGGCGCCATTTTGGCAAACATGGCATTTTCAAAGCCCGGTACAAATGCCTTTAAATAGCGTTGGATTTCTTCTACCTGCCTGCGGCCTTCTATTTCTCCAAAAGTAAGGCTTTCGGGATTAGTGCCATCCACACCGTTTATCCTCGACATATTTACCCATACTTCGCCCTCACGCAAGCCCGTAATTAAAATGGTACGTTCTACCGGCAAATCATAACCTGCTTCGCGGGCTTTTTGCATTACGCTACGTAAACCCACCACAATAAATTGGTTGTTCTGTCCAAAATATTCGGCAGGGATAAAGTCGGTTAAATAAGTTCTGGGCTCTTCGGCGATGGACAAGCGTAATTTTTCGGTATCTACATTGCCCATGCAAAACATTAGCGTTGGTGGTTGCGCACCGCCAACATCGTTGCCCTGTTCGCATGGCACGCCAGCTTTAAAGGCTACATCGGCATCGCCGGTACAATCTATAATGGTTTTAGCCAATATGGCTTCCCTACCCGATTTGCTTTCAATAATAACGCCTTTAAGTTCGTCGCCATCTTTTACCACGCCTGCGCAAAATACATACAGCAATACTTTCACGCCTGCTTCGGCCAATACTTTTAGTCCGATGTTTTTTACCGCTTCCGGCTCTACCAAAGTTAGGCTCATGTGTAACGGACAAGGTCTGTGTTCTGATGCGGCATCAACTTCTTTTAGCCTATCGATAAATTTTTGCGGCAGGCCTTTAATAATCTGATTGCCTTTTTGCCCCAAAAATCCCAAGATTGGCAAACCGATAGTCATATTTCCGCCAATGAAGCTCCTATTGTCTATCAAGGCTACCTTTAAACCGTCAGAAGCTGCCGCTTGAGCAGCAATAATACCTGCCGGGCCGCCACCTACCACCAGTACATCTACTTCCATGCGTACCGGAGTTTCTCTTGCAGGTTCGGCGATCGTTTTAACACTTCCCATTTATATAAATTTTTATTTTTCTATTTATTTAACCACAAAGTTTTTCTTTTAACCACATAGGCACATAGTTTCTTATTCTAAATCGTCTTTTATTATATAAGATGCCTAAAGGCATTACATAGCCATATATAGGCTCTGTGTTAGAAGATTTATCTTACTATTTCCTATTTAAAAAACAAGAACATTTCTATGTGCCTATGTGGTTTCATTTTCAAGCAGTTTCGTTAACAAAATCTTACACCTTTCTCACTTTCTCTTTTCTTACCATTGTCCATAGTATAAATACCGCTATCGGGTGCATAAACGCCATGGCTATAAATATAGTTCCCGCACCTAACGAACCCATCATTTGCCCAACAAAATAGTTGAACAACACCGCACCTAAAGCTCCAAAACCTCCGGCTATACCCAATACAGAAGCTACATTTTTTACAGGAAATGCTTCGGCAATAACCACGCTGACGGTAAACAACCAACTTAAACAAGCCACCGCTACCAACGCAAAAATGGCGATGGTTAAGAACGGATTTGATACAACCGTAGTTAGACAGCATAAAGGTGCTAAAACAGCTATGGTGCTTAACATAATTTTTCGAGCTTTTAAAGGCTCTTTCCCTTTTCGCACCATGTGGTCTGACCAAGCTGATGTGCCTATCGCCCCTAAATCGGCTACGAGAAAAGGTATCCAACCGAACATGCCTATTTGTACTAACGATAAGCCCGATTGTTCCTGTAAATATCCAGGCAACCAGAACAAACAGAAATACCAAACCGGGTCGCTCACAAAGCGGATAAGCAAAATACCCCATAGCGATTTGGTTTTCCACAGTTGCCCCCATGCAAACGCTTTTTCTTCATCTATTTTAGCTGTACCTACGGTTTCTTCAATGATTTCTTTTGGCGGTTCTCTATAAATCAGAGACCAAAGCAGGGCGATAATCAGCCCAATAGTTCCGGCGACGATAAATACTGTATGAAAATTGTATCTTATGGCCAACCATGCCACCATTGGAGGAGCTATAATTGCACCGATAGAACTTCCGGCTACGCACAGACTATTTGCAGTAGCCCTCAATTTGCCCGAAAACCATACCGTTACCACTTTTATCTGCGCCGGAAAATTGGTAGGTTCGGATGCTCCCAACATCCCTCTAAAAAACAAGAAAGACCCAAATGTTTTGGACAGACCACCACCAAAACAGGCTACAGACCAACCCACAATACCTGCCAACATTACCTTACGCTCGCCCCATTTATCTACCATCCAACCTGCAACCGGATACATCAGGGCATAAAATATAGTAAAAATGTTCAGTACCAAAGCGTAACCATCATCGCCCAAATTATATTCCTTTTTTAGCATAGGTTTAAGGATGGATACAATTTGCCTATCGAAATAATTGAATACAATAGCCATAAATATTACGCTGATAATGAACCAACGTCTGCGTTCGGGAATTAAAAAAGGTTTAGCCATTGTAATTTTAATATTTGGTTTAATTTTTTTAAACCTCGTAGGTTTTGAAAAACCTACGAGGTTTGACCCAATCTACATTGTAGTATTTAATTTTTCTAAAGTAAACTCCCCGTTGTCATCCAATTGGAAAAACGTTAACGAAGAATTATGCTGTACTATTTTTCTATAATTTTTTAGTGGCATCCCCAACTTGTGGGCCATATAAAAACGATTGATACCGTTATGTCCCACTACTAAAATGGTTTGGTTTTTATGCTTGGCCAACATTTCCCCGAAAAATGCATCTACCCTTTCTATTACCTGTTGGGCAGTTTCGCCCGTACCTCCGGCCTGTGCGGTGGCAGGATTTTGTTCCCATTGTTGCCAAACCAAAGGATTTTCGGTCACAAATTCATCACGTCTCTTGCCCTCCCAATTACCAAAATCTATTTCTATTAAACGTTTGTCAACCGTTACATTTTCATTACCCGAAGCAATTTTAGCGGTATCATTGGCTCGTTTTAATGGCGATGAATACACGGCATCAATTTTTTTACCTTTTAGCTGTTCAAAAACAGCTTTGGCTTGTAATATTCCCTTTTCCGTAAGGGCTAAATCAGTTCTTCCACAATAGCGATTGCCATCGGCATTATAGGCGGTTTCGCCATGTCTCAATAGATATACACTAAGCATAAATTTCTTCTTCGGTAATAAATTTTCGTTCTACAAATTCCCTTAAAAATGCTGTATAATACCCATTATAGGCTGCTACAAGTTCAGGGTTAGGCAAAATTTCTTTTTCTACGATAGCCAAAGCCCCAACGGCTTCAATAATATTGGTAAAATGGGTTTTTGATGCCGCTAAAATAGCTGCACCTATTCCGCCAGAAACATATTTCATTTTCACTATTTTTTTATTGAGCACCGAACTTCTGATGTTCAGCCAAACATCGCTCTTACTGCCGCCGCCTGCGGTATAAACCACCGCCACTTTTTCGGCCGATAAATCTTCCAACAATTCGTAAGCGTAACGCTCCAAAAATGCCACTCCCTCCATCGATGCCGCAAATTTTTCTGCTTGGTTTAATCCATCAGCACCAAAACCGTAAGCCTGTGGCGCTAAAATGGGGAAACGTTCGCCCTGCTGCATTAAAGGATAAACCAATTTCCCGGTTGGAATTAACTGCTCAGCGCTGTTATTCAGTGCGTTCAAATCTGCATCGGCAAACTGCGTACTTACCCAATCTGCTCCGGTATTGCTTGCTCCGCCCGGCATCCAAAGCCCATCAACGGCATGTTTATGACTGTAAATTCTTCCCTGTGTATCTATAATTTCTTTCTTGGTAACTCCCTTTACCACCAACGTTGTGCCTATGGTGGTATTCCAATCGCCGGGTTTAATAGCTCCGGCGGCAATTTGCGAAGCGCAACCATCCGTAATACCTACCGTTATCAACGTTTCTCTGCTTAATCCCAACAAATCGGCTTGTTCGGGGGCTATGTTACCAATTATCGCTCCCGATGGTTTTACTTCGGGTAAATACACTTTTTTAATTCCCAAATGTTCGGAAATATATTCGGGCCATTGCATATCGCCCACATCGTAGCCCGATTTAAAAGCGTTGGTATAATCGGTAATGCCCCATCGGCCACTTAGTTTGCCCGTGATATAATCGGCGGCGTGTATCCATTTGGCCAAATGCTTTGCCTTTTCGGGATAGGTTTGCGCAAACCACAACATTTTCGACAATCCGCATGAGGCGTTAAAAGTGGTAAATCCCTTTCCGTGATATTTGGTGGCCGCTTCGGTGCAAATTTTGCCCTGTGCTTCCGAACGTTTATCGCTGTACATGATGGCGTTATGCAAGGGTTTGTTTTCCGCATCAAGCGGGATGACCGTTCCCGATGTAGAAGTAACCCCGATAGCTTTGATAGCGGTAATATCTATGGTATTTTTTACCGAATTCGTCATTTTTTGCAACAAGGCCTGGCAACATTGCCACCATTCTTCGGGCGATTGCTCCTGCCTTGATGCTTCATTGAGCTGAAACACCATGCCATCTTCAAAAAACAGTTGGCCCGTTTGGTTTAAAAGCACCACCCGTACACCTTGCGTACCTACGTCTATTCCTATAAAATATGCTGTTGTTTGCATGTTAGTTTCCCATTTCCCTAAGAACGCTCTCTAAAGGATTTCCTTGTTTTTTTCCAACTCTCGTAATTTTCTTGGTCTTTAGCCAACGGGTTAGGTGCTGTTTCTTCTTGCACCACTCTTTTCATCTGCGGTTTACTCAAAGCCCCATTACAAATCAACGCTCCGCCAACCGACGACGACTGCCTGTAAGTATCGCAAATGACTACTTTCTTACCTATCAAATTGGCAATCATTTGCCGTAAACGCCTGCTTTGCACACCACCGCCGCAAGCCAGCACGTAATCTTTGTGGTGCGGCGAAACTTCGTGCAAACAATCGTAATTTTCTTTGATGCAGCAAGCAATATCCCACATCGTGGCGAAAACAAAATCGGCTCTTTTTAGCGTGTGCGAAACAGGTACATCGAAAATAAAGCCCCCTCTCAAAATCGGGGTTTTCTCATAGGCTATCAACGAGCCCAACGAGGCCACACACTCACTACCATCAACCGCTTTAAGTTCTTCTTCCATCACCTCGTAAGGCTCATTGGGATAAAAAACCTCTTTTAAACGTTGGTAGTTTAGTCCCGTAACTCCGGCGTTAGTTTCCACCATAAAAGTATTGGGCTCGATATGTCTGCCTGTCCAAGTGCGCTGTGCTGCGTCTATTTCGTAGCTTTCGCTAATTTTGATGATAGGTGTGGTAGTGCCCGATACGATGATTACATCGTTGGCCGATGGCTGTGTGCTTTTTGCGGCTAACTGGGTATCGGCTCCGCCAACTACTACCATAGCATTGGGGTTTATACCAAACTCAACAGCTTTTTCGGGTTTTATCTTTCCCAAAATCTGTCCCGAAGCTACCAATGGTGCTAATATGGAGGACTGTATACCAAATATTCCACACAATTCATCGCACCATTTTTGGTTTTGCACATCGTATAAAAGCGTTTCTGATGCATGGGAGTGTTCGAAATGTGGAACTCCGCTAAAAGCATATTCTACCCAATCGCTAATGCTAAGTACTAAGGCTGTTTTCTCGGCTATTTCGGGTCTTCTTTTTTGTATGCCTACAATTTTTAGGGCAGAGAAAAGTGAAGTGGGATATCGACCTGTTTTTTGGTAGATAGCCGTTTTATCGTTCATCAAATTTTCCCATTCACGCCCTCTGTGGTCGATATTGGGTAAACCGATTAGGGCCTCTCCTTTATCATCTACCAGTACAATACCCTCTCGCTGACTGGTGGCCGTTACCGCAATAATTTCACAATTGGCACTGGCTAGTATCTGCATACTCATTTGGCGAATTTGCTGCCACAAGTATGAAGGTTCAAAATATATCGAATCAGGATAGAGGTTATCTTTATGATACTGGACATCTTCTATCCTTATGCCCAAAATTTCGCCATCGGGAGCAATTACGGCTACTCTGGCGTTACCCGTTCCAATATCTATTACCAAATAGGCTTCTTTCATTTGAGTTACGATTTTGCTACCAATGCTTCCTGTTTCCATGCCAACAATTGTTTATTTAAGATGGCCACATGGTGGTCTTCTACCTCAAATGTAGCTCCTGCCGTGTGAGGAGTGGCCAACACGTTGGGGGCATTTATTAGCTGATAGTCCAGTTCATCAGGAGGTTCATGGTCAAACACGTCTAAGATAGCACCTTTAATCTTATTGTTCAATACTACCTCTATTAGTGCATTCCTATCTACTACACTTGCTCTTGCAGTGTTAATGAAGATGGCATCTTCTTTCATAGTGTTCAACAGGGAGGCGTTTATCATGCCGATGGTATGTTTATTTACCGGCAGATGAATGGATACAATATCGCATGAATTGAAAATATTTTCTAAGGTAGCCTTTTCATAAGCCGAATCGTATTCTTCTACAAAAGGGTCGTAAAATTTTACCGGACAGGGATAGGGTTTTAACATTTCGGCAATGCGCTGACCAACTGCACCAAAACCTACCATACCTACGGTTTTATTGGCCAATTCGTTACCTTTAAATTGCAAGTATGAAGTATGTGCGCCTTCGCCCCAATTTTTGCTAACAAGCCATGCTCTACTTGGGATTACTTGCCTCATAAAAGCAATAACCGTAGCTATCCACATTTCGGCCACCGCCTGTGCATTGCGGGCAGGGGTATGAAATACCGGAATACCCAATTGTTGGGCAGTTGATACCGCTACATTGGACGGTGTGCCGCGGCATACACCAATAAATTTTAAATGTAGATTTGCATTGATTACCTTTTCAGTAACATCATCATGTTCTGTAATTAGCGCATCGGCATTAGTGCGTTCAAGAAGCGCCAATAATTCTTCTTCGTTATAGGCTCTTCCCTGTTTTTTCCAAGGTTCGTAAACAACCTCACCTAAATTATCTGCAACAAATTCTCTCCCTTTCTCATTATAGGGAGCAGTAATTAATATTCTCATATATTTTTATATCAATCTATTATATTAAATTATTGGCTTTTACTTTATAAGTACGCAACCGCATAAAATGGGATTAACTGTGCTTACCCCCTTAAAAAGCTCTAAAAAACAACTATCGAGGCATTTTACGCATACATTTTACAATATTTGGCTTGTTTGTATTTAGTTATTCAAATAAACGAAAAAATAATTAAATAAAACAAAATTTAATATAATTAAACTATATAAAAAATAAATGAAATAAAAATAAAATAAAAAAGCCTTGCTACTCATTAAAGTAGCAAGGCTTATAAGAAACATTGAAAAGCCTCTTATTTTAGCTTGGTAACACCTTTAGCCTTTTCTATATCTGCCAGTTGCGTAACAGTGGCCGAAGAAGCATCATTTTTGTCTTTGCATAGTGAAGCATAATTAGTAGCTCTAGATACATACCATTTCTTTTTTGCAGAATTATATATTCCACCCAACATCAGGAACTGACCGGAATCTTTCTCTAATCCAACCCCTTTTGCACTAGGATATAAAAAAGCATCGGTATTTCCCCCGTCTCCAAAGTACTTGCTTTTCTTTAAAGTATATAAATCATTTTCAGGCACTAAATATCCAACTCCAAGAGCCGCATTGTACGAGGCAATTAACGACGTAGCCGATATAGGGCTAGCAGTAGCAACAAATACGGCATCTATTGGAACAGAAGCACCCGTAACGCCTGTACCGGCAAAAACACCAATACCTACAGGATTTGCACTACCATTGGGCAGCAAACCATCGGTCTTTTCACCAAAACCATCTCCAACCACAGTACCATCCGCCGCTCCTTTATATTTGATAGCCCTAATCCAATTACCTCTATTAGCTATATTTTCCGCCTTTTCACTAATATCTGTACTTTGGTTTTTTTGCCAGTAGCCTACTATACGCTTCTTCTCTCCGCCCACATAAAAGAATGAACCTTTTGCCGCTTTTCCTTTAGTTAAATCAAATTTAAAAGTCCGTACCCCACCTGCCGCCCAGCCATCAGCTGTTACAGAGCCCAAAGTTCCAGTATTCACACATCTTACCAAAGCATAAGGCGTAACAGAAAAATCAATATCTTCCGTAGCCATTAACTGTATATACTCATACCCTCCATCTCCCCCAACAGGGTCAATCATCATTCCAGTAATAATTATCTGAGCTCTAGCCTGCAAAATAACCCCTAGTAGCGCAAACAACATCATCATCTTTAATTTCATAAAATTTATTTTTATTATTTAACAACAAACTTAGATGCCAATTGACTATTCATTTGAAATGTCAACACATATACGCCCGGAGATAACACAACATCAAAAGAAATTTCATTTACTCCAATCGAAATGGATTTATTTAGCGTTTTTATTTTTCTACCCTGAATATCAGATAGGATAATTGTGCCATTGCCCCCTACAGGTGTATTTAGCTTTGCCAGCACCGTGCCTCCATTAGAAGAAACCGAAAGAACCGCATCATTAAAATTAAATGTTGCAAATACCACTTTACTTTCAGAAGACTTACCGTCAAAATCTACCTGTACAAGTTTATAATAATTAGTACCGGCAATAGGTTTTTTATCAGAGAATTGGTAATAAGAAGCGTCATTTTTTGTTCCTGCTCCATTTAACCTACCTATTTCATTAAAATTTTTACCATCTATAGAACGTAACAGTTTGAAATAATCATTGTTTTTTTCAGATGCTGTAGACCAATAGAGATTAACAGTTCCATTATCTTTTTTTGCGCTGAAAGATGACAGTTCTATAGGCAATGTGGTTACCCCATCACTCTCTATCATAGCCAATGTAGCAAAATTAGCCGCACCCGCATTGTCCTTATTGGGAATTAACGCAACATAAGTAGTGGTCCTTGCCTCAATCCATGTTTTGGTGTGTGGATCATATTTACCTCCCAATTTCAAAAAATTCCCATAATCGGCACTTAGTCCAATACTAGTCGCATTTTGGTAAAGAAAAGCGAATTTGTTTTTCGTGCTACTCCCAAAATATGCACTACTTTCATAATGATCATTATCAGGCACCTTATACCCTCCCGAACTATAAGTTGTAGCAGTAGCACCAATCGGATTAGCCGTGGCCACAAAAATAGCATCTATGGGGGCAGATGTCCCCGTAACATTTATACCTTCAAACACCCCTATGCCAAAAGGGTTGGCTTCGCCATTTGGAAATAACCCAGAGGTTGAATTGCCAAAATCATCAAATGCAGAAGAGCCATACGGAATAACCCTAATCCAATTTGAGGAACTTATGTCTAATGTACGGACACCCGGATTTACATTTGTGGAATGATAAACATATCCCGCAATGGTTTTTTCAGGCCCTCCAACATAAAAAAACGTTCCCTTGGCCGCAGTGCCGCTGGTAAGATTAAATTTATAAGAACGATCTCCCCCCACCGCCCATGCCTTGGCTGGATCTACCGCACCTAAAGAACTGGTATTCTTACATATAACTACCGAATAGGGTGTAACCGAAAAATCAATGTCTTCTGTAGCCATAAATTGTATATATTCATATCCTCCTTTATGGGTAAGCCCGTGAGAAACGGAATTTTCGGCTGGAGCATCACTACCTCCTGGATCATACATCACTCCTGTAATAATAATTTGTGCCTTTGTCTGCATAAACACAACAGCAAGCATAAGAATAGTAAAAATTCTTTTCATACATTTTGATTTTTAAGTCTTTAACTAATTAACATAGCTAACTAGCTTAAACTTGGGTTTATAATTTGATTAAACAATAAAACTTTTGTTTTATTTCATATGTATAAAAATATGTAAAATAAATAATAAAACAAAATAAAAAGAACACATAAACAAACAACAAACATTAAAGAAATACGAACACATTTATTAAAATAAAGCTATAAAACATTAAAAATCAGACAAAAAAATATTTTTTCGTTTTTATTTCTTTTTATTTTAACTTTATAATTAAAACCAATATAAAAAACCAAAAATGAACAAAAAGAAAGTAAAAAATAGTAAAAAAACTATTTCGAGGCGAGATTTCGTTATTGCAACTACGGTTACGGGGATTAGTTTAACCGTTTTTGGTTGTAAAAAATCTCCGAAATCAGGCGGCACTCCAACTCCAATTGGCGGCGGCAATACACTAAAAATAACTAATGCAGTTATCCCTAACAGACTTAGTTTTGCCGTAGGAAGTGATTTTTCTTTTCAGGGAGGAGGTTTTGCAATGGGCGATAAATTGGTTTTTGTTTCCTTAACAGATGCTACAAAGAGTTTTACCGTTGATCTCAAATCTGTAACTGCCAATAGTTGTACTTTCACTGTTCCGCCGGGTTTTATTCCTAATAGCTACCGCATTACTGTTGTTCGCGGTAATCAAAGCTTACTATTAGGATCAAGTACAATCGAAGTTCCTTTTAACAATATACCTGACCTTGCGGGGATGACCGTTAAAGGTTCTGTTTATGCCGCAGGTGTAGGTATTGCGAATGTGATTGTTTCAGACGGTGTGGAGGTAACCAAGACAGACCAAAACGGCATTTATTACCTGGCCTCCAAAAAAGAAAAAAACTTTGTTTTCGTATCGATACCGAGCGGATATGAGATTACCAATAATAACAGTATACTTCCTGCTTTTTATAAGGGCTTTTCGACCAATGCCGCCATAGTAGAAACTATAGATTTTGAGCTTAATGCCGTAAATAACGATAAACATGTGATGTTGGCCTTGGGAGATATGCACTTAGCCAATAGGAACAATGACGTGTCCCAATTCCAAAATGGGTTTTTAACTGATGTAGCAAAAACTATTACCAAATACAAAAACGAAGGCTATAAAGTATATGGACTAACACTTGGAGATATGACATGGGATGCGTATTGGTATGCAAACAATTACAGTTTTAGCCAATACTTAAGCCTAATGAAAACAATTAACATCCCTGTTTTTCATACCATGGGCAATCACGACAATGATCCCTACATTAATGCAGATTGGCAGGCAGAAACCAGTTTTAGAGCAACATTAGGCCCTACTTATTACTCTTTTAATGTGGGGAAAGTGCATTATATAGTGTTAGACAATATTGAGTACATCAACACAGGAGCTTCACAAGGAACAGTTGGCAGCAGAAACTATAATGGTGTTATTGTAGCAGCCCAAATTGCCTGGCTAAAAAAGGATCTGGCAATGATTACCGACAAATCGACACCAATAGTAATTAGCATGCATATACAGTTAAACAATAACCCAACCTTAAGTGGGCAAAATGAAACTGCTACCTTACGCCTAAACAACTCCACTGAATTTATTAATGCACTTGCAGAATTTACTGATATAAATGTAATTACAGGCCATACACACATTTGCTATTCTTATCAAAATAATGCTAAGCTAATGGAACACAATTCGGGTGCTATTTGTGCTACTTGGTGGTGGACCGGCAAAAACGGCTATGCAGGCAATCATATTTGTAAAGATGGTGCTCCGGGCGGATATGTCGTATGGAAGTTTAACGATAGAAATTATCAATGGTTATATAAATCTATTGGGTTTGAGGAGAACTATCAGTTTAGGGCATACGATTTAAATAAAGTACATATTACCGCAGCTAAGTATGCTCCCAAAAGTACCGATGCTAAACTTACTCCTTATGTTGGTAGTTATGGCACGGCCAATAGTAACAACGAAATATTGGTAAATGTTTGGGGATATGATAAAGAATGGAAAGTAGAGATATCGGAGAATAGCTCGCCATTAACTGTATCTAGGGTAAGAACGCTAGATCCGCTACATATTATTTCTTATGAAGCACTTAGGCTAAATGCTGGTGCAGATCCTACAGAAGACTTTGTAACCACCAACTCGGCGCATTTCTTTAAAGCCAAGGCAAATAGCGCTACTTCATCAATTGTAATAAAAGTTACCGATAGGTTTGGCCATGTTTATACCGAAACTATGACCAGACCAAAAGAGTTTACGGTTGCTTCTAAATAACACAATGCAGGCGTTTTTATAAAAACGCCTGCATTGGTTTAAAATCTTTTTATTGATTTTATTTTGTGATTTCTCAATTATCCGTTCTAAAGGATGATGCCGGAAAACCCTCCGTATTGTACAAATTGCCCACTACCCAAGCCTTAAAGCCATAACGTACCGCTATCGGCTTTTTTACTTCGCTTGCTGTTATCTCAATGCTGTTCCCTTTAATTTTTACATCGGCGGCTGGGTAAAACTTTTTATCGTTTCCGGCCACTTCAAAATTGGCATTGTTCTCTTTGCTAAATTTTAATCCCTTTTCGGCATAAGCAAAATGCAGAATAGCCTTATTCCCCTTAATATCTAAAGATTGATACATTGGCCCTTGATAGACCAAGTCTTTAAATCCATAGGTTTTGTTCAATACCAAAGGCAACATTCTATCAGCTAGTTTTTCCTTATATGGTGGATGAATAGTATTTTCCGTTCCAAGATCTGTATTAACTACCATGCCCGAATTAGGAACGACCTCTAAACTTTTCAACTGCGCTTCCCTTAAAAAAGGCACGTAAGAGTCGAAAGCCGGAGGTTTGGCATAAGGCGCAATCTGTACATAGTAGAAGGGGAATTCACCATTGTTCCAACGCTTGCGCCAATCAGCTACCATTGCCGGAAAAAGTTTAGCATATAAAGCAGGTTTCTCTCTATTGCTTTCGCCCTGATACCACAACATTCCTTTTATGGTAAAGCCTATCATGGGGTTTATCATGCCATTGAACAATCCAATAGGTACTGTTTTTTTCTCCAATGCACTGTTTTTCTCAACAGGTAGGTTTTTAATTTCCTCAGCAAAGGAACTTAAACTCTCCCTGCTCATCCATGCCTCAATGGGCGTACCACCATAAGCCACTTGTACAATACCTATTGGCATATTAAGTTTACTGTGTAGCTTTTGGGCAAAAAAATAGCCTAATGCACTAAATGCAGGTGTGTTCTTAGGATTTGCAGATAACCATTTTCCACGCAAATTATCTAAGGGTACACCCCAAGTTTTATGCTGTCCCCTAAAAAACCTTATCTGGTTGTTGGTAGAATTGGCAATGGCTTCGGGTCCTCCTTCAATAGGCTCTTCGGCTTTTCGGCCTGCCATCGGCATTTCCATGTTCGATTGGCCAGAAATAAACCAAACCTCTCCTATCAACACATCTTTAATGATTACCGGAGAACTATCGGTAACAGTAATTTGATAAGGGCCACCCGCTTTGGGCGTAACTACCTTTACTTTCCATGTACTATCGGCATTTACCTTTACGGTATATTCCTTTTTGTTCCATGAGGTCAATATACTCACCTGTTGGCCGGGCGTTGATTTGCCCCAAATGGCGGCATTGCTCTGCTGTTGCAATACCATACCGTTACTAAACACATAAGGTAATATTACCTCTGCATTGGCATGGCGAGCTAGGGCAATCAGCAATAATATGGTGATAATTTTTCTCATTTGTTTAAATTTTTAAAAGACTTACGAAGTTTAAAAACTTCATAAGTCTGTTTTTATTGCACCACAATTTTTTGCGACAAGTTATTATCTTCTAAAACCAATCTAACAACATAAATACCTTTTTGCAAGTCTAATGTAGTTGCTGTACTGTTTGTTCCAACGGTAACAGCAAGTGTTTGGGCAATAACTTTTCTACCGTTTACATCAAAAACGGCAACATTTGCCAAACCACTATTTTTGGCTTCGAAAACCAAATTAAGTTTACCGCCTGCATAGTTGATGACTACTCCTGCATTTGCCAAACTTGCATAAGCAACAACCTCTTTGCTATAAGAATCTGTACCATTATTATCCACTTGTTGTAGTTTGTAATAGTTAGCTCCCACAACAGGTTTAGTATCTATAAACTGGTATTTCTGTGTGGTTGATGAATTGCCTGCCCCTTGTATTTTGTTGCCTATAGCTTCAAAATTGGCATTGCTACCTACTTTTCTCCAAACTTGGAAATAGCTGTTATCTTTTTCGGAAGCGGTTGACCAATTTAACTGGACGCCCTGATGGTTTGCTTTGGCTGTAAAAGAACTTAATTGGATGGGAAGTGGCGTTTCATCTAGAGTTGTGTTATTTTCCAAATTGTTCAAAATAGTAGTAGTATTAGCCTCTGCATCAGCACTCATAGTATAAGTGCCTATTGAGCGTACTGTTGTCCATTTTTTTGCCACTGTATTATAGATTCCCAAAAATTTATAAAATCTACTTCCTGTATTGGCCGCCGCCAAATACAAACTATTTCCATCAGCATTATCTACATCAAAATATAACGCATCGCTACCGCTATTATAGGTGGGCACTGTATAACCTGCAGGCGGTGTGGGATTGTCCACGTATAGCTTATACCCTCCCGAACTAGGAGAAGCTGTGGTTTCCCCAGCAAAAATAGCATCAATAGGTCGCGTAGTTGATGTGGGTGATTGGGTATCGAAAACGGCTATACCAAATGGATTACTAGATGGGAAAAAACCTGTATCAGATGTTACTGCAGCTCCTTGCCCATCAGCTCCTGCCACACTTTGGTCAAACTGAATAATATTTACTGTATTAGGGAATACCGCCGAAGATGCCCCTGTAAACTTTGGATCCACCCCTACCAAATAAAAATAAGTTCCTTTAGCTGCTGTTAGATTGGGGATTTTTATTTTATAACTAGTAGTAGTTGTAGGGTTTATCCAACCTGTATTAGTATTGTTCGAATTTCTGGCCAATACTATACAATAATTAGTTGCATTAGTAATATCTTCAGTTGCCATAAACTGCACCCATTCATAGCCTTTTCCACCATCATAATCCGCTCCTTCAGGATTTTTCAATACTCCGGTAATGATAATCTGCGCATTGCTCTGGGCTATTACCATAATCCCCAAAAGCATTGTTAGTAAAAGTTTTTTCATTGGTCTTAAAAATTTAAAAAGTTAATATTTAGTTAATTATTGTTTTTTATTTCGATGAGGAGATACGACAATGAGAAACCTTCAGCTTACAACCAACCAGAAGTTAAACAAATTGTCTTCGGCAATGGGCCACCCTCTTATTGGATACTTCAGGTACGGAGGTTTATTCTTGTTGTATTAATGTTGCCATAATAGGACAATGATCAGATGCATGCACTCCATTATCCCTTCTATCGTCTATAGTTATAAACTCGTGAGTTTTAAAATTTCTAACAAAAATATGGTCAATTCTTTTAATGGGTATACTACCAGTATTACCCCCAAAAGTACCCTGAGGGCCTTTTGCTACTATGACTGAATTTTCATGGGCGCTAAATAGTAATGTCTTTAGCTTCAATATTGGGGGTGAATCTGGTGTGCTGTTCAAATCTCCCGCAAATACAACCGGCTTACCATGTGTTATCTCTTCAATTTTTTCCAATACCAAACTTGCCGAATTAAGAGCTGCCTGCCTTCCAAGATGATCAAAATGCGCATTAAAAACATAAAACTCCAAATTGGTCTGATTATCTAAAAATAGCGCCCAATTACACATCCTGACACTTTTAGCATCCCATCCCTTGCTTCTCACATCGGGTGTTTCGGACAACCAAAAATGTCCTTTATTTTTCAAGGCAAAACGGTGTGCATTGTAATATATCGCTCGATAAGTTCCCATACCTTCAGTGGTGCCATGATAGTTAACCCCTACTTTAGTAAGACCTGTTTGTTGTATAATATACTCTCCTGCCAAAAACTGATCTTCTTGGGCGCACAAAATATCAGGATTATACTTCTTCAAAATTTTTATAATACCATCCTTTCGTCCAGACCATTCCATATTTTTTTTGGTAGAAGTTACATGCAAAATATTATAAGACATCAACTTAATATTTTTTGACGGATTATCTGACGAGGTATTATTCTGACCATAAACAAAAGAGATGGACAAATAAGCGATATAAAAAATACTTATAATTCGTTTCATAAAAAATGTGTTAAAAGTGATTAAAATGATAAAACTGTAGATATAGTGGGTAAATTCTTGTTATTATGTTTTTAATTCTCAAAATTTATCTCATTACTATTCATTTACGTATGTAGTTACCACAAGAATACAATATATAACAAGCGTTGCCCCGGTTAATCAGGTTTGAAGGGAAAAGGTTCATTTCTTTAATAAGTTCATCCATTGAAAGCCGTATGGAAACTTTATTCAATTCATTTGAAAACATGTTTACAAAATCAATCGTATTAACTGGCGAAGAATTAACCTGTTCGGCAGCCTTTATGCGTAACATGCGTTCAGTCAAATCCACTTTACGCCCGCTAACCCATTCAGCTGCAGCTTTTACCCATTCTCTAGCTACATTTAGCGTAAGTAATCCTAAAGGATTGGCATCATAAGAGTAAAAAAAGCCTTGTGTTCCAAAGTATTGTATACCCGGCACCCAGCATTCTGCTGCGTCAAGTGCAATATCATTAAAGAATGAAATCATAACACGACGATTTGCCAACCGCCTGATCAGTTCATCGCTACTTATTTTTGCGGGAGAAACATTGTTTTCTACCGCTAGTACAACAGCATGGGCTGCAGATTCGGCCAAGCTCATCCATGTGGGCTCCAAGCGGATTGCGCCCCATCCAATATGTGAACAAGATAAGCATACCGGTACTAACAAATTATCAATTTCTTTAGCAAGCATGGTACGATACGGAACCTGGCCGGGGTGACTGATATAGTTTAAATATAATTCGCCCTCAAACAAACTGTCTTTCAACCTTTCATGACTACATGCGTGCACATCTAGAAACCATTCTGTTACACTTACACTATCTTCATGCACTGGAGACCTCATCGCCCCTGGTGCAAGCCTAGCATCATTTTCGGTAAAAACAGTACGACCTGTAATTCTACGGGTTTCACGTGCATATACCTCATATGGCAAATGGCCATTATTCACAAATTCATCTTTTGCAAAGCCTAGTTTTCGCCATTCGTCTCTCACTTCTGAAGATAGCGACACATCGTTTTGAAGAAAATAAAGCATGCCTAATGTAGCCTGCCTATGCCGCTCTGCAATACGCTCCCGTACAGTCCAATCGCCATCAGGATAATCATTCTGAGGACCAACTAATTCTGGCATATTCCATAAATATTTTTGATTAGGCAACGGACCAAGCAATTGTGAATAAGGAGGTTTTTTACTCCATATATCTTTCATTTCTTCTGCATTATAATTAATTGGAGGCTCAGAAGGAATAAATTGATTCGATGCATTTGTAGTTAATACAGCCCGAATATTATAAGCTTGTATTTTTTTGTCAGCTTCACCGGTACTAATGCCAGGCACAATTTCAAACCATCTGTCATAATGAAATAAATTCAGGGTCTTGTATTGCGCAATAACAGTTGGATCAACATGTGCCGGCGGCCATGGTTTTATTTCTTTTATAAATATTTTACCGGCATGTTCCTCGTTAAATTCTGACCTTGATTCGCGTCCAACACGGTAAGGCACTTTTGCTGCTGCCGCCAAATCTGCTTCGTAAGAACAATCAATAAAAGTGCTTGCTTCAGCAATAAATGTTTTTTTACCATTTTTTTCTTGGAAGACAACCGATCTGATATTATTTCTGTCAAGGTCAACACTTTTTGGACAAAATCCTCTCTTAACAGTTATACCTGGCTCATCACTAATCATTTTTTCGAAAATGTGCTCTACCACATGTGCCTCGTAATATGTTTTAGGATGACCCGGACGACTTGCAGCGAACTGAGTTGAATCTGGCCCGTATTTTATCCTATAATAATCATGAATTGCCCTCCTTAATTCGTCATAGAGTGGCGCTCTCGAACCTGCATATAAGGTGTCCATTACGCTGAGACCGTTACTTAACATCCCGCCAATTTGAGATGAATGATGAATTAGCAATACAGAAAGGCCTTCTCTAGCTGCCCTTACCGCACACATTATTCCCGCAGGTGTAGCCCCATAAATAATCACATGAGGTTTGTCTGTTGCTAACCTTTTCAGTGTCCTCTTGCCTGTATATGCTTTGCTCTCTATCCCCATCACCGGTATAAGTGATGCAGTTCCTAGTATTTTTAAAATATCACGTCGTTTCATATAATTTATATTATTCAATTTGGAAGGAAAACTCGTCATAGGCCTCTTTTCTCCAGGCCAGCGGTTGAGTTGTTGTTGATAGTGCAAAAACGGGTGAAAAGGTTTTTACTTTTACCGTTTTCTGATCTGGCATAAATTCTAATATCCTTAACCAACCATCACCACCACTTCCGTAACCTCCGCCGCCAACTCGTTGTGCATTAAAAGCCATTTGATTAACTATTTTACCTAAATTATTTTTATCAGCCCGAAATGCAATATGTTTTTTAGCAATATCTGGTTCAGCTCCTGCTATATGACCAGATACAACTAATGCAAAGTTTGGAGTTGGTTTAACTAATTTATCCCATATCGCTTTGCCATAGTTGGCGTCTTCCAGTACATAGCGCTCTTTCTCAAACCAGGTGTTTTTATTATTCAAAAAAGAATGTGTAAGCAATATTATTTTATGGTCTTTATACTTAGGTTGCATTACTACGTTTTGAGCCCATTTCATAACAGTATCTCTAGGAGCGAACTCTAGCGATAGGAACAAAAAATCTACTCCATGCGGAGAACGCCATTCGTAAAAAGCATTTTCAAGACTGGGTTTCCCATGTACATTTAGTGTAACCTCTCTTAGTAAGGGTTGGTTTAATGGATTCTTTTCAGCAGGAAAATAATCGGGGAAACTGGTATATTTAGGATGTCTCGATGCCGCTGTTATGTTATAATCGTGGTTTCCTGTACAGGTTATATAGGGGACAACTCCATCCAGTTTTCCAAAGGCAGCTGAAACTGCTTTCCACTGTTGCGTTCCTGTCTGGTCGGTCTTAGAAAACTCGGGATTTATAATATCGTCATCATCTACTAAATCCCCGGTACAAAGTACTTGTTGAATATTCAACCGCTGTTTATTCTCAACAATCCAGTTCATCATTATGTCAACTAATGGCTGATTTCTTTTGAACTTTACATAATTTTGTAAATCAGGTAATATTACCATAGACCAAGAAGCCTTATCACTTAGAGAAGGCTGCTCAAAAGGAACCGGATTTTGGGCATATAATGAAATTACTCCATATTGTATAAATACACCCAGTAATAATGATTTGACTAGTCTTTTCATTATGTATCTATTATTTAATCATTTAGTTATTTTTATTACTTTTCGCCATTTCGATGAGGAAGTATGCCGAAGAGAAATCTAGCAATTAGTCAATTAGAAGCTAGATTTAATTTCGTCAAGTTTCGATTCTTCCTACGGTCGAAATAACGTTCTATCTTTTTGGACATCTTCAGGCTTATCCATGTCGCCTTTTACAATCCTTTATATACTGCCACGTCATCCACAAATAAGCGAGGTGCTGAGGCATCTTTTGATATGCGAAACCTTACCTGGCCAGTGAGATTGAGTGTGGTTTCAAAAAAGTATTTTACTGTCTGGTCGCTCACTATTAAATCGTCCCCCATTTGTTGCCACGTGCTTCCGCCATTTTGCGAATACTCCACTTTTACAACCATAGGTAGTTCAGCATCGGTTGAACTTAGAGTTGCTGCACCATAATAGAAAGAGAATTTAGATGCCCCTTCGTTAAGGTCGAAGTTCATTTGCAGACTAGTTAGACCACGCATCATTAATGCCCATGTGCCGTTTTTGTTTATGATAGTGGCCGAGTTAAGCGTGTACATGTTGGGCATCAGCCATTCGCCAGATGGAAATATATCAGATGTACCACCGTAGGCAGCTTTGCGTACACCATCGTAATCGTTTTCCCACCCTTCGGGGAAATTAGCGTACAAAGCTCCCGCGGCATTCTCCACATCGTTAATATTCCTTAGCCAAAACCTTAGCGATGGTGTTTCTGTACCTGTGGTATAAAGCATGGGGTAACAGGTAAATGTGGCAGATGCCGGCAGTTTTTCATCGGCGAAGTTTGCTATGGCTTCGGTATGCAGCACATAAGAGGCCGTTACATCTTTAAAAGGCTTATCGCCTTCGTAGGTTTCGCCACTCCCAGCCTCTCTATCCAGCACACTGGAATATATCTTCAGCAAAACGCCTTCATAGTCGGAAGGTGCAGCCAACACAGTGGCAATAGATACCGCCAACGGCTCTACCACATTATTTTGAGAGGCTACTGTTATCCTCGAGGGATTGAGCCCCGTAACTCTGAGTGAACCGTTTATCTTTTTAAGTACGGTATTTTCTAATTCCACCACTAGCGAATCGCCTGTTTTATAATTTTCTGCTCCATTGGCAAACTCAAGAGTGATACCCCTCCTTACCGATTTTTGGTTACCCTGTACTACAAGTGTGTTGGGCATATTGTTACCATCGGTAGGGCTCGAGATAACTACACCACGCATTAAATGTGCATCGCCACGCATTACCTGTCTTGTTAGAGTAATATCGGTACCTTTATGGAGCTCCTTTAAATCCGATATGGCAATGTAAGGGCTTAAAATGCCATCGGCATTGTGGTTTTCTTTACAAGCATTAAGGGATAATAGCAGGAGTAAAATTCCCCAAACCCCTAAAGGGGGCTTTTGCATAATGCCTAATCGTTGTTGCTTATTTTTCATAACGTTATTTTTTACTGTGTATTCAATCATAATTCAATTCCCCTTTGGTTTATTATTCCCTCTTTGGGGCTAGGGGGATTTTTGCCACCAAACTTGGGTATAAATCTCATCTGGCCCTTGTATGGCTATGGCGTTCAACAAGTTTTGTTTATTAGTAGCGTTCAGGTAAACAGGATAGTTTAACCTTGCAGGCATTACGCCGTTGTTTTCCAAACCATCACCTTTTGGCAACACAGGGTGGCCTGTTCGACGATATTCGAACCATTGCTGAAAATCGGTATAGAACAGTGCATAGTATTTTTGCAGGTGTATCTGTTCCAATTGCTCCTCTAAGTCGGCAGTTGTGTTATAAACTATGGCCGCCTTTTCGGTATAGCCTGCTGCCACCGTATTTCCCCATTGTGTAATGCCTGCCGAGATACCGTTGTCATAATAGGTTTTGGCACTACCGCTTGTCCATCCCCTAGCTACGGCTTCGGCCAATATAAATTGCAATTCGGCGTAGTTCATCATATTACCTAAAAGTGGTTCGGTTTGCAATGCTACCAAAAACCTCGATTTTGCTACGGGCGCATTGCCAATGGCGTAGCCACTTGGCACACCATAATAACCGTTATTATAGGTTGATGCCCAATTTTTTAAACGTGGATCGGCCCAAGCCTTTAAGTTGTCCACAAAAAACTCGGTTAGTTTCGAGCCAGTCCACGTAGAGGTTCGCATATTATAGAATGGCGATTGATAGGGGATGTCGTTGGTCCATTTCAATATGGCCGAGTCATCGTTACTGGCAAAAATAGGATAGTTTGCCACTGAAACGCCCAAAATATCCTTTATCTTATCAACCGTGTTCAGTTCGGTTTTGGCCGATACTCTCAACAGCAAACGCAGATAAAGCGAATTGCAGAATTTACGCCATTTTAAGGCATTTCCGGCATATATAGGGTCAAAAGTGATTTGGTCGGTCGGCAGGTTTACATTGGCTTTAAGGAGTGTATTGGCTTGCTCGAGTTTGGTAAAAATATCCTCATAGATGGCCTGTTGTCTATCAAATTTGGGATAGATGATACCTTCTTTTACCCTTAATGCCTCGGTATATGGAATATCGCCATACATATCGGTCAGGTTGGCAAATACCCACGATCGCAGCACCAACGAGATGGCCATATAGGTATTGTTAAATGCATCATTAGGAGCTACACGCAATCTTTCCTCAGCCAACAGGTACATATCACGCAGGTTGGCCAGTTCGGGATACCACTCGTTCCACATGCTGTTGGCCAACGTGCCCCTTATATCGTACCTAAAAACTTTGTAATCGGTATCGCCCATATCAACCGTTACCTGCATCAGTTCGTTGTTAATACTACGAGAGCGTGCCATATTGCTTTTTATGATGGCCGTTACGGCCGGGGCCAATAAAGTTTGCGGCAATGCTTTTTCAACCGAATTTGGATTAGTATTTATTTCCTTGAAATTATCTTTACAGCCCCATTGCAACAAGTTTACGGCTACCAATAGTATGCTTATCTTTTTACTTAGTGCTTTCATTATATACCAATATTTAAGTTAATACCAAATACCCTGTTCGATGGGAACTGGGCTGTTTCGAAGCCTTTGTTGATTTCGCCATAAGTAAGCGTACCGAACTCGGGATCGTAAATTGGCCATTTACTATATATCCACAGGTTACGGCCATACACGCCTATGGTTGCTTTTTGCAGTTTCAATTTGGCCAACATTTTTTTGCTAAAGGTGTAGTCGAACCTCGCCTCACGCAATTTGATAAAATCGGTGCTGAACATATTGCCTTCTACATTATCCCTACCTGCATGGTACAGGTAATAGTTGGCAATATTATCGGCTACCACATCATTTGGCCTATAAGTACCATCGGCATTTTTAATTACGCCTTTACCAATAATTCCATTCTCACGCCCCGGCAAAGTACTTTTAACTTTACCAAGCTCGGTATTTACGGCATTGGTAAACGAGTAGGCCATTGCGCCGTATTGCCCATCGAACAAGAAGTTTAGCCTAAATTGCTTGTAGGTAAACTCATTGCCTATACTGGCTTTCCATTTGGGGGTAGTATTGCCCAAATAAATAGGTTCTGAGGTTTGCTTGGCATAACCGTTTTCATAAACAATTTGGCCATCTGGAGCACGCTCATAGCCAATGCCGTAAATAGCATCCATGCGCTGGCCTACATGAGCCTCTACCGTACCACGTACACCAGCATAGATAACCTGCGAGTTAAGTCCCTCGGCAAGTGCCGTTACCTTATTGTCATTTGCCGAAAAAGTGCCTGTGGTTTTCCATCCCAAACCTCTTTTGCCTTTTAATATCTGATAGTTGGTTTCTATTTCGATACCCCGATTTTGCACTTCACCTGCATTTACCAATACGGCATCTACGCCAGTAGACCTATCCACCACCGATGATAGGATTTGGTCGCGAGTGTAGCTATTGTACAAGGTCAAATCCAGTCCCCAGCGGCTTTTAAACATTCTTAAATCGGTACCCACTTCGTAGCTGATGGTACGCAGCGGTTTTAAGTTGGTATTATTATAGATTTTGGGATTGCTTAAACCACCTGGAAAAGCGGTTTCCATTACATAATTTAGCGAGGTTAAATAAGGTGTGGTACGACCACTGCCTACGCTAGCATAAGAAACACGTACTTTGGCATAGTTAACAAATGACGGCAGTTTGGCTACTTCAGAAACAATGGTACTTAAATTTACAGAAGGGTAAAAAAACGACACATTATCTGTTGAGGTAGCAGTAGCTAATACGCTGTTCCAGTCGTTACGGGCAGTTACATCTAAAAAAAGAAAATCTTTATAGCCAAAGGTGGCCATGCCGTAAAAACTGTTGATGGCATATTGGCTACGATAGGGCAAAGTAATCAAATTGTCACGGCTATTTGCAAAATTGTATAGTTCTGGATAAAGGAGATTATTAGCTCTTACCTCATTTTTGCTATATCGGTTGGCCAATCGGCTGCCACCAAGGGTAACGGTGGTTTTTATATCTCTACCCATTTTTTTATTGTACTTTAACAAGAAATCGCTCGAAAGTTCTTGTGAGAACATATCTTGCGTACGGTACATGCCCTGTGGAAATTTACTAGTGCCAAAAGGTCGTTGCTGCGAAGTTTCCTGATTAGATAAATCGACCGAGGTACGCACCGTAAGGTTAAGGTTGGGCGTAAAATCGTAGCTCAACTGTATATTTCCGGTAAGGGCGTTGCGCTTCAGTTTGTTCAACATTTCGTAAGCGATGGCATAAGGATTCTCCGGTCCACTGGAAAAAGGCTTGTTCTGTTGTATACCTTCCTGCCCAATACGCCAATAATTTCGTATCCAATTGATATCGGCACTGGGCACCCAATACATAGACCAATACATAATGGTTTGGTTAGTGTAACCACTAGCAGGTAAATTATCGCTCCATCTATATTGGTAATTTATCTTTGTTGATATTTTAAACTTTTCGTTTACCTGATGGCTAGCCGAAAACGAAATGGTATTACGTGCCGCTCCTGTGTTTGGCACTATCCAGTTATTGTTTACGTTGGTTACCGAAAATCTAATGGGGGTATTACGTGTACCACCATCGAGCGTTATGCTATTGGTAAAGGTTTTGCCCACGTCAAAAAATTCCTGATGAGCATTCTCGTAAGGTCTCCACAATGTACGTTCTGTTCCCTGTTTTTGGGTTACAGGGTCGTACTGATAAAAATATTGACCTTCGAAACGTGGACCATAGGCCGAACTGGTTGAACGGGTGCTTGCCCCGTCTTCGGTATTTCCGTACGAATAATATTTTCTTCCACCAGCGCCCTGCCCATATTCGTACTGGTAATCTGGGCCTTTGGTTACAAACTGAAAAGCGCTATTCGAATTCCATGAAACACCTACGCCCTTTACTCTTGGCCTGCCCGATTTTGTGGTGATGATGATAGCTCCGTTTGCGCCACGCTGTCCGTACAATGCCGCCGCACCCGGACCTTTTAATACCGTTACCGACTCAATATCTTCAGGGTTTAAATCGTTTAACGAAGAACCATAATCAACGGGAGAATCTTCACCTCCAGCCGCAACATCAGTAGTGGCATTTAAACGTCCACTTCCGTTATTGATCACAATGCCATCTACTACTATCAGTGCTTCGTTTGAGCCTGATAGGTTACTTTCGCCCCTCAAGACAATACTTGCCGAACTACCAGGGCCTGCGTTGGTACTTGCTATATTAAGCCCTGCTACCTTGCCCGATAGGGCTTCTAACCAATTATCGGATAAGGTTTCACCCAAATTTTGCCCCGAAATGGTGGATGATGCGTAGCCTAGAGCCTTTTCATCGCGACTTATGCCCAAGGCGGTTACCACTACCTCATTCAGTTCTTTGGGCTGTTGGTTTAATGAAACATTTAAAATTATAGGTTTGGCAGCTACCACTACCTGATTTTTAAACGTCCTGCTTTGAAACGAAATGTAGCTTATTTCTATTTCATAAGTACCAACAGGAAGATTTAGCGTATAATCGCCATTATTGTTGCTAATAACCTGATACTTTGTGCCAACAGCCTTAATACCTGCACCAGGCAACGGCTGACCATCTTGGTCGGTTATTTTGCCCTGCAGCTTGCCCATATTTTGAGCGTAAATGCTTTGAGGCAAAAATAGCCAGACCACCGTCAGCAACAGCATTGTGTGTTTTAATTTGTTTTGAAATACATTCATTTAGTTTAGTTTTTTGGTTTACATTAGATTTCTACATCGGCGTACATAAAGTAGTGATCGCTTGGGTACATCTCTTTTTTCTTATCTTTAATTAAAGCGCATGTAACGGCTTTAACATTTCCTTTGGTGAAGATGTAATCGATACGATTGCCCAATTTCTTTTTTACTTCCTGATATTTATCGCCTAAAAATTCATGTCCGGTAGCGCCTTGATTTTCTGTACCGTTAATGGCAGCAAATCCGTCGATAAACTTATTATCAGTCGCAATTTTTATGGTATCACTTGTTGGTGCCGAATTAAAATCGCCGGTAAGAATTTGTGGAAAATCTGCTTTGTATTGATTAGCATCGGCCACAATCATTTCTATTTGCTTATTTTTAGCAACCTTAGCCTTATTGGTAGTAAGATGAGTATTTAAAAACCTGAACGTTTTACCTGTTACTTGGTCTTTTAATATGGCATAATTCACATGGCGAGCCCTGTACGTTCCCCATGCTTCGCTTCCGGCTATCTGTGGCGTTTCGGACAACCAATAACTACCAACGGTCAGCAACTCAAATCTTGATTTTTTAATGAGCAATGGATTTTTTGCGATACCTGCATATTCGGTAACACCGGCCATTTCTGGACCATCATAATTTAAAAAGTAGTAATCTTTAAAAGCATTTCGTAAATCAATTGCCTGTTGGTAAAAAACCTCCTGAAAACCTACTAAATCTGGATTGTACTTTTTAATTACTTCAATGCAAAGTTCCTTACGGCTTTTCCAACCCAAACCTTTCTCGTCATCTTCTTTTAAATCTACTCTGATGTTAGCTGTTATTACCCTAAATTTGCCCGAAGCTGCCACAGGGGCAACACTTGCAAAAGTGTCGAGCGAAATGGCTGGCAGTACCGACAATAAGGCTGCGCCTTTTAAAAATTTTCTTCTTCCGTTCATGTCTATATTCGTTATTTATTTGGTCAATAGGTCTGTAATCGGTTTGCCCACGTTGCCGTTCGGTGCTTGTATTTTCAACAGATTGGCCACAGTTACAGCGATATCATTCTGGTGGTACAATTGGTTGGTTGCACCCTGTTTTATGCCCCAGCCCATAAACAATAGCGGAATGTGGGTATCGTAGGGATTCCATGTGCCATGCGTCGTACCAACCCGTTTGCCGGCTTCGAAATAACCGGCATTGGGCACTAAGAATATTTGTCCGGTACGTTTTCTGTTGTTACCGTTGGTTATCATGGTTTTTAATGGTTCGGGTACGGATGAAGCTCCAACATTATCTACATCAATAGCAAAAAGGATGTTGGACTGTTGCTCCAGATAATTGATGGCAGCAGCTTTTACCTGTGCCTTGTCCAAGTTTTCCATCTTATTTTCATTGAGGTAAACACCATAATTAGCAGTTGTTCTCACCAAACCTTTTACCTTAAATTTTTGCTCCAGATATTCGTTCAATGATTTTCTGAGCGGCGAGGCAATAAATTGGCCATTGGGAAGTTTGTTTTCTTGCAGAAAATCGAGTGAGTGCGCGCCACCATGGTCGGCAGTAAGGAATAAAGTGTAGCTCCCTTTACCATATCGGCCATCCAGGTATTTGAAAAAATCGGCTAATGCCTTGTCCAATCGTAAATAGATATCTTCTATCTCGATAGAGTTTGACCCAAATTTATGTCCTGCGTAATCGGTTGATGCCAGATTGATGGTCAGGAAATCAGTTTCTGCACCTATACCCATTTCATAGCCTTCCAAAGCGGCTTTGGCGAAATTGAGCGTTAGCTCGTTGCCAAACGGCGTACTCCTAATGGCCGATTTATCGGCCTTGAAAATTGTAGCGAGCGGATAAGGAAAAGTGGCTTTCTTTTGACCTTTGTACAGACCTTCCCATTTTACATCGTCTGCCGAACTTTGTTTGTAGGTGACTATGGGATATAAGGTGTTCCAATTCTGCGACATCAATTTTGCGGGTTCTTTTTTATCGTTGAATTGGTTTGCCCATGCCGGAAGTGCGTTCATGTAATAGGTACTAGTTATAAATTTTTCCGACTTATCATCGTACCAGAAAGCAGCATTGGCCGAGTGTCCCGATGGCAATATAGCAGCCCTGTCCTTTAATGATACACCCACTACTTTTGAGCGGAAGTTAGTAGCCAGTTTCAGTTCGTCAGTAACAGTGTTCACCAACAGATTGCGTGGCGACATCTGCCCTCCATCGCCATCATCATCCGTTGATTTTGTATTTTCTATGCCTACCGAGTTTACGGTGGTATCGCCTACGCAGTATACTTTTTTGCCCGTAAAACGTTCTACCCAGCTATTGCCGGTAATGCCGTGTATAGCGGGGACAGATCCTGTAAAGATAGTGGCGTGGCCAACGGCAGTTTTTGATGGGGTGTGGTTGATGTAGGTGTTCTCTACTGAAAAACCTTCGTTTTGCAGACGCTTAAAACCATCGGTACTATACCTGTCCTTAAACCGATATAAATAATCCCAACGCATTTGGTCGACTACAATACCTACTACCAACTTTGGTTTGGTTGGCTGTATGGCCTTTTGCGCATACGCTTGGGCAAACAGTAAAACGAAAAATAAAAATGTGAGTTTATATCTGTTCATTATAAAATTTATTGTGCTTTCTTGTTAAAAAATTTGTCCTTACTGCTTTTGACAGGCATAAATTCGATAATAGATTCATAGGCTTCCAAAGCTCTATCACTCAACAAAATATCACCACCTTGCTTTACCACATTTTTGTAAGATTGTATCCTAATGGCCTTGTCTTTCTCTTTTTCTAATATTTTTCCGGTATATATCATTACCATGATGCCTTTACTATGTATCAAATCATAAAATGCCTGTTTTTTAGGCTGCCCAAAATAGGCGACCATGTTTTTGGTCGGCACTCCAGTAGCTTCAAAGGCTTGCAGGCGTTTGGCATCTTTCACAAAAACCTCGAACATTAGGTTTTTATTTTTGCTATAATAAAAGGCCGCTTCTTCAGGTTGGTAAGCGGAAATTAGCACACCGTTTTCGGCGTTGTTGCGCTTTATAATGTTATAAAGCATTTGTAAGGGCACGTCTTTTTTATCTAGCATAAGAATGGTTTTGCCTCTTGCCCATCGCATCACCTCGTCCAAAGTGCGTATGCGGTATTCGGTGAGGTTACCTTTTTTATCTTTTAAACGCAATTTTTGTATCTCTTCCCAAGTATAGTCTGACAGTTTTCCTGTGCCGTTGGTTGTTCTATCTAGAGTTGCATCGTGTAAAACCACCACTACGCTATCTTTTGTTAGGCGAGGGTCAACCTCAAAAAAGGCTGTCATTTTGCTAAACACGTATTCCAATCCGGCAATAGAGTTTTCGGGATAGAGCGATTGCGCCCCGCCCCTATGTCCACATATTAACGGAATGCGATCGGGTGTATAACGAAAAAACTCCTTTAGGTTTTTATTGTTATTTATTTTCAGCGTGTTAAGATTGTCTTGCGCTAAGGCTGTTCCTATGGCACACCATCCAATACATGCTATTATCCAATATTTTTTTATCATCGCTGTTTTAAATTATTATTTCACTACCGCTTGTACGGGGCTATATGTAGTTTGTCCAAAAAATTTGTATTTCGAACTCTTTTGCTGTATTAATAGTTGCAATGCTGTTACAAGGTCGGTCGGCCTATTGGTCAATAATATATCTATCCCACCATTGGTAACTACTTCGCGATAGCCTATCGCACGATTGTTTTTGGTCTTTCCCTTATCCTGAAATTTTACGGTAGATGCCATGCACATTACTCTTTTTTTGTGGAGCATTTCGTTTAATGGTGTATTTAAAGGCTGGCCTGTAAAGGCCACAATATTTCCCCACGGAATACCTGCCTCATCGTACATTTTCATAGTGGCTATATCTTTTATTATAGCCTCGAACATGATATTGGGATTGCGTTTGTGATAGTATTGCGCTTCCTTTAAACGATATACCGACACTAAAACATGGGCTTCGGCATTATTGGCTTCAATTAGTTTGAGTAAACTGCTATAAGGCACATCTTTTTTATCGAGTACCAATATGGTCTTTCCCTTAGCCCACTGCAATATTTCTTCTAATTTGTGGATGCCATAAGGGGTAATATTGCCTTTGGCATCTTTCAATTTCAGTTGTTTTATTTCGTCCCAAGTATGGTCAGCTAATTTGCCCGTTCCGTTGGTAGTGCGATCCAATGTTTCATCGTGAAAAACCACAATTACGCCGTCTTTAGTTAACCGAGGGTCTATTTCAAAAAAAGCGTGCATTTGGCCTAATGTATTTTCAAAAGTGGCAATAGCGTTTTCGGGATAATCTATCGTAGCTCCGCCACGGTGAGCACAAACAAGGGGCACTCTATCATCGCTATAACGGAAAAACTCTTTTAGTTCTTTGGTTGATTTGATAGACAAAATGTTGAGCTTTTTATCTTGTGCAACGGCTTGAAACACTTGCAAGGCAAATACCAACAGTCCTAAAGCTATCGATCTACAAATCCTATTTTTGTGCTTTGCTGCCATTATTTGAGTTTAAACTTTACCAAGATGGGATAATGGTCGGAAATAACATCGGTTATACCATCGTGTATAATATCGGCGGCAACCAACTTGCCCGACAAATCTTTGTTTACCCATACGTAATCGGTTCGGCGCAAAATGGAGTTCTTTTTCATTTGGCTTTTTACCGGCACACTGTTTTTAAAAGTTCTGTGTAAGAAAAAATAGGCATCTACAAAATTGGCCTCCATCATTTTATCGGTAACAGAATAGTCTATTTGGCCATTGTTGAGGTTGTTGCGGTATATGATTTTGTTCTTAACAATGGGTGTTCCGCTTTTTGGTTCTAAACGCCCCTCCAATTTCAACATCCCTTTCAGTAAATTATCGCCATACTGTGCGCTATCAAAACGTGCCAACGAATTAAAATCGCCACCTATTAATACCATTGCATTTTTAGGGAACGAACGAACTTTGGCCAGTACAGTTTCGATATCTTTTTGCCTATCTTTTAACGTAAAAGGCGCTAAATGGGTTGCTATGCAGTACACTCCTTTTATTTTGGCGCAAATATAGCCGTGCCACATGCCCTCGTTTTTCATTTCGAGGCTTTCTATTGGATATTTGGAGGTAATGACAATGGGATGTGTAACATCGTAGCCTGTTTCTTTGCTCATTAATGCAACAAACGTATGCCCGTACTGCTTGGCAAACTGTTCCAGTTCGGCTTTAGGAAAGTCTATCATTTCCTGATACATCACCACATCGGGAGCTAGTTGTTTAACCCATTTTACATACTTAGTTCTGGACGAGCTATCGATAGTAAAACCATGCATGGAATTATAATCGAGTACCGTTAGTTCCCCAATTTTTTGTTGCGCAACATTTTGCTGAACAAAGACAAGGCACAAAGCCAGCAAACAAAATATCGTTTTCTTTATCATCAATGTATCTTATTTATAAGGTATGCTGAAATTGCTATCCTCATCGGTTTCTTCTCGGGCAATGCCACCTTTTTCATCTGGAATAAAAGTGCGCACATGGATGGTTTTGGCGGTCTGGTCAAATTTCATCAACCTCATAATGCCATTGCCGCCATTTCTATCTTTTTCGGTGTAGGGATCGTTTCTTCTTCCCTGATAATCGGCCAAAACGGTGTAAATAGTTCGTCCTTCAAAAATTACTTTTCTTACCGATTCGCCACTTACATGGCCACACAGCATTAAAAACACATTTGGCGAATGCTTAAATTTTTCGATAACCCTTTTGCCCTGCTTAGTAAATTTGCCCTGTTTTGGAGCAAAGCCTACGCCTTCCCTAAAGTTGCTTTTGCTCGATGTATCGGGTCTAAGCAAGCTATGGCTTACAATAATGGCTTTTCTATTGGCATTTTTGGCCAATACATCTGCTCCCCATTTATATACTTTTTCTTCTAAAGTCGCATCATAGAAATCTTTTCTGGCAGGATCGTTAAAGGCCAAATACAACACAATAAAACCTTCGCCATTTACATCGAAAATATCATAATGGTTTTCGTTGGTCTCTAAATTGTTATAAGCACCGCCATAGTACGGCATACCCTGAAAATGACTACGCCCAAAATATTTGCCGTAACCTATTTTCGTACCATTGGGGTCACCATTTGGCCTTACATCGTGATTGCCCACTGCCACGCCATAAGGTATTCCGTAAGGCATATTAGGTAGTTTTTTTTCCAATCGATACATTGCTTCAGCAGCACGTTCCCATTCTATGGGTTTGGCATCACCGTGGTCGGTAATATCGCCAAGTTGCGTTACATAGGCAATTTTTTCCTTTTGGGCATTGGTAGTAATCCAATTGATTTGATTACTGAACATCTGTAATTTGCCATTGTGTTTTTGAGCGGTGTAGTACTGCACATCGGGCAATACGGCAATGCTAAAGTATTTATCTTCCTGATAAAATGCTGTTGAAGCAGTTTGGGCAGGAACGGGAACAAAATTAGGTTTATTGAAACAGAAAAATGCTCCAATAAAAAGAGATAACATTCCTACAACATACATTTGCTGTATAGTGATTTTATTCGTTTTTTGTTGTTTTAAGTTTATTGTCATACAGTGGTAAGTTAAGAAAACATCATAATTCATCGCCATTTAAAGCTCGATGCGTTTATATTTGGTAATCATGATCTATATACGACCAACACCAAAGTAAACTAATTTAATATTAAAAAACAAAATAAAAGTTAAAAAAAACATTTTGAAACATTCAAGATGTAAAAAAATAGCTATAGCCTTAATCAAATAAAAGTTTAAGAAATCTTTAAAAAGTAGCTTAAAATACAAATTATAGAGAAAAAGACCTGTTAGATTGGTCATAATAAGTTTAAATATTTTATGATTAACTAGGGCAAATTTACAAACGCACTTTAAAGCAAATATTAACAAATCATTAAAGTTAACTTTAATAATATTTACGTTTTATTTAAAAATATTAAAAATAAAAACCCTTCTAAACAATTGTTTAGAAGGGTTAAAAATATCTATCGAAATATAATATAGTTATTTATTTAGCTCTGCGAAGTACTTATGGAACAAAGGTAACGTTTCAATTCCTTTATAATAATTGTAAATGTCATACTTTTCATTTGGCGAGTGTAATGCATCACTATCTAAGCCAAAACCAAACAATACGGTTTTAAGACCCAATACATCTTCAAAAAGGGCAACAATTGGAATACTACCGCCACCACGAGTTGGAATTGGCTTTTTACCAAAACTTTGTTCGATAGCTTTTTCTGCGGCCAAATAAGCAATACCATCAGTTGGCGTTACCACAGGCTCGCCCCCATGATGTGGCGTTACCTTAACTTTCACACCTTTTGGTGCAATACTTTCGAAATGTCTGGCAAAAAGCTCACTAATTTCATCTGAATTTTGGTTAGGCACCAAGCGCATCGAAATTTTTGCATTGGCTTTGCTTGGCAATACAGTCTTAGCTCCTTCGCCGGTATATCCACTCCAAATACCATTTACTTCCAAAGTTGGTCGGGTACCTGTACGTTCTAAAGTCGAATATCCTTTTTCTCCCCATTCTTCTTCAATATCCAAATCTTTTTTGTACTCTTCCAAATTGAAAGGTGCACTATTTAAGGCATCACGTTGTGCCTGTGTCAATTCGGCCACTTTATCGTAAAAACCCGGAATGGTAATATGGTTATTTTCGTCGTGCAACGAAGCAATCATTTTACAAAGAATAGTAGCCGGATTAGCAACTGCACCACCATAAACGCCAGAATGTAAATCTCTATTTGGGCCAACAACTTCCACTTCCATGTAAGCCAAACCCCTTAAACCAGTTTCTATGGATGGATTTTCCATGCTAATCATCGAAGTATCGGAAATCAACACTACATCGGCTTTTAAACGCTCTTTATTTTCTTTAACAAAGGTTGCAAGATTTGACGAACCAACTTCTTCCTCTCCTTCAATCATGAATTTTACGTTACAGGCCAAGGTATTGGTCTGCATCATTAATTCAAAAGCCTTTACGTGCATATAGAACTGCCCCTTATCATCACAAGCACCACGGGCATAAATTTTCCCATCACGTACAGTAGGCTCAAAAGGAGGAGTTTTCCATAATTCCAACGGGTCTGGCGGTTGTACATCGTAGTGCCCGTAAATTAAAACGGTTGGCAGGCTTGCATTCACTATTTTTTCACCATAAACAATTGGATAGCCAGAAGTTTTACAAACTTCAACTTTATCCGCTCCAGCATCTTTCAATTTTTGCGCAACAAAATCGGCAGTTTTTAAAACATCATCTTTATATTTTGGGTCGGCACTAACAGAGGGAAAACGTAATAGTTCAAAAAGCTCGTCTAAAAAACGTTGCTTATTTTCATCCACATATTTCTTTATTTCTTGCATAAGGTTATATTTTTAGAACAAATATAGGTAATTTGAATAGAGCATTTACCCTGTAATAGTCATAAAAAGTAATTAGATTTTGTCAATAAACAAGCGTTTTTTGCTATTTTTACCTTGGACAGCATATATAATCTGACCTTATATCATGAAAAGGATATCTCTTTGTTTCTTACTCCTCGGTATTATAATATTATGCTCATCGTGGGGTTTCTTTGCCCATAAGCGAATTAACCAATTGGCTATTTTTACTTTACCAGAAGGAATGATTGGCTTTTTCAAAAACAACCACAAATACATTACCGAACACGCTGTTGACCCTGACAAGAGAAGATATGCAGATACTGCCGAAGCTCCCAGACATTATTTAGATGTAGAAAATTATGAAAGTCATATTGATAGCATCCCTGAAAAATGGAATGATGCAGTAAATAAATATGGCGCAAAGAGAATTGCCAAAGACGGCATGGTTCCATGGCAAATTCAACGCTCCTATAATAACTTGGTAAGGGCTTTTAAGGAAAGAGATTCATTAAAAATATTAAAATATTCCTCAGATTTGGGCCATTACATTGCCGATGCCCATGTACCTTTGCACACTACAAATAACCATAACGGACAATTGACCAACCAAACGGGGATACACGGTTTTTGGGAAAGCAGAATACCCGAACTTTTTGCCAAAGATTACAATTTATTGGTCGGCAAGGCTACTTACATAGAAAATCCTTTAAAAGAGGCGTGGAAGATTGTAAAAAACACTCACACGATGGTAGATACTGTATTGACCTTTGAGGCCAAACTAAATGCCACATTTCCTGCCGACCAGAAATATGATTTTTCGATGCGTGGCAAAACCGTAATGAAACAATATTCTGTTGCCTACACCAAAGCCTATCAGGACATGATGAAAGGTATGGTAGAACGCCAGATGCGCTCATCGATTATTAAAGTTGGTTCTTTTTGGTTTTCGGCTTGGGTTGATGCGGGACAGCCCGATTTGCGAAATATGATTAGGATAGAAGCAACTATTGAAGATAAACAACAAACCGAAAAGGTTGATAAAAAATATCAGGAAGGCAAGATTATTGGAAGGGAGTTTTAGGAAATGGTATCGTCATTGCGACGAAGAATGAGGAGAAATCTAACGTAAAATTAATGGTAGATTTCTGTCGCTTCGCTTCCCTCGAAATGACAGATAACGACTTATAAAGTTGTTTCGCTATCCTCTATCTTTTTCTTTTTAAACAAAGATTTAATACCTGCAATAATTACCGGAGCAAAAGTTCCTACCGCAATAATGACGATAATCACTTCAAAGTTTTTCTCTACAAAAGGTATTTTGCCCAACAAATAACCTGCAAAAGATAAACTGAAAATCCAAGCTACACCACCAATAATATTATAAGCGGTAAACTTACCAAACGACATTCTTGCTGCGCCAGCTACAAAAGGCGCTACAGTTCTAAAAATTGGCAGAAACCTGCTAAATACAATTGCCTTAGAACCATGTTTCTCAAAATATTCGTGCGATTGGTGATAATATTTTAGTTTAAGGATTTTATTTTCTTCCTTAAATACTTTTACACCAAAAAATCTACCTAAACGATAATTAACAGTATTGCCCAAAATAGCAGCTCCGGTTAAAATAAAACACATAAACCATATATTTAAACCTGTATCGCCACCGGCAATTAATGCACCTACGGCGAACAACATCGAATCACCGGGCAAAAATGGAGTTACTACAAATCCTGTTTCAGCAAAAATGATAATGAATAAAATAAGGTAGGTCCAAGTTCTATAATTCTGGATGATGGTAACTAAAGTATCTTTAGTATCGGTAAGTAGCCTGATAAGTAAATCTAGTATTTCCAATGTAATTCAATTTTGCGCAAAAATAAGGAATATGAGCGTAGTTTGATTGCTGTATTGTTAAATTGTTGTATTGTTTGTGTAAAAAAAGTTGATTAGTTTGTTGGATAGTTGGTTTGTTAGGCTAAAAAGCAAAAAGCCCAAACTTTGATAGTTCGGGCTTTTTAATTTTAACTTTTAACTTCTTAGTAGCTGTTATTCAGCATTACTGGCATTACCAACATCAATACATCTTCGTTTTCATCGTTGGTTTGAGGGATTAGCAAGCCTGCTCTGTTTGGCGTAGAAAGTTCTAAAGTAATCTCTTCACCGCTTAGGTTGTTTAACATTTCGATTAAGAAACGGGCATTGAAACCAATTTCCAAATCCTCGCCATCGTATTGGCAGCTTAAACGCTCGTGGGCTTCGTTTGCAAAATCTAAATCTTCAGAAGAAATATTTAGCTCGCTACCGTTGATTTTTAAACGTACTTGATGCGTGGTTTTATTAGCGAAAATCACTACCCTACGCAAAGTATTTAAAAACAAAGCTCTATCGATTACTAATTTATTAGGATTGTTAGCAGGAATTACCGCTTCGTAATCTGGGTAACGCTCATCTATTAAACGACAAATCAGATTGATATTTTCGAACTTGAAAAATGCACTGGTAGCATTGTAATCAACCGAAACATTAACATCATTACTTGGCAAAGCTGCTTTTAACAAGGTTAATGCTTTTTTAGGCAAAATGAACGACGAAGCCTTATCTGCTTTGGTGTCATTTCTTCTGTAACGTACCAATTTATGTGCATCGGTAGCTACAAAAGTGATATTTTGTGGCGACAATTGACAAAAAACACCTGTCATTGCCGGACGAAGTTCATCATTACTTACCGCAAAAATAGTTTTGGCAATGGCTTCGCCCAATACCGAAGCAGGAACGTTTACCGATGAAGCGTTATCTACCACCGGAATTTTAGGAAAATCCTCTCCGTTTTCGCCACTCAATTTATATTTTCCATCTCCTGCACTAATCTCGATGGAGAAATTATTATCATCTACATGAAAAGTAATAGGCTGGTCTGGTAGGGTTTTTAAAGTATCTAGCAAAATTCTCGATGGAACTGCTACTTTGCCTTCCTCTTTTGATTCTACCGGCAAAGAGGTAGTCATACTAGTCTGTAAATCGGTAGCAGAAATAGTCAAATTTCCATCCTTAATCTCAAACAGGAAATTCTCTAGAATAGGCAATACTGTGCTGCTACTCGAAGCACCATTAACCGTTTGTAAATGCTTTAATAATGTCGATGTGGATACTATAAATCTCATAGTTTGTTATATATGGAATCAAAAGTATGAAATTTACTTTGCATACTTATGTTTACGGTAATAATGTTGAAAAATTGCAAAAAATATCAACAACAAAATTGGCAGTACAGTGTTTACTAGCTGCCATTTTGTTTTTTCGGTACGCACCAAAGTCTTATCCAATGGCCTAACCGTTACCTCTTTATTTCGCAGGGCGATGAGGTTATCTTCATTGGTAAAATAATCTACAATGTTGAGCAGCAATGCCTTATTACCAAAATTCTGTTGCGTATATCTATCGAAACCTAGTGGAAAGGGTGAACCATCTGCCGAAACCTGATTGCGGAAAATATCTCCATCACCCAATACAATCATTTTGGCAGGCTTGCTTTGCACTGGCATATCATATTTTTCGGTAATACCCTCTGGTACCGGCCGATTCAGAAACACCGATTTAAAACTACCCTCTAACAACACGCCCACGCTTTTTGATGTACTGGTAAATTCCTTTTGTGTGGGTTCTTCCTCTACCATCTGTAAATTGAATATTTTTGGCGAGGTATAAACCTTATTATAAGGCGAAGTAGAGAGGATGATATGTTTACTTACATTTTTACTACCTATGGTATCAACCGTACTGGCAAATTCGCTTTTAATGTTATCCAGATTTTTCACCAAATTATTACTGGTATCGGGCAATAATATTGGATAATACAACCAAGGCGCCATTTGTATATCTCCCCTCGGCCCTCCCGATGTTGCCACGGGAATTTCGGCACAGTTTACATCGGCTATGATATTGTAATTGATACGGGCACCATATTCAAACAGCATATCATCCAAATTAAGGTTGTTGTTTGCCGCCAAAAAAGACCTTCCGCTACGCAAGCTGTCCAAATCCATCCACACTTGGTCGATAGACCATACTACATGTCCACCCTTCATTACAAAATAGTTGATTTTGTATTTCTGGGCTTCAGTAAATGCTTTTAAAGGCTTGGCAATAACCAGCATTTTTAGACTGTCCAATCCCTCTCTGGTAATCGAATCCAAGTTTACACGCCCTACAACATAGCTATCAGACAAAGCACTAATGGCATCGTACAAATAGCGGTTGTCTGGCTCTCCGTTGCCTTCTGTAAAACCGATACGTGGATTATATCCAGAAATTACTTTTTTTAACGACGAGGTAAAAACGTACTCCAAATTTTTGATAGAATTATTAATACTCTGGTCGTAGTTGCTTGCCTCTCCTCCCAAATTTTGAAGCAATTTAACAGGCATTTGCTTTCCATTGCTTTCTATCAGCGCCATCGGAAAAACTATCTTTTCGGAAAAACCTGCATCTGTTTTAATGTTGATGTTTGTAGGCTTGATACCCATTTCGTACAACTGCCTGATGACGGTATCTTGTTCGTTAACCGTTAAGCCAGTTATAGGGTCTATAAAAATTACCTTAAAATTTGTCTTGGAATAAGCCTTGTAATCGGCCAATAAGTCTTTGGTGGCATTGCGCAAACGCTTAAAAGCCGATGGCATACCGCCATCCAGAAAAACAGTTACAATTACCTCATGTTTATTTCGCTGTAAGGTCTCTTTGGTTTTTTCGGTAAGCGTAAAACGTTTTTCTTTGGTAAAATCTATTCGGGTGTAGACAAATTGGGCTAATACATTAAGTAACACCAATGCCAATACAAATGCCACAGGTTTTAAATAACTTCTTCTTACTCCTTGCTCCTTGTTCCTTGCTCCTTGCTCTACCATTTCCTACCTCCTATCGCCAACTTGGTCAGTCCTAAAAATAAGGCTACAAAAGTGATGAAATAGACTACATCCCTGCTATCTAAAACTCCCCTGCTGATAGATTGATAATGTTCTGCAATCCCTAAATTCACTAACCAACTTTCTATACCTGCAAAGGCAGAAATTCTGCTTATAGAATCGAAACCGCTATAAGCGAAAAAGCATAAAAACACAGAAATAGCAAAAGCTATAATCTGGTTTTTGGTAATTGACGATGCAAAAACACCGATAGCTGTAAAGGCATTGCCCAATAGAAACAAGCCGATATACGAACCTATTACCGCTCCGGTATCTATATTTCCCTTAGGCAGCCCTAGTTGCGAAATGCTGTAATAATAGACCAATGTTGGCACTAGCGAGAATAGCACCAAAACCATGCAGGCCAAATATTTAGCCACAATGATTTGCATATCGGTTAATGGACGTGTAGCCAGCAAAACATAAGTACCTTCTTTTCTTTCTTCGGCAAACGAGCGCATGGTAATTGCCGATATTAAAAACATGAATAGATACGGCACTAAGCCAAAAAAACCGTCCATTTCGGCATAACCATATTCTAGGATAGAAGTATCGGGAAAGAACCAGAACATTAAACCACAGGCCAATAAAAATATGCCAATGGTAATATAGGCCATTAAGGAATTAAGGAAACTGAATAACTCTCGTTTAAATACTGCTAACATGCCGTTGTATAGGATTGGCGAAGTTATACAATATCATTAAAACAAAAAAGCCCCGACAATTTTGTCGGGGCAATATCTATTTATAAACGGTTGCCTAGAAATTGAAGCCTAAACCAATAGATAACACCCTATTCGAGGCTTTACCATCACCAGTAGAGTTATTCACAAGGTTACCTAGCCCCAAACCATAACCCAAATTAAGATTAAGACCATTTTTTAACTGATATCCACCTAAAAAATTAAGTCCAAATTCTACACGTTTGAACTCTCCATCTTCTGAACCAAACTCTAAATCATCTTCCGAAGAATCAGATCCGTTAATTCCTCCTGCACTAACAGAGACTTTTGTTTTTGTTTTACCACTTAAAGCATAACCAAAATACGGACCTGCTCCTACAAATACATTTCCAGGACCTGCTGGAATTTTACCCACTGCGTTTATAGGTATCTCTAAATACATTGTACTTATCGTAACAGAGCCAGAATATGAATATGGCACCCCTTGTTCTACTCCTGTTCCTGTTTCTTTATATTTTACTCCTTTTCCGATAATACTTATTCCAGGTTGTACCGAAAACTGTTGAGAAATAGCAATATCTGCAAAACCGCCAAAAAAGAAAGAAGGAGTTGACTGAGCATCTGGAATTTGTTGAGCTTCTTGACCAGAAACAGCCCATTTTGGAAATGTAAGCCCTGCTTTAACACCATAAGAAACGGATTTGTCTTGAGCATTTACAGCAAAATTTAAGCATGTTGCCAGCGTTAATAATAGAAGGATTTTTTTCATTTTTACTTGGTTTTAAATGTTAAAATTTGTTAAAACACAAAACTATGAATTTAGTCGTAAATAAAAAAAGTCTTGGCTTATTTAAAACCAAGACTTTTTAATAAAGTTTTATATTGGATTACAGGCCAAAAGCTAACGCCAAACGCAAGCCCAAGAAAGAAGCCGAGCCATTATTTGACCAGGTTTCGTAACGTACGCCAAAATCTAAGCTAGATTTGTCTGCAAGTGAAAACGATGCACCAACGCCTGGTGCATAAGCAAATGCAGTACTACCACCAGTTTCAGTACTAATTGCAGCCCCTAGTTCAGCAGCACCATAAAAGTTACCGCCAAAATAGTATTTACCACCTGCCTTAACTGGAATCACACCAGCCGTAGTTTGCAAACCGAGAGCTTCGTAAGCTTTCTTAGTATCTCCAGTTAACGTATTTACCAAATAACCTGAATTTAAAGTTAAGTTAAAAGATTTTGCAACTGGGTGCTCATATTGAATAGTACCTCCAATAATCATGTTGTCTTTTGAATTGCTTCCTGTTGGAAAACCAAACTCTGGACCAATACTAATTTTTCTAACTGCACCTTCAGTTTGAGCATTTGCAGCAAGTCCTAAACCTGCTACCAGCGCTAATGAGAATAGTAATTTTTTCATTTTTTTTAAGTAATTTAATTTGTATTTGATTAATAATTGCAACAATAGACACAATAATTCTGCCAATTGTTACGCGATTATATCAAAAAAATTACAAACAATTGTAAAACAAGGTATTATTTTAAATTGGGTACATTATAGCCCAAAAACGTAACCTAACTTTAAGCCAATAAAGCCGAAACTTGTAGTTTTTAATGTAGATGTGGCAGCATAGCTAGTATTAGTCCATGCTTCGTACCTTAAACCAAAATCTATTTTATTGTTTGCATTGCCAGTTTTAAAATAAGTACCAAAACCAGGCGACCAAACAAAAGAAGTTTTAGACTGGCTTCCCAAATGAAATGCCGCACCTGCCTGCGCTTCTACATAAAAGTCTGAGGTTGGGTAATGTTTAAAACCAAGTTTAGCCGGAATGGCTTCAATATTTTGCAATCTATTCCCAAAATATTTTTTACCGATAAAAAGATTATAGCCTCCACTTGCAGCAATTGCATATTTTTCGGCAACTTTTATTTCGGCTTTTAAAGTACCGCCAAAACCAATTCCACTAATATTTGAAGCATTTCCCGTTGGAAAACCAATTTCTGGAGTTAAGCCAATGGTTATTTGTTGGGCTTTAGCCAAAATAGACAATAATAAAATGGGGGTTATTAATAATATTCTTCTCATAAATTTTTATAATATAACCTCTAAGGCACAAAGAGACAAAGAAGTTTCTCCTCCAAAGGAGTTCACAATTCGTAATTTTCAGTCCCAAGGGATGCTCTCGGCATTTGCGCCTCAGCTATCAACTATGGGCTATTAACCAAACAACAATAAAATAATTTAACTGGTCAACTTTCTAAAAATATCTTCTAAGGTGCTATCGGCATGCTCTTTTTTAAGTTCGTTGATTGACGAATTAGCTACCAATGTACCTCTATTGATGATAATTACATCGTCGCAAAGCGCCTCAACTTCTTGCATGATATGGGTAGAGATAATTACGGTTTTATCCTTTCCCAAGTTCTTAATCAAAGCCCTAATATCGGATAGCTGATTTGGGTCTAAACCCGATGTTGGCTCATCTAAAATAAGCACTTGCGGTTGATGTATAATTGCCTGTGCCAAACCTACTCTTTGCTTGTAGCCTTTGGAAAGCATCCCGATTTTTTTATGCTGCTCTTGCGTTAAACCAACCAATTTAATGACCTCCTCTACCCTTTGTGAAACATTTTTAAGTCCGTAGGTTTGCGCCACAAAACTTAGGAATTCACGCACGTACATATCCATATATAAAGGCGTATTTTCCGGCAAGTAACCAATCACCTTTTTAACTTCCAAAGGTGCTGTTTGGATATTTTTACCAGCAATTTCAGCTTCGCCTGATGTTGGTTTTAGATAGCCCGTAAGCATTTTCATAGTGGTAGATTTCCCTGCTCCATTTGGACCTAGAAAACCTAATATCCGGCCGGCTTGCGCTTGGAAACTGATTTGATTTACGGCTTTTTGTTGGCCATAGTGCTTGGCCAGATTTTTTACAATTACACTCATGCTATTGTATTTTTCTCACATTGCTAGGTTTGGATTACAAAGGTAGTTTTTGTTTTTATCTCTTTAAGAAGTTCCATGTAGATTCGTCTTTTTTAGGATTATCTTTAATAAGCCCTTCTACAATCTGATCTAACAAATCTTCATTCTCACTAACTAATTTATCGCCCAATGATATAATTTTTTGGATATTGGAGGCCGAGGCAGCATCCATAGCAGGATTGATTGAGGAGAGATTGCTTGGCTCTATACGGATGTAATTATTTGTTTTTTTTACCGAACGGAAGAGTTGTTTTAGATAATAATCGGTACTTTCTGCCGAACTGCTACTCATGATATCTACCAATGCAGGGCCTATGGAAATTGCCTTCTTCTTTTTAAAATCTTCGTAGTTATAAGATATTTTAGACAAGCCAGTCCCCAGTGATAGTATCCAAATGTCATCTATCTTATAGGTGTTGTAACTTTTAATTAATTCCAACAGAGCTGATAGTGACGGATTGTGGGCAAATACTCCGCCGTCAACTAAAGGGTAGCGTGTTTTCACCAACGAGAAAATTTCGGCAACGGAAAAGTAAGTCGGGGCGGCCGAAGTAGCACGGCATACATCCTTGATAAAAAAATCACGTGATTCGCCATGTGATATTGCTTTTTGCTGGCGGAAAAGGTGGTTTTTGCGCAATTCTATATTATATGCGGTAATGATACATGGCCTTAACAGTTCGCTTAGTTTTCGATCGCCAAAGTAGCTATATAAAACTTTCTCCAAAACAGTATTATCGTACAATTCACTGAGTAGGCCAAACTTGTTCAGAAAACGTCGCCATCGTGTGGCTGTAAAAATTTCTACGCCGTGATTGAGGTAAATGTCCAATGCTTGTTTAGCGGTATATTTTTGTTGGGTAGGCTCCTCATCATCGGGGCATAACAATATAGATAGTAAGATACCACCGGTACTTGTGCCTGCAAAGAAGTCGAAATAATCGGTTAGATGGGCGTTTGGATTGTGTGTTGCCCGTTGAATTTTCTCTTCCAACGCTACCAAAATCATCCCTGGAATAATACCACGAATACCACCCCCATCTATTGAAAGTATCCTTTTCATCAGCTATGCTCTTGTGTAAGCAACCGAATGTAGTTAATTTTTTTGATTTGAAACATATTCTGGTTTGAACCACCTAAGACATTTGAGAGCATAAAAGTTTTCTTTGCGGTTGAAGATTAACGCTAAGACAGGAAGAGTTACGCCAAGAACGCAAAGTTTTTGTTAAATAAACCTGATAGAAATGAAAAGCCCGCAAGCGAGTGTAACGAGTGCGGACTTGTAATGTATAGCAGGGCTTTCGGAAGCGATTAGCACTACTTTTGATTTTCAAAAAACCTTAAAACATACGTCTTTAACCCTATACCTTTTTTATTATCTTTGCCACACTATGGCTCAGAAAAATAACGACGAAATTTTTAAAAATGTAATATCACACGCTAAAGAATATGGTTTTGTGTTCCAAAGCAGCGAAATATATGATGGTTTAAGCGCAGTTTACGACTACGGGCAACTGGGTGCCGAACTGAAAAACAACCTAAAAACCTATTGGTGGAAAGCAATGGTGCAGATGCACGAAAATATTGTGGGTATTGATGCCGCTATTTTTATGCATCCGAAAGTTTGGAAAGCCAGCGGGCATGTTGATGGTTTTAACGACCCAATGATTGATAACAAGGACAGCAAAAAACGCTACCGTGCCGACCAATTGTTGGAAGATAGGATTGCCAAATACGAAAAAGACGGCAAAACGGATAAGGCTGCCAAGCTGCAAACCGAAATGGACGATGCGCTGAAAGCCGAAGATTTGCCTCGTTTAAAAGTGTTGATTGAGGAGCACGAGATTGCTTGCCCTGTTAGTGGCACCAGAAACTGGACTGATGTACGTCAATTTAATTTGATGTTTAGCACGCAATTTGGTGCAATGGCCGATGGTAGCGAGGTGGTTTATCTTCGCCCTGAAACTGCGCAAGGAATTTTTGTAAACTTTTTAAACGTACAAAAAACTGGTAGGATGAAAATTCCTTTCGGTATTGCGCAAATTGGCAAGGCTTTTAGAAACGAGGTGATTGCACGTCAGTTTATTATGCGCATGCGTGAGTTTGAGCAAATGGAAATGCAGTTTTTTGTGCGCCCCGGTGAGGATAAAAAATGGTTTGAATATTGGAAAGAAGTTCGTTTGAAATGGCATAAGGCTATTGGCACATCGCCAGAGAAATATCGTTACCACGACCACGTGAAATTGGCGCATTACGCCAACGCGGCTACCGATATTGAGTTTGAATTTCCGTTTGGCTTTAAGGAAGTTGAGGGTATCCATAGCAGAACTGATTTTGATTTGTCGCAACACCAAGAATACAGCGGTAAAAAGATGCAATACTTTGATGCCGAATTAGATGAAAATGGAAAACCTTATGGCAATTATGTTCCTTACGTAATTGAAACTTCTATCGGTTTAGATAGGATGTTTTTGTTGACGATGATTAACGCATTGGAGGAAGAAGATTTAAGCACGCCAGAAAAACAGGATAGCAGAACTTTATTGCGCTTGCATCCGGCATTAGCCCCTATTAAAGCTGCTATTTTTCCATTAACCAAAAAAGATGGCTTGCCCGAGAAAGCTCGTGAAATTATGGATGCTTTGAAGTTTGATTTCAATTGTATTTACGAGGAAAAAGATGCCATTGGCAAGCGCTACCGTAGGCAAGATGCGGTTGGTACGCCTTTCTGCATTACGGTTGACCACCAAACTTTGGAAGACAATACAGTTACCATTCGCCACCGCGATACAATGGAACAACAACGTATTGAGATTAAGGATTTGCACTGGACTATTGAGAGCAAAGTAAGTTGGAGAAGTTTGTTAAGTCACGAATAAAACAGAAATACTTTTCCGTAAAAACTTGCTAAATGTTAAACAATTAGCTATTTATCTGATAAAAAGTTTTACTAACATACAAGTATGAGAAACATTTTATACAAACTATCTATATTCTGCCTTATTTTAACAGTTTTTTCTTGCGCAAAAGATACTGTTTATTTAGAGCCCCCCGTTGATACTGGCAGTGCAACCTTTAAAGCGATAGTTAAAGGGCAAACAGTTGAATTTAAAAACGCAACAAAAGCGATATATAATGTCCTAGACAAGAAGACGATAGAAATTACCGCCTATGGTAGCGGCGAAAAAATGATTAATTTTACTATTGATGATTTCAAAGGGGTAGGAAGCTATGATATTACCGAAACAATGCTTACTACCTTAGGTTATGTTGGTAATCTACAAGATTTTGACACTTACTATATAAGTACTAGTGGAAAAATAACAATCACTACTTATAACGACAAGCTAATTGTTGGAAAATTTGAAGCCGTAGTCAACAATGGATCCGAAGACATTAACATTAATGGTGAATTTTCAGTTGACTTAAGTACAGCACCAGAACATGATCATTTAGGAGGCAATAAATTTAGCGCAAAATTAAATGGCACATTAGTTGGTTTCAAAGGGCAAATCATTCATGGCGGTAGCGCACTAAACATTAGCGGTTCGTACGGCACTAAAAATATTACTTTAGGCATACGAGAATTTACGGGAATAGGAACTTATACTTTCAATGACGATCAGTTTTTTGGAAATAATATTATATACAATCCAAATGCCGATGATGATTATTTATCTACCTCTGGAACTGTAAACATAACCAGTATAGACAACGACATACTAAAAGGCACTTTTAATGGTACAGTAAAAAATGTAAATGGCATCGAGATTGCTATTACTGATGGTAGTTTTGAGGTAAAGGATGAATAAATTATCCTTGAAAGTATTTCTATCACTTAATTAATAAAGAACAAAAGCACCGAAAATTTCGGTGCTTTTGTTCTTTATTTGGTAAATAGCAACTATTTACTTATTTATGTACAAATTTTAACTAGTTAATTTAACCCTCTGATGAGAAACATCTTCTTAAAAGCAAATTTGTTTTGCTTACTTCTCCTTACTTTTTCGTGTGCCAAAGAAACTGAGTATTTAGATGCGGGCGGCCAAACTTCATCATTAAAAGTAAAAATTGATGGCACTTTAAAAGAATTCCAAATGGCTACAGCTGCAATTATGGACTTATCTCCTAAAAAAGCCTTACAAATTATGGCTTCCAATGGAACAAAAGATGGTCTTAGTATTATGCTGGGTGACTATACTGGCGCCAAAACTTATAACTTGACTGAAAATGGAAACATTGCAACCTTTACCTTAGATGCCGAAAAACCTTTAGAAACTACTTTCTTTGCCGAAGAAGGCAAAGTAATCATTACTTCTGCATCTACAACAACTATTTCAGGCACTTTTGAGTTTAAAGCAAAAAATGGTGCTAACAATAGCGAAAAAGTATTTAAGGAAGGAACTTTTGTGATAAAGATTGCTGATCCAACTAAGAACCCATCTATACCGGTAACTCCACAGAATACAAATATCACTGCCAAATTCGACAATACTGACATGAAATTTGCAGGAGAAGCAACTTTAATTTCATTTACCCAGCCCACCGTATGGACAGTAATGTCTATAATGGGTTACAGTGATAAAAAGATGTTATCTATCAGTATTGACAGCTATGCTGGCACCGGCACATTTGATGTAAATGCAAATACAAATCACGGAATTACATATACTACTAACTACTCTGTAGATGCTAATGAATATATAGCCACTTCTGGTAAAATAATTGTAACTCAATCTACAACTAACAGAATTAAGGGAACCTTTGAAGCTACGCTTGAAAAGGCTGATGATGCTTCAAAAAAGATAAGTGTCAAAAATGGCACTTTTGATATGGAGTATAAAAAAATGTAGCAAAAATCCCGGTTATCTAATCGGGATTTTGTTTATGCAAGTATAGCATTAATCGCTTCCTCACTTTTAGTAATTACAGCTTTTCCATCTTTTATAATAATTGGCCTTTGAATTAAAATCGGGTTTTCATGCATTGCTATAATTAAATCCTCATCAGTTAATGCTCTGCCCTTATATTTTTCTTTAAATATGGGTTCGTTGGCTCTAACCAACTCCAATGGTTTTATTCCCAATTGTGCTATAAGTTCTTTCAGTTCTGCAATACTCGGTGGATTTTCTAGATAATCCACAACAGTAAAATCAGCTTTTTGGTTTTGCAGCGCATTTAATGCGGTATTGCTTTTACTACATCTATTGTTATGATAAATCTTTATACTCATCGTTTTTTTAGGATTAGAGCATCAAATATAATGTTCTTTTAGCTTCGGTAAGCTATTACTATATTTTGGTAAAACCAGTATGTTGCTAGGCTTTATATTATTAACTATTTTTGCAGCTTATCCGTTATTAATTTCTAATTAATCCGTAAAAAACAATGGATAAAAGCATCAATGGACCAAAAACGCAACCAACAATCGATATATATTGTACTTATTTATCAATTTGCCCTATTGCTTTTGCTTTATGCAATATGCAGGCTAGGGTTTTTCTTAGTAAACAAATCGCTGTTTAAACATTTAAGCACCGGAGAAATTGCCTATACTTTTTTGGGCGGTATTAAATTTGATATAGTTGCACTGCTCTATATCAACGCATTGTACATTGTGCTCCAAGCATTACCATTTCCTTTTAAATACCGAGAGGGCTACCAGCGCTTTACAAAATGGCTTTTTATTATTACCAACAGCATTGGTTTTTTGGCAAACTTTGTAGATTTTGCATATTATAAATTCACGTTAAAGCGTACTACGGGCAGTGTTTTCTCCCAATTTAGCCATGAGAAAAACAAACTAAAACTTACGATAGATTTTTTATTAGAATATTGGTATTTGCTTATTATTTTCATCGTGTTTGTGGTGGCTTTTACCAAATTGAGCCAAATTATTAAAACTGCAAAACGACCAAAATTCAACTGGAAAACTTACCTTGTACAGACCGTTGCACTTTTATTTATCGCATTTTTATTTGTTGGCGGTGTAAGGGGAGGATGGAGGCACAGCACACGCCCTATCACATTAAGCAATGCTGGCGATTTTGTAAAATCTCCCGGTGATATGAGCTTGGTGCTGAACACTCCCTTTAGCATCATGAAAACCCTAAAATCGCCAAAACTAAAACAGGTAAATTATTTTGATGAGCAAACTTTAGCCAACATTTATAATCCCATCCACCTACCTAACGATACCGCAACTTTTAAAAAACTGAATGTAGTATTTCTCATCATCGAGAGTTTGGGAAAAGAACACGTAGGCGCACTTAATAAAGATTTATTAAATGGCACTTACAAAGGCTATACTCCGTTTATCGATAGTTTAGTAGAACAAAGTTTTACTTCTAACAGCACCTATGCCAACGGTCGTAAATCAATTGATGCATTGCCTTCGGTTATTTCGGGTATTCCATCTATCAGAGAGCCTTTTGTGCTTTCGCCATATTCGAGCAATAGCACTACCAGTATTGCTAAACTTTTAGGCGACGAAGGCTATTACACTGCTTTTTTTCACGGTGCGCCAAACGGTTCAATGGGTTTTTCGGCATATACCAATTTGGCTGGCATAAAAAACTACTACGGTAAAAACGAGTATAATAACGATGCAGATTTCGACGGAATTTGGGGTATTTGGGACGAGCCTTTTATGCAGTATATGGCAAAAACTATCAATACTTTTAAACAACCGTTTTTTTCGGCGTTTTTCTCCGTTTCATCGCACCATCCGTTTAAAGTTCCCGAAAAGTATAAAGGCGTTTTTCCAAAAGGGCCATTACAAGTACAAGAGCCAATGGGCTATACCGATATGGCTATCCGCAAGTTTTTTGATGCGGCGAAGAAAATGCCGTGGTACAACAATACTTTGTTTGTTTTATGTGCCGACCACGCTACTATTTCTTACCTACCGGAATACCAAACAATACCGGGCTATTTCTCCATCCCTATTTTGTTTTACTACCCCGGTGGAAATTTAAAAGGAAAAACTGATAGGCTTATCCAACAAATTGATATCATGCCAACGGTTTTGAATTACCTGCATTACCCTAAGCCTTATTTCGCTTTTGGGTTTGATGCGCTTAATGCTCCCAATGCTCTCGACAGTAAAACCAGCAATTTTGCGATTAACAATAACGATGGGAACTTCAATTTATACGATGACGATTACCTACTGATTAACGACGGTGAAAAATCCATAGCTTTGTTTAACGTAAAAGAAGATAGAAGAACGGCAAATAATCTCGTGGAAAAGCAACCGCAGATTAGACAACAGCTAGAGCAAAAACTACATGCTTTTATCCAACAGTATAACAATAGAATGATTAACAACCAATTAACCTATAAAAAGGAATGAGAAAATTAGCGTTACGTATTATCGATTTTTTCTATCCTCCCTTTAAAAATTGGTTCTCCATTAATACATTTAGGTATTTGGCAAGCGGTGGTTTTACTGCTGCGTCTAGCGTAGTTGCCTATTTCATCATCTATAATTTTATACTACACCAAGAAGATATCCGTATTGGCCAATTTTTAGTAACAGCACCCATTGCGGCACTAGGTATGGAGGCCGTATTCACCTTTCTGCTTGGCTTTGCATTAAATAAATACTTGGTATTTACACAATCTAATTTAAAAGGTAGGATACAACTTTTTAGATACGGCACTGTATTTTGCACCAATATTTTACTCAACTATGCTTTAATGAAGATTCTGGTAGAAGGTTTTGGGTTTTACCCTTCTGTTTCAAAAGCATTGATTACCATTTTGCTAGCGGTTTTCAGCTATTTTTCCCAAAAACATTTTTCTTTTAGGATAAAAAAACAATAGTGGCAAAAGTGGTATTTTTTCTTGCACAACCGTAGCAAATGAGCTAATTTCGTTGCTTAACCGAAACCACGTATGAGCAGTTTCAATCATTTCAACAATGCGCAAGTTGCCAAATTGCCCCGGCATTTAAGACAATTTATAGTAGAACAAAATTACGAGAAGTATACACCAATTGACCAAGCGGTTTGGCGTTATGTAATGCGTCAAAATTATAGCTATTTAAAGCATGTAGCTTATTATCCGTATATTAAAGGTTTACAAAGAGCAGGTTTAAGCATCGAGTATATCCCCGATTTGCAGACCATGAACGACAATTTGGGCAAAATTGGTTGGGGAGCGGTTACGGTTGACGGTTTTATACCACCTGCGGCTTTTATGGAATACCAAGCCTACCGGGTTTTGGTCATAGCTGCCGATATACGCCAGATTAACCATATAGAATATACTCCTGCACCAGATATTATCCACGAAAGTGCCGGGCATGCCCCTATTATCGCAGACACGGATTACAATAATTACTTAAGCTATTTTGGTTCAATAGGCGCAAAAGCGATGTTTTCTAGCAAAGATTTTGAGCTTTACGAAGCCATCCGCAAACTTTCTATATTAAAAGAAGCTACCGATGTAGATGAAGCCGCAATTGCAAGAGCAGAAAAAGAACTACGGTTCATTTCCGAAAACATGGGCGAACCATCGGAAATGGCATTATTAGGACGCCTACATTGGTGGACGGTAGAATACGGATTAATTGGCACTTTGGAAAACCCCAAAATTTATGGTGCAGGTCTACTTTCATCCATCGGCGAAAGTGTAACCTGCATGTCGCCCGATGTGAAAAAACTTTGGTACACCATTGATGCTGTAAACTACGCCTACGATATTACAAAAGCACAACCCCAACTGTTTGTAACGCCAACTTTCCAGAACCTTATTGATGTATTGGAGCAGTTTGCAGATACTATGGCGTTTAGGCGTGGCGGTGCAGAAAGTATCTTAAAAGCAATTGAATGCAAAAACCCGAGTACGGCAGTTTATAGTTCTGGTTTGCAAGTTACAGGCGTGTTTACAGATGTGGGCATCAGCAAAGATGATGAGGTTACCTTCATCAAAACCACTGCTCAATCGGCACTGGCTTTTGATGGAAAAGAATTGCCGGGACACGGCAAGCAATACCATAAAGATGGTTTCTCATCGCCAGTTGGCAAATTAAGAGACATAGCAAAACCGTTAGAAGACCATAACATTGACGATTTGGCAGCTTTGGGCATAAAAACTGGCGAGGAAGGCAATCTGATTTTCGAAAGCGGTATCGAGGTAAAAGGGACTGTAAAAGAGATTATCCGCAAAGGCGATAAAACGATATTGATTGCTTTTGAAGATTGTATTGTAAAAGAAGCCAATGGCAATATATTATTTAAACCAGAATGGGGAACTTATGACATGGCTGTTGGCGAAGAAATCGTATCTGTTTTTAATGGTGCTGCCGATAAAAATGCTTACGAAGAAATTACGCACATCAGCAAACAGCTTACCTATAAAGTGGTTTATGATGAAACTACCAAACGTTTGCACAGTTTGTATCAACAAGTAAGAGATATTCGTGAAAGTGGCAAAGGAGAACAAAATTTAATCACCATTTTTGAGGAGCTAAAAATCAAATTTCGTTACGATTGGCTTTGCGCATTGCAGATTTTAGAAATATTGCATCATACGGGTAATAATCCAACTTTAGAAAATGAGGTAAAGATTTATCTAGAGATGAAAGCCGCTAACGAAAAAGAACTAACCAAGTTGATTAACGATGGTTTTCATGTAATCGCCAACCCCGTAACGCAGTTGATTACGGTAGAGGATTAAATTTTAAAAAAGACCTCTTAGGTTTTCAAAAACCTAAGAGGTTTATATCATTAATTATTCTTCTTCACGTATTTGGTCAATATCACAATCATTTGCTCATTGATTTTTCCTTCAATTTGCTCATGATTATCGTGTACCAACCTAATCTTTTTAACAACTGTACCTTTTGGCGCACTAAAGTTTGTCCCTTTTACATCCAATGCCTGTGTCAAAACAACGGTATCACCGGCTTCAAGAGTATTACCAAAAGCATCTTTATGTACATCTGCTGTTTCCAATCCGCTTAAAGCCCATTGAATGGTATCTTCGTCCAAATCAATCATACTTAAAACACCACTAGCCCAATCTTCATCTTTATAGTTCTGTAAAATACGATAGCTTAAAGCCTGTACACTTGGCTCTGGGTTCCAAATACTTCCTTCAACAACCCGCCAATAAAAGCCTTTATCGCTTGCTTCAACATTCTCTGAGCAATCGTTACATAGCGCCACTTGGTTTTCAATGGCATCATCTTTTTTTGGACTTACCGTATAGGCTGTTGTAGCTTCGGTTTTACTGCATAACTCACACAATCCGCCACTACGTTCTTTTAGTTTTTCTAACATTTCTGTTTGTTTAATTTGCCGCAAAGGTAATCAATTTATACTTATTGCTATTTACATGCTTTATCATCAATCTTTAAAACGGCAAAAACAGATATAAAAAATTATCTTTGCCTTTACCCAAAGCTTAATATCAATGAACATCATTATTACGGGAGCCAGTAGCGGTATAGGTTTCGAAGCGGCATTAGAATTTAGTTTAGACACCAAGAATAAAATAGTATGCATTGCCCGCTCGGCCGATAAACTGCGTAACTTGCACGAAATTGCCAAAAGCATTACACCAGAATGTACGCTTCTACCTGTCGCTTTCGATTTGGTTAATGATGATTACAACGCTTTAATTCCTTTTATTAAAGAAAGATTGGGAACGGTAGATATTTTGATTAACAATGCTGGCTCGCTAATTAATAAGCCTTTATTGGAAACTACCGAAAATGATTTGGCGGCGATGCTTGAAAATAATGTGATTAGCCATTTTAAAATGACACGTTATATGCTACAATTTATGGGCAATGGCAGTCATATTGTAAATATTGGCAGCATGGGCGGTTTTCAGGGCAGCGTTAAATTTCCCGGTTTAGCGGCTTATTCTGCAAGCAAGGCCGCTTTACATGCTTTAACCGAGTGTATGGCGCAAGAATTGGTACAAACCGGAATTAAAATCAATTGTTTGGCTTTAGGCTCGGCGCAAACCGAAATGTTGGAAGCCGCATTTCCGGGTTACGAAAGCCCGGTAATGGCTTTTGAAATGGGCAAATATGTTGCTGATTTTGCTAAAACAGGCCATAAATTCTTTAACGGAAAAGTATTGCCGGTTGCGGTTACTACTCCTTAACAGGCCTTCTATGAAAATATGTTTCAAAACTCCAATATTAATAATCAGCATCCTAAGTTGGATACTGCCAGCAAAAGGACAATCTGCAAAATCAGTTGGTTATTTTACTTCTATCAAAAATCATAATCTAAGTAAATTGTGGTGTGCTGACAGCATACAAGTTGAAGGTAATGGGGATAAAATTCCATTTCCAGAGCCGCTTGGATATATAGGGAACAATTACCAACGATTTTATATTCATTATATAACTGTTTCGAAAAACAAAGAAAACCCTTATCAATACAAAGTTTATGGTAAGACCAAGGTTAAAGACAATATTTGTACGTTCAATGGAACAATTACAATAAAAAAAGCAATACTTTATAAAGAAAGTGATGACCCAAACTATAAACAGGGTTCTGTGATTTGTGATATTATATTTTACGAGGATAGCATACAAAAATCAAGCGGAGTAATTAAAGGAACATTGACAAGTGACTTTTACCTCGACAAGAAAGAAAAACTTTATTATGATGCTCTAATGATTGTGGCTGACGGATATTATAACAACCAATGTAAAACAACATGGTCAAGTTACCGAACAAAAGCAGTAAAGAAGTGTAATTGGGGAGATTTTAGAATGCCCGATAGTAAGGAACTAGACGGAGGGGCAGGTGATGTAGTGATTAGCGAAAAATTCGCAAATAATGGCTGGGCAACTTTTGTGGATACTTATAGCATAGATCAAAAAAAAGCTGAAAAAGCAATCAAAATAGAGAAAACAAAATGGTGGAATTAAACAGCCCAACTTAAAAATTACAACAAATTAAATATCAATCAATTAGTCAAACAAAAAAGCATTAATCTAATAACAAGTTTTCCACATTTTTTGGTTCTATAAATATCGTTAGCTAAGTTTGAATACAAACATGAAGAAAATACTTTTAACCATCTTATTGCTCGGTAGTATTGCTTTTAGTTCCAAAGCACAAGACAATGTGTCTTTAACTATGCAATATCAAAAAATGATGGAAAAGGTAATCAGCCGCATTCCAGAAGTGGCCAACTCTACTTCGAACAAAATCATGGACTTTGCTAAATCATTAATTGGCACAAGATATCGCTATGCATCTAGCAATCCTGAAATTGGATTTGATTGTTCGGGTTTTGTGAGCTACGTATACAAACAATTTGGTTTTAACGGTGCTCGTTCTTCTGCCGATTTCGCCAAAAAAGGCAAAGCCATTAGACTGGCCGATGCAAAAGTTGGCGATATTTTGGTTTTTACCGGTTCTAATGCCAGAGTAAGAAGACCCGGGCATGTTGGAATTATCTACTCAAAAGATGAAGACGGGAATATTAAGTTTATTCATTCCTCGTCTGGAAAGGCCAAAGGTGTAACCATTACCGATTTGGAAGGCTACTATAAAAACCGTTTCCTAAAAGCGGTTACCGTAATGGAATAATATCTTTTCTTATGGCAGAGCTAAAAACCAAAGCCAATAACAATAATGTTTCAGATTTTATTAACAGCATAGCTGATGAGCAAAAACGCAATGATAGCTTTGTAATCTGTGATATGATGGAAGAAGTTTGCCAAGCTAAATCTGTAATGTAGGGTGATGCTATTATTGGTTTTGGCAGCAAAGACCTTGTATATCCCGATGGTAGACGTATCGATTGGATGGTAATGGGCTTTTCACCTCGCAAACAGAACCTTGCTTTATATTTAGATGGCGGTATAACACATCCTTTACTAACGAAACTAGGCAAACACAAAACCAGTAAAGCCTGCCTGTATATTAAATCATTAAAAGATGTGAATGTTGAGGTATTGAAACAGATTTTAGCGGATTGCCGTTAAAATAACGATTACAACAGAAATGGTAGCAGATAGAATTTGGCATTTTAGCGTATAAACGTTATTTTTGAGAAAAGTATTACGGTTATGGATACAAATACATTTATCGAAATCAACCCCAAGGTAATGATGGGAAAACCCGTAATAAAGGGCACACGTATTACGGTAGAGATGATATTGGAATCCCTTTCGGCAGGAGAAACCATTGAAAATCTCACAAATGCCTATCCAAGGCTATCTAAAGATGCCATCTTTGCGGCATTATCATTTGCGGCCGAAGCACTAAAAGGCGAAAAAATATATCCGCTTGCAGTATGAGATTTTTGGCTGATGAGGGTGTTGATATTAGTATCGTAAGAAAACTAAGAGCCTTGGGCTTTGATATTTTTTATGTAATTGAAGAAATACGCTCGTTGGCCGATGACGAATTGTTGCAAATTGCTTACAGCGAAAATCGGATTTTAATTACAAGAGATAAAGACTTTGGAGAACTAGTTTACCGCCTAAACAAATTGCACACAGGGATAATTCTAATTAGGTTAGAGGGCTATCCCGCCTATGAACGTTCAGAAATTACCTGCAGCGCAATTGTCGAACATCAAGAAGAATTACAAGGAGCTTTTACTGTTATACAGCCAAACGCTGTGCGAATAAGAAGAACAAAATAATTGTACAAAATTATATAAAGCGGGATGGTAATCCCTACAACAACAACACTTTCAGCGCATCTGCAACCTTGCCATAGGCAATCAGTTCTTTAGCAAATTCATGAAGCTCACGTTCTCTGTTAGTTTCATCGCCAATGGTAGCATCCAAAATATCTTTTACATTAACATTCCACTGCATATCAGAAATTTCTTCATCGCTTGGCAATTGTTCTACGTTGCCCAACAAGCCCAAATCATTGCCCGAAAGCACTTTTGAACGACGAACGGAAACAGGTAAAGCATCTACTCCTATACCTAAAGTAGTTAAAGGTTTAGGCACCGTAAACAGGCTTTCCGGTGTAACACGGCTGTACCAATTACCGCCCAACCGAGCCACTAAGTCAATTTTTTGCTGATCTATTTTGCCTTCAGCATCTAAAATCTCCTCTTTAATATGAATGAGTTTAATCTCAGCTAAAATCAAATTCCCTGCACCATGTTGGTCGCCCAAAGGGATAATTTGGTTAACTATACATTCTAGCTGTACGGGAGCTTCTGCCACTCTTGGTGCCCTAACCAAATGCGATGTCTCCATGGTAAAACCAGCCTTATCAAACTCATTAACTCCCTTACCATATTCTGTACTCGATAAACTCGTTTGTTGTACCATTGCATAGTTTACAATATTTACTACACACTCACCAACTTCCTGCACATTCTGTAAAGTATGTTTGGTGGTATTATCGCGTACCCTACGGGAAGGGGAAAAAATACAAACAGGCGGATTAGTACTAAACAAATTAAAAAAACTAAAGGGACTTAGATTTACATTACCTGCGGCATCAACAGTAGAAGCCAAACATATTGGACGTGGCGCAATGGCATACTGTAAGTAGTTTTGCAGTTGCATTGGCGATAAATCATCACATTTTAAAGTCAACATATATTAGTTCCAATCTTACAATTTCTTAAGTGCCAAAATAGAAAAATCCGTGTCAACCTTGCTAATCGTGTTGCTCAAAGCTCCCAAGCCTGTAATTTCCATTTCCACGAGGTCGCCCGGTTGCAACCATTGTACTTTGTAATTTGGGTCGTTCAATAAACCTGTACCGTTTAATTCTAGGAAACAGCCCGTACCCACCGTTCCAGAGCCAATTACATCGCCGGGCAAAATATCTACCCCATACGCACAGCGCTCAATAATTTCGGCAAAAGTCCAATCCATATCGGCCATGTTACCGCTAGATACTTCAATACCATTTACCTTGCAGGTCATTTTTAAATTATAATTATTCCCCACATGGTTTGCTTTAGCCGCCACTTTATACGGCTCTAACTCATCTGGTGTAACCAACCAAGGGCCAATTACAGTAGAAAAATCCTTACCTTTTGCCGGGCCTAGACTTAACAACATTTCTTCCATTTGCAAAGCTCGGGCGCTCATATCGTTCATAATGGTGTAACCGGCAATATATTCATCAGCTTCTGAAGCCTTAATGTTGCGCCCTTTTTTACCGACTACCACCGCTACTTCCAATTCGAAATCGAGTTTTTGGAAATGGTCTGGCATACATTCAATTTCCCCTGGGCCTTGTATGGCGTTATGGTTAGTAAAATAAAAGATTGGATATTGGTCAAACTCGGCAATCATCTCTACCTTGCGGTTTCTACGGGCCGCAGCAACGTGCTGTCTAAATGCATAACCATCTCTACATGAGGTTGGATGCGGCACAGGTGCCAAAAGTTCATAAAAAATCTCCTCCTTGGGCGATAATTTACCATCTAAAATATCTTGGTTAATTTTTTTTGCTCTTTCCATCAGAGGCTCGCCACCTTCTAAAAAAGCGTTCATGTTATCTGGTATCAGTTTATCACAAGAATTTAGGTTATAGATATGACCATTGACGTAGATGCCCAAATGCGCTGCGTCTTCTGTTTTATAGGATACAAACTTCATTGATAATAATATAATTTTAGTTAGCGATGTCAAATATCCCATCCCAATGAGACAACAATAATTATTGGAGATGGTTTATAATTGGATTGCGTCAAAGCTATGAAAATTAATTTTGCCAAATAAAATTATCCTTAAAATAATATACTTGGAATATTAACATAAAAAAAGCTAATTTTGTAAAATCCAATATGAACGAGATTTTCCCATATCATAACCATTGCGTGGCAGAAGTTTTTTCTGCTTACCGATATGCTATGCTCTCGAAAATTATTTTCGCACAATACTCTGTGCTGTAAACATCTACCAACCTTCCTACAAACGCTCTTCGCAAACGCTTTGCCGTATTAATTGTTATTTAATTCTAACCAAATTATTAAATAATCATGCCCATTTATCATACTTTAGGGGTAATTCCTCCTAAAAGACATACTGTTTTTCGTAAGTCAAATGGCGATTTATATGCCGAAGAACTGGTTTCGACCGAAGGTTTCTCGAGTTTATACTCTTTGGTTTACCACTGCCATCCGCCTACCATTGTAAAAGCAATTGGCGAACCTTACAGTGTAGAACCCAAAATTGCCAGGGAAAAACATCTGCGCCACACTAGTTTATTAGGTTTTAACATCCAACCGGAAGATGATTATCTGAAAAGCCGCAAACCGGTATTGGTTAATAACGATTTACATATCTCTTTGGCTGCGCCCAGAAAATCAATGACCGATTATTTCTACAAAAACAGTCAGGCAGATGAAGTGATTTTTATCCATGAAGGAGCAGGTAGGCTGAAAACCGGCTTCGGCAAAATTGCTTTTGAATATGGCGATTATCTAGTTATTCCCAGAGGAACAATTTACCAAATGGAATTTAACGACGAGAAAAACCGTTTGTTCATTGTAGAGAGTTTCAGTCCCATCCGTACACCAAAAAGATACAGAAACGCTTTCGGGCAGTTAGAAGAACACTCGCCATTTTGCGAAAGGGATATTAAAAGACCGCAAAACCTACAAACTTTTGATGAGTTTGGTGATTTTAAAGTATTGATTAAAAAACAGGGTATAATGTATCCTTACACCTACGGCACTCATCCTTTCGATTTTGTAGGTTGGGATGGTTTCCATTACCCTTGGGCTTTTTCGATACATGATTTTGAACCGATTACCGGGCGTTTGCACCAACCACCTCCGGTACATCAAACTTTCGAGGGGCATAATTTTGTAATCTGTTCTTTCGTACCCCGTAAATACGATTATCATCCACTTGCCATACCAGCTCCTTACAACCACAGCAATGTAGATAGCGATGAGGTGTTATATTATGTTGATGGCGATTTTATGAGCCGAAAAAGCGTAGTTAAAGGGCAAATTACCTTACATCCCGGTGGTATTCCACATGGCCCACATCCGGGTACGGTAGAAAAATCCATCGGCCAGGAAAAAACAGAAGAACTTGCCTTAATGATAGACCCTTTTAGACCTTTAATGTTAACCGAAGATGCGATTGCCATTGAAGATGAGAGTTATCATAAAAGTTGGCAGATAAATGTGGAATAGCGATAGGCGTTGAGCGATAAGCGTCTGAATATGCCAAACGCTATACGCAATACATAAAACAGTTCAATCATTTAACATTCAAAAAAAAAATGTCGACACAAACATTTGCAGAAAAAATTTCTAAAGCACAAGATTTCCTTCCCATTAACGGAACAGATTATATTGAATTTTATGTAGGCAATGCTAAACAAGCGGCGCATTACTATAAAACCGCTTTTGGTTTCCAATCGCTCGCTTATGCCGGGCCAGAAACAGGTGTAAGAGATAGGGCTTCTTATGTTTTGCAACAGGGAAAAATCCGGTTGATTTTAACTACTGCATTAAAATCAGATAGTCCAATTGCAGAGCACGCAAAAAAACATGGAGACGGGGTAAAAATATTGGCACTTTGGGTAGACGATGCTTACAGTGCGTTTGAAGAAACCACAAAACGCGGCGGCAAACCTTACTTAGAGCCACAAACTTTAACAGATGAATATGGTGAAGTTAGAATGTCTGGCATTTACACTTACGGAGAAACCGTTCATCTATTTATTGAGCGCAAAAATTATAAAGGCATTTTTATGCCGGGCTATCAAAAATGGGAAAGCGACTACAACCCAAGCGATACCGGACTACTTTATATAGACCACTGTGTAGGAAATGTAGGTTGGAACCGCATGAACGAAGCCGTAAAATGGTACGAAGAAGTAATGGGATTTGTAAATATCCTTACTTTCGACGATAAGCAAATCAATACCGAATACTCTGCCTTAATGAGCAAGGTAATGAGCAACGGAAACGGTTATTCTAAATTTCCCATCAATGAGCCTGCCGAGGGCATTAAAAAATCGCAAATTGAGGAGTATTTAGAATTTTACGAGGGTGAAGGCGTACAACATATCGCCGTAGCTACCCATGATATCGTAAAAACTGTTAAACAATTAAAAGAGCGGGGCGTTGAGTTTTTAAGTCCTCCGCCACAAGCCTATTACGAAATGATGCCCAACCGTGTTGGCGAAATTGATGAAGAAATTACTCCTTTAAAAGAACTGGGTATTTTGGTAGACAGTGATGAAGAGGGGTATCTGTTACAGATTTTCACCAAACCTATTGAAGACCGCCCAACTTTATTTTTCGAAATTATTGAACGCAAAGGCGCACAAAGTTTCGGTGCGGGTAACTTTAAAGCGCTGTTTGAAAGTCTTGAGCGTGAACAAGCCTTAAGAGGGAATTTGTAAATCTTTGCAAAATTTAAAATCCTGCTGTCATTCTGAGCGTAGCGAAGACCACGAAGTAGCTACGAAGTAAATCTATTATTAACCAGATTCCTCGTACCTCGGAATGACAGTTTACATTATATACCTGTTACTAACAATGCCCAAGCAAATAATAAAGCACTACAAAAATCACGATAGTAGATAAACAGCCACCGCCTAATTTCCAAGCGCCCCAACCGGCAAATATGGTTCTAAAAAAGTTATTCATAAGTTCAATTTATTATATAACCTATAAAACAGAAAAAAGTTTAGCAACTTACCATAATAAAAATCAAAATTAGTGACTATTTTATCATTTTCATTAGATTAGAGCCATGGAAAGTGCCAAACCACGTTCAAAACAAATGGAGCGAACTGCTTTCATTTACAACAGCATACCTTCTGTTGTGTGGTCGGTGGTTAATTTAACTTCCATTTCTATTTATTGCTACAACTATGTAAGCCATTCCATGATTTATTGGATATCAGGCATTAGTTTTTTTGTCTATTGCTTACCAAATCAATTTTTCGACCTTATTCAAATTAGTAGTAAAGAGACTATTTATAAGAATTTGGGAGTTAACATTGTGAGAAAATTTGCCCAAGAAGGCGACTTGGTCAATCACTTAATCAGAAAAAAATATCCTTTATACAATGTTATAAAAAATCGAAAATCTATCCAGAGATATATTGCTAAAACCTATCATTTTGAAAAATTTCATTTTCAGTTATTATTTATTTTCTTGATCATAATGGCTTATGCAATAAGACAAAAACAATATGAATGGGCTTTACTCATTTTCTTAAACAACATCATATTTAATCTATATCCCAACTTATTACAGCAATATACAAGGTTAAGACTAAAGTCTTTTTACTAACTTGTATTAAGAGCCTGTCTAAATTCCATTAGCATATATTTTTAACCACTACTTGTTCCGATATGTCTAATTAATCTTCCTATCCTATGTGTTTATTCCTATGTGCCAAAACAAGTAGTGGTTACATTTTTAAACAGCTTACCAACAATTGAATTAAAAATATCGATAGCAAACATCCATTATACATATTTTGTTATTTTTGAAACTTGCTAATGGGAAAAACAGCTATCATCAAAAAATCAAGGTTTCTACTTTTTTGTCATCACCTACAAAAGGCCTTTATACTGTATCAAAAAAACGACCCATTGCGTTTAGCCGGAGCAACTGCCTTCTTCGCTAATTTTGCCATCCCTCCTATTTTATTGATATTAATTAGATTATTTGGCTTTTTTGTGGATAGAAGAATATTGGCAACCCGAATATTCGAACGTATATCAGAAATATTAATTCCAAGCAGCACCGAACAAATTAGAGAAACATTGAGGAATATCCGCGGAGTCGACCATAATTGGTGGGCTACAATCCTAACCTTTGTTTTTTTCATTTTTGTTGCCACTACCCTTTTCAACGTCATTAAAAACTCGGTCGAACAAATTTGGAACATTGGTCAAAATGCCAAACAAGGCTTTCTATTTACCCTAAAAATACGCGGAAGGTCAATGATAATCATTCTTTTGGCTGGTATCTTATTTTTTGTAGGGTTGGTTACCGATAGCATCCAAGCATTTGTAAGTACCTATCTTAACAATTCCGCACCAAACTTTGGCAAATGGCTGCTTTGGGTACTTAATCAAATCGTTTTTACGCTTATTGTAACAGCTTGGTTTACCATTCTGTTTCGTTTCTTAACCAATGCCCGCCCAAGTTGGAAAATTGCAATACAAGGAGGTCTGTTAACTGGTATTCTGTTTAATCTGGGGAAATATATATTACGGATTATGCTGCCGTTAAGCAATATCGAAAACATTTACGGAGCATCTGGCTCTATTGTACTGGTGATGCTATTTGTATTCTATTCCTCGCTAATATTCTATTTCGGGGCTTGCTTTATCAAAGTAATTAGCGAACAGCAGCATAAAGACATACGCCCCATCAAGGGCGCTTATACTTATGAGTTAAAGGAAATAAATTAAGCCTCGAACTTTTCTAGAATTTAATACCTACACCAAAAGTGAAGATATTTAATTTAGTATCGGGATACCCTTCAGAATTAAGTTTAGATAGGCCCATTTCATACCTCAAATCAATATTTAACTTACCTACATCTAATCCCGTTCCAAATTGCCACGCAAAAGCTTGTCCCTTAAAATCGCCATTAAATATATTCGATGCAGCATCATTAAAACTTTGTTCTTTGTTTAAAATAAATGAAGCCACAGGACCCGTATTTAACCTAAAACCTATGCCAGCTGCTCCAATTTTGGTTCCTAATAAAACAGGTACATCTAAACTGGTAAATTTTACTTTGTTTTCCTGCCCATCGCTACTCTTTAGCATAGTATTTTTTTCAGAGAAATATAGCTCTGGTTGTAAATGGATACCTACCGCTCCAATACGCGTCCAAATTCCGGCATAATAGCCCGCTTTATTATCGCTGGCAAATGTATTTTCGGTGCTAAACTTAGCTAAATTAAAACCGCCTTTTATTCCAAATTGAAAAGAAGGCAACGCTTGGCTAAACGCAAAAAATGTACAGCAAATAAAAAAAGCCGTTAAGAAAAACCTTTTCATAATCCGTAATTCAAAATAGCGAGCGCAACCTCAAATGTTCAATTAAGAGCGCATTACTTATTGAAGTGTTAAAAAACAAACAACTAAGCTTTAGAATCAACCTTTTCAAATCCCTGCATTTCAAAAACGGCCAGCTTATCTAACCAATTAAAATGTAAAGTACCAAAGAAATTAAAAATTCCTTCATCGTTTTTGCCTTCAATACAAACCGTTTCCTTTAAAATCGGACTTCTTGAATTGTCTGCACCAGAAAATAGCACCTCTTCATCTTGAATAATGATATTTTTTGCCTCTATGGCAAAGTCGTTTAAAAGGGCTAAAAATGACTTACCATTTAGTAATAGTTCCTTAATATTCATAACCCAAAATTTTAGTGTGAAGATTGATTTAAAATTAAACAAAAAAATTGATAAAATAGTTCTATAATTTTTTGAACAAAAAAGCTAACACATTGATTATTTGGAAAATCAATTTTGTTGCAGCTATAAATGGCAGTCCCGCTAACGGCTCATACCGCACAGACCTTAAACACAAGGCCGATATCCGCCTATATCGGGTTTAGTTGGCAAATGTAGTGCACAAACCACAAAACCCACAAACAACACAAAGCATCAATTTAATCCGGCAGGTAATCTCCAATGATGTTGGTGTATTGATGGTTTTTAATACAAAAATATTTGTTTAGCAGATACAAATCTATACCTTAGTTCTGTGAAAACATTGCAACCTTAATATAATTCCAAGATGAAACCATCATGATTTTAGGCAAATAAAATCATGATAGCTTCATCACCACTGAAAACAAATTTAAACAAATGAAAATTACAGTAGTAGGTGCTGGTGCCGTTGGTGCCACTTGCGCAGATAACATTGCACGAAAAGAATTAGCAGAAGAAGTAATATTATTAGATATTAAAGAAGGTTTTGCCGAAGGTAAATCCATAGATATGATGCAAACAGCAACATTGTTGGGTTTCGATACCAAAATCAAAGGCGTTACCAACGATTACAGCCAAACTGCAGGCTCAACAGTTGCCGTAATTACATCGGGCCTACCACGCAAACCCGGAATGACCCGCGAAGAACTGATTGGCATTAATGCGGGTATTGTAAAAGGCGTTGCCGAAAATATCCTTAAATATTCGCCAGATGCCATTATCATTGTAATCAGCAACCCAATGGATACCATGACTTATTTGGCGTTAAAATCATTAGGCCTACCTAAAAACAGAATTATAGGTATGGGCGGAACGTTAGATAGTTCACGTTTTAAATATTATTTAAGCCAGGCCCTCAATTGTAGCCCTAACGACCTGCAAGGCTTTGTAGTGGGTGGTCATGGCGATACAACAATGATTCCATTGACCAGATATGCAACCTATCAAAGTTTGCCAGTTACCGATTTATTGGACGAAGCTACTTTAGAAAAAGTAGCTGCCGATACTATGGTTGGCGGTGCAACCTTAACCGGATTAATTGGGACTTCGGCGTGGTATGCTCCCGGTGCTGCCGGTGCCGCATTGGTAGAAGCCATTGTTAGGGACGAGAAAAAACTATTCACCTGCTGTGTTGCCCTTGATGGCGAATATGGCCAGAAAGACATTTGTTTGGGCGTTCCTGTAATTATTGGAAAAAACGGTTGGGAAAAAATCATCGATTACCAATTAAACGAGAAAGAACAAGCCGCTTTCAACAAAAGTGCCGATGCAGTACGTAATATGAACAACGTATTGGCAGAAATGAAATTGGTTTAACAATATACCTGTCATTCCGACGATAGGAGGAATCTCTAAGTTTAATGCATTGGCAAAATAGATTCTTCGTTCCTCAAAATGACAAAAAGAGTAACATGATCACAATCACCGTTCCCTTAATTTTAGTGAACTTACAAGACAACGGTTTCCACATTTTGGTGGAAATTGTTGTTTTTGGAGAAAAGCTATTTGCCGTAGTAGATACAGGCGCATCGCGTTCGGTATTCGACAAAGCGTTGTTAGAAAAGCATGTAGAGCAGCTCCACGAAAACGAAGAACAGCAAGCCTCCACCATTTTTAGCAGTGCTAATACTTTGGTAGGAACTATCCCTCTGCTACAAATCGGCAAATTAAAACTACCCGACTACGAAACCGTAGCCATCGATTTGCAAAGTGTTTCGAATACTTATATCCAAATGGGACAACCTGCAATTGCTGGCATCATTGGTGGCGATATTTTAACACAGTTTAATTGTAAGATTGATTATAAGAATAAAGTCTTAAGGTTTTATAAGTAATTGATGAAGAAGGCACTTTTAAAATTTTGCAGTTATTTTGCGCTTGTAGGTTTTCTTTCAGCACATGCCCAAGAAATTAAAATCATTGACAAACCCATTAACTACGATTCTACAAGAATTAAACTATCATTACAATATCTCAAAGAAAGACACGGCATTAGCCAAACCACGCCAATCATACAACCTAAAATAATTGTATTGCATTGGACTGCTGCTAAGACTTTTTCTTCAACTTTCAATGCTTTTAATCCACCAAAACTATTCAATGGAGATAGAAAAGACATTGCCCAAGTAAGTAGCTTAAATACTTCTTCCCAATATCTGATAGATAGAGATGGTACTATTTACCGCTTAATGCCCGATAACTATTTTGCCCGCCATGTAATTGGCCTAAACTATTGTGCCATAGGAGTTGAAAACGTAGGCAGTTTTGATTTTCCATTAACGGATGCCCAGCTTAAAGCTAACGTAGAACTGGTAAGGTATCTATGTGCAAAGTATAAAATAGAATATCTGATTGGCCACTATGAATACACCAAATTCAAAGGCACATCGCTGTGGAAAGAAACTAACCCCCAATACCAAACGGGTAAAAGTGATCCTGGAGCAGACTTTATGCTAAAAGTAAGAAACAATTTAAAAGACCTACCTTTAAAAGGAGTACCAAATAATTAAGGTACACTTGTCTTTTTTTTCTAAATTTCTTTAACTTTAATTATATCAAACAGAGTTATATATGAAATTTTTAAAAATCTTTTTGGTGGTAGTTATCGTATTAATTGCCATCATATTAATTGGAAGCCTATTTCTTCCCAAAACCTATTCTGTAAGCAGATCTATCAACATTGGTGCAAACGATACTTTGGTATACAGAAATGTTGCCGATTTTAACAATTTCCTACAATGGAATGCTTGGTCTAAAATGGATCCAAATGCAAAGGTTACTATTACAGGAACTCCCGAAAAAGTAGGGCATCAGTATCATTGGAAAGGTAAAGAGTCTGGAGAGGGCGAGATGAAAATTACTGACACAAAACCTTTGGAAGAAATTAAAATGGCATTAAAGTTTATTAAGCCTTTCGAAAGTTTAGCAGATATTCAATTCGACTTGACTAAAGAAAGTGATTCTACCAAAGTAACTTGGACCATGAGCGGCGAAAACAACATTATCAGCAAATGGATGTGCGTTTTTGTTAGCATGGACAAAATGATTGGCAAAGACTTTGAAGATGGGTTAAAAGCGCTTAAGGAAAAGTCTGAACAAGGAAAATAGTTATAGAAATAGCGATTAAAAAATAAAACCTCCCAAGCAAATTGCCGGGAGGTTTTATTTTTTTATTGAGCTTGCTTCGTTCCTCGCAATGACGAGGAGAGATTAGGCATCTATTTTCGCATATTTCGCATTACGCTCAATAAACTCTCTGCGTGGTGCTACTTCATCACCCATTAACATAGAGAAAGTATGATCGCATTCCGCAGCGTTTTCTATGGTAGCTTGCATTAAGGTACGGTGGGCAGGATCTAGCGTAGTTTCCCACAGCTGCTCTGCATTCATTTCTCCCAATCCCTTATAACGTTGTACATGTACGCTATCCTCTTTACCAGCACCTTTTAAGCGTTGAATAGCCCCATCACGTTGCATATCGTTCCAAGCATACTCAAAATCTTTTCCTTTCTTTACCTGATAAAGCGGTGGAGCAGCAATATATACATAACCTGCTTCAATCAACGGCTTCATGTAACGGAAGAAGAAAGTCAAAATCAAGGTAGTAATGTGCGAACCGTCAATATCAGCATCCGTCATAATAATGATTTTATGATAACGAAGTTTGGCTAAGTTCAACGCCTTATCATCTTCCTCGGTACCGATGCTTACACCTAGAGCAGTAAACATATTCTTAATCTCATCATTTTCGTAGATTTTGTGTTCCATAGCTTTTTCCACGTTAAGGATTTTACCCTTTAGTGGCAAAATAGCTTGATAGTTACGGTCGCGGCCTTGCTTAGCAGTACCACCTGCCGAGTCACCCTCTACTAAGAAGATTTCACATCTTTCTGGATCACTATCAGAGCAATCGGCCAATTTGCCCGGTAAGCCCGAGCCGCCCATTACGCTCTTGCGTTGTACCATTTCACGAGCCTTACGGGCCGCCGCCCTAGCCGTAGCAGCCAAAATAACCTTATTGACAATCATTTTGGCCTCTTTTGGATTTTCTTCTAAATAAAAACCTAGAGCCTCTCCTACCGCCTGATCCACAGCACCCATCACTTCTGAGTTACCCAATTTGGTTTTGGTTTGTCCTTCAAATTGAGGTTCTTGTACTTTTACCGAAACTACGGCAGTTAAACCTTCCCTAAAGTCGTCGCCCGTAATCTCAAACTTTACATTTTTCAACAATCCCGATTTTTCGGCATACGCCTTTAAAGTACGGGTTAAACCACGTCTAAAACCTGCAATGTGCGTACCACCTTCGTGAGTATTGATGTTATTTACATATGAGTGTACATTTTCCGAATAGCTATCGTTGTACTGCATCGCCAATTCTACCGGAATACCCGCTTTAATACCTTCTACATAGATGGGTTCGGGAATTAACGATGGTCTTGTACCGTCCAAAAACTGAACAAACTCTTTCAATCCACCTTCTGATTTAAAGGTTTCCGACAAGAAAGTACCATCTTCGTTTTGCTCACGTTCATCGGTAAGCGTTAGGCTAATTCCTTTGTTCAAGAAAGCCAACTCACGTAAACGGCCAGCCAAAGTATCGTACTTATATTCGGTAGTTTGGGTAAAAATTTCTGTATCTGGCTGAAACCACTGTATAGTACCAGTTTTATCAGAAACACCAATTTCCTTTACATCAAACAAAGGCTTGCCCCTTTCATACTCTTGGGTAAATATTTTTCCTTCACGATGGACCACCGTTTTTACATGGGTAGATAAGGCGTTAACGCAACTTACACCCACACCGTGCAAACCGCCAGATACTTTGTAAGTATCTTTATCAAATTTACCTCCGGCGTGTAGTACAGTCATTACAATTTCGAGGGCAGATTTACCTTCTTTTTTGTTGATGCCCGTAGGTATACCACGCCCGTTATCCTCAACAGTGATGGAATTTCCTTTATGTATGGTTACAAATATATCTGTACAATAGCCGGCAAGTGCCTCATCAATAGAGTTATCTACAACTTCATAAACCAAGTGGTGCAAACCTTTAACTCCGGTATCACCAATATACATCGAAGGACGCTTACGAACAGCTTCCAAGCCTTCTAAAACCTGTATATTATCGGCCGAATAGTTTGAGTTTGGATTTTTTTCTTCGCTCATATTTTAAGTAAAAATTTAAGATTCAAAAATAAGCATTTTTTATGGATTTTGAGGCATTGTGGATAACTATTCGAGTGTTAAAAATCGTGTAATTAGAGCTAAAAAACCCCGACTTTTAGGATGTTCGGATTTGATTTTTATATTTGCTAAAATTTACAAGGATATAATGAAAGTAAACACAGTAAAATTTAGCGGATTAGCTACTGCAATTGCCATTGTTTCGGTAATGGGCGCTTGCGGAAACAAAGAAACAAAAACAGAAAGTACAACAGCTAAACCTGCTGTAACGGTAGATGTAGATAAAGATAAAATTGTATTTGTAGACTCGGACTCTTTATTGAACAAATATGAGTACTTTAAAGTGCTAAAAAACAAGATGGAAGCTAAAGGTAAAGCTGCCGATGCCGACCTTAAGGCAAAGGGCCAGGCATTCCAACGTGATATGCAACAGTATCAAAACCAAGCCAATGGCATGACGGCCGAGCAAAGGGCTGAAACAGAACAAAGATTGGCACGTAAACAGCAAGAATTACAAGCTTATCAGCAAAATGCCGGTGCTGCTTTCCAAAATGAGCAAGCTAAAGAACAAGAAGCACTTTATAATAAAGTAGCCGATTACCTAAAAGAATATGCCAAGAAAAAAGGCTATAAAATGGTTTTAAAATATCAAAAAGGTATGGGCGATATTCTTTTCGCCGATGAGAGTTTGGATGTAACCAGCGAAGTGATTAAAGGCTTAAACGAGGCTTACGCCAAGGAGAAGAAGTAAACTATTTCTTATTCAAAAATGTAAAAAGTCCCGCAATTTGCGGGACTTTCTTGTTTAAGTTGGTACGTCATTGCGAGTGAAGTGTAACATCTTACAACTTTTAAACCTCTAAGCTGTTGTAAGTAACTCATGAACAACTACGAACAGCAAATAGCATTAGAACTTAATTTCTGGAAACTGGAAGTGATGAAAAAACCATCGCTGATGGGGAATATTGCTACCAAAGTTCAAGGTAAGATTAATAGCTACATTCCACAGAAAGTGCATAACGCCATCACTAAAGCCATTAAACAAATGGTTAAGGCGGTACTTTTCGGCTCGGAAATTACAAGTTCTAATCTGCCACCAAAAGAAATGAGTTTTTTGCATCGTGAAGCGTTGGTAAAAACCAAAATTGATAGTTATTGCAAAACTGGCGCAGCAGAGGGTGGAATTACAGGTGCTGGCGGTTTTTTAATGAGCATGGCAGATTTTCCGATATTGATTGCCATTAAAATTAAACTGCTGTATGAAATCTGTGCTTTGTATGGTTTCAATTCTAGCGATTTTAGAGAGCGATTATATATTCTGCATATCTTTCAACTGGCTTTTTCGAGCAAGGTTGGCAGTCAGAAAATATTGGCGCAAATGGAAAACTGGGACGAAAAACTTTTCCTACTTCCTGAAGATGGCAATCAGTTTGATTGGCAGACTTTTCAACAGGAATACCGCGATTATATTGATTTGGCAAAACTTGCACAACTGCTTCCGGTTGTTGGTGCTGCCGTAGGTGCTGTTGCCAATTATCAACTGATTAAAAAACTCGGAAAAACAGCCATGATGTGTTATAGAATGAGAAAATTTAGCAACTAAACTTTGTGAATCTTAATTTACGAAATGCCTATAAGATTGACAAAGTTATTGCTTTGCCTTTGTTATTTAAACCCGATTAAAGTGGAAATACTTTTTGTTTACTTGTCATTCTGAGCGCAGCGAAGAATCTGTTTGTTAATGCACTTCGGCAATAGATTCCTCGTTCCTCGGAATGACAGAAGAACTAAACAAAAAGATTGTAACGTAAAGCGGGACTACAATTGCCCATAGGCACTGATTTTGCTTTTCTAAAAAAGCCTTTCGGTTTAAATCTTTTAGCTTCCGCCTTTTTTAACTACCTTTGCGGCTTATTTTTCAGCAACATGATTTCAGTTTCAAACCTATCGTTACGTTACGGAAAACGTACACTTTTTGAGGATGTTAACTTAAAATTTACGCATGGCAACTGCTATGGCGTAATTGGCGCAAACGGCGCAGGTAAATCTACCTTCCTAAAAATTTTAAGTGGCGATGTGCAACAGACCAGTGGTTCGGTGGCTTTTACGCCGGGCGAACGTATGGCGGTGCTTAAACAAAACCACTATGAGTTTGACGAGTTTCCGGTAATTGAAACGGTAATGATGGGCCACAAGCAATTGTACGACATCATGAAGGAAAAAGATGCCATTTATATGAAGGAAGATTTTACCGAAAAAGATGGTGAACGTGCTGGAGAACTGGAAAATCTTTTTGCCGAAATGGACGGCTGGAACATGGAAAGCAATGCGGCTACGATGTTAAGCAATTTGGGTATTAAGGAGGAATTTCATCATAAATTATTAAAAGAGCTTGATGGTAACCAAAAGGTACGTGTGCTTTTGGCACAGGCTTTATTTGGTAATCCTGATATTTTGTTATTGGATGAGCCAACCAACGATTTGGATATTGAAACCATCGCTTGGCTAGAAAATTTCTTAGCTGATTATCAGAACATTGTATTGGTGGTAAGCCACGACAGGCACTTTTTGGATGCGGTTTGTACCCACATTGTGGATATTGATTTTAGCAAGATGAGCATTTACACGGGCAATTATACTTTCTGGTACGAAAGTTCGCAATTGGCGCTGAAACAACGTGCCGACCAGAACAAAAAACTGGAGGATAAGGTTAAGGAATTGCAGGAGTTTATCCGCAGGTTTAGCGCCAATGCATCTAAATCTAAACAGGCTACTTCGCGTAAAAAGGCTTTGGAAAAAATCGATATTTCAGAGATTAAAGCGTCAAGCAGAAAATACCCTGCAATTATGTTCAACAATGGTGCTCGTGAGGCTGGCGACCAGATTTTACAGGTAGAAAAATTATCGAAAACCGTAAATGGCGAAGTGTTTTTCAAGAACATTAGTTTTATGGTAAACAAAGGCGATAAGATTGCCGTTTTGTCGCAAAACAGTTTGGCTACCACTGCTTTTTATGAAATATTAAACGGCTACGACGCAGCTTATAGCGGAGAATTTAAGTTTGGCGTAACTATTAGCATTGCCGATATTCCTAACGATAATTCGGAGTATTTTGCCAACAAGGATGAAAACTTGGTAGATTGGTTGCGTGAATACTCTGGAACAGAAGCCGATGAGCAGTTTGTACGTAGCTTTTTGGGTAGGATGTTGTTTTCTGGAGAGGAAGTACTGAAAAACGTAAAAGTACTTTCGGGGGGTGAAAAAATGCGTTGTATGTTTTCTAGAATGATGTTGCAACAGGCCAATTTACTGATGTTCGATGAGCCTACCAACCACTTGGATTTGGAATCGATTACGGCACTGAACAATGGCATGAAAGATTTTAAAGGTACTATTTTATTTACTTCTCGTGACCACGCTTTAACTGAGAGTGTTGCCAACCGCATTATTGAACTTACGCCAAACGGTATTATTGATAAACTGATGACTTATGATGAGTACATCAATAGCGAAGATGTAGCCAAGTTGAGAGCAGAAATGTATAAATAATTTAAGATTGTAGAATTACGATTTTAGATTTGATATACGCCGACATTATTTGGAATGACGACATCTATATAACAACAAAGCCCCGAAATTTTCGGGGCTTTGTTGTTATTGGCCAAAAGCCTCACGCATCATGCGTTCTAGCTCTGCCTGATTATCTTTTACGATTTTCATCCCAAATTCTGCGCCCTTTGCAGTAAGCACACCCAGTTTATTGGCGAATTTTTTACCTGTGGATGAAGAATAAAAAGCCGTTAAATCATTCAGTTCCGGTTCTGTAAATTCTTCGGCATAGAGTTTTACGTACAGCGGCTTTAGAATCCCATAATTAAAATATTTGGCCATAAATTCTTTCATTACCTGTGTAAATTTATCCCTATGTGTTTCTGGAATTTGGGAAATCTGGGTTTTTAACATCCCATCTACTACATCGGTAAAGCTATCTTTCACGCCTGATACTTCTACAAATTTTTCGCTGGCCTTTAAATGCGAATCGCTTTGCGAAAAGGCTAAACACGGAAGTGCAGCCAATAGGACAAATAATAATTTCTTCATAAACGTTTTTAAATTTGCCTCAAGGTATATATATTTTTGAAATAACAGACATAAAATCAACTGGATTATTAATCTTTTATGTTAATACTTTCTCCATTTTAATGACGTATTTTTGTCCATCAAGAGCAATTAATAATTGAAAAAGGTATACATCCTTAGCGGTCTAGGTGCAGATGAAAGGGTATTCAAATATTTAGATTTTAAAGATTTGGATATAACTTTTGTGCAATGGATTGAACCAGAACCTCATGAAAAGCTAACGGATTATGTTGAAAGGCTAAGAGAACAAATTAAGCAGGATAATCCTATTCTTGTCGGCTTATCATTCGGAGGTATTATAGCTGCCGAACTTGCCAAAATTATTCCTATTGAGAAGCTCATTATTATTTCTTCGGTTAAAACCAAAAAAGCAATTCCGCTAGCCTACCGCTTGGTTGGGAAAGTTCATTTACATCGCCTTATTCCCTATTCAATCCTTAAAAAAGACCATTTTCTTAACAGATGGTTATTTGGCGTAGTTAGGAAGAACGACAAGGTCCTGTTTCAAAAAGTGTTGGCCGATACGGATATTGATTTTCTAAAATGGGCTGTCCACACTATTGTAACATGGAAAAATACCGCAATTCCTGATAACTTATATCAAATTCATGGTGCTAATGATAGGCTTTTACCTCTTAAAGATAATGGAAAAGTTATCGTTATTAAAAACGGTGGTCATTTAATGGTACTTGATAAGGCTAAACAAGTAAGCGAAGCTTTACATCAAATCATAAATGGGTAGTTGTTTCGTTCTTGATTTTTTATCTTGAGTTTGATTATAAAACCATTATTCCCTTTATCTCCCCTACTTTCTTGTAAACAGCAATTACTTCATCAGCATTTTGCATCCATTTTTTAACAGTTACAGAAAGGTACTTACCTGTTTTTGATGATGTTTCTGTAAATTCATCATGAGGTAACACTTGTCGCAATTCTGCTATTTTTTCTTTACCCCGGGTTAGGATAAACTTAAAGGTATATAAACCCGGAAAAGTCTGCACACTTTCCAGTTTCTCTTTAAAGTTAGCAAACTGGTCGGCACTATTGCCTTCCGGTACATTGTTAAAATCAAGGCTGTGGTTTAAATTATTATCTTCCATATCAATACTTCATCAAATACTATTCCAGTTGGTAGTTCTCAATTAACAATTGACAGTTTAGCAGTTCACCAACCCTACAACCTTTCAACAAATTAGCCAATTACCCCTACAATTTACTATTTTTGAACTTTAAAAAGAAATACATTTTGGATTATTTAGCAGGCTTAAACCCACAGCAGAGAGCAGCAGTAGAGAATACCGAAGGCCCGGTAATGATTGTGGCAGGTGCAGGTTCGGGAAAAACAAGGGTAATTACCTATCGGGTGGCGCATTTGATACAAAAGGGCGTTGATGCCTTTAATATTTTGGTGCTCACTTTTACCAACAAGGCCAGTAAAGAAATGCGTGAGCGTATTGAGAAAGTAGTAGGTAGCGATGCTAAAAACATCTGGATGGGTACATTCCACTCTGTGTTTGCCAAAATACTACGTTCGGAGGCAGAAAAAATCGGTTATCCGAGCAATTTTACTATTTACGATACCGATGATAGCAAAAGTTTAATCCGTAGCATTTTAAAAGAAATGCGGTTAGATGATAAGCTTTATGCAACCAATATTGTTTACAACCGTATTTCTTCAGCTAAAAACAACCTTATTTCTGCTGCAGAATATATAAATAACCCCACCATACAAGCAGAAGATATTGGTAATAAAAGGCCTGAATTAGGAACAATTTATAAAACCTACTGGGACCGCTGTTACAAGGCCGGCGCAATGGATTTCGACGATTTGCTATTTAAGACCAACGTCCTGCTGAAAAACCATCCCGATGTGCTGAACAAATATCAGCACAAGTTCAAATATTTGATGGTGGATGAGTATCAGGACACCAACTTTTCGCAATATACCATTGTAAAAAAACTGGCCGCTGCACATGAAAATATTTGCGTAGTGGGTGATGATGCCCAAAGTATCTATGCTTTTCGTGGGGCAAATATTCAAAACATCCTCAATTTTGAACGTGATTATCCAGATTTAAAGGTTTATAAACTGGAACAAAACTATCGTTCTACGCAGAACATTGTAGAAGTGGCCAATAGCATTATCGCTAACAACAAAAACCAGTTGGAGAAAAACGTATTTTCGGCAAACGAAAAAGGCGATAAAATTAAAATATCGAGAGCTTTTACCGATAATGAAGAAGGCAAATTAGTAGCCGAAGCCATTGTGCAGGAACGGGCGTTAAAGGGCTTAAACTATACCGATTTTGCCATTTTATACCGCACCAATGCCCAAAGTAGGGCCATGGAGGAAAGCCTGCGTAAACTCAATGTTCCGTATAAAATCTATGGTGGACTTTCTTTCTACCAACGCAAAGAGATTAAAGACTTAATTGCCTATTTCCGCTTAACGTTTAATCCAGCCGATGAAGAAGCCATTAAACGTGTTATCAATTATCCACGTCGTGGTTTGGGCGATACCACTATTGAAAAAATATCGGTTGCTGCCGATAAACATGGCATTACCATGTGGCAGGTCATCTGCAATCCCACGATGTATCTGGAAGGTCGTGTGCCAAGCCAATTGGGCGATTTTGCCATGATGATACAGAGCTTTGCTGCCGAAGCCAAAAAATTAGATGCCTACGAAACCGCCCTTTACATTGCACAACACTCGGGCATTTTAAAGGAATTACATAATGATGATAGCGTAGAAGGAAGAGCCAGATACGAGAACATTCAAGAGTTATTGGCAGGTATCAAAGAATTTGCCGAGCGTGAAGATATTGAAGACCGCAGTTTGGCCATTTTTATGCAAGACGTGGCTTTGTTAACCAACGATGATAACGATAAGGACAAAGATAAAGACACGGTTTCGTTAATGACCATCCACTCGGCAAAAGGGCTGGAGTTTAAAAACGTGTTTGTAGTAGGTTTGGAAGAAAACCTGTTCCCTTCGCAAATGTCGCTCACTTCGCGTAGCGATTTGGAAGAAGAACGTCGCTTATTTTACGTAGCCATTACCCGGGCAGAGAAAAAACTGACCTTAACCTATGCCACTTCACGCTACCGTTGGGGAACTTTGACTTCTTGCGAACCAAGCAGGTTTATTAATGAGATTAATCCATCGTATTTAGAACTAGATGCACTTAAACAGGCAAAACCTAGTTTTAGCAGTGGCGGTTTTGATACCGAACGCAAAAGTTGGAGCCAACAACGAGAATTTGTACAGAAACCTGCGGCACAACAAACTACTTTTAAGCCAAAACCAACCACTTCTATCCTACCTAAAGCCCACGTACCAACGGCCGGTTTTACACCAAATGCGGCAAATGAGTTTCAAATTGGCATGGAAGTAGAACACGAAAAATTTGGTTTCGGCAAGATTATACAATTAGAAGGTACATTGCCCGATGTGAAAGCAACGGTATTTTTTCAAGGTTTGGGCAATAAACAGTTGCTTTTGAAGTTTGCTAAATTGAGGATTGTGAGATAGTTTTTTTGGTTGGTTTGATAGGTAGTTAGTTTTTTGATAGTAATAGGCCATTTGTCGTTCATAGGTTACGAGGAATCCATTTTTCTTTACCTAGATTCAACTTTGTTGACTTCTAATTATCTTCGTCGTACCCACCTCGAAATAACGACCGACTAAGGTAACATTGCAAAAGCCTATAACTTATTACTTAAAACTTTCATATATTTGCCCTACAAACCATTCCGGTGAATTTCATAACTGAAAACATCTTTGGAAGTTTAGGGTTTTCCCTTAGTCTATAACTTCTGTTTCAGTTATTTCATAATGGTTAGGCACAAACTGTTTTTGTTTTGTTTGCTATTTGCACAGTTTGTTATTTAATAAACCCGATGGCAGCGAAAATACTTTTTGTGATGTCATCCTGAGCCTATCGAAGGATTTGAGTTGTTTGCAGACGCTTCGATAAACTTAGCGTGACAGCGATGGAATATTGACTTCAACAAAAAGATTGTAGCGTACAGCGGGACTGCATTGACTATGAAACATATAACATTCGTTTACAAATTTTACAACTGAAACCTCAGATTAATTAATTTTAACAGAAAATGAATTTTGACTATAACACCACTAGAAGTGAACTGATTTTGGCCGAATATGGCCGTAATGTACAAAATATGGTGAAGTACATTACCACCCTGCCTACAAAAGAAGAACGTAATAAATATGCGCAGGCCGTTATCGATTTAATGGGTTTTTTAAATCCGCATCTGCGGGATGTAGCCGATTTTAAGCATAAACTTTGGGACCACTTGTACATCATTTCAGATTATCAAATTGATGTAGATAGCCCCTACCCTAAACCTACGCCCGAGACCAAGGAATTTAAGCCGGAGCATATTGGCTACCCACACCAGAAAATAAAATACAAACATTACGGCAAAACCGTTGAAAAACTGATTGCCAACGCAATGGAAGAGCAAAACCCAGAACGCAAAGCCGCTATGGTACAAGGCATTGCCAATTTTATGAAAATGGCCTATGTACAATGGAACAAGGATAATGTGGCCGACGAGGTAATCCTTAAAAATTTGAGCGAACTTTCTGGCGGAGCGTTAACTTTGGAAGAGAACGTTAACCTACAAAAAGTGGAGTTTAAGTCGCAAAACAATAGGCAAAACAACAATCGCGGTAGACAGAATAATAATAATAAAAAGAACCGTCAACGCAATAACAAACAAAGATATTAATGGTCGTTGCAAGGTATATAGCAATTTTGCACATGCCAAAAGAACGATATAACCATATACAAAATGAACGCATTTGAAATTATAGGCGGCAAGAAATTAAAAGGAGAAATTACTCCTCAAGGGGCCAAAAACGAAGCATTGCAGATACTTTCGGCGGTATTGCTGACCGAAGAAAAGATGACCATCAGCAATATTCCGGACATAAAAGATGTAAACAAACTCATTGAACTGTTGGGCGATTTGGGCGTTAAAGTTGAACGCCTGAATAAAGATACTTATACTTTCGAGGCCAAAAATATTAACCTCGATTTTTTCCAATCCGATGTATTTAAGGCAAAAGGAGGTAGTTTGCGTGGCTCTATTATGATTGTCGGCCCGCTTTTAGCACGCTTCGGCAAGGCCGCTATTCCAAAACCGGGAGGCGATAAAATTGGCCGCCGCCGTTTAGACACACACTTTTTGGGCTTCGAAAAGCTAGGTGCCAAATTTGTTTACGATAGCAAAAAAGCCTTTTTTAATGTAGACGCCACCAACTTAAAAGGCACTTATATTTTGTTGGATGAGGCCTCAGTTACCGGAACAGCTAACATTGTGATGGCTGCTGTTTTAGCCAAAGGCACAACCACTATTTACAATGCAGCTTGCGAACCATACTTACAGCAATTGTGCAAGATGCTGAACCGCATGGGTGCTAAAATTAGCGGTATTGGCTCTAACCTATTGACTATTGAAGGGGTTAAAAAACTGGGCGGAACGGAACACCGAATGCTACCGGATATGATTGAAATAGGTTCTTTTATTGGTTTGGCCGCCATGACCGAATCGGAAATTACCATTAAAAACGTATGTTACGATGAACTGGGCATTATTCCAGAGGTATTTAAAAAACTTGGCATTAAACTAGAGCATCGCGGCGACGATATTTATGTACCATCGCAAAAGCACTACCAAATAGATACTTTTATTGATGGCTCTATCCTTACCATTGCCGATGCACCTTGGCCCGGTTTTACGCCCGATTTGTTGAGTATCGTTTTGGTGGTAGCCACACAAGCAAAAGGCAATGTACTTATCCACCAAAAAATGTTCGAAAGTCGTTTGTTCTTCGTAGACAAATTGATAGACATGGGCGCACAGATTATCCTCTGCGACCCTCACCGAGCCACCGTTAACGGTATCGACAAGAAATACAAACTACGTGGCATCAGCATGACTTCCCCAGATATCAGAGCTGGTGTATCGCTATTGATTGCCGCACTTTCTGCCGAAGGTAAATCAACCATCTTTAACATCGAGCAAATTGAACGTGGCTACCAAGACATTGATACCCGTTTACGTGCCTTGGGTGCACAAATTAAACGTGTTGATGCTTCTGCTCCAAGCCATTAATTTGCTTGTATTGCCATATTGAGCCTGTAGAAAAAAGCAGGGCTGGTACATTATACACACAATGCCAGTCCTGTCCTAAATGGACTCCTTCGGAGCTTTCACTTTTAGTACTCATTTCACTCCATTGTGGGCTAATTCATTTCTTCCGATAGCTATCGGTACAGGTTTAGTTTACAAAAACCTGTACCTATTTAATAAAGTTGTTATACAAAATGTTCATTCCATCTACCAACACTTGGCGCATAGAGAACGGTATATCATAACTATCGGGCAAACTGCCGGAACTGATTACTACAAAACCAAACTTTTTGTCGGGATTAAAAAACATAGCGCTATATAAACCAGACGCCGAGCCCGTATGTCCCACCAATAAATTGTTTCCTACCAATTCCGGCGATTGGTAACGTCTAATAGCATAACCATAATAACCACCTGTACCGGTTTCCACCAATGGCGATTGCATCAGTTCGGCACTTTTTTTAGAAATTAGCTGCACGCCATTGTAAGTTCCCTTATTCATGTGCATCAGCATTACTTTCGCCAAGTCCGATGCAGAAATTTTCATTCCACCTGTTGGCGAAAAACTATAAGCGCTATAACCCAACTTATAATCGTTCCAAATTTTTCTATTGGCAATATAAGCTGTTTTCGATTCCTTAAACTCCTTATTCTTTTTGTCGTAAGTATAAAGCGTTACAAATTTATTGCGGTCCAACGAATCTACATTATATCCGGCATAAACCCCAAGCGGATTTAAAATATGCTGTTTAATATAATTATCAAAACGTTCTCCCGATGCTTTTTCAATAATAGAACCTATTAGATTAAAATTCAAATTACAGTATTTAAAAATAGTTCCCGGTTCATAATCGCTATAACATTTGGTACTGCCGTTGTTTTTTTCGGGATCAATGGCATCATAGGTAAAATAGCCCGCACTGTCGTTAATGCTCGATGTGTGAGAAAGCAACATTTTCAGCGTAATGGGCTTATCCGGAAAATGTGGATTTCTTATTTTAAAACCCAATAAATCCGATAAATCATCGTCTAAGCTCAGCTTCTTAGCTTCTACCAATTGCATAATTGCCGTGGCCGAAAACGATTTGGAGATAGAAGCTATCCTAAAAATATCATCTTTGGCCAACGGTGTTTGCTGCTCAATATTTTTTAACCCGAAAGCATTGCTGTAAACTATTTTTCCATCTTTAACCACCGCAACAGATAAGCCTGCCACTTGTAGCTTTTCCATCATCTGTTTTAACTCGGTTTCAGCCTTATCTACCTGTGCATAAACGTTATATCCGCAAAAACAAAAAAACAAAACCAACAAATAGGCACTATATGTTCTCAATAGCTTCATAATTTTATCTTTATTATCAATTTATACCACTATTTAAGACTTCCGATTTGGTATTAAGGACCTTTTTAAGGCAATTATTTTTCTTAAAAGCCATTACAATTCTTTCATAATTAGTCATACTGAATTTATTTCAGCATCACTTTAACGTATTTGTTTTAGCCTATTTTATTAATCTTGCATTAAATTAATGCAAAACCTTAAAAACTAATTCCTTTAACAAATCCCCATCAGAAATGTTGCCTGTGCTGTCTAAACCCTTGCTTTTCAAATCGTATTCTCTTAGTAAGCTGATGATTTCAAAAGTTTTTCCTGCACTAAAAGTTCTGGCGGCAGTTTCATAGTCTTTAATGAAATACGGACTAACACCCAGTTCTTTTGGCGCATCGTTTTTATTGGGCAAATAATGATATTTCAATATTTTTGAGAAATAAGAATTGAGATTCGCCATTACCATTACCATTGGATTGGCTTTTGGATTGCCAGCAAAATAATTGATAATCTGATTGCTTTTTAACACATTGCGGGTAGCTAAAGCCTTTTGCAATTCAAACACATTATATTCTTTGCTAATACCTATATTTCGTTGGATATGGTCTGTTTGTATGGTGGTTGTTTTATCTATATTTAAACATAGTTTCTCTACTTCATTGGCTATTTTCGACAAATCAGTGCCTAAATATTCGGCAAGCAGTGCAACTGCCTGTGGCTCTATTTTGTAACCTTTGCCTTTAATATGGTCTTCAATCCAAGGTACCAACTTGTAATCGCGTACCGGGTCGCTTTGAAATACAATGCCATTACTATTAATAGCTTTATATACTTTTTTGCGCTTATCGAAATTAGCGTATTTATAAGCCAATACTAAAATTGTGCTGGGCAGAGGTTTCTCGAAATAAGCCAATGTAAAATCAGCTTCTTTACCGCTTCCTTCGCTTGCCCATTTTAAATCTTGTGCTTCTTTTACAATAATCAATTGATATTCCGACATCATTGGATATCGCTTTGCGGCATTTAAAATGGTAGCCATATCTGTATCCTTACCATAAAGTACCGTTTGGTTAAAACCTTTTTCCCCATCAGAAAGAATATGTTGTTCCATATAATCCACAATCTGATCAATAAAATAAGGTTCTTCACCTTGTAGGAGATAAACGGGTTTAAATTTTCTAGCTTTTAAATCCCTGATGATTTCGTCGGCGGTCATTAGCCAAAATTACGATTTTAGATTTACGATTTTAGATTTGTTAATGATTGTGAGTAAGTTTTGAATGGACTCCTGTCTTCTGATATCAGACTTTTTACTTTTAGTTTTTTACTTTTAACTTTACATACTGATGTTTAACCCAAGTCCGCTTAACTTACCTTTTCATCCTTTTAAAATTACCCAAAAGGATGGCTTACATTATATTTTTGATGAGATACGCAAAAAACATTTGGTATTAACGCCCGAAGAATGGGTAAGGCAACATTTTATCAAATACTTGATTAACGAAAAGCAATTCCCCTCTACCTTAATGCAAATTGAGGGCGGATTAAACTTAAACCAAACCAAGAAACGCAGTGATATATTGATTTACGCTAATAGTGGTGAAAAATTGATGGTAGTAGAATGCAAAGCGCCTTCAGTAATAATTACCCAAGCTACTTTTGACCAAGCTGCCCGCTACAATTCGGTTTATAAAGCTAAATGGCTGACTATTACCAATGGACTAAATCATTATTATGCCCAAATAGACCATGAGAATAAGAATTTCGTTTTTTTTGATGAGCTTCCTTTCTACAACTCTTTATAGTTTTTCAACATAAATACCTATGTAATTAAATTAAAAAGGCTGTTGTTCATTTGTACAGCAACCTAATCATGTTTAATGACATTGAAAAAAAATTGTTTATCAATAACCAACAAACACTTTAGAAGTAGACACCAAGTTATCTATCTTTAAAGTAACTACATATATTCCAGCATTTAGTGATATAGGAAGCGAGAGATTATTATTCCCAAATGTAATAGTTTCCTTATGCGTCCCGATTTTTCTACCTGTAATATCAAATATTATAATCTCGGCCATTTTTGCAGGATTGGAAACATTAAAATCCAATCTAAGGTTGCCATTTTGATAATATGCCCTAAATTTATCTGTAGCAAAATCCAATTTGGCGAGTACTATTTCAGATAATGAAATCCTTCCATCATTATCTATCTGTTTCAATTGATAATAGTTAATACCTGTAGTGGGATTTTTGTCCGTATAGTTATATTTATGCATCATGTCACTTGTTCCTTTTCCCAAAATAGTTGCTATTTGTTTAAAATCATTACCATCACTAGAGCGCAGTATGGCAAAATAAGCATTGTTTTTTTCTGATTCGACAGTCCAATTCAAACGTACAGTTTTACCCATTGCCTCAGCATTAAAAGAGGACAAACTAACTGGAAGCGTTGTTATATCCGTTTCAATTAAGGAAAGCGTGCCAGTTAGGTTAGTGGGCAGGGTAACAGCAGTAGCGCTTCGTGCCATTACCCATGTTTTTGTTTCCAAATCATACTCCCCCTCCAATTTATAAAATTTATTTTTTGCCGTAGCATCTGCTCCACTTGTTGGACCAAAAACATAAGTATTGTTGCCTTTGGCAAAAAATTCGCCATTAGCAATAGAATACCTGTCTGTATTACATATTCTAAAACCCAGTTCCTCACTATTAGAATTATTGTATAGTCGTATAGTATTAGTTGGGGTAAGCGTACCAAAAAATACCACATCAACCGGAATTGTTTCTTTAGTAACCTCAGTAGTGTTAAAAACGGCGATTCCCTGTGGATTGGCATTGTTGCCAAATAAAGCACCAAAGGTACCACCTCCAATATTATCATCTCCGTTCCATTCGGTAGTTTCCTGATAATTCAGCACCCGAAGCCATTTCGCCGAACTGATATCCGTAGAGCCTGAGCCATTTAACTTTTTATTCGACCCTCCTACATAGAAAATATCTCCGGCCTGAACTTCTCCACTGGTAATATTAAACTTGGTAGTTTGCGAGGTAGGTCTTATTGGTACTGAACTAGGTATTTTACCCGTTACCCAACCATTAGCAGGAGCAGTAGTAATATAATTTCCAGATGAAGAACTATAAGTTGTAATTACGGCATAAGGTGTTACAGCAAAATTAATATACTCTGTTGCTCTAAGTTGTACATACTCATAACTAAAATCATCTCCATTGGGATTAGGCATATAACCTGTAATAATCACTTTTGTGTCTTGATATCCGTCTGTTGCTGTGGCAAAGCTCAAATTAGGATAATCTGTAACAATACCCGATACGCCTAAGTCTTTTAGCTGATTAATTTGGGCAACGCTATTTACCGTCCACGCCAAAACTTTCACGTTTCTGGCATGACAATCCGCAATCATTTGTGCAGTAATAGCTGTATATTGTGCGCAATAATAATCTGGGTCGAAACCAAGTTCCTGAAAGCGCTGAACATAATTAGTAGCGTTAGTTGAGGTTACCAGGTACGAAAGTTTAACTTCAGGGTATGTTTGATGGATATATTTCAGTGGCCGTGCATCAAAAGAATGTAAAACCGTACGATGAAGTATGTTTTTAGCACTAAGCACGGCTACCACTAGATCTGCAAATTCTTGGGGTGCTGGATGGTTAATATTGTCGCCAGATGTAGTAGTTTTAATTTCCATATCGTAAAACATTACCTTTCCTTTAGAAATTGCATAAGCTTCGACTTCATCTATTAGGTCTACAAGACGAGGAATAATAGCTGCTATACTTTGCCTTTGAGAAAAAGTAGTACTAGGCTTTAATCCAACATCATATTTTGCAATACTATCATAAGGCATATTATATAATAATCTGCTCTTACCTTCAGAAGAAGTAAGGTAAGCTCCTTCTGGAGTGGTAGTATAATCTGAACTAAAGTATGGGTTGTGAGTAACTACCACTTGTTTATCTTTTGAAATATGCAAATCCATCTCCAAAGTAGTTACCTGCGGCAAGTCTATGGCATTTTTCATGGCCACTATAGTGTTTTCTGGCATTAACCCAGAACCACCGCGATGCGCGGCATACGAGAATGTGGGAAATTCAGGATCAATTGCAGTTTTTTTAGATTTTGGATTATAGGAAAAGCTCTGGATACTTATAAGGATAGAGATAAAAAAAGTAAAAATAGCGGCATTATGCTTATTATTAAGCAAAACCATGTAGTTCTTCGTCATATTTGTTTTAGTTAAGTTTATGTTTAAATAATATTAAGAAGGACAAAATCTAGACATTAACTCGTGACAAAGACTACACAAATGGCAATAAAAAAGGAGAAACCTTATTAGATTTCTCCTCCCGTTGAATGAAGATAAACTATTTTACCTTTTAACTTAACTAGTAAGCTCTTTGATTATTTCCTTCTCTCCAGTTTACAAAAGCCTTGTTTACCACTTTATTACCACCAGGTGTCGGATAATCTCCCGAAAAATACCAATCACCGATATGATTCGGGCAGGCTTCATGTAGGTTTTCTAAGCTTTGGTAAACCACCTCTACCTCTGCAACTGTATCTGCCGGAGTGATAATTTCGGCGATTTTATCCGAAATCTCTTGTGGAGTAAAAGGTCTATATATTTCCTTTACATGGTTTATAATATCTTCTTTAGGCAGTTCTAAGGAAGCCTTACATTTTTGATAAACTTCTTCAATGATATGCTCTTGCCCTCTTTCCTTTAACAATTGAATAGCTGCATCAAAAGCTACAAACTGCCCCATTTTCGACATATCTATGCCATAACAATCTGGATAACGGATTTGCGGTGCAGAAGAAACAATGATGATTTTCTTTGGATGTAATCTATCAATAATTTTAATGATACTTTGTTTTAAGGTTGTACCTCGTACAATGGAATCATCTACCGCTACCAACGTGTCTGTGTGGTTTTTAATTACGCCATAAGTAGTATCGTAAACGTGGGCTACCATTTCTCCCCTATCGGCATCTTGTGTAATAAAAGTACGTAGCTTCACATCTTTAATAGCCAGTTTTTCTACCCGTGGGCGCATAGATAACAGTTCGTCTAAAGCGGTATCATCTAAAACTTCTTTACGTTGCAACAGGGTTTCTTTCTGCACATCTCTAATGTATTTGTGCAAACCATCTACCATACCATAAAACGATACTTCGGCTGTATTGGGGATAAACGAGAAAACAGTATTTTTTAAATCGTAATTAACAGTTTTTAAAACTTGTGGACATAACAACTCTCCAAGTTTCTTACGTTCTTTATAAATATCGGCATCGCTACCTCTAGAGAAATAAATACGCTCAAATGAACATGCTTTTTTCTCCAATGGTTCACGGAACATTTCTTCGGTAACCGTTCCGTCTTTTTTGATGATTAAGGCATGGCCGGGCTTAATTTCCTTTACATTTTTAATTTGTACCCTAAAGGCGGTTTGTATTGCCGGACGCTCAGAAGCGGCAACTACTACCTCATCATCTACATAATAAAACGCCGGACGAATGCCTGCCGGGTCTCTCATTACAAAAGCGTCGCCATTGCCCACAATGCCAGACATGGTGTAACCACCATCCCAATCTTTTGCTGAACGGCGCAGGATATTGGCAATGTTTAGATTTTTTGAGATTTTATGCGTAATTTCTACGTTAGTCAGTCCGTCCTTCTTGTATTCGTCAAACAGTGCCTGGTTTTCATCGTCCAAAAAATGCCCGATTTTCTCCAATACTGTTACGGTATCTGCTTTTTCTTTAGGGTGCTGGCCAAGTTCGTACAATTGCTCTAACAATTCATCTACATTGGTCATGTTAAAATTACCTGCAATTACCAAGTTTCTGGTCATCCAGTTGTTTTGGCGCAGAAACGGATGGCAACTTTCGATACTGTTTTTGCCGTGTGTGCCATAACGTAAGTGGCCTAATAATACCTCGCCAATAAAACTCACATTTTGTTTTAGAAACTCAGTATCTTTCATTAGCTCGGGAGTTTCTTCCTGTATGCCAACAAACTTGTTTTGTACATAACCAAAAATATCGGCCACGGCATTTTGCGCCATAGAGCGGTAACGGCTAATGTAGCGGTTGCCCGGTTTCATGTCTAGTTTAATAGTAGCAATACCTGCTCCATCTTGCCCGCGGTTATGCTGTTTTTCCATCAACAAGTATAATTTGTTGAGGCCATAAAGTGCTGTACCGTATTTTTCTTGGTAATATGAGAGAGGTTTTAACAAGCGGATAAAGGCTATACCGCATTCGTGTTTGATCTGTTCGCTCATTGATTGTGAATGAAGGTGCAAATTTACCCTTTTATACCATCAAAACCTAGCAAGTAAATACCTGATTTTCTAGAAACACATCATTTTTGTGTTATATTTTTGAAACAGAAAAAGTTAGAGTTTTATTTTTGATACCAAGATATTTTTCTCTAAGAAAACAGAAGCGTGCTGCCCAAAGGTTTCAGCATCTCCGGTAGTATAAAATACTTGGTTTCCTTGCTGTCCAAATCTTGCGTTCATTTCAGGGTGTCGAACCAAATAATTAGCTAAACTTTCGGCTACAATGTCGCCCTGCGAAACCAATTTAATATTAGAAGGGATATATTTTTTAATTTTTGGTATTAATAAAGGATAATGCGTACAGGCAAGTAAAATAGTATCTATTGCTGATGATTGTCGCAACAAATCATCTAAATATTGTTTAACAAAATAATCTGCCCCATCACTATTGTGCTCTCCATTTTCAATTAACGGCACCCACATTGGGCAACTTTGCTGATAAACCTTTACATCAGGAAAAAATTTACTAATTTCTATTAAATACGATTCTGATTTTACCGTTCCCCTTGTACCTAATACCCCAATAGATTTAGTATTGCTCATATCGCCTATTACTTCTGCTGTGGGCCTTATTACGCCTAACACTCTGTTTTGAGGGTATTTTTTAGGTAAATCTAACTGCTGAATGTTACGTAACGCTTTTGCAGATGCGGTATTACATGCCAAAATTACCAATGGACAGCCTTGTTTAAAAAGCCATTCTACACATTCTAACGTATATTGGTAAACCGTTTCAAAAGAATGGTCGCCATAAGGCGATCGGGCATTATCGCCCAAGTAAATGTAGTTGTAATGGGACAATTGTTTAGCTATGGATTTAAAAACGGTTAACCCGCCAAATCCCGAGTCGAATACACCTATGGCATTTTGATTATTCATGAGCATAAAAAAGCGGAACTAAGTTACCTTAATTCCGCCATTAATATTCTTGTTATTTAAAATTATGGTTTTTTGGTAGCAGCTGGCTTTGCAGTAGTAGTAGCCGGGGCAGTAGCAGAGATACCTAATTTAGTTTTTACCGCAGCAGTAATATCTTCACCACCATCAAAGTAAACCAAGTTGTTAAACCCTTGCGATGCAGAAAGATCGAAAACATATGATAATCCTTTTTCTTTTGCAATTGCATTAATAGCATTGGCTACTTTTTGTTGCAATGGAGGAAAAACTTCTGCTTGTTTGCTCTCTACGTCTGTTCTTGCTTTATTACGGGCATCTTCAATTCTTTTTTGCAAATCCTGTAATTCTGTTTGTGCAGTTTGCAACTCCTTAACCACAGTTTCTTTATTTGCCTCGCTTAGCGTTCTTTCCTTATCTTGGGCAGCTTTCAATTTATTCTGATATTCAGTAATCATTTTATCGATTTCAGCTTGTTTAGATTTCGCCAAATTTTCAATAGTGGTCGAAACGGTTTTAGCTTCGGACCAAGTACCAAAAATTTCATCTGAATTTAAATGACCTAATTTTTGTTGTGCATTTGCAGTGTATGTAGTTAAAAATAATCCTGCCGCTACAAATAATCCTTTAATTAACTTTTTCATTTTCTATTTTCCTAATGTTTATTTTCTATTGTGTGTTATTTTACTAGTGTACCGGGTTTAAAGCCTAATTTAATAATTACATCGTTGCTGATATCATAGTTGGCGCTGGCATAAATCATCATGGTGCTTTCGCTACTTTTATCAAAAACGAAGTCAATGTATTTGTTTTTTGCAACTTCTGCAATGGTAGAAGAAACTTTTTCTTGAATTGGCTTTAATAATTTTGTACGGGTTTGAAATAAATCGCCCTCTGGGCCAAATTTTTGGCGTTGTAACTCTTTTGCTTTTTTCTCTTTTTCAATAATATCGTTCTCTCTGCGTTTGCGCATATCGTCGGTTAACAATACTTGGTCGGCCTGATAGGCTTTATACATTGCATCTACTTCTTTAAACACATCGTCTACCTCTTTTTGGTATTGTTTTGATAAACCTTCTATCTGGGTTTGCGATGATTTGTAGTCTGGAATATGTTTTAAGATATATTCTGTATCTACATAAGCCATTTTTTGTGCTGATACTCCCAATGCCATCAGAAGTAAAAAGCTCGCTAAAAATATTTTCTTCATGTTCAAATTCTCCTTAATCGTTTAAAAATGCTCTCTAAACGCTCTTAACGTCCTCTAATTAGTTAAAACCTCCCAGTTGCTGTGCTATACTAAAGTGGAACTGACCTTTGTTAGCATCAGATATTCCTGGTATTTTATCAAATCCATAACCATAATCTATGCCAAGTAATCCAAAAATTGGTAAAAATATCTTTGCACCAACACCAACCGACCTTCTTACATTAAATGGATTAAAATCGCGGAACTTATCCCAAGTGTTACCCGCTTCACCAAAAACTGTCATAAAGGCAGTTGCTTGTTGCGAATTGATTACTGGATATCTTAACTCCATTACATATTTGGTAAAGATAGGGCTACCCGAGCTTTGTGCAATTGTGGGATTAGAACCTACCGGAATTACCGAGTTGTTTGAATAACCACGCATTGCAATAATTTCCGAGCCTTGCAAGAAATCGAAGCCCTGCATACCATCGCCACCTAATTTAAAACGTTCAAATGCCGATTGACCTACCGCTTTGTTGTAAGAACCTAAGAAACCAAACTGCGCTTGCCCTTTAAATACCAGTTTTCCAACAACGGTTTCGAACCATTGTGCTTCGAATTTCCATTTGTGATACTCGGTAAATTTATAACGTTGTTTATCTGATGCTGTTGCATAGTTTACGTTATTTAATAACGAATACGGAGGTGTTGCCTGTACCGTAAATCTTAAATAAGCACCGCCTGTTGGGAAAATATTATGATTTCTCGAGTCCCTAGAAATTTCTTGCGTAAAGTTTAAGTTGTAAGATTCACCTGTGCTAAACAAATAGCCAGGATAGTTATTTAAAATGTATTGATTTAGGTTAATAGCATGCGTTAAAGAGAACCAGTTATCTGGCCATTTTAACCTTCTACCTAAGCTAAACGAAACACCATTTAAACGGATACCATAATAATTCGAATTACTTTTCGCCAATCCGTTAGACTGTAATGAGGTGAAAGCGCTTACACCGAAACTTACCGGCTTTTTACCACCAAACCAAGGCTCTGAAAAAGAGAAACTATATGATTGATAATATTTACCGTTGGTTTGTCCGCGTAAACTTAATTTTTGTCCGTCTCCTTTTGGCAACGGCCTGTAAGCCTCGCCTTTAAACAGGTTTTTTAAAGAGAAGTTATTGAAAGTTAAACCTAATGTACCAATTACACGGCCACCACCAAAACCACCGGATAATTCAATTTGGTCCGAAGGCTTTTCTTCTACATTGTAAACAATATCTACTGTACCATCGGCAGGATTTGGTTTTGGTACTGGATTGGTTTTCGATTCATCAAAATTTCCTAATTGACCAATTTCACGTACACCCCTTATCAGCGCCTCTTTTGAGAAGAAATCTCCCGGTTTAGTACGAATTTCCCTCAATACTACCCTATCATTGGTAATGGTATTTCCTACAATACTAACTTTATTAACGGTATACTTTGGCCCCTCATAAATACGCATTTCAACATCTACGGTATCATTATAAATTTTGGTTTGTACAGGGTCTACGTTAAAGGTTAAATAACCATCGTTCAAATAAAGGCTAGATACATCGTCGCTATTGGCACTGCCTCTTAGTTTTTTCTCCAGTTTTTCTTCGCTAAACACCTCTCCTTTTTCTATACCGAAAATTTTCTCCAATAATTCGGTATTATACTTAGCGTTACCTACCCAAGTAATGTTACCAAAATAATATTTTGGTCCTTCATACATGTTAATTTTGATACCAACTGTTTTATTATTATATCTATAAACGCTGTCGCTGATAATTGTCGCATCGCGATAACCTTTTTCGTGCAACTTGGACACAAAATTCAATTTATCTTCTTCGTACTTTTCTTTATTGAATTTACCACTACCAAAAATCTTATAGAAAGCACGTTGTTTGGTCTTTTTAAGATATTTCCTCAGCTTGGCCGATTTAAATTCCTTATTTCCGGTAAACTCAATTTTTTGCACCTTAACCCTTCTTCCCTTATCGATATTTACTTGTAGAATTTGGCTGTTTTCTTGGTTTGGGTCGGGCTTGGTCTTGTAATCTATCTTGGTATAGAAAAATCCTTTTTCGTATAGATATTTGGTAATAACAGATCTTGTAGTGTTGTATAAATTATCGTTAATGATAGATTTTCCTGCTTTATCACCCAATTTTTCCTCGATATCTGTTTTTTGGGATTTGCTGATGCCCGTAAACTCAAAACCGCTCAAACGCGGAAGCTCCACCACTTCAATATCGAAATAAACGGTATCGCCATTAATTTTCGAAACGTTCAATTTAATATCATCGAACAAACCTTGCGCCCAAAGGTTTTTAATGGCGTTTGCAGTAGCCTCGCCGGGCAACATAATGGTTTCGCCTGTGGTTAGTTTAGAAAGTACAATGATTACATCTTTATCCAAGTATTTTGAACCTGATAAAGTTGTACCTCCAATGACATATTCTTTTGGGGTGAAGTAGTCTAAATTTAGACCATTTACTTTTAATGAAGGAGTTGCTTGTTGTTGGTTACGAATTTGGGCTAATGATGGCAAGGCTATCAAAAGCAAAAATACAAGGTGGTATATTCTTCTCATTTACAATCTTAAAAACGTTGCTAAGTTAATTTAAACCCATGTTAAAAAGTGTTAAAAGAAAAATTAGTTCAATTGCTCACTAATTTTGCCAAAGCGACGTTCGCGTTTTTGATAATCTACTATGGCTTCGTAAAGATGCTCTCTTCTGAAATCGGGCCATAGGGTTTCGGTAAAATACAATTCGGTGTAGGCCATTTGCCATAAAAGATAATTGCTGATACGGTGTTCGCCACTGGTGCGTATCATCAACTCCGGGTCGGGGATATTTGAAGTAGTCAATTGCGAAGCAAAAAGTTGTTCGTCAATTTCATCGATGCCTATTTTCCCTGCCTGAACTTGTACAGCTATCTTTTTAGCGGCTTCTACAATTTCCCATCTTGCACTATAACTTAAGGCTAGTGTTAAAGTGCAGTTGGTATTATTTTTGGTTTTTTCCATTGCAGCGGCTAAATCTTCGATACATTTTTGAGGTAGCGAGTTTAAATCGCCAATGGCATTTAATCTGATGTTATTTTTGTTCAGTGTTTCTGCCTCTTGGTTAATGGTAGAAATCAGCAATTCCATTAGGGCATTTACTTCTTCTATTGGCCTGTTCCAGTTTTCGGTAGAAAAAGCATAAACAGTAAGATATTTAATGCCTATTTCTACACAGCCCTCTACAATATCCTTTACCGAAAGCACACCGCTCTCATGGCCAAAAACCCTAAATTTTCCTTGGTTTTTTGCCCAACGTCCGTTGCCATCCATAATAATGGCAATGTGCTCTGGTAGGCGGTTAATATCTATTTGTTCTTTAAAATCCATGTACTATGATAAGGGCGCAAAGTTAAGAAACTGTTTAATTTTAAGTAAAAACTTTTTCTACGCGTCACCCTGAACTCGTTTCAGGGTCTTTTAAGCCGATGCTGAAATAAATTCAGCATGACGTGTAATTTTCAAAACAAAAATTTAAGCAATTTCTAAAAGCACTTTTGGCTCACAAAGGTATAAGTTATGCCAATACCTACAAACATATAAGTATCTCTTTTTCTAAAATCTCCACGCTGAATGTCTTTACCTCCAATATTATGGCCCAAAACTTCTCCCGAACGGTCGGACAGCGCTATTTGTACCTGACGTACCGAAGGTTCTGTCGAAAAATTTGCAGGGTCGGGATATTTATCGCTTACATCGTCCAAATAATCGGTATAGGCATTTCTGTAACCAATATTGGCCATAACTGTCCAATTGCCTTTAAAGTTATATTTAACGCCTGCACCATAAGGAATGCTCAATGCGTAGGTTTTGTAATCTTTGCCTTCGGTATCGTAAAGTGCCAGTTCGTATTCTTTACCCTGATATTTTGTTTTTGGATTAAATATTACCGCACCTAATCCGGTATATAGGTAGGGGGAAAATCTGGAATAACCACCTCCCGAAAAGTAATCGAGGAAATTGAAATCGACCATAAAGCTAAATTCGTGCAGTTTGTTACTAAAACTCAAATTCCTTTGTCTAAACTGTGCATCGCTTGATTTGGCATCGTCTGCCTTTATTTTTCCGTTATTGTAGTTAAAGGATAAGGTCCAATTGGGGTCGAAATTGGCTTTGATGAAACCGCCGAACGAAAGTCCGCTAATTTTTAATGGATTTGTAGGATTTAAATCGCCCATATAACCAGCACCGCCTGCCTGTAAGCCTAGCTCCCAAACCTGGGCATTAGACTTGCCAACAAAAAGCGAACTTAAAATGATGGAAAACAGAATCCTTTTATAAATCATCTAATAATTACGGGTATCTATACCCCAAAGCAATTTATTCCTTAACGTAGTTAAAAACGTTTCATTGTTAAGGCGGATAAGATTTATATTAAATTTAGCTTTGCTGATACTGATTTTTACGCTACGATCTACGGTTTCGGTCCTCGAATCGCAGGTGAGCAAGAATTTGGTACTACGTGCTTCTACTTCAAAAGAAAGTTCTACATCGTCGGGAACAATAATTGGCCTTACGTTAAGATTATGTGGGGCTACCGGTGTGATTACAAAATTTTGTGCACTTGGTAGTATAATAGGCCCACCGCAACTTAACGAATAAGCGGTAGAACCCGTAGGCGTTGCTATAATCAGTCCATCTGCCCAATAGGAGTTCACAAATTCACCGTTCATATAGGCGTGGATAATCATCATCGCAGAATCGTCCCGCCTGTGGATAGTGATATCGTTCAACGCAAAGTTTTCATCTCCAAACAAGCCTGTTTTAGATTCGAGACTTAACAGGCTACGCTTATCTATCGAATATTGACCATCTACCAATGCTTTTATGGCATCATTAATTTCTGCTTTATTGATACTGGCCAGAAAACCTAAACGGCCAAAGTTAATTCCGATTACCGGAATTTCAGAATCCCTCACAAAAGAAATCGTATCTAGCAAAGTACCGTCGCCACCCAAACTCAACAAAATATCAGCTTTGCTTAATAGCTCTTTATGGCCTGTAAATGTTACTATATTTTGCGGTAGAACGAGTTTGTTTTTTACAAAATCAAAAAATTTCTGATAAACGGTTATTTCTATCTGGTTTGCCACTAGGGTATCGAATACCTGCTGGACAAATGGTAATACGCTATTATTAAAATCTCTACCGTATATGGCTATCTTCATGTAGGAATTATACGTTTAAATAGTTCATGAAAGAGTTGAACCTATCCATAGAACCATCGTCGTTACTGCTATTATTGAATACAGCTTTAACTTCATAATCGTAGCGCTCGAACGAGGCCACAATGCCCGAAAGCTCTGTTTTATTAATTTTTAAGGTAACTTCTAGTCTTGTAGAATCTGGAAAAGAACTGATGTATGACGAAAGTATCTGCGCATTATCTGCCTCTACTATTTGCGCCATGTGCGCCAATGAATTATTCCTGTTACTGATAGAAAGTACAATAATACCGCCCGGCTCGTTAACGGAATAAAGATTGGCCGTATAGGTAAGCAAATTGTTGATAGATACCAAGCCTAAGTAATTTTTCTGTTGGTCTAACACTGGAACTACCGATAACTGCAACTCGCTAAACAGGCGGATTACTTCGTAAATATGTGCGTTTTCGAACGTAAATGAATTTAACAGGCTTAACGGTAATGCGCCAATGGCAGTTTCCGCATCTCGGGCTTCCATCAGTTCTTCTTCCGATACCAGCCCCAGATATTGTGTTTCGTTTACAATTGGTAAATGGTACAGTTTAAACTCATTCATACGCTCCAAAGCCTTCCGAACAGTATCAGAAGTGCGCAATGGCGGTATAATATTCGATATGAGTTTTCCTGCTAGCATTTTTTTATTTACGATTTTAGAGTTATGATTGACGGTTTACAAAAACCCTCCATCTTAAACCTTCCCTCCTTCTGCCTTACATCTTTTACTTCAACAAAATCCTGTCCAAAAATTTTTCGAGGTAACTGTTAAATACCTCTGGCTGCTCCATCATTGGGGCATGTCCGCACTTATCTACCCAGTTCAGTTCCGAATTTGGCAATAATTCATGAAATTCTTCTGCTACATCTGGTGGTGTTACTTTATCTTGTTTACCCCAAATTAAGGATACCGGAATAGTTATTTTCTTCAATTCTTTAGCCATATTATGCCTAATAGCCGATTTTGCCAAAGCCAATATGCGAATTACCCTTGAACGGTCATTTACCGTTTTAAATACCTCATCAACTAATTCCTTTGTTGCCGTAGCTGGACTGTAAAAGGTAAATTCTACCTTTTCTTTTATAAAATCATAGCTCTCTCTCCTAGGAAACGAACCTCCAAAGGCATTTTCGTACAAGCCAGAACTTCCTGTAAGTACCAAGGCTTTTACAAACTCTTGATGCGCTACGGTAAATACTAAGCCAACGTGCCCTCCCAATGAATTACCAACCAAAACAACTTGGTCTAATTTCTTGAACTTGAGAAAACGGTGGAGAAATTTAGATAGACTTTTTACGCCCAATGTTAATATCGGCAATTCGTAAATAGGTAAAATAGGCACTAGAACTCTGTAATTGCCCTTAAACTTTTCTATGGTGTGTTCCCAATTGCTTAATTCGCCCATTAAACCATGAAGTAACACTAAAGGTTCTCCTTCTCCAACCTCTATAAATTTAAACCCCTCTTGTTCAATTACTTCGTAGTTCATAAATGTTATTGTGTATGTTTTTCTATGCTAAGTTAGCAGAGTAAATGTAATTAATGTGAATTAAAAACACATTTTTTATCTTTACCTTGCTTTGGTAGTGTTAAGTTAGTTGGCTTTTTACAATTTCGCCTATTAATTTACCTTCTGCTTTTCCTGCTAATTCTTTGTTAGCCTGCCCCATTACCTTACCCATTTCTTTAATAGAGCTTGCTCCTGTTTCGGCAATTATTTTTGCTATAATCGCTTCTATTTCTGCTCTTTCCAACTGTTTTGGCAAGAACTGAGAAATCACCTCAATTTCTTCCTGTTCTACCTGTGCAAGATCTTCCCTACCTTGCGATTTATATATATCTGTCGACTCCTTACGTTGCTTAACCAACTTTTGTAAAATTTTTATTTCAGCTTCTTCGGTAAGCTCTTCTGCTTGGCCTTTTTCTGTTTTTGCCAATAGCAATGCTGCTTTTATAGCCCTCAAACCTCTTAATTTCACTGGGTCTTTGGCCAACATGGCCTGTTTTATTTCTTGGTCTATGCTTTTTGATATCATAATTTTGTTATGTGTTATCAGTTACGCGTCACGTGTATGTACCAAATTGGAAACCCACAACTTGCAACACGCAACTTTAATTAGTCTCTCTTTACAATGGTTCCGGTAGCTTGGGCTGTTGGCATAATCAACATATCGTTGATATTTACATGCGTTGGCCTGCTCACTGCGTACCAAATGGCATCGGCAATATCTTGTGCTATCAAAGGTTCTAGGCCATCATAAACTTTTTTTGCCCGATTTTCATCTCCCTTAAAACGCACAATTGAAAATTCTGTTTCTACCATTCCCGGGTTAATTGCGGTAACCCTAATACCATGTGGCAACAGGTCTATGCGCATTCCTTTGTTTAGTGCATCTACGGCGTGTTTGGTTGCACAATATACATTTCCGTTGGGATATACTTCTTTACCTGCAATAGAACCTATGTTAATAATATGCCCCTGTTTTCTTTCTACCATCCAGCCAGAAACCACTTTTGTTACATAAAGCAAGCCTTTTACGTTGGTATCAATCATAGTATCCCAATCTTCGGTATCGCCTTTGTCTATTGGGTCTAAACCTTGGCTTAATCCGGCATTGTTCACTAGAACATCAACATTTTTCCATTCGGTGGGCAAAGTTTCTAAAACATAGTTGATGTTTTCTTTGTCCCTTACATCGGCCTGTATTTTCTTTACCTTAACGTTGTATTTCTCTGTAAGCTGTTGCGCTTGGACAAGCAGGAGATTTTCTCTTCTGGCAATTAAAATTAAATCATAGCCTTGTGCCGCAAAGGTATCGGCACAGGCAGCTCCAATGCCAGAAGTTGCCCCTGTAATTAATGCTATTTTGGCCATTTTTACTTTGGGTTTTGGCACAAAGTTATGCTTTTTATTAAAAGCAGGTTATTCGAAAAACAAGCTGAAAGTAAAATTTCGTAAAATAGCCTTGTCTATTGGTGTATCGTAAGGATGATTCTCACGCTTTATAACATTTCCAAAAGAATGGCTCACCTTTATTTCAGGAGACATTTTAAAATACTCAAAATATAAATCGAAACCTAGAGCGGCTTCGTATGAAGCGTAGCTTTTTTTATTTTTTAACAAACGGTTAATTCCTATTTCCCCAAAATCTTTAGGCTTTTTACTGCCTCCTAAATCTGTCGAATATTTAGCCCCTAATAAAAAGTAGGCTCTAAAATCTTTCCTTCGTTCTGATTTTAATTTTATACCTAAAGGGAAATCGACCATTACAGGTGATATTTTCTGTTGCTTTTTACCATCCGGAAAATTCGAATCAGTTGTACCTCCCATCTCATATTCATAATTTACTAACCTATCATTAAATACCAGAGTTGGAGTACTTCTAAAGTCTAGATTACTTGTAAGTTTATAGTTTAAGACAAATCCTATCCCAAAGCCGGGAGAAAGTGGAGACGAAATAGCCTTTAGCCCCGGCACATTAGGGCCACCCATTGGGTCATTTGTAAATTCTTTTTGCCAATCTGGAGTACGGATGATTTTAAGTTCCGAAGCAACGTATTGAAAACTGAATCCCCAGTTAAAATCCTGTTGGTCTATACCTCCGCCCCAATTTTGGGCCTTGATATTTAAAGCAAGTACAGAAAATAAGAGAATCAGTAAGGTTTTCTTCATTTAATACCGGTGTAAATGGCACTAATTCCAAACGTTAAAGAGCGGTGTTTGGTATGCTGATAGCCGATTTTTTCCATCAGCGCAGTAAAATCTCTGCCATCGGGAAAGGCTTGTACCGATTCTTCCAAATAAGCATAGGCTTTTTTATCTTTCGAAAACAAACCTCCGAAAAACGGTGTGGCGTATTTAAAATAGAAGTGATACAATTGCTTAATTGGGAACACACGGGGTTTTGAAAATTCTAAAATGACTACTTTGCCTCCCGGTTTTAAAACCCTTAGCATATCGGTCAAACCTTTTTCTAAGTTTTCGTAGTTACGCACACCAAAGGCTACGGTAATGGCATCAAAAGTATTATCCTCAAAATGCAAGCCTTCTGAATCTCCTTTTTGTACAGAAAAAATGTGCCCTAGATTTCGCTCTGCAATTTTTTTACGAGCCACTTCCAACATACCTTCCGAAATATCTACCCCTATAATCTGCTGTGGTTTTAAAATCTTAATAGATTCGAATGCAAAATCCCCCGTTCCGGTTGCTACATCCAAGATTTTTTGTGGCTTGACCGATAAAAGCTCTTTAATTGCTTTCTTACGCCAAATAATATCGATACCTAAAGACAAAAAATGGTTAAGGAAATCGTAAGTACCAGAAATATTGTTGAACATGCTGGCTACCTGCTCTTTTTTTGTTTCGGTACCAGAATACGGAGTAATTTGAGGATTCATGCTTGGCAAAGATAGGCTATTTCGAGGTAAAAGGTGTAAAGCATAAATTAAAAGGTCTGAAAACAATTCGACAATAAAACAATTTAACCATCCTAACAAAATAGCTACCTTTGCGATATGATTATCAAATCTGCAAACTTTGTGATGAGCAATACTAAGGTATCGGCTTTGCCTGATCCAGATATGCCCGAGTATGCTTTTATTGGCCGTTCTAACGTTGGAAAATCGTCTTTAATCAATATGTTAGTAAACCAAAATGGTTTGGCTAAAACCTCACAAAAACCGGGAAAAACCCAATTGATTAACCACTTTTTAATCAACGAAAAATGGTATATTGTGGATTTACCGGGCTATGGTTATGCCAAGGTTTCAAAAAGCAGCAGAGAAAAATGGGAAAAGTTCATCAGAGCTTATTTGACCAAAAGGGAAAACCTGCAATGTGTATTTGTTTTAATTGACAGTAGGTTAGAACCCCAAAAAATTGATTTGGATTTTTGCTGTTGGCTGGGCGAATGCGGTATTCCGTTTGCATTGATTTACACCAAAGCCGATAAACAATCGGGTGTAAAAACCGACCAAAGTGTGGCTAAATTCCATAAAGCGCTAAAGGCTTGGTTTGAGGAAATCCCTCCTTATTTCGTTACTTCTTCGGAAAATGGATTAGGCCGTGAAAAGGTACTTTCGTTTATTGAGGATGTAAACCAAGATTTTATAAAACCGATTATAGACCCTAAATTTTATACTGCCAACAAATCGGAGTAGTTTTCAGGCACAAAGACACCAAGAGTTTCATTACTCTCAGTTACCGACTTGACCAACAATATAACAATACAGCAATATAACCATTTTCAGTTTGCATTAAATGAAGAAGTATTTTTCCCTAGTATTATTTGCCCACTCCATATTTGCGATGCCTTTTGCTTTTATCGGCTTTTTTTTAGGTGTTACCACCACAAGCAATCCATTTAATTGGTATTTATTGTTGGCAGTAGTTTTGTGTATGGTATTTGCCCGAAATGCAGCTATGGCCTTTAATCGCTATCTAGACAGAGATATTGATGCTAAAAATCCAAGAACGGTGATGAGAGATATTCCTTCGGGCAAGGTTTCTGCAAAGGAAGCGCTGATTTTTGTAATTACAAATTGTGTGCTGTTTATTGCAACAACCTATCTAATTAATCCACTTTGTTTCTATCTATCGCCAATAGCAATTTTTGTAGTGCTATTTTACAGTTATACCAAACGTTTTACGGCTTTATGCCATTTGGTTTTAGGTATTGGTCTAGGGCTTGCTCCAATTGGTGCTTACATTGCCGTTACCGGGCAATTTAATATTGTTCCCGTGTTTTATTCTTTTGCGGTACTGTTTTGGGTAAGCGGTTTCGATATTATTTATGCCTTGCAGGATGAAGATTTTGACCGTTCGGAAAAGCTACATTCCATTCCTTCAGTATTGGGCAGAAAGAATGCTTTGAAGCTGTCTTCGTTTTTACATGTACTTTCGGCTGCTTGCGTAATTGCTCCAATTTATTTCATGGATTTTGGCTGGCCTTACTACATTGGGTTGGTATTTTTTTGTGTCATGCTCATCTACCAACATCGTTTAGTTAAACCCAACGATATTAGCAAAGTAGACAGGGCTTTTGCTACTACCAATGGCTATGCTTCGGTAGTATTTGCACTATGTTTTTTGTTGGATGCTTATTTGAGAACCCCCTAGCCCCCTAAAGGGGGAATGGAATGACAAACCGCATAATATAGTCGCTTTATAAAATTCCCCCTTTAGGGGGCTAGGGGGTTAAACCGGCAACCTATTCAGTTCAATATCATCTGGGCTAACGAAAATCAAAGGTACTTTTTCTACATCTACATAGCTCGAATCCAGACCAAAACTCGTTACTTCCGATAAGCTTAGTTTTTTAAGTATCATATAGTAATCCATAATGGTTTCTTCGTAGAAACTTAGATTGGTAAACTTACTCAATGTTTTTTCCAATAGCACAAATCTAAAATCGCCTGCAATTTTATGTTTATTTAATGAGGTGTACTGACTGGTAATATCCACTTCTCCGTTTTTAACCAACTCTTCTACCACCTTTCTATAAAGTAGGTTTACGCGTTGCTCAATCCTAAAACCAAGTTTAAAATCAATACGTATCAGTTTGCCCGGTATCAAAAATTCAACCTTATAATCCATTATATAAGGCTCATCCATTACATCAACGTGTACTAGCCAATATACATCGGCACGTTTTGGTTCTTTTTGTATAATAGAATAAATAATCTTCGATTCTATTTCAGTTTTAAAGTTAGCGCTAGTTAAATACACTAATTGCGAACAGAATTTAGGCACGCTATTATCGTTACTTAGTTCCTTGATTATATCGTAATAATCCTCAATTTCTACATATTTTACAAAGCGGTTTTTAATTTTACGAGAAGTGTACCAAGTCCACATCACGCTCATTAACGAAAGGCTGATTAACAAAGCAAACCAACCGCCATGCATAAATTTATCTATATTACCCCTTAAAAACGATAGCTCTACTATACCATAAACGGTTGCAAAAAGTATGATAAGATATTTCGGGAATTTCTTGCGCAGCATAAAAACCACCATCAATACTGTGGTCATTAAAAACGTAAGATTGATGGCCAATCCATAAGCACCCTCCATTTTATCGGATGAACGGAAAATAAGTACAATGATGATACATCCTATACACAATAACCAATTGATAGAAGGCACATATAACTGTCCTTTTTGCACACTAGGATAATTGATACGCACTTTTGGCCAAAGGTTTAATCTTACCGCTTCAGAAATTAAGGTAAAAGAGCCGGAAATCATGGCTTGCGAAGCAATAATAGCCGCAGAAGTGGCCAATACCACCAGATAAAGCACCATATTTTCGGGCACTAGCTTAAAGAAAGGATTTTCCAAAACATCCTCTGGATGATAGGAACTGGCATGTTTTAACACCCAAACCCCTTGCCCTAAATAATTAAAAATGAGCATGGTTTTTACGAAAATCCAGCTTATTCTGATGTTCTTTTTACCGCAATGCCCCAAATCGCTGTAAAGTGCCTCAGCTCCGGTCGTACACAGGAAAACACCCCCCAAAATATACAAAGCATTAGGGTTTGTAGCAATAAGATGAATGGCGTAGTAAGGGTTTATGGCTTTAAATATCCAAGGGTCTTGAACAATGTGGTAAAGGCCCATTATGCCTAATACCGAAAACCAAAGCAGCATAATTGGGCCAAAAAGTTTGCCCACCAAATTGGTGCCGAATTGCTGTATAATGAAAAGCAGGGCTATTATACCTATTACAATGGGCAGCACATTAAGCGTAGGAAATTTAAGTTTTAGCCCTTCTACGGCCGATGTAACGGTAATACTTGGTGTAATCATACCGTCGGCAAGTAAGGCCGCCCCTCCAATTATAGCCGGAATAACCAACCATTTTGCTTTTTTTCTAACCAATGAATAGAGCGAAAAAATACCACCCTCTCCCTTGTTATCGGCCCGAAGGGTAACTATTACATATTTTACGGTGGTTTGTAGGGTTAAAGTCCATATCACACATGATAAGGCTCCCAAAACCAGTTCGGGATTAATGGCGCCAACCGATTTAAAAATAGCTTTTAAAGTATAAAGAGGCGATGTTCCAATATCGCCAAATACTATTCCCAGTGTAACTAATAACCCTCCGGCAGTTAGGGTATTAACGTTTTTATGATTTGACACTTACTCTTATTGAATTTGAAGCAAAATTACACAAATAATCAGGATTAAAATTAAATGCACAAAACTTTAAGCAAAATACAAAAAAGCAATTTAGCTTTCATCCTGTTAAATATTGTTAAATAATATAAAGTGTTTACTTTTTGTTTGATTTGTTTGTTTAATTATTTATATTTTTGTGAATTATAAGATGAAAATTAACGGAGTAAAAATAGCGCTCAAAGGCAATTTGGCATACATTACTGTAATGCTGTTATTGATATGTCCTACTGTTTTTGCTCAAAAAGCCGATACTTCGAGAATTTGGTTAAAGCCCAAGGCCAAAACTACAAGCAAAGTACCTGTAATAAAAGGGAGTGTACAAACCTACAAACCTAACGTTTATAGCTACTTACCTTCTGAAACTACCAATAAAGAGAAAAGTGGCAAAACACTTACCATCCTTAAAATTTACCCTAATCCGGTGGTTGAGCAGCTAAACATAAATTTGCGTTTAGAAAAGGAAACCAATCTTTCCATTAAAATAACCGACTTGCTAGGCAATGAAATTGTAACGCTTGCCAACGAGAGGGTTGCTTATGGAGAGCACACAAAAACCTACAATATACCTTCAAAATTACATGCTGGCATCTACTTTCTTCGTGTTGTAGCGGCTGGCGAACCTGTAATTAAAAGAATATCGGTACTTTAAGTTATTTTAGGTTTTAGTTTTTTGTTTGTTAGCTCATCCTACCTGATTGTGCTTGTCGTTCTTTTTTCCAACTTTTAACTTTCAACTCTCAACTTTTAACTTTTTCTTTGCTACATGAAAATTATTGCAATTGGCAGAAACTATGCCGCTCATGCTGCTGAACTTAACAATCCCATCCCAACAAAACCTGTTATATTTTTAAAACCAGATACAGCCGTTTTAAAGGACGATAAACCTTTCTACATCCCCGATTTTTCTAACGATATACACTACGAACTAGAGGTGGTGCTAAAAATCTGCAAAGAAGGCAAGCATATTGCCGAAAAATTTGCGGCCAACTATTATGAAGAAATTGGGTTAGGAATTGATTTCACCGCCAGAGATATACAAGCAGAACACAAAGAAAAAGGTTTGCCTTGGGAACTTGCAAAAGCATTTGATAATTCTGCGGCAATCAGCAATTTTTTACCAAAAAGCGATTACAAAGACTTATACGATTTGAGGTTTGAACTGAAAAAAAATGGCGAAACCAAACAAAACGGACATACTGCAAACCTTTTGTTCTCGTTTGAAAAGATAATAGCTTTTGTATCGCAGTACATTACCCTAAAAAAAGGTGATTTGATTTTTACGGGCACTCCCGAAGGTGTGGGCAAAGTAAATCAGGGCGATAGATTAGAGGCTTGGTTAGAAGATAAACAACTCCTTAATTTCGAAATAAAATAAATTGATGCGCAGTTACATTACCTATTTTTCATTCGTATTTTTAGTTTTCATTTCATATCATCTAAAAGCGCAACAAACGTATAGCAACAATGTTTATCCGTTAACGGATTTCCGTTCGCCTTTGGATATTGAACCTCCGGCTTTGGCAGGTTCGTTTGGCGAGTTAAGGGCAAACCATTTCCATTCGGGTATTGATTTTAGGACAAACCAACGCACAGGTTATCCCGTATACGCTCCTGCCGATGGCTATATTTCGAGATTACGGGTGCAGAACAGCGGTTTCGGATTGGCCCTGTATATCAACCATCCCAATGGCTACACTACCGTTTATGGACATTTATCGAGGTTTAATCTCAAAATAACCCAAATTGTAAAGAACATCCAATACAAAAAGTTATCTTACGAGATTGACGAATTTCCTTCGGCAGACCTTATTCCTGTAAGAAAAGGCGAGGTTATTGCCTATACCGGAAATACCGGAAGCTCGGGCGGCCCTCATTTGCATTTCGAAATCCGCGATAGCAAAACCGAAGCCACTATTAATCCGCAACTATTGGGCATTAGCATTCCCGACAATATTCCTCCAGTGGTACATGCCATGTATGTATATCGCCTTAACGGCAAACCTTTTAACGAATTTACGCCAAAACAATATTTTCAGATAGCTGGCGGAAACGGAACTTACAGGCTAAACCAAGTAAACACTATCCATTTAAATGGCGAAGTTGGTTTTGGTATTGTAACAAACGATAGGCACAACGGTGCTTCAGGCAATAATGGAGTTTATAGTATCGAACTCGAAGTGGATGGCATTACGGTTTATACTTCGGCATTGGAAAGATTTACTTTCGATAACAGCAAGGCCATTAATTCGCATATCGACTACCCTACTTATCTACGCACCAAACAAAGCATCCAGAAGAGTTTTGTAGACCCTGGCAACCCATTGCAGATTTATTACAACCTAGTAAATAATGGCCGTATTAATTTTAACGATGGCAAAACGCACACCGTAAAATATACCATCAGCGATGCTAGGGGCAATAAAAGCACGTTGGCTTTTAATGTGCTTTCCGACCCGAAAGCGGTCATCAATACTCCGGAACTACCCTTGAGCACTAGCTTTACTTATAACAGACAGAATGAATTTAGCCAAGATGATGTAAAAGTGATATTACCAAAAGGTACTTTGTACGATGATTTGAATTTCCTGTATAAGAAAACGGCTAAGCTTTCGCAAAATGCTTTTTCAGAAGTCCATCATATCCATAACAATCTCACTCCTTTGCACACAGGTTTCGAACTTTGGATAAAAGCGGACAGCACCATCATTAAACATCAAAGCAAAGCATTAATTGTAAACAGCAACCGTTCATCGCAGGGCGGATATTTTGAAAACGGATGGGTAAAGGCCAAGCCTCGTAACTTTGGAAGCTATTTTGTTGCGATAGATACCATTGCACCGAACATAGTTCCCGTAAATATTTCTAACGGGAAAAATATGGCAGGCATCAGCAAAATGAGTTTCCGCATTAGCGATGCACTATCTGGCATTAAGAGTTTTAACGGCTACATAGATGGCAAATGGGTACTGATGGAATTCGACACCAAAACTGCCAGTTTATGGCACACTTTCGACGAAAGAACAACAACAGGTAAACATACTTTCGAGTTGCTTGTTGTTGATATGAAAGATAATACAAAGCGATACGCAATTGAGTTTTATAAATGAGGTTTAAGGTGGAAGGTATAGGATTTAAGGTTTTTATTACTCTCTGTCAGGCTGAGCTTGTCGAAGCCCAAGATTAACCATCAAATATGGCCTATCAACCCTTTAACAATTAACCAATTCAACTAGTGACTAATTTAACCAATTAACCAAAATGTCAACATTAAAAGAAGGCGATAAAGCCCCAGCATTTTCTGCAAAAGACCAAAACGGCAATACCGTTACCTTAGAACAGTTTAAGGGCAAAAAAGTAATACTCTATTTTTATCCAAAAGATGATACACCGGGCTGTACCGCCGAAGCCTGCGATTTCAGGGATAATTATCAAGGTTTAATTGCCAAGGGTATAGAAGTAATAGGCGTAAGTGTTGATGATGAAAAATCGCATCAAAAGTTTATTACTAAACACAATTTACCTTTTACCTTATTGGCCGATACGGATAAGAAAATTGTAGAAGCCTACGGTGTTTGGGGCGAGAAAAACATGTACGGTAAAAAATACATGGGTACTAATAGGGTTACATTTGTGATAGACGAAGAAGGCAACATTGCCCATATCATCAGAAAGGTAGATACGAAAAATTCGAGTGCGCAGGTGTTGGAATTATTAGGGTAAATCAGCACAACTTTGTCAAACTTTTTTTGCACAGTTACAGAGAAAGTTGACAAAGTTTGGTTATTTATTTTTCTTCCAACTTTATTACTACCCTAAAACCAATATAGCTGTGCGCTTCATCAGCCTTAAAATATTGGTTTACGGCCGATTGCAAATAATAAGGGCCATTTAACCACGACCCACCTTTTACTATAACATATTGTTTTAAGTAATCGTTTATTTCATCGGCATTTTTATTGGCCAAAGGCGATTTTGGAAAGTGCAAATTCAACAGCTTTAATTGCTTGTCTTTTTCACCCTTAATGCTCTGGTATTGGTATGAGCCATTTTCAATTGTCCATTCGGCTACGTTGCCATGCAAATTGTATAGGCCGTTGGCATCGGGCTTGTACGAATTAACCGGGGCAGTGTACAAAGCACCATCATCAATGTACGCTTTTAGGATAAAGTCATTTTCATCTGAAATTAGCCCAAAATTACAATTATAGCCTATTTTCTTTTTACTAAAACCGAACATATTAAAGGTCTTTTTCCTACCAAAATCAATATATGGACTATCGGGCTTACTACGAAATTTCCTTATTTCCATTTTATCTAGCTTTTCATAAGCAGCAAATTCCCATTCACTTTCGGTAGGCAATGTAACCTTAAATTTATGTGCCAAATAGCCTGTGGCAAGTAACGCATTGTTCCATTGTTGGGTTTTCCAATGGCAATAGGCCAAAGCCTGTTGCTGCGTAATGCCCACCACGGGATAATTACCATAGCTTGGGTGAGAAAAATAGGCTTCCGGCATGGGGTCATGATATAACATCCCGTATTTTTCGTCACGATATTTTGCCTCCTGCTCTGCCAAAAGCGAAAGCGTATCTGGCATAAGATTATATCCATCTTTTGGAATTCGTTTCCTTCTCCTTATTTTCGTCGTATCTGTTGCAACCACAGCACTTTGTATTTTCTCAACAGGTGCTACCACTATTGACTTGGGGGCTTCATAATGTTCGTTGTATTGTAATGGTGCTACAATTTTGGCTTCCCTGATTATTAAAGCCGGGTTACTATAATTTTCTCTTTTCCAAATCAAGGTATCGGGATATACCGCTATGTTTTCGCCCGTAGGCAGTTTATAAAACCATTTGCCAACATTAAAATCCAATGTTCTTTTTATTTTATCCCGCATCCACAATGGTGCTTCATAAAACATGGGGTCTAGCCTGCCGTGGCTCCAATCTATTTTTTCGTTCCAGTTCACCAATTGTTTGCCATCTTTTACGGTAAAATGCCCCAGCAAAATGTGCGCTATCGAATCGCGTACATAATTTACAAACTCTCTATACTCGTTATTGCTGGTTTCTTTTTTAGCTATCAATAGTTGTTTTGCAACAGGTTCCTTATAGCTTTTAAGCATTAACGAATCTCTTCCATTTAAATATCCGGGAGTAAGTGCTCCAAATGAAAAGTCAATGGTAATGGTATATTTTTTAGGCGGCTCGCTCATATTGGCGAACATACCTCCCGGTATAAAGGCAATATCCTTTAGCTCCTTTTTATACTTAAAGGATGAGGGGATTTGTGCCAAAGGATTTTTGGCTACCTGTTTGATTTGAGCATACAGGCTTAACGCAAATGCGGTTAATGCCAAAATTAAAAGTAAGCGTTTCATCTTTGATAGTTTATTCAATCTTGCTAACTAAAGTTTATTAAGCATTACCATGTTAAAAAGCAGCAAAAATATTGGTAAAATTACTCTATTCTTTGTTTATTACAATCATTCGCTACAAAAGTAACCTTACCTTTAGAAGTAAACCCAAAATAATCTACAGTAGAATAATCATAGGTGCCTGCTTCTAAATTAAAATAAGCTACGCCGTTTGTAGAAAGACAATTTGGTGGTGGAGATACCCAATTTGCTGTTATGGTTCTTGTCAATCCATTAATGGTTACATTAACGTAGTTACCGTGAACGGCAAGATTGGGTGTCCAAAAAACAACACTTCCTGTTTTTGGTGTTTCTGGGACAGTCGGCGTTGGTTCTTTACATTTACAACATGAGTTTAGCACAAAACAAATACCAATGAATAAAAAACCAAGTTTAATACACTGTTTCATAATTTTATATGATTAATTGTGAATAATCGAATTAAATAACTGCTAAAACTTACTTTTTGGTTGCTCTTTTACCTGTACTTCCTCTGCTTTCTGCTTAGGGAAATAATCTATTAAAAATTCAAAAGCTTCTTTTATCCGTTCTCCATAGTTTCCATCCTTAAATTCTTGCGACGAAATGTCAAAATAATAATATATATCATAGCCGGTTGTACTTTCCTTCCATTGCTTGTCTAGGCTATTAAACCCTGTATATTCAAATTTTTTGCTAAAATTTTGCCCCCTCCTATATACATTAGAACCTTCTCCAAGTAAATAACCTGCCATCCTCTCTTCCCTATATTCTTCTTTTCGTTTTTCTATTTTAATGGATGTAATCTTTCCAAAAAACACCTTATCTTCTGCTAACAAAAATTCGTTCCATTTTTCTTTGATACCTCGCTGTCTTATTAAGGAAAAGACTTTTAATATATTTTTGTCTAATTTGAAGTATAAAGAATCTATCGTTCTATATTTTAAGTTAAAACTATCTTCCGTTTCCCACTGCTGCCTATTACGATATCTGACATTAGTTAACTTATTGGGAAACTTTTTAGCACACTCATTTAAAAAATCAACTACGTCTTCTGGTTGGCGGTCTTTTTGGTGGGCGTACTCGCCCTCTTTTGCCTTAGACCACTTTTGTATATCTTGGATTTCCTTATACTTTTCGGCAGGATAAGTTTTTTTATCGATGATTTTAAAGAATTGGTCACATAGCGAGCTAATACCCAGATAATTATTATAATCCTTTGTGAATGCTGTACTGCTTCTTTCTTCTGTTTGTCCCTTGTATGTACTTTTCAAAAGTAAATAAAGTGATTTGGGTGTCCATTTATTATTCATTTTTCCATACAAATCAGTTAGTTTTATTATTGCATCTACATAGTTTGCTTCATTGTAAGCATTTTCGGCTTTTTGATATTGTATTTGAGCATCGGTTTCGCTTATTTGTGCCTGTGTTTTGCTAGAAAATAATATTGTGATGAGTATAAAAACAAACTTTCTCATTGCATGTTAATTTAAAACTTACTTTTTGGTTGTTCTTTTACTTGCACTTCTTCTTCTTTGTATTTAGGAAAATAATCTATTAAAAATTGTAATGCATCTTTAATTCGTTCTGCATATTTTTCATTTTTAAATTGGCTGTTTCCTGAGGTGAAAAACTGTAAAAAATCCATATTATCTTTTTTCCTCTTTATGATAGTTTCTGGTTTTTCAACAGCATTACTTCTAAAATTGTCAAATTCACTTCTATTTTTCTTACTTGCTTTAACGTCTATACTTTCGCTTTCCCAACACCAAAAACTATGAGTTGTAGAATTGATTCTGTCATACCTATTTGTTGTTGCATCCGCCATTGGATTTCCAGAACTGTTTTTTTCATAAACCTGTCCTTCTATTAATAACTTTGTATCCCCATCTAACATTAAATTATTCACTTTTGTCAAATCAATTCTATCTATCACGCAGGTTTCTCCACTAGAAGATGGTCTAATATAAGCTGAAGCATGATATGAATATTCTTTTATTAGCAACAGATTACTGCCCTTTAGCTGAAACTGGTTTTTTACCCCATAGGCTTCTCCCGCAAGCTCTGACCTTATTGGTGGTCGACCATAATTTTTAATACACTCATTCAAAAAATCAACCGCATCTTGTGGTTTGCGGTCTTTTTGATGAGCGTACTCGCCCTCTTTTGCCTTAGACCATTTTTGTATATCTTGCATTTCTTTATACTTATCTGGGGGATAAGTCTTTTTATCTACTATATCGAAAAAGTGGAGACACTTAACATATATAGCTGCAAAATTTCCCCAAGACTTACTTATTCTTTCTGAACTTGTTTGATTAGGCTCTGTTAAATTTTTATATGCACTTTTTATATGCAGATAAAGCACTTTTGGAACCCATTTCCCATTCATTTTTTCATATAAATCAAATGTGATATTTAATGCACTCATATAATCCGTTTTGTTATAAGCATCTTCTGCCTGTTGGTATTGCATTCGGGCATCGGCTTCGCTTATTTGTGCATACAACGTTGTACTGCACAATACAAGTAATAGAAATATTAGTTTTTTCATCTATCTAAAAATTTAATTATTCCAAAAATCTTTGTCTGTTCCTGCGGCTTTTTGTGAGCTTGCTCCATTTAGTTCTAAAAAACTACTGTTTATAGTACCCTGTGCGTTGGCTTTAATGCGGTTTACCAAAGCCATAGCTTCTTGTTTGTTGGTATAAGCACCAAGTAGTGTTGTTATGCCATCGTTGCCGTAATAATTTTTATAATTTATCTTAACGAGCATATCGCTTTGTAACATCCAAGTACCGTCGCTGTATTTGTTTAGGGTATAGGTTTTTACGTTTACCTTACCGCTTACATAACTACGCTCATAAATCACATAATATACCTGCTTAATATTGGGAGCTACGGTATTGGGCTTATTATCCTGTACCACATTGCCTAATATTTTTTGGTCTATACCAAACTGGCGTTCACGCTCTGCGGCGGCGGCTTCTTCACGTCGGCGGTTTTCTTCCGCTACCCGTATTCTTTCTTCTTTTTCCTTTATTCTATTTTCTTCCTCTCGTTGCCTTCTTCTTTCATCGGCTGCTTCTCGCTCTTTTTCCTTTTTGTCTAAATGGTTAAGCCATATATTGCCCAATTCCTGTATACCATTGGTAATAGTCTTGGTCGTTTCTTGATTGCGGCGGTTTTGCTCATCAATATAGTTCTGCGTTTGTTGCATTTGCGCCATTGCCTGTTGCTGTGTTATACCGTTATTATTACTCTTGGGCTGGTTTATGGCAAATGGCTTGTTGTTGGTGGTGATGTTACTATAAGCATTGTTACTACTTGTTGTACTTGCCGGCGCATCCATTGCTTTTCTGGCAGTACCCCCATACTTATTCTTATTTTTCTCAGTGCAAGAAGTACAAGTTTCCGTTCCAGCACCCAAACACTCTGAACAAAACTTTTCAGTTTTCGTATAATAGGTCATTAATCCGCCCACACCTTTTACTATACCTTTCCCATTACACTTTGTGCAATCAACAACTCCTCTCCCTTTGCAACGCACACAAACAGTTTGCCCATAAAGCAATACGCCCTCTAATAGCAGTACATAAAAAATTAATAATTTCTTCATCATGTTTTTAGTATAGTTTTTAAAACGCCTACTTTATCCAGTTTTCGGCTTCCCTGTTTTTATATTTTTAATTTTTAACCATTTCGGCAAATTAGCCCACAAAAAAGCGTGGGCTAATTCCATTGCTCGTCGCAGAGGTCCGACCAAGAACCCGTAGTACAAAGCAAAAGGAACGCCCACGCTCTTGCGTAGACGTTTCCACTTTTACCTTCCTGTACTACTTTAATTTTGGTCGATTTCTGCGACAGGAAATTTTAAAGCGAAACGCTAAATATGTTTATGTGTGCTGTTTTCTTATTTCATTATTTTAATCCGTTGTTGCACACAAATTTATTGCTATTTCGCACAAATGCAATTTTTTGTTAATGTATTTTGCTGTAATCCTATTATCACTTTGCTTAATTTAATTTCCATTACCAACATCCGTTTTAGCTATCTCTAAATTAATTTGCCGGCTATATATCTACTACCGTAAAATCACCTTTATTAACAGGGTATTTTTACGGTATGGCCATAATACACATCCCTATATTTTTACGCTTTCATAAAAATCGCTCTGTTTGTATCATCAAAATTATAGCGAGAATACAGGTGCGGCAATACCTATAAATGGTTATTGATTTTGAAAAAAATTATATTATGAATTAACGTATGTTTTTTGTTACATTTACACAATCCATTAATATCTAACCTCTTATGCAAATAAAACACTCCCATCATCACTTTTTTAAAAATCATCTGCAAAAAGTATATCATGCCCATGATGAGATAGACGAACCGGAAGTAAAAAGAGTGCTCTCCGAATTTAATCGATTAAATTTTTCACTTAGTTATACCGCCCCATTACTTTTTGCCATAGATTATACCAAGGCGACCTATGTGATTATGACCGATGGCTGTCAACTAATAACCAGATATAGCCCCCTAGATTTTATGGAAGCAGGCATACCAATGCTGTTGGACGTTTTCCAAAAAGACGATTTTAAGATATACAACGAACATATTTTTAAGGCCAATTGTGATTTTCTAAAATCACAGCCACAAACAGACCACGACCAATTTATTTTTTCCTTTAATTATAGGGTAAGACACAAAACAGGAAGATATGTCCCTATTTTTCAAAGAGGTTGCTACATTACTTCAAAAGAAACAGGCCTACCGCTATACAGTATTGGGATGATATTGGATATTTCGCTTTTTAAAAAAGACAGCTTGATGCACCACAGCATCGAAAAAGTTGAGCACAACAACGGTCTTCTCCATCACCAGTTGGTTTGTGAAAATTACTTTTACCCCAACGGAGAAGACACCATACTTTCTAAACACGAAAGAACAATATTGGCCTACATGGCCGAAGGGTTTAGCAGTAAGCAGGTGGCGCATAAAATGAAACTGAGCGAAAACACCATTGACACCCACCGAAAAAACATGCTCAAAAAAACCAATACCAAAAACGTAGCCGAACTGGTAGCCTTTGCCTGTAAAGCTGCACTTATTTAACAAAAAAAATATATGCAACACGATTTTCTTTCCATAAACGGACTAAAAATCCATTACTCAAAAAAGAATAAGGGCAAAAACACTTTAATATTTATCCACCATAACTCGGGGAATACTACGGCATGGAAAAACGTATTTGATAATGCTGTTTTTGATGGCTATTGCCTAATCGGTATAGACTTGCCCGGCCATGGCAATTCTTCTCATAGCCCGCAGCCAGAAACAGATTATCATATTAAAAATATTGCTGCTACATTGCTAGAGACCATCAATATGCTCAATGCTGAAAATTTTATTTTAGTTGCCGCATCATTGGGCACCAATGTTATTGGCGAAATAGCCAGCAAACTTAATGCCTGCAAAGGCTTTTGTATGGTTGGCTCTAGCATGGTAGGTGGCCAATTTGAACCCCAAGATGTGTTATTGCCCTTTGAACATAGTGCTGCACTTTTCAGCGCAAATTCAACAGATACAGAAATTGATAATCTGATACGTGGTTTAACGCTAAAAGACGATAAAAATCTATTTTCGGATCTTAAAGCGGGTTATCTGCAAACTGACCCCAGGTTTAGGGAAGAGCTATTGGGCGTAATTCTTAGAAAAGAATGGGCAGACGAAATAGGTAACCTTGCTAACACAGGCAAACCTGTGATGTTGGTTTATGGTGAACATGACCAACTTTGCAACAAAACTGCACTAAACCATACATCTATAAATAAATGGGAAGATAAAATCCACATCATGGCAAATGCAGGGCATTTGGCTCATTTAGATCAGCCCGAATTATTTAACCAGTTACTTTTAAGGTTTGCGGAAGATATATTTGCAGATGCTTGATTTTCGCTTTAGGCTTACGAAGTTTAACCTTCGTCTGTCTATTGTTTTTTAACAGTAAGGTTGAGGGCTGCGCCGTTTAGAAACTTCGCAAGTCTTCATACAAGCATCTTAAACAAATGTATAAGAAGCAATATATAAGAGGATTACGGTCAGCACACCAAAAAAGATTAGATTGGCTTTGAACTTTTTGCGATAACCCCTAACATACAGTACAATGGTGTCGATAATGATAAACAGAATTGCAAACACGGCAGTAAATATTAAGGTATATGCTAATGCGTATCCCATAGTGTTATCTTTCTTGCCACCCAAAATAGCCAGATAAAAGAGGGTACCTACCCCAACAATAATTAAAATACGATACAACAGATGTAGAAGTATGTTTTCTCTTTTGTCCAATTTGTATTAAAATTTAAGACGACTTCTGAGGAATACTTAAAAGTCAGATGCTTTTCAGTTCATCTGCTGTTTTGAATTTTTAACCATTGCCAGCACAGGTGTTACTTTCACAATCTTAAATTCAGTACGCCTATTTAACTGATGCTGTGCTTCGGTACATTTTACCCCATCGGCACATTGGTTTAACAACTCAGTTTCTCCTTTTCCAATGGCATTTAGCCTATCGGAAGGCACTCCTTTGTTAACGAGATAATCCATAGCACTTGCGGCCCGCTTTTCGGAAAGCCATTGGTTATAAATCATTTTGCCACGTGAATCGGTATGGGCTACCAATTCCATTTTAACATTTGGCATACTTGCCATAAAAGTATTTACTTTATCTAAATCAGCTACGGCATCGGGCCTTATATTCCATTTGTTAAAATTGTAGAAAATGTTGTTCAGTTTAACCGTATAAACATCTTTTGAACGTTCCAATTCAAATTTAATATCAAAAATAGTAGATTGGTTGACGCCTTTAGTCGAGATTTCGCCAGTTTGTGTAGTAAAATACTGCTGTGGATCGCCTTTTACAATATAATCGGTTTCTTTTTCCAAGGTAAAAGCAAATTTGCCATCCGCATCAGAAAGTACTTTAGTTTCAGTTCCTTTGTCCTTATTGATTAATAATATCTCTAAGCCGGCAATAGGTGCATTCGTCCCTTTTTCTACCACCATTCCATTTACAGCGTATATTTTATCCTGCGATTTAGGCGTTGCCTTTATGCCTGTTGTAAATCTGTAAATATCATCTAAACCCGCACCGCCATTTCTATTGCTCGACAGATATCCCGTTCTTAAATCACCATTAAACAAGATACCAAAATCATCTTTTGATGAATTGAGCGGCGCTCTCAAATTCTCTATATCTTTAAAATTATTTCTACTGCCAACAGCCGAAAAAATATCCAAACCGCCCATTCCAATATGTCCTTTTGAAGCAAAATAGAACTTGCCATCTTGCCTAACGGTTGGGAAAACATCATCTTGTGGGGTATTGATCTGGTTGCCACAATTTAAAGGCTGACTCCAACTGCCATTTGGCAATTTTTCGCTGTAATATAAATCCATACCGCCATAACCGCCCGGCATATCCGAAGCGAAGTATAAAATTTTGCCATCAGGCGATAACGCAGGATGCTGAACAGAAAACAAACCTTCATTATTAAATGGAAGTTTTTCCTTTGCTGCCCATTCTCCGTCTTTTTTAACCGCAACAAGCAAGTATTGTTTTCCGGCATCGCCAACTTTCATTTTTTTGTTGGCAGACATTACGGCTCTCGTAAAAATAATGGTATCTAAACTAGGATAAACCGCTAATGGTCCACTATGAAATCCTTTGTTAATAGTTCCTTTTAGAAGGCTTACCTGCTTGGAAGAAACCGATGCATTGTATATTTTAAGGTAGGGATTGCCCGTCCATCCGTATATTTCCTCTCCTTTTTTATTTTTCTGCCATCTATCGGAAATCAAGATAATATCAGCACCAAATCTTGCCGGACTAAAATCGGAATTTTCTGAATTAAGCCCAATTTCGTTTTCTATCACAGCGCCTATATCGGGATTTTCTGACCATGTTTTTGCCACACTACAAATATTAGCCTGTTTTTCGGCTTCCTTAGCTTGCGCTGGATTTTTTTGTCCCCAAATAGTGAAATTACTGGCAGCTTCATCAAACTTTCCATTTTGTTTTAATGCTTCGGCCAAATAAAAGTAGTTTTCTGGAGCTGCATCTGGATAGTTGGTTGCTTTTTTGTACCAAACTTCTGCCGCTTCGGTATTGTTGATAAAACGATAACAATTGGCTATTTTGTGGGCGACCTCCATACTCGGATTTGCCTTCATGATTTTCTCATAAATCTCTAAAGCGTACTTATAGTCGAGTTGCTTGTATAATTTGTCTGCTTCTTTAATATCGTCAGAGAAAAGTACCGATGGCAGCAAATAAACAATTAGGAAAAGTGCTAAAACCCTGAAAAACTTTTTAAATTTCATAGAAACTCTGCGTTAAAAGTACCGCGGGGTAGTTAAAGCATTGTTTCTGTAATTTTTATTTCCAATTATTAAGCCCAATGAAATTTCGTGGCTTCCGGACGAATATGACCTTAAGTCTGATAAACTGTAATCATAAGCATATCCAATCCTAAATTGTTTTGCAACAAAAACCTCAACTAATCCAACAAGCGAATTTTGTTGAAAAGTTGCATTTAAGTTGTTAGTTTTTTTCCACATATCCACACCCATTCTATAAGAACCTCCCAACCACAAAACATCTTTAAATAAAAAAGATGCGTTTATATCAAAATTACCCATATTATTTGGGTCATCACGTAGCATCAAGGAAGGTTTCATCTTTACATTTTCATTAACATTTACTAATGCTCCAACTGTTAAAAAAATGTGGACAGGAGGTAAAGCCACAAACCTTGCAGCCTGATTATTTTTATTAAGTGCGGTAGTCAACAGGTTATTTGCAGATAGCCCTGCATAAAAGAAATCATCGCTATAATGAATGCCCAACTTTGCATCTGGAGATAAGTAGTTTTGCACACCACTAAAGGTAGCATCAGTTTGGTCGGAAATAATTGCCTTATCGCTATTTAATGAAAATTGCATTGCCCCCAAACCTATACCAAAGCTCAAACGTCCGGTTTCACTTACCGGCAAACGATAGGCATAATTAGCCATAATTGCCGTTTGTCCTTGTATACCTACCCTATCGTTTAAAACTGCTAAACCTAAGCCTACATTTTTATTGTTGAAAAATGCACCATCAACTATTAAAGACTGTGTAGTTGGAGCACCTTTTATGCCAACCCATTGGTTGCGGCTAAGCAGATTGATATTAATATCTTCTTTATAACCCGCATAAGCCGGATTTACCAACAAATTATTAAACATGTATTGGCTATAGGTAACCTCATTTTGCGACATGGCCGCAATGGGGCAAACAATAATCAAAAGTTGGAGTAAAAATCTTTTCATCTCTTTAGTTTTTAACCATTGTAATTGAACCTTTAAAATATTGGTCTTTACCATCTATCTTGGCTCTTAAAATGTACACGTAAGTTCCCGAAGCAACATTTTGCCCATCCCAATATTTAGATGAATTATATCCGCTTGCCTTATAAACTAGATTTCCAGACCTATCAAATACCTTAAGGTCGTTATCTGGAAAAGTATCTATATTCTTAATCTCCCAAGTGTCGTTCTTGCCATCACCATCTGGCGAAAAGGCATTGTAAAACTCTAGCTGATTAACATTGGTTACATTAGCAAAAGCAAAAGGGACGCTGCTATTTCCCGCCAAATTGAATGAACGATGAAAAAAAGATTTCGTAATGCCTGCACTTATAGCTGCATTATCTCTAAAATCGGTAGGCGAAGCCTTATCCCAATTATTTTTGTTTGTCCAACTTGCTAAACCTGTAAATTTTTCGGTGGCCGAAGTATAGAAAGAAACATCTAGTATAAGATTAGCTCCTTGATTTTGTGTGATAACATGATAAAAAATATCGTTTATATCTGCCACCGAAGCCGTTTTACTAAATCTACTATACCCATCCGAACTGGGGTCTCTATCAACAAAGGCAGCACCGATAGCGCTTTTTGTTACTTGTTTCGAATAAATACTCACAAAGCGTTTTAACCCCAACTTACTTGAGCCCAAAGGGTAAAAATATGTTTCATTCTCTTTTATATAACGAACAAATGAACCGTTAGTGCCGGTATTTATAAAACCATTTTTAAAATAAACAGCAGATGGGTCGTAATTGGCAAAAGTAAGCTGATGGTTGCCTGTTTTCACTTCCGCATCATCCAAATCAATCGAGAGCCTTGCTCCTATATTCAAATTCATTGTAAATACTCCATCCCCTTTAAACACCAATTTTGGAAAGATAGTGGGAGTTGTTCCTGAAAACGCGGCACTTTTTGCGGTAAATTTTACTATACCATTAGATAAATTATCAAAAACATTTAATGCAGGATGATTATTTTCCCAATCGCCACCCGCTACTATTTCACCGTTATTTAAAACGACACCATCATTATGGATGTATTTTGCATCCACATATAATAATGCACCTTGGTCTACAAACAACTTAACGCCATTATTCACCAACTGTGCAAATACCGCATTATTGCCCACAAATAACAATGCAGCAATAAAAATGGTGTATGTGAGCTTTTTTATCATTATTGTACTGCGCTGATATGGAAAGTTGTAGACGGCAGGTCAATTGGTGTGTCGCCCACGTTAATAAACTTAACCTCTACCGTATTGGCAGATACTACTCTTGCATAGGCGATGATTAGCCCATCCGGCAATTCGATACCAGAAGATACTGCCACGCTTGCGGTTGTACCTACACCCGTTACGGTAAAATTTTGCTTATAAGAAATTTTTGCACCAATAACAGGCAAATCCATAACAATTGAGGCTTTAGAAATGGAAGTAATGTACGAACCGTTTGTACCAATTCTCACCTTACCATCCGTACTAATTCTCACTCCTTCTTTTCTGTTCGAAGCAATAATTAATTCTTTTTCATCAGTAGTACCAATAAAATCGTCATTTACACCAGGAGTAGTTGTACCTCCAAAATTGTTTTCCCCATTTCCACTACGCAACCATGAAATAGTACTTCCAGACGGACCCTGCGGGCCCGCTGGACCTTGCTCACCAGCCACTCCTTGAGCGCCCTTCAATCCTTGAGGACCTTGAGGGCCAACTGCACCAGTATCTCCTTTTTCGCCATTATCGCCTTTAGCCCCAGCTGGGCCGACTGCACCGGCAGCTCCTGTATCACCTTTTACACCTTGAGGACCTTGAGGACCAGTTAAGCCTATTGGACCCTGAGGACCAACAGCCCCTGCACTTCCCGCATCGCCTTTTAATCCTTGAGGGCCTTGAGGACCAGTTAAGCCTATTGGACCTTGAGGACCAATAGCCCCTGCACTTCCCGCATCGCCTTTTAATCCTTGAGGGCCTTGAGGGCCAGTTAAGCCTATTGGACCTTGAGGACCAATAGCCCCTGCATTTCCTGTATCACCTTTTAAACCCTGAGCTCCCCGAGGACCAGTTAAGCCTATTGGGCCCTGCGGACCAACATCTCCTTTATCACCTTGATCTCCCTTATCACCTTGAGGGCCCCTTAAGCCTTGAGCACCAGTTAAGCCCACCGGACCTTGAGGGCCAGTTGCTCCGGTTAAACCAGTGGGGCCAGTTGCTCCAATTGAGCCTTGCAAACCTTGTAAACCTTGAGGGCCAGCAACACCAGCATCACCTCTGTCGCCCTTAGTACCTTGCAATCCTTGAGGACCAACCGCTCCTTGAGGACCCTGAGGACCTTGAGGCCCAACAACACCAGTTGTTAAATTAGCAATAGCAACCCAAGTTCCATCTGCCTGTCTTTTATAAACATTTCCCGAAGTATTATTCAGATAAAGATCTCCTTCTTTAACTCCAGCAGGCTCTGTAGCATTATTTGGCGGACTAAGCACACCATTATACCATTGAGCACCTGAAGGACCCACCGGACCTACAACTCCTGTAGTTAAGCTGGCAACCTCTTGCCAAACACCACCATTTCTAATAAAAACTTTTCCGTTATCGTTATTTAAATAATAATCTCCGTCTTTAGAACCAGCCGGCTCTGATGCACTAACTGGCGGATTAAGATTTCCGTTTGTCCAAACTGTTCCGTTAACACCCGGCAAACCTTGATCGCCTTGATCTCCCTTTAAACCTTGAATTCCTTGAATCCCTTGCTCCCCCTTAGCTCCATTGGTTCCATTAACGCCTGCATCTCCTTTTGGCCCCTGTGGACCAGTAGCACCATTAATACCATTTACTCCAACTGCCCCAGCATCTCCCTTTACACCAGCAATACCTTGCAAACCTTGAGGACCCGGAGGACCTTGAGGACCAACATCACCTTGATCCCCCTTTACACCAGCTATGCCAGCTACACCTTGAGGACCTTGAGGACCAACATCTCCTTGATCTCCCTTTACACCAGCGGCACCTTGCAAACCTTGAGGACCCGGAGGACCTTGAGGACCTTGAGGACCAACATCACCTTGATCCCCCTTTACACCAGCTACACCTTGAGGACCTTGAGGACCAACATCTCCTTGATCTCCCTTTGTCCCAACACCTGTAGATAATTCGTCCCATTTGTTCAAATTCCACACATTAAATTTATTTGTGGTGGTATTATAAATAAGCAAACCATTAATACTTGCATTGGTTGTTCCAGCAGCTTGTAGTATATCTCGCTGTGTTTCCGTTAATCGGGGAATCAATAAACCTTTCTCTGTGGAATAAATTTCTAAAATTGATTTAGAATTAGGATTTTCTGTACCAATGCCAATAGCACCTGTTTGGCCGTAGGCCATAGCAGATAAAAACAAGAATGTTAAAAAAGTAAAAATCCTCATAAGCATAACATGTTTGTTGTTGATTTTTGGGTAATTATATACTCAAAAGTAATGATATATTTTTCAATAAAACAAACTTATCAACATTTATTTTATAAAAATGCAAAAAATTGTGGAAAACTAAAGATTGCTTTAATCATAAAAATTAACAAAAAACACCTTACAGATGGCATCATAATCAATAATTAAACTAACTTTGTTACATTACTTTATAATTATTTTTTTGAATGAAACATACAATCAGTGAACTAGAAGATATCGCTTCGCAAGTAAGAAGAGATATTCTGCGAATGGTACATGCTGTACAATCTGGACATCCGGGCGCTTCGTTGGGCTGTGCAGATTTTTTTACGGCACTATACTTCGAGATAATGAACCACAATCCTAAATTTGATATGGATGGTAAAAACGAAGACCTTTTCTTTTTGTCAAATGGACATATTTCTCCAGTTTGGTATAGTGTATTGGCCAGAGCAGGTTATTTTGAAGTTAGCGAACTGAGTACTTTCAGAAAATTGAATTCAAGGCTTCAAGGACATCCTACTACCCACGAAGGCTTACCCGGAGTTCGTGTAGCTTCTGGCTCTTTAGGACAAGGGCTTTCTGTTGCCATAGGTGCTGCGCTTACCAAAAAACTAAATAACGATAATTCTTTAGTATTTGCATTACTGGGTGATGGCGAATTACAAGAAGGACAAAATTGGGAAGCCTTTATGTTTGCCCCACACAATAAGGTAGATAATATTATTGCCAGTGTAGATTACAATGGGCAGCAAATTGATGGCCCTACGGAAAAAGTGCTTTCGTTGGAAAACTTGCAGGCCAAGTTTGAGGCTTTTGGCTGGCACGTAATTACTTCTAACGGAAACGATATGGAAGAGATTGTAAAAACCTTACAATATGCAAAATCATTAACAGGTAAAGGCAAACCTATTTTAAACTTAATGAGTACCCAAATGGGCTATGGAGTAGATTTTATGGTTGGCACGCACAAATGGCACGGTACTGCTCCAAACAATGACCAATTAGAAAATGCCTTAGGACAAATTAAGGAAACTATTGGGGATTATTAAGAAAGTTTTGCGACTTGCGCTCGGCGTTTAGCGACGCATAACGCTTATCGCTCAACTTAAAAACTTTTGAAATGAAGAAATATACTTACACAGAAAAAAAAGATACACGCTCTGGTTTTGGAGCAGGCTTGCATGAAGCGGGCAAAAGAAATGAAAATGTGGTTGCCCTTTGTGCCGACTTAGTTGGGTCGTTAAAAATGGATGCCTTTATTAAAGATTTTCCCGAACGCTTTTTCCAAGTGGGCATTGCAGAAGCAAACATGATGGGCATTGCCGCAGGCTTAACCATAGGTGGCAAAATTCCTTTCACCGGAACTTTCGCCAACTTTTCTACCGGAAGGGTTTACGATCAAATTCGCCAGTCGATTGCCTACTCTGGTAAAAACGTAAAAATATGTGCATCGCATGCCGGCCTAACCTTAGGCGAAGATGGTGCTACCCACCAGATTTTAGAAGATATTGGTCTAATGAAAATGTTGCCGGGTATGACGGTAATTAATCCATGCGATTACAACCAAACTAAAGCCGCAACTTTGGCCATTATGGAGCACGATGGTCCTGTTTATTTGCGTTTTGGCCGTCCGGTAATTCCTATTTTTACGCCAGAAGACCAAAAATTTGAAATTGGCAAGGCTTGGATGGTAAACGAAGGCAAAGATGTAACCATTGTTGCTACAGGCCACATGGTTTGGAGAGCTATACAAGCTGGTGAGGAACTTGAAAAATTAGGCATTGATGCCGAAATTATTAATATCCATACCATTAAACCTTTGGACGAAGAGGCTATACTAAAATCGGTAAAGAAAACCGGATGTATCGTTACCTGCGAAGAGCATAATAAATTAGGTGGATTGGGAGAAAGTGTAGCCCATCTTTTAACTACAACTTATTTAGCTCCGCAAGAGTTTGTAGCTGTTAACGACAGTTTTGGCGAAAGTGGTACACCAGACCAATTGATGACGAAATACAAGCTAGACCCTTCGGATATTGTAGCTGCTGCTCAAAAAGTGATGGCCAGAAAAGCGAAATAAAATCTATGAAGCAAGTTGAAGACGAAGAGATACTCTCGAAATTTAATGACGAAAGAACTCGCAATGTTGGCTTCAACTTGCTTTTAAAAAAATATCAGCAAAAAATCTATTGGCACATTCGTCGTTTGGTAATAGACCACGATGATGCCGATGACCTTGTGCAGGAAACCTTTGTAAAGGTTTGGAAAAACTTGCAAAACTTCCGTAGCGATTCGCAGCTTTACACTTGGATTTACCGAATTGCGACCAACGAAAGCATCACCTTTCTCAATAAAAAAAAGAATAGGAATAATATTTCCTTAGATGAAGTAAACACAGAGCTTGCCGAAACCCTTGCGTCGTCAGAATATTTTGACGGCGATAAAATACAGCGCAAACTACAACAGGCTGTGCTTACACTTCCAGAAAAACAACGTATCATCTTTAATATGAAATATTTTGACGACATGAAGTATGAAGAAATTTCAGAAGTTTTGGGTACAAGTGTAGGTGCTTTAAAGGCATCATTCCATATTGCGGTAAAAAAAATCGAAACAATTTTATTAAATGAAGATTAACATTAAACCTTTTCTATAAAAAAGCATCAATAAATACGTATGGGTAAAATGGCCGAAAATATGGAATGGGAAAACGAAGCGCCACAATTAGCTAAACTGAAGAAATCTAATCCCTTTACAGTTCCCGAAAATTATTTCGATGAACTTGGGGAAAGGATTAACCAGTGTGTGTTTATTAATTCTCTGCAAGAAATTGAAAGTTCAGGGTTTAATGTTCCTGAAAATTATTTTGATACACTTGCTACTCAAATAACTTCGAGGGTTGCTTTAGAGCAGTTCAAAAATGAAGATTCACAAGGTTTTGTAGTTCCTAAAGGATATTTCGAAAACTTACAACAAAATATTACAGCCAAAACTGTTAGTACCGAGAACGTTAAAAAGAACGTTAAGAGCGTTAAGAAAACCGTTAAACTTTGGCATCAACCTTTGTTTAAGTATGTAGTAGCGGCCTCTTTAGTAATTGTTTCTACTACAGGATGGTTTGCCAACAAGCAATATCAAAATAAACAATTGCGTAGTGCAGAACTAGCCAGAGAACAACTTTTATATGATATTGATGAAAGTTTGATTGTAGAATATGTACAAGAAAGCCAAAATACTAAGACAGCCAACGTAGCTGATAGCGAGAATGTTAATGAAATGGAAGACTATATTTTGGATAATTTCTCTACCACTGACCTATCTAATAATTTATAAGGATTGATATGAAAAACTTATTTTTTGCATTTTTTGTTTTAATTCCAAGTTTGGTATTGGCGCAAGGGCCGCGTAGAGGAGGCGAAAAAATGGAAGCCAGAAAAGTAGCGTGGTTGACCACTAAACTAGACCTTTCTGCTGATGAAGCGAAAGTTTTTTGGCCCATTTATAACGATTATGTAAGGGAATTAGCTGCACTGCGAAAAGAACGTGCCCAAAAGATGATTAGCTTTAGAAAATTAAAAGAAATTGAAGATTTGGATGATGAAGAAATCCAGACTTTAATTTTAAATGATTTTAACTTTAAACAGCGAGATTTAAATATCGAACGTAAATATTATAACAAGTTCAAATCTAACCTGCCCATTAAAACCGTTGGTAAGTTTTACAGGGCACAGGAGGCTTTCAAAAAAGAGATTTTACAGCAGTATAGGGCAGCAATCCCCGCACCACAAACAAATTAGGATGCGCAAAATGAATTGAGAGAAGTCCCGATTTTAAGTCGGGACTTTTTTATTTGACATCATTTCCGAGAAACTGAAACTTAAATGCGCTACTTTTGCGCTATGCTTACCCAACGACAACTTTTTTTAAAACATAATGCCCAAACTTCCGACACTCCTTTGTTGCTCGAATTTGTTAAGGCCAAGGGCGTAACACTTTACAATACAGAGGGCAAGGAATATTTAGATTTAATCGCAGGCATTGGTGTAAGCAACGTGGGACACTGCCATCCCAATGTGGTAACTGCCGTACAAAAGCAGGCCGAAACCTATATGCACTTAATGGTTTATGGCGAATTTGTACAAAGCCCACAGGTTAATTTTGCAACGGTGTTGGCATCGGTTTTACCAGACAATCTTAGCTGTACGTATTTTGTAAATTCTGGTGCAGAAGCCGTGGAAGGTGCCATGAAATTGGCTAAAAGATATACTGGCAGAAAAGGTTTTATTGCTTGCAAAAACGCCTATCACGGTAGTACACAGGGTGCAGAAAGTTTAATGGAGAGCAGTTTTTATACGTCAGGTTATGGCCCTTTTTTACCAAATGTAAATTTCATTAATCATAACAATATTGCCGACCTAGAAAAAATCACCCACGAAACCGCAGCCGTTTTTATTGAACCCATACAGGGCGAAGCAGGTGTAAGAGTTGCCGATAAAAACTACATGGAAGCATTGAGGGTAAAATGTAACGAAACCGGAACTTTGCTTGTTTTCGACGAAATACAATCTGGATTTGGCAGAACGGGAAAAATGTTTGCTTTTGAACATTACAATGTAGCTCCCGATATTTTACTGCTGGCCAAAGGAATTGGAGGGGGAATGCCCATTGGCGCTTTTATCAGTTCCGCAGAAATGATGTCTGTGTTATCTTACAACCCAATTTTAGGGCACATGACCACTTTTGGTGGTCATCCGGTTTGTTGTGCCGCCGGATTGGCAACATTAAACACTTTACTAACCGATAAAATTGTTGACCAAGTAGAGCAAAAAGGATTGCTTTTTAAACAGTTGTTACAACACAAGGCGATTAAAGAGATAAGAGGAAAAGGCTTGATGCTTGCCTTGGCTTTTGATAGTTTCGAAACTAACAAGGCCATTATTGATGCGTGTATTGAGGACGGCGTAATTACCGATTGGTTTTTGCATTGTAGTGATGCCATGCGTATTGCGCCGCCGCTAACCATTACGGATGAAGAAATCAGAAAAGCCTGTGCCATTATATTGAAAAACATTAATTTGGTAACGGAATAAATATAACCTTATGAAAATAAAATTCTTATCTGTATCAGTTATCTTATTACTTTTTGCGCTTATAACATGTGCTCAAAATACAAACAACTTCTTCCAACTTCAACCCGCCGACAAGAAGGTCACTAATAGTCTTTACAATCAGATTCAATTGCTCGATTCTAGAACAGACACTACAAATTTTGGTATTGTTCAATTAGGTGCCTTTAATAAAAAAACCATGGTAAAGATAAAAAAGCCATTTGGTGAGCAAATAAGTGATGCTATTGGTTTTATGGCTGATAGCACGGCAAAAAACGGTAAATTAATATTAAATGTCAGACATTTTTTCTTTGCCGAAGTTACTGGAGCTATGAGCGAAAAAGGTTATTGTTATTTTAAAGGCGATTTGTATGCACAAGAAAGTAATGGTTATTATAAATTGGCATATATAGATACTGTAAGCGTTATAGCTGCAATGGATGTTACAAAAGCTTTGCTCAAAAATAGCAGCAATATAATTAACGGATTCATCTCTAACAATTTAACTACACCGCCTAATAAACAAGAGTATTACAGTTTTGCCGATTTGATGCGTATCGACAGTATTGAGAAAAGTCGAACTAAACTTTACACAACACAGACTTTAAATGATGGAATTTACCAAAGCTTTTCCGCTTTTAGCAATCAAGAGCCCAACATTACAGAGTTTGAAACAACGTATAATAATACTGGCGCACTTATAAAAGTAAATGAAAATGGCAAGAAACAGGTTATTAGCCCAAAAACCATTTATGCAGTGGTTAAAAACGGAAAACCTTTTATCGCCACCAATTATGGGTATTTTGAGGCTCAAAAAAAGGGGAATGATTTTTATTTTCAAGGACGTTCGAAAGTAAGTGCCAATTCATCGGGAGTAATTACAGCATCAATATTTTTTGGAGTTGTGGGTGGTTTAATTGCGTCAAACCAAACTGAAGTTACCGAACTTAAAATAGACCACCTTACGGGAGAATTTATTAGAACCACCATCAAATAATCAGGAATGAACGTACTGATTGTTGAAGACGAAAAAAGCATTGCCCTAGAAATAAGCGATTTTTTGGGAAGAGAAGGCTTTGTGGTAGAACATGCCCGTAAAAAATCGTCGGCAGAAGAAAAAATAGCCATCAACCAATACGATTTTATACTACTGGATTTAGGGCTGCCAGATGGCGATGGCTTTGAACTGTTAAACTTCATTAAAAAACTAGGTAGGGACGACTCTATTATTGTACTGACTGCCCGCAGCACCGTCGACGATAAAATTAAGGGGCTTGACGAAGGTGCTGACGATTATTTGGCTAAACCTTTTTCGCTAAACGAACTGTTGGCCAGAATGTATGCCATTATACGCCGCAAGCATAAATTAGAAAAAAACGATATTAAAGTGCACGATTTTACTTTAAATATCCACAATCACGAAGTAACTTATAATAACCAAAAGATACATCTCACTAAAAAAGAATTTGAAATATTAAATTATCTGGTACTAAACAAAAATCGGGTAGTTTCCAGAACTAGTTTAACAGAGCATGTTTGGGGCGATATTCTGGAAATCAACTCCGACTCGAACTTTGTAGATGTACACGTGAAAAACCTGCGAAAAAAACTGACAGCTTACGCCCCAACACCTTGGCTAGAAACAGTGAGAAGCATTGGATATAAGGTAAACCTATAAACAAACGGCAAAATGAGGTTACAGGAAAAGCTCGCACTGTACAATACTATTACTAAAATCTCTATTATTTTGGTACTGGGAGCTATCATTTTATTCTCTATTGATAAAATTGCCTATAACCATCTAGATAACAGATTGATTAAAAAGAGCGCCAAACTATTGGGCAGCTTGAGCGATAGTGAGATAGATAGTCTTTTAAACGAGCAGCATTCTTTTACAGATTACAACATTTTAAAAGACGAATTTATTGTACTAAATACCATTGGCAAAAACCATCAATCGAGTAGCAAAAACCGCTTTATTACCGAAAAAAGAGAAATTGAAGGCGATGTACAGTTTTATCGCATCCTCATCAAAGATTTCGCCTACAAACAAAAATGGTACAATTTAGAAATAGGCTTAAACATGACCGGAATAGTGCCTTTAAAGGATACGCTTCGGCTGTACATGCTTATTGTACTTGGTGTTGCCATTTTTATTACCCTACTTACCGATTATGCTTTCACAAAAATATTGCTAAAGCCTTTTTACCAAATCATCGATAAAAAACTAGACCAAGTAAACGACCCCATTAGCTTTGATTATAGCAAGACGCCTACCACTACCACCGATTTTATATTATTAGATAATAGCATAAATGGTTTAATGAAAAAAATAAGCAGCTTGTTTCTGTTGGAAAAGCAATTTATCGCCAACGTATCTCACGAACTGCTTACACCTATATCGGTACTAAACGGTAGAATGGAAAACATGCTCGCTTCAAATGACCTTTCAGTAACACATGAAGAAAAAATAACGGCATCGCTAAGAACATTGAGCAAGTTAAAATCCATCATTAACAGCTTACTATTAATCTCTAAAGTAGAAAACGAACAGTATGTTAAAACCGATAACGTTGCCATTAATCAAATATTAGATGATATTTTTGACGACCTTCATGAAAGAATTATCGACAAAAAAATAGATTACCAAAATAACATTTCCCACAGTTTCATTTTTATGGGCAACAAAGTACTATTGCATATTTTGTTAATCAACATTATTAATAATGCCATTAAATACAGCAATACAGGGGGTAGCATAGTTATATCCGACAAGTTAACTACTTCGTACTACCAGCTAACCATTACCGATAATGGTATTGGCATGAAAGAAGATACTATAAAAAGGGCATTTAACCGATTTGAAAGAGAAAATAACGATACTCAGGAAGGTTTTGGGCTAGGGCTTGCCATTGCCAGCAGCATTGCCAAATTTCATGGTATCACGCTCGATATCAACTCCGAAAAAAACAAGGGGACTATTTTTGGGATTATTTTTCCAATCCATTAAAACTTCATCATTTCTTCATTCTATTGTTTCAACTTAGTGATGTTAATTCAAATTAATAATCACTTAAAAACAATAAAAACATGAAAACAATTAAATTTTTGGCAGTAGCCTTAGTAGTAGCTTTTGCAGCAAACACCGTAAACGCACAACAAACCCCAGCAAAAGCTCCCGCTAAAAAAGTAGAAACCGCGGCTAAACCTGCCGAAAAAGCTGCAAAAAAAGTAGAAGCAAAAGCAGATACCACTGCACACAAAGTTCATAAAGCACACAAAAAAGCCGCAAAAAAAGCCTAATAGTTCCTTTTTAGTTTTTAGAATCAAGCATCGGTAATGGTTTTGCCGATGCTTTTTTTATTTCAGAAACAAGCCTAATCTAATAATAAAATAATAGGTCTTTTTTATTAGGCTTGGTCTATGATTATTTTTTTGATTAACACAATCTGTCCTAAATGATAATAGCTATGCTCTATCATTCCGTCAATGTTTCTTAGGTAACTCCCATATTTCTCGTCTACAAAATCTTCATGAAGTTTTTCTTCGGACATTTTTTCAATTAAATCAGCAAACTCTTCAGCATCATTCCAAAATTTTGCAAGAAAAACCTGCCACTGTTCTTGAGATTCGATTAGAGGAAAGTCAAAACTAAATTTATCGCTAATCTCCAATTTTCCTACAAGCAATACATTTTTTATACCAGCATATAGTAATGGATATGCTGTGCAAGAATTGAGATTGTATTCAGTGTATGAATTTTAGTAGTTGCAATTTTCCAATCGAGATTATTTAATTGGTCTTTATAATTTGTGTTTGCAATCCAAGTTCCATTTAAAATTACTTCTCTAAATCTATTTGCAAGTTTAATTTGACTTTCCATGTTCGTACTGGGCTACAACATCTTCTGCCTTTTAATCAGATAGGCTTCTAAAACATGGTTAAATCCGGCATTAATATCAGCATCAACCATATCAATTTTGTACTGGGCACATTTTAAGGCCAAATTTTTCCTGTAATTGGTCATTTGCTCCAGATAAGCATCTTTTACTTTAGAAGCGTGAGCCTTTAAAACCGCACCCGTTTCCATATCTACAAACTCATAAGGCCTATTCTCGAAGTTAAAATCCAATTCTTTGTTTTTGTCGGTTACATTAAAAACAATAACCTCATGTTTATTGAACTTAAGGTGCTGTAATGCAGAAAATATCTTATCCAGTCTATCGGCGCTGTTGGCAGTTTGCAACATATCGCTAAAAATAACTACTAACGAACGTTTATGAATTAAATCTGCAACTTGATGCAATGCCGAAGATAAATCCGTTTGTACATTCAGTTTAGAAGCAGCTAATACTTCGGCTAATTTGGTAAATAAAAATTTCTGATGTACACCTGTTGATTTAGCAGGAGTGTTCAATTTCAATTCATCAGTAAACAAACTTAAACCAAAAGCATCGCGTTGTCGCTTAAGCAGATAAATCAGGGCAGCCGTACTCTGTACCGCAAAAGTGAGCTTATTATACTTATCATTCGGAAAATACATCGACGAAGAAACATCAATCACAAACTGACACCTTAAGTTGGTCTCTTCCTCGTAACGCTTGCTAAACAGCTTATCAGTTTTGGCAAACAACTTCCAATCGATACTTTTAACGCTATCGCCATTATTGTATAGTCTATGTTCGGCAAACTCCACCGAAAACCCGTGAAACGGACTTTTGTGCAAACCTGTAATAAAGCCTTCAACCACTTGCTTGGCCAATAGCTCTAAACTACTCTCAAATCTAATTTCATCTGGTTTTTGCCACGCTTGCATACCGTAAAACTAACGAAAAAGATTTTTATTACCTTTGCAGCATATAAAAAATACAAAATTATCTTATGAAACAATTTTTACCATTTATCATTAGCGCTTTTATCTCAAATTATACTTATGCACAAGCCGTACAGGGTGGTAAGGTAAATACCGAAAGTGCAAAACTTGCCAGCAAATTAGATACTACTAAAAAACAAGAAGGCTGGACTATCCGCGGAACTAATACCCTGTTGCTTAACCAAGCAGCATTTTCTAACTGGGTAGCTGGCGGTATCAACTCTATTGCATTAACTGCCCGTGCCGATTACGAATTTAACCTAAAAAGAGGTAAAAATCTTTGGGAAAACCGCATTTTGGGTGGTTATGGTTTACGTTCGGAAGAAAATAACAAAGCTACTAAGGTAGAGGACGTATTAGATTTCACTTCTAAATACGGCTATCAATTAGGCAACAGTGCATGGTACGCTGCTTCGGCATTAAATCTAAAAACCCAATTTGCCAAAGGTTACGATTATAGCAACCCTACGCAAAGCTACATTTCAAACGCATTTTCACCCGGATATGTAACCTTAGGTTTCGGTCTTGATTATATTCCGAACGATAATTTTACGTTAAGCATCCATCCGCTAACCTCTAGGTTTACCATTATTGCCGATAAAGCTGTTTTCGACCCAGACCAAGACGGTATACTTACCGATGCCTATGGCGCAAAACCAACCGAAAGCCTAGTTTACCAATTAGGTGCTTACGTTGGCGGACGCTACAAAGTAAAACTGATGGAAAATATCTTGTTAGATAACCGTTTCGGCATTTTCACCAATTATTTGGAAAAACCGCAAAACATGGTACTTTCGTACTCGGCCATTTTAGATATGAAAGTCAATAAATTCATCTCTACCCAAATTACCGCCGATTTATTTTATGACGACAACCAAATTGGCAAACTACAATTAAAAGAAACTTTAGGCGTAGGTTTGACTTACAAGTTTGGAAGATACTAGGAAACTGTTTAAATTTCTATTGCTAACAATACAGGTGTCATGTTGAGCCTGTCGAAACACCTTTACAAGTAATCTTCGACAAGCTCAAACTAACAATTAATAAGGTTCACTGAAATTTAAACAGTTTCTAAGCTAATCTAAAATTATATAAATCCTTCCCTATTTTCGGGAGGGATTTTTTATTTGGAAAGCGTTTTGGAAAGCAATCCAATACTACTATTTGCGGCTAGTCCCGTCGTCCGCTCATACGCCTTCTGGCCTTAGCCACAAGGCCGGTATCCGCTACCACCAGGTTTAAAAAACTTAAACTTATGCATCAACTTTGCGTTCTTGGCGCAACTCTTATTGGCCTTTGCGTTAATAATTTCCACCGCAAAGATTTTGGAAGTTTTAGCTAGCAAACTGTTTAAAAACGGAATAAATATTTTACAGATAGCGTTTTCCGATTTATCGGAATAGGTTGGCGAGGACGCCAACCCCCTGGCTAAAAGCCTGCCAAAACAAAAGAATATAACTTGTACTTTTCGGCGAGCTTTTATATTGCAATACTACTTCTTAGTACATTTCGTTTCCCTTTTTAAAGTATAAGTCATACCTCCTGAACTACCTGTAACAGTTACGTTTCCAGCTTTTAGGTACTCATCATACAATGCAGAGGTATAACCACAGCCTTCGTAGGTTAATGTGCCCTCTATGGGTTCCTCCCCTGTCACCGTTTGAATTTCTTTAATTGTACAAGCAATGCAAAATTCTTTAGCTTCCGAATCTTTTTTACACGAAATAATACCTAAAGGTAGCATTAGCACAAGGGCAAAAAGCAAATTTTTTCTTTTCATATCAATTTATTTTTTAGTTGACAAACCTATATAAATAAATATAAAATATGAAATATAATTCATAATATTTAAAGTTTTATTGGTTTTCCTTTGGTATGTGACTACAAGGGACGAATTTTTGATAAAAGCCGTAGGAGCTAAAATTAGGACAGCTAGAAAAAGTAAAAAACTTTCTATGGAAAAACTAGCTGAATTGGCAGGTATAGATTATAGACAACTATCTTATGTTGAACTAGGAGAAACCAATCCTACAATATCTACTATATCGGCAATTGCTAAAGGTTTGTCTATCCCCATAAAAGATTTGTTCGATTTCGAAAACGAAAACACTTTTAACAAAGATTAAAGCAAAAAGAGTAGCTAACTTTATAAACTGTGATATAAGACCGACCACAGAAAAAGCTTATTTCAACAATTTTAACTAGGTTTTGTTATACTTAGGTTAAGCTATTATACTCGGAATCTCTGTAAATAAATAGCACGAACCATTTGGAAATGAGCAACCCTAAAACACATACCATTTATACCATAGGGCATTCTACCCACAGTCTTGCCGAATTTTTAGATACACTTCAATCTTTTAATATCAAACTGCTTGCAGATGTACGCCGATTACCGGGTTCACGCAAATTTCCGCAATTCGATGCAGAAAATTTACAAACATCCTTAGCAGAAAATGGAATACAATACATCCATTTAGCTAATCTGGGAGGAAGAAGAAAGGTAAAAAAGGACTCGAAAAATAACCGTTGGAACAATAGCTCCTTTAGAGGTTATGCAGATTATATGGAAACCGAAGAATTTGCAGCTGCAATAAAAGAACTGGAAGCCATTGCCCTAAAACAAACCACTGCAATCATGTGTGCCGAAGCAGTTTGGTGGCGATGCCATCGTTCAATGGTAGCAGATTATCTAAAGGCGAAAGGATGGAATGTATTACACATTATGGCAATAGGGAACGCTCAGGAGCATACCTATACTTCGCCTGCAAGAATATTAGATGGCAATGTAGTTTATTACGATGAAAATTTGTTTAACCAATAAAAACGTGATTATGGCAATAACATTTAAAGTAGGTGATAAAGTAAGTTGGAACTCCGAAGCGGGCAGAGTTTCGGGAACTATCATTAAAGTACACACCAAAGATTTTAAATACAAGGGCTACACCCATCATGCCACAAAAGAAGAACCGCAATATGAAATAAAAAGCAGTAAGACAGACCATGTTGCGGCCCATAAAGGCAAGGCACTTACCAAACTCTAGATTAAAAAAAATCCGATGCACTAAAAAAGCACATCGGATTTATATATTACAGAAAAGTAAAAGCTCTTCTTATAATTGGCTATCTAATTTGCCAGCCAATACTGATTTTGGCACAGCGCCAATTTGTTTGTCTACCACTTGTCCGCCTTTGAAGTACAATAAAGCCGGGATATTACGGATACCAAACTGCATGGAGATTTGAGGGTTGTTATCAACATTTACTTTACCAACTAAAGCCTTGCCTTCATATTCTTTTGCAATTTCTTCTACTACCGGCCCCACCATACGGCAAGGACCGCACCATTCTGCCCAAAAATCTACTAAAACAGGTTTATCCGATTTTAATACTACTTCCTCGAAGTTAGCATCTGTTATTTCTAAAGCCATATCTAATTTTTTATTATGTTACAAATATATCATCAATTGTGGTGCCATCAATAGGCTAGTGTCATTTTGACACTGTTATGGTGTGAGGCGTAAGGTATTAACCTTAAACCCTACACTTTAATTAAGCTTATAATCTACAAAATTTAAATTCTTTATACCATTTAAAAACTGGTTATTAGGATTTATTTTCTGGTTTTTCGATGGCATTTCCAATTTCAGTCCTTTCTCTACATCATAAACCTCGAAATTGAGCTTACAGTTTTGAACTTCTGCATTTTCCCGGTTTTCATCCAAAATAGCTTGGATTTGTTTCATAAAGTTATCGTTTACTGCCTCTATTGGAAACTGTAAAGTCAAAGATTTGGTCAGCTTATCACGTAGCCCCGAAAGTAGGTCGATACTGGTAATCTTAAATTCCCAATCGCCTTCTTTGCCAAATCGCAAACCTAGTTTTCCACGTATCTGCAAAAAATATCCTTCGGTTAAAAACTGCTTAAACTTTAGAAAATCATCACCAAACAGGGCAATTTCACAACTGTCATCATAATCCTCAAACACAAAAGTACCAAACGGCTTTCCGGTTTTAGTGATACGTTGCGAAGCCATAGCTACCAAACCGCCTATTATCAGTTCCCTGTTTTTCAGCGTTTCGAACTCTGCCATAACCTCTTCATTGGTATCGCCTGTTCTCACTTTGTTAATAGTACTCAAATGTCTCACTTTGTAAGGACAATACCTATCCAGTTCAAAACGATAATCATCTAATGGATGCCCCGAAAGGAAAATTCCAATGGCATCTTTTTCGTATTTCAGCTTGTCAATCAATCCCCATTCTTGCGTCATGGCAAAGGTAGGCTCTAAAATCAAATCAGCTTTTGAGCCACCAAATAACGACGACTGGGATGAATTTTGGTTGTTCTGAAAATCGTTAGCGTATTTAATGAGCTTTTCTATACCATTTAATTTATCGTTAGGTCCAATAAAGAAATATTGCGCCCTGTTAAAACCAAAGGCATCGAAAGCACCGCTGTACACAAAACTCTCGTAGGCTTTTTTGTTCACGATACGTGTGTTAGAACGCTTGGCAAAGTCAAACACCGAAGTATAAGGGCCATTTTCAGTTCTTTCTTCAATGATACTTTCTACCGCTTTTTCTCCTACTCCTTTCACTGCCGACAGCCCAAAACGAACTTCGCCTTTGGCATTTACCGAGAACTTCATTTCCGACTCGTTCACATCCGGTCCTAATACCGGCACACCCATTTGTCGGCATTCTTCCATAAAGAAAGCCACCTGCTTAATATCGCTCATGTTGTTGGAAAGTACCGCCGCCATATATTCTGCCGGATAATGGGCTTTCAGATAAGCAGTTTGGTAGGCAATCCAAGCGTAACAGGTAGAGTGCGATTTATTGAATGCATAAGATGCAAAGGCTTCCCAGTCTTTCCAGATTTTCTCTAAAATTTCGGGCTTGTGTCCTTTTTCGGCTGCTTGCGAAACGAACTTAGGCTTCATTTTGTCCAGCACGTCTTTTTGCTTTTTACCCATCGCCTTACGCAAAACATCGGCTTCGCCTTTGGTAAAACCTGCCAGCTTTTGCGATAAAAGCATCACCTGCTCTTGGTAAACGGTAATCCCGTAGGTTTCTTTCAAGTACTCTTCGCAGGCATCCAAATCATAGGTAATAGGCTCTAAACCATGTTTACGCCTTACAAAACTTGGAATATACTCCATTGGCCCCGGACGGTACAAAGCGTTCATGGCAATTAAGTCGCCAAACACGGTAGGCTTCAGTTCTTTCATGTACTTCTGCATACCGGGACTCTCGTATTGGAAAATGCCGACGGTTTCGCCACGCTGGAAAAGCTCATAGGTCTTTACATCATCTATCGGGAAAGTATCGGGGTCTAAATCCTTATCATGCCTTTTTTTGACCAGTTTTACAGTATCTTTAATGAGGGTTAAGGTCTTTAGCCCCAAAAAGTCCATCTTTAACAGGCCTGCACTTTCTACCACCGAGTTATCGAACTGTGTAACGTACAAATCACTATCCTTTGCGGTCGCTACGGGCACAAAGTTGGTAATATCGTCGGGCGTGATGATTACCCCACAGGCGTGGATGCCCGTATTACGTACCGAACCCTCTAAAACAATAGCCTGCTGCAAGGTTTCTGCCGCCAAATCGCTGCCGTTGGCCAATGCTTTAAGCTGATTGGCATTCTCAAATTCATCGGGGCGTAATGCTTCTTTTAAGGCTTTATCTTCCAGATTGAAGATTTTTGCCAACTTCATGTTAGGCACCAATTTGGCTACCTTATCCGCTTCGAACAATGGTAAATCTAACACCCTTGCCGTATCTCTGATAGAAGATTTGGCCGCCATAGTACCGTAAGTAATAATTTGCGCTACCTGACTAGAGCCATATTTGCCAATCACGTAATCCATTACACGACCACGTCCCTCATCATCGAAGTCAATATCAATATCTGGCATGGAAACACGGTCTGGATTAAGGAAACGCTCAAAAAGGAGGTCGTACGCAATGGGGTCTATATTGGTAATGCCCAAACAATACGCTACTGCCGAACCTGCCGCAGAGCCACGTCCCGGCCCTACCGATACATCACGATTACGAGCTTCGGCAATAAAATCCTGTACAATGAGGAAGTAACCAGGATAGCCTGTTTTCTCGATGGTCGCCAACTCAAAGTCTAACCGTTCGGTAATATCCGGCGTAAGTTCTCCGTAGCGTTTTTTTGCACCTACATAGGTTAAATGACGCAGGTATTTGTTCTCCCCTCTTTTTCCTCCGTCCAATTCGTCTTCGGCAACTACAAATTCTTCCGGAATATCGAATTTAGGCAAAAGTACCTCTCTAGCTAATTTATAGGCTTCTATCTTATCAATAATTTCCTGAACATTAATAATTGCCTCCGGCAAATCGGCAAACAGCGTTTTCATCTCCTCTGCCGACTTGAAATAATATTCTTGGTTAGGCATGCCATACCTAAAACCTCTACCACGACCAATTGGCGTAGCCAGTTTTTCGGCATCTTTTACACACAGTAAAATGTCGTGGGCATGGGCATCCTTTTTATTAACGTAATAAATGTTGTTGGTAGCTACTAATTTTACGCCATGCTGTGCGCTCATTTTCACCAAAACTTCGTTTACACGGTCTTCATTCTCCTGTCCGTGGCGCATCAGCTCGATGTATAAATCATACCCAAATTGTGCTTTCCACCAAAGCAAGGCTTCCTCAGCCTGCTTTTCGCCAAGATTGAGGATTTTACTTGGTACTTCGCCATAAAGGTTTCCCGTAAGTACAATCAGATTGTCCTTATATTGCTCAACTACTTTTCTATCTATCCTTGGTACATAATAAAAACCTTTGGTGTAGGCAATTGACGACATTTTTGCCAAGTTGTGGTAGCCTTGCTTGTTCTTTGCCAAAAAAACTACCTGATAGCCATCGTCTTTTCGGGTTTTATCGGTGTGGTCATCGCACACAAAAAACTCTACGCCAACAATTGGCTTAATAATGGTAGCAGTTGGTGCTTCTCCTTTTTCTAACGCTGCCGCGTTTTTAGCTTCCGCATCTTTATTATGCCCTAAAACTGCATTTACAAAATGGAAAGCGCCCATCATGTTGGCATGGTCGGTTAGGGCGACGGCAGGCATTTGATGTGTTGCGGCAGCTTTAACCAAATCTTTAACGCCAATGGTACTTTGCAGCACCGAAAACTGCGTGTGGTTATGCAAATGGGCAAAAACAGCATCAGCCAATGCTGCTTTATTGTCTGCTAGGGTTTGTTTGGAGATACCGCCAACATTGGCACCTTTTCTTTTCCTTAGCTCATCAGAAGCTGCTTTTAGGTTGATGTGCTTTAAGCCAACAGATTCAATAGCAAATGGATTGGTTTCCTTAAAGCGCAGGAAATAATCAGTATCAACCTGCAATTCTTCTTTGGTAAAAACCTGTTGCTTAATTAGTTCCAGAAAACAACGTGTAGTTGCTTCAACATCGGCAGTTGCGTTGTGCGCCTCTGCAAAAGGTACGCCAAACAAATATTGGTGCAGTTCGGTAAGGTTGGGCAACTTAAATTTACCTCCCCTACCTCCGGGAAGTTTCAACAATTCAGCCGTAACCTCGGTACAGGTATCTAATACGGGCATATTGGTCAAATTATTTTCTATTCCACAGCGGTATAGCTCACAGCCCATAATATTGATATCGAAACCAATATTTTGTCCTACAATAAATTTGGTCTTTCCTAAAACCTCTTTAAATTTTTCTAAAGCTTCGGCCAGCGAAATACCTTGCTCCATAGCTAATTCGGTAGAAATACCGTGAATACGTTCGGCATCGTAAGGAATGTTGAAGCCTTCGGGCTTAACTAAATAATCCTGATGTTCTATCAATCTGCCCATTTCATCGTGCAACTGCCAAGCAATCTGTATACAACGCGGCCAGTTATCGGTATCGGTAATTGGGGCATTGTAATTACGTGGCAAACCTGTGGTTTCGGTATCGAATATTAAATACATAGCTGATAAAAATGGGAATACCAAAATTAGCGAAAAGTGTAGGGTGTTTGGTCAGTTAATTATCAACATCACAACAAAATATTAACTACCCGTATTATAATTGCAGGGTCATTTTCCATTTTATGCATAAATCTAAATTGTTTATTTTTATCCTTTATTCAAATATCCTAGATGAATTTTGCCTTTAACAGTTATGGATTAGTCTTGCTGTTCTTCGGAATGTTAACTGCTATATTGGCAATCTACATCTACAAACGTAGCACCGATGTAGTACGCTGGTTTGGTTTAATGATGGGCTCTAATGCTATTTGGTCTATTGCCTATGGATTAGAGCTTTCGAGCACCGACTTAAAACAGGCTTTGTTTTTCATCAACATTGAATATATAGGCATTGCAACACTGCCATTAAATTGGTTTTTATTTTGTCTTAGCTTTTGCAATAAAGAACGCTGGTACAAAAAGCCACTTAACATGGCCTTATTATTAATTGCTCCCATTACTACGTTAATAATGGTTTGGACAAACCCATTGCACCATTTACATTATAAAGATGTAAAGATGTTTTTTGATGGACCGTTTCCAATGATCAAAATTTATCCGGGCACATGGTATCATATATTTACCGTTTATTTTTATTTATTATTGGCTTGGGGCTGTTATTTGATTTTTAACAAGTTTAGAAGCTCCGACCCCATTTATAGAAAACAGAATTATAGCATTATTATCGCTGCTCTACTGCCTTGGATAGGCAACATTACTTATTTAGTAGGCATAAGACCTTTGGGTTTTATCGATATAACTCCTTTTGCCTTTATTTTAACCACTTTTCTTATCCTGCTTGGCATTTACCGATTTAGACTTTTTGATATTGTACCCATTGCTAGAGAAAAAGTACTGGAATTGATGAGCGATGGTTTTATGGTACTGGACGAAAAACATCGGATTATTGACTACAATTCGTCTCTGCGTAATTATGTAACGCTACCAAAATCACAAAAAATAGTAGGTCATGTCATCGAAAATATTTTTAAAGAGCATCCAGCTTTGATACAAAAAATTAAGGATGGTATAAGCGGCAAAATGGAAATACAGGCAAGCGTTAATGACGAAGCTATTTATTTTGAAGCAGAAATCCTCTTTCTCAACGAGAGCAAAATTAATAATGCCTTTACCATTATTAAACTGCAAAATATTACTGCCGCTAAAAAAGATGCATTAATTGCCAAAGAACAGGCGATAGAACTGGAAAAATTAAACCAATTAAAAGACCGTATATTTTCTATCATTGCACACGATTTGAGAGGACCTTTGGTCAATCTTTCGGAAATCTTAAAAATGGTTTCGTACAATCAAATTAGCGATGAAGAATTCAAAGCTATTTCACCATCGTTGAGCAAGGATATTATTTATACCACCGATTTACTGGAGAATATGCTACATTGGTCCAGAAGCCAGTTACATGGTTTTGGCATTAAGAAAGAGTTTTTCAACGTACGCAATATCATTCTCAACGAAATCAACTATCATCTGCCTTCGGCCACACTTAAAAACGTAAAAATTTTCCATGAAGTTTTTCCCAATGAGGTAGCCTATGCCGATGTACTGATGTTTCAGATTGTGATACGTAATATCCTTAACAATGCCATTAAATTTTGCAACGAGGGTTGCGAGATTGTAATTACTGCCGTATATCAAAGCAATGGAATGCTTAAAGTTTGTATTAAGGATAACGGAATAGGTATATCAAAAACTACACTCGAAAGACTTTTTAAAGAGGAAAATATCTCATCGAGAGGTACAAAAAACGAAAAGGGAACAGGACTAGGGCTAATGATATGCAAAGATTTTATGATTAGAAATGGCGGTGAAATAACGGTGCAAAGCGAAGTTGGAAAGGGCACTACATTTTGTCTTTTTCTTCCGACCAAGGCATAAAAAAAGCTATTCTACCGTACGGAGCACAACTAAGAACTTCTCCACAGGCAAAACCTGTCTAAAATCCCCGTCCCTCTGAGTGGTAGTATAGCTTTATATTTTTATTGATTATTTACCTACGGCATCATTAATAGCCTGTTGCTCCTTCAACCCATCAACATTGTTTTTGTTGGCAAAGTTTTCTGTTTTACTGGCAAAATAATCTAGAATGCTTACAATAGCGTCTAGGTTATCTGAAACCCTTTGATGCATATCGGGCAAATCTTGCTCTAGTTTTTTATCGCCAAGTTCGATATTATCTACTTCAATTTTTCCTATTTTTTGTATGATAGCTTGTTGTGAATGCTGTAAATCTTCGAGCTCTCTCACTATCTTCTCCATTAGTTCGAATTTCTTTAAAGTTTCCATAAATTCTGTTTTTATTAAATGATAAACTTACTTCTACAACCATTTAAACTTAGTTTTGTTTGGTTTTATTATTTTTGTAGGGCATAAATTTGGATTATCAAAAAACAACTAATAATTTAGTTGTTATGAAAAAACTATCCATCCTTTTATTTCTTACATTAATTAGTGGAATTTGTGTCGCCCAAGTTTTGCCAGATAAAGAGAAACTTTTGGAGTTTTACCAAACCCAACGTTATGCCGAAGCCTCCAGTTATCTAAGCAGTATCTATCCCGCCGAAACCAACGACATTAAAGCTCTTCAACAAATTGCCTATTGCAATATGATGGCAGGAAAATTGGTGGAAGCCGAGAAGAACTATTTAAAGATAGACGAGCTTAGTCCCAACGAACTGCCTGTACTTTTTAGCTTGGCGAATATTAATTCGAGAAGGGGGAACAACAAAAATGCCATTACATATTTACAGCAAATTGTAAGGATAGACAGCACTAATTTTAACGCTTTTAAACGTTTGGCTGATTATACCGATAGTCTTAACCTAAAAGTACAATATCTGCAAAAGGCCAACAAGCTCAACAATACCGAAGCTGATGTTGCATACGATTTAGCAGCTGCATACAGAAAGCTTAAACTTGCCCAACCTGCCTACGATGTACTTAAAACAGCTATTGCGGCAGATACGGGAAACCTTGCGTTGCAACAGGCCGTGTTGCCTATTGCCAATCAGCTAAACAAATATACCGAGGTGGTAAGTACGGGTGAAAAACTAATGAAGAATAACGCCGATGCCAATGTAGTTACCGACGTTGCAAAGGCCTATTTTTTCCTTAAGAATTATAAAAAAGCGGTAAGCCTATATCAAATGCTCGAAAAAGCGGATATGCAGAATGAAAGTACTTTATATTTTACCTCACTATGCTATCGTGAACTAAAAAATTACGACTTGGCCGCCAACTATGCCAAACTCACTATTATCGAGGGAATTTCACCAAATACTGCCGCTTATTATAACTTACTGGGCGGCATATACGAAGAAAAACAGCAGTTTACACAAGCTGCCAACGCCTACAAAAAAGCATTGAGTTACGATGTCAACAAAAACAGTTACTATCGTTTAGGTTTGTTGTACGATTTAAAATTAAAACAGGCCAAAAATGCTTTAACCTATTATAATCTTTATATCAAAAGAAAAGATTTGGACAAGGACGACCAACCTTCGGTTGATTATGTGAAAAGCAGGATTACAGAGTTGCAACCCTCTGCCCTACGAGCATCTCCCTAAAGGGAGAGTTGTCATCCTGAGCCTGTCGAAGGATAATGTTTTTTTATTTTCGATAATAAAAAGGGGCTTCGACAAGCTCAGCCTGACAGCAAAGGTTCTTAATTTATGATATTGGGGAATACAATTATTTATTGTTAATTTGGTGTATATGGGAGCTACGCTGTTTAAAGTGGCTTCTACTTCAAATCTTCGAAAACAGGTTTTACATCTGTCCAAAATTCATCGAGGGCCATAATGCGTGGTTTTAAAAAGGCAATAATAGTTGGCCATTGCTGTTGGTTGTAAACGCTCACTTTGGGTAATACGCATTCTATTCTGGCCACTTGTTTGTTTAATGCATTTGTAGCCAAGGGTTGCCAATCCCATTGTTCATTGAGGATGTTTTCCAACAATAGCTTAAATTCTTGAAACTGCTCGAACAACAATTCTCTAATACCTGCATCTGGATGAGCAATCTCTATGGCGATACTGGCGAATTTCTGTTCGGCATCCATACGAAAGAAGATATTTTTTACGCCAGTTTTGTAGTTCACCCAATTTATGGGCAATCCTTCGGCATTGGGAACAGGTTTCATGTATTGCCCAAAACTAATCCAAAATTGCTGTCGTAGCCTTGTGGCTTCTTCTTTACTGAACATTTGATAGTTTGTTTGTTTTTGGGAGGTTGGAAAGGTAGTAAATAGCACCGAAATTGTTTTTTAAACCTGATAGTAGCCGGCACCGCCCGAATGAAATGAGGAAGTAAAGGCGAATAGCAGGATTATATTTACCTAGCAGGCATTCACGTTCTTTTTCTCAAATCAATCTCTTGCCATTAAACGGGCAACGTATTTACCAATAATATCAAACTCTAGGTTAACGGTATCGCCAATTTTCACATCCTGCAAATTAGTATGTTCGTGCGTATAAGGGATAATAAAAACCGAAAATTCGTCATCGGCAGAGTTAACCACCGTTAAACTAATTCCATTTACACAAATAGAGCCTTTTTCTACCGTAACGTTACCTCTAGACGCATCATATTTAAATCTATATTCCCAACTTCCATCGAGTTCCTTTACCAAAACACAGGTTGCCGTTTGGTCTACGTGCCCTTGTACAATGTGACCATCCAATCGGGCATTCATTTGCATACAGCGTTCTAAGTTTACCTTTGCGCCCACTTGCAAATTACCAAGATTGGTTTTTTGCAAAGTTTCGTCGATAGCGGTTACAGTATGTGTATTTTCATGTATCGCAACTACGGTTAAACAAACACCATTGTGTGCCACACTCTGGTCTATCTTTAATTCAGAACTGATATTCGATGCAATGGTGAAATGTATATTATCGCCTTCTCGTTGTATATTTTGTACAGTGCCTAAAGTTTCTATAATTCCTGTAAACATTTTATTGTTGTGTTGTAAGTTTGGAACATTGAAATGTTGTAAAGTTAATGGTTAATAATCCATAGTTGATAGCTTGGTTGCAGACTGCGAACTGCTTACTGAAAACTGCCAACTTACTCTCTTCTATTTTGCACCCAATTACTTTTTTGTGTTACCGCCAAAGTTGCCTGTTGTGCAGTGTTTCTCTGTTCCTGCAATAATAATACAGCACTAATGGCTGCAATCATGACTTCTTGTTCGTCTTCGTTTTTAAGACTTTCGGACTTAAAATATTTGCCTACAAAATGTGTATCGAGCTTACCGGAAATAAAAGCCGGATGTTGCATTACAAACCTACCAAAGTTCAACGTAGTTTGTATGCCCGTAATGTCATATTCTGCAATAGCCCTAATCATACGTTCGATGGCTTCGGTACGGTCTTTACCATAGGTGATGAGTTTGGCAATCATCGGGTCATAATAAATCGGGATTTCCATACCTTGTTCAAAGCCGTCGTCAACACGCACACCGTAACCTTTAGGGGTTTGGTAAGTTTGTAACATACCGATATCCGGCAAAAAATTATTTGCAGGGTCTTCGGCATATACCCGCAATTCTATGGCGTGACCACTAATTTTCAAATCTTCCTGTTTAAATCTCAAGGCTTCTCCACGTGCAATTTTAATTTGCTCTTTCACCAAATCCAAACCGATAATCATTTCTGTAACCGGATGTTCTACCTGCAAACGGGTATTCATTTCAAGGAAAAAGAAATCGAGGTTTTCATCTAAAATGAATTCTACCGTACCTGCACCAACATAGTTTACCGAATGGGCTACATCTACCGCACACTTACCCATTCTCGCTCTAATTTCGGATGTTAAAACCGATGATGGTGCTTCTTCTACTACTTTTTGATGACGACGCTGAACAGAGCATTCTCTTTCGAAAAGATGCACGATATTACCATGCGTATCACCTAAAATCTGTATTTCGATGTGGCGTGGTGAGGTTACATAACGTTCAATAAAAACTGCGCCATCACCAAAAGCCGAAGTGGCTTCGCTTACCGCCAATTGCATCTGCTCTTCAAAATCTTCTACCTTTTCTACAATGCGCATTCCTTTGCCACCACCACCTGCCGCCGCTTTAATCAAGATAGGGAAACCTACTTCTACCGCACGGTTTTTAGCTTCATCTACATTGGTAATGGCTTCTTCGGTACCGGGCACCATAGGAATATTGTATTTTAAGGCTGCTGCTTTTGCCGATAGCTTGTTACCCATCACTTCCATTGCTTGGGGAGTTGGACCTATTAAAATTAAACCTGCATCTTTTACCTGTTGCGCAAACGCAGGATTTTCTGACAGGAAACCATAACCGGGATGGATAGCTTCTGCCCCGGTGAGTTTACAAGCATCGATGATTTTACTGCCTACCAAATACGATTGGTTTGATGGTGCAGGGCCAATACATATGGCTTCATCGGCATAGCGTACATGTAGCGCGTTTCTATCTGCTTCCGAAAAAACAGCAACGGTTTTAATGCCCATTTCCTTTACCGAGCGCATAATACGGAGAGCGATTTCACCACGGTTTGCAATCAATATTTTGTTCATGTCCGATATTGGTTATCGATTACAAGATGTGTATTTTTTTTCAAAAATTCATTTTATCTATAAAAATAGACATCAATTTATAGGTATCAATACATAGAATGAACTGCCTTTACCTATTTCGCTCTCCACCCAAATTTGACCGCCATGTAGCTCAACAATTTGCCTGGAAATTGCCAAACCTAAACCGTAAGACATTTCTCCTCTAGTGCCCAACCTTTTAGACTTTGAGAAAACATCGAATATATAGGGCTTAATTTCCCGCGGAATTCCTATGCCTGTATCTCGGACAACAATTTGCACCTGATGTCCCATGCGTTCAACATTAACTTTAATTAATGCACCTTCATCACTAAATTTAATAGCATTTGTAATTAAATTGCTCATTACCCGCCAAAGTTTTTCCCGATAACCTAATATGTTAATTTTAAGAGTTTCTAATAATATACATTGTCCTTTTTCTGCGGCTTTATGCTTTAACAAATCTACACAGTACTTTAATAATTTGTCTAAATCTATCTCGTCTTTACTTAATTCTTCCATAGACGATTTCATATGTAGCAAATCAGATACTAATTCAAGGGCATTTTTGGAAGCCTCTTTAATCATATCCAGTATCTCTATATCTTCTTTTCTATTAACCTCTATTAATCCTGCAATAGATTTAATGCCCTCTAATGGATTACGTAAATCGTGTGCCACAATTTTCATCAATTTAGTATTATCGGCGTGGCTCTGCTCCAGATCAAACAGCACCTTTTGCATCTGCGTGTTCTGCTCTTTTACTTGTTTGTTGAGCTTAGTTAGGTTAGCTACATTTTCCTTTGTTGTCATAAGGTTGCTCCAAATGATATAGGCAATAATAATAATCATTATTACCAATATGAATGCAGCAGTAAGCCATAATTTCTTTAGCTGATTATCCCTATCTAAAAGGGTAATGCTGTGCTGTTGTTCCTTAATCTTAAAGGCATTCTCCATATCGACGGGCAACAGACCCTGTCTTAGTGTCTGTATAGAATCTTTTAATTGGATATATTCCTTTGAGTATCTGTAAGCTTCTTCTTTATTACCTATATCTTCAGAATATTGCCATTTTAGCTTAAACCATTTAATAAGGAGTCGGTCTACATCTCTGTTTTGGGCGCCATGCCAATCAATTTTTTGTTTGGCTCTTTGCAGATATTCATTGGCTTCTTTATACATTTTCTCTCCAATTAACATATCTATCAACTTGAGTTGAGCAGTGATGGCATCTACTACTTCATAACCAGGCCTATCATTAATTAAGATACTTTCTTTAAGATATTGCATTGCCAAATCTTTGTTGTGCATCTTAACGTATACGCCGCCCAAATTTCCCAGTACTACTCCTATTGCTGAATTTAAAAATGTGCTATCTGTTTTGTATTTCTGCTTGTTTTCTATAAGTAGGGTCAGTGCCTTTTTATAATGATATACCGCACTATCTAATTGACCTAGCTTCTCATAACATAGTGCCAATGTATTGATGTACGATTGGGGCTGCGCTACACTTTCAGAAAAACTTTCTTTACATGTTTCTCTGTTTGAAAGTGCCTGCTGCATATATGGAATGGCCTGGCTGTACTGCCCTTGTTTATACCTTACTATTCCCAAATAATAAGTGAATTTTTTATAGGTGCAACTGTCCAAATATTCCTTGGCAAACAATCGACCATCGTAATAATTTTGAAAAGCCTCGTTATAACGTTTCTGAGCAATCAGTATATCAGCATGTTTAAAAACTGTTGATACATATAGCTCCGGCAGTTGCTTTTCCCTACCGTTAACGAGCAACTGCATACTGTCTACATATAGCGATGCTTTATGTAATTGAGGTTCGTAGTTAAGAAAATGATTAGCGCAAAACTCATATTTCCTCCATAAATCTATTTTATTGCCCGATTTATATTTGTTATATGACGAATTAATATATTGGATAGCTTCTTTTAAATGACCATCGCTCTGCAAACGATTAGCCTTTAACATGATACTGTCTGTTTCTTTGCTAAAAGACAATAAACTATTTTTGGGGTTTCCACATCCCAACAGTAAAATTTGGAAAAAAATTAAATGGTATAAAAAAACAACAAAAGTGTTACCGTATATTTTCGGCATATTTATTATTTGGTTATTTAGATGGTTTTCAACAAACAGATGCTTTTTGTTGAAAAAACACTTTAAATACTATTCTGTTTTTGTACAGAAAAAGTTTAACATTAATTAACAATTGTTTATTTTTAAACAATACCTCATCTGCCAATCAATTTAAAGTAAAAACCTATTTTTAGACTATGGAACTAACCCTAAATGTGCCTGCGCTTTTCTTTCCGGCCATTAGCTTAATCATGCTGGCTTATACCAATAGGTTTTTGGCCCTGGCAAGTTTGGTACGCAGTTTAAAATCTAAATACGAACAAACCAACAATGATGTTGCCTTACAAAAACAAATTAAAAATCTGCGTTACCGATTGAGGCTAATTAAAAACATGCAAGCTTTTGGTGTACTCAGCTTTGCATGTTGTTTGTGCTGTATGCTTTTTATCTACTTACAACACAGCGTTACTGCCGAAATTTTCTTTGCGCTAAGCCTTATTTTCTTTATGATATCGCTGTTAATTTCTCTACTGGAAATACAGTTGAGCACTAAAGCCCTAGAACTAGAGCTTAGCTCTATTGAAGGTATAGAGGGCGAATCCATAGTTAAAAAGATCAAGAAAAAGTTTGAGCATTAAACCTCTAATTGATTAACCACCTCAATAGCCTGGTCTATCATTGCCGATGTAATATCTAAATGCGTTACCAAACGGATAGTTTTATTAGAAGTAGCATTACATAAAATTCCTTTTTTGTTCAATGCTCCTACTACTTCATCAACTTTGTAATGGCTGGCCACATCAAACAACACAATATTAGTTTCTACCGGCATTACTTTTTCTACGTAATTAGCTTGCACTAAAGCATTAGCTAACGCTTTAGCATGTTGATGGTCTTCGGCCAAGCGTTCTACGTGATGGTCTAAAGCATAAATCCCTGCCGCAGCCAAGAAACCTGCCTGTCGCATTCCACCTCCTAACACTTTCCTTACTCTTCTAGCTTGCTTAATCATTGCCAACGATCCCAAAAGGACAGAACCTACCGGTGCACCCAAACCTTTGGACAAACAAATAGAGATACTATCAAAAAAATGACCGTAAGACGCAGCTTTATCTCCTGTTGCCACCAAAGCATTAAAAAGTCTTGCACCATCTAAATGCAGTTTTAAACCTTTTATGGCGCATAAATTGTGTATCGCTTCTATCTGTTCTAAGGTATAGCATTTGCCTCCGCCCCTGTTTACCGTATTTTCTAATACTACTAAACTGGTTTTCGGATAATGGATATTCTCTTCATTAATTTCCGGTTCTATTAATTCTGGTGTTAAAATTCCTCTTTCGCCATGGAGCAACCTTACCGAAGCCATCGAATTATAGGCAATGCCCCCACCTTCGTAACGATATACATGTGCAGTTTGGTCGCAAATCACTTCATCCATTGGTTGGGTAAAGCACTTAATGGCAATTTGGTTGGTCATTGTTCCCGAGGGACAAAATAAACCTGCTTCCATTTGGAACATTTCGGCCAATTTCGTTTCAAGAGCATTAACAGTTTCGTCTTCGCCATACACATCGTCGCCAACCTTTGCGCTCATCATTGCTTCCAGCATTCCTGCAGTAGGTTTGGTTATAGTATCGCTTCTAAAGTCAATTTTTTGTCCCATGTGGTAAAGTTATAAAATTGAGATGTTGTAATGTTGGAAAATTGTAATGTTAAAAGTCCAATGTCGGATGTCCGAAGATACTCGCTATCAAGTTGTCCAAAGGACTCCTTCGGAGAGCCTCCCGAAGTATCGCAACAAGTAGTCGAACCCCATTCTATTATTCAATCATTCCTATATGCAAATATGCCATTCCAAAAGGACGACAAAAATCTTTTTAATGAAAAAATTACATTTTTATTCCTGTTTATTTTTTCTAGTTTTTACCATCAACCTTTTTGATGTTTAGTTCTTAAAAAAAGCCTTCAATAGTGTAAAAAATACACTTTATAAAAAAAGTGTCTCAATTATTCGCAATCAAACGTTTGAATACATTTATAAATTAACTAATAAAAAACTTAATATTAATTTTTTATTTCCAATAAAGGCTGATATATTGCCAAACTTTTATACAAATTATACAACTTAACAAACCAAAAAAATGATACTTATTGCAGATGGTGGCTCTACCAAAACCAACTGGTGTTTGCTTAACGAAGCCGGAAGAAAAATCCACTTTAACACCGAGGGTTACAACCCTTATTTTGCAAAGCAAGATTACATTGAAAAATCACTTAGAACCACATTGCCCGACAACCTAGATGCTTCAAAAGTAGAGGAAGTTTATTATTATGGTGCCGGATGTTCTACCGATGCCAACAAAAAGATTGTGGCTGATGCCATGCAAAAGGTTTTTGTAAATGCTAAAATTAATGTAGACCACGATTTGCTAGCATCTTGTCGTGCACTTTTGGGCGACGAACCTGGTTTTGCAGCTATTTTAGGTACTGGAACTAACACTTGTTTGTACGATGGCAAAGAAATTACGCTTAACATCGATTCATTAGGGTATTTTTTAGGCGATGAAGGTAGCGGCAGCAACATCGGCAAACGTTTATTAGCCGATTACATGAAAGGTTTTATGCCGAAGGGATTGAGCGAAAGCTTTTTCAATATCTACGGTTTAACCAACGAAGATATTTTTGACAACATCTACAACAAGCCTCTGCCAAATCGTTTCTGTGCTAGCTTTAGCAAATTTCTGTACGACTTTAAAACGGAATATCCAGAGTACACTGAAGATGTTGTTGGTACAGCTTTTACCGCTTTCTTCGAAAAACTGGTAATCCATTACCCTAACTATAAAAAATACCTATTAAACGTAGTTGGCTCGGTAGGTTACAGCTTTAGGGATAGATTAAGTGTAGTTGCTGATAGGTTTGAAATGGGCGTTGGAAAAATTATCCGCTCTCCAATAGATGATTTAGTAGAATATCACTTAAGTAAGAGATAAAAAAGGGGTAAAAGCCCCTTTTTTATCTCTTCTGATTCTTCTTACTCTCGTTGATAATCGTTTCTTTATTAAGACGTTGTTTTTCCCTTTCTGCTTCCTTTTTCTTCTGTTCTTTACGGTATTTGCCAGAAATCTTCTGAAGCAATTCGGTAAAGGTATCAAACTGTTGGTTGTAAATTAAACCTAGCGATGTAATATTTTGGTATGGGTTAATGCCCGGATTGGCAAAAATACTTTGGATGGTAGGTGGTTTATTAGCAATTTTGCCCACCAAACTGCCATCTTTTTTTATTAAACCCAATATCTCTACCTCACGCCCAATTTCGTTCCTAAAACCAATAGTGTTATCTATGGAACTCTTGCTAATATCGGTAATACCGGCATTTAAAATAATCCTATCATTAAAGAATTTAAATGATGCACTAGCCTCATTAAATGAACGGATGTTGATGTCAACAAAGTTGAGGTTTAAGCTGGACAACACATTGTTCAGTTGGTTAAAAATCAAGTCGGTGGCCGTACCTGTACCTACCGAACCCAATTGCTGACTCAAATTTTCAGCACCAGTACCAGGAGCAAATCTACGCTGTATAATTAGGCTTAAAGCCTGAGTATTTAGGTTGTTTCCATCATTAAAATACGATTGTAGTTCGTCTTTAATAGCAGGATTGGCAGGAAAGAAAATATCAAGTTTAATGTCTGGTTTCATCAATAAGCCTGTTAGCCCCATTTCAACTTCGGTTTGCGCTGTTTGGGTAGCATTACTACTGCCATCGCGATTAGCGGCTTGATAAAGGTCACTTAAAGAGGCACGTAAGGTGTAAATAGCTTTAAGGTTAATTTGTGCATTTACAGGGTTGCCCGTCCACCTAATTGTACCTCCTTGCCTAATATCAAAACGTTTGTTGATTACCTCCCTGGCCGTAAAATCAAAAACACCATTCTCAATAATGTAGTCGCCTTTCATTTCAAAATCGCCTACCTTGGTAATATTAAGTTCCAAATCTGCATTTCCCGTACCGCTCAATTTGCCTAAAATGGTATAGATGTTAACCGTAGTACTGGGATCTACCGTTAGCTTAAAATTCATGCTTAAGCCTTGGAAACTATTTTGTTTTTTTACCACTTTGGTAGTGTCTTTGCTTACAAAAGTGATAAAATCTTTGTCGCTAACCGTTTCAGAACTATTTAAGGGAAGATTAAAGATAGTGCCTTTTTCCGTTTTGGCATCAATATCTATAAACATATCATTGGTTGGCCCTTTAAACGAAAATTTTCCTGTACCGTAGGCTTTTCCAAAATAAAGCGCATTATCTTTAGAAGTAGTATTTAATGCCATTAAACCTCTGGCTTCTAACTCCACTTGTATATTTGGATTATCTATATTTTTTAAATCAACAGTTCCGTTTGCAGTTCCTGTATGTCCCTCTAAATCTTTTAATATTAAATCTTTTAATACAATGGCACTATTGTTAACGCTCACTTGGTCGTCGATAACATAAGTGGTTTTAAGATAGTTTACGGTAAGTTGCGCTTTGTCCAGTTCAATATCGCCATTAATTAAAGGTTGGTCAAAAGGCCCTTTTACCGTTAAGTCTGCGGAAACCTTTCCTTTTAAATTAGAAACCAATTTATTGAGGAATGGGGTTAAGATGGCTAACTCGCTTCCGTCTAGATTAACTTTTAAATCTATCTGTTTTTGGGCAGCATCCAAATTTCCTGTAATATTAAAAGTTTCCCTATCGGCGGCGATAATTTTGGTATACACATTGGCAATTTTGCTCGTGCTGTTAAATGAAGAAGTATCAGTTAAACTCCCAATGTAGGTGTTGTTAAACATGAGCGAATCGATGTGCAAACTATCACTAATCTGTGGCGATTTTAGCACACTATAAATCTTGGTTTTGCCATTTGCCGTACCCGAAAAGTTAATCCCCAATGTTTTAACAAAAGGATTGATAGTTTTAAGGCTAAAATTATCCAATGCTATGAGCAAGACATCGGCAGGGTCATTAGAAACTATACCATCAATTTTTAAATCTTGCTTGCCATTGCTCAGAGAGAAGTTTTCTACTTTGGTTTTTCCACCATTAAAGCCAATTTGTACTTTGTCCTCTATATTCCAATCCTCAAAATTGATTTTAAGATTAGAAGGCAAAATGCTGATTTTGGCCGTATCGGGCAAAAACTCCACCAATCCGTTCAAATCGAGCTGATTTGCATCATCGGCATTGGAAAGTTTTACGTTAAGCGCAAGACTATCGTTTCGTAAAATATTAGAAATATTGACGTTTTTGATGTAAAGGCTGTCGTTTAAATCTACTCTATCAGACGAAACAATGGCCGTTAATTGATTAGAGGACGTGTTTTCATCAATAATGATATTGTTGGCCACAATGCCCTTATATTTTAACCGCCTAATAATACTGCCCAATGTAGCTGTGTTGTTTCTGGAATCGAACGAACCTACCAACAACGATTGTTCGTCAATTTCCAATCCGGGAGAGATAAGTTCGGCAATGGGCTCAAAATTTTTAATCCTTAGCCTAAAATCAAATACCTGTGTTTTGTATTGTACAATATCAGTTTTCCACGATGGAATGTAGGTTTTACCAATAGTTTTAAAGTAAGACACAATGGTGCCTAAGTCGTATTGCCCTTTAATGCCTGCTTCGAGAATATCGGAATTGATATTTAAGCTTCTGTCCATACCCGTACCACTGGCATTAATGAAGACAGAATCGACCTTGTAAATCCCTCTTAAATTGTTCAGTGTAATTTCCTGTAACAACAAACGACCTTGCAAGTTATCGAGATTAGTTCCAGAAAAATTAGTGCTAAAAATAGCATCAACTTTAAGTGAATCCTTATATAATTTAAGTGTTTTTAGCTTGGCGTTTCTAATGTTGGCCCTAAAATTAAAAACAGGTAATTCTGGATTGAGGTTTACCCCTCCATCGAAATCTAGTTGTACGTTTTTGTCGTTTATTTTTAGGTTGCCATCAAAAAATTTCTTCTCAAAAGTTCCATTAATGTTAATATTGCGATACCTATACCCTTTAAAGTCCAAATAACTGATTTGTCCTTTCAGTTCTTCGCTCATGTTTTTTACTTCGGTACCGCGTCCCTTAATGTACAGTTCAGATGTTATCCTGCCTAACAGTTTTTCGTTAATGAGCTCACCGATATTGAAATCGTAAGTTTTCACATTTCCTGTATAAGAGGGAACGCCTTTCTTATCGATTTTCATGTTTACATCCGATTTTAAGCGGCCCAATTTGGTTTTAAATTCACCAAAGGCGATAAAATCATTTTGAAATCCTGTAAACTGACCATTAAAATTGATATTGCCAAATTTTTCAACCACATCTGGGATAGATTTTACCCGTTTGCCCGTAAGGTCGGTCAAAATCTCATCCAAATCTTTTTTGTTGGTACCGGCAAGGTCAATTTTCATGTCCATAAAAGTTTCGTCCCAATGTGGAAGTCCCTTCATGTTGAAATCGCCCTTAATATAGGTGGCTCTTCCTGCTTTAACCGATAGTTTTTTAGCTCTTAAATCGCTCACCAATCCAGTAATCTGGCCGTCTATTTCAATATCGAGCTTCATTGTTTTGAGTGCGGGAGCAAAAAAAGCAACATCGCTAGATGATACATGGCTATTTTTAAAATTAGCCTTCATCCTTACTTTGCTAGAGTAATCCTTAAAATCCCTATACGAGTTAAACCTCATTTGATAATAGTCGGTAAGGCGGGTTTTATTGGTCACCAAAAGCAGTTTTTTTAGTTCAATGGCATTGGTATCTACCGTAGTAAATGCACTGAGATTTTTAAGGTAAAAGCCGCTTTTCTCTCGCAAAGTAAGGTTTTTAATATTGGCCTGTATGATATGACCTTCAGTGTTAAGGTCTTCGAAAATACCGTTAAGTTCGGTAACGTCAATATCCTCGAAATTTATTCCGTTTACTTTTTCGTTGTATTTAAGATTTTTGTATTTAAAGTGCAGATTGTTTAAAATGATACGTCCAAAAAGGATTTGAAACTTTTTTTTCTTTTTGGTAGTCTTTTTGGGTACTCCACTATCAAAATAATCGATGATGAAATCGAGGTTAGAATTGCCATCTTTCTGGTCTTTTAAAAAGAAAGTACCATCATTAAGCTGTACAGTGCTGATATCTAAAATGCGTTGTTTAAGCGAAAATTGGTTAATATCCACCAAAAACTTGGGAAAATGGGCAAGCGTATCTTTTTGTTGGTCTAATACCAACAATTCTTCCAATACTATCGATTTGAACGGCTTAACGTAAAGACCCCCGATACTTACAGTTGTGTTTAGTTCTTTAGAAAGATAATTTGCTGCTTTTTGGGCTACATAGGTTTGTACCGATTTAAATTGTAGTGAAAAAAGTACGCCCGCAATCAACAATATGATTGAGGCAATAACCCAAAGAAGTATTTTTAATAGTTTTTTAATAATTTTGCAGCTTAAAGTATCTTATCAGTGCCTATCATCCTAGCTATAGAATCATCTTGCGACGAAACCTCGGTTGCCATTTGTGATAACGGCAAAATTACTGCCAATGTTATTGCAAACCAAACAATTCATGAAAATTATGGAGGAGTAATTCCCGAACTGGCATCAAGGGTACACCAGCAAAATATTGTACCTGCCGTACAACAGGCATTGGCAATTGCCAAAGTAGACAAAAAACAGTTAGACGGTATTGCCTTTACGCAAGGTCCGGGCCTGTTAGGTTCGCTATTGGTAGGCGTATCGTTTGCCAAGTCTTTTGCTTTGGCATTGGGGCTTCCTCTAATTTCCGTAAACCACATGCAAGCGCATATTTTGGCACATTTTATTGACGAGCCTATGCCTAAATTCCCTTTCCTGTGCCTTACCGTATCGGGCGGGCATACCCAAATTGTACTGGTAAAAGATTATTTTGATATGGAAATTGTGGGAGAAACTTTGGATGATGCCGCAGGTGAAGCCTTTGATAAAACTGCCAAGATTTTAAATTTACCTTATCCCGGAGGGCCATTGATTGATAAATATGCAAAAGAGGGAAATCCAAATGCTTATCAGTTCCCAGAGCCGCAAATTAAAGGATTAAATTATAGCTTTAGTGGCTTTAAAACGGCAATTCTATATTTCATAAGGGATAATCAACAAGCAAATTCAGCTTTTGTAGAGACAAATTTGGCAGATATATGTGCTTCTGTTCAGCATAGTATTGTAAATATTTTACTTAATAAATTAAAAAAGGCTGCCAAACAGTATCATTGTAACCAAATTGCCATTGCTGGTGGGGTATCGGCAAATTCTGGTTTGCGTAATGCATTATTGGGATTGCAGGATAGTTTAGGTTGGGAAGTGTTTATCCCTAAATTTGAATATTGTACAGATAATGCCGCTATGATTGCCATAGCAGGTTATCATAAATTTTTACAGAACGATTTTGTTGGTCAAGAAGTTTCACCTATGGCCAGAATGAATTTTTAAACATAGCGTATTATGCAAGCAAGTAGTTTTATCTTTTTCGGGTTGTTATTAGTTCCATTGTTCGTTTTCTTGATTTGGATAATCAGACAGGATAAGAAAAAGAATTATCTGGGCTTGGTGCTGTTGTTAATTGGTGCGCTGATTGCCGCTTATACCATAATACGATTAGATGCTTCTTTTGTAAAAGAGAAAGGCTTACAAGGAGTTCCAAAACCATCGAGTTTTAGGTAGAGGCTGTTTTTAATAATTTAATAAATTCATATTAGTCTTGAGAAAATTTATCTTTCAATATGATTTTATAGTGTTTGTTATTTTTTAGTATATCAACCAATATTTATTTGAAATTAGATTTTGAATCCTTTTTTCTCCAATTTTTTCAAATACTTTGCAACTTCCAATTTTGCGTCGAAGTCATTTTCTTTTTTACCATTCAAAATGTCGTGTAACAAGTCCGTTTCGTCTTGTGATAAAATTTCTTTGTCAAGATTAAAACTTATCATTTTTCTCATTAACCCTAAAATGAGTTCATCTTTTTGTTCATCTTCGAGTTTAGGCTTTTTTAAAGCAACCCATTTTCCAGCAAATTCTTCCGATTTCTGTAAAAGCTCTTCGTTGTGTTTTGCAACAATGTCAAGTAGTTCTACACCTTTTTGATATTCTTCGTCTGATATTGGCTTTTTATCTCGCAATCGATAAGCTATGTTTGCAACAACAGTCTGCTTTGTAATGTCAAGTAATTCACTGTCTTTTCCCCATTGTAAAATTTCATTCCAAAGTCCAACAGGAATTGATTTTATGATTTCCTTGTTTTGTGCTAATTCTTGTTCAGAAATGTCAAAGTCTGTGTTGCGTTTTGGTGGATTTTTCTCATCAATTAAATCCGCTTTAATGTCTTTGAGATTAAAGTTCCAAGAATTGTTTTTTACCAATTCCCAACATTCTTCTTTTTTAGCTTTCTCAATATAATGTTGTCCTGCGTAAGTATCAAGAATGAATTGATTGGCTTGTTTCATCAAGTCATAAATAAAATCGCTTAATTCAAGTGAAACTGCCTGATTTTTCCAAATTTTGTAAAGGTCTAGTTTGTTGTATGTAATGTTGTTTATCAATGAAATTGTATAAGGAACAACCACTTGTCGCATTTCGCCAATTTTGAATGGTTGCGAACCAACTCCATAGCGTTTTTCAGCAGTTTTATACAATAAACATTTTGCAATTGCATCTTCGAAATAGACATTGTTTATTTTCTTTTCGTTTTCTGGCAAATTGTTAGCGATAAATTGAGCGTAGTTTTTCTCATTTCCACGAACAACTAAATGCGGTGCAATTACTAATTTTTTGCCCTCAAAAACTTCTTGATATGCGTTGATATATTTTGCTAATTCAACTTTTGAGAAAACCTGATTTTTCGGATATTTTTTGTCAAAAGCCGTTTGTTTTGCTTTTGCTGTTCCTTCTCGGCTTCGCATTGTTTTATACTGTCCTCTTGCTCGTTCAAAAAACCAATAAGTTTGCATATTGTTTTGCTCTGTAATAGGCGATAATATTAAGCGTGATAACTTTTCAAAGACAACCAAAGCTGGGTTATTTGCCGAAAAGTCAGCGGTATTCACTTTGTTTTGTGTATTTGAATAGCGTGAAATTCTTGAAACAATTTCACCATATTGTTCTGCTTTTTCAATAATTGAAAATTTGACTTGAACGAAAATATTTGAAATATCCGCTTTGTCTTTTTTGGCAGTATTGCAGATGGAAGCTGTTGTTTGCCCACCATTCACAATCTGCAAATTATTTATTTTGGTTACAAAACGCCCTGTTTCATCAAGTTCAATGCGGTCGGCTGTTGCTGCAATTCCGTTGTTGAACGCAAAAAACATATGAGGTTCGTTGCGAATTGTGTCACGAATACCATAATTAACACTTTTTCTTCCCCCCACTTGTAGAAACGAACGAACATTTTGTTCTAATAATCTTGCATCGTAACGTTCGTAAAGTTTGGCTAAACAAGTTCCTGGAATTATCGCAATGTATGCTTTGTAATCTGGATTTTCTGTTGAAGCAGGTAAACAAGGAATTTCAAATTTTTCTCCGTCAAAATCATTAAAATCAATTTCAATCGGAACTCTTGCTTCTTCTGAAATTTTGTAAAGGAAACGAATATCAATTACTCTGTAAAAAACGTTGTAATCGCTTATTTTTTCATTTTTCGGAAACTCGCCTTTATATTCTCCGTCCGTTAAAATGATAGCATTAACACGAACTAAATTTTCTTTTAATTCCTGATAATTAGCCAATGTATTTGCCAACTGAAAAATTTCAGACGATTCTTCAATTTCGTTTACATATTCTTTGCTTACACACTTATTGAAAAAGTTTGAAATTCTTTTTTGAGCCGTTTCTATTTCGCTTTTGGTTGTCGTTTGTATTTCGTCTGTTCCTTTGAAAACGGTAATAAACAAATCAACTGTTTCGTAGTTATCAGAAACGGAATAAGCATTTATTTGATGTTGGTTTCTCGTACCGATTGCTTTTTTATCAAATGCTAAACTTACATTTTCTGTTTCGCCAGCATCTGCAAGACTATTTACTGAAATTTTCGTAAAAATCTGTTCAGAGTTTCCTCCGTCTTCTTCACTCAACTGTGTTGCTCTGATGTCTTGTTTCAGATTTTGATAAAATTTTATAAGTTCTTTTTCCATAGCAACAAGCAATAATTAAAAATTTAGGATATTAAAAACTTCGGGTTCGTCAATAACAAAAGGTGTGCATTGCGATAGAATGATTGAATATTTCACATCGCCAACACCAGCACGAATGTCGTTTTCTTCAATTCTCGGAAATTCATTTTCTACTTTGTAGAATATATCCTGACGAATACGATAACCGATATTTTCATAAAGATTTCGTTGCAAATCAAAATAACCAACTTCATAAAGTTTGCTTTTAAATTTGTTTAAAACGATTGTTTCTGTTTTTAAAATTTCAGCAACAGAATCAACAATGTCGTTCAAAGTTTCTTCTGTGTTTTGAAGTTGTTCCAACGAAATATGATACAAAAACAAGTTTTCTAAATTGGAAATGTCTAATTGTCTTTCACTGCTAATATGAACTTTCTGATGATTGTTTCCGTGAGTTGTTTTTACTTCAACTGCCCAAGTGCTACTTTGAAAATCACGAACTTGTTTTTCTGTACCAATCCAAGTGTTTATACAGGAAAGAAAGTTGTTGTTTGTAAGCAAAAACTTTCTCAGAAAATATAATTCGCCAAACAAACCTCTTTGTTCTTCTGGTGTTAAACCTTGTTGCCCGATTTTATTGAACAACGATTTCCATTTTTCAAATCGGTTTAAAACTTCTTGTATAATCTTTCGTTCATTGGTTTCGTTGGCTATACTTGTAATCAAATCTTCACAAAGCACCGCAAAAATGTCTTTGTGGTCGAAGTTGAGCAATTTAAAAATCAGAATATTTTTGCCCTTTTCGTTTGGCGAAGCATATAAATCAACTTGGATTTCCTGCAATTTTGAAAAACTTGAAATGTTTACTTCTGTTTTTTCGTCTATTGCAATGTAAATGCACAATATTTTTTCTGGGTGTTGCAAAGCAACATACACATCAGGCAAAACCGAGCCTGAATATCTACGAAACAACAAACCTTTTACAAGTGATTTGTCGTTTGCAAGTTCTTCCCATATTTGTTTAATCTTCGTCATTATTATCGTTTTCTACATCGTCATTGATGTCAAATTTTGAAAGTAATTGTTCGTGAACAGCAAAAGTAACTGTTGGATTTACTCTGCTTCTTGGAAAACTTACTGCAAAACCTACGATTGGTTCTTTACCATTGTAACGTGCTTCTTCAGGATTTAAAAAATAAAGTATCAATAATGCTGTTGTTGGATTTCTAAATTCATTTCGAACAACTTCGCCTTTCGGAAAATCATTTTTGTAATCCTTATTTAACTCTTGCGTGCGTTTTAATGCTCTTTGAAATTCATCTTCCGTTAAATCAAAAAACTCATCTTTCGGACTAATGATGTGATTTTTCCGAATGTTCAAATTGTACTTATCATCTTTTTCAGGGTCGTTCCTTCTAACAATACAACCAATTTGAGAAATTCCATTTGAAGAATTTAAAGGGTAATCACACTCTGCACCTTTCTTAAAACGGATTGCAATATTCCATTTTGTGAGTTCGCCACTTCTGTTTGAAACATCAATAAAATCAAGCAATTTGGCAGGTTCAACTTTTTTCAAATTTTCGGAAACTTTGAAGTTTTGAAAAAACGGTTTTACCAAATCAACCGAAACATTTTCCCAAAGAAAATGATTGTCTTTTCTCTCAAATTCTGATGATAAAGAATTGATTAAATTTTTCGTTATCTCTAAATTTGATTGTACAACTTTTGGTGTTTTTTGCAACTGATAAGATTCTATCAATCTTCCAGCCCAAGAAATATCAACATTTACGGCTCTGCGTATTTTATTAGAAGCCGAAATTTGCAATACGCCTGGGTGCGTTCGCACACGCAAAGCATATTGTTCTGGTGTACTTCCTGCCACTTCCGACATATATTCAAACTCACTTCTCAATTCTTCGGAAGCCAATGTAATGTGGCAGAACCACTCGTTTAATTCCCGGCTTGTAAACAAACGGCACAAATCAACGTAACCCGGACGATAACCAAACCAACGCCCCATTTGCATTAACGTATCGTACATTCTGGAAGCACGCAAATAATAACTTACAGATAATCCTTCCAAAGTCAAACCTCGTGAAAGTTTATCGCCTCCAACGGCAATCACAGAAAGTCCTTCTTTGTGGTCAAAGTAATTCAATGCATCGGCAGAACCTCCGTTAATTTCTCGCACTTCAATTTTTGCAGTTGCAGAATGTAAATGTGGTAAAACTTCTTCCCAAGTGTGTACACTAACTTGCGAATCTACATCAGGCATTGTATCAAGAATGGTTTGCGAAACCGTTTTGTAACTTTTATACGTTTCTGTTATTGTTTCGCTATTATGAGTAATATCGTATTGGTGGTCTTCTTCAAATGTTTTTTTGATTTCATCAAGTATGTTTGAAACATTCATTTCAATTCCTCTGCGATAGAAATTAAATGTGTTTTCAACCATTTCTTTGATTTGCTTTTGCCAGCGTGTATATCGGCTAACGTGAATAAGCATTGAGTTGTGAACTTTGTCTTGTCCTCTCAATCTTCTAATTGCACAAGTCAGAATGAAACATTTTATAGCTGTTTTCAAAGATTCTGGCAACTCATCAGGGAAAGCATCATCTTTTTTGTGTCCGTTTGGAATAGAATCTCTGTAATCATCAACTCGGTTCACAATCGGTAAAACACTATCGCTTTCGTCTTCATCTTCCAAAACTTTAATACCGAAAACTTTTTCTGGCCCAATATAATTTGTTGGTGCTGGAATGTTGATAATAAAATCTCTAGGGAATAAATCATCTTCCTTGATTGGAATAAAAATGTTTGCAAAAGGCGTTGCAGTGTAACCAACATAACCGCTTCTGTCAAATAAATTCAGAATGTTTTTGATGTGTTGGTTAATTCGTGTTGCAGTATCATCATCTTTGTTTGTGTTGATTGAAGCATTATCGGCTTCATCATCTATCAATAACAAAGATTTACTTCTGATTTTTTTCGTTCCGTCTGGCAAAGTTTCAGATTGTGCCGTCAACCAAGTGTGTAAACGCTCTAAAACTTTTGAATTTTTCTTTACAACTGCAATAATTGGTTCGGAAGTATTGAAATTTACACCACCCATTGAATTAGCTGTTTTTGTAGCAAAATCTCCTTTGTCAAGACTTGATGTAAGTGAATGGGCAATTCCTGTTTTATTTATGTTTCCTACACCGATTGCAACACCGTTTTGGTCAAAAGCTCGTTGATGTTGCGTGTCAAAGCCCAAAAATCCCTCGTCCAAACGTAGTTGCGTTTGACTTCTCAAATTGTTGTGAATACCAGCCAAAACAATAATCAATTTGTAACCAGCATCAGCCGCTTTACAAATCAATCCTGTGTAGTTTGATGTTTTTCCAGATTGCACTTGTCCTACAACCAAACCTTTTTTGCCAACAATGATTTTATCAGTTGGGTTAAAAAGTCCGTCAAGTGTTCGGTCTGTAAGTTTGTCAATTTGGTTTAGGACTGCATCAGAATAATTTTTTTCAATTTGCAAATAATCTCTGTATCTATTCCAAAAATTCCAATTGATGTCTGCCTTTGCGTTGCCAATCCAAGGGTTTCGTCTTTCTTCATCTTCGATGATGCGAAAATCGTCCATTCGGATATTGTATAAAGATTCGACTTCACGAATTAAATAATTTCGGTCAAGTTCCTTGTAAATAGGCATCATTAAAGCAAAATCAACAGCTTGTTCAATTTCTTGTTTAGTAACTGAACTTGTTGTTGGCAATAATGTTCGTATAGTTTTGATTACTTGTTGCACCATAGTTTTATTCTAAAAATTCAAGAAAGTGAACGAAATTATTGAAAGGCTCTATATTTGAAATAATTGATTTTGCCTGCTCCCCCGTTTTTCCTTGTGTTAGCAAATTAGAATACATTGCTTTCATTGTATTTGTAATTAAATCGTGATTTGTATCCTCAAACGGAGTTCCTTGCAATTCGGGTTGTTCGCTTTCTTTTATATAAATTGATTTTGACGGAATTGTTTCTTCAATAAAACGCAAAAGCATTTCAATTGCCTTATCAGGTTCGTTTTTTGCTTGTTCTTTGATTTTACCTAAAATCGGATTTTCACGATTTATTTTGTAAAACCATTTGTCGCCTCGTTTATGGTCAATCCAAAGTGGTACAAATTTCTGCCCTGCAACTTGTCTTACACTTTTTCCTTTGTGTCGGTAAACTTCAACTCCTTGCTGACGAACTTTCAAAGCATAAGCCCTAATTTGCTCACGAAAAACCAAAGGTGGCCGTGCAACTGACTTTTTAATATCAATTTGCCATTCAGAATCAAGTGTATTCGGTAGTTCAATTTGTATTCTGGTTAGTTTATAATGTTCTTCTTTTCTGAAAAGCCCTAACCAATCGCCAGCCAAAAGCAAACGCTCGTTTCTGTAAATATAAAAACCCTGCTGCTCATTCCAACCTTTTACACCCTCTGCATATTTATATTTTTCCTCTGAAATCTTTGATTTATGTGGTAAAACAAAGCCTTCAATAGTTACGGTACCATTTTGAATTTTTTCTTCTGGAAATACTTGCGTTGCTGTTTCTTCTGTTAAAAATGGATTCCACGCTGTAACTTTTTTATCCTGAAAAAATATGTTGATTTTGCCTTTCTCAATGAATTTATGAAAAACCATAGCAAGATGTTTTTTCACTTGTTCCATTGTGAACAGAAATTTGTCTAGTGCTTTATTGTCGTCCTGATTAAAATCTTTTACAACTCTGTCAATGTCGTTCCATAGAACAATTGTTCCCGATGTTATTTTTGAAATTTCTATTTCCAAATTTTCATTAGGTAAGTATCTTATCAAATCCCAATTTCCTGTTTGATTTACGAAATCCAAATCCCATGTCCAGTAAACAGAATTGTAATCGGCTTTTTTGCTGATAACAGTTAGTTTTCTTGCTTGCGAAAAAGACGCAGTTTTTAAACCTAAACCAAAACGCCCTAAATCTTTACTGCTTCTTTCTTGCAATGGGTTTTTGCTTCCTGGTCTCATCGCCTGAATTAATTCAGGGTCATTCATTCCTAAACCATCATCTTTGATGGAAAGCCAAGTTTCAGAACCTTTCCATTCAAAATTTACCCAAATATTTTTTGCGTTTGCTGAAATAGAATTGTCAATAATGTCTGCGATAGCTGTTTCAATATTGTACCCAATTGCCCGAAAAGTTTCAATCATTGATGAGGCTTCGGGAATAGCAGAGGTAGTCTGGTATTGTGAGTAATCAATATCATTCATATCATTTCCTTGATTTTCTCGGCAATTTTTTCAGCCATTAAAGGCGGAACGGCATTGCCGATTTGTTTTAAAGCAGCAGAACGGCTACCTTCAAAAAAATAATCATCAGGAAAAGATTGTATTCTGGCGGCTTCTCTAACTGTAATAGAGCGGTTTTGTTCCTTGTCGGGGTGTATATAGTAATGTCCGTCCATTGCAATATGAGCAACTACGGTATGCGAAACACCCTGTCCGTCCACAACCTGAAAACGGTTTGTAAATGATTTTGTGTTATTGTGCTTTATTAAGCGTGGTGGTAATGTTGCATAATTCAATCGTTTGCTGTTATTCCATTCATCAACAGCAATTCGGTAAATTTCTAAATCATTTTCATTATTAGGTCGGGCAATGTGTTGTGTCACGAAATCTAAACCATTTCTGATTTTTGCTTGTTCCAGATATTTGGTTGTCTCTTTAAAGTAGGAAATAGCGTCTAACGTTCCCTCTCCATTTTTTAATGGCTTCAGGTCTGCAAACAAGTCTTTTAGTACTTGAAAATTATTTTCTTGGATTTGAAAATCAGGATAAGAAAAGCCTAATTCTTTTTTCCAACCAATAATGATTACTCTCTTCCTATCTTGTAAAACACCAAAATCTTTTGCATTCAGAATTTTGTATTTGTTTGTTGGTAAACTTACCTCGTAACCGGCTTTATCTACGGCATCTAAAATCTTGTCTAAATACTCGCCGTTTTTTGCCGATAAAATTCCTGGGACATTTTCAAACACGAACATTTTCGGCTGGTATTTTTCCAGAAACTTTACGTAGTGTTTATACAAATGATTTCTTGGGTCGCTTTCCATGTTTTTTCTGGCTCGCCCAACAATAGAATACGCCTGACAAGGCGGCCCCCCAATGATTAAATCAACTTTTTTATCCCCTAATTCGTCGTCTATGATTTTAAAAATTCCTTCTAAAGTTTTCTCTGAAATTTCTTTGTTGATTACAGAGTTTATAATATTTGGAGGGACTTCCTTCCAAAGGTCTTCTTTATTTTTGCTTTCAGATTTAAGATAATTATAATAGATTTCAGATTTCCCATTTTCTTTCAGCCAATGATAAGCTGTTCTTGTTTTTATGGTGTCACAGGCATCTTTATTCATTTCAACGTGAGCAATGGGGTTAAACCCAGCACGGATAAAGCCTTCTGAAAGTCCGCCTGCGCCTGCGAATAAATCTATGTAATTTAGATGTTTCATACACTAAAGAAATCAATTTTATATTAAAAATAAAAAAAAGTTATAAACGTATATGTGTTTTTGCAAATAAAACGACCTTTATCCCATATGGGATAAAGGTCGTTCACTTTCACTATATGTTTTTTTAATTAATTCTCCTCCAGCTGCTCTCCAGTTACTTCTTCCCTAATGCGGACTTCAATTTCTTCTGCCAGTTCCGGGTTGTCCAATAATAATTGTTTTACGGCATCTCTACCTTGTCCCAGTTTCGTATCACCATAAGAGAACCAAGAGCCAGCTTTTTTGATGATACCAAAATCAACACCTAAGTCAATAATTTCCCCAGTTTTAGAAATACCTTCGCCAAACATAATGTCAAATTCAGCCAAACGGAAAGGCGGAGCAACCTTATTTTTAACGATTTTCACTTTTACGCGGTTACCAGAAACTTCGTCCGAATCTTTGATTTGCGAAGTTCTGCGGATATCTAAACGTACCGAAGCATAAAATTTTAGGGCATTACCACCAGTGGTAGTTTCCGGATTGCCGAACATCACACCAATTTTTTCACGTAACTGGTTAATGAAAATACAGCAGCATCCCGTTTTGGCAATAGTGCCTGTCAATTTACGTAGGGCTTGGCTCATTAAACGAGCTTGTAAACCCATTCTGCTATCGCCCATTTCACCTTCAATTTCAGCTTTAGGCACCAATGCGGCAACAGAGTCAATTACAATTACATCAATAGCACCAGAGCGGATTAAGTTATCGGCAATTTCTAGAGCCTGCTCACCATTATCCGGTTGAGAAATCAACAGATTGTCGGTATCAACACCTAATTTTTTGGCATAAAATTTATCAAAGGCATGCTCCGCATCAATAATGGCGGCAATACCGCCTTTTTTCTGCGCTTCGGCAATAATATGCGTGGCTAAAGTGGTTTTACCAGAAGATTCTGGACCATATATCTCAATGACACGACCTTTCGGTACGCCACCAACACCCAAGGCAATATCCAAGCTGATAGAACCGGTAGAAATGGCATCCATACTTTCTACGGCTTGGTCGCCAAGTTTCATAATAGAACCTTTACCGTATGATTTTTCAAGTTTATCTAAAGTAAGCTGTAATGCTTTTAATTTGTCTGCGTTTGGATTCATGTTTTTAAAATTCAGGTAATAAATATAACAATACGTTTCGGCAAATAATAAAATTATGTTTAACTAATAATTTTAGCAAACATATTAAAATATTTTGATTACATGCAAATTATTTTAGGAATAATTTTTATTTCTTTAAACTTTGCTCACTTTTTTAGCTTTTTGGAGATTTTCGTAATATTGGCAAAAGTAGGTCAATTCACAAATATAACATTTCGGATTGCGTGCTACACATACATACCTACCATGTAAAATTAACCAATGATGGGCAATAGCAATAGTATGCTCTGGAAGATTTTTAACCAAATCTTTTTCTACCGCCAACGGTGTTTTACCTTTGGTAAGCCCTAGCCTGTTAGCTACTCTAAACACATGAGTATCTACCGCCATTGCTGGTTCGTTATAAATTACCGATGCAATTACATTGGCAGTTTTTCGCCCCACACCGGGCATTTTTTGAAGCTCTTTTACATCAGAAGGCACTTCGTTGTTAAAATCGTGCAGTAACATGTTGGCCATCCCCACCAAATGTTTGGCCTTATTATTTGGATAGCTCACACTTCTAATGTAATCGAACACAATATCCGGAGTAGTTTCGGCCAGAGCCTTTGCATTGGGAAAACGTTTAAAAAGTGCAGGAGTTACCTGGTTAATACGCTTATCTGTACATTGCGCCGAAAGAATTACAGCGACCAGTAATTGAAAAGGATTGTTGTAATGAAGTTCAGTTTCGGCATGTGGTTGTTTGGCAGAAAAATGCTCCACAAAAAGCCTGTAACGTTCTTTTTTTAGCATAAACAAAATTACGATTTTAGATTCACGAATTACGGTTGTTCATTAACTCATTTGAAAATTGGTGATTTATCATTGATGTTTTTATTTGAAAATATTCGGATTACTTTCATCGCAAAAACAGTCCCGCTTTACACTTTAGCCCTCGTTCCTCGGGGCTGCCGTTGTAATCGGGTTTATCTAACTTAAACCTGTGACAACAATGCTAACCAAACCAACAGTTAATACCCGAAAATTGATTGCTGTTTTTATAGTGCGCATTCCAAATCTAAAACTTAAAAATCTAACTTTGTAATTAAATGGCTCGTAAATCAACCAAATCAAAAACAAAAAAATCCTTATTTAAGCACATTGCTATTATGGTGGGCAAGGTGCTGTTATGGTTCTTTATTTTCTCTATAATTTGGGTGGTAGCCTATCGGTTTATCAATCCACCTATTACTTTTTTAATGGTACAGCGCAATTGGGAGCGCAAAGCAGATGAAAAACCCACCAAGATTAAAAAGCAATGGATAAAATTCGAGGATATTTCAGATAATATGAAACGTGCCGCAGTTTCGGCAGAAGACCAACTTTTTCTAAAACACATGGGCTTTGACCTAAATGCAATTGAAAAGGCCTATGAAAACAATCTAAAGAAGAAGAAAAAGAAAATTAAGGGAGGAAGTACCATTTCCCAACAAACCGCCAAAAACGTGTTTCTATGGCCGGGCCGTTCTTATGTACGAAAAGCCTTTGAAGCTTATTTTACTTTATTAATCGAGGTATTATGGAGCAAGGAACGGATTTTAGAGGTTTACTTAAATGTAATAGAAATGGGCGATGGCATCTATGGTGCCGAAGCTGCGTCCCAAACCTATTATGGACATTCTTGCAAAAAGATGAGCAGAGCAGAGGCGGCATTGCTGGCGGCTTGCTTCCCAAATCCCAGACGATGGAACCCAAATAAGGCCACACGTTATATCAAACATAGACAATATTTAATTATGCGCAATATGCGTAGATTAGGGCCACTGGATTTTTGATGGTTTTTAGTCAGCTACTCCCTATCCCGCTTTTTGTTCCACCTAATTTTAATTTCCCCATTTTCATCTACCGCTTTTAAGTGTAGTACTATACCTTTCATGCGAGCCAGTTCACGTTCCTCTTTATCAATAATATCAGCACTCTTTTTAGGGTCTCTAAGCGGAATATCGAGGGCAATATTAGTGCCGTTATTAAACCCATAAACACCTTTCACATCAAAATTTAGGACTGTGGAATTTACTTTCATGGGGCTAATATCTACTTTGTCGCCACGTAGGGTAAGTGTGCCATTAAGTTTCTCTAATTCAACATTAGATAAATTACGGCTTCTAAAAATAAACCTGCCCACTTTCTCCAAAGGCTCAAAGCCTACTAAGGCCGCTTCATCCAAAGTAAAATTAACCTTTCCGTACATAGATTTCGGTACAATATTACCCTTAGAAGTAACATTGCCAGATGCGTTTACCTTAGCCGAAAGAAAACCTTTTAAATTTTTATTGGTTACCGATTGCTGCCCAAAATTATCGAAAGCATAAAAAAAGTCTTTTACGCTCACCTTTGCAATATTAGCATTAAACTGCATCCTGTTGATTGCTCCCAGTTGTTCTATTTTACCATTTAAATTGACCTGACCACCAGCGTGACGAACCCCAATTTTATTAAAATAAACACCGTTGCCAATCAATGAGATATTTGCATAAACATTATAAGCCACAAATTTATTGTAAACAGCCCTGTTCACATTTAATTGCAGGTTAACCCTAGCTGCTTCGAGGGCAGTACTTAATTGCTCGGAAGCTTCCTTAATCATGTTCTTGGTAGATGTTTTTTGCTGCCTAGCCTGCCTAGGCCCTAAAAAAGGCAAAAATTCGCTAAGGTATAAATGCGGACTGCTTAGATTAACCTTTATTTCTATCTTTTGTGGGTCGGTATAATAAAAATTAAGGAAGTTTTCTATGGCACAGTTCATATTCAGCACGCTTTTGCCCAGCTGAAACCTGCTATTATTAATATACAAATCCTTTTGGTTAAAATTGAGGTCTAACGAACTGTTTACCAACTTTAGGTTGCGGGGAATATAAGTGATGTTAGCATTTTTAATCAACACTTTCCCATAAACAACAGGTTTGGTAAATAAAAAACTATCGATATCTGCCTGACAAAAAAGCCGCAAATCAGCAGTTCCTTTTTCAAACTTAAAAGTCTCTTCGCCAAAAGAATTGTTCAGTTTCTCTAAATCAAACTTAGAAATCACCAGCCCTTTTGCCAAAGGCTTTTCTAGATTGGCGACCGTGAAAGTATCTACCTTAATTGGTGCGTTGTAATAATTTGCGGTAAGCCCAAAAAAACGTATCACCGAGTTGGGGTCGCCGATGGGCTTACTAACAGTATCTTGGTTAGAGAAAAATCCGGTAAACGAACAGTCCGTTAACTCGCCCGAAGGGATAGACACATTATTGTTCTTCACCGTCATCTTCACATTAATTAATGGGTCTTTGTGGCTTTTATTTCCATCATCTATAATACTGCCCGTTATATCTATGGGTTTCTCTATACCAAATTTTAAAAGTTTAGAAGAAATGTTTGGCGCTAATAATTTCGAAACATTTTCATATTTGATTTGGTCGGCTTTTATGGCGATGGAAAATGCCGCATTATTTTCTGCAATGTTAATGTTGGCACCAATGTCAAACGTATCATCACCAATTTTAATTGGTTTTTGGTCTATAATAATTACCTCGCTTTCGCCATCGTAATGGGCACTCATATTACCAGCAAGCAATTTATCCTTAAGAAAACTGCCCTTTCTAGTGTTAAATGCAAAACTTCTGATTTGCGTTTTCAGCTTAAAATTACCATCCCAACGGCCATAAGGATATTTAATTTTGCCCTTCAGTTCATCCACATAAAAGCTGAACAGCTTAAACCGTTTCTGATTATCTATCACCAAATCCACATTGTTAAGGTCTATAATCCGTACCTGTAACGAACTGGAACTGTCTTCATTTTCAGCAGCTTTTTGCTTGTTCTTGGTACGGAACATCCGTGTATTGCTGTAACCTGTGGAATCTGTATAGAGATAAATGCTGGCATTATTAATAGCCACCTTGCGGATGTTGATAGTGCCAATTAATAACGATAACGCGTTCAGCGTAACATCAATATCCTTTGCCTTTAACAACTCATGCCTATGTTGGCTCCACAGGCTATCCTTTAGCGATACATCTTTTAGCGATACAGATACGCCCGGAAAGCCCTTTAACAGTGTAGTTTCCATGTGCGATACCTGTACCGTTCCGTTAGCTTTGGTATTTACCTGATTAAGTATTTTGGCAAGAATAACCTTGTTATTTTTGTTGATATAATAGGCAGCACCCACCCAAACTAGGGTAAGCAGTATAAGCAGTACGCCCACTATTGCTAAGGATATTTTGAGCCAACGTTTCATTGATGGTATTTGTTGACAAGATAACAAATAAGTAGGCCGGTTGTTTGTTATTCGTTAAAAGCTAATGATTTAGAAAAGCAGTTTTGTTGCTGCTATTAAAAGTTCGTCCCGCCACAGGCTCATACTGCACTAGGCCTTAACCACGAGGCCGGTATCCGCCGGTGTCGGGTTTAGTAATCCAGATTTACTAAGTTAAAAACTTAGTAAATCTTACCTGTAGTTAGCTATTCAACTGCTCTGCAAAGATGCTTTTATGCCAACTGTTTTGTAACGGCACTTCCCATTTCTGCTCAAATTGTTCCAATGTTTGCACCAGATTGTTAAAAACAATAGTATCTAAACCAATTTTTTTAATGCTAATTAAAGTTTCGAAATCCTCTTTTGGAGCTACATACACTTCATCGCCGATTTTGTAGGCCATGTTAAAACGATTGAAAAGGTCTAATCCAAACTTGCTTTCAATTTCCTTAATTGCTCTAACCGATGAGTCGATAGAACATCCGCTGGCATTCGCCATTTCTTCATCTACCACAAGTACGATAAAATAATTGTGATAAACTTCTGCCTTAGCCTTAAGCTGAGCGCCATGAGCCGCCCATTGCTCAACAAAGCTGTTCAGCATATTTTGTATTTCTGCCGCTTCTTGGTCGGTAAATTTTCGGTTGCTTTGGTAAATCCAAACTTTAGATTGTGGAGAAAAAATCATACTCAAAAATATCAAAATATTTAAATTACCTTGCTTAAAATGCAACTCTCATGCAAAAGTTTACATTGAATTTAAAAAAGTTTGTTTTTTTGATATTCGGGCTAACTTTTTTATTGTTATCGGCCTTTATAGTGCCCGATGATAGCCGTGTTTTTATCCATAATTGGCTCAATAAACATTATGATAAAGACGGACAAACAGAGCCTTTAAAGCAATATGAACTAAAGGTTACTAACAATGGTTTTTGCAGGTATCGGAAAGTGTACACCAACGGTAAAGAGGAGTTTTTTTCGTTTAATCTTTCCCGTTTTTCATCTATGGATTATTATGGCAACACTACAAGTGGCGAGCTTTGGTTGCGCACCAAAAACGATGACGTGATTGTGCAAACACGCAACGATAAGCTAGGAGCAATAGATAGCATGTCTACCTATATGGTAGTTCCGTTAAAAAACGTAGATGAAGAAAAATTGAACGAACTTGCCAACCATTTTAAACAGGCAATACAGTCAAGTTTAGCGGTTAATAGGTAAACAGTTTTCAGTTGACAGTTTCTGCCCAAGCTATCAACCATGAGCTATTAACCATTGACCTCACAACAATAAAATAAAACAATACAGCAATAAAACAATTCAATTCCCCCTTTAGTGCCAAAGGCATCCCTTTGGGAGGGGCTAGGGGGTTACAACCCATTAGCTCTGGCCGTAATCTCTGCAATATCCAGTACTTTTACTTCCTGCTCTTTATCTTTCAGTTTCACACCATCGTTAAGCATAGTCATACAGAAAGGACAACCGGCAGCTATAAATTGTGGTTCAGTAGCTAAGGCTTCCTCGATACGCTCAATATTAATGTCCTTATTGCCTTTTTCGGGCTCTTTAAACATTTGCGCCCCACCAGCACCACAGCATAAACCATTAGCCTTGCAGCGTTTCATTTCTACTAATTGTGCATCTAGTATTTCTAACGCTTTTCGTGGAGCTTCATAAATACCGTTGCCCCTTCCCAAATAACAAGGGTCGTGATAAGTAATTTTTTTGCCCTTAAAGCTCTCGCCGCCTTCGGCTTTTAATTTACCATCGTTAATTAAATCCTGTATCAGTTGCGAGTGGTGTATCACCTCATAATTGCCGCCCAAACCCGGATATTCATTTTTAATGGTATTGAAACAGTGAGGGCATCCAGTTACGATTTTTTTGATGTTGTAAGCATTAAGCACCTCGATATTTGCCATAGCCTGCATCTGGAACAGAAATTCGTTTCCGGCTCTTTTGGCTGGGTCTCCGGTACAGCTTTCTTCAGTTCCCAAAACAGCATATTTTAACCCAACATGATGCAGAATTTTACAGATATCCCGAGTGATTTTTTGCGCTCTTTCGTCATAACTTCCGGCACAGCCCACCCAAAATAATATTTCTGGTTCTTCTCCTGCGGCCATCATTTCGGCCATTGTTGGTACTTTGAATTCCATTTTTTATTCGTATTGCGTATAGTGTACTGCGTATGGCGTTTTTTATCGCTCTGTGCCTAACGCTTTTGCGCTCTTCTTTTAGTCTTTAGTCTTTTTGCTTTCTACCTTCCTGCCTTTTTCAGTTTCCCTCTGTCCAGTTAAACCTATCAGCAGGTGAATATTTCCAAGGTGCGCCATTATTTTCTACGTTTCCAAGCATGGCATTAATACTTGCCGGAGCAACGGATTCTTCCATTACGGCATAACGTCTTAGCTCTACAATGATCTCCAATGGGTCTATATTTACCGGACAGGCTTCGGTACAGGCATTACAACTGGTACACGCCCAAATTTCCTCTCTGGTAATGTAATCGTCTAATAAAGATTTACCATCCTGATGCTCTATACCATGTTTATCGATGTTTTTACCAACTTCCTCCATGCGGTCGCGGGTATCCATCATAATTTTGCGAGGGGATAATAACTTACCTGTAATATTTGCCGGACAAACGGAGGTACACCGTCCGCATTCTGTGCAGGTATAGGCATTAAGGAGGTTTACCCAAGTTAAATCCTGAATATCTTTAGCCCCAAATTTTCCGGGAGCGGTTTCGGCAGGTACAAACGAAGGGTCTAGCATAGCTTTTACTTCATTGGTAACGCTATCCATATTGGTAAACTGTCCTTTAGGCTTCAAATTGGAAAAATAGGTATTTGGAAATGCCAATAGGATGTGAAAATGTTTAGAATAAGGCAGATAGTTTAAAAAAGCAAAAATACCTACAATATGAAACCACCAGCAGAAACGTTCTATAAAAATTAAACTGTCTATACTATTTGGTAACAGGTTTTGCAGCCAAACGCTTATGGGAAACGCTCCGGCTGTTGTATAATGTGCAGCACCTAAAGTTTGTAATTTGGCATCGGCGGCATTCATGGTCAAAAATGCAGTCATTAACAAAATCTCTGTAATTAGAATATAATTAGCATCAGATTTTGGCCAACTTTTCATCTCTATACCCGAAAAACGTTTAAGTTTCACAATATTTCTGCGGATAAGAAAAATAGCACAGGCCAACCAAACACCTAAGGCCAAAAGCTCAAAGCCGCCAATTAAAAAGTTGTAAAAACCGCCCAGTCCCGCAAATACACGGTGAGTGCCAAAAATACCGTCAATTACAATTTCTAATACTTCGAGATTGATAATCACGAAGCCCAGATAAACAATTAAATGCAAAAGGAAAGGAACTGGCCTTACCGCCATTTTGGTTTGCCCAAACGCCACTTTAAGCATGGTCATCCATCGCTCTTGGGGTTTGTCGCTGCGATTTCTGGCCTTGCCCAGCTTAATATTACGAATAACCTTACGGGCATTATAGGCAAATAATGCAGAACCAGCTAAGGCTAAAACAACGAATATAATTTGTGATATCATAATATGTTTAGCGTAACGCCACAACGAAGTTATAATATTTAGCTCTAAAACATATTATTATGCTTGCATAATTTTAGAAATTTAGAACGTTTATGAATTATCAGTTGTTTCTGGCAAAAATTAACCTATTGATTTATAATATGAAAAGCAAACACACACGGAGAAGAACAGATTTTTTTAAAAAATAATTTTGCCTTTCGAAAAAAGAAGCTACATTTGCATTCCCAAACGGGAGGTGCCTTAGCTCAGTTGGTAGAGCAAAGGACTGAAAATCCTTGTGTCGCTGGTTCGATCCCAGCAGGCACCACTTCCCAAGCCCTAACTGCTTATTAGTTAGGGCTTTGTTATTTAAATTCTACCTCTTTTTATTAATTATCGGAGTTTTATTGTTTTGTAAGATGTTACTATATAGATAGTTGTATGTTTTTTTTCGGTTCGATGTATTGGAAGCCCCATTTTATATAGGATCTAGCTAATTGATTTCATGTTCTGTTGCAGTTTTCTTGTCGATTTTTTCCATATCGTATTTACTGACCGAAATTTGCGCCAGTAATTCTGCCATTATTTCAAGAAGGTACAGTTCGTGTTCCTGTTTGATTGCTTCTGGGAGCTTTGGTGATGTTCTTTTTGCCTTTCTCATGATTCAATCTCTTCTGTTGTGTTACGGTCTTTTATCGATAACTCTTTAAGTACCTTTTTTATAATAGAATTATAGGTTTAATTCTCCCGAAAAATAATTTACTCATTTTAAAATTTTATGTCGGTGAGTATTTTAAAAGTTAAATGCCATAATTAAACAAAAAAACCATAGGATAGCACCTACGGTTTTTTTAAAAATCATTAACTCTAGTTTTTTACAATCCTTTTTACTAAAGGTATATTACCATTAAATTTTAGTAAGTAGGCGCCCGAAGCTACATTGTTTAAACTGATAGTTGTTTGTGTTGTTGAGCTGCCTAATGAGATTTGTTTTAATATTTTACCGTTGATATCTATAAGCTGTATCTGATTATAAAGACCTGCCACAAACGCAACGTTAATGATATCTTGCGTTGGGTTTGGATAAATTTCTACTTTGTTGTCAGTTAAGGACACATTAACCACTCGTACCCCTAAGTCTGTTATTTTACCGTCAAAATCTTGTTGTTCTAATCGATAATAATTAATACCATTAATTGGTTTTTTATCATAAAAAACATAATTATTACCGGTTGTTGTATTTCCAAAACTTGCAACTTTACCAACAACATTAAACTGCTGCCCATCCACTGATCGGGAGATGATAAATTCTTTGTTATCAGTTTCAGCAGCGGTTTGCCACTGTAATTTAACAACTCCTGTGTTTTGAGGTGTTACATTATAGCTAAGTAGTGTAACTGGCAAAGTTACCTCAAAATAGGCCAGTGCTTTTGCCATAAAAGCTGTAATTTGTTCTTGAGGTGCAGTTTCTAGTGCAAATCCAAGAAAAATAAGTGCACCAGGGCTTGTTCCCGATCCAAATGTACCTTTATAGGCAATTCCGCCAAAACGTCCTGCGGTATTATAATTTAAAATTGTTGTTGCGCCGCCAAAAGGGCTGATATTATCAGGCCATGGTAGTGGATAATTCACTCCAATATTTAATGTTACGCCTTCAAATGGAGTTCCTATTACGCCTGACAAAGACGTGTCTGTGGTACTGCCGTCACTAACATAAGTTGCCTTCAGATAGTTATTCAAAAAAGGTATATCGTACTCAGTTGCAGCAGCCCGGTTTAAGTTGTATGCAATCTCTGCTCCTGTAATTAGCAGTTTTCCACCATTATCTAAGAAAGCTTTAACTTTTGCTTTATTTGTTCCGTTAAAAATTTTATCAGCGCCAGATTCGTCACCGTTAAACCATAACACAATATCGTAATCAGCTAATAAAATAGTTCCTGCGTCTATCATCTCGTCGGCAGCAGAATTAATTCGCATTGTGGCATTATTTCGTAACGTTTCAAAATAAATGGCAGCAAAATTGTGCGATCTTGATTTATAATCGTTAACTCGATCAAATGCGTCAACAATAAGAACCCGTGGCCCTGTTGTAATATTTACAGTTCTGCTATAAACATCACTTGGTACACTTTCAACATCAGGATTAACGCCATTTGGAACAACCGCAGTAAGTTTAAAATGAACTGCGGTGGTTGTAGGCACCACTAAAAATTGATCTGGGGTTAAACTGATACTTGTTGTGGCGGCTGTTAATGTAGATTCATCAGCAGCTAACGCCCAACCACTAAAATCGTCGTCTAAGGCATAATATAAACGATATCCTTTTAATGTAGGCTCTGTGTTGGCTTGCCATTTTACATTTACTACATTAGAACCTGCTGTACCTGTTACGTAATGTAGCGTTGGTAATGAAACTGACGGAATTACAACGCCGCCGGCAATTCTGTTCAATAAATTTGTCCAACGTGCAGCAGTCAAATTAGGGCAATCGGTAGCTTTAACATCACTATGGCCATATATGCCGCGGTCGCCATTAGTTCCTCTTCTAACTCTTGGAATATTATTTCTATTACAAACATCTATAGCTAGGTTTGCCGCAGCAACTAGCATGGGTTCGCTATCCCACATGGCCAAGTTAGTAGCTAAAACTTCATGTTCTGTACTTATGCCTGCACCATTCCATTGTGGCTGACCAGTTACACCTTGTGAATAAGCTCTATCACTTTCTCTCACTACCTGCGATATTTCACCATCAGAATTTCGAATAGCATAATGAGCGCTCACTGATGAACTGCAATCACTAAACCAAGATATTGCACCAGCATAAGTTCCGGTCGCCATATAATGAACAAAATAGTAATCGACGCCATAGCCGTTTCGCCCTGTGCCAAAATTACAAGTAGTCATTCTATTTATTGCAGTTGGATAATCGGTGCCTGATTGAGTAACATTTCCAACACTTTTATTTTTTTTTTCAGATGCGTTTTTATATTCTGGAATAACAATTGGATTAGCGTCAATTTGAATAATTTCTCTCCAAAGCGATACCGTTTTACTTCCGTTTTTGATCACATTGTAAAAACTTGTTGCCAGTGAAGTCTTCATTTCTTCGTTGGTTAAACCCGTCAAATCTCTTGTTGCCTCAAACCAATCCGCTAAATCATCCGATTTAGGTTTGCCTTTTTGATAATAGGCTAATAGCGCAGCTGCGGCTCTAATATTTGCTTTGGCTTCATTTTTTATATCCTCAACACTTGACTTCGTCAAACTTGCAGCAAGTGTAATTTGTTTCATATGATCCGATTCAATTAAACCCATCATTCCGTAAGAACCATAAAAAGAGGGGCCTGTTTGTGCCCAATTGCTTTGTACTTGAGCGGCAGCTTTCAATATGATTGCAGGTACTCGAAATTCAGCTGCTGCGTCATCGATATATTTTTCTGTTGTTGCCACAGACGGATGCGGACGATTTAAAATTTCGGCAAGGTGTTCATGGTCTTCGCCACCATGATCATATTCAATAACTACTCCTTGGGTTTTAGCTGATTTGTTTTGTTTTTCTATCGCCACTTTCCGGTCGCGGTCGGTATTTGAAAGAAAGTCGTTCATGTTTCTTTGCAAAAACACATCACCGTTTCCATAGACACTTTTTTTTATTGGCGAGCTTAAATTTTTATCTACCAATTTAATCAAGTCTTCGTTGGTTCTTTTGACTTGTGCAAATGCGGCAAATCCAATTGCCATGAAAGCCAATAATAGTAAAAGTTTTTTCATTCGATTTAATTTAATGGTTTTACAGTTTAGTTAGTTGATATTGCAGGAAAGAGCTTCTTTACTAGTTAAAACGCATGTTGCATTTAAACATAAAAAAGGAGGTAAAGCACTTAGCTTCAATACTGTAATTTTAATAAAATTAAAATTAAAACGCAAGAAAACGCAAGAAAAAAAATAAAACCGCAAATATTTGCGGTTTTATTTTTAAAGCCACAAGTCATTAAATTTAACTAAATGTGCCTAAAATAGTGTTTATGCTATATAGTTGTCATTTAGGCAGAATGGGGATATCAGTTAAAAAAAAAGCCAAGCATTAATTAGTGAAGGTATAACGATATTGACAGCCTCAAGTAAAACCCAATATGCCCAGGAAGTCGGAGGATCTGGCATATTTACGAGGTTGCTAGTAGACGCTTTGAGCGGGAGTGTAGCAAATCTAACTGCGCACTTCATTCCAGGTGCTGCCTATGCGCACATCGATCAGTCCCTTGGCTCTTGGGAACAGCGGCCCATCTTCAAAACAAATGTGACAAGCTTTACTACTTTGCGAAAGGTGCAGCCGCCTATCAGTCTTGAAGATTTAAGAAAGCTCAATGTGCTGTGATATTGGTTTTGAATTAAGGAAATGGTTCAAGTTTTTTCCAGTATCCTCACACTGATTCGTCCTTAAATGAATCAGAAGCTTTAAATCGTAAATAAAGCGGTTCAAGTTTTCCCTCGTATCGCCCACTTCCTAAAGCCTTGCAGAAATGCAAGGCTTTTTTGGTTTTAAGAAACTCATCTATTGTTTCTTATATGGCTTTTGCCCCATGATATTACCCGCAGGATCATAGTTACAAACCCAGATTTCGCTGCCATCTTTGCAGTAGGCAACGGCACAACCTACGGTTTTGGTGTTTTCCCAAACTATTTGGGTATAATGTCCCACCTTGTAAAAGTTTTTTTCCCAGTTTAGCGCCACGGTGTCAAAATCTTTCTGTTCGCTCGCCCAAGTATCTACTGCCTCTTGTGGAGTTCTTTTTTTGCCCATAGACCAATATAGGTTTTCGCCATATCGGGTGTTGCTGTGCTTCATTATACAACCTTGCGATTGCAGATTGTCTGCCCATTTTTGAGCTTCTGCCGCCAATTTATTAGACCATTTTAGCGGTGGCAGACCAAGTTTTGCACGCCAGTAGTTATGCCTTTCGGTTAGGCCTTTCATATTGGCAGGTTCAATGTCATCCTGTGTAGCTTGCGAGCTAAAATTAAAGCATAAAAAGCCTATCCCTGCCAATAAAAGCAAAAATAAATATCTATAATAAGCAGCAAATTTTGGTTGCATAAAGTTGAAAATTAGGTTGGTACGATTCGTTTCTAAAAACAAATATAAATCGTAAGCATCAAAAGCCAAACTACTCTCCCACTAAATAAGTATTTTCCTCGCTAACTACGTAATTTACAGAAATGGCTAAACCTAAATTGGTATTTGTTGTTCTGTATCGTGAAAAGGAACAACGGATGGGCGTTTTTCCTTCTTTATAAGCGGATATGTGAACTGTTATAACCGCAGTTCATTATATCCGACCGTTAATCATTAACAATTTATCTAAAACTTTTACAAATGGCAACATCAACAAACACCATGTTAAACGAGCTAATTGAGCTTAACAACGACAGAATAGCAGGTTTCGAAAAAGTACTATCAGACATTGATGACAGTAACATAGATTTAAAGGAACTGTTTCAGGAATATGCGGCGCAGAGCAGAAGATTTAGTCAAGAACTGACAACCATAGTAGCAGCAAGAGCCGGAGAGCCGGAAACGGGAAATAGTATAGCAGGTACATTGCACAGGGCTTGGATAGATGTAAAAGCGTTGTTTGGCGGTACAGATAGGGCAAGTATTTTAGCTGAAGCAGAACGCGGAGAAGATGCGATTAAAAAAGCCTATCATACTACAATTACCGAGGGCGGGCTTAGCGGAGAGGCTCTAGAAAGGGTAACCGAACAATCGCGAGCAATTGATAAGGCCCACGATACCGTTAAGGCATTAAGGGACATGGCAAAAAATTAATATCAAATGTTAAAACTTAAGAAATAACGAAATGATAGGAGATTATCTTTTAAAAAACAGAACATCGGGCACTAAGATGGCTACGGTGGCGGGTTTAAGCGTATTGGCGGGAGCAGCCTTATTATGTGCAATTCCACAAACCAGAAGAGCTTGCGGCAGATGGATAAATAACGCAGTTGACGGATTAAAGGGACGCATGGGCAACAATGGCAACGAAAGCGGAAACTGGAAACAGGATTTGGCAAATGCAGAAAAACTAAAAGGTCCGGTTGGAAAACGAAGAAACGCATCACAGATTAACGTACCTTCGGCCGGTACTTCGGCATGGAAAGATGAATGGTCTAGCGAATAATTTCTAAGGGAATATATATTGTATGTGTTTGTGTGTAAGCCGCCCTTATAAGAGCGGCTTTTTTAATGATGTTTTTCTAAACATCTTATTGTTCCACGCTGTTGTTATATCGTTCAAACTTCTAGTTATACATGAATAATTGTATTAAAACATATCTTTTTCTTGTGCTATGTATTTTTTACGGAGGGTTTGCCCATGCCCAAAAAACAGATAGCGCACAAACTATTCCCGACACTTTATTATTTAAGATACAACAGGCGCAAGCGGTAATTACCGAGGTTAACGCAGTAAATAAAAAAGGCTATCATTTAGAAGAACTATCCGCTTCCTTACAAGAGGTAAAAGAAAACATTGCACCGTTGCAATTGGATTTTAAACGGAAAAATGAAAAAATCGATACCAAAAACCTATTGAGCTACGAACTGCTTTTAAAAGATGCTAGCCAACGTTTGGCCCGATTACGGGAGATTTTGATGAAGAATAATAACGAGCTACAAAAGATGTCGGAGCAGGTGATTGTATTAAGCAAGGATACGGTTTTGGCCATCACCAAATCTATCGATAATGAAAAACGCTACTATCAGCAGCAGCTAACAGAAATTAAAAATCGTTTACAGCAAACCGGAAAACTTACAGGCGCAAATTTAAATCAGGTTGGTCGTTTGCTGGCCGATGTTTCGGCCTTAGATATTGTAGTGAACGACTTACGTGCGCAGGTAACCGAACATTTACAGCAGTCTGGCCGTATGGCACTTGGTAAAGAAGCTCCCCTACTATGGCATACCACTTGGCTTTCGCAACAAGAGGGAGGTATTTGGGAACATTTGCGCACCTCCTATCTTGGCCAAAAACAAATATTAACCTATTTTATTGAAACCTCATGGGATAAAAGAGTATTGGCATTGCTTTTGGCAGGTGCTTTTTTCTTTTGGGTTCACCGTAATTTTAAATTAGCCAAACGACCTGCGGTACAAAGAAAAGTGGGTACATTAACCTTTAATTATCTAAAACCATTTCCGGTGCTTGCTGCGCTTATTGTGGGCTTAAATATTGCACCGCTTTTCGAACAGGGCGCACCATCCCTCTACATCGAACTATTACAACTGCTATTGCTGTTGGCTATTACCATCCACCTACGTAAGGTATTACCGACCCATCAATTACAAGGCTGGTTGTTGTTGGTATTAGCCTATACAGCGCTGATTATATGTAGCGGCATCAATAGCGATGGCTTATTGTTGCGTCTACTGCTCATCGGTCTAAATGTTTTTTTCATTTACATGGGGTTAAGGCTGTTCCGTAAATTACGGATGCCCCAATTTCCCAAAAAATACATCAAAGGCGTAGTTGTATTTTTTATCATATTCAACGTCTTCGCCATTTTATTAAATATTTTTGGTCGGTTAAGTTTGGCCAAAGCGATGGGATTGGCAGGGGTTGTAGGTTTGGTGCAATTAATCTGTTTAGCCGTTTTTGTACAGCTTATCCTCGATGCATTGGAGCTACAACTTAAAATCAGTGCGTGTAGCAAAGGCCTATTTTCTCGGGTAGACCATCCCCGCACCAGAGCAACCACTAAAAAAGTTCTTTTATTGTTGGCTACGGTACTTTGGATCATCGTATTTCTTATTAACATGAGCCTTACCTCGGGCACTTTATCTTTTTTTGATACCCTATTATCTAAACAACGAAGTTTTGGTAGCATCCACTTTACTTTGGGCAATATACTTTTCTTTGTTTTAATCATTTACATCGCCAACAAATTGCAAAAAAATGTGCCCATTCTGTTTGGAGAAGGCACGTTGAGCTACGAAGGACAGGTAGAACAGAAAAGTTCTAAAGTGGCACTCATTCGGTTGATTATTATTGTGATTGCATTGCTACTGGCGCTAACTGCCTCTGGTTTGCCAATGGATAGGGTTACGGTAGTGCTAGGTGCTTTGGGTGTGGGTATTGGTTTGGGGATGCAGAACATTGTCAACAACTTTGTTTCGGGGATTATCCTGATTTTCGAGCGACCTTTTCGCATTGGAGATTTTGTAGAGCTGGCCGATAAAAAAGGCAGGGTAAAAGATATTGGCATCCGTTCTAGCATACTCCTTACCCAACAAGGCTCAGAAGTAATTATTCCCAATGGGGATTTGTTATCTGGCCGATTGGTAAACTGGACACTTAGCCACGATTATGTAAAGACCGAACTGTTATTTAAGGTAGCTTCGGAAACAGATTTAGATGCTTTAAGAAAAATTATAGACGAAGAAGCAGATAAGACCGAACATGGAATGGACCGCCTGCAAACAGAAGTACTTATCAACGCAATTGCGGCAGGAGCTATTGAAATTAAGGTGATGACATGGGTAGAAAATATCTATGTAGAACCAACTTTTAGGAGTGAACTGATGGGCAGGTTACTCAAAAAATTCAATGAAATTGGAATTAAAGTAATGTAAGCTAAAAATACTGATCTATGGTGATACCATAAGTAAGGTTTAGGTTTTCACTTTGGGTAATGCTCATCTTATTATAGGTAAGTGCTGTGGTTAGGCTAATCCATTTGCGCAGTTTAAGTGAAAGTTTATTTGAGGAGCGTATAATATAATCTTTACCATTTGAAAATGAATGCTGTACAAAATTGCTACCTTCAAACAAAAGCAGATCATTGATATTTAACCGATATTGCAATCGCAGAGAGTTTCTATAAGTATCATAGCTGCTATTTGAAAGTAAATTGCTGCTATCGAACAATATGCCATCGCTAAGATTTAGGTTAAAATTCTCACGGTCTATCAGGTTATAGGCAATGCCCAATCCGGCCTGCACTTGGTGGTTAATTTTAAGGGAATAACTGCTTGTGTAGTTCAGCAATCCCCAATAATAAAAATGGGGCAACGTTTTATAAAGATTAAAATTAAGGGTAGACGAAAAATCATTGTTGCTCAGTTGCCCATTCTGTTTTCCATAAAGCCAGCTTGTTGTAGCATTAAGTACCACATCCTGTTTTTTAATGCCAAGATTTAAGCCATTGTTAAGCAAATACGCATTTCCGGTATTGGTTTTATTGAGCGAACCCGTAGCATTCAACGCTAAATGATAAAATGTGCTGTCGTTATATTGCGCTTTAACAGAAAAAGAAAGCAAGGCAAAAATCAAGAGGAAATATCTGTTCATTGTTTAGAAAAACAGCTTAACGGCCGTTTAGTTTTACGAAGCTAAATGAGAGCTAACAGGTATTTAACTTTAAAAACAGGTATTGTACACTCGAACTTCCACAGCGTTGGATTGTTTTTAAATAACTATTAAAAAAAGGAGAAATGATGAAAAAGCAGATATTGATAATTGCCGCCATGACAAGTTTTTTGTGGTCGGCCTGTGGCTCTAGCAACAATCAACGGATGGACAAAAGAGATTCGCTAATGACGGATACCAATATAATGGATTCAACGGTTATAGATTCAACAACCATGGGGCGAAGTACCGATACCCCGGCATTGGGTACAGATAATATCCGAATGGATTCGATGAATAACAGTTCAAAACATTAAACAAAAGTCATGAATATACAAGAGAAATTTCCGTCGAACAACACAGACCCTAAAAAGGATAATGATAGAGAATTGGGCGGGCCAGAAAACAATAACGATAGGCCAAAAACGCCAGACGATGAGTTTGAGGATTTAGGTACTACCGAAGAAGAAACGGCTGACGAAAAACAGCAGAACACATCGGCAAGTAGAGAAGAGCTGCCGGAAATAGATACGGAAGAGGATTATCAGAACGAAAATGATAAACCCACCGATTTCGACATCGATGAAAGTACAGGTTAAAATTTTGTTTTACGAGGATTTAAATGAAGCATCTAAAAAGGTCGTTGCGCAAAGAAGATGAAGATATTGTAAAAGGTGCTATATAGTTAATCTTTAAAAGCTGATGCTGAAATAAATTCAGCATGACGGAATATCCCATTTAGCATCATCCTAAATTTATTCCGGGCATGTCTTGTATTACGCTTTACGATGATGATAAAGTGCCTTAAGGTATAACATCGTTATGTCCATAGTAAGTGAAAAAGCATTGGTGATAATAATGGGTAAATCCTCTAACAATAACCCGTACCAACACCATGTAGCATTTCCGAGTGCCAAAATAATGAACATAAAAGGCGAAACATGGGCAACCTTTTTCGTTTTTAATACTTTCAAAATTTGAGGTATAGCGGAAATCGCCGTAAGTGTGCCCGCTATAACGCCTATCAATAATTTTCCATCCATACCAATCTTTTAGTAGCTAAACATATTAAAGGGAATATCGTTCGCTCTGTTTTTAAAAAAGTAGTAAGTGGCACAAGTACGGTATATCTACTGATAAGTGTGCAAGAAATACTGTTTCTGTACTCATGCACAAACCTTTCGCTTGTTATTACTATTATCTAAATACTGCAAATGAGCCGATTTTAGGTGTTTGCAATATCGTTAACAAGCTAAATATAAATATCATGGACAATCAAAATCAAAACGAGCAAAACAGAGAAGGACAAGGTTCTTTTCAGCAAGGCCAAGAACAAAGAGAATCGCAATCTAATCAAGGGATACCTACTTCGGTAGGAGGAAACAGAGCTTACGAAAACAGCGGGCAACAGCAAAATACCAATACAGAGAGCCATGTGCAACGCCCAGAAAGCGGCATGCGTGATGACGCGGATTCGAGAGTGAGAGATATCGACAATGAAGGAGAGGAAATTGACGATGAAGGTGAGTTTAATAACAACTCGAACTGGACAAGAGAAGAAGGTTTAAGCGATGAAGAACGTAGAGAATCAGAAGAAGAAGATTTAAATGGCCGTCATTCCGGCGACAGTTCAGTTCTTTAAACGTAAAGGCCACCCAACAAAAAGCTGTTGTTTATTTATAGGGGTGTCCAAAAAGTCTACCCGTCATTTCGTACTTGATACGGAATCTCCTTGATAGAAGCATTAAAGCCGCTTTAAGATCCCGAACTAAATTCGGGATGACGACCGTAGGATTTTTTGGACAACCTTTTTTATTTTCCGGTTTCCGAATGTGGTGCATCCACAGGTTTTGATTCGGGAGAACCTTTTTGCCGCAGGTAAATCGTTAAAAACACAATGGCAAAAACAGAAAGAAATTCACTCTGCCAGTTTTGAAACGTTTCGAACCAAAAACGGGGATTGGTGAAAAACGAAATCGCTCCAACCATAGGTTTGCCATCTAATAATTGCTCTGTGTTAAAATCTTTCCAACTGCCATAAAAATGCATGGTCCAACTGGCTATAAACAATATACCAAAAGCAATGGATAACGAACTGCTATATAGCTTCAGCCACCATCCACCCTTTTTAACAGGCAATGGCGCATCGGGACCTGCTACCGGCTCACGGTCTACTTCTTCTTTTTCATCTAAACTTTTCGACTCTGCCGAACCTTTTTGCCTTAGGCCTATGATTAGCAATACATACAAGGTCATTTGCAAAAATTCGCTTTCGAAATTCTCGAAAGTGGCAGAGATAAAATGTCCACTTCTTAGATAACCCACAAAGCCGATGGTTTGCTGATAATCCTGCAACAATTCTTTGTTATAGGTTTTCCAACCGCTAATGGCCTGTGCCGTCAACGTAAATATAAATAAGCTCAAAAAAACAATGCTTAAGCTGTTTCTGTAAAAATAACTGTGTTTTTTCATAGCTTTAGTATGGTATTGTCTGTGTTTTTGGTTTTGAGCTGGGGTCTGTTGCTAATCTGTTACAAACCACAACGTCCAAGCCGAAAAGGGTTTCATTAAATTAACTGTTTTAATGGTCTAATTTTAAGGTCTACAATGGCACAACGCTCTGGCTGGGCCAATACATACAGCACACTGTTTGCAATATCGTTGCTGTGCAGCATCTCCAATTCTTCTATCTTGCGCTGTTTTTCTGCTTCGTCCATTTTTTGCATGGGCGTACTGACTGCTCCGGGTTCAATTAGCGTTACATTAATGTTCTTTTGATTGACTTCTTTCCTGAACGATTCGCAAAACCCCTGAAGCGCAGATTTTGTAGCTACATATACCGAACTTTTCTCTCCTCTTTCATCAGCACTCATAGAACCAATGTTGATGATATGTCCCCAACCTTGTTTTTCCATTCTTGTAGCGGCCTCGTTACTACACGCCAAGTAGCCCAATAAATTGGTTTTTACCGCATATTCCCAATCTTCATAGTTTCCTTTTAAAATACTGCCATAACCTATCGCAGCATTGTTAATCAAGATGTCTAACCCACCCCAATGTTGGTCTATACTTTCGAATAATTGTTGGATATCTCCATTTTTGGAAACATCAACGCTCATGCCGTATACTTCGATTTCCTCATGCTGATTTTTGATTTTTTCCAGTGCTGCATCAAGTTTATCCTCATGACGGCCAATGATGTACAGTTTTACGCCATATTTAGCCAATAACATGGCCGTAGCTAAACCTATGCCACTAGTGCCGCCTGTAATCAGTGCCCGTTTTTGGGCCAATTGTGATGTAGAAAAAAGATTTTCCATGTTGTTTTATATATGATGTTAATGTTTAGATGGCGATTGGCTAATTTTTAATGGATAATCGCCCTTATCTCCAGCTATTTTCTGCATCAGCTTTAATACGTTAATAGCTTCTGTCAAATGGTGTTTAAGCGTTAGTAGTTTTTCGACGCAAACTGAGCCAGTTTTTGGTTACTTTCGGTGCTACTGGCTTTATCGAAAAGGCTGACCGCTTTTTCATGTTCGCTCACCATTAATTTGGCGTAATAAAGATTTCGTTCATCTTCTTTTAGCGAATCCAGTTTAGATAATATGGCTTTTTGCTCCGCAGGTAAGGTTTGTGGCAATGTAATTTTTTGCTGTTTCACTAAATTGGCCAGCTCACGTTGTGCCATGGTATGGTCTTTCACCATAATGGTAGCCAAATTTTGTATATCACGGTTTTCCGTGTGCTTAATCATGTGGGCACTGCTTTCAATTTCCATCATACTGCCTATGGCAGCCTGCGTGGCAAATTCGTTCGGGCTACCTTTTTCCAGTGCCTTATCCACTGGCTGTTGTGCAATTTGTTTTAAATCGTTTTGGCTGCTCGGATTGGGATTTTGCCGGCATGAAACCATTATTGCCATTGCCAAGAATGTAAATGTATAGGTGAAATATGCTTTCATGATATTCTTTTGTCTACTCAACACCAAGTATTGGCAATGGGTTTAGGGTGTGGCATAAATCGGGTATTCGTTACCTTCCAAATGCACCAACTACCTATGTCCACGTAATAAGTACGCATTTTATAGAGCTATCGAACTTTTCCAAGGCTTCGGCTATTTATCATAAGCAAGCTAAAACCTAAATTATGAATACAAACAATAATCACTCGGAAGATGAACGTCTACCGCAACAAGAAATAGGCTCGCAGATTGATGTGGTAGAAAAATTATCATTGCCAGATGAAGCTGTTGCCATCGCGTTTTTTCCGATAGTAAAAGACAGGCTACTATCGGTAAATAAATGGGCAGAACTGGCAGGAACGGAAATGTCTGCTTTTCAGTTAACAAATGCTTTTGGCAACCCCGTAGACAGGCGAGCCGAAGTGGGCGATTATCTTAGAATAGATATCCCCGGCCCGGGTACAGGATTGGGCAAAGGTTACGATTGGGTAAAAATCGAAGAGATTACCATGGAGAGCGAAGTGGGAATGGATATGGTAACAATGAGAGTGCGTCCGGCAGATAATCCGTTATCGGCCAGTAACGAAACTGCACATTTTCTTACAGAGCAGGCCACTTCTACCTTTCTGGTAAAACGTGTAGGCAGACATATTTATGCTGAGGAACATGGCAGAAACGAACAGGCAAACACCTATACCAAAGATACTGTGGACAATTTGCGCAACCTGTTTGTGGGCTGGGCAGCTACGCTCGGGTTTTCGTACCCGCAATGGAAGGCATTGGTAAAAGGTTTAATTCAATTTACAGCAGATGAACAAGAAAACAAATAAAAGAGACGGGAACAGCACATCTGTTTGGGAAAGTGCTTTTACATCCCTTACTTCCAAACAGAAAATTAATGATACTTATGATGTGGTTATCGTTGGTGCGGGCATTACAGGTATCAGCACTGCTTTAGAACTGCAAAACATAGGTTTAAACTGTTTGGTAACAGAAGCCAATTATATTGGCAGTGGAACTACGGGCGGCACTAGTGCCCATCTAAATACCTTTTTGGATGCCACTTATCCAGAAATTGAAAGCGATTTTGGTAAACAGGCCGCCGTTTTGATAGCGAAAGCAAGTAAAGAAGCCATTGCTAGCATCAAACAAAATGTGTCAACTTATCAGATTTCGGCCGATTTGGAAGACCGAACTGCCTACCTTTATGCGGAGGATGAACAGCAGGATAAAATGCTCGAAGATATTTTTGAAGCATCCAAACGGGTGAAAATAAAAGTTAAAAAAGCTACCGATGCCCCTTTTCCAATGGCCTATACCAGTGCATTGATTTTCGATGAACAGGCACAGTTTCATCCCATCAAATACCTTAACGGATTGGTAAAAGCATTGCTGAAAAAAGGCGGACAGATTTTAGAACAAAGCCCCTTTTTAGAAAGCAAATTTGAGGAAGGCCAGCATCTTATTAAGCTGTCGAACCATTTGGTAAAAGCCAAACATTTAGTTTATGCTACACATACGCCACCGGGCATTAACCTTTTAAATTTTAGGTGTGCGCCATACAGAAGTTATGTAGTGGCCGCCAAACTAAAAGATGCACCATATCCTGATAGTTTATGGTATGATATGCAGGAGCCTTATCATTATTGGCGTACACACGTGATAGATGGCGAACCTTATCTGTTGGTAGGTGGCGAGGACCATAAAACGGGGCAGGGAAATCCAGAAGAAGCCCTAGAGAACCTGAAAACATACGTTAAACAATATTATGAGGTAGAAGATTTTCCGTTCGAGTGGTCATCACAATATTATGTACCTGTTGATGGTCTGCCTTATATCGGGCAGATGCCCATGAGTGATGAACCTACTTGGATAGCTACCGGATATAACGGAAATGGTATGATTTGGGGCACAATGAGTGCAAAAATCATTGCAGATTTAATTACCGAACAAAAAAACGAATATGCCGACCTGCTTAGCCCATCACGCCTAAAACCTGTTGCCGGATTTTCGGAATTTGTAAAAGAAAACGCAAATGTGGCATGGCGGTTTATAGCCGACCGTTTTACTGCCGAACAAATAGACGAAGTCGAAGCTATGGAACCTCTAGCCGGTAAAGTGATTGATACGAGTTCGGGCAAAATAGCTGTCCATAAAACAAAATCGGGGAAGGTTAAAGCTATAAGCGCTGTATGTACCCATGCAGGTTGCATTGTTAATTTTAATCCTTTAGAGCAAACTTGGGATTGCCCTTGCCATGGCGGGAGATATAATATAGAAGGTAAGGTGCTCACCGGGCCACCATTGAAAAATTTAGACAATGTTAATTGGGATGAATTAAAATAGTGATGTTGCCTAAACAGGGCTAGTTTAAGCCTTATCCATTAGCATTGCTAATTGCTTGATAAAGTTAGCTTGTGCAGGGTTAATTTTGGTGAGTGCGGTCTCTAAATCAAACCACTCGCCCCTGTCTACTTCAGGAATTTCCATTACTTTGCCTGTGCCCGGTGGCCAAGCTATGGTAATATAGTTACTTACAATGGTTGCAGCATCTATATCTCCCTCTACGGCCCATGCGTACACCGTTTTACCGCCTTTCTGCGTAATGGGTTCTAAAGGAATAAAATAACCTTCAATAACTTGTCCCGTTTCTTCCTGAAATTCTCTTTTGGCGGTTTCCAAAGACTCTTCCCCCAAACCAAATTCACCTTTGGGTATCGACCATGCGCCTATATCCTTGTTCTTCCAAAAAGGCCCACCGGGATGCACCAAAAATACTTCGGCTGCTTCCCTACTAATTCGGTAAAGTAAAATGCCTGCACTGGTTTTCATTGTGGTTTATTTTTCTAGCTCAATCCAAACGGGAGCATGGTCGCTGGTTTTCTCCCAACCTCGTACATGGCGGTCTACACTGCCCGCTTTAAGCCTGTGTTTTACTGCCGGGCTTAAGAGCAAATGATCAATCCTTAGACCTGCATCCCTGCCATACGCATTTCTAAAATAGTCCCAAAAAGTATAGATTTTTTCATTGGGATATAGGGTGCGTATCGCATCTGTCCAACCTTGCGCTACCAGTTCATGAAAAGCGGCACGGGTTTCGGGCCTAAACAGCGCATCGTCTACCCAACGTTCTGGTTTATATACATCCAAATCTGTTGGCATGACGTTAAAATCTCCAATCAATATGGCGGGGAGTTGCTTTTGCAACAACATGGCCGCTTGCTGCTGTAATCTGGCAAACCATTTCAGTTTATAATCGAATTTAGGCCCCGGTGCCGGATTACCATTGGGCAGATAAAGGCAACAGATCAGCAAATCATACACAAAAACTTCCAAATAACGACTTTGGATATCCTCATCATCGCCAGCCAATCCCCTTTGGATTTCCTTCATATTGGCATCTTTAGAAAGTACAGCTACGCCATTCCAACTCTTTTGTCCGTGCCAAATGGCATAATAACCTGCATCCTCAATGGCCTGTAAAGGGAATTTTTCTTGTGGAGCTTTGAGTTCTTGTAAACAAACAATATCGGGTTGCGCCTCAGCCAACCAACGGAGCAATACCGGTAGCCTGCCGTTAACACCATTTACATTATAGGTTGCTATTTTCATTTGTATGCTTCAACAACGGAAGATACGGATTGTTTCATGGATTTCACTGTCAGCCATTGTTTTAAATCTCTTTTGGAGCAATAAAAACCTAAGCATTTCAAAATTTTCAAACAATAGGGGCAAAAATTCGATTACTTAAATATGAACATTAATCGAACCTTTCTTTTTGGCGCACCCCATTTTTTGATAGGTATCCTGATACTGTTATCTTGCCTGGTGGCCTGCAAAAACAGTCAATCTGAACTCGGTGCACTTGCGTTTAAGGCATCCAAAAACAAGATATTTAAAGCCGTAAATGAAGAGGCTCTTACCGAAAACCTGAAACAACGTTGCGAGTCGCAAGCTAAGGCTTTCAGAAATCCAAAGTTCTTACAGGCATTTTATGCAAAGCATAATTACTCGCCTGTATTGCTGTCTAAAGTTTTGGCCAATGGACAACTGGATAACATTATAGCTATTTTGGCTAATGCCAATTCGCATGGGCTAAACCCAAAAATGTTTAAAACAGATCAGATGCAGGCACTTTACAATCAAATGCGCAACAAAAACGAGGTAACGGATATTGATAAGGCCCATGCCCTACTTTCGGAACTAGAGTTATTGTTGGCCAATGGCCTAAGTGATTATAGCAATGCGATGCAATTTGGCGCATTAAGCCCTAGAAAGATCTATGCGCAATATTATACCGAAACCAAACGTCCCGATGAAAAGAGTTTCTTTAATATGCTGGAAGCCGATAACCCTAAACAATTTTTGGATAGTGTACAGCCCAAGGATAAGCAATATTTGGCATTACAGCAGGCTCTTAAAAACCAGTCCAACTCATCTAGTCCAGATGGAGAAGAAATGCAACGTATCTTGATCGTAAACCTAGAGCGGTTGCGATGGAAGAACAAGCCACAGGAAGAAAAATATGTTTGGGTAAATATTCCCGATTTTACCTTAGATGTAATGGAAAACGGCAAGTCGGCACTACACATGAAAGTATGTGTGGGAGAAGGCAGAAACCAAAATTACAAAGATAAACTGATTGAATACGATGAACGTGGGCTGAAAAAAGATCGTCCGTTTAATAGGGAAACCCCACAGTTAAATAGCTTAATCCATAGTGTACAGGTTAATCCTGTATGGAATATTCCACAAAGCATTGCAAGCAACGAAATTGCCAAATATGCGGCTGCCGACCCGTACTATCTGGCCAACAATGGCATAGATGTTTATCTAGACGGGCAAAAAATAGAAGATCCCGAAACCATTGATTGGACTGTGGCTGGTGCGGGCAAGACGTACCGCTTTAAGCAACGCCCCGGAGAAGAAAATTCCCTAGGGAAAATTAAATTTCTTTTTAACAACCAAAGCAGTGTCTATCTGCACGATACCCCTGCCAAACAAGCGTTTAACAAACAGGTAAGAGCAGTAAGCCATGGCTGTGTGCGTGTAGAAAAACCATTGGAACTGGTGCGGGCATTATTTGGTGGTGGCAGCACCTATCAGGCCATCGATAAAGCCATGCAAGAAGGAAGGCCACAGGCAAAAGACATTGCCCTGCCCAACAAAGTGCCTGTATATTTAACTTATGTTACCTGCTGGCTGCAGCCATCTGGCAAATTGGAGTACCGCAAAGATATTTACGGATTGGATATTGTACTATATACCCATTTAAAACAATTGGGCTAAATTTTCAGTAACTTGGTCTAATCCATTTGGCTCGTTTGAAGATCATTGGCAAAATCGGCGGCTAAAGCTTCGTTCAGATATTTAGATTGATAACTTTCAACCGATTTATTAATAAACAGCACTGTCTTGTCTTCAATGGTCTTTATCACCTTATCGGCAACATCAGGAGCAACTGCCGGGCAACCCTGGCTACGTCCCAAACGCCCTAAGGCCTTAATGGTTCCCGAACTTACATACGGAGCGCCATGTACCACAATAGATCTGTCTCTGGCATTAGAATTATAGCCTTCGTCCATGCCATCTAGTTTAAGCGATTTGCCATGTATGCCCCTATATACCTCTCCGGTAACGTAAAAACCCAAACTGCTCGAAAAGGAATTGTTCATGTTCGAGAAATTGGTAGCTTCGTTGCCGCCACTGTTCTGGCCATGGGCCACCCAGGTGTTCAGCAACAGTTCCTTTTTATCAAGGTCGATGATATAGAGCCTTTTCTGGGTACTCAGCTGGTCAAAATCGGCAATGCTCAAAATCGGTTTAGAAGAAATGCGTCCAGATTGCTTTAGGTTGTAAAAACCGGTAACGGCTTTCTCAAAAACGGGCAATGACAAACCGGCCTCTTTTAAATGAAGGTCAACATAAAGGTTGTTGATATACTTGTTATAAACGCTATCGGCAGCTAGAGGTGCTTTGGCAATCGATTTTATCTCAAAATCTGTGTTTGGCCTACGTGCAGAAACTAACAAAAAGACGAGCACTAATCCCAATACGCCTAATCCCAAAAGATTCTTTCTCACTATATCTATTTTTTTTAAAGGTTAGGTAGGATGTATTATCGATAGGCTCTTGAGATTTTATGCTATTTTACATTACAAATGTAAGATGATTATACCTTAGTTGGGTTAAGTGTTTATAATTCTTGCGGTTAAATGACATTTTGTTTGTTGGGCAAGTTCGCTTAAAGCGCTTTTTGCAAAAAAAACTCCCCGTAAGAAAATAACCATACGGGGAGTTCAACAACTTTAAGCAAATGCTTATTTGTTTACAGCAGTTGCTTTATCTATCAAGAAACCTAAAGCGGCCCTATGTGCCTTGGTCTGTTCATCGGTACTTGTAGCCGTAGCTAATTGGCCCTTAATCCTTAATAAGGTAGAAAGTGCCGCAGCTTTACTGGCATTATCATAACCACCGGGAGCAGCAATAATGGCTGTCATTGCCTTTACATATTCAGTTTGTAGGTTCTGGCGGAATAAATTTACATTGCTTTTCAAATCAGCTGCAAATATATCGTCGGTCAAATCGTTCATTACGCTAGCTACCGAATAGGTGTTGCCATATAAACCACTGTTATTAATCCTGGTTAATGTACTCGGGTGTAGCAATTGCGCCAAAGTGCCCAACTGTAAAGATAGGAAGGTACTTTGTGGTTTGACATCCTCATTATTGCCAAAGAAACCAAATCCCCTACGCTGAATTTGCAAGTAAGGGAATAAAGTTTTATCCGCTTCGAAAGCATTAGGAGCAAACACATAGGTGCTTAACAATGCCAGCGCCTTCTTTTGATAAGCCTCCGGTACCGGTGTAAAAGGGGTCGTAGTAGTTTGTTGTCCCACAAAGCTACGGTCTACATAAACACCTCCAATGTAGCGGCTCAATGCAGCAGCAATACTGGCACGCTGTCCGTTTAACTGCTGGTAACGGCTACGTAATTCCTGATAACTCTGGTTGGGCCTGCTAAATCTGTCCTTAAGTTTGGGAATCATCGTATTGATCAGTTTAAAGCGGTCTTCGCCATAAGCCACCATGTCATTGGTATGGTCGTTCACATTCACCCTCGGATCTATACCGCTGCCCGGGCTACGCATATCATCGGCATCATTACCAAAAGCCAATTGCGGATCGGTGCTTCTGCTCAAGATTTTATTTAAGCCAGCTTCTTCCTCTTTTTCGTTAAAAGGTGTGTAGCCATACTCAATGGCCCATAAATCATACGGCCCTGCTTTAGTGGTATAATAATCGCCCTGTTTGCTGCGGTCACTACTCACGTTAATGGCAGGATAATCCATTACAGAGCCTTGCAGTCCAATTTTATGGGTCAGTTTGGTATCGTTCATTTGTGCCGGACTTAACATCTGGCTGGCTTTCATATTATGGTTTAAGCCCAAGGTATGGCCCATTTCATGCATAATCAGATAATATAGAAACTGCTTATGCATTTCTTTAACGGTTGCTGCCCTTGCCGCTTCAGATACATTGGCATCTAAAACTTCTATGGCTGCCAAACCTGTTTGGTATTGCATGCTCAGTTCTTGCGCCAAAGAACAGGTAGCAGTATGATTTTTGCCATAATTTTGCGCACCCTGTGTTAATGCCAAGGCTTCTATCGGGTTTTCCCAAGGCAAGTTCATCGGCATAGCTAAGCCGCCGTTATATAGATCGTCCTGTACAGCTATGCCCGCACCAGATTTCCATTCCACTGTAATATCGGCACCTAATATCTGACCGGTTAACGGGTTGTAGAAACTTGGCCCAATTGCACCATAAGAAGGGTAAGGTGAAGACACCCAGCGGATCACGTTATAAGAAATGTCCGAAGGATCCCAAGCGGCATCATCCGGCATCTGTTTCATCACAATGGCATTCTTAAACCCGGCCTTCTCAAAAGCCTCGTTCCATTTCTCGCCGGCTTCCTTAATAATTGGGCGGTACTCTAGGGGTGTAGTGTTTTCAATCCAGAAAACAATAGGTTCTACCGGCTCGCTCAACTTCGCTTTAGGGTCTTTCTTTTTCAGGTGCCAGCGGCTAATAAAGTCTTTATATGGCGTAGCCGATACCGAGGTTAGATTATCTACCTCTGCACCAAAGTAGCCCACTCTCGGATCATCCCTACGGGGCCTGTAATCGTTCTGGGGAACCTCCAAAAAAGAGTGCTGCATTTTAATGCGCACATATCTTGCATCGGTAATGTCTTTACCACCGCCATTTAAAGGCATGGGGTTATCATATGCCAGATCTACCACTACATCGGTATTGCCCGGAAACGATTTTACATTCTGGTATTTTGACTTGGCCGTATTTAAATTGCCCAGGTTAAAGATAGCTCCCGGAGGTAGCCCCGGACGCGTAACAGGTTTAACAGGATCAAGTTTATCTCCCAAAAACAGACCATCTGCGGCCAACAGATAGCCTTCATCATCTTTGGCACTAAACTTATCGGCAAAAAACACCGCATCAGAAATGTCCACATTGGCCGCTTTGCTCACCGGATTGGCGGGGTCATAGTAAAAATTGGTATTCTTCTCCAGAAATTCAATTTTATCATCAACCTGTTTAATGTGGAACAGCTTGGTCTGCCTAATCATGTTCTGGTTAAGGAATAATCTGGTTGGCCCGCCCATCGAAAAGCTTTGATAGATATAGTCTTTCCCCAATTGCTCTTTCTTGATGTACAATTGCAGGCTACCTGTTACGGTATCTCTGTAAAGGGTAAACAGACCGTCAATCTTCTTGCTCGATTTAGTCTTATCGGCTACGGTTGGTTTTGGGGGTGTTGTTGGTGCCGCCACCTTTTTAGTGGTGTCGGCTGGCTTATCTGCCTTTTTCGTTTCCTGTGCCCCGGCACTGAACGCAAACAGCGCCGCCGCAGGAATTAACCATAAATGTTTTTTCATTTTTAAAGTTAGTTAAGATTGTATCGGGTTCAGCGTGATCGGAAATGGGTTCATCTCCGCCCAATAATTTTAGCAAGTTAATCAATTGCCATTAAAATTTAAATAGAATTGTGTTTTAGGTGAAATTCGCTTATTCTGACGATTTACATTAAACGGCTGGTTAATTATATAAAAATCTGCAAGGTTTAAAAAACGTACCTTTGCTATATGAAAGTATTTGTTTTAAGCCTTAGCCTTTTGTGGGTGTAGATTTTCAGCCAATCTAAGTGATCTGAAAACATTTTAAAACCATTTTTGCTTATCTTTGGCTAATAAATTAAAAATAAGAATTATGTTAAAAATTGACGTTTCATGGCTCTTTAAAGCCGTATTGACCCTGACTTTTTTGTTAGGCTTCCAGAAAACAAATGCACAACTGGCAGCAGGAGATATTCTCTTTACCGGAATTGATACACAGCCGGCGGTATCTACCACTGGCCCAAGATTTGATCGGGTATCTTTCGTTGCCCTAAAGGAAATTCCCGTAGGCACGGTAATCTACTTTACAGATAGGGGCTATAAGGCCGGAACATGGTTTCCCGCCAATGCGAATACCGAAGGAACGGTACGTCTTACCATTACCAGTAAAATTAATGCTGGAAAAGAAGTATCATTGATCCTAACACCGGGAAATTATGCCGCTACGATGGAAGGTACGAGTATTGGCAATCTTGTATTGCAGACCTCCCGCCTATCACTAGGCAATAGTGGTGATCAGCTTTTCGCTTTCACAGGTGGAAATGGCGAACCTGGCGGTGTTGGTGCTGTACTAATTGCGGGATTACACTGGAACCTGGTACAGAAAGGCACTACCAATAACTATTCGTTGGTTAGTACTGATGCAGGCTGGGACAACCTTACCCAAGCGGGTCATCCGCAACCTGACCTAAGTACGAACAATTCTGACATTCCTCCAGGTTTAGTTGCCGGACAAAGCGCCTTTTGGCTAGGTTCGCGGATAACGGTTGCGACTGGGTACAATAACAATATAGAGTCCGCTGCATTTAACGGAGCTGGCAAGCCTTACAGTACTAGCGCCCAGATTCGTACGGCGGTACTGAACAGAAACAATTGGACAAGGTTTTATTTTGGTGAAACCAATACCGAAGTAACGGTGCCCACAGGTCATTTCACAACAGTGCTGCCTGTTAAACTAACTGAATTTACCGCTAGCCTTAGTAAATCAGGTGTCTTAAAGGCGAATTGGAAAACCGCTTCGGAAACCAACAACAGCCATTTCATTTTACAAGCCTCTCAAGATGGCGAATCTTGGAAAGATTTGATCGTTAAAAAAGCTGATGCCCATAATGCGGCCGGTGGAACTTACCAAGTGGAGGTCAACATAGGTACGCTTACTGTGGCAGGGTTTGGCCTATTGGGGATACTACTGTTGCCATTCTCCAACAGACGTTACCGCTTGCTCGCATGTCTTGCGGTAGCTGTTATTTTTGTTACCTCGTGTGCTAAGAATACAGAAACAAACCAAATTGACTTGCATACGGACAAAACACTAGAGGTTGGTAATGTAATCTATGTTAGATTATTACAGGTAGATCTTGATGGTGCGTCTACTTATAGTGAAACTCTATCGGTAAGGGCCAAGTAATTAGATATATCTCTATTGAAAACAGGGCAAGTTGGGCACACTTACCCTGTTTTTCTTTTAGCGAGTTTCTTGTTTTCCAGACTACAAGATATTTTTCAAGATTTCCCCTTATTGCTTCATAACTCATTCATTAATTTAACTAAGCCCAAACGAAATAGCAGGTTGACGGCATATATAAAAGCCAACGAATTTATAAGTTGAAAAGCTACCTTTGCTACATGAAAGCATTTGTTTTAAGCCTTAGCCTTTTGTTGGGCATTACCTGCGTAAAAGCCCAAACCACCGTTACCATCAAAGAAGTAGTAAATTATGTGGGCAAAGAAGTTATCCTGTGCGACTCGGTATATAGCGCAAGAGCAATGGAAAGTATTAGCCTGTTAAACCTAGGCGGCAAATTCCCTAAGGAGGTAATTACCCTAGTGATTTTTAAATCTGATAAACGCAAATTTAAAAAAGAACCCGTTCAACTATTTGAAAACAAACGCATCTGCGTTACGGGCAAGGTTACCCTGTTTAAAGATAAGCTACAAATAGTGGTGAATGAGCCAAAGCAGATTAAAGTAAATTAGTTGGTGCGGTGATAACACCGACCAAAGGGTAAAAAGCACCTTTCTTGCTTGTAGCTCTATTTTATTCTCCCTTATTTCCCATTCCCAAGTTTATAACCAACGCTTTCCCTCTCTATCGGCTCGGATTTTTCTATTTTCTCCTGCAAACGGTCAATGTAGGTGAAAAGCAGGTCGATGTTTTTGTCTTGGTTGCCCTGTTTATGGGTTAATTTGGTAATGGCGTGTTTTATTTCGGCTATCTCTAAATGTAAATGGCTGGTATCTGCCAAAAGCTGTCTTATCTTGGTAAATACACGCATAATCTGGATATTTACCTGTATTGCTTGTTTGCTATTAAGTATGCTTGATAACATCAGTACCCCATGTTCGGTAAAAACCATTGGGAGGTACTTTGTATGTTCGCCATGTTTTAAGGTGCCAATTTGGCTCCTTAAGATTTGATATTCTTCTTTCATCACTACCTCATCAGGAACAACATTAATATTTGGTGCGGTTTCTTTTTTAGGCATGTTGAGTTGGCGTTAATTAGTTTAGGTTAAATATAATAAAAATTCTCAAACGCATCTGCGTTACGGGCAAGGTTACCCTGTTTAAAGATAAGCTGCAAATAGTGGTGAATGAGCCAAAGCAGGTAAAGGTAAACGAGCCATTATAAGAGTTATTCAACTATTTAAATGGATTGACAATCTTTAGCTTTTTTTCAATTATTTGACCATTGTTCAAATCTTCCGAGTACAATACGGAACAGCCGGTTTCTAGAGCCGCTGCAATAATCAAACTGTCATAAAAAGAAAAACCGTAGCGATTGGCTATATGGGCAGCGGATAATATCGTTTCTTTCGAATTGATTGTTAGCTGGCTATTTCCGCAACATTCATCAATTGCCTTTGGCTGCATCTGCATAGCTAAAACCAAATTTTTTGGTAACGATATTGGTCAACTCTTGAAGTACCTGCGTACCTATGAAGCTATTGTTGTTTACAATAAGCTCTTGCGCTGTTAAACGTTTCTTTTCTTCGGTAATTGAGTAAGCGTAAAGCAGGATGTTAGTGTCCAAAAAAACACTATCGTTCATTTGCTTCTTCACGGTTGAACTGATAACCATTTGTATCTATCGCCAGTGCATTAAACGTTGCGGCTTTTCTCTTTTCTTTTTTACTTTCAGAAATACTATAAACAGAAAACCCGAGATATTTTCCTAAGTCTTTTAGGGCAGCCAAAGTTTTACTGCTTTTGTATTTTATAACTGCTTCTTTCATAACCTTTGATTAAAACAAAATACGCTTTTTTACAAATATAATAAAATTCCTTTAGGGAGAGATGTCGTAGACAGAGGGGCGCATCTGCGTTACGGGCAAGGTTATCCTCTCTGTCTTGTAGACATCTCCCCAAAGGGAAGAAGAAAACCTATATAAAGATAAGCTACAAATAGTGGTTAATGAGCCTAAGCAGGTAAAGGTGAATTAGTGTAGTAGTAACACCGGCCAAGAGACAAATGAAAGTTTAAATCTGTGTTGATACGTTTTTTAAAGATGATAGATCCATTTAGCCCTGGGTTAAAATCGCAAGGCTATGAATAACTCACCAATGCAATCATCAACCCCTCGTATTAAGAAATCCCCAACTACTATAAAAAACCAACAAACAAAATCCCTATCTTTATACCGGTACAGACGAAACGTTTTTCGTCATACTGCAATTAAAACGTCTCAGATAGCTCTAAATCAATAGATATGAAACTTAAATTAACTTGCTTTTTACTGCTTTTATCCTTTATTACATTTGCGCAAACCAATAATGCGCTTAGGTTTAATGGTGTAGATAATTATGTAAAACTTAATCAGGTTCCATCGATGTTCAACGATATCGCGAACAGCGATTTTACGATAGAGACTTGGATAAATCCACAAGGAAACAATACTGCTAGAGTGTTTTTTGCACAAAAAGATAACTTAAACTTTGTATCGGTATTGTTGAACCCCGATAATAGAGTGTATTTCTATGTAGTTAGCAATGGTACGACCAATTCCACCTCTACAATTAACGCTTTGAATTTAAATCAATGGCAACACATTGCTGTTAGTTGGAAGGCAGATACAAAAGAGTTGAATACTTACATTAACGGGGTTGCTCAAAATACTACTTCAGGCGGCAGCAGCTCTGCAGGTACTAATAATACTGCGGTTCTGGGAGCAAGATCTGATGGAACCTCACAATTCCTTAATGCGAGCTTGGATGAATTTAAGATTTGGGGAAAGGTAAAAAGCCAATCTGAAGTTGCCAACGGTATGCTGGCGATTGATGTGGATGATCCCAATCTTAAACTCTACTATAATTTTAACCAAGGTACAGCCAATGGCAATAACAGTGCTTTTACACAACTTTTAGATCAAAAGGTACCCGCAAATAACGGCACATTAACAAACTTTCAGCTTAGTGGCACGAATTCAAATTGGATTGCCTCGCCTCTAAATGTTGTATTACCAGTTAAAATGGGAAGTTTTGTGTTAAATAGGGAAGTTAATGCCGTAAGTTTAAAATGGAGTACTTTAACAGAGTTGAATAGTGATTATTTTACGATCAGTAGATCTTCAGATGGAAAAACTTTCGAACACTTAAAAAGAGTTCCAGCGGCAGGCAACTCAAAACAACAATTAAATTATGTATATACAGATCGTACACCTTACATAGGTACAAATTACTATAAGCTGGAACAAACAGACCTAGATGGAAAGCTTTATGAAATTGGTATAAAGGATGTAAACTTTAAATTAGATGATCTTATTTCCATTTACCCTAATCCCACTGCTCAGCAGGTCTACGTTAAAGGTAATTACCAAGAATTTTCAGAAGTACAACTTGTCGATGTGGCAGGTAAAGTGTTACAGCAAAAAAGCATCTCGAACTTGAACGAAATCTTAAGTTTTGATCTTACTAAATATGTAAAGGGTATATATTTTATCAAGTTAAGAGGCACGAACGGATTAACAAAAAAAGTAATCAAACTTTGAGGTTAGGCAAATTTGCTAAACTTTTGAAGTATACACTTGAAAGTTCGCGTGGTATTTTCTCCAGATATACTAATTAACCGCTGCAATCCAAACAACTAATTAACTTGCTCCAAAAATACGCCAAAGCCCTTGCCAAACTTAAACGTGGTAAAATCGGCTGTTACTGGTAACTATCCCACACCAAGAAAACTTTACGCAACCTTTCTACTATCTGCAAAACGAAAGGATAGAAGGCCACGGCTATTGGTTTTTACAGCCTATGCCGGGCTACCAAATTAATGCGCATATCAAATTGGCAAGTGTGTTGGCCAATGTTTGCGAATATGGTTACTTGGCAATATTCTTTTCTTTTTTTGCAGTCATTTCGAAAGAGTGTAACGAGGAAAAATCTGTTTGAACATATTGCAACCATTATTTTATAAGGGGTTGAAAAGCTATCTATGTTTTATGAAAGCATTTGTTTTAAGCCTAGCCCTTTGTTTGGGCTTTTACACAGTTAATGCCCAAACTACCGTTACCATAAAAGAAGTAGTTAACTATGTAGGCAAAGAGGTTACCCTTTGCGACTCGGTGTATAGCGCAAGAGCTATGGATAATATAAGCCTGTTAAACCTTGGTGGCAAATTCCCTAAGGAGGTAATTACCCTAGTGATTTTTAAATCTGATAGGGCCAAATTTAAAAAGGAGCCCGTTGAACTTTACAATAACAAACGCATCTGCGTTACGGGCAAGGTTACCCTGTTTAAAGATAAGCTACAAATAGTGGTTAATGAGCCTAAGCAGTTGAAAGTAGATTAGTTGGTACGGTGATAATACCGAACAAGGGGAAAACGGTTCGGGGCTTGGTGTAGTGGCGGCATTATAGCATTACCGTTGATACGAAGCCGAAAGCGCAAATTTAGAAAAAATGTTAATACAAAGAACGAAACCCGCCATTATGCCAAACCCTTGTGGTGGCTGGCAAGGTTATACTTCGTTTTCGTCTAATAATTTATTTAGTTCGTTTTCAAGTTGTTTTTTGTCAGGTAAATAAAGTTGGTATTTGCTTATGAATAATTGATTACCGATATTTTCGGTTGCGTATTCTACCAAAACGTTATGTTTTGAAGCTCCTAAAACAATTCCGATTGGCGGATTGTCGCCCTCTGTATTTTGTTCTTTTCTGAAATAGTTGAGATACAAATTCATTTGTCCAACGTCTTGGTGCGTTACTTCGCCACGTTTTAAGTCTATCAGCACAAAGCATTTCAAAATACGATGATAGAAAACCAAATCAATGTAAAAATGTTTCCCGCCTATTGAAATCCTATATTGTCGTTTTTCAAACGTAAAACCTTTTCCTAATTCCAACAAGAAGTTTTGCAGGTTAGAAATCAGCTTTTCTTCCAATTCGCCTTCAAGGTATTGGTGGCTTTCAGGGATATTTAGAAACTCCAAAACGTAAGGGTCTTTCAAAATATCTTCCGATTTTTGGATTTCCTGTCCTTGTTCCGAAAGTTCCAAAACGCCCTTCTTGTCTTTGCTCAAAGCCAAACGATGAAACAACATACTTTTCATTTGTCGTTTAAGTTCCCGAACGCTCCAATTTTCTTTTTCAGATTGCTTAACGTAAAAACTAACTTCAAGGTCGCTATCTGCTTTTAGAATTTCAATGTAGTGGCTCCAACTTAATTTCAACTGATTTTCAACGCTTTCAAATTGTCCAGACAGTGTCTGGATTTTTGAGAAACGCAAATAAAAATGTCTAATTGAAATACATTGGAACGGCTAAACCCTTTTCCATATTGCTCCGAAAGGTCTTTGGCAAGTTCGTCTAAAAGCTGACTACCATAATCTGCTTTTTCTTTTCCGCCTTGTTCAAACTCCCTCAATTTCTTTATCAACTCTTGGGCATTAACCTTAATCTTTCTGCTTTTTTACTGATGCTCCCCTTATAACTTTTGGTTTTTCAGCTTTTTCCAATTTTTTTATACTTTCGGCAGTTGGTAAATCTTCTGGCATAGTACCGCCCAATTCTTCAATTGTTTTTCTTACTGTTTTGCCTACTTCAAAATGTGTTTGGTTGGCAGCCTGCTTTCCCTGTATGTTTTCACGCTTTAGCTTTTCTTCTGTTTGTGTAGCACGAAACAGGTTGGCCGCAAGTTCTGTACTGCCCATGTGGTCTAGTATCTGTTGACTTTTCTTTAAGCCTTTTTTTGTGTGTATTTTCTTTGCATCTAAACCACCATACAGCCCCATGTAGCCATGGTTTTGGAATATGGCATAGTCAATGCTTTCAATTACTCCAGCTTTTTTTGCAGCTGCGGCAAGTTGAATGTTATGTTTTGCTAATTCATCCCTCAGAAATAACCGTTTCTTATCCTCGCTTTGAAGCTTATTATAGGCTTCCATTTGTTGTATTTCTTGCAAACGGGTTTGAACAGCAAAATACGTTTGCCCTAATGCAACCACTTCTTTAGAAGGATCTGCATTTTGAACAATTAAGTAGCAGGCATAACGCGATAGCTTTATACTTTCTACTTGTCGTTTGGCTGTTTTTGCTGTTGGTATCATTTCGAGGATATCCTCGAAATGATCAGAAACATTTTGACTGCTGTTTTTGCAAGCTTCCTTTGCTCTTTCTATAGCAGGAATAAAGTGTCTGTACTCAGAATATGCTAAAACCTTTGCTAACGATCTGGAAGTCCAGTATTCATTCCCTGTTTCATCTAATTGCTTAATCTGCTCAAACAGATTTAAGCCTTGTTTCGATAATTCTTTAGCCATAACTATCTTTTTTATTATTAGTTTAACCTAAATTGCCTTCTTCTCAAAATTGGTGCGGTGATAACACCGACCAAAGGATGAAACAAAAGCACCTTTCTTGCTTGTGGCTCTATTTTATTCTCCCTTATTTCCCTTTCCCAAGTTTATACCCAACGCTTTTTCTTTCTATGGGCTCGGGCTTTTCTATTTTTTCTTGCAAACGGTCAATGTACGTGAAAAGCAGGTCGATATTCTTATCTTGGTTGCCCTGTTTGTGTGTTAGCTTGGTAATGGCGTGTTTTATATCGGCAATCTCCAATCTTATATCTGTATTGTCTGATAGTATTTGCCGTACCTTAGTAAATATCCGCATAATTTGAATATTTACGGCAATAGCCCTATCACTATTTAATATCCCCGATAGCATAGCTACTCCTTGTTCAGTAAAAGCATAAGGTGCTTTTCGAGTACCTCCCCAATTTGATGTTCCATTTTGGAATATCAAGTTTTTAAACTCTTCTTGTGAGAGTTGGAACATAAAATCATCTGGAAATCTTTTAAAATTACGCTTTACCGCCTTGTTTAGATTGCCCGTAGTAACGCCGTAAAGTTCGGCGAGGTCGCTGTCAAGCATTACTTTTTGCTCCCTAAAAACGTAGATTTTATTAATCACTACCTCATCAGGAACAACATTAATATTTGGTGCGGTTTCTTTTTTAGGCATGTTGAGTTGGCGTTAATTAGTTTAGGTTAAATATAATAAAAATTCTCAATCGCATCTGCGTTACGGGCAAGGTTACCCTGTTTAAAGATAAGCTACAAATAGTGGTTAATGAGCCAAAGCAAGTAAAAGTAGATTAGTTGGTATGGCGATAACACCGACCAAACGGAATAAAATACCCATACTCAAAGTATTCAAATAGTTTTTCCACATAACATACTTATCATGAAATATCTTTAGATTTTGCTACCTTTAATTGTTCAGCTATCTTAAAATAGTTTACAAAACTATGCTAATCTAAATAATGCCATCATGCTCGTAAGCCAATCTATTATATCAGATATCAAAACTATTATTGCACAATCGAAGGATAATGCCATTCGTACCGTTGACCATCAGCGTACGTTAATGTATTGGCATATAGGCAAGCGTATTTTTGAGGAAGAACAGGAGGGCAAAGACAGGGCCGATTATGGCGCTTACCTAATAAAATATCTTTCTGAAAAGTTACAACCGGAGTTTGGCAGTGGTTTTTCTTCTAGACAGCTACATTGGTATAGACAGTTCTATCGTACATTTCCAATTGTGTCTACACTGTGGACACAATTGAGTTGGAGCCAATATAAATTGTTGTTAGGTATTGATAGTGATGATAAAAGGGAATTTTATATTGCCGAAGCCATTAAAACAATTGGACGGTACGGCAGTTAGAACGACAGATATACAGCAGTTTATACGAACGCCTTTTAATGAGCAACGATAGGCAAAGCGTGTTGGCTGTTGCTAGAAATGAGAAGCTACCCTCCGATGCCAAAGAGATTATCAAAGACCCAATGCTATTAGAATTTCTTGGGCTCAAAAAGGAAGCCTCCTATTATGAAAGGGATTTGGAAAATGCCATTATTACCCATTTGCAGGAGTTTCTATTGGAATTGGGCAATGGCTTTTCATTTGTAGCAAGACAGAAAAGGATACATCTTGATGGGGATGATTTTTTTGTGGATCTAGTTTTCTATAACCGTCTACTGCAATGCTTTGTTGTTATTGAAATTAAAACCCGTAAGCTTACGCACCAGGACATAGGACAATTGCAGATGTATGTGAACTATTACGACCGGATTGAAACATTGCCGCACGAAAGCCCAACCATTGGCATTTTGCTTTGCGCCAGCAAAAACGATGCAGTAGTAAAGTTTACCCTACCCCAAGAACAAAAGCAAATTATTGCCAGCCAATACCAGCTTTATCTACCAACAGAAAAACAGCTATTGGACGAGATGAACAAAGAGCTGCAAAGTTTTGAGCAAAAAAATGATGACGAATTTTTTTAGACTAATACTAACCATTAGGTAAAACGCATTTGCGTTACTGGCAAAGTAACTTTATATAAAGATAAGCTACAAATAGTGGTGAATGAGCCTAAGCAGGTAAAGGTAGATTAGTTGGTGCGGCGATAACACTGCACCAATGAGGAAAATACTTCAATGAAAACTCCATTACTTAAAACCTATACAAAAAACCACGTTTATTGTAGGTTAGAGGCGTATTTTAATTGTGTAGTTACATAACGGTTACATAAGATTACACCCAAAACTCTACATCATTATAGCTATAACATGCACTTTCAAATTGTTGCAGAAGTTCCAATATAAGTTCCTTTTCATATGTAGATAATGATATTTTTAATTGTCATATGGAATAGCCATGTTGTCTTCATTTGTGTTTGTGTTTCGGAAACATGGCAATTTTATAGCTGTATGTTACCTGTACTTCTTATTTATATTGTCTAAACAACCTATAAAATAATTGGTGCGGTGATAACACCGACCAAAGGATGAAACAAAAGCACCTTTCTTGCTTGTGGCTCTATTTTATTCTCCCTTATTTCCCTTTCCCAAGTTTATACCCAACGCTTTTTCTTTCTATGGGCTCGGGCTTTTCTATTTTTTCTTGCAAACGGTCAATGTACGTGAAAAGCAGGTCGATATTCTTATCTTGGTTGCCCTGTTTGTGTGTTAGCTTGGTAATGGCGTGTTTTATATCGGCAATCTCCAATCTTATATCTGTATTGTCTGATAGTATTTGCCGTACCTTAGTAAATATCCGCATAATTTGAATATTTACGGCAATAGCCCTATCACTATTTAATATCCCCGATAGCATAGCTACTCCTTGTTCAGTAAAAGCATAAGGTGCTTTTCGAGTACCTCCCCAATTTGATGTTCCATTTTGGAATATCAAGTTTTTAAACTCTTCTTGTGAGAGTTGGAACATAAAATCATCTGGAAATCTTTTAAAATTACGCTTTACTGCCTTGTTTAGATTGCCCGTAGTAACGCCGTAAAGTTCGGCGAGGTCGCTGTCAAGCATTACTTTTTGCCCCCTAAAAACGTAGATTTTATTAATCACTACCTCATCAGGAACAACATTAATATTTGGTGCGGTTTCTTCTTTAGGCATGTTGAGTTGGCGTTAATTAGTTTAGGTTAAATATAATAAAAATTCTCAAACGCATTTGCGTTACCGGAAAGGTTACCCTGTTTAAAGATAAGCTACAAATTATAGTAAATGAGCCTAAACAGGTAAAGGTAAATTAGTTGATATAAGGAACAAGCTAACGCATGCTCAAGATGGATATACTAAGGTTTTTTATCATTTTCAGAAGCGAAATCATATAAAATTTTACAAAACGGCAATAGATATATTTCGGCTGTCCATTCGTTTTTTCCTCTATTTCCTAAAAGTTGCAGACTAGGCATATAATAAGGTTTTATATCGTCAGTTCTTATGTCGTGTCCAACATAATCGGCGTGTATAATTTTATTTATAGCTTCTCTAGGGGACTGAAATATCTCTTCATTTAAAACGCCCATGTATTCAATATTATTGAAACTGTTTAAATCTTTAAGACTTTTATTCCTCTTAATTAAATCATCTAATACTCTCGCATTTATAGCAATTTCTAAAATCAGTCTTGAAAACTCCTCTTCGAAAAGAGATGAATATTCTTTAAAGAGAAGTGAAGATTTAAAGTCCTGTAGAAATCCTTCATTGTCTTCAAGAATTGCAGAAAATCCTGTAAATAGATTTATTAACCTAAAAAGATTTCTTTTTAATTCAGAAGTATTAACAATGTGATTTTCTTGTCGAGGGAGATTCATTTCGTTTTTAATTTAGGCATTGATAATGAGCTTCCGCTAACTCAGCAGTATACGCAATATATACAAAAACAACTATATGAGATTTGAAGCTTTTAAAATATTGTAATTAGTCTGTTTAACTAATCTTCTTTGTATTTCCGTATTTTGTATTTAATTAGCCCAAAATAATAAACAGCTGTACCAAATGCGGGAAACTATCATAGTTATAATCGCTTTGGTTTAATTGGCTACAGGAAAAAAGCACTTTGGATATAGTACGATTGAAACGAAAGATATAAATGTTTGGTAGGGAGGTCTGACTATATAAAAGTTAGGTCAAAGCTATGCTTAAGCTGTAGTGAGAAGTTTATAATGTCAGCTACTGGACACTTAATCCAAAATCTTGCCCATATTTATCAAGATGCCCCCAAGCTATATCCAAATACTTATCTTGGAACAGTTGTCTTTTTCTTTCCGACCAGTCCTTTACTTTTGCTTTTGCTTCTTCTTTGCCAATGCCCGGATTGTCTTTCTTTATAAAATCAACAGAAGCAAGTATTTCCAAAGATAGAGCAGATTGATAGCCATCAATTAGCTTGATTAACTGTTTGATAATATTACGTTGTGTTATGGGCAGTTCCTTTTTTAAATAATCACTTACCTCCTGTAATCTATCGTATTGAAGTTCTAAGGGTTCAAAAGCCTTTGCCTGCATTTGCTCTAATCCTTTAATAAATTTTCCATTAAGAGAATGCACCAAATGTTCAACCTGTACGCTATATGGCCCATAGTGATGTGCTTTAAACTTCAAATTTTTTAGGCTAGGTTCGCCAAGTCTTTGTAAAAAATAGGCAAGCTTATTGGCAATGAACAGACTTGTGTTTTCTCCTAGTGAATCATAATAATACATGGCATACAAAAGCATAGCCTTTGCAGGGGTTAATTTTACATCTTTCTTTGTGTCTTGTTCTTTTAACAATTGTTTTACCTGTTCGTTAGGCTCATAAACCAATACTTCTACGTTTTCTAAATGTCCTAGGTGCTTTTCAATCATGGGTTTTACTTTATCCCACTTTAAGCCTCCATTGCCACAGCCCAAAGGAGGGACAGCAATACTTTTTATAGCTTTTTCTTGAATAAACTTTGCCAATTCAATTAAGCCGGTTTCTATATAATCGTATTGCGATTTTTTAAACCATTCGGTTTTTGTGGGAAAGTTGATTATCCATTTCTCGCCCTCCAAAGTATGGTCTTTCACAGTTAGCAATTTGCCGGGCATAAGTTCTCCATTTTTACAAGCGGTTAAATAAGCTTTGTAATTATGCGGAAACAATTCTTTGAACTGTAGCGCAATCCCTTTACCCATTACACCTACGGTATTTACCGTATTTACAAGCGCCTCGGTTTTTGCATCTAATAAATTTCCTTTAACGTATTTCATTAATAATAAAAACGTGGTAATGTATGCACCTTTATTCCAAGCTTTAAATCATTTACTAATTTACTAGCAATGGCGTGAGCTTTATCATTATAAACAGCAATGTTACTAATACAATTTGTAGGCACATGATGTTTTACCAAAAATTCTGCTTGTTTTTTTCTCATCCTATCAAAATCGGCTTCATCATTCCTCCAGTATTTTTGCGCCGCTAACGGTAAATCTACTTTAGATAAATCCTTTATCTCATTATAGAAAGTGGTAATTGCGGTCTTGGCATGTCCGTCAGTAAAACACCAATGCTCGCAACAATCTAAAATATTTTGAACACTACAGCAAATATAGATAATTTCTTCTTGTGGTCTTTGTTTAATTCCTCTATAACCTGTCTTTATATTAAGCAACATTGGTGATAGTGGCCCAAAATAAAAAGGCACGTATTCTCCCAACAACCCATTAGGGGGATTTACTCCGACATTGTAATCATTTCGCTGCTGAATTAAAACATTGTCGCCAATATTAATATAATTTGGGTCGGCATTCTTATGCGCTCTATGATACATCCCGTGCTCTAGCAGATATTTTAAATTGTCGATATGGACAATTCTATAAAGCCAAAGTTTATGTGGTTCTGGAATAGACATCGTTAATTTGCAAATTAAGTAAATCTATTTTATAAATAATCCGTTACTATATTTTTATTTTTAGAATGCTAGATAGCGTAAAATTTCATTTTGCACACATTTTCAACCACCCTGTAAGCTCATAAAATCTCTCAAAGTTGTAAACTTGTTCAAGTACTTGAAAGTTTGAGGAGGAGTGAAGCTAGGGTGTATAAGTTTAATGGCGCTTAGTAATATCTCGGCATCCAAACGTATGATATTATCTAATTCAATACCTATCGAAATAACTGAATTTTGGTAGTACTCATTAAACTCTTTTTTATTTACGCCTAAATTTTCTCGATAATTATTCCACATTTCTGCTGGAGTACATCTAATAATAGATTTAACTGTAGCTATCGCTGTAACTGCTTTTTTGGGTTGTGTGGTATAAATAATTACAGTGTCTCCAGCTTTAACCTTAGGTTGCGATTTTCTCAATTCAATAGTCTTATTTCCTGAAAGAATTTCACGGACATATTTTTCTTTAATTGAGATAAGTAGCAGTTTACTATTCCTATTTTCCATATGCAATTCTTTTACCCAAAGCGTATAACTCCATAAAAGTAGTGTTTTTTATTTTTAACGGAGATTGAAAGTTATTATCCTTTTCTTGGTTTTTCGACAAAATCTCTTTAACTTTTTTAAGAGGTATAGCATATTCGAATGATTCCGAGTCACTAAACATCAACAATTTTATTGGTGTATTTATTTTTCCTTTTGCTAAGGGTAAAATGTCTTTTTTCCATGAGTATATTCCAAAACGTTCGTGCTTTGTAAATATCTCCTTTGCTGGTCCAGTAACAACTTCGTTCAAATAAGATGAACAGACAATTGCTTTTGATCTAGGAGAAAGTCTATCATCGCTTGCATACCATAAAATCCTAGCTGGATATTTTTCTACATTAGGTGCTATATTTCTATAATAAACGTTTTCTTTGTTCCAAATTAGTTTTGGTTGTACACCAAACAATTCTGCTTTTGCTGCCTTGGTGTCAAATAGCTCTTTGGCATAATAAGGTTTAATGGGTATAATGAAGCAAGGTATTTCAGCTTCAATTATTTTTAAAGGCCAAAGCATTTTTTCCAAGGAGAGCATATTAAGATAGTATTTGTTATCTGTGGAATTTTCTACTTCTTGAAGAAGTTCATTAAGGTATGGGATTGCTTTTCCAAAATTGTTTAATTCGATTTCAAGATCATTGATAGATACTATACCTTGTTTAATGCCCCTTATCCATTTATTGTCAACTTCAAAAAAGTCATACTTTAACAATATTTGTTTATCTAACGGGCTGATATGTATATCGGATATGACGATAAATTTCTTTCCTCTATTTAAAGCAATTTTCAAGAGATCACTCAAGTTTTGCATAAAAATAGTCTGTGTTAACGGGTAATATTTTGTCCTAACCAATGGCACGATTATAAAATCCTCTTCTTCATAGTAGCTAACCAATGCTACTATTTCATCACGTTCTTTTATGATGAGAACCTCGCCCAACTCTCCTTTAGTAATAATAGAATTTATTATCTTATTGAAAGATTGCTTTTTTTCTCCAGTTGCGTTACTTAAGAATAGCGTATCTAGGTTTGTTCGTTCCTCTGGTTTTAACTTTCCAATAGAAAAATTTTCAGCTGAAAGTCGATTTGGATAATAATTTGATGAATTTATACTATAATCAATTTCTAGCCTGAGTTGCGGTGGAGATATGACTTTTAAATTGAATTTTTCAAATACTTTCTCTCGATGTTTTAGAATGCCGTCATCTAGCGTTATAAAGTAGGGTATTCCAGAAAGTACTGTTTCGGCTAGTTGCCTTCTATCCGAAATATCATTAATTGTTTTACCTTTATAAATAGATTCTAATTCTACTTCCTTAAGCTTTAATAAGCTTTTATCAATATTCAGTTCAGAATAATTTCTTAAGAAGTCTCTTGTTTGATCCTGTCTATTTTTATTTTTATCTCTGAATAGTTCATTAGTAGTTTCAGAGGTACGATAATAATCTACCTCCGTTACAATCCAGTCTGCCATTAACTCCAAAATTTGTTCTCTAGCTTCATCATCTTCATCACATTCCATCATTTTCGCTAGAACATTAAAGTCGAGTACAGATTTTAGCTTGTCGTTTTGGTTTGTAGAAAATAAATCTAACGTCCCAAAGCTATACCACCAAGTTACTAGATGTACATTAGGATTATTACCTCTACTGGGCTGTTTGCTTTTTGGTTGAAATCCATATCTATTCCAAAAACGTTCAGCACTATGGTAGTCACTTCTACAATTTAACTTTATTCCCCTAGCTGAATACTTGAATTCATCTACAAGTTTATTAATTAATTTTTCTGGATATCCTTTCCCTCGATAGGGTTTATCAATGCATAAATGGACAATGGACAGCGTTTGAGTCTTTATTGTATAACGGAATTGAAGATAGCCCAGGATATGACCATCTTCTAAAAAAACTAATATCCACTTCTTTTTGATTGCGTCTTTAAAAGCGTCTTTAGGCATTAAACCTAAAGTTTGCCTATTAGCACCCCAAATTCTGTGAATATCATCGAAGTGTTCTGGTTTTGCAAAAATTATATTTGAGAGCATATTAAGCTAAAATGTATTAGACCTCAACTTCTCAACTTCCTAACCTCCTCAGCCAAATCACTTACAACCTTGGTTAAATTTACCAAAAGGTTTTCCAATTTATTATCTGATTCATAGTTAATGGTTGGAAAATGATTTAAACTATTTTGTTTAGAAGTATCTTGGTTATGTTGGATATAGTATATCGCTTTTTCTTCGTTAAAAGCACGAATAAACTCAACAGTTACACCAAGTGCTTCGGCTAACTCCTGCAAAGTAGGCTCATCGATAGTCCACTGGTTTTCAAATTCGGAGATGCGTTGTTGCGAGTAGTTGCCAGGACATTTTCTGCCCAGCACTTCCTGCTTTAAACCCATAATTTCACGAATGCGTTTGAGGTTTTTACCTTCGTGGATTTTTTCTTCTTGAAATGAAACGCCCATATTTTTCTAATTTAGATACTTCGGTATTAAACCAGTTTTATACCGCTTTGATACACAGCTTTGGTTTATTACCTTCGGTTAAAGATACAATTATTTTTATATAAATACGGCTTCGCTACTGCGTAAAGTGGTTTTTGTAGATAATTGTACTTTGCAAATTAAATTATAGATTTGCAGAAACTTCTTATAAAGAAATGAAGCTTCTGCTTCGAGTCTTGTCCTGGAAATTGGAACTTTCAAAGGGAACGCAAGATGAGAAGTAAGAACTCCCATGCTAAAAACATGGGGTTCCCTTCTTATGTGTGTTCAGGGCGTTCCAACCCTCCAGGGCCATAAGTTGGGGCCTCATGTTTCTAGCAATAAAGCCTCCCTTGGCAGACTCGTATAATTCATACGAGCATGGAAAGAAAACAATTAACGCAATTTTCAATAGTACAGCCTCAACAAGAGGTATACCCGTTGTTTGGCTTTTCTTTCCACACACAAAAACCCCAATTGTTTTATCCTTTTGATAGGCTTTATGCCTTAAAGCCAAAGAACCCTGTATAGCCGTTTACAAAGCAAACGGCAACGCTTGGTTAGTTAATTATGTTTTTCGTTGCCGTTTGTTTTATCCCAACATTTTAACCAAATGATTTATCAATTAAACCACCTGCAAGCCGGGTGCAGTGTAAATTTTAGCATCTGGCTGTAGGTTAAAAACCTATAAACTAGTATGCAAAAAATTATACCAATAATGGTACTGGCCGTGCTTTGCCTTTTTTTAAAGGTAAGGGGGCAAGAAAACAAGACAGTACAACGACCACAGCCCACAGACACTATCAAAAAAGCGCCAAAACGCAACCTGCAAGATACCACCTTCCAGTTGCAGGAGGTAAAAGTAAACACAGGTTACCAAAACCTGAACAAGGATAAGACCACCGGGAGTTTTGTGTTCATAGACAGTGCGCTGTTAAACCGCCGGGTAGGCACTGGCCTTTTAGAGCGTTTGGATGGTATTACAAGCGGCCTGCTGTTCAACAAAAATACGGGCAGTACGGCCACCACCAATGCCTCGCAGTTGGCCATAAGAGGGCGCAGTACCATTTATGCCAACCCCAATCCCTTAATTGTGGTAGATAATTTTCCTTTTAATGGCGATGTAAATACCCTAAACCCCGATGATATAGAAAACATTACCATATTAAAAGATGCCGCCGCCGCAGCGATATGGGGCGCATTTTCGGGCAATGGGGTTATTGTAATTACCACTAAAAAGGGCAGGTACAACAAGCCTGTGCAAATTGCCTTCAATGGCAGCGTAACCGTGGGCCAAAGCCCCAATGCATGGTATGCACCTAGGCTAGGTTCGGCCAATGCCGTAGATGTAGAGGAATTTCTGTTCAACAAAGGGTATTTCAATGGCAGGCTCAACAGCTCGGCCCGTCCGGTACTATCGCCAGTGGTAGAGGTACTGGCGGCCAAAAGAAACGGACAGCTTACCGCCGCCGATTCGGCCAGCCTCATCAACGCATATAAAAATACCGATACCAGACAGGGATTGGAAGATTATTTCTATCGCAACACGCTCGAGCAGCGCTACGGGCTAAGCATTAGCGGAGGCACGGCCACCAACAGCTACTATTTGGGTGGTGGTTTCGATAAAAGCCTAACAGGCCTAAAAGGTACCGGCTTTAACCGTATCAGCCTACACCTCAGCAACAATCATCAATTGTTGGATGGTAAATTGGCATTAAGCTATACAATTGCCATGACCAGCAACCAAAACCAGAACAATGGTATGGCCACCGGAGGTACGGCCTATCCGTACGTTAGCTTTGTAAATACAGATGGTACTTACGCCAGTTTGCCCAATGGCTTCCGCAAAACTTATATCGACACCTTGGGCGCCGGGGCATTGTTAGATTGGAGGTACAGGCCGCTCCAAGAGCTACACCTTAACGATAACACCGCCACATTGAACGAATACAGGTTTAACGGCAAGGTTTCATACCGTTTGCCCTTGGGCTTGGAACTTTCTGTCCGGTACCAGTATAATACATCGCTGTCAAAAAATAACGTACACTACCAACAAGAGAGTTTTTATGTGCGCAATTATATCAACCAGTACACCCAATATAACGCAGCCACACAAACCTATACCCAAAGGCTTCCCTTGGGCGGCATATTAGACCAAACCAACAACAATTACCAAAGTCATAACGGCAGGCTGCAATTAGATTATAACCGTAGCTTTGCGGCCGTACATACCTTAAATGCCATAGCCGGTATAGAGCAGCGTTGGATAAACAGTTATTATACCACCCAGCGGCTGTATGGCTATAACGGAGATACCGGAACGGCATCTTTAGATTTTGCTACAAATTTTGTGCTGCTGCCCAACAATGGCCAGGGCCAGATAGCCAACAATGTTTCGCAGTTGGGCACCAGTGGCAGGTTTAGGTCGGCATTTGCCAATGTAAATTACGCCTTATCAGAAAGATACCAGCTATCTGCCAGTTTGCGCAAAGACCAATCTAATATTTTTGGGGTAAGCACCAACCAAAAAGGAGTGCCCCTGTGGTCGGTAGGTGCGGCATGGGAAATTAACAAGGAAAATTTTTATCAGCTCCAATGGCTGCCCTATCTAAAGCTAAGGCTTTCAAATGGCTATCAGGGCAATACCGATGCCAGTTTATCGGCCATGGTAACCGCTACCATTAATCCCTTAACGGTAAATTATTACAATATGCCCTATGCGGTGCTTTCCAATCCGCCAAATGAGCGTCTCCGTTGGGAAAAAGTAAACACGTTAAATGCGGGCATTGATTTTAAATTGTTAAAAGCATTATCGGGAAGTATAGATTTTTATACCAAGCACGGCAAAGACCTTATTGGCATTACCAACGTAGACCCTACAACTGGGGTATCTACCTTTAAAGGGAATGTGGCAGACATGCAGGGCAAAGGTATAGATATAGTACTTAACAGCAATAATACCAATGGGGGTCTTAAATGGCAAACTACCTTGTTGTGGAGCTATACCAAAGATAAGGTAACTAACTACAGTTATAGGCCCACTACGGTAAACTCGGCCATCAATGCCAGCATAAGCCCAATGGAAGGTTTTCCCCTCTATGCCATATATGCACTCCCATGGGCCGGTCTCGATAATGTTGGCGACCCTCTGGTGTACTTGGACGGGCAGCCCTCCAAAAATTACGGTAACATCTATAATTCTCCCAATTTGGACAACCTAAAGTACATAGGCCCTAAAAACCCACCTGTTTTTGGAGCCTTGCGCAACGACTTCCAATGGAAAGCCTTTAACCTTTCGGTTAACGTTACCTATAAATTTGGCCACTATTTCCGCAGGCAGGGGCTCGGCTATGCCGATCTGGTAGCGGGCAACACCTACTTTTCAAATGAAGATTATAACCGCAGATGGCAAAAAACCGGCGACGAAAACTTAACGGATGTACCTGCATTCGCATACCCCGTAAATGCCACAAGAGATGCGATATACCGTAATGCCGATATACTGGTAGAAAAAGCCGACCATATCCGTTTACAGGATATTTCACTTGGTTATACCGTTAAACGCCAAAAATGGCTGCCTTTCTCCACCGCTACGGTATATGCCTATGCCAATAATTTAGGTCTGCTATGGAAAGCTACCAAAACATCAATAGACCCCGATATGGTACCAGTTGGAGGTCTGGTATATCCCAAGCCTACCACCTATGCCCTTGGGCTTAAAGTTTCTTTTTAAACCACTAAAAATTATTTAATCATGAAAAATATAATAGCAATTCTTTTATGCGGTCTTTTTGCGGTAGCATGGTTTGGCTGTGAAAAAGACTTTCTGGAAAAGAAGCCGGCAACCAATATCAGCGTGCCCAACACATTAAACGATTTACAGCTATTGCTCAACAATACAGTTGAACTGTATAGAAGCCCGGTACTGGGCGAACTTTCGGCAGATGATTATTTTATGAGCAGTACCGAATGGAAAAACCAATACCGCCCTTATTATGCCAATAGCTACGTGTGGCAAAAGGATATTTTTGCCGGAGACGGCAATATTAACGATTGGAACCAGCCTTATGCCCAAGTACTTTGCAGCAACGTAGTCTTAAGCCAACTGGAAAAAATACAGCGAAACGAAGCTAACGCAGCGCAGTACGATAAAATTAAGGGGGCGGCTTATTTTATGCGGGCATGGTCGTTTTTCGACCTTGCACAGGTTTTTGCCATGCCTTATAAGGAAAATAGTGCAGGTAACGAGCAAGGTATCCCGTTAAAGCTCAGTCCGGATATCAATGAAAAAATAAAAAGGGCCAACTTGGCCCAAACTTATGCCCAAATGATGGACGATGCCAATTTGGCCAAAAATCTGCTGCTGCAGCCTACCGCCAGCCCTAATGGGTTTATGCCATCTAAGCAAGCGGCCTATGCTTTTTTGGCAAGGGTGTATCTTACCATGGGGAAATATGACAAAGCCACTCTATACGCCGATAGTGCATTACGTATTAACGGCAAACTTATGGACTATAACACCTTAAGCACCTCGGTAACACTGCCTTTTAGCATTACCAACGACGAAATAATCTATCAAAGCTATTTGGCACAGGCCAATCCGGCAAGCAATGTGATTACCACACAGGGCTATTCGATAGATACCCTGTTGTACCAGACCTACCATGATAATGATCTAAGAAAAGTGCTCTATTTTCAGGTAACGGGCAAAAACATCAACAAAAAACGAGGCTATTCGGGCAGCATACTTAACAGCAACGGTTTGGCCACAGACGAAATGTACCTCATAAGGGCAGAAGGTTATGCAAGGGATGGCCTACTGGAAAATGCACTGGCCGATTTGAACAGCTTATTGGCCAAACGTTTTAAAATGGGAACTTTTGCACCAATAACAGGATTGGGCCAACAACAATTATTGGATAAAATTTTATTGGAACGGAGAAAGGAACTGGTTTGGCGTGGCCTAAGATGGAACGATATCAGAAGACTTAATTCAGAAGGAAGGGCTATTACACTAACCCGAAATCTAGATGGCAAGGTATATACCTTGCCGCCAAACGATAAGCGTTATGCACTGCCAATTCCGCCCGATGTTATTGCATTCTCTGGCATACCACAAAACGAAAGATAAAACAGCTTAACATATATAATCATGATTCAGAAAACAAAAAAATCACTTTATCAAATAGGTTTCGTGTGCCTGTTTGCACAGTTGGCCATGGCGCAAAGCGCAACATATCCGGGAAAAAACATATTAATGGATTATGTTTTTAAAGATAGTACAGGAACAGCGGTAAAACTATCCGATTACCGTGGCAAGTATTTGATGTTAGATATATGGTATTCGGGCTGTGGAGGCTGTATCAGCGTAAATGAGGGGCTAAGTGTAGTTCACGAAAAACTGAAAGATAGCAATCTGGTGTTCTTTAGTATTTCGGTAGACAAAGAAAGAGAGAAATGGATGGCCAGTATAACCCCTAATGCCAAACCCACTAAACTAAATCCTTGGGCAGCCAAATATGTACCTTATGCAGGTACGGTAGCCCTATACACAGGTGGCACACGGTATGAAAATGAGTTTATCAGAAAGTTTGTGCCCAATAATGTCTATCCGAAACTCATGTTCATTGATAAAGAGGGAAACCTGATAGACCAAAAACCACCAAGGCCAGACTTCGAGCCTGAGCGCTTGATTGAATTTATCAAAGAAAAAATGAGCAGGTAAAAAAAGGGAGGCCTATTTTGCCTCCCCTTTTGGTTTTTAAACAATCTATTGGAATGTACCCTTGCTGTTTTGTACAAACGCTTCGTTATCCGCATCATAATCGTAGGTACATATTTTGTCTGTATCTTGGCAGTCAACAGGCGTTGAGCCTATCAAGCTATAATGTGCCGAATTTTGATCAAGAGAAGTACTGTTCCAATCTTGTTGGGTTAGCAGAGGGTCATAGCGATATGCCCCAGCCCTTTTTGATGGTGTAAAAGCACTTTGGGTTATCATGATAGCACTAGCTATCAATACCAAAGCTAATCCAAAAATGTTGATGCCTTTTAAGGCGTTAAATAACTTATTCATTGTTTTAAATTATGCCCTTTCGGGCGGTTTATCTTATTTCCTCGGTTCCTAGAAGCCCTAACCTTTGGATGTCTTTAATTTGCTTGTTAGGTGCGGGGGAGCTTAAGCCCCGCTTAACCGTACTATTCAATTTTGCTGTGCCTCCTTCCTTTAAAATGAAACCATCTGTTAATTTTCCAACCTTTAACCAAAACCAGTCCGTAGCAGGCGGCAATCATAAAACATAAATTGAAAATCAAGTGGGTACCATAACCCATATTTTTGAGTATGCCGCCACAGCTACATGGAATGCGCCCAAATACACCTGTCATTACCACGGCGATATAAATACTAAATGTCAATAGAAGTATAGCCGCTGCCCAAAGTCCTACCTTTTGGGTAGCCTTAGCAATAAGTAACAAAACTACGGTCAGTTCAATACCTGGCACCAGCCAAACAAATACTACCGCCCAATCTTTTGGAAACACTTGGTTCAGCATTTCATGTTCCGATTGCTGATAATGTAGCAACTTGCTCAATGCCGCATAGCAGAACAGGGCGGCCAAGGCTGCGGTAATGAGCTGTATGATTTTTGTTTTTTCCATGTCTATCTTTTTGCCAACACCCTACTTTATTCTTCCTTCATCCTTGCTCATAAAGTAAAGGTACAGGGAGTGATAACCGTTTTCAACTGTTCGCAAACCCTATAAAAAACTGTTTCTAAACAACCTTTTCATTTTTATGCTGCTATGCTGGCAGCAAAGCTTGAAGACTGGATCATTGTAGCTTACGATAAGTACGTACAAAATAATCATAATCAAGATGCAGGTAATTGGCCATGTCCTTCTTTTTAAGATAGGGCAATAAAAGCCTATGGCTATCGCAAAACTGGATAATACGCTTACGCGGCACCATTTCCAATAGCTGTATGCGCAATAGCAAACGCTCGTGGTATTCAAAGCGCAGAAAACGATAAATATGAGCCAATTCCGTGTAGGCCTGGTGCAGTTCATAAAGCTCCATCAGGTCTAGACTAAACAAGGTAGAAGGTAAAATCGCTGCCACAAATAGTCGTTGTGTATTGGTAAAACAGAATGAACACTGTCCATTGCCTAAAAAATTGATAATAGAGGCTTCACTACGTGCCTGTAGGTCACATTCTTTCATTAAACCATCTGCAACATAAAAAATATTACCTACCTCGCGTACAAAATGCTTCTCCGGTTTAACACGTACTATTTTAATCAGCGAACTGAGCATGTCCCATGCCTCCGGCCTTACGGCGCCAAGGTGCTGCAACTTAAGTTTTAAAGAGAGTAAAAATTGGTCCATAATAAGCACAAAGCGGGACCAAGGGCTGTTTGGTCCCGCATCCTTTTTAGGTTAATAGCTAATTGCTACCGTAACAGAGCCGCTGGCGCTTTCACTGCCGCTACTGCCACCGCTGGCAGCTATATTACTTTTGGTTTCAATCAGCTTACTGTCCCTTAAACCACTGTTTAATGGCTTAATAAGGCGCAAAGGCAAACGGTGTCTCATTGCTATGGATACCTGTCCGCCCATAAAGCTCAACAAGTTGGGGCTCATATCGCCCAAATAAGCAACCTGTGCAGGTTCAAATAAAAAATGTTTCAATAGCCACTGGGCAAAGTCCGTATGGGCTTCCGCAGCTTCCATTTGCAGCTCCGCATCCGGCAGCGCATACAAAGCGGCTACCAGCTCGGCAGCCCCTTCGCTTGTAAAAGGAAATTTTTCCATAAAAATGTACTTTTTGGTTAATTAATTAGCCCAAAAATCTGTGGTATGGGCCAACCAGCATAGTATTACGGCCATTTAGGGCACCAGACAATCCAAAACAGCGCACCAGATAATCCCCAGCCAACATTTGCCAAACTTAAATCCGAAATGCAATGCCATTGCTAAGTACGAAATACGGCCCTCCAAATTTTGGAAGTAAAGACCATTTGGGCATTGCACCGCACATTAACTTTGCAGGCGCAAGCAAGAAAGCAGAGCGGTGCAGATAACACTAACCACGCAGCAAACGTAAACGCTCATTTTTCTTGCGGAAAAAACAGCCCAAATGAGGTTTTGCGACAAAATTTGGTAAGCCTTGATTTTTGTGGCACTTTGTATCAAGACAAAGTACCTAGGCCGCCGCCAATGAGGCTAAAACATACCAAAACATATCACAAATTAATGTATATTTAATCAAAACTAACCTCTCATGGAAAAAGTCACAAAAATCATTAAAAGCGTTAAAAAGCCCTATAACGACAAATGGGCAAGGCTACTCATTGCCCTATTGGCGGCACATTACATCCTTAGCCACACTACCCCCTACGGTTTTTTTGAGGTCATCACCGTAAGCGGATATTTCCCCTCGCTGTGTGGTAGTTTTATCATTGCGTTTTTAATAGTATATGCCGTCTATAAAATCACCATAACATTAGATCAATACATGCCCTATGCCATCAATTGGAAGAAAAGGCTATGCTATCAGCTATTATTTGGAGTATTTGCGGTAACATTGTGGGCTTTTGGGCTGGCCTGCCTCTATTTTTGGCTTAATGGCGTACCAGAACGGGCAGCTAGGTACCTTAATCAAGATCTGCCCATTGTATTGGCCTTTATCATAATGGTCAACGCTTATTATTTTATATTTTATGCCTTAAAGGTAACCCATACGCTGCGCAAAGAACTTTTCCTCCTAATTAGGCGCATCAGAAAACAAGAGCTACATCAGTTCGGCAAAAAGCAGGGGACCACGGCAGAAGAAAATACCGATGCCCATGAGGTCGCTTTTGTAGTAAAGGTAAAAAGAAGGCTCTACCTCGTTGGCTACATCAACGGAGAAACCTCAGCAGGCCAAACTACCATTACAGATAGCATAAAAGAACTCCCTTCAGAACGCTATTTCATGATCAACCGTAAATGTATCATAAACATTTCCATAATTGAGGCCGTAAGGGAGATATCTTCAAAACGTTACCTGGTAGTACTCAAGTCGCCTTTCAATAATCACCTTAGCGAAGAAGATCTGACCGTCAGTCAGGGAAATAAGCAGCAGTTCAATCGCTGGCTCGGAGATAGAAACCTAAGGTAACATGAGTTTGGGTTAAGGCGATAGCCGTAAAACATCTCCGTTCAGCGTAAAACCGACATTGGCTGATGCGGTTTGCAGTAATTAGCCTAGGCAATTACATTGCAGCATCAGGCGCAGTCGGTGGTTTTTGGTCCTTTTTTTCACAAAAAATTGCGGAGCAATCTTTCATACCGTTAAAAAATATAGACCAATTATGAAAAACGACTAGGCCCCGCCGGCCAATGAGGCGAACAATATAGTAAAACATAATTCATGTTAATATAGAATATCCCTTAACCCAACTCGTTAAGGTAGTTCGCATTTTTACCTCTTTTGCCCTCAAAATACCTTTGACGTTTAAGCCCTAAGAGCTTATCTTTGGAATAACCCTGGTACAAACAACAAAGGGCCATCATCTTTCGATGTGTTTTGAGGGGGCTGCTCAGCACATTTATCTTTTACCCTTAAACTTCCCTTTTATGAAGACAAACAGATTATGCATCTATGCGAAGGATATAAGCATCATTACAGGTAAAGGCATACGCTCATCCCAAAAACTCCTACGCGAAATTAAGGCCAAGCTCAATAAGCAGAGCCATCAGTACGTAAGCCTAAAAGAATTTGCCGATTATACCGGCATAGAATTCGAACTCGTCACCAAAGCATGTTGGTAATCACAAAAAGCCAGTCCCTTAAAGATTGGCTTTTTCATGGATAGTGCCAAAAGCATTGCCATTGCCAAGCACTAACAACGGCCTTTCAAATTTTTGGATACACCCTATGGCCTAGCAGGTTTTCGCAGGAGAAAGCGCCAAACAGCTTTGCACTGTCTTTAAAACCTTGCTATCATAAGCAAGAAAGCGGCGTGTATGTAGGCCAAAGAAAGAGCAGATGCATTTTTCTTGCGCCAATAAAGGTGTTTGCCGCTTTATTCAAGAAAAGATGCAAGCCTTGATTTTTGTGGTACTTTGTATCAAGACAAAGTACCTAGGCCGCCGCCAATGAGGCAAAAAAACCTCTCCCTAACCCTCTCCTTAAAAAGGCGAGGGCATTGGGACGGTGCAAAAAGCAGTGACATTGCCAAGCACAAAGGGCCGCCTTATTGCCGTACATGCTGTTGTATTTTAAGATTCTGGCCTTATTTAAACACCTCTGGGCTCTGCGGTGCGGGAACTATATTTTTTACGGGCATGGTATTCTTAAGGTACACATAAATGGCTTTTATGTCAGCATCGCTCATCTTTGTGTAATTTGGCCAGGGCATAGGAGGCAACAAGGGCCTGCCTTCTTCCATTCCCTTGTATTTTCCTCTACGCATAGACATTTCAAATTGCTCATAAGTCCAGTTGCCAATACCGGTTGCATCCGAAGTCAGATTGGCCGCGTATGAAATTCCCCATGGTCCTGCAAAAGCAGTATTTTGATGATTGAATACCATCCCTTTACTGATCACTTCTTTGCTGGGGATAGGGAAATCATCACTGGGCTGGTATCCGGCAAGCAGCACCTCCGGGGTTTCTGTCATCCCATTGGGGCCAAAGGTTTTTGAGGAATGGCAATCGCCACAGCCTCCAATTTTTACAAGGTATGCCCCCCTTTCAATTGCCTCCTTATCGGTAGTTGACGGTTCGCCAGACATTTCTTGCTTGCCTCCATTTTCATTACATGCAAACATTAGCGCTACGGTTACTAACAATGTACCGCTAACTTTAATTAAATTGCTTCTTCTCATGTATTAATTTGTTTTGTTTTTTGATTTATTTGTACTAAAATACAAAAAACACCTGCACAAAGAAAACCAGAAGCAGTAGCAAAGTGCTTTCATGCCACAAAGTTGTATCAGAATTGCAATGCCACTTCCCCGTTTTTACCGCCTGTTCCAATACATCGTAAGGAATTTCGAAGCAGGGAATTGACTGTCCTAACTTCCCAAACAGCAAACCAAACAACAAAACATCCAAAAACCGATTAAGGCCGTCACCGCACCACCTTCACACAAGGTCGGCACATGAATCACACAACAACCACACAACAACCACACATCAATGGCACATGCACAGCTTACGCATAATCCGAACAAAACAACATTTAGCGCAAAAATGGCAACCAAAGAACTAAAGGGGTAAAGTTGCGGCAATTCACGAACAAACAATTGTTTATCAATAGTTTATATCTCAACTTTGGTTCAACAGAGCATTCCGGAAAGGCTTTTAACAGAATTATTAATCTCTTAAAAAAACAGAAATCATGGCAAGATCAACAAACAATGTCGTAATGAAAGGAATAAGCGGTACCATTGGTAAAATGCTGGTATTCCGAACCAATGCAGCCGATAAAACAATCGTAGCACGTAGGCCAAAACCCTCAAACAAACCGCTAACCGTAGCACAGCTAGAGGTAAGGGATCGTTTCACAGAAGCTGCCTACTATGCAAAAGCTGCAATTGGCAATCCTACATTAAAAGAAGAATATCAGGCAAAGGCAAAACCCGGGCAATCGGCTTATAACATTGCTTTTGCAGATTACCTAAAAGCACCGCAATTAAGAAAAGTATTTGCCGACGAGTATAACGGTCAGATAGGCGATATACTGATATTCAGGGTAATTGATAATTTCAAATTGCAATCAGTAACCTTAAGGATTCTCGGCACAGACAACAACGTTATCGAGCAAGGTGCCGCTACCCAGTTAGAAAATGGCCTCGATTGGCAGTACATCGCTACCGTAGCCAATCCCACGGTAGAAGGCTCAAATTTAGAAGTAACGGCAAAAGACACACCGGGAAACATAGTCACATTTAACAACATTATTTCAAGCTAACGGTTAATTGCTAACCGAGGGTTTTTAGTATTCTCCGCCATCCTCAGCTTAATTGGGGTTCTTAAAGCGGCAGATGCTGAAAACCCTCTAGCTAAACCCTTTAAGCGGAATGATTAAATTCTTAGGAGCGCCTGCTCCGATCTTCCGAAAAAGGTGAAGCCTTGAACTTTTGGTTTCTTTTGGTGCAAGCCAAAAGAAAAATTTAAACCTTAAAAAATGAAAACACTTATTTATCACTTCAACAATCAATGGAAACAAGTGCCCATACGTTTTTGGCACATTCTTTCATTAGTAATTATCTGTTGGCTCGGCATGCCCTACATTTTAGACGCCCTAAAACTGGCAGTAGGCCTAGCCGATTTCGGCATCCTCCATGTCGTATTACTCGGCTTCTGCTGCTGGCTCTTAGCACTGTTTAGTGCCTATCACATATTCCGTCTGTTGCTATCACAAATGGGTATGCCAACTATCAACCAACTCATTAATCACTTTAAATTATTAAACCTATGGGAACAATATGTAATTTATTTGGTGGGCTATGCTTTATTGCTATGCTCGGCCATTGGCGCCCTAGTGGCCATCTGTTAAAGGAAAGCGATAAAGTACTGGCCATTGCCCGTTCTCAGATTGGCGTCCGGGAGGCTACAGGCCACAACGACGGGATGAAGGTAGAAAGTTACCTTGCCTACACGGGCAATAAAAAAGGTGAACCTTGGTGCGCTGCTTTTGTAAGCTGGGTATTTGGGCAGGCAGGTCTAAAACAGCCCCGTACCGCTTGGAGTCTGGCATTATTCCCCAAGGCACATCTTGTCAAAACTGCAAATCCGGCTACAATTTTTGGGATTTACTTTGCCGATAAAGGGCGTATTGCCCACGTAGGCCTGGTAGAACGGCAAAAGGGCAATTGGATATATACCATAGAGGGCAATACCAATAGTACAGGTAGTAGGGAAGGCGATGGAGTTTATAGAAAGTTAAGGCATGTAAAAACAATTAAGGCCTATGCGGATTGGCTGCCGCAACCGAAAGGAAGTACACCATGAAACAAAGTTTAATACTGATTGGCCTGTTATTAATGGGCAGCTGTGTGGGAAAACATAAATTTTCACAAGCTGTTAGGGAAAGTAATAAGACACACATGACAAGCACATCCATGGCACATAAACAATATCATTCCCAACGTGTGGTGCGGCAGAGTGATAGCTCAACGCACCAATATTGGCTAAAAATATATCCCAAAGGAGACCTTAATATATCCGATGGGATGGTTAGGGGCCAAGCTGATAGCATACTCTGGTACGGAGATATCCGAATTTCGAGCAAAAAATCTAATTGGCAACAGCAACAGGCCAACGAACAACAAGAGAATAACCTACTGAAGACCGAAACAACTGTCAGCGAAAAGAAAACTGCCGAAAAGGATAATCTTACAGCTGTCTGGTGGCCGATAGTTTTAGTCTCGGTCATATGGCTGTGGCTGGTCCATCTCAAGGTTAAGCTAAAATGATCTGTACCAACATAGCTAAACCCACCAACGACTCACCATATCGAACGTTGGTGGGTATCTAGATAAATCGATAAGATTTCAAGAAACTGTTTAAATTTTCCCAAAGGGATGCCTTTAGCACATTGGATAAAAATACTTAGGCTAGTGGAGACACCCGCCTATAGCCTAGAGTTTGGTGCCCCACCAAACTCAACCTGTAAAATATTTATTCCATTTTTTAATAGTTTCTAATATTTATAAAGTTAAAACCACACAATTATTTATATTTGATTTTTATTAATGACGCCTCTCAAATCATTATGATATAAGGGGATAAAAAAAACAAGAATTTGAAGAAACTACTCCTTTCGCTTTTTATCTACCTTCTTTACTATCCTATATTAGTACAAGCACAACTAAATGTAAATAGTAATGTTTCACCTGCCGATCTGGTCGCCTCATTTGTTGGGCCAAATGTAACTATATCCAATATATCGCTTACCGGGGCAGCCGGATCCTATGCAACATTCTCAAATGGGAATACCACGAATATTGGCATAACAAAAGGCGCCCTACTTACTACAGGACTAGCGGTAGATGCAATCGGTCCTAACAATTCCGGAAGTAAATCTACTGATCATGCCATTTCGGGTAACGATCCTCAACTTGCACCAATTATTGGTGCCGACCAAAAAGATCTTTTGGTGCTTGAGTTTGATATGGTACCACAAATGGACAAATTCAAACTGCAATTCGTTTTTGCCTCCGAAGAATATCTGGAATGGGTAGATGCAGGATATTCCGATGGATTCGGTTTTTTTTTAACTGGACCAGGACCTGCCTGCCAAACGGACTATTATTCAAATACAAATATAGCAACATTACCCAACGGTACTCCGATAAATATTAATAATGTAAACACCGTTAATAATTCTGCCTATTACATCAATAATCCGTTGAATGCGACATCAACAATTCAATATGATGGTTTTACCACTAAAATTATAAAAGAGGTTGCAGTCTGCCCTAATCAGACCTATCATTTTAAGATTGCCATTGCCGATGGTGGTGACGGTATATATGACTCGGCAGTTTTTCTTGAGCAGATCAATGAAGCGCCCATCATTACCTCCAACGGCGGTGGGGCTACGGCCAGCGTGTCTGTTGTAGAGAACGGCACGGCGGTAACCACGGTAACAGCTACAGATGCAGATGCCGGAACTACATTGACCTACAGCATTTCTGGTGGGACTGATGCCTCGAAGTTCAGCATCAACGGCAGCACCGGGGTACTGGCCTTTGTGACCGCTCCAGACTTTGAGAACCCAACAGATGCAGGCACGGACAACATATACGAGGTTAAGGTTAAGGTGAGCGATGGGGCTGCTTTCGACGAACAGGTCATAACGGTAACCGTTACCAACGAGAACGACAATACCCCCGTAATCACCTCCAACGGCGGCGGGGCCACGGCCAGCATATCTGTCGCGGAGAACGGAACGGCGGTAACCACCGTAACGGCTACCGATGCAGACGCAGGCACCACCCTAACCTACTCCATTTCGGGTGGGGCTGATGCCTCGAAGTTTAGTATCAACGGCAGCACAGGCGTACTGGCATTTGTGACCGCTCCAGACTTTGAGAACCCAACAGATGCCGATGGCAACAATACCTATATAGTAACCGTTCGTGTGAGCGATGGAACGCATACCGACGAACAGGCCATAACGGTAACCGTTACCGATCTGAACGACAATGCCCCCGTGATCACCTCCAACGGCGGCGGGGCCACGGCCGGCATATCTGTCGCGGAGAACGGAACGGCGGTAACCACCGTAACGGCTACAGATGCAGACGCAGGCACCACCCTAACCTACTCCATTTCGGGTGGGGCTGATGCCTCGAAGTTTAGTATCAACGGCAGCACAGGCGTACTGGCATTTGTGACCGCTCCAGACTTTGAGAACCCAACAG